>OBJK01000002.1_pt1 | contig 834869 bp, 747 predicted proteins | sample 1481691 | NCBI WGS metagenome assembly OBJK01 (sample SAMN05831935, study PRJEB22555) | human gut metagenome | isolation source: Skin biopsy | host: Homo sapiens | reverse complement strand
ATTTGGCATTGACTAACAAGCACACTGTTGAGTTCTCAAACAACCGACACACACCGCCTCCGACCTCGTTCCCGAGGCCCTTGCGCGGGGCGCTTCCTTCGTTCTGAATCCTACCAGACCCGGCCGTTCGTCCCGGACCGGTGAAAACCGGATTTCCGTTCAGAAATGCACCTGATCCAGACACCCTCACCGCACTCACGGGGCAGCACTGTGCTCCGAGAAATCTGGTGGGAGTTTCGCCCAGGGGACCAGCCACTTCGCATCTGCTCCGAAGAGCTGTGCCGTGGTGTCTGTTCCTCCCTGCCGGGCGACCTCGAGAACATTACGGGGTCGTGGGCCAGGAGGTCAACTCGCTCCCTCGTGACCCGGCTCACCCCTCGCCGCCGCTCGCGCGCGCTCCCCCAGCACGCGTACGGCGTCGCGCAGCTCGGGCGGCCCGACGACGTCGAACGGCACGTCGAACATCGCGCACCGGGCCGCGAGCCCGCCCCAGGACCAGGAGCCCGTCGTCAGGCGGCACCGCCCCTCCCCCGCCGGCTCGACGACCGCGTCCGCGCCTGCCCAGCGCGCCACCGTCGCGGCGTCCGCGTGGAGCTCGACGGTGCCGCGTACCGGGTAGCTGGTGGTGGCGAACCGCTCCGCAACGAACGTCGCGACGTCGGGCGCCGGCAGCGCGCGCGGCGCGAACCGTGCCCCCGTGCCCTCGCGCGGGACCATCCGGTCGACGCGGAACGTGCGCCAGTCCTCCCTGTCGAGGTCCCACGCGACGAGGTACCACCGGCCGCCCCACGTCGCGAGGTGATGGGGCTCCGCGCGCCGCGGGGCGCGGAACCCCGCGCCCTCCGGAGCCCCCGGCGCGCGCAGCACCTCGCCGGTGCCGCCGTCGTAGTCGAACCGGAGCACGCGTCTTTCGGTCGCCGCCGTCCCGACGGCGACGAGCACGTCGGGACGCACGGTGGGGAGCTCCTGCTCCCGGCGCCCCGGCACGGCGGTCACCTCCAGAGCGTCGATGCGCGCCCGCAGCCGCGCGGGCATCACCTGCCGGATGGTCGCGAGGGCCCGGGCCGCGGCGTCCTCGACCCCGGGCAGCGCACCCGTGCGCAGGGCGACCGCGACGGCGACGGCCTGCTCGTCGTCGAACAGGAGCGGCGGCACGTCCGCCCCGGCGTCGAGCCGGTACCCGCCGTCGGGGCCCTTGGTCGCGCGTACCGGGTAGCCCAGCGTGCGCAGCCGGTCGACATCGCGCCGCACGGTGCGCGGGCTGACCTCCAGGCGCTCCGCGAGCGTGGCCCCGGGCCAGTCGCGGCGCGCCTGGAGCAGCGAGAGGAGCCGCAGCAGTCGTCCCGAGGTCTCGAGCATGGCTCCAGCGTCGCACGCGGTAGAGGACCGGACCTGTCCGCTACCCGGAGCAGAGTCGTTCCCGACGCACGCACCGCACTCCAGGAGGAGCACCGTGATCCGGACCAGAGCACTGACCAAGGACTTCGCCGTCGGGCGGGACGAGAGCCGCACCGTGCACGCCGTGCGGGGCATCGACCTCGACGTCGCGCCGGGCGAGCTCGTCGCCGTCCTCGGCCCCAACGGGGCCGGCAAGACGACCACCCTGCGCATGCTCACCACGCTGACCCGGCCGACGTCGGGCACCGCCACCGTCGCGGGACACGACGTCGTCGCCGAGCCCGACGCCGTCCGCCACCGCATCGGGTACGTCGGGCAGGGCAACGGGGCCGGGCACGCGCAGCGGGCCGTCGACGAGCTCGCGAGCCAGGGCCGCATCCACGGGCTGGACCGCCGGTCCGCCCGGCGACGCGCCGACGAGCTGCTCGACTCCCTCGAGCTCACGGCGCACGGCACCCGCAAGGTGTCCGACCTCTCCGGCGGGCAGCGCCGTCGGCTCGACGTCGCGATGGGCCTCGTGCACGCGCCGTCGCTCCTCTTCCTCGACGAGCCGTCCACGGGCCTCGACCCGCACAACCGCGCGAACCTGTGGGAGCACGTCCTGCGGATGCGCGACGACGCCCGCGCGACGACGGGCGAGCCCATGACGATCGTCCTCACGACGCACTACCTCGACGAGGCCGACACCATGGCCGAGCGGGTCGTCGTCGTCGACCACGGGCGCGTCATCGCCGACGACACGGCCGCGAACCTCAAGGCCGAGCTCGCCGGGGACCGCGTCCTCGTGACGCTCGCGCCGTCGGGCGGTCGCGCGCACGACGACGCCGCCCACCTCACCGCGCTGGCCCGCCGCGTCGAGGGCTTCCGCGAGGTGACCCGCACGCCCGAGGGCGCGGGCGCCGTCGGGCCCGACGCCGGGCCTGACACCGGGCCGGATGCCCGGCCCGGCAGCGCACCCGCGCTCGACGTCCGCGCCGAGCGGGGCGACGCCTACCTGCCCCGGCTGCTGCGCGCGGCGGACGCCGCCGGGATCGCCGTCGACACCGCCCAGGTGCGCCGGCCCACGCTCGACGACGTCTTCCTCGCCCTCACCGGGCGCAGCCTGCGCGAGGCGGGCGCCACCACGGCGGCCGAAGCCCACCCCACCGAGAGGACCGCAGCATGAGCACCGTCATCACGACCCCGACCAGGCCGCGCACGGCACCGAGCCGCGCGCACGCCCCGCGCCGCGGCCCCGCGGCCTTCGCGCGCGACACCGGCATCGTGCTCGTGCGCGAGCTGCGGCCCGTGCTGCACGACCCGTTCTCCGTGCTCTTCGGGCTCGTCCAGCCGATCGTCTTCCTCGCGCTGTTCGGACCGCTCCTCGTCGGGTCGCTCGGCGGCACGACGACCGGCCAGGAGGTCCTGGGCGGCAACGTCTGGCAGTGGTTCGTGCCGTCGATCCTCGTGATGACGACGCTGTTCGGGACGTCCACGACGGGCGCGAACCTCCTCGTGGAGCTGCAGACGGGGGCGCACGAGCGGATGCTCGTCGCGCCGCTGTCGCGCGCGTCGCTCCTCGTCGGGCGCGCGCTCAAGGAGATGGTCCCGATCGTCGCGCAGTCCGTCGTCGTGGTGCTCGTCATGCTGCCGTTCGGCTTCGAGCTGCACCCCGCCGGCGCCGTCGTGGGGCTGGTGCTGCTCGCCGTCTTCGGCGTGGGGATCGGCTCCCTCAGCTACGCGCTCGCGCTCGCCGTCCGCAAGCAGGACTGGATGTTCTGGGTCGTGCAGCAGACGCTCGTCTTCCCGCTCATGATCCTGTCCGGCATGCTCCTGCCGCTCGAGACGGGTCCCCGCTGGATGCAGGTCGCGTCCGACGTCAACCCGCTGCGCTACGTGGTCGACGCCGAGCGCGCGCTCTTCGCCGGCGACCTCACGGCGTCCGCCGTCGCGTGGGGGTGGGTCGCCGCCGTCGTGACGGCCGCCGTCGGGCTCGCCGTCGGGATCCGGACCATGGTGCGGACGACCGACTGAGCACGGGAGCGCCTCGGCCCGGCCCTCGAGCACCGGGTCACCCGGGGACGGCGTCGTCGCCGGGTGAGATGCAAGAAGTGGCCCCTGCGGCGAGTCCGCCAGGGGCCACTTCTCCCGTCTCACGCCGGGAGCGGTCCCGGCCGGCGGGCTCAGGCGGTGTGCTCGCGGAAGGCGTCGGTGAGCGTGGGGCCGTCGTCGGTGCCCAGGCGCCAGACGCTCCAGCCGTCGGCGGTGTGGGTGCCGGAGACCGCGACCGCGGCGAGGTCCGGGTGGCGGAACCGGGCGCCGTCGGACAGCTCGATGAAGCCGTCGGGCTGGAGCACCGCCTCGAAGCGCTGCCCGCGCCGGGGCCGCGACCAGACGAGCTGGCGCGGGGCGCCGAACGCGCGGGCGAGCGCGACGAGGTCCGGGTCGTCCTCGGGGCCGAGCGGCAGGTCGGCCGCGGGCGGGGACGGCACCGGCGCGACGTCGCGGCTCGGCGACGGGAGGTCCGGCCCCGTGCCGAGGTCGACGGGCGGGTGGTACGACAGCGGGTCGTACGGGCGCTCCTGCGCCGGGCTGCGCTGGTCGCCGTACTCGTGCGTGAGGTACGACTCGCGCGTCCGGATCGACTCCCGCGTACGGATCGACTCGCGCGTGAGGATCGAGGTGCGCGGGGCCGGCGCCTCGTCGGCGCCCTCGACCGGGCGGCGGTCGGCCCAGGCCGTCGGCGCGGGCTCGGGCGCCGTGCGCGCGGTGAGCGGGTCGTCCAGGGGCACGAAGTCGAGCACGGGCGGCTCGGCGCGGCGCGGCTCGTCCGTCGCGGCGAGGGGGGCGAGCTGGCCCGTCTCGTCGGCCGACGTCGGCGCGACGCCGTAGGTGGTGCGGGGCTCGAGCTCGGCGGCCCGGCGGCGCTCCGCCCGGGACCTCGCGGCCTGACGCGTCACCACGGGAAACTTGCCGGTCAGGGCTCGGCCCACGGCGACGCCGTCCGCGAAGTCGGAACCGGGGGCGACGGCACGGCCCCGCGGGGGCTCGGGTGCCGCGGGTGGCGCGGGGTTGTCGCGCGTCATCGCGAGCGGGGACACGTCGACGAAGCGGCGGCCGTCGGCCCCGTGGACCACGCCGAGGCGCAGCACCGCGACCGGCGAGCCGGGCTGGCGCAGGAAGTCGAGCGCGTCCTGGATGCCGGGCGCGGCGCTCGAGCAGATGACGATGAGGCGCGCGCCCGTGGCGCGCGCGGTCGCCTGCGAGCGCGTGAGGGGCACGTTGTCGTAGAACGCGGCGACGTCCTGCTGGAAGCGCGACGCGCCGCCCGTGTAGCGCGCGGCGAGCTCGGCGCGCGTGAGGCGACCGGCGCGGCCCGCGTGGTTGAGCGCCGCGGTCAGGGCCTCCTCGGTGAGCTCGGCCGTGACCTCGATGACGACCGGGAGCCCCGCCGCGTCGAGCGCGAGGAGGTGCGGCTCGTCGTCGGACGTGCCCTGCGCGACCGGGAAGATCTGCTCGCCCAGCAGTCCCTCGAGGTTGCCGTCCACCACCCGCTGCGCGTCCGTCCCGAATGCTCCTGCCTGCTGGGGCGGCTGGACCAGTACGGGACGCTCGGCGTCCACCTCGAAGAGGGGCATCGGGGGTTCTCCTGCAGCAGCGGAAACGCGACCTGGGCGGGGGCGTATGCGCCATAGCCTACGGGGGCGGGTCAAGTCCCTCGAAGCGGGCGAACCGGTGCGCAAGGGCCGTCCGGCCCCGCCCTCCGGCCCGGGCGTCACCCGCCCGGTCAGGCGTGCCCGGTGTCCTCCGACTCGGCCGCGAGCCGCTCCTCGACGCGCTCGACCTTGCCCGTGAGCTCGCCCGTGCGACCCGGGCGGATGTCGGCCTTGAGGACGAGCGACACGCGGTGACCGCCCGCGCCGACGGCCTCGGTCGCACGCTGGATCACGGGCATGACGACGTCCCAGTCACCCTCGATCTCGGTGAACATCGACGTGGTGCGGTTCGGCAGGCCCGACTCGCGGACGATGCGGACGGCCTCGGCGACGGAGTCCGCGACGGACTCGCCGGCACCGAGCGGGGCGACGGAGAAGGCGAAGACGGCCATGGGTCCATCGTGGCACGGCGCCGCGCCACGGGCCGGGGCACCAGGCGCTCCCCGAGGGGACCGTGCTCCGACGTAGGCTCGTCGTCGTGACAGCAGAACACCGCACCGACCGCGTCACCGTGCTCGCGGGCGGGGTCGGCGGGGCCCGCCTCGCGCACGGTCTGGACCTCGCGGGGACGGACCTCACGGTCGTCGTCAACGTGGCGGACGACGTCGAGCTGCACGGGCTGTGGATCTCGCCCGACCTCGACACCGTGACGTACACGCTCGCCGGTCTCGCGGACGAGGAGCGCGGCTGGGGCGTCGTCGGGGAGACGTACGCGGCCCTGGAGGCGATGGGCCGGCTCGGCGAGGACACGTGGTTCACGCTCGGCGACCGCGACCTCGCGACGCACGTCGTGCGGACGGCCCGGCTGCGCGCGGGCGCGCCGCTGTCCGACGTCACCGCGCAGCTCACGTCCGCGCTCGGCGTCCGGCCGCGCGTGCTGCCCGTGACCGACGACCGCGTCGCGACGCTCGTCGACACGCCCGCCGGGCGCCTCGGGTTCCAGGAGTACTTCGTGGGCCGCCGGCACGCGGACGACGTGCTCGGTCTCGTCTACGACGGCATCGACGCCGCGCGCCCGGCGCCCGGCGTGCTCGACGCGGTGACCGGCGCCGACGTCGTCGTGGTCGCGCCGTCGAACCCGTTCCTCTCGGTGGAGCCGGTGCTGGGCGTCGCGGGCGTGCGGGAGGCGCTCGCCGGGACGTCGGCGCGACGCGTCGCGGTGAGCCCGATCGTGGGCGGTCGCGCGCTCAAGGGCCCGGCGGCGCAGATCCTCACGACCCTCGGGCACGAGGTCTCCGCGCTGGGCGTCGCGCGCCTCTACGTGGGCCTGGTCGACGTCATGGTGATCGACGACCACGACGCGCACCTCGCCGACGCCGTCCGCGCGCTCGGGATGGACGTCGCCGTGACGGACACGGTCATGGGCGGCGCCGAGGGCCGCGAGCGCCTGGCGCGCACGCTGCTGCGGTCGGCGGCGGTCGCACGTGGGTGACCTCGTGCTGCCCGACGGCGGCCCTCGCCCGGGCGCCCCGGGCCCGGCGCGCGTCGTGGCGGTCGTGCCGCTGCGCGACGGGTCGTCGGGGAAGTCGCGGCTCGCGCACGTGCTCGACCCCGCGTCGCGCAGCAGGCTGATCGGCGTGCTCGCGCGGCACGTCGTGGGGACGCTGCTCGCGAGCGACGGCGTCGAGCGCGTGGTCGTCGTGACGTCCGACCCGCGGTTCACGTGGCGGGCGCTGCGGGACGTCGTGGTCGACGAGCCCGCCGAGGCCGCGCGCGCCGGGTCCGACGACCTGCCCCTGCTGACCGCCGACGCGGACCGGCTGCGCATCGTGCTCCAGCCCGCGGACCGGCCCGGTCTGGACGCGGCGGTGGAGCTGGGCCGGGAGCTCGCGGCGGAGGACGCGGCGGCCCGGGGCCCGGTGCGGCTCCTCGTCGCGCACGCCGACCTCCCGGCGCTCACGACCGCGGACGTCGCGGCGCTGCTCGCCGAGGACGCCCCCGTCGTCGTCGCGACGGACCGGGTCGGCGCGGGCACGAACCTGCTCGTCCTCGGACCCCCGGCCTCCGCGCCGTCGAGCACGACCCTGCTGTCGGGAAGCGGCGCAGAACGCCAGGAACCTCGTGCTCGGCCCGACGGCGGTGCCCGCGGCGAGGGGTTCCGTTTTCAGTTCGGGACGGGCAGCCGCGCGGCGCACGTCGCGGAGGCCGAGCGGCTCGGGCTGCGGGCCGTCGTCGTGCAGCAGCCCGGGACCGCCGTGGACCTGGACACGCTGGACGACTGGGGCGAGCTGCCCCCGCCCGTGCGGGCCGCCGTCGGGCTGCACGTCCCGGCGCTGCGCGACCACGACGCCTGACCCGGCACCCGCCCGCGCCGCTACGACGGCCAGGTACCGAGCCCCTCGGCGGGCGCCGCGAGGCCGACCCGCACGTCGGCGAGGAGGCGCTGCCAGGCACCCTCGTCGAGCGGCCCGGCGCAGTCCAGCGCGAGCACCACGGACTGCGTCGACGCGTCGCCCTCGAACGTCGGCACGCTCACGACGCGCGCCGCCCCCCGCACCCGCACCTCGCCGCGCGGGGTCGTCACCGTCCAGTCCTGGGCCGCGGCGTTCACCCCCTGGCGGGTCACGCCGTCGGCGAGGAGGGGCAGCAGGACGTCGCGGGGAGCCGTGAGGTCGCCGCCGTCCGCGGCGACCGTCTCCGCGAGGAGGGCGGCGGACGCGTCGCGCGGGCCCGCCGTCGGTGCCGCCGGGTCCGCCGCGGCACGTGACGACAGCACGCACGCGCCGCTCGCACCCACGACCTGCCACCCGGACCGCGCGACGAGCGGTGTCGCGCCCGCCGCACCACCGAGGCTCGTGACCTCGGGCGCAGCGGCCGTGGGCTCCTCCCCCGGCCCGGCGGAGGCGCCCGCCGTCGGCTCGTCGGTGCTACCCGGAGGCCGCTCCGGGTCACCCGAGGCGGTCGGGTCGTCGACCGGGACCTCGGCGGGCGGCCGGTCCGTCCGCGTCGCGGACGCCGCGCCCGTCGGGTCCTCGGGCGTCGCGCTCCCCGTGCACGCTCCCGCGCCGAGGACGGCGAGCGCGAGCCCGACGGCGAGCGCCCCCGCCCGCGAGCGCGTCACGACCGGCCTCCCCAGCGGCCGCGGTGCACCACCTCGTCGAGCGGCTTGCGCGCGCGACGGCGCGGCGAGCCCGTGGCCGCCCGGTCGGCGGGGTGCCCGACGGCGACGACCCCCGTCGGCGCGTACGCGTCCGGGATGCCGAACGCCGCGCGCAGCCGTCCGACCTCGCCCGGCGCGACGCCGAAGAAGCACGCGCCGAGCCCTTCGTCGACGGCGGTCTGGAGCATGAGCAGCGCCGCCATCCCGGCGTCGACGTGCCAGTACGGCACGGCCCAGCGGTTCTCGTCGCGGTCCGCCCAGCCCTTGTCGTCCTCGGCGTACCGATCGAGGTAGACGTCCTTCGACGTGAGGACCACGACGAGCACGGGCGCGGTGCGCATCCCGGCGAGCCACGCGCTCATGCTCCGCTCGGGCTGCTCGGGCGAGGTCGCGGACCAGAAGCGCGCGACGTCGTCGGGCTCGGTGAGCACGAGGAACGACCACCCCTGCGCGAACCCCGCGCTCGGCGCGCGGACGGCGTTGCGCACGAGGCGGTCGACGGCGTCCGGGTCGACCGGCTCGTCGGTGAACCGGCGCACCATGCGCCGGCGTCGGACGACGTCCTGGAACTCCACGCGGCCCCCTCGGCACGGTCCGGGATCAGGTCCCCGCACCCTATCCGGCGACGCGCCGCGTCATCCGCAGCTCGAGGAGGCGGGGGTCGCTCGGGAGGGGCTGGGTCTCGCCGGTCGGCGCGAAGCCTGCGCGCTCGTAGAGGCGGAGCGCGGGAGCGTTGGTCGCGGTGACCCAGAGCGCGAGCGTGCGCGCGCCGAGCCCGGCCGCGAGGTCGTCGGCGCGCGCCAGGAGCGACGCCGCCACACCGCTCCCCCGCGCGCCGGGCTCGACCCACACGGACACGAGCTCGGCCACGGTCGGGTCGTCGGGCGAGGGAACGACGGCCGCGACCCCGACCACGGGACCGGGCGACCGGCCGCTCCCGGGCGGGGCGCCGTCGTCGGACTTGCCGCGGTCGCCAGGCGGGCCGCCGTCGAACGTCGTCCGCGCCAGGAGCGTGCCCCCCTGCGCCGCGCGCTCTCGCCACACGTCGTCGGGGAAAGCGACCTCGCGCGCGAGGGTCGAGCCGAACGCGGACGGCGCGTCCGCGAGCGCCCGCAGGCGGACGTCCCGCAGGTCGCGCCAGTCGTCCGGCCGGGTGCGCTCGACGAGCGTGGTGGGCATCGGCCCATCGTGGCAGCCCGGCCCGGCGTCGGTGCGCCGGACCGGGCCGCCCGCGCGGCTCAGGCCGCGTCGAGGCGTGCGCGCAGCTCGGGGTCGAGCTCGAGGTCGGCCGCGCCGAGGAGGTCGTCGAGCTGCTCGACCGTGCTGGGCCCGATCACCGGGACCACCGGGTGCTCGCCGCCGAGGAGCCACGCGAGCGCGACCTGGTTCGGCGTCGCGCCGAGCTCGCCCGCGACCTCGTGCAGGAGGCGGATCCGCTCGCGCGTGGTCGGGTGGTCGAACCCGTCCCAGAGCGGCTTGTCCCGGCGCACGTACGCGCCCTGGAGGATCGGCGAGTAGGCCGTGACGGCGAGCGGCGGGCGGCCCTCGACGCCCGTGGACGCCGCGTAGTCGAGCAGCTCGTACGACGCCCAGTTGTGCCGTCCCGGCTCGGGCGTCGGGTAGGCGTAGGTGTAGTTCTGCTGGACGAGCCCGTAGGGCGCGACCCCCTGGCGCAGCGCCTCCTCGCGCGCCTCGACGACGCGCCACAGCGCGACGTTCGAGATGCCCGTGATGCCGACGACGCCCTCCGCCTGGAGCTTGCCGAACGCGCCGACGGTCTCGGCGAGCGGCGTCCCGTGGTCGTCGACGTGCCCGTACAGCACGTCCAGGTGGTCGACCCCGAGGTGGCGCAGGCTCTCGTGCGCCTCGTCCGCGACGACGTCAGCGTCGAGCCCCTGGAAGTTCGTCGGCTCGACGTTCTGCAGCGGCAGGGCCGGGTCCTTCTTGGCCGCGCCGAGCTTCGTCGCGATCCGGACCTCGTCGCGCGCGCCGCGGCTCGCGAGCCAGCGGCCGAGCAGGTCCTCGCTGTCGCGGCCGTGGCCGCCGGCCCAGAAGCTGTAGTTGTTCGCGGTGTCGAGGAACGTGCCGCCCGCCTCGCGGTAGCGGTCGAGGATCGCGAACGAGGTGTCCTCGTCGACGAGCGTGCCCATGTTCATCGTGCCGAGGCACAGGGTCGACACCTCGAAGGAGGTGCGCCCGTCGCCGATGGTGCGGCACCGCATGGTGGTCTCCCTGGGTCTGTCGGTGGTCCGAGCGGTCCGTGCTGGACCCGTGGTCTCGGTGTCGTGCTCCACGCTAGGGAGCCATCGGCACGGGTGTACGGTCCGATGCCATGGCCGCGGACCAGACCAATTCCTCCCGGGCGGTGCCTCCGGGGACGACGGCGGCGCTCGCCTGGGAGGCCCTGCTCGACCTGGGCGCGGGGCCGGGGTCGCGCGTCGAGCGGCTCGAGCGCGCAGTCCGCGACGCCGTGCACGCCGGCCGCGTCCCCGTCGGCGCGGCGCTCCCCCCGAGCCGACAGCTCGCCGAGTCGCTCGGGGTGTCGAGGTGGGTCGTCACCGAGGCGTACGGCCAGCTCGTCGCCGAGGGCTTCCTCGAGGCGCGCACCGGCTCCGCGACCCGCGTCTCCGCCGCAGCCGGCGCCCGATCGACGAGCCCGAGGGGAACGAGCGCGCTGGGCGAGCGGCCCACGAGCCCGGCGGGAACGACGGTGCGCGCGGGGCGTGGCGGGCCTGGCGGGAGCCGCGAGGAACGAGCGGCGGATGGTAGACCCGCGCGCGCCGTCGTGGACGCCGGGCGGACCGGCACCGGCAGGACCCACGCCGCGCGCGCCCGGTTCGACCTCGCGCCGGGCGTCCCCGATCTCCGGCACGTCCCGCGCGACGCGTGGCTCCGCGCGGCGCGCGAGGCGCTCGGCACGTCCGGCGGGACGGCGTCGAACGACGACCTCGGGCAGCCCTCCCCCGCCGGGCACCCGCACGCGCGCGCCGTCGTCGCCGGCCACCTGCGCCGGGCGCGGGTCGTCACCGGGCCCGACGACGCCGTCGTGCTGACGCGCGGCGCGACGGACGGCATGGCGCGCGTCGCCGCCGCGCTCGTCGAGGCGGGCCACACGCACCTGCTCGTCGAGGACCCGAGCTGGTCGGTGCTGCGCGACGTCGCGGCGCGCGCCGGTCTCACCCCCGTCCCGGTCCCCGTGGACGCCGGGGGCGCGGACGTCGGCGCGCTCGTCGACGCGTCCCGGCGGACGGGCGCGCGGGCCGCGCTCCTCACGCCCGCGCACCAGTTCCCCACCGGCTCAGCGCTCGCGCCCGAGCGGCGCGAGGCCGTCCTCACCTGGGCGCGGGACGTCGACGGCGTCGTCGTCGAGGACGACTACGACGCCGAGTTCCGCTACGACCGTCGGCCCGTCGCCGCGCTCCAGCAGCTCGACCCCGACCGGGTCGTGCTGCTCGGCTCGGTGAGCAAGACGATGAGCCCCGCGTTCGGCGTCGGGTGGATGGTCGTGCCCGCCCGCTGGCGCGAGTCCGTCGCGCGCGCTGCCGCCCCGCACGGCCCGACGGCGGCCCCGTCCACCGTCGACCAGCTCACGTTCGCGCGGCTCGTCGCGTCCGGCGGCTACGACCGGCACCTGCGCGCCGCGCGCGGACGCTACCGCCGCCGTCGCGACGCCGTGCTCGACGCCCTCGCCCGCGAGCTGCCCGGCGCCGCGGTGCGCGGCATCGCGGCGGGGATGCACGCGCTGCTGTCCCTGCCGGGCTCGCCGGACGGTCCCGCGCCCGACGCCGCGCACGTCGTGCGCGAGGCCGCGCGGCGCGAGGTGACCGTCGTCGACCTGCGCCGCTACCAGGTGCGCCCCGCCGAACAGTCGACGACCCTCGTGCTCGGGTACGGCAACCTCGCCGACGCCCGCGTCGACGACGCCGTCGCCCGGCTCGCCGACGCGGTGCGGAGCGCCCGCGGTAGCCTCGTCAGCCCTTCAGGACGGTGACGAGCGCGGGGAGCGGATCCGGGAGGTCGCGCGCCCGGCGCTCCTCCACCCACGCCCCCCGCACGACCTCGCTCCAGGTCGGCTCCGCCCGGCATCGCGCGGCGATGCGACCAGCCAGGTCGGGCCGGCCCACGATCGCCTCCTCGACGATCCCTGCCCCGAGCCGCGTGACGAGGCGCTCGTCCCCGCTCGCGACGGCCTGCGCGACGAGCGCGTCGAGCAGCGGCAACGGGTTGGCGTCGTGCTCCACAACGCTCCGTACCTCTCCCGCGACCCCGACCTCCGCCTCCGCCCGCAGACGCTCGGCCCGCGCGCCCTCGGTCAGCAGGAGCCAGCCGAGGTAGCGGCGTGCGAGGTCCTCCGGAGTCGACATGCGCCCGATGCTGCCACGCCGGGCCGCGAGGTCACTCGTCGTGGGACAGGAGGCTGAACTCGGCGAGGAGCTCGCCGATCTCGGTGGCGTCCACCTTCTTCTGGAGCCGGTCGCGCAGGATCCGCGGCCCGGGGATGTCGAGCTCCTCGCCGTCGCGCAGGGCGCTCACCGCGGCGAGCAGCTTGCGGACGTCGTACGTGCTGTTGAACACCTCGGGCACGCCGCGCTCCAGGTCGAGCAGCTGGTAGGCCGCCTCCATGCCGGTGCGCACGGAGTACTCGGTGGTGAAGATCGTGTCCCGGGTGGTCTCCGCGAACTGGCCGATGAACGCGAAGTTGCGTGCGCCGTCGGGCACGACCTGGGGCCGGTCGCCCGCGTGCCGGGGCATGAAGAACGCCGTGACGTACGGCATCATCACGGGCACGCAGCTCGCGGCCTCGGCGGCGAGGGTCGGGATGTCGGCCTCCGGCACGCCGAGGTGGTAGAGCCACTCCTGCGTGATCTCCTCGCCCGTGCACTCCTGGAGCGACTTCTTCACGTAGTCGCCCGGGGTGTCCACGAACAGGCCGTAGACCCACACGACGATCTCGTCGGGCGACTGCGCCTTGAAGTGCGGCTGCCGGTTGACGGTCCAGCTCATCAGCCACGCCGAGTCGCGCGCGGTGACGATCCCGCCCGTGACGACCTTGCCGCTGAACGGGTCGCGCTTGCAGATGCGCTCGATGTGCTCGGGGATGCGTCGGTCGAGCGTCGTGACGGTCGCGGACTGCCACTTGGTGAGCGGGATGTCGGTGCTGAACACGTCGGGCCGGCCGAACGACGGGTCCTTGGCCGCGACGCGCCGCCACAGGTCCCACGCGGGCGCAGGCCCCGTGTCGAGGCGCGCGGGCGTGTGCTGGTCGCCGTTGTCGGAGTTCTCCGTGAGCGAGCCGATGGTCGCGATGACGAGGTCGTCCTCGCCGAGGTCGATCGTCCGCTCGACGGCGGCCCCGCCGGACTGGTGGGCCGCCGCGTGGTCCAGCAGGTGCAGCCGCGTGGCGACCTTGCGGTCCGGGGCGAGGTCGAAGTCGACGTCGGTGACCTCGACGTGGAACCGGAACGTCACGCCCCGGTCCATGAGCCAGCGCGTGAGCGGCAGCACCATCGACTCGTACTGGTTGTACTTGGTGAACTTGAGCGCCGAGAGGTCGGGCAGGCCGCCGACGTGGTGGATGAACCGGTGCAGGTAGAGCTTGAACTCGAGCGCGCTGTGCCACTCCTGGAACGCGAACATCGTGCGCCAGTAGAGCCAGAACTGGCTGTCGAGGAAGTGCCGCGACATGACGTCCTCGATCGACTTGCCCTCCATGTCCTCGCGGCGCGCGAGGAAGATCTTCGTGATCTCCTTCTGCGCCTTCTCGTCGAGGCGGAACAGGTTGTCGAAGTGCGCGTCCTTCCCGCGGTCCTCGGTGACGCGCTGGAGCGAGAAGTTCGGGTCGTCCTTGTTGAGCCAGTAGAACTCGTCGAGGACCGAGACGCCCTCGGTCTCGATCGACGGGACGGAGCGGAACAGGTCCCACAGGCACTCCATGTGGTCCTCGAGCTCGCGCCCGCCACGGATCACGAACCCGCGCCGCGGCTCCTTGATGCCGTCGAGCGCGCCGCCGGGGAGCCGGAGCCGCTCGTAGACGGTGATCTTCTCCCCCGGCACCTGACCGTCGCGGACGAGGAAGCCCGCCGCGGAGAGCGACGCGAGGCCCGCTCCCACCAGGTGCACGGACCCGAGCCGGTCCGTCCGCTCCGGCCTGCGCGGCCGCGCGAACGCCTCGTAGTTGCCGCTGGAGTAGTACATGGCCTGCCCCTCACCGCCGACGACGTGGACGGAGCACCGCCCGCGGTGGTGCTCCCCTGCCATGTTCGCGCCGGGATCGACGGACCGCACCTCGGTGCCTGGACGCACCCCCCGGGGACGCGCACGTGCGGGGCCGGGGCGGCTGTGCGCCGTCGGCCGCCCGACGGGCTCAGAGCCGCTCGGCGAGCAGCTCGACGAGGGCCTTGCCCTGCACGCCGGCGAGGTCGTCGGCCTGCGTGCGGCACGAGAACCCGTCCGCGAGGTACACGTCGCCGGGGGCGGCGTCGCGCAGCGCGGGCAGCAGCGCGTTCTCCGCGACGGCGACCGACGTCTCGTAGTGGCCCTTCTGCATGCCGAAGTTGCCTGCGAGGCCGCAGCAGCCGGCGAGGACCTTGATGGTCGCGCCCGCGTCGCGCAGCAGCCGCTCGTCCGCGGCGAAGCCCATCACCGAGTGCTGGTGGCAGTGCGGCTGCACGACGGCGGTCACGTCCGAGAGGTCCGGCACACGCCACCCGGACTCGCGCCCGGGCGCGGTGTCGACCGAGGTGAGGAGCTCGGCGAGCGTGCGCGTCGCGGCGGAGACCGCCTGGGCGCGCGGGTCGTCGGGGAACAGGTCCACGAGGTCGGAGCGCAGCACGGCCGTGCACGACGGCTCGAGCCCCATGATCGGGATGCCGTTCACGGCGTACGGGCCGAGCACGGACAGCAGGTTCTCCAGGCGCTTGCGAGCGCCGTCGAGCTGGCCCGTGCTGATCCACGTGAGGCCGCAGCACGCCTGCTCGTCGGGCACGACGACGTCGTACCCCGCCGCGGTGAGCACCTTCACTGCGGCCTGCGGCACGCCCGGCGACATGTTGTCGCTGAACGAGTCGGTCCACAGGACGACCTTCGGGCGCTCGTCGCGCACGGGGCGGCCGGGCTGCTGCCCGATGCGCAGGCCGGGCACGCCCTGGGTCGCGCCGCCGCGCCTCCACCACGTGCGGAACGGCACCTCGGCGAACTCCGTCATGGAGCGGCGCGTGTCCATGCCGCCCGCCCACAGGACCGCCTTCGCGAGCGGCCGGAACCCGAGCAGCTTGTTGGCCAGGCGCGGCATGCCCGTCGCGAGGCGCGCCCAGACCGGGAGCCAGCCGAGCGAGTAGTGGTCGACGGGGCGCAGCTTGCCGCGGTACGTCCGGTACAGGACCTCGGACTTGTACTGCGCCATGTCGACGCCCGCGGGGCAGTCGCTCGAGCACGCCTTGCAGGACAGGCACAGGTCGAGCGACTCGCGCACCTCGGGCGCCGCGAGACCGCCGACGAGCGTGCCGTTCACCGCCTCCTGGAGCACGCGGGCGCGGGCGCGCGTGACGTCCTTCTCGTCCTTCGTCGCCTGGTACGACGGGCACATGAAGCCGCCCGCGGCGCTGGTGTCGGCGCGGCACTTGCCGACGCCGACGCACCGGTGCACGGCCTGCGTCATGTCGCCGTGGTCGTGCGCGAACGAGAAGCCCTGGTAGCCGGCGCGACGCGAGATCTTCGTGACGTTCGCGGGCGCGGCCGTGCTCGTCCCGGGCGTCCCCGGCGCACCGACCTTCGACAGCAGCGGGTGCGCGTGCGGGCGGCGCAGGTCGTCGTCGACGGCGCTCGGACGCACCACCACGCCCGGGTTCATCACGTCCTGCGGGTCGAACAGCGCCTTGAACCGCTCCATGAGCGCGATCGCCTCGGGGCTGTACATGACCGGGAGCAGCTCCGAGCGTGCGCGGCCGTCGCCGTGCTCGCCCGAGAGCGAGCCGCCGTACTTCGCGACGAGCTCGGCCGCCTCCAGCATGAACGTGCGCAGCACCGACCCCGACGCCTCGAGCGGGATGTCGATGCGCAGGTGCACGCACCCGTCGCCGAAGTGCCCGTACGGCAGGCCGTCGACGCCGTAGCGCGCCATGAGCGCGTCGAGGTCGCGCAGGTAGTCGCCCAGCTTCTCCGGCGGGACGGCGGAGTCCTCCCAGCCCGGCCACGCCTGCTCGCCCGCGGGCGTGCGCCCGGCGAGCCCTGCGCCGTCGGCCCGGATCTGCCACATCTTGGTCGCCTCGGGGCCCGCGGGCAGGATCATCGTGGCCTCGCTGCCCGACGCCGCGACGATCGCCTCCGCGTTCGCCATCGCCTCCTCGGGGGTCGTGCCGCCGACCTCGACCATGAGCCAGCCGGCGCCCGGGGGCAGCGGCGGCACGGACGCGTCGCCCTTGGCGCGGCGCACGACGTCGACGAGCCGCGCGTCGAGACCCTCGACCGCGAGGGGGCTGAGGCCGAGGAAGGTCGGGACGTCGTCGGCCGCGGACGGCATGTCCGGGTAGCCCAGCACGACGAGTGTCGGCTTGGACGGCACCGGCACCAGGCGCACCGTGGCCTCGAGGATCGTCACGAGCGTGCCCTCGGTGCCGACGAGCGCCTTCGCGAGGTCCGACCCGTTCTCCGGCAGCAGGTGCTCGAGCGAGTAGCCCGACACCTGGCGCCCGAACCGCCCGAACTCCGTGCGGATGAGCGCGAGGTTCTCGCGGACGAGCTCCGCCAGACCGGGGACCGCCGCGAACGTCGGGTCGCCCTTGCCGGCCGTGAAGCGGCGCCCGCGGCCGTCGACGACGTCGAGCGCGAGGACGTTGTCGACCGTGCGCCCGTACGCGACGGCGTGCGGCCCGCACGCGTTGTTGCCGATCATGCCGCCGAGCGTCGCGCGGTTCTGCGTCGAGGGGTCCGGGCCGAACCGCAGCCCGTGCGGCGCCGCCTCCTGCTGAAGCGTCGACATGACGACGCCCGGCTCGATGCGCGCCGTGCGCGCCTCCGGGTCGACGTCGAGCACGCGGTTCACGTGCCGCGTGAAGTCCAGGACCACGCCCGGGCCGATCGAGTTCCCCGCGACCGACGTCCCCGCCCCGCGCGCCGTGACCGGCACCTCGAGCTCGCGCAGCACGTCCAGCGCGGCGACGACGTCGTCCGCGTCCTGCGGGTAGACCACGGCCTCGGGCACCACGCGGTAGTTCGACGCGTCGGTCGAGTACTCCGCGCGGCGTCGCGTCGCGGTGTCGACCGTGCCGCGCACGACCGTCCGCAGCGCGTCCGCGAGCGCCGTGCGCGCGGCGTCGGCCGCCCGTTCCGCCTCGCGGACGGCAGCGGCGCGCTCCGCCTCCGGCGACGTCGTCGCGCGGGAGCCGGACCGCCGCGAGCCGTTCCCGTGGTGCTGCGGGGCGGGGGTCGGGGTGGCGTCGATCTCAGCGGACACGTCGCGATTGTCGCACCCCCTGCCCCCGACCCTCCGCCCCGTCCGCCCCGTGGCCCGCCGACCAGGCGTTCCCGGCTGGCCGAACAGGCGGTCATGGCTCGTCAGACCGCCCGGACCAGCCCAGACCGCCTGCTCGGCGCAGGACCACGCGGCGTCGAGGTCAGAGGACGAGCTCTGGCTGGAGCTTCTTGATCGTCCAGACGCGCTGCTTGCGGGCGGCGACCGTCGTCAGGGCCAGGGCCGCGACCAGCACGACGACGAGCACCGTGACGTCGCGCGTGACCGTCGCCATGTTGCCGCCGTAGAGCAGCTGGCGCAGGCCCTCCACCGCGTACGTCATGGGCAGGAACCGGTGCATGGAGCGCAGCGGCTCGGGGATCGTCTGCCACGGGAACGTGCCGCCCGCGGTGACGAGCTGGACGAGCATGAGCACGAGCCCGAGGAACTGGCCCGCGGCGCCGAGCCAGACGTTGAGCGCCTGGAGGATCGCGACGAACGTCGCCGACACCAGCACGAGGAACAGCGCGGTCCCGACGCCGTGGACCGGATCGATGTCGAGCGCGAACTTCGTCACGGTGAACATCGCGGCGACCTGCACGACGCCGATCGCGGCCGGGGTGAGCCACCCGCCCAGGGCGGTGGCCAGGCCCGACCTCCCGGCGGCGAGGGCCCGCGACGACAGCGGGCGCACGAGCAGGAAGAGCACGTAGGCGCCGATCCACGTCGCGAGCGACAGGAAGAACGGCGCGAGGCCGCCGCCGTACGTGCCCGCGGACGACAGCGCGTCGCTCTTCACGGACACCGGGTTGCCGATGGTCTCGGCGGTGTCCTGGCGGGTCTGCTCGTCGAGGTCCGGCACCTGGCCGAGACCCTCGGCGAGCCCGTCGCGGAGCTGCGTGACGCCGTCGACGAGCTCGCCCGAGCCGTCGCGCAGCTGCGACGTGCCGTCCGCGAGCGAGGTCGCGCCGTCGGACACCTGGCGCGTCCCGTCGGCGAGCTGCGAGACGCCGTCCACGAGCTGCGGGGTCGCGGCGGCGAGCTGTCCGGTGCCGTCGGCGAGGCGGTCCGCGCCGTCGGCGGCACTCGCGATGCCGGAGGTCAGCTGCGGCGTCGCGCCCGCGAGCCGGGCCGCGCCGTCGGACACTTGGCGCGACCCGTCGGCGAGCTGGTCGAGCTTCCCGGACGCGGCGGTCACCTGGTCGACGGCGCCCTGCACCTGCTCGCGCTGCTGGTCGAGCACGGGCCCGACCTGCGCCCGCACCTGGTCCGCGGTCGCCTCGTCGATGACGCCGTCGGCGACGAGCTGGTCGAGCCGGGCGTCGACGTCGCCGCGGATCGTGTCGAGCGTCGGGAGGACCTCGCCCGCGGCCGCGGCCGCCTGCTGCCCGTACTGCGCGACCTGCGCGTTCCCGTCCGCGACCTGCGCGGCGCCGTCGGCGAGCTGCTGGGTCTGGGCGGGCAGGGACGACGTCGCGCCCCGGAGCGTGCCGAGCCCGGACGCGAGCGCCTCCGCGCCGTCGTCGAGCTGCCCGACGGCGTCCGCGAGCGTCCCGGTGCTCGCGTCGAGACGCTCGGCGCCGTCGGCGGCCTGGCCCGCGCCGTCGGCGAGGGTGTGCGCACCGTCGTCCGCGGTGACGAGGCCGTCGCGGAGCTGCGTCGACCCGTCGAGGAGCTGGTTCGCGCCGTCCACGGCGTCCGCGAGGTTGGTGTGGATGGACGCGAAGCCGCGCAGGAACGTGTCGGCCGCCTCCGTGCCCACCTGCTCGGCGATCGAGTCGCGCACCTTGCCGACGATCTGGTCCGCGATCGTGCGCGCGAGGTAGTTGTTCGCGTCGTTGGTGATGAGCGTGAGGCTCGCCTGCTGCGGCTCGAACTCGCCCGCGGACGCGAGGTCCGCCGAGAAGGTCGGGCCGATGACGAGCGCGGCGTCGTACCGCCCGGACCGCACGCCGTACTCGGCGTCGACCTGGCTGGTCTCGACCCAGCCGAAGCCGCCGTCGTCGAGCAGCTGGTCGGCGACGTCGCGCCCGAAGTCGCGCCGCGTCGTCGCGCCGGTCTGGGCGTCGGTGGTCGTCGTGCCCTCGTCGAGCACGACGAGCGCGGCGGGGATCTCGTCGAGCTTGTCGTACGGGTCGTGGTTCGCGAACAGGTAGAGGCCCGCGTAGAGCGTGGGGATGAGCGCCATCGCGAGGATCGCGAGGCGGGGCAGCGTGCCCGCGGCGAGGCGGCGCAGCTCGGACAGCCCGAGGCGGATCGCGGTCATCGGTCCTCCTGGGGGTCGTGCGGGGCGGCGGGCTCGTCGGTCGTGGTGGGCGCGGCGGCGGGGACGGGCTGCTCGGGAGCCGGGTCCGGCTCAGGCGCGGGGTCCGGTCCCGGCGCGGGATCGGGGTCCGACGCGAGGTCCGGGTCCGGGTCCGGCGCGGGGTCCGGGTCGCGCGGCGGCTCGGGGCGCGTGCGCAGCACGACGGCCGGCGGCTGGTGGATCGACGCGCCGCGCGCGGGCGGGAGGTCCACGCCGAGGTCGCGGGCCGAGGCGCGCGTGCACTGCACGAGCACGCCGTACCCGGCGCCGGCGAGGCTCTGCGCGACCTCCCACCAGCCCGACGGCTCTCCCCCGTGCCGGTCGGGGAGCGTGAGCACGAGGAACCGGACGTCCGGGTCCTCGGCCGCGAGCGCCGCGAGCAGCGCGGTGCGCACGACCCCCGGCACCTGGTCGAGGCGCCGCGCGCGGTCGGTGGTGAGGGAGTGGTCGGCGAGCCAGCGGGTCACGTCGGTGGGCAGCGAGCGGCGGCCGGCGAGCGCGAGGCCCTCGGCGACGACGTCGGCGACGGTGAGCGCGTCGTCGGGCTCGCTGATGCCGGGCACGTCGACGACGGCGGTCACGTCCCGCAGGGTCGCGGCGGCGCCGCGCGCGGGGCGGCCGGAGCGGTGCGACGGCGTGCTCGCCGGGGTGAGGCGGACCTCCCCCGCGGACGGGTCGAAGCGGCCTGTCGCGACGAGGGCGAGCGCGGTGTGCCCGTGCCCGGGCTCCCCGGCGACGAGCACGCACTCGCCCGTGGACCAGGCGAGGTCCATCGGCTCGAGCATGGGCTCGCGCCGCCCGTCGACGCGCACGTCCGTCAGCGTGATCTGCATCCGGTTCTTCCCCTCCGTGGCGTCCCGGGCCTGCCCCGGGGCACCGTTGACTCACGGTCAACAACGCTACGCCTCTTGTTGACTGGCGGTCAACAACAGCGTAGAACGGTGTCATGCCTCGCACGCCCACCCCCGCCGGACCCCTCGGCGCCGACGGCTCCGTGCGCGCCCGGCCGGGCGGCGCCCGCCGGCGGCGCGAGCCCGCCGACCGACGGCGCGAGCTGCTCGACGCGGCCGCGCGCCACGCCGACGAGCACGGCCTCGACGCCCTGACCCCGGCGGCCGTCGCGGCCCGCTCGGGGGCGTCGAAGGCGCTCGTCTTCCACTACTTCGCGTCCACGGCCGGGCTGCGCCGGGCCGTCGCGCTGGAGGCCGTGGCGGAGCTCGAGGCGGCGACGGTCGCACCGGACGATCGTCCCCTCGTCGAGCGCCCGGCGCTCGCCGTCGCCTCCTACCTCGACGCCGTCGAGGCGCGCCGGCTCGTCTGGCAGGACCTGTGGCGCGGGGTGCTCGCCGAGGACGACGCCACCCAGGAGGCGCTCGCGCGCGTCCGCGACAGCCTCGTCGCGCGCCTGACCTCGACCGTGAGCGCCACCACGACGGACGCGCTGCCCACGACGCCCCGCCTCCGGCTGCTCGCCGCGGGCTGGGTCGCGCTCGTGGAGAACGTCACGGCCGCGTGGCTCGGCGGCGGGGACCTGAGCCGCGCGGACATCGAGAGCCTCGTGCTCGCGAGCGCCGTCGTGCTCGTGCCCGAGCTCCCCGAGCCCGCGCGCGGCGCCGTCCTGGCCATCGCCCGGGCGAACTCGCCCGCGGCGGGCTAGCGTCGGGGCGACGGGCAGCGGACGAGGTCGGGAGGCAGCGCATGCGCGTGGTGGTCGTCGGAGCGAGCGGGAACGTCGGCACGGCGGTCCTGCGCCGGCTCGCGGAGGAGCCGGTCGTGACGTCCGTCGTGGCGGTCGCTCGGCGCGTGCCGCGCGCCGACGGGTCGAGCACGGTGCGCTTCCCGCACGACGTCGCGACCTGGCGGTACGCGGACGTCGCGGCCCCCGACGCGGACCAGCGGCTCGACGCCGCGTTCGCGGGGGCGGACGTCGTCGTGCACCTCGCGTGGGCGATCCAGCCGAGCCACGACCGCGAGCGGCTGCGGCGCGTCAACGTCGAGGGCACGCGCCGCGTCGTCGAGGCGGCGCAGCGGGCGGGCGTCGCGCACGTCGTCGTGGCGTCGTCCGTCGGCGCCTACTCCCCAGCCCCGTACGCGGGCGACGCGCGCGACACCCCGGTGAACGAGGGCTGGCCCGTCGAGGGCGTCCCGGGCTCGTCGTACTCGGAGGACAAGGCCGCCGTCGAGACGCTGCTCGACGACCTCGACCGGGAGACGGGGATCGTCGTCTCGCGCGTCCGCTCGGCGCTCGTGTTCCAGCGCGACGCGGGCTCCGAGATCGCGCGGTACTTCCTCGGCCCGCTCGGCACGCGCGTGCTGCGTCGCGACCCGCTCCCGGCGGTCCCGCTGCCCGACGGCCTGCGGCTCCAGGTCGTGCACGCCGACGACCTCGCGGACGCGTACGCCCGGATCGTCGTGGGCCGGCACCCCGGGCCGTTCAACGTCGCCCACCCCACGGTGCTCACGGCGCAGGACGTGGCCGACGTCGTCGCGGACGGCTCGCTGCGCACCGTGCCCTACGCGACCGCGCGGACCGCCGTCGCCGTCGCGTGGCGCGCGCGCCTCGCGCCCGTCGGCGAGGGCTGGCTCGACATGGCGATGCGCGTGCCCGTGCTCGAAACCGAGCTCGCGACGGAGCTGCTGCGCTGGCGCCCCGTGCACGGCGCGAAGGACACGCTCGCCGAGCTCGTCGACGGCATCCGGGCGGGCGCCGGGACGTCCTCGCCCCCGCTCCTCCCCCGCTGAGCGGACCCGCTCGGGGCCTCCCGACACGACGGACCCCGGGTCGCGCGCCGTCCAGCGGTGCGCGGCCCGGGGTCCGTCGTGGGTGCCGGGGTCAGCTCTCGAGCGTGGCGTCCAGGGTGATCGTCGGCACGCCCGCGAGCGCCTTCGAGACGGGGCACGTGGCCTTGGCCGCCTCCGCCGCCTGCTGGAAGCCGGCGGCGTCGATGCCCTCGACCTCGCCGCGGACGATCAGCGCGATCTCCGGGATCTGGAAGCCGCCCGCCGGGTCCGGCGCGAGGGTGACCTCCGCCGTGACCTCGAGCGAGACGGGCGTCGCGCCGGCCTCGCCGAGCAGCGCGGAGAACTGCATCGCGTAGCAGGACGAGTGCGCGGCGGCGATGAGCTCCTCGGGGCTCGTGACCCCGCCCGCGTCGTCGGCGGCGCGACGCGGGAAGGACACGTCGTACGTCCCGACCTTCGAGCTCGTGAGCTCGACCTGGCCCTGGCCGTCCTGGAGGCCGCCGTTCCAGGCGGTGCGTGCGATACGGGTGGGCATGCGAGATCTCCTTCGACGTCGTGGGTCCCGGGCAGGACCCGGTGCCCCGACCGTAACCCGCCGCGCCGCGCCCCGCCGGGACGGGGTGCGTGAGGTCTGCGTCACGCGGCGCGCTCAGCCGAGCGTGCCCGCCGGGCGGTAGACGACCGACGACGCGCGGTCGTCGAACGAGCCCAGGGTCGCGCAGTGCGGCGTGCAGTTCTTCTTCGTGCCCGCGTACGAGTAGGAGTCGTAGAGCGTCGCCCAGCACCCGGCGTACGTCGACGCCGAGGAGACGACGTTGTTCATGAGAAGGTTCGCGAGGTTCGGGAACCCGTACGTCGAGCCGGTGTGGCACCCGTTCGTACCCGACCCGTAGAGCACCTTCGACGCGCCCTTGTAGCTCGGGTCCCGCCACAGCACGCCGAGCACGATCGACCCGGCCGCGGCCGTCGTCGCCCGCTCCGCCGCGGCCCGCGGGCCCGCCGTCGTGGTCGCGTTGAGCTCGCCGACGAGGCCGTCGACGTCGGCCCGCGTGGCGCGACCGAGGCGCGACGGCGCGACCTCGTCCCCCGACACGAACTCGAGCGCCTCCTCCAGCGAGCCGAAGCACACCTCGGGTGCGGCGGGCAGCGAGGCAGGGTCCTCGCCGGGGAGGAGAGGCTGGGCCTCGACGGCGCAGCTCTCGCCGGTCGCGACGGGCTGGTCGGCGAGCGGGACCGCCGCGAGATCGTCCCCCGGGGCGGCCCGGACGCCCGACGGCGAGGCGAGCGCCGGGCCGGCGACGGCGCCCACCAGCACGAGACCGGCGACGAGGCCGGCGGACAGGGCGCGGAGCGGAGTGCTGGTCATGGTTCTCCTTCTGCGTGGGCCACGCCCCCGGGTTCGCACCCCGTGGACCTGACGCGGGAAGGGGACTCCCACAGGACGGCCACGTCCCGTGACCCCGCCCGCATCCTAGGGCGGACGGTCCCTCGGGGCCCGGCGGAGGTCCCCTGCCGCTGGGCAGGTCGGGCGGTCGTTGGTTACCGTGCTCGGGTGGCCTCGGTCCCACCCGGGCGAGACCGCTGGGAAGGACCCATCCACGAACCCTTCGCCGAACCGGCACTGCCGGGGAGATGAGTGTCGATGAAGCACCGTTCTCTACCCGTGTCACTGACCGCCGCCGCCGCGAGCCTCGCGGTCGTCGCGGCCGCCGCCGCGCCCGCCGCCGCGGACCCGCCGCCCGACCCCGGCAACGCCTTCGGCGTGCAGTCGGGCGCGTCCCTCGAGCCGACCGAGAAGGTCGCGCCGTCGCTCGCCAAGGCGACCGGCACGGTCACCGCGTTCGTCGAGCTCGACGCGCCGTCGGCGGTCGACCTCACGGCGCAGGGCGCGAGCCCCGACGAGGTCGAGGCCAACGCGCAGGAGGTCACGCAGCTCGCGGACGACGTCGTCCCGCAGCAGGCGACCGCCCGCAGCGCGGGCGCGCGGAACCCGCAGCAGGTGTCGGTCACGAGCACGCTCGTCGCGGGCGTCGTCGTCACGGGCGACGCGGCCCGCGTGCGCGACCTCGCGCGCGACGCCTCCGTCCGCACGGTCTACCGGATCATCCCCAAGAAGCCCGCGAACAAGGGCACGGACGTGTTCACGCGCGCGCTCGAGACGTGGCAGAGCACCGGCCTCACCGGCGAGGGCGTGCGCATCGGCATCATCGACACCGGCGTCGACTACACCCACAAGGCGTTCGGCGGCCCCGGCACGCAGGAGGCGTTCGACGAGGCCTACGGCGACCGCGGCACCGGCCCGGTCCCGGAGGGCACGTACGACGAGCTGAAGTTCCTCGGCGGCCACGACTTCGCCGGGTACGACTACGACGCGAGCGGCACCGTCCCCGGCACGACGCTCGTGCCGACGCCCGACGAGAACCCCATCGACTCGCTCGACTCGGTCGGCTCGGGCCACGGCTCGCACGTGGCCGGCACGACGGCGGCGTACGGCGTCACGGCCGACGGCGAGACGTTCGACGGCGACTACTCGACGCTCACCGACATCTCCGACTGGCAGGTCGGCCCGGGCTCCGCGCCCGAGGCGGGCATCTACGCGCTCAAGGTGTTCGGCGACCTCGGCGGCTCGACGGGCGTCGTCGTCGACGCGCTCGAGTGGGCGGCCGACCCGAACGGCGACGGCGACCTGTCCGACCGCCTCGACATCGTCAACCTCTCCCTCGGCTCCGACGGCTCGCCCGCGGACGACCCGGAGAACCTCTTCATCGACCAGCTCTCGCGCCTGGGCACGCTGTCCGTCATCGCGTCGGGCAACGCGGGCGACGTGACCGACGTCGGCGGCTCGCCCGGCAACGCGCGCACCGCGCTGACGGTCGCGAACTCGGTCGGCGACACGCAGACGTTCGACGCGGTCCGCGTCGAGGCGCCGGAGTCCCTCGCCGGCACGTACCCGGCGCAGAACTCCCAGGCGTACGCGGGCACCGCGGACGTCACGGCGCCAGTCGCGTTCGTCGCGGACGACTTCTCCGGCTGCGACCCGTTCACGCCCGAGCAGGCGGCGGCCGTCGCGGGCAAGATCGCGTTCCTCTACTGGGACGACGACGACGCGACCCGCGCGTGCGGCAGCGCCGCACGCTTCAACAACGCGGAGGCCGCGGGTGCCGTCGGGGTGCTGCTGTCCTCCGAGCTGTCGTCGTTCGTCGCGGGCATCGCGGGCAACCCCGGCATCCCCGGCGCCCAGCTCACGGGCCCGAGCCACGCCGCGCTGCGCCCGGCGATCGAAGCGGGCGAGGTCACGCTGACCGTCGGCCCGTCGCTCGCGCTGTCGTCGTTCGTCTCGATCCCGGAGATCGGCGACACGCTGAACAGCGGCTCGTCGCGCGGCGTGCACGGCTCGCTCGGCGTCGCCAAGCCCGACGTCGCGGCGCCCGGCACCGGCATCGCGTCCGTCGCGTCCGGCCGCCTGGTCGGCGCGAGCATCAAGTCCGGCACCTCGATGGCCACCCCGCACGTCGCGGGCATCGCGGCTCTCGTCAAGCAGGCCCACCCGGGCTGGGCGCCGGCCGAGGTCAAGGCGTCCGTCATGAACACCGCGACGCACGACGTCTTCACCGGCCCCTCGGGCACGGGCACCGCGTACGGCCCCGAGCGCGTGGGCTCCGGCCGGGTCGACGCCGTCGACGCGGCCACCAACACGACCCTCGCCTACGCGTCGCAGGACTCGGACCAGGTGTCCGTCGCGTTCGGCGTCGTGCCCGTGGGCGCGGACCCGGTCACGGTCCGCAAGACCGTGACGGTGCAGAACACCGGCGACACCCCGAAGACGTACTCGACCGGCTTCACGCAGTCGAGCACGGCCGGCGGCGCCACCGTCTCCGTCGCGCCCGCGTCGATCACCGTCCCCGCCGGCCAGCGCACCGTCGTCACCGTGACCCTCACGGCGGACCCGGCGACGCTCGCCAAGGAGCTCGACCCGACGTCGTCGGCCGACTCCGGGGTCGGCGTGCCGCGCGACTTCGTGTCCTCGGTGAGCGGCCGCGTGGTCCTCACCCCGACGGACGGCGGCAGCGAGCTGCGCGTCCCCGTGCAGGCGTCGCCGCGGCTCGTGAGCGACCTCTCCGGCAAGCCCGTCGCCTTCCCGGGCACCGCGACGACCGCCGAGCTCGACCTCGACGGCCGCGGCGTCGACTCCGGCGGCTGGACGTCGCTCGTCGCGCCGTTCGAGCTCAAGACGACGAGCCCCCGCCTCGAGGCGGACGCGGCGGTGGGCGCCTCGGCGTCGGCCATCGCGGCGGCCGACGTGCGCGCGGTCGGATTCGCGTCCACGGCGCCGCAGGAGGCCGCAGCCGGGGGCGACCCGGCCGACGGCTTCATGGGCATCGGCGTCGCGATGGACGGGGAGTGGGCGAGCCTCGGCTCCGTCTCGATCCCCGCGGTCGAGGTCGACGTCGACTCCGACGGCTCGGCCGACTTCGAGGTCGCGGTGGTGAAGTTCGACACGGAGATCGACGTCACGCTGGCCGTGACGTACACGCTCAAGGACTGGACCGGCCCCGACGGCAAGGAGCGCAAGGCCGGAGCCGTCATCGACCAGCAGCCGGTCAACACCGTCTGGGGCGACGTCGACACCTCGGTGTTCGACAACAACGTCGTCGTCATCCCGGTCGGCATCGGGTCGCTCGGCATCGAGGAGGGCGACGTGCCGACCTTCCAGGTCCTCACGTACTCGCCGTACTCGCAGGCCGCCGACCAGCTCGTCGACGCGAGCGAGACGTTCACGGCCGACCCGTACGACCCGGCCTACTGGTTCGGGGGCGAGGGCGAGCTCGTGTACGCCGGGGCCGACGACGCGCCGATCACCGTGCACCGCTCGGAGTCGGCGGTCGAGGCCGGCACCGGGAAGCTCCTGCTGCTGCACCTGCACAACGCGACCCCGACCTCGCGCTGGCAGACCGTGGACGTCACGACGTCCGCCGTCGTCGACGCGACCGTCACGGTCGAGGCCCGCTGCCTCGGCGGGAAGGCCCACGTCGCGGTGCGCGTGCTCAACGAGTCGGGCGCGACGGCCGACGTCGTCGTGACCACGCCGTACGGCGAGAAGACGTTCCCGAACGTCAAGGACGGCAAGAACGCCTACCGGTCGTTCTCGTCGCGCGCCGCGTCGTTCGACGCGGGCTCGGTGACGGCCACGCTCACCGCCGAGATCGACGGCGAAGAGGTCACCACGACCTACGACGCCGACTACGAGGCGCTGAGCTGCTCGTGAGGCCCGCCGCCTGAGCGCTCCTCGCGGACGCTCGAGCGACACCCCCCGACGGCGCCCGGTCCCCACGGACCGGGCGCCGTCGGCATGTCCGGGGCCGCGTCGTGGTTCCCGCCGCCGCCGGGGTATGCCGGCCGCCGCGCGGTGGCCCCGCCGTCCGCGTGGGCGCGGCCCGCTACGCTCGCGGGCGTGAGCGACTTCCCCTCCCCCGACACGTTCTTCGCCCTGCGCCCCGGCCCCGCCGTCGGCACGGGCGCAGCCGACGGCCCCGACTACACCCTCACGGTCCACGACCTGGGCGAGCTCGTGCTCCCCAGCGGGCGCCTGGAGGCGTCCGACCCGTTCACGCTGCTCGGCCACGGGCTCGTCGTGCCGGTCGAGCCGGGGCGGTACCCGGTGCGCGTCACCGTCGCCGACGTCTCCGACGAGCAGGACGGCTCCCACCTGCGCGAGGCGTACCTGAGCGTCGTGCTCGCCGAGGGCGAGGTCGCCGCCGTCGAGCCCGTGGTCCCCGAGGGTGCGGACGGCCCGCCGGAGGCCGGCGCCGCCTACGGCGTGCCGGTGGACGCCGGGACGGTCGCGTTCGCCGACGCCGACGCCGTCGCCCGGCTCATGCCGGAGGGCGACTGGTACGACGAGGTGTTCGACGACGGCACCGACACGAGCTGGTTCGCGCTCACGGACTCCCCCGACCACCTGCGCGAGGGGTCGGCGAACATCCTGCTGCCCGGCGCGCAGGACGGCGAGAACGTCGTGCTCGCACACTCCGGCTGGGGCGACGGCTTCTACCCGCTCGTGCGGACCGTCGCCGCGGACGGCACGGTGCTCGGGCTGCACCTCGACCTGCTCGTCGCGCTGCCCGACGACGAGGACGACGACTAGGCGGGCACCGCTCCCCATGGAGCGGTGGCGCGCGGGCGGCTAGCGTTCCGGGGCAGGTGACGACCCGCGACGAAGGAGGGGCCCGAGGCCTGGTGGGAAGACGAGAAGCCGTCCGCGAGCCGGCTCGCGGACCAGCTCGCGGACTCGAGCCGTCCGGCGCAGCCCGCCTCGCCGTACGCCGACGACCGCTCGGGCTCCTGGGCCGTCCTGCCCCTGTGGCTGCTCCTTGGCGCCGCGCTCACCGCCGGCGGGGTGGCCCTGCTGGTGTCGATGCGGTCCGCGACGGGCGTCTGCCTCGGGACGACGGTGCTCGCGCTGGGCCTGTTCTACCTCAGCCAGTACGGCGTCCTCGCGGGGTACGTGCTGCAGGTCGGTCGCCTGCGCCGCCGTCGCGTCGAGGCGGCGCTCGCGCACCAGCCGCCGCCGGCGCTGACCGACCACGACGTCCGTCAGTTCCACGTGCCGATCCGGCCCTCGTACGCCGGGTCGGCGTTCGTCGGGTTCCTCGACCCGGGCGACGCGCCGGCCCCCGCAGGGCTGCGCGCAGCGCGGGTCGTGGGCGGCGTGTGCACCGCCGTCTTCGTGCTGGGCGTCGTCGCGACGCTCGTCGTGGGTGCCGTCACCCGAGCCTGACCGACCGCCCGCGCGACTCGCCGACGGCGCACGGGCGTGCGCACCCCTCGCTCGCCGCGCGCCCGTGCGCCGACGCTCCTAGCCTGGAGAGCGTTCCGTACCTCCCAGGACGGCAGGGGCACCCCATGACCGGGCACGGCTCGCACCGGAGCAGCCTTTCCGGACGCTTCTCCCACGACCCCGACCTCGACTTCGAGATCCGCACGGTCCTCGGCGCCGCGTTCAGCGGCGCCGCCGACGTCGGCGAGGTGCTCGCGGCCGTGGCCGACGTCGGCACGGACCACCGCGCGTGGTTCCGCGCCTGGGACGCGCTCGGCGACCGCCTGGCCGCGACCGGCGAGTCGTGCGCGGCGCGCGGGCACCGCGTGAGCGCCGCCTCCGCGTACCTGCGTGCGGCGACCTACCTCGGCGTCGCGGTGAACGCGGTGTCCGGGCTCGAGGACGACGCGCCGCTGCTGCCGACGTTCCGCAAGCACCGTGCGGCGTGGGACCGCTGGGTCGACCTCGTGGACCTCGACGTCGAGCGCCTCCCGATCCCCTACGAGGGCACGACGCTCCCGGGGTACTTGTTCCGCGCCCCGGGCGTCGACCCCGGGGTGCGCGGGCCCGTCGTCGTCGCGGTGAACGGCTCGGACGGCTCGCTGCCGTCGCTGTGGTCGGCCGTCGTGTCCGGGGCGGTGCGCCGCGGGTACCACGCGCTCGTGTTCGACGGCCCGGGCCAGCAGTCGGTGCTCTTCGAGCACGGGGTCCCGTTCCGTCCCGACTTCGAGGCGGTCCTCACGCCCGTGCTCGACGCGGTCGTCGCGCGGGCCGACGTCGACCCCGGCCGCGTCGCGGTCTACGGGATCAGCCAGGGCGGCTACTGGGTCACGCGCGCGCTCGCGTTCGAGCACCGCCCGGCCGCGGCCGTCGTCGACCCAGGGGTGGTCGACGTGGCCACCTCGTGGGAGCGCGAGGTGCCGAAGAGCCTCCTCAAGCTCCTGGACAAGGGCGACGACCACGCGTTCGACCGCGACATGGCGCTCGGCCTGCGCCTGTCGAAGGGCGCCGCCCGCACGTGGCGCTTCCGCGCGCGCCCGTACGGCGAGCAGGGGTATGCCGCGACGCTGCGCGAGGTCCGCCGGTACGACGCCTCCGACGTCGCCGCTCAGGTCACGACGCCGCTGCTCGTCACGAGCCCGGAGGACGAGCAGTTCTGGCCCGGCCAGCCGGAGCGGCTGGCCGGGCTCGTCCCCGGGGCGACGCTCGTCACCTTCAGCGACGACGAGGGCGCAAGCGGGCACTGCGAGCCCCTCGGGCGGGCGCTCGTCGAGCAGCGCGTGCTCGACTGGCTCGACGAGCGCCTCGCCCGGTAGCGATCGCTCGTCAGACCCGGACGCCGAGGCCCTGCAGCTCGAGCACCAGGCCCTTGATCGCGGCGGCCGGGACCTGCCCGGACCCGCTCTCCACCACACCCGCGACCGACGCCGGCACCTCCGCGTCCGAGCAGATCACGAGCGGCGTGTCGGCGGAGGAGTCGGGGAGCCGCCCGTGCGAGCCCTTGACGTACGACGCGTCGAGCGGCACGGTGCTCATCGCGTACCGCAGGCCCACCTTCTTCTTCACGAGGTTGAGGCCGGCCTTCGCCTTCGCCAGCCGGTCCGCCGGGTCGAAGAACAGCTCGGCGGGGTCGTAGCCGGGCTTGCGGTGGATGTCGACGCCGCGCGCGTACTCGGGCGCGCGGGCGTCGTCGAGCCAGAAGTAGTACGTGAACCACGCGCCGGGCTCCGCGACGACGACGAGGTCGCCCGACCGCTCGTGGTCGAGCCCGTACCGCGCCTGCGCCTCGCGGTCGAGCACCTCGTCCACGCCGGGGACGCCGCGCAGCAGGTCCGTGACGCGCCGCCGCAGCGCCGGGTCCTGCTGGTCGCCGAGGTACACGTGCGCGACCTGGTGGTCCGCGACCGCGAATGCGCGCGAGGTCCAGGGATCGAGCTGCTCCTTGCCGTCCTGCACGTAGACCTCGAGGAGGCCCTCCCGGCGCAGGATGCGGTTGAGGTGCACGGGCCGGTCGGCGTCCGCGATCCCGTACTCGGAGACCACGAGCACGGTGACGCCCTGGTTCGCGGCGTCGTCGAGCAGCGGCGCGAGCGTCGCGTCGAGCTCGGCCGCCGCGGCGTCGGCCTGCGGCGACGTCGGCCCGAACCGCTGGAGGTCGTAGTCGAGGTGCGGGACGTACGCCATCGTGAGGTCGGGCGCGTGCGTGCGCAGCACGTGCCGCGTCGCGTCGACGATCCATTGCGACGACGTGATGTCCGCCGTCGGGCCCCAGTAGGTGAACAGCGGGAACTCGCCGAACCGGCCGACGAGATCGTCGTGGAGCGCCGCCGGGCGCACGTAGGCGTCCGGGGACTTGCGGCCGTCCGCGTGGTAGATCGGGCGCGGCGTGACCGTGACGTCCGTCGTCATGCCCATCGCGTACCACCAGCAGACGTTCGCCGACGAGTACTCGCCGTGCGCCCGGCGCGCGGCCTCCCAGAGCTTCTCCCCCTCGACGAGGCGGTTGTGCTGGCGCCACAGGTAGACGTCGCCGAGCTCGCGGAAGTACCAGCCGTTGCCCACGATCCCGTGCTCGGCAGGGCTGAGCCCCGTGAGCATCGTCGACTGGACGCTGCACGTCACGGCGGGCAGCACCGTCGCGAGCTCGGACTGCCAGCCGCTCGCGGCGAGCTGGCGCAGTCGCGGCATGTGGGCGAGCGCGGTCGAGGTGAGCCCGACGACGTCGAGCAGCAGCACGGGCTTCATGCGGTCCTCCTGGTCATTCCCGGGTCGGCCGCGGCGTCGTCCGCGGTAGGCCCCGAGGGCGGTTCGGTGCGCGCCGTCCCGGCGGCAGCGACGTCGTGCGCCGCGGCGAGGTGGGTCGCGGCGAGGTGGGTCGTCGCCCAGCGCAGCTCGGCCGCGATGCCGGCGACGAGCGAGTCGGTCGCGGCCCCCTCGGGCAGCACGGCCCACGTGTACGTCTCGACGTCGAGGTGGGCCTCGTCGCCGTGCGGCGCCGCGCGGACGGCGTCGACCGCCGCGCGCAGCACGTCCGTCGTCGCGGCGAGCGGCGCGGCGGGCTCGTGGTGCAGGGGCACGTGGAAGTGCACGCGCCACGGTCCCTCCGCGGGCAGCGCGCCGCCCAGGGCGTCGGGCAGGTCGTCGGCGGCGAGCACGTCGCCCGCCGCGGTGAGCTCGCGCACCTGGTGGATGTACCGCTGCTCGGCGAACGCACCGACGGCGGCGCGCGCCGCGTCGTCGGCCGGGTCCGCGACGTGCAGCGCGGCCGACGCCTGCACCTTGACGACCCGCAGGCCCGCGTCGGTGATGCGGCGCACCGTCGCGGCCGTCCCCGCGCGGCGGTCCGCGAAGGACACCGCGAGGTGGCACGTGTCGAGGCACACGCCCACGTGCTCGGGGTCGATGCGCCGGTCCGCCGGCACGTCCGGCCCGGTGCGCGCCGCGAGCCAGGCCACGACGTCGTCCACCGTGTCGAGCACGCAGCCCGGCTCGGGCTCGACCGCGACGCGCACGACCTTGCCCGTGCGCTCGCGCAGGTCGCGCAGGCCCTCCCCGAGCGCAGCGAACGCGCGCGTCGCGGCGTCGTCGTCGGCGTCCGTCCACGGCTCGCGCCACGCGAGGGGCAGCGTCGAGATCGACCCGGCGACGCCGTCGGGCAGGAGCTCGGCCAGCACCTCGGCGCACTCGAGCGTGTACGCGAGCCGCTCCGGGTCGGCCCACGTGGGCGAGTAGACGTCGAGCTTGACGACGTCGGCGTGGAAGCCGCCGTACGGGAACGCGTTGAGCGTGTGGACCTGGAGGCCGTGCTCGTCGAGCACGGCGCGCAGGCGCACGCGGTCGTCGGGCGAGCCCGCGAGGCGGTGCGCGAGCACGGCCGGCATCCACAGCCCGACGCCGAGCACGTCGAGCCCCGCGGCCTCGCGCACGGGCGCGGCGTAGCGCACGAGCTGGTCGAGCACCCCGTCGAGGTGCTCGGCCGGGTGGACGTTGGTGCAGTACGACAGCAGCATCGTGGTGCCCTCCCGCGCTACGCCCGCGCGCCGCGCAGCACGGAGGAGCCCTCGAACTCCACGCCCGGGGTGGGGAGGTCGCCCTCGACGAACCCGGGGACCGGGTCCAGCACGAGGTTGCCCGACTGCCCGTAGAACTCGACAGGGTTGCGCCACAGCACCTGGTCGACGTCGTCCTCGGTGAAGCCCGCGGCGAGCATCGCCTGCCCCGTCTTGAGCGTCTTGAGCGGGTCGGAGCGGCCCCAGTCGGCGGCGGAGTTCACGATCATCCGCTCGGTGCCGTGCTCCTGGAGGATCGCGACCATGCGGTCCTCGTCCATCTTCGTGTCCGGGTAGATCGAGAACCCGGCCCACGCGCCCGCGTCGAGCACGAGCGCGACGTTGGTCTCGTTGAGGTGGTCCACGAGCACGTGCTCGGGCGCGATCCCCGACTCGCGCACGACGTCCAGCGTGCGCCGCGTCCCCGACAGCTTGTCGCGGTGCGGGGTGTGCACGAGCACGGGCAGCGCCGCGTCGCGGGCCATCTGGAGCTGGCGCGAGAAGACCTCGTCCTCCTCGGGAGTCATCGAGTCGTACCCGACCTCGCCGACGGCGACGACGCCGTCCTTGAGCAGGTAGCGCGGGATCTCGTCGAGCACCTCGCGGCACCGCGCGTCGTTCGCCTCCTTGGGGTTGAGGGCGATCGTCGCGTGGTGCCGGATGCCGAACTGCGCGGCCCGGAACCGCTCCCAGCCCAGGAGCGCGTCGAAGTAGTCGAGGAACGACCCCACGTTCGTGCGCGGCTGGCCCAGCCAGAACGCCGGCTCGACGAGCGCGCGCACCCCCGCGGCGTACAGGGCCTCGTAGTCGTCGGTCGTGCGGCTGGTCATGTGGATGTGGGGGTCGAAGATGCGCATCAGGCGGTCCTCCCGGTGGTGACGTCAGGGGCGAGGCGGGCGACGTCGTCGGGCACGACGCGGCCCGCGGCGCGGCGCTCGGCGGCGAAGTCGCGCGCCATGCGGGCGAGCTCGTCGTCCGCGCGGTCGTCGAGACCGGCGACGGCGTCGAGGCTCACGCCCATGAAGACGAGCTTGAGCACGGCGTGGCGCCACGCGTGCGGGTCGAGGTGCGCGGCCGCGAACGGCCCGACGGCCGCCGCGACGAGGCTCTGGTCGTTCGTGCGGAGCGCGTCCGCGGCGAGGTCCCGGCCCACCGCCACGACCGACGGCGCGGCGTCCTCCGCGAGCGCACCGCGCTCCGTGAGGGCGTCGAGACCGCGCAGGACGCCCCGCCGCTCGGCGGTGTCGCCGTGCTGGTAGAGGTCCGCGAGCCGCGCCGCGAGGGCGGCCTCGCCGTCGGCACCGCCACGACCCGCGCCCTCGGCGAGCGCGACCACGAGGTCGGCGCGGGCGGCGTCGTCGACCGTCCCGTGCACGACCCCCGCGGGGTCGGTGTCCGGGCGGACGGGCGCGCGGCCCACCTGGCGGCCCGCGAGCGCGAACGCGCGCGTCACGGCCGCGGGGTCCTGCGCGACGGCGGCGCGCGCCTCGGCGAGCCAGCGCTCGCCCGGGGCGGTCCCGTCCGCCGTGCGGGCGTCGGGACGGGTGGTCTCGGTCATGGCACCTCCTGGGGGTGGTGGGGGCGGTCGTCCCACGCGCGGTGCAGCGCTGTCATGCTGCGGTGCGCGAGGCCGGGGGCGTCGTACGAGTGGCGGGGCAGCTCGACCGCCGCGACGCCCGCGTACCCGACGTCGGCGAGCGTGCCGAGCACGAGCGGGAGGTCGATCTCGCCCTCGCCGAACGGGCGGTGCTCGTGGTGGGTGCGCGGCATGTCGTCGAGCTGCACGTTGGCGAGGTACGGCGCGGCCGCGCGCAGCGCGCCCACCACGCCGTCGGGCTCGACGACGAGGCAGTGCCCGACGTCGACCGTGACGCCGAGGTCCGCGAGGTCGCCGCCGTCGCCGCCCAGCTCGTCGCGCAGCCGCAGCGCGTCGCCCACCGTCTCCACGAGCATCCCGGGCTCGGGCTCGAGCGAGAGCCGCACGCCGTGGTCGCGCGCGTGCTCGACGAGCGCGGGCAGGCGTTCGCGCAGGAGCGTCCAGCCCTCGGCGGGGGGCACGTCGTCGGGCAGGACCCCCGAGAAGAAGGACACGCACTCCGCGTCCAGCACGGCGGCGATCTCGACCGCGCGCCGCAGGAACCGCAGCCGCGCGTCGGCCTCGACGTCCACGAGCGTGGGGCGGTGCTTGCGGAACGGGTCCAGGAGGAACCGCGTGCCCGTCTCGACGACGACGCGCATCCCCGCACCGTCGCGCGCCGCGGCGAGCCGCGCGCGCAGCGCCGTGGCCTCGTCCGCCCAGCCGTCCGCGAAGGGGTCGAGGTGCGGGAAGCCGAGCGTGAGCGCGACGGCGCCGTACCCCTCGTGGGCGAGCACGTCGAGCGCGACGTCGAGCGGGTGGTCGGTGAAGCCGTTCGTGCCGTACCCGAGCGTGAAGGGCATCGTGCCGCCGGCGGTGCCGGGCGCGCTCACGTCTCGCTCATCTCGGCGCGGCCCGGGGCCCGCCCCGCGCGGCGCAGCAGCCGGCCCGCGACCTCGACGCCCGCGAGCACCCCCACCGACGCCAGGCTCCCCCCGCGCGCGGACCACGCCGCCTGCAGCGGCAGCATCGCGCGGATCCCGGCCTTGGTCGCGGCGAACGCGTTCTGGGCGGACGGCGTGATCGCGGCGTCGACCTGCCGGGGCAGGCACGTCGCGAGGTAGGCGCCCGCGGCCGCGACCCCGGCGACCGCCGTCGCGACGCGCGCCCGGCCGCTCGCGCCGCCGTCGGCCGCCCGTGCGCGGCGCACCGCGCCGGCGCCGACGACCGCCCCGCCCACCGCGGTGGCGGCGGCCACGCCCGCGGCGAGGGACGACGTCGTGCCGTGCACCTCGCCGCGCGACAGGTACGTGACGCCCGCGGTGTGCACGGCCATCCCGGCCGCGGCCGGCAGGGCGGCGCGCAGGTGCCCGACGCCGGCCCCGAGCAGCACGTCGAGCCCGCGGCACGCGGCCATGACGAGCGGACCGGCCGCGCGCTCCTTGGCGACCGTGTCGTACGTCCACACGCTCGCGGCGAGCGGGACGGCGACGGCGAGCGCGCGCGCTCCCCCGCCCGCGGCGGCGAGACCGACGCCCGCGGCCGTGAGACCGACGGCGACCTGGAGGGCCCGGCGCTCCGTCACACGGCCCGACGGGATCGGCCGCTCGGGCCGCTCGACCGCGTCGAGGTGCCGGTCCGCGTAGTCGTTGAGCGCCATGCCGCCCGCGTACAGGCACGCCGAGGCGAGGGGCAGGAGCGCGCGGCGCGGCGTGAGCGCGTGCCCGGCCGCCGCCGCGCCCGCGAGCGTGTCACCGACCACCGAGAGGACCGCGGGGGCGCGGACGAGGTCCAGGTGGTCGTGGAGGGAGCCCGTCACGACCGGTCGGCCGCGGCGGTCGCGTCGCCGCCCACCCGGGCGGTCGCCTCGCGGACCCAGTCGGACAGCGCGACGGTCTGCGCGGCGAAGTCGTGCACGCCGCTGCCCCAGGGGTCCTTGAAGAAGAACCCGAGCTCCGGGACAGGGCCCGCGTACCCGGCCGCGTCCGCGAGCGCGAGCAGGCGCGCCAGGTCGAGCACGAGCGGCGCGGCGAGCATCGAGTCGTACGCCGACCACGTGGTCTGCAGCGTGAGCCGCGAGCCGAGGAAGCCCTCGACGTGCACGTGGTCCCACGCGACCTTGATGTCCCCGAGGTCGGGCACGTTGTCGATGTGCAGAGGCGTGACGTCGCTGCCCGTGAGGTCCTGGAGCCCGCGCGACTTGGACACGAGCTTGCTCTGCACCGCCTGCGGGTCGGCGAGCGTGGCGCCGTCCCCGCCGCCGAGCAGGTTGGCCCCCGCCCACGACAGGACGCGCAGCCCGCGGGCCCCGAACGCCGGGGCGAGGATCGTGCGCAGCCACGTCTGGCCGGTCTTGCCGTCCTGGCCCGCGACGGGCACTCCGCGCTCCTCGGCGAGCTCGAGCAGCACCGGCAGGTGCATGCTCGCCGACGGCGTGAACTCGGCGAACGGGGCGCCCGCGAGCAGCGCGGCGTACGCGGTGACCGAGCTCGGCGGCAGCACCGCGCGCTCCGGGTCCGCGAGCGCCGCGCGCAGCAGGTCGCGGTCGGCGAGCTCGGGCGCGGGCTCGGGCAGCGGCTCGGTCGACACGAGGTCGACGACGACGACGCGCGCGAGGCCGTGGCGCTCGCGGAAGTCCACGATGTCCGCGGCGAGGCGCTCCGCGGCGGCCTGCTGGGACTCGCGCGCGGCGCCCTCGGCGGGGTGGGCCGAGTAGCCGGGGCGCACCTCGGCGTCGGCCCGCTCGAGCGCGGCGTGCGCGGCGGTGAGCAGGCGCGGCGCGATCATGCCGGCCTCGACGAGCAGCTCGGCGCGCTTGACCATCGACACGTCGGAGATGTCGTGGCCGCCCACGACGAGGTCGCCGAACGCGGGCAGCGGGGCGGAGGCGAAGGGCTCGCCCGCGGTGACGCACCCGGTCGGCTCCGCGCGCCCGTCGGCGATCACCGCGAGGCCGAGGGCGGCGGTGGTGGCGACCGAGCCGCGGGCGCCGACGAGCCACAGCCCGGTGCGCGCGTCCGGGGCGGGGCGGTCCGACGATCCGTCAGGGGCGAAGTGGTGCATCGTTGCTCCCGTTCCGACGGCGGACGCCGCGGCGCCGCCGATCACGACGACGATGGCCTCCCTGCCACCGTCGGACCGCACGCCCCGGGAGAGGGTCGCTCTGCTCGCTCTCCGACCCGGTGGCGCTCGGTCTGCTGCGACCCTAACCACACTTTTGTCGGTGGTCAATCAAAAGCGTGGCCACTTTCGCGACCTCGGATGCTTGCAACGTGCAAAAGCGCGCAGGCGAAGCCGACCTGGCGGTCGGTATCACGATACCGACCGCCGGGTCGTGCTCGGTCACCCGACCGAGGGCGTGAAGTCGAGCTGGTCGTCCACCACCGCCACGACCGACCAGACGTTCCCGTCCGCGTCGGACAGCTCGTAGGCGGGCAGCAGGACCGCCGCGCCGTCCGGCTGGTACTGCACCGCCAGCCCCAGGCGCGCGTCCGTGATCGTCACGTCCGTGACGGGCCAGGCGAACCGCGCCCCCTCCCCCACGGTGGGCGGGACCGTCGGGACCTCGGGCTCCGGCGCGGCCTCCGGGACGGCCAGCACGTCCTCGCGGGCCCACGCGATCATCCCGCCCCCGCCGAACCGCGGGTCGCCGAGCCGCTCGACCGCCTCGGCCGGGCTGACGACGTCGTACGCGCCGATCGCGACGCGCGGCGCGAGGCTCCCGTACAGCGACGCGAGCCCCGCACCCGAGTACGTCGCGCTCCACTGCGTCCCGGTGCGCTGCCCGTCGACCACCTCGGCGGCCGTCACCGTCGTCGCGCGCGGGGCGCCCTGGTCCACGGGTTGTTCCTCCGCGGCGATCTCGTAGCCGTCGGCGTCGAGGCCGAGGGACCCCAGGACCTCGCGCAGCCGGTCGCCGGCCTCGGCGCCGCTCGGCGGGGCGCCGTGGTCGGCCTCCTCGCACGTGCCCGGCTCGGTCGACGGGCCGGCCCCGTCGCCCTCCTCGGCGGGCATCGGCGTCACGACGACGCAGCCCCACGGGTCCTTGGCCGGGTCGTTGAAGCTCACGCTCGCGAGGCCGTCCGGCTGGAGCGAGACCGTGGGTCCCGTCCAGTCGGCCGGGCCGACCGCGTACGACCCGTACTCCTCGCGCACCTCGCCCGTGACCCCGAGGGCGTCGGCGACGCGGCGCGCCGTCTCCTGCGAGAACACGCCCGCCGCGTCGTAGGCCCACGCGTCCGCGCGCGCACCGTCCGACGACAGCCCCTCGGCGTGGAAGACGGTGCGCCCGCCCCAGCCCCCGGGGTAGGCCATGTCCGCCGTCGCGCGGGAGCTGGTGGAGCTCTCCTCGGTGGCCGTAGCCCCCGCGAGCGAATCGGTCGGCGCGGGCGCGGGCGCGTCCGCGCCGCCGAGGCGGATCGGGGCGAGCGCCGTGCTCTCCGCGGCGGAGTCGCCCGCCGTGGTCCCCCACTCGCCGGCGCCGAGCGCGTAGCCGCCCGTCCCGATGACGAGCGCGCCCACCACCGCCGCCGCCACCTGGAGCGGCGCCCGACGGCGCAGCCGGCGCGCGCGGCGCTCGGCGAGCTCGTCGACGAGCGCGGCCGTCGGGCCGTCCGCCCCGGCGAGGCCGGCCGCGGCCGGGAGCTCCGCGGGAGCGGCGCCCGGGCCGGTCGCCGCGGGGCGGGCGAACGCCTCGGGGACGCGGTCGCGCACCGCGGCCTCCAGGGCCGTGGCGTCCGGGGTCGCGTCCGCGGCCGGGTCGGCGGCGCGCAGGCGCTCCAGGTCCGCGTCGTCGGGCTGCTCGGGGGTTCGGGTGGTCATGTCGCCCTCCAGGTGCCGCAGGGGCCGTACCGCGCAGGTGCGGCCGGTCGGGTCTACCCGTGATGTGTGCTCAGGCGCCGGTCTCTTGCGCGAGCGCCGACTGCTCCGCCCACGCCGTGCGCAGGCGCGCGCGGGCCCGGGACAGCGCGGCGTCCGCGCCCCCGCGCGACGTGCCGAGGACGGCGGCCAGGTCCGCCCCGCCGAGCCCCTCCCACGCGTGCAGGAGCAGGATGCGCCGGTCGCGGTCAGACAGCGCGGAGAGCGCGCGGCGCACCTCGTCGTCCTGCACGACGACGTGCTCGACGTCGGCCCCGTCGTCCGGGCGCTCGGGCACCTCGGCCACGGGCAGGGCCCGCGCCTTGCGGCGGTGGTTGGCGAGGAGGAACCCCGCCGTGCGGTACAGCCAGGGCAGCTCGGCGCCGTCGGGCACGTCGTCGCGACGCCGCCACGCGGTCGCGAGGACCTCGGCCGTCAGGTCGTCGGCGTCGGGGGCGACGCCCCCGACGGCGCTCGGCAGGCGCCGGCGGAAGTAGCGGTACAGCGGTGTCGCGTGCGCGGCGAAGAGCGCGGCGAACCAGGCCTCGTCGTGGACGGCGGCCTCGGTGGTCTCGTCACTGCCCTCGTCGGTCGTCACGGCGGCTCCTCGTCGGCGGGGCGGGCTGTCAACCGCTCTGTGTCCCGGGGCGCGCGTTCCTTGCACGCCCCGCGGTTCACCCGAACCTCACCCGCGACGGCCCCGATCCTGCCATCCCCGGCCCCTACGCTGAGAGGCATGACGACGACGGAGCGGGACGCCCCGCCGCGCCACCCCCGCCGTCGGCGGAGCCGGGCGGCCTGGCTGGGCTGGGGTCTCATCCTGCTCGCGGTCGCGCTCGTCGTGTGCGCCGGGCTCCTCGCCCGGGACGCGCTCGCCGCGCGCGACGCCCTGACGCGCGCGCTGGACGAGGTCCCCGCCGCCGAGGAGGCGCTCCGGGACGGCGACGTCGCGGCCGCCGACGCCGCGCTCGATCGGGTCCAGCCCCTCACCGCGTCCGCACGGGCGCACACCGACGGACCTCTGTGGTCCCTGGCCGCGCACCTGCCGGTCTACGGGCAGGACGTGCGGGCCTTCTCCGTGGCCGCCGCGACGGCCGACGACCTCGCCGCCGTCGTGCTGCCGTCCCTCACGCAGACCCTCGGCAGCGTCGAGGGCGACGGGCTCGCGCTCACGGGCGACGGCGTCGACCTCGCACCGCTCGTCGCGGCCGCCCCGACGGTCGCGCGCGCCGCCGACGCGTTCGACGCGATCGACGCGCGCCTCGCGACCGTCGACCGCGACGCGCTGCACGCGGAGGTCGCCGACCCGTACGCCGCGCTCGTCGCGCGCACCGACGACCTGCGCACGGTGGTCCGCACCGCCGACCGGCTCACGGCGCTCGCGCCCGCGATGCTCGGCGCCGACGGCCCGCGCCGCTACCTCGTCCTCGCGCTGAACAACGCCGAGCTGCGCGCCGGCGGCGGGATCCCCGGCGCGCTGGCGGTGATCTCGGCGGACCAGGGCAGGGTGACGCTGGAGCGGCAGGCCTCGACGGTCGGCTTCCCGTCCTTCGACGAGCCGGTGCTGCCCCTCGACCCCGGGGTCGAGGAGCTCTTCACGGACCGCGTGGGCCGCTACCTCCAGGACACCCCGCTGACGCCGGACTTCCCCACGACCGCCGCGCTCGCGTCGACGATGTGGGAGCGCGCGCAGGGCGAGCAGGTCGACGGCGTGGTCGCGACCGACCCCGTCGCGCTCTCCTACCTGCTCGAGGCCACGGGCCCGGTGACCGTCCCGGTCGACGGCGGCGCGGTCGACCTCGACGCGGGCAACGTCGTGCAGACCCTCCTCTCCGACGCGTACGCCGAGCTCGAGCCCGGCGAGCAGACGGACACGTTCTTCGCGGCGGTCGCGGCCCAGGTCCTGGAGGAGTTCCTCGCGGGCGGGGCCGACCCGGCCGTCGCGCGGGACGCGCTCGTGCGCGGCGCGGACGAGCACCGCGTGCTGCTGTGGTCGGCGCGCGAGGCGGAGCAGGAGCGTCTCGCGGGCACGGTCGTGGCGGGCGACATCGACACCGCCGACCAGGCTGCCGGCTCGGTCGGCGTGTTCCTCAACGACGGCACCGGCGGCAAGATGGGCGTCTACCTCGGCAGCGACGTGCGCCTCGCGGGCAGCACGTGCACGGCCGCGGGCCGCGTGGACACGTTCGAAGTCGACCTCGCGTCGTCCGCCCCGGCCGACGCCGCGACGAGCCTGCCGTGGTACGTCACCGGCGGCGGCACGGCGGGCGTCGAGCCGGGCGTCACGCGCACGTTCGTCGTGCTCTACCCGCCGCGCGACGGGCAGGTCTCGGGCCTGCGCCGCGACGACGCCCCGCTCCCGGCGCAGCCCGGCGACGTCGCGGGCCGCGGCGCGCTCTCCGCGATGGTCGACCTCGCGCCCGGCCAGTCGACGACCCTGTCGTTCACGACGACGACGCCGCGGGACGCGGGGACCGCCGCCGCGACCTCGCTCGACGTGTGGAGCACGCCCACGACCACCCAGCCGGGCCTGCGCACGGTCGACGTCGCGCCCTGCGGCTGAGCCGCGTCCGGTCGCGTCACGGCGCGGTCACGATCCCGCGCACCGACGCTTTTCACCCTGGACAAGCGTCCAACTCGGGCGCCCGCCTCGCTAGCCTGGCAGGACGGAAACACCTCGCGCGCGTGTGGCACCTGCACGTATCAGGGACCTCGGGGCACGGCTCCCTCTCCACGAACAGCCTTTCCCGCCCACGGACAGGAATCACCATGAAGACGTCGGGAGGACGCCGCGCCGGGAGCCGCGCGCTGGCCGTCACCGCTACAGCCGCGACGGCGGTGCTGCTCACCGCACCGGTCGCGGGAGCCGCCGAGGACGACACGTACGTGCCGGAGCCGACGATCGAGCTCACCACCCTGTCCCCCGTCTGCGACGGGGACGTCCCGTACCTCGAGTACGCCATCGCCGTCACCGGCACGGACAACGACACCGCGACCATCACGTGGCTCAACCCGGGCGGCGCGGACGTCGTCCAGTCGGGCCTCCCCCTGCAGGGCCGCGTACTGTGGCCCGGCGCCGTCGTCGGGGCGGACGGCCGCGGCGCCGACTGGCCCGGCTGGAGCCTCGTCGACGGGCAGTGGGTCGAGGGCGACGAGTTCGACTGGGTGCGCCCCAGCGTCCAGGTGCTCTTCCAGGTCAACCCCGAGACGGTCGTCAGCGTGGACTACCCGCCGTCGTCCCCGAGCTGCGCGACGAACCCGCCGGGACAGGGGAACCCCACGACGACCACGACGGCGTCCCAGGTCTCGCGCACCGTCGCGACCGGCTCGTCGTCCTCGTCGCTCGCGACGACGGGCGCGACCGTGGGCCTGTACGCCGCCGTCGCGGCGGGGCTCGCCGCCGTGGGCGCCACGGTCGTGCTGCTGACGCGCCGCACGCGCAAGGGCTGACCCGGCCGCCGGCACGGCCGGGTGCACGACGACGGCCTCGCACCCTCCCGGGTGCGAGGCCGTCGTCGTCGGAACGGGCCGCGGCCTGTCAGGCGGACGCCCAGCCTCCCGCGGCGAGGCGCGACTCGAGGCCCTCGAACGCCCAGCGGTCGACGACGAGCACCGCGCCGCCGGGGGCGTCGGGCACGTACCACTGGAGCTGCTCGACGGTCCGCACCTCGGCCCCGGCGGCGTCGACGCACGAGAGCGTCCAGCGCGCGAGCGTCGCGGGCGTGCCGGCGACCTCGACGTCCGACTCGGCGGGGTCGCCGACCGCGCGGGCCGCGAGCGCGTCCGTCCCGGGGCACGTGGCGCCGTCGGGCAGGAGCGCCGACGCGGGGTCGACGCCGTCGAGCGCCGCACCGGTCAGCACCTCGAAGCTCGGGCACGCCGCGTCCTCGGGGCACCCGCCCGCCCGGACCTGCGTGACGCCGTCGGCCGGCTGGAGCACCGACCAGTAGTCGGCGCCGGGGAGCTGGAGGGGGCCGACGGGCACCTTGCCCGCGTCGGCGTGGTCGCCGTGCGAGCCGTGGTCCTCGGCCTGGGCGGGTCCCGACCCGCCGTCGACGGCCGCCCCGGCGTCGTCGGAGCCGCTCGTGCAGCCCGCGAGGAGCGCAGCGCCGAGCACGGCCGTCAGGGCCACGGGCAGGGCGGAGGCCACGGACGGCGGGAGGGGACGGGAGGTGCGGGGTCGGGTCGTTCGGTGACGCACGGGCACGCTGACCGCCTTTCACGGTCGGAGGAGCCCCGCAACCCACTGGGGAGGGCTGCGGAGGTCCTCGTCGGCCCCTTCACGCTAACGAGCGCGAGGGCTGGTCGAGATGCGGGAGAACCACACGATGGCGGCCCGCGGGTACGGGATTCCCCGTACCCGCGGGCCGCCCCGGTGGTCCCGCGTCAGGAGGGGCGGCAGGGCGTCAGCACGCGCCGAGGGCCTGCCACGGGCCGTACTGCTCCGCACCCGGGACGTTGTTCTGCGTCCACCACTTCGCGCGGTACGACTGGCCCTGGTAGGAGACCGTCGCACCCCCGGTGTAGGCCACCGTCGCGGACCACGCCGGCGCGGTGCACGTGCCCGGCGTCGTGGGCGGCGTGGTCGGGGGGTTCGTGGGCGGCGTCGTCGGCGGGGTCGTCGGGGTGGTCCCGCCGCACGCGCCCGTCGCCTCCCAGGGGCCGCCCGCGCTCGGCCGGTCGCCCTGGGTCCACCACTTCGCGCGGTAGTTCTTGCCCTCGAAGGACGCCGTCGCCCCGCCCGTGTAGACCGTCGCGGCCGACCACGCGGCCACGCAGGCCGTCGGGTCCGTCGGCGGGGTGGTCGGGGGGTTCGTCGGCGGGTTCGTCGGCGGGTTGGTGGGCGGGTTCGTCGGCGGGTTCGTCGGGCCGCTCGTGCCGTCGACGGGACCGGCCGGCAGCGTGCGGACCTTGTCCGTGAAGCCGCCGAGCAGCGTGCCGTCGTGGTTGCCGGACAGGTCCCACCACATGGCGCCTCCCAGGTTCAGCCGGTCGATGTACTCGGCCTTGGCCGCCACCGACCGGGCGTTGTCGTAGCTCCACCACTGGTCGCCGTCGTACCGCCAGGCGGAGACGGTCGTCGGGTCGTAGTAGTCCTGGCCCCGCGTGCGGAGCTTGTCGTAGTCCTCGTTGCCCGCCTCCCACGTGCCGGGGGCCGCCCCGTTCGCGGCCGACCACGGCTGCGACGACCTGACGCCCTTCCAGCCGCGGCCGTACATGGCGAGGCCGAGGCCGAGCTGGCTCGGGGCGACGCCGGCGCGGAGGTACTCCTGGACGGCCTTGTCCGCGCTGAACTGGCGGCTCGCGGCCCGCGGGTCGGCCGGGTCGTCATAGAGGTTGCCCTGGTGGCCGGCCAGCGCCGGGTCCCAGGCGCCGTGGAGGTCGTAGCCCTGCACGTTGCCGTAGTCGAGGGACTGGAAGATGCGCGGGTCGTTCCAGCCGCCGGCCGCGATGTCGGCCGGGTTGGCGGGCAGGAACGCCGACAGCAGGTAGTGCTTGCCGGTCTGCGCGCCGTACGCGTCGAGCTGCTTGCGGAACTCGGCGAGCAGGAGCCGGAAGTTCTCGCGGTCGTTCACGGGGTCGACGGAGTTGCCGACCTCGCCGTTGTTGGAGCCCGGCCACTCCCAGTCGATGTCGATGCCGTCGAACACGCCGGCGGCCGCACCCGGCCCGCCGCGGCCGTCGATCACGGGCAGGTTGCCCTTGATGTAGAGGTCGATGCACGACGACACGAGCTTCTCGCGGGACGCCTGGGTCGCGGCCGCGCGGGAGAAGTTCTTCGACCAGGTCCAGCCGCCGATCGAGATGAGGGCGCGCAGCTGCGGGTTCTTCGCCTTGAGCTGCTTGAGCTGGTTGAACGAGCCCGCGAGCGGCTGGTCCCACGCGTCGGCGACGCCGCCGACGGAGTTCGCGGCCGTGTAGCCCATGCCGAAGTCGGCCCACGCGTCGCCCGCGCCGTCGGAGCCGTTGGGCCCGGTGCCCTGCGCCTTGTTCGCGATGAAGCACGTGAGGTTCTGGTGGTGGATGTTGCCGAACGAGTAGTTGATGTGGGTGAGGTCTGCGGCGGCGCCGGAGTCCTGCACCTTCTTGAGCGGGAAGGCGCGGCCGTACACGCCCCACTGGGTGAAGTAGCCGACGTTGCGGTAGCCGTTGACGTCGCTGTCGCCGGGGTTGCCGACCGCCGCCGTGGCGGTCGGCGCCGCCTGCGCCGGCGCGACGCCCGCGAGGAGGCCGCCGACGAGGGCGGCCGCCGTCGCGAGCGCCGCGAGGCGCGCGCCGCGCCGCCGGGCCGGGCGCGGTGGTCGGGTGGAGAGGGACACGTCCATGGGTCCTGCCTCGTGCTCGTGCGGGGGGCTGCGGCGGCTCCGTGCTCCGGGGCCGCCCTGCCCTCAGGTCACCCCGAACGTAGCCACGCCGGACCCCGCGCGTGATCCGCGCTTCCCGCAGTGTTCCCGGCTCCTCCACGCGGTCGGCGTAGGGGAAGACCCGTAGGACAAAAGCGGACAGATAATGACGAGAGCCCCCGAAACGACGCGGTCTCAGCGGCCCACGCGGTGCGCCAGGACCGTGAGCTCGACGCGCGAGCGCACCCCGAGCTTGCGGAACACGCGCCCGAGGTGGACCTCCACGGTGCGGACCGACAGGTAGAGCTGGTCCGCCGCCTCCCGGTTCGAGGCTCCCTGGACCACGAGGAGCGCGACGTCGAGCTCGCGCTCCGTGAGCTCGTCCGCCCACCGTCCCCGCAGCTCGGCGAGCGCCTCGTCCGTCACGTCGCTCTCGCGCACCGCGAGCCGGCACGCGTCCGGCGGGGCGGGACGCAGCGCGGCCTGCGCCTCGACGCCGGCGCGCGCGACCCCGAGGGCGGCGTGCATGCTCCCGGCCCGCGGGGCCGCGGGCCACGTGCCGCCCGGGACGACGGCCCCGCCGCCGAGGACGCCGGGCACCCCCGGCACGGCCGCGGTCAGGTCCTCGGGCACCGGGCCGCCGAGGAGGCGGACCACCTCGGCGTGCTCGTCGAGCGCGATCGTCGTCCAGGCGTCCGCGCCCGCGTCGTCGAACAGCTCGATCGCGGACAGGAACAGGCCGTGGGCGCGCTGCAGCTCGCCCGCACGCACGAGGGCGCGCGCGGCGCACAGGTCCGTCCGCGCGTGCTCGTAGGGCGACGCCGTCGTGCGGTTCACGCGCGTGGCCCGCTCGAGCGGCGCGGTGAGGTCCTCGGGCGCGGCGAGCGAGACGTCGGCGCGCACGAGCGTCGCCGACCGCAGCGACGGCGGGAGCTCCTTGGCGTCGACCCGGCGCCGCGCGAGGGCGCGCTGCGCCGCGTCGTGGCGCCCGGCGACGACCCAGGCCTCGACGTCGTCCAGCCCGGGCAGCGGCAGCATGCGTGCGCTGTCGGGACGCTCGCGCTCCGCGGCGAGCTCGAGCAGCGTCGCGGCCTGGGTCACGTGGTGGGCGAACGCGGCGCCCATGGCGCGGTCCACGAGCAGGCCGAGGCGCACGGGCCGCGACGTCGGGCTCGCGCACGTCTCCTCGAGCGCCGTCGCGACGGGCCCGACGACGCCCCGGGTCATCATGTCGAGGCGGCGCGCGGCGGCCACGCCCATCCCCGCGAACGGCAGGCCGAGCGGCAGGCGGAACGCGGCCTCCGCGAGCTCGTCCGCGGCTCGCGTGAGGGTGCCGCGCCACAGGTGCACGAGCGCCTGCGCGAGCCGGACGTGCGCCTCGGCGAGCGGCGTGAGGGCGGCGTCCGGGCCGTCGAACCACCGGCCGCCGTCGCGCACCGGGGCCAGGGAGGCGACGACGCTCGCGAGCGTCTGCGCGGCGTCGTCCAGCCGGTCGTCGGCGGCGAGCCCGAGCGCCCGGCTCACCTGGAGCGCGGCCTCGTGGTCCGGGCCCAGGTCGACGTCGGGCACGACGCCGCGCTCCCCCACCCCGAACACCGCGGCCCAGGATCGGGCGAGGGCGAGACGCGCCGGGGTCGCGTCGTCCTCGCACCACGACGCGAGGAACGTCGCGGTGTCGAGGAGCTGGGAGGTGCTCACGCCGTCGCCCCGCTCTGCGTGCAGCCGCGCCGCCGTGAGCACGCCCGTCACGACCCCGGCGACGGCGTCCGGCGGGAGGCCGTCCGGCCGGCCCCCGCGCAGGTAGGGCGACAGGACGTCGTCGGGCACCTGGCCCTCGGCGAGCGTGAGCGCCGCGACGAGCGGGCCGAGCGTGCACGCGCGCAGCGCGTCGTCCCCGCTCCGCGAGGCCTTGCGCAGCCAGTCGGCGGCGTCCTGCACGTGGCCCGAGCGCAGGGCCGCGACCCCGGCGATCGCGAACGCCTCGGCGCGGTGCTCGGCACCCGCCTGGCTCGCCGCCTCGCGCGCGACCTCGTGCGCCCACACGACGTCGCCGCGGTCGAGGTGGCGGCGCGCGATGCGCAGGAGGCCCGGGACGAGCGCCGGGTCGCCCACGAGGGTCGCGAGCGCCGAGTGCCACACCGCGACGTCCTCCTCCCCCGCCCGCCGGTGCGCCTCGGCGAGCGCGACGTGCGCCGCCGTGCGCTCGGCCAGGCGGGCGTCGGCGTGGACGAGCGAGCGCATGCGCGGGTCGACGAACGCGAAGCGGCCCCCCGCGAGGACGAGGTGCTCCGCGAGCGGGCCGTCGAGGACCTGCTCCATCGCGAGCCCCGTCGCGGACAGCACGAGCTCGGTGCGGTCGACGACGGCGACCGCCGCGACGAGCAGCGCCTGGCGCTCCGCCTCGCTGAGCGCGGCGAGCCGGTCGGCGAAGAGCGACCGGACGGCGGGGACGGCGGGCAGCGGGTCGGGCAGGATCGACCCGCCCGAGAGCTGCTCGGGGGTGAGGAGCGCCGCCGTCTGCGTGATGGCCGCGGCGTTGCCGCCGAGGAGGTGCGCGAGCCGCGCCGCGACGTGCGGGGCGACGGCGAGCCGCCGCTCGACGAGCAGGAGGTGGAGCGCGTCGGCCGGCGCGAGCGGCGGGACGGCGCGCAGCTCGAACGGGCCGGCGGACGGGTCGAGCGCGCCCGCGGGCGCCGTCCCCAGCAGGACGACGGGCGCGTGCCGCTGCGCCACGAGGCTCGCGAGGACCGACCGGCTCAGCTCGTCCTGGAGGTGCAGGTCGTCGGCGACGAGGACGACGGTTGCGCCGTCGAACGTCGCGACGAGGAGCTCGGCGAGCGCGACCGCCGCCACCTCGGGGAGGTGGCCGAAGCCCGGGTCGACCGGCTCGAGGACCCGCGTGAGCCGCTCGGGGACCACGCCGCCCGCGAGCTGCGACACCTGCGACACGACGGAGACGACGGCCGACCCGGGAGCGGGGACGCCCGCGGGCGGCCGACAGCGGAGCGTGACGGTCGGCTGCGCGAACTCGTGCGTCGCGACGGCCTCGCACACGAGCTCGAGCGTCGCGCTCGCGCCCATGCCGTGCTCGGCGGTCCACACGAGACCGCCCTTGCCCTCGCTCACGGCGGCGAGCGCGCGGTCGACCTCCTGCGCGCGGGACGAGAGCCGCTCGAGCCGTCGCGCGAACCGCGAGTCCGCGCGACGGACCGGCTCGGGAACCATGTAGTCCTGCTGTTCTGACATGTCGGGACCCTCCGTCCGGGGGCTTCGTCGCCCGTCGACCGGATGAAATGTTAACAACCCTCCGTAAACAAGGGATCACCTCATCGTTTCTCGCTCGTCACACGGCCGCCACCTGGGCCGACGCCCGCACCTCGGCGGTTGCTGCCCGCTGCCCGGAGGGCTAGCCTGGCCTCGATCCCCGTCGCGGCCACGACCCTCGTGCGCCCCGGCCCGGGTGCGGCGCCCACGGCGCCGCCGCCACGAGAGCGAGGTGAGCCCCATGCCTGACGGCAGCAGTCATAGATCCGTGCACTGCGCGCTCACCCCCCGTGGCTCGCGACCCGACGCCTGAGCCCGGCCGACGCAGGTCCCTGCGTCCCCGGCCGTCGTCCGTCCCGCGCGGGGAGGTCGCCAGTGCGCTCCGCGCGCGCCTCGCGCGCGCCGCCGGACCTCCCCCGCCGACGCACCCGCGCCGCCCACCCGTGGCCGCGCCCGTGCCGTCCGCCCGCCGGAAAGGACGACCACCATGACCCAGCGTTCCCCTGCGACCGCGCCGACCACCACCCCTGCCACCCCGGTGCGGGCCCGCCCCGCCCGGACGCCCCTGCGCGCCCCGCGCGAGGAGCGGCGCCGCGCGCGCCGGCCGAACCTCGAACGGCAGTCGATCTCCTTCACGGTGGGGCTCTACCTGTTCATCTGCGCCGCGCTCCTCACCGCGCACTTCACGGCCGGCGGTGCGTGATGACGACGATGCTGCCCGAGACCCCGGGCCTCGCCCCCGGCACGGAGACCCGCCTGCCCGCCCCGGCGCGCGGCGGGCTCGACCTGCACGCCCGCGCGCACGGCGACGGCTCGCCCCGGTTCGACCCGCGCGTCCTGCGCTCGCGCTGGGTGCAGGTCGCGGTCGGGGACCCGGACTCCGCGGCCCGCGCGGCCGAGCACGGCGTCGACTTCGCGGCTGCCGGAGGACGTGTCTGGGAGACGGACGCGCACGTCTACCTGCCGGTGACGGCGACCCGGCGCGACGGCGACCGGGTGGTGGACGAGCGCATCGTGCTCGCCCTGTCCGCCGACGTCGTCGTGACGGCCCAGCCGCAGCGGCACTACGCCGTCTTCGACAAGGCGATCGCCCGCATGCGCCGCACGCCGTGGCTCATCGGCTCGTCGTACGGCGTCGCGTACGCGCTGCTCTACGCGCTCAACGAGGCGGCCGACCGCGTCGTGTCCTACGCGAGCGACCTGCTCGAGGACATGTCCGACGAGATCGACGAGGCCACGCGGGGCGTCGACTCCCGCGGCCGGGAGATCGGGGTGAGCGACATGCAGGACACGATCACGCGCATGAACCGCGCCGAGGAGATCGTGTCGCGCGCCCAGGAGTCCCAGCTCTCGCTCGCCCGCGCCGCGCGGCACCTGCGCAGCGAGATCGCGGACTCGGACCCCGTGCTCGCGGGGCTCGTCGAGACGCTCGTCGCGGACGTCGACGGCGTGAAGCAGCACGCCGGGTTCGAGCACGACAAGGTGCGCTACCTGCAGCAGGCGATCATGACGTCGCTCGACGTCAAGCAGGCGCAGATCGTCAAGGTCTTCACCATCATCACGGCGGTGTTCCTGCCCCCGACGCTCATCGCGTCGTTCTACGGCATGAACTTCACGCACATGCCCGAGCTCGACCGGCCGTACGGGTTCACGCTCACGGTCCTCGTGACGCTCGTCGCCGCCGTCATCCCGCTCGCGTACATCAAGCGCCGCGGCTGGCTGCGCTGAGCGACGGACGGTGCGGTGCGCGGCAGAGGCCGCGCACCGCACCGTCAGGGTGTCAGGCGCAGGTGCCGACGACGCGCCAGGCCGGGTACCACTTCTCCGTGCCCGGGACGTTCGTGCGGACCCACCACGCGGCGCGGTAGTTCACGCCCTCGTGCGAGACGACGCGCCCCCCGACGTACGAGGTGCTGCGGTCCCAGCCCGGGAAGCACGAGCCGGGCGCGGTCGGGTCGACCGGACCGGCCGGGGCCGCGCGGTAGACGTCGGCCGCCGTGCCGACGAGCTCGTCCTCGTAGTCGCCCGCGAGGTCCCAGAACATCGAGCCGCCGAGGCCCTTCTCCGTGATCCACGACGCCTTGAACTCGACGGCGCGCGGCGTGTCGACGCTCCACCACTGGTCGCCGTCGTAGCGCCACGAGGCCCCGCTGACCTCGTCGAAGTACTCGGTCCCGTGGTCGCGCAGCTCGAAGTACTGCTTGTTCCCGGCCTCGTAGGTGCCGGGGGCGACGCCCGCGGCGGGCTGCCAGGCGCCGTTCGAGTCGCCGGCCCCGACGCCGGACCAGCCGCGGCCGAACGCCGGGATGCCGAGCGTGAGCTGGGCGGGGTCGACGCCGCGCGACAGGTAGAGGTCGATGCCGTCCTCGAGCGAGATCGTGCCGGGCTGCGAGGTGTCGTGCAGGTTCGCCTGGTGCCCGGCGAGGTTCGGCGACCAGCCACCGTGCAGGTCGTAGCCCTGCATGTTGCCGTAGTCGAGGTAGTCGAAGATCGTCGGGGCGTCCCAGCCGGCGTTCACCACGGTGGGGCTCACCGGGATGTAGGCGGAGAGCAGGTAGTCCTTGCCCTGCGCGGCACCGCGCTCGTCGAGCTGCTTGCGGAACTCGGCGAGGAGGGCGGTGAAGTTCGCCTTGTCGTTGACCGGGTCGACGTGGTTCTCGGGGTGCTGCGACCAGTCGGGGGCCCCGGGCCACTCCCAGTCGACGTCGATGCCGTCGAACAGGCCCGCGGCCGCGCCGGGGCCGCCGCGGCCGTCGATCACGGGCAGGTTGCCGTCGATGTAGAGGTCGATGCACGACGCGACGAACTTCGCGCGGCTCTCGGGCGTCGCCGCGGCCTTCGAGAAGAACTTGGACCAGGTCCAGCCGCCGAGCGACATGAGGACCTTGGTGTCGGGGTGCTCCTCCTTGAGCTTGCGGAGCTGGTTGAAGTTCCCCGCGAGCGCCTGGCCCGGCTCGTCCGCGACGCCGTCCACCGAGTCCTCGGCGGAGACGGCTCGCACGAAGTCGGCCTGCGCGTCGCCGGCGCCGTCGTTGCCGCCCGGCTCGGGCGTGCCCGGGGCGTCCGCGAGGAAGCACGTGAGGTCGGTCGGGTGGATGTTGCCGAACGCGTAGTTCACGTGGGTGATCTGCTCGGCCTGGCCCGACTCGACGAAGTCGCGCACGGTGTAGCCGTAGTTCTCCGGGGCCCAGGACATGAAGTAGCCGACGTTGCGGTACCCGTTGAGGGCGGCGTCGCCGTTCGGGGAGTCGGGCGTCGGGATGGTGGCCGCCGTCGTGGCGGTCAGGTGGGCGGTCGGCGCGGCGGCGGCGGTCGTCGCGGCGGCGACGGCCCCGCTCGCGGCGAGCGCGAGGGCGGTGAGGCCGGCGGCCGCGCGCGTGGCGCGGGCGCGGCGCGGGGCGGACGGGCGAGGACGGTGCATCGAGAGGACCTCTCGTCGACGAGGTCGGTCGCCGACCCGCGCGGACGCGCGGCGGTGCGGCCTCCTGCGGGGCCTGAGCGACCGGCTGACGTGAGCGACCGTAGCCGTGGGCGGGGCCCGCGGGACTACGTGCTTCCCACACTCTTCGCGTCACGCGCGCCGCGCGGGGTACGCGGTCCTCCGTACGCAGGCCCCGTACGGGACAGCCCGTACGACGCCGCGTCAGGCCTCGAGGATCAGCGTGACCGGGCCGTCGTTGACGAGGTCGACCGCCATGTGCGCGCCGAACCGCCCGGTCGCCACCTCGACCCCGCGGGCGCGCAGCGCCTCGACGACCGCGTCGACGAGCGGCTCCGCGACAGGACCGGGCGCCGCGCCGTTCCACGACGGCCGCCGGCCCTTGCGCGTGTCCGCGTAGAGCGTGAACTGGGAGACGACGAGCACGGGCGCGCCCTCGTCGAGCACGGACCGCTCCCCCGCGAGGATCCGCAGCTCGGCGATCTTGCGCGCGATCGTCTCCACCTGCGCGTCGCCGTCGTCGTGCGTGACGCCGACGAGCGCGAGCAGGCCCGGTCGGTCGATCGCGCCGACGACCTCCGCCGTCCCGTCGTCGGCCACGACGCGCACGCTCGCGCGCGTCACGCGCTGCACGACGGCCCTCACGGCCGTCCCCCGTCGTCGCGCCGCGCGGCGGCGGACGAGAGGCCCTGCGGGGCGTCGTGCGCCGCGTCCGTCCCGGGCTCGTCGAGCACCGCGCGCACGGCGCCCACCGGCTGCCCGGCGCCGAGCACGGGCACGTCGCCGAGCGCGTCGAGCCCTGACGCGTCCGCGCCCGCGACGTCGAGCGCCCCGAGACGGCGCAGCGCCGCGGCGAGCACCGCCGGGCGGGGCCGGGATGCGCCGTCGAGCACCTTGAGGGCGAGGGCACGGCCGTCGGGCAGCCCGGCCCCGTACACCCCGTCGGCCCCGTCCTTGGCGACCAGGCCCGGGACGGCGCGCATCGCGAGGGTCGCGTCGCGTCCCGTGCCGCCCACCATCTCGGGGAACGCCGCCATGGCGCGCGCGACCTCGGCCTCGGCCGAACCCGGGTCGTGCTGCGGGGCCGCGGCGAGGCGCCCGAACGCGCGGGCGAGCCCGCGCACGGTCGTCGAGAAGAGCGGCGCGCCGCAGCCGTCGACCGTCACGTGCTCGACGGCGACGCCCGTCGCCTCCGCGACGGTCTCGCGCACCGCGACCTGCAGCGGGTGGTCGTGCTCCAGGTACGTGCGCGGGTCCCAGCCCGCGACGACGCACGTCGCGAGCATCGCCGCGTGCTTGCCCGAGCAGTTCTGGGTGATCGACGACGGGCCGTTCCCCGCCTCCTGCCACGCGAGCGCGGCCGGCGGGTGCAGCGGGAGGTCCGGGGTGTTGCGCAGCGCGGACTCGTCGAGCCCGGCGCCCGCGAGGATTTCGCGCACCCCCGCGAGGTGCTCGGGCTCGCCGTTGTGGCTCGCGGCGGCGAGGGCCAGGAGGCGCGGCGGCAGGCGCAGGCCGTGCCGCAGCATCGCGACGGCCTGGAACGGCTTGACGCTCGAGCGCGGCCAGACGACCGTGCCGGCGTCGCCACGCTCGAGGAGCGTGCCGCCGTCGGGCTCCAGCAGCACGAGGTGCCCCGTGTGGACGGACTCCACGAGGTCGCCGCGCACGACCTCGGCCAGCGGGACGGCGGCGCGCGCGACCCCGGTACGGACGTCGTCGGTCACCGCGGCGCTCACCAGCCGCCGGGCCGGCCGGACGACCCGTTGCCGCGCCCGTTCCCGTAGGGCTGGAGGCGGGGACGCACGTCGACGAGGTACACGATCGCCGCGACGACCGCGATGATCCCGATGAAGCCGAGGTTGATCCCGCCGCCGAGCGGGATGGAGAGGAAGCCGAGCGCCGCGGCGACGCCGAGGATCGCGAGCCAGATCGGCTTGCTCAGCTTGCCCTCGGCCGTGAACGCGCTCGGGGGCCGCCGGATCGCGTCGACGAGCGCGAAGAGCTGCGTCCCGAACACGACCAGCGACAGGAGGAGGTAGACGATCCACTGCAGCGACCCGAAGATTCCCACGGGCACGAGCCTACGGTCTGGCGAGCGGCCACGGCACCACGCGCAGCCCGGCGGCACGCGCCGCGGTCACGACGTGCGGGTCCCACGCGGCCACGACCGTGTCGTCGTGCGCGACGGCGAGCGCGCTCGCCACGTGCACCGCGCCGTTGCTGCGCAGCGACCCCGCGGCGACGAGCCGCGACGCGCGGTCGGTCACGGCGCCGGACACCTCGACCACGTGCAGCGCGGGTCGCAGCGTGTCCCACGTGCCGAGCGCGCGGGCGTGCGCCGGGCCGTCGATGACCCCGCCGCGGGCCCCCGCGGCGAGCGCGGCGCGGACCTCGACGTCGGCGAGGCGGCTCGTGACGACGACGTCCGCACGGTTCCACAGGCGGCTCGCGAGCGCGGAGCCGGCCTCGGGGACGCACAGCTTCACGAGCGCGCTCGCGTCGAAGTAGACGAGGGCCACCGCGGGCCCCTCAGCGCCGGATCCGGCGCACGAGCGCCGCGACCCCGCCGCCGCGGGCGACCCGGGCGCCGTCGGACGGGCGCGAGCCGTCGGGACCCGCCGGACGTGCCCCGTCCGACGCCGCGGCGAGCACCGGCGCGGGCACCGCGTGCACGGGGCGCTCCCCCGCCGGGGGGACCAGGACGCCGTCGCGCACGAGCTCGGTGACGAGGTCCGCCGTCGCGACGCCGGTCAGCCGGGCGACGGGGACGCCACGCTCGGTGATGACGACCTCCTCACCGTCCCTGGCCCGCTCGATCCACGACTTGAGCTCGGCGCGCAGCGCGCTGACAGGGACCTCCATGCCCCGACCGTACCGGCCCGCGGTACCGCTGTGCAGGGGTCTGTCGTCCCGGGTGCGAACGCTCTCAGAGCTCGGGGAGCGCGTCGCGCGCCTGCTCGGGCGTCGCGCCCGCCGCCTCCAGGGCGTCGACGATCGGTGACCGCACGAGCATCACGAGCGACTGCACCTGCCAGTCGCCGTCGCCGAGCGCGTGGGGGTCGGCGCTGCGGGCCACCTCGAGGAGGACCTCGCGCGCGACCGCCGGGTCACGCCCCGCGCCGACGGCCTCGGCGAGCACGTGCACCCCGGCGCCGAACCGGGCGACGAGGTCCGCCACGGCGTCGAGCTCGTGGTGGTCCGGGCCGCTCGCGACCGGCCGTGCGCGCCGCGCCAGGACGCGCACGCTGCGCATCGCGCGGTCGACGAGCACCGCCTGCCGCTCGAGCCCGCCCAGCTCGTCCCGGTGCCGCAGCCCGGCCGCGCTCACGCGCGCGAGCTCGCGCGCGGACGTCGCGGACGACTGCCACTCCTCGAGCGCGCCCTCGGACGCCCGGCCCTTGACCAGCGCCGCGTCGAGGTCCCCGGGGTCGCGCGCCCGCAGGCCGCGAGCGAGCACGTCGAGCACGCCCGCGAGCTCCGACGTCGCCTCCGCGCCGAGGAGACGGGGGCGTCGCCGCGGGTCGCCCGGGGTGAGCGCCGCGACGGCGAGCGCGACGGCGCCGCCCACGAGCGCGTCCGTCCACCGCCCGAGCGGGCCGCCCGCCTGCGCGGCCGGGAGCCCGACGATGACGATCGCCTGCACGCCCGCCTGCGTCGTGAGCATCGCGCCCCGGTCGATGAAGCGTGCGGCGAGGGCCGAGACCGCGAGGACGACGGCGACCTGCCACCAGCCCGACCCGATCGCGTGGACCACGAGGTCCCCCAGGCCGACGCCGATCGCGACGCCCACCGCGAGCTCGAGCACGCGGCGGAGCTGACGGTCCTGGCTGAAGCCGAGGCAGATCCACGCGGAGACCGGTGCGAAGAAGGGGGCCGTGTGCCCGAGCCCGTACCGGGCGATGCCGAACGCGAGGCCGGCCGCCGCCGACGCCTGGAGGATGGGCCACAGCGCCACGCGCACGCGCGACGCGCCCTGCCGGACCCGGGCCCGCAGGAGGAGCCGGCGCCACGCCCCCCGGGCGACGTCGACCGCCCCCGGGGACTGCCCTCGCGCCGGCCCCGACGTCACAGCATGCTCGTGGGTGCGCCCTCGCCGCGCGGCGTGACCCCGCGCCCGACGGGGCCGCGCGCGGCCGGACGGTCGACGGAGACGCCCTCGCCGGGCACCACGACCTCCTGCGCCGCGGAGATCGCGCCGCCGTCGCAGTCGACGAGGAGCTCGGCGTCGACCGGCGCGCTCCGCTTGAGGACCGCGAGCGCGATCGGCCCGAGCTCGTGGTGGCGCGCGACCGACGTGACGGCCCCGACGGCGCGGCCGTCGAGCGTGACCTCGGCCCCCGGCGCGGGCAGCAGGTGGCCCGACCCGTCGAGGTGCAGCATGACCACGCGCCGCGGCGGACGCCCGAGGTTGTGCACGCGCGCGATGGTCTCCTGCCCGCGGTAGCAGCCCTTGTGCAGGTGGACGGCGGTGCGCAGCCAGTCGGTCTCGTGCGGGATCGACCGGTGGTCGACCTCCGTCGCGAGACGTGGGCGCCAGGCCTCGACGCGCGCGGCCTCGCTCGCCCACGTGCCCACGAGGCGCCACCCGGCGGCCTCGCGCGCCGCGACGGCGTCGGCCAGCTCCGCGCGCGGGACGAGCACGAGCCGCCACGGGCGCTCGCGTCCCGGGTGCTCGTCCTCGGGCGGGCCGTACCGCGTGGCGCCCGCGAGGACGCGCGGCCACGGGTCGCGCCACGTCACGGGCTCGTCCTCGGCGCCCTCGGCGTCGACCGGCTCGCCGAGCGCGGCCCACTCGTCCGTGGCGTCGGCGATCTCGACGCGGAGCATGAACTTCATGCGGTCCAGCCACGCGGCGAGGTCGGCCGCGTGCGAGCGCTCGGTGACGAGCCAGGTCGTGGTGCCGTCGTCGACGACCGACGCCGCGTGCTCGACGTGGCCCTGCGGCGAGAGCACGAGCAGCTCGGTCGAGGTGCGCGGCGCGAGGTCCGTGAGGTCCTGGGACGTGATGGAGTGCAGCCAGCTCAGCCGGTCCGGGCCCGTGACCGTGACGACGCCCAGGTGCGACTGGTCGACGACGGCACCGCCCGTGCGCAGCGCGCGCTGCTCCCCGGTGGGGTCGCCGTAGTGCCAGGCGACGCCCTCGTCGGGGCCCGTCGCGGGCACGGCGCCGTGGCGGGACAGGAGCGGGCTGGTGTAGCCGGTGGTCACGGGTGGTCCTCCTTCGTCGACGCGTCCGGGCCGGGCAGGCCGGGGGCTGCCCGGCGGCCTGCGCGTCAGGCCGACGGGCGCCGGGTCAGCTTCGCGGACGCGTACGACTGCAACGGCTGACCGAAGGCCGCCAATTCCCACACCCACAGGAGCTGGCCCTCGACGAACCCGTAGAGCCGCTTCGAGGCCGTGACCTCGGACGCGGTGGACGTGCGCGCGATGAGGTCGCTCGCCAGGTCCACGCGGCCGTTGCCGACGGCGCCCAGGTAGACCGACACGCGGCCCGCCGGGTCGGCGACCAGGACCTCGAGGGGGTGGCGGTCGTCCTCCAGGCCCTCGGGCCGGTCGGTCGACACGCGCCAGTAGCCGGTCTCCGTGGACCAGACGGGCGACGCGGCGGCCGCGGCGTCGAGGGTGGCCTCGTCACGCTCCGGCCACTCGCCCTCCGCGGGCACCGTCTCGGGGACCGCGGCGTCGAGGACGCGCAGCGTCGACTCGTAGCGCAGGTAGGGGCCGCCGTCGTGGTCGAACACGACGTCGTGGACGAACGGCGTCTCCTCGATGCCCGGGTACTTGACGACGCCCTCGCCGCGCCAGCTCCCGACGAGCCAGGCGAGCGGGTACACCTCGGGAGCGAGGCCTTCGGGGAACTCGAACGGCATCAGCGACCACCTCTCGGAGTCGGGCGGCGCGCGGCGCCCGCGCGGGGACGGGCCCCGCGCGGCGACGTCAGCGCTGGCCCTTGAAGAGCTTGTAGACGACGTACCCGGCGAACCACGTGATGGTCACCGTCGCCGCGAGGAGCAGGCCGAGGAAGATCAGCTCGAGAGTGTGCGGGCTCATGCGGGCGATCCTACCGGCCGGACGGCACCGGCACGCCGTGGCCGAGGTCACCCGCGGGACTACGCTCGGCCGCGTGACCGACTCCACGCTCCCCGCCGCCGCCCCCCGCTCCCGCTCGCTCGTCGTCAAGACGACCTCCGGGCTCGACCGGCCCGAGGCCGCGAACCAGGCCTTCACCGTCGCCGCCGCCGCGGTCGCGGCGGGCGTCGAGGTGAGCGTGTGGCTCACGGGCGAGGCGGCGTGGTTCGGGGTGCCGGGCCGCGCGGCGGAGCTCGAGCTCGAGCACGCGGCGCCGCTGCCCGACCTGCTCGACGCGGTCCTCGCCGCGGGCACGCTGACCGTCTGCACGCAGTGCGCGGCGCGTCGCGGGATCACGGCCGACGACGTCCTGCCCGGCGTGCGCATCGCGGGGGCGGCGGTGTTCGTCGAGGAGGCGCTGCGCGAGGGTGCCCAGGCGCTCGTCTACTGAGCGAGCCGCGCCCGCGGGCGCTCGCCTGCCGGGCGGGCGCGCGCCGGGCCGTCAGCGGGCCGGCGCGACCCGGCGCAGCAGCAGGTACAGCTCGCACCCGAGGCACAGGCCGAACGCGGCGTTGAGGACGGCGGCCACGAGCGCGAGCGCCGCCGCGGCCGGCACGGCGCCCGCGACGCCGACCAGCCCGAGCACGACCCCGGCGCCGGTGATCACGAGGCCCACCGCCTGCGCGAACCGCGGCGGCCTCGGGTCCTCGCGCTCCGTCGTCGGGCCGATGCGCGGGAGCAGGACCAGCCGGTAGACGGCCGCCTGCCACGTGCCCTGCGCGCCGCGGACGGTGCCGAGCAGGAAGCCCGCCGCGACGACCGCGAGCAGCACGAGCGCCGCGGGCGACGTCCAGAGCAGGATCACCACGGCGAGCAGGACGGCCGTCATGCCCGCTCCCGCGCGCGGCCCGCGCGGGTCGATGCCGGCGGGCGCGCCGCCCGGCTCGGTGACGGTGGCCTCCGGGCCTGCCTGGTCGCTCACTCGGGTCTCCTCCGGTCGGGCCGTCGGAGACGGCGGTCAGCTGCCTGGCACGCTCGCGGGCCGCGCGCCCGGGTCCGCGACGGCGAGCGCCGCGAGCGCCTGGGCGCGGTTCATGCCCCCGCTCGCGCGGGCGACCTCCCGGCCCTCCGCGTCGAGCACGAGGACGGTCGGCGTGCGCAGTATGCCGAATGCTCGCACCAGGTCGAGGTGGTCGTCGACGTCCATCTCACGATGCGTCACGTCCGGGTGCGCCGCGCTCACGTCGCGCAGGACCCGGGCGGTGGCGCGGCACGGCGCGCAGAGCTCGGCGGAGAACTGGACGAACGTGCGGCGCTCCGCGAGCGCGACGCCGTGCGCCGCCCAGTCCACGGGCGCGGGCCCGGCGACGTCGGCCGCGGGCGACGCGAGCCCTCTCCCCCGCGCGGCCCGCACGACGCCCTGGCGGCGCTGCCACCACACGCCGAGCGCGGCCGTCGCGACGAGGGTCACGACGAGCAGCACGACGGCGAGCGGCGACGGGGTCACCCGACGATCACCCGGCCGACGACGAAGATCAGGGTCCCGCCGACGGCGACGGGCAGGGCGGTCGCCGAGAACGCGCCCAGACGACCGCGCAGCTCGGGAAGCTGGTCGAAGAGCGCGTGCAGCGAGGCGACGAGCAGGCCCGCGACGACGCCCGCCCAGACGCCGCCCAGCAGCTCGAGGTCGGGCATGACGTAGCCGACGGCACCGCCCGCGAGCACCGCGAGGCCGAGCGTCAGCGCGGCGTTGAGCCAGCCGCCGAGCGGCAGCGCGGACACCGCGGACGCCACGGCGAGCGCGACCGCCGTCGTGACGACGAGGGACTCGCCGGCGTCGGTGCGGCCCGCGGCGATCCAGCCCGCGCTCGACGTCGCCACGACGATCCCGCTCACCGTGCCGATGAGCGACTCGACGAGGCGCGGTCGGCCGTCGCGCCGCAGCAGCTCGGCGACGAACGCGAGGACGACGGAGAGCGCGAGCACGACGGGCAGGTGGCGCAGCGCGGGCTCGCCGTGCGTCGCGGCGGTCGCGGCCACGGCGCCGAGCCCGGCGATCGCGATGACGACCCGGGTCCCGCCGTGGACGGGGATGTCGAGCAGCCGCGGCCAGCCGATCGCGACGCCCAGCGCCAGCGCGCCCGACGCGATCGTGAGCGGCAGCGGGCCAAAGAACGCGGCGACGGCCACGACCGCCGCCAGGCATGCCGTCACGACGGCACGGGTCGAGAGGTCCACGCGGTCACCGCCCCGTTCGGGGGTCGCGGGAGGGCGTCGGGTCGTGCAGCACGCCTCAGAGTGTCGCAGAGACTCGCCACGGGCCGCTCACCGGCTCCCTGTCGACGGCCGGGCGGCGGCCGGGCGGCCGTCTCACGAGCGGGCTGCGGCGTCGCTGCCGGGCAGCGCTGTCACCGGCCGGGGAGGGCGGACGCGCGCGATGTGAGACACGCACCGTGCGCGCGGCCGGCACGCGATACGGTAACCGTCCACGGACCGCGGACGTGGCCGACGACGTGGCGTGCCCCGTAGAGGTCCGTCCCGCCCGGTCGCCACGCGTCGACGCCCGGGGGCGCCGCCCGCGCCCCGCGACCCGGAAGGAGGTGCCGGATGGCCGACCTGCTCATCCTCACCCCCGCCACTGGCGGTTCCGTCGAGGTGCTGCCCGCGCTCGGCCTGCTCTCGCACCGCATCCGGGTCCTGCCCATGGAGCCGTCGGCGCTCGTCGACGCCCCGGACTCCGACGTCGTGCTGCTGGACGCGCGCCGCGACCTCGTCGCGGCCCGCACCACGTGCCGGCTCCTGCACGCCACGGGCCTGACGGTCCCGCTCGTGCTCGTGCTCACCGAGGGCGGGCTCACCGTGGTGACCGCCGAGTGGGGTGCCGACGACCTCCTGCTGGAGGGCGCAGGACCGGCCGAGGTCGAGGCCCGGCTCCGGCTCGTCATCGAGCGCTCCGCGCGGGGTCCGGCCGAGGACGGCCCGCAGGAGATCGCGGCGGGCGAGCTCGCGATCGACGCGAGCGGCTACACCGCCCGGCTGCGCGGCCGCCCGATCGACCTCACGTACAAGGAGTTCGAGCTCCTCAAGTACCTCGTCCAGCACCCGGGCCGCGTGTTCACGCGCGCGCAGCTCCTCCAGGAGGTCTGGGGCTACGACTACTACGGGGGCACGCGCACCGTCGACGTCCACGTGCGCCGTCTGCGCGCCAAGCTCGGGCCGGAGCACGAGCAGCTCATCGGCACGGTGCGCAACGTCGGCTACCGGTTCGACCCGCCGAAGGACCGCCGTCCCGCGGCGGCCGCGGAGACGTCCGGAGCGGACGCCGCCGGCGCCGACTCCGGGTCGTCGGCCGACAGCGGGTCCGGGACGCCGGTAGGTTCGTCCGGGTGACGCCCGACCCCTCCGACTTCACGTCCGCCCTCCTCGACGGCCCCTGGCGCCACGAGTTCGTGCCGGCCAACGGGGCCCGCTTCCACGTGGCGCTCGCCGGTCCCGAGGACCGCGGCGTGCGGGACCCCGGCCCGCCGCTCGTCGTGCTGCTCCACTCGTTCCCCCAGTTCTGGTGGGCGTGGCGGCACCAGCTCGAGCCGCTGGCCGCCGCGGGCTACCGCGTCGCCGCGATGGACGTGCGGGGCGTCGGGGCGTCCGACAAGCCGCCGATCGGCTACGACGCCCCGACGCGCACGCGCGACATCGCGGGCGTGATCCGCTCGCTGGGGTCGGGCCGCGCGGTCGTCGTGGGCCACGGCACCGGCGGCAGCCTCGCGTGGGCCATGGCCGCGCTCCAGCCCGCCGTGACGGCGGGGGTCGCCGCGTTCTCCGCGCCGCACCCCGCTCGCCTGCACACGTCGGCCCGACGGCTGCTCACGCCCGCCGCGCAGCGCCAGCTCGCGTTCTACCAGGTGCCGACCCTGCCCGAGCGGGCGCTCGTCCGCGGCGACCTCGTCGCCGACGTGCTCGCGACGGGCGCCGCGCAGCCCTTCGCGCCCGACGTCGTCGACACGTACCGCACCGTCATGCGCATCCCGTTCGCGGCGCACACCGCGATGGAGTCGCTGCGCTGGGCCGTGCGCTCCACCCCCCGGCCCGACGGGCGCCGCTTCCTCGCCGCGCTCCGCCACCCCGTGGAGGTCCCCGCCCTCCAGGTGCACGCGGCGCAGGACGGCCTGCTGCGCCGCGACCTCGCGGACGCCGACGGCGCCGCGCTCGCCCGGGACTTCCGCTTCGAGGTCGTGGACGACGCCGGGCACTTCCTCCCCGAGGAGGCCCCGGACACCGTGACGGAGCTGCTCCTGGACTGGCTCCCCACGACGCAGCGGCCCGCGGGCTGACCCGAGCGGCCGCCGGGTCGTGAGCGCGTGACCCGGCGGTACCTCAGCTCGTCTTGACGAGCGCGGCCGCCTTGACCGGGTCGACCTCGCCGACGCCGAACGACGGGCACCACCGCGCGATCGTGCACGCGCCGCACGCCGGCTTGCGCGCGAAGCACACCCGCCGGCCGTGGAAGATCAGCCGGTGGGAGAGCATCGTCCACTCCGACTTCTCGATGAGCCCGCCGACGACCTGCTCGACCTTGACCGGGTCCTCCTCCGTGGTCCACCCCAGGCGGCGCACGAGGCGGCCGAAGTGCGTGTCCACGGTGAGCCCCGGCACGCCGAACGCGTTCCCGAGCACGACGTTCGCCGTCTTGCGCCCCACGCCGGGCAGGGTGACGAGGTCCTCCAGGCGGGCGGGCACCTCGCCGTCGAACCGCTCGACGAGCGCCTGGCCGATCCCGATGACCGACTGCGCCTTGGCCCGGAAGAAGCCCGTGGGCCGCAGGATCTCCTCGAGCTCGGCGCGGTCCGCCGCCGCGTACGCCGCGGCGTCCGGGTAGCGCGCGAACAGCGCGGGCGTCGTGAGGTTCACGCGCTTGTCCGTCGTCTGGGCCGAGAGGACCGTCGCGACCAGCAGCTCGAGCGGCGTGGTGAAGTCGAGCTCGCAGTGCGCGTCCGGGTAGGTGACCGCGAGCTCACGGTTCGTGCGGCGCGCCCTCCGCACGAGCGCGAGGTGCGACTCGGGCTTCGGAGCCTGCGCGCGGGCCTGCTCGGTGGTGGTCACGGACCCACCGTAGCCGCCGCCCCCGACACCCGAGTTGCAGCGGTAGGGCAGACTTGTCCTGGAACATTTCCGAGGACGAGACGATAGGACACCCCGCGTGGACGACGACGTTGTGCTCTCCGCCCCCCTGTTCGCGACGATGGACGCGGACGAGACGCGCACCCTCTTCGAGTCGATGCAGCAGATCGAGCTCTCGCGCGGGGACGTGCTCTTCCGCGAGGGCGAGCCGGGCGACCGCCTCTACGTGATCGCGAGCGGCAAGATCAAGCTGGGGCGCCGCTCCAACGACGGCCGCGAGAACCTCCTGTCGATCCTCGGCCCCGGCGAGATGTTCGGCGAGCTCTCGCTCTTCGACCCGGGCCCCCGCACCGCCACCGCGAGCTCCGTCGCCGACTCCGTCATCTACGAGCTCGGCCACGACCAGCTCGTCGAGTGGATCGAGAAGCACCCGAGCGTCGCGAAGCACCTGCTCAACGCCCTCGCGCGCCGCCTGCGCCGCACGAACGAGACGCTGGCCGACCTCGTGTTCTCCGACGTGCCGGGCCGCGTCGCCAAGGCGCTCCTCGACCTGTCGACCCGGTTCGGCGAGGAGACGGACGAGGGCATCCGCGTCGCGCACGACCTCACGCAGGAGGAGCTCGCGCAGCTCGTCGGCGCGTCGCGCGAGACCGTGAACAAGGCGCTCGCCGACTTCGCGACGCGCGGCTGGGTCCGCCGCGAGGGCCGGGCCGTCGTCCTGCTCGACATGGACCGCCTGGAGCGCCGCGCACGCTGACCGACGAGATGCCGACGAGAACGGGGTCGGCGACCGGATCCTCACGGACCCGGTCGCCGACCCCGTTCTCGTGCGGGCGTGCGGGCTAGTCCGCCAGCTCGACGACGAGCTCCACCTCGACCGGGGCGTCGAGCGGCAGGACCGCGACGCCGACGGCGCTGCGGGCGTGCACCCCCGCCTCGCCGAAGATCTCGCCGAGGACGGTGCTCGCACCGTTCACGACGCCGGGCTGGCCCGTGAACGACGGGTCGCTCGCCACGAACCCGACCACCTTGACGACCCGCACGACGTCGTCGAGGTTCCCGACGACGTCGTGCACGGCCGCGAGCGCGTTGAGCGCGCACACCCGCGCGAGGTCCGCGGCGTCGGCGGGTGCGACGAGGCCCTCGCCGTCGCCCACCTTGCCCGTCGCGAGCAGCGCGCCGTCGACGAACGGGAGCTGGCCCGAGGTGTGGACGTACCGGCCGGTGCGCACCGCGGGGACGTAGGCGGCGACCGGCGCCGCCACCCGCGGCAGGGTGATCCCGAGCTCCGCGAGGCGCGCGGCGACCGTCCCGGCGGGGACGCCCGCCACTACTTCTCCCCGGTGGGGCGCTTGAGGTAGGCGACGAGGCCGTTGCCGTCCGGGCCGGTCACGACCTGGACGAGCTCCCAGCCGTCGGAGCCCCACTGGTCGAGGACGGCCTTCGTGTTGTGGATGATGAGGGGGATGGTCGCGTACTCCCACGTGGTTGCCATGGGGCGAGCGTAGTCGGACGGCGCGGGCCGCGGCGCGGCCGGACGGGCGCGCCGTCCCGGGATGCTTACACAACCCGCACACCCGGGACAGGCGGCTCTCCGGGCCTCTCCTGGGGTTGCTCCCGTAGGGTTGGCACCATGGCTTCCCCTGTGCGTCCTCGCGGCCGGCAGATCAACGCGTACCAGCTCGTCGCCCTCTTTCTGGCGTTCGTGCTGGTCTCCGGCGTCGGCGGCGTGCTCGCGGCCGGGCTCCTCGTGCCGCTGGCCGCCGGGGCGAACACGGCGACGGACACCGCGGTCGAGGTGTTCGACGAGCTGCCGGCCGACCTCGAGCCGGGCCCGCTGTCCGAGCAGTCGCGCATCTACGCGAACGACGGCACGACGCGGCTCGCGACGTTCTACACGGAGAACCGCATCGTCGTCCCGCTGGACCAGGTCTCCGAGCCCATGAAGAACGCGGTCATCGCGATCGAGGACAAGCGCTTCTGGGAGCACGGCGGGGTCGACGTCGAGGGCATCCCGCGCGCGTTCGTCAACAACCTCACGGGCGGATCGACGCAGGGCGCCTCGACCCTGACGCAGCAGTACGTGAAGAACGTCCTCATCGAGCAGGCCGTGCGCGACGGCGACGTCATGGCGCAGCACGAGGCCAAGGCCGACACGCTCGGGCGCAAGGCGCGCGAGGCGAAGCTCGCCATCTCGCTCGAGAAGAAGATGGGCAAGGAGGAGATCCTCCAGGGCTACCTCAACATCGCGCAGTTCGGGCGCTCCGTGTACGGCGTCGAGACGGCGGCACGGCACTACTTCGGCGTCTCGGCGAAGGACCTGAACTACCTCCAGGCGGCCACGATCGCCGGGATCACCAAGGCGCCGTCCACGTACGACCCGACGGCCGACCCGGAGAAGGCCCAGAACCGCCGCAACGTCGTCCTCAACACGATGTACCAGCAGGGGTACATCACCAAGGAGGAGTACGACGCCGGGCTGGCCACCCCCATCTCGGACACGCTCGCCATTCAGCCGCTCGAGGCGGGCTGCCAGGCGTCCGGCGGCTCCGCGTTCTTCTGCGACTACGTCACGAAGGTCATCATGTCGGACCCGGTGTTCGGCGAGACGAAGGCCGAGCGCGAGGCGCTGCTGTACCGCGGCGGGCTGGACATCTACACGACGCTCGACCCGAACATGCAGGCGGCCGCGGAGCAGCACGCGGCGGCTGCGGTCCCGGCGGACGACCCGAGCCAGATCGAGGACGCGATCGTGTCGATCGAGCCGGGGACGGGCAAGATCCTCGCGATGGCGCAGAACCGCGCGTTCGACAACACGCAGGACCCCGCCCCCAACACGACGGCCGTGAACTACAGCACCGACGAGGCGCACGGCGGATCGCGCGGGTTCTCGCCCGGCTCCACCTGGAAGCCGTTCGTCCTCGCCGAGTGGCTCAAGGAGGGGCACTCGCTCTACGACACGGTCAACGCGAACAAGCGCACCTGGATCGGCAGCCGGGACTTCCACGCGAGCTGCAAGCGTCTCGGCAACGACCCGTGGACGCCCGCGAACTCCGACGGCCCGGGCAGCGGCTCGATGACGGTGCTCAAGGCGACCTACAACTCGGTCAACACCGCCTACACGACCATCGCCTCCCAGCTCGACCTCTGCGGCGTCGCGAACACCGCGAAGGCGGCCGGTTTCACGCCGTCGTCGAAGGACAAGACCGACATCGAGATCGTGCCGTCGATGATCCTCGGCACCCAGAACTCGTCGCCGATGCACATGGCCGCCGCGTACGCGACGTTCGCCGCGGGCGGCACGTACTGCCAGCCGATCGCGATCACGAAGGTGGTCGCGGGCGACGGCGAGGAGCTGCCCGTCCCGTCGGCGAACTGCCAGCCCGGGGCCATCGACCCCGCGGTCGCCAACACGGTCACGTACGCGCTCCAGCAGGTGCTCACCCAGGGCTCGGGCCGCGGCAACGCGCTCGCCGACGGCCGTCCGGCCGCGGGCAAGACCGGTACCGCGAACCTCAACAAGCACACGTGGTTCATCGGCTACACGCCGCAGGTCGCCACGGCCGTGTGGATCGGCAACGCCGAGAACGACGTCGAGATGAACGGCCGCTTCACCATCAACGGCAAGACGCGTCCGTACTGGTACGGGTCGAGCCTCGCCGCCCCGACGTGGCGCGACTACATGAACCAGATCCTCGCCGGTCAGCCCGCCCCCGGGTTCGCCGAGCCGGACTGGGGCCGCGTCAACGCCCCCAAGCCCCCGCCGCGCACCCCGTCGACGCCCGAGGGCGGCCAGGACGGCGGTGACCAGGGCGGTCAGCAGCCGGGTGGCGACGAGCCCGACGACGACCAGCCCGACAGCGAGGCCGACGGCCGGGGCGACCGCGGCGACCGCAGCAACGGCGCGGGCCGCGAGAGCGACCTCGGCGCGTGGCTGGAGGGCCTCGGCGGCGGGGGGAACGGCTGAGCGCCGACGGGGCGCGCCGGGCCCTGCGCGGGCTCGGGGCGCTGGCCGCCGTCGGCGTGGCGGGCGTCGCGTACGCGCACGTGGAGACGAAGCTCTTCACGCTCCGCGAGGCGACCGTCCCCGTCCTGCCGCCCGGCTCGCGCGACCTGCGGGTGCTGCACGTCTCCGACCTGCACCTCGTCCCGACCCAGCAGCGCAAGATCGAGTGGGTGCGCTCGCTCGCCGAGCTCGAGCCCGACCTCGTCGTCGACACCGGGGACAACCTCGCGCACGTCGACGCGCTCGAGCCGCTGCTCGACGCGCTCGCCCCGCTCCTGGCGGTGCCCGGCGCGTTCGTCCTGGGCTCGAACGACTACTTCGCGCCGGTCCCGAAAAACCCGGCGCGCTACCTCCTGCCCGACGCGCGGCTGCCGTTCGCGTCGCAGCCCCGCCTCCTGCCCGCGGCCGAGATGGCCGGCGCGATGCGCGGCGCCGGGTGGGTCGACCTCACGAACCGTCGTGACGTCCTCGACGTCGGCGGCGTCCGCCTCGACCTCGTGGGCGTCGACGACCCGCACCTCGACCGCGACGTCTTCCCCGCGCCCGCGTCGCAGGCCCCGGCCGCTCCGCCGGAGGGCGGCGTGCTCCGGCTCGGGGTCACGCACGCGCCGTACCGGCGGGTCCTGGACCGGATGCACGACGACGGCGCGGAGCTCGTGCTCGCCGGCCACACCCACGGCGGGCAGCTCTGCGTCCCCGGGTTCGGCGCGCTCGTGACCAACTGCGACATCGACCGCAAGCGGGCCAAGGGCCTGCACGGCTGGCCGGGCCCCCGCCCCGACGGCGCGGGCGGCCAGGACTCGACGTGGCTGCACGTCTCCGCCGGCGCTGGGACGTCGCCCTACGCGCCGGTCCGGTTCGCGTGCCGCCCCGAGGCGACGCTGCTCACCCTGACGTCGCGCTGACGGCTCCCCCTTCCCCACCGCTCCGCCGAGCACGGGGTCAGCGACCGCGATCCCGAGTTTTCCGGTCGCCGACCCCGTGCTCGACGGGCGCGGGCTGGGGGGGTCGAGGGGGGTGTCGTCGGGGTGGCAGGGATCGGGTTTCGTGGCACGGCACTTCGTCGGCTATTCTGGGCAGGCTTCCTGCGGGGAAGACGAGGTCTCCTCGTCGACCGTCACGTAGGCCAGCAACCGGGGTGTGGCGCAGCTTGGTAGCGCGCTTCGTTCGGGACGAAGAGGTCGCAGGTTCAAATCCTGTCACCCCGACCAGCCGAGAGGCCCGGGATCCGCGAGGATCCCGGGCCTCTCGTCGTTCTCCCGCCCACCGCTCCCCCGGCGGCGCGACCCGGTTCGCGCGAGACTGAGGCCGTCCCGCTGTCCCGAACCACCGCGGAGGTCGCCATGAGCGCTGGACGTCACGTCGTCGTCGGAGGAGGGCTCGCCGCGGCGAAGGCGGTCGAGACGCTGCGCGCGGAGGGCTACGTCGGCGGGATCACCGTCATTGCGCGCGAGCCGCACCGCCCGTACGAGCGGCCGCCGCTGTCGAAGGACTACCTGCGCGGCGAGGCCGAGCGCGACGCGGTGTTCCCGCTCGCGACCGACTGGTACGCCGAGCACGACGTCGAGCTCCTCACCGGGACCCAGGCGACCGCGCTCGACCTCGCCGGACGGAGCGTGACGCTCGACGACGGCCGCGCGCTGTCGTACGAGAAGCTGCTGCTCGCGACCGGCTCGGACCCGCGCCGGATCCCCCTGCCCGGCGGCGACCTGGCCGGGGTGCACGAGCTGCGGACGCTCGACGACAGCGACGCCCTGGCCGCGGCGCTGCGCGCGGCCCGGGACGACGGCGTCGGGCGGCTGGCGGTCGTCGGCGACGGCTGGATCGGGCTGGAGGTCGCGGCGTCCGCTCGCACGCTCGGCCTGGACGTCACGGTGATCGGGCTCGGCACCCACCCGCTCGAGCGCGTGCTGGGGCCCGAGATGGGTGAGCTGTACGGGCAGGTTCACGCCGACCACGGCGTGCACCTCCACCGCCGCGCGGAGGTCACGGGCATCTCCGGCGACGGTCGTCGGGCCACGGGGGTGGACCTCGCCGACGGCACCCATGTCGACGCGGACCTCGTGCTCGTCGCCGTGGGCGCGGTCCCGAACGTCGGGCTCGCACGGGACGCCGGGCTCGCCCTCGACTCGGCGACGGGCGGCGTCGTCGCCTCCGCGACCCTCCAGACCACCGACCCCGACGTCTTCGTCGCGGGTGACATCGCCAGCGTGCCCGCGGCACGCTACGGGCGGTCGCTGCGCGTCGAGCACTGGGCGACCGCCCTCCACCAGGGCCCGCACGCCGCGCGCGCGATGCTCGGCGCGACCGACCCCTACCCCGAGCTGCCCTACTTCTTCTCCGACCAGTACGACGTCGGCATGGAGTACCTCGGCTTCGTCGCCGGCCCGGACGCCTACGACGAGGTCGTGGTCTCCGGCTCCGTCCCGGACCGCGAGCTCGTCGCGTTCTGGCTCAAGGACGGCCGCGTCGAGGCCGGCATGGCCGTCAACGTCTGGGACCGCATGGAGGACGTCAAGGCACTGATCCACCGCGACGGCCCGCCCGACCGCGCCGAGCTGGAGTCGTTCGTCGGCTGACGCCCTCCGTCGGCCGACCAGGCGATCCCGGCGGTCCGAGCAGGTGGTCCCGGTTCGTCCGGGGGACGGGACGCGCCAGGACCACCTGTTCGACGCAGGGCCGGGAGTAAGGGGCAGGGTCAGGGGAGGTCGCGCTGCTCCGGGCCGACGTACTGGCTGAGCGGACGGATGAGGGCGTTGGCGGCGCGCTGCTCCATGACGTGCGCGGTCCAGCCGACCACGCGCGACGCGACGAACAGCGGCGTGAACATCGGGGTGTCGAAGCCCATGAGGTGGTACGCCGGGCCGGCCGGGTAGTCGAGGTTCGGCAGGATGTTCTTCCGCTCGGTCATCGCGGTCTCGAGCGCGGTGTAGAGCTCGAGGAGGTCCGGGCGGCCGTAGTGGTCGACGAGGTCGTCGAGCGTCGCGCGCATGGTGGGGACGCGCGAGTCGCCGTGCTTGTAGACGCGGTGCCCGAAGCCCATGATCTTGCGCTTGTGGGCGAGCGCGTCGTCGAGCCACGCGGCGGCGCGGTCGGCGGTGCCGATCTCGGCGAACGTCGCCATGACGGCCTCGTTCGCGCCGCCGTGGAGCGGCCCCTTGAGCGCGCCGACGGCGCCCGTCACGGCGGAGTGCAGGTCGGACAGCGTGGACGTGATGACGCGCGCCGTGAACGTGGACGCGTTGAACGAGTGCTCGGCGTACAGCACCATCGACACCTCGAACGCGCGCACGACGGCGGGCTCGGGCTCCTCGCCGAACGTCATCCACAGGAAGTTCTCGGCGTAGGAGAGGTCGTCGCGCGGCTCGACGAGCTGGAGGCCCCGGCGACGACGCTGGTCGAGCGCGACCGCGGCGGGCAGCACGGCCCACAGGCGGACCGCCTTGGCCTGCTCGGCCTCGGGCGAGGAGTCCTCGGCGTCGGGGTCGTGCGCGCCGAGCTGGGAGATGGCGGTGCGGACGACGTCCATGGGGTGGCACGTCGTCGGGAGCTCGAGGATCGCGTTGCGCACGTGGCCGGGCAGCGCGCGGTGCGCCCGCTCGACGGCGGTCTGCTCGGCGAGCTGCTCCGGCGTGGGCAGCTCGCCGTGCCACAGGAGGTATGCGACCTCCTCGAAGCCGCGGCGGGCGGCGAGGTCCTGCACCGGGTAGCCGCGGTACAGGAGCGAGTTCGTCTCGGGGTTGACCTTCGAGATCGCGGTGACGTCGACGACGACGCCCGCGAGGCCCTTGCGGATCTCGGGCGCGTCGGTGGTCGGTGCGGTGGTGGTCATGCGGTCACTCCTTCGTGCAGCACGGGTCGCGGGGAGATGCCGGTGCCGCGGCCGACGGGCGCGCGGCACCGGCCGGTCGTCAGGGCCGGTAGGTGAAGATGCCCTCGTCGAAGGTGTTGTAGGCGGCGTAGTCGAGCAGCTCGTAGAGGCGTGCGCGCGTCTGCATGCCCTCGACCTGGCCTGCCTGGGTGCCGGTCGCGGAGATCTCGTCGAGCGCGCGCTCGGCGGCGCCCATCGCGACTCGCAGGAGCGTGACGGGGTAGATGATCAGCCGCACGCCGGCGTCGCCGAGCTGACGGCGCGTGAAGAGCTCGGACTTGCCGAACTCGGTCATGTTGGCGAGCACGGGCACGTCCACGGCCGACGCGACGGCCTCGAACTCCGACAGGTCCTTCATGGCCTCGGGGAAGATCGCGTCGGCGCCCGCGTCGACGAGCGCCTTGGCGCGGTCGATCGCGGCGCGCAGCCCGGCGTCGCCGGGGACCGTGCCGCGGACGTCGGTGCGCGCCATGATCAGGAAGCCGGGGTCGCGGCGCGCGTCGGCGGCCGCCCGCACGCGCTTCGCCGCCTCGTCGAGCCCGACGACCTCCTTGCCGTCGAGGTGGCCGCACCGCTTGGGGTTGACCTGGTCCTCGACGTGCGCGCCCGCGACGCCCGCGTCCTCGAGCGCCTGGACGGTGCGCGCGACGTTCATCGGCTCGCCGAAGCCGGTGTCGGCGTCGACGAGCGCGGGCAGGTCCGTGACGCGCGCGATCTGCTGCGATCGCCCCGCGACCTCGGTGAGGGTCGTGAGGCCGATGTCGGGCAGGCCGAGGTCGGCCGACAGCACGGCCCCCGACACGTACACGCCCTCGAAGCCCTTGTCCTGGATCAGGCGCGCGGACAGCGGGTTGAACGCGCCCGGGAGCCGCAGCGGCTCCCCCGTGGTCGCCGCGGCGTCGAGCGCCGCGCGGAACGCGCGCCGCTTGTCCGACGGCGTCACCTGGCTGTACAGCATCAGCGCGCCTCTCCCTCGGTGGTCGCGTCGGCCTCGTGCATGGTGAACCCGTCGCCCTCGACCTCGGGGTGCGCGGGGGCGTCGTCGCGACCGAGCTCGAACAGGCCGGTCGGGGTGGGGACGGAGTCGAGCAGACCGGGCCGCCCGACGATCGTCAGCTCGCGCACCTCCGCGGGCGTGAGCTCCGGGAGCCGCTGCGCGAGGTCGAGGAAGCGCTCGATCTCGGCGTCCTCGAGGACGCCCGCGGCGAGCGTGCGGAACTTGTGCACGTACTGCTCGCGCCTGAACGGCCGCGCGCCGAGCGGGTGCGCGTCGGCGACGGCGATCTCGCGGACGAGGCGGCCGCCGTCGGCCAGCTCGATCTCGACGCGCCCGCCGAACGCCTTCTCCGCCGGGTCGGTCGAGTGGTAGCGGCGCGTCCACTCGGGGTCCTCGGCCGTCGTGACCTTGGCCCACAGCGCGACGGTGTCGGGGCGGGCCGCGCGCTCGGGGGCGTACGAGTCGACGTGGTGCCAGCCGCCGTCCTGCAGCGCGACCGCGAAGATGTAGGGGATCGAGTGGTCGAGCGTCTCGCGCGACGCCGTCGGGTCGTACTTCTGCGGGTCGTTCGCGCCGGAGCCGATGACGTAGTGGGTGTGGTGGCTCGTGTGGATGACGATCGACGTGACGTTCTCGGGGTCGGCGAGCCACGGGTGCTCGTCGTGCAGCGCGCGGGCGAGGTCGATGAGCGCCTGCGACTGGTACTCCGCGGAGTGCTCCTTGGTGTACGTGTCGAGGATCGCCGTCTTGGGCTCGCCGGGGGCCGGGAGCACGACGTCGTACGCCGCGTCCGGGCCGTCGAGCAGCCACGCGACGACCCCGTCCTCGCCCTCGTAGATCGGCTCGGGCGACGTCTGGCCACGCATCGCGCGGTCGACCGCCTCGACCGCGACCTTGCCCGCGAACGCCGGGGCGTGCGCCTTCCACGTGGAGATCTGGCCCTTGCGCGACTGGCGGGTGGCCGTCGTCGTGTGCAGGGCCTGACCGATCGCCTGGAACACCGTCTCGGTGTCGAGGCCGAGCAGCGTCCCGATGCCTGCGGCGGCCGACGGCCCGAGGTGCGCGACGTGGTCGATCTTGTGCCGGTGCAGGCTGATCGCGCGCACGAGGTCGACCTGGATCTCGTAGCCGGTCGCGATCGCCCGGACGACGGCGGCTCCGTCGGACCCGGCGTGCTGCGCGACGGCGAGGATCGGCGGGATGTTGTCGCCCGGGTGGGAGTACTCGGCGGCGAGGAACGTGTCGTGGAAGTCGAGCTCGCGCACCGCGACGCCGTTCGCCCAGGCCGCCCACTCGGGGCTCGTGCGGGTCTCGAGGTCGCAGCCGAACACCGTCGACCCCGGGGTGTAGGGGTGCGCGAGCGCCTGGCCGCGCGCCGCGACCGCGGGGCCGCGCGTGAGGCTGGCCGCGGCGACCGCGGCGTTGTCGATGACCCGGTTGACGACCATGTCGACGACCTCGGGCGTGACCTCGACGGGGTCGGTCGCGAGCTCGGCGAGCTTCCACGCGAGCTGGTCCGTGCGGTCGAGCGGCTCAGCGCTGGGGTAGACGCGCAAGTGGTGGGTGTACGGCATCGGTGTCTCCGTCGTGCGGTGGGCGGTGGTCAGGGGAGGTCGTCGGTCGCCGACCCCGCGCCGCGCAGCGACTGCTCGGCGAGGGCGGCGCTGCGCTCGATGTGGGCGCGCATCGCCGCCTCGGCGGCGGCGGCGTCGCGGCTCGCGATGGCGTCGGCGACGGCGCGGTGCTCGTCGACGTGGTCGGTGGTGCCCACGCGGCGGCGAGCCGCGAGCGCGCGGTACCGGTCGACGTGGCCGCGGATCTGGCGCAGGAGCGCCGAGCCCCAGCGGTTGTCGGCGAGCGCCTCGATCTCGCCGTGGAACTGGGCGCCGATGCGCAGCACCTCGTCCTCGTGGTCGCGGACCGCGTCCATGAGCGTCACGAGGCGCGCGAGCCGCGCGACGTCGTCGGGCGTGGCGCGCTCGCACGCGTCCCGGGCGAGGAGGCCTTCGAGGCGGGCGCGCACGTCGTAGACGCGCCGCGCGTCGGCGAGATCGAGCGGCGCGACGCGCACTCCCCCGGTGGGCAGCTCGACGACGAGCGCCTCGGCCTGGAGCAGCCGCAGCGCCTCGCGCACCGGGGTCCGCGAGACGCCGAGCTCGGCGGAGAGCACGGGCTCGGTGAGCCGCGCGTCGGGCGCGAGGGAACCGTCGATGATGCGGCCGCGCAGCAGGTCGTAGACCGCGCGGGCCCCTGACTGGCGGCGCGCGAGGCCCGCGTCGCCGGGCGCCGCGGACGGCCCGACGGCGGTGCGCAGCTCGGGCGTCGTCGTCACCCGGCCATCGTGCCACACGTCCTGCGCACTTGTATACAACTCTCGACGGGGCAGAGATGTCACATCGGCGGGCGCCGCGTCGTCGTCCGGGCATGAGGATCGCTGTGGTGGGTGGGACGGGGACCGTCGGTCGGCACGTCGTGGCGCGGCTGGCCGCGCGCGGCCACGAGGTGCGGGCGCTGAGCAGGCACGCGCGGGAGCACCCCGTCGACCTCACGACGGGCGCAGGTCTCGCGGCGGCGCTCGACGGCGTCGACGTCGTGGTCGACGCGAGCAACACCGCGACGTCGCTGCGGCACGTGCGCGCGGCGGTCGTCGACGGGACGCGGCGCCTGCTCGCCGCCGAGCGCGACGCGGAGGTGCGGCACCACGTGCTCGTGTCGGTGGTCGGGTGCCACGATGTGCCGATGGCCTACTACGCCGCCAAGGTCGCGCAGGAGCGCGAGGTCGCGGACGGGGGCGTGCCGTGGACGGTCGTCGCCGCGACCCAGTTCCACGAGCTCGTCGCCGCGACGCTCGGGGCCGCGGCGCGCCGGGGCGTCGTGCCGCTGCTGCGCGCCCCGGTCCAGCCGGTCGCGGCCGCCGAGGTCGGCGCCGCCGTGGCGGACGCGGCCGAACGCGACCCGCTCGGCCGCATCACGACCGTCGCGGGTCCCGAGGCGGTCGACCTGCGCGACCTGGCGCGCGCCTGGCGCGACGTCACCGGCTCGCGCGCCGCCCCCGTCCGGGTGCCGCTCCCCGGCGCGCTCGGCCGCGCGCTGCGCGCCGGCGGCCTCACCGACCCGCACCCCGACGTGCGCGGCACCACGGCGTTCCGCGACTGGCTCGCCGCGCAGCACGCCGAGCGGGCGGCGGCCCGATGACGAGCCCGGCCGCCGACGACCTCGCGCGCGCGTTCGAGGCCGAGCGCCCCCGCCTCCTCCGGCTCGCGTACACGACGACCGGCTCCTGGTCCGACGCCGAGGACTGCGTCCAGGACGCGTGGCTGCGGCTGCGCACCCAGGACGCGGGCTCGATCCGCAACCTCGCGGCCTGGCTCACGACGACGGTCGGGCGGCTCGCGCTCGACGTGCTCGGGAGCGCGCGGGCGCGCCGCGAGCGCTACGTCGGGACGTGGCTGCCGGAGCCGGTCGTGACGACCCCGGGCGCCGCCTCGCCGGTCGCCGCGGGCGTCGTCGACGCGGCGGACCCGGCCGACCGCGTGACGCTCGACGAGGAGGTGAGCATGGCCCTCCTCGTCGTGCTCGAGCGCCTCTCGCCCGCGCAGCGCGTCGCGTTCGTGCTCCACGACGTGTTCGGGCTGCCGTTCGACGAGGTGGGCGACGTCGTCGGGCGCTCGCCCGCCGCCGTCCGCCAGCTCGCGGCGCGCGCCCGCAAGGACGTGGAGGCGGGGCGGCCGCGCGGGACCGCGACGCGCGCCGAGCAGGCGCGCGTCGTCGAGGCGTTCGTCGCGGCCTGCACGGACGCCGACCTGCCGGCCCTGCTCGCGGTGCTCGACCCCGACGTGGTGCTGCGGGCCGACGGCGGCGGCAAGGTCCGGGCGCTGCGGCACACCGTGCGCGGGGCGGGGACGGCAGGTCCCGTGCTGCTCAGCTACCTGCGCCGGCCGCCCGAGGCCGTGCGCGCGGTCGACGTCAACGGCGCGCCCGGGCTGCTCCTGCGCGACGGGACCGGGGTGCTCACGGTGATCGCGTTCACGGTCGTCGGGGGGCGGGTCGCGGCGCTCGACTTCGTGCGCAACCCCGACAAGCTGAGGACGGTGCGCGCCGACCTCCTCGACGCGGACCCGGCGTGACCCAGGGCGTGACCGGGGCTCAGGGGCGGTAGCCGTCGGTGGGCCAGGCGCCGTAGCCGTCGAGGTGCTCGTCGGCGTCGCGCACGTAGTCGTCGACCGGGGCCATGCGCTCCGCCATCTCGAAGTGCCAGTCCACGAGCTCGCCGAGCGGCACCGGGGTGCGCGACGACCGCGCGACGTCGCGCCCCTCCTCCGACCACAGGGGCGGGTAGACGCTCAGGCCCTCGTCGAGGCGCACGGAGCCGATCTCGTCGTACCAGCCGGGCCAGCGCACGGGCGCATAGAACTCGGCGGTCCCCCCGCTCACGGACCACTCGAGGAACGCCGCCTGGCCGAACCCGAGGTCGAGCCAGGAGAGCGATCCGGGCGCGAAGTAGTGGACGTTGCCGAGCGGGCCAGGGAGCCCGCCGCCGTTGATCGCGAACGTGCCGCCGAGCACGTCGTACGCGACGACGAGGACGGACGGCGCGACGCTGTTCTCCCCCGGCTCCCCGAGGCCGTTGACGGTCGCGAGGTCCGGCAGCCCGGCCCCGCCCCCGCCGATGATCCGGAGCCACCCGCCGTCGACGAGGACCCCGCCGGTGTGCAGGGCGAGCGCGCCGAGGGTCGAGCGGACGGTGACCTGGAGCCGGTAGAGGACCTCGAGCGACCAGGCGGGCGCGGGCACGACCTCGACGCCGCCGCGACCCAGCATGCGCGAGAGCGTCGGCCACGCCGGGTCGTCGACCGCAGCGAGCTCCGCAGCCGTCCGCACTGTCATGGCCGGATCATGCCAGATGTTGCCCGTCAGCAGGAGTCCTGGTAAAAGCGCGGGGTCGGTACGCGCCCGGCTCGTCCGTCGATGCGCCGAAAAGACCGGTTCCCCCGCGCGGCGGCCCGGGTAGGCCCTGGCACGGTGAAGACGCCGGGCGGACCCTGGGGAGGACGTCGGCGCGCCACCCCGCACGGTCGCGGTGACCGGTACGGTCACGGCCGTGGACGACGACGGCACACCCTCCCCCGAGCCCGCCACCGACCCCGGCACCGGCACCGGCACCGGCACCGGGACGGTCCCGCCACGGGCACGACGGCGCGGCCCCCTCGTCGCGGTGGCCGCCGCGGGCGTGGGCGGTGTTCTCGCGGTGGTCGCCGCCGTCGTCGGGCCGGCGGCGCTGCGCACCGCGGCCGAGCAGCCCGCCCCGGCCACCTCGTCGGTGGCCCCGACGACCCCCGCACCCGGCGCGACGCCCGCGCCGACCTCCCCCGAGAGCGACCGCGAGGCCGTCGCGGTGCGGCTGCGGGCGCTGCCCGGCGTCGCGGCCGTGGAGGCCCTGGGGACCGCGGGCGAGTCCGCGCGCATCACGCTGGTCGGCCCGCTGCCGACACCTGAGGAGGCGCAGCGCACCGCCGACGACGCGAGCGCGATCGTCGCCGCCGTGCCCGGCGGTGGTGCCTGGTCGCTCCGCGTCGAGGGCACGGGTGGGGCCGGCGGAACGTTCGCCGTCGCGCACGGCCCCGGCGCGGACACCGACCGCGGCGTCGACCCGGCCACCGGGGAGCCACGCCCCGAGCTCCTCGGGGCCGACGCCGTCGCCGACGCCGTGCGCCTCGTCGCCCACGACCCCGTGCGCCGCGTGTTCCTGTCGTCGGGGTCCGCGTCGGTCGACGTCGGCACGGCCGACGACCTCGTCGGCGTCGCCGCGCTCGTCCGTGCCGAGGGCCGGGGGCTGACGAGCCTCGGTGTCGCCGGCGGCGCCGTCGGCACCTACGACATCGGCGGGCAGTCCGTCCCCGACGACGCGCTGCTCACCCTGCTCGGAGAGGTCGCCGCGGAACCCGGCGTGACGCAGGTCGCGCACGAGACCGCGCGGGACACGTTCCCGCCGAGACCCCTGCTCACCGTCATCACCTCGGGCGACGCCGCCGTGGTCGCGCGGACCCTCGAAGGCGCCGCCTATGCCGGCCCGACCCTCGCGTACCAGGTCCACGGCTCGACCGACGGCGGCGCGTCCGCGACGCGTTCCGGGTTCGTCGCGGGAGCCGCCGCACCGACGACCGGGACGCGCCCCGCGGGCGCGTGCGCCCCCGGCGACCTCACGCTCGGAGCCCTCGGGTTCGACGCCGCGGCGGGGCGCCGGTTCCTGACCGTCACGGCTCGCAACGACGGCACCGCGGAGTGCGTCCTCGCGGGCGCGCCCGCGGTCCGCTTCGTCGCCGACGACGGCTCGGAGACGGACGTGCTCCTCGAGCCGGACGACGACGGCCTCGCCCCGATCACCCTCGCGCCGGGCGCCACCGCCTGGGCCGCGCTCTCGTGGCGCGGCGGGTCGACGGCCGACGACCCGCCGCTCGTCACGACGCTGCTCGTGGCCCCGCACCCGGGCGACCCCGAGTCGGTCGTCGGGCTCGCGGGGATCCCCGGCGTCGGGGACGGCCTCGACCTGCTCGGCGGCGGGACCGCGACGATCGGGTCGTGGACGCCCGCGCGGGAGCTCGCGAGCTGACGCGTCACCCGAACGTCGCGGTGAACACCTGCACGCCGGGCGGGACGTCGAGCTCGACGAGACCCTCCGTCGGACCGTCCCCCTCCAGGACGGGGTAGAGCGTCGGGCTGCCGGACACGTCGATCTCGCGGGTCGTGGTCCGCCCGTCCGTCGTGACGCGCGCCGTGACGGTGCCCTCGCCGCCGAGCACCGTGAACACGTCGGTCGAGCGGTAGGCGAGACGCACGCGCGCGTCGCCGGACACGGCGGTCGCGCCCTGGAAGTCGACGTCCCACGTGCCGCCGAGCGAGAACGTGTCCTGCCGCTGGTCGTCGGCGAGCGTGAAGTCTTGCTGCCCCGCGGCGTAGCGCGGCTCGCCCGCGTAGTTGACGACGCGCTTGATGGAGAAGTACGTCTCGGGCGTCGTCTCGTCCTGCGGGGTGCTGTCGCCGACGGCGGTGGGCTCGGGCAGCTCCACGCCCGGGTTCGCGTCCTCGAGGAGCTCGCGCACCAGGCGCTCGGTGTCCTCGTACCCGCCCTCCCCGAAGCGGATGTGGCGCACGGTCCCGTCGGCGTCGACGAGGTACTGCGCGGGCCAGTAGCGGTTCCGGTAGGCGGTCCAGGTCGCGTACGCGTTGTCCTGGGCCACGGGGTAGGTGACGCCGAGGTCCTGCGCGCCCGCGACGACGTTGCGCGTCTCGCGCTCGAACGCGAACTCGGGCGTGTGCACCCCGACGACCTCGAACCCCGCGCCGACGTCGCGGTACCGGTCGTACCAGGCGTTGACGTGCGGGATCGCGCGCTGGCAGTTGATGCAGGAGTAGGTCCAGAAGTCGACGAGCACGACCTTGCCGCGCAGCCCCTCGAGCGTCAGCGCCTCGCCGCCCGGGGTGTTGAGCCACGTGTCGATGCCCCGCAGCTCCGGGGCGGTGCCGCAGTCCTCCAGCACGGGCGCGCCGTTCGAGCAGTTCGAGAGCTCACGATTCTCGTCGGTGACGAGCCCGCCGAGGTCGAGGGCCTCGCGCACGGCGTCGTTCTCGTCGACCCGCTGCTGGAGCGCGCCCGTGTAGTCGGGCAGGGCGCGCTGGAGCGCGGCGGGGAGGTTGAGCGCGAGCGCGCCCGCGAGCGCGATCATCACGACGCCGCCCGCGACGCGGATGCCGCGCGTGTGCCGCTGGAACCCGCGGACCCGCTCCGCGACGCGGCGCCCCGCGAGCGCGAAGACCAGGAGCGGGACCGCCGCACCGACCGCGAACGACACCGTGAGGGCGACGGTGCCCGGGCCGATGTTCCCCGTCGCCCCGGCCACGGTGATCGCCGCGAGGACCGGCCCGGCGCACGGCACGTACAGCACGCCGAGGCCGAGGCCGAGCACGAACGCCCCGCGGTCCTGGCGGGCGGCGCCGCGTCGTGCCCCGAGCGCCGCGACCCGCCGGAACGGCCGCTCCAGGACCTCCTCGACGCGCGGCACGATCATCCCGACGCCGATCGCGACGAGGAGCACGATGCCCGCCCAGCGCAGCAGGTCCTGCGGGAGCCCGAGCGCGGTCAGCAGGAGGGAGCCGAGGAGCGTGAAGACGCTGAAGCTGAGGACCAGGCCCGCGATGACGAGGTAGGGGCGCCACGAGCGGCGCGTGGTCCGCCGCGTCGCGCGGCGACCGGGGCCACCGTCGGCCGGGGCGGCGGGCTCCGCCGCGTCCCCCGTCGGCAGGTCGAGGGCGAGCGTCCCGCCGCGCGTCGGCCGCGCCGCGACCTCGCGCGCCCCGGTCTCCCGGGCACCGCCCGGGCCGCCCCGGCCGCGCGGCCCCGCGGCCGGGCGTCCGCCGACGCGGACCGCGTCGGGGACGCCGGCGAACAGCCCCGGGGAGACGCCGCCCGTCCCGGTCTCCGCGGTGCCCGACGGCGTCTCCCCCGTGCGCGCGCCCTGCACGCCGCCCGCGAAGAAGATGACGGGCAGCATGGGCAGGATGCACGGCGAGATCCCCGTGATGAGTCCCCCGAGCAGGCCGATGACGATGAGCGTCTCCATGCCCGGGGTTCGGACCGGCGGCCCTCGCGGATGGGTCCGCCGCGCGCCGAGGGGAGGTCGCCGGGCGCACGACGACGGCCCCGACCGTTCGGTCGGGGCCGTCGGGACCCGCTCGCGCGGGTCCACCGCGCGCCCGCTTCTGGACGCGCCGGGAGGGTCACATGGTCGGCATGAGCACCGAGTCGACGAGGTACACGGTCGCGTTCTGCGTCATCACGCCACCGCACACGACGGCCGCGTCGTTGACCATGAGCTCGTCGCCCGAGCCGGTCACCTCGACCGTGCCGCCCTCGACGGTCTCGTGCTCGCCGACGACCTGGTCGGGCGTGAGCTGGCCGGGCACCACGTGGTACGTGAGGATCTTCGTCAGCGTGTCGGAGTCCGTCTTCAGCGACTCGAGCGTCGCGGCGTCGATCTTGGCGAACGCGTCGTCGACGGGGGCGAACACGGTGAACTCGCCGCCGTTGAGCGTGTCGACGAGGTCGACGTCCGGGTTGAGCTCACCCGAGACGGCCGCGGTGAGCGTCGTGAGCAGCGGGTTGTTCGACGCCGCCACGGCGACGGGGTCCGTCGACATCCCGGTGATCGACCCGGCGCCGTCGGGCACCTGCTCCGCGTAGGCGGCACAGCCGGGGCCCACGAGGTTCGCGGCGGGGTCGGCCGCCATGTCGTCCGAGCCCTCGGTCGAGTCGTCGGTCATGTCGTCGGACGTCGAGTCGTCCGTCATGGTGTCGGACTGGGAGTCGGTCGTCGTCGAGTCGGACCCCGTGTCCGAGTCCGAGCTGCACGCGGACAGGCCGAGCACGGCGAGCGTGGCGATGCCGGCGACGGCGTACGACGTGCGGGTGCGAACGTTCATCGGTCTCTCCTCGGGTCGTCGCCCCGCCGGTGCGGGGCGTCATGCCGAGGGTTCGGAGCGCTGGCCCGGGTGGATGGGTCGGGATCGGCACGAGTTTTTCCCGCGCGCGTCCCGACCCCTCCGGGCCGCGGCGCTCAGCCGACGAGCGCGACCACCGGGTCCGTCGTGGGCTGCTCCGAGCCGCCCGCCGGCTCGACCGTCACCGCCATGCCGACGCCCGGCTCGCCCTGGACGAGCCGGGACGTGCTGCCGTCCTGGACGTCGAGGACGCCCGCCGAGACGACGGCGCCGTCGGGCTCGACCACCCAGAGCTGGTAGTCCCGGTCGTCGCCCGTGTCGGGCAGGTCGGACGCGCGGAAGTACATGTCGTCGCCCGCCGCGAGGACGGACGCCTGCCCGCCGCCCGCCACGTCGCCGTGCAGGATCGTCGCGTCGGGGTCGGCGAGCATGCGCTCGATCGCGTCCGCCCGCGCCTCCAGGCGGGACTGCTCCTGCGTCGCGCGGACCGCGACCGTCGTCGGGACGGCCACCGCGACCACCGCGGCCACCGCCGCCGCGAGCCCGGTCCAGCGCCGACGGCGGGCGCGGCGCGCGGCCGCGAGGTCGACGACGACGCCCCCCGTGCTCTCCCCGGCGGGCGGGAGCGTGGCCTCGGACGCGGCCACCCGGGCCAGGACGGTGTCGCGCAGCGCGGGCGGCGGTGCGCTCTCGACGGTGAACGCCGCCACGACGTCGCGGTACTCGTCGAGCTCGCGCCGCGCGTCGGGGTCGGCCGCGAGCAGGCGCTCGACGGCGCGCCGCTCGACGTCGTCCACCGCGTCGAGCGCGTAGGCGGGGAGCAGGTCGCGGACGTCCGGGCGGTCGTCCGCGCCGTCGCCGCGGGGCGTGGTCGGGTCAGCCACGACGCACCCCCAGGCAGTCGCGGAGCCGCTGGAGCCCGTCCCGGATGCGGGACTTCACGGTCGGCAGCGCGGCGTCGAGCCGCTCCGCGACCTCCCGGTAGGTGAGCCCGCCGTAGTACGCCTGCACGACCGCCTCCCGCTGCGTCGCCGTGAGCGAGTCCAGGCACCGCCGCACGGCCGCGCCCTCGAGACGTCGCTCGACGTCCTCCACCACCACGTCCCGCGGTGCCGCAGCCGTCGAGGCGTCCACGTCGCGCTGGTCGCGGTCGCGGCGCGCCTGCTCGGCCCGCACACGGTCCACCGCGCGCCGCCGGGCGAGCGTGGCGACCCAGGTCCGCGCCGAGCCGCGGGTCGCGTCGTAGCGCGCCGCCGTCTGCCACACCTCCACCATCACCTCCTGCACGACCTCCGCCGCGTGGTCCGGGTCCCGCAGGACCCCCAGGCACGTGCCGTACGCGACCGGCGCGAGCGCGTCGTAGACGGGCGCGAACGCGGCGGGGTCGCCGCCGGCGCACGCCGCGAGGGCGGCGTCGACCGCCGGGTTCGTCGTCACGGGAGGTGGCACCCGGTCAGTGTGCAGCACGGGCGCCTCCCGCACGCGCTGCGGCGCGTCGACCACGGCTCTCGGCACCCGACCTCCCGTCGCCAGCGCCGTCCCGGTCCGTCCGGGACACCCTGGGTTCGGCGCCGACGCGCGGACGGATGGGTCCTCGTCCCGCGGGCACCGCTCAGAGCGCGCGCCGGGCGCGGACCGCCGCCGCGAGCTCCTGCAGGAGGTCAGCCGTCGTGTCCCAGTCGATGCACGCGTCCGTGACGGACTGCCCGTAGACGAGGCCGCTCGGCGCGGGCTTCTGCGCACCCGCCACGAGGAAGCTCTCCATCATGAGGCCCGTGATGCCCTGCTCGCCCTCGGCCAGCCGCGCGGAGACCTCGCGCACGACCTCCGCCTGGCGCACGTGGCTCTTGCCGGAGTTGCCGTGCGACGCGTCGACGACGAGCCCGTGCTCCGTGACCCCGCCGCGGCCCGAGGTGCGCGCGACCGCGAGCGCCGCCGCGACGTCGTCGGCCCCGTAGTTGGGGCCCGAGCGCCCGCCGCGCAGGATGACGTGGCAGTCGGGGTTGCCCGCGGTCTCCACGGCGGCGGCCCGGCCGAGCGAGTCCATGCCGAAGAACGTGTGCTCGCTCGCCGCGGTGATGCAGCCGTCGACCGCGATCTGCACGTCGCCGTCGGTCGCGTTCTTGAACCCGACGGGCATGGACAGGCCCGAGGCGAGCTGGCGGTGCACCTGCGACTCGGCGTTGCGCGCGCCGATCGCGCCCCACGACACGGCGTCGGCGATGTACTGCGGGCTCGTCGGCTCGAGGAACTCGCACGCGGCCGGGACGCCGGCGTCGAGGACGCCGAGCAGCACCTCGCGCGCGAGGCGCAGGCCGTGGTGCACGTCGTGCGACCCGTCGAGGTGCGGGTCGTTGATGAGGCCCTTCCAGCCCACGGTCGTGCGCGGCTTCTCGAAGTAGACGCGCATGACGACCATGAGGTCGTCCGCGAGCTCGTGCGCGACGGCGGCCAGGCGCCCCGCGTACTCGAGCGCGGCCTCGGGGTCGTGCACCGAGCAGGGGCCGACGATGACGAGGAGGCGGTGGTCGTCGCCCGCGAGAACGTCACGGACCTCGCGGCGCGACGTCGTCACGAGGTCGCTGCGCGTCGCGCCGAGGGGCAGGTCGGCGAGCATGGCGCGCGGCGCGGGGAGGGCGTCGAGCGCGCGGACCCGCAGGTCGCTCGTGCGGGCCTGGAGCTCGGGGCTGTCCACGGGGTCGACGGTACTCGTCGCGCCGTCGGTCGTCGCGGTCTCGGGCGAGGTGGTGGTGCTGGTCACGGGGGGCTCCTGGTCTGTGCGGCGGGGTCTGGGGAACGCCGTGAGTCGGGATGCCCAGCGGCGCTCCACCGGCCTGCTGCCGCCCGTGGTCCCGGAGCGGCCCGTCTCACGACGAAGGGCCCGGACGCGGTCCGCGTCCAAGGCCCTGTGCTGGCTCCGGGTGGTGATCTGTGGTCAGGCTGACGCCCGCACGGCCCCACCGGGAGCCTGCGTAAAGCGCCAATACCACTGAGAAGTCACGAGCCGACCGTAGCACAGCGGCTCCGAGGGGCGGACGGCCCGTCTCACGAGCCGGTCGGGCAGCGCCTACGCTCGGGGCATGCCGATCCCCGACTTCGTCGCCGCCCTCCGCTCCCGTGTCGGGACCGACCTGCTGTGGATGCCGGGGGTGTCGGGCGTCGTCGTGGACGACGCCGGCCGCGTGCTGCTCGGGCAGCGCGCCGACTCCGGCCAGTGGGCCGTGATCAGCGGGATCCTCGAGCCGGGCGAGGACCCGGCGGTCGGGCTCGCGCGCGAGGTGCTGGAGGAGACGGGCGTCGAGGTCGTGGTGGACGCGCTCGTCGCGGTGACGGTCACCGAGCCGATGGAGTACCCGAACGGCGACCGGTCGCAGTACCTCGACCTGGCGTTCCTGTGCCGCCCGGTGTCGCCGGCGGCCGCCGCGGCGGCGCACGTCGCGGACGACGAGTCCCTCGCCGTCGCGTGGTTCGCCCCGGACGCCCTGCCCGACGACGTCGCGCGCTCGTCGACCGAGCGCCTCGACCACGCCCTCGCGCGGCTCGCCGACCCCTCAGCCGCCCCGTTCTTCGTCCGCTGACGCGGCGGCCGGAGCGTCGGGCACCGCCCGTCCGTCCTCGGCGGGACCGAGCCAGCGCACCGCGAGCAGGCACGCGTCGTCGTCCTCGGGCGCGCGCGAGACGACGGCCTCCAGCAGCCGGTCGTCGCGCAGGCCGACGTCGAGGGCGCGCGTGACGACGTCCGCGAGCTCGTCGAGCGCCAGCGCGAGCGGCCGGTCGCGGCGCTCGACGACGCCGTCCGTGAAGAGCAGCAGGAGGTCGCCCGGGGCCAGCCGCACGGCCTTGGCGACGCGCGGCGTCGTGCCCCGCACGCCCAGCGGCGTCGACCGCGCCTCCCACAGGTACGCCGCGGAGCCGCCGGCCCGCACGAGCAGGGGCGGCAGGTGGCCCGCGCACGTGTAGCGCAGCACCCCGGCGCGCAGGTCGAGCTCCCCGTAGACGAGGCTCGCCATGAAGCCCGTGCCCGTCCGGTCGACGAAGCGGTCGACGCGCTCGACCACCTCCTCGGGCGGCAGCCCCGTGTCGGACGCCGCCCGGACGGCGGTGCGCAGCTGCCCCATCGACGTCGCCGCCTTGAGCCCGCGGCCGACGACGTCCCCCACGCTGAGCGCGACGACGTCGGGCGCGACCCGGAAGGTGTCGTACCAGTCGCCGCCGACCTGGAGGTCGTGGACGCCCGGGCGGTAGCACGCCGAGACCTCGACCTGCGGGTCGGCGACGATCCCGTCCGAGAGCATCGCGCCCTGGAGCTCGCTCGCGACCGAGACGCTCTGCTCGTGGACCCGCGCGCGCGAGAGCGCGAGCGCCGCGAGCTGGCCCGCGGCGGCGGCGGTGCCCAGGTCGACGGGGTCGGAACCCGCGGCGCGACGTGGTTCGAGCGCGAGCACGCCGAGCAGCGCGCCCGCGGTGCGCAGCGGCACGACGACCGTCCCGTCGTCCCGCACGGTCGCCTCGGTGAGCTCGTCGATCGACGGCGCCAGGACGCCGACGGCGCCGCCCCACCGCCGCAACGGGCCGCGCTCCTGCGCCGTCCACAGCGCGGCGTCGCCCGCGCCCAGCATCGTGACGGCCGCGCGGAGCAGGACCCACGCGACGCCGTCGAGACCGGCGACGCTCGCGAGGTCGGCCGCGACGCCGTGCAGCAGCCGCACCCGGCGCTCCGCCTCCTCCGCCGCGCGGCGCGCCTCGACGAGCTCGTGCTCGAACCGCGACCGCTCGCGCGCGCCGAGCATCGCGACCTCGATCAGCCGCTCGCCGCGCGCCTCGCGCTCGATCGCCGTGAGCAGCACGGGCTCGCGGCCCCCGGGCGTGCGGAGCTCGACCGCGACCTCGTCGACGCGGCCCTCGATGTGCAGGCGCGGGCCGACGTGCGTCTCCCAGAAGATGCGCCCACCGACCGTGAGCAGGTCCGCCAGCCGGCGGCCCGCGACCGCCTCGACGTCCGGGACCTCGATCGTCCGGAGGAACTCGTCGTTGGCGTCGAGGACGCGCGCCTCGGCGTCGAGGAGGAGCAGCGCGACGGGGGCGAGCGCCCAGCGCTCGGCCCGGGACATCGCCATCAGGCGGCGCCCAGCCAGTCGCGCATCGCGCGCACGAGCAGCGCGGGGTGCGAGAGGTTCGGGCAGTGCCCCACCGAGTCGATGACGACGAGGTCGCTGCCGGGCAGGTGCTCGTGCACGTAGCGCCCGACCTCGGGCGGCGCGATGACGTCCTCCCGGCTCTGCACCACGAGGCTCCGCGTGCGCACGCGCGCCAGGTCGGCCCGGTTGTCGCCGAGGAACGTCGCCCGCGCGAACTGGCGCGCGATCGCGGGGTCGTTGCGCCGGAACACCGCAGCGAGCTCGTCGCCGAGCGCCGGGCGGTCCGGGTTCCCGGCGATCACGGGCGCCATGACCTGCGTCCAGCCGAGGTAGTTCGCGTCCATCGTCTCCAGGAGCTCGTCGATCTCCTCGGCCGTGAACCCGCCGCGGTAGCCGTCGTCGTCGACGTACCGCGGGCTCGGGCCCACGAGCACCAGCCGGTCGAACAGGTCCGGGCGGTCGGCCGCCGCGAGCAGCGCGATCACGGCGCTCACCGAGTGGCCCACGAGCACCACGGGCCCGCGCCCGTCCCCGTGCTCGTCTCCCTGCCCCACGGCCTCGACGATCTCCACGACGTCCGCGGCGTAGCCCGCGAGGTCGGCGTGCCGGACGGGGTCGTGCGCGGTCGGGTGCGACGCCCCGCAGCCCGAGTGGTCGAACAGCACGACCCGGTGGTCCGTCGCGAACGCGGGCGCGACGAAGCGCCACATCGACTGGTCGCAGCCGAAACCGTGCGCGAAGACCATCGTCGGGCCGTCCTGCGCCCCCATGACCCGCACGTTGTTGCGCTCGTGCACGTCCACGCGTCACAGCGTAGGGGGGAAGGGGTCGCGAGGGGCAGCGGCGCCCCGGGGTGAGACCCGCGCACGGCACAATGTCCTCATGCGTGTCTCGGCGAAGGCGGACTATGCGGTGCGGGCGTGCGCCGAGCTCGCGGCGTCGCCGCACGGCGACCCGGTGCGGGCGGAGGACCTCGCGACGGGTCAGGGCCTCCCGGTGAGCTTCCTCGAACGGATCCTCGGCGACCTGCGCCGAGCCGGGATCGTCGCGAGCGTCCGCGGGCGCTCCGGCGGCCACCGCCTCGCGCGCCCGGCGTCCGAGGTGACGCTCGCCGACGTCTTCCGCGCGGTGGACGGCCCGCTCGTCACGGTCCGCGACGAGCGCCCCCCGAGCCTGGAGTACGACGGCTCCGCGGCGGGCCTGCTCGAGGTGTGGATCGCCCTGCGCGCGAGCGTCCGCGACGTGCTGGACCGCGTGACGATCGACGACGTCGTGCGCCGCGACCTGCCCGACGACGTGCACGCGCTCGCGGCCCGCGCCGACGCGTGGGAGAACCCCTGACGGGAGGCTCCCGTTAACACTGGCCCACGATGCGGGCGGCGCTTCACATAGTGGACCCACCCGGTCAACCTTGTCAGGACGCGTCGGGATCCTCCCGACGGCCCGAGCAAGGAGGCCCCGGTGCGGACCCTCGTCCTGCTGGCCCTCGTGGGCCTCGGTGCCCAGCTCGTCGACGGCAGCCTCGGCATGGCGTACGGCGTGACGTCCACGACGCTCCTCCTCGCGATCGGGACGAACCCCGCGGCGGCGTCGGCGACGATCCACCTCGCGGAGATCGGGACGACGCTCGCGTCCGGCGCGGCGCACTGGCGGTTCGGCAACGTCGACTGGAAGGTCGTGCTGCGCATCGGCGTGCCGGGCGCGCTCGGGGCGTTCGCGGGCGCGACGTTCCTCGCGAACCTGTCGACCGAGGTCGCCGCCCCCGTCATGTCGCTGCTGCTCCTCGCGCTCGGCGTCTACGTGCTCTCGCGCTTCACGTTCGCCGGGCTGCCGACGGGTCGTCTGGGGCTGCCGCTGCGCAAGCGGTTCCTCGCGCCGCTCGGTCTCGTGGCGGGCTTCGTCGACGCCACGGGCGGCGGCGGCTGGGGCCCGGTGGGCACGCCCGCCCTGCTCGCGTCGGGCCGGATCGAGCCCCGCAAGGTCATCGGGTCCGTCGACACGAGCGAGTTCCTCGTCGCGGTCGCCGCGTCGCTCGGGTTCCTCTGGTCGCTCGGCTCGCAGGGGATCGACCTGACGTGGGTCGTGGCGCTCCTCCTCGGCGGGCTCGTCGCCGCGCCGATCGCGGCCTGGCTCGTGCGGATGCTCCCGCCCCGGATCCTCGGTTCGGCCGTGGGCGGCGTCATCGTGCTCACCAATGTCCGCACGCTGCTGCGCTCCGACTGGGTCGACGCGAGCGGCGCGGTCCAGGGCGTCGTGCTGGCGCTCGTCGCGGTCGTCTGGGCGGCCGCCGTCGTCTGGTCGGTGCGGGCGCACCGCCGCGCCGTGGCGGCGGAGGCAGCGGCCGACCCGACACCCGCCGACACCCCCCACCCGGCCCCGGCCACCCGCTGACCCGCTCCGCCGAGCAGGCGGTCGTGGTCCGTCCTGGCGGCAGGACGGACCACAACCGCCTGTTCGACCTCCGGGGGACGGCTCGATCTCAGTCGGTCGCGTAGCGGTGGACGAAAGTTGCGAGGATGCGGTGGGGCTCCCGGACGTCGCCGCGCCGGACGGCCGCCTCGACGTCGCCCGCGGCCTCGGGCGGGAAGTAGCCGTAGTCCCGGTAGACGCCGATGCGCGTGAGGATGCCCTCCAGGTCGAGCTCCGGGTGGAACTGCGTCGCGTAGAGGTTCTCCTTGACGCGGAACATCTGCACCGGGCACGCGTCCGACGTCGCGAGCAGCACCGCGTGCGGCGGCAGCTCCCGCACCGCCTCCTTGTGGCCCACGTACGCCTCGAACGCGTCGGGCAGGCCCGCGAGCAGCGGGTCGGCCCGGCCCTCCGGGGTGAGCCGGATCGTCACGGGCGAGATGGGCTCGGCGTACGTGTCGTCCAGCACCGCGCCCTCGTGCAGGCCAAGGGTCCCGACGCCGTAGCACGCCCCGAGGAAGGGGACGTCGCGCTCGACGATCTCGTCCAGGAGTGGCGCGAGCTCGCGCTCGACCCGGCGCTGCGTCGCCGACTTCTCCGCCTCGGGCCGCGACGAGTCGAACGGGCTGCCGCCGACGATCACCCCCGAGTACGCGTCGAGGTCGATCGCCGGCAGCGGGCCCGCCTCCATCCGCACGCGGTGCAGCTCGTGCGGCGCGAGGCCGGAGTGACGCAGCACCGCCGCGTGCTCGCCGTCCGCGGCCGGGTCCTCCGCCCGGGACGCCAGCAGCAGGAAGGGCTTCATGCCGGTCAGGCTAGGGGCGCTCCGGCGGCCACGCCCGCGGGGCCGGGCCGCCACCCGGACGAGGCCGAGCGGTGGCGCGGACGGGGCCGAGGGCCCGGCTCCGCGGTCGGTCCCGCCTCAGCTCCAGCGGAAGAGCCGGATGCCGAGCGGCAGGAGCACGGCCGTCCACACGAGCATGACGACCACCTGCACCGTGGGGAAGCCCTCCTCGAACCACCCCGCCGTCATCGCCTGCGACGCGGCACCGAGCGGCGTGAACCTCCCGACCTGCGCGACGGCCTCCGGCATCATCGGCCCCGGCGTCCACAGCCCGGAGAGGAACAGGAGCGGGAAGTAGATCAGCGTCCCGATCGCGGACGCCGTGCTCGCCTTGGGCGCACGCGCCGCGACGAGGGTGCCGAGCGCGTACATCGACGCGACGCCGAGGACGAACGCCAGCACGACCGTCGCCGCGTTCTGCGGCGCCGGCAGGCCGAACACGAGCTGCCCGACGACGAGCGCGACCACGGACGCGACCACGACGGCCACGAGGTTGATGACGAGGTGCGCGACGACGATCCCCTGCGGGCGCATGGGCGTCGTCGACAGCCGCCGCAGCAGGCCCTTCTCGCGGAACGTGGCGAAGTAGACCGGCATGGTCGTCAGGGCCGGGGTCGCGATCGCGGCGGCGAGCACCACGGGCGCGTAGAGCGCGACGGGCGTGAGCCCGCCCCACGGCGGGGGCGCGTCCTCGATCGGCACGCGCATCCCGGGGATGGCGAAACCGACCCCGACGAGCAGGACGGTCGGGAACACGAGCGCGAAGAACACCGTCCCCGGGTCGCGCAGCCAGAGCCGCGCCTCCGTGGCGAGCAGGACGCCGAACCCGCGCCAGCCGCTGCTGCGGCGGACGGGCACGGCGGACGGGGTCAGGGTCGTGGCGGTCATCGGGGCTCCCCTCGGGTCGGCCGGGCGTCGGTCGCGTCCGAGGCGTCGGTCGCGTCCGGGTCGTAGGTGCGGCCGGTCACGGCCACGAAGACGTCCTCGAGCGTGCGGGAGACGGTCCGGACGTCGTCGGGCACGACCTCCTGCTCGGCGAGCGCGAGCACGACGGCGGGCAGCACCCGCCGGGAGCCCGTGACCTCGATCTCGCGCCCGCCGGTCGGCGACGCCTCGACGCGCTCGACGTCCGCGAGCCCCGCGATCGTGTGCAGCGCGAGGTCGTGGTCCGCGGGCGGCACGCGCAGGCGCACGGTGCGAGACGTGTCGACGGAGTCGACGAGCTCCGCGGGCGTGCCCTGCGCGACGACCCGGCCGCGGTCGATGATGACGAGCCGGTCGCACAGGCGTTCCGCCTCGTCCATGAAGTGCGTGACGAGCAGGATCGTCACGCCGCGGTCGCGCACGCGCTCCACGAGCTCCCACGTCGCGCGGCGGGCCGCCGGGTCGAGCCCGGTGGTCAGCTCGTCGAGGATCGCGACGCGCGGGTTCCCGACCAGCGCGAGCGCGATCGACAGGCGCTGCTTCTGCCCGCCCGAGAGCTTGGCGAACGCGACGCGCCGGTGCGGGGCGAGGTCGAGCAGGTCGAGCAGCTCCTCCACGTCGCCGGGCGACGCGTAGAACGACGCGAAGAGCCGCATCGCCTCCTCGACCGTGATCTTCTCGTTGAGCGCGGCCTCCTGGAGCTGGACGCCGACGACGTCGCGCACCGCGGCGGGGTCGGCCTGCGGGTCGACGCCGAGCACGCGGACCGTGCCGCCGTCGGCCTGGCGCAGCCCGGCGAGGCACTCGACGGTCGTCGTCTTCCCGGCGCCGTTGGGCCCGAGGACGCCGAAGATCTCGCCCTGTCGGACGGTGAGGCTCACGTCCTCGACCGCGACGGTGCGCGTGCCGGAACCCTGCGGTCCCGGGTACGTCTTGCGCAGGTTCCGGATCTCGACGACCGGTTCGGGTCCGGCCGTGCGGCCGGCGGACGGGGCGGGCGACGTCGCCGTCGTGCCGCCCGGGGGCGGTGCTGCGGTGCTCATGGTGACCTCCAGGAGGGTGTGCGGCACCCACGGACGGCGCCGTGCGCCGCCCGGACGGGTGGGAGTGCGGTCGGGAGGGTGCTGCCGGTCAGGCGCTCGCGGTGCCCGCGAACTCGACCGGACGGATCGCGACGCCCCGCAGGACGACGCGCAGGAGCAGTGCGGCGAGCACAACCCCGGCGAGCCCGCCGAGCACGGCGAGCCAGACGGGGGTGCCGTCGAGACCGACGACGCGCGAGAGCGCGTGGCCGAAGAACCCGGAGCGCAGGAACACCTCGCTCACCACGACGGTCGCGAGCGACGCGACGACGAGCAGCACGCCGCGCAGGAACCCGAAGCCGTAGAAGCCCGCGGCGACGACCATGCCCGCGAGGTAGTAGACGACGCAGAACGTGCCCTCGACGAGGATCATGAGCCCGACCTCGGACCCGTCCGCGTAGAGCTGCGTGAGGTCCTGCTCCGTCGGCCAGCCGGCCTGGCGGAACAGCGCCCACTCCGCCCACCGCACGAGCGCGGTCGCGATCCCGAACGTGAGCCCGGAGACGGCGGCGCCGATCCACAGGCCGTGCGTGTACGACCGCCGCGTGCCGCCGGCGGCGACGTGCAGCGCGATCGTCATGAGCGGCAGGAGGATGCCCATGACGAAGAGGAAGAACTTCGCCGAGCCCGCGACACCGCCCACGCCCTCGATGCTCACGTCGTCGTTGCGCAGCATGATCCACAGGACGAGGGCCCCGATGGCGAGCGCGATGAGCCAGAACCACACGCCGACGTACCAGGTGCCGCCGATGAAGTACCAGGCGACGGCGCGGACGCCGCGCCGGTGGGCGGCCTTCTCGAGCGCGCGGCGCTCCGCGGAGCGCGGGGTCGTGGCGGTCATCGTGCCTCCTGCGTGCGGGTGCGGGCGGACGCGCCGTCCTCGGTGCGGTCGGTGCGCGTGAGGTGGACGAACAGGTCCTGGACGGGCACCGCCCCGACCTCGAGCCCGGCCGCGGCGGCCGCGGCCCGCTCGTCGGGGGCGAACGTGCCGAAGAGCGTGACCTGGGCCGTGCTCCCCAGCCGCTGCCGGGCGAGCACCTCCCGGCCCGCGGTGTGGCGCTCGACGACGTCCGCCGGCCCGGTGAGGCTGATGCCGCGCGCGCGGACGTCGTCGGCGTTCTCGGCGAGCAGGACCCGCCCGCGGTCGATCATCACGACGTCCTCGAAGAGCCGCTCGACCTCGGCGATCAGGTGGCTCGAGAGCAGGATCGTGCGCGGGTGCTCGGCGTAGTCCGCGACGAGCGCGTCGTAGAACGCGTAGCGGCTCGGGGCGTCCATGCCGAGGTAGACCTCGTCGAAGATCGTCAGGGGCGCGCGGGCGGCGAGCCCGACGACCGCGCCGAGCGCCGAGCGCTTGCCGCGCGAGAGCTCGTTGGGCTTCTTGCGGACGTCCACCTCGAAGGTGTCGAGGAGGCGCCCGGCGAGGTCGGCGTCCCAGTGCGGTCGCACGTCCGCGTAGTACTCGAGCGTGTCGCGCGCCTTGTCGGACTCCCCCACGTCGCCGCTCTCGCGCACGAGCTGGGTGTGCATCGTCGCCCAGACGTTCTCGAACGGGTCCTCGAGCTCGCCGTCCGGACCGACGCGGACCGTGCCCGACGTCGGGCGCCGGAACGCGGCCAGCAGGGCGGCGAGCGTCGTCTTGCCGGCGCCGTTGCGGCCCAGGAGGCCGGTGATGACGCCGGGCCGGATCGTCAGGGTCGCGCCGTCGAGCGCGGGGTCGTCGCCGCGGGAGTACCGCACGACGACGTCGCGCACCTCGGCGCCGAAGGGTGGGGTCTCGGCGGGGCGGTCGGTGGGGTGGCTGGTGGGCCGGGCGGTCACGGGTCTCACCTCGGGGTGGGGTCGGTGTCGGGGCCGGTACGGGGTGCGTCGCCGGTCCCGGGACCGGCGGGCCGCGGGCGGCCGAGGACGTGCTCGACGATCTCGGCGGCCGGGATGTCCAGGAGGTCCGCCTGCGCCAGCGCGGGGTCGAGGACCTCGTCGAAGAACCGTGCGCGGTGCTCGGCGAGCAGCCGCTCGCGCGCGCCGGGTGCGACGAACATGCCGAGCCCGCGCCGCTTGTAGAGGACGCCCTCGTCGACGAGGCCGGCAAAGGCCTTGGCCGCCGTCGCCGGGTTGATCCGGAACGTCGTCGCGAACTGCGTCGTGGACATGACCTGCTCCTCCTCCGCGAGCTCCCCCGCGAGCACCTGCGCACGGATCATCTGCGCGATCTGGAGGTAGATGGGTTCAGGTCCGTCGAACATGGGGCCCATCCTCTCCCGCCTCGCGCGTTCTGTGGTTCATTACTTGAGTAATGAACCACAGATGAGGCGCTGCGCGCAACCCCTCTTCCGGACGCGGCGACCAGCTCCGGGCGGAACGATGGGGGACGTCAGTGGCAGGGCTGGTGCCAGTCGCGCCGGTCCGGCAGGCCGCGAGGCGGAGGAGGCGAGGTGGGCGGAGCGTGCGAGCTCGCGGGCGGGACGCCCTGGGCCGAGCCGCTCAGCACGTGGACGAGCCTCGCGTTCGTCCTGGCGGGCGCGGCCGTCGTGCTGGCGGCGCGGCGGTCCGGAACCGGGACGCACGCGGCCCCGGGCGTGGCCGACGCCGTGGGTGCGGCGTCGCGCCTCCGCGTGGCCTTCGGGGTGCTGGTCGTCCTCATCGGGGTGGGCTCCGTGGTGCAGCACGGGCCGTCGCCGTCGTGGAACCCCGTCGCGCACGACCCGCCGCTGCTCGGGGCCCTCGCGCTCGTCGCCGCCGACGCCCTCACGGACCTCACCGGGCGCCGCCTGCGGACGTGGTGGTGGCTCGCACCGACCCTGCTCGGGGTCGTGCTCGCGGCGGTCTCGGTCCCGGCGTCCACCGCCGCCCAGGTGGTCGCGGCGGGCGTCGCCGTGGCCGCGAGCGCCGTGCGCGCGTGGCGACGGCCCGCCGTCCGACGCCGCACGGTCGCCGCGCTCGTGCTGCTCGCCGTCGGCGGCACCGTGGGGACCCTGACCCGACCGGGCTGGCCGCTGTGCGACGCGGACGGCGTGCTCGGCCTCGCGCTCCCGGGGCACGCCGTCTGGCACGTGCTCGCCGCCACGGCGTTGTGGGTGCTCGCACCGACGCTCGGGACCCGCCCCGCGCCCGCACGCTCGCCCTGACCCGCTCCCTTCACCCGCCCCGGGAGGTACGCACCGCGGGCCGGCGGTGGGACGCTGGGAGGATCCGGCGTCCGCGGCGGGCCCCGCCCTCCGGCCGCCGGCGGTCCTGAAGGAGTGAAACAACGATGGTCACCATCAGGCGCGGGTTCTCCAGCTTCTCGGCGGACGACCTCGACGCGGCGCGCACGTTCTACGGGGACACCCTCGGGCTCCCCGTCACGGCACTCGACGGCGGGAACGGTCTGGTGCTCCACCTCGGCGGCGGCTCGGACGTGTTCGTCTACCCGAAGGAGGACCATCGGCCGGCCGCCTTCACGGTCATGCACCTCACCGTCGACGACGTGGACCAGGTCGTCGACGAGCTCACCGCGAAGGGCGTGACGTTCGAGCGCTACGAAGGGTTCGACCAGGACGAGAAGGGGATCGCGCGCGGCTTCATGGAGGGCGGCGACGGCGCCTGGTTCACCGACCCGGCCGGCAACATCGTGGGCCTCGCGGACGGGGACGACATGGCCCGGCTCGTCGAGGGCTGAGCGCGGCCCGCTGACACCCCCGGCTCGCGAGGTAGAGCCCTGGTCACGACCAGGGCTCTACCTCCGCGGACCAGGGCTCTACCTCGCGGGACCGGGGCTCTACCTCGCGAGGGCGGGGGCGAACGCGGCGCGGACGCCGTCCAGGTCCTGCGCGACGAGCTCGGCGAGCTGCACCGCGTTGAGCGCGGCGCCCTTGCGGAGGTTGTCGTTCGAGACGAACAGCACGAGGCCGCGTCCGCCGGGGACGGACTGGTCGGTGCGGACGCGACCGACGAACGACGGGTCCTTGCCGGCCGCCTCCAGCGGGTTCGGGACGTCCGCGAGCGCGACGCCGGGAGCAGCAGCGAGGATCTCGCGTGCTCGGTCGGGCGTGATCGGGGCGCCGAACTCGGCGTGGATCGCGAGCGAGTGCCCGGTGAACACGGGGACGCGCACGCACGTGCCCGCGACGGCGAGCTCGGGCAGCCCGAGGATCTTGCGGGACTCGTTGCGGAGCTTCTTCTCCTCGTCCGTCTCCTCCTGCCCGTCGTCGACGATCGACCCGGCGAGCGGGACGACGTTGAACGCGACGTTGCGCGGGAAGACGGTGGGCTCGGGGAAGGCGACCGCGCCGCCGTCGTGCACGAGCCCGACGAGCCCGGCACCCGTGCCCTCGGCCGCCGCGCCCGCGACGGCCTGGGCGCGCAGCTCCTCCGCGCCGGCGCGCCCGGCCCCGGAGACGGCCTGGTACGTCGCGACGACCAGGCGCTCCAGCCCGGCCTCGTCCGCGAGCGGCTTGAGGACGGGCATCGCGGCCATCGTCGTGCAGTTGGGGTTGGCGATGATGCCCTTGCGCGCCTCGCGCAGCGCGCCCGGGTTCACCTCCGAGACGACGAGCGGGACGTCGGGGTCCATGCGCCACGCGGAGGAGTTGTCGATGACGACGGCGCCCGCGGCGGCGAACCGCTCGGCCTGCGCCTTCGACGTCGCGCCGCCCGCGGAGAAGAGCGCGACGTCGATCCCGCGCAGGTCCTCGGTCGAGGTCGCGGCGACGTCCTCCACGACGACGTCGGTCCCGCGCCACGGGAGCGTCGACCCGGCGGAGCGCGCCGACGCGAAGTAGCGGACGCTCGCGACGGGCAGGTCGCGCTCCTCGAGGAGGCGGCGCATGACCGCGCCGACCTGGCCGGTCGCGCCGACGACGGCGAGGTGCAGACCGGGGGTGCTCTGGGTGCTCATGGTGGGTCCTCTCCTGCGTCGGGTCAGCGGCCGGTGCCGGCGTAGACGACGGCCTCGCCGTCGGCGGCGTCGAGCTCGAAGGCGGTGTGCACGGCGCGCACCGCGTCGTCGAGCGAGTCCTCGCGCGTGACGACGGAGATGCGGATCTCCGAGGTGGAGATCATCTCGATGTTGATGCCCGCGTCGCGCAGCGCGCCGAACAGCTTCGCGGAGACGCCGGGGTGCGACTTCATGCCCGCGCCGACGAGCGAGAGCTTGCCGATCTGGTCGTCGAACTGGAGCGAGTCGAACCCGATCTCGGCCTGCAGCGCCGAGAGGGCGGACATCGCGGCCGGGCCGTCGCCCTCGGGGAGGGAGAACGAGATGTCGGTGAGGCCCGTGCGGGCCGCCGACACGTTCTGCACGATCATGTCGATGTTCACGCCCGAGCCCGCGACGACCTCGAAGATCCGCGCGGCCGTGCCCGGGACGTCGGGCACGCCGACGACGGTGATCTTGGCCTCGCTGCGGTCGTGCGCGACGCCGGAGATGATCGGGTCTTCCATGACGGTCTCCTCGGGAAGGTCTGCGGTGCTGCCGGCGGTGCCGGCCGGGGAGCCGGCGCTCGCGCCGGGGCGCGCGGTGTACGCGTCCGCGCTGACGAACGTGCCGTCCTTGCCGCTGAAGGACGAGCGCACGTGGATGGGGACGCCGTACCGGCGGCCGTACTCGACGCAGCGCAGCGCGAGGACCTTCGCGCCGCTCGCCGCCATCTCGAGCATCTCCTCGTACGTGATGCGGTCGATCTTGCGCGCGGACGGCACGATGCGCGGGTCGGCCGTGAACACGCCGTCCACGTCGGTGTAGATCTCGCACACGTCGGCGTCGAGACCTGCCGCGAGCGCGACGGCGGTCGTGTCCGACCCGCCGCGCCCGAGCGTCGTCACGTCGTTCGTCGACTGCGTCACGCCCTGGAACCCCGCGACGATCGCGACCTGGCCGCGGTCGAGGGTCTCGCGCACGCGCGTCGGGACGACGTCGACGATGCGCGCCTTGCCGTGCACCGCGTCGGTGATGAGACCGGCCTGCTGCCCGGTGAACGACTTCGCCTTCACGCCGAGGCTCGTGATCGCCATCGCGAGCAGCGACATCGAGATGCGCTCGCCCGCGGTGAGGAGGATGTCCATCTCGCGCTGCGGAGGGAGGGGGCTGACCTGCTGGGCGAGGTCGATGAGCTCGTCGGTCGTGTCGCCCATCGCCGAGACCACGACGACGACGTCGTTCCCGGCCCGCTTCGCCTCGGCGATGCGCTTGGCCACCCGCTTGATGCTCTCGGCGTCCGAGACGGACGAACCGCCGTACTTCTGCACGACAAGTGCCACGTGCTGCTCCATCTGTCGCCGGCCTCCGTCTCTCTCAACGGCCCGCCGGGTGCTTGTGGGTCGGTCGATGATAGGCACGCGTCCCACGCCCCGGCCAAGCCCGTCCCGCCCTGCGGACCGTGACGACCGACGCCGGGGTCACACCTCCGGCAGCACGCGCGCCCGCGGACCGGCCACGACGACGTACGCCAGCCCGACGACGACGGCCCCGCCGACGAGGTTGCCGAGGCCCACCCAGGTGAGGTTGCGGCCGAAGTCGGCCCACGTCGTCGGGCCGAGGTCGCCGAAGAGCCCGAGGGAGAACGTCGTCATGTTGGCGACGACGTGCTCGAACCCGGACGCGATGAACGCGAGGATCCCCCAGAACAGGATGACCGCCTTGCCCGCCTCCGAGCGCAGGCGCCCGCAGGCCCAGATCGCGGCGCACACGAGGACGTTGCACAGCACGCCGCGGAAGAACAGCTCTCCCCCGGTCTCGTGCGCCTTGGCCCGCAGCATCGAGGCGACCATCTCGCCCGCGGCCGCGTTCGAGCGCAGCACCCCCGCCTGCGTGACGGCCCAGGCGAAGAGCATCGACCCGGCCAGGTTGCCGACGAGGCACAGGCCCAGCGTGGCGACGGCGTCGCGCACCCGGACGGCGCGCGTGGCGACGCCCTGGGTGAGGACCATCATCGCGGACGTGGCGAGCTCGGCCCCGGCGAAGACGACGAGGGTGAGGGCCGCGGCGAACACGCCGCCGGCGACGAGCCGCTCGCCCGGCGCCCCGGCGGCGAGGAACGGGCCCGCCGTCGCGACCATGAGCACGACGCCGACGCCGATGTACGCGCCCGCGAGCATCGCCGCGACGAGGTAGCGCCCGGGGCGTCTGGCGAGGAGCACCTTCTCCCGGGCCGCCTCCGACTGGGTGGTCACCGCCTGGGCGAGGGTCTGCACGCCCTCGATCCTCGCGGCCCGAGCGGGCTCCCGGACAGGGCCGGTGGTCGCGACGGAGCGGGACCGAAGGTCCGCCCACCGGCTCCGGGCCGCACGGTGCGGGAACGTCCGAGAGGCCGCGCGCGGTCTCCCGCTCGCGGCCCCTCGGGCGTCGGTCCCGGTCGGTCGTCAGCCGACGCGGCGCCGGTAGATCGCCGTCGCCCACGCATAGGCAAGGACGAGGATGCCCACGAGCCACGCGAGCGCTACCCAGATGTCGCTCCCGACGGGCTGGCCGGCGAAGAGGGATCGCAGGGTGTCGACGATCGCGGTGACGGGCTGGTTCTCGGCGAACCACGCGACCGGGCCCGGCATGGTGTCCGTGGGGACGAACGCGGAGCTGATGAACGGCAGGAAGATCAACGGGTAGCTGAAGGCCGACGCGCCGTCGACCGTCTTGGCCGAGAGCCCGGCGACGACCGCGAGCCAGGTGAGCGCGAGGACGAACAGGACGAGGATGCCGAGCACGGCCAGCCACGATCCCACCGACGCGCTCGTGCGGAACCCCAGGAGGAGGGCGACCCCGACGACGAGCGTGACGGAGACGAGGTTCGCCACGAGCGAGGTGAGCACGTGCGCCCACAGGACGCTGGACCGGGCGACGGGCATCGACCGGAAGCGCTCGACGATGCCGCCCTGGAGGTCCAGGAACAGCCGGTAGGACGTGTACGCGACGCCCGACGCGACGGTGATGAGCAGGATGCCGGGCAACAGGTAGTTCACGTAGGACTCGCCGCTGCCCGTGTCGATCGCGCCCCCGAGCACGTAGACGAACAGGAGCATGAGCGCGATCGGGGTCACGGCGGTCGTGATGATCGTGTCGGGGCTGCGCAGGACGTGGCGCAGCGAGCGGCCCGTGAGGGCGCGGGTGTCGGCCAGGGCGTGGGTGGTCATCGGGCTTCCTCTCCTGCCGAGCGGGCGCCGTCGACGCTCGTCCGGTCCGCGGTGGGGGCGCTGTCGCCGGCGTCGCCGACGAGCGCGAGGAACACGTCCTCGAGGGAGGGCTGCTTCTCGACGTACTCGACGGTCGCCGGGGGCAGCAGGGCCTTGAGCTCGGCCAGGGTGCCGTTCTGGATGATCGTCCCCCGGTGCAGGATCGCGATCCGGTCGGCGAGCTGCTCGGCCTCGTCGAGGTACTGGGTGGTGAGCAGCACCGTGGTGCCGCCCCGGGCCAGCTCGCGCACCGTGGCCCAGACCTCGTTGCGGGCCTGCGGGTCGAGGCCCGTCGTCGGCTCGTCGAGGAAGATGACGGACGGGTCGCCGACGAGGCTCATGGCGATGTCCAGCCGGCGCCGCATCCCGCCCGAGTAGGTCCCGGCGCGGCGGGCCCCGGCGTCGGTCAGGGCGAACCGGGCGAGGAGGTCGTCCGCGACGCGGCCCGGGTCGGCCAGGTGCCGCAGGCGGGCGACGAGGACGAGGTTCTCCCGTCCGGTGAGGACCTCGTCGACCGCGGCGAACTGCCCGGTCAGCGAGATCGACTCCCGGACCTGCCCGGGCTGCTCGACGACGTCGTGCCCGTGGACGCTCGCGGTCCCCGCGTCGGGCGCGAGCAGCGTCGACAGGATCCGCACGAGCGTGGTCTTGCCCGCCCCGTTGGACCCCAGCAGCGCGAAGATGCTCCCGCGTGCCACGTCCAGGTCGACCCCTCGCAGCACGTGCAGGTCGCCGAACGACTTCTCGATGCCTCGTACCCGTACCGCGGGTGCGAGGGTCTGGTCGACAGACATGTCCAGGCCTCCGTCTCTCTCCGGTGTGGTCAGGGCCGGCGGACGACGACGTCGCCGAACCCGGTGCTGGCGTGGATCTCCGCGGTGGCCTCGTCCTCGACGGGGCCCTCCGTGGGCGTGAGGTGGTTGCGCACGCTGCCGTGCTCGGAGCTCGCGTCGAGGAACGCGGCGGTGCCCTCGGGCACGCCCACCTCGATCGAGCCGTACGACGTCGCGAGGGTGACGCTCCCGGAGTCCAGACGCTCGACCCGGATGCCGGCGTGCGCGGACTTGGCCGTGAGCGTGCCGCTCACGCGCGCCACCGCGATGTCGCCGTGCGCGCCGTGCACGGCGAGCGAGCCGGTGACGGCGCCGACCGTCGTCGTGCCGTTGGTCGCCTTGATGGTGCCCTCGCCACGGACCTCCTCGACGCGGACCGACCCGGCGCTGACGCGGGCGTCCAGCGAGCCCCGCACGCGGCGCGCCGCCACGGAGCCCGCCGAGGCCTTGACGTCGAGCCGGTCGACGTCCTCGACGCGGGCGTCCCCGGCGGAGAGCGCCATCTCGACGGTGCCGAGGCTGCCCTCGGCGTAGAGCGAGCCCGCCTTGCCGCGCACGTCGGAGCCCGCGGGCAGCTCGACGGTGATGTCGGCGGTGCCGGACGCGAACGGCAGCACGTACTGCTTCCACGACCCGGGGTAGGAGATCGTCAGGGCGCTGCCGTCGCCGTCGACGCGGACCGCCTCGGCGGCGCGGACGCTGCCGGACTTCGCGGGATCGGTCGGCAGGACCGTGACGACGACGTCGTCACGGTCCCCGGCGACCACGTGCAGCTGGGCGAACGGCACGTCGACGACGACGGGCAGGGGCTGAGGGGCAGGAAAAGTGGGCATGACGAAGCTCCAGGAGTGGTGTCGTGGTGGTGTCAGGTGCGGTCGGAGGAGGCGGCGGCGGGAACCGAGGGGGTCAGCGCACCCAGCCGGTGACGCGGGCGGAGCCGCGCTGCTGCGGGCGGGCCTGCGCGGCAGGGCGTCCGGTGGACTGCTCGAGCGCCGCGGCGACCGCGCGCACGAGCCACGTGTTGACGGAGACGCCGTCGCGCGCGGCGGCGGTCTCGGCCTGCGTCTTGAGGTGGTCGGGCAGGCGCAGGGTCGTGCGGGTCGTGGCCCCCGCCTCGACGTCGGCCGGCGCGGGGCCGGCCGGCGCGGCCGGGGTGCTCGCCGGGACGAGCGCCTCGGGAGGGGCGGGCGCGACGGCGGGGACGGCGACCACGAACTCGGGGGCACCGCCGCGCAGCCGCACGTCCACCGACCCGGGGGCGAGCTCCGCGGAGATCTCCCCCGCCGCGGCGGAGAGCGCGTCGAGGAGGACGAGGCGCACGGCCGCGTCCAGCGGAGCGGTCAGGCGCTCGGCGAGCCGACGGCCGTCGTCACCGGCGGCGTCCGCAGCAGCGGCGAGGCGGTCCTGGAGGTCGTCGACGTACGGGGTGAGGTCCATGACGCCATCATGGCACCACGTGTGGTGTCACTGCAACCCGTTGATGACAACACGTTGACACCACGGATGACACCGGCCGCGATGCGCCGAGATCTCAGGCCGTGAGGTCGCGGACGACGTCGTACCCGAGCTTGACGATGAGCGCGCCGACGACGACCACGAACACCACGCGCACGAACGCGCTGCCCTTGGCGACCGCCATCCGGGCGCCCACGTACGCCCCGAGCAGGTTGGCCGCGCCCATGACGAGGCCCAGCCCCCACAGCACCGCGCCGTACGGCACGAAGAAGATCAGCGCGCCGGCGTTCGTGGCGAAGTTCGCGATCTTCGCGAGCGCCGACGCCGGCAGGAACGCGTACCCGAGGATGCTCACGAGCGCGATGACGAAGAACGTCCCCGTGCCCGGGCCGAGCAGGCCGTCGTAGGTGCCGATGACGAGGCCGATCCCGGCCGCGGCCCAGCGGTGGCCGTTGCCCTCCCAGCGCAGGTTCGTCGTGTGCCCGAGCTTCGGCTTCGCGATCGTGTAGGCCGCGACGCCGACGAGCACCACGAGGATGATCGGCTTGAACAGGTCGGCCGGGATGCGCGACGCGAGCGCCGCTCCCCCGACGGCGCCCACGAGCGCCGCGAGCGCCATGGGCCCCGCGGTGCGCAGGTCCGGCCCGACGCGCCGGTAGTACGTCGCGGCGCTCACCGACGTCCCCATGATGCTCGCGAGCTTGTTCGTCGCGAGCGCCTGGACGGGGCTGATGCCCGGGACCAGGAGGAGCGCCGGGAGCTGGACGAGCCCGCCCCCGCCCACGACGGCGTCGATCCACCCCGCCGTGAGCGCGGCGAGGACGAGCAGGAGGACGGTCACGCCGTCGATCTCGAGCCCGCCGGAGACCGGGAGGGAGAGGGCGGGAAGCACCCCCCAGTGGTACCACGCCCACGGGGCGCGCCCGGGCCGGGTCCACGTCCGGTTCGCGGCACGGAGGACGCCACGACCCTTCCCTATGCGTAACCGTGCGGTTACGCTTGACGGATGGACGTATTCGAGGCCGTCGCCGACGACGTGCGCCGCGACCTGCTCCGCGCGCTGCGGGCGGGGTCGCTCAGCGCGGGCGACCTCGCGCGCGTGCGCGACGACGTCTCCCGCCCGGCCGTGAGCCGCCACCTGCGCGTGCTGCGCGAGGCGGGGCTCGTGGAGGCCGTCGTCGCGGGACGCCGTCGCGTCTACTCGCTGCGGCCCGCCGCGCTCGACCCCCTCGCCGCGTTCGTCGCGGCGCTCACCAGACCCGCCCCGCCCGTCCCGGCGCGGGCGCTCGACGGCCTCGACCTCGAGGTCCGCCGCACGACCCGAGAACGTCGTGCCGAGCGCGGCACGACCCGGCACGAGGAGAGCGCATGAGCGACCCGACGACCCCATCGGCAGCGCCCGTCCCGCCAGCACCCGGTCTGCCGACACCCGGCGGGACGGTGGAGCGCGGCCCCGCGGGCGACGAGCTCGTCGTCACGCGGACGTTCCGCGCGCCGGCCGACGACGTGTGGGCGAGCCTCACGGAGCCCGGCCGGCTCGCGCGGTGGATCGGCTACTGGGAGGGCGACCCCGCGACCGGCCGCGTCGAGTTCTTCATGACGGCCGAGAGCGACGACCCCGATCCCGAGGAGTACCGCATCACCCGGTGCGAGCCGCCGCACCGCTTCGCCGGGGTGACGTCCTCGGGCGACCAGACGTGGCACCTGTCCTTCGAGCTCACCGAGCAGGACGGCGTCACGACGCTGACCTTCCGCCAGCTCCTCGGCCCCGGCGACGACGCGCGGAACGTGGGGCCCGGGTGGGAGTACTACCTCGACCGGCTCGTCGCCGTGCGCGAGGGGCGCGACGCCGCCACCGTGCCGTGGGAGCCGTACCTCGCCGGGCTGGCGGACCACTACGGCCGGGCGGCCGGCGCCGTCTGACCGCGGGACGCCCGCGGCGCCGGGACCGACGGCTCAAGACTGAAGGGCGTCGTACTCCGCCTCGGTCGCGACGTCGTCCTCGACGTCGAGACGCAGGTGCGCGAGCGCGAGCTGCAGGACGCGCAGCGCGCTCGCGGCGCGCTCCCCCCACAGTGAGACGTAGGAGAACTGCCACCACCACAGGCCCTCGAGCTCACGGCCGCCGTCGTAGTGCTGCAGGCCCTTCGCGAGGCACTCGGCCACGCACGCCAGGTCGCCCGAGAGCGACGCCGCGCCGACCTCGGCACCGACGAGCGGGTCGGTGATCTCGGCGTAGTCGTCGAACCCGTCGAAGAGCCGCGCGAGCGCCGTCCGCAGCGGGTCCACGTCCGTGTCGCGGCCGGCGTCGGGCTCGAAGCGCTCCACCGGTACGACGTCGCCCACGGCCCCCAGGCGGGCGCCCGCGGCGAGCGCGTCGGACAGCGCGAGGAGCAGGAGCGGCAGCACCGCGCCGGGGGCCGCGCCGGACGCGACCTGCGTCGTCGTGGTGAGGTAGGCGCGGGCCTGCTCCGCCATGCCCTCGGCGATGTCCCGCAGGTCGGGGTCGTTGTGGATCTCCCCCATGCTCGTCACCTCCCGTCAGCCGCCGACGAGGCGGCGGCCCTCGAACGCCCGGCCGAGCGTCACCTCGTCCGCGTACTCCAAGTCTCCACCGACCGGGAGGCCCGACGCGAGGCGGGTCACGCGCAGGCCCATGGGGCCGAGCATGCGCGCGAGGTAGGTCGCGGTGGCCTCGCCCTCGACGTTCGGGTCGGTCGCGAGGATCACCTCGGTCACCTGACCGTCCGCGAGCCGGCTCATGAGCTCCGCGATCCGCAGGTCGCCCGGCCCGACGTTCTCGATCGGGTTGATGGCGCCGCCGAGCACGTGGTACCGGCCGCGGAACTCGCGCGTGCGCTCGATCGCGACGACATCCTTGGGCTCCTCGACGACGCAGATCACCTCGGGCGAGCGGCGCGGGTCCGCGCAGATGCGGCACTGCTCCGACTCCGCGACGTTGCCGCACGTCTCGCAGAAGCGGACGCGCGCCTTGACCTCGGTGAGCGCGTCGGCGAGCCGGCGCACGTCCACCGCGTCGGCGGCGAGCAGGTGGAACGCGATGCGCTGCGCGCTCTTGGGCCCGACGCCGGGGAGTCGGCCGAGCTCGTCGATCAGGTCCTGGACAGCGCCTTCGTACACACCCCCAGCCTACGGGGCGCGGCCCACACGGCGGACCCGGCCCGCCGCCGTCGCGGCCGGGGCCGCCGATCGTCGCCGGGTCGCAGACCTCCCCGGCCACCAGGCCCTGTCTCGGGGGGCGTCAGCCCTGGTCCTGGATCTCCTCGATGATCTTGCCGTCGAGCAGGCTCACCACGAGCGCGGTCCCGACGAGGCCTGTCGAGACGATGTCGGGGTCGTCGGCGGACGGGAGGTCGTCCATGGGGTCGGCCGTGGACGGTTCGCCCCGCCGGGCGGGTTCCTCGGCGGGCCGCGGGACGCGGGCCGCCGCGATCGCCGCGCGCGCGGCGGAGACGCCGCGCAGCGGTGCGGCCGACGTGCCTGCGGACGCCGGTGCGGCGGGGGCCGCCGCGCGGGCGGGCGCCCCCTGCGGCGAGGCCGCGGGCGACGCCGCGCCCGGCCGTCCGGGCGCCTTCGGCGCGGTGGCGGCGGACGGCGCGGTGCGGGCGGGGGCCTGCGTGGGGGTCGGGGTGGTCGGCGGGGCCGGTTCGAGCACGGGCTCCGGCTCGGGGCCGTCGTCGAGGTCGGCGGGCGGCTCCGCGGGCAGCCCCGCGAGCCACGCCTCGTCCGCGCTGTCCACGCGCGGCTCTGGCGCCGGTGCGGACGCCGGGACAGACGCCCCGGCGAGCCACGCCTCGTCGGCGGCGTCCACCACGGTCGAGCGGGCCGGCGGCGCGGCAGGTGCGATCTCGGTGCTCGGTCGCTCCTGGAGCGCGACGGCGGCGCGCGGGGTCTCGTGCGCCTCCGCGGCCTCGTCCGCCGGGCGGGAGGCGCTCGCGGAGCGGGCGGCGCCGGGCGCGCTCGGCGCCGCGACGGTCGCGACCGGCACTCCTGGCTGCGCGCCGCCCGAGCCGTGGAGTGCGGCAGCCCCGGCGCTCGCCGAGGCGGACCCCGCGGGGCCGGACGCGGCGGGAGCCGCTGCCGTCGGGGCGCTCGCCGCCGGGCCGGACGACGTGGCGACGGGCGACGCAGGGCCCGACGGCGCGGGGCCGGCGGACGGCACGGGCGAGACCGGTGCAGGGCCGGACGACGGTGCCGAGCCGCCGCCCGCCTGGCCACCCTCGTCGAGGCGCGGCTCGACGCGGACCTGGAGCCCGAGCGTCTGGTAGACGACGTCCTGGACCGCGCTCGTGTGCCGGGACGACGAGAACGTGCGGGCCAGCCCGGGCGACGGGAAGGCGAGGTAGAGCACGTCGGCACCGAGCTCCGCGACCTGCGCGTTGGCGCTCACCAGCGACCACGTCACGGGGCTCGCGCGCAGGTTCTCGAGGACCTCCGGCCAGCGTCGCCGCAGCTCCTCCGTCGTCAGGGCAGGGCTCGCGCCACCCGCCGCCGGAGCAGACGACGCAGCCGCCTCCTGCCGGGGAGCCGCCTCGCGCGGCGTCGACGGCCGCGGGGTCTCCTCGCGCGGCGCCTCCTCGCGGGACGTCTCGTGGCGCGAGGCCTCGTGGTGCGGTGCCTCGGGGGCGTGGGAGGGAGCGTCCGCCGAGGCAGCAGAGGCAGCGGTCTCGCGGGCGCGGTCGTCCGGGGCCTCGGACTCTGCGACGGACGTCGTGCCGGACTCGGTGCCCGACGCGTCGGACGCGGTACGGGGCGGCGCGCTCGCCTCACCGGACACGGGACCGGTCCGCTCGGGGTCGGACGCCTCGGCGGGCGCGGTCTCCTCGCCCGGCGCGGACGAGTCCGTGGGAGCGGACGACCCGACGGCCGACCCGGCGCCGTCGGCCGCGCGCGACGCGGCAGCAGGTGATGCGGCAGAGGGTGATGCGGCGGCAGGAGACGCGGAGGCGTCGCCGGACGGGCGCTCCTGCTCCGGCGCGGCGGGAGCCGCGACGTGCCCGACCGGCGTCGGCTCCTGCACGGCCGGCGCGCTCGCGGGTGCCGCGGCGGGCTGAGCCGGTCGCGCGGGCCGGAGCGCCGCGCGGACGGCAGCGGCGCCGGTGAGGCCCGAGGAGGGCGCGCCGGCCGGAGCAGCAGCCGGGGCCGTCGCGGTGGCCGTGGCGCCGTCGCCCGGGGCGGGCGTCCCCGCGGCCGGGGGGACCACGACGTTGCCCAGGCCCCCGCGCTCGAGCCGGTCGAGGCGCGCCGCGAACCCGGCCGCGCCGTCGTCCGCCCCGGGCAGGAGCAGGCGGGCCATGAGGAGCTCGAGGTGCAGGCGGGGCGACGTCGCGCCCGTCATCTCGGTGAGCGCGGCGTTAACGAGGTCGGCGGCCCGGGACAGCTCGGCCACCCCGAGGTGCTGCGCCTGCGTGCGCATGCGCTCGAGCTGGTCGGCGGGCTGGTCGCGCAGGACGGCCTGCGCCTCGTCGCCCGAGACCGCGATGACGATGAGGTCGCGCAGGCGCTCGAGCACGTCCTCGACGAAGCGCCGCGGCTCGTGCCCCGTCGCGATGACGTGGTCCACCACCCGGAAGATGCTCGCGCCGTCGCGCGCGGCGAGCGCGTCCACGACGTCGTCGAGCAGGGTCGCGTGCGTGAAGCCGAGGAGCGCGACCGCGCGCTCGTACTCGACGGCGCCGTCCTCGGCACCCGCGATGAGCTGGTCCATGACGGACAGCGAGTCGCGGACCGAGCCGCCGCCCGCGCGCGTGACGAGCGGGACCACGCCGCTGCCGATCGACACGCCCTCGGCCGCGCACAGCTCCTCGAGGTAGGGGCCGAGCACGTCCGGCGGGACGAGGCGGAAGGGGTAGTGGTGCGTGCGCGAGCGGATGGTGCCGATGACTTTGTCCGGCTCCGTCGTCGCGAACACGAACTTCACGTGCTCCGGCGGCTCCTCGACGAGCTTGAGCAGGGCGTTGAAGCCCTGCGGCGTCACCATGTGCGCCTCGTCGAGGATGAAGATCTTGTACCGGTCGCGCGCGGGGGCGAACGCGGCGCGCTCGCGCAGCTCGCGCGCGTCGTCCACGCCGTTGTGCGACGCCGCGTCGATCTCGACCACGTCGAGGCTGCCCGGGCCGCCGCGCGCGAGCTCGACGCACGACGGGCACTGCCCGCACGGCGTGTCGAGCGGGCTCTCGGGAGTGTTGCGCTCGCAGTTGAGCGTGCGCGCGAGGATGCGCGCGCTCGTCGTCTTGCCGCACCCCCGGGGCCCGGAGAACAGGTAGGCGTGGTTCACCCGACCGCTGCGCAACGCCTGCATGAGCGGTGCGGTCACGTGGTCCTGACCGATCACCTCGGCGAAGGTCTCGGGCCGGTAGCGGCGGTACAGGGCGGTGCTCACCCCGGTCACTCTAGACGTCGCGACCCACACGCACGAGGTCGCTCCGCCGTCGGTCCCGCCGGTCCCGGCCCGGCCGCGTCAGCGGTGCAGCGCCTTGCGCGCGAGCCAGTTGCCCAGCAGCTGCGCGACCTGCACGATCGCGATGATGACGAGCACCGTCACGACCACGACCCCCCAGTTGTAGCGCTGGTAGCCGTAGACGATCGCGAAGTTCCCCAGCCCGCCGCCGCCGATGATCCCGGCGATCGCCGACATGTCGAGCACCGCGATGAAGAGGAACGTGTAGCCGAGGATGAGCGGCGCGAGCGCCTCGGGCACGAGCACCGTCGTGATGATGCGCCACGACGACGCGCCCATGGCGCGCGCCGCCTCGATGACGCCCGGGTCGATGCCCACGAGGTTCTGCTCGACGATGCGGCTCGTGCCGAACGCCGTCATGACGGACAGCGGGAAGATGAACGCCTCGGTGCCGAGCGTCGTCCCGACCACCTGGAGCGTCACCGGCCCGAGCAGGGTGACGAAGATGATGAACGGGATCGGCCGCACGATGTTGACGAGCACGTTGAGCACGCCGAACACCCACCGGTTGGCGAGCAGGTTGCCGCGCCGCGTCACGTAGAGCGCGATGCCGAGCGCGAGGCCCGCGACGCCGCCCGTGAGCAGGGCGACGGACACCATCTGGAGCGTCTGGCCGAACGACTCGACGAGGATCGGCCACAGCTGGGACCAGTCGCGGTTCATCAGCGGCCTCCGAGGTTGCCGTGGCGGAAGAGGGTGTCGCGGGCGAGACCGTACGGGTCGCCCGGGTCGTCGTCGGTCAGGTCGGGGGCGTCCTCGTCGGCCGGAGCCGCGGCGAGGCGCGCGACGCGCGGGTCGTCGAGCGGGTGCTCCGCCGTCCCGAGGTCGACGACGTCGGCGCGCTCGGCGAGCGCGAGGAGGAACGGCGCGATGCGGTCCTCGGGCGCGTCGAGCTCGACGGTGAGCGACCCGAACGGCCGCTCCCCCACCTCGGAGATGCCGCCGTAGACGACGGACCCGTCGACGTCGTGCTCGCGCAGCAGGCGGAACAGGTCCGTCCCGGTGCTCGCGCCCTCGCGCACGCCGACCGTCACGAGGCGGCCCGGGTGGCGCTCGCGCAGGCGGGCGAGCGTCTCGCGCGACGGCCGGTCGTGCAGGGCGGTGCCGACGAACCGCTGCGCGGCGTCGGCGCGGGGCGCGGAGAAGACGTCGTACACGTCGCCCGTCTCGACGACCCGCCCGTGCTCCATCACGGCGACGCGGTGGCACGTCGAGCGCACGACCTCCATCTCGTGCGTGATGACGACGATGGTGATGCCGAGCTCGGCGTTGACGCGCCGCAGGAGCGCGAGGACCTCGCGCGTCGTCTCGGGGTCGAGCGCGGAGGTCGCCTCGTCGGCGAGGAGGATCGTGGGCTGCGCCGCGAGCGCGCGGGCGATCCCGACGCGCTGCTTCTGCCCGCCCGAGAGCTGACGCGGGTACGCCTTCGCCTTGTCGGCGAGCCCGACGAACGCGAGGAGCTCGGCGACGCGCGCCGCGCGCTTCTCGCGCGACCAGCCCGCCACCTTGAGCGGGTACGCCACGTTCCCCGCGACGGTGCGGGACGACAGCAGGTTGAACTGCTGGAACACCATCCCGATGCGCGAGCGCACCTCGCGCACGCGGCGCTCGGACAGGCCCGTGATGACCTGCCCGTCGACGACGACCTCGCCGCTCGTCACCGTCTCCAGCGCGTTGACGAGCCGCACGAGCGTCGACTTCCCGGCGCCGGAGTAGCCGATGACGCCGAAGATCTCGCCGCGGCGGATGGACAGCGAGACGTCGTCGACCGCGTGCACGGCACCGTCGCCCTCGCCGAAGGTCTTGCTCACGTGGCGCAGCTCGATCGCGGGCTGCTCGTCACCACCCGGGTCGCGGGGGACGTCGGTCACGTCGGAATCCTCTCGTCGGAGGCCGGGCCGCAGGGCCGGGCCGCCTGGCGCGGTCGGGCGCCCGCCGTCGGGCGAGCCGTCCGCCTGCCATCGTCTCTCCCCGGCACGACGGCGCGCGAGGGCGGGCGCGTCGTGCGCGCCCGCCCTCCCGTCGCCCGGGACGTGCCGGGGTCAGCCGCGGATGTCGGCCTCGATGCCCGCGAGGATCTCCTGGAGCTCCGCCGGGGAGTTCTCCTTGATGACGGCGGTGCCGCCCGACGCCTTCTTCTCGGCCTCGACGACCTCCGGCGAGTGCGAGAGCTCGGCGAGCTTGAGCAGCGTCTCGTCGTCCTTGTCCTCGGCGCGCGCGACCCACACGTTGATGTAGGGCTTGGCGGCGTCGGAGTCGGGGTCGTCCTGGAACAGGGCCTCGGCGGGCGAGAGGCCCGCGTCCTCGACGAAGTCGTTGTTGATGATCGACGCGTCGACCGACTGGAGCTGGATCGGGGTCTGCGCGGCGTCGACGGGCGTGACGGTCACCTTCGAGCTGGGCAGCACGTCGGCCTCGGTGGAGATGGAGCTCCCGCCGTCCTTGAGCTCGACGAGGCCGGCCTCCTGCAGCACGAGGAGCGCGCGGGCGAGGTTCGTCGGGTCGTTGGGCACGGCGACCTGGCCGCCGTCGGGGATCTGCTCGAGCGACGTGTGCTTCGTCGAGTACAGGCCGAGCGGGTAGACGGCGGTCGCGCCGATGGGCTGCAGGTCGTCGTTCGCGTCCACGTTGTAGCCCGCGAGGAACTGCAGGTGCTGGAACTGGTTCACGTCGAGCTCGCCCTGGGACAGCGCGGGGTTGGCCTGCGTGTAGTCCTGGAGGTCGACGAGCTCGACGTCGATGCCCTCGGCCTCGGCCTGCTCCTGGAAGACGGCCCACTTGTCGTCGGACGCGCCGACGACGCCGACGCGGATCGGGCCCTCGTCGCCGCTCTCGCCGGAGGCGCCGCCCGAGGAGTCGCCGCCACCGCACGCGGTGAGGGTCAGGGCGGCCGTCGCGGCGATCGCGGTCCAGGTCAGACGCTTGCGGGTGGTGGAGAACGACATGGGGGTTCCTTCCGATGACGGCGGCGCGGTCACGGGTGGCGACCGGCACGGCCGGGGGTGCAGGGGGTCCCTGCGAGGCGGTGGGGTTCGGGGTGCTTCCGGCGGGCCATCAGCCACGCGGCGAGCGGGGGCCGGTCGTCGTCGAGGACGACGCGGCGGGTGCGGCGCAGGTCTCCCTGCGGGTCACGACGGCGTCAGCAGCCGCACATTCGCCCGGTGCGCACGCGGCGACAGCACGACGAGCCGGCGCAGGCTGCTGCGCGCGGGGTCGTGGTCACGACGTGCTGACGGGTCATGCCGACATCATGGGCACGACGACGGCCCGCACGCCAATCTCCGACCGCGAAAGTCCACGATGTGGACCGGAAAGTGATCGCATGCCGGGAACGGAGGCGCCTCAACCGGTCGAAAAGCGGCGAATGCCGCGAGGTGGCGGGCGGCACACTCGGACGGTGGGGTGTGCGGTCCGGGGACGCAAAGGACCCCTCGCACACCCACCAGAGCTCACCTACCCTTGCTGCCTTCCGGCCCTGGGGGAGTTCGGCGAGATGATGCCGCACGAGGGGTCTGCACCCACCCTAGCCCAGGTCGGTGCCGCGCTCGAAACCCGCTCCACCGCGCGCCCCGCCGCGCGCCTGGTCGCAGGCTCTCCGGAGGCGATTCGGCCGGGGCGCCGCCGTCCGGTATCCTCGTTGCGCTGCTGTCGGTGCGCATCCGTGCGTCGCCGACCGTCGCCAGGAGGATTCGCCTAGTGGCCTATGGCGCACGCTTGGAAAGCGTGTTGGGTTAACAGCCCTCGGGGGTTCGAATCCCCCATCCTCCGCGCGAGCACCGCACGAAAGTCCCTGACCTGCAGAAACACCGCAGGACAGGGGCTTTCGTGCCAACTAAGTCCTCACGCCGCGAGGCGGTCCAGGACGTGCCGGACGTCCGGCGTCGCATGCATCTTCTCGATGTACGACCGCCGCGTGGTCTCGTCATCGGCGTGGCCCAGCTGGTCTGCCGCCGCCTCGGAGTCGTGTTCCCGAGCCAGGAGCGTGGCCACCGTCTTGCGCATGACGTGGGTATGCACCCATGTCCATTCGGTGTCGGCGGGCATCTTGGCGAGCTCCGCGCGGATCGCGCCGGGCTGGCGCACGTTCCCCGAGAGGTCCGTCACGGCGACGAGCAGGTCGAGGCCGCTGCGTGCGGCGGCGCGCTGCGCGGCGGCGTAGGCGGTGGCGAGACTGTGGCGGGGCGTGGGCACGGCCACCTCCTCGGGCAGGGACGACGAAGCCCCTCGCCGCAGTGCGGCGAGGGCTGAGGGGATCGGGTGTGCACCGAGGGCGCGGCCGCACGCGCGGCCGGGGCAGGCGGCGCGGCTGGCTGCAGGGCAGCAGTGCCGCGCCCTCGCTGGATATGGGAGAAGCCGGGGCTTTGTAGCGGTTACCGGCTTCTGCGTCGGGGCATGAAAAGCGCCCGACGAGTCCACAATACCCCTACCCGGTAGGGGTATACAAGCTCAGAGTCGTGAGCCCTGAGCTAAGTCCTCTAGGACCGCGTAGTTCGCGAGTCGGGCGACCTCGTCGACGGGCGGGTACATCGTGTCGCGACGAATTGACTCCGGAAGGCCGGCAAGGCGGTCACGGATCGGGGACTTCCAGGCGCTCGGGATCTGAATGGTCCAGCCGGAAGCCGGCCAGGATTGGTGCGGCTCGTGGACAGTGGTCGTGAAGTTGATCCCTAGGGAGGTCACGTCCGCGTAAAGCTCTGCTGCCAACTGTGTGGACGCTGTCGCGCTACCGGCAGGCTTGTACAGCATGCTGCGGCCAGCTGACCGGCGGTTGAGACCACCGACGAGGAACACGCCACGCTGAGCGACCATACGGGGGTCGAGATCTTCAGGGTCGACGAGCGCCACGGTCTGAGTCCAGGGATCTGCCGCACGCTCGCTACCCCTGGCGTAGGACGACCACGGCAGGGAGGCGTCGCCGTTGACCGCCTTGAGTGTCATCGTCGTCGCGATCGAGGTCGTTCGCCCGTGCGCGCGGACGATGAACAGTCGACCGTCGGTGTCGTCCCGACCCTCGACGGCGAAGTACAGCGCCTCGAGCGGACCGCGTGAGAAGTCAATCAGTCGGGTGGGCACTCCGTGGTGCTGCAGGACGGATAGAAGCTGACCGTCGCTCATCCTCCGGCCGAGACCCTCGCCTTGCATCGCGGCGAGGACCTTGGCCTCGACATCGGCAAGGCGCTTCTCCTTGACTCCCGCAGGCAACGCTTTGCGGCAGAGCCGGTACAGCGACGAGGTCAAACCGAAGTCCGCGTGGGACTGGCCGCGGTAGACCACTTCGTCGCCAACGGGCAGCTCGGCCGTGCCAAGGCTCGGTCGCCGTCGCTCAGTGATCTCGGTCGCCCAGGTCCAGAGGTCGTCGGCGGAGGCGATACCCAGCTTCTGCTTCATGTCAAGGCGTCCGAGGAACGCCGCCGGTGCTGTCTGCGATGTCAGGCTCACCGGTTGACCGTACCGACTGCACGGATCTCGCGTGACCTGTTCGGGTACCCGGCGGCGCAGATCTCATTGCCCTTGCCAGGGTTACCGCAGTTGCCGGGGTCGCTGCCAGGGTCCTACGGATCTTGTGGATCCGCGACCTGCAGGTTTGCCAGGTTGCCAGGGTGTCAGGGCCGAACGGAGTTGGTGGCCCATAGAGGGCTTTGAACAAGAACAGCCCGCCGCGGCGCGCGCGACGGGCTGCTCGAGGGCCGGGGCTCGATGGTGTCAGTACTCCCCGTCCCTGACCACGCCCCTGACCTGGAGGGTGTACACGCGGCGCGCACGGACCCCGGCGACCATCTCGCGCTCCTCGACCTTGTATCCCTTCTCCTCGACCAGCCGGATGAACCGGTTAGTCGCCACCGTGTGCGGACGCCCGGACGCGTTCCGGTAGCGCTCGCCGTGCCACGCCAGGTAGCTCTCATGCATCTCCGCGCTGGTCACGGCCGCGCGCTTGACCGCGTCCGACACCGGTGCGTCGGGCACCCAACCGGCCACGGGCTTCTCGACGACCAGGGTGCCCCACCACTCGGCGATCGGGTTCACCGACTCGACGTACTCGTCCGTGCTGGTGCGCACGTAGTCGGGGACGCGGATGGCGTCGCGGCTGCCGCCGCGCTTGTGCCAGTCGACGGCGTGCCGGATCGCCCACGCGAGCACAGCGTCGAGTCCCTCCTGCGAGCGCTTGCGGGTCACGAGACCGGGGTCGACCTGCGTGGCGAGGCCGTGGCGGCGTGACCCCCGCCGAGCTGGCCGCCGCCTACGCCACGGCCGTCGACCACCTGGCGGCCGCCGAGGCCCGCCGAGACGAGCTTGCCCAGCGCGTGGCCGCGCTCGTCGCCCGAGGACCCGCAGCACCACGAGGAGGACGACGACATGACCAACACCATCGCCGCGACCACGACGATCTGCCGGGCGTGCCACCAGATCCGCAGCGACGTCGTGGCGGGCCTGTGCCGGCCGTGCCGCGGCCGCCGCGCCCACCGCCACGGCCTGCGCGTCGCCCCCGAGACCGCCGACCAGCGCGACGCGCTCGACGAGATCGCGGCCTGACCGACACCGCCGGGGGCAGGCCGGCCATTGAGCCCGTGCCCCCGGCGGCAACGCGCCCGACGCCACCGAAGGAGCACCCGATGAGCATCGTCACCGTGACCGTCGGTATCCGCCCCACCATCGCCGCCGCGAACGAGCGCATGCGGCACGTCCTGCACCGCCACGAGGTCCGAGACGTCGCCGAGCTGCGCGCGGCGGCCGTCGCCGCGCACGGCCAGTTCGTCGACACGGGCGGATGGCAGCCGTCGACCATCCCCGGGGCCCCGCTGCGCTCCGTCGAGGGTGACCGCCTCCAGGCGGCGCTCACGCGCTGGGTCGCCGCGGCGGTCGACCTCGCTGGGCGCGAGGGCACCGGCGCCCTCGAGCTGGAGCGCGCCGGACGGACCCGGCTCGTCACCGTCGTCGACGGCTCGCTGGTCGTCCCGTTGGCGCTGATCGGCACTCGCACCCGGGTGGTCACGCTCCGGGCCGCCGTCCACCTCGACGTCGAGGAGCTGCCGCCCCGTATCGACCGGCTCATCGCCCGCGCCACCGAGATCCTGGCGGGCGAGGTGACGGCCCGATGACCGCCGCCAGCATCCTCGAGGTCCACCCCGCGGGGTGGCTCAACCGAGCGGCCGTCGAGTGGGCCGACGAAGCCCGGAACGCGCTGGCTCCGCTGCTCGCCGAGGAGGAGGGGTGGGCGTGGCTATGCCTGACCGACCTCAACCTGGACCTCGTGTCCGAGCCGGGCACCCGCGCGGTCCGAGCTGCTCGCGCACGCCTGCGAGGCGCTGCGGGGGCTGTACGGCGACTGGAGGCACGGCGACGTCGACCCGCAGCGCCTCGCAGGTGTCCTGCGCGACGTCGTCAGCACCGCGGCCGACGACGCGTGGGGGCCCGCGTTCTACGCGGTGTCCGGAGACCTCGACGAGGGCGCGAAGGAGACGCAGTGACCATCACGGTCTACAGCCGCCCCGGCTGCGCGCAGTGCAACGCGACCTACCGGGCCCTGGACAAGGCCGGTCTGTCGTACAAGGTCGTGGTCATCACCAAGGACGCCGACGCGCGCGACTACGCCATGTCGCTCGGCCACCGGCAGGCGCCGGTCGTCGTGGCCGACGCCGACCACTGGTCGGGCTACCGCCCCGACCAGATCAAGGCGATCGCCGAACGCGCCGCGGAGCTGGGGCGTGGTGCGGTGTAGGCCACTCCGACTGCGCACACGGAGTCGTCGAGCACCGCGTGGACAAGGTTGCATCCTCCCAGCGGCAAGCAACTCGGGCCGTCCTAGCGTGCGGTGATCGTTGTGGGGATGCGCAGCTGGTTGGCGATTGGCGTGTACAAGTCGATGTCCTGACGCCGCGAGCGTAGCGACACGATGAGCCCGTAGCGCACCGGCAGGGAGGTCCGGTCTGCTCGCCCGTTGTTCTTCCACCAGCCTCCAACTGGATACACCGCGAGAGTCCCAGAGGCTGCGAGTTCGTGGCCGGTGCCGGTCCACTCGTCCTGGTGCAGGGAGCCGAGGTGTCGCTGCTGAGGGCCGACGAGCCATCTGTCGGAGGTCGAGGCGGTGCGGCTGGCGCCTTCCTCGTCACGCTGCGCGTCTCGATTGACGCGTCGCACGAACTCCTGTTGCGACTCCAAAGAGCCCTGCAGGTCGAATCGGAGCCCGTGGGAGGCGTAGGTGTAGCGGCGTCGCCAGCCGCGCCGCGAGGGCGAGGGCTCGACGAAGTACGACAGTGTGACGCGCAAGCGGACCTCGTCATCGCCGATCGAGTCGAGGGCATCACGCGGCCACGGAAGGGGGTGCAAGCGGAAGCGGCGCATCCGGTAGTCCGGACCGTCGAACGGCACGAACTCGTCTTGGCTGACCATCGTGACTGCCTGCTGCGAGGAATGCAGGACCGTCTCCTCCGTTGGCACGCCCCATCCATAGCGGCGAAGAAGACGCAGTCGGGTGCCCTTGCCCTGCTGGTGCTCGATCTCACGACGCATGGGCGGTGTCCACTCGGCGGCATGCGTGAGCAACCCGCGCACGGTCTCGGGCCAGTACGCGGGGTAGCGCGCCATAGCCATCGCTGCCAGGCGAGATGCTTGGGCCGTAGCCGCACTGGTGGCGTTGGCCGACGTGACCGCCAGATCGTTGGCGGTGCCGGTCGAGCGCAGCGACAACAGCGGGTGCTTGTCCTCGAACCCGGTGAGTCCATCGGTCAGGACGTTGCCGCCCTCCATGCAGATGTCAGGCTTGATAGGCCAGCTGCGGCCCGCGAACAGCAGAGACGTTCGGCTGTGCGGCGAGAGCTCACCGGCTCGCGCGAGAGGAGACCACCCGTCGTAGGTCGGGTCGGTCGGTTCCTCCTCCAGATCGGTGTATGCCGAGACGGTCAACGCGTTCCAGGCCTGTGCGGGGTCTTCGATCGCCGAGGTATCGGACTCGTCGCGGTGATCAAGCTGGTAGGAATCGACGTTCCCGGCGGCGACCAAGATGAGCCGCGCGGCGGCGGGGTCTGGACCGGACAGCAGACGCAGTTGGCGTCCCTCGCGCACGATATCGGTGCCGGCAGCAAGGGCGTCCACGGTCGAGGACCACAGGGTTGGCTCGCCGGGGCTGTCCGGTCGAGCGCTCAGCGGTAGGCAGAAGACCCGCGCACGTGCGGCGGTGATCTCCGGGAGGGCGACGGCCTCGGCCGTGGCGGTGCCGAAGTCCAGCGGGTCGAGATGCGGTTCCCCGCGGCCCGGGCGCATGCGCACCGACTCCAGCCGGTGCTCCAGCGTGACCTTCTCGTTCCCCGTCAGTAGTGGGTCGAGGTCACCGTACAGCGCGAGGCCCGCCATCGTAGTGCCGTGCCCGTCGACATCGCCGCCCGAGGTCCCGATAACCGTGTGGACGTCAGCGGGGTCGAGGGAATCCCGCAGCAGAACGTGGCCGCGGAACACACCGGAGTCGAGGTGGCACACGACTGGAGCGGTGTCAGGATCCGCCGGGCTGACGCGGTCGGCGAGGTCCTGGACGTACTCGTCCTGCTCGTTGGCGAGCAGGTCCTCGACGGTGTCGACGAACTCGGGTCGCCGAACCTCCGCGACGGGCACAGGCGTGAACGGCAGGACCTGCAGTTGATCCCAGGTCGCCTCGATCCAGACCACGTGCCTGTCGCGGAACGACACCGCCCGGGGCACGGTTCGCAACCGGTGAGCAGCGGCGAAGGCGTCGAAGACTTCCAGGGCCGGCTGGCTGGTGTCGAGCCACAACTCCCACCAGTGGCGTCCGTGGGTGGGCGGTTCCCCCTCGGAGGTCCACAGGTCCATGAGCACCGCCTGGCGGATGCGCCCGATGTTCGCGATCAGAGCCTGGTGGGCGGGGTTGCCTTCCGGGGTGGTCCACTTCTCCGGCGCGGCGGAAGTGGTGAAGCGGGTCAGGTAGTCCTCGAACAGCCGCAGGAATCGCGAGCGGTAGGCGTCCGAAACCCACACGGTCGCCCGTTCCGGCTCGGTCTCGGTGGCAGGCTGCACGGACAGCAGCAGCCACATCGGGCGGCGCGCAGTGGTTCGGGGGCTGCTAAGCCTGTCCAGCGACTCGACCTTCAGCGGGTAGGTCGCCTTGGCGCCCTCCAGGACGATGATCGTGCCCAGCGCCTGGAGTTCCTCGATGTCGACACTCACCCCGCGACGTCGCTCGTCGCCAGCGGCGAGAGCTTCGTGGAGCTGCCCGCGCATCGCCAGCCCGTGCGCTCGGTGCTCGACCGGGCGGATCTTGGCGTTGCCCTGCCCACCACGGGTGAACTCCTGGTCGGCGGCCCGCTCGACGACGTATAGGTGGTCGAGGTGCCGCAGCGGCGGCTCAGCCAATGCTTGCCTGCCGTCGCGCAGTCAACGCTTCCATCAGGTCAGGACGGGTGACGGTTGGGGCTCCGCGCATGAGCGCGCTCTTGGCTGCGGCCTCGGCGGCCTTGACCAGGTCGGCGTGGCTGAGCCCTTGTGTGTGGTCGGCCAGCTTCGCCAGGCTCAGGCCCGTCGCCATTGCGCCCAGGCGAGCGCGGATCACCGCCGTGGCCTGTCGCGAGTCAGGCAGGTCGTACGTCAGCACCGCGTCGAAGCGCCGGAAAAGTGCCCGGTCCAGGATCGAGCGGTGATTCGTCGCGGCGATCACGATCGACTCAGGGCTGGCGTCTTCGAGGAACACCAGGAATGAGTTCAGGATGCGGCGCGCCTCGCCGACGTCATTGCCGCTTCGATCGGCACCCAAGGCGTCGAACTCGTCGAACAGGTACACCCCGCGCCGCTCCGCGACCGCCTCGAACACGGCCCGAAGCTTGCTGGCTGTCTCCCCCATGTACTTGCTGAGTAGACCGTCTAGGCGCACCGTGAACATCGGCAACGCCAGCTCGGTAGCCAGCACCGAAGCTGTCATCGTCTTGCCCGTCCCCGGCGGCCCTTCGAGGAGCAGCCGGTGCGCAGGAGCGAAACCGTGCTCAAGCAACGTGTGCCGCTGGCGCTGCTCGGCGATGACCTGCCGGATCTGCCCGACCAGAACTGCGGGGGCGACGAGATCCCGCAAGGGAACCTCGGGGTGCGTCGCCTCGACCAGCTCGGCCAGTTCCCCGCGCGGCTGGTCCAGGCGGGTGACGTTGTTGCGCGAGACGCCCTTGCGAGAGGCGTCGACCGCCTTCTTGATGTCGCCGGCCAGGACATGATGGCCACTTCGAGCCTCACGTGCGGCTACCTGCAGCGCAACGGAGTAGAACGCAGCGTCATCACCCGCGGCGTGGCTACGCACCAGCGCGGTGATGTGCTCGCCCAGGCCTGCCATCCGCCCCGTCCCTGCCATCTAGAACCGACTCCGTCGCTTCGGGCCATCATAGAGGCGGCACACCGCCGCCGGGACGCAACCCGCACGGGGACCTCGGCCCGTCAGGCGACCGCAGCCGACCGCATGGCAGCGAACCGCCTCAGGCGGTCTGGCGGTTCGACGCCTTGGCCGGGACCAGCGTCGCGACCTGACGCGCATTGTCGACCTCGAGCACCACCCCGCCCTTGCGGGCTGCCAGCACCCGCAGCCGCTCATGGTCCGCCGCGGAGCCGGTCCAGTCCGCCGGCAGCGTGACACGGACCTCTCGGCTGCCGCCCACGCTTGCTGGTCGCGTCCGCGCTGGCGGGCGGTGCGCGCCGCGGCGATCCTGGTCGCCCTCTCGGCCCGCACCCCCTCCAGGCTGGCGACCCGTGCCGCGGTCTCGGCCACGACGGCTTCGTGAGCGGTCCGGGCTCGCATAGCCGGGCTGGTCCAGCCGTCGCCGTCGGTCTGGGCAGCGAGCCGGTCCAGCTCGACGAGCAGCTGCGGTCCGGTCCGGCTCCGGAAGTCCGGCCCGGTCCAGGTCACGGACCGCAGTTCGGACCAGGCGCGGTGAGCCGAGCCGGTCCAGCCCCGCGCCCGCCACGGTCAGGGCGAGGACGGCCCAGCCACGGAGACCAAGCGGACCGTAGGCGAACCCGAAGGGCCCGCCGCACTCGCGGCGGGCCCTTCGTCGTCGGGGTGCGGGCGCACACCGAAAAGGCCCGTCGCACAGGTGCGACGGGCCTCTCGACGTCCCGACGGTCCGACGCGCCGGGACGTGGCGCCGGCGGTGCCGCCGACGGCTCCCCCCAGCCTACGGGTGTCCGGCCCGGAACGGCAGGGGTGGAGAGCCCCGGAGTCCCGGATCTTCGCCACATCCACCCAGCCTGGGCGCCCCCTGGACCCCTGGACAGCCGTTGAACGCGTGTTTAGTCTATTGAACATGCGTTCAGAGCAGCCTCCGCGGGCCGGTCGGGCCAGGCCCGCGCCGTCGGGAACCGACGACCTCACGACCCGCGCCCGCATCCGGGACGCCGCGATCTCGCGGTTCGCGCGCGACGGGTTCGGCGCGCCGCTGCGCACCATCGCGGCGGACGCGGGCGTGAGCGCGGCGCTCGTCGTGCACCACTTCGGATCCAAGGACGGGCTGCGCCGGGCGTGCGACGCGTACGTGTTCGACGCCGTCCGCGCCGCGAAGACCGACGCGATCTCGCCGCAGGACCCGGCGGCCGGGCCCATGGCGCTGTTCACGCAGCTCGCCGGGATCGAGGACTACGCGCCCGTGTTCGAGTACACGCTGCGCAGCCTCCAGGCGGGCGGCGACCTCGCACGGTCGTTCGTCGAGCACCTCACGCAGGTCACGCTCGAGTACATGGAGGACGGCGTCGCCGCCGGGGTGATCCGCCCGAGCCGCGACGAGCCCGCCCGCGCGCGGTACCTCGTCTCGCTCTCCCTCGGCTCGCTCCTCGTCGACGGCGCGCTGCGCGACCGGACCGAGCCGCGCGAACCCGAGACCGACCTCCGCGAGTACGTCGAGCGCGTGATGCTGCCCGCGCTCGAGGTCTTCACCGAGGGGCTCTTCGTCGAGCCGACGCTGCTCGACGCGTACGTCCGGCACACCACCCACCAGGAGGAGACGCGATGACGAGCACGACCCCCGCCGTCGAGGTGCACGACCTGCGCAAGGCGTTCGGCCACGTGCAGGCGCTCGACGGCCTCGACCTGACCGTCCGCACGGGCGAGGTCGCCGGGTTCCTCGGGCCCAACGGCGCCGGCAAGTCGACCACGATCCGGGTGCTGCTCGGGCTGCTGCGTGCCGACTCGGGGACCACCCGGCTGCTCGGCGGGGACCCGTGGCGCGACGCCGTCGACCTGCACCGCCGCCTCGCGTACGTGCCGGGCGACGTGAGCCTGTGGCCGAACCTCACCGGCGGCGAGGCGATCGACCTGCTCACCCGGCTGCGCGGGCGCGTCGACCCGCGCCGCAAGGCGCTCCTGCTCGAACGCTTCGAGCTCGACCCGTCGAAGAAGGCGCGCACGTACTCCAAGGGGAACCGGCAGAAGGTCGCGCTCGTCGCGGCGTTCGCGTCCGACGTCGAGCTGCTCGTGCTCGACGAGCCGACGTCCGGCCTCGACCCCCTCATGGAGTCGGTGTTCACGCAGTGCGTGCGCGAGGTCACGGCGGAGGGCCGGTCGGTGCTGCTCTCGAGCCACATCCTCGCGGAGGTCGAGAAGCTGTGCGACACCGTGACGATCATCCGCGCCGGCCGCACGGTCCAGTCCGGCACGCTCGCCGAGCTGCGGCACCTCACGCGGTCGTCGGTCACCGCGGTGACCGACCGCGACCCCGCCGCCCTCGACGCGCTCGACGGCGTGCACGACCTCCTCGTCGAGCCCGGCGCCGACGGGACGCGGGCGCGTTTCGACGTCGACAACGACCACGTGGAGCCCGTGCTGCGCGCGCTCACCGACCTCGGGCTGCGGTCCGTCACGGTCACCCCGCCGTCGCTCGAGGAGCTGTTCCTGCGCCACTACGGCGACGAGCTCGCCCAGCTCGACGGGGCCGGTGCGCTGTGAGCGCCCCCACCGCGACCCCGCCCCGCGGACGAGGCGCCGCCGTCGCTCCCGAGCCCCCGGGTCCCGGCCGCGCGGCGACGGGCTGGCTCACCCTGCTGCGCTTCGTCCTGCGCCGCGACCGCGTCCGCATCCCCGTGTGGACGGCGTCCGTCGCGCTCCTCTTCGGGTACGCGGCGGTCGCCCTCGACACGCTCTACCCGACGGCGGCCGACCGCCAGGCGCGCGCGGCGCTCGTCTCGAGCCCGGCCGGGATCATGCTGTCCGGGCCGCAGTACGGCATCGAGGACTACACGCTCGGCGCGATGATCGCCAACGAGATGGCGCTCACCGTCATGGTCGCCGTCGCGATCATGAGCATCTTCCTCGTCGTGCGGCACACGCGCGCCGAGGAGGAGACCGGCCGGGCCGAGCTCGTCCGGGCGGGCGTCGTGGGGCGGCACGCGCCCGCGACCGCGGCGTTCGTCGCGGCGGTCGTCGCGAACGCGGCCATCGCCCTCGCGACCGGCGTCGTGCTCGTCGCGACCGGGCTCGACGCCGTGGACTCCCTCGCGCTCGGCGCCGCCGTCGGGGTCACGGGCCTCGTGTTCGCCGCCGTCGCCGTCGTGACGAGCCAGGTCACCGAGCACGCGCGCGGCGCGAGCGGGCTCGCGCTCGCCGTGCTCGGCGTCGCGTTCCTGCTCCGCGCCGTCGGCGACGTGCAGGAGGAGCACGGGAGCTGGGTCTCGTGGCTCTCCCCCATCGGGTGGGCGCAGCAGATCCGGGCGTTCGTCGACCTGCGCTGGTGGCCCCTCGGCCTGTCCGTCGCGCTCGTGGTGCTGCTCCTCGCCCTGGGCGCGGCGCTCGCCGCCCGGCGCGACCTCGGCGCCGGGCTCGTGCCGCCCCGCGCGGGCCGGCCCGACGCCGCCCGCTGGCTCGCGAGCCCGCTCGCCCTCGCGTGGCGTCAGCAGCGCGCGTCCGTGCTCGCGTGGGCGATCGGGATCGGCGTCACGGCGCTCGCGTGCGGGACGTTCGTCGACTCGGTGGGCGACATGGTCGCGGCCAACCCCGAGGTCGCCCAGATGATCGGCGACGCGTCCGACCTCGTGGCCGGCTTCGTCGCCGTCATGGCGCTCTTCCTCGGGCTCGGCGCGGGCGGGTTCGCCGTCGCCTCGGCCCAGCGTGCGCGGGGCGAGGAGACCGCGGGGCGGCTCGAGCCGGTGCTCGCGACGGGTGTCGGGCGCGTGCGGTGGCTCGCGGGCCAGCTCGTCGTGACGCTGGTCGGGACGTGCGTGCTGCTGGCCGTGAGCGCCGTCGGGCTGTGGCTCGGCGCCCTGAGCGTCGGGGAGGACGCGTTCGGCCTCGGTGACCACCTCGCCGCGTCGTTCGCGTACCTGCCCGCGGTCGCGGTCGTCGCGGGGGTCGCGGTGGCGGCGTTCGGGTCGCGCCCGGGCCTCGCGGCGCTCGCGTGGGCGCTCCTCGCCTACTCGTTCGTCGTGACGATGTTCGGCGCCCTGCTCGACCTCCCGTCGTGGGCGAGCGGGCTCTCGCCCTTCTGGCACGTGCCCCAGCTCCCCGGGGCCGACGCCGAGCCGTGGCCCTTCGTGTGGCTCACGCTCCTCGCCGTCGTGCTCGTCGCGCTGGGCCTCGCGGGCTTCCGCCGCCGCGACGTCCCGCGCCCCTGACGCGTGGCCGTCGTGGGCTCCGGCTAGGCTCGATCCACCTTTTCCGACCACGGAGGTGACGGTCATGTCCACGCCCGACCGGAGCGACGCGACGCGCTCGGCCAGGGCCACCCTGCACGAGTGGGTCGACGCGATCCCCACGCGGGAGCCGACCGAGGGTGCCGGAGCCCGCGAGCCGCGCACGTGGGTCGCGGCCCTCGCGCTCGAGGGCACGTGGCTGGGCCTGTACCAGGACGCGTACCGGTTCACCGAGACGGAGTGGGACGAGCTGGTCGACGACCTCTCCCGGTACGCCGACGTCCGGCCGCCCGCGCGCGCCGTCGTGTTCCGCGACGTCGAGCTCGACGAGGACCCGTTCCGCGACGACGACCGCCCGCTCGTGGACGCGGTGCTGCGGGTCGCGCTCGAGGAGGGGGTCGAGAACGTCACCTTCGCCGCGGTCGCGCGGCGGTGCGACCGCAGCGAGTCGACCCTGCGGTCGATGTTCGGGGACGCGGAGACGCTGGTCGACGACGTCGCGATCGAGGTCGTGCAGTCCGGGTTCGACGACCTCTCGCCGCTGCGGCTCGACCCGTCGCGCGCCGCGGTCGCGGCGTCGGTCGCGGCGCTCGACGACTCGCGCAAGGCGGCGGCGCTCCTGCGCCTCTACGCCCTCGGCGGGGTGGCGCGCGACGACGTGCCCGAGGGCCAGCACACCGTCCACGCGGACGTGCTGCGCGCGTGGCGGGAGGAGGGCGCGCCGTCGTCCCTCGTGCTCGCGGCGCTCGCGTGCGACGGCTGGCGGGCGGGCGAGCGGCAGCGCGCGCTGCTCTTCCCTCCGGCCCTGCCGGGTGCGGTCGTGCGCGAGCTCGCGCGCCTCGTCGACGACGCCGCGGGCCCCGTGACACCGTAGCGGTCCCCTCACGGCCCGCGGCTCCCGCTCAGCGCCGGAGCTCGCGCTCGTGGACGACGCCGGGGCACGGGACCGCGACGACGTCACCACGCCGCAGGTCCTCGGGGAGCCGCGCGACGCCCCCGGCGCGACCGGGTGCGGGGTGCACGGTGAAACGGCGCAGGGGCGTCGCCGAGACGCGGCCGACGAGCCGGGCCTCCTCGACCACCGCGCCGCACGCGTCGAGGTCGGCGTCGAGCCACACCTGCCGGTGGTGGCCCCCGAGGCGCGGGACGACGTCCTCCACCCCGGCGAGCACGACGCACCGCGGCGACGCCTCCCACAGCCGCCCGACGCGGCCCGGGTCGGCGCTCGCGGGCACGTGGACGGTCGGGGTCGCGCGCAGCCGGGCGCAGGCGGCGAGGCTCGTCCCGTCGACGAGCACGTCGTGCGGGGCGAGGACGGTGCCGCCCGGCCAGGCCGACGAGGGAGCGCCGCGCAGCGCGGCGAGCCGGGCGGCGAACGCGGTGTGCACGAGGGTCATGGATCCGGTCTACCGCGCGCGGCGGGGGCGGAGACCGGGCCTGACGGAACGCACACGGCCCGCGCCCGGATCCTCACGGCCTCCCGACGGGCGTGGTCGCCGCCCGTCGGGAAGCCGCCCGCGGACGGCCCTCAGGACGCCGCGGTCGGCGCCCCGGGGTCCGGCTCGAAGCGGTAGCCCATGCCCGCCTCGGTGAGCAGGTAGCGCGGGGCCGCCGGCTCCGGCTCGAGCTTCTTGCGGAGCTGCGCGACGTACAGGCGCAGGTAGCCCGTGTCGCTCACGTGCTGGGAGCCCCAGATCTCCGTGAGCAGCGTCTGCCGCGTGACGAGCTTGCCCGGGTTGCGGACGAGCCGCTCCAGCACCTGCCACTCCGTCGGGGTGAGCCGCACCTGCTCGGTCTGGCCGTCGCGCACGCGCACGACGCTGTGGGCCGACAGGTCGACCGTCACGTCGCCCAGCACGACGACCGGCGCGGAGTCCTCGTGCGCGACGCGGCGCGTGAGCGCGCGGATGCGGGCGAGCAGCTCCTCGATGGAGAACGGCTTCGTGACGTAGTCGTCGGCGCCCGCGTCGAGGGCCTCGACCTTGTCGGCGGCGCCCGTGCGCCCGGACACCACGAGGATCGGGGCGTCCGACCAGCCCCGGACGGCGTGGATCACGTCGAGGCCGTCGAGCTCGGGCATGCCGAGGTCGAGCATGAGGACGTCGGGCCGGTGGTCGATCGCGCGCGCGATCGCCTGCGAGCCCGAGGTCGCCGTGATGATCTCGTAGCCCTGCGCGGTGAGGGTGATGCGCAGGGCGCGCAGGATCTGCGGGTCGTCGTCGGCGATGAGGATCTTCATGGCGCGCTGGTCTCCGGTGCGTCGGGGTGGGGCGTCGGGCCCGCGGCGGGCAGGGCCACGACCATGGTGAGCCCTCCGCCGGGGGTGTCCTCGGGGGTGAGCGTGCCGCCCATGCCCTCGACGAACCCCTTCGACAGCGCGAGGCCGAGCCCGAGGCCGGTCGTGTTGTCGGTGTCGCCGAGGCGCTGGAACGGCACGAACACGTCCTCGCGCCGCTCGGGCGGGATGCCCGGGCCGTGGTCGACGACGCGGATCTCGACCGACCCCCCGAACGCGCTCGTCGAGATCCGCACGCGCTCGTCCGGCGGCGAGTGCCGCGTCGCGTTGGCGAGCAGGTTGACCAGCACGCGCTGGAGCAGCACCGGGTCGGCGACGACCGCGGGGACGTCGAGCTCGAGGTCGAGCTCCACCTGGGCGGGCCCGAGACCGAGCTCGTCGAGCGCCGGCAGCACGACGTCGGCCGGCTCGACCTCGGTGCGCGACACCCCGAGGACGCCCGCCTCCAGCCGGCTGACGTCGAGCAGGTCGGTGATGAGCGTGCCGAGCGCGCCGAGGCTCTCGTCGGCGGTCGCGAGCAGCTCGTCCCGGTCGGCGGGGCTGAGCGCGCCGCGCGTCGAGCGCAGGCCGCTCACGGCGGCGGTCGCGGCGCTCAGCGGGCGGCGCAGGTCGTGGCTCAGCGCCGAGAGCAGCGCGCTGCGCACGCGATCGGACTCGGCGAGCTGGTCCATCTCGCTCGCGACCTCGGCGAGGTCGCTGTGCTCGAGCGCCGCCTCGAGCTGGACGGCGATGACGTTGAGCAGGCGTCGCTCGGACGCGGCGAGGTCCGGCCCGAACAGCTCGAGGTCGGCGCGGTCGTCCACGCGCACCGTCGTGCTGGGCGCACCCGGCCCCGGGTCGCCGTCGGCCGCGAGCTCCGTCCCGGAGACGACGAGCCGCGCCCCCACCATGCCGAACGCCTCGCGCGCCCGGCTCACGAGGGCCTGCACGGCGTCCTGCCCGCGCAGGACGCTGCCCGCGACCGTGGCGAGCACCTCGGACTCCGCGGCCGCGCGCCGGGCCGCCCGGGTCGTGCGCGCCGCGCGGTCGACGACGACGCTCACGAGCACGGCGATGACGACGTACAGGACGAGGGCCACGAGGTGGAACCGCTCGCCCACGGTGATCGTGTGCAGGGGCTCGACGAAGAAGTAGTCGAGCGTGACGCCCGACAGGACCGCGGCGTAGACCGCGGGCCAGACGCCCCCGACGAGCGCGACGACGACGACGAGCAGCTGGTACGCCAGGACGTCGGTCACGAGCGTGTCCTCGTCGCGCGCCGTGACGAGGAGCCAGGTGAGCAGCGGTCCGCCGACGAGCGCGAGCACGAACCCGGCGACGCGGCGGCGCAGGGTGAGCGCGCCGCCCGAGCGGGGCAGGCGCGCCCCTCCCCCGGCGGCGGCGTGGTTGACGATGTGGACGTCGATGTTGCCCGCCTCGCGCGTGACCGTCGCGCCGATGCCGGGGCCGCTGAGGGCCGACGCGAGCCGGCCCCGGCGCGAGACCCCGATGACGAGCTGCGTGGCGTTGACGCCCTTGGCGAACTCGACGAGCGCGGTCGGGACGTCGTCGCCCACGACCTGGTGGTACGTCCCGCCGAGCTGCTCGACGAGCGCGCGCTGGTGTGCGAGCGCGCCGGGAGCCGCGTCGCGCAGGCCGTCCTGCGTCGTGACGTGCACCGCGAGGAGCTGGCCGCCCGCCGACCGCGCGGCGATCCGGGCGCCGCGCCGCACGAGCGTCTCCCCCTCGGGGCCGCCCGTGAGCGTCACGACGACGCGCTCGCGCGCCTCCCAGGTGCTGTCGATCCCGTGCTCGGTCCGGTAGAGCTGGAGCGCCGCGTCCACCTCGTCGGCGAGCCAGAGCAGCGCGAGCTCGCGCAGCGCGGTGAGGTTGCCGAGGCGGAAGTAGTTCGACAGCGCCGCGTCGACGCGCTCGGCCGGGTACACGTACCCGCCCGCCAGACGGTCGCGCAGCGCCTGGGGCGCGAGGTCGACGACCTCGATCTGGTCGGCGCCGCGCAGGACGGCGTCGGGGATCGTCTCGCGCTGCACGGCGCCCGTGATCTTCTCGACCACGTCGTTGAGCGACTCGATGTGCTGGATGTTGACGGTCGAGATGACGTCGATCCCGGCGTCGAGCAGCCGGTCGACGTCCTGCCAGCGCTTCTCGTGGGCGAGGCCCGGCGCGTTCGTGTGCGCGAGCTCGTCGACGAGCGCGACGTCCGGGCGCCGCGCGAGGACGGCGTCCAGGTCGAGGTCCGTGAGCGCGACGCCCCGGTGGGTCACGCGGACGCGCGGCACCACCTCGAGGCCCTCCGCCATGGCCGCCGTCGCGGCGCGGCCGTGGGTCTCCACGACCGCGACCACGACGTCCCGGCCCTCGTCGCGCAGACGGCGGCCCTCCTCGAGCATGGCGTAGGTCTTCCCGACGCCGGGCGCCGCCCCGAGGAGGACCCGCAGCCGTCCGCGCGCCATGCTCAGCCTCCGATCCGGTCCAGGTCGACGTTGAGCTCGAGCACGTTCACCGTCGGCTCGCCGAGGTACCCCAGCGCACGCCCCCCAGTGTGCCGCGCGACGAGCTCCTCGACCTGCGCGGTGGTCAGACCGCGCGCCGCCGCGACGCGGTCGACCTGGACGGCGGCGTAGGCCGGGCTGATGTGAGGGTCGAGCCCGGAGCCCGAGGCCGTGACCGCGTCCACGGGGACGTCGGCCGGGTCGATGCCCTCGAGCTCCGCGACCTGGGCGCGCCGCTCCGTGATCGCGGCGACGAGGTCCTCGTTCTCGGGGCCGAGGTTCGAGCCCGACGACGCCGCGGCGTCGTACCCGTCGCCCGCGGCCGACGGCCGGGGCTGGAAGTACTCGGGCAGGGGGTCGCCGTCGGCGTCGGTGAACGCCTGCCCGAGCAGGGCCGACCCGACGACCCGGCCCGCGCCGTCGTGCACGAGCGAGCCGTCGGCGCGCGCGGGCAGGACGAGCTGCCCGACGCCCGTGACGACGAGCGTGTACCCGACGCCGAGGAGGAGGGTGAGGACGAGCATCGCCCGGGTCGCGACCCAGACGAGCCGCCCGGTGCTGCGTGCCGTGGTGTTCATGGGGTTCTCCTGGTCGTCGTGCGGGTCAGTAGCCGGCGAGGAGGCGCACGACGAGGTCGATGAGCCAGATGCCGACGAACGGGGCCACGAGGCCGCCGACGCCGTAGACGAGCAGGTTGCGCCCGAGGATCGTCGAGGCGTCGGCGGGCCGGTACCGCACCCCGCGCAGCGCGAGCGGGATGAGCAGCACGATGACGATCGCGTTGAAGACGATCGCCGACAGCACCGCCGACGACGGCGAGCTGAGGCCCATGACGTTGAGCACCTCGAGGCCGGGGAACACGCCCATGAACATCGCGGGGATGATCGCGAAGTACTTCGCGACGTCGTTGGCGATCGAGAACGTGGTGAGCGCCCCGCGCGTGATGAGGAGCTGCTTGCCGATGCGCACGACGTCGATGAGCTTCGTCGGGTCGGAGTCGAGGTCGACCATGTTGCCGGCCTCCTTCGCGGCCGACGTGCCGGAGTTCATCGCGACGCCCACGTCGGCCTGCGCCAGGGCGGGCGCGTCGTTCGTGCCGTCGCCCGTCATCGCGACGAGGTTGCCGCCCTCCTGCTCGGCGCGGATGAGCGCGAGCTTGTCCTCGGGCGTGGCCTCGGCGAGGAAGTCGTCGACGCCGGCCTCCTGCGCGATCGCGGCGGCGGTGAGCGGGTTGTCGCCCGTGATCATCACCGTGCGGATGCCCATCGACCGCAGCTCGGCGAAGCGGTCCGCGATGCCCTCCTTGACGACGTCCTTGAGGTGGACGACGCCGAGCACGCGGCTCACGCCGTCCGGCGTGCGCACCGCGACGACGAGCGGCGTGCCGCCCGACTGCGCGACCTCCTCCACGACGTCGTCGAGCTCCGCGCGCACGCTCGACGCCGCCCGCTCGCCGCCCTGCTCGACCCACGCCGTCACGGCGGACCCGGCGCCCTTGCGGATCTGGGTCCCGTCCGGCTCGTCGAGCCCCGACATCCGGGTCTGCGCCGTGAACGGCACGATCTCGCCCGGCGCGGTCGGCCCGACGTCGAGGCCCCCGCGGCGCGCGAGCTCGACGATCGACGTGCCCTCCGGCGTCGGGTCGGCGAGCGAGGACAGCGCGGCGGCGCGGACGAGCTCGCGCTCGTCGACGTCGCGCAGCGCGACGAACCGCGCGGCCTGCCGGTTGCCGTAGGTGATGGTGCCCGTCTTGTCGAGCAGGAGGGTCGTGACGTCGCCCGCCGCCTCGACCGCGCGGCCGGACATCGCGAGCACGTTGCGCTGCACGAGGCGGTCCATCCCCGCGATGCCGATCGCCGAGAGCAGCGCGCCGATCGTCGTCGGGATGAGGCAGACCAGGAGCGCGACGAGGACGGCGACGCTCACGGGGCTCGCCGCGTACGACGCGACGGGGTTGAGCGTGAGGGCGACCACGACGAACACGATCGACAGCGACGCGAGGAGGATGCTCAGCGCGATCTCGTTCGGCGTGCGCTGCCGGCTCGCGCCCTCGACGAGCGCGATCATCCGGTCGACGAACGTCTCGCCCGGCATCGAGGTGACGCGCACGACGATGCGGTCCGACAGGACGCGCGTGCCGCCGGTGACGGCGGACCGGTCGCCGCCCGACTCGCGGATCACCGGCGCGGACTCGCCCGTGATCGCGGACTCGTCGACCGACGCGATGCCCCACACGATCTCGCCGTCGCCGGGGACCAGCTCCCCCGCCTCGACGACGACGACGTCCCCCAGCCGCAGGTCGGCCGAGGACACCTCGACCGCGCGGGCGCGCAAGGCGCCGGGGTCGCCCGTCTCGTCGTACGCGGCGACGCGGTGCGCGACGGTCGCGGTGCGGGTCCGGCGCAGCGAGTCGGCCTGGGCCTTGCCGCGGCCCTCGGCGACCGACTCCGCGAGGTTGGCGAACAGGACCGTGAGCCAGAGGAACACGGCGATGACCGCGGTGAAGGACCCGGGGACGGGCGTGCCGCCCGACTCCTCCGGGCCGCCGAGGAACGGCTCGACGACCGCGATCACGGTGGTGAGCGCGGCCCCGACCCAGACGAGGGACATCACGGGGTTGCGCCACATCTGGCGCGGGTCGAGCTTGCGGAACGCGCCGGGCAGCGCCTGGCGCACCTGCGACCAGGTGAAGAGGCCGCCGGTGGTCGCAGCCGGCTGGTGCACGGCGCGCGGGGAGGGGTGGGTGAGCGTGGACATGGGTTACAGCAGCCCTTCAGCCAGGGGACCCAGCGCGAGAACGGGGAAGTACGTGAGCGCGGTGAGGAGGAGGACCACGCCGATCAGGAGCCCCACGAACTGGGGGCGGTGGGTCGGCAGCGTGCCGACGGTGGCGGGCACCTTGTCCTGCTGCGCGAGCGAGCCCGCGAGCGCGAGGACGAGGACGATCGGCACGAACCGGCCGAGCAGGATCGCGACGCCGAGCGCGGTGTTGAGCCACGGGGTGTTCGCGGTGAGCCCGGCGAACGCCGACCCGTTGTTGTTGGCCGCGGACGTGAACGCGTACAGCACCTCGGTCGTGCCGTGCACGCCGGGGTTCCAGATCGACACCGTCTCGACGCTCTCGCGCACGGGCGGGATCGCGAAGCTCAGGGCCGTGCCGGCGAGCACGAGCGTCGGCGTCACGAGGATGTAGAGGCTCGCGAGCTTGATCTCCCGCGGCCCGATCTTCTTCCCCAGGTACTCCGGCGTGCGGCCGACCAGCAGGCCCGCGATGAAGACCGCGATGACGGCGAGCACGAGCATCCCGTACAGCCCGGAGCCGACGCCGCCCGGGACGACCTCGCCGAGCATCATGTTGAGCAGCGGGAGCATCCCGCCCAGCGCCGTGTAGGAGTCGTGCATCGAGTTGACCGCGCCGGTCGACGTCGTGGTGCTCGTCGTGGCGAAGAGGGTCGAGCCGATGATCCCGAACCGCGCCTCCTTGCCCTCCATCGCACCCCCGGCGAGCTGCGGCGCGGTGCCGTTCCCGGCGGACTCCAGCGCGGTCAGGGCGACGAACGACGCCACGAAGAGCACGCCCATCGTCGCGAGGATCGCGTAGCCCTGGCGGTCGTCGCCGACCATCCGGCCGAACGTGCGCGGCAGGGAGAACGGGATGACGAGCATGAGCAGGACCTCGACGACGTTCGTCCACGCCGACGGGTTCTCGAACGGGTGCGCCGAGTTCACGTTGAAGAACCCGCCGCCGTTCGTGCCGAGCAGCTTGACGACCTCCTGCGAGGCCACCGGCCCGCCCGGCACGCTCTGGGTGCCGCCCGCCAGGGTCGTGACCTGCGTGAAGCCGTCGAAGTTCTGCACGACGCCGCCGACCAGCAGCACGACCGCGCCGACGAGGGAGATCGGGAGCAGGATGCGCAGGCACCCGCGCACGAGGTCCACCCAGAAGTTGCCGATCGTGCCGACCCGGCGGTACGCGAAGCCCCGCACGAGCGCGACGGCGACCGCCATGCCGACCGCCGCGGACACGAAGTTCTGCACCGCGAGCCCGGCGAGCTGCACGGTGTAGCCGAGCGTCTGCTCGGGCGAGTACGACTGCCAGTTCGTGTTGCCCACGAACGACGCGGCCGTGTTGAAGGCGAGGTGCTCCGACGGCGCGGGCAGCCCGAGCGAGTACGGGAGCCACTGCTGCGTGCGCTGGAGCAGGTAGAGCAGCACGAGACCCACGGCCGAGAACGCGAGGATGCTGCGCAGGTAGGCGGGCCACGTCTGCTCGGAGCGGGGGTCGACGCCCAGGACGCGGTACAGGCCCCGCTCGACCCGCCAGTCCTTCGGCGAGGAGTAGACCCGCGCCATGTGGTCGCCCAGCGGGCGGTAGAGCGCCGCGAGGACCAGGGCGACGGTCCCGAGCGCGAGGAGCGCGAAGATCCAGGTCATCAGAAGCGCTCCGGTCTCACGAGCGCCACCACGAGATACACGATCGCCGCCGCACCGAGAGCCACGGCGAGGAGCTCGAGCACGATCACAGCTTCTCCACCGCCTTCCCGATTCCGGCGACCAGCACGAACACGGCGATCACGCCGAGCACGTAGACGATGTCGAGCACGAGACGTCCCCAGGTCGAGACCGACGGCCCCCGGTCGGGGGGCCGGGCGCCCACCGGACGGGGCGCCGACGACGATCGAACACCCGCTCCGGCGCGGCGGAGCCCGTCCTCACGGGACCCATACGGGTGGGGGCGCGACGCTAACGATCTCCTGACGCCCGGCCGCCGGTCCGGGCGGTCGCGGACGAGCCCGTCGGTTCCCGTGGGGAGTTCGTGACGAGTGCGTGACCGGCGCCCCGCCATCGGGGGCGGTGCGCGCCGTCGGGCACCTAGGATGTCCCGCATGATCTTCAAGGCCGTCGGCGACGGGCGCCCCTACCCGGACCACGGCCGGGTCACCGCCCGCGACTGGGCTGAGGTGCCCCCGCGTCAGGTGCGCCTCGACGAGCTCGTCACCACCAAGCGCACGCTCGACCTCGATGCGCTCCTCGCCGAGGACTCCACGTTCTTCGGCGACCTCTTCGCGCACGTGGTCGAGTTCGACGGCGTCCTCTACCTGGAGGACGGCCTGCACCGCGCCGTCCGCGCCGCGCTGCAGCAGCGGGCGATCCTGCACGCGCGCGTGCTGACGCTGCGATGAGCGGCCGGTCCGGTAGGTTGCTGGCGTGACACTCCGCCCCGACACCGCGCGCGCCGTCCGCCGCCGGCGCATGCACGAGCGCCAGGCAGTCGTGTTCGGGCTGCTCATCGCGGCGCTCGCCGTCGTCGGGATCGGCGCCCTCGCCGTGTACACCGGCGCGATCGAGGCGCCGTTCGACCGGGAGCTGTCCTCCCCCGAGGCCGTCGACGACCTCGCGGACGTCAAGGTCCCCTGCCTCGCGGACGGCACCCTGCCCGTCGCCACGGGCGACATCCAGGTCAACGTCTACAACGCGTCCGGCAAGGACGACCCGTTGGGCCGGCTCAACCAGGACATCCTCACGTCGCGCGGGTTCGCGGTGCTCTCGACGGGCAACGCCCCGGACCTCGACGGCGACGGGAAGTCCGACGTCGTGTCGCGCACGCAGATCCACTTCGGTGCCGCGGGCGTCGCGCAGGCGTACACCCTCGCCGCGCACTACGAGAACCCGGGCCTCGTGCTCGACGCGCGCGAGGACGCGACGGTCGACCTCTACGTGGGCGCCGACTTCGAGAACATCGTGGACCCGGAGCTCGTCGGCCTGTCCGGCGACGTCCCGCTCGAGAGCCGTGCGGGGTGCGTCCCGATCGAGGAGATCACGCCCCGCCCGCTGCCCGTGCCGCCCGCCGAGGGCTAGCACGTCCCGGCCCGGCTCCCGCCGGGCACCCTGACCGCCGAACGGTACCCATGAGCACCCTGCCCCTCCGGCCCGCCCGGACCACCGACCCCGCCGAGGTCGACCGCCTGTACGAGATCTGCCTGCGGACCGGTGCGTCCGGCGCCGACGCGAGCGGGCTCTACGCCGACCAGCGCCTGCTCGGCGAGGTCTACCTCGGCGCGTACCTCGCGCTCGAGCCGGGCCTGGCGTCCGTCGTCGAGGCCGACGGCGTCGCCGCCGGCTACGTGCTCGGCGCCCGCGACACCGCCGCGTTCGAGGACCGGTGCGAGCGCGAGTGGTGGCCGCCGCTCCGGGAACGCTACCCCCTCGGGAGCTTCCCCGCGGGGTCGCGCGACGAGGCGCTCGTCGAGCAGATCCACCGCCCGCACCGCACGGACCCGTCCGTGCTCGGCGACTACCCGTCGCACCTGCACGTCGACCTGCTGCCGTCGGCCCAGGGCGGCGGCAACGGCCGCCGCCTCATGGAGGTCCTCTTCGACGCGCTGCGCGCCGCCGGGTCGCCCGGGGTGCACCTCGGCGTGGCGGAGGACAACGCGTCCGCGATCGGCTTCTACGAGCACCTCGGCTTCACCCGGCTCGACGTCGCCGAGGGCCTCGTCCTGGGCCTGCGCCTCTAGCCGACGGCCCGGCAGGCTCGCGCCTGCCGGGCCGTCGTCTCCGTGGAGCCTCCGAGGAGGCCGCTCCCGCGCGTCGCGTCAGCGGGCGTCCTCGACCGTCTCGTGGACGGCGGGCTCGTCGCCCCCGGGGGCCGACGCCGGGCTCGCAGGCTCCTGCGTCGTGCCGCGCCACCGCGAGAGGTTCCGCATCACGTGGTAGATCACGAGCGCCGCGGCGGTGCCCAGCGCGATCCCCTCGAACGTCAGGTCGCCCACGGCCCACGTGAAGTTGGCGATGCCGACGACGAGCGGCACGGCCGCGGTCGTGAGGTTGACCGGGTCGGAGAAGTCGACCTTGTTCTGCACCCAGATGCGCGCACCGAGGATGCCGATCATGCCGTAGAGCATCGTCGCGGCACCGCCCAGGACGCCAACCGGGATCGTCGCGATGAGCGCGCCGAACTTCGGCGACAGGGAGAGCACCAGCGCGGTCGCCGCCGCGACCCAGTACGCCGCGGTCGAGTACACGCGCGTGGCGGCCATGACCCCGATGTTCTCGGCGTACGTCGTCGTGCCCGAGCCGCCGCCGACCCCCGCGAACGTCGTCGCGAGGCCGTCGGCGAAGAGCGCGCGACCGGTGAGGTCGTCGAGGTTCTTGCCCGTCATCGCGGCGACCGACTTCACGTGCCCGACGTTCTCCGCGATGAGCACGAGCACGACCGGGACGAACAGGCCGAGCACGGCGACGTCGAACGTCGGCGTGACGAACTCCGGGAGCCCGACCCAGGCAGCCTTCCGCACCTCGTCGAACGACACCTCGCCCTGGATCACGGCCACGATGTAGCCGACGACCACGCCGACGAGGATCGACAGCCGCCCGAGGATCCCCTTGAACAGGACGCTCACGAGGATGATCGCGGCGAGCGTGACGACGGCCGTGACCGGCGCCTGCTGGAAGTTGCCCCACGCCGCCGGGGCGAGGTTGAGCCCGATGAGCGCGACGATCGTGCCCGTGACGATCGGCGGCATGACGACGTCGATCCACCGCGCGCCCGCGACGTGGACCAGGAGACCGACGGCCGCGAGCACGAGGCCCGTGACGAGGATCCCGCCGACCGCGACCGACTGACCCTGGGACGCGGTCGCCGCGCCGATCGGCGCGATGAACGCGAAGCTCGACCCGAGGTAGCTCGGGAGGCGGTTCCGCGTGATGAGCAGGAACCCGACCGTGCCGATCGCCGAGAAGAACAGCGTCGTCGCGGGCGAGAAGCCCGTGAGGAGCGGCACGAGGAACGTCGCGCCGAACATGGCGACGACGTGCTGCATCCCGATCCCGATGGTCCGCGGCCAGGTCAGACGCTCGTCCGGGTCGACGACGTCCCCCGGTCGGACCGTCTTCCCGTCACCGTGCAACCGCCACCCGATGGCGCTCATGTCTCTCCCGTCCGTGAAGCCCGTGTGAAAAAACCCCCGGTGCAGGGTAGTGGCCCGACGTCACGGCGGTGTTTCCGGGGCGACCCGTGGGCGCCGACGTCACGGCAGCTGCGGCACGACCTCGCTCGCGACGAGCTCCAGGTGGTCGAGGTCGTGCAGGTCGAGCACCTGGAGGTAGAAGCGCGTCGCGCCCTGCTCCGCGGCGGCCGCGATCTTGTCCGCGACCTCGCCGACCGTGCCGGCCAGGCCGTTGCGGCGGACCTCGTCGGGCTCGCGCCCGATCGCGTCGGCCCGACGGCGGAACTCCGCCTCGTCCTTGCCCACCGCGACGACGAACGCCGCCGAGTACACGAGCGAGTCGGGGTCGCGGTCGGCGTCGAGGCACGCGGCGCGCACGTTCTCGAACCGGTCGGGCAGGACGCCCGGGTCGGGGAACGCCGCGTTGAACTCGCTGGCGTACCGGGCCGCGAGCGCCGGGGTGCGTCGGGGCCCGTGGCCGCCGACGATCACCGGGACGCGCTCCTGCGCGGGCTTCGGCAGGGCCGGGGAGTCCGTGAGCGTGTAGTGCTCGCCGCTGAACGAGAACGTCTCGCCGACCGGCGTCTCCCACAGCCCGGTGATCACCGCGAGCTGCTCCTCGAGGATCCCGAACCGCTTCTCCGGGAACGGGATGCCGTACGCCTCGTGCTCGCGGGCGTACCAGCCCGCGCCGAGGCCGAGCTCGACGCGGCCGCCCGACATCTGGTCGACCTGCGCGACCTGGATCGCGAGCACGCCGGGGTGGCGGAACGTCGCCGACGACACGAGCGTGCCGAGCCGGATGCGGCTCGTCTCGCGGGCGAGGCCGGCGAGCGTCGTCCAGGCGTCGGTCGGGCCGGGCAGCCCGTCGCCGTCGCCCATGACGAGGTAGTGGTCGGAGCGGAAGAAGGCGTCGAAACCGAGGTCCTCGGTGGCCTTCGCGACAGCGAGGAGGTCGTCGTACGACGCGCCCTGCTGGGGCTCGGTGAAGATGCGCAGGTCGATCTGGGTCATGCCGTCACCCTGCCACACCGCGCGCCCGCCCCGGCCCGCACGACGCCCGCCCCGCGAGGTAGGACGTGCGGTCGCGAACGAGGACGCGCGGAGCTCTACCTCGCGCCCGGCCGTCCTATCTCGCCGACCACGACGGAGGCGGTGCGGTCAGTCCGCCAGAGGGACGAGGTCGAGCTCCTGGAACTCCGCGACCTCGGGGACCCACCGCTCGGCGACGAAGCGGCGGTGGTCCGGGTGGGCGTCGTACGCGGCGTACGCGGCGTCGTCGTCGAACACCATGGAGAACTGGAACGTCAGCGGGCTCTTCGGGCTCACCTGGCGCGAGACGGTGAAGTCCCGGACGCCCGGGACCCCGGTGAGCGTCGTGCGGGCGGTGCCGAGGAACTCGGCCTCCTCCGCGCTGCCGGCGGGGTGGACGAGGCGGAAGGCAACGGTGTGCTGGATCACCTCGCCACGGTAGACGGGGCACGTGACCGGCGCCCGCTAGTCTCGCCGCGTGCGCATCCTCTGGCGTGACCTCGCGAGGTCCTTCGACGAGAGCGTCGAGGGGCGCCTGCCGGACGGGTTCGTGCGCGGCAGCCGGGCGTCCGACGGCGCGCGGCTCGTCGAGCGGTACCGCGCGCTCGGCTGGTCCGTCGAGCGGGACGGCCGGCCGTGGGACGGTGGCGCACTCCACCGCGCCGCGGACCACGCGCTCCCGACGGCCTTCGTCCGCCTCGCCCCCGGCGTCTCCGTCAACCTGTTCCTGTGGCCCGACGACGAGATCGCCTTCGACGTCGACGCCCGGGAGATCCACGACCAGCACACCCTCGACGCGGTCTGCCGCTTCCTCGCGCAGACGGGCCGGGCGCTCGCCACGGACGTCGACCTGTGCCCGGAGGGGACGACCACGCCGTTCCTGCGATACACCCGGCAGGCGGACAGCGTGGGCCGCTGTCCCTAGGCTGGCGACCATGCGCGTGAGCACCGTGATCCTGCCGATCTACCCGTGGCGCGAGGGCCGGGACGTGTGGCGGTCCGCCGACGACCTCGGGTTCCACGCCGCCTACACGTACGACCACCTGTCGTGGCGGTCGTTCCGCGACGGCCCGTGGTTCGGCGCGGTCCCGACGCTCGCCGCCGCAGCGGGCGTCACCGAGCGGGTGCGGCTGGGCACGCTCGTGTCGTCGCCGAACTTCCGCGAGCCGGTGACGTTCGCGAAGGACGTCATGACGCTCGACGACCTGTCGGGCGGGCGCGTGACCGTCGGCCTGGGCGCGGGGACGACGGGCTTCGACGCGACGGTCCTCGGCGGCGAGCCGTGGTCGGCCCGGGAGCGCGCCGACCGGTTGCGCGACTTCACGATCCTGCTCGACCGCCTGCTCACCGAGCCCGCCGTCACGCACGTCGAGGGTCACTACCGGGCGCACGAGGCGCGGACCATCCCCGGGCCGGTCCAGTCGCCCCGGGTGCCGTTCGCCGTCGCCGCGACCGGCCCGCGCGGGCTGCGGCTCGCCGCGCGCTACGGGCAGGCGTGGGTGACGACGGGCGACGGCCGCCTCGGGGACGACGCGACCCCGGCGCAGTCGCGCGCTGCCGTCCGCGACCAGGTGGAGCGGCTCGACGCGGCGTGCCGCGACGCCGGTCGCGACCCGGGGTCGGTGGCGCGCATCCTGCTCACGGGCTTCACTCCAGACCCCGCGCTGGAGTCGGTCGACGCGTTCGTCGAGACGGCGCACGGGTACGCGGAGGCCGGCATCACGGAGATCGTCGTCCACCGGCCCATCCCGGGCACCCAGTTCGCGGCCGACGAGCGCGTGTTCGAGCAGATCGCGACCGACGGCGCCGCGCAGGTCGCCCGGCTGTAGAGCGCGGGCCGTCACGCCTCGGGTGACGGGCTAGAACTGGACGTCGAGCACGAACCGGACCGGGGCCGTCACCGTCTCCCACAGCACACGCCCGGCCGACCTCTGCTCGAGGCGCGCCAGGCGCGCGGAGAAGACGGCGGCGGCGATCCCCCCGAGGACCGCGGCACCCAGGCAGACGCCCACGAGCCACGGCGGCAGGTCGACCAGGTAGCCGACGAGCGACAGCACGGCGGCGACCCCGCCCAGCACGAGGCTGACCACGAGGCCCCACGCCCCGACCGGGTCGAGCTCGGGGCCGCTGCGCGCCTCCGGGGTGTCCTCCACGCGCACAGTGTGCCGCACCTCCTCCCCGTCCTCCCGCTCGGGTGGAACCTCTCGGGGCGTCGCTGCGTGTCAGAGACAGAGGGCCCGCGACACATGTCGTGCGAGGGCTCACCGGACCGGGACGCGAGGAGGCGACGTGCGCAAGGCACCGGCGGGGTGGTACGCGGACGCACCGGGCTCGGGGAGCGAGCGCTGGTACGACGGCGCGGCGTGGACCGACCGGACGCGCGAGCGCCGGGCGCGGGACGACGTCGGCCCGTGGCGGCGGGTCGTCGTGCTCGGATCGGTGGTCGTGCTGGTCGTCGCGGCGCCGCTCCTCCTCGCCGTGCTCGGCTGAGTCCCCTGCCGGGACAGCCGCCCGCCGGGAGACGCGTCAGCCGAGCGGCCCCCGCACGCGGTAGGTCACGTGGGTCACCTGGGACGCCGCCCGCACGGCGACGGTCTCGAGCGCGAGGGGCGGGACGCCGTCGAGCACGCGGTCGCCGTGGCCGAGGACCTGGGGCACGACGTGCAGCCGGAGCTCGTCGAGCAGCCCCGCCGCGATCACCTGGTTGATGGTCGCGGCCCCGCCCGCGATCGCGACGTCCCGGTCCCCCGCGGCCTCCCGCGCCTGCGCGACGGCTGACGCGACGCCGTCGGTGACGAAGAAGAACGTCGTCCCGCCCTCCAGGACGAGCGGCTCGCGCGGGTGGTGCGTGAGCACGAACACCGGCGCGTGGTACGGCGGCTCCGGGCCCCACCAGCCCTGCCAGTCCGGGTCCCACTCCCCTCGCCCGGGCGTGAACATGTTCCTGCCCATGACGAACGCCCCCGCGTCGACGATCGCGGCGATCTCCGCCGCGTTCTCGTCGGCGGTCTCGACCATCCACCGATGCAGGTCCACGCCCGCGCCGAACGGGTGCTCCAGCGTCTGGTCGGGGCGCGAGGAGTACCCGTCCACCGACACCGCCACGTCGCACGTCACGTTCCCCATGCCGCCCTCACCCTCCGCGGCCCGCGTGCGCCGCGGCCGCCGTCGTCCGTCCTGACGACACGTCCGACCGCGGGCGGGCGCGGAACTCATCGCCGCACCCGGGTCAGCGCGGTGCGGGGGCCTCCTCGGTGGCGATGCGGAGGGCGGCGACGAGCTCGCGGTAGAGCTCGTCGGTCGCGAGGAGCTGGGGGTGCGTGCCGCGCGCGCGGACGCGGCCGTCCTCCATGACGAGGATGACGTCGGCGTCGATGACCGTGGACAGGCGGTGCGCGATGGTCACGACGGCGCGGTCGCGGGCCAGGTCCTCGATGACGGCGTGCACGGCCGCCTCGGTGAGCCCGTCGACCTGGGCGGTGGCCTCGTCGAGGAGCAGCACGTCGGGCGCGTGCAGGACGGCGCGCGCGAGGGCGACGCGCTGGCGCTCGCCACCCGAGACGGTCGTCCCGACGAGCGACGTGTCGAGGCCGTCGGGCAGCGAGCGCACCTTGGCGTCGAGACGCACCTGCGCGAGCGCCGCCCACATCGCCTTCTCGGTCGCGGCGGGGTCGGAGAGGCGCAGGTTCTCGCGGATGGTGCCCGGCACGACGGGGGTCTCCTGCTCGACGTACGCGAAGCGGCGCCGCACGTCGTCGAACGTGAGGTCGTCGTAGGGCACGCCGTCGAGGAGGATCCGCCCCGACTCGGGCTGCAGGAAGCGCAGCAGGAGCGAGAAGGTCGTGGTCTTGCCCGCCCCGGACGGGCCGACGATCGCGACCTGCCCGCGCGCGGGCACGTCGAGGTCGAGGTCGCGCACCACGGGCTCGCCGCCCGGCAGGTAGCGCGCGGTGACGCCGCGCAGCGACAGCCGCGGCGCGTCGTGCGGGGCCGCCGTGCCCGACGCCGCGCCCACCCCGGCCGGACGACGCGCGGCGGGGTCGTCGTCCTCCTCCGGCTCGATGGCCTGGACCTCGCGGATCCGCCCCGCGGCCGCGATGCCGGCCTGGAGCTGGGTGACGTTCATGGTCAGGCCCGTGACGGGCTCGACGATCTGGAACGCGTAGAGCAGGAACGCGACGAGGCTCGACACGGCCAGGAGCCCCTGGTCCACGCGCCAGGCGCCGAGCGCGAGGATGACGATGATCGCGAGCTGGATGCCGCCCCCGGCGATGCTCCAGGCGACCGCCTCGGTCCGCACGGCCCGCACGCTGTGGCGCGCGGAGTCCTGCGCGTCGTCGAGCACGCGGTCGATCTGGCGGCCCTCCGCGCGGCTCGCCTTGATGGTGCGGATCGCGCGCAGCCCGCCCTCGAGCGTGCCGCCCAGGCTGCCGAGCGACTCCTGCGCCTTCTCCTGCGCCTTCGCGATGCGGGGCATGAGGGCGCCCACGAGGACGCCGATGGCGACGATCGCCCCGAGGGTCGTGCCGAGCAGGACGAGGTCGAGCACGCCCATGAGGACGACCGTCCCGACCAGGGACACCGCCAGGTTCACGAGGTTGACCAGGCTCGACGACGCCGCCTCGCGCAGTAGCACCGTGTCGGACGTGACGCGCGTGACGAGCTCGCCCGTCGGACGGCCGGTGAGCGCGCCGATCCGCGCGCGGAAGAAGCGCCGCACCATGGACGACCGCGCGTCGAGCACCACGCGCTCGGCGAGCGTGCCGAGCAGGACCCACTGCCACAGCCCGAGCACGAGCCCGACGACGAGCAGCCCGACGAGCGTGAGCACGGCCGGGGTCAGCGACTCCCCCGTGCCGAGCGTGTCGAGCACCCACTTGGTGACCATCGGCGTCGCGAGGGTCGCGGCCGTCGTCCCGAGACCGAGCACGAGGCCGAGCAGCAGGGTCCGGCGGTGCGGGCGGACGAACTGCCACAGCACCGCGAGGCGCGGGAGGAACGGGCCCCGCGGGGTGGCGTCGCGAGGAGCGGACGGGGCCTCGTGCGTGGTGGAGGTCGGGGACATGTCGTCAACCATGGTTGACACCCTCTCTCGTGTCAACCGTCGTTGACGCGGCGCGGGCGGTCGCGCGCCGGAGCGCTCGACGCCCCTAGTGGAACACGAGTGTTCCATCCGTGACAACCGGCGTTCCGTCACGACGCGGGCTATCGTGGGCCGCGTGACGGCACGAACGAGCGCGCGGAGCACCTCCGCGGCCACGCCCTCCGGAGCGGCACCCGACGCGCCGCCCACGAGCGGCACCCGCACCCGGACCCGCCGCGCGATCCTCGACGCGGCCGTCTCGGTGCTCAGCACGGACAAGTCCGCGTCGCTCGGCGACGTCGCGCAGGCCGCCCAGGTGGGCCGCACGACCCTGCACCGCTACTTCCCCGAGCGCGCCGACCTCGTCGAGGCGATCGGCGCCGAGACCGTCGAGCGCACGCGCGCGGCGATCGCCGCCGCGCGGCTCGACGACGGGCCCCCGGCCTCCGCGCTGCGCCGCCTCGCCTTCGAGTACTTCGACCTCGGCCCCTGGTACATGGTGCTGTTCACCGAGCTCGCCGACGCCGAGTCCGCGTTCTGGGCCGAGTCCGAGCAGGCCGAGGAGCCGGTGCGGAAGCTGCTGCGCCGCGGGCAGGAGGCAGGCGTCGTCGACGACCAGCTCAGCGTGGCGTGGATCGTCCGCACCCTGTGGTGGATGCTCTTCAACGCGTGGTCCATGGCCGACGACGGCGAGATCTCGCGCGCCGACGCGCTCCGCATGGCCGTCCGCAGCATCGAGGGCGTCGCCCTCACGCGCGAGGCGCGCGCATGAGCGTCAGCCCGGGGCCGGCACCCCGCCCCGGCCTCGGCGAGCGGCTGCGCCGCTGGTGGCAGCGGGCCGACGACGTCCGGACCGGCGTGCGCTGGGCGAGCGTCGCGACCGTGCTCGGTGGGATCGTCGTCGCGGTCGTGTGCCTCGTGCTCGTGCTGCGCGGCCGCGTCTGGGCGTGGGTCCCGCTGGTGGTCGCCGCGGCCGTCGCGCTGCGCGAGGTCCGCTACCTGCAGCGCGCCGCCCGGGGCGGCCGGCCCCGGTACCAGGAGAACGCCCCGCGCTGACCGCCGGGCGGTCGCTCGTGCGGGCCGTCGTGCGGTCGGCCGTGGGTCACCCGTGCGGCCGGCGGTGCGAGAGCGTGCACCTCACGGGCCACGAGGACCACGCCCTCGTCATCCGGAGGTCGCACCCCGGCGGGCCGCAGGATCCACCGGACGGGCGACGCGCCCGGGGTGCGCCGCGGGACAGACTGTCGGTACGGCGCCGGTCAGCGGCGCCGGCCAACCTCCGGAGGCGCACCGTGACCCCCACCCCCGCCCGGGACACCGCGTTCCCCGCCCACGACGGCGCACCCGAGCAGCCGTCCGCCCGCGCGGCCGCGCGCGGCCTGCGCTTCACCGCGCGCCGCGCGTCCCGGGCCCGACGGCGGGGCGCGGCCCCCGCGCGTCGGCCCGCCGTCCCCCCGGTCGAGCGGGCGAACGGCTGGGTCGTCGCGCTGGCCGTGGCCGCAGGAGCCGTGCTCTTCTCGACCCTCGCGATGAAGGCGTTCCTCGGCGGCTGACCCTCGGTCCGGCGCCCGCAGCCCGCGCACCAGGGATCTCGCCGACGCCCGCGGTCTCACCCGCCCCAGCCGTCGACGCGGGGCCACCACGGGTCTACCGTCGAAGCACGGGCGCCGCTGCCGACGGCACGCGCCCGGCCACCGTCGGGCCGGAGGCCGCCCCGGGGCTCAGGCTTCGCCGGCGGCCGCCGCGTCCCACACCACGACGTCGCCCGCCCGGACCGTGCCGGACGACAGCAGCCGGCACACGACGCCGCCCCGCGCGTGCATCGCGCGCATCGCGCCGGGCGCGATCCAGTCGTCGAGCAGCCGGCACGGCGCGGCGATCCGGAGCACCTGGAGCTCGACGTCCCCGATCCGCAGGAACGACCCCGGCTTCGTGGGCAGGTCGCCGTGGGTGAGCGTGACGTTGCGCCGGGTGAGACCGGGGTCGATCTCCTGCCCGAGGTCCGCGGAGGCCGCCGCGAGGTCGGTGAGCGTCTGGATCGTCACGTGCCGGTGCTTCGACCCGTGGTACCGGTCGCCGACGAGGCCCTTGCCCTCCTCCGCCTCGACCGACGCGACGACCCGCGTCGGCAGCCGACGGGCCTTCGCGACGTGGATCGCGTGCACGCGAGGCTGGTCCGGCATGGCCCCAGCCTCGCACCCGGCGCCGCCCCAGGGCCACCGCCCCGGGCCGGGCGAGCGCCGGGTACCGGTGTACCGTCCGGTGCATGACCGACGTCCGCAGCCGCACCCATGCCCAGGCCGTCGACGCAGCGATCGAGCTCTTCACCCGCAAGGGGTACGAGCAGACGACCGTCGAGGAGATCGCCGACGCCGCCCAGGTCAGCCGCGCCACCTTCTTCCGCCGCTACGGGTCCAAGGAGGACGTGGTCTTCGCGGACCACGAGCTCCTGCTCGACGAGGTCGTCGTCATGCTCGCCGCGACGCGGCCCGTGCCCGACGCCGAGGGGCACCTCACGCCCGACCCGACGGTCGACCCGTACCTCGAGGTGTGCCGCGCGGCGCGGCTGGTGTTCGACCACCACGTCGGGCAGCGCGAGACGTCACTCGCCCGCTGGCAGCTCCTCCAGCAGGTGCCGGCGCTGCGCGACCGCGAGCTCGTCACGACCCACCGCTACGAGCGCGCGTTCACCGCGTACCTGCGCGACGCGCTCCCGCCGGACGAGCGCCGGTCGACAGCGTCCATCGCGTTCGCGGCGTCCGTCGTCGCCGTGCACAACGCGCTCCTGCGCCGGTGGTTGCGCTCCCCCGAGCAGGACCTGCGCCCCCAGCTCGAGGAGGCGTTCGCGGACCTGCGCCGCGCCGCCGTCGGCCGGTACGCCGCGCCCGACGCCGCCGCCCAGGAGCGCAGCGGGGACGGCGTGCCCGCGGCGCGGCGCGTCGTCGTAACCGTGGTGGACGCGGACGCGGACGCGCAGGGCGTCGCGGACGACGTCGCGCGCGCCGTCCGCGACGCCCTGGCCTGACCCCTCCTGCCCCGCCCCGCCGAGCAGGTCGTCCTGGTTCGTCTGCGCCCGCGGACGGACCAGGACCACCTGCTCGGCGGCGCAGGGTCGCATCGTGTTCCAGTCCGTGGGACGGTGCGGTGCGAGTCCCGTGCCCGGGGAATGCGCGAGTAGCATCGGCGGTTGCAGAACGCAGTACGCACGAACGTGCTCCGGGGTCGGTGCAATTCCGAGCCGGCGGTGACAGTCCGCGACCCGCGCCCACGCGCGGTTGACCTGGTGGAACTCCAGGACCGACGGTGAAAGTCCGGATGGGAGGAAGCACGTGCGGCGCGGCCGTCCTCGGCCGGGCTCTCGCGAGCCCGCGCGACGAGGCGCGGTCTCGCCGTGGTGAGCGACGCCGTCGGGCTCTCGTGGCCCGGCCCGGCCGCCCGCCCTCACCCCGGAGCGCCCGTGCCCGGGAGGACGAGGACATCCGATGGACCTGATCCACGCGCTGTTCGACGCGCAGCTGACGATCGGCGACCAGCATCTGCTGTGGCGCGAGATCGTGGGCAACGGGTTCGGCCTGGCGTCGGCGCTGGGCGGCATGCGGCGCAAGGTGTGGGCGTGGCCCGTGGGCATCGTCGGCAACCTGCTGCTGCTCACGGTGTTCCTCGGCGCGGTGTTCGCGACGCCCAACCCCGTCAACCTGCTCGGCCAGGCGGGCCGCCAGGTGATGTTCGTCGTCGTGTCGGTCTACGGGTGGGTGCAGTGGCGCAAGACCCAGGCGCGGCTCGGTGACGCCGACGCGGACAGCCACGGCGTCGCCGTCGTGCCGCGCTGGGCGTCGTGGCGCCAGCGCGTGTTCCTCGTCGTCGCGCTCGTCGGCGGCACAGCCCTCCTGACCCCGGTCTTCCGCGCGCTCGAGTCGTACGAGCCCGTCTGGGCCGACGCGTGGATCTTCATGGGCTCGCTGCTCGCGACGTACGGCATGGCGAAGGGCTGGGTCGAGTTCTGGCTCATCTGGGTCGCCGTGGACGTCGTGGGCGTGCCCCTGCTGATCTCGGCCGGCTTCTACGCGTCCGCGTTCATGTACGTGTTCTACGGCGCGTTCACGCTCGTCGGGTTCTTCGTGTGGTGGCGCGTCAACCGCCGCGCGGCCGCCGCTGCCGAGGCGGACGCCGCGGCGGCGGGCGCGCCCGCCTGACCCGCCGGTCACCCGACCCCACCCACACCGATACCCCGTCTCGATTGACTGAGACGGGGTATCGCTGCACTATGGGAGGGACCGCCGCCGACGCCGGGCCCGCACCCCGGGCAACCGCGTCGAGGACGGTCGCCCGACCGCAGCCGCCCTCCCAGGGGAGCACCGATGCCCACCACCCCGATCATGCCCGGCGTCACCGAGCCCACCTACGACCTCGCGACCCCGCTCGACCTCGACTACGCCGGCGCGTTCGCCGACGCGACCGAGGAGGACCGCGCCCACCTGCAGCGCGTCCGGCAGTTCGTCCAGGACGAGGTGCTGCCCGTCATCGACGACTACTGGGAGCGCGCCGAGGTCCCGTTCGACCTCGTCAAGCGCATGGGCGAGCTCGACCTGCTGCGTGACGGCGTCGACGTCGACGGTCGTCCGCACGTGAGCCAGCTCGCCGCCGGCCTCGCCGCCATGGAGATGTCGCGGGGCGACGGCTCCGTCGCGACGATCTGCGGCGTCCAGGGCGGTCTCGCGCTGCGCAGCATCCAGATGCTCGGCTCCGACGAGCAGCGGGCGAAGTACGCCGAGCCCATGGCGCGCGGGGAGATCCTCGGCGCGTTCGCGCTCACCGAGCCCACCCACGGCTCGGACTCCGTCTCGCTCGAGACGACGGCGCGCAAGGAGACGCGCGACGGCGTCGAGGGCTACGTGCTGAACGGCGAGAAGAAGTGGATCGGCAACGGGTCGTCGGGCCACGTCACGGTCGTGTGGGCGCGCCTCGTCGGCGACGACGGCGACGGCCAGGTCCACGGGTTCGTCGTGCCGCAGGACACCCCGGGCTACACGGGCACGACCATCACCGGCAAGGTGTCGCTCCGCGCGATCTGGCAGGCGCACGTCGTGCTCGACGACGTGTTCGTCCCCGCCGAGAACGCCCTGCCCGGCGCGCGGTCGTTCAAGGACACGTCGCGCGTGCTCTTCGCGACGCGCCTCGGGGTGGCGTGGGCCGCCGTCGGGCACGCGGTCGCGTGCTACGAGGCCGCGGTCGCGTACGCGAAGCAGCGCGTCCAGTTCGGGCGCCCGCTCGCCGCGAACCAGATGGTGCAGGAGCGCCTCACGCGGATGCTCTCGACGATCACGCAGCTCCAGCTCCTCGTCGCGCAGATGACGCGGCTCGACGAGGCGGGGACGCTCACCGGCCCGCAGGCGTCGCTCGCGAAGTACACGTGCACCCGCGGGGCGCGCGAGGTCGCGGCGAGCGCGCGCGACCTGCTCGGCGGCAACGGGATCCTGCTCCAGAACCGCGTCGCGCGGCACTTCGCCGACATCGAGGCCCTGCACACGTACGAGGGCACCGAGTCGGTCCAGGCGCTCATCGTCGGGCGCGACATCACGGGCGTCTCCGCGTTCGTCTGACGGTCCCGAGGGCGCACGCCCTCCCCCCGCTCCCCGGCGCCGCTCGCCCCTCCTCGCGGCGCCGGGGCTCCTTCCTGTTCGCCCCGTCTCCTCGCCCTCCCGGATCGGAGTCCCATGAGCACCGACGCCAGCACCCTGCCCGACGCCGCCGCCGTCACCCCCGAGGACGAGGTCACCCCGGTCCTCCTGCACGGCGCGCGCACCCCGTTCGCGCGCTTCCGCGGCGCGCTCGCCTCGCTCTCGGCGGCCGAGCTCGGCGCGCACGCGATCCGCGGCGCGCTCGCGGCCGCGGGCGTCGCGCCGGAGCAGGTCGACACGGTGATCGTCGGGCAGGTCGTGCAGGCGGGCGCCAAGCAGGGCCCCGCGCGCCAGGCCGCGATCCTCGCGGGCCTCGGCTGGGACGTGCCCACCGTGACGATCAACAAGCTGTGCCTCTCGGGCCTCACCGCGATCATCGACGCGGCCCGGCTGGTCCGCACGGGCGAGGCGAGCGTCGTCGTCGCGGGTGGCCAGGAGTCCATGACGAACGCGCCGCACCTCGTCGTCGGGTCGCGCTCCGGGTTCGCGTTCGGGGACGTGACGATGGCCGACTCGCTCACGCACGACGGGCTGAACGACCCGTTCAGCGGCGAGGTCATGGGCGAGCTCACCGACCGCGGCTGCGCGACGCGCGGCATCGGCCGCCCCGAGCAGGACGCGTTCGCGCTGCGCTCGCACCAGCGGGCCGCCGCGGCGCGCGACGCCGGGCGGCTCGCCGAGGAGATCGCCCCCGTCGAGGTGCCGCAACGGCGGGGCGAGCCGGTCGTCGTCGAGCACGACGAGGGCGTGCGCGCCGACACGACGCTCGAGGCCCTGGAGCGCCTGCGCCCGGCCTTCGTGCGGGACGGGACCATCACCGCCGGGTCGAGCTCGCCCCTGTCCGACGGCGCGGCGGCGGTCGTCGTCGCGAGCCGCGCCTTCGCGAAGCGCAACGGCCTGCCGTGGCTCGCCGAGATCGGTGCGGCGGGCCAGGTCGCGGGGCCCGACAACTCGCTGCACTCCCAGCCGGCGCGAGCCATCGAGGCCGCTGTGAAGCGCGAGGGGATCGCCGCGGCGGACCTCGACCTCGTGGAGATCAACGAGGCGTTCGCCGCCGTCGCGCTGCAGTCGGTCGCGGACCTCGGCATCGACGCGGACGTGGTCAACGCCGACGGCGGCGCCATCGCGCTCGGCCACCCGGTCGGCGCGTCGGGCGCTCGGCTCGCGCTGCACCTCGCGCTCGCGCTCCGTCGCCGCGGGGGCGGCGTCGGCGCGGCGGCGCTGTGCGGCGGCGGCGGTCAGGGGGACGCGCTCGTCCTGCGCGTCTGACCCTCCGGGCGGGCCCCCGTCGGGGCTCCGCCGCGCGAGCCGACCAACCCTGGTGCACGATGCTGCACCAGGGTTGGCGCGTTTCGGCCGCCGCGGTGTGACGCAGATCGCGCCACGACGGCCGGGTTTCGCGTCATGGATCGCGTCTGACGTGGTCCCTCTCCCTGGAACCGCCCCCCACGAGAGGACCGTCATGACCACCGTGACCGACGCAGCCCGCCGTACCGCGAGCCGTGCGCGCCGCTCGCACCTGTCCGCCGTCGCCGTCGCGCTCGTCGGGCTCGCCGCAGGCTTCGCCGCGGCGCCCTACCTGCTCGGCTGACGCCTCCCGCTCGACGAGCCCGGGACCGCGGTCCCGGGCTCTCGTCATCCCGCGGTCGTTCTGCTCTCCGCGGGCTCGCGCGCGAGCAGCTCCTCCAGCCGGTCGAGCAGCGGGACCTGGCCCGCGACGACGAGCCCGCGGGCGCGCGCGAGCGAGAACCAGCCGGCCCGGTCGAGCTCCGGGAACTCCTGCATGCGCCCCGAGCGCGGCGGCCACTCCAGCGCGAACGTGTTGCTCGCGATCGTCGTGACGTCGAGGTCCGCCTCCCGCGCCCACGCCGCGACGAGCTTGCCCGCGCGCTGGCGCACCGTGCCGAGGTCGAGGTCCGGCGCCGCGCCGGCGGGAGCCGGGACGCCGAGCTCCTCGGCGAACTCGCGCAGCGCCGCCGCGTGCTCGTCCTCCCCCGGCTCCACCTCGCCCTTGGGGATCGTCCACCCGCCCGCGTCCTTGCGCGCCCACAGCGGGCCCCCCATGTGCCCGAGCAGCACCTCGACGACGTCGGCACGGAACCGGTAGAGCACGAGCCCTGCTGACTGCTTCACCCCTCCTTCCTACACAGCCGACGCCGGACCGGCCCGTCGGGGCCGCGCGGACCACCCGCCGAGGGCGTCTCGGGGTCGTGTCCGGGGGCCTGTCGGGGGTCTGTCGGCGGCACGGCGTAGCGTCGGCAGCACCAGGACCGGGACCGCAGAAGGGGACGACCATGGCCACGCAGAGCGTCACGCACCTCAACCCGCCCGGGCTGCACCGCAACCCCGCGTTCTCGCAGGGCACCATCGTCGAGACGAGCCGCACGCTCTACGTCGGCGGGCAGAACGGCACGGACGCCGCGGGCGCGATCGTCGAGGGCGGCATCGCGGCCCAGACGGCGCAGGCGCTGCGCAACGTCCTCGCCGTGCTGGCCGAGGCAGGCGCCGGGCCAGAGGACGTCGCGCGGCTCGCCGTCTACCTCGACCCCGAGGCCGACCTCATGGAGGGCTTCGCCGCCGTCGGCGAGGTCTGGGGCCCGCACCCCGCCGCCGTGACCGTCCTGCGGGTCGGGATCGCGCGGCCGGGCGCGCTCGTCGAGATCGAGGCGGTCGCGGCGCTCCCCGCCTGACGCGAGGCACCGGCTCCCGCGCGCGACGACGCGGGGGTGCCGCTACTGTCCGGGGGTGCCAGCCCACCGGACCCCGTACCGCACCCTCTGGCGGGCCGCGGCGTACGGGGTCGCGGCCTCCCTCCCCGTGCTCGCGCTCGCGTGGCTCGTGCGCACGGAGTCGGGGGTCGTCGTCGACGCGGACCGCGCCGCCGTCGCCGCGGCGACCCGGTTCGCCGGCGAGCGCCCCGCGCTCGAGCGCGCGCTCCTCGTGGGACAGGAGGCGCTCGCCGCGCGGTGGATGAACCTCGCCGCGATGGGCGTGTGCGTCTGGGCGTGGCGACGCCACGGGCTCGGGTCACGAGCGGCCTGGGCGGCCGGGACGATCTGGGGCGCATGGGCTCTCGGCCTCGGCGCGAAGGAGGTCGTCGGCCGCGCGCGGCCCGTCCTCGAGGACGCCGTGTCGACCGTGCCGGGCGCGAGCTTCCCCTCCGGGCACGCGATGAACGCGGCGGCCGTCGGGGTGACGCTCAGCGTGCTCGTCTGGCCGCTGCTCGGGCGGCGAGGCCGCGTCGCGGTGGTCGGCGGTGCGACGGCGCTCGCCCTCGTCACCGCAGCCGACCGCGTGCTGCTCGGCGCGCACTACCCGTCCGACGTCGTCGGCGGGATCCTCTTCGGCGGCGCGGTCGCGGGGGCGTCCGCCGTCGGCTTCCACGGGTGGACCGCCGCGCGGTCCGGCCGTCCCTCCGGTGACACTCCCAGGAACGAGGTCTGATGCATCCCTTCGTGCACCGCTACGAGCTCGACACGACCCGCCCCACGGCGAAGGAGGTGCTGCGCGACGTCGGCCTGCGGGCGTTCCTCCCGGGAGCGGTGCTGTGGGTGGTCATCGTCGCGACGGGCTTCCTCGTCACCGGGCCGCTCGGCGACCTGCCGGGCGAGGTCGCGGTCAACCGGTGGTTCGAGCAACGGCGCACGCCGTTCTGGGACACCGTCACCGACGTGCTCTCCCTCATCGGCACGACCGAGTTCATCATCGGCGGCACGCTGCTCACCGTCGCGCTCGTGTGGTGGCGCACCCGGCAGTGGTGGTTCGTCCTCGTGCCCGCGCTCGCCGTCGCGCTGCAGGCGCTGATCTTCCTCACGTCGTCGATCGTCGTGGGGCGCGAGCGGCCCGACGTCTCGCGGCTCGACGAGGCGCCCCCGACGTCCAGCTTCCCCTCCGGGCACACGGGCGCATCGGCGGCGTTCTACCTGACGCTCGCCCTGCTCGCGCAGCGCATCACGAACCCGGTCCTGCGCGTCGTCGTGACGGTGCTGTGCTGCCTCGTGCCTCTCGGCGTCGGCCTCTCGCGGCTCTACCGCGGCGCCCACGGACCCGCGGACGTCGTCGTGGGACTCCTCAACGGCATCGTGTGCTGCGTCCTCGCGTGGCACTACCTGCGCCGGGACCTGCGCTCGAAGCGCTGAGACCCTGGGGGTAGCGCTCCCGGCGCCGGATCCACGAAACGCTCCCCGACCACGACGACGGCGGGCCCGGTCCGAAGACCGGGCCCGCCGTCGTCGTGCGGGGGCGGTCCGGGCGCACGCGGCGCTCGGACCAGCCGTCAGATCACTCGCACAGACCCACCGGGTCCCACGAGCCCCACGTCACGGAACCGGGGAGCTCGCCCTTCGTCCACCACTGGGCCGTGTAGTTCACGCCCGCACGGGACACGGTCTGCCCGCCGGTGTAGACGGCCTCGCGCGACCAGGCCGGGGCGCAGACCGCCGCCTCGACCTCGGGCGCGGTGCCGCAGGGGCCGATCTTCTTCCAGGCGTTGCTCGCGCCCGGCTCCTGGTTGCGGGTCCACCACTGGGCCTTGTACTCCGTGCCCTCGTGCGAGACGACCTCACCACCGGTGTAGACGCCCGTGCCGTACCAGGGCACCGCGCACTCCTCGGCCACGCCGGGGCCCGGGGTCGCCGCGCGCAGCGTCGAGCCCAGGGCGTTGCCGAGCTCGTTGCGGTAGTCACCGGAGAGGTCCCACCACATCGCGCCGCCGTAGCCCTGCGTCGCGACGAACTCGGCCTTCGCCGTCACGGACGCCGGGTCGTCGTAGCTCCACCACTGGTCGCCGTTGTACAGCCAGCTCGCGCCGATCTTCGGGTCGAAGAACTTCTTCCCGCCGAACGAGCGCAGCTCGGCGTACGTCTTGGTGCCGACGTACCCGGCGGCGGGCTGCCAGCCCTTCGTGCCGTCCTTGACGCCATACCAGCCGTGGCCGTAGGCCGCGAGGCCCGCGTTGATCTGCGCCGGGTCCGCGCCCGCCTTCACGTACATGCCGAGCGCGCCGTCGAGGCCGAGGCCCCAGTTCTCCGCGCCGTCGGGGTGCAGGTTGCCCTGGTGGCCCGTCTTGTTCGGGACCCAGCCGCCGTGGAAGTCGTAGCCCTGGACGTTGAGGAAGTCGACGACCGCGAACAGGCGCGGGTCGAGCCAGCCGCCCTGGCCGGCGTTCCAGCCGCCCGCGGGCGCGAACGCCGTCAGCAGGTAGTCCTGGCCCGTCGTCGCGCCGCGCGCGTCGAGCTCGGCACGGAACTCCTCCATGAGGAGCAGGAAGTTCTCCTTGTCCTCCGGGCGGACGTTCGCCGTCTCGCCACCGGTGACCGGCCACTCCCAGTCGATGTCGATGCCGTCGAAGATGCCGGCCGCGACGCCGGGGCCGCCCTTGCCGTCGACGACCGGCAGGTTGCCGTCGATGTAGAGGTCGAGGCACGAGTCGACGAGCCGCGTACGACCCTCGGCCGTGGACGCCGCCTCGGAGAAGTTGTCCGACCAGGTCCAACCGCCGAGGGAGACGAGGATCTTCGTCTCCGGGCTGACGGCCTTGAGCTTCTTGAGCTGGTTGAAGTTGCCGGCGAGCTTCTGGCCCGGCTTGTCGGCCTTGCCGTCGACGGAGTCCGCGGCGGGCACCTCCGCGACGAAGTCGTTGAGGGGGTCGCCCTCGCCGGGGACGTCGGCGATGTCGCACACCAGGTCGGTCGTGACGTTGCCGAACGCGTAGTTGATGTGGGTGAGGTCCTCGATCGCTCCGGTGCGCACGAGGTCGGCCACGTGGAAGTCGCGGGTGACGCGCGAGTCGGCCATGACGTAGCCGACGCTGCGGAACCCGTTGATGTCCGACGGCCCGGCGACGGAGGCCGCCGGCTTGGCCGTGGGCTGGGGCGCCGCCGCGGCGGGCGACGCGAAGGTGGCGGCCGTGAGGGCGAGCGCCCCGACGACGGCGGAGGCCGTGACCACGCGCGAGCGTCGTGGCGAGGTCCTGGCGAACGAGCGGCCGGGGGCAGCCGCGCTGGGTGTCGATCGATCGGTCATGAAGGCCTCGTTGCTCTTCGGCCCGGGCTGGGGATCCCGGGATTTGTTCGGTCTCCTGCAAGATACCCGTGCGCCTCCCCGTAACGCCAGGGTCCGAACGAAACCGTTACCGCTGTCGGTGGCAGGGCGCAGAGTAGGGCGGTGAGCTTCGACCGCGCGCCGCACGCGCCCGTGCTGCGCGCCCGCCCGACGATCGCGCACCTCGACGCCGACGCGTTCTTCGCCGCCGTCGAGCAGCACCAGCGGCCGTCCCTGCGCGGGCGCCCGGTGCTCGTCGGCGGCGTGGGGCCGCGCAGCGTCGTCGCGACGGCGTCGTACGAGGCCCGGCAGTACGGCGCCCGCTCGGCGATGCCAATGGAGCAGGCACGGCGGCTTTGCCCGCCGTCGACGGTCGTCGTCGTGCCGCGGTTCGCCGCGTACTCGGCCTACTCGGCACGGATCATGGCGGCGTTGCGCGAGGTGACGGACCTCGTCGAGCCCGTGAGCATCGACGAGGCGTTCGCCGACGTCGCCGCGGCCGTCGGGCCGGAGACCGACCTCGAGGCGCTCGCCACGGGGATCCGCGAGCGGGCGCGCGAGCTGAGCGGCCTGCCCGTCTCGCTCGGGCTCGGGCGGTCCAAGCTCGTCGCGAAGCTCGCCTCGGAGGCCGCGAAGCCGGGCGGGGTCCGGGTCGTCGGGGCCGACGACGAGGACCCGTTCCTGCTCGACCTGCCCGTGCGGGCGCTGTGGGGCGTCGGCCCGGTGTCGGCCGCGCGGCTCGACGAGCTCGGGGTGCGCACCGTCGCCGACCTGCGCCGCCAGCCGCTCGACACGCTGCTCCTCGTCGCGGGCGAGGCGGGCGGCACCAACCTCTACCGGATCGCGCGCGGCTGGGACGACCGCCCGGTCTCCACGGTGCGGGAGCGCAAGTCCGCGGGCGCGGAGCACACGTTCGACACCGACCTGCACGGCCGGGCCGCGATCGCCGGGGCGCTCGACCCGGTGGTCGACGCCGCCCTGGCCCGCCTCGAGCGGCACGCCGTCGCGGCGCGCACCGTCGTGGTCAAGGTGCGCCTCGCGTCCTTCACGACCCTCACCCGCTCGGTCACGCTGTCCCGCCCGACGACCGACGAGAGCGCCCTGCGCGACGCGGCCCACCGCGCGCTCCGCCTCGCGGACGTCACCGAGCCCGTCCGCCTGCTCGGGGTCGCGTTCCACGCGCTCTCCGAGCACGCGCAGCTCATGCTGCCGCTCGGCGCGGACGCGCCGGAGGACCCCGCCGTTCCGATCGCCGCGGAGGTGGTGGGCGCCGAGGCGGCGGGCGGTGAGGCGGTCGGCACCGAGGCGACCGGCGCGGAACAGGTGCTACCGCCGTCCGCCTCGGGGCGCGTCCGGGCGACGGCCGCCCTCCTCGCCCCCGGCCTCGACGTCGCCACCACGGCTGACGGGCGCGGGTGGGTCGTGCGCGTCGGCGACGACGGCCGTGTCGCCGTCCGCTTCGAGACGGCGCGGACCGGCCCGGGCTACCAGCGCTGGGTCGACCCGGAGGCGGAGGAGCTCGCGCTCGTCGAGCCGCTCGGCCCGGACGGCGAGCCCGTGCGCGCCTCGCCCGCCGACGACGACGCGTAACCGCGAGCCGTCGCACCCGCGCGCGTGTCGTCCGCGCTCGTCCCGCCCGCGCTCGTCTCGCCCGCGCTCGTGTCGCCCGTGCTCGTCCCGCCCGCGCTCGTCTCGCCCGCGCTCGTCCCATCCGTGCTCGTCCCGACCGCCCTCGTCCCGTCCGGGCTCATCTCGTCCGCGCTCGTCACGTCCGTGCGCGCGCCGTCCGTGCGCGCGCCCACCGTCCCGGTCCTGCCCGACGACGGCCGGTCGGCGCGCTGCCGACCGGGCCCCGCGCCGTCGGGCAGCCGCGGGACGACCCCGGCCGCGACGAGGAGGAGCGCCGCGCCTACCCAGAACGCGGCCTGCGGCCCGACGACGTCGCTCAGCCCGCCCGTCGCGAGCGCGCCGACCGCCTGCCCGGCCGTGAGCGCGACGAAGAGGGCGGCGGTCGCGCGCCCGGCGGCGTGCGGGCGCAGCGCTGTGCCCCACGCGATGAGCACGCCGCTCAGGGCGGTGTAGGCGCCGCCGAAGAGGGCGCCCGCCACCGCCACGACGGGCACGCTGCCCGGGGCGAGGGCCAGGGCGGCGGTGCCGACCGCCGTCGCGACGGCCGTCACGACCCAGGCGCCGCGCAGACCGAGCACGCGGACGGCGTCGCCGCTCAGGGCACCGAGGACCGCCGCCGCGCCGAGGAGGCACCAGAGGGCCGCCGTCGCGCGGCCGGGGAGGCCACCGGTCACGGTGACGAGGTCGCGCCCGAACGTCCAGACCGCAGCGCTGCCGATCCCGGCCACCGCGGCCGCGAACCCGGCGCGCCCGAGCGACCGCCCGCCCGCGCCGCCGGACGCGGGCGGCGACTCGGGGGCCGCGGGCCAGCGCGCGCTCCGGTCGACGACCGCCGCCGTGACCACCGCCCCGACCGCGGCGGCGCACCACACGGGACGCCAGACGTCCGGCGCGACGAGCGTCGCCGCCCCCACGAGCGCCACGCCGACGCCCGTCCCGGAGTTCACGACGGCCTGCATGCGCCCGGCCCGGCGGCCGTCGACCGTCGCGCCGACCGCGGCGACGAGCGCGGGCGACGCCGCACCGGCGGCGCTGCCCGCGACGAGCACGCCCGCCGCGAGGCTCGCGGACGACCACGACAGCCCGACCAGAACCGCCCCTGCCGCGGCGAGCGCCGCGGCGGCCCAGACGACCGTGCGCGGGGAACGTCGGGCCATCGCGCGCTGCGCCCCGAGCGCGGCGGCGCAGTAGGCGGCGAAGCTGCCGGCGGCGATCGCGCCTGCGGCGGCGGACGAGAGGCCGAGCTCGCTCGTGAGGGTCGGGAGCTGGAGGCCGTACCCGTAGCGGACGACGCCGTACGTCACCGCGACGAGGCCGGTGCCCGCGGCGACCAGGCGGCCGGGGGCGGGCGCGGCAGGGCGTAACGATCGTTTCACCATAGTGATCGTTACGCTATCCCCATGCCCCGGACCGACGCACGCCGACCGGCCCGCGACCGCCTGCTCGACGCCGCGGAAGCGCTGTTCGTCGAGCACGGGATCGCGGCGACCGGCGTCGACGCCGTGCTCCGCCGCGCCGAGGTCTCCCCCGCCACCTTGTACGCGCACTTCGCCGGCAAGGACCACCTCGTCGCGGCCTACCTGGAGCGGCGACACGAGCGCTGGCGCGCCGCCTGGGACGCGGCGCTGGACCGCTGCGGAGACGACGCGGACGCACGGGCGCTCGCCGTCTTCGACGCGCTCGACGGCTTCCCCACCGCGACGAGCACCCGCGGCTGCGCGTTCCTCGCCGCTGCGGTCGAGGTCACGGACCCCGAGCACCCCGCGTACCAATGGCTCGCCGCCGACACCCGGTTGCTCGTCGACCGGCTACGCGACCTCGCCGCCGCGACCGGCGCCGCAGACCCCGACGCCCTCGCGGCCGAGCTTCTCGCGCTCTACGACGGCGCGCTCGCCTCCCGCACGCGCCGCGCCGTCGCGGGCGACGACGGCCCGACGCCCCTCCCGTGGCGCGACCTCGCGGCGGGAGCGGTCGCGCGCCACCGCGCCTGAACTGCCCGGCGCTGCTGATGCGCTCCCCCGCGTGCGCGGCGATCCTGGACGCAGGGCCGCGTCACGACACGAGGGAGGCCCCGTGGAGTCCGTGCAGGGGAACGCGCCGCAGACCGAACCACCCGAGGACGACGAACCCGCGGTCGACCCGCGGGCCCACGCCAACCGGTGGCGCGCGCTCGTCGTCCTGGCGGTCGCGCTGTCGATGGTCGTCATCGACGGGACGATCGTCGCCGTCGCCGTCCCGGACATCGTCGCCGACCTCGACCTCGGGCTGAGCGAGGCGCAGTGGATCAGCGCCTCGTACGCCGTCGTGCTGGCCGCGCTGCTGCTCTCGTCGGGCCGTCTCGGGGACCGGCTCGGGCGACGGCGGCTCCTCGTGGCGGGCGTCGTCGTCTTCCTCGCCGGGTCGCTGCTCGCCGCTGCGGCCGACGACGGCGGCTCGCTCATCGTCGGGCGGCTCGCCCAGGGCCTCGGCGCGGCCGCGATCCTGCCCTCGACGCTGTCGACCGTGAACGCGACGTTCCGCGGCAAGGACCGGGCCGCGGCGTTCGGGGTGTGGGGCGCCGTCATCTCCGGCGCCGCCGCGGTCGGCCCGCTCGCGGGCGGGTGGATCACGACGTCGTTCACGTGGCCGTGGATCTTCCTCGTCAACGTCCCCGTCGGCGCGCTCGTCGTGGTCGGCGCCTACCTCTGGGTGCCCGAGACTCGGGCGCACGCGTTCGCCCCCGGGCTCGACCTCATCGGGCTCCTGCTGTCCGCGCTCGGGTTCGGCGCGCTCGTGTTCGGACTCATCGAGGGCCAGACGTTCGGCTGGTGGAGCCCGAAGGGGGACGTCGAGCTGCTCGGGGCGACCTGGCCGACGTCCGCGCCCGTCTCGCCCACCCCCGTGTTCCTCGCCGCCGGGCTGCTCCTGCTCGTGCTCTTCGTCGTGTGGGAGCGGCACCGCGCGCGGGTGCGGCGGTCCGCGCTGCTCGACCTCACGCTGTTCCGCATCCCGACGTTCCGGTGGGGCAACGTCACCGCGACGACCGTCGCCGTCGGCGAGTTCGGCATCATCTTCGTCCTGCCGCTCTTCCTCGTGAACGTGCTCGCGCTGTCCACCATGGGCGCCGGGCTCGTGCTCGCGGCGATGGCGCTCGGCGCGTTCCTCTCCGGCGCGTCGGCGCGTCACCTCGCCGCCGCCGTCGGCGCCCCGCTCGTCGTGGTCATCGGCCTCGCGCTCGAGATCGTCGGGGTCGCCGCCGTCGCGCTCACGGTCACCGCGACCGTCTCCCCGTGGCTGCTCGCGGCCCTGCTCGTCGTCTACGGCGTCGGGCTCGGCCTCGCCTCCGCGCAGCTCACCAGCACGACCCTCGTGCAGGTCCCCGCCGAGGAGTCCGGCCAGGGCTCCGCCACGCAGTCGACGGCGCGGCAGGTCGGCTCCGCGCTCGGGACCGCGCTCGTCGGGACCGCGCTCGCCGTCCTGCTCGCGAGCGCCGTGCCCGCGGCCCTCGACGGCGAGGGCCTGCCCGACGCCGAGGTCACGCGCCTCGCCGACGCGACGAGCGGCTCCGCCGGCGACGTCATCGCGAAGCTGCGCGCCGAGGGCACCCACGGCGAGCTCGGGCCGCAGGAACCCGAGGTCGTCGACGCGCTCGCGTCCGGGTTCGCCGAAGCGACCCGCGGGTCGCTGCTCGTCGCCGGGGCGTTCCTCGTGCTCGGCCTCGCGTCCGCGACGGCCGTCGTGCGGGCGTCGCGCCGGTCGGGGTGAGGGTCGGGCCCGACGCCGGAGCGGGTCCCGCCCGGCGCGGGGTCGCGCCGAGCCCGGTGCCGGGTCGAGCCGACGCGGGTTACGCCAGGCGGTGCCAGACGCCCCCGGACACGACCTCGACCGCGCCGTCGACCACGAAGGCCGTCTCGTCGTCGACCGCGTACGCCGGCCCGCCCAGGGCGGCAGCCCACCGCCGCGCCGCGGCCTCCGTGTTGTCGGGCAGGTCCGGGTGGCCCAGGTGGGGGAACATCGAGAAGTCGACGAGCCCCAGCGGCGTCGCGTCCTCGCCGTCGGGCGGCTCCCACCCCACGAACTCCGCGCCGACGCGCGGCGTCAGGGCCATGCTGCCGCCGCTCATCCCGACGTAGACCGTCTCGGCGAGCGACGGCACGAGGTCCCCGAACCCCGACCGCCGCATCCAGTACGCCAGGTACCCCGCGTCACCGCCCGCAGCCAGCAGCACGTCCGTCTCCCGGACGAGCGGCACCCAGCGGTCCGCCGGGATGCTCGGCAGCGCCGTCAGCTCCAGCACGCCAACCGACCCCCACCCCAACCCCGCCATGTGGTCCGACTCCCCCGTGATGAAGTCCCGGGCGTTCTTCCCCGGCCCCACCCACGGGTGGCCGTACAACGCCGTCGGGATGCACAGCGCCGAGCACTCACCGATCGGCCGGCCCAGCAGCCCGACGAGCGCCCCCTCGATGGTCGGGTTCGTGACTCCCCCTGACGTGAGCAACAGTTTCATCGCGTCCTCCCCGGCTCCGACGGTCTGCACGGTAGACCGCGGCGCGGAGGGGAACTCATCGCTGCACCGCCGCACGGCCCGAGAGCCTTCAGGCGACGGGCCGTCATCCGTCACCGCGGGTGCTCGTCGCCTCGCTACAGTGCGGTCACCGGCGGCGGTCGTCGGTCGGACAGCCGACGACGAGGAGAGTGCCGTGCGACCGGTATCAGACCAACACCCCCGACTGGCCCGGATGGACGCGTGGACCTGGAAGTTCCGACTGTGGGCCCCTCCGCTGATGTGTCCGCCGTTCCTGGTGTCGGCGGTCCTCGTCCCGGTCCCGCCGGGAACGACGGCCTTCGTGTTGGCGGCTTTCACGCCTAGCACCATCGTCCTGATGTGGGAGCAGGCGCGGACCCGCCGATGGCATCCGCCGGCGGACGAGAAGACGCCCCGACGGATAGCGGTTGGCGTCGTCGCGGTGGCGGCGGCAGTCGTGGCGGCCTACTACGCCATGCAGATGTGGGGCGGCGTGGGCTGCGTCCTGGGAGCGATCGCCTGGTACGGCGCGACGTGGGCCGCCGCACGGCACATCGCTGCGCAGCTGCGCGCTGTGCAGGAGCGACGGGCAGCAGCGGCACAGCCGGCGACCGTGAAGTGACGAGCATTGGAGCGCTGGCGCGTCCCGGCCAGGCCCAGGGCGCTCCGAGAGGGCGACAGATATCTCCGCATGACGAAGGGCCCCACAGCCGCAGAATTCTGCGGCTCTGGGGCCCTTCGGGTGGCGGTAGCGGTGGGCTTGGATGGTCGCCTTCGACCTCGTAGGTCGAACCCGGAAGAAAACGCGGCTGACCTGCAGCGATACTCAGGAGCAGTCTGGACTGGACTGCGTCTTGGGGCACGGGATCTGTCGCCAAAACGGAGGGAAAGAGGTGAGGCATCCGGCTACAGCCGGAGGGAAGCAGAGCCGGTCGCCCCTGCGGAGCGGCGCCCCGGCTTCGGGGCGAAGCCCGGGGGCGCCACCAAATACCCATGGCCCGACCTGCGCATATACCGGAGATCGGGCCACGTCGCCCTCGCGATGCGCCACCAGATGTACATGGGGGCGAGCGTGATCCAGAAGGGTCGCGCAAGAGACATGGCGGTGCGCGTCGCCCACGGTCCGGTGGCCCCGATCTTCCGGCATCCGGCTCCGGAGCAAGGTGGGGCGCCACCAAATGAACATGGCTTGACCTGCGGAGACGCATCGCGGAACCCCTCAGGCACACGGGGTGCCACCAAATACCCATGGCTTCCGGAGCTCGAAGGCTCCGACGCGCGGGCGGTTGGTAGGCGGCAGCGGCACGCACGGGGCTACGGGTGCCGCCCGCCGTGACCGTCCGCAGGTTACGGAGCGCAACCCCGGTACCGCTCCCCAGCGACGACGACGCGGCGGTCGGGCAGCGCGGTCGAGCGGTGGGGTGCGCGTAGCGAGCGCAGCGAGCGGAGCGCGGGGCCCCACCGGGAGGCCGCGCAACTGGCCGTCGCGACGTCGTCGCCTTCGGCGCGATGACGGGGGCGCCACCAAATACCCATGGACGACGCGCGGCAAGCCGCCGCGCGTCGTCTCGCTGTCCGTGGACGACGCCGAGCGGGCGCCGGGCTCGGGGCGCGCGCTCCTTGAGCCAGTAAGGAAAGTTCTCACGAGATGGGCATGGGTGCTACGGCACGGTGCCACCATCGTCGCCGGGAGCACGAAAGTTGCGCCATACGTCTGCCGGTACTGGCGGCTCAGGCACACCGAACCTCTTCCTTACGACCGGATCATCCCGCTTCGGCTCGTACTTGCCAAGGTTTTTCATCACCATAGTACGCGCCGCGAACTGCAACAGACCTATTTCATTATTCTTCCGATAGGCAGCACAGATATTCTGGTATTCAAGACTGGCCACCAGCGCGAAGAAGATGAAGACCATAGTCTCCAGTTTGCCGTCGCCGGGCTCGCGCTTTGGAGCGCGGTACTGGTGCTCGGCATGGTCTGTCAACTGTTCGCCAATGGCTAGGAGTTCCTCGTTTTCGATTTCAGCATCGACGCGATGAGCGAGGCGATTGCGGAGCCGATTGAGCGAGCGGAGCGCCGATACATCGGCGTCCCGAAACGCACCGAGCGCGTGACAAAGAGCAACCTTGTTGGCGAACGTTAGGCGGTCAGTAGGCAGCGCCGACGGGTTGGCGAGGTGAACACTCAGGGCGTTATTCACGCACAACTCTAGCCAAAGATGCCCCTTGAGAAAGCACTCAAGGGAAGACTTGGTACCCATGTGTTCGCGAAACAATAGGTAGTCGAGCGGCACGGTATCCCCTTTGGCCCTACGGGTTAATCGTCAATATCGCAGAAGTGCGGCGAGCAGGTTTGGTCCAATTGGCCCCAGCGGGCGACGATGTCGTAAGCCTATGCTCACTCGTTGACTGGGACTCCCTCGTACGAGCGTCGAACCTCGTACACCGCGATATCCTTGAGCGCGAGTGTGAAGACGGGTGCGCGACCCAGAGGGTGCTGGGAATCGGCGTCGGCAACGTCTTGGGCGCCGAAGAACAAAACGTACGTAGCATGCCCGCTCTGAGCGCTCGGCAACTTGATCCCGTCGACACGCTCTTTCAGGGCCCAACGCAAGTACTCAGTCACCACCTGTGTCGGCACGTACTCACGATGCTCGCGGCCATCTGGGATGATCGGCCTAGTGATCTCCTTGACAAAGTAATGCAAGTACTGCGAGTTCTGGTAAGACTCAAAACCGGGCTCGTCAAAGTAGTGCAGAGGAACCGGCTCGCGCGTGAGGTCGATGATCCGTAGCTCACGGGTGCTGCGGAAAGCGCCGATCCGCGCATACGGCTTCGGACCGTGTCCGGCGATCTCCTTAACGGCAGTCTGAGCGTCACCGGAGACGTAGAACATTACGATGCCAGGTGGACTCATCCGGTTGGGCGTCGCCGCATCCTTCTGCGGCGGAGGGCCGAGCCACTCCGCGGTTGGCTTACCGAGGTGTGGTGAGTCGATGAGGCGGCCCCGGTAGTAAGCGCTTCCCGCCGGCTCCGTGATCAGCAGGTCCATCTCGGTGATTGTGTTTGCGAGGGCGGTGAGGAGGCTCGCGATTGCTCGGCTTGGACGCTGCCTCCAGGTATTTGAGTCGAGAGGGAAGGTGTTGAAGGCTGTATCGTCATCATGGTCGTCGTCGAGGAGCATGAACCGGGACTCATGCATGACGGTCCTGCTGAACTCGTCCCACAGGTGCTCCGCCGACTCGACCGCGCGGTCCTCAGGGACCCAGGCCTCGTCGTCGACCGAGTTGACTATCCGGTCCAGGATCCGGCCCTCGTGATCAGCGTCGAAGGCAAGCTCGCAGACGTCGGTCACGGCCTGGGTGCTGTCGTAGGTCGGCAGCGCGTACCAGCCCTCCTCGCTGTCCCAGGGAACGCCGTCGACTGCTCGAGCGAAGTGCCGCTTAACCGCGCTTAGGACCCGTTCAGTGAGCTCGTCCAGCGGCACAGCGAACGGATCGCCTTGCCCGGCGACGCCAGTGCGCCCGCACGCGAAGCACTCGTACTCCCGTACCTGCTCGGCGACTGCGTCGCGCAGGAACTCGTCGGTGATATGTGCCAGGCATACCGCCACATCGGTAGGGCTGTAGTCCAGGTCCAGCAAGTAGTCCGCGTACCCCACGCTGCCCCTCTCGTCGTCTGCCAGATTAATGTGCCACACCGGGCACTTGAGTGACACCCCTTGACCAAGGCTTATCGTGCGTTCCCATAGCGTCACGACAGAGAAGGGCGAGTCAGATCAAGACCGACGCCGGGAACGCTCGCCACGAGCCATCGGCCAGACGCGATCGAAGCCGATCCCGTCTAGGGTCCCGAGCCGGATGTTGTCAGGCAGGTCCCGCGGCACGACAGTTCGGTCCGCAAGGAACGGTGCTCCATCTCGCATACCAGGTGTGTGCTGCGGAGCATCTTCCGCACATCACCATGGATGAGACTCTCGGCGCGGGTGCGCGTGGTGTGATGCGGCGAACGGCGACAGCGGCGCGACGCGGGGACAAAGCGCCGCTGCCGCCGTCGCCCTCCGGCCCTTAATTCGGAGGATCCGCCCGAGGATCGGTGCTAAGTGCTCCTGGCGGGAAGGCAACCCGGCTGGGTTGCTCCCACGCCAAAGACTCGCCAGCCAAGACCCGGGAGAAAGCAAAGCGTGAGCACCTTAATTGGCAACACACGGAACTCGCCCGGACGCTCTTCGGCTCGGCGAGCGTCGTCGTCGTGAACCAATCGCACCCATGCAATGAATGGCGCCGGATACCAAGGGTGGGCTGCCGGACCGTAGTCAGTCAGCTCAGTGCGTAGCGCCTGACGCTCGGCATCCTCAAAGCGACCCCAGCCAGGTGCGTTCGGCGCAAGAGTCGCCTTGAGGAGCTTGACATCTGCGTCCACACCGTCCCGCAGGCACACTGGTGGCTGCATCAGGTCACCTACTACGCCGAGCTCCTTGAGAAGGTGCGAGTGACCCCGTTGCACCGGCTGTTCGGTTACGTCTGAAAACGTTCTTCTGCCCCGATTCGCGGGGACCAGCTTCCGCCCTATGCCAAGTCTTAGGCCGGCTGTCCGGTTGAGCCGCGGTCCGGAACCTTCGCGAGTATGGTCTTGAGCAAGTCGCCGTAACTGCCGTCGAGAGTCTGATCGCCATCGGCGCTAGTTTCACTCTGTAGAACGAAGATCGCGCGAGCTGACTCGCTCCTGATCGCGTTCTGGTCGCGCTCGGGCAGGTTGGCGATGAACGGCTCGAGCGCTGTCAAGACAAGCTGCACCTGCTTCGCTTGTCGCTCGTGGCGACGGTGCTGCGAAGATTCGCGCGCTGCGTAAGCGCCGACACCGGCGACGGCCGCGGTTACGCCCAGCCGGGCCACGGAGGACTGCCAGAGCTCCGCACCATCGGTAAACCATGGCAAAGAACTGACAATGAACCAGACGCCTGCAATCACGAAGACAGTCGCAGCGACCCGTCTCCAAGTGTTGGCCGCGTGGCCCTGATCGTTCGCATAGCTGCCAAAATCCGTGGCGGTTGAGTTCACCCCAACGGCTTCAAGCACCTTTCGTGACTTGGCCTCGTAGTCATCCATCCGAGCACGGTGGGAGTCCGCTTCGCCCCGAGCGCTCTCAAGGGCGGCGTCCCAGGCATCGGTTCGTGCCTTGATCGCATCCTCGTGCTCATCCGTCCACTGGCGTACTGCCTCATCGCCCGTGGACGTAAACGTAGCGATTGCCTCCGTGATCCGCTGCCGTTCGAGCGAGACTGACGAGTCCAGCTCGGATTGCCGAGCCTCCAATGCCTCCAGGGTCGTGGCGAGGCTGCCAGCTCGTGCGTCCACACGGTCCACGGCTGCGAGGACATGATCGCGGAAGCTGTCGGCCGCGGCACTGATACCGCTCATGTATCGCTGGAGTTTTAGAGGCGGCCATTGTCCAAGCGCTGTGATGACCTCGTCGACGTACGGGACGAGTTGTTGCCAGGTGTACTGGCCCGCCGCCACCGCGTCGAGCTGCGAAGCGAAGTTGGTCGCCGCGTTCTGGGTCGCCGCCAGCATGGCAGGACTGATCTCACGACCGTCGGTGTCGTTGCGCCGCCGCTCTAGAAGCTCCAGCACCATGCCGGCGTAATCGAGCGCGTCGCGTTCGGCTTGCGCATCTGGAAGCCCGGTGTCGTTCATCGTCGCGCGTGCCCGCTCTACCACTGTCCACAGGTCATGGTCGTCGAAGCGGGACTTCCACAACGCCATCGTCGCCTCCCAAACGAACCGGCCGCTCGAACTGATCGCGCATACGAGGATGTCGGACATCAGCCGTGGGCGCGCGCCCGTCGCCGGGTGAAATTGGATGATCTGGCTCAGATTGCCCGATGCACGTGCTTCACCGAGACGACGCATGCCGCACCGCCGGTTGACGGCAAGATAGTTCTTGTGTGGCAGAACGAACTGGCTCCGAAAGTGGCGGCTGAGTACCTCTCCGGACTCGGACGTCGGTGGAGCCATGTCGTTGCCGTGGGTCGGCTCGCCGACCACCTAGCTGCGGCAGGGATGATCTCGGACGCCGTCGCCGCCGCGGCGTGGCTCCACGATCTGGGCTACGCCGAGGAGCTGATCGCAACGGGCTTTCACCCACTTGACGGGGCCGCGTTCCTGGAAGAAGAGGGCGCGCCAGCCGAAGTAGTTGGACTCGTTGCGCACCACACCGGAGCCGACACGGAGGCTGAAGAGCGCGGCCTCGAGCGGTTGCTCGACGACATGCCAGCGGGTGATCCCGTCGAGCTCGACATCGTGACGTTGCTGGACCTCGTGACGGCACCGGACGGATCGGTGACCGATCCGGAGACGCGAATCGACGAAATCCTGAGCAGGTACCCCGCATCGAGCCCTGTTCATCGCGCGGTGGCGCGCTCCCGGGGCGAACTGCTGGCATCCGCCGAGCGGGCACGACGCGAACTTGGACTATCCGATGAATGGCCGGCCGGTGTCCTGGAGAGCGTGGTCGAGCCGTAGGCGCATCGATGGGTGGAGGTTCAGCGCCTCGATCTGCGCTCTGGTGAGCCACTCGACGACGTCGCTCTCTGAGCTGGTGCGCTTGTCCCCACCGACGAGGCGCGCACGGAACGCGATCGAGAACTGCTGGCGAACCTCACCGTCGTCGTAGGCCATGACGTGGTGCGGGTTCGTATATGTGCCCGTGATGGTCTCAACCTCGACGTCGTAGCCGGTCTCCTCCTTGACCTCACGGACGACGGTGTCGCCGATGCTCTCGCCCGGCTCGTGACCACCACCGGGCAGGGCCCAGCGATCGTTGTCGGTCTTGTGGATCATGAGCACGCGGCCGTCATCGTCCTGGACGATCGCTACCACCGACGGCACCACAGAGTTGATCGCCGGGGCGTCGGCGACGAGGCGGTCGGCGAATCTTGCCCCAGCGGCCAGGCTCGAGCGGGGGCACGCCGCGTTCGCCGGCCAGGATTCGCGACCAGCTCCGGCTGGCGCAGGCCGGCATCGGGACCACGGTGACCCCGCACGACTTCCGGCGGACGGTCGCGACGCAGGTCGCCAACTCCACGACGGTCGCGAACGCCACCGCGCTGCTCGGGCACGCCGACGAGGCCACCACGACCCGGCACTACGTGAGGCGCACGCACGTGGCTCCGGACCTGCGCGTCGTCATCGACCAGCTCGTCGCTCAGGTGTCGGAGAAGGACGTCCAGGAGGGCAAAGAGCAGTGAAAACGCAGTCCCGGGAACGACGAAGGGCCCCAGACCCGCAGGTTTCTGCGGTTGGGACCCTTCGCGTGGCGGTAGCGGTGGGATTTGAACCCACGGTGGACTTTCACCCACACACGCTTTCGAGGCGTGCTCCTTAGGCCGCTCGGACACGCTACCTCGCCGGGATACCCGGCCCAGGAAGGATACCTGGTCACACCCCCGGACACCGAATCGGCCGGTCAGCCGGTCCTGCGCCGGGTCACTCACGCCCCGCTCGACGCCCGCGCGAGCCGGACCACCCGGCCCGCCCCACGCCGTCGGGCGACACCCGCCGCCGGACCGCGCCGCCGTCGGGCACCCGCCGCCGGGGCACAGGCGTCACTTCCCGGCGAGCGCCTCGGCGAACAGCGGGGTGACGTTGTCGATCGCGTAGATCACGGCCGTGGGCGTTCCGAGCGAGAAGGCGTTGGAGAGGTCCTTGTCGTCGAACACGACGTAGCGGCCGTCGGCGACGGACGGCACGGTCTGGAAGATCGGGAGCGCCTCGACGTCGGCGGCGGTGAAGCCGATGGGCTGGATGACGGTGAGGTCGGCGTCGAGCAGGTCGACGTTCTCGGTGCCGAGGGTCGCGGAGAACTCCTCGCCGGCGGCCTCGTCGATCTCGGGCTTGGTGTCGAACCCGAGGCCCTGCATGAACTCCCCGCGGCTGGAGGTCGAGACGTAGGCGCCGAAGCCCTCGGCCCAGTAGGACCCGATGACGGCGGTCTTGCCCGCGAACTCGGGGTGCTCGTCGCGCGCGGCGGCGAACGCGTCGTCGACCTCGGCGAGCAGCTCGTCGCCGGCCTCGCTACGCCCGAGGGCGGCGGCGATCATGCCGACCTGGTCCTCCATGGGCGTGAGGTAGGCCTCGCCACCCTTGGGGATGGCGACGGTCGGGGCGATCTCGGAGAGCCGCTGGTACCGCTCGGGGTCGCCGGACGACTTCACGTCGAGGATGACGTCGGGGTCGAGCACGGCGATCTGCTCGTACGACGGCTCGAGGGTGCCGATGATCTCGGGCGACTCGTCGTACGCGTCGGCGAGCCACGGGCCGACGCCGTCGCCGCCGAACGCGAGCCAGTCGCTCGCGCCGACGGGCTGGACGCCGAGCGCGAGGGCGGTCTCGGCGTCGCCCCACCCGAGCGCGACGACGCGCTCCGGCTCCTCGGGGATCTCGACGTCGCCGAACGCCGTGGGGATGGTCACCGGGAAGGTGTCTGCGGCGCCGTCGGCGGTCGCGCTACCGGACGGCGTGGGGTCACCGGAGCCGTCCCCGGACGAGCACGCGGCGAGCGCGAGGACGGCGAGTGCGGAGACGGCCGCGAGCGCGCGGCGGGGACGGGTGGTGCTGGTGCGGTGCATGGGACTCCTCAGTCCTCGAAGATCTGGCCGACGGGCTCGCGCTTCTCCGCCTGGAAGCGGTCCTCCGCGCGGCCGTAGGCCCAGTAGCCGGAGAGCGACAGGTCGGAGCGCGGCACGCCGCGCTCGGTGAAGACTCGGCGCAGGGCCTTCACGGCCCCGCGCTCGCCGTGCGCGAAGACGTGGACGCGGCCCTCGCGCCACGGGAGGTCGGCGACGGCGTCGGGGAGGAGCGACGTCGTCCCGGCGGGTGCGTCGCCGCGCAGCACCCAGGTGACCTCGACGCCGTCGGGCGCCTCGAGCGGCAGGCGGTCCGCCTCGGTCCCGACCTCGAGCACGGCGTGCCCGACGGCGTCGCGCGGCATGGCCTCGAGCGCGGCGGCGATCGCGGGGAGCGCGGAGTCGTCGCCGGCGAGCAGGTGCCAGTCGGCGGCCGGATCGGGCAGGTACCCGCCGCCGGGGCCGGAGAGGACGAGGCGGTCGCCGGGCTTCGCGCGCGCGGCCCACGGCCCCGCGAGGCCCTCGTCGCCGTGCACGACGAAGTCGATCGCGAGCCGCTGCGCCGCCTCGTCGACCCAGCGCACGGTGTACGTGCGGGTGACGGGCACGTCCTCGGGCGCGAGCGTGTCGCGCAGCGCCGCGACGTCGTAGGGCGGTTCGAGGCCGAGCTCGGGCTTGGCGAAGTAGATCTTGACGTACTTGTCGGTGTGCTCGTTCGTCGTGAACGCGGCGAACCCGTCGCCCCCGGCGACGACGCGCACGAGGTGCGGGGAGAGCCACGCGGTCTCGAGGACCTCGAGGACCGTCTGGGGGCGGGCGCGCCGCGGGGCGGGCGCGGTGGTGGTCGACATGACAACCTCTCGTCGGTTACTTAGGTGAGGCTAACATCACCGCCTGGGCGCGGGGTCGTGACGCCGGTCACCGCCCTGCGGAGCAGCGCGAGTCGCGCGGTCGTGGCGCCCGAGGGAACTCATACACGCACCCTGTGCCCTCCACAGCGACCGCACAGGCTCGCCCGGCGGAATGGGGGCGTCCTCGACCACGGCGCCCAGCGCCCCGGCACCCGGAGGCCTCGTGTCCCAGCCCGTCCTGTACCTCGTCGACCTCGTCGCGGTCACCGTCCTCGCGTTCGGCCTCTACTTCCCCCGGCACCGGCGCCGCGACCTCGTCGTCGCGTACCTCGGCGTCAACGTGGGGGTGCTCGCGGTCGCGGCGACGCTCGCGACGAGCAGCGTCGGCGCCGGGCTGGGGCTCGGGCTCTTCGGCGTCCTGTCGATCATCCGCCTCCGCTCGACCGAGCTCTCGCAGACCGAGGTCGCCTACTACTTCGCGGCCCTCGCGCTGGGCCTCCTCGGCGGCCTCGGCGCGGCCACCGGCTGGTTGTCCCTCGCCGGCATGGCGCTCGTCGTCGGGGTGATCGCCGTCGTCGACCACCCGCGCGTCCTGCGCCGCGCGCAGAGCCAGACCGTCGTCGTCGACCGCGCCCTCGCCGACCCCGCCGAGCTCACGCGCTACCTGGAGGAACTGCTCGGCGCCGAGGTCCGCGGGGTGAGCGTCCAGCGGCTCGACCTCGTCAACGACACGACCTGGGTCGACGTCCGCTGGACCGCCCCACGGACGCCGCGCCGGGGCGCGCGCCCCGCCCGCCCCGCCGTCCTGCCCGACGACGTCCCCCCGCTCGCGGCCGACGCCGCGCCGCTCCGCGTGGCCGCCACGGCCCCGGACGGTCTCCCCGCCCGGACGGGGACGCGTGCATGAGCCCGCAGACCCTCCCGGCCGACGACCGCGTGCGCGCCGCCCTGCACCCGCTCGCGGGGGTGGACCTCGACGAGCTCGTCGGGACAGCCGCGCTGCTGACCCGGGTCGACCGCAAGTACGTCCTGCCGGTGGACGACGCGGTCGCCGTGCTCGACGCCCTCGCCCGCACGACCGCCGCGCGCGTCCTGGAGATCGACGGCACGCGCAGCGCGGCCTACGAGTCGGTGTACTTCGACACGCCCGACCTCGCGTCGTTCCGCCTCACGGCGACGCGCCGCCGTCGGCGGTTCAAGGTCCGCACCCGCACGTACCTCGACTCCGGCACGAGCTTCCTCGAGGTCAAGACGCGCGCCGCGCGCGGCACGACGTTCAAGCAGCGCGTCGCGCACGACTGCCCGACGGCGCTCGACGGCGGCCGGGAGTTCGTCCACCGGACGCTCGCCGCCGAGGGCATCGACGGCGTGCCGGAGCACGCGCTGGCACCCGGCCTCGTGTCGCGGTACCGCCGCACGACGCTCCTGCTCCCCCGGCCCGACGGCGCCGCGCGCGCCACCGTCGACACCGGGCTCACGTGGGAGCTCGGCCGGCCCGACGGCGCCCGGTCCCTCTCCTGGCCCGTCACCCACCTGGCGGTCGTCGAGACGAAGGGCGGCTCGACGCCGTCGGACCTCGACCGGCTGCTGTGGCGGCACGGCCACCGCCCCGAGCGGATCTCGAAGTACGGCACCGGGCTGGCGCTGCTGCGCCCCGACCTGCCCGACGGCCCCTGGCGGCGCGTGATCCGCCGCCACATCACCCCCTCCCCGGGCGGCACGACGTCCGACCGGACTCCCGACCACCACCTCGCCCGACACCCCGCCCGCACCCCCGGGCACGACGACAGGAGCCTGTGATGCGCATCCGACGACCCCTCACGTACCTCACCGCGGCCGCGGCGGCCGCCGTCCTCGCCGGCTGCTCGGTCCTGGGCAGCGACGCCGCCACGGACGACACGTCCGCGAGCGCGAGCACCACAACCTCGACCACCGCGTCCGACGCCGTCGCCGGCCTCACCCCGGACGAGGCGCGCGCCGACAACACCGAGGTGACGGTGGACGACGCCGACCTCGCGGTCGACGAGGCGTCGGCGACGACCGTCGCGCTCGACGGCGGCACCGCCACCGTGGACGGCGACGGCGTGACCGTCGACGGCGCGACCGTCACCGTGACCGCCCCCGGCACGTACGTGCTAAGCGGCACGCTGGAGGGCCAGGTCGTCGTCGACACCGCCGAGGACGGCCTCGTCCAGCTCGTGCTCGACGACGCCGACATCACCTCGACGACCAACTCCGCCGTGAACGTCCAGGACGCGGAGAAGGTCGCGGTGGTCCTCGCCGACGGCTCGACGAACAGCCTCACCGACGCCGAGGAGCCCTCCGAGCTGGACGCCGACGGCGAGCCCGACGGCGCGCTGTTCTCGACGGCCGACCTCGTGATCGGCGGCGACGGCGCGCTCACCGTCACGTCGCACGCGAACGACGGCATCGTCTCGAAGGACGGCCTCGTCGTCGCGGGCGGCGACCTCACCGTGGACGCGGGCGACGACGGCCTGCGCGGGAAGGACTACCTCGTCGTCACGGGCGGGACGCTCGACGTCACCGCCGCGCAGGACGGGCTGAAGTCGACCGAGGACGGCGACGAGACCCTGGGGTTCGTCGACGTGCGCGGCGGGGACGTCTCCGTCACGTCCGGCGACGACGGCGTGCAGGCGGTGACGGACGTCGTCGTCTCCGGCGGCACGCTGACCGTCACCGCGGCCGGCGGCGCGGGCTCCGACGTGAGCGAGGACGCCTCCGCGAAGGGCCTCAAGGGCGACGTGGGCGTCGTGGTCGGCGACGACGCGACGGTCACCGTCGACGCCGCCGACGACGCGCTGCACTCGGACGGCGCGGTGTCCGTCTCGGGCGGGACCGTCGAGCTGTCGTCCGGCGACGACGGCGTGCACGCCGACGGCGACGTCACCGTCTCCGGCGGTGATCTCACCGTCACGACGTCCGTCGAGGGCATCGAGGGCGCGACCCTCACGATCTCCGGTGGTGACGTCGACGTGACGGCAAGCGACGACGGTCTCAACGCGACGGTCGGGTCGACGACCGGCACCGGCGAGCGCGACGCGGCAGCGGGCGACGCAGCCGCGGGCGACACGGCGGCAGTCGACACGGCAGCAGGTGGCTCGGCGGCGGACGGCTCGACCGACGGCACGATGCCGGAGCCGCCGGACGGTGCACCGGGCGGCACGACGGGCGGCACCCCGCCGGAGATGCCGGCCGACGGCGAGATGCCCGAGCCCCCGCAGGGCGGCGACCTGCCCGACGGCGTCGAGCCCCCCGACGGCGCCGACCTGCCGCAGGGCGGCCCCGGCGGCGGAGCGGGCGGCATAGCGGGCGGCGGCATGGACGCCGACGACGGCTCATCGCTGACGATCTCCGGCGGCACGCTCACGATCGACGCCGGCGGCGACGGGATCGACTCGAACGGGTCGCTCACGGTCACGGGCGGCGAGACGGTCGTCCAGGGCCCGACGAACGACGGCAACGGCGCGCTCGACGTGAACGGCACGTTCACCGTCTCCGGCGGCTCGCTCGTCGCGGCGGGCAGCGCGGGGATGGTCGTCGTCCCGGCCACCGACTCCGAGCAGGGCTGGCTCGCCGCCGACGTCTCCGCGAGCGCCGGCGACACCGTCACCGTCACGGCGGCCGACGGCACCGTCGTCGCCGAGCTCACCGTCACCAAGGAGACGGCGAACGTCGTCGTCTCCTCCCCCGACGTGACGGCCGGCGAGACCTACACGGTGACCGCCCCGTCCGGCTCGGTGACCGCCGTCGCGGGCGAGTGGACGGGCACCGCAGGCCCGGGCGGCGCCGCGCGTCGGCCCGGCACGGCAGGGGACGGCGCTGCGGAAGACGGCGCTGCGGAGGACGGCGCGACGACGGAGGACAGCACGACCTCCGGCACGATCACCGAGTCCTGACCGCATGTCGCCCGGGCCGGAATCCCGGCCCGCGCGTTCCACCGAGGTAGAGCCCCGGTCCCGCGAAGTAGAGCCCCGGTCACGCGAGGTAGAGGCGTGGTCACAGCTCTACCGACCCGACCGCGGCTCTCCTTCGCGTGAACCGCGGCTCTACCTCGCGTGACCTGGGCTCTACCTCGCCCAACCACGGCTCTACCTCGCGTGGACCACGCCTCTACCTCGCCCAACCACGGCTCGACCTCGCGTGGACCACGCCTCTACCTCGCCCGACCACGGCTCTACCTCGCGGGACCTCGGGGCTCCCTCGGGGTGACCAGGGCTACCTCGGCAGGCCGGGTTTCTGTCCCCGCTCTCGTCGTACCGTGGGAGACGTGCCCAGCGACCCGACCGCACCGTCCCCGACCGACCCGACCGAACCGACGACCGCCTCCCCCGCGCACGTGGCGACGTCGGCCGCCGACCTGCCGTCCGCCGTCCCGACCCTGTCGTCGCGGCTCGCGTGGCGGCCGAGCCAGCCGCCGGCGGGCGCGGAGCCCGCGCCGCGGACGGGGACGGTCGAGGACGCGGTGGAGCTGCTGCGCGGGCTGCGGGTCACGGCGCTCACGGGCGCGGGCGTGTCGACGGACTCGGGGATCCCGGACTACCGCGGCCCGGACTCGCCGCCGCGCAACCCGATGACGTACCAGCAGTTCGTGCAGGACGAGGCGTTCCGCCGCCACTACTGGGCGCGCAACCACGTCGGGTGGCAGCACGTGCACCGCACGCACCCGAACGCGGGCCACCGGGCGCTGGCGCGGCTGGAGGACGCGGGCGTGCTCGTCGGGCTCATCACGCAAAACGTGGACCTGCTGCACGAGGACGCGGGCAGCCGCAACGTCATCGACCTGCACGGCCGCTACGACCGCGTGATCTGCCTGCAGTGCGGGCGCGTCATCTCGCGCGAGCACCTGGCCGAGCGCCTGACCGCGCTCAACCCGGGGTTCCTGGAGAGCATCGGCGACGTGGGCGACGTGGAGATCGCGCCGGACGCGGACGCGGTGATCGAGCAGACGTCGCACTTCCGGCCCGCACCGTGCGAGTTCTGCGGCGGGGTGCTCAAGCCGGAGATCGTGTACTTCGGGGAGAACGTGCCGCGCGAACGGGTCGACCGCGCGTTCGCGATGGTCGACGAGGGCGACGCGCTCCTCGTCGCCGGGTCGTCGCTCACGGTGCTGAGCGGGCTGCGGTTCGTGCGGCACGCGGCGAAGGACGGCAAGCCGGTCGTCATCGTCAACCGCGGCTGGACGCGCGGCGACCCGCTCGCGACGCTCAAGATCGAGGCCGGCACCACGGAGACCCTGACCGCCCTCGCCGAGGCGCTCGCGCGCTGAGGCGACCGACCCACGAGCGGTGGGGAGGAAGGACGGCGCCGGGTCGTGGCGGGCCTGGCGGGAGGCGCCGAGGGACGAGGCGCCGGATGGTAGACCCGGCGCCGTCCTTCCTCCCCTCCGCGACCGCGACGACAGGGGGTGCGCTCAGCGCTGCGCGCCGAAGAAGTCGCGGAGCAGCCGTGCGCACTCGTCCTCGCGCACGCCGCCGACGACCTCGACGGCGTGGTTCGCGCGCTGGTCGCGCACGAGGTCCCACACCGAGCCGGTCGCGCCGGCCTTCGGGTCCCACGCCCCGAGCACGAGCCGCTCGACGCGCGCCAGCACGAGCGCGCCCGCGCACATGACGCACGGCTCGAGCGTGACGACGAGCGTGCAGCCCTCGAGGCGCCACTCCCCCCACGTCGCGGCGGCCTGGCGCAGCGCGAGCACCTCGGCGTGCGCGGTCGGGTCGCCCGTCTCCTCGCGCCGGTTGCGCCCCACGCCGAGCAGCCGCCCGTCGGGCCCGACGACGACCGCCCCCACGGGCACGTCGGCGCTCGCGAGCGCGTGGGTCGCCTCGTGCAGCGCGAGGCCCATGAGGGCGTCCCACGTCCGACGGCGCCCCGCGACCGTGGCGGGCGGGAACGCGCCCTCCGTGGCAGGGATCGCGAGCCCGCGCGGCACGGTGCCCGACGCCGTCCCCTCCTCCGGGTGCGCGAGGTCGCCTCGGTGCGCGGGGTCGCCAGAGCGGGCGGGGCCGCCCGGGTGGGCCGGCTCGCCGGGGTGGGCGGCGTCGTCGGGCACGGGACCTCCGGTCGGTAGGAGCGGGCCGCACCAGGCTAGCGACCGGGCGCCCACCCCGTGCGCGGACCGGTTACCGGCCGGTACGGCGGACGGCCCGCGGTCCGATACCGTTGTCACCATGCGCCTGCACGTCGCCGACCACCCGCTCGTGGCCCACAAGCTGACCGTCCTGCGGAACAAGGAGACGACGTCTTCGACGTTCCGGCTCCTCGTCGACGAGCTGGTCACGCTCCTCGCCTACGAGGCGACGCGGGACGTGCGCGTCGAGCCGCACGAGATCGAGACGCCCGTGACCAGGACGGTCGGCGTCCGGCTCGCGGAGCCGCGCCCCCTCGTCGTGCCGATCCTGCGCGCGGGCCTCGGCATGCTCGAGGGCATGACGCGCCTCCTGCCCACGGCGGAGGTCGGGTTCCTCGGGATGCAGCGCGACGAGGAGACGCTCGAGGCGGTCACGTACGCGAACCGCCTCCCCGACGACCTCACGGGCCGGCACGTGTTCCTGCTGGACCCGATGCTCGCGACGGGCGGCACGCTGGTCGCGGCGATCGACTACGTCTTCGCGCGAGGGGCGCGCGACGTGACGGCCGTGTGCCTGCTCGCCGCCCCGGAGGGCATCCAGGTGCTGGAGAAGGCGGTCGGCGAGCGCGTCGACGTCCAGCTCGTGGTCGCGGCGGTCGACGAGCGCCTCGACGAGAAGGCATACATCGTGCCCGGGCTGGGCGACGCGGGCGACCGCCTGTACGGCGTCGTCTGACGCTCCCACCTGCACGAACACCCGCCGGGACGCCCCGGCCCCTGCTTGGCACGCCCGGAACGCGAGATCGCCGCGTTCCGCATGCTGAGAACTTCCACGGCTCCTCTTGGCGTGCCGTGCGCTCCGCTGCCATGCTCGCTCCCGTGAGCACCTCGACCCGTCCCGTCAGCGCGCCGTCCGGCGTGCTCCCGGGCGCGGTCGTGTGCGTCTGTTGTCAGGCCTGAACCCTCTCCCGCACCTCGGTTCAGCCCTCGACCCCTGCCGACCCGCCGGACTCCCGGCGTCGCCGTCGGCCCGACGCACCCGGAGCCACCCATGACGCTCACCGCTACCCGCACCGCACGCCGCACGCCGTCGGCCCGCGTCCCCGCCGCCCGGGCGACGACGCCGCGCCCCACCGCACCGCGGCCCGCCCCCGCACCCCGCGCGGCGGCGCCCGAGCCCGCCGCCCCGCGGCGCAACCCCGGCTTCGTGCTCTACGTCGGCGTCGACGCCGCACCGGGCGAGCAGCCGCAGGCGCAGCTCGTCGAGCTCGCCGAGGCCCTGGGCGAGCTCGCGCGCGACTGGCTGCCGAGCGCCGAGACGTACACGGCGCTCGCGCTCGCCGAGCCCACGACCGCGACGACGTCGCCCGTCCAGGACATCGCCGCGTTCCGCGAGCGGCTCGCGACCCTCTCGCCCGTGCCGCGCGTCGTCATCGACCCCGCGGGGCGCACGGTCACCGTGGAGGGCCGCTCGGCGCGCCTGACCTTCCGCGAGCTCGAGCTGCTGTCGTACCTCGCGCGCACGGCGCACCGGGTCGTGACGCGCGCCGAGCTGCTGGAGACCGTGTGGGCCGACCACGAGGTCGCGAGCGGCAGCCGCACCATCGACGTCCACGTGCGACGCCTGCGCGAGAAGCTCGGGCTGGAGCACGTCATCACCACGGTCCGCGGGCTCGGCTACCGGTTCGACCCGCAGACCCCCGTCGTCCTCGGCGGCTCGGGGGACGCCGCCTGAGGACCGCGCTGCCGGGCCGCGGTCGACGTGGGGGTACGTGGGGGACCACGCGCCCGGCAGCGCAACCCCCTCCTGTGACGACCCTCGCACGCCACCCGCTCGCCGGGCGCGGACGCGCGTGCGGCGATACGTTCGGCCCATGCGCACAGTCATCGCGGGAGGTCACGGCCAGGTGGGCCGTCGCCTGGCCCGGACGCTGGTGGAGCGCGGGGACGACGTCGTCGCCTTCGTGCGGTCCGCCGCGCAGATCACGGATCTCACGGAGCTCGGCGCGCACGTCGCGCTCGTCGACCTCGAGAAGGACGACGCCGTCGCGGTGTCCTTCGAGCTCGAGGGCGCGGACGCCGTCGTGTTCGCCGCGGGCGCCGGTCCCGGCAGCGGGGCGCCGCGCAAGGACGCGGTCGACCGCGCGGGCGCGGCCCTCCTCGCCGACGCCGCCGAGCGCGCCGCGGTGGGGCGCTACGTCCTCGTCTCGTCGCGGGGCGTCGAGGCGGCCCGCGCCGACGAGCGCCCCGACGGCGTCGACGACGTGTTCTGGGCCTACCTGCGCGCGAAGGCCGCCGCGGAGGACGACCTGCGCGCCCGCACGGACCTGCAGTGGACGATCGTCCGGCCCGGCCGTCTCACCGACGACCCGGGCGTCGGGCTCGTGGCCCTCGCCCCCGTGGGCGACGGCGACAAGCCGCGCGGCAAGCGGCGCAAGCCCGGCGCCGCCGTGGGCGAGCGGTCCGACGTGACGCGCGACGACGTCGCGCTCGTGCTCGCGGCGGTGCTCCACGAGCCCCGCTCGGCCGGACTCGTGCTCGACCTCGTGGGTGGCGACCGTCCCGTCGAGGACGCGCTGGCCGACGTCCTGCCCTGACCGCCCGGCCCGGCGACGGAGGTCGGGCGCGTCAGCCCTCGCAGCGGGCCTCGCGCTGCCAGATCAGCCCGAGCGAGTCACGGTCGGGCCGGATGAGGACGTTCGCGATCCGCGCCGTGTAGTTCCAGCCGCCGTAGGACACCTCGTCGCCGAAGCCGTACCACTCCCCCGCTTCCCACGCGGCGTAGCACGCGGGCGCCGCGCTGAAGGGGTCGACCACGAGCTGCTCGGACCACGACCCCGCGTGCAGGACGTACTTCGCCCCGGACCCGGAGGCCTCGCCCAGCGCCACCGTGCGGCGCTCGCCGGCCGCGAGGTCCCACTGGCCCTTCGCCTGCCCGGTGACCCGGAAGGTCAGCGGGACGTTGGAGCCCGCGTTGTCGAGGAGCACGGACACCGTGCGGAACGAGTCACCCCGCTTCGCGTCGTAGTACGGGTCACCGAGGACGAGGCTCCCGCCGGGCGCCACGACCGCGCAGTCGAGCGCGTCGAACCGGGCCGTCACCGTCTCCGCGAACGGGGTGCCGAGGACCGTGCGCGAGAGCTCGAACGTCACCGCACCGGACCGCACCGCGAGGGTGCCCGCGGGCAGGTCGACGCTCGCGCTCGCACCCGGCGCGACCTCGCCGAGGTCGCGCGTGCCGAACGGGGTGCGGACGACGACGCGGGTCGGCTCGTCGGCGTCGTTCCGCAGACCGGTCGTGAGCACCACCCCGCCCCCGCCGGGCGCGCACTGCGTCGTCGCCGTGAGCGTCGCCGCCCAGTCGGGCACGTACGCCGCGCCCCGGTAGGTCGCCGCGAGGGCGGAGTCCTGGAAGCCCTTCCCGAGCACCCAGCGGTACTGGCGGAAGGTCACCTTCCCGGCCTTGACGTCGAGCGCGCCCGTGTCGATCGTGAAGGTCGCCGTCTCCCCCGGCTTGATGCCGCTCACCGGGGCGGAGTCCCCGAGCGCTCCGCCGAGCATCCGGGCGTCGAGCGTCTCCGCCGTGTCGTTCGTCAGGGTGCCGACGAGCCGGATCGAGCCGTCCTGCCAGCGCGCCTCGACCGTCGCCGTGCGCGCCCACGACGGCGCGTAGGTCGTCGCGGCGTACGCCGCGGTCAGCGTGCTCCCCGCCAGGCCGGGGGCGTGGGCCCGCTCGACCGCGAACGTGGCCGTTCCCGCCGGGACGTCGCGCAGGCGGGTGTCGACGGCGAGCGTCGCGGTCGCGCCCGGGGCGACCTCCACGGGCGCGGCGACCCCGTACGGCGTCGTCATCGTGACCCGCAGCGTCGTCGCCCGGTACGGGTTGTGGAACGTCCCGCGCACGACCGTCGAGCCGGCGCCCGCGCCCTTCGGCACGACCCACGTGGCGGTCGCCGACGCGGAGCCGTCCGCGACGGACCAGTCGAAGCAGTCGACGCCCGGGACCTCGTGGCTCGCGAGGGCCGCGCTGTCGGCGAGCACGTCGAGCGTCAGCGACGCCTCCCCGACACCGCCGGGCAGGTCGACGACGGCGTCCCGGCCGCCGTCGACCGTGCGCGTCAGGTCGTCGCGACCGGCGACGGCGAACACCACGGGGACGGTCGAGCGCGTGTTGTCGTAGCGCAGCGCGACCGGGGCGGACGACCGCTCGGTCGCCGGGTCGAGCCGGCACGCCCCGACGGTCGGCGAGTCCACCGCGGGCGCGTGCCGTACGGCGTCGTACGCGGCGGTCACGACGTGCGACCGGCCCGAGCCGTCGAGCCGGGAGACGCGGAACGCGACCTCGCCCGCGGCGACCTGCCGGGAACCGGTGTCGAGGGTCAGCACGGCCTCCGCGCCGGGTGCGACGTCGACCGCGCGCGTCGTGCCGAGCTCTCCGCCGTCCAGGGCCACGCGCAGCGTCGCCGCCGCGTGGTCGTTGCGGAAGGTCCCGCTCACCACCACGGAGCCGCCGCCCTCGGCGGGCGACCACTCCGCCGTCGCCGAGCCCTCGACGCGCCACTCGAAGCAGTCGACGCCGTCGACCACGTGGCGCGCGACGGTCTCCCTGTCCGCGACGACCGTGAACGTCGCGCCCTGCGCACCGACACCACCGGGCACGACCACGTCACGCGTCTCGCCACCCGCGAGCGTCGCGGTCAGGTCGTCACGGCCGGCGACCGAGAACGTCACCGGCACCGTCGACGCCGCGTTGTCCAGGTGCAGCGTCACCGGCGCGGACGACGTGTCCGTCGCCGGGTCGAACACGCACGCGCCCACCGTGGGCTGCCGCGACGCCGACGGCGCGTGCCGCGCCGCGTCGAACGACGCCCGCACCTGGTGCGGCTCCGCACCAGGTGCATCGACGCGCGCCACCCGGAACGTCGCGGACCCCGCCGCGACGTCCCGCGAACCGGTGTCCACGGCGAACGACGCCTCACCGCCCGGCACGACCTCCACGGTCTCCGCGGCGCCGTGCCTGCCTGCGGAGAGGGCCACGCTCAGCGCCGCCACGGCGTGGTCGTTGCGGAACGTGCCCTCGACGACGAACGACCCGGTCTCCGGCGACCAGCGCGTCGTCGCCGAGCCCTCGACGTCCCACTCGAAGCAGTCGACCGCGCCGACCGTGCGCGAGACGAGCGCGTCGCCGTCGGCCCGCAGCGCGTACGTCGCAGGCGCGGCTCCCGCCGGAGAAAGCTCGACCTCGGCACGAGCCCGCGCCGGGACCGTCTGCGCGAGTCCCGGGTGCCCGTCGACCGAGAACTCGACCGGGAGGGTGGAGGCCGAGTTGTCGAAGGTCAGCGTCGCGGCGGCGGACGACGTGTCCGTCTCGGGGTCGAACACGCACTGCGCGACCGCAGCGTCCGGGACGACCGGCGCGATCGTCTGGCCGTCGAGCGCGAGCGCGACGTCGCTCGGCGGCCGCGAGACGACCGCCTCGCCGCCCGGCCCGACGAGCAGCCGCTCCTGCGAGAGCACGAGCATGCTCGCGGGCACCGCCGGCGCGTTGACGTCGACGACCAGCTTGGCGTTCCCCCCGACGCTCGTGCGCCCGGGGAGGTCGGCCGCGCGCCACGCGGGCGTGTCGGGCGCGGCGAGGCCGACCGTGACGGGCGCGCCCGTCCGGTTGGCGACGTCGGCGGTGTACCGCACCGTGCCGTCCGCGTTCTCCGCGCGGACCTGGACGCCGTCGGCCCCGAGCCACGCGAGCGGCACCGCCGCGCTCAGGGTGCGGCTCGCCGTGACCGCCTGGTCGTCGGCTCCGGCCCGCACCTCGACGGGGACGTCGGCGGGGAGCACGCGGAGCGCGCCGTCGTCGCGCTGCTGGACCTCGGGCACGAACGCACCGTTCGCGCGCAGCTCGACCGCCAGCTCGACCGACCGTCCCGCGGACGCACCCCGGGCCGGCGCGGGCAGCACGGTGTCGCTCGCGCACTCGAGGGCGGCGCCATCAGCCGGGGTGGTGCAGGTCCAGCCGTCGTCGACAGGCCGGAGGGACAGCCCCTTCGGCAGCTCGGGCACGGTGAAGCGGACGCCCTGGGCATCACGGTCGCCGGTGTTGGCGGCCGTGAGCGTGAGCGTCGCGGACCCGGGGTTCGCCGCGAGCGTCACGCGCTCGTCGTCGAGCCGGACCTCCGCGCCGACGTACTTCAGCGGCGGCGGCGTGAGGTTGCGCTCCACCGTGCGCAGGCCCTCCGCCTTGACGCGCGCCGGGAACTCGTAGACGCCGCCGCCCCGGGCCGTGACCGTGACGACGAGGTCGCGCGCCTCGCCGGGCGCGAGCACGCCCACCGCGCACGCGAGCGTCCCGCCCGCAGCGGCGGGACCGCACGGGAGCGCAGCCGTGCGCAGCGCGGGGGCGACCGACGCGCCGCGCGCGACGACCGACGACGTGACGGCCTCGACGCCGGCCGGCAGGTCGACCTCGACCGTGACGTTCTGCGCCGCCCTCCCACCCGAGTTCGACACCGTCAGGCGCACGTCCGCGGGCTTGCGCGCCTCCATCTCGATACCGGTCCCGAGCGCGACGTCGAGCGCAGCCGGAGCCGGCTCCGGCGGCGGGTCGACGGGCGTCGGCTCGCCGGTCCCCGGGTCGACGGGGGCCGAGCCGCCGGGAGCCGGGTCGGTGGGCGTCGAGCCGACCGGGCTCGTCCCGCCGGGCGCGCCCCCATCCGCAGGCGGAGCCGTCGTCGCGTCGGGGGTGGCGGGGTCCGTCGGCGCCGGCGGGATGTTGGTGGGGGACGTCGGGTCCGTCGTGGGGTCGGGCGTCGGGGCGGTCGTGCCCGAGCTCGGCGAGGGCGACGGAGACGGGGACGAGCCGGACGGCGTCGGGGACGACTGCGAGGTCGGTGACGGCGTGGCCTCGGGGGTGAAGGCTCCGAGCGCGCCCGCGACGCCCAGCCCGGCGACCGCGAGGACGCCCACGGTGACCGCCGCCGCGGCGATCGGCGCGGACGCGACCAGCGCGAGCAGGCCTCCGGCCCCGGCCGCGGCCAGGGCACCGCCGCCCGCTGCCGCACCGCCGACGGCCGCTGCTCCACCCACTGCGGCGACCCCCGCACCCGCGCCCGCACCGGCCGCTCCCCCGGCGACGCTGCCCGCGGCACCGACGGCTCCCGCCGCCGCACCGGCCCCGCCGATCACCCCGGTCCCGGCGGCACCCGCACCGGCGCCGCCGCCGACGCCCGCACCGGCCCCGGCACCGGTCGCCGCACCGGATCCGCCCGCCGCGCCAGACCCGCCGGCAGCACCCGAACCGCCCGCCGCGCCGGACCCACCGGCGCCCGATCCTCCGGCGCTCGACCCACCGGCGCTCGACCCGCCCGCGCCGCCCGACCCACCGGCGCCCGAACCGCTCGCCGTCCCGCTGCCGGACGCGCCCTGGAGCGCGGCCGCGAGCCCGCCGGCGACCGCCGCGCCACCCGTGGTGGGCAGCGCCGTCCCGACGAGACCGAGCGCACCCACGCCGAGCACGAGCGGGGCGATGACGGCACGCATGCCGTGGGACACGTCGCCCAGCTCGAGCACGAGCCCGCGGCAGTCGTCGCAGCCCTCGAGGTGCGACTCGACGCGCGCCGTCTCGCGCTTGGCGAGGCCCCCGCGCACGTACGACCCGAGGAGCGCGTTGACCGTGCGGCACTCCTCGGCGGGCACGGACGTGAGGGGCTGCTGGAGGTACGCCTGGCGCAGCCCCTCGCGGGCGCGGTACGCGAGCGCGGAGACGCCGTTCGCGGTGAGGCCCAGCAGCGGGGCGATCTCGGCCGGGGACAGGTTCTCGACCTCGGTGTACCAGAGCACGGCACGCCACCGCTCCGGCAGGTCCTGGTAGGCGCGCGTGACCGTCGAGCGCTCGAAGCCCTCGAGGGTCGGGTCCTCCGTCGAGGCCATCGGGCCGAACGCGGACTCGAACGTGCGCTCGTCGTCGGTCGGCTGCGTGCGCCGGGCCCCGCTGACGAGGTCGTACGACAGACGGCGCACGACCGTGAAGAGGTAGGCGCGGAACGTGACGTCCGGGCCGCCGCCGTTCTGCAGCACGGAGAGCGTGCGGGCGAACGCGTCGGACACGACGTCGTCGGCGTCGGCGCCCGAGCGGACGTACTGGCGCGCGACCGTGCGCGCGGCGCTGGCGTGCCGCTCGTAGAGCACCCCGTAGGCGCTCGTGTCCCCTGCACGTACGGCAGTGATGAGCTCGGCGTCGCTGAACGCCTCGCTGTCCACCCGTTGTGCCTGCGTCATCGTCACCCGCCCCGGAGACCGCCCCGAACCGAGGCTACGGTGGCCATAGTAGACGCCCGTCCATCTCACGGGCAGAGGGTTCCCGCCACCGGAACGGCGACGACGGTGCTTTCTGGCTTTCGTCCCCTTTCACCCGGGACGTGAGGTCCTGGAAACTTCTCGCCGTTCCCGCGTCATGGACCGCTCGCCCGCACGTCTCATCTACATGGACCACCTCCAGGGGTACGCCGTGCCCGCGACCGACGCCGTGCGCGAGCGGTGGCGGCGCGCGAGCGCCGACAGCGTCTGGCTACGGCCGGGCGACTGGTACCACCCTGCCGTCGACGCGCTCGTCGAGGCGTTGTGCGAGGAGCGGGACGCGACGCCCGCCGCCGAGCGGCTCGGCCGCGTCCGCGCGGAGGCCGGTGTCGGGATCGGCGAGGCCATCGACGACGTCGTCTGCCTGTACCGCGCCCACGACCGCGAGCCGGTCGTCGACCTGGTCCGCGGCGTGGCGGTCGGCTGGTCCGAGGGGTACGAGGCCAACCCCGTCGCACCCGAGGTCCTGGACCCGGAGTCCGGTCTCGCCACGACCCAGTACCTGGTGCACCGGCTCCGCGAGACGTACGGCGCGGCCGAGCGCGCGGGCCTCGACGCGACCCAGACCCACGGGCTGCTCGTCGTCGACGTCGCGCTCGACGACCTCACCGGGTGGCAGCGGTTCGCGCGCTCGGCGGCGATGGGCCGCGCGCTCACCCACACGTTCGGCGAGGGCCACCCCATGGCCTCGATCGGCAACGGGCTCTTCGTCGTGCTCGGCGAGCGGGACGCCGACGACGCCATGGTGCGCACCGTGCTCCGCCACAACATCGAGCGCATGGGCCTCGCACTGGGGGTCACGGCGATCCTGCGCCGGCCGCCGCGCGTCTGGCTCGAACCGCTCCCCCGCACGCACACGGCCGCCGTCCAGCTCCTCGACACGCTCCAGCGCTGACACGACGACGCCCCGTCCCACGCGGGCGAGCACGTGGTCCGGGGCGTCCGGGGGCGTCTGCGGCCGGCAGGTGACCGACCGCCCGCGAGCAAGGCGGCGACCGCGCGTCAGCGCGGCGTGAAGGTGAGGCAGTCGGCCCGGTCCTCGCCGGACGCGCCCGCCCCGACGCGGATCGACGGCGCGGAGCACTCGAGCGAGGCGTTGTGGACGCACTCCGTGCGCTGGCAGGCCCCGACGTGCGCGAGCACCTTCTCCAGCCCGCCCTTCGTGCCCAGCGGGATGAACGTGGCGCACTCGGCGTCGCCCGTGTGACCGGCGATCGTCACGGCGCCCGCGTGGCACCCGTGGTCGTGGTTGTAGCCGCAGCCGTCGATGGAACACTCGACGACCTGGGGCATCTCCGTGAGGCTGCTCATCGCGATCTCCTGTCTCCGAGGACCCGCCGTGGGTCGGTCTCCGCGTTCCACGGTATTCCCGGAATTCCTCGGTGTATAGCAAGGAAGGCCTTGCTTAGAAATGCAGGAATGCGCAGCAATTAGCGCACGGCATTCTTGCGGAAATGCCGCGTCGCAGGTCAGTTGTCGGTGCCGTCGGCCCGGGGCCGCCAGATGACGAGCGCGCGCGCCTCGCCGTGCTCGACGAGCGTCTCGCGCAGGGCCTCCTCCACCCCGCGCCGCACGCTGCGCCCGCGCGGCACGACGACGACGTCGCCGCTCGCCGCGGCGGCGAACACGCGGCCGCCCGGCTCGACGCGCGCCGAGAGCGCCTCGATGCGCCGCTCGAGCCGCTCGACCTGGGACTCGAGGGCGAGGATCCGCTGGATGCCCGCGAGGTTGATGCCCTCGTCGTGGCTGAGGCGCTGCACCTCGAGCAGCTTCGCGACGTCGCGCAGCGAGTACCGCCGCCCCCGGCCCGCGGTGCGGCGGGGCACCACGAGGCCGAGGCGGTCGTACTGGCGCAGCGTCTGCGGGTGCATGCCCGCGAGCGCGGCCGCCTGCGAGATGACGAGGACGGGCGCGTCCTGGTCGACGTCGCTCGCGGGAGCGCGTCCGACGCCGCCCGAGTCCCCACCGATCGAGAGAGGATGAGTTTCCTGCTGGGGCATCATGGTCGCCCCCCTCACTCCGCGGCCTGGCGGACCAGGTCGGCGCGCACGTCCTGGCCGGCGGTCTCGGCGGCGAACGTCTCGACGGCCTCGCGCGCGGCCTTCGAGAGCTTCTGCGGCACGGCGACCTGGACCGTGACGAGCAGGTCGCCGGTCGACTTCGCGGTCTTCACGCCGCGGCCGCGGACGCGCAGCGTGCGCCCCGAGGGCGTGCCGGCCGGCACCTTGACCTTGACGGTCGAGCCGTCGAGCGTCGGGACGGCGATGGTGGCGCCGAGCGCGGCCTCGGGGAACGTCACCGGGACCGTGATCCGCAGGTTGTTCCCGTCGAGCGAGAACACCGGGTGCGGGGTGACGTGCACGGTGACGACGAGGTCGCCGTCGGGCCCGCCCGCCGTGCCGGGGCGGCCCTTGCCGCGCAGCCGGATCTTCTGGCCGTCGCGGACGCCCGGCGGGATGCGCGTGGTGACCGTGCGGCCGTCGACGGTGAACGTCACGGTCGACCCCTCGACCGCCTGCCGGAACGGCAGGGTCGTGGCGGCCGCGAGGTCTGCGCCCGCACGGGGGCGGGGGCCGCCGAACTGCTGGCCCGCCGCGCCGCCGCCGAACATCGAGCCGAGGATGTCCTCGAACCCGCCCGCGCCCTGGCCGCCGGTCGAGTAGCGCACCCGGGTGCCGCCCGGGCCCCCGCCGCCGCCGAACATGCCGCCGAAGACGTCCTCGAAGCCCGCTCCCCCGGCACCGCCGGGGCCCGCGGAGAAGCGCGCGCCGCCGCCCGCCATCGCCCGGATCGCGTCGTACTGCTCGCGCTCCTTGGGGTCCGACAGCACGGCGTACGCCTCGCCGATCTCCTTGAACTTGGCCTCGGCGCTCGCGTCACCCTGGTTCTGGTCAGGGTGGTACTTGCGGGCGAGCTTGCGGTAGGCCTTCTTGATCGCGGCGTCGTCGGCGTCCTTGGGGACGCCGAGCGCGGCGTAGAAGTCCTTCTCCATCCAGTCCTGTCCGGTCACGGCGCCTCCCTCCTGTCGGTGGTCGTGGTCCTGGTCCTTCGTTCCGTGGCTGCTGCCGGTGGGTCTGCTGCTGGTGATCCTCGCGTGCCCGACGGCGGAGCGCACCTCCGCGCGGGAGGTGCGCCCGCGCCGTCGGGCACGAGGAAGGGGTGGCTACTGCGGGCCGACGACCGAGACGCGCGCGGCGCGCACGACCCGCTCCCCGATCCGGTAGCCCGGCTCGATGACGAGGTTCACCGTGGTGGCGGTGGCCTCGGGGTCGGGCTGGTGCATGAGCGCCTCGTGGACGGTGGGGTCGAACTCGTCCCCGACCGCGCCGTAGCGCTCGATCCCGAACTTCTCGAGCGACGCGTCGAGCTTGTCGGCGATGGCCGCGAACGGCCCCGTCAGCTCGCCGTGCTGCCGCGCGCGGTCGATGTCGTCGAGGACCGGCAGGAGCGCGGTGAGCACGTCCTCGATCCCCTTCGTGCGCGCGGCCTCCTGGTCGCGCAGCGACCGGTTGCGGTAGTTCGTGAAGCTGGCCCGCTCGCGCTGGAGCGCGTCGAGGTGCTCCGCGGCCTCGGCCTTCGCCGCGAGGACCGCGGCGTCGACCCCGGCCTCGTCGGACGGCTCGAAGTCGAGGCCCGCGAGCGGGTCCGTCTCCGCGTCGTCGCCCGCGGAGCCGCCGGCCTCGCCCTCGGGGCGGGGCCGACCGCTCTCCGGGTCGACCTTACGCTTGTCCGTGAACTGGAAGGGCTTGTCGTCGGAGCCCTGGCCGGGCTCGCGCCCGGCCTGCTCCTCGGGGCCCTGCGGGTCGGTCGGTCCGTCGGCCGTCACTTGCGCTCGTCCTCCTCGTCCACGATCTCGGCGTCGACGACGTCCTCGTCCGGGGCGGACGTCGCGCCCGCCGCGGCGGTGGCGTCGTCCTGCGCGGCGCCGGGGTTGCCGGCGGCCTGCTCCTGCTCGGCCGAGGCGTAGAGCGCCTGGCCGATCTTCTGCGAGGACGCGACGAGCTTCTCGTGCGCGGTCTTCACGGCGTCGGCGTCCTCGCCCTCGAGCGCGGACTTGACCGACGCGATGTCGGCCTCGACCTCGGTGACGACGTCGGCGGGGAGCTTCTCCTTGTTCTCGGAGACGAGCTTCTCGGTCGAGTAGACGAACGCCTCGGCCTGGTTGCGGGTCTCCGCGTCCTCGCGACGCTTCTTGTCCTCGGCCGCGTGCTCCTCGGCCTCCTTGACCATGCGGTCGATGTCCTCCTTGGGCAGCGCCGAGCCGCCCGTGATGGTCATCTTCTGCTCCTTGCCGGTGCCGCGGTCCTTCGCGCCGACGTGGACGATGCCGTTCGCGTCGATGTCGAAGGTGACCTCGATCTGCGGCACGCCGCGCGGGGCCGGCGCGATGCCGGTGAGCTCGAACGTGCCGAGCGGCTTGTTGTCGCGCGCGAACTCGCGCTCGCCCTGGAACACCTGGATGAGCACCGACGGCTGGTTGTCCTCGGCCGTCGAGAAGATCTCGCTGCGCTTGGTCGGGATGGCCGTGTTGCGCTCGATGAGCTTGGTCATCACACCGCCCTTGGTCTCGATGCCGAGGGACAGCGGGGTCACGTCGATGAGCAGGACGTCCTTGCGGTCACCGGAGATGACGCCGGCCTGCAGGGCCGCGCCGACGGCGACGACCTCGTCCGGGTTGACGCCCTTGTTCGGCTCCTTGCCGCCCGTGAGCTCCTTGACGACGTCGGTCACGGCCGGCATGCGGGTGGAGCCACCCACGAGCACGACGTGGTCGATGTCGGAGACGGAGACGCCCGCGTCGGAGATGACCTTGTGGAACGGGGCCTTCGTCCGGTCGAGGAGGTCCTGCGTCATCTGCTGGAACTGGGCGCGCGTGAGCTTCTCGTCCAGGTGGATCGGGCCGTTCTCGCTCATCGAGAGGTACTGCATCGAGATGGTGGTGCTCGTCGCGGACGAGAGCTCCTTCTTCGCCTGCTCGGCGGCCTCGCGCAGACGCTGGAGCGCGATCTTGTCCTTCGACAGGTCGACGCCCGAGCTGTTCTTCACCTGCTTGATGAGGTGCTCGACGATGCGGTTGTCCCAGTCGTCGCCACCGAGGCGGTTGTCGCCCGAGGTCGCGCGGACCTGGATCGTGGAGAAGTCGTCCTCGTCCTTGCCGACCTCGAGGAGCGAGACGTCGAACGTGCCGCCGCCCAGGTCGAAGACCAGGATGAGCTCGTCCTCCTTGCCCTTCTCCAGGCCGTAGGCGAGCGCGGCCGCGGTGGGCTCGTTGACGATGCGGGTCACGTTGAGGCCCGCGATCTGCCCGGCGTCCTTGGTCGCCTGGCGCTCGGCGTCGTTGAAGTACGCCGGGACGGTGACGACCGCGTCCGTGACGGGCTCGCCCAGGTACTCCTCGGCGTCGCGCTTGAGCTTGCCCAGGATGCGCGCGGAGATCTCCTGCGCGGTGTACTTCTTGTCGTCGATCTCCACCGACCAGTCGGTGCCCATGTGGCGCTTCACCGAGCTGATGGTGCGGTCGACGTTCGTGACCGCCTGGCGCTTGGCGACCTCGCCGACGAGGACCTCGCCGGTCTTGGAGAAGGCGACCACCGACGGCGTCGTGCGCGACCCCTCGGCGTTCGCGATGACCGTGGGCTCTCCGCCCTCGAGGACGGCGACCACCGAGTTGGTGGTGCCGAGGTCGATCCCGACTGCTCGTGCCATGTGTGTGCCTCCGTCGTTCTGGGTGCCCGACGGCGCTGCTGCGCCTCGGCACACCGGGTTGAGTCTGCTTCACTCAAGGTAGATCCGTGGTCGGTGCTCGCGCAACCTCACCCGGCTCAACTTGAGTCCATCAGGCTCAACCTTCACGCGACCCGCACTATTCCCCGCTCGCGGCCGCCCGGGACCGCGCCTGCTGGCGCGCACGCTGCTCCGCGTAGCCCTCCTGCCAGTCGGCGGCGAGAGGCATGTCGCGGCGGCGGACCTCGTCGACCGCCAGCTCGACGGGGAAGCCCCAGGTGTCGGCGAGCACGAACAGGTGGTCGCCCGTGACGGTCGTGCCCCGGAGCCTGTCGAGCTCTCGGAGCCCTCGGTGCACCGTGCGCCGGAAACGCGACTCCTCGTCCCGCAGCACGCCGCTCAGCTCCTCGTGCTGCTCGACCAGGTTCGGGTAGGCGTCGCGGTACGACTCCGCCACGACGGCGACGAGGTCGTCGACGAACCGGTCCTCCAGCCCGAGCCGGAGCGCGTGCACCACGGCCCGGCGCACGAGCCGCCGCAGCACGTACCCGTGCGCCTTGTTGCTCGGCCGCACGCCGTCGGCGGCGAGGAACGTCGCGGCGCGCACGTGGTCCGCGATCACACGGAACGGGCGCGGGTCGTCCTCGTAGGTGCGACCGCTCAGGTCCTCGAGCCGGTCGACCAGGGGGCGCAGCAGGCTCACGTCGAACACGTCGGGGGTCGCCGTCGCGGCGGCGGCGATGCGCTCCAGCCCGCCCCCGAAGTCGATGCTCGGCTCGTCGAGGAGGACGAAGCCCTCGCTCGTGCGGCGGTAGCGCATGAACACCTGGTTGCCGATCTCGACGAACCGTCCTCCCTCGCTCGCCGGATGGGGCTCCCCGGAAGACGGGTCGTGGAGCTCCGGGCCGAGGTCGTAGAAGACCTCCGAGTCCGGCCCGCAGGGGTCGCCCACGGGCGTGCCCTCCAGGCCACCTCCCCGGCTCCACCAGTTCTCCTCGGCGTCGTAGAGGAAGACCCGGCCGCCGCGCATGCCGTCGCGGTCCCCGTCCGCACGCGACCCCACGTCCACGACCGACGCCTCGATGCCGTGCTCGGCGAACACCGTGACCCAGGCCTGGGCCGCCGTCTCGTCCCGGGGGATCCCGTGCTCGACCGACCCGCGGAAGCACGTGACGTAGAGGCGCGAGAGGTCGACGCCGACGAGCGCGAGGAAGTCGGCGAACCACCGGACCTGCCGCTCGACGTCGGCCGACCCGAGGCTCCAGTTGCCCAGCATCTCGAAGAAGGTCGTGTGCCGTCGGTCGCCGACCTCGTCGATGTCCTGCGACCGCAGGCACGGCTGCGAGTCGACCAGGAGCCGCCCGGCGGCGTGCGGGCGCACGCCGAGCAGGTAGGGCATCAGCGGCTGCATGCCCGCGCCCGTGAACAGGGTCGTCGGGTCTTCGCGCAGGACGAGGGGCGCTCGCTCGATCACGGCGTGCCCCCGGGCGGCGAAGAAGTCGAGGTAGGCCGAGCGGATCTCCTGGGCGTCCATCCGTCGACCCTAGGGACCGGCACCACCGACTTCCAGGGCAATCCCGCGGCGCCGGGCGAGGACGACCGCGCCCCGCCGCGCTGGGACGCGGCGGGGCGGGTGCGGGGCAGGTGCGGGGCGGGGCGGGGCGACGGGAGCCGCGCCGCCCCTCGCTCAGATGAGCTCGACGCCGTCGGCCTGCGGCCCGCGGTCGCTCTGCCGGATCTTGAACCGGACCCGGTCGCCCTCCTCGAGCTCCTCCCCGCCGCGCACGACGGACACGTGCACGAACAGGTCCTCGCCGCCGGCGTCGGGCGTGATGAAGCCGAAGCCGCGGTCGGCGTCGTACCGCGCGACCGTGCCCTCGCCGCCGCGCACGCGCCCGCCGGACGCCGGACGACTCCGCCCGGAGCCGCCCACGAGCTGCACGTTCCGGGCGTTCGGCCCCTTGTCGCCCTCGACGACGTCGTAGGTCACGCGCGCACCCTCGGCGAGCTCGGTGAGCCCGCGGCCCAGGGCGCTGACGTGCACGAACACGTCGTCGCCGCCGCCGTCGGGAGCGACGAAGCCGAAGCCCTTGACGTCGTCGTACCAGGACACGGTGCCGTCGGCGCCGTCCGCCGCGGGCTGCGCGGCCTGCGCGCCGAGCGGCAGCAGGTGGTCCGCCTGCGGGCCCTTCTCGCCCTCGACGACGAGGAACGCCACGCGCTGCCCCTCCGTGACGACGCCGCCCCCGACGATGGCCGAGCTGTGCAGGAAGATCTCGTCGCTGCGCCCGTCGGGCGTGACGAAGCCGTAGCCCTTGGCCGGCTCGTACCAGACGACGGTGCCGAGCACGCCCAGGGGCGCGTCGGCGGCGCGGTCGCCCGTCACGCGGACGCGCCGTGCCTGCGGGCCCCGGTCGCCGGTGCCCATCTCGAACTCGACGACCTGCCCCTCGCGGAGCTGCTTCGGGCCGTCGTCACCGACGATCTCGGACGCGTGCACGAACAGGTCCTCGGCCTCGTTCCCGAGGTCGATGAAGCCGAACCCTCGGTCGGCGTCGAACCATCGGACTGTTCCCTGGGGCACCTAGGACTCCTTGCATCGACAGACAGTGCTGCTCCTAGTGTCCCCGACGCCGCCGCGCCCCGGCGCCGCGGGACCGCTCGGCTGGCCTCAGCGGCCGGTGCCCGACGCGCCGGCGCCCGGCTCCGCGCCCGGGTCGTCGACGTCGTCGCCGCTCCAGCTCCGCTCGTCGCCCGGGTCGACGTCGGTGGGGACCTCGGGGTCCTTCGGCAGCGAGTCGTTGGCGAGCGCGGGGAACGCGCCCGCGGTGCCGATGTCCGGCTCGCCGCGGGCCGGTTCCTGCTCGTCCCGCCAGTCCTGCTCGTCGCCGGTGCCCCGGCGGTCCTGCGGCTGCGACGCGGTCATGAGCGGGACCTCCTGGTCTCCGGCCCGGCCGCCTGGTCGACCGGGCGCACTCCCTCGACCGTACGTCGCCCGGCCGGGCTCACCACCCGGGCCGCGGGCTACGGCGCCGCGGCGGGGACGACGGGCTTCCCCTCGTCCGCCGGGTCGTCCGTCCCGTCGACCACCGGGTCCTGCTCGACCGCCGGGTCCGCGTCCGGCGCGGCGGGCGCGGCGGCGGCCGCCGCACGACGGCGGCGCACCACGAGCACGACCGCACCGGCGAGCGCCGCGACGACGAGCAGCACGGCACCGATCCCGACCCACGGCGCGACGGCGGCGCGCGACGACGCGTCGTCGGCCGCGGCGTCGGCCTCGTCGAGGCGGCCGGTGTCGAGCGCGGCGCGTGCCTCGGCGGTCGAGCCGTCGACGTCCAGCAGGAGGCGGCCGAGGTCGGCGAACGGCCCACCGCCGGTGCTCGCGGCGACGGCGTCGCCGACCGTCCCGACGACCTCGACCGTGCGCGGGAGCACGGTCGCGAGCGCGGCGTACTCCTCGGCGGTGCGGGCGCTCTCGTACTGCGTGCGCACGGCGGCCGGGTCGGGCAGGCCCGCGTCGTCGGCGGCCTGCTGGACCTGGCTGGCGGCCGCAGCGGCGTCGGGCCCGATCGCCTCCCGGGCCGCGTCGGCGTCCGCGAACGCCCAGTCCGTCATCGCGGTGCGCAGCCCCGCGGGCGGGAGCCACTGGCCGTCGGCCGCGTCGAGGGCGACGTAGGCCTCCCTGGCCGGGCCCCGCGCGTCGAGCAGGGCGGTCTCGTCGGCGTCGGCGACCCACGTGCGGTAGGCCGCCTGGGCGTCGGCGACCTCGCCGCGCACCTCGACGAGGTCGAGGAAGCGACGCCCGTCGGTCAGGCCCGGACGGCCCGGCTCGCCGGGGGCGTCGTAGGCGCTCTCCCCCGCGTACGCGGCGGCGACGAGCGTCCCGAGCGTCTCGTCGTCGAGCCCGCCGACGAGCGCGGACACGGCCGTCCACGCGGCGGCGTACGCGTACTCCTCGGTGGCGTCGGCGCCGTCCTGCACGTCGACGTCCGCCCAGGCGACGAGCGGGAGCGCCTCGGCCGCGTCGCGCGCGGGGGCCGGGAACGTCTCGGTCGGGCCGCCCGTCTCCGCCGCGACGCGCTCCCCCACGACCTCGGCCAGGCCCTCGGACACCCACCGGTCCGCGAACCGGTCCCCGGCGAGCCACGCGTGCGAGAGCTCGTGGAAGAGCAGCCCGGCGTCGAGGTCCTCGGGGATGACGATCTCGCCGGAGCCGCGGTCGAACCACGCGTACCCCAGCACCTCGGGCGACACGTCCTCGCGGATGCGCTCGAGGTTCCCCGGCCACGGCATCCCGACGACGCGCTCGAGCGTGGGCAGCCCGGCGGCGACCTGCTCCGCGACGAAGGCGCTCCACTCGGCGTCGCCCGGGAAGCTCTCGAGCACGAGCTCCGTCCCCGCCGCGTCGACCGTCGTCGTGTCGACCTGCGCCGGGTCCCGGAGCGAGACGAACGACCACGTGCCGAGGTCGTCGGTGCTCTCCGTCGCGCGGTGCGTCCGGGTCGTGCCCTCGAGGATCGGGGTGAACCCGTCCCACGTGCTGTCGAAGTCCATCGACGTCGGGGTGACGATCTCGACGGTGACCTGCCCCGGGTCGCCGGCCGCGCTGACGGCGAACGTCGCGTACCCGGGCCCGACGCGCGTGTACCCCTCCGAGCGGATCGGCTCGCCCGGGATCGTGTAGGCCCACTCCACGGTCCGCTCGCGCCCGTAGTTGAGGGGCGAGAACGAGACCCGTGCGGCGCTCGTGGCCGGGTCCTCCGTCGGCTCCAGCGTGACGGGGAGGGTGGCGCCGCCGCTCGTCGCGGTGACGTCCGTCGCCCCCGCCGGCACGGGGATGCCGTAGGCGTCCCAGTAGTAGAAGTACTGGCCGCTGTCGGGCTGCTCGTTGCGCAGCGTCGTCGTCACCCGGACCCGGACCGGGCCGGTGCCGTCCACCTCGTAGCGGACGTGCGACGTCTCCGACAGCCCGTCACCCGGGTCCGCGCTCGCGACCCCCGGCGCCCCCACCACGACCGCGCCCGCGAGCACCCCCACGAGCACCGCGCGCGACGCCGTCCGCCCCGCGCACCGCCCGTCGCCGGACCCTCCTGAGACCACCCCTGCACCGCCGTCCTCGCCGAAGCGCACAGCCCGTCTCCCCCCGCTCGTCGGGACCGGTCGACGACGACCGGGACGGGACACCGGCGGGAACTGTACCGGCTCCCGGGGACGCTCCGGACCACGCCCCGGGACGGGTGCCGGGGCCGCCGTCGGACACCTCGTGGACACCTGGTGCTGGCACGCTGTGCGGGTGACCACCGCACCCGGCCAGCCGTCGCTCGCCCGCCGCCTCGGCACGACGGACGCCGTCGTCGTCGGGCTCGCGTCCATGGTCGGCGCGGGCGTGTTCTCGGCGTTCGCCCCGGCGGCGGCCGCGGCGGGGACGGGCCTGCTCGTCGGCCTCGCCCTGGCCGCCGTCGTCGCGTACGCGAACGCGACGTCGTCGGCCCAGCTCGCCGCGCAGCACCCGACGTCCGGCGGCACGTACGTGTACGGGCGCGAGCACCTGGGCCCGTGGTGGGGCTACGTCGCGGGGTGGGGCTTCGTCGTCGGGAAGACGGCGAGCTGCGCCGCCATGGCGCTCGTCCTCGCCGCGTACGCCGCACCGCCCGGGTGGGAGCGTCCCGTCGCCGCCGCGGCGGTCGTCGTGCTCACCGCGGTCGGCTACCGCGGCGTGACGCGCACGGCCCGCCTCGCGCGCGGGATCGTCGCGGTCGCGCTGCTCGCGATCGCGACGGCGGTCGTCGCGAGCCTCGCGGGGACGACGCCGCGATGGTCCGTCGTCCTCGACGCCGACGGCGCGCACGGCGGCTGGTACGGCGTCCTCCAGGCCGCCGGGCTGCTGTTCTTCGCGTTCGCCGGGTACGCGCGCGTCGCGACGCTCGGCGAGGAGGTACGCGACCCGCGCCGCACCATCCCGCGCGCGGTCCTCGTGTCGCTCGGGACGGTCGTCGTGCTCTACGCCGTCGTGGCGGTCACGCTCCTCGCCGTGCTCGGGCCCGCGCGGCTCGCCGCGTCCGCCGCGCCGCTCGCCGACGCCGTCGCGGCCGGGTCGTGGGCGTGGGCGGGACCGGTCGTGAGCGTCGGCGCGGTCGCCGCGAGCGCCGGCGCGCTCCTCGCCCTCCTGACCGGGGTGAGCCGCACGGGGCTCGCGATGGCCCGCACCGGCGACCTGCCGGGCTGGTTCGCCGCGGTGCACCCCGTGCACCGGGTGCCGCACCGCGCGGAGCTCGCGGTCGGGGCGGCGGTCGTGCTGCTCGTGCTCACGACGGACCTGCGCGGCGCGATCGGGTTCTCGTCGTTCGGGGTGCTCGTCTACTACCTCGTCGCGAACCTCTCGGCGCTGCGCCAGACCGCGCCGCACCGCCTCTACCCGCGCGTCCTCCCCGTGCTCGGCGCGCTCGGGTGCGTCGCGCTCGTCGTCACGCTGCCCGTCCCGAGCGTGGTCGCGGGGGTCGTCGTGCTCGCGGTCGGCGTCGCGCTCCGGGCCGTGCGCGTCCGGTCGTAGCCGCCGTCCCGCTCCGCCCGGCGCACGGCTGCAAGACCCGCCGGCCCCGGGACACGAGCGAGGTATGAGCGGACACCGGACCGTGCGTGCGTCCGCGGCGACGATCGCCGCCCTCCTGGCGGTCGGTCTCGCCGCGGGCTGCGGCGCCCCCGACGGCGCGACCCCCGGGGCGCCGGGCGCGTCCGGGTCGGACCCCGTCGGGCTGGTCGGGATGTGGCGGGTCTCGGGGGCCGACGGCGAGGGCCCCGACACGTGGCTGCGGCTCGACGCCGGGCAGTACATGCTGTGGGGCGACTGCGGCGCGTACGTCGAGGGCGGCTGGGAGGCGGCAGGCCGGACCTTCGTCGCCTCCGACCCGTACGCCGCCGCGGCGGCGTGCGGCGCGGCGGGGATCCCCGAGGTCCCGTGGCTGCGCACGGTGGTCGCCTACGAGCCCGACGGCGAGGGCTGGCGCCTGCTCGACGCGGACGGCGACGTCGTCGCCGGGCTGCAGGTGGACGGCGCCCCGGCCCCGATCCCCGACGCCGCGGAGCACTTCGCGCGGGCCCCCGAGGTGACCGACGACGTGCGGGCGGCATTCGACCCGCCCGCGCCGCTGCCGGGCGGCCTCGCGCCCGCGGAGGTGCGGGACGTCGTCGGGCGGTGGGAGCCGGCCGCGCGCTCCTCCACCGACCCGCACGTCGTCTTCCGCGAGGACGGGACATGGTCCGGCTCCGACGGGTGCAACGGCGGCGGGGGTGCGTGGGCTCTGGACGACGGCGGTCGGCTGCTCGCGACCACGGGCCTCCAGACCCTGATGTGGTGCGAGGGAGAGAGCGTCCCCGGCTACGTCGCCTCGGCAGCCCGTGCCGGCCTGGACGGCGGTCGGCTGGTGCTCGTCGGCCCGGACGGCACGGAGATCGCTCGCCTCGTCCGGGGATGACGCCGCTCCGCCGCGCGATCGACCCGAGCGGCGGGATCGGCCCTCGGGCCGACCCGACGGCGGGCAGGTCGCCCTCGGCCTCAGGACTCGGGCTCGGGCTCCGGGGGCGCGCCCGTGGCGTCGTCGGACTCGACGACGCGTGACGACTCGCCCTCCTCGCCCGCGGGCGGCAGGCCGCGCTCGTCGGACTCGTAGTAGCGGCCGGTGTAGCGGGGACGCAGGAAGTTCTCGGTCGTCAGCACGGCGTCGACCTCCTCGGCCGTGAGCAGGCCGCGCGCGACCACGACGTCGCGCACGGAGGCCCCGGTCCGGGCGGCCTCCGCGCCCACGAGGTCGCCGTTGCGGTGGCCGATGATCTCGTTGAGGTACGTGACGATGCCGATGGAGTCGAGCACGTGGCGGCGGCAGACCTCGACGTTCGCGGTGATGCCCGTGACGCACTTGGTGCGCAGCGCGACGCACGCGTTGGTCAGCAGGTGCAGCGACTCGAACATCGACTGCGCGAGCCCGGGTTCCATGACGTTGAGCTGGAGCTGCCCGGCCTCGGCGGCGTGGGTGATCGTCACGTCGTTGCCCATGACCTTGAAGCAGACCTGGTTGACGACCTCGGGGATGACGGGGTTCACCTTGGCGGGCATGATCGACGACCCGGCCTGGAGCTCGGGCAGGTTGATCTCGCCGAGGCCCGCGCGCGGCCCCGACGACAGCAGCCGCAGGTCGTTGCAGATCTTCGACAGCTTGGCTGCGAGCCGCTTGAGCGCGGAGTGGACGGCGAGGTAGGCGCCGTTGTCGTAGGTCGCCTCGACGAGGTTCTCGGCCGGGACGGTGTGCAGGCCGCTCACCTCGGCGAGCCGTCGCGTCGCGACCTTCGGGTAGCCGGGCGGGGTGTTCAGCCCGGTGCCGATCGCGGTCGCGCCGAGGTTGACCTCGAGCAGCAGCTCGCCCGCGACCTCGAGGCGGCGGATCTCCTCGCCGACGTTGACGGCGAACCCGGCGAACTCCTGGCCGAGGCTCATGGGGACCGCGTCCTGGAGCTGCGTGCGCCCCATCTTCAGGACGTCCGCGAACTCGGACGCCTTCTCGTCGAACGCGCGCTCGAGCCGCCGCACCTCGTCCTGGAGCCGCGCGACGAGCTCGTGGACCGCGAGGCGGAAACCCGTGGGGTAGGCGTCGTTCGTGGACTGCGAGCGGTTGACGTGGTCGTTCGGGTTGATGACGTCGTAGCGGCCCTTCTCGAACCCGGCGAGCTCGAGCGCGAGGTTCGCGACGACCTCGTTGGTGTTCATGTTGACGCTCGTCCCGGCGCCGCCCTGGAACACGTCGACCGGGAACTGGTCGAGGCACCGCCCGTCGCGCAGGATCGCGTCGCACGCGGCGACGATCGCGTCGGCGACGTCGCGCTGGATGGTGCGCAGCTCACGGTTCGCGAGCGCCGAGGCCTTCTTGACCATCACCATGCCGCGCACCATCTCGGGGACGTCGCTCACCGTCGTCCCCGAGATGCGGAAGTTCTCCATGGCGCGGACCGTGTGGACGCCGTAGTAGGCGTCCGCCGGGACCTCCTTCGGTCCCAGCAGGTCCACCTCGGTGCGTGTCCGTTCGCTCGACATGCCCCGACCGTAGCCCGGCCGCACGCTCCCGCACGCCCGGGCGACGCGTCAGGCCACCGGCTCGTACACGAACCGCTCGACGCGCACGACGGACGCGCTCGGGCGGCGCTCGCTCGTCGCGTGCACGCCGAGCCAGAGCCCGAGGAACCCGCCCGCGGCGGCGCTGTCGAGCGTGCGCCCGTCGACCGTCGCGACGTCCACGACCGGCCCGTCGGCGGGCCCGGCGACGAGCCCGTAGTCCTGCCCGCGCACGCGCAGCCCGACGACGACCGGCTCCCCGGGGGCGGCGGTCACCGTCGTCTCTCCGGCCACCGCGTCCGTGCCGCCGCGCCGGTGCACGGCGACGACGCGCCGCTCGTCCCCCGGGCCGCCGTCGACGAGGAGCCGCACGTGGTCGTCCTCGGACTGGCGCACGACGACGCCCGCGCGCTCCCCCGCCGCGGCCGGGACCTGCACGGTGACCGTCACGTCGACGTCGCGGTGCTGCTGGCGCACGCCGAGGAAGGCGGGCGCGCCCGGCTCGGCGAGCGTCGTCGGGCGCACGGGAAGGTCCCAGCCCTCGCCCGCCGGGGTCGCGACGTCGCGCGGCAGGGCGCGCACCGCCGTCCAGCGCGGGTCGTCCGGGCGGACGACGCCGCTCGCCCCGCCCTGGACCGCCGTCCGGGGCGCCGGGCTCGCGAACGGGACCTCGACGGCGTCGGGCACGCGGCCCTCGCCGGGTGCGAGGACGGGCCAGCCGTCCTCCCACACGACGGGGACGAGGAACGTCTCGCGGCCGAGCGGGTAGTGGTAGCCGCCGTAGACGCGCATCGCGAGCAGCACGGCCCACCACGAGCCGTCGGGCGCCTCCACGAGGTCGGCGTGGCCCACGCCGACGACGTCCACCCCGCGCCCGAGGTGCCGGTGCGTGAGCACGGGGTTGGCCTTGTTGCCCTCGTACGGCCCCGTGACCGACGACGCGCGCGCCACGGACACCGCGTGGTGGAAGTCCGTCCCGCCCTCGGCCGCGAGCAGGTAGTACGTGCCGTCGACCTTGTACAGGTGCGGGCCCTCGGCCCACACGGCACCGCGCACGGCCCCCGTCCACACGACGTGCTCGGGGCCCACGAGCGTGCACGTCGCGGGATCGAGCTCGCGCACCCACACCTCGGTCTGGTGGAACCACTCCGGCTCGGGCGCGAGGCGCGTGCCGTGCAGCCAGACGCGGCCGTCGTCGTCGAAGAAGATCGAGGGGTCGATCCCCGCGACCCGCTCGCCGTCCTCGTCGCGCAGCCACACCGGGTCGGACCACGGCCCGGCCGGGTCGGTCGCCGTCATGACGAAGTTGCCGCCGCGCGAGTCGTCGTCCGGGTCCACGAGCGTGCACACGAGCCAGAACGTGCCGTCGTGGTGGCGCAGCGTCGGGGCGAACAGGCCGCCCGACGACCGGATGCCGTCGTAGTCGAGCTGTCCCGACCGGTCGACGACGTCCCCCACGTGCTCCCACGTCGCGAGGTCGCGGCTGCGCAGCACCGGCATGCCGGGCAGGTACTCGAACGTCGAGGTGACGAGGTAGAAGTCGTCGCCGACGCGGCACACCGACGGGTCGGGGTGGCACCCGGGCAGCACCGGGTTCTGGACGCGCGTCATGCGCGCTCCCCCGCCTCGACGCGCGCGGACACCTCGACGGCGACGAGCCGCTCGTCCGCGGCCGTGACCTCGTGCAGGGGACCCGTGACGGCGATCGTCGCGCGCGCGGTCGCCGCGCCCGGCACCACGTGCCGCGCGGCCGGCGCGGACTCGTTGACGATCGCGCCGCCGGTGGTCGACCCGAGGTCGCCCGCTCCGGGGGCGGAGTCGACGGCCGCCGCGTGCGCGCCCACCCACACCTCGACGTCGCCCGGCTCGACCACGCGCACGAGGCGGCGGTCGGAGAACGCGAGCCGCGTCGTCGGGACGCGGAACGTCACGCGGCGCGACTCGCCCGGAGCGAGGCCGACGCGCGCGTACCCGAGGAGCTGCGCGACGGGCCGCGGCACGGAGCCCACGACGTCGCGCGCGTACAGCTGCACGACGTCCGCCCCCGCCACCGCGCCCGTGTTGGTCACGGTGACCGCGGCGCGGAACGTCCCGCCCGCCGCCACGGCCGCGTCGACCTCGAGGTCCGCGTACGCGAACTGCGTGTACGACAGCCCGAACCCGAACGGCCGCACCGGCGTCGGGTCGGTGGACGTCACGTCGGACGGCCCGCCGAGCACCGGGTGGAGGTAGGAGTAGGGCTGCGCGCCGCCCGCGCGGGGCAGCGACACGGGCAGGCGGCCCGAGGGGTTCACCGCTCCGACGAGCACGTCCGCGACGGCGCGCCCGCCCTCCTCGCCGGGGAAGAAGCCCTGCACGACGGCGGCCGGGACGCCGCCGCGCGACGACCCCGCGTCGAGGGCCCAGCCGATCGCGTAGGGGCGGCCGGTGAGCAGCACGAGCACGACCGGCGTGCCCGTCGCGACGACCTCCTCGACGAGCCGTCGCTGCACACCGGGCAGCTCGAGCGACTCGACGTCGTTGCCCTCGCCGACGGTGCCGCGCCCGAACAGCCCGGCCTCGTCGCCCACGACGACGACCGCGACGTCCGCGTCCCGCGCGGCGTCGACCGCGGCCGGGATCTCCGTGACGTCGTCGCCCTCGACCGCGCACCCGCGCACGTACGTGACGTCGGTGCCCGCCCCGGCGAGCGCGTCGCGCAGCGACTCGAGCACCGTCGGCAGCTCGATGCCCGCCGGGGTGCCCGGGTGGTGCGCGAGCACGTGGTTGACGAACGAGTAGCAGCCCATGAGCGCCTCGGCCGAGTCGGCGTCCGGCCCGACGACGGCGACGCGCCGCGGGGCGGCCGACGCGCCGTCGGCCCCGGGTCGCACGAGCGGGAGCACGCCGTCGTTCGCGAGCAGCACGAGCGACTCCTGCGCGAGGCGGCGCGCGGTGGCGCGCTGGCGCGGGGTGTCGAGGTCGACGGCGGTCGGCGGCTCGTCGGCGTAGGCACCGGGGTCGAGCAGGCCGAGCTCCTCCTTCTGGGTGAGCAGGCGCAGCACGGCGCGGTCGACCCACGCCTCGTCGAGCGCTCCCGACCGCACGCGCTCGGCGAGCGGCGCGAGGTAGGCGTCGCCCGTCGGCAGCTCGACGTCCAGGCCCGCCCGGAGCGCCTGCGCCGCCGCCTCGCCGCGGTCGGCCGCGACGCGGTGCATCACCTCGAGGAACGCGACGCCGAAGTAGTCGGCGACGACGACGCCGTCGAACCCCCAGCGCTCGCGCAGCACCTCGGTGAGGTGCTCGGTGCTCGCGTGCAGCGGCACGCCGTCGACGTCCACGTACGACGCCATGACGGACCGGGCGCCGCCGTCGCGCACCGCCATCTCGAACGGCGGGAGGTAGACGTCGGCGAGCTCGCGCGGCCCCGCGCTGACGGGCGCGTGGTTGCGCCCCGCGCGGGAGCCCGAGTACCCGACGAAGTGCTTGAGCGTCGCGTGCACGCCCGCGTCCTGGAGGCCGCGCACGTACGCCGTGCCGACCGTGCCCACGAGGTACGGGTCCTCGCCGACGCACTCGTCGACGCGGCCCCAGCGCGGGTCGCGCACGACGTCGAGCACGGGCGCGAGGCCCTGGTGGACGCCTAGCGTGCGCATCGACTCCCCCACCTCGCGCGCCATCTCCTCGACGAGGTCCGGGTCGAACGACGCGCCCCACGCGAGCGGCGTCGGGTACGTCGCGGCCCGCCACGCGGCGAGACCCGTGAGGCACTCCTCGTGCACGATCGCCGGGATCCCCAGCCGCGTCCCGGTCCGCAGCCGCCGCTGCTCCGCCCACAGCCACGCCGCCCGCTCCGCCGGGTCCACGGGGCGCGTGCCGTACACGCGCGTGTAGTGCCCGATCCCGTGCTGCGTGATCTCCGCGAGCCGGCCGCCGTCGGCCTGGCCGGCCGTCATCTCCGACTGCATCGGGGCGACGGTGCCGTTCTGGTCGAGCCAGTACCCGACGAGCTGCGCGAGCTTCTCGTCGAGGGTCATGCGCGCGTGCAGCGCGCGCACGCGCTCGGAGACTGTGGGCATCTGCGGGGGTGCGGGGCGCGGGGTCGGCGCGGGGTCGGCGCCCGGGGTGGGGCTGCCGAGGGGTGCCGTCGGGACGGCAGGGACGACGTCGGTCACGGGACCGTTCTCCTTCGGTGGTGGCCCCGTCCCGCGCGCGGCGCGGGACGGGGCGGGGTGCGGACGGGCGTGGTCAGCCCTTCACGGCGCCGGTGAGGCCCCCGACGATGCGCCGCTCGAACAGCGAGAAGAAGACGAGCGCGGGGATCATCGACAGGGAGGTGAAGGCGAGCACGCGGGCGGTGTCCACGGAGTACTGCGACGCGAACGCCTGCACGCCCAGCGGGAGCGTGTACGACGTCTCGTCGTTGAGGATGAAGAGCGGGAGCATGTAGCTGTTCCAGCTCGCGACGAACGCGAGGATCCCCACGGTGATGACGCCCGGCAGGGACAGCGGCACGACCATCCGGAAGAAGAAGCCGAGGCGGCTCGCGCCGTCGATCGACGCGGCCTCCTCGATCTCGCGCGGGATGGCGCGCAGGAACGGCACGAGGATGATGACGGTCGTCGGGAGGGCGAACGCGATCTGCGGGAGCACGAGGCCGCCCACGGAGTTCATCAGCCCGAGCGAGCGGATCATGATGTACAGCGGCGTGATCGCGACCGTCATGGGGAACATCAGGCCCGCCGCGAACAGCGCGTAGAGCGCCCCGCGCCCCACGAACGAGTAGCGGGCGATGACGTAGCTCGCCATGAGGCCGAGCACCACGACGCCGAGCGTCGTGAGGAGCGCCGCGACGAGCGAGTTCCCGAGCTGCTGCCAGAACAGCGAGCTCGACAGGACCTCGACGTAGTTGACGACCTGCCACGGGTCGGGCAGGCCCGACGGGTCGGCCGTGATCTGCGCGTTGGTGCGGAACCCGCCGACGACGATGTACGCGATCGGCGCGAGGCACACGCCCACGAGCAGCCACGCGACCACGTAGGTCAGCGGGCCGCCCCGTCCGATGCCGGAGCCGCGGGGCTCCTTCGGGGTCTTGACGCCGGCGGGACGCTCGGGCGCGGGTACGGCGGTGACGGTGGCCATCACTTCTTCCCTTCCGTGATCGCGCCCTCGGTGTCACGGCGCAGGACGTACCGCTGGTACACGAGCGCCACGGCGAGGGAGATGAGGAACAGCACGACCGCGACAGCGCTGCCGTACCCGTAGTTCCCCGCGTTGCGGCCGTTCGCGACCATGTAGGTCGCCATGGTCGACGTGCCCGCCGTCGAGGCCACGTACTGGCCCCAGATGATGTAGACGAGGTCGAACAGCTGGAGCGAGCCGATGATCGACAGGAACGCCCAGATGCGGACCGTCGGGCCCAGCAGCGGGAGCGTGACGTAGCGCTGCGCCTTCCAGTAGGACGCGCCGTCGATCGCGGCGGCCTCGCCCAGCTCGTCGGGGATACCCTGGAGGCCCGCGAGGAAGAGGATCACGGCGAAGCCGATGTACTTCCACGTGATGATGAGCAGCAGGGTCCAGATCGCGACGTCGGGGTCGGCGAGCCAGTCGACCGCGAGGAACCCGAGGCCGATCTTCTCCAGCAGGTCGTTCACGGCGCCGGTCGTCGAGAGCATGAGGCTGAACCCCGTGCCGACGATGACCTCGGACACCACGTAGGGCACGAACACCAGCACGCGGACCACCGAGCGGCCGCGCATGCGCCGGTTGAGCATGAGCGCGACGACCACCGCGACCGGGCCCTGGAGCACGAGCGACATGAGCACGATGAACCCGTTGTGCCGCAGCGCCGCGAGGAACTCGGGGTCGCGGAAGATCGTGAGGTAGTTCTCGAACCCCACGAAGTCCGTCGGCGGGCCGAAGCCCTTCCACTTGAAGAACCCGTAGTACGCCGCCATCAGCACGGGCACGATGACGAACGTGAGGAAGACGACGAGCGCCGGCCCGGCGAGCACCGCGATCTCGGCTCGCTGGCCCCAGCGGCCGCGGCGCGGGCGGCGGGCCCGCGCCGCGGCGGCCGGGGGCGGCCCCGCCACGGCGCCGGCGCCGCCCCCGGCCCGGTCCTCGGGCGTCGTCGTGCTCGGCGAGGTCTCGCCCTGGGACACGGTCATGGCTCCGGTTACTCCTTGGCCGCTGCGGCGTTCGTCGTGTCGACGATGTCCTGCGGCGTGCCCTTGCCGGCGAGCAGGTTGACCACGGAGGTGTTGAGCGCGTTGCCGACGTTCTGCCCGAACAGCGTGTCCAGCCAGACGGTGACGTACGGCGCCTCGTTGTAGGCCTCGAGGATCGAGACGAGCGCGGGCTCCGTCACGACGCCCTGCGCCTCCTTGCTCGCGGGCAGGGTGTGGAACGCGGTGGCGTACGCCTCCTGCGACTCCTTCGACATGATGAAGTTGAGGAACTCCGCGCACTCGGCGGGGGCCTGGGCCGAGCAGGAGAACCCGTCGACGCCGCCCATCATGGCGCCGGGCTCGCCGTCACCGCCCTCGACGGCCGGGAACGGGAACCACTGCAGGTCCGCGAGCGGCTTCTCGTCCGGCGTGAGCGACGCGATGACGCCGGGGTTCCACGCGCCCATGAGCTCCATCGCGGCCTGGTGGTTGGCGATGAGGCCCGCGGACGATCCCGCGCCCTGCTGCGCGGAGGTCGTGAGGTAGCCCTGGTTGAAGGGCTCCGTCTCGGCGAACGCCTGGAGGTCCTCGCCGGCCTTGAGCCAGCACGGGTCGTCGAAGCTGCGCTCGCTCGCCGCCGTGTTGATGGTGTCCTGCGAGCACTCGCGCAGGGCGAAGAAGTAGTACCAGTGCGCGGCCGGCCACGCGTCCTTCGCGCCGAGCGCGATCGGCGCGACGCCCGCGGTCTTGAGCTGGTCGACGACGCCCTCGAGCTCGCTGATCGTCGTCGGGTTCGCCGTCACGCCGGCCTGCTCGAACAGGTCCTCGCTGTAGTAGACGCCGCCCGGGAGGATCGAGACCGGCATCCCGTAGACCTTGCCGTCGACCGTGAAGGCGCTGAGCGCCGCGTCGCCCACGGCCTCGCGCGTGGTGTCGTCGATCGCGTCGGTGAGGTCCATCGCCTGGCCCGCCTCCACGACGTCGGCCAGCTTGCCGCCGCCGCGCGCCATGAAGATGTCGGGCGCGTCGCCCGAGTTGAGGGCCGTCTGGAGCTTGCCGTCCATGTCCTCGTTCTGGATGGCCTGGATCTCGATCGTGACGCCGGGGTTCGCCTCCTCGAACGCCGCGACCGTCTCCTCCCAGTAGGCCTTGCCCTCACCGGTCGTGGAGTTGTGCCAGAAGGTCATCGAGACCGAGCCGTCGTCCGAGCCGGAGTCGCCTCCGCCTCCGCAGGCCGTGAGCACGAGCGTGCCCGCCAGGGCGACGGCGGTCGCCGTCAGGAGCTTCCGAGACTTCATCGTTCCGTCCTCTTCGTCGAGTCGCACCGGGGCGCACGCTGCCTCGAGCGCGCCGGGCCGCCACCGCTGTGGGGCCGCCGGTAGCGACTCTGGCAGGCGCGGCCGGGTCGTGTCAATCGATATCGATAACGTTTTACACACGACGTGGCGCGGGCCTCCGGACGACCTCGCCAGCGGCTACTGTCATCCCCATGCGCTCCACGGGAAGAGTCACGATCGGCGACGTCGCGCGGACCGCCGGCGTCTCTGTCGCGACCGTCTCCAAGGTGATCAACGGTCGCTACGGCGTCGCGCCCGAGACCTCCCGCCACGTCCAGCAGGTCATCGACGACCTCGGGTACGAGTCGTCGATCGTCGCGAGGAGCCTGCGGAGCAGCAAGACCAACGTCATCGGGATCCTCGTCGCCGAGTTCGAGCCGTTCTCGACCGAGCTGCTCAAGGGCATCTCCGAGGCCGTCGACGGGACCGGGTACGAGCTCCTCGCCTACTCCGGCGGCCTGCGCCGCGACGACCGCGTCGGCTGGGAGCAGCGCTCCCTGTCCCGCCTCGGCGGCACCCTCATCGACGGCGCCATCCTCGTCACGCCCACCGTCGTCGCGCGCGGCAGCTCGATCCCGGTCGTCGCCGTCGACCCGCACCGCGGCCCGTCCGACCCCCCGACCGTCGACTCCGACAACCTCGCCGGCGGCCGCACCGCGACGCAGCACCTCCTCGACCTCGGCCACCGCCGCATCGGCTTCCTCGCCGGCCGCCCCGACCTCGAGTCCGCGCGCCTGCGCGAGCAGGGGTACCGCGAGGCGCTCGCCGACGCCGGCATCGCCTTCGACCCCGACCTCGTGCGCGTCGGCGGCTACCGCCCCGACCTCGCGGACTCCCCCGCGCACGAGCTCCTCTCGCTCCCCGAGCGCCCCACCGCGATCTTCGCCGCCAACGACCTCTCCGCGATCCGCACCATGGAGGTCGCCGCCGAGCTCGGCCTCCGCGTGCCCGACGACGTCTCCGTCATCGGCTTCGACAACGTGCCCGAGTCCGCGCTCACCACCCCGCCCCTGACGACCGTCGACCAGCCCATCCACCGCATGGGCACCGAGGCCCTGCGCCTCATCGTCGACCTCGTCGAGGGCCGGACGCGCGACCCCCACGTCCGCCTCCCCACGACCCTCGTCGTCCGCGGCACCACCCGCACCGTCTGACCCATCGCCGCCGGGACGGTGCCGCCGCCGCGAGGAGGTGCCGCCGTCGCGAGGTAGAGCCGTGGTCCCGCGAGGTAGAGCCCTGGTCGGCCGAGGTAGAGGCGAGGTCCCGCCGAGGTAGAGGCGAGGTCCCACCGAGGTAGATCCGTGGTCCCACGGGGTGGAGCCCTGGTCGGCCGAGGTAGAGCCCTGGCTCCGCGGGGTAGAGCCCTGGTCGGCCGAGGTAGAGCCGTAGTCGGCCGAGGTAGAGCCGAGGTCACACCCGACGCCGCGGCCTCGCCGCGGCGTCCAGGCTGACCGTGCCCGACGTCGGCCAGGCACCCGGGGCGGCCAGGTCGCCCGTCGGGACCGGGGGCGGGCCGACCAGGCCATCCGGGCAGCGCGAGCAGGCGATTCCGGCGCGTCCGTCGGCCCGGACGTGCCGGAACCACCTGCTCGACACGACGGCGGTCGGTCCGCGCCCGGCGACCGTGGCGCCGCCGCGGGAGGTCGCCCGGGCGGTTCTCGCCTGCGGGGCACGAAAGGCGGGGCGACCTCCGCCGTCGGCCCGGCGACCAGGGCTCTACCTCGCGGGACCGCGGCTCTACCCCGCGGGACCAGGGCTCTACCTCGGAGGGGTGACGGCGTCGGAATCCTGGGCGCCTCGTCGTCGTTATGTCACCAGTACCACTGTCGACAGACCTTGAGGAGGTCAGGTGGCCCGCCTCGCACGCCGCGTCCAGGTCGAGAACGACTTCGGCGAGATCATGCACTACGACCGTCACACCGGCGGCGGCTTCGTGTCGCCCCACGCCCGCGTCCCCGAGTCCGTGCCCGTCGGGTGGGGCACCTACGTCGAGAAGGGCGCCGTGGTGGGCCACGGCTGCCGGCTCGGCGACGGCACCTGGATCGACCGGGACGTCGTCCTCGGCCGCGACGTCCGCGTCGGCGACAACGTCCGCATCGCCCCCGAGGCACGCGTCGGCGACCGTGCCCGGGTGGGCAGCGGCGCGCGCGTCGGGCGCCGGGTGCTCGTGGAGGCCGGCGCCGTCGTGCCGCCGGACGAGATCGTGCCCGACGACGCGACCGTGCGCCGCCGGGGCGGCCTGCGCTCCGGGTACGACGTCGCGGCGTAGCCCACCCCCGTCCGCCGCGCGGCGCGACCGCCCCCGCGCGGCGCGCCGGGCGGACGCCTTCCCGCGTCGCCCGCCGGGTGCGTAGCCTTACCGCCCGTGACCTTCCCGCCGCACGGCCCGGCCGTCCCCCCGCCCCAGCAGCCGCCGCACCCGCTGGGCCCGGCGGGTGCCGCCGTCCCGCTCGACCCGCGCGCGGTGCTCGAGGGCCGGCCGCCGGGCCGCGCGCGCGTCGGCGTCATCGTGACGATCGCCGTCGCGAGCCTGTGCCTGCTCGTGGGCCTCGTGCTCGCGGCGCTGTCCGGGGTGGGCACGTTCACGGTCGGGCTGCTGCTCGCGCTCGTGCCGCTGGGCATCTGGGTGCCGGTCGTGCTCGCGCTCGACCGCCTCGAGCCTGAGCCGCCGAGCGCGCTCGTCGTCGCGTTCCTGTGGGGCGCGGGGATCGCGACGCTCGTCGCGGGCATCCTCAACACGCTCGGCCTGGAGCTGCTCACCGCGCCGCTGTTCGGCGAGGAGGTCGGCTGGTACGTCGTCGCGTCGTTCGGGGCGCCGTTCGTGGAGGAGATCCTCAAGGGCGCGGTGCTGTTCGGGATGCTCTGGTTCCGGCGCCACGAGATCGACGGCTGGACCGACGGCGTGATCTACGCCGCGATGGTCGCCCTCGGGTTCGCCGCGGTCGAGAACGTCACGTACTTCATCATGGCCGCGCAGGACGGCACGCTCGGCCCGACGTTCGTGCTGCGAGCCATCGTCACCCCCCTGCTGCACCCGCTGTGCACGGCGCTCACGGGCCTCGGGGTCGCGAGCGCGGCCACGAGCCCGCCCGGGCCGCGCCGCGTGCTCGCGCCGCTCGGCGGTCTCGCCGCGGCCATCGCCCTGCACATGCTGTGGAACGCCTCGACCGGCTTCGGCCCGCTCGCGCTCGGGGTCGCGTACCTCGCCGGGCTCGGGGTGCTGGTCACGCTGGTCGTCCTGCTCGTCCGGGACCGACGCCGCACGGTCGCGACGATCCAGCGCCAGCTCGTGCCGTACGTCCCGACGGGCCTCGTCACGCCCGCCGACCTCGCGATGCTGTCGACGCTCGCCGCGCGCCGCCAGGCGCGCGACTGGGCCCGCCGCACCGGCGGCGCGGGGGCCGCGCACGCGATGCGCGACTACCAGCAGGCCGCGACCGAGCTCGCGCTGCTCCACGACAGGGTCGAGCGCGGCGCCGTCGAGGCGTGGCGCGTCGAGGGCCAGCGGCGCGCGCTGCTGCAGCTCATGCTCACGGCGCGCCAGGCGTTCCTCGTGCGGGCCCCGCAGCCGCCGCCGGCCCCGTGGTCGCCGGGCGTGCCGTCGGGGTTCACGTCCGGCGCGTGGGCGCCGGGACCGGGCCTGCGGTAGCGGGCCGCTCGCCGCGTCGCGGGGGCGTGCGGATGACGAGCACCGCGTCGACGGGTGCCCCGTCGAGCGCGTGGTAGGAGTGCTCGGCGTCCGACACCCAGCGCAGCCCGTCGCCCACGGTCACCACGGCCTCCGCGCCACGACGCCCCGCGCGCACACGACCGGACGTCACGAGCAGGTGCTCGACGACGCCCGGCCCGTGCGGCGGCGACGTGCGGTCCGCGGAGGGCTCGAGGTGCAGGTGGTAGACCTCGACGGCGGTGCCGTCGGGCAGGTGGTGGGCGTCGAGGAGGCGGGCCCGGACGCCCTCCGACGACACCTCCGACCCCGGCCGCTCGGCGAGGAGCGTCGCGAGCGGGACGCCGAGCGCCCCGGCGAGCGCGTAGAGCGTCGCGAGCGTGGGGTTGCGCGCGCCGTGCTCGATCTCGGAGAGCGAGCCCTTCCCGACGCCCGCCGCCGCCGCGAGCGCCGACAGCGACAGCCCCCGCTCGGCCCGCAGCGCCCGGATCTGGGCGGCGACGGCGGCGAGCGTCTCGTCCCCGCGGCGGCCCGACGACGCAGGAGCACCACCGCCCGGGTCGTCGCCCGACCCTGCGCTCGCCCCCGCGCTCGCTCCTGCGCCCGCTCCCGTGCCCGCCTGCGCTCCCCCGTCGCTCACGCGCGGCAGCCTACCGGCCGTGACTCAGGCCACTCTGGTAGCGTTCCGCAAACAGAACGGCTCGGCACGTCCGCTGGAGCAGCATGGAACCCGACCCGGAGCGCCTGCGCCCCGTCCTCGCCGGGCTCGTCACGGCCCTCGTCGGCTTCACGAGCTCGTTCGCCGTCGTGCTCGCCGGCCTGCGCGCCGTCGGCGCGACGCCCGATCAGGCCGCGTCCGGGCTCCTCGCCCTGTGCGTGACGCAGGCCGTCGGCATCCTCTGGCTGACGACGCGCCACCGCACCCCGCTCACGCTCGCCTGGTCCACGCCCGGGGCCGCGCTGCTCGTCAGCACGGGCGCGGTCGCGGGGGGCTGGCCCGCCGCGGTCGGCGCGTTCTGCGTCGTCGGCGGGCTCGTGCTGCTCACCGCGCTCTGGCCGCGCCTCGGCGACCTCGTCGCCGCGATCCCCACCCCGATCGCCCAGGCGATGCTCGCGGGCGTGCTGCTCACGCTGTGCCTCGCGCCCGTCCGGGCGTTCGTCACGACGCCGCTGCTCGTGGCGCCCGTCGTGCTCACGTGGCTCGTGCTGCTGCGGCTCGCGCCGCGCTGGGCCGCGCCGGCGGCGCTCGCGGTCACGCTCGCGATCGTCGGGTACGAGGCCGTGGGGAGCGGCACCCTCGCCTGGGCCGACGCCGTCCCCCGCCTCGACCTCACCGTCCCGACGCTGTCGTGGCAGGCGGTCGTCGGGCTCGCCGTGCCGCTCTACGTGGTGACGATGGCGTCGCAGAACGTCCCCGGCGTCGCGGTCATGGCCTCGTTCGGCTACCGCGTACCGTGGCGCGAGACCATGACCGTCACCGGCCTCGCGACGCTCGCGGGCGCCACCGCCGGCGGGCACGCGATCAACCTCGCGGCGATCTCCGCCGCGCTCGCCGCGGGCCCCGAGGCGCACCCCGACCCCCGACGGCGCTGGGTCGCCGCCCACACCGCGGGCTGGGCCTACCTGGTGCTCGCCGTCGGCTCGGCCGGCCTCGCCGCGCTGGTCGCGGCCGCGCCGGCCGGGCTCGTCGAGGCGGCCGCCGGGCTCGCGCTCGTCGGGACGCTCGGGGCCGCCGTCGCGGGGGCGGTCGCCGAGCCGCGGGGCCGCGAGGCAGCCGTCGTGACGTTCCTCGTCGCCGCGAGCGGGACGGTCGTCGCGGGCATCGGCGCCGCGTTCTGGGCCGTGCTCGCGGGCCTCGCCGTCCACGCGGTCCTCACGCTGCGCCGTCGGGCACCCACCCCGGGGCAGAGCCCCGGTAGCGCGAGGTAGAGCCCCGGTAGCGCGAGGTAGAGCCCTGGTAGCGCGAGGTAGAGGCGTGGTCGTGACCACGCCTCTACCTCGGCGGACCGAAGCTCTACCTCGGCGGACCGGGGCTCTACGCCGGCGGACCGGGGCTCTACCTCGGCGGGACGACGGCGGGCTCGGGCTCGTCCGTCGGGTGCGGCCCGAGGACGGGCAGGTTGTCGCGGAAGACGTTCGTCGGGTCCACGCGGCGCTTGACCTCGCGCAGCCGCTCCAGGGTCGCGGGCGGGAAGGCGTCCGTCACGCGCTCGGTGCGCAGGTCGGTGTCGAAGCTGAGGTACATCCCGTCGAACACGTCGGCGAGCGCGTCCCACCGCGCGTCGAGACGGGACCGGCTCGCCCCCATCGCGACGACCGAGAAGTTCGCGGACCGGTGCGCGTACGCGGTCGCGTCGGCGGGGACGTCCGACGCCGCACCGCCCGTCGAGCGGATCTGGAAGAAGTACGTGTCCCCGCTCGCGACGAGGCCCGCGAGACGCGCCGAGGCCTCCGGCGTGAGGTGCTCCAGCAGCCCGGACCGCGACACGGGCTCGCCCTGCCCCCCGTGCGGGCCGGGCGGGGGCGCCGAGACGACGGCGTCGTACGGGACGATCTGCGCCGTCGCCCGGGCGAGCAGCGGGGCGATCGCCGCGAACGGCTGGAGCCGCGCGAGGACGGAGTCCGGGTCGTCGGAGTCGACCATCGTCATGGACTGCGCGACGAGGGGCTGCCCGGGCCGCGGCCGCCCCACGATCAGGAAGCTCGTCGTGTCCCGCGGCGAGGCCTCCACCGTGGCGCCCCAGCGCTCGAGGAACCCGGCGAGGTCCGACGCGTCGTGCACCATCTGCGCGAACCCCACCGCGGACACCTCGTCCGCGACGAGCTCGAACGACGTGACGATCCCGACCTGCGCCCCGGCGCCGCGCACGGCCCAGAACAGGTCGGTGTTCTCGTCGTCGCTCGCGCGCACGACCGAGCCGTCCGCGAGGACGACCTCGACCGCGCGCACGTGGTCGATCGTCAGGCCGTGCGCCCGGCCGAGGAAGCCGATGCCGCCCGCGGTCGCGAGACCGCCCACCCCGACGCCGCCGGAGTCGCCCGACGTGATCGCCCAGCCGCGCGGCGCGAGCGCCGCCGCGACGCCGCCCCACCGCGCGCCGGGGCCGACGCGCACGAGGCGCGTGGCGTCGTCGAGCACCTCCACCTGGTCGAGCGCGGCGAGGTCGAGGACGATGCCGCCGTCGTTCGTCGAGCGCCCGCTGATCCCGTGCCCGCCCGAGCGGACGGACAGCGGCACCCGGCGCGTCACCGGCTGGGCGCGCGCGAACGCGAGCGCCTCGACGACCTCCGCGGTGTCGCGCGGGCGCAGCACGAGGCCCGGCGAGCCGCCGCGCAGGTAGTTGGAGCGCACGCCCGCGTACGCGGCGTCGCCCGGCTCGACGGCGCGCTCCGCGAGCGAGGCGGGGACGTCGTCGTAGGCGATGCCGTCGCGACGCGCGGCCCTCACGGCGAGCGGCACGACGCACGACGTGTCCGTGCCCCGCTCCGCGCGCGCGGCGTCGACGGCGTCGCGCAGGGCGGGCGCGACCTCGTCCGCGAACCGGCGGGTGGTGCGCTCGTCGTCGGTCGCGAGGACCAGCGTGGAGACGCCCTCGTCGAGGACGAGCGGCAGGAGCCGCTCGACCCAGGCCTCGGGCGGCCCGGAGAGGTCGGGGGCGCCCCCGAGGCCGGACGCCTCCGGGACCGCGTCGAACGTGCCCGACACGTTGAGCAGCCGCGTCACCTCGCGCGGGTCGCGCCCGACGGCGGCCGCCGCCTCGTCGATGCGCGCGTTGCCCGCGCGCAGCCCGTCGAGGCCCACGCGGCCCAGCGACGGGAGCCAGCCGTCGGCCTTCTCCCCCACGAGACGCAGCATCCGGGGGCCGAGCGCGCCCAGCCACAGCGGGATGCGGCGTGTGGTGCCCGGGCCGGGCGTCGCGCCGTCGAGCCGGTGGTGCCGGCCGGGGACGAACAGCTCGCCGTCGCCGTCCTCGCCCCAGATCGCACGGATCACCTCGATCGCCTCGGCGAGCGCGTCGACGGACTCCCCCGGCGTGAGCCGACGCGTGCCCATCGCCTCCATCGCGTCCCAGAAGGCCCCCGCCCCGAGGGCGAGCTCGACGCGCCCGTCGGAGAGCAGGTCGAGGCTCGCCGCCGCGCGCGCCAGGACGGCGGGCGGGCGCATCGGGACGTTGACGACGTCGGGCGCGACGTGGATGCGCTCCGTCGCGGACGCGACGTACGACAGCAGCGTCCACGTGTCGAGGAAGCGCGGCTGGTACGGGTGGTCCTGGAACGTCACGAGGTCGTAGCCGGCGTCCTCCGCGACGCGCGCGAGCCCGACCGTCGCCTCCGGGTCCTGCGCCGACGGCGTGACGAACGTGCCGAACCGGAGCGGGTGGCCGTAGTCGGTCATGCGCGGGCCCCGCCGTCGGTCGGTGCGACCGGTGCCGGGCCGTCGGCCGTGCCGCGCGCCGCCGCGACGAGCTCGCGCGCGGCGGGCGCGACCTCCTGGCCCACGACGGCGAGCGTCGTCGGGTCGTCGCCGCCGACGATCCACGTGGACACGCCGTGCTCGAGCGTCACCTCGGCGACCTGCTCGGCCCACTGCCGGGGCGACCCCTGGAGGAACCCGGCACCGCCGTCGGCGGTGAACCGGCCGCCGACGTTGAGCAGACGGCGCACCGCACTCGGGTCGCGGCCCGCCTCCTGGGCGGCGGCGTCGATCGTCGCGTTGCCCTGCGCGAGCGCCTCGAAGCTCTGCAGGTACGCGAGCGACGGGAGCCAGCCGTCGGCCTGCGCGCCGACGAGGCGCAGCATGCGGGGCTTGAGCGCCCCGACCCAGATCTCGACGTCGTGCGCGGGGGCGGGGCCCCGCTTGGCGCCGTCGACGTGGTGGTACGTGCCGCCCACCTCCAGGCGCTCGCGCGTCGTCGTGTCCCACAGCCCGCGGATGACGTCGATGCCCTCGGAGAGCGCGTCGACGGACTGCCCCGGCGTGAGGCGCTCGCCGCCCATCGCGACGATCGGGTCCCAGAACCCGCCCGCGCCGAGGCCGAGCTCGACGCGCCCGCCCGAGAGCCGGTCGAGGCTCGCGACGGCGCGCGCCAGCACGGCCGGCGGGCGCAGCGGCAGGTTGAGCACGTTGCCCGCGAGGCGGATGCGCTCGGTGCGCGCCGCGACCCACGACAGCAGGGTCCAGGTGTCGAGGAACGCCGCCTGGTACGGGTGGTCCTGGAAGGTCACGAGGTCCAGGCCGACCTCCTCGGACAGCCGCGCGAGCGCGACCGCCTGCTGGGGCGCCGCGGCGGTGGGCGTGACGAAGGACCCGAAGCGCAGGTCGTGGCCGTAGTCGGGCATGGCTCCTCGCGATCTCAAGATACGTTGTTGTACAGAACATATCGAGAACAGATAGGTGGTGCAACCGCATTCCCGCGGTACCCTGAGCGGATGAGCACGAGCGCGACGACCGCCGCACCCACCGGCCCGGCCGAGCTCCCCGGCCGCCTCGAGGACCTCGGCTGGCACCTCGGCGTCCTGCTGCGCGCCTACCGCGCGACCGTCGAGCAGGCGCTCGACGACGTCCCGCACGGCACGCGCGGCTACCAGGTCCTCGTGACCGTGGCGCAGGGCGACCACCCCACGCAGCTCGCGCTCGCCGAGCACCACGGCATCGACCGCACCGTCATGACGTACCTCGTCGACGACCTCGTCGCGTCCGGCCTCGTCGAGCGGCAGCAGAACCCCGCCGACCGGCGCGCACGCCGCGTCGTCGCGACGCCCGAGGGCCGCCGTCGTCTTGCCGGGTGGGCCGCCGCCGTGCACGACGCCGAGGAGGAGCTCCTCGACATGCTCTCGCCCGACGAGCGCGGCACCTTCCGCACCCTCATGCGCCGCGTCGCGTGCGACCTCCGGGACATCGACGCCAGCACCGACCCGTGCGCCGTCGCCGAGCACACCCTCCGCGGCACCACCACCCCGCCCAGGTAGAGGCAGGGTCCGCCGAGGTAGAGCCAGGGTCAGCCGAGGTAGAGCCGTGTGCGCCTCGCGCGCGACCACGGCTCTACCTCGCGCAACCGGGCCTCTACCTCGCGCGACTCCGGCTCTACCTCGCGGGGCGGGGGGCTACCTCGGGAGGGGGTCCGCGGCGGTCGGTGACGCGTCGGCGTCGGCGAGGGCGGCGTCGGTGCCCTCGGGGTCACGGCCGCGCAGCGGGTAGAGCCAGAAGCACACGAAGGCCAGGGCGGCGATGAGGACGGGGACGCCGCCGAGCAGGAGGCGCACGCCCGTCGCGACGCCATCGGGCTGCACGACGTCGCCCGCGCCCTCGACATACCCGCTCGCGGAGAGCACGGCCGCGACGAGGACGGCCTGCACGATCACGGACCCGCGCACGACGAACCCGTTCGCCCCGAAGTACATGCCCTCGCGGCGCAGGCCGGTGCGGCGCTCGTCGTCGTCGATGACCTGCGCGAGCGCGACCTCGAGCACCTGCATGAGCCCGGCCACGCCGACGCCGACGGCGAGGCCCGCGAGCGCGGCGCCGAGCACGGTGGTCGGCACGAGGTAGAGGCACGTCGCGAGCCCGTACACGGCGACGACCCACAGCATCGTGGAGCGCGGGCCGATGCGGCGCACGACCCACGACCACCCGACGATCGCCGGGATGGCCGCGACGAAGATCGGCGCGAGGAGGAACGTCGCGTCGGCCTCCGCCCCGCCGAGCACGTAGCGCACGTAGAACGGCACGGCGGCGAGCACGATCGCGGTGGTGCTCTGCAGCAGCAGCGAGCCGAGCACGTAGGTGACGAACGCCCGGTTCGCGAACGTGTAGCGCAGCTGGGCGCCGAGCCCGACGGCGGCCTCGCGCTCGCGCACCGCCGCGACGTCGACGGGGCGCTCGACCATGCCGGCGAGGGACCACGCGAAGAACCCGAGGCTCACGACGGCGAGGAGCAGCGCCATCCACGTCCACCCGAGCGTCCCGTACAACAGCGGGGCGCCGGCGGTGCCGAGGATCATGCCGACGAGGCCGAACATCTGGCGCGGCGCGTTCCCGCGGGCGCGCTCCGCCGTCGTGCGGAAGATCTCGGGGAACAGCGCCGAGACGTTGAGCACGACGACGACGTACGCGACGTCGTACACGGCGACGACGACGAGGAACCACACCACGAGCCCGGTGGGGCTCAGCGCGGGCGGCATCCACACGAGCGCGAACGCGACGACGAGCGGCACGACGCCGAGCCCGATCCACGGCACGCGACGGCCCCAGCGGGTGCGCCGCCGGTCGGAGGCCGCGCCGACGAGCGGGTTGAGCACCGCGTTGAGGACGCCGTGCGCGACCATGGCGCCCGCGACCCAGCCGGCGGGCACGCCGAGGTGGTCGACGTAGAAGTAGACGACGAACGCGGAGAACGTCTGGAGCAGCAGGTTCGCGGGGAACGCAGACGCGCCGTAGGCGACGGTCTGCGCGCGCGTGGCCGCGCCGACGAGGCGGCGGTCGCGCACGCGGGCGAGCAGCCCCCCGCTCGGCACCGTGCCCGACGGCGTCCCGGACGGCGCGCTCATCGCTCGCCCCGCTGGACCGCGCGCAGGTCGCGCCAGCCGACGCGGACGAGGCCCTCCTCGGCGACCACGGCCGCGACGGCCGGGTCGGCGAGGAGGCGGTGCTCGAACCCGCGCTTCGGCGCGGCGTAGTCGGCGACGTCGCCGAGCTCGTCGTCGTCGAGCATGGGGTGCAGGTAGATCTCGGTGACGCCGGCCGGCACGCGGCGCAGCAGGTCGAGGAAGCCGTCGCGGACGTCCTCGTAGGCCTCTGCGTCGTCCGTGCCCTCGCCCGCGAGCTCGAACGGGTGCGTCCACAGGCGGTCGACGAGCACGACGCCGAGCGCGTCGGCCGCCGCGGTCGCCTCGTCGAGGAGCGGCTGGAAGTCGCCGGGCGGCAGGAGCATCCCGTCGGTCGTGCGCGGCAGGCGGAACGGCAGCCCGTGCCGGGCCGCGAGCTCGAACACCTGCGGCAGGAACGAGCGTCCCGTCTCGAGCCCGTAGACCGAGCCCATGTGGTTGTCCAGGTGCGAGACGTCGACCCCGGCGGCGAGCGCGGCGTCGAGCTGCGCCGCGAGCTCGGCCGCGACGTCCTCGGCACGTGCTTTCTGCTCGACGGCGCGGACGTCGCGCGGGAAGTACCCCGCGGCGTCGACGAGCGACGTCCCCGTCCCCGTGAGAGGCCGCCACCGGTAGCGCGTCCACTCGCTCGTGAGCACGAGGTGGACGCCGACGTCGACGGGGTGGGCCGCGGCGAACGCGAGCGCGTCCGGCGCCCAGCCGCACGGCACCATGACGGTCGCGGAGTCGAGGTGCCCCGCGAGGAGCAGCTCCGAGATCGCGCGGTTCGCGGCCCGGCACATGCCGTAGTCGTCGGCGTTGAGGATCACGGCGCGCGCGTCGTCCGCGAGGCCCAGCCGGGACACCAGGTCCGACGGCGGGCCGCCCGGGTCGGTCACGACGCGGCCTCCGCGCGCTCGTCGCCGGCGACCTCGCCCTCGACCGGCGCGGAGTGGGCCGCGGCGGCGCGGAACACCTCGTCGCGCAGCGCGTCGCTCGCGGACCGGGCCGCACCCACGACGACGGCGTCGCTCGTGAGCTCGGACGGGACGACCCGCACGGGCAGCACGGCCAGCTTCTCGCCGAGGAAGCGCTGCACGCGCTCGGCGATCGGCGGGCGTGCGGCGTGGTTGGTGAGCACGAAGAGCTCCGGCTCGACGACGAGCGCGACCGCCGCCGCGACGACGCCGATGCGCTCCGCGACCTCGTCGAGCACGTCGCACGACGCGCCGTCGCCGTGCTCGGCGCGGTCCACGAGGTCCTTGACGGCGATGTCGTCCGGGAGGCCGTTCTCCTTCGCGATGGCCGCGATCGACGACGCCCCGAGCGTCTCCGAGCCGAGCGACCGGCCGGGGTGCGGGAGGAAGGACACCTCGCCCGCGCCGCCCGCCGCGCCGCGGTGCAGGCGACCGTCGAGGACGAGTCCGGCGCCGAACCCGTCGCCGAGCCCCAGCACGACGAACGTCCGGACCCCCGCCGCGACGCCGTCGCGCTGCTCCGCGAGCGCCGCGAGGTTGAGGTCGTTCTCGAGCGTCACCGGGCAGCCGAGCGCGTCGACGAGCGCGTCGTGGAGGTCCGTGCCGCCCTTCTCGAAGCCCGGCACTCGGCGGATCGTCGCGTGGTCCGGGCTGACGATCGACGGCACCGCCGCGACGGCGCGCGTCACCTCGACGCTCGCGCCCTCGGGCAGCCGGGCCTCGACGTCGGTCACGCACGCGCGGGCCAGCTCGGCGGCGGCGCGGGCGCGCGCCGTCGGGGTCGGCCTGACGTCGCGCCGCTCGGCGCGGGCACGGATCGCTCCCGTGACGTCGACGAGCGCGACCCGCACGCGGTCGCGCGCGACGTCGATCCCCAGCCCGAACGCGTAGTCCGGGTCGACCCGGTACAGCGTCGCGGCCGGGCCGCGACGGTCCCGGTCGAGCCCTGCCTCCGTGACGACGCCCGTCGCCTCGAGCGCGCGCAGGGTCTGCGCGACGGTCGTCTTCGACAGGCCGGTCGCCGCGACGACGTCGGGTCGGGCGACCTGCGCGCCGGTACCGAGGACGTCGAGCACGGCGCGCGCGTTGAGGGTGCGCAGGAGGGCGGGGGTTCCGGCGGGAGTGGTGTCCATCTGGTCTCCGTCGAGCAGTGGGTGGTCGAGCAGACATGTCCGGGCCGAGCAGGTAGGGCGGGAAGTTCCCTACCCGCCGGAGACTAACCGCGCTGCCTGTGGTTGTCGACGGCGGCCCCGCGCTCCCACCCTGTACCGTGACGTGGTGATCCGCCGAGCCCTCGCCCGCGCCTTCTGGGCGACCAGCCGGTGGCGGCTGCGCTCGCAGCCGTACGACACGAGCCGGCCCACGCTCCTCGTCGGCGCCCCGCACACGTCGAACTGGGACTTCGTGCTCATGCTCGCGATCGCGTGGAGCACCGGCATCCACGTGCGCTGGCTGGGCAAGCACACGCTGTTCGCCGGTCCCGCGGGCCCGGTCATGCGCGCGCTGGGCGGCATCCCCGTCGACCGGCGCGACCCGAGCCGGGTCGTGGCGGACGTCGTCGGCCGCCTCCAGGCGGGCGAGGTCTTCTCGCTCGTCGTCACGCCCGAGGGCACGCGCGGCGCCGGGTCGTACTGGAAGTCGGGCTTCTACCGGATCGCGCGCGAGGCGCACCTGCCGGTCACGCTCGGCTACGTGGACCGCACCACGATGACGACGGGCCTCGGCCCGACGATCGACCTCACCGGTGACGTCCGCGCCGACATGGACGTCGTGCGCGCGTTCTACGCCGACAAGTCCGGCCTCCGGCCCGCGCTGCGCACCGAGCCGCGGCTGCGCGAGGAGGACGCGCCCGCCTGACGGGCCGCGGACCCGAACGCGCCTCGGACGCGTTCCCGCGCAGGGGCGCACCGGGCCGTCCGACGCCCTCGTTCCCAGACGCTCGTCCAGCTCGGGCCGCCGTCTCGTCCGGCGTCCCGGCGCCCTACGTAGTCCCCACACTTTTCACCCGCCGGACGGATGCCCGAGGCACGTCGCGAGGGGGTCGCGGACCCCGGTCCAGCCGCACGAAGACGCCCTCCGCAGGTCGTCGCGTACGGGACATCCCGTACTCCGGAGCGGCCCTGCGTAGGCGTTGGAGCCTCGTCCTCCACCTGCTTACGGTCCCCCTCGTCACGGTCGACGGTGCGGGCTCCGCACGACGTCGGCCCTCCCCGACCTAGGAAGCGAGTCCCCCGATGAAGCGACTCCGCGCGGCGCTCCTCGCCGCCGTCGTGGGCGCGACCGCGATCATCGCCCCGATCGCGATCGCCCCCAGCGCCTCGGCGCACGGCTGGATCACCTCTCCCCCCAGCCGGCAGGACAACTGCGCGAAGGGCACCACGTCCTTCGACTGCGGTTCCATCAAGTACGAGCCCCAGTCCGTCGAGGCCCCCAAGGGCTCGATGAAGTGCTCCGGCGGCAGCGGCTACGCGATCCTCGACGACGCGAGCAAGCCCTGGCCCCGCACGACCACGGGCCGCGACGTGACGTTCCAGTGGAACCTCACGGCGAACCACGCCACGAGCGTGTGGGAGTACTTCGTCGACGGCCAGCTCTTCGCGACGTTCGACGGCGGCGGCGTCCAGCCCCCCAAGAACATCTCGCACACCCTCAAGGGCCTGCCGCTCGGCAACCACACGATCCTCGCGCGCTGGAACGTGTCGAACACGGTCAACGCGTTCTACAACTGCGTCGACCTGACCGTCACGGCCGACGGCACCAACCCCGGCGGGGGCACCCCCGGCGGTGGCACGCCCGGTGAGGGCGGCACCCCCGGCGGCGGCACGCCGGGCACCTGCGCGGACCCGGCGTGGGCCGCGACGTCGACCTACACGGGCGGCGCGAAGGTCTCCTACGCGGGCAACGTGTACGAGGCGAAGTGGTGGACGCAGAACAACGTCCCGGGCTCCGAGGCATGGGGTCCGTGGAAGCTGATCGGCGCCTGCTGACCTGCTGAACCCCGCGACGGCGGGTGGTCTCGTCCGACGGGCGAGACCACCCGCCGTCGTGCGTCGCCGACCCGGCGACGAGGGCGCGCCCGGCGCGCGTACGCGGAAGCACGTACGGGCTTTGCCCAATTGTCCGGCTCTCCGCCCGTTTCGTAGCGTCGAGGTGCCCGATCCGAGAAGCGGCCCGCGAGGAAGCGCGCCGCAGAACCCAAGCACCACCGGATGGAGAGCGAGACATCTCATGCGAAGACTGAGAGCGGTACTTCTGGCAGCCGTCGTCGGCGCGGTCGCGATCATCGCACCCGTGGCCGTCGCGCCGAGCGCGAGCGCCCACGGCTGGATCACGTCGCCGCCGAGCCGGCAGGACCACTGCGCGAAGGGCACGACCTCCTTCGACTGCGGCTCGATCAAGTACGAGCCCCAGTCCGTCGAGGCGCCCAAGGGCTCGATGCAGTGTTCGGGCGGCAGCGGCTTCAGCATCCTCGACGACTCGAGCAAGCCCTGGCCGCGTACGCAGACCGGCACGTCGGTCACGTTCCAGTGGAAGCTCACCGCGGCGCACAACACGAGCACGTGGGAGTACTTCGTCGACGGCGTGCTGTTCAAGACGTTCAACCAGAACGGCGCGCAGCCGCCCAGCAACATCTCCCACACCCTGACGGGCCTGCCCGAGGGCAACCACACGATCCTCGCGCGCTGGAACGTGTCGAACACGGTCAACGCGTTCTACAACTGCGTCGACCTGAAGATCGGCAGCGGCGGGACCGACCCGGGCAACCCCGGGAACCCCGGCAACCCCGGGAACCCCGGGAACCCGGGCAACCCCGGCACGTGCACGGCTCCGGCCTGGTCGGCGAGCGCCGCCTACGTCGGCGGGGCGAACGTCTCCTACTCCGGCCGCAACTACCAGGCCAAGTGGTGGACGACGGGCGAGAACCCGTCGCAGAGCGGCCAGTGGGGCGTCTGGAAGGACCTCGGAGCCTGCTGACCCGCTGATCCCGGGAGCGATCCCGACAGCACTGCCGACGGCCGGCGGACGCGTGCTCGCACGCGACCGTCGGCCGTCCTGCGCGTCGGGCGCACGGGGCGCACGGGGCGCCACGGGCGCGGTCGCGCGGGCCGGCGGGAGCCCGAGGTCAGCCCCGGCCCCGCAGCCGGTCGAGGTCGCGGCGCTCGCGCTTCGTGGGGCGCCCGGCACCGCGGTCGCGGACCGCGACGCGCACGGTGAGCTCGCGCGGCGGCGGGGGCGGACTCTGGTCGTCGACGGCCTGCGCGGCGAGGGTCGCGGACACCCGCTTCACGAGCACCTTCTCGACGACGAGGATCCGCTCGACCGGACCGCCCCGCACGACGACGCGGTCCTTCACCTTCACGCTCGTCGCGGGCTTCGCGCGCTCGCCGTTGACGCGCACGTGCCCCGCCTTCACGGCGGCCGTCGCCTGCGAGCGGCTCTTGAACACGCGGACGGCCCACAGCCAGCTGTCGACGCGCGCGCTCGTCGCCTCGGTCGTCACCACGCTCCGAGCCTACGAGACCGCGCGGAGCCCGGTGCCGGCGGGGTCGCCCCGCCCCGGAAGACCGTCGTCGGCGTGCGAGATCCGGGCACCCGTGCCACGGTGGTGCCAGGTCATTCGGGGCAAGAGTCCTTTTGGCCGGATCTGTCCCTACCGGAAACGGAGACGTGACATGGGCATCATCGGCTGGATCCTCATCGGCCTCATCATGGGTGCCATCGCCCGCGCGATCGTGCCGGGCAAGCAGAAGGGCGGCTGGATCGTCACCCTCCTGCTGGGCATCGTGGGCGCCCTGCTCGGCGGCTTCATCGCCTCGGCAGTGTTCGGCACCGACGTCAACGAGGAGTTCTTCGACCTCGGCACGTGGGGCTTCGCGCTCATCGGCTCCATCATCGTGGTCTTCATCTGGTCCTGGTTCACCAACCGCAAGCGCGCCTGACGGCGTCGGCCGCACCGGCGGCCCGCTTCCCCGGACGGCCCGGTCCCCTCAGGGGGACCGGGCCGTCCGTGCGTCCCGGGCGTATTGCCGTGGACGCGCCGCCCGTGCGCCGGACACGCTGGACCCATGAGCGCCGTCGCCCCTCCCGTCCCGGACGTCTCCCTCCCGCGCGGGTACACGCTCGTCGAGGCCCCGCACCCCGCGTCGCTCGACGCGCCCGAGGCGTGGGCCTACCTCGCCGTCGCGGACGTCGGACGCGAGCACGAGCTCGAGGTGCACGGCTACGACGACCTCGCGCTGCCGCCCCGCGAGATCTTCACGGGCATGGCCCACCAGGAGTACTCCACGAAGCGCCGGTTCGTCGTCGTGCGCTCCGCCGCGGCGGCCGCGTGGCACGAGCAGGGCGTCCCGCCCGCGCTGGCGGACGTCGTCGCGCACCTCTTCGTGACCCGCCCGGTCACGAGCAACGAGCACCTGGGCGAGTCCTACGCCGTCGTGCGTCCCGCCGAGCGCGGCCGCGGCATCGGGGGCGCGCTGCTCGCGCTCGGCGAGCGGCTGAACCTCGACGCGGGGCGCACCGTGCTCTTCTCGGACACGAACCACGGCGAGGAGCCGCCGCCCGGGCCCGGCGCGCTCGAGGCCACGACGGGCGCGGGCCGGGTCCCCGCGGACGCGCCCGGCCCGCGCTTCCTGCGTGCGCACGGGTACGTGCTCGAGCAGGTCGAGCGGCACTCGGTGCTCGACCTCCCGGTCGGGCCCGCGGTCCTCGACGCGCACCGCGAGGACGCCCGGGCCGCGGCGGGCAGCGACTACCGCCTGCACACCTGGACCGACGAGGTCCCGGAGGCCTGGGCCGACCAGGTGGCGTTCCTCTTCACGCGCATGAGCACCGACGCGCCCACGGGCGGCGTCGACTACGGCGAGGACCGGTGGGACGCGCGGCGCGTGCGGACGTGGGTGCAGCAGCAGGCGGAGAACGACGACGCGTTCCTCGTGTGCGCCGCCGAGCACGTGCCGTCGGGCACGCTCGCGGCGTTCACCGTGCTCGTCCACCCGCGCGGCCGCGAGGACTTCGCGATCCAGGAGGACACGCTCGTGCTGCGCGAGCACCGCGGGCGCCGCCTCGGGATGCTCGTCAAGGTCGCCAACCTCGACGCGCTCGCGGCACAGCGCCCGGGCGCCCGACGCGTCCACACGTGGAACGCGCAGGAGAACGACCACATGCTCGCGATCAACGTCGCCCTCGGCTTCCGCCCCGCGGGCGTGTGGGCCGCGTGGCAGCGCCGGACGACGCCGGGGGGCGCCGAGTGAGCGCAGGACCGACCACCCCCACGACCCGCGACGGGCGCGTGCGCATCGAGCCCGTCCCCGGGCGCCTCGACGCGCCCGACGCGTGGGCCGTCCACGGCACGGTCCGCGTGGGCGACGCGATCGACCGCGCGATCCACGGCCACACCGATCTCGCCCTCGACGCCGCGACGGTCGCGTCCACCGTCGCCAGCGCCGGCTACCGCCGCGTGCTGCGGTGGGTCGCGGTGCTCGACGACGCCCCGCACGGCACGACGCCCCGGCCCGAGGACGTCGTCGGCCGGTCGATGGTGGCGCTCCCGCAGCAGGGCAACACGCACACGGCGCTCGTCTACGTCGGCGTGGACCCGGCGCACCGGCGCCGCGGCGTCGGCACGGCGCTGTGGGAGGCGGCGCTCGACGTCGTGCGGGCCGAGGGGCGACGCGTGGTCCAGTCCGACTCGTCGTTCGCGCCGGAGCCGCCGCCCGGCCCGGGTGCGATCGAGGCGCCCACGGGCAGCGGGCGCGTCCCGGCGCACGACGACGCGACGACCTTCGCGCTGCACCGCGGCTTCACGCTCGAGCAGGTGATGCGGCACTCCGTGCTCGACCTCCCGGTGCCGCCCGCCGTGCTCGACCCGCTGCGAGACGCGGCGACGGCGCGGGCGGCCGGGTACCGCGTGCACGTGTGGACGGACGACGTCCCCGAGGAGTGGCTCGCGCAGCTCGCGGTGCTCGAGACGCGCATGAGCACCGACGCCCCGAGCGGGGGCCTCGACCTCGCGGAGGACCCGTGGGACGCGGAGCGCGTCCGGGCCTTCTCCCGGGAGATCCACGACCGGGGCCGCGGCTACGTCGTCGCCGCGGCGGAGGACACGGCGACGGGCACGCTCGCCGCGTTCTCCATGGTCGCGTACCCCCGCGACCGGCCCGAGGTCGTGTTCCAGGAGGACACGCTCGTGCTGCGCGAGCACCGCGGGCGCAGCCTGGGCCTGCTCGTCAAGGTCGCCGTGCTCGACGAGCTGGCGCGCGCCCGGCCGTCGTCGCGCCGCGTGCACACGTGGAACGCCGAGGAGAACCGGCACATGCTCGCGATCAACGTCGCGCTGGGCTTCGCGCCCACGGGCGTCGAGGCGGAGTGGCAGCTCGTCCTCGACGCACCGGACCGCGGCAGCGCGCCCTGACCCCGGGGGCCGCCGCGGCCCGACCGCTCAGCGGATGCCGTCGAGGAAGCGGATCACCCGCTCGGTGACGAGCGCGGCGGCCTCCGGCTCGTACGACGGCAGGCTCGGGTCCGTGAAGAGGTGGCGGTCGCCGGGGTAGACGAACAGCTCGGCGTCGGGCGTGGACTCCACGAGCTCGCGCGCGGCGTCGAGGTCGCCCTCGCCCGCGAACGACGGGTCCGCGTCCATGCCGTGCACCTGGACGGGCACTGCGTCGGGCCAGGCGTCGCCGAACTCGGAGACGGGCACGCACGCCTCGAGCAGCACCGCGCCCTTGGCGCCCGGCTGCGTCTGGGCGAGCATCTGGGCCGGGAGGACGCCGAGGGAGACCCCGGCGTACACGACACCGAGGTCGTAGCCGTCCACGGCCCCCCGGGCGCGCTCCAGCACGGTCCCGAAACCGAGCTCCTGCACGTGGGCCATGCCCTCGTCGAGGGTCGCGAACGTGCGCCCCTCGAAGAGGTCCGGCGTGTGCACGACGTTCCCCGCGCCGCGCAGCGTCTCCGCGAGCGTCCGCACGCCCTCCGTCAGTCCCTGCACGTGGTGGAACAGCACGACCTCCGCCATGGTCCCTCCTCCGATCGTCGCTCGTGGGCCGTGCGACGGCGTCGCCGCCCGGTGCGCGCCCGACGGCGCACGACCCCCATCGTCGCGCGGCCCGCCCCCGCGCGCCCGGGGTCCAGGGACCTGCGACGGCCGTTCGTCAGGCCGCCGGACCATGGACCGCGGGACGGTCGGGGTGGGCGAGGACCGACGTCGGTCAGTAGTTTGGTGGTCATGACCTCGCAGCCCGTGCCGCCCCCGATCGACCCCACCACCACGCCGTCCTGGACCGCGCTGACCGTGCACCGCGACACCGTGGAGCCGGACCTGCGCACCTGGTTCGCGGCCGACCCGGACCGCGCGCGCCGCCTCACGCACCAGGCGGCCGACCTCACGGTCGACCTGTCGAAGAACCTCGTCACCGACGAGACGCTCGAGCTGCTCGTGCGCCTCGCCGAGGAGGTCCACCTCGACGACCGCCTCGAGGCGATGTTCACGGGCGAGCACATCAACGTCACGGAGGACCGTGCCGTCCTGCACACCGCCCTGCGCCGGCCGACCCCGCTGGGCGACGACGAGCACCTCGTCGTCGACGGGCAGGACGTCGACGCGGACGTGCACGCCGAGCTCGCGAAGGTCTACGCGTTCGCGGACAAGGTCCGCTCGGGCGAGTGGACGGGCGTCACCGGCGAGCGCGTGCGCACGGTCGTGAACATCGGCATCGGCGGCTCCGACCTCGGGCCGGTCATGGCCTACGAGGCGCTGCTGCCGTACAAGCACCAGGACATCGAGGTCCGGTTCGTCTCGAACATCGACCCGACGGACGTCGCGGAGAAGACGGCGGGCCTCGACCCGCGCACCACGCTGTTCATCGTCGCGTCGAAGACGTTCGGCACGCTCGAGACGCTGACCAACGCGCGCCTCGCGCGCGACTGGCTGTGGACGGAGCTCGCGGCGGTCGGCGCGATCGAGGACACGGACGAGTCCCGGCAGGCCGCCGTCGCGCAGCACTTCGTCGCGGTCTCGACCGCGCTCGACAAGGTCGCGGCGTTCGGGATCGACCCGGCGAACGCGTTCGGGTTCTGGGACTGGGTCGGCGGGCGCTACTCGGTCGACTCCGCGATCGGCACCTCGCTCGCGATCGCGATCGGCCCTGACCGGTTCGCCGAGCTGCTCGCGGGCTTCCACGCGATCGACGAGCACGTGCGCCGCACGCCGTTCGAGCGCAACGTCCCGGTCCTCATGGGGCTGCTCAACGTCTGGTACGTGAACTTCCTCGACGCGCACACGCACGCCGTGCTCCCGTACGCGCAGTACCTGCACCGCTTCCCGGCCTACCTCCAGCAGCTCACCATGGAGTCCAACGGCAAGCGCGTGCGCTGGGACGGCTCCCCCGTGACGACGGAGACCGGCGAGATCTTCTGGGGCGAGCCGGGCACGAACGGCCAGCACGCGTTCTACCAGCTCATCCACCAGGGCACCCGCCTCATCCCGGCCGACTTCATCGCGGTCGCGAACCCCGCGCACCCGCTCGTCGACGCGGTGGGCGACGGCGGCGCGGTCCAGCCGGGCGCCGACGTGCACGGCCTGTTCCTCGCGAACTTCTTCGCCCAGACCAAGGCGCTCGCGTTCGGCAAGACGGCGGACGAGGTCCGGGCCGAGGGCACCGCGGAGCACCTCGTGAGCGCCCGCACGTTCCCGGGCAACCGCCCGACGACGTCGATCCTCGCTCCCGCGCTCACGCCGTCGGTCCTGGGCCAGCTCATCGCGCTCTACGAGCACATCACGTTCGTGCAGGGCGTCGTGTGGGGCATCGACAGCTTCGACCAGTGGGGCGTCGAGCTCGGCAAGAAGCTCGCGCTCGAGATCGCGCCGGCCGTCGCGGGCGACGAGGACGCCCTCGCGGCGCAGGACCCGAGCACCGCGGCCCTCATCGACCGTTACCTCGACCTGCGCAGCTAGCCCGCGCCCCGCCCGGGCACGGGGACGACCGTGCTCGGGCGGCTCGCGGGGGGCGGTCGTGCGCACGGGGACGGGCCGAGCGCCTCCGCGGACCGCGTCCCGCGGTGTGTCCTCCGCCTCACGGCGGGGACGTGTCGCGCGGTCGCGGCGCTGTGCGCGCGACCGCGCGTCCACAGCCGCGCTGCGAGCGCCCGCGCCCTGCGTACACTGGCGGGCGCGCGACCGCCGCGAGCCCGTTCGGCGTCGCTCTCACCGTGGAAGGAACCCCGATGGCCGACGCCGCCACCCCCGAGACTCTCGCTCGGACCCTGATCGAGCACGCGGACGCCGTGCGCAGCGCGTGGCTGGAGGCTGCAGCGAACGAGCTCCACGGCCGCACCTCGCGGGGCGAGCTCGAGCGCGAGCAGGGCGAGATCCTCGACGCGCTCCTCGAGGGCCTGCGCGCCGGCGGCGTGTCGCTCGCCGAGCCGGCGTTCGACCAGCTCCGGGGCATCCTCGCGGACGTGTCGTCCGCACGCGCGCGCCTCGGCTTCACGCCGCGCGAGACCGCGATCGGCGTCTTCGCCCTCAAGGAGGGCCTGTACCGGCTCGACTCCGCGACCGGTGCCGACACGGACGTCACCCCGCTGCTGCGCCTCGTCGACCAGCTCGGGCTCTTCACGTTCGAGACGTTCGCTGCCGCGCGCGAGGCGATCATCGCCGAGCAGGCCGAGCAGCTGCTCGAGCTCTCCACACCCGTGGTCAAGCTCTGGGAGGGCATCGTCGCGGTGCCGCTCGTGGGGACGCTCGACTCCGCGCGCACCCAGGTCGTCATGGAGAAGCTGCTCAACACGCTCGTCGACACGGGCAGCGAGCACGCGATCATCGACATCACGGGCGTGCCCGCGGTGGACACCCAGGTCGCGCAGCACCTGCTCAAGACGGTCGTCGCGGCGCGCCTCATGGGCGCCGAGTGCACGATCAGCGGCATCCGCCCGCAGATCGCGCAGACGATCGTCGCGCTCGGCATCGAGTTCGGCGACATCCGCACGCGCGCGACCCTCGCCGACGCCCTCGTCGACGCGCTGCGCGCGAGCCGCGACACCCGGCAGGCCGGGCTCCCCGCATGACCGACGGCGTCCCCATCCTCAAGATCGGCTCGACGCTCCTCGTCTCGATCCAGATCGACCTCCAGGACGACACGGCGCTGCAGCTCCAGGAGGACCTCGCCCAGCGGATCACCGACACCGGTGCGCGCGGCGTGATCATCGACATCTCCGGGCTGGAGATCGTCGACTCGTTCATCGGCCGCATGCTCGCGTCGGTCGCCGGGATCTCGCACGTGCTCGACGCGACGACGGTGGTCGTGGGCATGCGCCCGGCCGTCGCCATCACCATGGTCGAGCTCGGCCTGTCGCTCGGCGACGTCCGCACCGCGCTGGACGTCGAGCGCGGCCTCGCGCTCCTCGCCCCCGAGGAGCGGTCCGCCGAGGACGTGCTCCTCGCCGCCGCCGAGCGCGAGGAGAGGTGAGCACGACCACCCCGCCGCCGACGACCGCGGAGCGCGTGCCGGTCCGCACGGACTCCGACGTCGTCAAGGTGCGCCAGCTCGTGCGGTCGCTCGCGCAGCAGGCACGCCTCTCGCTCGTCGACCAGACGAAGCTCGTGACGGCGGCGAGCGAGCTCGCGCGCAACACCCTCGTGTACGGGGGCGGTGGCGAGGCCGAGGTGCAGCTCGTCACGGAGGGGGCGCGGACGGGCGTCCGCGCCGTCTTCTCGGACGAGGGGCCGGGCATCCCCGACCTCGACCTCGCGCTCACCGACGGCTGGACCAGCGGCGGCGGGCTCGGGCTCGGGCTCTCGGGGTCACGACGCCTCGTCCAGCACTTCGCGATCGACACCGCGCCGGGCGTGGGCACGCGCGTCGAGATCGCGACCTGGTCCCGATGACCTCGGCGGAGCCGGACCGCCCGGACGACCGCCGCACGCTCGTCGAGGACGGGACCTGGTACACCGTGGACCACCCGTCCGCGGTCGGCAGCGTGCGGCGCGGCGCGAGCACCGCCGCGCGGAACCTCGGGCTCGACGACGAGCGCGCGGCGGAGGTCGGCCTCGTCGTCTCCGAGCTCGCGACCAACCAGTGCCGCCACGCCGGGGGTGGCTCGGTGCTCGTCCGCGTCCGGCGCACCGGCGCCGAGGCCGCGCTCGACGTGCTCGCCGTCGACGCCGGGCCCGGTATGCGGGACATCACCGCGGCGATGCGCGACGGCGTCTCGAGCCGCGGCACGCTCGGCATCGGCCTCGGCACCCTCCCCCGCCTCGCGTCGGCGTGGGACGCGTGGACGTCGCCCGGCCAGGGGACGGTCATCGCGGCGACGTTCGTCGCGCACGGCGCGACCGCCGACCTCGCGGCGCCCACGGGCGTGACCCGCCCCATGACCGGGCAGGACGTGTGCGGCGACGCCCTCGCGGTGCGCCACGACGACGGCGCGCCCAGCCTCCTCGTCGCCGACGGGCTCGGCCACGGCCCGCTCGCCGCGGTGGCCTCCGGCGCTGCCGTGCGGGCCTTCCTCGACGCGCCGCCCGGGAGCGCGGTCGCGCTCCTGGAGCGTGTGCACGGCGCCCTCGGCGGCACGCGCGGCGCAGCCGTCTCGGTGGTCCAGGCGTCGGGCGGCGTGCTGCGGCACGCAGGCCTCGGCAACATCGCCGGGACCGTCCACGGGGCGCGCTCGCGCGGGCTCGTGAGCCACCCCGGCATCGCCGGGACGCGCGGCCGGCCGCTGCGCGAGACGACGTACCCCGTCGAGCCGGGCGACGTCGTCGTGCTGCACAGCGACGGGCTGACGGCCCGGTGGTCGCTCGCCGACTATCCGGGCCTCGCCGTCCGCTCCCCCCTCGTCGTCGCGGGCGTCCTGCTCCGTGACCACGCCGTGCGCCGCGACGACTCGTGCGTGGCGGTGCTGCCGATCCCCCGGGAGGCCGCGTGAGCACCACCCTCCTCATCACCCAGCTGCGCTCGGACTCCGACGTGCTCGCGCTGCGCCGGGCGGGGCGGGAGATCTGCCGCCTGCTCGGCCTCGACACGCAGGACCAGGTGCGCGTCGCGACGGCGCTGTCCGAGATCGGGCGGTCCGCGGTCGGTTCCGGCACGGCCGACGTCGTCGTGGGCGTCCTGCCCGGGCTGCCGCAGGCCACGCTGCGCGCCGAGATCGTGGCGGGGACGCCGTTCCTCGTCGAGGGCGACTCGAGCGACGGCGGCGTCCCCGCCGCCCGGCGGCTCGTCCCCGGCCTGCAGGTCGACCCGACCGGTACGCGCGTGCTGCTCACCAAGGCCCTGCCGGCGACCGCGCGCACGGACGAGGCGACGCTCGCGGGCGTGCGCCGCTCCACCGCAGCCGCGCACGTCGCCGACGCGAGCGACGAGGTGCGCGTGCAGAACGCCGAGCTCGTGCGGACGCTCGACGAGCTGACGCGCCAGCAGGACGAGCTCCGGCGCTTCAACGAGGAGCTGGAGGAGACGAACCGCGGCGTCCTCGCGATGTACGACCAGCTCTCGGCTGAGCTCGAGGAGACCAACACCGGCGTCGTCGCGCTGTACGCCGAGCTCGACGAGCGCGGCCGCGAGCTCGCCGCCGCGAACGAGGCGAAGACCCGCTTCCTGCGGAACGTCAGCCACGAGCTGCGCTCGCCCGTGAACTCGATCATCGGCCTCACCTCGCTCCTGTCGGACTCCCACCTCGACGCCGACCAGACGCAGCAGGTCGGGTTCCTGCGCGAGAGCGCGACGACGCTGCTCACGCTCGTCGACGAGCTGCTCGACCTCGCGCGCGCCGAGGCGGGCCACGACGACGTCGAGCCCACGCCCGTCGACCTCGGGGCGCTGCTCGACGAGCTGCGCGGCACGACCCTGCCGCTCGTGCGGTCCGGCGTCTCCCTGCGGGTCGCGGCCGAGCCGGGCCTCACGCTCGTCACCGACCGCCGGCTGCTGTCCCGCGTGCTGCGCAACCTGCTGACGAACGCGGTGAAGTTCACGGACGAGGGCGAGGTCGTGCTGCGGGCGGCGGCCGACGGCGACGTCGTGCGGTTCGACGTGCGCGACACGGGTCTCGGGATCCCGGCCGACCAGCTCGAGGCCGTGTTCGAGGAGTTCGTCCAGGTGCCCAACCGCCTCCAGCCGACCGTCCGCGGCACGGGCCTCGGCCTGCCGTACGCCCGCCGCACCTCCGAGGCGCTGGGCGGCACGCTCGTCGCGACGTCGCGCCCGGGCGCCGGGAGCGTGTTCACGCTGCGCCTCCCGTCCCTCTCCGCGGTGCCCGAGGACGCCCCCGCCGCGCGCCCGGAGCCCGAGGAGGCCCCCGGCCGCGACACCCCGCTCGGGCACGTGCTCGTCGTCGACGACGACCGGGCCTACGCGTCGGTCGTCGCCTCGATGCTCCGCGACGCCGCGGCGCGCGTCAGCGTCGCGCACGACGCCACGCACGCGCTCGCCCTCCTGCACGACGGCCCGGCCGACGTCGCGCTCCTCGACGTGTGCCTGCCCGGCACGGACGGCCTCGCGCTGCGGTCGCGGATCCGCGACGTCCACCCGGCCACGGCCGCCGTGCTCATGTCGAGCGCGCCACCGCCGCCCGGCATCGGCGACGTGCCGTTCCTCGCCAAGTCCGAGATCGACCGCGACCGCCTGGTGGCGGCCCTCGGGCGCGAGGTGCGGAGCCGATGAACGCCGACCGCACCGTGCTCGTCGTCGACGACACGCCCGCGCACCGGTACGTCATGGCGAGCTGGCTGCGGCGGGCCGGGTTCGGCGTCGTCGAGGCCGGGACCGGCCGTGACGCGCTCGCGCACGCCACGACCCCGGTCGACGCCGTCGTGCTCGACGTGAACCTGCCGGATCTCTCGGGCCGCGAGGTGTGCCGGATCCTCAAGAGCGACCCCGCGACCGCGCACCTCCCCGTGCTGCACGTCTCCGCGACCGACGTCGACGCCGCCGCCCGCACCGCCGGGCTGGAGGGCGGCGCGGACGCCTACCTGCCCGAGCCGCTCGACCGCGACGAGTTCCTCGCGACGATCAGCGCGCTGTGCCGGCGCGTCGACGCCCAGCGTGGTGCCGGGCGCACCGCCCGCCGCCTGGAGGCGCTCACCGACGCGCTCGTCCCCCTGCACGAGGCGCGCTCCCCCGAGGCCGTCGCCGACCACGCCGCCCGGGGCGCGTGCGCCGTCCTCGGTCGCGCCGTGATCTCGATGGTCGTCGCGGACGCCGGGGTCGTGCTGCGCTCCGTCTGCGTCGCGGAGGGCGCCGCGCTCGTGCGCGGTCGCGGCCCGACGGCGGTCCTCCCGCCGACCGGGGTGTCGACCGCCGTGTTCGGCCCGGACGAGGTCCCCCTCCCCTGGCGGCCGCTCTTCGACGAGGCGGGCGTCGGGCCGTCGGCGTGGTTCACGCACTGGCTCGTCGACGCGTCGGGGGCGCTCGTCGGCGGCCTGGGCATCGAGGTCGGCGACGAGCCGCTGTCCGACGAGGAGCAGGAGGCCGCCGCGCGCTTCACGGAGGCCGCGACGGTCGCGCTGTCGAACCTGCGCACGTTCACCGAGGAGCACCGGATCGCCCTCGCGCTCCAGCGCGCGCTCCTGCCGTCGGGGCTGCAGGTGAGCGGCGGCGTCGAGGTCGTCGCGCGCTACGAGGCGTCGGACGACCGGCTGGACGTCGGCGGCGACTTCTACGACGCGTTCGACCTGCCGGACGGGCGCGTGGCCGTCGTCATCGGCGACGTCCAGGGGCACTCGCTGCGCGCGGCGACCGTGATGGCGGAGGTGCGGGTCACGCTGCGCGCCTACCTGCGCGAGGGCCACGACGCGGCGTCCGCCCTGGACCTGCTCAACGCGGCGCTGCGCGAGGACCACCCCGAGTTCGCGACCGTGTGCGTGTGCGTGCTCGACCCCCGGACCGGTGCCCTCGAGCTGACGGACGCCGGCCACCTGCCCGCGCTCCTCGTGCGCGCCGACGGCACGGTCGACCGGGCCAAGGCGGGCTCGCGCCTGCTGGGCGTACCCAGCCCGCGGTCCCGCCCCGCGCACCACGACGTGCTCGCCCCCGGCGACCTCCTCGTGCTCGTGACCGACGGTCTCGTCGAGCGCCGCGGGGCGTCGCTCGTGGACGCGCTGGACCGGCTGGCCGAGGTCGCCGGGCGGAGCGCCGGCGCGAGCCCGGCGCTCCTGTGCGAGCGCGTCGTCGCGGCGTTCGACGACCCGGGCCGCGAGGACGACGTCGCGGTGGTCGCCGTCGCGCGTCACGCGTCGCCGGACGGCACCTTGTCCTTGACGTCGTCGTAGCCGACGTCCCCGGGGATCTCGCCCGGGGCGTAGACGAGCCGCACGACGCCCGTGGGGAACGTCTCCGAGCGCAGGAGCGTCAGCGGGTAGACGGGCTCGCCCTCGTCGAACAGCCGCTCGCCCGTGCGCGCCGCGACGGGGTGGACGAGCAGGCGCAGCTCGTCGAGCAGCCCCGCCGCGAGGAGCTGGCGCACGACCGAGATCGACCCGGCGACGAGCACCTTGCCGAGTCCCGGCTCCTCCTTGAGGGCGCGGACCGCGTCGACGAGGTCGCCGTCGACCCGCTCGACGTGCCGCCACCCGAGGTCCTGGTCGCCGCGCGTCGCGACGATCTTGCGCAGGTTCCCGAGGCGCGCGGCAAACTCGGCGTCCTCCTCCCCGGCGGTCTCCCGCTCGGGCCACGCGCCGGCGAAGCTGTCGTACGTGACACGCCCGAGCAGGAGCGCGTCGACGTCCCGGTAGTCCTCGTCCACCGCCGCGGCCATGTGGTCGTCGAAGTAGGGGAAGTGCCACGCCGGGTCGATCTCGGCGACGCCGTCGAGCGAGAGGAACAGGGTGGACACGAGCGTCGCGGTCATGAGCGGCCTTCCGGTCTGGGGAGATCGACGAGGGGCAGACCGTAGGGACCCATGGAACTCATCGCCCGACGCCGAACGCATCCCCAGCGCCCGCCCAACACGGGGTCAGCGACCAGATCCGGCGGACAACGGTCGCCGACCCCGTGTTCGACGGGGCGGGGGTGGGGCGGGGCGGCGAGGTGGGGGCGCGGGTCAGCGGCGCAGGCCCAGGGTCAGGGTGGCGCCCACCGTCAGGTGCTCGACGACGAGCAGGGCCACCGCACCGGGCGTCACCGCACCGAGCGGGCCGAGCAGGGAGACGAGCAGGACGACGCCGCACGTCACGAGCCAGGCACGCCGGCCACCCGAGGGCAGGCGGCCGAGCAGCGCGCGCACGCCCCACCCGGCGTACCCGACGACGAGCGTCACGACGACCGCCGCCACGACGCCGACCGTCTGCGTCCCGGTCGCGGTGCGCACCGCGGGGTCGACGCCGAGCGCTGTCCCGACGAGCAGCACGACGGCGGCGACCACCGCCGCGACGGGCGGGACGAGCCAGCGCGGAACACGCGGCGCCGACCCGACCCCCGGGATGCGGCGACGAGCACTGACCCCGGCCTCGGGCTGGTGGACCCGTGCCGCAGGGCCGCGCCCGCCGTCGGGCGCCGACGTACGGCGACGGTGCCGGACGTGCGGGGTGCCGTCCGGCGTGGCGTCCGAGGCGCCGTTCGAGGTGCCGTCCGAGGTGCTCCGCGTCGTGGACATGACGTTCCTCCTTCGTCGCGCGGCGCGGTGCCGCGGCTCTCGCGCGGCCTGGGCCGCGGCCGGCGGGCGCCGACGTCCCCACGCTCGCGGCCCGAGCGCCCGCCTCGCGTCGGCCGGAGGGCGGCGGCCGGGCCGACCGGCGTCGGGCCTCGACCCTCCTGCCGGACGGCGACCCCGGACCTTGGTCGGTGGTCAGCCGCGCACCGGCCGCCTAGCGTCCGGAGCATGACCACCACCGACTGCCCTCCCCTCGCCGGGCGCCCCGTCCTCGCGACGGCTGCCGCGCGCCGCGACGGCACGCACGTCCTCGTCCCCGGGTGGGTGGTCGCGCTGGCCTGGCTCGCCGTCGCGGTGCTCACGGCCCTCGCGACCGCCGGGGTCGTCGCGCAGGACGACGCCGGCGCGGCCCCGTGGCTCGACGTCGCCGTCGCGGTCCTCGCCCTCGCGGCGCTGCCCCTGCTGTGGTCGCAGACCCCGCGCGACGCCCCGGTGGTCGGCGCGCTGGTCCTCGCCTCGCTCGCGGCGTACTCGGGCGCCGCGACCCCGGCCTCGACCGTCGCGACCCTGCAGGTCGCGCGCTGGTACCCGCTGCGCACCGCGCTCCCGGTCGCGGTCGCCGGGTTCCTCGGCCACGCCGTGCAGGCGCTGTGGCGGCCGCAGGCGCTGCCGCTCGGCTGGTGGCTCCTGTGCGACCTCGCCCTGCACGCCGCCCTGCTCGGCTGGGGCCAGTACGCGCAGGCGCGCGACCAGCTGCTGTGGTCGCTGCGGGACCGCGCGCGGCGCGCCGAGCGCGAGCAGGAGCGCCGTGTCGCCGAGGCGCGCGTCGCCGAGCGCACCCGGATCGCGCGCGAGATGCACGACACCCTCGCGCACCGGCTCTCGCTCCTCGCCGCCACGGCGGGCGCGCTCGAGTACCGGCCGGACGCCGACCCGGAGCGGCTCGCCCGCGCCGCAGGCCTGGTGCGCGCCGGGGTGAGCTCCGCGCTCGACGACCTGCGCGACGTCGTGCGGGTGCTGCGCGCCGAGCCCGGACCTGGCGGGGCCGACGCGCTGTCGCCGCAGCCGACGCTCGACGACGTCGAGCGGCTCGTCGTGGAGGCGCGGGACGCGGGCGGGGAGGTGACCTACGAGCGGACGGGGTCCGTCGACGTCCCGCCGACGGTCGCGGTCGCGGCCTTCCGCGTCGCGCAGGAGGGGCTGACGAACGCCCGGCGGCACGCGCCGGGCGGCCCGGTGACGCTCCGCGTCGTGGCCCGGGCGGGCGAGGTCCGGGTCACGGTGTCCGACGGCGGCGCGCGCCGCGTCCCCGTCGGCGCCGGCGGCGGTATCGGCCCGGGAGGAGGCCTCGGTGAGCGCACGGGCGGCGGCACCGGCACCGGGCTGGTCGGGCTGCGGGAGCGCGTCGACCTGCTCGGCGGGACCCTCGACGCCGGGGCGCGGGACGCGGGGTTCGTGCTCGACGTCCGGCTACCGTGGGACGCGTGACGGAGCAGGGTGGGCGCGGGGACGTCCCGCGCGGGAGCGACCACCGCGACGACGGGCCGGTCCCCCCGGACACCGCGCGCACCCGCCTGGTGATCGTCGACGACGACGCGCTGGTCCGCGCCGGGCTGCGCCTCATGCTCGACGGCGCGCACGGCATCGAGGTCGTCGGCGAGGCCGCCGACGGCGTGGAGGTGACGGCCGTGCTCGACGCCCACCCGACCGACGTCGTGCTCATGGACCTGCGCATGCCGCGCGTCGACGGGATCGAGGCCACGCGGCGCGTGCGGGCGCGACGGGACGCGCCGGCCGTCGTCGTGCTCACGACGTTCGACACGGACGAGGAGGTCGTCGGCGCTCTGCACGCCGGGGCGTCCGGCTACCTGCTCAAGGACATGCCGCCGGAGCGGATCGTCGCCGCCGTGCGCGCGGCCGCGACGGGCGAGCCCGTGCTGTCGCCGGAGATCGCGCGGCGTCTCATGACGTCGGTGGCCGACGCGGGCGGCCAGCGCGAGCGGGCCCGGGCCGCGCTCGACGCGCTCACCGGGCGCGAGCGCGACGTCGCGGTCGAGCTCGGCCGCGGCGCGACGAACGCGGACATCGCCGCGCGCCTGTTCCTCAGCGTCCCGACGGTCAAGGCCCACGTGTCGAGCGTGCTGCTCAAGCTCGGGCTGGAGAACCGCACGCAGGTCGCGCTGCTCGTCCACGCCGCGGGCCTCGACTGACCGTCAGTCGCCGGGCCACTCCCCCGTCCAGCGCTCGAACGCGCGCGCCCCGCCGCGGTCGATGAGCGCCTTCACCACCGCGTAGACCGCGCCCTGCAGGAGTGCCGCGAGCACGATCTCCTTGAGCGGGTACTCCGACTGCAGGGGTGTCGGGGCGTCCTTGCGGTGGCCGGGCGAGACCCGCTTGTAGATCTGCTTGAACACCTGCCCGGCGACGAGCCCGCCCACGACGGAGCTGACGATGCCGACGGGGCGGTACAGGATCTTCGCGGACTTGCTGCCGTTCTTCTCCGGGGGGTGGTCACCGGTCGTCACGTCGTCCATCCCCCGACGCTAGGTCGGCTGCGGCGCTCTCGCTCGTCGCACGGCCCCGGGCGGCCCGCCCGGGACGTCAGGCCGGCACGACGGCGCACCCGGCCGGGTCGACGACGACCCGCACCCGGTCGCCCGGCTCGACGACCGCCGGGGCACCCGCGAGCGCCACGAGCCGCGCGGGCGCACCGCCGGAGCGCCCGGGCAGGTCGACGTCGACGGTCACCTCGACCGCGCCGCGGCGGAACACGCTCCCGACGACGGTCCCGTCCCACGCGTCGTCCGACGCCGGTGCGCCCTCGGCCGCGAGCCGCAGGCCGCGCGGACCGACCGCGAGCAGGTTGCCGGGCCCCTGCGGCACGAACGCCTGGTAGCCGAGGAACTCCGCGACGCGGCGCGACACGGGCGCGCGCCAGAGGTCCTCGGGCGGCGCGACCTGGAGGAGCCGGCCCGCGTCCATGACGGCGACGCGGTCGGCGACGGTGAACGCCTCGTCGTGGTCGTGGGTGACGAAGACGGCCGTCGTGCCGGTGGCGCGCAGCGCCTCGCGCAGGTCGAGCGCGAGGCGCTCGCGCAGCCCCCGGTCGAGCGCGGAGAGGGGCTCGTCGAGCAGGAGCAGGCGGGGGCGCGGCGCGAGCGACCGCGCGAGCGCGACGCGCTGGCGCTCGCCCCCGCTGAGCGTCGCGACCGCGCGCCGCTCGTACCCGGCGAGCCCGACGACGTCGAGCAGCTCGGCCACGCGCGCGTCGCGCTCCGCGCGCGGCAGCCCCGCGATCCCGTAGGCGACGTTGCCCGCGACGTCGCGGTGCGGGAAGAGCTGGCCCTCCTGGAACATGAGCCCGAACCCGCGGCGGTGCACGGGGACGCCCGTGAGGTCGCGGCCGTCCCACGCCACGGAGCCCGCGGCGACCGGCTCGAGCCCCGCGACGGCGCGCAGCAGGCTCGACTTGCCGCAGCCGCTCGGTCCGAGCAGGGCGAGCACCTCGCCGGGCGCGACGTCGAGCGTGACGCCCGCGACCGCCGTCGTGCCGGGGTCCGTGCGCGCTCCCCCGGTGCCGCGCCCGCCGTACCGCACGACGACGTCGCGCACCGCGAGCCCGGCGGCCTCCCCGGTGCCGAGGCCCGGGCGCGACGGCTCCGGCGCGCCCGTGCGTGCGGGGGCGGGGTCGGTCTGCACCATCAGAACTCTCCTCCGGGTCGGTCGCCGCGCAACCGCTCGGCGAGCAGCATCACGGTCGCGGTGAGCAGCGCGAGCACGACGCTCGCCGCGAGCGCCATGCCGTAGTTCTCGGCGCCCGGGCGCCCGATGAGCCGGAAGATCACGACCGGCAGGGTCGCGCTGTCCGGGCGGGCGAGGAACGACGTCGCGCCGAACTCCCCGAGCGAGACGGCGAACGCGAACCCGACGGCGAGGCCGAGCGAGCGCGCGGCGATCGGGCCGTCGACCGTGCGGAAGACGCGCCCGGGCGCGGCGCCGAGGGTCGCGGCGGCCTCGCGCAGGCGCGGGTCGATGGCGCGCAGCGTCGGTAGGACCGTGCGCACGACGAGCGGGGTCGCGACGACCGCCTGCGCGATCGGCACCAGGAGTCCCGACGTGCGCAGGTCGACGTCGAGGCCGAGCGGCCGGTCGAGCGTGATCAGGAAGCCGAAGCCGACCGTCACCGCGGAGACCCCGAGCGGGAGCATGAACACCGAGTCGAGCACCGAGATCGCGCGCCGCCCGCCGCGCGAGCGCGGGCGCCGGGACACGACGAGCGCCACGAGGCCGCCGATCACGACGGCGAGCACGGTCGCGAGCGCGGCGGTGCGCAGCGAGTTGCCCGCCGCCTCCCACACGGTGACGGACAGCGCGTTGCGCCCGCCCGTGGTGCCGAGGTTCGCGTAGTTGTCGAGGCCCCAGCCGCCGCCCGGGACGCGGAACGAGCGCACGACGAGCGTGCCGAGCGGCAGCCCGACGAGCACGACCACCACGGCCGCGGTGAGCGCCGCGGGCGCGAGGTCGCCCGTCGGGCGGCCGTCGCGCCACAGGCGCAGCGGGTGCGCGGACGACGCCGACGACGACAGGTTGAGGGCGCGCTCGCGCCGGGCCCGCGTGCGGTTCGCGACCGTGAGCGCCGCCGCGACGACCACGAGCTGCACGACCGACAGCACCGCCGCGGTGCGCAGGTCGAGGAACTGCGTCGTCTGGATCCAGATCTCCGTCTCGATCGTCCCGTAGCGGATGCCGCCGAGCACGAGCACGACGCCGAACGCCGTCGCGCAGAAGAGGAAGACGATCGACGCGGCGCTCGCGATCGCGGGCGTCAGCGCCGGGAGCGTCACGGTGCGGAACGCGCGCCACGGCGTCGCGCCGAGGGCGCGCGCCGCCTGCTCGGCGCGCGGGTCGAGGTGCTCCCAGAGCCCGCCGACCGTGCGCACCACGACGGAGTAGTTGAAGAACACGAGCGCGACGACGATCGCGGCGAACGTCTCGTCGAGCCGCAGGAACCCGAGCGGGCCGCCCTGCACGAGCAGCGACCGGAACGCGACGCCGACGACGACGGTCGGGAGCACGAACGGCACCGTGACGAGCGCGCGCACGACCCGGCGCCCGGGGAACCGGCACCGGTAGAGCACGTACGCGCCGGGCACGCCGAGCAGCAGCGACAGCGCCGTGCCGAGCACGGCCTGCCAGAGCGTGAGGCCGACGATCCGCCACGTGCGGGGCTCGGAGAAGACCTCCGCGAACCCCGAGAGGTCGAGACCGCCGTCGTCCCCCACGAACCCGCGCGCCACGAGCGTGACGACCGGCCACGCGAAGAACACCCCGAGGAACGCGAGCGGCACCGCCGCCGCCAGGCCCCACAGCACCCCGCGCCCGACGCCGCCCCGCCGGACCTCCCGACCCCTCACCACGGCTCTACCTCGGGAAACCACGGGTCTCCCTCGCGCGACCACGGCTCTACCCCGCGAGGTAGAGCGGTGGTCGTTCGTGGACCGGGGGTTCGGGGACCGGGGGTCAGTCGACGACCGTCGCCGTCCATGCCTTGATCCACTCGTCGCGGTGCGCCGCGACGTCGGCGGGCGCGACCTCGAAGGGCTCGTCGGCGAGCGGCGCGAACTCGGCCCAGCCGTCGGGCAGCGTGACGGAGTCGTCGGCGGGGTACATGTACATCTGGTCGGCGACGTCGGCCTGGAACGTCTCGCTCACGAGGAAGTCGAGGAGCTGCTGCGCGCCCTCGGGGTTCTTCGCGTTCGCGAGCACGCCCGCGTACTCGACCTGGCGGAAGCACGTGTCGAGCAGCGCGCCCGTGGTCGACGCGGAGCCGTCCTCGGTGAGCGTGAACGCGGGCGACGTCGAGTACGACAGCACGAGCGGGCGCGGCCCCGCGCCCTCCGAGCCGGAGAAGTCGACGTAGTACGCGTCGGACCAGCCGTCGACGACCTTCACGCCGTTGGCGCGCAGGTCCGCCCAGTAGTCCTCCCAGCCGTCCTCACCGAACGCCCCGACGGTCGCGAGGAGGAACGCGAGGCCCGGCGACGACGTCGCGGGGTTGGTCACGACGAGGAGGTCCCGGTACTCCGGCTTCGCCAGGTCCTCGAGCGTCACGGGCTCGGGGATCCCCGCGTCGGCGAACCACGCGTGGTCCACGTTGACGCACACGTCACCGAGGTCGACGGCGGTGAGCTCGCCGCCGTCGCCGACCGCGTACGACGCGGCGGACTCCGCGACGTCGGCGGGCGTGTACGGCTCGAGGACGCCCTCGTCGATCGCGCGCGACGCGAAGGTGTTGTCGATCCCGAACACGACGTCGCCGAGGGGCGAGTCCTTCGTGAGGATCAGCTGGTTGACCAGCGCGCCGCCGTCGCCGGGCGCGACCTGCTCGACGGTGAGCCCGCTCTCCTCCTCGAACGCGGCGAGCACGTCGTCGCTCACCGCGAAGGAGTCGTGGGTCACCAGGGTGACCGTGCCCCCGCTGCCCGACGACGCGTCGTCGCCCCCGGCGCCGTCACCACCCGAGCAGGCCGCGAGGGCGAGGAGCGCGAGCGTCGCGCCCACGCCGGTCGCGAGGGCCCGGCCGCGGCGGGCGACGGTGGTCGTGTGCTGCATGTGTCCTCCCTGGACGTTCAGGAGGGGTCCACCGGCCCGACGAGCCGTGCGCCGGGTGGGCGCGACGGACCGCGCGAGCAGGTGATCGAGATTCCCGACTTCCTCCACCGGTGCTAACCGGATCAGGTTCGAGGGTCTGCGGTGGTCCGCACTCTCAGCTCCTCCAGGAGCTCCCCTGTCGTTCACCGCGAGCCTACACCGGCCCCTCACCCGGAGAGTCCCCTGAGAGAACCCTGAGCACCGGCGGCCGCGGACCAGGGACGGTTCGGGGCCCGCCCCCGATGCCTCGGGCAGGCGCGCCGCGGGAGGGTCGGTACGGCCGCCGGGAGCCCCGGCGGCCACCACAGGACGACGTCGCCCGGCGAGCCACGACGCTCCCGCGCAGCGGCACGACGAGAGGACGGACGAGGACGTGACGACGACAGGTGCGGCACGGCGGAGCACCCCGCGCGAGGGCCCGCCCACTGAGGGCACTGAGGGCGCTCAGGGCGCTGCGCGACCCGCGATCGCGACCGCGCGCGGGCTGGTGAAGACGTACGGGCGCGGCGAGGCCGCGGTGCGTGCGCTCGACGGCGTGGACGTGGACGTCGAGAAGGGTCGGCTGACGGCGATCATGGGCCCGTCCGGGTCCGGGAAGTCCACGCTCCTGCACTGCCTCGCGGGGCTCGACTCCCCCACGGCGGGGACCGTCGTCGTCGACGGTGAGACGGTCTCCGCGATGAGCGAGCGCCGGCTGACGCGCCTGCGGCGCACGCGCCTGGGGTTCGTCTTCCAGTCGTTCAACCTCGTGCCGACGCTCACGGCGGAGGAGAACATCGTGCTGCCGCTCGCGATCGCCCGGCGGCCCGTCGACCGGGAGTGGTTCGACCGCGTGGTCGACGCCGTGGGCCTGCGCCCCCGCCTGGGGCACCGGCCCGCCGAGCTGTCGGGCGGGCAGCAGCAGCGGGTCGCGTGCGCGCGGGCGCTGGTGTCGCGACCCGCGATCGTGCTCGCGGACGAGCCGACGGGGAACCTCGACTCGCGCGCCGCCGCGGAGGTCCTGGGCTTCCTGCGCGCGTCCGTGGACGACCTCGGCCAGTCCGTCGCGATGGTCACGCACGACCCGACCGCCGCGTCGTACGCCCACCGGGTGCTCTTCCTCGCGGACGGCCGCCTCGTGACCGAGCTCCACGACCCCACGCCGCAGGCGGTCCTCGACACGCTGGGCTCCCTCACGCCCGCCGCGCCGACCCCGGCGCACGCCGCCCCGGCGCCGACGACGGCGGCCGCCCGATGATGGGCCGGATCGCGCTGCGCGGCGTGCGCGCGCACGGCGCGCAGCTCGTCCTCTCGGTCCTCGCCGTGACGATCGGCATCGCGTTCGTGACCGGCACGTTCGCGCTGCGCGCGATGCTCGCGACCACGTTCGACGGCATCGTCGCCTCGTCGGTCCAGGCGGACGCGTACGTGCGCGGCGCGTCGTCGGCCGGGGACGCGCTGATGTCGACGTCGGCCCAGTTGGGCGGTGCACGCAGCCTCGTCCCGGCGGACCTGGCGCGCGACCTCGGCGCGCGCGACGACGTCGCGCTCGCGCTCCCCGAGGTGAGCGGTCCCGCGGTGCTCGTGGGCGCGGACGGGACCGCGGTCCTCGGCAGCCAGGCGCCGAGCATCGGCGTCGCCTACGACCCCCGCGACCCCGGCCCGCAGGTGGTCGACGGCCGCGCACCCCGCGACGGCGGCGAGGTCGCGCTCGAGTCGGCGACGCTCGCGGCGTCGGGCCGCGCGGTGGGCGACACGACCGACGTCGTGCTGGGCGACGCCGTGCGGCCGGTGCGCGTGGTCGGCGAGGTCTCGCTGTCCGCGCCGATGGCGGGCGCGACGATCGTCCTGCTCGACGCCGGGACCGCCGCCGCGACGTACGCGCCCGACGGCCTCGTCCCGTCGGTCGCGCTGTACGCGGCCGACGGCGTCTCCCCCGAGGCGCTGCGGGACGCCGTCGCGACCGCGCTCCCCGCGGGCGCCGAGGCGCTGACGGGGGCGGAGCTGCGCGCCGAGACGAGCGAGGCGATCACCGACCAGCTCGGCTTCGTCTCGACGTTCCTGCTGGTGTTCGCCGCGCTCGCGCTGTTCGTCGGCACGTTCATCATCACCACCACGTTCTCGATGCACGTCCGACGCCGCACGCGCGAGCTCGCGCTCCTGCGCGCGGTGGGCGCGTCGCCCGGACAGGTGTTCGGCTCCGTGGTGGGGCAGGCGGCGGCCGTCGGGGCCGTGGGCGCGCTGCTCGGCGTCGGGGCCGGGTTCGGCCTCGCGGAGCTCGCCCGCAGCGGGCTCGGCGCCGTCGGCATGGAGCTCTCCGGCACGCTGCCCGTCACGACCACGGGGGTCGCCGTCCCGCTCGTGGTCGGCGTCGTCGTGTCGGTGCTCGCCGCCGCCCTGCCCGCGCGGCACGCCGCGCTCGTGCGCCCGGTGGAGGCGATGCGCGCCGACGTCGTCCGGCCCGCCGGGACGGGGCGGGCCCGTGCCGTCGCCGGGACCCTCGCGCTGCTCGCGGGCGTGGGGCTCGTCGTCGCGGCGGCCGTGGTCGGCAGCGGGGGCGCGCCCCTCCTCGGTCTCGGCGCGGCCGGCGTCGTCGCGGGGGTGCTCCTCCTCGCGCCGCTCGCGGTCGGCCCGGTGCTGACCGTCCTCGCCGCGCCGTTCGTCGCGCTGGTCCGCCCGCTCGGCGGCCTCGCGCGCGGCAACGTCACGCGCCAGCCGCGGCGGACCGCGGCCACCGCGGGCGCGCTCGTCGTCGGGATGGCGCTCGTCTCGACGACGTCCGTCCTCGCGCTGTCCACCCGCGTCTCCGTGCAGGACATCGTCGACCAGGAGACCGCGGCCGACCTCGTCGTCCGCTCGGCGATGCCGTACCTGCCCGACGGGGTCGCGGGCGACGTCCGCGCCGTGCCCGGCGTCGCGGCGGTCGACGTCACGACGTACGGGCAGGTCGTCGTCGACGGCGAGCCGCAGCTGGTCGTCGGGTTCCCCGCCGACGGCTTCGGCCGCTCCGTGCGCACGACCGCGACCGAGGGCGACCTCGCCGCGTACGCGCGGGGCGAGGCCGCCGTCATGGCGGACGCGCTCGACGAGCACGGCTGGGCCCTGGGCGACGTCCTGACGCTCGCCGATCCGGCACGGCCCGACCTCCCGGCCCGGGAGGTGCGCATCGGCGCGGTGGTCGACTCGCACGCGTTCTCCGTCGACCTGCTCCTGCCGCCCGACGTGGCAGCCGCGGTCGGCGCGACGACGACGGAGATGCTGTTCCTCGACACCGAGCCCGGCGCCGACCTCGCGGCCGTGCGGGCCGCGGTGACCGACGCCGTCGCGCCGTACGTCGTCGCGTCCGTGCTCGACGCCGACGAGTTCGCCGCCGACGTCGCCGGCCAGGTCGAGTCGGTCCTCGCGATCGTGTACGCCCTGCTGGGGCTCTCCGTCCTCGTCGCCGTGCTGGGCATCGTCAACACGCTCGCGCTGTCCGTCGCAGAGCGGACGCGCGAGATCGGGCTGCTGCGGGCCGTCGGGCTCGGGCGGGCCCAGCTCGCGACGACGATCGTCATCGAGTCCGTGCTCGTCGCGGTGTTCGGCACGGCCGTCGGGCTCGCCGTGGGGACCGGCCTCGCCGCCGCGCTCCCGTCGGTGCTCGCGGACCAGGGCTTCACGACCCTCGCCGTGCCGTGGGCCCAGCTCGGCGCCATGCTCGTGCTCGCGGGCGTCGTGGGCGTCGTCGCCGCGGTGTGGCCCGCGGTGCGCGCCGCGCGCCTGCCCGTCCTGGACGCGGTGAGCCACGACTGAGCCGGGTGCGCGCGCCGGGCGACGCGTGGGCGGCGACTTCGCACTACGGTGGTCGTGCGAGCACGCCCGGCGCCGCCCGGCGCCCCGACCGACGGAGGAACCCCTCGTGGCCGACACGAACGAGAACGAGCAGACCCTGGCCCTCAAGGTCGGGACCGTCGCCCTGACCTTCGCCGCGGGCTGGGCCGCGCAGAAGCTCGTCACGTTCGTCTGGGCCAAGGTCACCGGGCACGACGCCCCGAAGGACCTCGACGACGAGGAGGTCGGCGTCGTCCAGGCCGTGACCTTCGCCGCCGTCGCCGCGGGCGTCGGCGTCCTCGCCCGCCGCTTCGCGGGCAAGGAGGCGAAGCGAGTCGTCGCCCGCCTCGCGTCGCGCGCCTGACGTCCGGCCCGCTCCGTCCGCGCGAGGGAGACCGGGCCGCCCGGTAGCCTGGCGCGCGTGACCGCCCCGCCGGCGAGCCCGACGACGCCCCCTCAGGACTCGATCCTGCGCGCCGGCCTGCGCGTCCTCGCCGACGCCGGCCGGCTCCTGGCCCGGCACTGGCCCGCGCTCGTCGCGGTCGCCGTCCTCGCGCAGGTGCTGCACGAGCTCGCGCTGCGGGCCGCGCTCGCCGTCGCGCCGTCGTCCGGGGTGCTCGGCCTGCTGGTGCTGTGCTTCTCGCCGCTCGCGACGGTCGTCGGGATCGTCGTCATGCTGCACGTCCTGCGCCGGGAGCCGCGCACCGAGCGCGACCGGCTCGAGGTCCGGGCGCTGCTCGGCTCGATCGCCTCGGTCCTCGTGCCCTACCTCGTCATCTACGAGTTCTACGGCGGGCTGTCGTCCGACTGGCAGGCGTACATCGACTCCGCCGCGCTCGACCACGCGTTCGCCGCGGGCGCGGGGATCGAGACCGCGAGCCCCGTCCCCGAGGGCTTCGGGCTCACCGTCGTGCTCGTCGTCGCGGGCGCGCTGCTCGCCCGCACTCTGCTGGAACGGCTCGCGCGGCGCCTCGACCGCGGTGTCCCCGCGCACGACGGCGACGCCCGGCACAGCGCCCGCTCCGCCGCGGTGCGCATCGCCGCGGGCTACTGCGAGGTCGTGTGGATCGTCGTCGGCGCGTTCACCGTCACGGCCCTCGTCGGGCGCGTGCGCGAGTGGTGGTCGACCCGCGTGGTCGTCGTCGAGGTGACGACCTGGTGGGACGGCGTGGTCGCGCGCGTGGACGCTCTCAAGCCGCTCGTCGACGCCGTGGGCCCGACGACGTCCCTCCTCGTCGCGGGCGTCGTCACCGGGCTCGTGGTGCCGCTCGCGTGGCTCACGCTCGGGACGATCGTGTACGGCGTGGAGGCGATCGACGTCGTCGACCCCGCCCACGCGGTGCCGGGCGACGGCGGCGCGACCGGCCGGACAGCCCGCGCCGTCGACCGGTTCAACCGGACGCTCGGCGAGAGCGGCGCCCAGCGGGCGTGGGCGCTGATGCTCGACCCGGGCCGGCGGTTCGGCGGCCTCGTCGGCGCCCTCGGGATGCTGTGGCGCAGTCGCTGGGGCGCGGTGCTGCTCTTCTGCGTCGCGTTCGCGCTCCTCACGCTCGCCGAGCAGGTCGTGCTCACCGCCGCGCAGGCGGTCGTCGGCCAGCCGGGGATCGTCGCGTGGCGTGCGATCGTCGGCCCGCTGGAGACGGTCGCGACCGTCGTCGTGCAGGTGCTCACGACCGTCCTGCTCGCCGCCGCGGCCGACGCGCTGCTCGCGAGCCTGGGCCTGCCGTCCGCGCTGCGCACGCGGCGTGCGGCGCGGCGGGCCGGGGAGCCGGACACCGGCGCCGGCACCGGGGCGCCGAGCACGCCGACCACGGTCGGCGCGGCCTCAGCTCCCTGACGTGACGGGGTGCTCGACCTCGGTCCGAGCGGTGGCGTCGCCCGCCTTCTCCTCGCGCCGGTCCCCCAGCAGCGCTGCCGCGACGACGTCGCGGATCTCCCCGTCCGTGAACGCGTGGTCCCGCGCCAGCCGGACGAAGCGCGCGGCCGCCTCCGTGACGGCGGCCCGGTCGAGCGTCGCAGGCGGCGCCGTGACGAGCGTCCCGACGCGGCGGCGGGTGGTGACCAGGCCCGCGGCCTCGAGGTCGCGGTAGGTGCGCGCGACCGTGCCCGGCGCGATGCCGAGGTCGTTGGCGAGCGCGCGGACGGTCGGGAGCCGCTGCCCGTCCACGAGGTCGCCCGCCGTGACGAGCGCGGCGAGCTGCGCGCGGAGCTGTTCGTAGTGCGGGGTCGTGGAGTCGAGGTCGATCCGGACGGCGAGGCTCACGCGGCGACCGCCTCGGGAGCGAACGGCGCCCGCGCGGCGGGTGCCGGGTCGCGCGCGGGCCACACCGACGCCACGAGGACGACGAGGACGAGGCACGCCGCGACGGCGAGGAGGACGTTCCCGGCGACGATCTCCCCTGCGCTCGGCCCGGGCCCGAGCCGGGCGCCGTCCCCGTTCCCCAGGCCGAGCCAGCGCAGCGAGAGGCCCGCGAACGCGACGAGCCCTCCCAGCGTGAGACCCAGCACGAGCTGGGTCGCACGCTCGACACGGCGGGCGACCCGCCGCCGCAGCCACATGTCCCACTCCTCGCCGACGTCCTCCACCGCGGGACGCGAGCGGACGAGGCGCAGCACCGCTTCGGAGGCGACCAGGGACACCGCGGCCACGACGAGCACGGGCCCCGTCCACAGCCAGCCCGGGAACGGGGTGACGGTGTACGCCTCGGCCGGCCCGACGACGCGCGAGACCGCGCGCGGCCCCGACGCCACGAGCCCGAACGCGACCGCGGCGACCACGAGCAGGGCCGTCCACGCCCAGGCGAGGCGGCGTGTGAGGGTGGGAGCGACGTCCGCGACCGACCGGACGGCGAGGCGCGCCTCGCGCTGCCGGTGCCGTGGACGAGGCCACGTCAGCTCGCCCACCGCGTGGACGGCCAGGGCGCCGAGGAGCGCGACGAGGGGCAGCACCGCCGTCCCGCGCGCGCCGAGCGTCGCGACGCCCAGCACGAGGTAGGCCGGGGGCAGCAGGAGCCCCGCCGCGACGACCAGACCCGCCCCGGCGCTCGTGAGGGCGGCGTGCCGCACGGCACGACGCCCCGCCGAGCCGGTGACCACCGCCCGACGGCCGTCGGACCACACCAGCCCCACCGCGACGACCAGCGCGAGCAGCGCGAGGTCCGCCCCGAGCGCGACCGGCAACGGCAACGGGTTCCCCAGCATCCACGACACCACGCCCACGGCGACCACCTCCGTCGAAGTTTATTGATCATGAACTATGATCATTAAACCGTGGAATGTCAACCGGTCGGGCCGACGGCGGCGGTCAGCCGACGTCCGCGACGGGGAGCGCCCAGTACGCCGGCAGGAGGCTCGGCTCGACGAGACGCACCTCAGCGGGCTCGGCGTCGTCCGGGGTCAGGAAGTGCTGCGTGCTCCGGCTGGAGACGGCGCCCGTGCAGACCGGCGCCTCGGGGTACGGCATCCCGGGGAGCGCCGCGGCGCCCGCCGCGTACTCCCGCCCGGCCGTGTCCCGGAGCAGCACCGCGCACGACGAGAAGGTCTCCTCCGCGCCCTCCGGGGCGGGCGGCGCGTCGGAGCGCAGCGACACGTCGGCCGCCCAGAGCGTGTAGCCGTCGGGCGCCTCTATCCGGCCGCCGTACCCGTCGTCGAGCCCGTCGACCGCCTCGACGCCCAGCAGCCGGGCCCGCACGTCACCGACCTGGGCCCAGCCGTCGGCGTCCGGCGCGTGCGCGACGCGCGGTTCGCCCGACCACCAGGCCTGCACCTCGTCCGACCGCCAGGTCAGCCAGCCCAGGGCTCCGAGCGCCACGACGAGCACCGGCAGCCACCAGCGGTTGGTCCGCCACCAGCCGGCGCTCACGCGTCCCACCCGCCCGGAACGAGGGCAGGCCGCACCGTCTCCACGGAGTCCCCCGCGGCGGGCGGCGCGACGCGGCCGAGGTCGACCTCGGCGATCGCCTGGGGACGGTCGAGGTCCGCGTCCTGGTGCTCCGTGAGCACGCGCAGCACGAGGTCGCCCTCCAGCGCCCGCGCGGGCACCTCGACGGCGACGGTCCCCGCCTCGGGGACGTCCGGGTCGGCGAACGTGCTCAGCACCTGGTTGCTCACACGGTGCGACGCCTCGTGGTCCCGCCCGACGGCGTCGCGCAGCTCGACCACCTCGACGCTCGCCTCGCCCGTCGTCCCGGACACCGCGAGGTCCACGACGACCCAGACGCCGTCGGTCGTCAGCGGGCCGGACCCGTCGTCGAGCGTCGTACCGGTGCGGACGTCGTCGACCCGCACGCGCACCGGGCCGGCGGTCACGACCTCGCCCACGGCGCCCCGCGACGTCGTCGGCGTGAGCGTGGGCCACCACGTGTCGACGCGCGACACCGCGGCCCCCGCCCCCACGGCGAGGACGAGCAGCACCACGGTCACGGCCCGACCGGTCCGCCGCGGGCGCCCGTCCGGCGCCTCGGGCCCGTCCGGCGCCACGGCGCTCGCTTCCTCGGTCACCAGCCGTCCTCCGTCTCGGGCGGGTCGACGATCTCGGGCGGGACGGCCCCGGCCGGGACGTCCACGAGCGTGACCGCGCCCGTCTCGGCCCACCGCCGGCCGCCGCCGACCGTCATGTCGCGGTACCGGAACGTCGGGACGGTCACGGTCAGCGGCTCGTCGGGCGTGCTCACCGCGCCGCTCTCCCCCGGCACCGACACGGGCCACAGGAGCGCGACGTCGTCGGCGAGGCCCGGCGAGAGCACGGGGTACGACGACGCGTCGCGCACGAGGAGCGTGGGGTCCGGGCGGTCCGGCTCCGCGTCGCCCGCGAGCGCCAGGCCGCCGGGCAGCTCGTCGGGGAGCGTCACCGCGGTGCGGTCGAGCCGGCGCGACTCGCGGTCCGTGTCGAGCGCGCCGACGACCACGACGAGCCACGCGTCCGCCCCGGAGTCCTCGAGCGCCGAGACCTGCACGGCGTCCGTCACGGACCACGAGCGCACGGTGAGGTCGAAGGGTCCCGTGGCGACCGGCTCCCCCGCGGCGGCCCGGGCCGGCCCCGCGTCGGCGGCGTCGTGCCGGGCGAGGCCGCCGGCCGCCGTCGTGCCGACGACGGTCCCCAGGACGACGGCGAGCGCCACGCGGCGCGGCCACGTGCCCACGACGGCGCGGAGCAGCGGCACGCCCCGGGCGGCCTTCGGCGCGGTCGACGTCACGGCGCGCATCCTACGGGGCCGTCACGGGCCGTCGCCGGAACCTCACGGGCCGTCACGCCCCGCGCACGAGGAGCGTCGTGACCGGCCCCATGACGATCGCGTACATGACCGCGAAGAACAGCGTGTGCAGGAGCACGAAGAGCAGCGCGTCCAGCACGGCGCCGCGCGCCCGGAAGTGGCGCACGAGCTTGCGCACGAACTGGACCGGGTGGGCGAGGTCCCAGCTGTTGAACCGCACGTACCGGCCGAGGTAGATCCCGACGGAGACGAGCGCCAGCACGACGAGCACCACGACCCACGACACGGGACGGCGGAACGGGGCGTCGTCGTCCGGGTAGAGCACGATCGCGAGCAGCGCCTGCGCGAGGAACACGTTGACGAGCGTGTTCATCACCCCGGACAGGGCGAGCGTGAGCACGGCCACGATGTCGTACCAGAGCGGGACCTCCTCGCCCTCCTGCCGGTGGCTGTAGTTCAGCTCGGTGACGAGGTAGCCCGCGTTCGGCAGGAGCAGCAGCCAGACGCCGAACCCGACGACGGCGCACGTCACGACCGCCCACGACGGGGCGCCGCCCGCGATGAGCACGGCGTCGACGAGGACGACGAGCCCCAGCACGATCACCGGCGCGATCGAGAGCCCGATGTTGAGGAGCATCGGCCGGTACACGCGCGTGCGGTACAGCGGCGCGCGCAGCACCACGAGGGCGAGCGCGTACACGTTGAGCAGGGCCACGCCCCCGAAGAGCCAGTCGAGCACGACCCCACGGTACGGGGGGTTCCCCGCGCGCGGCGCGGGGAGCGTCGTTAGCGTGGAGGTGCTCGACGCAACGACCTCCCCCGTGCCCGACGACGGGCACCTCCCCCCAGGAGTCGCCATGGCGCAGCAGGACGCGGGCAGGGCCGCCGGCCCCGCCGCGACGACGACGTCCCCGTCCACCTCCCCGACGCTCATGCTCGTCCTCGCGACCATCGGCTTCGCGGTGAACTTCTGGGCCTGGGCGCTCATCAGCCCGCTCGGCGCGGCGTACGGGCAGCAGTACGACCTCACCGACGTGCAGGTGTCCGTGCTGGTGGCCGTCCCGGTCGTCGTCGGGTCGCTCGGCCGCATCCCCGTGGGGGCGCTCACCGACCGCTACGGCGCCCGCATCATGTTCCCCCTCGTCAGCGCCCTGACGATCCTGCCCGTGCTGTTCGTCGGGCTCGTCGCGGACAGCTTCGTCTGGCTGATCGTCGGCGGGTTCTTCCTCGGTCTCGGCGGCACCGCGTTCGCCGTCGGGGTACCGTTCGTCAACGCGTGGTACCCGCCCGCGCGGCGCGGCACCGCCGTCGGGATCTTCGGCATGGGGATGGGCGGCACCGCGATCTCCGCGTTCACCACCGTCCGCATCCGCGACGCGTGGGGCGACGCCGCCCCGTTCCTCCTCGTCGCCGCCGTCCTCGCGGTGTTCGCCGTCGTGTCGTGGCTGCTGCTGCGCGTCCCGCCCGGCCGGGCGACCGCCCCCGCCGGCGGGTTCTGGTCCCGCACCTGGGCGACGTTCCGCCTCCCCGCCACCCTGCAGCTCTCGTGGCTGTACGCCGTCGGGTTCGGCGGGTTCGTCGCGTTCTCCGTCTACCTGCCGACGTTCCTCGTCAACGCGTACGACCTCACCGCGTCCGACGCCGCGGCCCGCACCGCCGGGTTCGTCGTGCTCGCCGTCGTCATGCGGCCTGTCGGCGGCGCGCTGTCCGACCGGTTCGGCGGCGTGCCCGTGTCCGTCGCATGCTTCGCCGTCGTGACGGCGCTCGCCGCCGTCGTCGCGTTCCAGCCGTCGCTCGTGCCGGTCGGGACGATCGCGTTCCTCGGCCTCGCCGCCGCGCTCGGTGCGTCGTCGGGCGCCACGTTCGCCCTCGTCTCGAAGGTCGCGCCGGTCGAGAAGGTCGGGGCGGTCACGGGCCTCGTCGGCGCGGCGGGCGGCCTCGGCGGGTTCATCCCGCCGCTGCTCATGGGCGCCGTCTACCAGCTCGAGGGCACGTACGGCCTGGGTTTCGGGCTGCTCGCCCTCACCGCCCTGCTGACCCTGCTGTTCACCCTCGGTCCCGTCCGTCGGGGCGTCCAGGCCCGCGCCGCCGCTTCGTCGTCCTGACCCACCCGGGGGGGAGCCCCGCGCTCGCGAGGTAGAGCCGTGGTCGCGGGAGGTAGAGCCGGGGTCATGCGAGGTAGAGCCGTGGTCATGCCCGACGGCGCGTGGTCGCCCTGGGTGGGCGGGGTGGGTGGTGGTGCCGCGTCTACCATCCGCCGCTCGTTCCTCGCGGCTCCCGCCAGGCCCGCCACGACGCGGCACCACCACCCACCCCGCCCGGCGTCGTCTCACCTCTGTCTCCCCTGCCCGAGCGACTGCCTGCGGGGTCAGGTGCGCTCGCACCGCACCGCCCACCGGGTCACCGCGGTCGCGCCGGAACTCGGCGGCGAGCAGGTGATCTGGGCTCGTCCTGGTCGACTGACGGGCCACAATCAGCTGCTCGCCGGAGGCCGCGGCCCATGGTGGACAGTGGGTGTCGCTCGACCCTCCGGGCCGGCGCGGGGCGGCCGGGGGGGTGCCTGGTTCCACCACGGTCTTCGCCATTGACCACGGCTCTACTTCGCGTGACCACGGCTCTACCTCGGCGAGCATCGGCTCTACCTCGCGTGACCACGGGTCTACCTCGCGCGACCACGGCTCTACTTCGGCGAACCAGGGCTCTACCTCTTACCGCGCGCGACGGCGGTTCGATCGCGAGGTCAGTCCGACGCCGCGGTGCCGCGGGCGACGAGGCGCGGGAGGACGAACCAGAGGCCGACGAGCAGCACGAGCGCGCAGCCGCTCGACCACAGGGCCGCGGTGCGGTTCACGACGACGTCGACCACGAGCAGCACGGTCCCCGTGACGACGAACGCGAGGACGAGCACGCCGAACCGCGCGATCCGGTCGCTCAGGGTCACGAGCGTCGTCTTGCGGTGCCGGCGGAAGAGCGTGCGATGCAGGCTCACGGGCGTCACGAACAGGCCCGTCGACAGCACGGCCAGCGCGACGAGCGCGAGGTAGACGTCGGTCTGGAAGGTGTCGAGGTCTCCGAAGCGCTGCTGGAACGGCAGCGTGAGGAGGAACCCCGTGAGGATCTGCACGCCCATCTGCATGACGCGCAGCTCTTGGAGCAACTCGGCCCAGTTCCGGTCGGACCGTTCCTCGGCCGACTCGTCCCGCCCGTCGCTGACCTGGGTGGTCACGGTTTCCTCCCTCGCGCCGACGCTGGGATAATCTTCAGTCTGCTGGGGTCAGGAATCGGCTCCGTCCTGCTCGATCTCCGGGGACCCCCATCGATGGACGCTGCCCTGCCCGCCCACGCCACCGAGCCCGACGACGTCGTCCCGCCCGCTCTCGCCGACCTCCTCGCCGCCCTCGGCCCGGGTGACCCCCAGCCGGTCGGCCGCTTCCGCGTGGACATCGCCACCGACACGTGGTGGTGGTCCGACGAGGTGTACGAGATGCACGGATTCGCGCCGGGCGAAGTCGTGCCGACGACCGCCCTCGTCCTGTCGCACAAGCACCCCGAGGACCGCGAGCGCGTCGCGAGCGAGCTCGCGCAGGCCGCGCGGACCGGGGAGCCGTTCGGGTCCATGCACCGCATCGTGGACGCGACGGGCGCTACTCGCACGCTCGCCGTCGCGGCGCAGGGGAAGAACCCGGGCGCGGAGCTGCCCTGGGCGCACGTGGTGGGCTACTTCGTCGACCTGACGACGGCGCACGCCGAGGCCGCGCGGCGCGAGGCGACCGCGTCGATCCGGGCCGCAGACGCGTCGCGCTCGGTGATCGAGCAGGCGAAGGGCGTGCTCATGGCGGCGCTGCGCACGGGACCCGACGACGCGTTCGAGGTGCTGCGCCGACGCTCGAACGACGTGAACGTCCCCGTCCGCGAGCTCGCCCGTCGCCTCGTGGAGGGCGTGGTCGGCGGCGCCGAGCCGGCCGGGCCGCTGCTCGACGAGTCGGTCCGACGCCGGGTCGACGCGCTGCTCGAGGCGCCGTGCGCCGACGAGCCGGCCACCGGCGGCTGAGCGCCGGGCTCAGTCCCCCGCGGGCGCGCCGACGCCGGGGATGCGGCGGGTCTCGACGATCTCGCGGGCGACGTCGACGAGCTTGATGTTCGCGTCCTGGGACACGCGGCTCATCACGGCGAACGCGCGGCCGGGCGTCAGGGAGTACCGCTCCATGATGATGCCCTGCGCCTGCCCGATGAGCGTGCGGGTCTGGACGGCGGACTGCAGCTGCTCCTCGGTCCGCGCGGCCGAGATGGCCGCGGCGGCGACGGCCGCGAACGTCGAGGCGAGGTGGTGGGAGTCCGGGCCGAACGCGTCGCGCGAGCCGGAGTACATGTTGAGCGCGCCGTGCGCGTTCTCGGACGTGTAGAGCTGGACGCACAGCATGGAACCCACACCGAGCTCGCTCGAGACGCGCGGCGCCCAGCGGGGCCAGCGCGGGTCCGCAGCGACGTCCCCGGACTCCACGAGAGCGTGCTCGCGGATGGCGTCGAGGCACGGGCCCTCGTCGAGCTCGTACTGGAGCGCGTCCCCGCGCGCGACGACCGGGTCCGAGACGGCCGCGCTCTCGATGCGGCGCCGGGTCACGAGCGAGATGCCGGCCTCGTCGCAGCCGTCGACCATCGCCACCGCGAGCTCGACGACCCGGTCGAGGGTCTGCTGCAGCGTAGGTTCGTCGGCGAGGGCGCGGGCGGCGTCCGCCACGAGGCCCGCGACCGTCGCTTCCTCCGCCATCAGGTCGACGACGGGGACGTCGGTCAGCGGCGCTCCGGATCCTCCCGGGGTCGGCTCGGCGCTCGTTCCGCGATCGGTGCTCATGGGTGCTCTCCTTGTCTCCGCGGCAAGCCTACGTCGCGGAGAACCGGGGCACGTCGTGCCGGAGGCCCCGCCCGGGCGTCACCGGGGCGGGGCGGGGGCGGCGGCCGTCTCGCCCGCACAAGGCGTGGCGGCTGGTGACCCTCTCACGGGCGCCGTCGCTCTCGCGACGGACCCGCCCCCGGGCGGGCGCGGACGCCCACCCTCCGACCCTTCCCGAGCGAGACGCGGCCCTCGGCCGAACCGTCCGCGGCTCCCCCGGTGAGGATGGTGCCCGTCAGAACACGGGCTTGCCTCCCGTGACACCGAGGACGGTGCCGGACACGTAGCTCGCGTCCGTCGGGGAGGCGAGGAAGACGAACGCCGGGGCGACCTCCGCGGGCTGGCCCGCGCGCCCCAGCGGGGTGTCCTTCCCGAACTGCTCGATCTTCTCCTCGGGCTGGGTGGCCGGCTGGAGCGGCGTCCAGATCGGTCCCGGCGCGACGGCGTTCACGCGGATGCCGCGCGGGCCGAGCTCGGCCGCGAGGTTCACCGTGAGGTTGTTGATCGCCGCCTTCGTCGACGCGTAGTCGAGGAGCGACGTCGACGGCTGGAACGCCTGGATCGACGAGTTGTTGACGATCGCCGCCCCCTCGCCCAGGTGCTCGAGCGCCGACTGCGTGATCCACAGCAGCGCGTACAGGTTCGTCTTGAGCACCCGGTCGATCTCGTCGGTCGTGACGTCCTCGATCGACTCGCGCCGCGCCATCTGGAAGCCGGCGTTGTTGACGAGCACGTCGAGCCCGCCGAGCTCGGACGCGGCGCGCCCGGGCAGGGCCCGTGCCGTCGCCTCGTCGGTGACGTCGCCGGGCAGGAGGGCGCACGTGCGGCCCGCCTCGCGGACCCAGCGCGCCGTCTCCTCGGCGTCCTCCTGCTCCTGGGGCAGGTAGCCGATGGCGACGTCGGCGCCCTCGCGCGCGAACGCGATGGCGACGGCGCGACCGATGCCCGAGTCACCGCCCGTGATCAGCGCCCGACGGCCCTCGAGCCGCCCGGTGCCGCGATAGGACTGCTCGCCGTGGTCGGGCACCGGTTCCATGCGTCCGGTGAGGCCCGGGGGTTCCTGCTGCTGGGCCGGGAAGGTGGTCTCGTCGGTCATGTCGTTCCTCCTTCTCGTGTGGGGTTCTCGTCGTGCGCGGGGCCGTCCGGCTCAGGAGCGGGCCGGCTCCCGACGGCGCGCGAGCTGCGCCTCGTGGGCGCGGGGCCGCGCGACCGGACGGACGGCGGCGAACGCGCCCGCGACCGTGGCCTCGGCCGTCGGGCCGACCCCGCCGGCCTTGCTCAGCGCGCGCATGACCTGCGAGGCGGTCTCCTGGACGGGGACGCCGGCCTCGCCGGCCGCCTCCGCGAGGAGCTGGCCCGCCGCGACGTCGTCGACGCCGTGCACGGCCATGAGCACGCCCTTGACCTGCTCGACGGCGGCCTGCGCGACGAACGCGCGCGTGACGGCGCGCTGCGACTCACGCTCCAGCGCCTCCTTGTGCGTCGGGGTGACGTCGACGACGTACCCCGCGATCTCGACGACGCGACCGCGCGCGTCCCGTCGGCCCTGTCCCGTCACGACGACGGACCGGGCCTTGCCGTGCCCGTCGACGATCCGGTGGGCGCACGAGAACGGGCGACCGGAACGGATCGCCTCCGTGGCGGCGCGCACCACGCGGGCGCGGTCGTCCGGGTGCTTGCGCGAGCGCAGCGCGTCGAGGCTGGGCTGGACGTCCCCCGGCGCCCAGCCGTGCATGGTGTACACCTCGTCCGACCACCACCACGTCCCGGTGCCGAGCTCGACGCGGTACTGCCCCACGAGGAGGTGCGTGCCCACGGCGAGCACCTCCGCAAGCGCTGCGGGCCGCACGGGCGCCGTCTGGTCGGGGCTGAGGGTGGTCGCGGGGATCGAGGCCATGTCGTCCTCCCAAGGTTCGGGGGGCTTCGGGCCGCTTCATGACTCCGGTGCCCAACGTAGCCCACCCTCCCGAGGTCGGCACCCGGGCTCGGCTACGGTGCGGGCATGACGCGCGAGCCGAGTCGGACGATCGTCCAGCATGCCGCGGAGGCGCTCGCGCTCGTCCGCCCGACGCCGCCTGCGGACACCCCGCTCGAGGACGCCGTGGGCGCCGTCCTGGCCGCCGACGTCGTGTCCGTCCTGGACTCCCCCGCGTTCGACGCGTCCGCGATGGACGGGTACGCGGTGCGCGCGCAGGACGTGGCGGGGGCGACGCCGTCGGCCCCCGTGGTGCTGCGCGTCGTGGGCGACGTCGCGGCCGGGGACGCGGGTCCGGCCGGGCTCGACGCCGGCCTGGGACCGGGCGAGGCGGTCCGGATCATGACGGGCGCGCCCGTGCCGCCGGGGGCGGACTCCGTCGTGCCCGTCGAGCGCACGTCGACCGGACGCTTCACGCCGGGCGCGGCCGGGAGCGGGCCGACGACGGTCGCGGTCCACGACGCGGCGCGCACCCACGTGCGGCCCCGCGGGGAGGACGTGCGCCGCGGCGACGTCGTCGTCGCGGCGGGCACCGTGCTCACCGCGCGGCACGTCTCGGTCGCGGCGTCCGCCGGGCACGCGGCCGTGCGCGTGCACCGCGCGCCGCGCGTGGCGGTGCTCTCCACGGGCAGCGAGCTCGTGGCCCCCGGCACCACGCCGGGGCCGGGGCGGATCCCGGACTCCAACTCGGTCCTGCTCGCCGCGTCCGCGCGGGCCGCGGGCGCGCGCGTGGTCCGGCGCGGGGCCGTGGGCGACTCCGCGGCCGCGCTCGGCGCGACGCTGGACGGGCTCCTCGACGCGTTCGACGGCGCCCCGCCCGACCTGCTCGTCAGCACGGGCGGGGTGAGCGCGGGCGCGTTCGACGTCGTGCGCGAGGTGCTCGACCCCGCGACCCGCGCGGGCACGCCGTGGCAGGACGCGGTCACCGACGCCCGGCTCGTCGCGGTCGGCATGCAGCCCGGCCGCCCGCAGGGCCTCGCGCGCTGGCGGGGCGTGCCGTGGCTCGCGCTCCCGGGGAACCCCGTGAGCGCGTACGTCTCGTTCGAGCTGTTCGTGCGGCCCGTCGTCGACCGGCTGCGCGGCGTGCCCGGCCCGGGTCGCGCGCTCGTCCGGCGCGTCGCCGCCGCGGGGTGGTCCTCGCCGGCCGGGCGCGAGCAGCTCGTCCTCGTGCGCCACACCGAGCCCGACGGCGCGCACGTCGTCCCCGCGGGCCGTCGCCCCGAGGAGGACGCGACGGCGCGCGGCTCCGGCTCGCACCGCCTGAGCGCGCTCGCCCATGCCGACGCGCTCGCCGTCGTCGGGGCCGACGTCACGGCCGTGGCGCCGGGCGACCCCGTGCAGGTGCTGCTGCTCTGAACCCGGGGCCGGCCTCGGTCACTTCGCCGGGGGCGGCGGGTGCCCCTCCGACGCCTGCACGACGACGATCCCGTGCCCCGAGAGCGCGAGCTGGTACGCCTCGCCGGACCCGCGCCCGATCGCGGCACCGAGCTTCGCCGTCTTGCGGATCGAGGACTGCAGCGACGTCGACCACAGCACCGCGGCCTGCATGTCGACGAAGGTGGGGACGTCGACGTCGAGCACGACGGGCGTGCCGAACGCCGTGACGGCCAGCGACCCGGTCCCCGTGAACGTCGTGTTGAACAGGCCGCCGCTGAGCATCGACGCGCCCTCGACCCGGTTGATGTCCCACGCGAGCGAGCTCTCGAACGCGAGCACGTTCGCGCCGTTGACCGTCACGCCCTCGTCCTCCAGGTGGAGCACGAAGACCTGGTCCGCGTCCTGCGCGAGGAAGACGTCCCCGCTGCCCGAGACCTTCATGAGCGACATGCCCTCGCCCGTGAACGCCTTCTTGAACATCTTGCCGAGACCGCCGCTGCCCTCGTACGCGAAGTCGACGTCGCCCTGGTAGGCGACCATCGAGCCCTGCTTCGCGAAGAAGAACCCGCCCGTGCCGCGGAGGTCGACCTTGAGCATGCGGTCGTTCTGGAGCTGGAAGCTGCCGGGCTCGACGGAGCGCTCGGCGTGGTCGAGGAGTGAGCTGCGCATGGGTCGATCCTCGCGGTCGCGGGCCGCGAGCGCACCCGAGCCCGCGACCGACCCCGGGCGTGGCGCCGCGCGCTGCCCCGCGTGCGAGAGTGGCGGCATGAGCTTCACGCACCTCGACGAGCGCGGGCACGCGCGCATGGTCGACGTCACCGCCAAGCAGCCCACCGTCCGCTCCGCGACGGCGACCGGGACCGTGCGGTGCTCCCCCGCGATCGTCGCCGCGCTGCGCGACGGGACCGTCCCCAAGGGCGACGTGCTCGCCGTCGCGCGCGTCGCCGGGATCGCGGCCGCCAAGCGGACGGCCGAGCTCCTGCCGCTCGCGCACGTCATCGGCGTCCACGGGGCGGTCGTCGACCTCGTCGTGGGCGACCACGGCGTCGACGTCACCGCCACCGTCCGGACGGCGGACCGCACGGGCGTCGAGATGGAGGCGCTCACCGCCGTCGCGGTCGCGGGCCTCGCGGTCGTCGACATGGTCAAGGGCCTCGACAAGTCCGTCGAGCTCACGGACGTGCGGCTGGTCGCGAAGACCGGGGGCAAGTCCGGCGACTGGCACCGCGAGCCGTGACCGCCCGCCCCGACGACGGGTCGGCACCCGACGGGCCGGGTCGGCACCTCGAGCTGCCGATCGCCGCACGGAGTGCCGAACCGTCCCTCGCGTTCGACGCCGTCGTGCTGGCCGGAGGGCGCGCGGAGCGGCTCGGGACGCCCAAGCCCGGCCTCGTCGTCGGGGGTCGGCCCCTGCTGGAGCACGCGCTCGCGGCGACCGTGGGGGCGGCGCGGACGGTCGTCGTCGGGCCGGACGAGCTCGCCGCCCCGGGGCGCTACGTCCGCACGCGCGAGGACCCGCCGTTCGGAGGGCCCGTCGCCGGGATCGCGGCCGGGCTCGCCGCCCTGCCCGACGACGGCCGCGCGCCCTGGGTGCTCGTGCTCGCGTGCGACGTCCCCCGCGCCGCCGAGGCAGTACCCGCGCTGCTCGCCGCCGCCCGCCGCCGGAGCGGCGAAGTCGCCGTCCACGCGGTGCGCGACGGACGCGCGCAGTGGCTCGTCGGGCTGTACGAGCGCGCGGCGCTCGACGCCGCGCTCGACGCGCTGCCGACCGTGCAGGGCGCGTCCGTGCGGCGGCTCCTCGCCGGTCTCCCCGCGATCGGCGTCCCCGACGACACGGGCGCCACCGCCGACGTGGACACGTGGGAGGATGCCCGCGAGCAGGAGCGCCGCCTGGCCGCAGGCGCGCCCGCGGTGCCCGGCGCCCCGCCCGCCGGCACCCCCGACGACGGCAGGAGGCCACGATGACGAACCTCGAACGCTGGGTCGACGCGCTCGCGCAGGACCTCGACCTCGACCCGGAGGTCGTCGACATCGGCGCGGTCCTCGACCTCGCGCGCGACGCCGCGCACGGCATCGAGCGCCCCGCCGCGCCTCTCACGACGTTCGTCGCGGGCTACGTCGCCGGGCTCGCCGTGCACGACGGGTCGGGCCGCAGCGTGCAGGACGTGCTCGACCGGGCGACCGAGCTCGCGCTCGCGTGGACGCCCGAGCCCGAGCTGCCCGGCACGGCGGCCCCGGCCGGGGCGCAGGACTGAGAGATGGCGACCGTCCGCTACTTCGCCGGCGCGCGCGACGCCGCCGGCACCGAGACCGAGACCGTCGACGCGACGACGGTCGGCGAGCTGCACGCCGCCGTCGTCGCCCGGCACGCGGCGCTCGCCGACGTGCTCCCGCGCTGCTCGCTCCTCGTGGGAGGCGTCCGCGCGGCGAGCGACGACACCCCGGTCGCCGCGGACGAGACGGTGGACGTCCTCCCCCCGTTCGCCGGCGGCTGACCCCGCCCGGCTGACCCCGCCCCGTGCCGAGCAGGCGGTCCTGGCTCGTCACCGTCCCGGGACCCGCCGCGACCGCCTGGTCGGCGCGCCCCGACGGCCCGGTCGTCAGTGGTCGCCGCCGTCGAGCTGCGCGAGGACGTGCGGCAGGAGCGGCTCCAGGACGGCCCAGCCGTCGCGCACCCCGCCGGTGGAGCCAGGGAGGTTGACCACGAGCGCGCGCCCGTGCGGGCCGGGCGCGACCCCCGCGACGCCGCGCGACAGCACCGCCGCGGGGACGTGCTCCGCGCCCCGGCGGCGCAGCTCCTCCGCGATGCCCGGGACCTCCTGCGCCAGCACCTCGCGGGTGCCCTCGGGCGTGAGGTCACGCGGCCCGACGCCCGTCCCCCCGGTCGTGAGCACGACGCGCGCTCCCCCGGCCACCGCCCGGGCGACCGCGTCGCGGACGGGGGCGACGCCGTCGGGCACGAGGTCGGTGACGACCGCCCAGCCCGACGCCGCGAGCAGCCCCGCGAGGAGAGGTCCCGAGCGGTCCTCCGCCTCGCCGCGCGAGCTGCGGTCGGACACGGTGACGACGGCGACGGTCGCGTCCGCGGGCCGTCCGGTGGGTGCGGTCATGGCGCCACGGTAGCGAGCCCGGCCCGGCCCGGCCCGGCCCGGCCCGGCGGGGACGGGACCACGGCGCGCGCTCACCGCGCGCGATCCGGGCGACCTGGGCATAGTGGCTGTGGACCGACCGCCGCACCTGCTCGCCCAGGAGGCTCGTATGTCGTACCTGTCCGTGCCGTCGTCGCCGCCGGCGCGCCGCCCCTGGTGGTGCCCGGTGGTCCCCGCCGCCCCGGGGGGCGGGAGCGCCGCATGACGACGACGTCGGAGGGCCCGGTCGAGGACGCGCTGCTGCGGCTCGGCAAGCACCTCAAACGCGGGACGGTGTCCGAGGACCTGCGGCAGGTGTTCCTCACGGGCGGCCGCCAGGGCGACGTGTTCTACCGCGACCGCTGGTCCCACGACAAGGTCGTGCGCTCGACCCACGGCGTGAACTGCACCGGGTCGTGCTCGTGGAAGGTGTACGTCAAGGACGGCATCATCACGTGGGAGACCCAGCAGACCGACTACCCCTCCGTGGGGCCGGACTCGCCCGAGTACGAGCCGCGCGGCTGCCCGCGCGGCGCCGCGTTCTCCTGGTACACCTACTCCCCCACGCGCGTGCGCTACCCCTACGTGCGCGGCGCGCTGCTCGACGCCTACCGCGCGGCCCGGGCCGCGACGGGCGACCCGGTGCTCGCGTGGCGCAAGGTCACGACGGACCCCGAGACCGCCCGCGCCTACAAGGCGGCGCGCGGCAAGGGCGGCCTCGTGCGCGCCACGTGGGACGAGGCGGCGGAGATCGTCGCCGCCGCGCACGTGCACACCATCGCGGCGTACGGGCCCGACCGCATCGCGGGCTTCTCCCCGATCCCGGCCATGTCGATGGTCTCCCACGGGGTCGGCGCGCGGTTCGTCCAGCTGCTCGGCGGCACCATGCTGTCGTTCTACGACTGGTACGCCGACCTGCCCGTCGCGTCCCCGCAGGTGTTCGGCGACCAGACCGACGTGCCGGAGTCGGCGGACTGGTGGAACTCGACGTACTGCATCATGTGGGGCTCGAACGTCCCCGTGACCCGCACGCCCGACGCCCACTTCATGACCGAGGCCCGCTACCGCGGCCAGAAGGTCGTCGTCGTGTCGCCCGACTACGCGGACAACACCAAGTTCGCCGACGAGTGGCTCGCCCCGCACCCGGGCACCGACGGCGCGCTCGCCCAGGCCATGGGCCACGTGATCCTCACGGAGCACTACGCGCAGCGCCGCACCCCGCAGTTCGCGCAGTACGCGGCGCGCTTCACGGACCTCCCCCACCTCGTCGTGCTCGACGAGCACGACGACGGCTCGGGGTCGGGCGCGACGTACGTGCCCGGGAAGTTCCTCACCGCGGCGGACCTGCCCGACGGCGTCGGGCGCCCCGGCGACGACGACGCCGGTTCGGCGAACGCGCGCTTCAAGACCGTCGTGCTCGACGCGGACGGCACCCCGCGCGTCCCGCACGGCAGCCTCGGCCACCGCTACGGCGAAGCCGACGCCGGGCGGTGGAACCTCGACCTCGGCGACATCGACCCGCTGCTCTCGGTCGCCGACCCGCACGGCGTCTTCTGGGGCGCGCCCCAGGCCGCTCCCACCCGCGACTCGGTCCCCGACCGCCCGGTGTCGCCCGACCAGGGCTCTACCCCGGCGGACCGCGGCTCTACCCCGGCAGACCAGGGCTCTACCCCGGCGGACCAGGGCTCTACCCCGGCCGGGCTCTCGTACGAGACGGTCGCCGTCGGGCTGCCGCGGTTCGACCTCGACCCGGCCCCGGGCGACGACGCGGGCGCGCACCTGGGCGGTGCGGGCGTCGTCGTGCGCGGCGTGCCGGCGCGGCGCGTCGGCGGGCGGCTCGTCACGACGGTGCTCGACCTGCTGCTCGCGCAGTACGGCGTGAACCGGCCGGAGCTCGGCCTGCCGGGCGAGTGGCCCGCCGGCTACGACGACGACGCGACGCCCGCCACCCCGGCGTGGCAGGAACGGTTCACGGGCGTCCCGGCCGCGGCCGCCGCGCGCATCGGGCGGGAGTTCGCGCAGAACGCGCTCGACTCGGGCGGGCGCTCGATGATCATCATGGGCGCGGGCACGAACCACTGGTTCCACTCGGACACGATCTACCGCGCGATGCTCGCGCTGACCACCCTCACCGGCTGCCAGGGCGTCAACGGCGGCGGGTGGGCGCACTACGTGGGGCAGGAGAAGTGCCGTCCCGTCACGGGGTGGGCCCAGTACGCGGGCGGCCTCGACTGGTCGCGACCGCCGCGCCAGATGATCGGCACCGCGTTCTGGTACCTCGCGACGGACCAGTGGCGCTACGACGGTCTGCCCGCGGACGCCCTCGCGTCGCCGCTCGCGCAGGGGCAGTTCTCCGGGCGCACGACGGCGGACACGCTCGTCGAGTCCGCGCAGCGCGGCTGGATGCCGAGCTACCCGACGTTCGACCGCAACCCGCTCGACCTCGTGGACGAGGCCCGCGCGGCGGGCAAGGAGCCGGCGCAGCACGTGGTCGACGAGCTCAAGGCCGGGAACCTGCGGTTCGCGTGCGAGGACCCCGACGACCCGGCGAACTTCCCGCGCGTCGTCACGGTGTGGCGCGCGAACATCCTCGGGTCGTCGGGCAAGGGCAACGAGTACTTCCTCCAGCACCTCCTGGGGACGGACGCCGCGGTCAACGCCGCGGAGTCCGGCCCCGAGCGGCGCCCGCGGTCGATGACGTGGCGCGAGGAGGCGCCGCGCGGCAAGCTCGACCTGCTCGTCACGCTCGACTTCCGGATGACGTCGACGACGCTGTTCTCGGACGTCGTGCTCCCCGCCGCGACCTGGTACGAGAAGCACGACCTGTCCTCGACGGACATGCACCCGTTCGTGCACTCGTTCAACCCGGCGATCGACCCGCCGTGGCAGACGCGCACGGACTTCGACATCTTCCACACCGTCGCGGCGAAGGTCTCCGAGCTCGCGGTGACGCACCTCGGGGTGCGGGAGGACCTCGTCGCCGCCCCGCTCGCGCACGACACCCCGGACGAGATGGCCGTCCCGCACGGCGCGCTCACCGACTCGGGGCAGCCCGTGACCGAGCGCGAGCTCGTGCCGGGCGTGACGATGCCGAAGCTCGTGGTCGTCGAGCGCGACTACCCGGCGTTCGCCGCGCGCATGGCCGCGCTCGGCCCCCTCACCGAGAAGGCGGGCATGGCGACCAAGGGCGTGCAGTTCTCGCCCGGGCCGGAGGTCGCGGACCTCGGCCGGCGCAACGGGCTCGTGCCCGACGGCCCCGCCGCCGGTCGTCCGTGCCTCGACCGCGACACGCACGCGTGCGAGATGATCCTCGCCCTCTCGGGCACGACGAACGGTCGCCTCGCCGTGCAGGGGTTCGAGCACGTCGAGCGCCGCACGGGAACGCCCCTGGCGGACCTCGCCCGCGACGAGCAGGGCAAGCGCGTGACGTTCCCCGACGTGCAGTCGCGCCCGACGCCGGTCATCACCTCGCCCGAGTGGTCGGGCTCGGAGCACGGCGGGCGCCGGTACTCGGCGTTCGTCGTCAACGTCGAGCGGTTCAAGCCGTGGCACACCCTCACGGGTCGGCAGCACTTCTACCTGGACCACGACTGGATGATCGAGCTCGGCGAGCACCTGCCGGTCTTCCGGCCGCCGCTCGACATGCACCGGCTGTTCGGCGACTCGCCCGTCGTGGGCGACACCTCGCCGTCGGGCTACCCGGGGTCCGCCGGGCACGCGGAGGTCGCGGTGCGGTACCTGACCCCGCACAACAAGTGGGCGATCCACTCGGAGTACCAGGACAACCTCTTCATGCTGTCGCTGTCGCGCGGCGGCCCCGGCATCTGGATGAGCCCGGCCGACGCGGCCAAGATCGGCGTCGCGGACAACGAGTGGATCGAGGCCTACAACCGCAACGGCGTCGTGGTGGCGCGCGCGATCGTCAGCCACCGGATGCCCGAGGGCACGGTCTACATGTTCCACGCGACCGACCGCACGATCGACGTCCCGCTCGCCGAGACGTCGGGCCTGCGCGGCGGGATCCACAACTCGCTCACTCGCATCCTGCTCAAGCCGACGCACCTCGCGGGCGGGTACGCCCAGCTGTCGTACGCGTTCAACTACCTCGGGCCGACCGGGAACCAGCGCGACGAGATGACGGTCGTCCGGCGCCGGAGCCAGGAGGTGCGGTACTCGTGACGCGGACGGACGCAGCAGGCGGCCTCGGGCCGGCCGGCCGGGAGGGGGTGGCGTCGTGCGGGTGATGGCGCAGATGTCGATGGTCATGAACCTCGACAAGTGCATCGGGTGCCACACGTGCTCGGTGACGTGCAAGCAGGCGTGGACGAACCGCACGGGCGTGGAGTACGTGTGGTTCAACAACGTCGAGACGCGTCCCGGGCTCGGGTACCCGCGCACCTACCAGGACCAGGAGCGCTGGCAGGGCGGCTGGGTGCGGACGAAGAAGGGCCGGCTCAAGCTCCGCGCCGGCGGCCGCCTGAAGAAGCTCGCGACGATCTTCTCCAACCCGAAGCTCCCCTCGATCCACGACTACTACGAGCCGTGGACCTACGAGTACGACATGCTGCTCTCGTCGCCGCAGGGGCAGCACACGCCCGTCGCCCGGCCGAAGTCGCTGCTCACGGGCGGTGACATCAACATCTCCTGGTCCGCGAACTGGGACGACGACCTCGGCGGCTCGACCGCGACGATGCAGGACGACCCCGTGCTCCAGCACATGTCGGAGCACGTGGCCACGGAGCTGGACAAGACGTTCATGTTCTACCTGCCCCGCATCTGCGAGCACTGCCTCAACCCGGCGTGCGTCGCGTCGTGCCCGTCGGGCGCCATGTACAAGCGGGCCGAGGACGGCATCGTGCTGGTCGACCAGGACCAGTGCCGGGGCTGGCGCATGTGCGTCACCGGGTGCCCGTACAAGAAGGTCTACTTCAACCACAAGACCGGCAAGGCCGAGAAGTGCACGCTCTGCTACCCGCGCATCGAGGTCGGCCTGCCGACCGTGTGCTCGGAGACGTGCGTCGGGCGCCTGCGCTACCTCGGCCTCGTCCTCTACGACGCCGACAAGGTCACCGAGGCCGCGAGCGTCGAGGACGAGCACGAGCTCCTCGCCTCGCAGCGCGCCGTCTTCCTCGACCCGAACGACCCGGAGGTCGTGGCCGCCGCGCGTGCCGAGGGCATCCCCGACGACTGGATCACGGCCGCCCAGCGCTCGCCGATCTGGGACCTGATCTCGCGCTACGAGGTCGCGCTGCCCCTGCACCCCGAGTACCGCACGCTGCCGATGGTCTGGTACATCCCGCCGCTGTCCCCCGTCGTCGACGTCGTCGCCGCCTCCGGGAACGACGGCGAGGACGGGCGCACGCTGTTCGCCGCGATCTCGAAGATGCGCATCCCGCTCGAGTACCTCGCGGGGCTGTTCACCGCGGGCGACACCGCCCCGGTCGAACGGGTGCTGCGCCGTCTGGCCGCCATGCGGTCGTACATGCGCGACATCAACCTCGGCCGCGAGGCCGACGAGCGGACCGCGGCCGCGGTCGGCATGACCGGTGCCCAGGTCGAGGAGATGTACCGCCTGCTCGCCGTCGCAAAGTACGAGGACCGGTACGTCATCCCGACCGCGCACACCGAGATCGCGCGCGAGCTCGACGAGCTGTCGTGCTCCCTCGACTACGACGGCGGCCCCGGGATGGGCGGCATGGGCCTCACGGGCGGCGGCCCGTTCGGCGAGACGTCGGGCAGCCCGGTGCCGGTCGCGGTCGAGAACTTCCACGTGCTCCAGGCGCGGCAGACGGCGGACTCGCCCTACGGGCCGTCGACCCCCGGCCGCGTCAACCTCCTCAACTGGGACGGGAACGGGCGACCGCCCGGCCTCTTCCCGCCGGGCGAGGGGCCCGAGCCGGGCGACGTGTCGGGTGCACCCGGCGGTGTCACGCCGGGCGGCCCGGGCTCGCTGCCGGGCGGGCGCCAGGACGCGCGGCACGACACGATCCCCGGCCCCCCACCGCCCGGTGGACCGGCGGGTGGTCCCACGGCCGGTCCCGCGGGCGGCCCCGCGCCCGCGAGCGGTCCCGGCGTCGAGCCCGACGGGGGCACCCGATGAGGGCGCGCTCCCTGCTCCCGACCCCCGCGCTGCGGCCCGGGGCACGACCTCGGGGGCCGCAGCCCGACCACCTGGCGCCCGTCGCGACGTCGGCCGCCCAGCGCCGCACCGCCCACATGGCCGCGTCGCTGCTGCTCGCCTATCCCGACGAGGACGTGGTCGCCGCGGTCGACGTCGTCCGCGCGTCCGCCCCGGGCCTGCCCGGCCCCGTCCGCGAGCGCCTGGAGGACTTCTGCGACGTGCTCACGACGCCGGGCGGGCCGGGTCTGCGCGAGCTCCAGGCGCGGTACGTCGCGACGTTCGACCTCAAGCGGAAGTGCTCGATGTACCTCTCGTACTACGCGGCGGGCGACACCCGCCGGCGCGGGACGGCGCTCGTCGCGTTCGTCGAGGCGTACCGCGCGGCCGGGTGGGAGGTCACGGGCTCGGAGCTCCCCGACTACCTGCCGACGGTGCTCGAGTTCTCGGCCCGGACCACGGGCGACGACGCGACGATCGCGGCCGGTCTGCTCGCGTCCCACCGCGACGGCATCGAGGTGCTGCGCACGGCGCTCGAGAGCGCGCGCAGCCCCTGGACCGGGGTCGTCGAGGCCGTGTGCCTCACGCTGCCGCCGCTCGACGAGCGCACGCAGCAGCGGTACGTCGAGCTCGTGACGGCGGGGCCGCCCGCCGAGCTCGTGGGCATGGAGCCCTTCGCGCTCGAGCCGTACGGCACGGGCGCGCCCGACCGGACGGGAGGTGCGGTGCGATGAGCGGGGTGAGCACCGGAGAGGTCCTGCTGTGGGTCGTGTTCCCGTACGTGACGTTCGCGGTGTTCGTCGTGGGCTCGATCTGGCGGTACCGGTACGACAAGTTCGGGTGGACGACGCGGTCCAGCGAGCTCTACGAGAAGCGGCTGCTGCGGCTCGGCTCGCCGCTCTTCCACTTCGGCCTGCTGTTCGTGATCCTCGGGCACCTGATGGGGCTCGTGATCCCGGAGTCGTGGACGGAGGCGGTGGGGATCCAGGAGGTCGCGTACCACTTCGTCGCGACGTACATGGGGTCGGTCGCGGCCGTCGTGCTCGTCGCGGGCCTGCTCATCCTCATCTATCGCCGCCGCACGTCCGGGCCCGTCTTCCGCGCGACGACGCGCATGGACAAGACGATGTACGTGTTCCTCGCGGCGTCGATCCTGCTCGGGTCGTGGGCCACGGTGCAGACGCAGCTCCTCGCCGACGGGCTCGGGTACGACTACCGCCAGACCATCTCGCCGTGGTTCCGCTCGCTCTGGTACCTCCAGCCGCAGCCGGAGCTCATGGCGGGCGTGCCCGCGGCGTTCCAGCTCCACATCGTCGCGGCGAACCTGCTGTTCGTCCTGTGGCCGTTCACGCGGCTCGTGCACGCGTTCTCCGCCCCGGTGCCGTACCTGTTCCGCCCGTACGTCGTGTACCGCTCGCGCGACGCGTCGGTCGCCGCGCGCGCCCCGCGCCCGGGCTGGGACCCCTCGGAGCGCCCGCGCTCGCGCTGACCCCGGAGGCCCGGTCCGGCCCGTCCGGGTGGCCCGGGTCGACGCGCGTCGGCGGGTGAATTCGGCCCGACGTCGTCCACAGGACGCCCCGCGACGCCCTCCTTCCCGGGGCGGTCAACCCCGACCGCGACCGTCCCTGGAAGAGGTCCCCGCATGTCCACCACCGCCCCGACGACCGCCGGTCGTCCCCGCGCCACCCGCCCGTCCGCGCCGTCGGCGGCGGACGCCACGCCCGCCCGCCGCCGTCGCGCCGCCCTCGTGCTCGCACGCCTCGCGGGCCGGGTGGACGCCGCCGTCGCCGCGACCGCGCGCGTCCTCACCCGCTGGTCCGTGCCCGCGCTGCGCGTCGCTCTCGGTCTCGTGTTCCTCGGGTTCGGCGTCCTCAAGCTCGTCCCCGGCGCGAGCCCGGCGGCCGCGATCGCGGCTCGCACCGTCGAGACGCTCACGCTCGGCCTCGTCGGCGGGACTGCGGCCGTGGTCCTCACCGCGGTCCTGGAGACGTTCATCGGCCTGACGCTCCTCACCGGCCGGCTGCTCCGCGCGGGGCTGCTCGCGCTCGCCGTCGCGATGGCCGGGATCCTCTCGCCGATCGTGCTGTTCGCGGGCGAGCTGTTCGGCCACGGCATGACCCTCATGGGCCAGTACGTGCTCAAGGACCTCGTCCTCGTGGCCGGCGCGGCCGTCGTCGCCGCCGTCGCGCTCGGGGCGCGCCTGCGCCTCGACGCATGAGGCGTGGCGCTCTCCCGCCACCGCACGGTCGCGAGGTGGAGCCCCCGGTCGTGACGTAGAGCGCGGCGGGCTCTACCTCGCGACCGGAGGTTCTACCCCGGTGCAGGGTGGCCCCGTCAGGCGAGCGAGAGCGTCAGGTACGTGCTGTTCGGGTCGTCGGTGTAGTCGGCGAACGGGGCGCACGGCACGAACCCGTGGCGCGCGTAGAGCCGTCGCGCCGCCGCGAAGTAGTCCTCGGTGCCCGTCTCCAGGCTCACGCGGTCCAGGCCACGGTCGCGCGCGACGTCGAGCAGGTGCGCGAGGACCGTGGCGGCGACGCCCCGGCCCCGTGCGGCCGCCGTCGTGCGCATGGACTTGAGCTCGCCCAGCGTCGCGTCGTGCTGCTTGAGGGCGCCGCACCCGAGGAGCCCGCCGTCCGCGGACCGCGCGGTGACGAACGTGATGTCCGGCGCGCGCAGGCGCTCGACGTCGAGCGCGTGCACGCTCTCGGGCGGCGACGTCGCGTGCATGTCGTCCAGGTGCTCCTGGAGCAGCGCCAGCACGTCGGGGGTCGTCGGGTCCTCCACGACGACGCGGACGTCGTCCCGGGTGGTCGTCTCGCTCACGCGCCGAGCGTGCCACACCCGGCGCAGGAGACGTTCCGCGCGTCCGGGTCGGGCGCCGTGGGCGGCGTCGGAGCGGGAGACGGGTTCGTGGTGGCTGGCGAGCCGTCTGCGATCATGGGCCGCGCGTCGTGAGGCGGCGGCGCGGGCGTTCGAGGGCTCGCCGTCGTCGATGGGGTCGGGCGTACCCGCACCGCCACGGTGCCTCGAGTCGGAACACGATCGGGCAACCGAGGCGCGCACTGACGACGGCTGCTGGACCTGGTGACCGACCACCGCCGAAGCGGCGAGTGTGAGAGGTTGGAAGCCGACAGTGTTCCCGCGTCGGCCGGCCTCAACGGAAAAAGGCACCCGCATGGCTCACGAGAGCGACCCGGCCACCTATCCCCCCGTCCCGTTGCACGGAGGCCTGCGATCCAGCCCCGACTCGTGGGAGCTGTGGGGCGAGATCGACTACGCCGTCGTCGAGTCCGCGCAACCTCGCCCGAGCCCGGCCCATGGGGCGCTGCACATCGATGCCTCGCGCGTCACGTTCCTGGACTCCGCCGGTGTCAGCCTCCTCCTGCTCGCCGCCAGCGCCCCTCTGCGGCCGATCATCCTGGGCTGCAGCGACTACGCCCGAGACGTGCTCGAGCTCGCAGGAGCGTCGGACCTCTTCGTGTGGAGCACCACGCGACCCTCCGCGTAGCCGATCGACCATGCCACGCCCGACCAGCGTCGCCCAGCCGTGAGTCCTGACGACGGCACGTCCCGTGATCGCCCTTCGCCCGACGACCCGCTGCTCGATACCGCGAGGAACGACGGCGGTCTCACCCACGCTGCACCGCCCAGCGCTGCGAGGACCGACGGTCGGGCGCGCTCCCCCGGTTGTCGCCTTCGCGACCGACGTGCTCCACCTGGAGCTCGAGCACCAGGCGGTGCGTCAGGCTCGCGGTCACCGAGATGGTGGCTGGGTGGCTCCCACGCGCTGGTTCCATGCGGCGACGGCCGTGTCGAGGCGCGCGCGTGCGGCGACGTAGAGGACGAGCTCGACGGGCGCCCCCTGGTCGACGACCGAGATGACGTCTTCCATCTCGCGCTGGGAGGCGTCGATCTCGCCCACGAGGTCGACGGGTCGGTGGATCGAGGTCTCTCGGTCGTCGGTCATCGGCACACCGCGGTGCTAGACCTGGCGTGCGAGGCGTCGGCGGAGCTGGTGGATGCGCAGGGTACCGACGACGAGGGCGACGATCCCGACGCCGATGCCTGCGATGAGCAGGGCCAGGGCGAGCGGGACGGAACCTTGCCAGCCGAGGAAGGAGACGATCACGAGCTGGGTGTTCTGGAGCATGAACACGATGAGTGCGACCAGGACGAGGGCGGCGACGCACAGGCCGACCCAGGTGGCTCCGGTGCGGGTTCGGGGAGTTCTTGTCGGGTTGCCCGACGTGCGGGACACGCGTGAGTCGGGACGGCTGCCTGACACGGCGGCGGTGGGCTGTCCGTTCGTCGCGGAGCTGAGCGGGGTGGTGGCCATGGTGGCCTCCTTGCGGTTCCGGGCCCGCGCACCTCATATGGGGCACGTTCGCCGCGGATAGCCCGACCCTACGCCCTCAACCTGGGAACGAACCTGGGAGCGGCTGTACGCGCGGCCCGGTGTCCCTAGCGGCCGAGGCTGGCGGCCAGGGGGCAGGAGAACGGATCGCGGGCGCGTCCGGGGACGTCGTTGAGGTACTGGACGACGATCCGGTAGGAGGTAAAGAACCCGACCTCGGTGTAGGTCACGCCGAGCTGGGAGCAGTACTCGCGCACGAGGGTCTGGACACGCTTGAGGTTCGGGCGGGGCATGCTCGGGAACAGGTGGTGCTCCACCTGGCGGTTGAGGCCGCCCATGAAGAAGTCGACGACCGGGCCGCCGCGGATGTTGCGGGACATGAGGACCTGGCGGCGCAGGAAGTCGACGTCCGCAGTCGCCGGGACGATCGGCATGCCCTTATGGTTCGGTGCGAACGCGCCGCCGAGCAGGATGCCGAAGACCGCGAGCTGCACGGCGAGGAACGCCGCCGCGAGGGTCGGGGGAAGCAGGAAGCCGAGCACCACCAGGTAGAGCGCGAGCCGTAGGAGCAGGACCGGGACCTCCACGCCACGGTGCGGCACGGGCCGACGGCCGAGCACCCGGCGCACGCTCGCGACGTGCAGGTTGAGGCCCTCCAGGGCGAGCAGGGGGAAGAAGTACCAGCCCTGCCGACGTGCCAGCCACCCTCGCCAGCCGTGACGGCTCGCGATGACGGCGGGCGTGAACGCGATCACGCCCGGTGAGATGTCAGGGTCGTGGCCCTCCTGGTTCGGGGCTGCGTGGTGGGCGTCGTGCTTCATCGTCCACCAGGCGTGGCTGAGCCCGACGAGCGCGTTCGCGAGGATGCGAGCGGTCCAGTCGTTCCAGGCCCGCGACCGGAACACCTGCCGGTGGGAGCTGTCGTGGCCCAGGAACGCGAGCTGGGCGAGAACGAGTGCGAGCACCACGGCCAGCAGGAGCTGCCACCAGGAGTCACCCACGAGGACGATCCCGGCCCAGACGGCACCGAACGCGGCGACCGTCACGACGAGCCGGGTCCAGTAGTAGCCGTACCGCCGACGCAGCAGCCCCGACTCGCGCACGATCTTCGCCAGCACCGAGTAGTCCCGAGCCGTCGCCCGCGCCGCAGGCAGCCCGCGGCCCGCCAACGCCAGGGGCTGCGGTGTCTCACTCGAAGCGGACACGGTCGGCCTCGGCCTTCACGCTCGCGGCACGCACGGCCTCGGCCGCGCGCCAGGCCTCGAGCTCGTCCGCCCGCCTGGTCCGTTCCGTCGCGATCGCCTCCTGGGTGTCCCGGATCACCGTCGCGATCTCGTGGGCGAGCCCGCCGGAGAGCATGGCGAGGTTCGTGTTCTCGATGAGCAGGCGCCGGTCCTCCACCCGCAGCCTGACCCCCGCATAGCCGTGATCGGCGAGCAACGTCGTGACGGCGGGCAGCTCGAGCAACGCTTGCTCCGGGCCCGACACGCGGCGGGAGAACACGGCGGTCACGGTGTAGAGGGGGGGCTCCGCGTCGGTGCCGAGCTCGCGCGGCAGCGCAGTGTCCAGGACGCCCCGCAGCTGCAGTGCGGTGTCCTGCACCCGGCCGAAGGACGTGGCAGTAGGGGTGGTGGTGCTCATGGTGACGTCCGATGCTCGGAACCGGCGGGCCGGCTCGCATCCGCTGCCGTCGCGGCAGTCGGTGAGGCGTCAGGCGCCCCACTCAAGGAGATCGGTGCGTCCTCCAGGTCGGGTTCATAACCCCCGTCGTCGTCCCACCGCGCGCCCGAGGTGTCCTCGTCCGGGGCATCCATCTCGCCCGGCGTCCGAGAGCCTTCTCGATCGGCGTCGCGTGGGCCGATCCGGCGATCAACCACACTTCGACACTACACCTGGACGGGTTGCTCGCTGTGTCCACGAGAGACTGTCCAGCCGTCGGTGGGAGGATGAGCAGATGGCCTTGACGGAGTTCCTCCTCGCTCGGATCGACGAGGACGAAGCAGCGTGCGCGACCCTCGAGGACGGGCCAGGACCTCCAGCGCCGTGGTCATGCTCACGCATCCTGACGGAGTGCGCGATGAAACGACGCATCATCACCCTCGCCTACGAGGCCACGGGGTACGACATGACCGCCGACCTGGAGCGCGACACCGACGAGCGCGCCCAGAGCGGCATCGCCTTCGTCGGTGACCGCATCCTGCGAGCACTCGCCACGCCCTACGCCGAGCACCCGGACTTCGACCCCACCTGGCGCACCTGATGACTCGCCTCACCAGGTGTGGCGAGCGGGCCACGGAGGGCGCATCGTGAGAGACGCGTCCACGTGTCGCGGGGAATGCCGGTCGTGAAGCAGCCCGCTGCCGGCGGACCTCCCGGGCCACGACGGCGTACTGCAACCATCAGGGTCGCGAAGACTGCGCCGAGAACGTGAGCCGCCATGAGCGTCATCGAGAAGTGGATCGCCGTGGACTGTCCGGGCTGCGGTGGCCCAGCCCGTGCCCGCGTCCTGCACATCATCGCCTGGGGCTCGATCCCCGGCTCCCGCGTCCCGCACCGAGTCAGCATCCTGTGCCCGCATCATTGCTCGATCACTCGCGACGAAGCGGCCTCGGCCGTACTCGTGTGCCCCGAGTGCCAGCTGCACGTCGCCTAGCCGCACGCCAGGGGCGTGCTCGGGGAAGCGGGAAGACTGCACTTCGCCAGCCGGGCCGCGAAGCCCAGCGCATCCCCGCCGGTGACAGTCCGCAGATGCGGGCCTACGGTTGCATTCATGCCGCACTTTCGGATCCGCGAGGCCGCGAACCTGCTCGGGGTCAGCGACGACACCGTCCGCCGCTGGGTCGACGCCGGGGACCTCGCCGCGAGCGCCGACGACGCCGGGCGCAAGGTGGTCGACGGCGCGGAGCTCGCGCGCTTCGCCGTCGCGCAGTCGCACCCGACGCCGGACCCGTCGGGCGTCGCCCGCTCGGCGCGCAACCGGTTCGTGGGGATCGTGACGGAGGTCGTGAGCGACACCGTCATGTCCCAGGTCGAGATGCTCTGCGGCGGACAGCGCGTCGTGTCCCTCATGAGCACGGAGGCCGTGCGCGAGCTGCAGCTCGAGCCCGGCAGCCTCGCCGTCGCGGTGGTCAAGGCGACGACCGTCATCGTCGAGACCCCCGGAGGAGCCGCGTGAGCGCGGCCGCCCGCACGACGACCCGCCGCCCCGCCCGGGGCCCTCTCGCGGCGCTCGGGGCGGCGGCCCTGGTCGCCGGCCTCGCCGCGTGCGCCACGGGCGCGGGGACCGACGACGGCGCTACCCCCGACCCCGCACGCACGACGACCGAGGACCGCACCCTCACCGTGCTCGCCGCAGCGTCGCTGCGCGACGTGTTCACCGACCTCGCGGCGGACTTCGAGGACGAGCACGACGGCGTGACCGTCGCGCTGTCGTTCGCCGGGTCGTCCGACCTGGGCGACCAGATCCTCGCCGGCGCGCCGGCCGACGTCTTCGCGTCCGCGGACGAGCGCTCCATGGCGCGCGTCGTGGACGCGGGCGACGCCGCCGACCCTGTCGCGTTCGCGACGAACACGCTGACGATCGTCACGCCGCCCGGCAACCCCGCGGGCGTCGAGACGTTCGCCGACCTCGCGCGGGACGACGTCAAGGTCGTCGTGTGCGCGCCGCAGGTGCCGTGCGGCAGCGCGACCGACACCGTCGCCGAGGCCGCGGGCGTGACCCTCCACCGCGTGAGCGAGGAGGCCAGCGTCACCGACGTGCTCGGCAAGGTGACGGCGGGCGAGGCCGACGCGGGGCTCGTCTACGTCACCGACGCGACGCTCGCGGGCGACGACGTCGAGGTCGTGGACGCGCCCGAGACCGAGGCCGCGCTCAACGTCTACCCGATCGCGCTCGTCGCGGCGGCCGAGGACGCCGGCCCGGAGCAGGTCGCGCTCGCGCAGGCGTGGGTGGACCTCGTGACCGGCGACGCCGGGCAGGCCGCGCTCGCCGCCGCGGGGTTCGGCGCGCCGGACGCCTCCGTGCCGTGACGCCCGCGTCGCCCGACGGGTTCTGATGCGCGGCCTGCCCCGCTGGCTCCTCGTCCCCGCGCTGCTCGGCGCGCTGTTCGTCGTCGTGCCCGTGGTGGCGATGGTCGGGCGCGTGGAGCTCGCGCCGGGTCCGGACGGGGCCGGTGGCTTCTGGGCGCTCGTGACCTCGCCGGCGGCTCTCGACGCGCTCGGCCTGTCGCTGCGCACCGCGCTCGCCGCGACGGCGTGCTGCGTGGTGCTCGGCACGCCCATGGCGCTCGTCCTCGCGCGCACCACGTTCCCCGGGCAGCGCGTCGCGCGCGCCCTCGTGCTCCTGCCGCTCGTGCTGCCGCCCGTCGTCGGCGGCATCGCGCTGCTGCACACCTTCGGACGCCGGGGCCTGGTCGGCCGGCACCTCGAGGTGCTGGGGGTCGAGGTCGCGTTCACGACGACGGCCGTCGTGCTGGCGCAGACGTTCGTCGCGCTGCCGTTCCTCGTGCTCAGCCTGGAGGGCGCGCTGCGCAGCCAGGACACGCGCCTCGAGGACGTCGCCGCGACGCTCGGCGCGCGGCCCACGACCGTCCTGCGCCGCGTCACGCTCCCCCGCGTGCTGCCGGGCCTGCTGTCCGGTGCCGTGCTCGCGTTCGCGCGCGCACTCGGCGAGTTCGGGGCGACCCTGACCTTCGCGGGCGCGCTCCAGGGCGTCACGCAGACCCTGCCGCTCGAGATCTACCTCCAGCGCAGCGCGGACCCCGACAGCGCCGTCGCGCTGTCGTTCGTGCTCGTCGTGGTGGCGGTCCTCATCACCGCCGTCGTCCACGGGCCCGGCGTGCTCGGGGGCCCCGGCACCCGGCCGCGGCGAGGCGCCCGGGTCTCGGGGCCCGACGGCGGCCCGCGCCCCCGCGCCGTCGTCTCCGCTCCCCGGCAGGCCGACCCGCCGGCCGACCGGGCCGCGGCAGCCGTCGGGGCTGCGGCCGGGACGCCCCCCGAAGCGCTGACCGTGCGCGCCGTCGTGCCGGGGCGGGGGCTCGACGTCGACCTCACTGTCGCGCCGGGCGAGGTCGTGGCGGTGCTCGGCGAGAACGGGGCGGGCAAGTCCACGCTCGTGCAGGTCGTCGCCGGCCTGCTCACGCGCGGCGAGGCGCCCGGTGCGCGCGTCACCGTCGGGCACGACGACGTCTCGGGCCTCCCGCCGCGCCGTCGTCACCTCGCGTGGCTGAGCCAGCGCCCGCTGCTGTTCGAGCACCTGTCGGTCGAGGACGACGTCGCGTTCGGCCTCCGGTCCCGGGGCGTGCCCCGCGCTCGTGCCCGCGAGGAGGCCCGGGACGCGCTCGCCCGCGTCGGCGCGGCGGACCTCGCGCGGCGCCGCTCGACCGACCTCTCGGGCGGGCAGGCGCAGCGCGTCGCGATCGCCCGGGCGCTCGTGACCGACCCGCGCGTGCTCCTGCTCGACGAGCCGCTCGCGTCGCTCGACGTCGGCGTCGCGCAGCACGTCCGGACCGTGCTGCACCACGCGCAGCGCGAGCACCGGCGCACGACCCTGCTCGTGACGCACGACCTGCTCGACGTGCTGCTCCTCGCGGACCGCGTCGTCGTGCTGGAGGGCGGCCGCGTCGTCGAGGACGGGCCGGTGGACGCGGTGCTCACGCGACCGCGGTCCCGGTTCGCCGCCCGTCTCGCGGGCGTCAACCTGCTCGCGGGGAGCGTCGCGCACGTCGCCGTCCCGGAGCCGGTACGGACGGTGCGCGAGCGGGCGGCGGCCGAGCCGGCGGGTGGGACGGCAGGCCCGGTGGGGGCCGCGACGGACGTCGCCCCGGACGCGGAGAGCCTCGCGCGCGAGGTGACCGTCGCCGTCGACGGCGCGGAGGTCCGCGTGCACGGGACGGCGGACGAGCCGCTCGCGGTCGGGGACGGCGCCGTGGCGGTGTTCGAGCCGCGCGCGGTCGCCGTGCACCGCACGACGCCCGAGGGCAGCCCGCGCAACGCGTACCGGGTCGTCGTGACGAGCGTCGAGCCGCACGGGCCGCTCCTGCGCGTGTGGGGCCGCGCGGTCGGCGAGAGCCCCGGCGCCCGGGCCGCGGCGGCGACGGGCGCCGTCGGGCACGACGCGCCGCGCCTGGCCGCGGACCTCACGCCGCGCGCGGTCGCCGAGCTCGGCCTGGTGCCGGGCGAGCGCGTCTGGTTCGTCGTCAAGGCGGCCGAGGTCCGCGTGCACCCGCGCTGAGCCCGCGGGACCCGCCGGCCCCGACGGGACCGGGGCGCGCCGCTCAGGCGGTGCCGGGGCGTGCCGCTCAGGCGGGGTCGGGCGGGACACCGCCGAGCGCGGTGCGGACCTCGCCGACGATCGCAGCCATCGCCGCCTCGGCGGCCTCCGGGTCGCCGTCCGCGACGGCGCGCGCGACCGCCTCGTGCTGGTCGAGGGCCTCGGGGACGGGCGAGGCGGGCATGAGGCCCAGGTGCGTCCGGCCGCTGAGGACGGCCGCGACGACCCCCGCGAGCGCGCCGAACATCTCGTTGCCGCTCGCGCGGAGCAGGATCTCGTGGAACCGGACGTCGAGGGCGAGGAACTCCTCGAGGTCGCCCGCCTCCCCGAGCAGGCGCATGCGACCGGCCGCGGCGACGAGCTCGGCGCGCTCGGCGGGCGTGGCGTGGAGCGCGGCCCCGGCGGCGGCCAGCGGCTCGACGGCGTGCCGCAGCTCGGTGAGCGTGCGGAGCTGCGGGTCACGGCCGGGGCCCTCGAGACGCCAGCGGATGACGCGCGGGTCGAGCACGTTCCAGTCCTCGATGCCGAGCACGACGATCCCGACGCGGCGCCTCGACCGCACGAGCCCGAGCCCTTCGAGGAGCCGCATGACCTCGCGCGCGACGGTGCGCGACACCCCGAACTCGGAGCCGATCGACTCCAGGGTCAGCGGCGTGCCCGCGGGGACGTCGCCGCTGGTGATGCGACGTCCGAGCGAGTCGAGCACGGTGGTGTGCAGGACCGTCGTCGCCATGTCTCGCAGCCTAGTGGCGGCCAATGGTGCTATCAATCACTTGCCAAAGGTGCTACCAATGCCCCACAGTGGAGGCCGAGGACGACCACGACGGTCGTCACCGGGACGGCCGGGGCCCCAGGCACCGCCCCGACCGGACGCCCCCACCCGACACGGAAGTCGACACATGGACACGGACGTCAGCTCCACCGACCGGCCCGACGACGCCGGGAACGACCCCCTGCCCCAGCACCTCGTCGTGATGGGCGTGGCCGGCTCGGGCAAGACCACCGTCGCGACGCTGCTCGCGCAGCGCCTCGGCACCGAGTACGCGGAGGCCGACCGCTTCCACCCGCAGGCCAACATCGACAAGATGAGCGCCGGGACGCCGCTCACCGACGACGACCGGTGGCCCTGGCTCGAGGCGATCCGCGACTGGCTGAGCAGCGAGGCGGAGGCCGGCCGGTCCGGCGTCGTCACGTGCTCCGCGCTCAAGCGCACCTACCGCGACCTGCTGCGCACGGCCCGCGGCGAGGTGTGCTTCGTCCACCTCGACGGCACCCCCGAGCTCCTCGCCGAGCGCATGCAGCACCGCAGCGGGCACTTCATGCCCACGTCGCTCCTGCCGTCGCAGCTCGCCACGCTCGAGCCCCTGGCCGACGACGAGCCCGGCTTCACGCTCGACGTCTCCGCCACGCCCGAGCAGGTCGTGGAGGAGATCCTCGCCCGGACCCGCCTGAGCGACGCCTCGGGCACGCGCTGAGCGACGCCTCGGGCGAGCGCTGAGCGACGCCTCGGGCGAGCGCTGAGCCGCGCCGCCCTCCCTGACCCTCACCCCTGCACCACGCACCACGCACCACGCACCACGCACCACGCACCCGACCCGACCGTCGACGGAGACACCATGCCCCCCGAGGACTGGACCCAGACCCTGACCGCCGGACCGCTGCTCGCCATCGCCGCCGGCGCGATCGCGATCCTGCTGTTCCTCATCATCAAGCTCAAGCTGCACGCCTTCGTGGCGCTCATCCTCGTCAGCCTGCTCACCGCGGTGGTCGCCGGCATCCCGACGGGGTCGATCGTCGAGGTGCTCACCGCCGGGTTCGGCTCGACGCTCGCGACCGTCGCGCTCCTCGTCGGGCTCGGCGCCATGCTCGGCAGGCTCGTCGAGACGAGCGGCGGCGCCAAGGTCATGGCCGACTTCCTCATCGAGAAGTTCGGGGAGAAGCGGGCGCCGTTCGCGCTCGGTCTCGCCTCCCTCATCTTCGGCTTCCCCATCTTCTTCGACGCCGGTCTCGTCGTCATGCTGCCGATCGTCTTCTCCGTCGGGCGTCGGCTGGGCGGCTCGCTCCTCCTCTACGGCCTGCCCGTCGCGGGTGCGTTCTCCGTCATGCACATCTACGTGCCGCCGCACCCCGGCCCCGTCGCCGCGACAGAGTTCCTCGGCGCGAACATCGGCATCGTCATCCTGCTCGGCCTCGTCGTCGCCATCCCGACGTGGTACGTCACGAGCTACCTGTTCGGCCGCTTCGCCGGACGCCGCATCGAGCTACCCATCCCCGCGATCCTCGGCGAGGCCGACGAGGACCAGCTCGAGAACCCGCCGAAGTTCGGCACCGTCGTCGCGATCCTCCTGCTCCCGCTCGTGCTCATCTTCGCCAACACGGGCCTCGACGCGCTGCGCGCGGCCGGAGCCGTCGACGGGGACAACCCCGCCGTGCAGACGCTGCGCGCCATCGGCGCGACGCCCGTCGCGCTGCTCATCACCGTGCTCGTCGCCGCCTGGGTCCTGGGCCGCCGCCGCGGCGTCTCCGGGACGGCGCTGGAGAAGACCCTCGACTCGGCGCTCGGCCCGGTGTGCTCGGTCATCCTCATCACCGGCGCGGGCGGCATGTTCGGTGGCGTCCTGCGTGCGACCGGGATCGGCGACGCGCTCGCCGACGTGCTCGGCGACCTCGGCCTGCCCGTCATCGTGGCCGGGTTCCTCATCGCGGCGATCCTCCGCGTGGCGCAGGGTTCCGCGACCGTCGCGCTGACCACCGCGGCAGGGCTCATCGCCCCGGCGGTGGAGGCCGGCGGGTTCAACGCGATCGAGCTCGCCGCGGTCGTCGTGGCCGTCGCAGCGGGCTCGGTGGTGCTCAGTCATGTGAACGACTCCGGGTTCTGGCTCGTGGGCCGGTTCTTCGACATGGACGTCAAGACGACCCTCCGCACGTGGACGGTGATGGAGACGGCCATCGGCGTCATGGGCTTCGCCATCGCGGCCCTCGTCTTCGCCGTCGCGTAGCGCGCGACGAGCGCGGCCAGGACCGCCCGGGCAGCTGCCCGGGCGGTCCTGGCGTCTCTGGACGTCAGCTCCGGTCGGTGAAGACCGGGGTGTAGGCGTCCGGGTCCGCGACCCAGGACTTCCGGCGGAAGCGCTGGAGCGACAGACCGAGCAGCGTCAGCAGCCCGGCCATGACGAGCAGACCCAGGTCACCGCCCGCGCCCGTCGTGGCGAGGGCGGTCGGGCCCGACGCCGTGACGGCACCGGACGCGGCGGTCACCGCACCGGTCGCGGCACCGGCCGAGGTGCCCGTCCCCGTGCTCACCGGGTTGAGCACCCGGGTCACCGAACCGCCGGTCGTCCCCGGGTCCGCCGGGCCGGTCGGGCCCGTGGGGCCCGTGGGGTCGGTGGGGTCGGTGGGGTCCGTCGGGTCGGTCGGGTCCGTGGGGTCCGTCGGGTCGGTCGGGTCCGTCGGCACGACGGCGGACGTCGGGCACCCCGCCGAGGCGTCGCCCAGGAGGCCCACACCCACGCCGCAGACCGTCACGGGCACGGTCACCGGCAGGTCGACGTCCAGGTCGGGCAGCGCCCCGAGGACGCCGTCCTCACCGAGCACGCCGTCCAGCACGCCGCCGTCGCCCAGCAGCCCGTCCTCGCCCAGCACGCCGTCGAGCAGACCGTCGCCCGACGAGCCGCCGAGCAGGTCGTCCACGAGACCGTCCTCGCCGAGCACGCCGTCCAGCAGGCCGTCGCCCTCACCGAGCAGACCGCCCCCGAGGAGCCCGTCGCCCAGCAGGTCGTCGACGAGGCCGTCCTTGCCGAGGACGCCGTCGAGCAGGCCCGAGCCGTCGGTGCCGGTCGAGCCGGTCCCGTCGCCCGAACCCTCGCCGGCCGTCCCGCCGCCGACCGTGGCGTCACCGCCCACACCGACGGCGACACCCGACACGTCCACCGGGACGGTCACCGGCACGTCGACGTCCACCCCGGACGCCTCCTCGCCGGTGGAGCCCTCGGCCCCACCACCGGTCGCCGGAGCCGACGGCTGCGCCGCCGGAGCCGGGGCCACCGTGGCGTCCCCCAGGACACCGGCAGCGACCCCCGACACGTTCACCGGAACCGTCACCGGCACGTCGAGGTCGACGTCCGCCGGGTCCGCCCCCGTGGCAGGAGCAGGCTCCGGCGCGGGCGCCGGCTCGGCCGGTGCCTGGGTCACCGCGGCGTCACCGAGGACACCGGCAGCGACACCCGACACGTCCACCGGGATCGTCACGGGTACGTCCACGTCCACGTCCGCGGGAGCCGCCGGGGCGGGCTCCCTCGTGGGCGCGGGCGCGGGAGCCGGAGCGGGCTCCGGCGCGGACGTGACGGCGGCGTCGCCCAGGGCGCCCACCGCGACGTCGGACACGGTCACGGGGACGTGCACGGGCACGTCGACCGCGACGTCGGGCAGGACCTCGGTCACTTGGCTCAGCGGAGCCTCGACCGACACGTCCAGTCCGAGATCGCCGAGGAGGTCGCCCTCGGCTGCGTGGGCCGCTCCGGCCCCGACGACCACGAGGCCGCCTGTGACGAGCGCTGTGCGCAGCGCGCGCCGGACGAAGGTGTGCATGGTCGTTTCTCTTTCCTGCTCAGAAGTGGCTGGCGCACGACGGCGCCGGGTCGCGTCTGCCGCGCTCGGGGCGCGACGCGAGCCACGTCAGGCAGGAGAGACGGGGACCTCGAAGAAGGTCGAGGGGTGCATCGACCGCGCGTCGTCCACGACGGCGGTCCAGGAGGAGAGCGCGGGAGCGTCGGCACCGCTGCCGACCGCCGCGAGCTCGCCGCCCGCCCCGGCGCGCTGCGCGCTGCCGGAGGGCGAGGGAGTGGTGCCGGGGCCGCCGTCGGAGGGGACGCCCCCGGGGCCGGCCGGCCCGTCGGAGGGCAGCGCCGCGCCCGGCGGCGCGCCGTTCGGTGCGACGTCGACCGCCGCCGTCCGGGCGCGCGCGTCCCTCGCGGCGACATCCTCGGGGCCGTCGCGGCCCGTCGTGGTGGCGCTGGGCTCGGCGGCCGCCGGTGCGGCGGGCGGGAGCGAGGGGACGGCGGTCGCCGACGGCACGGCCACGGCGCCGCCCGGGTCGACCGCGCCCGGCGTCGACGGGACGCCGACCGGCGGGTCGTCCGCGCCGGGGGTGCCCGTGCCGGGGGTCCCGGGAAGCAGCGGCGTCAGCGGGTCCAGCGGAGCGAGCGGGCCCGTGATCGGGCCGAGCACCGGGTCGGTCACGGGGGCCAGGACGTCGAGGACCGGCGTCAGCGCCTCCAGGACCGGGGTCACCGGGTCGAGCGCGGGCGAGACCGTCTCGAGCACGGGGTCCACCACGGGGGCGACCGCCTCGACGACGGGCGTCGCGGCCGGCACGACGGCGTCGAGCACCGGCGTGGTCACGGGCGCGACGGCGTCGGTCACCGGCTGCACGACGGGCGCCACCGGCTCCACGACCTGCTCGACCACGGGGGCGACCGGCTGGACGACCTGCTCGACCACCGGGGCGACGGGCCGCGCGACCTCCTCGACCACCGGGGCGGCAGGGGTGACGACCTTCTCCACGACCGGGGCGACGGGCTGGACCACGGGGGCGACGACGTCGCGCACGACGGGCTTGACCACGTCCTGGACGACCGGGTCGACGACGGTCTGCACCGTCGACGTGACGGGCGAGAGGGCCTTGCCGAGCCCGAGCGGGTCGTCCGCGGCGGACGCGCTGCCTGCGGTCGCGACGGCGAACGCGAGGCCGGCACCGAGACCGCCACCGGCGACGAGCGCGCGCACGAGCCAGCGACGGGCGGCCGGTGCGCGCCTGCCCTGCGCGTCGTGAGTCGCGTCCATCGTGTGCCCCGTGGGTCGTCGGTGCAGCGAAGGGGCGGGCCGTGGGGCCCGTCCGAGGTCACGGTAGGCACGGGAGTGTGACGCTCACCACTCGACGCGCCGGATTTCACCCGACGGTTGCCCCGAACACCAGGCCGAGCGCGTACGTGGCCGCGGCCGCGCCGAACCCGATGGCGATCTGACGCAGAGCCCGCGTGAGCGGGGACGTCCCCGAGAGCAGGCCCACCGTCGCGCCGGTCGCGAGCAGCGCGATCCCGACGAGGAGCGCTGCGACCCCGACCGCGAGGAACCCCGTCATCCCGAGGAGGTACGGCACGACCGGGATGAGCGCACCCGACGCGAAGAAGAGGAACGACGAGACCGCCGCCCCCATCGCGGTCCCGTGCGTCTCGTGCTCGTCGATGCCGGGCGGCGGCGCGATCACGGTCTGCTGGGTGTACGTGGCGAGGACGTCGGCCGCGTGCTCCTCGGCCTCGGCGGGCGCCATGCCGCGCGCCCGGTAGACGAGCGCGAGCTCGTTCGCGTCCACGTCGAGGTCGGGCAGCGCCGCCGACGCCTGCGGGCTCGGCGTCGACGCGTCGAGCAGCTCGCGCTGGGAGCGCACGGACACGTACTCCCCCGCGCCCATCGAGAGGGCCCCCGCGAGCAGTCCCGCGAGCCCCGAGAGGAGCACCGTGCTGTTCGACGCGCCGGACGCCCCGATGCCGAGGATCAGCGCGAGGTTCGACACGAGGCCGTCGTTCGCGCCGAACACCGCCGCGCGGAAGGTCCCCGACATGCGGTTGCGCCCGCGCGTCGCGAGGCCGCGCACGACCTCCTCGTGGATCCGCTCGTCGGCGGCCATCCGGGGTGTCGCGTCGGCGTCGGTCGCGTACGTCGAGCGCGCCTCGGCCCGCTGGGCGAGCGCGAGCACGAACACGCCACCGAAGCGCCGCGCGAGCCACCCGAGCGTGCGGGTGCGCCAGTCGCCGCGCAGCGGCCGTCCTGCGTCCTCGCCGAGCAGGTCGAGCCAGTGCTGCTCGTGACGGCGCTCCGCCTCCGCGAGCGCCAGCAGGATGTCCCGCTCCTCGCCCGTCCGGCGGCTCGCGAGGTCCCGGTACACCGCGGCCTCGGCGCGCTCGTCGGCCAGGAAGCGGCGCCACCGCCGCACCTCCTGCGGGGAGGGCCGGTGCCCGACGGCGGTCGGCGGCACCGCGGTCGGCGGCACCTCGGGTGCGCCCGGGCGCGCGGGGTCGGCGGGCACGCCGGAGGGCGGCTCAGGTGTGGTGGGCATGCCTCCATGATGGCGATTTTCGGGCCCGCGGTGTTGCGCGTCGCCGAACGGGACGTGCGGGGCGCCCCCGACCGGGGTTGCGGACGACCCCAACCTCGACCCCGCGCCGGAGCGCCGTCCGGCTCCGCACGCCGGACCGGGCGCCCGCCGCCGTGGTTGGATCGGAGCATGACCACTGGAGAGAACGGACTGTCCCGTCCCGAGGTCGACGCCCCGGAGGGTCCCGCGCCCACCGAGCTCGTCGTCGAGGACATCACCGTGGGCGACGGCCCCGAGGCCACGCCCGGCGCGACCGTGAACGTGCACTACCTCGGCGTCGAGTACGAGACGGGCGAGGAGTTCGACGCGTCGTGGAACCGCGGCGAGTCGATCAACTTCCCGCTGCGCAGCCTCATCGCGGGCTGGCAGCAGGGCATCCCGGGCATGAAGGTCGGCGGGCGCCGCAAGCTCGTCGTGCCGCCGGAGCTCGCGTACGGCCCGGCGGGCGGCGGGCACCGCCTGTCCGGCAAGACGCTGATCTTCGTCATCGACCTGCTCGGCGTGTCCTGACCGACGCGTCCCGAGAGCGAGCGGAGGGCCCCGGTCGTCGACCGGGGCCCTCGTGCGTCCCGGCCCCTCCGGGTCGTCTCGGGCGTCGCGGGACGGGTCGACCGTCACAGGGCGGGGCGGGGCGGGTCGGCCGTCCCGGGGCGGGTCTGGCGGGCCCTAGCTCCCGGCGCCGGGGCACGGGACGAGGGCAGGGTCCGTCTCCTCGGGCGCGCCGCCCGGCACCGCGAGCGCCGCGACGGCTGCCGGGATCGGGACCGGTCCGGTCACCGGGGCGAGGGCCCGCTCGCGCCGCGCCGCGCGGAGCCGGACGACGGTGTCGACGAGGACGCCCAGCAGGATGCCCCCGACGACGCCCACCACGACGGCGAGCAGCGGGCTGTCGCCGACCCACGCGGCGGCGAGCGTCCCGATGACCACGGAGTACGTCGCCCACGTCGCAGAGGCGACGGCGGAGAGCGCCATGAACCGCCGCCGCGAGAACCCGACCGCGCCGGCGGTCACGTTGACGGCCGTGCGCCCGACGGGGACGAACCGCGCCCCGAGCACGACGGACGCGCCACGCCGGTCGAGGGACCGCGTGGCCCACTCGACCGCGCGCCGCCCACGCGCGCCCCGCAGGGCGGGCAGGGCACGGGTGCCGAGCGCGCGCCCCAGGGCGTAGGCGAGCTGGTCGCCGCACCAGGCGCCGAGCGCGGCGACCACGAGCACGATCCCCCACGCGACCCCGCCGCCCGACTGGGCCGCGACGGCGAGCATGACGATCACCGTCTCGCCCGGGATCGGCGGGAAGAACCCGTCGCCGGCGGTCGTCGCGAAGAGCACGGGGAGCGCCCACGCCGAGTCCACGAGCGCGAGCAGCCACGACTCGACCTGTCCCCACAGCTCCACGACCCACGCGACCATGCGTCCCAGCCTCGACGGCGCCGCCCCGCCGCACCATGGGGTATCCCCCCGGTTCTCCCCTGAGGCGACCCCGAGCGACGACGAAGGACAGGGACCGCCGGGGTTCCCGGACGTCGTCCCGGGACGCCCCGGAACGGCCCGCGGGGGGTGGGCCGCGCGCCTCCCGGAGGGGCGTCGTCGGACACGTGCACCACGACCCTCCCGGGCGGGGGACAATGGCGCCGACGCATTCGCCTCCCCGCGCCGCAGCCGGCGGGCGGGATCGTCCGTGATCGAGGAGCGCTGTGATCACTGTCAGCACCGACGGCTCGTGCCTGAGCAACCCGGGCGGAGCCATCGGGTGGGCGTGGATCAACCACGACGGCACGTTCGACTCCGGCGGCGCCGTGAGCGGGACCAACCAGGTCGCCGAGCTCACCGCGCTGCTCCAGGCGGTGCGCGCCCACCCGGGCGCGGAGCCGCTGCTCATCGAGTCCGACTCGCAGTACGCGATCAAGTGCGCGTCCGAGTGGGTGGTCGCCTGGAAGCGCAAGGGGTGGCGGACGGCGGGCGGCCAGCCCGTGAAGAACCTCGAGCTCGTCCAGGCGATCGACCGGGTCATCGCCGAGCGCGCGGGGCCCGTCCGGTTCCGCTGGGTGCGCGGCCACGTGGGCGACCCGTTCAACGAGCGCGCGGACCAGCTCGCGGGCCTCGCCGCCCAGGACTGGGCCGCGGGCCGCGGGGACCTCGACGGCACGCTCGTGCCCGAGCTCGGGGACCCGACCCGGTCGCCGGGCCGGGTGCCCGCACCGGCCGCAGCCGACCGTGGGGCACCCGCGGCCCGGCAGGCCGCGCCCGAGCCGGCGTGGGACATGGACACCCTCTTCGACTGACCCCTCCCGCCGAGCACGACCCTGCTCCGGGTCGAGCACGACCCTGCTGTCGCGAACGGGCCGATACCGCCAGCAACGTCGTGCTCGACGGCCGGGCGGTGAGGAGCGGTGAGGGCGGCGGGGTCGGGCGGCGGGGTCGGGGCGTCGGCGGCGGGTGCGACCATGGACGGGTGACCGTCCTGCCGAGCACGGGCCGCGCGCCCGCCGAGCGCACGGTCGGCGACCTCGCGCAGCCCGGGCCGACGGCGCCGCCCGGCGCGCCGCTCGCGCGTCGCTTCCGGTCGGGGCGGCCGCTCGACCTGCACCTCACGCTCGACCGGCTCGCGCGGGGCCCCTACGACCCGACGTTCCGCCGCACGCCGTCCGGCGACGTGTGGCGCACGACCCGCGCGGAGAGCGGGCCCGCCGCCTACCGGCTGGTGCAGACCGGGCCGTGCGACGTCGTCGGGCACGCGTGGGGGCCGGGCGCCGCGGAGGTGCTCGACGGCCTGCCCCGCCTGCTCGGCGAGGACGACGACGACACGGGCTTCGCCCCGCCCGCGGTGCTGCGCGACGCCCACCGCCGCAGCCCCGGCCTGCGGATCCCGCGCACGGGGCGCGTGCTGGAGGCGCTCGTGCCGGCGATCCTCGAGCAGCGCGTGCAGTCCGTCGCGGCGTGGCGCTCGTGGAGCTGGCTCCTGCGTCGGCACGGCGAGCGCGCCCCGGGGCCCGCGGGCGACGCCGGGATGCTCGTCGTGCCCGACGCGGCCACCTGGGCGCGCGTCCCCACCTGGGACTGGCACCGCGCGAACGTCGACCCGGGCCGCGCGAGGACGGTCGTCGCGGCGGCGCGCGTCGCCCGGCGCCTCGAGGAGTGCGACCGCCTGCGCGACGTCCAGGGCGCGCCGGCCGCGCACGCGCGGCTGCAGGCCGTGCCCGGCGTGGGCGTGTGGACGGCGGCCGAGGTCGCGCAGCGGGCGCTGGGCGACCCGGACGCCGTGTCCGTGGGCGACTACCACCTGGCCAAGGCGGTCGGGTGGGCGCTCGTGGGCGAGCGCGTCGACGACGAGCGCATGCTCGAGCTGCTCGCGCCGTACGCGCCGCACCGCTACCGCGTGGTGCGGCTCCTCGAGGTCTCCGGCCGGGCGCAGGCCCCGCGGCGCGGCCCGCGCCTGTCGATCCAGGACCACCGCCGCAACTGACCGGCCCCCGCCCCCGCCGGGTGCAGGAAAGAGCCGCCGGAACGAGGCGTTCCGGCGGCTCTCTCAGGCACTCACGGTTACTCGGGGAGCGCGCACGACCCGTCGACGCACACCGCGGCGTCGTCGGCGCCCACGAGCGTGAGGCCCGGCGCGGGCTCACGGTGCGGGGCGGCGGCGTCCGCGGCGCTCACGGTCATGAGCGTCGTGCGGCGCGGGTTCGCGATCGAGTGGTAGAGGTTCGTGGTCGTGTCCGTCATCTGAGGCCTCCTCGTGGGATTCACGGGCGCCGGTGCACGTGTGGGCCGGCGTCGGTGCGGGCTGCGTCCAGTCTGGGTGATACCGAGTCGCAGTTCCACCGCACCGGGTGTGAGATGCGTCGCTTCCACGCCGCATCCCGATGTGGTCCGGGACGCCGCGGCTCAGGCCGCGTCACGCTCCGCGACCGCCTGCTGCAGCACCTGGACGAACACCGCCGGGTCCTGCGCACCCGAGACGCCGTACCGCCCGTCGACCACGAAGAACGGCACGCCGTTGATCCCGTAGGCGCGCGCCTGGTCGATGTCGGCCTGGACGTCGTCGGCCCAGCGCCCGTCCTCGAGCGCCGCGACGACCTCCGCGCGGTCGAGCCCGACCTCCGCCGCGAGGTCCGCGAGCTCCTCGACGCGGCCGACGTGACGACCCTCCTCGAAGTACGCCTTGAGCAGCCGCTCCTTCATCTCGACCTGCTTGCCGTGCGCCTTCGCGTGGTGCAGCAGCTCGTGGGCCGTGAGCGTCTTGGTGTGCTGGAGCGCGTCGAAGTCGTAGCGCAGCCCCTCGGCCGCGGCGAGCTGCGTCATCTGCCCGAGCATCTGCTCGACCTGGGCGCGCGGCATGCCCTTGTGCCCGGCGAGGAAGTCCACCTCGGTGCCGTCGAAGTCGACGGGCGTGTCGGGCGCGAGCTCGAACGAGTGGTACTCGATGTCGACCTGCGGCCCGTCACCGGACTCCGCGAGGCGGCCGAGCGCCGTCTCGAGGCGTCGCTTGCCGACGTAGCACCAGGGGCACGCGACGTCGGACCAGATGTCGATCTTCACCGTAGGGGCGGCGGCGTCCGTCGGCGCCGGGCTGTTCGTGGTCATGTGACGCTTCAACCATCTGGGCGGCCGCGCGATTCCCGCCCCGGGCGGTCAGTCGGTGCCGTGCGCCGCGCGGTACAGGTCCTGGAGCACCATGATCTCGGCACCGTGGTGCACGAGCTCGCGGTTCATGTGCGCGACGAGGTGGGCGAACGGTGCCTGCGCGTCGATCTCCGTCGCCTGGCTGAGCCCGACGGTGAACGCCCCGTCGTCGGGCAGGCCGTCGACGCCCGCGCGCCACCGGTCGACCTCGTGCCGCAGCCCGTCGACGGCGGGCCCGACCTCCCCCGAGAAGGTCACCGCGTCCCGGCGCCGCTCGTGCGGCCCGAACGTCCACTCCCAGCGCTCGAAGAACGCCTCGGTGAGGTGCGCGACGAGCCACGCCACCGTGCGCGGCTGCGGCGAGTCCGGGCCCTCCGGCCACTCCATCACCCACTCGCCCGCGCCGAGCGTGCGCGGCGTGCGCTCCGACCCCCGCCGCACGACCCGCAGCGCGTCCGGGCCCGGCTCCCACTCGAGCTCCGCCTGCGTCAGCGTCGCGAGCCGGTCGCTCAGCTCGAGCCACGAGAAGCCGAGCTGCCCCCGCACGACGGCGAGCGCCGTCGGCACCGTGAGGATCGACCAGTCGAACTCCGGGCTGCCGTACGCGGTCTGCCCGTCCGCCGTCTCGTGCACCATCGCGGTTCCTCCCCCGGACCGGCACGTCGGCGTCCCGCCGCGGCGCGGTCGCCGACGTCCTCGTCCGCGCGGTCTTTCCGACCACGCGTCCGGCCACCCTGCCGGGCCTCGCGGGGCGTGTCAACGCGGGCCGCACCCCGACGGCCGCACCCTGGCCCACCCCGGCCGGCCGCACCCCGGCGCACCCCGGCACGCAGCACCCACGGACCGCACCGCCGCGGCGCTGCGCGAGAATGGGGAGGCCCGCCCGTCCCCCCAGGCCCGGAGTCCTCGTGCGCGTCCGCCCCCGTACCGTCCTGCTCGTCGCGACCGGGTTCGCCGTCGTCCTGCTCGGCGCTCTCGTCGTCTTCCTCGCCGTCAACGGCCTCGACGGCATCCCCGGCTGACCCCGGCCGCGCCCGTCGGCCGAGGTCCCGGCACCACCCGGCAGGGCCGTCGCCGCGCGCCGTCCGCGCGCCGGGGTGATCCTGCTGAGGAACCCCGCGCAGGAAGGCCGCCCCGTGACCCCGACCGCCCCCTCCCCCGACCCGCAGCTCGTCCTCGTCCGCCACGGCGAGACGGAGTGGAGCGCGAGCGGGCGCCACACGGGCCGCTCGGACGTCCCGCTCACCGTCGCCGGCGAGCAGCAGGCGGTCGCGGCCGGCGTGTGGCTCCAGGGGTGGGCCGACCGCCGGGGGCGACGGCCCGCCGTCGTGCTCACGAGCCCCCGGGAGCGGGCGCGCCGGACCGCCGACCTCGCGGGCTTCCCCGCCGCCACGACCGACGACGACCTCGCCGAGTGGGACTACGGGCCCGTCGAGGGGCGCACGTCGGTCGCGGTCGGCGAGCAGCTCGGGCGCGAGTGGCTGCTCTTCCGCGACGGCGTGAACGTCCTCGCGGCGCCGGACGGGCACCACGGCGAGGAGCTCGATCAGGTGGCGGCGCGGGCCGCCCGGGTGCTCGGGCGCGTCGAGCCGACGCTCCAGGACGGCGACGACGTGGTGCTGTTCGCGCACGGCCACCTGCTCCGCGTCCTCGCGACGGTCTGGCTGGGGCTCGACCCGACCCTGGGTGCGCGGTTCGAGCTCGGTACCGCGGCGATCTGCCTCCTCGGCTACGGGCACGGGCTGCGCACGGTCGAGGGCTGGAACCTGGCCGCGCAGGGGTAGCGCGGGTGGCACGATGCTGCCCATGGGACTGAGCGAGAAGCACCTCACCGAGGGCGAGCACGTCGTCATGGAGCTCAAGGAGCACGCCAAGGCGCTGTTCTGGCCGTTCGTGCTGCTGCTCGTGCTGGTCGCCGCCGTCGTGGTCACGGTCCTGCTCGTCCCGAACGACGTCGTCCGGTGGGTCGTGGCGGGTCTCGCGCTGGTCGCGGCGGTGGTCTGGGTGTTCGTGCCGTGGCTGCGCTGGCGCACCACGGAGTACACAGTGACGAACAAGCGCATCGCCATGCGCTCGGGGATCATCACGCGCACCGGCCGCGACATCCCGCTCTACCGGATCAACGACGTCAACTACGAGAAGGGTCCGATCGACCGGATCTTCGGCTGCGGCACCCTCGTCATCTCGGACGCGACCGACAAGCCCGGCCTGAACCTCCACGACGTGCCGGACGTCGAGAACGTCCAGGTGCGCCTGCACGACCTGCTCTTCACCGCCGACGACGGCTCCGACGACGGCGAGTGGCCGCCGAACGAGCCGCCCCGCGGCCGGCGCGGCCCGCGCATCCCCCGCGCGGAGCGCTGACGCTCAGTCCTCGATCCGGCGTCCGGCCGCGATCTCGGCGCGGGCGCGCAGCTCGTCCGTGAGCGTGACGTCGCCCTCGAGGTGGGCGGCGAGGAGGCGGCGCGCGAGCCCGGCCGCGCGCTCGGGGTCCGCGCCGCGACCGTTCCAGGCGCCGAACCAGTCGGCGAGCGTCACCCCGTGCTCGGGCCGGTAGCAGACCGTCACCGCGTCGCCCGCGCGCAGCTCGCCGTGCTGCACGACGCGCAGGTACGCGCCGGTGCGGTTCGCGACCGTGAAGCGCTTGACCCACCGGTCCTCGCCGAGGCGGCGCGCGAACGTCGAGCAGGGCGTGCGCGGCTGGGTGACCTCGAGGAGCGCGGTGCCCACGGCCCACCGCTCGCCGACGACGGCCTCCGTGACCGGGATGCCCTCCACGCGCAGGTTCTCGCCGAACAGGCCCGGCGGGACGTCGCGACCGAGCTCGCCGGCCCACCAGTCCGCGTCGTCCTGCCCGTACGCGTACACCGCCTGCTCCTCGCCGCCGTGGTTCGCGCGGTCGGCCTGCAGGTCCGCGTAGAGCCCGAGCCGGCGCACCTTCACCGGTCCCGTGACGGGACGCTTGTCGATCGCCGTGACGCCGACGGGCCCCGCGTCCGGCAGGAGGGCGTGCACGCGGCACACCGCGAGGATCTCGCCCGTGGGGGCGCTGGAGGCGAGGTCCGTGACGGGTGCGGTCCCGGTGGTCACGGCGGCTGCGGTGGACATCCCTCGATTCTCGCAGGGTCGGCCCCGGGTGCGTCACGCGAGGGCCGCGGCGGCCTCCCGCCAGCGCGCGAGGTGCCCGACGACGTCCGCCCGGCCCGGGCCCGGGAGCTCCGGCTCGTCCGTGGCGACGACCGGCTCGACCGGGTCGCCCGTGCCGCGCGCGGCGAGCAGCGCCGCGCCGACCGCGGTCGCGCTGCGGAGCCCGACGCGGTGGACGGGCCGGCCGAGCGCGTCGGCGAGGAGCCGGCGCACGAGCGGGTCGCGCGACCCGCCGCCCGTCACGACCACCGCACCCGGCTCGCCCTCCGGACGGCTCACGGGCGGTCCCGCGACGGGCGCCACGGCCGAGGCCGCGGGCGCCGGGTCGAGCAGGTCGACCGCCGCCGCGACCGCGAACACCATGCCCTCGACGGCGGCGCGCACGAGCTCGGGCCGCCCCGTGTCCTCGCGCAGCCCGGTCCACGCCCCGCGTGCGCCGGGACCGGCGACCCCGCCGCGCTCCCCGGTGAGGAACGGCAGGAACGTCACGCCGCCCGCGCCGTCGGGCACGGTCCGCGCGAGCGCGAGGCCGTCGGACCACCCCAGCCCGAGGACCCGCAGCGCCCAGCCGAGCGCGAGACCCGCGTTCTGCACCGCCGCGAGGCGGTACCACCGCGCGGCGGGGCCGGCGCCGGTGTCCGCGAAGGTGTGCACGAGGGGGTCGAGCACGGGCTCGGGCCGGTCGAGCGCGGCCATGACCTGCGCCCCCGTGCCGAGGTTGACGTGCAGCCCGGGCGCCCCGACGGCGAGCCGCGCGGCCGGGGTGTCCCCGCCGCCCACCACGACGGGCACCGCGCTCCCGCTCGCCGGGAACCACCGCGCGAGCCGGGCGGTCGTCCCGGCCACGGCGTCCGACGGCGCCACGCCCGGCAGGAGCCGGGCCGGCAGGTCGAGGTGCGCGACGACGTCGGCCGCCCAGGCGTCGCGGGGCACGTCCCACAGGAGCGTGCCCGCGGCGTCGGACCGGTCGGTCGTGGCGACAGGGAGTGCAGCGTCGTCGACGAGCCACGCGCGCACGACGTCCTTGGGCAGCAGCACGTGCGCCGCGCGGTCGAGCGTCGCGGGGTCGTGCGCGGCGAACCAGTCGAGCACGGGCCCGGTCATCCCGGGCACGAGGGGGTTGGCGAGCGGGGCTCGCACGGTGTCGGACAGCGCGCGCCAGCGGTCGAGCCGGTCGGCCGCGCGCGCGTCCGTCCACAGGACGGCAGGCACGACGGCGTCCCCCGCCGCGTCCACGAGCACCGCGGCGTGCATCTGGCCGGCGACGCCGACCGCGCGCACCGCGACCTCGCCGAGCCCGGCCGCGCGGGCGGCGAGGTCGTCGAGGGCGGTGCCGAGCGCCGTCGTCCAGGTCGCCGGGGCCGACTCGGAGCGGCCGGGGCGCGGGTGCTCGACGTCGTACGCCGCCTCGGCCTCCGCGACGACCGACCCGTCCCGGCCGAGGAGGACGAGCTTGAGCCCGCTCGTCCCGAGGTCGATGCCGAGGGTGGTGCCGAGGGTGGTGGGGACCAAGGTCACGGGACCGACTCTCCCACGCCCGGGTAGCGTCGGCGGCATGAGCGCCACCCGTCCCTCGCGCTGGGAGCAGAAGACCGCCGCCGACCCCTCGCACTCCACCTGGTACGTCGAACGCTTCCGGGCCATGGCCGCCCGGGGCGCCGACCTCGCGGGCGAGGCCCGCCTGGTCGACGCCATGCTGCCGCGCGGCTCCCGGGTCCTCGACGCGGGCTGCGGGCCGGGGCGCGTGGGCGCCGAGCTGTTCGCGCGCGGGCACGCCGTCGTGGGCGTCGACGTGGACCCCGTCCTGATCGACGCCGCGCGGACCGACCACCCGGGACCCGACTGGCGCGTGGGCGACCTCGCGGAGCTCGACCTGCCCGCGGAGGGCGTCACCGAGCCGTTCGACCTGATCGTGTGCGCGGGCAACGTCGTGACGTTCCTCGCGCCGGGCACCGAGGTGGAGGTGCTGCGCCGCTTCCGCGCCCACCTCGCGCCCGGCGGCCGCGCCGTCGTGGGCTTCGGCACCGGTCGCGGGTACCCGCCCGAGCAGTTCCTCGCCGACGCCACGGAGGCAGGCCTGCACCTCGACCTCGCGCTCGCCACGTGGGACCTGCGCCCCTGGACCCCGGACGCCGACTTCCTCGTCGCCGTGCTCAGCGACGCGGCGCCCCGGCCGGGCGTGGCCTGAGCCGTGCCGTCCTACCGCGTGACCCTCGCCGTCGGCCTCCTGCACCCGGGCGCCGACCCCGAGGCCGTGCTGCCCGCGGCCGCCGCCGCGGCGCGCGCCCTCGCGACCGTCGAGGCGTACGACGTCGGCGTCGTCCGCGGCGAGGCGCGCGTCACCGTGCGCTTCCTCGCCGACACGGACGCGTCCGCGCACGGTGTCGCGGACGCCGTGGAGGCGGGCGTGCGGGCCCACGCGGCGACGTCGGGCGGACGCCTGACCCGCCGCTGGGGAGCGCGCTGGCGCCCCGCCTGAGCAGCGGCCGACGGCGCGTCGGTACCGTGGGCGCGCATGGGCGCCCCGGAGACCGCGATCACCGCCGACCTCGTCCGCGAGGCCCTCGCGGAGCAGCACCCCGACCTCGCCGGGCTGTCGCTCCGCGAGGTCGCGGGCGGCTGGGGGAACCAGATGTGGCGGCTCGGCGACGACCTGGCCGTGCGGGTGCAGCGCATGGACCCGACGCCGGAGCTCCAGCTCAAGGAACGGCGGTGGCTGCCCGTGCTCGCGCCGCGCCTGCCGCTTCCCGTGCCGACGCCGGTGCGGCACGGCGAGCCGTCGGCGCGTCTCCCGCGGCACTGGACGGTCATGACCTGGATCCCCGGCGAGCCGCTGGACCACGGGACGATCACCCGGGGCGAGCACGCCGCCGACGCGCTGGCGGGATTCCTCCGGGCGCTGCACGTCGCAGCACCCGCCGACGCGCCGTCGTCCACGGACCGGGGCGCTCACCCCCGCGACGTCACGGACGGCTTCGAGGGCTTCCTGCGCGCCGTCTCCCCCGCGGACTCCGCCGCCGTCCGGTCCGTCTGGGCCGACGCCGTCGCTGCCCCCGCGTGGGAGGGTCCGCCCGTGTGGGTGCACGGGGACCTGCACCCCGCGAACGCCGTCGTCGCGGACGGGACGCTCGCGGGCGTCGTCGACTTCGGCGACCTCTTCGCGGGCGACCCGGCGTGGGACCTCGCCGCCGCCTGGGTCCTGCTGCCCGCCGGCCTCGTGGCGAGGTTCTTCGACGCCTACGCGCAGGCCGACGACGCGGCGGTCCGGCGGGCCCGCGGTCTGGCCGCGCTGAAAGCCCTCTTCCTCCTGCTCATGGGGCAGAACGGCGACCGCGGACTGCCCGGCGGCAAGGCCCACTGGGGTCCCGTGGGGCGCGCGGCGCTCGACCGCGTCCTGGCGGGCTGACGCGTCACCGGAGGTGACAGGGCTTCGGTCGGAGCGAGCCGCGCCGCACGCTCGGCAAGATGGCGACCTCCCGTGGTGACCACCTCGGCTCGTCCATATAACGGACATATCTCACCACTCCTGCCATCCGCACGATACTTCCTCGGACGGTTATCGCTTCAAGGGGGAATCTCGTGCGAAAGATCATGACGGCGGTCATCACCGCCACGCTCGTCGCTGGTGTCGCGCTCGGAGCCGCTGGCCCTGCCAGCGCGGCGATCAGCTACCCGTCCGTGGGCGGCACGTGGGACCACGGCGCCGACGCCAAGGACGTCTGGTCGCTCTACCACCACGGCTCCAGGGTCCACAAGGCCTCGACGTACGGGGACAACGGCCTCCGGAGCAGCGGCTGGGTTGCCGCGGGACTGTGGGCGAGACAGTGGGACGCGGTCCGCTTGTTCGGGAACAAGGCGTACTACGACGTCAAGTAGAACAGTTCGCGCGCTGCCGGTCGTCACGCTGACGCGACGACCGGCGGAGCGCGGGTCCGCTCGATCCCGACGAACGCCCAGCCACCGGAGAATCATGTCTCGATGCAAGGCGCCGCGGCTCTTCGCCGCGGCAGCACTCGCCGCGTTCTCGCCCCTCCTCGTCGCGTGCGGCACCTCGCAGTCCGCGGGGTCGAGCGCGGCCGAGGGTGCGGGGGCGGAGGTTCCCCTGTTCGACGGGCCCTACGCCGCCGAGTTCGCCGCGTTCTACGCCGACGCTGAGTCCGAGTTCGCCCGCCAGGCGATCGCCGACGAGGAGATCGCCGACGCCGAGTACGCCGAGATGGAGGAGAAGTTCCGTACGTGCCTCGACGGCGAGGGCGTGACGTTCTCGGGCTTTGAGCCCGACGGCTCGTATGAGGCCTCACACCTGCCGGACGGAGGCGATCCCTACGAGGTGGTGAAGGTGTGCGAGCGCGAGTCGGGGGCAGACACGGTCGGGGCGCTGCACGACATCATGGCGTCGAACCCGGCCAACCTCGACGTCCCGACCATCATGGCGGAGTGCCTCGTCGGCAAGGGGGTCGTCCCTGCCGCCTACTCCGCAGACGACTATGTCACGGACACGGAGGGCCGCTTCTCCGACCTCGCTGCTCTCACGACCGAGCTCCGGGACGCCCTGATGACGTGCTCGGACGACCCCCTGGGCCTGGCCGGTGGCTGAGCGCAGCCCTGCGAAGGCCGGACTGTGGGTGCTCGGGGGGCTGACTCTCGTCGCCGTCGGGATCGCCCTCGGTGCCGCGTGGGCCTCCCCGGCCGTCCCTTCGGCCCTGCGACCGCCCGCTCCCCTCACCACCTTCACCGTCCAGGCAGCCACGTTCGACGACGTCCGCTCCGTGCGGCTCGCCGTCGCCCGCGGCGAGGAGTCAGGGCTGGTATCGCCCGGTAGCGGTCTCGTCACACGCTTCGACTGCCGTCCCGGCTCGGCCATCGAGTCCGGGACCGCGCCGCTCTGGCTCGACGACGCGCCGATCGTCGCGCTCGCGACGACGCTCCCCCTCTGGCGGGACCTTCCGGTCGGCGCCGAGGGCAACGACGTGCGGGCGCTGCAGGAGGAGCTGACGCGCCTGGGGCACCCCGTGGAGATCACCGGGACGCTCGGCAGGAAGACGCTCCGGGCGGTCAACACGCTCCTCGACGACCTCGGTGCCCCCTCGGCACTCACCTCCGTCCCGCGATCCCGCATCCTGTGGATCCCCGGACCGTCGGTCACCCTCTCGGAGTGCTCGGCCACGATAGGGAGCCGACTCGAAACCGGAGCAGAGCTCGCCGTCACGCCCGGCACGCTGGCCGAAGTCACGCTGCGCGACGGTGCGCCGTCCGACCTCGTCGCCGGCGCGCGCACGCTCCGCGTGGACGGGATCGACGTCGCGGTCGAGCCGCAGGCCCCCGTCACCGACCCATCGCTGCTCGCACGGCTCGACGCTGCGCCCTCGCTCCAGCAAGGAGGTACGGGCGACGAGGCCCCGGTCGGCCAACTGCGGTTGTCAGAACCGGTGGACGTGTCGGTCGTCCCACCGTCAGCGGTGATCACCGCACCGGACGGGACCAGCTGCGTGACCACAGGCGCCGTCCCGCACGCGGTGCGGGTCGTGGGATCCGAGCTCGGCCAGACGTTCGTGCTGTTCGACGGCATCCCGCCGACCGTCGTCGAGACGTCGCCCCGACAGGACACCCCGTGCGCGTGACCGTCTCCGGCCTCGGGCACCGCTTCCCCGGGCGACCGTGGCTATTCCGCGGGCTCGACCTCGACCTGCGGCCGGGACACGCCTACGCGCTGACCGGCCCGTCGGGGTCGGGCAAGAGCACCCTCCTCGGCCTGCTCGCCGGGTGGGAGGCGCCCAGCGAGGGCGTTGTCGCGCGAGAGGGCGTCGGGCGCACCGGGTGGGTGTTCCAGAACCCGCACGGGACGCCGCGGCGCTCAGCACACGACCACGTCGCGCTCCCGCTGCTCGTGCGGGGGCTGCACCCCCGGGAGGCGGATCGGCGAGCCGCTGACCTCCTCGGCAGGTTCGGGCTCGGTGGTGTCGCGCAGCAGCAGTTCCGACGCCTCTCGGGTGGGGAGGCGCAGCGCCTGATGCTGGCGCGAGCGATCGCATCGGAACCAGGACTCCTCCTCGTGGACGAGCCGACCGCCCAGCTCGACCTGCCGACCGCCCGCACCGTCAACGAGTCGCTCGATGCGCTGCGCTCACCCGGGACGATCATCGTCGTCGCGACGCACGACGCCGCGACCCGTGACGCGTGCTCGAATCACGTCGACCTGACGCTGCACGCCGCCGCATGAGACTGCGCTCGGTCCTCCGCGAGGCGTGGCGCAACGCTTCCACAGGTACGGCACGCTGCGGCACGCTGGCACTGGTGCTGATGGTCCTGGTCCTCACCACGCTGGGAGCTGAGATCTCGACCGTGGCCGCGGCCGAGAGGCAGGCCACGGAGTTCCGCGCCGCTGGTGCGTCGATTCTCACGATCTCGGCACCGGGCCGGGTCGACGCCGCGCGGTGCGAGTCGTTGCGCGATCTGCCCGGAGTGCACACGGCGGGTGCGCTCACCGTCCGACCGGACGAGTCCGTCGCCGCCGTCGCCCTTACCGGCGCCCCCATGCCTGCCGCGGACGCGAGCCCGGGGTTCCCTGCCGTCGTCGGTGCCACGACCGACGGGGGGCCGGGTCTGATCCTGACCGACGACGCCGCCGCGACGCTCGGCCTCGGGCTCGGCGACCGGCTCTCCGCGACGACCGGGTCGTCTCGCCTCGCGGGCACCTACACCTACCCCCGCGACGGCCGGCGGGACGGGTACGGCTATCTGGCGGTGAGCGTCACCGGGTACCGCGCACCGTTCGACGAGTGCTGGGTCGAGGCGTGGCCGATGACCACGGACCTGAACCCGCTGCTCTTCACCGTGCTCCGGCCGGGTGGTGGCGTCGACGACGTCCCCCAGGTGCAGCAGCTCAACTCCACGCTGGGTTCGGGGCTCGACGGCTTTGGGCTGTTCCACGAGCGCGCCACCCGGTTCGGCGGGCTCCTCGTCGGGCTGGTCGCCGTCGTCGTCGCCCTCGTCGCCGTGCGCGCTCGCCGAGTGGAGCTCGCCACGGCCCTTCACGACGGGATGCGACGACGTGACCTGTGGACGATCGTGCTGCTGGAGTCGGCTCTGTGGGCCGCTCCGGCGGTAGCGGTCGGGACGGCGTTCTCGCTCACGTGGTTCGGCCGGGACGGTGACCTGCTGGTCGGCACGGTCCTCGGTGCGCGCGTGGTCCTGTCCGTGCTGGCAGGTAGCGCGACAGGCGTCGCCGTCGCCCTGGCGACGACGCACGAGAAAGACCTGTTCGCCTACGCGAAGGACCGATGACAACACCGCTGCCGCACACAACCTACGCAACCGTAGGTTACGGTGGCGTAGTGAACACTCTGGCGACGAGGCCGTGGACCGACCGTTACGCCCCCGGCGTCCCGACGGACGTCGAGGTCCCCGACGAGCCGGTCACGGCCGCTCTCTACCGCGCGGCCGAGCGCTGGCCGGACCGCGTCGCGGTCGACTTCTTCGGCGCGACCACCACGTACGCGCAGCTCGTGGCGCAGGTCGAGCGCGCCGCGAGCGCCCTGCACGACCTCGGCGTCCGGCGCGGCGACCGCGTCGCGCTCGTGCTGCCCAACGCGACGTCGCACGTCGTCGCGTTCTACGCCGTCGAGCGGCTGGGCGGCGTCGTGGTCGAGCACAACCCGACGTACACGGCCGACGAGCTCGCCCACCAGCTCGCCGACTCCGGCGCGAGCGTCGCGGTCGTGTGGACCAAGACGGTCCCGGCCGTGCTCGAGGCCCGCACCCACGTGCCCGGGCTGCGGCGCGTCGTCGGGCTCGACATCGCGCGCGACCTGCCGCGCGGCAGCCGTCTCGCGCTGCGCCTGCCCGTCGCCCGGGCCCGCGCGCAGCGCGAGGCCCTGCGCACGCCGCTCCCGGCCGGCGTGCCCGACTGGCACGACCTCGTCCGGCGCGCGCGGGCCCTCCCCCCGGCGCTGCCGCACCCCGCCGCCGACGACGTCGCCCTCCTGCAGTACACGGGCGGCACGACCGGCACCCCGAAGGGCGCGGTCCTCACGCACCGCAACCTCGTCGCCAACGTGGTCCAGGGCCAGGCGTGGGCGTCGTTCGAGGAGGGCGCCGAGACCGTCTACGGCGTGCTGCCCTTCTTCCACGCGTTCGGCCTGACGTTCTGCCTCACCCTGCCGGCGCGCGTCGGCGCGACCCTCGTCGCGTTCCCCAAGTTCGACCCGCAGGCGTTCGTCGCCGCCCAGGCGCGGCGGCCCGCGACGTTCCTGCCCGGCGTCGCGCCCATGTTCGACCGCATCGTCACCGCCGCGGCCGACGCCGCGGGCGCGGGCTCCGACCTCACCTCGATCCGCCTGGCCTTCGCCGGCGCGATGCCCATCACCGCGGAGACGGCGCAGCGCTGGGAGGACGCGACGGGCGGCCTGCTCATCGAGGGTTACGGCATGACCGAGACGTCGCCGATCTCGCTCGGCAACCCGTGCTCCGACGACCGCCGCCCCGGCACCCTCGGGCTCCCGTTCCCCAGCACCGAGATCCGCGTCGTCGACGCCGACGCGCTCGACGCCGGCGACCTGCGCGACGCCGAGCCGTCCGAGCCGTCCGACGACGGCGTGCGCACCGTGCGCGGCGAGCTGCTCGTCCGCGGCCCGCAGGTGTTCCGCGGCTACTGGAACCGTCCCGAGGAGACCGCCCACCAGCTGCTCGACGACGGGTGGCTGCGCACGGGCGACGTGGTGCGCGTGGCCCTCGACGGCCCCGACGCGGGCCTCGTCACGCTCGTCGACCGCATCAAGGAGATGATCGTCACCGGCGGGTTCAAGGTGTACCCGTCGCAGGTCGAGGAGCACCTGCGCGGGATGCCCGGCGTGCGGGACGTCGCCGTCGTGGGCGTGCCGGGGTCCGGCTCCGACGAGCACGTCGCGGCGGTCGTCGTGCTCGACGACGCGGACGACGCCGCCTCGCCCCCGCGCGTCGACCTCGCCGCCGTGCGCGAGTGGGGCGAGAAGCGCCTCGCCCGGTACGCCCTGCCCCGCACCTTCGCCGTCGTGCCGGAGCTGCCGCGCTCGCAGATCGGCAAGGTGCTGCGCCGTGTCGTCCGCGAGGACCTCCTGGGCCGCGACGACGTCGAGCGCCACCGCTCCTGACCGCGGACCGCACCCACCCCACGCCGAACGCGCGAGGTAGAGCTCCGGTCCGCCGAGGTAGAGGCGTGGTCACCACCACGCCTCTACCTCGCGCGACCAGGGCTCTACCTCGCGCGGCCAGGGCTCTGCCTCGGGGGCGGGGTCGGCTGTTCGGCGTGGGGGCGGGGTTCGCCGTAACCTGGCACACGTCGTCGGCGACGTCCGCGACGCAGTCGGGCGGGCACCGGCGCTCTCCCACCCCGTCGCCCCGAGGAGGCCACGTGCCCGAGCCCGTCACCGCTGCCCCCGCACCGGCAGCCGCCGCCCCCCTGCCGCACGTCGTGGTGGTCGGCGCCGGGTTCGCCGGGCTCGCCGTCGTCAAGGGGCTCGCGAAGGCCCCCGTGCGCGTGACGCTCGTGGACCGCCGCGTCTACAACACGTTCCAGCCGCTGCTCTACCAGGTCGCGACGGGCGGCCTGAACCCGGGCGACGTCACCTACTTCCTGCGCGGGCTGCGGCTCAAGCAGAAGAACGTGCGGGTCGTGCACGAGCACCTCGTCGGCATCGACCACGAGGCGCGCCGCATCCGCCTCCTCAACGACGAGTGGGTCGACTACGACTACCTCGTCGTCGCGAACGGCGTCACGGCCAACTTCTTCGGCACCCCGGGCGCCAAGGAGAACTCGTTCCCCATGTACTCGCGGTCCCAGGCCATGAAGATCCGGGACACGCTCTTCATCCGCCTCGAGAAGGCCGCGGCGAACCCCGGCAAGGACGAGGGGCTGCGGGTCGTCGTCGTCGGCGGCGGCGCGACGGGCGTCGAGGTCGCGGGGGCGCTCGCGGAGCTCCGTACCGCGGGGCTGCGGCCCGCCTACCCGGAGATCCACGGCGACGCGTTCGAGGTAAAGATCGTCCAGCGCGGCGGCGAGGTGCTCAAGTCGTTCCACCCGAAGCTGCGCCGGTACGCGGCGGAGGAGCTGCGCCGTCGCGGCGTCGGCCTGCACCTGGGTGCCGGGGTCGCGGAGGTGCTGCCCGACGCCGTCGTCCTCACCGACGGCACGCGCATCCGCTCCGACCTCACGGTGTGGTCGGCGGGGGTCCACCCCCACGAGGAGGTCGACGACTGGGGCCTGCCGCGCGGCGAGGGCGGGCGCGTCGTCGTCGGCGACGACCTCCAGGTCGAGGGCCTGCCGGGCGTGTTCGCGGCGGGTGACATCGCGATCTCGCCCGCCGGGCTGCCGCAGCTCGCGCAGCCCGCGATCCAGTCGGGCGAGCAGGTCGCGCGGAACATCGAGGCGCTCCTCGCCGGGCGCCCGATGACGTCCCTGCGGTACTTCGACAAGGGCACCATGGCGGTCATCGGCCGGCGCGCGGCCATCGCCGAGGTCGTCGGGAGGCTGCGGCTCACGCGCGGCGTCGCGTGGCTCGCGTGGCTGTTCGTCCACATCATGGGGCTCATCGGGCCGCGCAACCGCCTCACGACGCTCGCCGGCCTGGTCACGCGCTACGGCTTCCCGTTCCACCGTCGGCCCATCCCGATCGTCGGCGACGTGCCGACCGTCCGGCCGCCGAAGCGCACCGGCACCGGGCGCCCCTGACGCCCGACGGCAGCCCGCGCGCGGGCCAACCGGGCACCCGTCGCGTACCCTCGATCACGCAAGCAGTTTCAGGGGGCAACCGGGGGCGGTGCAGTGGCAGGACGTATGACGGACCCGTCGGCGATGACGGACCGGACGAACACCAGCAAGCACGACGACGGGCCGCGCGACGCCGCGCGGCCGCGAGTCGTGGGAGCACCACGACGCGCACGTGCGGTCGTGCTCGCCGTCGTGGCCGTGACCGCGCTCGCCGGGTGCCGCGTTGACGGGCTGCCGGGCGGCCCGGGGAGCCCGTCGCCGTCGCCCACGTCGCAGCCGACGACGACCCCCACCTCCGAGCCGACCGTCGAGCCGACGCCGGACCCGACCGGGGAGCCGACGGGCGGCCCCGGTGAGCCGGGCAGCTCGGACGGGGTCGAGGTCTCGGTCGAGATCGAGCCGGCGTTCTCCATGCCCAACCTCGTCGAGACGCGGCTCAAGCAGGCGCGTGCCGACCTGGAGAAGCGCGGCGCGGTGACGGTCGTCGTCGTGGACGCGCGCGACGCGCGGTCCGGCGCCCTGCCCGGCGCGGCCAACGGCTGGACGGTGTGCGCGCAGGACCCGGAGGGCGGGGACCTCGTGCGCGCGTCGCAGACCGTGACGCTCGACGCCGCCCCGAACGCGAAGCAGTGCCCGTGACGCGCCCCTGACCGGGACCCGGCGCACCCGGGCCCGGGCCGCCCCGGGTGGCGGCGCGGACGACGGCGGAGGACGGTGGACTCTCACCCTCCACAGACAGGAGTCCGCCGCATGAAGATCGCCCTCGTCGGTGCCCACGGCAAGGTGGGCCGGCTGCTCGTCCCGATCCTCGTCGACCACGACGCGACCGTCACGGGGATCGTGCGCGCCGAGGAACAGCTCCCGCTCGTCCGCCGCCTGGGCGGTGAGCCGCTCCTGCTCGACGTCGAGCACGCCTCGACCGAGGAGATCGCCGCCGCGCTCGACGGGTTCGACGCCGTCGTGTGGTCGGCCGGCGCCGGCGGCGGGGACCCCGAGCGGACGTACGCCGTCGACCGCGACGCCGCCGGCCGCACCATGGATGCCGCCGTCGCGGCCGGGGTGCCGCGCTACGTCATGGTGTCGTGGATCGGGTCGGTGCCCGACCACGGCGTCGACCCCGACTCGAGCTTCTTCGCCTACGCCGACGCCAAGCTCGCCGCCGACGACCACCTGCGCGGCACCGACCTCGACTGGACCGTCCTCGGGCCGGGCACGCTCACCGACGACGACCCGACCGGGGCGATCCGCGTCGTCGGCGACGGCCCGGACGGCCTCGACGGCGCGGACGACGTGCCCGACGGCGCGGCCTCCCGCGTCTCGCGCGCGGACGTCGCGATGGTGGTCGCCCAGGCGCTGCGCACGCCCTCGACCGTGGGCCGGTTCATCCGCTTCACCGCGGGCGACACCCCGGTGCTCGAGGCGCTCGAGCGCTGACCGACCGCCCGCGTACCGCGCACGACGGGGCCGGGACCGCCCTCGCAGGAAGACGGTCCCGGCCCCGTGGGTGCACCGGCCGGTCAGGGCGCCGGCCGCAGCGTGCCGCGCGTCAGCCGCAGTCGATCGCGTCGTACGACACGTCGTACCGCTGGTACACCGGGTCGCCGCCGCGCCACTGGTAGGCCGCGACCGTCGCGGTACCCGCCGCGACGGACGACGCGCGCGTGCTGAACGACTGGTACGCGTTCTTGTCCGGCGCGAGGGCGCTGAACTTCTTCTCGCCGAACGGCGTGATGAGCCGGACGTCCGCGGGGGCGTCCTCGCCGTTGGCGCCGCGCACGGCGACGTACGCCGTGCCGTTGAGGCACCGCGCCTCCGCCTCGACGGCGTCGATGCGCGGGTTGCCCACGCCGTTGATCGCGAACGTGTCCTCGGACAGCGCCGCGACGGCGTGCCCGATGGCGCGCGACATGATGTCGAGCGCGGTCGCGTCGACGTTGTCGATCGTGTCCGCCGGCGAGTGGTAGTTCGGGTCGTAGAAGATGCCCTCGGTGCCGCCGAACATCGCGACCTCCTCGGCCGTCTTCGAGCCGTCCGCGCCGGTGAACAGGCCCGACGCCGGGACGCCGTTCTCGATGAACGCCTGGTAGTCGGAGCGGCCCGAGAACTCGGTGTCGACCCACGGCTGGTCGATGCCGTCGAAGTAGTCCGTGAACACCGACTCCGTCTCGGCCGAGCCCGGCGGGACCTCGACCGGGGCCGGGTACGTCGACTCGTTCGCGTCGTACACGCCGATGATGTAGTTCGGCGAGCCGACCATGTCGAAGTTGAGGTACGTCGCGATGTCGTCGAGCGCCGCCGGGTCGTTCGCGGCGAGGTCGCTCACGTAGTGGGTCGAGCCGCGCAGGCCGACCTCCTCGGCGCCCCACCACGCGAACCGGACGGCGTTCTCGACGTCCTGCCCGCCGTCGGTCGCGGCCGCGAGCTGGACCGCCACCTCGAGGATCGCGGCGGAGCCGGAGCCGTTGTCGTTGATGCCCGGGCCGTCCTCGACGCCGTCGAGGTGCGCGCCGACCATGACGACGTTGTGGTCACGCCCGCCCGGGGTCTGGGCGAGCACGTTGAACGTCTCGAACTCCTCGACGTGGGTCTGCAGGTCGTACGTCGCGACCGGCTCCGCGCCGCCCGCGATCGCGGCGAGGATCTGCTGGCCCGCGGCCTGCGTGATGCCCACCGTCGGGACCCAGGCGTCGTTCTCGGCACCGAGGGTCGGGCTCAGCGCGCCGTCGGTGTTGTTGTACAGGATCACGGCCGCCGCACCGGCCTGCGCCGCGTACAGCGCCTTGTCGGCGAACGGGCACGAGCCGCGGCTGATCAGCGCGACCGCGCCGCTCACGGCGACCCCGTCCCACGTGTCGGCGGTGCAGCCCTGGACGAGCGCGTCGGCGGGCTGCACGATCGGGCCCGTGACGCCGTCGTCCGGGGTGTCGGGCGCGAACTCGGCCGGGTAGACGTCCGACGTCACCTCGACGCCGGCCGCCGTGAGGGACAGCTCGTCGGTCTCCAGGTCCTCGAACGTGAAGTACTGGCGCTCGGGCTCGTAGCCCGCGGCCCGCAGGGCGTCCTCGACGTAGACGGCGCTCGCCTCGTAGCCGGGCGTCTCCAGCGCGCGGTTGCCGCCGTTGGCGTCCGCGATGTCCTGGAGGTCCTGGAGCCTCTGCATGACCGCGTCGCCGGTGACGAGGTCCTCGAGCGGGGGCGGGGCCGCGGCGGCCCGCAGGCTGCCCGCGGCCGTGCCGGACGCGGCGCCGAGAGGCTCGGCGCCGACGGGAACTGCGGTCAGCGCCGCGAGCACGAGGCCCGCTACCGCTGCGGACGGGACGATCGTTCGTGGTCTCACGCATCCTCCTCGACAGTGGCCCCCGCGGACCACCCCCGGTCGTGTCGGGGTGCGGCCGAGTCGCACACGAGACGCGACGCTGCGGAGGCTCGTGTGCTCGCGAGCGTATGCCTCCCGGGCCGTGCGCGGAACCCCCGGGCGGCACGAGCGTCAGGAGTTCACACGACCGTAACGGCCGTGGCGCCGGGGCAGGCCGCGGGCGACGTCGGGCAGACTGTGCCCGTGCCCGGATTCGCCGTCGTCGACCTCGAGACCACGGGGTTCTCCCCCCGCCTCGGCGACCGCGTCGCCGAGGTCGCGGTCGTCCTCGTGGACGACGCCGGTCGCGTCGAGGACGAGTGGTCCACCCTGGTCAACCCCGAGCGGGACCTCGGGCCGCAGCACGTGCACGGCATCGCCGCGGCGGACGTCGCGCTCGCCCCGACGTTCGACCGCGTCGCGCCCGCGCTCCTGCGCCTGCTCTCCGGGCGCGTGCTGGTGGCCCACAACGCGGCGTTCGACACGCGCTTCCTGCGCGCCGAGATCGGGCGCGCCGGGATCGCCGCGGCCATCGACCCCGTCGCGTGCCTGTGCACGCAGCAGCTCGCGAGCCGCTACCTCACGGGCTCGCGGGCGCTGGCCGCGTGCTGCGCGGCCGTGGGCGTCGTGCACGACGGCGTCCACTCGGCCCTGGGCGACGCGCGCGCCACCGCGGGGCTGCTCGGGTACTACCTCGACGTCGCGGGCGACGACGAGTGCTGGGCCGTCGCGCGCGCCGCGGCGGACGGCGTCCGCTGGTCGCTGCCCGCCGCCCTGCCCGGCGCGGAGCCGGTGCTGCGCGGCGCGAGCCGCGCCCGCGGGCACTGGCTCGCGGCGCTCGCCGACCCTCCCGCCGTTCCGGACCCGTCCCCGTCCGGCGGCCCGGGAGCGGACGCGCGGCGCGACGTGAGCACGTACCTGCGCCTGCTCGACGAGGCGCTCCTCGACCGCTACGTCTCGCACGCCGAGCGGGCCGCACTGCTCGCGGAGGCCCGGCACGCCGGGCTCGACCGCGCGACGGTCGAGACCCTGCACCGCGACTACCTGGCCGCGCTGGCCCGGGCCGAGCTCGACGCGCTCGACGGGACGACCGCCGCGGGCGACCGGGACGACGGCGCGGCGCTGCGCGACGACCCGGCGCTGCACGAGGTCGCCGGACAGCTCGGCCTCGACGCCGACGACGTCGTGGGCGCCGTCGAGGCGGCGCTCGGGACGCGCCTGGTCGAGACGGTCGCGGGCGCTGATGGAGCGGTCCCGCTCCGTCCCGCGTTCGTGCTGGCCGCGGGCGACGAGGTCGTGCTGACCGGCTCGATGTCGCGGACGCGCGAGGCCTGGGAGCGCGACGTCCGCGCCGCGGGCCTCTCCCCCTGGCCGTACGTCACGCGCCGCACGCGGCTCCTCGTCGCCGCCGACCCCGACTCCCTCTCGACGAAGGCCCGCACCGCGCGCCGCTACGGCGTCCCGGTCGTCACCGAGGCGGCGTTCGCGCGCCTGCTCGCCGTTTCGGGTGCACAGGCAGCATGATCTCCGACCGGTCGCCCGCGGCCGGTCTCACGGGCACGTCTCGTCGAGCTTGACCGCCGCGAGCGTCACGACCGTCGAGATAGGCACTACCGCACCCGGCGCAGGGTCCTGAGCGCAGACCGTCCAGTTCGAGTCATCGATCGCCAGACGCTCAAGACCCGTCGCGTCCTGCTGATCCATCAGGTACGAGTCCATGGTCTGCAGCAGATCCTGGGCATCCTGGAGATTCTGGCCGACCACCGCCGGCATGGTGAAGGTCTCCTCAGCGGCGTCGGTCGCACCAGAGCCCGTATCAGCCGCCGTGGGCTGCTCCGAAACGCTGTCCTCGTTCGGGGTGGGCTCTGGTTCCGCGCTCTGCGTGTCCGCCTCGGCCGTCTCCGTCACCGTCACCGTCGCGGGTTCCGCCGGGCTTCCTGTGCAGGCCGCGAGCAACACCGTCGCCACCCCGACAAGACCCCAGAATCGTCGTTTCATCATTCCCCCTTTGCAAGCCTGACCTCCAGAGTCGCAAGCCTTCGCCACCGCGGGCAGGGGCCGCGCGGGTGAATTGGTGCTCGGCCCCCCGACGTGGCCGGAGCGAGGCGGCCCCCGGGGTGCGACTCTGAGCGTCATGAGCACGCGCAGCATGACGGGCGCCACGGCCGAGGAGCCCGGCGACGAGGCGGCCGACGTCGACGCGCTCGTCGACGACCTCTTCGCCCTGCCGCTCGAGCAGTTCGTCGTCGCGCGCACGGCCGCCGCCAAGCGGGTCAAGGCGTCGGGCGACGCGGTCGGTGCGGAGCGCGTCGGCCGGCTCACGAAGCCGACGGTGGCGGCGTGGGTCGTGAACCAGGTGGCGCGCGAGCGGCCGGACGACGTCGCCGCGCTCGTGAGCCTCGGGGACGAGCTGCGCGACGCGACGGCCGACCGCGACCGCACCCGCCTGCGCACGCTCGACCGGCTGCGGCGCGAGCGGGTGGAGCGCGTCGTCGGGGAGGTGCGCGACGCGGGCGAGATCGCGGGCCGGGCGGTGTCCGGGACGGCGGTCGACCGGCTCGCGGAGACCCTCACGGCAGCGGTCATGGACCCGGACGCGGGCGCGCTCGTCCGGGCGGGCCGGTTGTCGCAGGCGCTCCAGCACGTCGGGTTCGGGATCGTCGACGAGGGCGGCGAGCCGGCCGACGTCGTCGAGCTGCGCGCGCGCACGGGCGCGCACGCGGACAGCGGCGGGACGGCCGACGGCGACGAGGAGCCCTCGGCCGGCGCCGAGGAGGACGCCGAGGCGGCGGCCGAGCGCGAGGTCGAGGAGAGCGCGGCCGAGGTCGACCGGCTGGAGGCCGAGCGCGACGACGCCGACGCCCGCGCGCGCGAGGCGGGGGACGCCGTCGGGCAGGTGGAGGACGAGCTCGCCCGCGTCGAGGACGAGCTCGCGCGGCTCGCCGACGAGCGCGAGGCGCTGCGCGCCCGCCTGAGCGACGCGCGGGACGCGGAGTCCGCCGCGCGGGAGGCGCTCGACGCGGTCGACGAGCGGCTCGACGCCGCCGAGGAGCGCGCCGCGGCCGCGCGCAAGGCCCGCCGGGCGGCGCGCCGCCGCTGAGGCCGTTCGTCGTGCGCGAACTCGGGACTGAGCGGGGCACGCTCAAGGTTGCACAGGTCAGACGCCACGGCCCCCGTGGCACGACCGACCTGGAGGACCACCATGATCAGCACCTACACCGTGGCGCCGTTCCGTCCGCTCCCCACCGAGCGGCTCGTGCGCCAGCTCTGGACGCGCCCGTCCGGCGCGGGCGTCGCCCCGACGGGCTTCGCGCCCGCCGCCGACGTCTACCGCGAGGGCGACGACCTCGTCGCCCGGTTCGACCTGCCGGGCGTCGACCCGGAGCGTGACGTCACCGTCGAGCTCGAGGGTCGCCGGCTCGTCGTCCGTGGCGAGCGTCGTGACCAGCGCGTCGTCGAGGCTCCGGCCGACGAGGCGTCCGACGACGCCGAGCAGGCCGAGGGCGAGCAGCCCGCGGCGGGCACCGACGAGGCGGCCGAGACCACCCTGGCCGGGCGCCGTGTCCGCGAGGTCCGGTTCGGCGAGTTCCGCCGCACCGTCACCCTGCCGAAGACGGCGGAGGCCGACGCCGTCCGCGCGTCCTACGACGCGGGCGTGCTCACCGTGACCGTCGCCGGCGTGTTCGCCGGCCGCGCTCCCCAGCGCATCGAGGTCACGCGCGCGGCCTGACGCCGCACCGCCGGCGCGACGCCCGACGTCGCGCCGGCCCTCCGACCCGGCCGCGCACGCCCCTGCGCGGTCGGACGGCGGGGCCGGCACCCTCGTGGTGCCGGCCCCGTCCGACCTCCGGATGGGGACCTCTCCCCCTGTCCGGTGGCCGACGGGAGCCGCGTGTTCGGCTAACCTCCGTGCCATGACGAGCCACCGGAGACCGCGCTCGACCCTGCCTCGCACGCGGTGGTCGACGCTGCGACGCCGCGCCCTCGTCGGCGCCCTCGGCCTCACCGCCGCCCTCAGCCTGGGCGCGTGCACGGGAGAGGCCGAGGACGGGCCGACTCCTGTCGTGGTGGGTGCCGCCGAGTACGAGCCGATCCTCGAGACGCGCCTGCCGGTCCCGGGGTCGGCGGAGGACGAGGTCACGCTCGGCCTCGTGTCCCTCGTCGCGGACGGCTCGACGGTGGAGCTCCGCGTCCTCATGACCCCGCACTTCGCGGGCGACGACTCCGCCGAGACGTACTCGGTGTACGACATGCTCGGCAAGGACCACAACCCGCGGATCGTCGACGTCGGTGCGCTGACGCAGTACGACGTCGTCTCCGCGTCCGGGCAGAAGCTCTCGACGGACCCCGTCACCGCGGACACCGTCAACGGCAGGCCGCTGCTCTACCAGGCATGGTTCCCCCGCCCGGAGGGAGAGCCCCGCACCGTGGACGTCCGTCTCCACGACGCCTGGCCCGCCTTCGAGGACGTGCCCGTGACCTGGGAGAGCGAGGAGTGAGGCGCCGTCACGCGACGGCGGCCGGTGCCCTGGCGGTCGCGCTCGTGCTGGGTCCGCTGTCCGGCACCCCGGCCGCGGCGAGCGAGGACGAGCAGGGCTTCGACCCGGGCGTCGACCCGCTCACCCTCGACGACCTCGGCGGCGCGCCCGCCCGGGAGGACCTCGACCGTGCGACGACCCGGTTCGACCCGGGGGTCGCGACGACGTTCGAGCTCGCCGGTGCCGTCACGTCGCTCGAGTACGTCGAGGTCGAGGCGGACGAGGTCGTCGTCACGCTCGAGACCGACGTCCTGTTCGACGTCGGCTCGGCCGAGCTCTCCCAGGCCGCCGTCGAGCGCGTGCAGGAGATCGCCGCCGAGCTGCCCGACGGTGTGACGGCGAGCGTCGCCGGGCACACCGACTCGGTGGGCGAGGAGGCGGACAACATGGACCTCTCGCAGCGGCGCGCGCAGGCCGTCGTCGACGCTGCCGCGACGGTACGACCCGACGTCACGTTCGAGGCGCAGGGGTACGGGGAGACGCGCCTCAAGGTCGAGGAGGGCGGTGACGACGTCGCGGACGACCGTGCCCAGAACCGCCGTGTCGAGCTCCGCTACTCCGGGACGACCCCGGGCGAGCGCGGCCTCGAGGTCGAGGAGCACGAGCTCGATCCCGTCACCGCGGAGCTCGTGCCGGGCGACCGCCCGCGCGTGGAGCCCGTGACGGACACGGAGCCCGTCGTCGAGAAGACGGTCGTCGTCCCGAACGAGGACGGCCGCCAGGAGGAGGTCCGCGTCGGCATCGAGCCGATCGTGGTCCGCGGATCTCTCATGCGCCTGCGCCTCCAGCTCACGCCGCTCGGCCCTGTGGACGGTGACGAGGAACGCATCAGCGTGTACGCCATGACGGGTGCAGGAGAGCTGCACCCGTCGGCCGTCGACCCCCGCGCGCTGGTCTCGTACGCACCGGTCCGCGGCAGCGGGGCACGCGAGCTCGAGACCGAGCCGCTGTTCGCGCGTACGAGCGTCGGACGCACGGTGGGCTACGAGGTGTACCTGCCGCGCCCGCTCGACGCGTCGCTCGAGTCGCTGTACGTGAACGTCGTCCCGACGTGGCCGACGTTCGAGGACGTCCCGATCCGCTGGGACTGACGTCCCTTTCACCCCGTCAGGCCCTCCCCGAGGCGGCTGACCGCGCGTTAGCGTTCACCTCACGCCCCCCGGGGCTTCGGTCGTGCCCGTCGACGTCGACGCGGTGACCGCGAGACGAGGACGACGCATGGCCCTGAGATTCAACGCCCCTCCCGGCTGGCCCGTGGCCCCCGGAGACTGGCGCCCCGAGCCGGGCTGGGCCCCGGACCCTGCCTGGCCGTCCGCGCCGGAGGGTTGGACCTTCTGGGTCGAGGACACCACCACCGCACCGTCGTCCGGGGCCACGCGGCCTCGACGCGGGCGCCGGGCGGCCCTGCTGACCGCAGCGGGCGTCGCTCTGTTCGTCGTCGGGCTGCTGGTCGGGCAGGGCAGCTCCGGCCGGGCGCTCGACGAGGCCAGGACCCTCGTCGCGCAAGCGGCGGACGACCAGGACGCGGTCGAGGGCGAGCGCGCCGAGCTGGACGCCGAGCGGACCGCGCTCGAGGAGCAGACGGCCGCCGCGCAGGCGGCCCAGACCGAGCTGGACGAGCGGGCGACGGCGCTCCAGTCGTCGGAGGCCGACGTCGCGGCGCGCGAGGGTGCGGTCGCGACCGTCGAGGCCGAGCTGGCGACCCGGGTGACCGACGTCGAGGGTCGTGAGGCCGCTGTCGCCCAGGCGGAGGCGACCGCCGCGGCGGCCCGCTCGGCCCAGCAGACCCGGCCCAGCGCACCTGCGGGCGTCGCCGACACCGGCGGCAGCACGTCCACGTACTACCAGAACTGCGACGCGGTGCGGGCCGCCGGCGCGGCCCCGCTGCTCCGCGGCGAGCCGGGCTACGCCCCCAAGCTCGACCGCGACGGCGACGGCGTGGCCTGCGAGTAGGTGGTCAGCCCTCGGCCGCGCCCGCGCGGCCGAGGAACGACCGCAGGGCCTCGGTGACGAGCGCGTGGTCGTCGCCCTGGGCGAGCCCGGACACGGTGACGACGCCGACGATCCCGACGCCCTCCACGCGGACGGGGAACGCGCCGCCGTGCGCGGCGTACTCCTGGAGCGGGAGGTCGTGCTTCTCGTTGAACGACGTCCCCGTCGCCCGGGCCCGCAGGCCCACGAGGTACGACGACGCCCCGAACCGCTCGACGACCCGCACCTTGCGCTCGACCCAGGTGTCGTTGTCCGGCGTCGTGCCTGCGCGCGCGGCGTGGAACACCTGCTGCGGCCCCTTGCGGACGTCGATCGTCACGGGCAGGTCGCGCTCGTCGGCGAGCTCGACGAGCAGGCAGCCGAGCCGCCACGCGTCGTCGTGCGTGAAGGTGCGGAGCACGAGGTCGCGCTCGTCGGCCTCGACGGAGGCGACGAGGGCGGCGAGGTCGTCGGGCGTCGTCATGCGGTCATCGTGGCACGATCACGTCGTGACGACGACGCCCGCTCCCCGCCCGGCAGCCCTCGACCCGCTCGACCACGGCCTGCTCGACCGCGCGTCGGGCGTGCTGCTCGCGCAGGCGGCGGGTGACGCGCTCGGCGTGCCGTACGAGTTCGCGCAGCCGCCCGGGCCCGGGCACCGCGACGAGGTCGCGGTCATGCGCGGGGGCGGGCTCGGCCCGTACGCGCCCGGCGAGTGGAGCGACGACACGCAGATGTCGGTGTGCGTCGCGCGCGTGACGGCCGCGCACGACGTCCTCTCCCCCGTGCCGGACGCGTTCGGGGCGACCCCGCTCGACGACGTCGCCGCCGCGTTCGAGGCCTGGCGCACCGGAGGCGCGTCCGACGTCGGGACGCAGACCGCCGCCGTGCTGCGCGACGCCGCCGCCCGCCGTGGTCCCGCCGCGACGCGCCTGCGCGAGGCGTCCGCGGCGCTGCACGCGGCGACCGGTCGCACGGCCGGGAACGGCGCGCTCATGCGGACGGGCGTCGTCGGGCTCGTCGCGCTCGGCGACCGGGACGCGACCGCCCGCGCGGCGCGCGCCGTCGCGGAGATCACGCACACCGACCCGCTCGCCGCCGAGTCGTGCGTGCTGTGGTCGGAGGCCGTGCGCGTCGCGGTGACCGAGCAGCGGCTCGACGTGCGGGCCGGCCTCGACCTGCTCGACGCGGAGGCCGCGGCGCGCTGGTCGGCGTGGGTCGCGGACGCGGAGTCCGCCCGGCCCGAGGCCGACCTCCGGCAGAACGGCTTCACGGTGACCGCGCTCCAGGCGGCGTGGCGTGCGATCGCGACGACGTCCCCGCCCGAGCGCTCACGGTTCGCGGGCCGGGACCACCTGGTGGCGGCGCTCCAGGCCGCGGTGGCCGTCGGCGGCGACACCGACACCGTCGCGGCGATCGCGGGCGCCCTGCTGGGCGCGCGGTACGGCGCCCGCGCGGTGCCCGAGGAGTGGTCCGCGGCCGTCCACGGCTGGCCGGGGATCGGCCGCCGCGTGCTCACGGCGCTGGCGCGCCGCACCGCCCAGGGCGGCCTCGTGCGCTCCGAGGCGCTCGTCCTGCCCGACGGCGACGCGCGCCCCGTGCAGCACTGCCCGCTGTGCGGGACGCTGCTCCGCGAGAACCCCCGCTACCCGCGCCACGTGTGCGGGTGGTGCGGGCAGGACGTCACCGACGAGGCGGGCCGTCCCGTCGTGCTGGCGAACGCGAGCCTCACGGGCGGGTACACCGCGCAGCGCCCGGACGGCTCGCCCGCGTCGTCCGAGGTGCTCGCCGGGAGGGTCTGGATCGACGGCGTCGCGCTCCGCGCGCAGGAGGCCCGGTTCGGCGGGGTCGTCGTGCAGCCGCTCGACGACCCCGCCTGAGTCGGCAGCGCGCTCGCGCTCCCGGCCCGGAGGCGTGGCCTCAGCCGCAGGAGACCGCCGGGAAGGCGACGTCCTGGGCGGAGGAGGCGCCGCCGTCGGGCAGGGTGCCCGTGACGGTGACGGACCCGGCGTCGGCGGCGACCACTCGCGTCGAGAACGACTGGTACGCCGCCTTGCCGGGCGCGACCGCCGCGACCGTCCGCGTGCCGAAGGGCGTCGCGAGGGTGACGTCGGCGGGGACGTCGCCGGTGTTCGTCGCGCGGACCGCGACGTACGCGGTGCCCGCGAGGCAGCGGGTGCTGGTCTCGACGGCGAGCGCGGGGCCCGCCTCGTCCTCGCGCTGGAGCGTCACCCGGTCGACGACGCGCTGCGACCCGGTCGCGTACGTGGTGACGGTGAGCGACGTGGGCGTGACGTCGAGGTCGGAGTAGCTGGCCTCGCGCGACTGCTCCCAGCGGGCCGTCCACGGCTTGGCGCCGTCGAAGTCGTAGAACTTCGAGCCCGACGACGAGTTGCCCGTCAGGTAGAGGACCTGGCCGTCGTCCGGGGTGAGGACGTCGCCCTCGGCCGGCGCCGCGGCCGGGACGACCGGCGTCGCACCCTCCATGAGGTACGAGCGCGTGTAGATGTGGTCGTGGCCTGCGAGGACGAGGTCGACGCCCAGGTCGCTGAAGACGGGCGACAGGGCCTCGCGCAGGCGCACCACGTCGGTGTCGCGCGAGTGGAACGCCTGGCTGTAGAGCGAGTGGTGGAACGTCACGACGACCCAGTCGTACGCGTCGCCGTGCGTGCCGACCACGTCGCGCAGGAACGCCTCGTGGCCGGCGATCTGCGTCGTGGACGAGTCGTTCGAGTCGATCGCGACGACGAGCACGTTGTTGTACGCGTACCAGTAGTCGCGGCGCTGCTCGGTCGAGAGGTTCGGCATCGCGAAGTGCTGGTCGTAGAGCGCCGACGCGGTGTCGTGGTTGCCGTCCTGGACGGCGAAGCGCAGCTCGCGCATCTGGCGCGGCGCGAGGAAGCCCGCGTACTGCTGGCTGCTGCCCGCGTTCTCCACCTGGTCGCCCGCGGAGATGAGGAACGCGGTGTCCGGGTGCCGCTCGGTCATGGTGTCGAGGTTGGCGGCCCAGCGCGCCGCGTCGTTCGCGGCGTTGCCGCTCGCCCCGATCTGGGCGTCGCCGACGAACAGCGCGGAGAACTCGTCCCCGAACGTGCCCGTCGTGAAGGTCGACGGCGCGGACCAGCCGGTCGCCGCGCTGCCCACGCGGTACACGTACGCCGTGTCCTCCACGAGCCCGGTGAGCGTGGCGTGGTGGTACGTCGCGCCGTCCGCGGCCGCGCCGCTCCGGGACGACGACGTCGCGGCCGTCCGCCAGTCGACCTCGCCGCCCGTCTCGTCGGCTCGGGCCCACTGGACCTCGCCGGCGCCGGGCAGCGTCGAGAACCACGCGACGTTGGCCTGCGTCTCGTCCGCGCCGACGTTGAGGGCGACGTCGCGGACCTCGCCGTGCGTCGGGACGAGCGAGCGGACGTCGAGGTAGATGTCCGAGCTCGTCGGCGCGTCCTGGTAGAGCGCGACGGAGATCGTGTTCTCGCCGGGCTCGAACGCGTCGGCCGGGACGACGAACGTGCCCGTCACCGGGTCCGTGCGGCCGTTGCCGTGGTACTGGAGGTTTTCGGTGATCTTCCGGTCGTCGTCGCCGAGGCGCACGACCTCCTCGCCGTTCACGTAGACGATCGCGGCGTCGTCGTAGACGATCTCGCCCTCGAACGCCGGGACGCCGTCGAGGTCGGCCGCGGTGAGCTCCACGTCGGTGCGGAAGAAGAACGTGGGGACGTCCGTCGTCGTGCCCTCGACGTACTGGGTGAGGAGCGTCGTGATCGGGAAGGCGGCGCCGATCCCCGTCGCTGCGCCGCGCTTCGCGCCGAACGCGCCCGTCGCGGACTTCCACGCGGAGTCGTCGAAGGCGGTGGTCGTCCACACGCGCTGGTCCGCGGCGGATCCCGCCGGGTTCGTGTTGTCGTCGAGGTAGCGCCAGGTCGTGCCGGTCGTCGAGAGCAGGGACTCGTCGGCGGCGGCCGTCGAGGTCGCGGTCGCGGCGACGAGCGCCGTGCCGACGAGCGAGACGGCGAGCGCCGACGCCGCCGCGCGCGCGAGCGCGCCGGGCAGCCGGGAGGCGTGCGGGTTCATGGATTCCTTCGCAGGTCAGGGGTCCGCGCGGCGACGACCGTCGGACCACCGTGGCGGCGTCGGACCCGTGGTGGGAAGCGCTGTCACAGTAGGGAGCGGGGATGGCTCCCACGCGTCGTCGCGGTGAACGCGCGGCGGCGGCCAGATGGCCGTCCTCCGCCCGGCCCGGGAGACGCACGACGCCGCGCCCCCGGAAGGGACGCGGCGTCGAGGCCTGCGACGAGGGGAAGGCGGCTCAGGCGCCCCGGCGCCGCCGGAGGACGAGGACGCCCGTGCCGAGCGCGACGAGCAGGAGCGCGGCGATCGCGACACCGGCGGCCTGCACGCCGGTCGTCGCGAGACCACCCGTGCCACCGTCGACCGGTGCTCCCGGCGCGTCGGGCGCGCCCGGCACGTCGGGCGTCGTGGGCACGGTCGGGTCCGTGGGGTCGGTCGGGGTCGTCGGAGTCGTCGGAGTCGGCGCGGGCGTGGGCTCGAGCGGCCGGTCGGCGGTGTTGGTCAGCGTCACGGCGACGTCCGAGGCCGCGGCGACCTCCACCCGCACCGTGCCGTCGTCGCCCGGCTCGACCGTGCCACCGTCGACCTGCCACGTCGGCGCTCCCCACTCCACGCCCTCGACCGTGGGGAAGTCGGGCTCGCCCAGCACCACCTCGGCCCCGAGCGGGAGGTCGTCGAGGGTCGCCGTACCGTCCACGGGGAGCGTGAGCTCGCCCGCCGACCCGTCGACGGAGTACGCGACGGTGAACGCGGTGCCCGCGGGGACGACCGACGCGGCGTCGCCCACCACCCGCTTGGTCACGGTGAGGCTGCCGCTCTCGGCGGGCACGGTGCCGCACGGGATCGACCCGGCGAACAGGTAGGCGTGCGCCTCCCCGCCGAGCAGCGTGAGGTCGCGCGCCACGACCTGCCCGTCGAGCGGGGACGCCTCGACGGTGAGGTCGGCGGTCGGCGCGTACACCGACCCGTCCAGGCGCGCCCCGCCGGCACCGAGCGTGATCGGGCCGTCGAGCCGCGACAGGTCCCACATGACGAACGAGGCCGCCTTGCCGGCTTCGCCGAACACGGAGCCCTGGAGGTCGGTCGTCCCGGCCGGGACGGAGACGATCAGCGGGGCGTCGGCCGACGGGAGCACGCCGTCGGCGAACTGCACGGTGTACGCGTCCGCGATCGCCGCGTAGTCGACGACGTTCGGCCGCCCGGCCTCGAGCGCGGAGAGGACGACGCGGTCGCCGACGTCCTCCGTCACGGAGAGCACGTGCGCTGCGCCGCTCGGCACGAGGTCGGCGAGGCACCGGCGGACCTCGGCGGCCCCCGTGGCACCCGTCTCGACGTACGCCGCCACGGAGCCGCGCTCCGTCGCCACCGTCGCGGCGCCGTCGGGCCACTTCTGGTTCGTGGCGTCGACGGCGGGCGAGTCGTCGAGCGACGTGCGGTACCGCACCCAGTCGGCGCGCTGGTACGTGCCGAACGCCGGGTCGTCACCCACGACCTTGAGGTAGCCCTGGAGCGCTGCACCCCGGTCCGCGGGCGCACCGCCGTTCGTGATCTGGACCGTCCCCGACGTCGGTGCGTAGCCGCCCACGAGGAGACGGGTGGGGTCGCCGTCGACGGTGGGGATCGTGTAGTCGGCAGTCCCGGCCGCCTGGTGGAGGATCGCGTACATGCCCCCGTCGGCGCGGACGGACAGCTCGCCGCCGACCGCGACCGAGCCCTCCGTCTCGTGGTTGCCGAGGTGGGCGTCCTCGCGGGCGTAGACGCTGAACCCCCCGGCCAGGTCGAACGGGTTCACCGGTGCGTCGGCGGCGACGGCGCCCGACGCGGGCAGCACGAGCGCGGCGCCGGCCAGCGCGACGACGGCTGCGGCAGCGGTGCGGCGCCGGCCGGAACGAGTGGTTGACTGCGGCAACAGACGTGAGGGCAGCATCGAGCGGACAGCTCCATCGGGTGGGGTAGGGGTCGGTCCCGACGGACCGGGACCGGCCCGTCCCTCTCACCGTAGGCCGGACTGGACGGGCGTCCAGAACGCGTGGCGGGTGAAGTCGCTCCGGTGTGATCGACCCCACCTCACCCGTGCGCACGAGCGGCCGGACCTGTCGGTCATGTCGGGCTGCCGACCATCCGCGAGAGGCTGCGCGTGCGCGGGGCCCCAGGTCAGGAGATGACGAGGCTCGCGATCAGCCCGTCGCGCAGGCGGACGGTGAACGTGCCCGGCCCGTTGTACCCGTCCCCCGAGACCGTGAGGTCGAGCAGCACCTCGTCGGGTGTCGCCCCCGGCCGCAGCCCGGAGACCTCGAAGTGCGAGCGCTTGCCGATGCTGTCCGTCCGGTCCCAGCTCGCGAGCTCGGTGCGGCCGCGGAAGCGGCGGCCCCCGTCGTCGAGGATGGCGTCCTCGGTGAACGCGGTCAGGAACCGGGCGGTGTCGCCTGCGTTCGTCGCCTCGACGAGGGTCCGCACCGCGGCCGGAAGGTCGTGCGTCACGTCGCTCATCCCCTCACTGTGCTCCCCTCGGTGCCCGACGACGACCCGGACGTGGTGCGACGCGGCGTCCGCGAGCCCGTGCCCGAGCCGGCCGAAGAGCGCGACGCTCGCCGTCCCGGGCCAGTCGGCGGGCAGCGCGACCGACGGCAGCCCGGGGTCGGCGTACGGGATCGGCCGCCAGTCGTCCACGGCCCGCACCCAGCGCGCGAACGCGTCGCGCGGCTCGTCCGCTCGAGCGGACGGGGCGCCGTCGGCCCCCGCGTTGTCGTGCCGGGCGAGGAAGGTGCGGTGCAGCGCCGCGACCCGGTCGAGGTCCCACCAGCGCGCCGCCGCGTCCGCGAACGACCCCGCGACGCGCGGCGCCCCCGCGAGGAACACCGTCGCGGCGTCCCGGACCTCCAGCGCCACGAGGATCTCCTCGACCTCGTCCACGAGGTGACCGGGCGTGATCCACAGCCCGTCCGCGACGCTCCCCGCACCGATCCACGCGAGGTGCCGGCGCAGCTGGTGCCGCGCGTCGCGCCGTTCCTCCGGCAACGAGTACGACACGAGGCACCACGGGTCGTCGTCGCCCTGCTGCCGGTACCCGAAGATGCGCCGGTCGCCGCGCGCGAGCATCGGCCCGGCGTCGGGCGCGAGCCGGTACCCGGCGCGGCCGTCGTCGAGCGTCTCGGGCACGAGCAGGCCCTTGGCCTTGACGCGCGAGACCGCGCTGCGCGCCCCCGCGGGCGGCACGCCGAGCGCGCCGAGCAGGTCGACCAGGTCCGCCACCGCGACCGCACCGCCCAGGTCCCGGACGTACAGCCCGACGACGGTGCGCAGCAACGACGTCGTGCTCCCGGGCCGGGAGTCGAGGTCGTCGAGGATCACGCGGGCCCGGCCGCGCCCGGCACCGTCGGCCCGCTCGGCCGGCCGCCGAGGACCTCGGCCAGGGCGTCGCGCACCGCCTCGACGCCGACGCGCACCTCGTCGAAGCTCGTCGAGAGCGGGGACAGGCCGAGGCGCAGTCCGTTCGGGCGGCGGAAGTCGGGGATCACGCCGCGCTCCCAGAGCAGCGGGAGCGTGGCCTCGAACGCGTCGTGGTCGACGGTCACGTGGCTCCCCCGGCGCTCGGGGTCGCGCGGCGACGCGTACCGGACGCCGAGCGGGAGCAGCAGGTCGTCCACGAGAGCGGTCGCGTGCTCGGTGAGCGCGACGGACTTGGCGCGGACCGCCGCCATCCCGGCCGCGTCGACGAGGTCGAGCATGTCCTGCATCGCGAGCATCCCGACGATCGTGGGCGTCCCCGAGAGGAAGCGCCGGACGCCGTCGTGCGGCGCGTACGCCGGACCCATCTCGAACGGCGCCGCGCTCCCCATCCAGCCCTGGATCGGCTGCGTGAGCGCGCCCTGGAGGTCGGCGCGCACGTAGCCGAACGCGGGCGCGCCGGGACCCCCGTTGAGGTACTTGTACGTGCAGCCCGCCGCGAGGTCGACGCCCCACGCGTCGAGCTCGACCGGGACCGCGCCCGCGGAGTGGCACAGGTCCCACAGGACGAGCGCCCCGGCGTCGTGCGCGAGCGTCGTGATCGCGGCGGCGTCGCTCACGTACCCCGACCGGTACGCGACGTGGCTGAGCAGCACGAGCGCGGTGCGGTCGCAGAGGACCTCCGCCACCTGCTCCGGGGTCACGCCGCCGTCGTGGTCGGGCGTGATCCACCGCAGCGTCGCGCCGTGCTCGCGCGCGACGCCCTCCAGCACGTACCGGTCCGTCGGGAAGTTCCCGGCGTCGAGCACGATCTCGTCGCGGCCCGCGACCTGCGGCGCCGAGAGCGCGGCGCGCACGAGCTTGTAGAGGATCACCGTCGTCGAGTCCCCGACGAACGTCTGGCCCGCCGCCGCGCCGAGCGTCACCGCGCCGATCCGGTCGCCCAGCGTCAGCGGCAGCTCGTACCACTCCTCGTCCCAGCCGCGGATGAGCCGCGCACCCCAGACGTCGGTCGCGAACCGCTCGAGCCGCTCGGCCGACGCGCGCGTCGGCCGGCCGAGCGAGTTCCCGTCGAGATAGGCCGTGACCTCCTCGGAGTCGACGAACGCGTCGCGGAACCGCGCGAGCGGGTCCGCCGCGTCGAGCGCGGCCGACCGCGCGGCGTGGTCGGTGAGGGCGGTCGTGGCGTCGGTCGTGTCGGTCATCGCCGGTCCTCCGGGGTGCGGGGTGCGCGCGGCGCACCGTGGGGCTCGGGACGCGCCACGACGACGGCGCGCGCGAACCACGCGGCCACGTCGTCGGGGTCGTCGAGGTCGGGCGGTTCGCCGGGGACCCAGGTCGCGGCGCCCTCGGGGTCGGGCGCGGCGCCGTCGTGCGCGATCGCGCCCAGGAGGGCGTGCGCGTCGAGGCCGGCCTCCGCGAGCGCCCGCAGCTCGCGGGCGTTCACACCGGGCGGGAGCGGGCCGTTGCCGAGGTCGGTGCCGTAGACGACCGTCCCGCCGAGCGCGACGAACCGCCGCACGTTGTCGATCGCGACGTCCTGCTCGGCCGTCGGGCTCCCCCACCCGTGCACGTCGAGCGTGCTCACCCAGCTCACCCGGCTCACCTGACCCTCCCGATCCACCCGGCCACTCCCCGCCCCGCCGAGCACGGGGTTAGGGTCGCCATCCGGCTCATCTCGCCCGTCACCCCGTGCTCGACCGGGTGGAAGGTCGTGGTCGGCGGGGCGGGCGCGGGTCATCGCCGCCAGGAGGGTCTCGGGCAGGCGCTCGCTGAACGGGGCGTGCGCCAGCCGGTCGACGCCCGCCTCGAACGCGCGGGCCGCCATGCCGCGCCCCTCCACGTGCGCGACGACGTCCCTGCCCCGCGCGTGGGCGTGACCGACGAGCGCGGCGAGGGTGACGTCGTCGGGCACCGGACCGGCGCCGGAGTGCAGGGCGACCTTGACGAACGAGGCCCCCGCGGCAACCTGGCGGTCGACGGCGGCGACGGCCGCCTCGGGCGAGCCGACCTCCTCGACCGACCCGGCGGGCGCCCACGACCGGTCCGACGGGTAGCCGCCGGGGGCGGTGAGGAACGCGCCCGCGAACGCGACGACCGGGAAGCCGGGGCGTCCGGACCAGGTGCGCGCGACGTCGGGCACCCACCCGAGGTCGTGCACGACGGCGATCCCGCCGCGGCGCACCGCGACCGGGTCGACGAGGCCGAGGTGCACGTGCGCGTCCGCGAGCGGCGGGAGCCAGGTGCCGCCGTCGCCCGCCCGGCCGAGGCTCACGACCGCCCGATCTCGGTGCGGACGGCGAACAGCTCGGGGAAGAACGTGAGGTCGAGGGCGCGCTGGAGGAAGCCGACGCCGCTCGACCCGCCCGTGCCGCGCTTGGTCCCGATGATGCGCAGCACCGTCTTCATGTGGCGGAACCGCCAGAGCTGGAAGTTGTCCTCGAGGTCGACGAGCTCCTCGCACGTCTCGTACGCGGACCAGTACGTCTCCGGGTCGTCGTAGATGCGCCGGAAGACCTCGACGAGGTCGTCGTCGAGCGTGTGCGCGACCGTGACGTCGCGGTCCAGGACGCGCTGCGGGACGTCGTGGCCGTGCCGCGCGAGGTGGCGCAGGAACTCGTCGTAGACGCTCGGCTCGGCGAGCAGGCGGGCGAGCTCGGCACGCGCGTCCGGCTCGGCGTCGAACACGTCGAGCATGCGCGCGTTCTTGTTCCCCAGCAGGAACTCGACCGCGCGGTACTGCCACGACTGGAAGCCCGACGCGTGCCCGAGGAACCCGCGGAACTGCGCGTACTCGCTCGGCGTGAGGGTCGCGAGCACGGACCACTGCTCGGTGAGCGTGCGCTGCACGTGCTTGACGCGCGCGATGCGCTTGAGCGCGGCGCCCAGCTCGTCGGCGGCGAGCAGGTCGCGCGCGGACAGGAGCTCGTGCAGCACGAGCTTGAGCCAGAGCTCCGTCGTCTGGTGCTGCACGATGAACAGCATCTCGTCGTGGTGCTCCGGGTCGCTCACGGGCGCCTGCGCGGCGAGCAGCGTGTCGAGGTGCAGGTACGACCCGTACGTCATCTGCTCGCGCAGGTCCGTGACGATGTCGGACTCGAGCGCGCGCTCGTTCGGCGCGGGCAGCGGTGCGTCGGCCATCCGTCGAGCGTATGTCACGAACGTGACGACCGCCAGGTCCGTGCGATGCATAGGAAATGACGCAATGATCTGATCGTTGCGTCATTCCGACCGAGTGGTAGGGGTCAGTCGTCCGCCGCGGCGCGGCGCTCCTCCTCGTCGACGGACTCGCCCGTCGGGTCCTCCGCGACGAGGTCGTCGAGGAACGCGCCGCCCAGCGGCCCGTCGCTCAGCCCGACGAACCGCCAGCCCGACGCCGGGTCCCCCTCGACCTCGACGAGTCCGGTGTTCGCGAGCGGGGTCCACGCGAGCCGGTCGACGTCGACGCCCGCGGCGCGCGCGCACGCCCACGCGCGGATCGCCGCACCGTGCGACACGACGACGGCGGTCTCCCACCCGGTCCGCGCGACGGCGGCGAGCGCGTCGTCGTACCGGTCGAGGAACTCGGTGCCGTCGGGGCCGCCGGGCACCCGCCGGTCGGGCTCGCCGCGGCCCCACGCGAAGACCGTCTCGAGGTAGAGGGCGTGGTCGTCGTGGTCGGCGGACATCTCCAGGTCGCCCGCGTCGACCTCGCGCAGGCCGTCTTGCTCGAGCGGCTCCAGACCGTGGCGCTCGACGAGCGGCGCCGCCGTGAGGTGCGTGCGCACGAGCGTGGACACCGCGACGCCGTCGACCACGCGGTCCGAGAGCGCGTCCGGGATCGCCGCCGCCTGGCGCGCCCCGAGGGCGGTGAGGCCCGGGCCAGGCAGGGCGGTGTCGAGCAGGCCGGCGACGTTGGACGGGGTCTGTCCGTGACGGACGAGGAGCAGGCGCATGGTTCTCCGGTTCTCGGGTGCGGGAGTCTCCTGCCACCCTACGAGCCCGGCAGCGAGCGCGGCGTGGCACGCTGGGCCCATGTCCCGCCGCGAGCTCGTCGTCCTGGGGACGGCCAGCATGGTCCCGACCCGCACGCGTAACCACAACGGGTACGTCCTGCTCTGGGACGACGAGGCGATCCTCTTCGACCCCGGCGAAGGCACCCAGCGGCAGATGACGTTCGCCGGCGTGTCGGCGACCGACCTCACGCGCATCGCGATCACGCACCTGCACGGCGACCACAGCCTCGGCCTCGCGGGCGTCTCCCAGCGCATCAGCGGCGACGGGGTGCGGCACACGATCGGGGTGACCTACCCGGCGTCGGGCCAGCGGTGGGTGAACCACCTGCTCGACGCGAGCGCCCACTACCGCCGCGGCCACCTGGACCTCCAGCCGGTCACGACGGACGGCGTGGTCCCGCCCGTCCCCGGCCGCCCCGAGCCGGGCTTCACGCTCCGCGCCGAGCGTCTCGACCACACGATCGAGGCCGTGGGCTACCGCCTCGACGAGCCCGACGGCCGGTCGCTCGACCCCGCGCTCCTCGCCCGTCACGGGCTCGCGGGGCCTGTCGTGGGCGAGCTGCAGCGCGCGGGCCGCGTCACGACGCCCGACGGCCGGACCGTCACCCTCGACGACGTGAGCGGCCCCCGGCCCGGCCAGTCGTTCGCGTTCGTCATGGACACGCGCCTGTGCGACGCGGTGCATCGGCTCGCGGACGGCGTCGACCTGCTCGTCATCGAGTCGACGTTCCTCGACCGCGACCGCGAGCAGGCCGAGCGCTGGGGCCACCTCACGGCCCGGCAGGCGGCGACGGTCGCGGCCGAGGCGGGCGTCCGGTCGCTCGTCCTCACGCACTTCTCCCAGCGGTACCCCGACCCGACGGAGTTCTGGCGCGAGGCCCGCGAGGTGTTTGACGGCGAGCTCACCGTCGCGCAGGACCTCGACCGCGTGCGGGTCCCCCACCGCCGTCGGCCCGCCTGACCACCCCGACGAGCCACCACGGCTCTACCTCGCGGACCCAGGCCTCTACCTCGCGGAACCAGGGCTCTACCTCGCGGAACCAGGGCTCTACCTCGCGGAACCGGGGCTCTACCTCGGCGAGGTAGAGGCGCGGTCGCCCGAGGTAGAGGTGTGGTCGCGGGTCTGCGGGTCAGTCGCCGCGGGCGCGGCGGGTCGCGCGGTCGTTGGCGCGCTGGATCGCCTCGACGAGCTCGTCCTTGGTCATGGTCGACCGGCCGTCGACGTCGAGCCGGCGGGCGACGTCGAGCAGGTGCTCCTTGGTCGCGTTCGCGTCGACGCCCCCGGCGGTGTCCGTGGTCGAGTCGAGCCCGCCCTCCTCGGCGCGGTCGTCGGACGGGCCGGGCTCGTCCTTCGGCTCCCAGTGGTCGCCGATCTTCTCGTGCGTGTGCTTGAGCGCCGCGAACGCCACGCGCCGCGCGCGCTCCTCGGAGCCGTACTGCTCCATCGCGGCGTCGTAGGCCTTCGCGAACGTGCGCTGCGCCTTCTCGTCCGAGCGCTGCAGCGTGCTGGGGATCTCGGACTGCTTCGCGTCGCCGTCGCGCGTCGTCTTCGGCACGGGTCACCTCCTGCTGCCCGACGGCGGTCGCCGCCTCCCCCGAGCGTCCCGCCCCGCGCGACGGCTCGCGCGCCGAACGGGGGCGTGCCCGCCGGGCGCGGCCTACGCTGCCGGGATGTCGAGCGTCCTGCGGTTCCGCGGCCGCATCGCGGGCTGGGGCACGGCGTCCGGGACGCGGGTCGTCGTCGGGCGCTGGGACGCGTCGCCGTTCGGCGCGTTCGCCGACGTCATGGTCGAGCGGCCCGACGGCGAGCGCCTCCTCCTCGCGCCGTCGCGCCCCGTCGCGGAGCTCGTCGCGTCGACCTACCGCTTCGACCGGGTCGTCCTGGTGCCGGTCGCCGTCACGGACGAGCCGACTCACGCGGCGGGTGCACCACAGGGCCGCGGCCGCCCGCCGGGCTGGCACGTGGTGGCCGGCCCGCTCGAGGCGCGGCTCGCCGTCGGGCCGCGGACGTTCCTGGGGCACGTGCTGCGCGCGGTGCCCCACCGCGTCGCGACGTCGCGGCACGCGACCGTGCTCACCGACCCCGTCGCGCGCGTGCTGCTGCGCGGCGTCCGGACGCGGGGCAGCGCGGGGCCGGGGCGCACCGAGCACTACGGCGCTACGGACGTCCACGCGCTCCTCGCCGCGCGGACGCGGTGGGACGGGACGTCGCTCGGCGACCTGCGCGACGTCGTCCCCCCGGTCCGGTTCGGCTTCGGGTCGACCCCGCCCCGGCCGAGCGTGACCGACGTCGTCACGACCATCGTCGTGCGCTGACCCCGGGAGGCGTCCGCGGCGGGACGCGAGACCGGGGCCGCGCGCCGGACGACGAGCGTCCGGCGCGCGACCCCGGTGCGACCGGTCCGGGCCTCAGACCCCGCGGGCCGCGAGCCAGCCTGCGAGCCGGTCGGGACGGTCGGTGATGATCGCGTCCACCCCGAGGTCGACCGCGGCGGCCCAGTGCGCGGGCTCGTTGAGCGTCCAGACCGCGACCTCGAGACCGGCGTCGTGCAGGCGCTGCACCAGGTCGGGGTCCTCCAGGAGGAGCGCGCCCATCGGGTTGCACGTCACGACGTCGAGCTCGGCGCACCGCGCGAGCACGTCGTCGTCGAGCGCCACGACGAGCAGCCCACGGCGCAGGCCCGGGTCGGCCTCGCGCAGCGCCGCGACCGTCTCGGGCCAGAAGCTCTGCGCCACGACCCGGTCGGCGATGCCCGCGAAGCGGATCGGCCCCGTGACGCGCCGCACCTGCTCGACGGTCCACGACCCCTTGAGCTCGAGCAGCAGGTCCATCCCCGGTCGCCGCACGAGGAGGTCGACCACCTCGGCGAACGTCGGCACGCGCTGGCCGCCGAACGCCGGGGAGAACCACGACCCGGCGTCGAGCGCCCGGATCGCCGCGCGGTCGAGCCGTGCGACCGTGCCGCTGCCGGACGTCGTCGCGTCCACGGTGTCGTCGTGGATGACGACGGGCTCGCCGTCGGCCGTGAGCTGCACGTCGATCTCGATGCTGTGCGCGCCCGCCCGCCACGCCGCCTCGAACGCGGCGAGCGTGTTCTGCGGGGCGACGGAGCTGTTGCCGCGGTGCGCGATCACGCGCGGGCGCGCGGCCCGCTCCGGCACCGCCCCCGTGGGCGCGAGGGCGGTCGCCGTCACAGGTACGGCTCCACGTTCTCGCTGTACGCCGTCTCGATGCGCGGCGCGACGGACTCGAACGCGGCCGCCGGGTCGGCGCCCTCGATGACGATCTGCTCGATCGCCTCGTTGAGCAGCGCGTCGGCGCCCGGGATGAAGACGCGCGCGTCGTCCTGCGGGCGCGCCTTGTCGGCGAGCTGGTCGACGGCCGTGCGGAACTGCGGCGTCGCCTCGTAGATGGCCTTCATGGTGTCGGACTCGACGGCCGACGTGCGCACCGGCATGTAGCCCGTGTTCTGCGAGAAGTACGCGGTGTTCTCGGTGTCCGTGAGGAACGCGAGGAACATCGCCGCGGCGAGCTGCTGCTCGGGCGACTTCGACGCCGGGATGGCGAGCCCGGTGCCGCCGGTCGGGGTGCCGCCGCCGTCCGGCCCGTCGGGCAGGTACGCCGTGCCGACCTCGAACGACGCCGCGTCGAGCGCGCCCTTGAGCGAGCCCGTCGAGCCGATGGTCGAGGCGATGAGACCCGACGAGAAGTCGACCATCGCGTCGTCCGCGGAGAGCGTCGCGACGCCCTTCTCGTGGAAGAGGTCGTGCAGGAACTGGCCGCCCGCGACGGACTCCTCCGAGTCGAGCGTGAGGTCGAACCCGTCGGAGTACGCGCCGCCCTGGCCCCAGATCATGTTCTCGAACCACCACGCGCCCCACGACGGCCCGGTGGACAGGCCGAGCGTCGAGCCGCCCGACGGGACGAGCGGCTTGAGCGACGCGTCCCACTCCTCGAGCTCCGCCCACGTCTCCGGCCCGCGGTCGGGCAGGCCGGCCGCCGTCCACAGGTCCTTGTTGTAGTAGAAGAGCGGCGTCGAGCGCGCGTAGGGCACGGCCCAGTGCTGGTCGTCGTACTCGTAGTCCGCGTAGAGCGCGGGCTGGAAGTCGTCCGCGTCGGCGTCGACGAACTCGAGCACGTCGTCGAGCGGCAGGATCTGGTCGTTGAGGTGGTAGCGGAACCACCACACGTCGGACGCGATGACGACGTCCGGCAGCTCGTCGGTCTGCGAGGCGGCCTGGAAGCGCTGCGCGACCTCGTCGTAGTTGGCGCCCGCAGTCACGAGGTTGACCGTGATGCCGGACTCCTCCTCGAACCGGTCGATGAGCTCCTGCTCGATCTCCTGCGACGTGCCGGGGTGGTTGCTCCACCACGTGATCTCGGACGCGGGCTCGACGGCGGACCAGTCGACGGCCTCGGCCGCCGACTCGTCGCCCGCGGTGCCGGCGCCGTCGGCCCCGGCCACGCTCGGGCCGGCGCACGCGGTGAGCGCGAGGGCGGTGACCGCCGTGAGTGCGGTGGCGGCGGCGCGGGCCCGACGGCGGCGCGCGCCGGGTGCGGTGCGGTGGGACACAGGTGCTCCTTCAGGTCGTGCACCGGGTGTCGGTGCGCTTCGGGGAACCCGGACCGCTGTGGGCGGGCCGGGGAGTCCGGTGGTCGGACGGGTGCGCGTCAGCCGGTGACGGCGCCCGCGGTGAGGCCCGCGACGAGGCGACGCTGCAGGACGAGGAAGACGACGAGGATCGGCAGCGTCACGACCACGGTCGCGGCGAGCAGGACGCCCCAGTTCGTCATGCCGTCGGTGTTCTGCAGCAGCGTGAGGCCGACGGGGAGCGTCATCTTGTCCGGGCGGTCGATGACGAGGAACGGCCACAGGTAGTCGTTCCACTCCGTCACGACGGACACGAGCGCGACCGCCGCGAGCGTCGGTGTGCTCATCGGCACGACGAACCGCCAGAGCTTGCGCCAGTGCCCCGCGCCGTCGAGCTCGGCGGCCTCGAGGATCGAGCGCGGCAGCGTGAGGAAGTGCTGCCGGAACAGGAACGTCCCGAACGCGCTCGCCAGGCCGGGCACGAGGATGCCCTGGTAGGTGTTGAGCCACCCGAGGCTCGCGACGAGCGTGTAGTTGGGGATGATCGTGATCTGCGGCGGGATCATGAGCGTCGCGATGACGAGCCCGAACACGACCTTCTTGAACGGGAAGTCGAGGAACACCAGCGCGTACGCGCACGTGAGGCCCAGCGCGACCTTGAGGCCCGCGCCCACGACCGTGATCCCGACGCTGTTGAGCAGCAGGCGCCCCAGTGGGATCGAGTCTGCGGCCTGCGCGTAGTTGTCGAGGTTCACGCTGCCCGGGAGCCACTGCAGCGGGACGGTGTACAGCTCGGCGGGCGTCTTCATGCTCGCGAGCACCATCCACACCAGCGGCGCGCCGAGCACGACGGTTGCGAGGACCAGGGCGAGGTACCCGCCCGGCTGGAGGGCCCGGCGTCGGGCACGGGGTGCGCCCGACGGGCGGGGCGCGAGGGCGGCCGGCGTGGCGGGCGCCGTCTCGGGACGGGCGGGCGCGACGGCGCTCATGCGTAGTGGACCTTCCGCTGGACGAACCGCATCTGCACCGCGGTCACCGCGAGCAGCACGAGGAACAGGACCGTGGCGACCGCCGACGCGTACCCGGCGCGCCCGTTGACGAAGCTCTCCTCGTAGATCGAGTACATGAGGGTCGTCGTCGAGCCGAGCGGGCCGCCCTGCGTCATCGCCTTGATGATGTCGAAGGACTGGAGCGACGCGAGGAGCATCGTCACGACGAGGAAGAACGTCGTCGGGGTGAGGAGCGGCAGGACGATCGAGCGCAGCGTCCGGGCCGACGACGCGCCGTCGAGCGCGGCCGCGTCCTTGAGGTCCTGCGGCACCGACTGGAGGCCCGCCAGGTAGATGAGGGCGACGTACCCGAGGTTCTTCCACAGGTAGACGACGACGATCATCACGAGCGGCCACGGGCGCTGCGTGTACCACTGCGGCGACGCGACGCCGACCCAGCCGAGCACCTCCTGGACCAGTCCGTAGCGCGGGTCGAACATGAACAGCCACAGGATCCCGACCGCGAAGCCCGACAGCACGTACGGCGCGAACGCGACGGTCCGGGCCACTCCCCGGCCCCGGAGCTTCCGGTTGAGGAGCAGCGCCAGGCCCAGGCCGAGGACCATCGCGCCGCCGACGGTCGCGAGCGTGAAGACGAGCGTCGTCGTGACGATGCGACCCGTCGTCGGGGCGGTGAACCACTCGACGTAGTTGCCCAGCCCGACCGGCCGCGCGACCGGCGACCCGAGGTTCCACTGGAGCGTCGAGAGGTAGAAGCTCTGGAGCAGCGGCCGGTAGACGAACACCAGCAGCAGCAGGACGTTCGGGCCCGCGAGCAGGAGCGCCCACAGCAGGTTCCGCCGACGGCGGCGCGCGCCCAGGCGGCTGCGGTGCAGCGTCTGGACCTCGCGGTCGGTGCCCGACGACGTCGGGCCGGCCGGCGATCCCGGCGCGCCCGGGCGGGTCGCGCCCGGGCCCGTGGCCGGGGAGGTGGGGCCCGGCGCGGCGCCGCGGGGCGCGCCCGGGGAGCCCGGGGACTCCGAGGTGAGAACGGTGGTCACAGCACAGGTCCGCTCGTCCGAGGGTGCAGGTCACGGCCGGCGCGGCACCCGTCCTGCGGGTGGGCGGCCACTCGGAGCATAGGAAGCGGCGGCGCCGGTTTTGTCCGGAAATGGGCGGGTGCGGGGACGGGCGTCGGGCAACGTTCACCGAGCCGTGCCCGCCGCGCCACCCGCACCTGTGGAGCGGTCACGTGGTGGACACCTCATGACGCGTCGTCCACAGGGCGGGACGGACGGTTCCGCGTCGCGCGGCGTTTCGCTAGGTTCGTGGCGTTCGCGCGGTGCCGCCCGGTCCGGGTCGCGCCGCCCGGTTCGCGGGCAGGGGGTCTGGTGAGTCGTACGCGTCATGCGCCGGTCGGAGGACGACCGGCAGGAACGGTGGGGAGCGCCCGAGCGCTCCGGTCGAGGAGCAACGCCCGACGGCGAACGCTCGCCCTGGGCGTCGTCGTGACGGCCGGGTGCCTGGTCGCCGGGTGCACCGGCGGGGGTGAACCCGCGCCGTCACCGCCGGTCGAGACGTCGGCCGAGCCGTCCGTCACGGAGGTGCCCGAGCCCGAGCCGACCACGACCGGGCCTCCGAAGCCCGAACGACCCGCGGCCATGGAGCGCGACGACGCCGAGGGTGCTGCTGCGGCGGCGGAGTACTTCTTGTCGCTCTACGGTTACGTACTCGCCACAGGCGACACCGCCGAGTGGGATTCGCTATCCCATGCGGAGTGCGGATTCTGCGCAGACACCTCCGCTCAGGCCTCGTGGCTGCGCGAGAATGACGGGAAGCACTCGGGCGGCGAAATGTCTTTGCAGATCAAAGACGCAGGTAAATATGCACGCGACGCAGCAACCGGCATATGGCCGCTGGATGGAGCTGCAACCCAATCAGCGTTTTCTGTCACCGATGCGAGCGGTGAAGAGATCGCAAGTGGACCGGCGACGTCTCGGTCCGTCCGCGCCGAAGTTGGCCGCAACGAAAACGAATGGGTGATTGTCGAGATCGCTCCGTCACCGGAAGGATGAGGGCGATGCTCGGAGCAGCACTCAGCCTCACACTCGCATTGGGGACCGCTCCTCATTTCTTCCATCAGATCGCATTGAGGCCCGAGACAGTCACTCACAAGAACTCCAGCCAAGGCCCGCACGGTGACTGGAGCGGGTTCGGCAAGATTGACAACCAGGAGGTGCACGTCGAAGCTGAGCTTGCGACGCGGGGTGGCAAATCACATGAGGTGAGCGGCGGGAAGGGCGCCCCGGCTACTGAGCGGTACTACCGGTCTTCGCAGACAACCTGCGCGGTGTTCAACGGCCTCGACGACCCGACGTCCGATCTGTCTGGCCGCTGCGCCGAGTGGGAGCGGCTCGTCACCGAAGGGCTCGAGTGTGACGCGAACTCCTACTACCTGGGCGCGTTGTACCGGCAGACCCGTGAGATCGCCTCTGACGGCACCCCTGGCGAGTGGTCGACAGCAGGCGCACCCGTGGCCGACCAGTCGTGCGTGACGCCTGCTGATCTTGCTGACGAGGCAGCGCGAGCGCTCGCCACCCTGACGCTCGCGCCGTCGCCCGTCGTCGTGCAGCCGCCGGACGGCTGGACCGTGGTCAACGTGCCGACGATCACCTACACGGAGCCCGCGGAGCAGGTGCTCGACACGACGCTGCTGGGCATCCCGGTTCAGATCCGCGCGACCCCGCGGTCCTTCACCTGGGACTACGGCGACGGGAGCGGTCCGGTGACGACGACCGACCCGGGCGCCGCGTACCCGCACCACACCGTCGCGCACACGTACGGCCAGCCGGCGGACCGGGTGACGATCACGCTGACCACGACGTGGTCCGGGCAGTTCCGGATCACCGGCACTCCCGACTGGACCGACGTCACGGGCACCGCGACGACGACGAGCGCAGCCGACCCGCTCCAGATCTACGAGGCCAGGTCGCGCCTGGTCACCGACGACCTCCCGGGCGGTTGACGCGCACCGCCGCGCACCCCTGCCCCCGGCGTCCGGGTGCGGGGTGCGCGGCGGTGCGGCGAGCGCGGGACCGTGTCCGTCCGCGGCTCCGGGCCGTCGAGACGGCCCGGGAAGGCCCGCCCCGGCGATCAGCCGAGCGACACCTCGACCCCACCGGAGAAGAAGGAGTCGTGGAGCGTCACGCTCGCGGGGACGGCGTCGGCGGGGACGTCGAACACCACGGTGCCCTCGACGCTGTTGCCCGGGTTGATGTCGGTGAGGAACGAGTTCGCGTCGCCGAGGTAGATGGCCGCGCTGGTGTCCGCGGAGTGCTCGCGCCCGGCGGTGTCGACGAGCTTCTGGCTGCTGCCGTCGAACATCTGCGCCTGGTCACCGATGTTCGTCACCGTCACGTGCACGAGCACGAACTGGCCCTGCGCCTGCGCGTTGAGGAACTCGTCCCCGACGGTGGGGACCCCCGTCTCCACGGACGTCACGGTGAACTCGAACTTGCCGTCGCGCACCGGCTTGCCGACCCCGGCCGCCGCGGGTTCCGGAGCGGGCTCCTCGGCAGACTCTTCCGGCGCCTCAGGGGCGGGTTCGGCGGGGTCCTGCGGGGCGCTCGACCCCGCGACCGGGGCCGGTGCCTCGGGCTCGTCCCCTCCCCCGCCGCCGAGCGCGGCCCCGATCACGGCGAGGATCACGACCACCCCGAGGCCTGTGAGGATCTTGTGCCGCGCGAACCAGCTCTTGCGCGGCGGAACGCCCGGCGCCTGCCCCGCGAACGCGGCCGCACCCGGCTGACCCGGCTGCCCCGCAAATCCCGGCTGCCCCGGGACGCCCGGCTGACCCGGCTGACCGGCCCAGCCCGCCTGACCGGGGTGGGCGGCGTGCGGCGTCGGGCCGGCTCCTCCGGGGGCGCCCGGCCCCAGGGGCGAGGTGTAGGGCTGGCCCGGGGTCGGCGTCGGGCCGGGCTGGGCCGGGTACGCGCCCGGCTGGTCGGGGCGCTGGCCCTCGTGGGGTGCGGACATCGTGGTCTCCTCGGTGCGTCGTGGTCGCTGCGTTCGAGGACGATCGTGGCCGCGCGGCACCGTCCGGCGGATCGCCCGACCGGCTCGTCCGGGCCGGCCGACCGGAGGAGATCCGGGCCGGTCGCGCGAGCCGGTCGGCGGAGGCCGGGCGTCGGCGCCCGTGCGTATGCTCGCCGCATGTACCCCCCGCCGCAGCAGCCGGGCGGCCCCGCGGTGCCGCCGGGCGCCGCGCCTCCACCGGGCTACCCGGCGCCCGGCCACCCGGGTGCCCCGCCACCCGGGTATCCCGGGCCCACCTGGCCGCCGGCGCCGACCGGACCGGCCGCCGCGGGCACCCCCATCGGCCACCTGCCGCCGCACACCGTCGGCGGCGCGCGCCCGACGGCGGCCCCCGCCCCCGGGCGGGCGCGGCGGTTCTGGTCCGGCGCAGGAACCACGGTGGCGGTCGCCGCGACGTTCTTCGTCGGCATCGTCGGCCTGTCGTTCGACTCGGCACGCCACGGCCAGGAGCTGAGCGGGGGCCAGCTCGGGCTCTCGATCCTGTGGCTTGTCCTCGCCGCGTGCGTCTCCGCCGCTGTGATCTGGCGTATCCGCCACCCCGTCGCCGTCTGTCTCGGGACCGCCGCGGCAGGCATCCTCACACCCGTCGGCGCTCTCGCCCCGCTCCTCGCGCTGCCGTTCGTCCTCGCACGCGAGGACCGGCGTCCGGCGCTCCTCGGGTCGGTGGCGGCCGCCGCGGCGGCCGTGGCCGCGTCGTTCTGGCGCGACGCCGCACGACCTGGCGACTCGGTGATCTTCTCCTTCACGCCTGCCACCGGCGGGGAGACCACCTACCTTCCCCCTGCCGGCTACGTCGTCATCGGGGTGTTGCTCGTCGCGCTCTCGGTGGGCGCGGGACTGGTCCGCCGCTACGCGGGCCGGGCGCATGTCGCCCAGCAGACCGCCGCTGTGGAGACCCGTCGCGCCGAGACGCTGCGCACGCACGCGGAGGACCTGCGCAGCCAGACCGACCACCTGCGCACCGAGCTGTCGCGGCAGGACGAGCGCGAGCTCATCGCGCGCGAGATGCACGACACCGTCGCGCACAACCTGTCGGTCATGTCGCTGCAGGCGTCGGCGCTCGAGGTGACGACCGAGGACCCGGAGGTAGCCGACGCCGCCCGGACCATGCGCTCGTCCGCCCACCGCGCGCTCGAGGAGATGCGGGCGCTCATCACGTCGCTGCGCGACGGCGCGGAGCAGTACACGGGCTCCGCCCCGGCGCTCGGCGACCTCGCCGCGCTGCTCGACGAGGCGCGCTCGTCGGGCGTCGACCTTGCCGCGACGGTGTTCGTCACGGACGCGGACTCCGCGCCGCCGGCGCTCACGCGCGCGGTGTACCGGGTGGTGCAGGAGGCGCTGACGAACGTGATGAAGCACGCCCCGGGCGCCCGCGCGGACGTCGACGTGCGCGCCCGGCCCGGCGACGGCGTCGACCTCACGGTCCGCAACGCGCTCACCGCGGACGCCCTGGGCGTCCCCGGCAGCGGCACCGGGATCGTCGGGATGCGCGAACGCTGCGAGGCGCTCGCCGGGACGTTCTCGGCGGGAGTCGAGGACGGCCGGTTCGTCGTCCGGGCCCACCTGCCGTGGGACCGTCCCCGGGGCTGACCGCCGCACGATCCCCCGCCTCGACCTGTGGCGCAGCCCTGGGCGCGCGGACCTGTCGCTCCGGCCCGGACGCACGACCGCGGTGCCGCCCATCGGCCGGGCGGCACCGCGGTCTGCTGGTCAGGAGGCGGCTACGCGCAGGTGAGCGCGTCGTACGCGGCCGTCACCTCCGTCGTCGTGCCGGCGACGTCGGTGACCGCGACGAGCGCCTCGCCCGCCTCGAGCGCCCCTCCGCGCACCTTGAACGACTGGTACGCGCTCTTGCCCGGGTCCACCTGGGCGAACGCCCGCTCGCCGTGCGGGGTGGTGAGGGCGACGGCGACGGTCTCGTCGCCGTCGTTCGTCGCGCGGACGGCGAGGTAGGGCGTACCGCCGAGGCAGCGGGGCTGCGCGGTGACGGTGACCTGCGGGTCGACGGGCGGCGCCTCGGCCGGGAAGACGTCGAGCGCGTCGAGCTCGGTGTACCAGGTGAGCTTGGTCAGGGTGACGGTGTTCCACCCCTGCTGGAGCTCGACCTGGTGCGTGACGGACTGCCAGTTGCCCCACGTGGTGTGCGGGAAGGTGACGACCCCGGCGTCGGCGCCGTTCACCGTGACGGTGCTCGTCGAGGCGAGCGTGTAGCCGCCGCGCTCGGAGCCGTTCGCGAACCGCACGCCGAGCGTGTACGGACCGGCCTCGTCGGCGTGGACCTGGAGGGCGACGGAGCTGTCGAGGAAGTCGAGCCCGCCGACCTTCTGCCCGCCCGACGCCCCGGCGGCGCTCCCGACGGAGCCGCGCGTGATGACGCCGTCCTCGAACTCGTACCGCGTCGCGTCGGACGGGATGACCGGCGGGGCCGACGGGCGCGGGTCGCGCGTCGCGGGGTAGACGTCGAACGCGTCGAGCTCGGTGTAGAACGTCGCGCGCGTCAGCGTGATCGTGTTGGTTCCGGCGACGAGGTCGACGAGGTGCTCGGACGTCTGCCAGTTGCCCCACGTGGTGTGCGGGAAGACGACGGTCTCCGTCACCGTGCCGTTCACGGCCAGCGTCCCGGTGGACGGGACGCGCGCCGCGCCGTCCTGCGAGCCGTTCGCGAACCGGATACCGAGCAGCGCCGGGCCGGCCGCGTCGGCGTGCACCTCGACCGTCACGGAGGAGTCGGCGAAGTCCAGGCCGCCGACCTTCGCCCCGCCCGACGCCCCGCCGTCGGCCACGACGCGCGCGTTCGTCACGACGCCGTCCTCGGCCTGGTAGCGGTCGGACGCCTGCGGGACGGACGGGACGCCGTCGGCCGACCACTCGAGGTCCGCGACGTACATGGCGCGGTACGTGAACGCCGCGTTCCAGCCGTGGAAGACGATCGCGTCCGAACCGTCGGGTGCGGTGACGACGTCCTGCCCGCCCGGGCCGCGCACGTCGCCCTGGAAGCGGTCGCTCGTCATGAGCTCCGTCGTCGCCTTGGTCCACGGGCCGGCCAAGCTCGACGCCGTCGCGTACGACGTGCGGTACGCGCCGCCGTAGAAGTCGTTCGCGGAGTAGAAGAGGTAGTAGGTGCCGTCGCGCTCGACGACGGTCGGCGCCTCGACGACGCGGCCCTCGTACGCCGTGTCGACGCGGATCAGCTCGGTGGCGGGACCGGTCAGCGTGGTGCCGTCGGGCGACAGCGGCTGGGCGAAGATGATCGCCGTCTTGCCGGTGCAGCAGTTCCCGTCGGCCTTCCACAGCAGGTAGAGCTGGTCGCCGTCGACGAACGTCCCGGCGTCGATCGCTCCCCCGAGGTCCTCGGTAGCGTCCTCGCCGTTGGGGCAGACGAACGGGTCGTCGCCGACGGGCTCGAACGGCCCCTCGGGCGAGTCGGAGAGCGAGAGGCCGATGCACTGGCGCGGCGACGTCGCGTCGCGCGCCGTGTAGTAGAGGGCGTACCCGCCCTCGACCGCGGCGACCTCGGGCGCCCACACGCAGCGGTCGGTCGCGCCGCCCGGCGAGAACGTGCACGCCTCGCTGACCCACGCGCCGAGGTCGGGCGCGACGTCGGTCGGGGCGCTCCACGTGACGAGGTCCGTCGAGGTGCGGTGCTGCACGTTCCGGCCCTGGTCGTTCGTCGCGTAGGCGTGGTAGACGCCGTCGACGAGCAGGATGTCCGGGTCGGGGAAGTTGGCGTCGACGACCGGGGCGATCGTCGGGGCGACGGCGGCAGAGGCTGCGGCGGGTGCAGCGGGTGCAGCGGGTGCCGCCGACGGGGCGGCGGTCGCGGCGGCGGCGCCCGAGACCACCAGCCCGAGCGCGACGAGCGCACCCGTGACAGCGGTGGCACGCGTGCGCGCCCGGGACAGGGAGAACTTCATGGGGTGTCTCCTCGACGGTGAGGGGGCAAGAACCCGGGACGGCGTCGACCTCGGGACCTCGAGTCTCCCGGGCCGATTCACACAAGTCAACAACTTCTCGCAAGAGTCAACAAGCAAGATGTCGCGGCCAGGGCACGCGCAGGCGGCGACAGCCCGGCTCGCCCCGCGCGGCGCTCACGCCCGACGGCGGTCCGGCAGCCCCGCGGCGACGCGCAGCTCCGCGTACGCCGCGCCGAGCGTCGCGACCGTGTGGTGCGCGTTGAGGCCGCTCGGGTTCGGGAGCAGCCACGCCCGCGCGGGGCCGACGCGCCGCTCTAGCGGGCCGGTCGCGGCGCGACGGTCCGCGAAGGCCGTGCGGTACGCGCCCAGGCCGAGCACCGCGACCCACCGCGGCCGGTACGTCTCCGCCGTCTCGACGAGGCGGCGTCCGCCCGCGACGATCTCCTCCGGCGTCAGCTCGTCCGCCCGCGCGGTCGCCCGGCGCACGACGTTCGTCATCCCCAGCCCGGCGTCGAGGAACGCGTCGCGCTCCCACGGTCCCAGCACGCGGTCGGTGAAGCCCGCCTCGTGCATCGCCTTCCAGAACCGCGTGCCCGGGTTCGCGAAGGGCAGCCCGACCGCCGCCGAGTACAGCCCGGGGTTGATCCCGCAGAACAGCACGTCGAGGTCAGGCCGCAGCCAGTCCTCGATCTCACGGCCGCGCGCGGCGGCGAGGTCGTCGGCGCTCGGGCGCGCGTACGGCGGGTCGGTCGGCACCGGACCATCCTCGCCCGGACGTCAGCCCCAGGGCTGCCCGTACGCCTCGACGAGCTCGCGCACCTCGTCGTCGGTGAGGAGCCGCGCGTCGAGCCGGTCCCCGAGCAGCAGCCGGACGCGCGCCGCCTCCTCGATCTCGACCGCGCGGTCGACGGCCTCCGCGACCGTGCGCCCGGCAGCGATCGACCCGTGGTTCTGGAGCAGGGCGCCGTGGAAGCGCAGCGCGCTGCCCCGGACGCGCTCGGCCTGCGCCGGGTCGCCCGGTGCGGCGTACCGCACGAGCGGCACGTTGCCCACGCGCATGACGACGTACGGCGTGACCGGCGCGAACGCCGTGTGCTCGCGCCACGGAGCGAGGCACGACGCCGCGACGGCGCTCGGCGAGTGGAGGTGCACGACGCAGCGGTACTCCGGGTCGCGCGCGTACATCGCGAGGTGCAGCGGCCACTCCTTGGTGGGCCGCGGCGTCGGGCCGTCACCCTCGGTGACGGGGGTGCCGTCGAGCGTCGTGCGGTCCATCTGCTCGGCGGTGAGGGTCGCGAGGGACGTGCCGCTCGCGCTCAGGCGCACCTCGTCGCCGACGCGCACGGACACGTTGCCCGACGTCCCGGGCGACATCCCGCTCGCGGCGAGACCGCGCCCGGCGGCGAGCAGCTCCTCGACCAGGTCGCTCATGCGAGCTCCTCCCACGCGGTGACGAAGAGATCCTCGGTGCCGAAGTTGCCCGACTTGAGGACGAGGTTGACGTCGTCGGCCCCGCGGCGGCGACCGCGCAGCCAGGACACGCCTGGGCTCAGGAGCTGCCCGACCTCGAGCACGTGCACCCCGAGCCCCTGGACGACGCTGCCCGACGTCTCGCCGCCCGCCACGACGAGCTGCGTCGCGCCCGCCTCCGCGAGCCGCGGCGCGAGCGCGGAGAACAACCGCTCGACCACGGCGGGGGCGTCCGCGGTCACCGCACGGCCGCGCGCGACGTCGTCCGGCTCGCCCACGGAGTACACGAGCACCGGCCGGTCGGACTGCTCGGCCCAGCGCTCGCGCGCCCACGCGAGGAGCCGCTCGACCTCCGCGCCCGGGTCCGCGAGCGCCGCCGCGACGTCGACCTTCTGGTGCGGCAGGTGCGGCAGAGCCGCCCGGACCTGCGCCTGGGTGGCGCGCGACGCGCTGCCCGCGAGCACCGCGCGTCGGCCCGGGACCGCAGCGATGTCGCCGAGCGTCGCGCCCGTCGGGTCGAAGCCGAGCGCGAGCCCGGAGCCGCCCGTGACGAGCGGGGCGTCGGACGTCGCGCGGGCGACGACGGCGAGGTCGTCGTTGTCGATGCTGTCGACGACGACGTACCGCGCACCCTCCGCCTCGGCCGCGACGATCGCGCCCCGCAGCGCCTGCTCGCCGGCCCGCACGACGCCGACCGGCACCTCGGCGACCGGGTGCGCGGTCTGCGCCGCGAGGAGGTTCGCGACGCGCGAGTCCCACATGGGGTTGAGCGGGTGGTCCTTCATGGGGCTGCGGTCGAGCGGCTCGTCCCCCACGAACAGGTGGCCGCGGAAGACGGTGCGGCCCGCGTCGGGGAAGCCCGGGACGACGACGGCGCTGCGCGCGCCGGTCTCCTCCAGCAGCGCGTCCGCGACGGGCCCGATGTTGCCCTCGGGCGTGGAGTCGAACGTCGAGCAGTACTTGTCGTAGACCTGCGTGACGCCGAGCGCAGCGAGCGCGCGGTAGGCCGCGCGCGCCTGCTCCACGGCCTGGGGGGCGGGCACGGAGCGGATCTTCAGGGCGACCACGACGGCGTCGTGGTCGGCGAGGTCCGCGAGGTCGTCGGGGCCCGGGACGCCCAGCACGACGGCGGTCCGCAGACCTCGCGCCCTCCAGTTGCCGGCGAGGTCGGTGGCCCCGGTGAAGTCGTCGGCGATCGCGCCGCGCATCGGTGTCTCCTCTGGTCGGTCGGGTCGTCGGGCGTGGCGGGCGGCGTGGTCGACGCGCCGGCGCGGCTCGGGGCCGCGGTACGGCGTCACGCGTCGCCCGAGCGGATGCGCTCGGCCCACTCCACGACCTGGGGGTCGACGTGGTCGAGCACCTCGGACGACGCCTCGGCCCACTCGGCGCGGTCGATCTCGTGCAGCTCGACGCCGCGCTCGACCAGGAAGTCGACGTTCTCCTGCCGCTCGGCGATCGACGTCTCGCGGTACCAGGAGGAGACGTCGTCGATCTCGGCGTCCACGATCGCGCGCAGGTCGTCGGGCCAGCCCTCGTAGGCGTCGGCCCAGACCTGGAAGTGGAAGTTGCCGAACACGTGCTCGGTGAGCGTGACGTGCGGCGCGACCTCGTAGAACGAGTTGAACCGCACGACGTCGATCGGGTTCTCCTGGCCCTCGACCGCGCCCTGCTCGATCGCGGGGAAGACCTCGCTGAGCGCGAGCGGCATGGGGCTCGCGCCGAGCGCGTGCCACGTGTCGAGGTAGGTCTGCTGGGTCGGGACGCGCAGCTTGAGGCCGCGCGCGTCGGCGAGCTCGGTGACGGGACGCTGCGTGTTGAGCACGCGCCCGCCGCGGTACATCTGGCCGAGCAGCAGGAACCCGGAGTCCTCCCGGATGGCGTCGATGATCTCGTCGCCGAGCGGGCCGTCCCAGACCTCGAGGAACTGGTCCTCGTCCTCGTAGAGGAACGGCACGCCCTCGATCGCAGCGAGGTCGGTGTAGCGCTCGAGCGAGCCGACGGACTCGACGACGATGTCCACCGCCCCGAACTCCAGGCCCTCCTGCATGTCCTCCCAGCTCCCGAGCTGGGAGGCGGGGTAGACCTCGATCGTCACGCGGCCGTCGGAGGCGTCGGCGACCTGCTCGGACAGCCGGTTCGCGGCGCGGTCCTGCAGGCTCCCGGCGCCGTACGAGTGGCCGAGGCGGAGCAGCAGGTCGGGCTCGGTGTCCGTCGTCGTGGCCGTGCAGCCGCCGAGGGCGAGCGCGCTCGCGACGACCAGGGCGGCGACGCGACGGTGCGGCGCGGTGGTTCTCTTCCCCACGGGAAGCTCCTTCGTGTGCGGGGCGGGCGAGGGCGCGGGACGCCCTCGCCCGCCGGGGTGCTGGTGCCGGTGGCGGGTGTCGACCGTCGCGCCGGCTAGTACATGCCGGTGAGGACGGGGACGTACGTGACGAGGAACAGCAGGGCGACCGAGACGCCGAGCCACGGGAGCATGTCGCGCAGCGCCCGTTCCGCCGAGATCCCGGCGATCCGGCTCGTGATGAGCAGGTTGATCCCGACGGGCGGCGTGATGAGCCCGATCGCGAGGTTGATGACCACGATCAGCCCGAAGTGGACCGGGTCGACGCCCGCGGCGGTGACGATCGGCAGGAGGATCGGCGTGAAGATGATGATCGCCGCGTTGCCCTCGACGACCGTGCCGATGAGCAGCAGGATCACGTTCGCGACGAAGAGGATGAGGAGCACGTTGTCCGTGAGCCCGAGCACGGCGTCGGCGACGATCTGCGGCGTGCCGCCGGTCACGAGCGCCCACGAGTAGGCCTGTGCCATGGCGATGATGAGCATGATCGCGGCGACGAGCATCGTGGTCTCGCGCATCGCCTTGACGACCCGCTGCCAGGACAGCTCGCGGTAGACGACGACCCCGAGGATCACGGCGATGAGGACCGCGACCGCGCCGCCCTCCGTCGCGGTGAAGACGCCGAGCCGGATGCCGCCCAGCACGACGACCGGAATGAGCAGGGCCGGGAGCGCCTTGGCGGCGGTGCGCACGAGCTCGCGCGCGCCCACGCCGCGCTCGGCCGGGTAGCCCTTCTTGCGGGCGACGAGCCAGCCCGTGACCAGGTAGACGAGGCCGAACCCGAGGCCGATGTAGAGGCCGTGGAAGAACAGCGCGCTGATCGAGACCTCGGCGGCGACGCCGTAGATGATCATCGTGATGCTCGGCGGGAGCACGAGCGCGACGATCGACGCCGTCGCGGTGACCGACGCCGCGTCGCCGGGCGCGTAGCCGCGGCGCAGCATCTGCGGGATGAGGAGGCGGCCGACCGACGACGCGTCCGCGACCGCCGAGCCGGACATGCCGCCGAACGTGATGTTGGTGAGCACGTTGACGGCCGAGAGCCCGCCGCGGATGCGGCCGACGATCGCGTAGGCGAAGTCGATGAGGCGCTGGGTCACGCCGCCCGCGTTCATGAGCGACCCGGCGAGCACGAAGAGCGGGATCGCGAGGAGCGGGAAGGAGCGCATCCCGGCGACGAACCGCTGGGCGCCGACCTCGGGCGGCACGCCCTCGGCGGCGAGGCTCGCGAACGAGGCGAGGCCGACGGCGACGCCCACCGGGGCGCCGATGACGAGGATGAGGAGGAGGAGCCCTCCGAGGATGAGGGGCATGGGTCAGACGTCCTTGTCCTGGGAGGTGGGCGCGACGAGCTGCTCCGCCTCGGCGATGTTCGCCTCCACGGCGTCGTCGGGGGTGTCGAAGTCGCCGCGGAGCGCCTCGACGAGCTTCTCGACCGCGTAGACGCAGGAGAAGCCCATGCCGATCGGCACGACGACGTACATGGCGAGCAGCGTGATGTCCGTGCCCGTCGCGATGGTCAGGCCGGTCATGAGCTGGCGCGCGCCCGTCGGGAGCATCATCGCGGCGTAGACGGCGACGAGGCCGAACAGGCCCGCGGAGAGCGCGTAACCGAGCGCGACGAACGCGCGGCGCACCTTCCCGCGCAGGCGGTCGAGGAGCAGCGTCACCGCGATGTGCTCGCTGCGGCGCACCGCGACGGGGATCGCCGTCATGACGCACCAGACGAACGCGAGGGTCGCGAACTCCTCGGACCACACGGTCGGGCTGTTGAGCACGTACCGCATGAAGACCTGGAGCACGAGGACGGCGCTCACGAGCGTGATCGCGACGCCCGAGACCACGAACAGCGCGCGCTCGGCGCCGGACAGGACGCCGCGGACGGCGCGGGCCGCGCTCACGGGACCATCACCAGCTTGACGATGTCGCCCGGCCCCTCGGCGGCCATGGTCGTCGTGATCGCGGCGCCCTCCTCGAGGGAGGTCGTGCGGGACACGAGCACGTCGGCGAGCCCGGGGTGGCGCGCGAGGACGTCGAGCGCGGTGCGGAAGTCGTCCTTCGTGTACATGGCCGTGCCGAGCAGAGCGATCTCGCGCACCTGGAGCTGCCCCACCGGGACCGGCACGGGCTGGTTGAACACCGCGACCTGGACGATCGCCCCACCGGGCGCGACGGCCTCGAACGCGCGCTCGACGAGCGCGGGGACGCCCGCGGCGACGAAGACGGCGTCGTACGAGCCGGGCTCGAGCGCGGCGTCGGGCAGGTGGACGCCCGTCGCACCGACCGCGCGCAGCACCTCGTGGACGTGCTCGCGCGGCTCGACGACGTCGACCACGGTGCTGCCGCCGTCGGCGAGGACGCGCGCGACGAGCGCGCCGATCGTGCCGCCGCCGAGCACGAGCGCGCGCTCGCGGCGCCGCTCCCCCAGCTGCGCGACGGCGTGGGCCGCCACTGCGACCGGCTCGGCGAGCGCAAGGTGCTCTTCCGCGACGCCGTCGGGCGCGGGGACCAGCGTGTACGCGGGCACGACGACGTGCTCGGCGAACGAGCCGTCCCACTCGGCGACGCCGAGCATCTGCTTGCTCGCGCACAGGTGGTAGCCGCCCGTCGTGCACAGGTCGCACGTGCCGCAGGGGCGCTGCGGGTCGACGACGACGCGGTCGCCGACGGCCACGTCGGCGACGTCCGGGCCGACCTCGGCGACGCGGCCACCGGCCTCGTGGCCAGAGATCAGCGGCGGGACGCGGAACGGGTGGGTGCCGCGGAGGGCGGCCAGGTCGGAGCCGCACACCCCCGTGGAGGTGACGGCGAGGAGGACCTCGCCGGGGCCGGGGACCGGGCGCGGGATGTCGACCACGTGGGCGGTCCCGGACGTCTCGAATCTGATGGCGCGCATCGTGGAACAGCTCTTTCCCCGCGACTGGGAAGCCGCGTTGCTCTGCGTGCGGGTGAGGGGAGACCTGCCGGCACGGGTGCCCGACGTCGGACGCTCGGCTGAGCAGGTTGAGTGACTGTATCCTGTCATACCAGTTGAGCCAACCCCGTCTCACGACCGTGAGCATCGACCGCGTCCGGGCAGGTCGCGGCCCCCGTGAGGCAGAATGGCGCGGTCGTCACCCCGAGGAGGAACGGTGCCCGAGCCCGATGCGACGCTGCCGACGAGCGGCATCGTGCGACAGCGCCGACTGTCCGACCAGGTCGCCGACGCGATCCGCGACGACATCCTCGCGCGCGAGCTCCAGCCCGGCGACAGGCTGCCCTCCGAGCGCGAGCTCTGCGAGTCCTACGGCGTCTCCCGCACCGTCGTGCGCGAGGCCGTCCGCGCCCTCACCGCCAAGGGCATCGTCACCGCCACGCCCGGCTCCGGCCTGAGCGTCGGGCGCACCAGCATCGACGACGTCGGCCAGATGCTCCAGATGTTCCTCCACCACGGCCCGAACGTGCCCTACCTCCAGCTCCACGAGGTCCGCGCGACGCTCGAGGTCGCCGTCGCCGGCATCGCCGCCGAACGCATCGACGACGCCGCGCTCACCGGCCTCGCCGACCTCGTCGACCAGCTCCCCGGGCACGCCGACGACATCGTCGCCGCGTCCAAGAACGACTACGCCTTCCACCGCGGCCTCGCCGTCGCGACCGGCAACGACTTCTTCGTCATGCTCTACGACGTGCTCGGCGAAGGGCTCATGGAGACGCGCGTCGCGACGTTCTCCTACGACCCGCGCCGCATCGACGTCGTCACGCGCGCGCACCGCGCGATCGTCGACAACCTCGACGCGCACCGCGCCGACGGCGCCCGCGCCGCGATGCTCGACCACCTCACCGAGGTCCGCGAGACGTGGGTGCGCCACCAGGACGGCGCGCCGGCCTGACGGCGGTCGCGGCGACGGGCGGTGCGGCGGTCGCGGCGGACGCGCCGTGGGCGCGCGCCGCTAGGGTCGGGGCGTGATCAAGGTGCTCGTGGTCGACGACGACCCGATGGTGCGACGGCTGCTGCGGGCCATCCTGCGGCCCGACGACATCGAGGTCGTCGCCGAGGCAGCCGACGGCGACCAGGTCGTGCCGGCCGTCCAGGCGCACCACCCCGACGTCGTGCTCCTGGACCTGCGCATGCCTCGCGTCGACGGCGTGACGGCGACGCGCGCCGTGCGTGCGCTCCCCGACCCGCCCGGCGTCATCGCCATGACCTCGTTCGACACCGAGTCCAGCATCCTCGACGCCGTCCACGCCGGGGCGTCCGGGTTCCTCGCCAAGGACGCGTCACCCGACGAGATCGTCTCCGCCGTCCGCGCCGTCGCAGCCGGTGACGGCGCGCTGTCGCCCCGCGCGGCACGCGTCGTCATGGCGCAGGTCACCGCCGCACCCGGTGCGGCGGGGCGCAGGGAGGCCGCCCAGCAGGTCGCGACCCTCACCGAGCGCGAGCTCGACGTCGCGCGACTCGTCGCGCAGGGTCTGTCCAACCCCGAGATCGCGCAGCGGCTGTACGTCAGCGAAGCGACGGTCAAGACCCACCTCTCCGCGGCGAGCGCGAAGCTCGGGGTCACGAACCGGGTGCAGCTCGCGGTGCTGGTGTCGCAGTCCGTTGGGAACAGCGCGTAGCCCTTGGCGGGAACTGCCGGACCGGTCAGACGAAACGGGCACTCTCGGCGAAGTTCACCCGACGGACACTTGCCCGTTCGCGGGCCGCCTGGTGAGCTGCCGGCATGGACTCTGCCGTCGAAGCCGCGCTGCGCACACGCATCATCCAGTGGGTGCACGAGCGCGCCGAAGCGAACGGCGGATTCCTCCGCCGGGACGAGCTGCTCGACTTCCACATCGACGGCCGCAAGCTCCCTGTCATCGACTACTCGCGCGGCATCCGCAACCCGCAGAGCTTCTCCTCGACGCTATCGATCGTCAACTCGGCGAGCGGACCGTACGACGACGCCGAGTCCGACGACGGTCTCCTCCACTACGCGTATCGCGCCGGTGACCCGTGGAGCGGCGACAACCGCAAGCTGCGCGAGGCGATGACGAGCGGGATGCCGCTCATCCTGTTCCGCAAGGAAGTACCGAACATCTACACCCCGGTCGCCCCGGTGTACGTCGTGGACGACGAGCCGGAGAACGGCCAGTTCCTCATCGCCCTCGACGAGGCGTTCCGGTTCATCCCGGACGCCCGCCACCTCACCACCCCCCAGCGGGAGTACGCGCTCCGGCTCGCGAAGCAGCGTCTGCACCAGCCGGCGTTCCGCACGCGCGTCCTCGTCGCCTACGAGACCCGGTGCGCGATCTGCGAGCTCAAGCACGGGGCGCTGCTCGACGCCGCGCACATCGTCCCGGACAGCGAGGAACATGGACTGCCGACCGTGAACAACGGACTCGCCCTCTGCAAGATCCATCACGCCGCGTACGACCAGAACATGCTGGGCGTGACGCCGGATGGTGAGGTGCGGATCGCGCTCGACCTCCTCCAAGAGATCGACGGACCCATGCTCAAGCACGGGCTCCAAGAGATGCACGGGCGCCGCCTCACGCTTCCGCGCCGCCGCGCGGACCGACCGGATCGTGAGCTCCTCTCCTGGCGCTTCGAGCGATTCGGGACCGCATAGTGCACACGGCGTCCGCGAGTCGCTGCCCCTGAGGTGCTCGCGACCCACCCTCAGGTTCCCCGTGACACCGAGCCGCACGCTCGACATAAGGCGCCGACATGCTGTGCGACCGCGACCGTGACTACGGAGGCCAGCGCACGCCTACTCCAACGCCTCGATCACGGCTTCGAGTCGGGCTCGCGCTCCGGCGCTCACACGTGAGACGCCAAAGACCGTTGCGGTCCGTCGGAGAGTTTCCTCGTCCCCGAGCGCAGGATCGCTGTCGACCACGAGGCGCATGGCATTGAGGATCTCCTCCGGCGCGATCTCGTCGAACCGGCGGCTGGCGTTGACGTCTGGCGTCCGGTATCCGGTCCACTGGTCAGGGTCCATGCCCGTTGGCCAGACGAAAGCACCGAGCGGGCTCTTTCGAATCTGGCTACGCGGGATGAGCTTCTCGATGTCCACCGCGCGAGAGGCTCGGACAGCAGTAAGGCCAAAACGGCGCCCGACGACGCGGACCAGACGATCGACGGCGACCGGCCCCTCGACGGAGATCACGTCCATGACCTGTGCCCGGACCACAACGGCCGCGGCGCGATCAGGCAGGGCGTCGAGCACGTCGCGGCTGCCGACCACATCGGTGTGGGCGGGGATGAAGCTGCCCGTCTCGCCGGTCGACGCCTCGACATCGACAGGGGTGGGCGCGGTCACTGGCGTGACGGGCTCCTCAGCGTCGGCAGAGACGTGACCCGTCGTGGCGCCGCCGTGCGGCAAGATCGCCAGGTCGACGAAGGCCGGTTCGGCATCCGGCGTGCCCTGCGTTACCGAGAAGAGATCAGACGGTGTGCCGAAAAGGCTGTTCACCTGGCCGTAGGAGAACGCGTCTGGCTCGTCGACGGTCTCCACCGGCGTCGGGACGAAGATGGTCGCTTCGTTGCCGTGCTCCAGCTCCTCGGCGACTTCATCCTTCGTCAAGAACGTGGTCTCGACAGCGTCGACCTCGGCGAGAATCCGGGCGACGACCTCCTCGCGGTTCTGCAGCCACATCGGCCACCAGATCCTCGCCACAGCAGGCCAGCCCATGAGGCCCTGGAGCACCTCGACCGGCAGGACGTCCCTGTCGGAGACCGTCCCACGCGACCTCCAGCTCTCTCCGTCAAGAAGTACCGGCAGAAGAAGCCGCTCCGGACGCTCCGCTCGTGCCAGCACAAGGTCCAGACGGAAGTCGGAGAGCCCGACATCGGTCAAGACATACAGCCCGACCTCCCGGAGAGCTTCAGCGACGTCGTCACGGTGTCGGTCGCGCACCTCGGTGCGGTCGAGCCCGGCGCCGATGTCCGCGCCCCGATTCGCGTCCCGCGCGAAGAGGAGGAACCTCTTGAGGTCTTTGACTCCCTGGTACGTTGCGCTGTCCGCATCAAGCTCGTCAGGATCGAAGCTGCAGAACACGATGTTCTTGCGGCGGGCCCGCGTGATCGCGACGTTGAGCCGTCGCTCGCCACCGACGTTCGACAACGGGCCGAAGTTCAGCGGGATCTTGCCGTTGGCCTGTTTCGAGAAAGCGACCGAGAAGAGCACGACGTCGCGCTCGTCCCCCTGGACCTGTTCCAGTGCTTTCACGAAGAGCACGTCCGACGGACCCATCGCTGACTCGTTGCACGCCGCTCGGACCGCTGCATCGTCAGTGTCCTTGAGCAGGTCCTCGATGAGCTGGCGCTGCTGCTCGTTGAACGTCACGATGCCGATCGTGGGGGGATTTGGGTCGGCGAGAAGCTCGCGAACCTTCTCCACGACGGCGAGAGCCTCGCCGGCGTTGGTCCCTCTGCCAGCAACGATCTTCTCCGTCGTCCCGAGCTCGCGCGTCTCGGTGCTCCCGGCTCGGATAAAGGAGCCCTCCACGCGGACCAGCTCGACGCCCGTCGCCGCTGAGAGCAGCGTCGGCGCCGGGAAGCTGCTGAGCTTGCCGTCGTAGTACGCGCCGTTGCTGAATGCGATGAGCGCCTCGTCCTGGCTGCGGTAGTGCCAGGAGAGCCGCAGCGCCGGCACGCGCGCGAGCTCGCACTCGCTGAGGATCGACTCTTGGTCCTCGATGATCTCGAGCTCGGGGTCCTCGACCTCCTCCTCCGTCGCGGGTTGCGTCCCGACCTTCCTGGTCGGCGGCATCTGCTTGCTGTCCCCCACGACGACGACAGCGCGAGCGCGTCCGATCGCCCCGACGGCCTCGGGCACGGTGATCTGCGACGCTTCGTCGAAGATCACGAGGTCGAAGTCCATGACGCCTGGTGCGATGAGGTCGACGACCGACGACGGGCTGGCGAGCACGAGCGGTGTCAGCTCCTGGACCGCCGCCCCGTAGCGCTTGAGGATCGCCCGCGTGCCCAGCCGTCCGCGCGTCTTCTCCAGCTCGCGCGCGAGCCCGCCGGTACGCGCCCCGAGACCGTTCCCGCCGCGTCGGGCGAGGAGCGCGGCGGGCCCGCTCGTCACCCACTGTCGTCTCGCCTCTGTCTCCGCCTCCGCATAGGCGACGACACGTCGGTCGTGCGTTTCCGAGTCGAATCGATCAAGTCCTTCGGTGCGCAAGCGCTCGGCCTGCGACGCGCGAGCGAGCCCGCGTTCGAGAGCATCGTCGACCACGTCCGCCGAGAGGCTACCGTCGAGTATCTGGGCACGGACCACACCCATCCCCGCCTCTACGAGCGGCTGGAGGGAGCCGGCGAGCTCCGTCCACCGCTGGAGCGGGAGGAGCCGCTCGTGATCGAGCTGCACCCGCCAGGCACGGGCGTGGCGCCGGGCGGCCGACGCGAGGCTCGCCCCTCCACGCCATACCTCGAGGTCGGCCGGCATCGCGCCCAAAACCTCGAACGCGCTCGTCCAGGCGTCCGCGTACGCCCGCAGGGGCTGCAGGTGGTGGCCGATCCCGGCGACGGCGACCTGACGGACCGACCGCCCCCACGGGGAGTCCTCGCGGAGCGGCTCGGTGACGTCGCGGAGTTCCTCGAACCGACGCCGAGCGCCGTCAAGCACACCGTCGCCGAACACGTTGACCCACCGGCCCGGCGCAAGCCCGGGCGTCCGTGCGAGCGTCTCGACGCACCAGCGTGCAGTGTCCTGTGCGGCAATCAGCGCCCCTAGCGCGGCCCGGGCGTCCGCGGGGGCAAGCGCCACGCCAGCCGGCAGATAGGCCCGGAGAGGTTCGAGCACGGCGCTCTGCCGCTTCGTGCGACCGATCGCCCCTGACGTCGTCGCGGACTCGAGAGCAGCCCAGATCTGGCGGAGATCCAGGGCAAGGACGTCCGGGTGGAACCCACCCAGGTGCGACCGCCGCTCCGCAACGGCTCGTTCGCACGCCTCGAGGCTCTGGCGTGCGTGTTCTGGCCAGGTAGTTTGCAGGAGCCCGTCGAGTTCGTATCCGTGGGGCAGGAGAGGATTGGCGGCGTGCACGAGAAGCCGCACCTGGCCGGGGGTTGTCGCCGCGTCCAGCGCGGTGCGCAACGGACCACTGAGCGAGTCAAGCCATTCCAAGCCGTCGAGGATCGCCCGCACGGTGGACGCCGCCGTCGTGATGTCCGGCGACCCAGCAGGCGCACGCCCGACGAGTCGCCATGGGTGGCCGTGCCGCACGTCCGCGGTGGCGGCGAGCTGAGGGAGTCGGGAGAACGTGTCCCGCAGCTGGTTGACGAGATCGGGGCGGTGAGCGACGATCTCGGGAGGCACGTCGACCATCGGGCCGTCCCGGAGGACGAGCAACCTGTCGTGCGCACCATAGGCTGACAAGCCGACGGGGTTCTCCCGGTGCAGCCGAGTCGGGTACTGACCGAGCTCGTAACGCGAGCTTTTCAGCCGACGCTGAGCGTTCTCCATCGCGACCGGGTCCGGCATCACACGCGTGCTCAGCGAGCGCTTCAGGTGGTTCCGCACGACAGCTGAGCTGGAGCCCTCGTGGTGGAGGTTGAGCGTGAAGGGCGACATCCCGATAGCGTCGAGCCGGCGCTGCACCACGGAGAGGGCAGTTCCCTTCTCGGCGACGAACAGCACCTTCTGTCCGGCGTGGACGCACTCGGCCACCATGTTCGTGATCGTCTGTGACTTGCCCGTTCCGGGCGGCCCCTGGAGCACGAACGTGCGACCCTCCTTTGCCCACAGGACGGCGAGCTTCTGAGTCGCGTCCGCGAGGATCGGGGTCTGCAGCTCCTCGAGCCTGGACGGATCCAGCCGGCCATCACCCACGATGGCGGGATCGACGAATTGCTCTGCCGGCGTGTGCACCAGATGTTTGACCAGTGGCTGCTCGAGGAAGGAGTCGCCGTGGTGGTGGAGGTCGCTCCACATCCGGAACGCGGACAGATCCAGGATGGCGAGCCGAGCCTCCGCTGCGACCGTGAAGGGTAGCCCGCGAGCTGCCACAGACTTCCCGACAGCGGAGAGGACCGCATCGACGTCGATGCCGGCTCGATCCGCGGCTGGTTCTGCGAGCTCAGGAACTGCCAGGTCGTGCTCGCGCCGGAGCCACTCGATCACGGCGGCGTTGGGCGTGGTCCGCGACGCCGTGTCCAACGTCAGCGAGAAGCGGCCTCGCGCGCGTCGTTCGGTGAGATGCACGGGAACGAGGATCAGTGGTGCCTCCGCCACGGCGCCGGACCGGTGCGGCCACTTGATCAGGCCGAGGCACAGGAACAACGGGTTCATCCCCTTCTCGTCCCGGGCCTCCTTCGCTCGTCGCGCCATGCTGCGCAGCTCCGAGACAAACTTGGTCCTTGTCACCTTGCCGGGGGACGACGCCGCCCTGCTGAACCGCTGGACGTAGAGCGAACGGTCCTGGAGCCGGCGCAGGAGCGGTCCCGCTCCGAGCTCGAGCGCGTTGCGGATCTCTTGGGCACGGTCGACGTCGGAGACCTCGCTCCCGTGGACGAGGTTGAAGTCGACGTCCTGGTTGAGGCGGTCCTCCAGCTCACCGAGAGCGTCACCCGGAAGGACGAGCGGTTGCACGCTCGGTCCGTTGCCGAGGTTCAGGAGCGCGTTTCGCGCGCTGAGACTGAACAGCGACGACTTCCACGTGCGAAAGCGCACGGGGTGATGGTCGATGTGCTTGAGCGCGCCTGTGCCGTCGTCCAGCGTGGGCTGCACCCGATGGACCGTGGGGCGTTCGCCCTCGCGCTCCACGAGTACCTCCACCACGCCGTCCGCACGCGTGTTGATCGCCGGGAGGGGACGCACGCCGACTCGCCGGGCCGCCGCAACGTCGATCAGAGCGAGCGCGTCTGCTGCACGGCCATCGGCGAGGTTCCCGGTGCGCGCGATCTCCATCGCCCGACGGGAGGAGACGGACTTGCCGACGGCAAAGGTCGTCGTCTCGATGAGACCGAGCATCCCCGACTCGACGAGGCTGCTGATCGCTGCGACATCGAAGAGCGTGGGCTTTCCGGGGTACCAGTCGTCCTGAGCACCTCGCTCAGCGTCCCTGCGCCAGTAGCCGACGAAGATGTGGCCAGGAACAAGCACGAGCACCGGCAAGATGCCCACGTGCTCGAGCACCGCCGCCATGAGCACCGTCGTGTCCATGCAGGTCCCCAGGCCGCCGCGAGCCACCTCTCCGTGGTCGCGTACGCGCTGGCCGGAGGTCGCGTAGTCCCATCCCGGCGGCGGCTCGGAGTATGCGATCCTCCGTGCGCGCAACGCGTCGTAGACCGCCCGCACGGTAGCGTCGGCCCGCTCCGCCGCACGTCTCGGGTCGTCGATCTGGAAGGCGTGGAAGCTCGGGTCCCCCGTCTCCGCGCCGAGCAGCTCCGCGGCCTCTCGAGCGACCGCCGCGACCTCGGGGTGGTTGGGTCGGACGAAGGACGCGAGGAGCGTGCGGGCGAGCCCCCCTCCGGGCCCTTCGGCCACGAGGTTCTTCAGACGCCTCGACTCGGCGCTCGCCGCCTGGTCCCCCGCCTCGCGTGCTCTGGCCTCAAGATCGCGGGCTCGCCGCTCGACCTTCGCGAGGTGCGCGGCGTCTCTACGTGGGTCGCCCCGCCAGCTCCAGAGGTCGCGGGGCTGGACGTCGACCGGGGTCGCCGCTCGAGCGACCGTAGCACCGCGCGACGTGACCGTCACCACACACTCGGCGGTCCGACGCTCGTCGACCGTCGCCATGACCGTCGACGAGAGCGGCACATGAACGCTGCCGAGGTAGAGCGTCGGGGTGGTGACCGGTCCGTCGTGCACGACGATCGAGCCGTACCGCAGGTCGCCGTCGAGGAGAGCGACCTCGACGCGCACCTCACTCAGCGAGGCAGAGACCGTGAGCGTCACCTCGCTGATCTGAGGGATGCGAGCGAGCGACGACGCCCACGACCACTCCTCGCTGACGAGCGTGCACAGCTGGACGTGAACATCTGCGGGATTCGCCCCGGACCGGGGTTGGTCGCTGTCCAGCACGTCCGTCACTCGAGGCTCCTGCTCGTCTCACGATCACGTTCTCGGGCACGTCGCCGGTGATCGAGGCGACTGTAGCGCCCAGCCGCGTGGCGCTGAGGCTTCCGGTTCTGCGGAGGCATTCCCCGACGGGTGAATTCTCCACCCTCCACCAGTCGATCGTCGCGGTCGAAAAACGAGGTGATTCTTCACCCTCGCGTCGAACCCACGGCGACGAACCACGGATATCCTCGGGGCAGTCTGCCTGGCTGCCGCTCGGACCGCGGCCCTGTGCGACGGCACCGCCGGTTGGTGCACCGAGACCGAGCACGACCGAGGGACTGAGCGTGGCAGCAACGAGCGAGGCACCGACCACCACCGACTTCGTGGCCGCCCCCGGTTCCACCGTCGTCGTGCGTGACGAGGAATGGCTCGTCACGCACGTGGAGCCGGCGACGGACGGCCACTTCGTGCACGTCGTGGGTTTGTCGGAGCTCGTGAGAAACACCGAGGCGATCTTCTCGACGGCGATCGACGACGTCCTCGTCGCCGACCCTGCGAAGACGACCGTCGTGGCGGACGGCTCCCCCCACCACCGCAGGTCACGACTCTGGCTGGAGGCGATGCTCCGCAAGACGCCGGTGCCGATCGCCGAACCCGCCCTCACCACCGCGCACCGCGCGCTCGCCGACCCCCTGCCGTACCAGTTCGCCGCGGTGCGTCAGGCGCTGGATCCCGACAACCTGCGCCCGCGGATCCTCCTGGCCGACGCGGTGGGTCTGGGGAAGACGCTCGAGATCGGCATGATCCTGTCCGAGCTGGCGCGACGAGGCCGCGGCGAGCGGATCCTCGTCGTGACGCCGAAGCATGTCCTGGAACAGATGCAGTTCGAGCTCTGGACGCGTTTCGCCCTGCCGTTCGTCCGACTCGACAGCACCGGGATCCAGCGGATCCGGCAGAAGCTGCCGGCGAACCGCAACCCTTTCGCGTTCTTCAAGCGGGTCATCATCTCGATCGACACGTTGAAGTCCGACAAGTACGTGGCTCACCTGCGCAAGCACCGGTGGGACGCGGTCGTCATCGACGAGTCGCACAACGTCACCAACTCCACGACGCAGAACTTCCGGCTGGCCACCATGCTGTCCCGCCAGACGGACGCGCTGATCCTGGCGAGCGCGACCCCGCACAATGGCGACCCGAGGTCGTTCGCGGCACTGATCCGCATGCTGGAGCCGTCAGCCGTCAAGCCCGACGGTGTGGAGCTCGACGAGGAGCAGGTCAAGCGGCTCATCGTCCGCCGGCACCGCCACTCCCCCGAGGTCGCCTCGGTGGTCGGCTCGGACTGGGCCGAGCGCAAGGAGCCGCAGAACCTCCTCGTCCCGGCCTCCCAGGTCGAGGAGGAGACCGCCGTCGAGCTGGAGCGCACCTGGCTCTGGCCCGCGGGCGGGGTCAGCCCGTACTCCGGCAAGGGCGGCGCGACGCTCTTCCCGTGGACTCTCGCCAAGGCATTCCTGTCCTCCCCGGCCGCGCTCGAGGAATCGGTTCGCAAGCGTCTGCGCGTGCTCGAGGGTGGGCGCGAGGAGTCCGACGACGGGGACTCCCTGGTCGCGTCCGACGGCGGGACGGTCCTCCCCGGCACGGGTGCCCCTGAGCCCGTGGCTTCACCGGGCAGCGGGTCGCGCGACTCCGAACGTGCCGCGCTCATCCGCCTGCACGACCTCGCTCGACGCTCGCTGGTCGAATCGTCCGCCAAGTACGACGCTCTGCTCTCCCATCTGCGGGGAATCGGTGTTCGCAAGGGCGCGGAGACACGCGCGGTCGTCTTCGCCGAGCGGGTCGCGACGCTGGGCTGGCTGCAGAAGAAGCTCGTGAAGGACCTAGGGCTGGCGAACGAGGCCGTCGCGGTCCTGCACGGCGGTCTCTCCGACGTCGACCAACAGGCGATCGTCGAGTCGTTCAAGCTGGCTTCGTCGCCCATCCGTGTTCTGGTGACGGGTGACGTGGCGTCCGAGGGCGTGAACCTGCACAGCCACTGCCACCACCTGGTGCACTACGACATCCCGTGGTCGCTGATCCGCATCGAACAACGCAACGGCCGTATCGACCGATACGGCCAGAAGCACCCGCCGCAGATCACGACGCTCCTGCTAGACCCGCAGACGACGACGCGGTTCGGCGGCGACATCCGCGTCCTGACGCGGCTGGTGGACCGCGAGCACCATGCGCACCAGGCGCTCGGGGACACCTCGTCGCTCATGGGCGAGTACTCGGTGAAGGCCGAGGAGCGCGCGATCGCCGACGTGCTGCGCCGGGCAAAGTCTCTCGAGAGCGTCGTCAAGGACGTCGACGACGTCGTCGCCGAGGACGGTCCTGCCGGTCTTCTGGCCCGCCTGATGAACCTCGGCTCCGCGAGTCCTACCGGGCCGGAGCCCGCGCCAGCCACGGTGGAGACCGGCGGCCGCACAGGCGTGTACGACGACGAGCTGACCTTCCTGGAGGACGCGCTCACCCAGATCTACACGACACCTGGGCAGGAGCCGACGAATGGCGTCGCGTGGAAGAGCTCACCTCACCAGTCGTTCGCGTCGCTCAAGCCACCCCGCGACCTGCAGCAGCGCCTAGAGGTCCTGCCGCAGTCGTACCTGGCCGACCGCCACGTCACGGAGACGTTGCGCCTCGCGACGTCGGTCGCGCAGGGCAAGCAGGAGCTCGCGAACGCGAAGAGCGCAGAGTCCCGGTCTACGTGGCCGGAGGCGCACTTCCTCGGTCCGCTGCACCCGATCGTGGACTGGGCCTCGGACCGCGCTCTCGCCTCGCTGGGCCGCAACCAGGTGTTCGTCGTGCGTGGCGAGGTCGAGGAGGTGACAGTCCTCGTCCAGGGCACGCTCTACAACGCGCGCGGACAGGTTGTCGCGACGTCGTACCAGACAGTGGCCTTTCCCAACCCGGACAGCCCGTCGTTCGGCCTGGTGAGCCAGCACGAGTCGTCTGCCGACGCCGTCGCCCACCTGCGTCTCAGCCGCACCAACACCGGTGGGGTCAGGAGCCCGGAGACGCTTCAGCCGTTCGTCCGCCAGGCGATCCGGTCGGCAGAGATCGCCGTCGGCGATCAGATCGAGTCGATACGCAACGAGACCCAGCAGCGGGTCGAGGCGTGGCTCAAGCGCAGTCAGCGCTGGCGCATGGAGGCGTCCGCGCTCATGAGCCGCGAGGCCGCGGCGGCCAAGGCCGGCATCACGAGCCGTCAGTCTGACGTCGACGAAGAGACGCGCCTCGCCCGCGAGATGGTGCCGGACCGCACGCTGTTGCGGCCGCTGCTCGTCGTCGTTCCCGTCGACCAGCCCCAGACCGAGGAGAACCACTGATGGCCACGAGCGACGCGATCGTCGTCGGCGAGGACTGGATCAGCGAGCACTACTTCGGCACGGACGGCAAGCAGTCGTTCCGCACGCAGGTGCTCGAGCGCCGCAAGGCCTGGGACGACGCCGCGACGGACGGTGAGCAGACGACCCGCGGCCGCTTCGTGGCGGCACGCGCGGACCTGCTGTCCACGCTCGCCGGTCTCGGCGAGGAGGGGGGCCGGTTCGCCGTCCTCCCCGAGCTGTATGGCCGCCTGCGCGAGGTGCTGGGCTACACCTCGGCAGCGCTCCAGTCGAAGCAGGACGGGCCTGTCGAGTGGGTCCATGCCACGGGTCTGGAGGCGGCTGCCCCGCTCGCGATCGTGGAGGCGGTGGCAGTCAAGGACGTCGATTCGCTGCTGGTCAAGGGCGACCCGGCCAAGCCCGCCCGCCGCGACCGGACGCTCCTCGAGCCGTACGACGTCGACGAGAAGACGCAGATCCACTCCGTCGCGCGGCTGCTGTCGCACCTGTTCGTGCAGGACGACGCCCCGGAGTTTGCCCTCGTGCTGGCCGGTGGGTGGATGCTCGTCGCGGAGAAGGCCCGCTGGGCCGAGGGCCGCTATCTTGCCGTCGATCTGCAGCTCGTGGCCGAACGGGCCGACGACAAGCGCGGCGGCGAGACGGACATCGCGTTGACATGCCTCGACGCGGCGTCGCTCGCCCCGGACCCGGAGGGCAACCTGTGGTGGCCCGGGGTGCTGGACGAGTCGGTCAAGCACACGGTAGGAGTGTCGAAGGATCTGCGCGAGGGCGTCCGGTTGTCCATCGAGATCATCGCCAACGAGGTCGTGCGGCGACGCGCCGCCCAGGGCCTGGAGCCGCTGCCACAGGCCGAGGCGCAGGAACTCGCCCGGCACGCGCTTCGCTACCTCTACCGCATCCTCTTCCTGCTGTTCGCTGAGGCGTCGCCCGAGCTCGGTGTACTGCCCGTCGGCGACCCCGCGTACGAGCAGGGGTACAGCCTGGACCGGCTGCGCGAGCTGACGCTCGTGGAGATTGCGGGTCCCCGGGCGACGGACGGCACCCACCTGTACCAGTCGCTCGCCACGCTGTTCGCGCTCGTCGACCAGGGGCACGACGGCGCGGCAGGCGCCTCGCGGGGCGAGCAGGTCGACGGCGAGATGCAGCGCCTCGACGACGGCGCGGACGGTCTGACGTTCCAGCCCCTCAAGGCCGACCTGTTCCTGCCGAAGGCGACCGCGCACATCGACGCCGTCGGGCTGGGCAACGCGGCCCTGCAGCAGGTGCTGCGGCACCTGCTGCTCAGCAAGGAGTCGAAGGGCAAGGACCGCGGGTTCATCTCCTACGCCGAGCTCGGCATCAACCAGCTCGGCGCCGTCTACGAAGGCCTCATGAGCTACACCGGGTTCTTCGCCGAGGAGGACTTGCACGAGGTCGCCAAGGACGGGAACTCCGAGAAGGGCTCGTGGGTCGTGCCGGTCGTGCGGTCGCAGTCCAACGCGTCCAAGGACTTCGTCAAGGCGCCCGACCCCATCACGGGCGAGCTCAAGCCGGTGGTGCACGAGCAGGGCACGTTCGTGTTCCGGCTCGCGGGCCGGGAGCGGCAGCAATCGGCGTCGTACTACACGCCCGAGGTGCTGACCCGGTTCACGGTGTCGCAGGCGCTCGTCGAGCTCATCGGACCGGACGAGGTCAAGGAGGGCTCCGTCGAGTGGGAGGGCCGAGAGGTTCCCCGCAAGATGACCGCGCGCGAGATCCTCGATCTCACCGTGTGCGAGCCGGCCCTCGGGTCCGGTGCCTTCGCCATCGAGGCGGTGCGCCAGCTCGCCGCCGCGTACCTGCGGCGCAAGCAGGAGGAGACGGGCGAGCGCATCGACCCCGACGCGTACGCGGCGGAGCTCCAGAAGGTCAAGACGTACATCGCCCTGCACAACGTGTACGGCGTGGACCTCAACGGCACGGCCGTCGAGCTGGCCGAGATCTCCCTGTGGCTCGACACCATGGGCAAGGGCCTCCAGGCGCCGTGGTTCGGCCTGCATCTCAAGCGCGGAAACTCCCTCATCGGTGCCCGACGCGCGGTGTACCGCCGCGACCAGCTCGCCAAGAAGGCATGGCTCACCGCGGTCCCGACGGACGTGCCACTCACGCCGTCCGACGCCGATCGCGCCGCCGGGCGGTCGAGCTCGCTCGGCGACGTGAGTGGGAGAATCCACCACTTCCTGCTCCCCGCCGCGGGCTGGGGCTCGGCCGTCGAAGCGAAGGAAGCCAAGGAGCTCGCCCCTAAGGCACTGGCCCGCCTCAAGGCGTGGCGGAAGACGGTGCTCGTGACGCCCTCGAAGAAGCAGGCTGACGAGCTGGTCAACCTCGGCCATCGCGTCGAGGCGCTGTGGGACCTCGCGCACCAGCGGCTCCGCATCGCCGAGGACCAGATCCGCCGGTCCATCGACGTGTGGGGGGCTGACGACCTGCCCGTCGGCGGGGCCGTGACGCGCGAGCAGATCGAGGAGGCGCTCGCCGACGCGAAGGGTGCCTACCAACGGCTGCGACTCGTCATGGACGCGTGGTGTGCGCTGTGGTTCTGGCCGCTGACCGACGGGTTAACCCGGGTTAAGCACGACGACGGCTACGAGGTGGTCGTCGAACCGCCGACCCTGGACGAGTGGATCGCCGGCCTGCGCGCCGTGCTCGGCGTCCACGCGGAGACTGGCGCATCCGGTCGCGGGCGGAAGTGGACCGGAGGTGACCAGACCCTCGCTTCCACCGCCGATTGGGACGAGCTCAACGAGGCCGAGGAACTTGAGTTGTCGTTCGCCGGAGCCCAGGCGCCTGAACGGGTCCTACGTGATCATCTGTGGCTGGTCGTGTGCCAGCGGGTTGCCGAGCAGCAGGGCTTCTTCCACTGGGAGCTCGACTTCGCGTCGGTGTTCGCCGCGCGCGGCGGCTTCGACCTGCAGGTTGGAAACCCGCCGTGGGTCCGGCCGATGGTTGATCTGGAGGCACTTCTCGCCGAGGCGGACCCCTGGTGGCAGCTCAAGAACAAGGCCACGCAAACCGAACTGGCATCCCGTCGAGACGCCGCACTGGCAGCTGAAGGGATAGTCGACTTCGTCACGAGTGCGATCGGTGACGTCGAGGTCACCAAGGAGTTTGTCAGCTCGGCCCAGGATTACCCGCACCTCGTCGGGCTCCAACCGGACCTCTACCGCTGCTTCATGGAGCAGACCTGGCGACACTCCTCAAGCCGCGGCACGATCGGGCTCATCCACCCCGAGTCCCACTTCACCGACGAAAGGGCGGGGCTGCTCCGCGCGGGCACGTATCCGCGTCTACGCCGGCACTGGCAGTTCATCAACGAACTTCGCCTCTTCGAGATTCACAACCTGGTCACTTACGGGACTCATGTCTACGGTGCACCCCGCGACCCTCTCTTCGTTCAGGCCGCATCTCTCTACCACCCCGACACCGTCGAGCGATCGTTCGACCACACGGGGCTGGGTGATGAGCCCGGGCTGAAGGATGCAGACGGCCACTGGGACGTCCGACCACACTCGGGTCGACAGATTCTCGTCGACGACGCCGTTCTCGACACGTGGCACAGGATGCTGGAGAACGAGACGGTTCCGCCACGCCAGAGCCGGATGGTCTACGCCGTGAACCGCGCCACCGCAACGGTGCTCGACAAGGTGGCGCGTGCGCGACGTGTCGGCATCCTGGGACTCCAGTTCTCACCTGGATGGCACGAGAAGAACGACCGAACCAAGGGCTTCTTCGACTCCGAATGGGGTGAGCCGTCTGCATGGGAGGACGCGATACTCCAAGGGCCGCACCTCCACGTGGCGAACCCTGCGTACAAGACGCCCAACGCGTCGATGAAGAGCAACAAGGACTGGTCAGCCGTCGATCTCGAAGCACTCGGGGCGACGGCGATCCCGGCGACTTCGTACAAGCCGCGCGGAGACCGCAAAACCTACGACGCGGCGTACACACACTGGACCCGCGACGTCGTTGTCGGCCCGGACGGCAAGCCCGCCGATGGCTCCCCCGCTGTGGACCCGAAGTACGTCCGTCACGTCGAGACCGCCACCCGCGCCGACGGCACCACCGTCCGCACCGAGACCGTCTCCGCCCGCGCCTTCTACCGTCTTGCCTGGCGCCGCATGGCCGCGAACACGGGAGAACGAACCCTCATCGCAGGGTTTGTCCCGCCCGGTGCCGCACACGTCCACCCCGTTTACTCGGTCAGCCTCCCCGAGGCACCAGTACGCGAACTGGCGTTGACCGCAGGAGCCGTCGCCTCTCTTGCGCTCGACTTCTCTATCCGCACGTCTCCGAAGTCCGAGATCAACTTCGTCACCCTAAAGCGCCTGCCCCGGCCGTCGTTCGGGCCGATCGAATCCGAAGTACTGCTGCGCATTCTCCGACTGAACTGCGTCACTGACGCCTACGCCGACCTGTGGGCCGAGTGCTACGACGAGGCGTTCCGCGACGACTCGTGGACGGGCCTGCCGGAGCGCGCGGGCTGGGTGGACCTGGGCGACGTCGGCCCGGAGTGGACGCCGGAGACGCCGCTGCGCCGGGCGGAGGACCGCCGTCAGGCGCTGCTGGAGATCGACGCCCTGGTGGCGCTGTCGCTGGGTCTGACCGCGGACGAGCTGTGCACGATCTACCGCACCCAGTTCCCGGTGCTGTACGGCTACGACCGCAACCGCGACCACTACGACGACAACGGCCGCCTCGTCCCGAACAGCGTACTGACCACCTGGCGCAAGAAGGGCGGCAATGACGGCCGCTTCTCGGAGGACGACCTCACCGCCGTCCACCCGGGCAGCGGCGTCGCCTACACGTACGAGCTCCCGTTCCAGACCCTCGACCGCGAGGCCCACATGCGCCAGGCCTACGCCGAGTTCGAGCGCCGCCTCGTTGAGCGGGGGAGCTGATGGGCGCGCTCGCGGGAGGGCAGGCGATCCTCGACCTGCTGCCCGGGACCGAGAGGATGCTCAGCCAGGGCTTCAGGTTCCGCCCGGCGTGGTGGACGAACCGCATCGAGGATGTGTCGGTGTCCGGATGGCTCGACGACCTCCCTGCGGACCCGGACGGTCGCGGGTACCACCGCATCACGCGGGGCGAGATGCTGGCCATGGCCGACGGAACCGACGGCTGGGAGCCACGCGCCCTGCTCGCCGGCTACGTCTGGGGCACAGGCAATCTGGGATTCCTCGTGGGCCGGCGAGCCCGCACCTTCCGCGGCACCGACCCGGCGGATCTCCAGAAGCGACTCGCGGTGGCAGTCGACGCCCTCCGCACCGACGGCCCCTCCGCTGCCTACCGCGAGCTGAACCGTGGCGGTACGGCATCGATCAAGCACCTGGGACCGGCGTTCTTCACCAAGTTCCTCTACGTCGCGGACAGGGCGAGAGTCGAGCAGCCGGACGGCGCGCTCATCATGGACCAGTTCGTCGTTAAGGCGCTGAACGCACTGCACGACTGGTCCGAGCCCACGTACGGCTGGGCACCCGCTCGCTACCCCGAGTGGCTCGACATCGCGACCACGGAGGCCGGCCTCGCCGCCACCGAGCTCGGCCGCCCGGTCCGCCGCGACGAGATCGAGTACGCCTACTTCACCCACGGCAAGACGCTCTGACGAAGGAGTCACCATGAAGGCCGACGCCCTCACCCCGCGGCAGCTGTTCGACGGAAAGATGCACTACGAGATCCCCTCGTTCCAGCGTCCGTACGTGTGGAACGAAGAGGACCAGTGGGCGCCGCTGTGGGAGGACATCCTCCGCGTCGCCGTGAGCTACCTGCCGTCAGAGTCCGGTGCAGCCGTCGACCCGGAGCGCCACTTCCTCGGTGCCATCGTCTACGAGTCCCGACCGCCCGTCGTCGGCGACGTCACACGGCACCTGGTGATCGACGGTCAGCAACGCACCACCACGCTCCAGCTCGTCATCGACGCCGTGCAGTCGGCCATCGCGGAGCGTGGCCACGAGACCCTTGCCGAGGACCTGGAGGATCTCGCCCTCAACAAGTCCGCGGCATTTCGCGGAAAGCCGGAGCGCTTCAAGCTGTGGCCGTCGCGGCAGGACCGCGCGGCGTTCGAGCAGGCGATGGACGACACCCACCCGTCCGACGGCGAGCACCGCGTCCTTGAGGCACACCGGTTCTTCCACCGGGAGGCCCGCACGTGGCTCGAGGGGAAGCCGGACGATGACGGGGCCCTGCCGCCCGGCACCGAGGAGCAGCGGGCGTGGGCGCTCACGTCGACTCTTCAGGACGGGCTCTACGTCGTCGCAATCAACCTCACCGGCCACGACGACTCGCAGCTCATCTTCGAGACCCTCAACGACCGCGGCACGCCGCTGCTCAAGGCCGACCTCATCAAGAACTGGGTCTACAAGGTCGGCTCCTCCGTCGGCGCCGACGTCGAGGCATGGCCCGACACGCACTGGGTCGACTTCGACGACACCTGGTGGCGGGCCGAGATCTCTCAGGGTCGTCACACACGCTCCCGCATCGACATCTTCTTGCAGTACTGGCTCACCATGCGGATGCGCGACGAGGTGAAGACCGAGAATGTCTTCCGCACCTTCACCCAGTACGCGCAACCCCACATGACTGACGCCGCCGGCGCGGAGGCCTTCCTCGGTGCGATGCGCCGCGACGCAGACACGTACCGCCAGCTCGCCCAGCTCGACCCGACCTCGCCGGAGGGTTCGTTCTACTCGCGGGTCGTCGAGACGATGGAACTTGCCGCCACGAGCCCCCTTCTCCTGTGGTTCGTCTCGGAGAACCACGCCGTCCCCACCGCCCAGGCCGCCGTCGGCCTCAACGCCCTCGAGAGCTGGGTGATCCGGCGGACGCTCGTGCGCGCCACCATGAAGGGCGTCAACCAGCTCATGGTGGCGATCCTCAAGGTCGTGGCCGACGCCCCGGTCGAGACTGCCGGTGACGCCGTCCGTGACTACCTGGCCCGGCAGACCGCCGACGCACGGTACTGGCCGACGGACGAGGAGATGCTCGCCACCCTGCCCGGCCTGCGCCTCTACGGAAACATCCGGCAGGCACGCATCGCCGAGGTGCTGTGGGCCGTAGAGACGAGCCTGCGCACCAAGTTCAACGAGAACCTCCCCCAGCCGCCGAAGCTGCAGGTGGAGCACGTGATGCCGCAGGGCTGGCGTACGCACTGGGACACCGAGCCGCCTCTCGGCATCGAGGAGGCTGCCGCACGCGACCAGCTCGTGAACACCCTGGGCAACCTCACGCTCGTCACGCAGCCTCTCAACGGCTCGCTGTCCCACCGCCCCTGGACCGACACCGAGGCATCCGGCATGAAGACCGGCGGCATGGCGGGACGCGGTAAGCGTGGGCTCCTCGAGGAGTTCGCCCTGCTGGTCCTCACGAAGCACATCGTCACCCATCACCCGGACGCGTGGACCGAGGACGACATCCGCGCCCGGTCCACGGCCCTCACCAAGGCGATCTGCGCCGTCTGGCCCGGACCTCCGGCCGTCGAGCCCACGGCCGACGATCACGCGGTGCCCGGCGAGGTCATCACCGAGAGCTCCGGGTCCGCCACGCTGGCCGAGGTGCCCTGGACCGAGCCCGAGCTCACCGACCTCGCGGGCCGATGCGCCCCCACCACGCTCGCCGTCCTCGACTTCGTCGCCACCGAGCAAGTGGGCGATCTGTTGCGGGGCGGCGACTTCGCCTCGCTCGACCTGACGTCGGCACAGATCGCCGGCGTCTCCGGCGCGCTCTCGCGGATGGTCTACTCGCGCTACCAGCGCTCCAACCCGCCGCTCGGTTTCGTCAACGTCGCCGGACAGTGGCACTACCGCATGGAAGCCGCCAATGCCGAGCTGTGGAGGAAGATCCGTGAACTGCCCACAAAGCTGACGGTCACTACAGAGGAGTCGTGACCTCGCCATCCACCCGAACGGCTCAGTCACTGCGGTCGGCGAATCCATCACCTATGTCGAAGGTGTCATCAAGTCCACCCAGCTTGAGCAGGACGGACTTGGCGGTCGACCCCGCCTCGCGCCAGGCCGCGTATCGCTTCATCGAGCGCCGTTCTGCCTCGGGCATCAATGACCACGACTGCGCGGCTCTCAGGACGCGCTCTCGATCACGGAGCGCGGTCGCCGCGCTATCACGCGCCCATCTGCGGCTTCTCGTCCACATGACAATGCCGACGATCGCGACGATGACGGCTATCCAGCCGACGAGCCCGGGCCGGTTGGAACCGATACCAATGTCGTCGCCGATCAGCACTCCCTCGACCCACCACAGGCCACTAGCGGTGCCGAGCACGAGACCCAAGGAGGCCAGCCGTTGCCTGCCAGCCCTGCGCATGTCCGCATGATGCTCGCGCCGCCAGCTGGCTTCCAAGGCAGCACCCGCGCCAGACAGTTGTCCGGCCACGAAGTGAGAGACCGCGACGTCCTGAGCAGCGTCGAGCAGCCTGTAGTCGAACCGCGGCTCAAATCGCCCCGACTGCGATGGGTTCCTACGAGCCATGGTCGATTTATAGATCCTCACGGCTCGCTTGTGAACCGTCCGGTCTGACATTCACCCAGAGATCGAACTCGATGCAGCGCTTCTGCTGCGTCCACGGAGCGTCATCCGCGCCGGGCTGCCGAAGCGGCCCTGTAGGGGTAAGCCCGCCGTGGCTGATCTGGCCGCCATGGCGCGTCAAGTACGGGTCGACGCACGCGACAAGGCTGCGGGCAACCGTTCAACAGATCGAGAAATGTTCGTCGCGCGGGCCGTAGATGCGTTCACGGCCGGCGAAGGCGTCAACCCTGCCGACCAGGAGAGGCTCATCAGCGGTGACTTCGCGGGACTCCGATTGGACAAAGCCGACCGTCAGGCCACGGGCCCCTCCGCATCTCGCCAGAACTCATCCTCGATGGTAATCGACTCGTCTCGTTCCCGAGCGTTGTCCAGATCGCTGAAGCGCTCAACTACGGGGATGTCCCTGTCCTCGGCGAGGTCTGGGTACTTCGACAGCAGGAAGCGTCGGCGGTAGGCGACGTCGGCCGAGCCGACGACGGCCTCAAGAGTCGACCAGTTCATGCTGGCTCCGACCACGACGCCTGCAACCGGTAGCAACTTGCCCAAGGAGCGTTGGGTGAAGCGGATAGACAGCCTGGCAGCGATGTCCCGCGCGACCTTGACCAGGACCGACTCGCTGAGCTTCTGCCACGTCGAACCCCTGATCAACAGCTGGGTCAACCGCGCGATGTCCATGAATGCGGCCTCTTTGGCCACCGTCGAGCTCGCGGTTCCCAGGTTGATGACGGAGTTGACGAAGATCTTCTCCTCCGGGCGTTCGGGGTCGTATCCGTACGACAGTGCTACGACGCCGACCGCTCGAGAGGCGAGCCCGATAACGGCCGCGACGTCCGCAGCCATCGACACCACCACGACGGCACCTCCCGGGCCGGAGGCTACGCCCGATCCGACCCCGACCTGACCGCCCGTGATGAGCAGTCCGGCTCCTGCCCCGGAGGTCGCACCGAGACCGGCGTACATCAAGTCGAGGTTCCTCCGGCGGACCCGGTCCACCTGCTCAAGGTCGAGTTGTCGGATGTCGGCCAAGGTCTCGACGGCATGGCCACGCTTGCCGTGCTTCGCCACGATGCCGTCAGGCGTGAGGCCTATGCGACTCACCCTGGCCACGGACTTCCCTGCCGACTCAACGAACTCACCCGCCCAGTTCGCGGACCGCTTGCGCACGTCCGCTGGTACGGAGTCCTTGACGCGCATCGCTGCATCCTTGATGGACCCCGCTGCCTTGACGAGGCCCGGTGAACGTCGACCGATCTCCGCAGTCTTCTCGGCGACGGCTCGCGCCGCATCAGCGGACTTCTCCTCGACGAACCGACTGGCCTTCCTCGTCGTGCGTGCCTTCCCCTCGACCATGTCCTGCCACGCACGCATCTCGTACTCAGTCGGCTGTTCCACGGCCAGATGGTGTCAGACGACAGGGCTGACCGAACTACGACGGCGGCAATTTCACCCTCCCTCGTCGAGGGCAGACCAGGAATCCACCAGTGAAGTAGAAGCAACTCCGGCTGTTGCCCTGAGGATCTGAAACCATGCACCCGTGAGCGAACTCCTTCCCGTGTCCCAGGCCGAGTCTCTCCGCGCTGCGCTGCTGGAGTACCTGGGCACCACGTTCGCCCTGGCCGACGCGAGCACGCGTGCGTCGCTGGAGGACTTCCTGCGTTCGCCGGAGACGGGCCTGTTCCGCGGCCCGTACGTGCGGCTCCGCCTCCCGTTCCGCCCCGCGGACGATGGTTGGCGCTCGTCGCTCGACTGGTACGGCGGGTACCCGCAGCCGTACGGCCACCAGGCGGCGGCGTTCCGACGGCTGTCGTCGCTCGGGCCGGACGGTGGTCTCCGCCGTCCGCGACCCACCCTGGTCACCACAGGCACGGGCTCGGGCAAGACCGAGTCGTTCCTCTACCCGATCCTCGACCACGTGCTGCGGGCGAGGCGAGCAGGTCTCGGGGGCATCAAGGCCGTCATCCTCTACCCGATGAACGCGCTGGCCAACGACCAGGCCAAGCGCCTCACGGAGCTGCTGACGACACACCCCGAGCTCGGCGGCGTCACCGCAGCGCTCTACACCGGCCAGCAGGGACCGTCCCGCTCGAAGGTGAGCGCGGCCGGCCTCATCACCGACCGCGAGATCATCCGGGACACGCCGCCCGACATCCTGCTGACCAACTACAAGATGCTCGACCAGCTGCTGCTGCGGCACGCAGACGCGAAGCTATGGACGGCGAGCGCCCGTTCCCTGCAGTACCTGGTGCTCGACGAGTTCCACACGTACGACGGCGCGCAGGGCACCGACGTCGCGATGCTCATCCGGCGCCTGGGGCTCGCGCTGAAGTCCCACTGGCCGACTGAGCCCGAGGCCCTGACCCAGGCGGGGATCACGGACGCCGACGTCAGGCGTCCGTTGGGAATGGTCACGCCCGTCGCGACCTCGGCGACGCTGGGCGACAAGGGTGACCCGAGCGCGATGCTGAACTTCGCGCGCACGGTGTTCGGTGAGGAGTTCTCGCCGGAGTCCGTCGTGACGGAGTCCCGTCTGTCGATCTCCGAGTGGGTGAGCGACGCTCGAACGGCAGCCGAGGCGCGTGGACTGGAGGCTCGCGAGCTGGGGGACGTCGTCGCGCGCGACCTCATCGACGCTGTTTCTGCCGTCGACCCGACCGATCCCGATGCCGTCACCCGCGCGGTGATCTCCGTCCTCTTCGAAGAGACCGGGCGAAGCACCTCTGAGAAGGTGGCCGTTCCTGACCTGTCGCGTGACTCCGTCGACGACCTCCTCAACCTCGTCAAGGCGCACCCTCTGATCTCCGGCGAGAGGGGACTCGCCTGCCTCGCGGAGCGGGCCGTCGACCTGGCCGACCTCGTCGACCAGGCGCTCCCGCCGTCCTCAGACCCTGCCTGGCCCTCCCGCGCGGAGCAGGCGCTCACCGCGGTGCTCTCCGCGCTGTCGCACCTGCGCACGAAGGTCGGGCGTGGCGCGCTGTCAGTGGACGTGCACCTGTGGACGCGTGAGCTCACGCGCCTCAACCGCACCACGGCGGGTGTCGCCCAGTTCCGCTGGCAGGACGATGGCGTCGTCGTCCAGGACTCCGACGACGACGGCTCCGACGACGCGACGCAGGCGTTCCCCGCGCTGTACTGCCGGCACTGCGGTCGGTCGGGCTGGGGCGTCGCCCTCGCCCCGACTGGGACCGACCTGGACACGCACGACACCGACATCCGAGGCCGGCACCTCCGCGGTGACGATCGGTTCCGCGCGCTCGTCCACGCCCCGGCCGAGGGCGAGCGCGCCGAGGGCGGCGAGAAGATCGAGGGCTTGTGGTGGTTCCTTGTCGGGCAGCGCCGCCTCGTCTCCTCGCCGCCGGACGGCGAGGACGCCGACCAGGGCGCCCTCCCCGTCCTAGCGCACTCGATGGACGACGCCGGTGCGAAGCCCTCAAACGACGACGACTGCCCGTCGTGCGGGCAGAAGGACGGCATCCGATTCCTGGGCTCCGCCATCGCGACGCTGCTGTCGGTCTCGTTGTCGAGCCTGTTCGGCACCGCGGGGCTCGACCCGGCGGAGAAGAAGGCGCTCGTCTTCACCGACTCGGTGCAGGACGCCGCACACCGTGCCGGCTTCGTGCAGTCCCGGTCCCATGCGCTCACCCTGCGCGCGGTGCTGCGTCACGCCGTCGGCGACCAGCCCGTCGACCTCGACGCCCTGGTGGACCGCGTCATCGCCGAGGCAGGAGACGACGCGAAGAAGCGGTACCGGCTGCTCCCTCCGGACCTCGCGGACCGCGAGAAGTTCTCCCCGTTCTGGAAGGCTCCCTCCTGGGCCAGGGTCCACCACACCGTCCGAGCACGCGTGCGCCGTCGCCTGTTGCTCGACGTGCTCCTCGAGCACGGGCTGCGCTCCGCCGTCGGCCGAACGCTCGAGGCGACCGGCACGGTGGTCGCCGAGGTCCGAGCGGATCCCGACCAGCTGCTCGCGGCCGCGCGCGCCGCCCTGGACGAGGTCGATCGTCAGGGCCTGCTCGACGGGTTCGCACCCACGGACGCCGAGCTGCGGGCCTGGGTGCGCGGCGTGCTCGAGCACATGCGCACCCGCGGAGCGATCGACCACGAGTGGTTCAAGAAGTTCCGCGAGGAGGACGGCAACCGGTGGTGGATCACCGGCGGCCGGCGCCGCCACGACGGCATGCCGGGGTTCGGCAAGGGTGCGAGCGCACCCGGCTACCCGCGCGTCGGCGGTTCCGTCACCACCGGTGCGGGCGCGAAGGCCCCCGGTGACGACCTCGAACCCGTCGGCTCCGCCCGCGGCTGGTACGCGGCCTGGACGCACAAGTGCCTGCACGTCGACAAGACCGAGGCCGCCACGTTCGCCCGGCTGCTCATGAAGCAGCTGGCGCGCTTCGACCTCGTCGGCACCCTGCTGTCGTCGTCCGGCGCCACGACGTACCACCTCGATCCGCGGAACATCACCGTCCAGGCGGCGACGACCGACGCGCTCGCTTCAGGAGCCCTGTGCCTGGAGTGCGCTGTCTGCGGCTCCACGTTGCCTGCGACGGTGACCGTCGTCGACCACCTCGACGGGGCGCCGTGCCTCGTCGTGCGGTGCACCGGGCGTCTCCGCCGGCAAGCGATCGCCGACAACTTCTACCGTCGCATGTACGAGGACTCGGACCCGGCGCGCGTCGTGGCTCGCGAGCACACCAGCATGCTCGAGGACGAGGTCCGGCTCGCGTACGAGACGGCGTTCAAGTCGAGCGAACCTGCGCCGGACGCCCCGAACGTCCTGGTCGCCACCCCGACGCTGGAGATGGGCATCGACATCGGCGAGCTGTCCGCCGTCATGCTGAGCTCCCTGCCTCGCACCGTCGCGTCCTACCTCCAACGCGTCGGGCGCGCCGGACGCTTCACCGGCAACGCGCTCGCGCTCGCATTCGTCACCGCGCGCGGCGACCAGCTGCCACGGTTCGCGAATCCAAGCAGCGTCATCAACGGTGCTGTCCGACCGCCCGCAACGTACCTCGACGCCGAGGAGATCCTGCGCCGCCAGTACGTCGCCTCGCTCGCCGACGAGCTCGCACGGCGACCCGACGCACCGCACCCCCGCACCGCCTCCGACGCGCTCGGCAGCAGCGAGGCGGGAACGTTCCTCGGCGAGCTCGTCGCCCTTTCGGAGGCCGAAGGCCCGACGCTGCTCAACCGGTTCTTGGACGGGTTCGACGACATCTCCGACGCCGTGAAGGACAGCCTCCGGGCGTGGGCGCTGCCGTCCGTCGACACCACGTCGGGCGAGCCCGTCCCCTCGGAGCTGGCCCGACGGACGCACGCGGCGTCTCAGGCCTGGAGTGCCCGCCTGGAGACCCTCGCGCACCGCGAGAAGGAGATCCAGACCGCAATTAACGCCGCCGACGGCCTCCGGATCAAGGCCGAGTCGCCCGCGGCGACGAGCGACGACGAGCGAGCGCTCCGCACGGCACAAGCAGCGCTCAAGCTCACCCAGTACCAGAAGGCCCAGGCGTCCACCGAGCACTGGGTGGGCGGGCTGGAGGAGCACGGTCTCCTCCCCAACTACACGCTGCTCGACGACTCCGTCTCGCTCGAGGTCGCACTCTCCTGGGTGGACCCGGACTCCCAGGAGTACCGCACGGAGCACATGGAGCTGAACCGCGGATCGGCGCAGGCGCTGCGCGACTTCGCCCCCGGCTCGACCTTCTACGCCCGCGGGTACGCCATCGCCATCGATGCGCTCGACCTGGGTCGCGACGACGACGCCGTCCGCAGCTGGGCGTGCTGCCCGCGGTGCGGGTACACGCAGGACGTCACGGACGCCTCCGCTCCGGGAAGCACCGCCGCGCTGTCGTCGTGCCCGCGCTGTGGCGATCGCGGGATCGCCGACGTCGCGCAGCAGATCGAGGTGGTCGAGCTGAAGCGCGTCTCCTCCGTCATCCGGCGCGAGGAGGCCACCATCGACGACCGCAACGACGAGCGCGAGCGTGAGCGCTTCACCATCCGCACGCTCGCCGACGTCGACCCCTCGGCAGTGACCCGACAGTGGTTCGTCGAGGACTACGGGTTCGGCGCGCGGTACCAGCGACAGATGACCATCCGTTGGCTCAACCTCGGCAAGTCCTCCGCGCAGGGCGCGACGGTCGAGCTCGCCGGACAGCCGCACGACGTCGCACTGTTCCGCGTGTGCGAGAAGTGCGGCAAGCTCGACACCTCCACCGGAGCCAATCGCGCCTCGGAGCACCGCCCGTGGTGCCCGCTGCGCAAGGCCAGCGACGAGAAGGTCCGTACCGTCGCGCTCGCACGGTCCCTGACCACCGAGGGCCTGGTGCTGCGGCTCCCCGAGCCGGTGACTCTCGGCGACGACTTCTCGCTCCCGTCGCTGCGCGCCGCACTCCTGCTCGCGCTCCGCATCCGCATCGGCGGCGACCCCGACCACCTGGAGGTCACGGACGTTATCGACCCCAGCCCTGCTGCAGACAGCCCCTCCGAGGCGCTGCTCCTGCACGACGTCGTCCGGGGCGGCACGGGGTATCTCGCCGAGCTCGCCGACCACGAGGCCGTCTGGTCGATGCTGCGCGACGCCTGGCAACACCTCGAGGAGTGCCCCTGCCAGCAGGACGGGAAGCTCGCCTGCGAACGCTGCCTGCTCCCCCACGCCGCGCCGCACCAGGTCGAGGTCGTCTCGCGGGCCACTGCCGCCCGGCACCTGCGGTCGATCCTGCTCGGACGGTCCCAGGTCGGCGCAGACGACGAGGTCCCGGAAGCGAGCCCGTGGTCGGTCACCGTGGACGAGCCGGTGATGGGCGACCCCGAGTCACACATCGAGCTGCTCTTCCGCAAGGTGCTGCGCGAGCGCCTCGAGAAGATGGGATCGACCATCACCGAGAAGCCGGGCCCGGCCGGCAACACGTGGTCCGTCACCATGCCGGGTGGCGCGCACTGGCGGCTGGAACCCCAGGTTCTCGTCGCCCAGGCCGGGACCAAGCCCGACTTCGTGCTGCGCAGCGACCGCCCTGACGTGCCGTCTACAGCGATCTACACCGACGGCTGGCAGTTCCATGCCTCCCCGGCCGTCAACCGGCTCGCCGACGACGCAGCCAAGCGCCAGGCGCTGCGGGATCTTGGCTACCAGGTGCTCGCCTTCACCTGGCAGGACCTCGACGGCACGCAGTCGACCACGACACACATTCCCTGGCTCCATCCGGGCGCTGCAGCCGAAGTTCTTCGGTCTGCCGGTGACCGGCTTTCACCAGCCGCGGTCCAGCTGGTCCAGAATCCACCGCTCGACGTGCTTCTCGACTGGATCCAGCGTCCCGACCGGCGTGTGCGCGAACAACTCGCTCAGTGGCTTCCGTACTTGCTCGTGTCTCCACTGCTGACCGCCAGTGGGCCGGTATCCACGGACGTGACGACTGCTGAGATGGCGCTGCATGTCTTGGACGGTGGCGACCTCCAAAGCGGCGTGAGATTCGGCGGGGTGTGGCGCGCGGGCACGATCGCACTAGGGATCCGTCAGTTCGTGGGCGAATCGTTCGAGATCGCAGCGGTCCTTGACGACGCGCCGGACGCGCTGGGGCATGCCCAGCAGGTGGCATGGCGTGAGTGGCTCCGCGTCTCGAATCTTCTCAACTTCCGGGAGGCCCCGACGTTCGTCGTGACGCGATCGATGCTCACGGACGCGATCGATGCCACTGCTCAGCCTTCTGTGGCCGAGGCCGAGGAGTCGAGCCGCGTCGAAGCCGAGCTCCGCGCGCGGCTCGAGACGTACCCCGACTGGCGGAACGTCGCGGAACTTGCCACGGAGGCCGAGCACGACCTGTTGGTCGAACTTCTCGATCTGGCAGAGCACGGCCTGGAGGCGCCGACGATCGGGGACGAGGTCGGCGACGGCATCCCCCTCTCTCTGTCCTGGCCAGGCCGTAGGGTGACGGTGCACGTGGACGATCTGGACCGCACGACGATCTCAGCCCTTCGCGCCGACGGGTGGACCGTCGTCGAACCTGACGCCGCCGCGCTCCGCGCGGCTCTGACCGACTGAAGACCGGAGACCACCACCGATGCCGCAGATCATCCTTGGTCCGTCGTTCGGCAGGCTCGACGGCGCCGTGCGCAAGGCCGCGTACGCGTTCCTCGAGAAGCTCCAGGAGAGCGACACCACCCCTGGGCTGCACATCGAGCCGATCAACGGTTCCGCCGACTCTCGCATCCGCACCGGTCGTGTCAACGACTTCTGGCGCGCTCTGCTCGTCAAGATCCAGGGCCAGGCTGCCGAAGCCCACTACGTCTACCTCGGCACCTACCCGCACGACGAGGCGATCGGCCGAGCCAAGACCGCCGTCGTGAGGGTCAACCCCCGCAACGGCATCGCCGAGCTCGTCGAGGCCGCGGCGGCCGAACCGAGCGTGGCGCACGGCACCGTCGAGCAGAGGCCCGAGCGCGCCCGACCCAAGCCTGAGGACGTCGACCTCACCGCGTACCCGCTGCTGGAGACGCAGGGCATCTCCGTGGCGGACCTCGTCGATCTCGGCATCGACGCCGAGATCGCGAAGACCGCCGTGACGGTCACCGCCGAGGACGAGATGCTCGCCCTCGCCGAGAGCGCGCCGGCGACGTGGCAGGGCGATGCTCTGCTCGACCTCGCGACCGGCGCACGGCTCCCTGACGTCAAGGACAAGCTCGGACTGGGCGCACCCGTCGTCGAGCCCGACCCGCAGAGCGACGACCAGCTGCTCGATGCGCTCAAGACGCCCGCTGCCCAGATGGACTTCGCGTTCATCGAGGACGACGCCGCGTTGCGCGCCGCGATCGAGGACGACAACTTTGGCCGCTGGCGCGTCTTCCTCCACCCGGAGCAGCGCGACTACGCATTCAAGGACCGCTCGGGGTCGTTCCGCCTCTCGGGCGGCGCCGGAACCGGAAAGACGGTCGTCCTCCTCCACCGTGCGCGACACCTCGCGCGAAAGAACCCCGCGGAACGTGTCGTCCTCACGACGTACAACAAGACGCTTGCCTCGTCGCTGCAGGAGACGTTGCGGCTTCTCGACCCGACGGTGCCGATCGCGAAGAACCTCGGCGATCCCGGCGTGTACGTCGCCGGCGTCGACGCGCTCTCGCGCCGCGTCCTCACCAAGGCCGAGGACGTCCACGTGGCGTCGGCCGCCTGGGGCGAGACCGTCGCCGCCGTTCTCGGGCCCCGCTCGCCCTACGTCCTCGATCTCACGGCGGCGGCGAGGTGGGACGCCGTCGTCTCGGCCGCCGGTCCCGACCTCGCACCCGAGCTCCGGAGCCAGGCGTTCTTCGTGGCCGAGTACGCGACCGTCATCGTCCCGAACCGGATCACCACGCGCGACGAGTACCTGCGCGTGCGCCGTCCGGGACGCGGCGTCGCGCTGAACCGGATGCAGCGCGTGGCCGTGTGGAAGGTCATCGAGGCGTACCGGGCCTCCGCCGACGCCGCGGGGTCGACCGACTGGGACGAGAAGGCGATGATCGCCGCCACGCACCTCGACGCGATGGCCGCCGCAGGCCACGCGCGGCTCGCGGACCACGTCCTCGTCGACGAGGCCCAGGACCTCGCGCCCGCACGCCTGGTGTTCCTGCGGGCGCTCGTCGGCCAGGGGCCCGACGACCTCTTCCTTGCCGAGGACTCGCAGCAACGGATCTACGGGCAGAAGGTCGTTCTCTCCCGATATGGCATCAACATCCAAGGGCGGTCGCGCCGCCTGAAGCTCAACTACCGCACGACGGCCCAGGTGCTGCGCTACGCCGTCGGTGTGCTCGCAGGTGAGGAATGGGTCGACATGGAGGCTCAGGACGCCGCTGCCTCCGGATATCGCTCCGCCCGGTCCGGGCCGGTGCCCCGCGAGGTGAGGGCGGCCTCGCTCCTCGACGAGTACGAGCAGGCAGCCGAGCTGGTCCGCGGCTGGCGGGACGGTGGCGATCCTCCCGAGACGATCGGCGTGCTGGTCCGCACCAACCACATCGGCGACAAGGTCGTGCACGCTCTGAGCGAGCGTGGCGTCAAGGCGAAGTTCATCCAGGACGACGCCGCGACCGGATCGGGCAGCGTGCTCGTCATGACGATGCACCGCTCCAAGGGGATGGAGTTCAAGCGCGTCGTGCTCTTCGGCGTCTCGTCGGACGAGGGCGGATGGGGATCCAGTCTGTCTTCGCTCCCTGAGGCCGATCGGGCGGACGGCGAGCTGCGCGAGCGATCGCTGCTCTACGTCGCGGCGACCCGCGCCCGCGACGAGCTCGCGATCCTCTGGAACGGCCGTCGCAGCGACCTGCTCCCTGCACCGCTCCAGACCTCGGCAACGGCATAGTCTCCAGGCAACCTTGGTAGCTGACCTCGACTCACCAGGAGATCCACATGGGCCGCGTCGCGTTCGTCTCCGTGAACCAGACCTTCTCGTCAACGATGAACGTCGCCCAGGTAGCTGAGGTCGCGCGGAAGGCTTGGCCACTGAGCCTCGCGAAGGCACGGGAGTGCGACACCCTCGTCGCAGTCGCCCGCGGTGTCGCGGTAGCGTCGTGGCGCGTCCTCGACGCCTACGCGACCGACGAGACCTACGAGACGAACGGAGGCCCTCGACCGAGGATCGCCTTCGACCTTGGCGAGGCACTGCCCGTGCTTCCGGAGTACGGGGAGTTCAACGCACTCGACAACCTTCGGCGCGGCGTGACGACCGTGGAGTGGGGATGGGCCCCATCGGCAGAGGCCGCGGGGCCGGACCCGCAAGCCTGAGATGCGGCAGCGCGGGCGCTCGCGCCGCATCAACCAGGACGGGGTGCATCGTCTCGTGCTGGGGCGCTTCGATCGGACCTCCGGTCACCCGCACTCGTCGCAGATACCGCTCACCGGGAGCTGCACGAAGCACGTCCGGCACACCTCGCCGCCACGTTCCGCGGCTCCAACGCGTGCCGTACCGCCTGCGGAGCCCGCGAACGTCGGCATCTCGTGGCGCTGGTACCCACCTTCGGCGAGCCGAACGTGCACGAACCCCTTGTTCAGGTAGGCGGCGACAGGCCGCTCATCTCGGAAGCCCGCGGCGATGTAGGACCGTGACTGCGGTGCCCAGATGCGCTCGAAATCCACGCTCGCGGTGAGGTCCTGCATGAGCCGCCGGTTCTCCACGGGGAACTTCAACGCCTCGAACGCCCGGTCGAGGGACGGGTACTCGACGCGACCGATCCCCCGGATCTCCTTGTCGCACTCGCTGCACAGCTCCAGGTCGGCACGATCCCGGTCGTCAGCGACCACGAGCTTCGCCGGGTCCGTGCTCTGCAGATGACTGCACCCGCGGACGTGGAGCTTTCCACGCCCCTGCGTCCGGTACAGCTCGGCGCTCGCTACCAGCTTGTCCTGCGCGCTCATCGCTCTCCTCGATCGGTCGGTCTGCGCTGTGGGGGCCACGCTCTGATGGCTGCCCCGCGCCGCCGGGCACTCAGAGTACGGCGGCCACCCCACCCAGGGGACCTGCCGCGGCCTGCACCACGGTCGTGTAGCAGTAGAAGCCTGGCACGCGCTCGCCGACACGGAAGGTGACCTTGTTGAGCTGACCCTTCCGGTTGGCGATGACGCTCCACGGCAGCGGGCCACGCGCCGCCGCGTCGACGAACTGCTGCAGCGCCGCGCGCGACGAGTCCACGTTGAGGTAGACCGGCACGCCGCGCACGGTCGCCCAGACGACCGCTCGCCCCCCGAACGTGCCCACGTCGGCGAGCGTCGGCGCGCCCGACGCGAGCACCGACCGCACGTGCGCCAGCAGGTGCTGCTCGTCGAACGGGTCGTCCTTCGTCCCGCGGGGAGCGGGCACCGCTGCCGGCCCGGCGCTGCGACGACCGACCGCGGAGCTCCCACGAGCTGGTACGGGACCACCGGCCGCGGCGCGGTCCGCCTCCGTGCACATCTGGTCGCCGGTTTCACCCGCGCGGGATCCGAGCACGGCGGTGTCCATGTCGCCGGCCGACCTACGCTGGCGCCGTGACATCGTCGGTGATCGTCCCTCCGGTCCTGACGCCTCCTCTCCGTGGCGAGGCCGTCAAGCATCTTCGCCGCTACTTCGGCCCCGTGGGCGGGACGACGGGCTGGGCAGGTTCGCGCTTCGAGCGGCTGGCCGGCGGTGGTGACCGCCCGGAGACGGTCGACCGGTTCACGGCGGACGACCTCGTCGCCGTCTCGCTCCTTTCGGTGAACGTCCCGCCGCACGGGGCCATCGATCTCCTCGAGACCCGCGCGGACGAGTTCGCGCAGCTGCTCGCCGAGATCCCGCACGATGTCGAGATCGTCGACCTGGAGTCGATCCCCGACGACTGGGCTCCGGGCCGACTGTGGAAGACGCTGCGCGACATCCACGGGATCGGTTGGGTCACCGCCGGCAAGCTCCTGGCACGCAAGCGACCGCGGCTCGTTCCGGTCTACGACACCGTCGTCCGGGCGGCGGTCCAGCCGACCGCCTCCTTCTGGGAGGCCCTCCGCGCGGAGCTCCGCGCGGACGACCGCGCCCTCCACCGGCACCTCGTCTCGCTGCGCGACGAGGCCGGCATCGGCGACGACATCTCGGCGCTGCGCGTCTTCGACGTCGTCGTGTGGATGCACCACCGCTACCTCGTGCCCACCGCCGACTCGGAGGTCGCCCGATGACCGCGGGTCACCTCTTCGTCGTCAACGGCCGCCTCGAAGCACTGAGCGCCGACGCCGTCGTCATCCCGACCGACGCGGGGTTCCGCGTCGAGCGCTGGTGGCGCGACGCGGCCGGACTCGATCCCGCGACCACGTGGAGCCAGGTCGAGCCAGCGGGATGGGGACGGGGTGCAGCCCTCCCCGCGCGGACGTCTCGCCGCAGCACCAAGAACCGGCCCGAGGTCTGGTTCCTCGACGCCGTCGCCACCACGCCTGCCGGCGTGGGCGACGCCGCACGCCGTGCCGTCGAGGCGATCGTCGAGCACTCCGGCGACCGCCTCCGCGCCGCTGCCGAGGCTGCGGGCCGCGACCTGCCGCTCGTCGCGCTGCCGGTCGTCGGGACCGGCTACGGCGGCCACCGGCTGCGCCGCGGCCAGGTCATCTCCGCACTCCTCAACACCCTGCACGACGCCGCACGCGACCTGGGTGTCGACGTCACCCTGGTCGCGTCGAACCGAGCGGACTACTCCGCGCTCCAGCACCGCCGTCGCGTGCTCGCCCGGCCCACGGGTCTCGCTGACCACGTCACCGACCGCGCCCGGGACCTCGGCGCGCACGCCGCCCGCGGTGAGCTCGCCCTGTTCTTCGGTGCCGGCGTGAGCATCGCCGCGGGCCTCCCGTCGTGGAGCCACCTGCTGACCGAGCTCGTCGTGAGGCTCGACCTGGACGGCGACGTACGCGAACGTATGAAGGATCTCGGCCCGCTCGAGCAGGCGGAGCTCATCCAGGTCGCGCTCGCGGACCGGTCCGCACGGGCCAGGTCGGACACGCAGAAGGCGCTCGGCGCTCGCGTCGCGAGCATCATCAAGGCCGCGTCCGCCCGTCCCAGCCTCTCCCATGCCCTCCTCGCGAGCATGCGCGTGCGTGAGGCCGCGACGACCAACTACGACCAGCTCTACGAGCAGGCCGTCACGGCCGCGGGCGGCCCGACCGACGGGCTGCGGGCCGACATCGACCGGCTCCCGTGGGACCGAACGAGCACGGGACGGCCGTGGCTCCTCAAGATGCACGGCGACGTGGAGCACCCCGACTCGATCGTGCTGTCCCGCAGCTCGTTCGTGCACTACGACAACCGGTGGAAGCCCGTCGGATCCCTCGTCCAGTCGTTGATGATGACGAAGCACCTTCTCGTCGTCGGGGCGTCCATGACCGACGACAACCTGCTGCGGTTCGCCTACGAGGTGGCCGGCCTCCGGGCGAGCGTCGAGAAGCACGACCCGGCCGCTCCTGAGATCGGCACGGTCCTCCATCTCGCCGACGACGCGGCGTTCAGCCGCCTGTGGAAGGGCCGGTTCGACGTCGTCGTCCCGACCCTGGAGGCCGAGGAGCGCGCCGCGACCGTGACGCCTGACCCGTCCGAGTCGGACGACGCACGGCGCGACCGCGAGGCGACCGAGCGGCGTCGAGCCGCACGGGCCCTGACCGTCCTCCTTGACGTCGTCGCGATGCACGCGGAGCGCGAGGCACCCCACCTCCTCGACGCGCGGTACGTCGACGAGCGCGGCGAGGAGGCGGCATCGCTCGTCACCGACCTGAGGAACCTGGCGAGGACTGCCCGCCAGATCGGCGCCGACGACGCCTGGACCCAGCTCGCCGACGCCCTCGACCAGTTCGGTGCCGGGTCGACCGACGGCTGAACCACGCCCGGCGCACGACGCCGTCGTCCACCGCGGACGTCCACGGCGAGGCTCAGGCCGGCGACCACTCCTGCGCCCGGGCGAGGCGGCGGCGGACCGCTTCTCCCCCGATCTCCTCGATCCACGAGCGGTCGCCCACGACGACCAGGAGCGACCGCGCCCGGGAGAGCCCGGTGTAGAGCATCTCGCGCGCCCGGACGACGTCGCGGACACCGTTGACGGCCAGCACGACGACCGGACGCTCGAGGCCCTTGAACCCGAGGACGTGCCCGTAGAACACGTCGTCCTCGGCGAAGAACGCGTCCCAGTAGGCGGCGTGGCCGCCCGCCTCGACCTCGTTCACCTGCTGCGGGTGCCGACGCCCGGTCGCGAGCAGCGCGAGCTGTCCGCTCCCCCACCCCTCGTCGAGCAGGGCCTCCACCGCGTCGTCCGCAGCGCCGACGGCGTCGGTCGCAGGGACGTCGACGACCCGGACGGGCGGCCCCTCCATGCCGCGCGGTGTGATCCGCTCCGGCGAGAGCGCCCCGAACACCTGGGCGATCTGCTTCGTCGATCGCAGGTTCTCGTGCAGGGTCACCGGCACGAGCTCCAGCGGGACGCGTCCCTCGCGAGGGAAGACGCGCTGCGCGTCGTCCATGAAGACGTACAGACCGCCGGAGTCCTGGTCGCGCAGGCAGCGCAGCAGCGACGGCCACCAGAGGTCGCCGAAGTCCTGCGCCTCGTCGACCACGACCGCGTCGAAGAGGTCGGCCGCGCCGCGTGCGTCGGCGAGCGCGCCGAGCGCGAGCGGCAGCCGCCGCTCCCAGTAGTCCGGGTCGTCGTCGGCGCCGGGATCCGCCCCCCAGGCCAGCGGCAGGTCGTGGAAGAGACCGACGTAGGCGGGACGGTCGCGTGCCGGCCACTGCTCGACGATCCGCTCGAAGTAGCGACCGAGTCCGCGCGAGTAGCACAGGAGGGCGACCCGCTCGCCGGCTCGCGCTCGCCGTCGCGCCTGTTCGAGAGCGAGCCACGTCTTGCCACACCCCGCGCCGCCCACGACGCGCATCCGGTGCACCTCCGAGAGCGCGTCGAGCGTGCGGGACTGGTCGCGGGTCATCTGCTCGAGCCGCGTCTCGTGCTGCGCCGCGAGCGCCAGGTGCTCCGCCTGGCTGGGAAAGCCCCCGGTGAGCGACTCGACGAGGTCGGGGACGTCGTCGAGGGCGAGCGGCGCGTGCCCCTGGCCGTGGCGCTCGATCGCGTGCTTGACGCGGTCGGCCACGCCGAGCGGCCGCTCCAGGTCCGTGCGGTCGACGAGCATGTCTCGCGGCAGGTCGAGCGACGACCAGTCGGCCGGCACGTACCGGTGCGGCAGAGCGACGAGGTGCGCGGTGCGCGCCCCGCCGGCCCAGAGGCCGCGACGACGCAGCAGCGCCTGGAGCGCGTGCCGGGCCCCCTGCACCTGACGGACCGGGTCGATGCGGTGCCTACGGTCGCCGCTGCCCTGGTACCACGCGCCCTCGTGCCGGTCGACGTAACCGCCCTTGACCTCGATCGCCGCGATCCCGACTCCCGGCCACGCGACGAGCACGTCGATCTCGTACTCGTGCTCGTCCTCCTGGAGGTGCAGGCCGTGGACGACGACCGCGTCGTCCGGCAGCTGCGCGACGAGCGCCTCCCACACGGCACGCTCTGCGCCGCCGTCGTCGGGAAACGTCGGGTCGGGGGGATACGCGTGCGGCATGACCCGTTCGTACCGCACCGGCCCGATGACGTCACGGGTGCCGGCGGGACGGTGCGCCACCCTCATCAGATTTCACCCGCCGTCGCGGAGGCGACCACGCTTGCGGGATGCACGGCACGCACCCACGCGAGGTAGGCCGCGCGGCGGGCGGCGTCGTCGAAGCTGCCGTGGGCTGCCCAGTGGTCGTGCCAGGTGAAGAGGCGCTCGGGCCGCGAACGCATCGCGTCCTCGATGATGCCGTCCTGGACCGTCCGCCGGCCCCAGTACGGCGCGCTCGGGTCGAGCCGGAGGACGGGGAGACCCGTGGCGCGCGCCAGGCGCCACCGCTCGGGAAAGACCAGCGTCACGAAGGCGCGCATCCGTGGTTTCACCGGGTCGTCCTGGTGGCGCGGCGCGAGCGACGGCACGCCCAGTGCCGAGGTGAGACGCGAGTCGACGGCGAGGCAGTCCGCGCACACGGAACGCTGCACCCGCAAGGTCCCGTGGGAGTACGAGCGACCCCTCAGGCACACCTGGCACAGGGTCAGTCCGGCGCCGACGGCGCACGTGCGGGACGGCGTCGGGCGCGGGACGCCGGTGTGGACAGGGCAGATCAGCCCGCCGTCGGCGGTGAGGAGGACGCGGCACGCGTCGTCGGTGCGGACCCAGTGGGTGAGGACGGACATCGGTACAGCCCTTCGTTCAGGGTCGACGACCGGTCGGCGCGCACCATCGCGGTGCGGTCGAGGCGGACGTCGACCTCGCACTTCCCTCGGCCGGTCGGCCGGGGGCCGGTCTTCCTCCTGGGGCACCGTGCGCGAGGGGCGCGGTTGCCGGACCAGCACGCGGAGGGCGTATCGCTGGACACTCGTGACCTGGGCAGATGTCTACCTCATCCGCTGACGGACAGCAAGAACGCTCCCCGTGTCCGCCGGGCTCCACGCCCTCGGAGCGGTGCCGAACCCGGGTCGCCTCGCAGCACCCTCTCCCCACCCGCGCAACGCGCGTCCAGCACAGGGTCGTCTCGGCGGAAACGGGGTGAGGTCTCCGATGGCCAGGAACTGCTCGGCCGATGAGCCGGCGAAGTCGCCCGGTGGCGCGCCGTCAGCGGCCATCCAACATCCCGATCGCGACGCCGACCACCAGCACCGCCACGATGACGACGACGCACCACAGCACCCCGACGAGCCCAGACCGAGGCCCGTCGGGCCGTCCGCCGTCGTCGGGCGACCCGTCCTCGCGCCGCGGGTCGTCGGGCTGTCGCTCCATACCGCCAGGACACCACGCCCACCGCGGACGAGCGCGGGCGGAGCGGCCGGCACACCGCCGACGCGCGAGCCCCGGCACTGCTCCGTAGTCTCGCGGGATCCCTGGTTCCGGCGAAAGGTGACCCCATGACCGACGCCTCGACCCCTCCCCCGGCGACGGGCCGCATCGTGCTCCTCGGCGCGACGGGCTACACGGGCACGCTCGTCGCGCACGAGCTCGTGGCCCGCGGCGCGCGGCCCGTGCTCGCGGGTCGGTCCGAGGACCGGCTGGACGCGCTCGCCGCGGACCTCGCCACGGAGACACCTGCCGCGACGGCACCGTCCGCGGCCCGCCACCGCGCCGAGCCCACGGGCTCGCCTGAGGCCGTGAGTCCGCCGTCGGGCACCTCGGCGCGAACGCCGCTCGAGACTGCGGTCGCCGACGTCGACGACGCGCGGACCGTGCGTGCTCTGGTCGGACCGGGCGACGTGCTGGTCTCGACGGTCGGGCCGTTCGGGCGGCACGGTGGTCCGGCGGTCGAGGCCGCGATCGACGCGGGCGCGGTGTACCTCGACTCGACGGGCGAGCCGGCGTTCATCCGGCGCGTGTTCGACGAGCTCGGGCCGCGCGCCCGGCGCACGGGCGCGGCGCTGCTCACGGCGTTCGGCCACGACTGGGTGCCCGGCAACCTCGCGGGGGCGCTCGCGCTCCAGGAGGAGGGCGCCGACGCGGTGCGCCTGGAGATCGGCTACTTCCCCACCGGCGGCGGTGTGAGCGGCGGCACGCGCGTGAGCGCGCTGGAGACGGCGCTCGAGCCGTCGTACGCGTGGCGCGACGGCGGTCTCCGGACCGAGCGTGTCGCGGCGCGCGTCGTCACGTTCGACGTCGGCCCCGGCCGGCGCGTGCGGGGCGTCACCGCGGGCGGCACCGAGCCGTTCACGCTCCCGGGGCTCGCGCCGCGGCTGCGCGACGTCGAGGTGGCGCTGGGCGTGTCCGGTCCCGCGGTGCGGCTCGCGCCCGTGGCGACGGCGGCCGCGACGGTCGCGCTGCGCGTCCCCGGGCTGGGCGACGGCCTGCGGCGGCTCGCCCGCTCGCGCAGCGGGTCGAGCGGCGGGCCGGACGAGGCGGCCCGCGCGGCGTCGCGCACGCACGTCCTCGCGGTGGCGCGCGACGCCGAGGGCAAGGTGCTGCGTCGGGCCCGACTCGACGGCCCCGACGCGTACGACCTCACGGCCCACTACCTCGCGTGGGGCGCGACGCGGGCGGCGGCCGGCGAGACGAACGGGACGGGAGCGCTAGGCCCGGTCCAGGCGTTCGGCCTCCACTCGCTGCTGGCCGCGACCCGCACCGCCGGCACGACGGTGACCACCAACCGCTGACCACCACGCCCTCACCGACCGTCGACCACGGGGTTGCCGACCAGAAACAGCCGCAAGAGGTCGCCATCCCCGTGTTCGCCTGGAGAGGGGTGGGTAGGACGGGGCGGCAGGTGGTTCCGTCGAGGCAGGGCGATCGTAGGATCGGGGTGATGTCTGACCACACGATGGGGGCGCCGTCCGCCCCTCATGACGAATCGCCCCTGCCGCCGTCCGCCGCGCTCGCGCGCAAGACCGCGGACCCGAAGGCCATCCTGCGGCTGGTGGGCAACGACGAGTCCGTCGACGACCTGCCGCGCACGCCCGAGGGGCTCATGGAGCCGCCGTCGGGCGTCGGGACGAAGATCCGCAACGGGGTGCTGCTCGCGCTGCTGTCGGGCGGGTTCGTCTGGCTCGTGACGGTCAACGCGTGGGACCACGACGGCTTCTTCCCGTGGTTCTGGAACGTCGTGTGGACGATCTTCCCGTGGGTCTTCCTCGGCCCGATGTGGGCGGGCTACGCGCGGTCGCTGCGCCGGTCGCGCGACGACGCCCCGCTCTACGCGCAGTACCACCGCGACCGCCTGGCGGCGACGCGCGAGGCCGGGGTCGTGACGGCGTCGGTCACGGACCGGACGGAGTCGGGCGGCGTCGCGCACTGCGCCGTGCGCGTGCGGCACGGGGCGCTGACGACGACGGTCACGCGCCTCGCGCCGGTGACGAACCTGCTCCCGTCGGAGGTCCCGCAGCCCGGCGACCCCGTGGTCGTCTGGCGCCTGCCCGGGGAGCGGGTCGTGGTGCAGGCCCGCCGCGACCGCACGCGCGCGCTGCACGACGCCGCCCGGGCCGCGGGCGCGACCGTCGCCGACGCACCGGTCGCCGACGACCCGACGACCGACGTGGACGCCCCCGCGTGGGGCTCGCCCACGCGCTCGTCGTCCTCGACGACCACCACGTACACGACGACCCGCATGACCCGCGGCGCGGGCGCCCCCGAGGTGACCGTGCAGCACGGCGTCACCGCGGCGCTCGCCGAGCTCGCGAGCCTGCACGCCGCCGGCTCCCTCACCGACGACGAGTTCACCGCCGCCAAGCGGATGCTCCTCGGCGGCTCCTGAACCGACGAGCCCCCGAGCCGCCGAGCCGCCGAGCCGCCGAGCACGAGGTTGCTGGCGGTATCGCCGCGAGAACGACAGCGACGTCGTGCTCGGCGCCGACCCGAGCACCCGGCAGACTGTCCTCCGTGAGCAGCAGCCGCCGACCCCGGCAGCCGTACCGGCCGACGATGGTGTGGACCGCCGTGCGGGGCGGCGTGCGCGGCCGCGAGCGCCTGACGCCCGTCGTCGACTACCTCGCGGTGCTGCTGATCCTGCTCGCGCTGTGCGGTGGCGCGGTGGCGTTCGCGGTGTGGCTCCTGCGGAACGACGAGGGGTTCGCGGCCGCCCTGATCGGCATCGTCGCCCTCGCCTTCGGCGGCGGGCTGCTGGCGTACGTGCGCGGGCCGTCGAAGCGCGCGGTCGTGCTGCGGCCGCACGAGGTCGAGCTGCCGGTGGGCCGCGCTGAGGTGGTCCGGGTCGTCGTGCGGTGGGACGACGTCGCGCGCGTCCACGTCGTCCCGGGCGAGGGGCGCCCGTCGCTCCGGGTCGAGCTGCACGACGGCGCGCGGGCACGCCACGCGGAGGGCGAGGACCTGCTGCAGGGCCGGCCCGCGCACGGGCCGGACCCCGACCCCGTCGTCGTGACGGACGCCGAGGCGGTCGCGCGCGTCCTGCGGCACCTGCTCGACCACCCGGAGGACCGCGCGCGCCTCGCCCAGCGCGGCGGGCTCGGCATCGTCCTGGCCTTCGTCCGCCCGGTGTACGGCGAGCCGCCGGCCTGACCCGGCCGCGCGGCGTCGGGCAGCCTGGCCGTCCCGCCCACAGCCCGACGGCGCGGCGCGCCCCTCCCGGGCGCCCCTCCCCGCGGGGCAGGCCGAGCACGACCCTGCGCGCGGTCGAGAACGACCTTGTCGTCGGCATCCCGCCCATGGCGACAGCAACGTCGTGCTCGGCGGACCGGGGGTGTCCGGTGCATCGGGGGTGTCCGGCGGGCCGGGGGTGTCCGGCGGGCCCCGGGTGGCCCGGGGACGACGACGGCCCGGGCCCGCTCCTGGAGGGAGCGGGTCCGGGCCTTCGCCGGTCGGACTGCTGGTGGGACGGGTGCTGTCAGCGGCGACCGATGTCGGACAGCTGGGCCGCCGTGATGACGAGGTCACGCTCGGCGTCGTCGAGGACGCCGTCGAGGACGAGGTCCTCGGTCACGAGGCTCACGTGGTCGACGAACTCGCGGTGCGTCGCGTACTCGTCGTTCTCGGCGACGTGGTCGTTGACCGTGCAGCCGGTGCCGTCGTCGTAGTTCTGCACCGTGCTGTCGTGGCCGTCGATGATCACGGTCGGGCGGATGTCCGAGCCGACGCAGCGGTCGCGCACGAGCTTGAGGACCGTGAAGGTCACCTCGCCGCTCGTGACGTTCCCGACGCCGTCGACCGCGCGGTACCGGACCACGTGCTGGCCGTCGGCCGCGAACGCGACCGGGGCCGCGTAGCGCTGCCACGCGCCGTCGTTGGCCTGGAACTCGATGCGGTCCACGCCCGACTCCTCGTCGACCGCCGTGAGCGTGACGCGCGCGCTCGCGACGAAGTCGCCGTCGCGCGTGCGGCTGCCGCTGACGCCCGCCGTGACGACGGGGCCGTCGGTGTCGCCGCCGGGCTCCTCGCCGCCCGCGATGACGAACGTGACCGTCTTCGGGGCGGACACGTTGCCCGCGACGTCCGTCGCGCGGTAGGTCACCGTGTGCGACCCGGGGGTGCGCACGGAGATCTGCTTGGCGTACGGGGTCCACTCGCCGCCGTCGAGCTGGTACTCGACCGACGCGACGCCGGAGTCCGCGTCCTTGGCAAGGAGGCGCACGAACACGTTGTCGAGGTACTCGCCGGCCTCGTTCTTGTCGCCGCCCATGACGCGGTGGTCGACGGTCGGGGCGACGGTGTCGCCGCCCTGGCCCGCGACGACGTCGAACGTGACGGTCGCCGGCTCGCTGACGTTCCCCGCGACGTCGGTCGCGCGGTAGGCGAGCGTGTGGCGGCCGGGCTCGTCGACGACGACGGCCCCGGTGTACTCGGTCCAGCCCGTGCCGTCGAGGTCGTACTCGACGGTCGCGACGCCCGAGCCGTCGTCCGTGGCGGTGAGCAGCACGGACGCGGAGCCGACGTAGGCGCCGTCCTCGTCCTGCTGGCCGCTGAGCTCGGTCGCGACGACGGGGGCGGTGGTGTCCTCCTCGGCCTCCGCGACGACGACGAACTCGGTGACGGTCTCCTCGGAGACGTTGCCCGCGACGTCGGTGGCCCGGTAGACGAGCGTGTGCTCGCCGGGCTCGTCGACGACGAGCGGCTCGGTGTACGGCTGCCAGCCGGCACCGTCGAGGTCGTACTCGACGCTCTCCACGCCGGACGCGTCGTCCGTCGCGGTGAGCGTCGCCGTGGCGGACCCGACGAACGCGCCGTTGCCGTCCTGCGTGCCGGTGACCTCGGCGGTGACGGTCGGGGCGGTCGTGTCGTCCTCGCCGCCGGCGACGACGGTGAACGTCACGGAGCCGACCTCGGACACGTTGCCCGCGACGTCGGTCGCCCGGAAGGACACGGTGTGCTCGCCGACCTCGGTGAACGGCACCGTGGTCGTGTACGGGAGCCACGCGCCGCCGTCGACCTGGTACTCGACGGACGCGACACCCGAGCCCTCGTCCGTGGCGTGGAGCATGAACGCGGCGGTGCCGACGTAGGCACCGGACTCGTCCTGCTGGCCCATGACCATGGGCTCGACGACCGGGGCGGTCGTGTCCTCCTCGACGTCGCCCTCGACGACGGTGAAGCTCGCGGTCTGCGCCTCGGACGTGTTGCCCGCGGCGTCGGTCGCGCGGAACTGGAGCGTGTGCGCGCCGACGGCGTCGACGACGAACGGCTCCGTGTAGGCCTGCCAGCCCGCGCCGTCGAGGTCGTACTCGACCCCGGCCACGCCGGAGTCGTCGTCGGTCGCCTCGAGCGTCACGGTCGCGCCGCCCACGTAGGCGCCGTCGCCGTCCTGCTCGCCGGTGACGAGCGCGGTCACGGACGGGGCCGTGGTGTCCTCGCCGCCGGTGCCGCCGTCGGTGACGACGAGCTCGCCCCACATCTCGCCGTGCCCGGGGATGGCGCAGAAGTAGCGGTACTTGCCCGGGGTGAAGGTGACCTGCGCCTCGTGCCGCCCGCCGTTCGCGTCGAACGGGCTCGCGAGGATGTTGAGGTTCACGTCGTGGTTGTAGCCGGGCGACGACGTGTCGAACGTGAGCGTGTGGCTCATGCCGAACGTGCTGCCGGTCGCCATGCTGTTCTCGAACACGATCGTGGCGGGGCCCGCCTCGGCCGTGGCGGGGAAGGCCTTGTAGTCGGTCACGCTGTTGTCCGCGGTCCACGTGAGGACCTGCTCGGCCGCGACGGTGGCGTCGGCGACGGAGAAGACGGACGACGGCGCTGCCGTCCCTGCGGGGGACGCGGACGCCGGGGCGACGGTGAGGACCGTCGTCGCGGTGAGCCCGGCGACCGTGGCGGCGAGGAACCGCCGCGCGCCGCGGCGGCGGACGCCGCCGGGACTGGTACGTCGTTCCATGAGGGTGCACTCCTCGGGGGGTGTCTCGGGAAGGTTCTGGGGGTGGTTCTGGGGGCTCGGTCGGACTGCGGGTACGGGCGGGGACGGCCTGGCCGGCCGCCCCCGCCCGGCGGTGCTACAGGTCCGCGACCCGGATGTCGCGGAACTCGATGAGGTCCGCGTTCCCGTGGTTCTGGAGCCCGATGAACCCGCTGTCGAACTGGCGCAGGTCGGTCGGCGGGTCACCGGCACGGGACGACTGCTGTCCCGGGGTGTTCTCCCACTCGTTGATGACGACGCCGTTGCGGATGATCGTGTACTGCTGGCCGACCACCCGGATCTCGTACTCGTTCCACTCGCCCTTCGGCTTCTCGCCGCCGGTGTTCAGGCCGAGCGGGTCGAAGTTGTAGACCGAGCCGGTCTTCTGCGGCTCGCCCGTCGGACCGTCGTAGATCTGGATCTCGTGACCGCACGAGATCGCGACCCACGCGGGCGACTGGTTGGCCGCGCACGGCACGTCGCCCGGGTCGTTCGGGTTCGGGAACCGGGTGAACACGCCCGTGTTGGCGTGGTGGTCACCCGCGGAGACGTCGCGGTACAGGAGCTTCACGGAGAAGTCCCCGAGCTCCTCGCCCGCGTACCAGAGCATCCCGAGACCGCCGCTCGACTTCAGCGAACCGCCCGGCTCGAGCGTGAACTTGCCGCTCGGTGCCTGGAACCAGTCGTACAGCGACTCCTGCGTGCCGTCGAAGATCGTGCGGTACCCGCCCGGGTCCACGCCGATCTGGGACCGCGCCGCGGCGTCGACGAGGCGAGCACGCTCGCGCTCGTCGATGCGGCTGTCGTCGTACAGGCTCTTCGCGACCGACTCGACGTGCGCCAGGAACCGGGCGTGGGTGCGCCACTCCTTCTCGTCCTGGAACAGGTCGTTCATCGTGCAGGCGCCGAGGTCGAGGTTCTCGACCGTGGAGTCGACGTCGCCGAAGAACACGGTCTCGCGCTCGTCGGGCAGGGTGCACGACGGCGAGCCGTCGGTCGTGACGGTGGCCGTCGAGCCGTCCGCGTACGTGACGGTGAGCTTGGCCTCGTAGGTCCCGATGCGGGGGTACTTGTGCTTCGGGTTGGCCTGGCGCGAGGTCTTGCCGTCGCCGAACTCCCACAGGTAGGAGACGCCGCCGGACCGCGCACCCGTGAACTGCACCGTGAGCGGGTCGCCCTGGATGCTCGTCGCGGACGCGGCCGGGGCCGGGGTCGGGGCCCCGCCCTGGTACGTGATCCGCATGAGCTTCTGGTTCGGGTCGAGGCTGAAGAAGCCGCCCGCGTAGTCGACCAGGTACAGCGCGCCGTCCGGACCGAACTTCGCGTCCATCCAGCTCTGGAGCAGCCCGTCACCACGACCGCCCGGGATGATCTGGCGGAGGTCCTCCATGAACACGGGGGCGTCCAGGTTCTCCGGGTCGACCGTCACCGCGACGCGGTTGTTCGAGTTCGACTGGTCGCCGATGAACCACTTGCCCTCCCAGTACGACGGCCACGCGACGTCGGACTCGGGGTCGACCTGCGACTGGCGGTACGTCGGACCGGACATGACGGCCTGGCCGCCGCCCCGCAGCCACGGGATGGTGTAGGTCGCCTCGTCGTCCTCGTACGTCGGGATGCCGTTGCCGCGGTCCGGGAAGACCGGCCCGCCGCCCGAGGGCGAGTACCAGATCATGTTGTTCCGTACCGGCGGGAGGTCCACGAGGCCCGTGTTGCGGGGCGACGTGTTCTTCGGGTTGTCGCAGTCGTACCAGCCGGTGAGGACGCTCGCGTCCTCGTTGCTCCGGTCGCGGTACGGCTGCTTGTTGCCCATGCAGTAGGGCCAGCCCTGGTTGCCCGCGGACGTGATGATCGTCGCGGTCTCGTACTTCGCCGGGCCGAGCTCGGGGCTCGGGCTGCCGGCGTCCGGGCCCACCCAGGCCGCCGTCAGCCAGTCGGTGTCGGGGTCGATCTGGAGGCGCGAGATGTTGCGCACGCCCATGACGTAGATCTCCGGGCGCGTCTTGTCCGCGGGGTACTCGCCCACCGGGAACAGGTTGTCGTCGGGGATCGTGTACGTGCCGTCGTCCTCGGGGTGGATCCGCAGGATCTTGCCGTTGAGGTCGTTCGTGTTGCCCGACGTGCGGCGCGCGTCCTGGAAGCTGATGCCCGCGAACTCCTGCGTCCAGTTGTTGCCGGAGTACCCGTTCGACCCGCCAGACGAGTTGTTGTCGCCCGAGCCGATGTAGAGGTTGCCCTCGCTGTCGAACGCCATGCCGCCGCCCGCGTGGCAGCAGCTGTGGATCTGCGTCTCCCACTCGAGCAGGTCGACGCGCGTGCTCTGGTCGATCGTCGGCGTCTCGGGGTCGTAGGTGAACCGCGAGACGGTCCGGTAGCCGACGCGACGCTCGCGGTCGATGTTCTCGTGCGGCATCCAGTACACGTAGAGCCAGTGGTTGGTCGCGAAGTCGGGGTCGGGCACGATGCCGAGCAGCCCCTCCTCGTTCTTCACCAGCTCGTCGCCGCTGCCGCGGTTGCCCATGACGTCGAGCGTCGTGAGCAGCTTCGCCTCACCCGTCTCCGGGTCCCACTGGTGGATCGTGCCGCAGCCGAGGCCCACGTTCGGGTCGCTCCACGGGACGATCGGGCCGGTCGGGCAGGCGCCGCGGCCGATGTAGAAGACCGTGCCGTCGGGCGCGATCGTCAGACCGTGCTGCTCGCCGTTCTGGTCGAGCGTGCCGGCCGTGTTCACCTGGGACAGGCGCTCGGCCTTGTAGTTCGACGCGATGGTCGCCTGGCAGTCGCCGCGCACCACGCCCGTCGTCCACTGGAGCGCACCGAGCAGGTGCTCGCGGAACGTCGCGTCCGCCCAGCTCTCGGGCGTGCCGCCCATGCCGGTGAAGAACGACCGGCCGCCGTCGTAGTCGCGGCACCACGAGACGGGCTGGAACGGGTTGGTCGTCGGGCCGGCGTCGGCGCCGGGCTCGAGCGTCGCGACCGTGTGCACGTCACCGGTCGGGTCGTCGGCCCAGTCGAGCCACCGGTCCTCGCGGTCCCACGTGAGCGGGAGGTCCGCCGTCGCGGGGTGCTGGCGGTCGACCAGGTCGACCGTGCGCTCCTCGAGCGGGATCTCCGGGTCGGGCTGCTCGACGGAGTCGGGGCCGTAGATCGAGAGCTCCGCGAGCTGGACCTCGGCGTCGCCGGAGTTCGCGGTGACGTCCAGCCGGTACCAGCCGTACGCGGTCTCGTTCGCGACGTCGAACGTGCGCGGCTGGAAGCGCTGCGGGAAGTCCTCGTCGGCGCGCGTGTCGAGGTCGACCCACGTCTGCCCGTCGGTCGAGCCCTGGAGCTTCCAGTTCTTCGGGTCGCGGCCCGCGGAGTCGTTCGCCGACGTGATGCCGTACTTCACCACCGCGACGGGCTGCTCCATGCGCAGCGTGAGCTGGCCCGTGCGGGCGAACGTCAGCCACTTGGTGTTGGGGTCGCCGTCGACGGCCTTGGCCGGCGTCTCTGCGGCCGGGCTGCGGCCGGTGCCGGTCGCCTCGGCGACCTTCTCCGCCGTCATCGTGGCGCCCTTGATCCGGGCGCCGACGAGGCCCTCGAACCACTTCGAGGCCTCCTGCGAGCGCGCGGCGTCGCGCACGCCGAGGAAGCCGCCGCCGCCGTTGATGTACGCCTGGAGGGCGGCCTCCTGCTCGCCGCTCAGCTCGATGCCCTCCGCGGAGAGCATGACGACGCCGCGGTACTCGCCGAGCGTCGCCGCGCTGATCATCTCCGGGTCGGACGTCGCCTCGACCTCGAAGCCGTTGGCGGCCCCGATCTCGGTGAGCGCCGCCGTCGCGTCGACGACGGGGTCGGTCTGCTCGTCGGGCGCGCCGTGGAACACGAGCACGCGCACGGGCGCGGCCGCGGCGGCCGGCGCGGCGGCGACGGACCCCGCCGCGAGGGACCCGCCCGCGCTGACCGCGGTGGTCGGTGCGGTGGCGCCGGTCTGGGCCGCCGCCGGGAGGACGGCGGCGCTCGCGACGAGCGCGACGCCCGTCAGGCCGACGGTCAGGGCCCGTAGTGCCCCCGGTCGGGAGCGCCCCCTCGTGGGGGGTGTCGATCGTCTGGAAAGCACTCTCCAACTCCTTCGTCATCGGTGCGACGCTCCCGGACGGGCCGGGAGCGGGTCCTGCCGGGTGCGGGACGGGCCGGCGGCCCGCCCCACCTCGCCGGCGGACGGTCAGTGGCCGGCGTGGCCCGTGAGGTCGACGACGGCCGGCCCGGAGCCACCGGCGGCCGGACCGCCGGGGGCGGTGGCCGGGGCGCTCGTCGTCGCGGCGGCGCCGGACGGCGCGGCCCCGGACGGGGCCGACATGGTGTGGCTGCCGTGACCCTGGAAGCGGTCGATCGACTCCTGGGCGCCCGGCGGCATCGAGCCGTCGGCGTTGCGCACGAGGAAGATGCCCGCCATGCCGCCGTCGGAGTGGAACTGGACGTGGCAGTGGTACATCCACGCACCGGGTCCGACACCGAGCCCGGCGACGACCTGGAACCCGAACGCGTCGCCCGGGTTGAGGTCCCGGTTGTCGACGACCTGGCTCGGGTCGTACTGGTCCGCGAGCAGGCCGGTGCGGTTGTTCGCCCAGCGGTGCGCGTGGAGGTGGAAGGTGTGGAGCTGGTTGCCGTGGCCGATGCAGATGAACTCGACGCGCTCGCCGAGCTTCGCCTCGAACATCGGCGTGTCCGGCGCGACCTTGTTGTTGATGGTCATGTCGTTGAAGACCATCGTGAACTGCTTCTGCGGCAGCACGTCGCCGACCCGGCGCACGACGAGCGCGCCGTAGAGGCCCGCCGCGAGGCCCTGCGTGCCGTGCTCGCCCCACGCGTGGTCGTGGTAGTGCCAGTAGCCCGCGCTGCCGGGCATCCAGATGCCGCGGTCGCGCGCCATCTTGACCGTCGACCACGTGTACGTCCGCGTCTCGCCCGGCTCGTTGAACGAGTTGTTGAACGTGCTGCCGTCGCTGTTGACGTCGTAGTTCACGCCGTGCGGGTGGATCGACAGGCGCTTGTCCGTCGTGTTGACGAGCGTGATCTCGAGGGTCTCGCCCTCCCACATCTCGAGGATGGGCCCGGGGACGGTCGCCTTGCCGCGCTCGAGCCCGTAGCCGACGAGGGTGTCGGAGATCCGCTCGGCGTACATGGTGATCTTGCGGACGCCGGTGGCTGCGGTGACGGTCGTCGCGGCGGCGGCGGGGGGCGCCGCGGCGACGCTGCCGCCGGCTCCGAGCAGGAGCGCGGCGGCGGGGCTGGCAGCGACGACGCCGGCCCCGGCGAGCAGGGCCCGCCTCGAGAGCGGCCTCGGCGCCGTCTCGGTCGTCGGGTCGGGCATGGGGGACTCCTTCCGGGCGTACGGGGTCGTCCGGGCGGTCCGTGGCGCGCCGGACCGGCGGGACGGCGGTCGCCGCCCCGCGTGCCGGCGCGCTCGGGCGCGCGGAGGTTCCCCGAGGTGGTGCGGGGGGACTCTGAGCAGCAGGACTGGGTGGTGCGGGGGTGTCCCGCGGTCGCAGAGGGTCGAGAGGGTGCTCGGTCGTGCGGGGCTCGACCCGGGCCGGTGGGAGACCGGCCGTGGGCGAGGTCCGGGGCCGTCGTGGCCCCGCCGGGGTGCGCGTCGGTGCGTACCGCTCGGCTGTCGGTCCGGACGACGGGCTCCCCTGCGCCGACGTCCGGCCCCCTGGTCGGTTCCAGGGGCAACGAGGTTCATGACACCGCAGTCAGTGCATGGATGTCAACAGGTAGGCGAAAGTTGTGTCGACAACAAGCAAAAGTCCACGGCCGATCGACACTTGTCTCCGGAGCGGCCCTGGACGGGGCTCGAGCACGCCCCGGACGGGTGTGCGACACGGCGTCGTGGTGGAGTGACCGCGTGACTCGCGACCTCCCCGCGTGGTCCGTCCGGGAGTCGGCCCTCGACGTCGACGACCCGGCCACGGCCGCGTCCCTCCTGTCCCTCGCCAACGGGTACGTCGGCGTCCGCGGCACGCTCGACGAGGCGGACCCCGACGACGACCCCTCGACCCTCGTCGCCTCCGTGCACGAGGAGTTCGAGCAGACGTACGCGGAACGCGCGTACGCCTACCCCGAGGTCGAGGAGCGCCTCGTGCCGGTCGTCGACGCGTGGCGGGTCGGCTGGTCCGTCGACGGCGAGCCGGTCGACGTCCGGACCGACGACCCCGCCGGTCCCGACGGGACGGTCGAGGCGCACGAGCGCGTGCTCGACCTGCGCCGGGGCGTGCTGCGGCGCGAGCTGCGCTGGACCGCGCCGTCGGGCGGGAGCGTCACCCTGCACAACGAGCGGCTCGTCCCGCTCACCCGGCGCGAGGTCGTCGCGTCGCGCTGGCGCGTGCACGCGCACGGCGACGTCACCGTCACCCTGCGCCCGGTGCCCGGCTGCGCCCACGGCGGGCAGGACCCCGGCCGCGAGGCGCCCGGGCTGGTCACCGTCTCGTGCCGGCACGACGCCGAGGGGTCGTCCGTGCGGCAGCGCACCGTGCGCTCGGAGCGCGGCGTCGCCGTCGAGACCGCGCACCTCGTCGACGCGGCGGACGGCGTCCGCCCGCGCTGGCACCACCGCGGCGGCGCCGCCGTCCTCACCGTCGACCTGCGCACCGACGAGTGGCTGGAGGTCGTCGTCCTCGCCGCCTACGCGGGCGGCGCCGACGCCGACGCGCTCCCCGCGCACGCGCACTCCGTGCTCGCCGCGGCCGTCGACGCGGGCTGGGACGCGCTCGAGCGCGAGCAGGCCGACGCCCTCGCCGTGGTCTGGGAGCGGGGCGACGTCGAGCTCGACGGGGACGACGAGATGCAGCAGGCGCTGCGGCACGCCCTGTTCCAGGTGGTCCAGGCGTCGGCGCGCGTCGAGGGCGTGGGCGTGCGCGCCAAGGGCCTCACGGGCACCGGCTACGCGGGCCACGCGTTCTGGGACTCGGACACCTTCGTGCTCCCCGTCCTGGACCACGTGCTGCCCGACGCCGCGGCCGCGCACCTGCGCTGGCGGCACGCCACCCTCCCCCACGCGTGCGAGCGGGCCGCCGAGCTGGGCCTGCCCGGCGCCGCGTTCCCGTGGCGCACCATCAGCGGACGCGAGTCGTCGGGCTACTGGCCCGCGGGCACCGCCGCGTTCCACGTCGCCTCGGCCGTCGCGCTCGCCGCCGTCCGGCACGTCGCCGCCACGCACGACGACGAGCTCGCCCGGGACGTCGCCGTCGACCTCGCGGTGCAGACGGCGCGGCTGTGGGCCGGGCGGGGCCACCACACCGCCGCCGGCTTCCGCATCGACGGCGTGACCGGGCCCGACGAGTACACCGCCGTCGTCGACAACAACACGTACACCAACCTCATGGCCCGCAAGAACCTGCGCGCGGCGGACGAGCTGTGCGAGCGGTTCCCGGAGCAGGCGGCGCGGCTGGACGTCACCGCCGACGAGCGCGCGGGGTGGCGGCGCGCGGCCGACCGGATGGTCGTCCCGTACAACGCGGAGCTCGGCGTGACGGAGCAGTCGCAGGACTTCACGCGCCACGCCCACTGGGACTTCGAGTCGCGCGGCACCGCGCGGTTCCCGCTCGACGACCACGTGCACTACGTCGAGCTGTACCGGCGGCAGGTCGTCAAGCAGGCCGACCTCGTGCTCGCCCTGCACGCCGCACCCGAGGAGTTCACGCCCGAGCAGCGCCGCCGCGACTTCGACTACTACGAGCCGCTCACCGTCCGCGACTCGTCCCTGTCCGCGCCCGTGCAGGCGGTCGTCGCCGCGGAGATCGGGTACGTCGAGCTCGCGTACGACTACGCGCGCGAGTGCGCGCTCCTCGACCTGTGCGACCTGCGCGGCTCGACCGACGGCGGGCTGCACGTCGCGTCGCTCGCGGGCGCCTGGACCGCCGTCGTCACGGGCATCGTGGGGCTGCGGCACGACGACGACGGGCTCCGCCTCGCCCCCCGGCTCCCGTCCCGGCTCACGCGGCTCGCGCTCGCCGTCCACCACGGCGACGCCCGGGCGCGCGTCGAGGTCCGGCCCGACGGCGTCACGTACCGCCTCGAGTCGGGCGAGCGGCTGCGGGTCGTGCACGGCGACGAGCCGTTCGAGCTCACGCCCGAGCACGCGGTCTTCGAGCGGCCCCTGCTCGCCGGGATCCAGGACCCGCCGCCCGCGCAGCCGCCCGGCCGCGCGCCGCTCTTCGCCGCCTCGTAGGGGGCGGGCCCGCTCGCGCCGCGTCGTCGGCGCGACCGGGTCGCGTCGTCAGCCCGCGAGCGCCTCGCGCAGGGCCGCCGCGAACGCGGCGGGGTCGTTCGCGGGCGACCACTCGTTGACCATGAAGCCGCCGTGGTCGCCCGGGAACGTCACCGGCTCGACGCCCAGGAGGGCGGCGAGGGCCGCGCCGCCCCGCCACGCGAGCGTGCCCTCCCCGGCGGCGCTCACGGCCGGGACGATGCGGGTCGTCGCCGCGCGCAGGGCGTCGCCGTCGGGCGCCCACGACGGCATGGTGGCCAGGTTCCGGCCGAGGAGCAGGTCGTCGCGCGACCCGTCGTCCTCCGTCGGGAAGCCGAACATCGCCGGGTCGGGCGCCGGGCGGTCGAGGTAGTCCGCGGGCAGCGGCCCCACGTGGCTGACGAGCGCGACGAACTTCGCCATCGCAGGCCCGAAGCCCTCGCGGCGGTACGTCTCCACGATGTCCGCCTGCACCGCCGTCGCGGTCGCGGCGTCCTCCAGGAGCGGCGTGATCGGCGGCTCGTGCGCGACGAACGTCCGCACCTCGCCCGGGTGCCGCTCGATCCACGAGAGCCCGACGACGCCGCCCCCGCTCGACCCGAACACGTCCACCGGCCCGAGCCCGAGCGCGGCCACCACCTCGTGCAGGTCGTCCGCGTGCCGCTCGACCGACACCTCGCCGTCGCTGGCGAGCGTGCTGCGCTCCGTGCCGCGCGGGTCGTACGTGACGACCACCCGGTCGTCGATCAGGTCCACGAGCTGCCCGAACCCCGACGCCGCCATGGGCGAGCCCATGACGACGAGCGGCGGCAGGTCGCCCGGCGCCGCGGGGGTCCGGACGTCGTAGGCCAGGACGGCTCCCGGCACGTCCAGGGTGTGGCTCGTGGTGCGGGTCGTGGTCTCGCTCATGGCGTCCTCCGTGTCGTCGTCCCGCCGCGCGTCGCGGCAGGTCCCGTGCGTAGAGACGGCGCCCGTCGCCGGAACTGAGCGGTCCGCGCGGCCCCGCGTTGCCACTACCCTCGCAGGATGCCGTCATCGAGGACCGTGCCCGCCGTCGTCGCCGCGGGGACGCTCACCGCGGTGCTCTGGGTCGTCACCGGGCGGGTCGCGGACTGGCTCGCCGGGGCGGCGCACGCCCTGCCCGCCGGGCTCGTCCGGACGCTCCTGCCCCACCCGACCGGCGTCGTCACGGGCGGTCAGCAGGTGTCGGGCAGCACCGTGCTCACGGCCGCCCTCGCGGGCGGGCTCGTCGCGCTCGGCACGCACCTCGTGCTGCGGCGCCTGCCCGCGGGAGAGGGTCGCTGGGCCGCGTTCCTCGCCGTGTGGGGCGCGGCCGTGCTCGCGTCCGCGCTCGCCGCGACGGCGGCCTGGTTCGCGGGCGTCACGCTCGCCTGGCGCGCGGACACGATCACCCGGTTCGTCGCGACCGCGCTCGGCGGCTGGTGGGGGTTCGTCAACGGCCCGCTCGTCGCCGTGACGGTCGCCGTCGCGCGCGCCCTCACCGACCGCCACGACGACCCCGCCGGCACCCGTCACACCCGGACGCCGACGCGCGTGCGCGCGTGGCCCGCCGCGCTCGCCGCGGGCACGGCGACGGGCGTGCTGTGGGCGGCCGCGGGCGTCGGGCGCACGACGCTCCCCGGCGCCGCGGACCCGCAGTCGCCGTGGGGCGTGGCGCGCGACGTCGTGCTGCTGCCCTCCGCCCGGATCGCCGTCGACCGGGCGGCGCTCCTCGCCGACCCCGTGCACCTGCTGCTGCCCGTCGGCGTCGGGCTCGCGGCCGGGCTGCTCACGGCGCTCGCCGCGCGACGCCTGCCGCCGGTCGAGGGCCGCGCGGCGCTGCTGCTCGCGGTGTGGCTCGCGTGCGCCGGAGGTGCGGCCCTCGCCGCGGCGGTGCCCGTCGTCGCCTCCACGCTCGCCGCGGGCGGCGTGCTGCCCGACGCCGGCCGCACCCTCCCCGTGCTCGAGGCGGGCCTCTCCTGGGGGATGGTGTGCGGGGTGCTCGTGGCGCCGCTCGCGGTGGTCGTGCACCGGCACGCGGGCGCGCGACCGCACGCGGGGTCGGCCGTCGCCGACGAGCCGTGGCCCGCGCCCGTCGCTCCCGAGCAGCCCGCGGAGCGCGTGCCCGAGCAGCCGGAGGCCCGCGCCGCCGAGGAGGCGGGGGCGCCCGACGCCGAGCAGACGGGTCCGCGCGACGCCGACGACGCTCCTGGGCCCGACGACGCCCGGCACCTCGACGAGGTCACCGCGCGCTCCTGAGGGACGGCGTTCCGGCACCCGCCACCCCGGCGTCACCCGGCGGTCGTCGTCCCGACACCCCGCTCCCCTAGCGTCGGCCGTGACCAGCAGACCGGGACGCACCGGAGAGGGCACAGCGACGATGACCCTGACGATCACGCTCGTACGCCACGGGCAGACCTACCTCAACGCACGACGCCACCTGCAGGGGGCGTGCGACTCCCCCCTCACCCGCACGGGACGCGCGGGCGTACGCGTCACGGCGCAGCACCTCGCGCGGCACGACTTCGCGGCCGCGTACTCCTCGCCGCAGGGCCGCGCGGTCCTCACGGCGATGGAGATCCTGCGGCACCACCCCGACCTCCCGCTCACGGTCGACCCCGACCTGCGCGAGCTGTCGTTCGGCTCCTACGAGCGACGGCCGGAGTCGCAGCTCGACGCCGTCGAGCCGTGGGCCGAGCTCGTGCCCCGCATGCTCGCGGGCACCCACCCGGGCGTCGGCGGCGGCGAGCCGGGCCGGGACTTCATGGCGCGCGTGCGCGCGGTGTTCACGCGCGTCGTCGCCGCGCACGACGACGCGTCCCGCCCGGGCGCGACGCGCGACCGGCACGTGCTCGTCGTCGGGCACGGCCTCACCCTCGGCGCGTGGCTCGCGACGCTCGCCCCCACCGGTCTCGTCGCGCTGCCCAACGCGTCCGTCTCGACCGTCGAGGTGACCGACGGCGTCCCCCGCCTCCTCGCGGTCGGGGTCGACGTCGCCGGCCACGGCCACGTCGCCGCCCGCCCCGCCCCCGCTCGCGCGAGCACCCCGCTCCCCGCCTGACCGCCGCCCCGCCCGCCCCCGGCGGAGAGCCCTCCGCCGAACACGGGGTTGCGGTCGTTCTCCGGCGGAACACGCCGCCAACCCCGTGCTCGGCGGGGATCAAGCCCGTTGTCGACGGCAGGCCGCCGGAGGTCTCCGCTACCGGGTGGTGCGGCGGGCGGTGCGGGCGCGGGCGTCGTCGTGGGCCGCGCGCAGCAGGTCGACGACGAGCGCGGTCGTGCGCTCGCCCGGGACCACGACCGCCACCCAGCCGAGCGCGCCGTAGACCGGGTGCGGCACGACGACGTCGGTCTCCGCCACCTCCGACGCCGCGCCGTCGCGCGGGTCGGTGCCGAGGAGCGTCCGGAACCGGTCACGCCCGACGTGCACGTTGACCCTCCAGCGCCCCTCCGCACCCAGGCGCGACGCGGTGTCGTCGGGGTAGTCCTTCGTGACGACCGTGCCGTACGGCTGCCCGGGCGGGACGACGCCGTCGGGGGCGTGGTAGAAGAAGTGGTCGCCCCACGCGAGCTCGGGGAACGCGCTGCCCGGCCCCGGGGAGAGCACGAGGGCGCCGTCGAGCGACCGGACCGTGGCGAGGATCTGCTCCATACTCATGGTTCCAGTGTGAGGTTGACGTGCTTCCGGAGGGTTGGGCGACGTGGGTGCACGAGCGCGGGGGTCGGGCGGCGGTCCCGACACGCCCCGGGTGCTGCGCACGTCCGACGTCGCGCGCGCGACCGGCTGGTCCGTCCAGCAGGTGCGCGACCTCGAGGCGCTCGGCGTCCTGCCGCCCGCGGGCCGGTCGTCGAACGGCTACCGCACGTTCGGCGACGAGCACGTGCTGGCGCTGCGTGCGTACCGGGGGCTGGCGACGGCGGTCGGCCCGGTCGTCGCGCGCGCGGTGCTGCGCGACGTGCGCACGCTCCCCCTGCCCGACGCCGCAGCGCGCGTGGGGGCGCTGCACGTGACGCTCGCGCGGGAGCGGGACGAGGCGCTCGTCGCCCGCCGCGCGCTGCTCGCGATCCGCGCGGAGGGTGGGCCCACCGGCGAGGCCGGACCCGACGAGGGCAGCCCGTCCGTGAACGTGCCCGCGGGTGCGGCCGGCGACGAGGACGACGTCCTCACCATCACCGGGCTCGCCGCGGCGCTCGGCGTACGGGCCTCGACGCTGCGCCACTGGGAGCGCGAGGGGCTCGTCGCTCCCGAGCGCGTCGCGACGCGCGCCGGGACCCACGGTGCGCGCGCCTACCCGCCCGCCGCCGTCCGGGAGGCGCGGATCACCGCGGCGCTGCGGTCGGCCGGGTACCCGGTCCCGGCGGTCCGCGAGACGATCGCGGCGCTGCGCCGGCTCGACGACGTCGCCCCGACCCTCGCGGCCCTCGACGCCCGGCTCGACGCGATCGCGCGCCGCACCGTCGCGCTGCTCGCCGCGGGGTCCGACGTCGCACGGCTCCTGACGGGCGCGACGGAGCCGTCCGGGTGAGGCTCGGGGGGATGCCGAGGGGGCGGCGGCGTCCCGACACCTGACCGTCCCCGAGGCGTCGCCCGGCGTCCACCGGAGCGCAACGCCGCGTTCCTAGGGTCGCCGGGGCAACCGACCCGACGCTCGGAGGACCCGATGACGACCACCCGACGCCGCGCCGTGCGCGGCACCGCCGCCGCACTGGCGGGGACCCTGCTCGCGACGACGCTCGTCGCCGCCACGGCCACGACCGCGACCGCGCCGTTCGCGGCCCCGGCCGCCGCCGCACCCGGCGACGTGCTGCTCGCCGAGTCGTTCGACGGCGACGACCTCCCCGAGGGCTGGACGCCCGTGCTCGGCGACTGGCAGGTGCGCGACGGCCGGCTCGTCGGCGACGCACCCGACGGGTCGTCGCCCGCGCGGATCGTGTTCGGCCGCGCCGCGGAGAACTACCGGCTCGACGCGACGCTCCGGTTCGAGAGCGTGGACAACGCGTCGCGCTGGGCGGGCGCGATCCTCGACGTCGCGCCCGACGGCACCACCCCGTGGTGGCAGGCGGTCCTGCGCACCACGACGACGGCGCCCAACGGCGTCGAGATCGCCCAGCGCACCGCCGCGGACGCCTGGAACGTCCCGTACACCGGCTCGGCGCCGACCGACGCCGCGACCGGGCGCGACGTGCACCTGTCCGTCGAGGTGCAGGGCGCGGCCGTCACGTACGCGCTCGACGGGCGGACCGTGCTGGAGGGGCGGATCGACCGGTCCCGCGACGGCGCGCTCGGCTTCGTCACCGCCGGGGCGACCGTGAGCGTCGACGACGTGACCGTCACGGAGATCGAGCCCGCGTCGTACGTCGGCGGCGACGGCGAGCTGCCCGTCACCGTCGCGCACCGCGGCTACTCGTCGGTGGCTCCCGAGAACACGCTCGCCGCCGTCGCGGCCGGGATGCGCACGGGGGCGGAGTACGTCGAGGTCGACGTGCACACCACGGCCGACGGCGTCCCCGTCGTGCTGCACGACCAGACGGTCGACCGCACGACCGACGGCACGGGCGACGTCGCCGTCCTAACGGGCGAGCAGGTCACCGCGCTCGACGCCGGGTCCTGGTTCTCGCCCGCGTTCACCGGGCAGCGGCTGCCGTCGTTCGCGCAGCTGCTCGACCTGCTCGAGACCGGGTCGTCGACCCTGCTCCTGGAGATCAAGGGGCCCGAGACGTCCGCGGAGGTCGAGCGCGTCGTCGACATGGTCGTCGAGGCCGGGCTCGAGGACCGCGTGGTGCTCCAGTCGTTCGACGTCGACGCGCTGCGCGCCGCGCGCGAGCACGCCCCGCAGATCCCGCGCGGGCTGCTCCGCGGCGCGCTCGACGCCGACCCCGTCACCGTGGCGCAGGACCTCGGGGCGGTCATGTACAACCCGTCAGCGAGCGCGCTGCTCGCGCGTCCGGGCGTCGTCGCCGACCTCAACGCGGCGGGCGTCGCCGTCATGCCGTACACGGTGAACTCCGCCGCCGACTGGGCGCGCCTCACCGAGATCGGGGTCGACGGCATCATCACCGACCGCGCGGGGGCGTTCGTCGGGTGGAAGCAGGCGCGCGAGCAGGAGGCGCCCGCGCCCGGCGCGCCGACGGTCACGATCGTCAGCCCCGCGGAGGGCACCGAGGTCGAGCGGGGCGGCACGCTCGTCGTCGCGGCGAGCACGACGGACGCGGACGAGGTGGTCGTGACGCTCGACGGCGAGCCCGTGGACAACGGGGCGGTCGTCCCGGCCGCGGACCTCGCGCTCGGCGAGCACACGGTGACCGCGACCGCGCGGGGCGCGGGCGGCGAGGCGACCGCGGAGACGACCGTCGTCGTGACCGTCACGCCGGAAGGCCTGCGCTCGCGCCTCGCGGCACTCGACCTCCCGCCCGGCCAGCTGACGAAGGCGCTCGACGCGGCCGAGGCCGGGCGGTGGGCGTCGGTGCGGAAGGTCGTGGAGAAGTTCGTGCGCGACACGGCCACGCGCGAGCGCCTGCTCGAGGAGGTCGACCACCTCGACGGCCGCTGACCGGGCAGCCTGACGGGGCGCCTGACATCGACCGGGCCGCTGCGCGCAGCGGCCCGGTACGTCGTCCGTCCCCGGTCGGAGCCGACCGGGGACGGGCGCTCACGCGTCGGCGAGGAAGCGCCGCCGCTCCCCGCGGGCGGACCCGGCCCGCGCCCAGCCGGTGAGGACGAGGGCGCCGCCCGCGACCCACGGGACGATGTCCCACCCTGGCGGTCCGTCCGACCCGACGACGGCGCCGTCCGTCGCGAGGATCGCCGCCCCCAGGCCGAGCAGCGCGAGGCCCAGCACCAGCAGGACGACGTCCCACGCCGCGCTCCCCGCGCCGCGCCGGGGCGCGCGGGCGACGAGAGCTGCCTTCTCGGTCGCGGTGAGCGGCGCCGTCGGGCCGAGGGGCTGGACGCGCTCGGCGCCGTGCCGGAACCGCGCCGGGTCCTCGACGGCCTCGACGAGCGCGGCGGGCAGCCCGAGGAGGTAGGCGAGCTCGGCGACGGGGTCGCCCGGCCAGGTCGACGCGGCGAGCAGCGCGCGCAGCCGGCCCGGGTCGCGCGGCGCGCCGAACGCCTCGACCAGGGCCTCGTACGCGCCCTCGGGGCCGGACGTCGAGAGGTCCGTCCAGGTGTCGTTCCAGCTTCCGAAGACCCACGGGCGCCCCGGCGTGCTGAGCGTCCAGGCGACGCCGCCGCCGGTCCGCTCCAGGCTGACGACGACCTCCGCGGCGCGCAGGCCGCGCTCGATCGTGGACCGGGCGCGGAGCTCGCCCGAGAGGGCCGACCGGAACGCCTCCTGCGCCTCGTCGTCCGACGCGCCCGGCGTCGGCGCCTCGGGGCGTGCGGCGGTCCAGACGACGGTGCGCTCGTCGGTCGCGCGCACCCACGCCGTGCCCGCCCGGCGCACGGCGGCGCGGACGAACGCGGCGTCGGCGCGGACGAGCTGCACGACGGCGTCGGGCGCCGCCGAGTCCGTAGCGGGCAGGTCCGCGACCGCCGCGAACGCCTCGAGGAGGTCGTCGGGGTGCTCCAGCGCGCGCAGCCGGTCCGCGGCGGTCGTCGCGTCGCGCAGCCCGACGAGCGCGCCGACGGCCGCGAGCACGGCGCCCGGGTCGCCGTCGAGGCGCATCGTGTGGTCGGTGGTCGAGCCGGGCTGCGCGGGTACCCACGTGACGACGACCGGCGGCGCGACGGCGTCCGGGCGGGCGGCGAGGATCGCGCTCACGCCCTCGGGCAGGAGGTCCGAGCCCGCGTCGAGTTGCACGACCCACGGGACCGGCACGAGCGCGTCGACCTGCGCGAGGGCCTCCGCAGCCGACGTCGGGGCGTCCGCCGCGTCGGTCGCCGTGCCGTTCTCGGTGTCGACCTCGGCGAAGGTCCAGCCGCGCTCGTCCGTCGGGCCGACGCGCCCGTACTCGAGGTCCGCGGCGCGGAGACGGTCGACGACCTGGGCGTGCGGGCTGCGCGTGACGACGTTCACGGCGTCATGATGCCGCACCCGCCTCCACCCGGCGGTCAGCGTCCGGTCAGAAGCCCTCGGGCGGCGTGAACTGCGAGAGCGTGAGCACCGCAGCCTGCGGGTCGCGGACCTCCGCCTCGCGCGTCCACCCCGTGTCGGCCGAGGACAGCACCACCGCACCGGCGCGCTCGGCCGCCGCGGCCGCGGCGTCCCGGTCCGCGACGGCGAACGTCACCGTGTGACGCGCGGGCCCCGGCTCCTCCAGGACGCCCGCCACGACGTCCCGGAACCCGGGCGGCGCGCCCGCCTGGTTCGCGTCGATCTCCGGGTTGACGGTCCGCGCGAGGTGGTCGCCGTAGCCCTCGACGCGCGCCATCCCCGCTCCGAGGTCCGGGCTCACCTCCCAGCCGAGCAGCGGGCCGTAGAAGTGCAGGGCCTGCGCGACGTCGGGCGTGCGCAGCACGCTGAAGTTCCACGTGCCCGGCTCGTTGACGCGCTGCGCGCCGAGCCGCGCGCCGGGCTCCCACAGCCGGAACGTCGCGCCCTGGGGGTCGCGCACGGTCGCCATGCGCCCCGGCGGGCCGACCGTCGTCGGGCCGTCGAGGACCTCGCCCCCGAGGTCCGGGACGCCGCGCGCGGAGGCGTCCACGTCGTCGACCGCGACGTACGTGATCCAGCCGGGCTCGCCGCTGCCCGTCGCGACGGCCGCGACGTCCTGCCCGCCGAGCGAGGCGACGACGTACCGCTCCCCCGCGCCGGGCGGGAGCCGGTCCTCGAACTCCCACCCGAAGAGGGCGCCGTAGAACGCGAGGGCGGCGTCGACGTCGGGCTGCTCGGTGTCCACCCAGCAGGGCACGCCGTGCGGGTAGGTGCGGACGGGTCGGGACGGCGAGGTGTCCATGTCTCACGGTCCCACCGGGCACCCACATCGTCACCCCGGCCCGGCGCCGGGTGTTCGCCCGCGCGACACCTTCCCGACCTTCCGGGCGTGGGCACCCGTGCGTACGGTGGCGGGGAACCTCTCGACGACCACCGTCCCCGACGACGAGGAGCCACCGTGTCCACGAGACCGTCCACCCCGACCCCGCGCCGCACCCGGCCGCGCGCAGCACGCACCGCGCTCGTCCCCGCCCTCGCGGCCGCCGCGGCCCTCGCCGTCGCGGGCGCCGGCGCCGTCGCCGCGCCCGCCGCCGCGCACGGCGACCGCCACGGCCACGACCGGGGGACGCTCCGCGTCGCGACGTACAACGCGAGCCTCAACCGCGCCGCCGCGGGCGAGCTCGAGGCCGACCTCTCGACCCCCGACGACCCGCAGGCCGCGACGATCGCCGAGGTGCTCCAGCGCACGCGGCCCGACGTCGTGCTGCTCAACGAGTTCGACTACGTGCCGGGCGAGCGCGCCGTCGACCTGTTCCGCGACCACTACCTCGAGGTCCCGCAGGGCGGCGCCGAGCCGATCGAGTACCGCTACGCGTACGTCGCGCCGTCGAACACCGGAGTGCCCAGCGGGTTCGACCTGAACGACGACGGCGTGGTCGGTGGCGGCGACGACGCGTTCGGCTTCGGCGCGTTCGAGGGGCAGTACGGCATGGTCGTGCTGTCGCGGTACCCGATCGACACGCGCGGCGTCCGCACGTTCCAGCACTTCCTGTGGAAGGACATGCCGGGAGCGCTCCTCCCGGACGACCCCGCGACGCCCGCGCCCGCGGACTGGTTCACGCCCGAGGAGCTCGACGTCGTGCGGCTGTCGAGCAAGTCGCACTGGGACGTCCCGGTCCGCGTGGGGCGGCAGACCGTCCACGTGCTCGCGTCCCACCCGACCCCGCCCACGTTCGACGGCCCCGAGGACCGCAACGGCCGCCGCAACCACGACGAGATCCGGTTCTGGGCGGACTACGTGACGCCCGGCAAGACGTCCCGCTACGTGTACGACGACGCGGGCCGGCGCGGCGGGCTGCGCCCGGGCGCGAGCTTCGTCGTCCTGGGCGACCAGAACGCCGACCCGCTCGACGGCGACTCCGTGGACGCCGCGATCGACCAGCTCCTCGACCACCGGCGCGTCCAGGACCCGGCGCCCCGGTCCGCCGGCGCGGTCGAGGCCGCCACGCTCCAGGGCGGGGCGAACGCGACCCACCGGGGCGACCCGGCGCTCGACACCGCCGACTTCGCCGACACCGCGCCCGGGAACCTCCGCGCGGACTACGTCCTGCCGTCGCGCGACCTGCGGGTCCGCGACGCGGGCGTGTTCTGGCCCGTCCAGGCCGACCCGCTCTCGCGGCTCACCGGCGTCTTCCCGTTCCCGAGCAGCGACCACCGGCTCGTCTGGGTGGACCTGGCCGTCCGCGGCTGACCCGCCGGCCCCGACGTCGCCCCGGGTGCTCGTCGCCCGGGGCGACGATGGTGGACCGGCGCCGCCCGCGGGTGCACACTCGGAGGTCTGTGCTCACCGCCGACGCACAGCAGACTCCCGGCCGGCGCCTCGCCGGTCGCACGGCACGCCCCCGGCGCGCCACGTCGTCCGGCCCGACGACCACCTCACCCTCGTCCCCGGGGCGACGCCCGCGCCGACAGCAGCGCGCGCCGGCTCCCCTCGCCCCCGCGGGACCGCCGGACCAGGAGCACCCATGAGAAGACTCCGCACCGCCCTGCCCGCCGCCGTCGCCGCCGCGACCGCCGTCCTCGTGCTCGTCGCGGGGCCCGCCGTCGCGCACGGCGGCAAGCCCTCGCCGCGCCCGCCGACCGTGACCGACGTCGCGACCGGCCTCGTCACGCCGCTCAGCCTCGCGGTCGGGCCGCGCGGCACCACCTACGTCACCCAGAACTTCCCCGGGCTGCTCACGGCCGTCGGCCGCGACGGCACCCCGACCGTCCTCTACGCGTCGCCCGACGGCGGCGAGGTCGGCGGCGTCTCCTACGACGGCCGTCGGATCACCTTCACCGAGACGCAGCTCGGCGAGGAGGGTCCGGTCGCGTCGGAGGTGTCGACGCTGCGGACCGACCGGCGGGGCAACCCGACGGGCGCGCCCGTCGTGCTCGCGGACACGTTCGCGTACGAGCAGGCGAACAACCCCGACGGCGGCGTGACCTACGGCCTGCGCGACACCGACCCGGCGTGCGTCGCCCAGGTCCCCGCGTCGCCCGTCCCGCCCCGGTACACGGGGATCGCGGACTCCCACCCGTACGCGACGACGTCGTCCCGCGGCACCACGTACGTCGCCGACGCGGGCGCCAACGCGATCCTGTCGGTGAGCGACCGTGGTCGGGTCCGGACGGTGGCCGTGCTGCCCGCGCAGCCCGCGGTCGTCACCGCCGAGGCGGCGGCGGGCCTCGGGTGGCCCGCGTGCGTCGTCGGGCAGACGTACTGGTTCGAGCCCGTCCCGACGGACGTCGAGGTGGGCCCGCGCGGCGTGCTCTACGTGACGACGCTCCCCGGCGGGCCCGAGGACGCGAGCCTCGGCGCGCGCGGCGCGGTGTACACGGTCGATCCCTGGCGCGGCGCGGTGCGCCGGCTCGCCACCGGGTTCCTCGGCGCGACCAACCTCGCCGTGTCCGGCGACGGCACGGTCTACGTCGCCGAGCTGTTCGGCGGGAAGGTCTCGCAGGTCGGCAAGCGCGGGCCGAGCACCCTCGTCGAGGTCCCGCTCCCCGCGGGCCTCGAGTGGGACGGCAAGGGCCTGCTCGCGACGACGAACGCCCTCCCGGCGGACGAGACGACGCCGCCCGACGGGCACCTCGTGCGCATCGACCTCGGCCGGCACGGCGGGCGCTGACGCACCGCCGACCCCGGGCGTCGCCTCGGCGCCCGGGGTCGGTCGTCGCGCCGGCACCCCGACCGGTCGTCAGGCGCGGGTCGCGGCGACCGCCCGGCCGAGCGCGTCGACGCTCACCGCGACGTCGGCGTCCGTCGTCGCCCAGGAGCTCACGGAGACGCGGAGCACGGCGCGGTCGTGCCAGCGCGAGCCGGACATCCACGCGGTCCCGTCGTCGAGCACGCGCCGCACGACGTCCTGCGTGCGCGCGTCGTCGCCGAACGCCGCGCACACCTGGGTGAACACGACGTCGTGCAGCACCTCGCCGTCGAGCGCGCGCACCGCGTCGGCGAACGTCGCCGCGTGGCGGCAGAACCCGTCCACGAGGTCGGCGACGCCCGAGCGGCCGAGCGCCCGCAGCACCGCCCAGACGGGGAACGCGCGACCGCGCCGCGAGAGCTCGGGCACCTTGTCGAGCGGGTCGCCCGCCTCGCTCTGGATGAGGTAGTCGCCGTGCATGCCCATCGCGGCGCGCAGCGGCGCCGGGTCCGCGACGATCGCGAGCCCGCAGTCGTACGGGACGTTGAGCGTCTTGTGCGCGTCGGTCGCCCACGAGTCGGCGCCCTCGTACCCCGCGACGAGGTGGCGGTACGTCGGCGACGCGGCGGCGAAGAGCCCGAACGCGCCGTCGACGTGCACCCACGCGCCGTGCCGGTGCGCGACGTCGACCGCCGGGCCGAACGGGTCGAACGCCCCGGAGTGCACGTTGCCCGCCTGCAGCACCACGATCGTGGGCGCCGACGTAGAGCCCCGGTCCCCCGAGGTAGAGGCCCGGTCCCGCGAGGTAGAGCCCTGGTCCCCCGAGGTAGAGGCCTGGTCCCGCGAGGTAGAGCTCTCGTCCCGCGAGGTAGAGCCCCGGTCCCGCGAGGTAGAGGCCGGGTCGGCCAGCGCCTCCTCGAGCGCGGCAACCGAGACCCGGCCCTGGTCGTCCGCGGCGACGACCTCGGGCGCCCCGAGCCCGAGGTACGACAGCGCGAGGTCGACCGACTCGTGCCGCTCGGCACCGACGAGCACGCGCACGCGCGGCGCACCCGTGAGGCCGTCGCGCCGCACGTCCCACCCCGCGCGGCGCAGCACCTCGCCGCGCGCGGCGGCGAGCGCCGTGAAGTTCGCGGTCGTGGCGCCGGTGACGAACCCGACCGCGCCCGACGCGGGCAGGCCCAGCAGCTCGAGCAGCCACGCGCTCGTCACGTCCTCGACGGCCGTGTGGGCCGGGGTGACGGTGCGCAGCGCGGAGTTCTGGTCCCACGCGCTCGTGAGCCAGTCGGCCGCGAGCGCCGCCGGGTGGCTGCCGCCGATGACCATGCCGTAGAAGCGGCCCGACGGCATCGCGGTGAGGCCCGGCCCGCACGCCGTGGCGAGCAGGTCGACGACGTCGTCCGCCGGGCTGGGACCGTCCGGCAGGTCCGTGCCGAGCGCGGCGACGACGTCGGCGACGCCCGCCCGGGGCGGGACCGGGCGCGTCGCGAGGGAGTCGAGCCACGCTGCGGCGTGCTCGTGCGCCCGCAGGAGGGCGGCGTCGCGATCGTCCATGACCGCTCCTGACCGGGCCGGACCGACGCCGGCCCTCCCGCCAGGCTGGACCCGTGGGGAGCGCGGGTCAACCGCTCCGGCGGTAACCGGCACGTCCGTACTTCTTACGCCCAGGCAATCCCCAGGCAACACACGGTCCCTAGCGTCGGGCGGGCCAGATGTTCCCCCCGACGGAAGGCCCCCTGTTGAGAACGTTCACCCTGACCCTGTCCGGCCGCGGCGTCGCGGCCGTCGTCGCGCTCGTGCTCGCGTGCGCCGCCCTCGCCGCGACGGTCGCGTACACCGTCGCCGACTCCCGGGCGTCGGCCGCCGCCGCGCGCGCCGAGGGTGCCGCGGCGCCGGTGCTCGCGGCCGGCACCGCGCCCGCCAACCCGCTCGGCATCACGTCCGCGCGGTACGCGACCGCGACGGCGACCGCCGCGGCGGAGAAGCCGAAGGTCGTGGTCGTCGCGACCGGCGGCACGATGGCCGGCAAGGCGACCGGCCGCGACACGTTCACGAGCTACCGAGCCGGCACGTACCGCATGGAGGACATGCTGAACACGCTGCGGCCCGAGCTCGACGCGGTCGCCGACGTCACCGCCGTCCAGTTCGGCAACGCCGGGTCGTCCGGCTACTCGATGGAGCAGTTCCACGCGCTCACGCTCGAGGTGGAGAAGCAGCTGAAGACCGCCGACGCCGTCGTGGTGACGACCGGCACGGACACGCAGGAGGAGTTCGCGTACTGGCTCGACCTCACCGTGCGGTCGCGCAAGCCCGTCGTCACGTCCGGCTCGATGCGCCCGTGGGGGTCGGGCGCCGGGCCGGACTCGAGCCTCGTGTTCGGCACGGACGCGCCCGCGAACCTCTACAACGCGATCAAGGTCGCCGCGTCCCAGCAGACGTTCTGCTTCGGCACGGTGCTCATGCTCAACGACGAGATCCAGGCGGCCCGCGAGGTCACGAAGTCGAACTCGTACCGCACCGACACGTTCCAGACGCGCGAGTACGGCGTGCTCGGCTGGATCGACGGCGACAACGTCACGCTCGGCCGCGCCCCGGCGCGCGTGCTCGCGTGCGACACCGAGGAGTGGTTCACGCCGTTCGACCTCGCGAAGGTCGACGCGAAGACGCTCCCGCGCGTCGAGATCCTCATGTCCTACCAGCAGGCCGGCGGCGAGGCCGTGACGGCGTTCGCGAACGCAGGCGTCCAGGGCATCGTCACCGCGGGGACGGGTGCGGGGGGCATCTCGTCCGCCATGAGCCAGGCCCGCACCGCCGCCGTCCGCGACAAGGGCGTCTGGTTCGTCTCGACGACGCGCACCGGGTCGGGGTCGTCGTACGGGGGCGGCAACGGCATCATCGCCGGCGGCGACCTCACGGCCGTCAAGGCGCGGCTCCTGCTGCTCCTGTCGCGGGCCTTCACCGACGACTTCGCGACCGCCCAGGGCTGGTTCACGACCTTCGGCAACGCGTCGTTCGACCAGTCCGCGACGGCGGCCACGGTCGGCGCCGAGCCGGGCTCGACGACGGTCCGCTTCTCCGGTACCGCGACGCCGTCGTGCAAGGCCGCGGGCAAGCAGCTCTGGCTGACGGCGTCCGTGACGAACGAGGACACGGTGCCGATCGACGTGCACGTGCAGACCCCGGCGGGCGAGCACACGTTCTCGGCGGTCCCCGCCGGCGAGTCGGCCGAGAAGACGCTCGCCGTGAAGGCCAAGACGCTCGACGCGGGCGAGATCACGCTCGTCGCGACGAAGGACGTCGACGGACGGGCCGTCCAGACGGAGACGACCGCCGCCTACCCGGAGACGACCTGCCGCTGACACCCTGACCCCTGGCCCCGCCCACCACCCCGTCGAGCACGGGGATGGCGACCGGATCCGCGCCGATCCGGTCGCCATCCCCGTGCTCGGCGGCGTCGTGGGCGTCTCCGTGGATGTGTCGATCGAGGGCCGGCGGCCTTTCCCGAGGCACTCCCCGGTTACGCAGGTCTCCTCACCAATCCCGTAGGGTGGGCGCGGCCGCGGCGTCGCGGCCCGCCGCCGACGAGGGGGACCCCGTGACCGACCCGACGACCACCACCGCACCGACGACGTTCGTGGTGACCGAGCAGCAGTTCGACGCGATGTTCCCGGAGCGGAACCCGTTCTACACGTACGCCGGGCTCGTCGCGGCGACGGTCGCGTACCCCGCGTTCGCGACGTCGGGCGGCGACCGCGTGGCCCGGCGCGAAGCCGCGGCGTTCCTCGCGCAGGTGAGCCACGAGACGCACGGGCTGGAGCACGTCGTCGAGGTCAACACCGCGAACTACCCGCACTACTGCGACCCCGCGCAGCCGTACGGGTGCCCCGCCGGGCAGGACGCCTACTACGGCCGCGGTCCGCTCCAGCTGAGCTGGAACTTCAACTACCGAGCGGCCGGGGAGGCGCTGGGGATCGACCTCCTCGCCGACCCGTGGCTCGTCGAGCAGGACCCGACCGTCGCGTGGCAGACCGCGCTCTGGTACTGGAACACCCAGCCCGGCACGGCCTCGATGACGTGCCACGACGCGATCGTCGGCGAGCACGGCTTCGCCGAGACCATCCGGTCCATCAACGGCCCGCTCGAGTGCGAGGGCGGCAACCCCCGCCAGATGAACAACCGCGTCCGCCTCTTCCGGCACTACGTGGAGATCGTCGGCACGACCACGGGCGACCACCTCACCTGCTGACCGCCTCCCAGCAGCTAGCCCGCGCCGAACACGACGTTGCTGTCGTCATCAGGCTGATGACGACAGCAACGTCGTGTTCGGCCGCGTGCAGGGTCGTTCTCGGCGCCGCCAGGCGCCGGGGCGCGGTCAGGGGCAGGTGAGCGCGGCGTACGGGACGACGGCGGCGCGGCCGTCCACCGTCGCGGTCGCCTCGCCCGCGGGGACGCTCGTGGCGCGGACGGTGAACGACCGGTAGGCCGACGCGCCCGGCGCGACGTCCGGGACGACGTGCGTGCCGTACGGCGTCGCGAGCGCGACGTCGACGGGCGCGTCCCCGGTGCTCGTCGCGCGCACGGCGACGTAGGCCTTGCCCGCGAGGCACCGCGCCTCGGCGGTGACGTCGAGCGCCGGGCCGGTGGCCCCGGCGTCGGGCACGACGGCGTCCCACGGCGTGCGGGCCACGAACACGTCGGCGGCGCCCGCGTTCGTCGTGCCCGCGGGGGCGCCGTACGTGAGCCCGGTGAGCAGCGCGGCGCCGTCGCGGCCGTCGGCGGCGGGTGCGGGGGCCGCGAACAGGTTCGCGTCGTCCCACTCGTCGGCGCCGTCGCGCTCGCGCGACCCGGTCTGCGTCGCCTCGCCCGGGGTGCCGTCGGCCGCGACGGGGAACGTCACGACGTCGACCCCGCCGACGGCCGTGCCGAGCGCGCCGTACGTCGTGCCGACGACGAGCACCGCGTCGTCGGCGCCGAGCACGCCCGTCACGCCGCGGTCGTCGGTCGACGTCCCGACCTGCGTCGTCCACAGGACCTCTCCCGCGGTGTCGAGCGCACGCACGACGACGTCGTTGTCCCCGAGGTTGCCGCCCTCGCCGAGCGCCCCGCGCGTGTGCCCGACGGCGACGACCGACCCGTCCGAGCGCGCCACGAGGCCGTTGACCTGGTCGTTCTCGCTCGTCGCGACGGCGCGCAGCCACTCCTGCTCGCCGTCCGCGCCGTAGCGCGCGACCCAGCCGTCGTTCGCGCCCGCACGCTCGGCCCCGGGCATCCCGCCGCCCGACACCCCGCCCACGTACACCGCGCCGTCGGGCGAGGCCGCGACCGCGAGCGCCTTGTCCTCGCCGGGCCCGCCCACCTGGCGCAGCCACAGCAGCTCGCCCGCCGCGGAGACCCGCCCGACCAGCGCGTCCTTGTCCCCGGCGCTCGGCGCGTCGCCCACGGCACCGCTCGTGTACCCGGCGACGTAGGCGCCGCCCGCGCCGTCGGCCGCGACCGCGTAGAAGCGGTCGGCCGCGGCGGGGTCGCCGGTCTGCAGCGTCCAGGCACGCTCGCCGTCGGCGGTGACGGCCGCGACGAACCCGTCGTCGCGCGTCGTGCCCGCGTGGGTGCCGTCGAGGTCGCCCTTCGTGTACCCGGCGACGAGCACGCCGCCGTCGGCGCCCGGCACGACGCCGTACGCGCGGTCGTCCGCGGCCGTCGCGACCGCGTGCCGCCAGACCTCGGCGCCGTCGGCGTCACGCCGCACGACGACCGTGTCGAGCCCGCCCGCGGGCTCGTACCCGTCCCACGCGCCGGCGAGGTTGAGCGCGACGGCGGTCCCGCCGTCGGGCAGGGCCGCGACCCCGCCCGCGCGGTCGTCGCCCGCCGAGCCGAGGAGCTCGGCGTCCCACGGCGCGGCGGGCGTGGTGCGCAGGCGCGCCGAGACGTCGACGACCCCCTCGCGGAACGCGGGCCGCCAGACCTCCCAGTCGTGGCCGCCGTCGAGCACGCGCAGCTCGGCCGTCACGCCCGGGACGCGGCGCGCCTGGTTGTAGAGGCGCGCGGACTCGAAGTCGATGTCGTGCGTGGCCTCGGCGGGGTCGGGGTTGGCCCACTCGTCGTCGCCGACGGCGACGAACAGGTGCACCGGGAGCGCCGGGTCGAGCGCCGCGAGCGCCGTCGGGTAGGACAGCTCCGTGTACCGGTCGGCGTCGAACGGCGCGCTCCCGACGCCGTAGCCGCCGTGGTCGCGGGCCGAGGAGTCCGCGGGAGGCTGCGGCACGTAGACGGCGGGGCTCAGCACGATGCCCGCGGAGAACGTGTCCTGGTGGGCGAGCGTGAACCGCAGCGCGCCCGCGCCGCCCATGGAGTAGCCGCCGACGGCGCGCGCCTCGCGGTCCTCGACCGTGCGGTAGGTCGCGTCGACGTGCGCGACGAGGTCGCGCGTGAACGCCGTCTCGACGGCGGTGCCGGCCCCGGCGCCCGTCGCGTCCCCGGTGTACAGCGAGTCCGTGTACCAGGAGCCGCGGTCGTTCCACGGCGCGTCGGGCATGACGACGACCATCGGCTGGATCTCGCCCGCCCCGATGAGCTCGTCGAGGTCGCCCGTGACCTGCTGCCACGCGGCCCGCGTGTCGCCGCGGCCGTGCAGCAGGTAGAGCGTCGGGTACTCCTGCGCGGCGTCGTCGTAGCCGGGCGGCAGGTAGACCGTGTAGTCGATCGGCCCGGCCGCGGAGTCCGCGACCCGCCCCGTCTCGACCGTGCCCTGCTCCGCGGCGGTCGCGGGCAGCGCGAGCGCCGACCCGCCGATCGTCGCGCTCACCGCCAGCGCGGCGAGCGCCGCCGTCGTCCCGGGCCGCCGGTGCGGCCGTCGTGCTGCGTCCATGGTGTCTCCTCGTCGAGATCCGGTGATGACTGCCCCCTCCCCCTCCCTCGTCCCGCCGAGCACGACGTTGCTGTCGTGACCGGGCCGATGGCGACAGCGGCGTCGTGCTCGACCGGGAGGAGGGTCGTTCTCGGCCGCGTTAGCCGGGCGGGCGGCGGTCCGCCAGGGCCAGCACGGTGCGCGCGCGCTCGACCATCGCGACGTCGAGGAACGTGCCGTCGGCGAGCGCCACGACGCCCGTGCCCGACGCCGCGGCGTCGCCGACGCGCTCGACGACCTCGCGAGCCCGGTCCACCTCGTCCGGGGTCGGGAGGAACGCGTCGCGGATCGTGTCGAGCTGCGCGGGGTGGATCGCGGTGCGGCCGCAGAACCCGAGCGACCGCCCGGCGCGGCACGACGCCGCGAGCCCGTCGAGGTCGCGCACGTGCGTGAACGCGGACATCGCGGGCGACGGCAGCCCCGCCGCCCGCGCCGCGACGACGACCCGGCTGCGCGCCCACGCGAGCCCGGCCTCGTCGTCGACCCGCAGGTCGGAGCGCAGGTCGGCCTCGCCGAGCCCGAGCGACGCGACCTGCGGCGACGCCGTCGCGAGCTCGAACGCGCGCTCGACGCCGAGCGCGGACTCGACCAGCAGGTGCAGCGCCCGCCCGGGGAGCGCCGCGGCGAGCGCGCGCACCTCGTCGGCGGACTCGACCTTCGGCGCGCGCGCCCCGACGGCGAGCGGCATGCCCGCGAGGGCCGCGACGTCGGCGGCGTGCCACGGCGTCGCGGGGTGGTTGACCCGCACCTGGACCCCGCGCGCGGCGGCCGCGTCGTCGAGCAGCGCGACGGCGTGCGCCCGCGCCTCGTCCTTGCGCGCCGGCGCGACGGCGTCCTCGAGGTCGACGAGCACGACGTCGGCCGCGGACCCGAGCGCCTTCGCGACCCGGTCGGGCCGGTCCGCGGGCACGTACAGCAGCGTCAGCGGCGGCGCGGCGTCGGGCCGCTCGCCCCGCCCCGTCACACCGCCCCCTCGGCCCGGAGCTCCGCGACGCGCTCGGGCGAGAACCCGAGCTCGCCCAGCACGGCGTCGGTGTCGGCGCCGTGCGCGCGGCCGGTGAAGCGGATGACGCCGTCGTTCTCGGACATCCGGAACAGCGGTCCCTGCATGAGCATCGGCCCGAGCTCGGGGTCCTCGATCTCGTGGATCGTGCCGAGCGCGCGGAACTGCGGGTCGTCGACGATGTCCTGGGCGTCGTAGATCGGCGCGACGGCGGCCTGCGCCTCCTCGAACGCGGCGACGACCTCGTCGCGCGTGCGCTGCGCGATCCAGCCGCCGACGGCCTCGTCGAGCAGGTCGGCGTGCTGCGCGCGCTCGACGCCGCTCGCGAACCACGGCTCGTCGACGATCTCGGGGCGACCCACGAGGCGCATGACGCGCTCGGCGATGGACTGCGCCGACGTCGACACCGCGACCCACTGCCCGTCGCGCGTGCGGTAGGTGTTGCGCGGAGCGTTGTTCGCGGACCGGTTGCCGGTGCGCGGCTGCACGGTGCGGAGCTGGTCCCAGCGCGTGATCTGCGGCCCGAGCATCGCGAGGATGGGCTCGATGATCGCCGTGTCGACGACCTGCCCGTGCCCGGTGCGCTCGCGCGTGGACAGCGCCACCATGACGGCGAACGCCGTCGCGAGCGACGCGACGCCGTCGGCGAGCCCGAACGGCGGGAGGGTCGGCGGGCCGTCGGGCTCGCCGGTCATCGCGGCGAACCCGCTCATCGCCTCGGCGAGCGTGCCGAACCCGGGGCGGGTGCGGTACGGCCCGACCTGCCCGAACCCGCTCACGCGCGCGAGCACGAGCCGCGGGTTGCGCGCGGACAGCTCGTCGTAGCCGAGGCCCCAGCGCTCGAGCGTGCCGGGCCGGAAGTTCTCGACGACGACGTCCGCCTCGGCGACGAGCGCGAGGAACACCTCGCGGCCGCCGTCGCTCCCCAGGTTCGCGGTGACGGTGCGCTTGTTGCGCCCGAGCGTCTTCCACCACAGGTTCACGCCGTCCTTCGCGGCGCCGTGCGTGCGCGACGGGTCGGGCTTCGTGGGGTGCTCGACCTTGACGACGTCGGCGCCCAGGTCGCCGAGGTGCATCGCCGCCATGGGGCCGGCGAACAGCGTCGACGCGTCGACGACGCGCAGGCCCGCGAGCGCGCCCGCGGCCGGGTCGCGCGAGACGCGCGGTGCGTCCGTCATGCCGTCACCTCCTCGGCGGACTGATCGTCAGCGGGCTGGTCGTCGGCGAGGTCCCACGCGCAGCGGAACCCGACGGTCGCGCCGCGCGCGAGCCCCAGGCCGGGGACGAGGAGCTTGACCGCGTAGTCCGCCGCGTGGCGCCCGCCCTCGACGTACCAGTCGGAGCCCTCGGCGCGGTGGTCGCTGCCGCCCTTGAGCATGACGAACCGGGTCCGGCCGTCGGAGTGCTCGGAGCCCGTCCAGCTCCACACCGCGGGCTCGCCGCGCGACCAGCCGGGCTGCTCGGCCGCGAGCTGCCACTCGTCCTCGGTGGGCAGGCGCCCGCCGCGCCACGCGCAGTACGCGCGCGCGTCGTCGAGGTCGACGAAGGTCACGGGCTCGTCCTCCGTGCCGGGCGCGGGACGCCCGTCGACCCAGTGCGCGAGGAAGCGGTGCGCGACGGCGGGCGCGTACCCCGTGGCGGCGAGGAACTCCGCGAACTCCGCGTTCGTCACGTCGCGGCCCACCGCCACCGGGGCGGCGAGCACGCCGTCGCGCTGGAGGGTCCGCGCGTCGTGCAGGCGCGGCGGGAGCGGCTTCCACTCGTCCACGTACGGCGCGCCCTGGTACATCCCGGTCTCGCGTGCGCGGTACCGGACGGTCAGCACGTACGGCCCCGCGGGCACGACGACGGCGCCCGCCCCGGGCGCGCCCGTCGCCCGGGCGGCATCCTGCCCGACGACGGCCCCCGGCCCGGCCGGGTCCGTCCCCCCGGTCGGAGCGGACGTGGGGACAGAGGCGTCGAGGCGTCGCGCGAGCCGGTGCGGGAACCGCGCGTCGGGGTCGTGCGGCGCGGTCTCGTCGAGCGAGGCGACCACGTCGCGCAGGTGCGGCAGCCACGCAGGCTCTGCCGCGCCGTCGGCCACGTGCAGCGCCGCGGCGATCCCTCGGCCGGGCACGCGCACGTCCGCGCCGTCCCCGCCGCCCGCGAGCAGCGGGCCCGCGTAGTCGGCGTCACCGCGGTTGACGAGCGTCCACAGGGTCACGCCGTCGAGCGCCCAGCGCGACGCGTAGACCCCGGCGGCCTCGGCCTCGGGCGCGAGCTCGGCCAGCGGCGTCCACTCGCCGTCGAGCAGCAGCGGACGCGCCGCGCGCTGGACCGTGACCAGGCGCGTCACGGTCGCGGCGTCGCGCCGCGACCAGCCGACCCACACGCCGAACACGACCTCCCACACCATGACGCCCACGCCGTTGAGCCACGCGGACTGGAGCTCCTCGGAGTGGTCGCGGTGCCAGCGGCGCACGTGGTGCTGCATGTGCCGGCGCTCGTACCAGTGCGCGCGCAGCACGCCGGGCACGGGCGAGTCGGCGAAGAACTGCGCCCACGAGGACGAGTGGTCCTCGATGCGCTCGACCGGGAGCTTCGACTCGCCCTCCAGGACGATGCCCGGGCGTGCGGCCTCGAGCCGCGCGACGAGCTCCGGCTCGGCCTTCTTCAGCGTGTCGAGGAAGACGCCGTCGGCGCCGAGGTCCCGCACGACGGCGGCGAGCTCGGTGAGGTCGTCGTCGCCGCGGCGCGTGCCGACGTCCCACGGGTTGTAGTCGACGAACACGTGCAGGCCCGCATCGTGGAAGGTCCGCACGAGGTCGACGATCCCGGGGACGTCGCGGTAGAAGTCCCACTGGTTGCGGTCGTCGATCCCGATGACGGGGTACGCGTGCCACAGCACGACGGCGTCGAGGCCGCCGAACCGCTCGCGCGCGTCGGCGAGGAACCGCTCCGGCGTGAACCGGTGCTCCTCGAACGAGTACAGCAGCTCGTCCCACAGCCACACCTGCGCGACCGTCGAGCAGCCCGCGGCCCACGCCGCGGCCGGGCGGTCGTACGCCGCGCCCGTGTACCCGTGGCGGCGGCGCGCGTCGTCGCGCCACGCGGCGAGGCGCTCGCGCCAGGCCGGGCGGTCGGCGGGGTCGGCCGGGCCGACGAAGATCTTCGCCTCGTCGAGCGCGAGGGACTGCTCGGGCGTGAGCGGCCCGTCGAGCGCGACCTCGGTCGGCAGGTCGATCGGGCGCGGGACCAGCGGGTCGAACGTGTAGGTCATGGTGCCTTTCCCTCGGCGGGCCGGGCCCGCGCTCGGACGTGCTGCGGACGGGCTCAGGTCGGTCGGTCGGGGTTCGCGGCGCGCTCGGCGAGCGCGACGACGTCCGCCGCGTCGGGCACGGCGTCCTGCGCACCGGGCCGGGTCACGGCGAGCGCACCCGCGGCGGCGGCGAGCCGGGCGGCGTCGGGCAGGTCCGCGCCGCGCGCGAGCGCCGCGGCGAGGACGCCGCAGAACGTGTCGCCCGCGCCGGTCGTGTCGACCGCCTCGACGGCGATCGCGGGGACGGTCGTGAGCAGGTGCCCGGCCGGGCGGCGCTCCGCGACGAGGCTGCCCTCTCCGCCGAGCGTCACGACGACGGCCGGCACGCGCTCCAGCAGCAGCCCCGCGAGCACGCTCGGGTCGGCGTCGTCGGTGGCGCCCGCCAGGTCCGCCGCCTCGTGCTCGTTGACGACGAGCACGTCGAGCGCGGCCCAGACGTCGTCGGGCAGCTCGCGCGACGGCGCCGCGTTGAGGACCAGCAGCGCGCCCGGGCGGCGCGCCGCGGCGGCGGCGCGCACGACGTCGAGCGGGATCTCGAGCTGCGCGAGCACGACGTCCGCCGCGGCGATCCGCTCGGCCTGCGCCGCGCCGACCGTCACGTGCGAGTTCGCGCCGGGCGCGACGACGATCGCGTTCTCGCCGTCGGGCGAGACGGTGATGAGCGCGGTGCCCGTCGCGGCGTCCACGCGCTCGACGAGGTCGGTCCGCACGCCGCCGCGGTCGAGCGACGCGAGCAGCAGGTCGGCCGCGTCGTCGTGCCCGAGCGCGCCGACGAACGTCGTGTCGGCACCGCCCGCGCGCGCCGCGCCGACCGCCTGGTTCGCGCCCTTGCCGCCCGGGTTGCGCCGCAGCTCGCCGCCGAGGATGGTCTCACCACCGCCGGGGTGCCGCGGCACGTCGACGACGAGGTCGACGTTCGCCGACCCCACCACCACGACCCGTCCCGACCCGCCCGGGACCGTGGCGCCCTGCTCCCCGTCCGCCGTCGTGCTCATGCCTGCGCCTCCTCCGTGGGACCCTGCACGGCTCCCCCGGCCACCACGACCGGGACCGTCGCGAGCGCGACCGTCCGCGCCGCGAGGTCCACGATCCTCTGCTCGCCGCCGGGCAGCGAGGTCGCGATGTGGCCGTCGAGCGGGCGCGTCCACCGCTGGCCGATGCCCTCGACGCCCTGCAGCGCACCCACCACGCCGCCGACCGTCGCCCCCGCGGAGTCGGTGTCCCAGCCCGCGGTGACGGCGATCGCGACGCTCGCGCCGAAGTCGCCGCGGCCGTCCGCGCCGCGCCCCGCGGTGAGCGCGTAGGCGATCACCGCGGCGTTGTTGAGCACGTGCACCCAGTGCAGGTCGCCGTACGCCGCGTGGATCGTGTCGAGCCCGGCGCGCACGCCCGCCTCGGACGCGTCGCCGTCGCGGCCCGCGTCCCGCCCGAGCCGGATCGCCGCGGCCAGGCGGCTGCCCGGCGGCACGACGGCGTCCGCCGCGTCGAGCACCTCGTCCACCGTCTCGCAGACCATCGCCGCCGACGCGAGCGCGGCCGCCCACATCGCCCCGTACACGCCGTTGCGCGTGTGGCTCAGGCGCGCGTCCGTCCACGCGAGGCGCGCGGCCTCGCGCACGTCGCCGGGCGAGACCCAGCCGAGCACGTCCGTGCGGATGAGCGCGCCGATCCACTCCCGGAACGGGTTGTGGTGCGTCGCCGTCTCCGGCACCGGCCGCGCGTCGAGGATGTTGCGGTACGCGGCGCGCTCGGCCGTGAACACGCGGCCCGCGGGCAGCGCGTCGAGCCAGAGCTGCGCGACGTCGTCCGTCGTGAAGCCGCGCCCGTGCCGCTCCAGCAGGGCGAGCGCGAGGATCGGGTAGTTGAGGTCGTCGTCCTCGGGCATCCCGTCGATGTTCTCCTCGAGCGACGTCGGGGCGCTGCGCCGGTTCCACGGCCAGCGCGCGGCGACGTCGTCGGGCAGCCCGACGGCGGTGAACCAGCGGTCCAGCGGCCACCGGCCCGTGGCGCGCAGGATCTCCTCGATCCCGGCGCGCGGGATCTTCTCCACCGGCTTGCCGAGCAGGCAGCCCGCCGCGCGCCCGGTCCACGCGCCGAGCACGCGGTCCGCGTACGCGGCGTCGGCGGTGCCGGTCCCCGCGCCGGCGGAGGACCCGACGGCGCCCGGGCGGGTGGGCAGGCCGGGCGCCGCCGGGAGCGTGGCGAGGATCGCGTCCCAGTCGTCGGGCTCGTGCGGCGCGGGCGCGGCGGGCAGCGCGTCGAGCTCCACGAGCAGGTCGCGCGCGAGCGCGCGCAGCTCCGGGGTCGCGGGGACGGGACCGGCCCCGCTCACCGCGGGGACGGGGTCCCCGCCCGCGGCGGCCCAGCGCTCGCGCACGTCCGCGAGCGCCGCGGGGTCCTTGCCCTCCGCCGCGGCCTGGACGAGCTCGTGCGCGAGCAGGTCCTCCGGCTGGGCCCAGGTCAGCCTCACGCCGGTTCACCCGCCCGCGCGGGGAGGGCCGCGCCGTCGACGGGCGCGTTGCCGAGCTCGGCGAGCGCGCGCAGGCGCGCGGTCGCGCGCTCGCGGTCGGCCCGCAGGATGTCCTGCGCGGCGGACGCCATGAGCCGCCCGGTCTCCCGGACGTCCATGCGGCTCGCCTCCTCGATCGCGTCGAGCCACTCGTCCGGCACGACGGCGGTCCCGCCGAGGCCCGCGCACACCGCGCCGGCCATGACGGCGATCGAGTCGGCGTCGCGCCCGTAGTTCACGGCGCCGAGGACCGCGCCGCGGAAGTCGCCGCGGTGCCCGAGCACGAAGCCGAGCGCCGCGGGCAGCTCCTCGATGGACTTGGTGCGCGACGGGCGCCGTGCGTCCATCGACATCTGCCGGTACGCGGGCCCGACCGAGTCGAACGGCGCGACCGTGTCGCGGATCAGCCGCGCGAGGGCGCGCTCCTCCTCGTCGGTGGTGGGCGCCGTCGTCCAGCCGTCGAACGCCTCGACGACGGCCTGGAGCGCGGCGGCCGTGCCGTCGTGCGCGACGTCGAGCGCGGCGTGCACGACGTCGTCGACCGTGGCCCCCGGCGCGACGGACGCGGCGACCATGGCCGCGAACACGCCCGCCGCCTCGCGGCCGTAGCTCGACTGGTGCGCGCCGGTCAGGTCGATCGCCTCGGCGTACGCGCCGCGCGGGTCGCCCGCGTTCGCGAGCCCGACGGGCGCGACGTACATCGCGGCGCCGCAGTTGACGACGTTCCCCACCCCGGCCTCGCGCGGGTCGACGTGCCCGTAGTGCAGGCGCGCGACGATCCACTTCTCCGCGAGGAACACGCGCTGGAGCAGCAGGGCCGTGGACTCGAGCTCGGGGATCCAGCGCGGCTCGCCAATCATGAGGGGCACGAGGTCCTCGGCCATCGCGTACGCGTCGAGGTGCTCGCGGCGCTTCGCGTACACCTCCACGAGCGCGCGCGTCATGAGGGTGTCGTCCGTGATGTGCCCGTCACCCTTGTGGTAGGGCGCGATCGGACGCGCGTCCTGCCAGTTCGGGTACCAGGGCTCCACGATCCCCGTCACGCGGCCGCCGTGGCGCTCCTCGATCTGCTCGGGCGTCCAGCCCTCCGTGGCGCCTCCCAGCGCGTCCCCCACCGCCGCTCCGGTGATCACTGCCACCGCTCGGTCGTCCAGCCAGGTCACGATCCACTCCCTGTCGATCCGTCTCGGCGCCTCGCGCCGGTGCGACCCGTGCGGGTCGCGGTTCCCGGCCGGGCGGTCGCGTGCGCGGCCGCCCGGCCGCTGCTGCTCGGTGCTCGCCGCGACCCGTGACGCGGTGCCGCGGCGAGCGACCGAGAGTGCTACTTGGTGATCTCGGCCCAGCCCGACTCGAGCTCGGTCGCGAGCTGGTCGGCGTCGATCTCCTGGGCGAGGAACTTCTGGTACGCGGGCGTCGCGACGGTGTCCTTCCACTGCGCGTACGCGTCGACGAACAGGTACGGCGCCGAGGTGAGGTGCTGGCCGGAGGAGAGGATCGTCGACCAGCCGTTCTCGTCGCCGAGCGACTCCGCCATGGCCTCCTGGGCCGACGTCGTCGCGGGGATGAGCGCGTCCGCCTCGTTGAGCGCGGCGAGGTTCTCCGTCTGCGTGAAGAACTCGATGAACTCCGCGGACTCCTCGACGTGCTCGGAGTCGATGTTCACCGAGAGCGTCTGCGGGTTCGCGGCCTGCTCGGCGCCGTCGGGGCCCTCGAGCGGGGGCAGCACGACCCAGTCGAAGCCCTCGGGCGCGTCGTTCGCGATGTTCGCGGCCTGGAACGAACCCTGGATCGTCATCGCGACCTGCCCCGCGTAGAACGACGCGAGCGTCTCCGACCCGGACTGCGTGAGGGTCACCGGCAGCACCGTGCTGTCGGTGTGCGCCATCGTGTCTACGAGCTCCGGCAGGGCCATCTCGCCCTCGCCGATGGTGATGCTCGCGTCCGCGCCCGTGCCCTCGAAGTACTCGCCGCCGAAGCCGGGGGCCATCGCCATGAACGCGGCCGTCGGGCTCGCGAGCCCCCACCCGAGCCCGTACGCGCCGTCCTTCGTCGTGGCCTGCGCGATCTGCCGCAGTTCGTCCCACGTCATCGTCTCGCCCGTGGGGATCTCGACGCCGGCCGCGTCGAGCATCGTCTTGTTGGCGAAGACCATGTAGGACTGCAGCTCGGTCGGGTACGCGATGACCTGGTCGTCGACCGTCACGGCGTCGAGGATGCCTTCGGGGATGTCGTCCCGGCGCTCGTCGGACATGTACTCCGAGAGGTCCGCGAGGTACCCGTCGACCGCGAACGGCACGATGCTCGCGGCCTCGTAGTGGATGATGTCCGGCGCGGCGCCGCCGTTGAACTGGGTGATGAGCTTGTCGTAGATGCCGTCCCAGCCGGCGGGCACGATCTCGACCTGGACGTCGGGGTTCGCCTCGTTCCAGTCGGCGACGATCTTCTCGGTCGCCTCGATCGCGGCGGGCTGGTCGGACAGCGACTGGAACTTCAGCGTCACCGTGCCGCCGTCGGCGCCGTCGTCCCCGCTGCCGCCCCCGCTGGAGCAGGACGCGACGAGCAGGGTCGTGATCGTGAGGCATGCGGCGATGGACGCACCACGAGTCTTCATGGTTCTACCTTTCGGGTGGGGGTGGGGTCGGGAGAGCCTGGGGGCGGGACCGGGCGTGGAGGGGGTCACGGTCAGCCCTTCACCGCGCCCGAGAGCAGGCCGCCGGTGAGCTTCTTCTGCATGATCGAGAAGAAGACGATGCTGGGGATGGCCGCGAGCACGGAGCCCGCGGCGAGGGGGCCGAGCGCCACCTTGCCCTCGCCGCCGATGAACATCTTCAGCGTGATGGGCAGCGTGTAGTTCTCGGGCGACTGGAGCAGCACGAGCGCGAAGAAGAACTCGTTCCACGAGGACACGAAGCTGAACATCGCGGTCGCCACGATCCCGGGCATGAGCAGCGGGAAGACGATGGTGCGCAGGACCGTGAGCCGGCTCGCGCCGTCCATGGAGCCCGCCTCCTCGAGGTCCACGGGGATGGCGCTGACGTAGCCCTGCATCATCCACAGCGCGAACGGCAGCGTGTACGTGGTGTGGACGAGCGTGAGGCCGACGAGCGAGTCCGTGAGCCCGATGGTCCGCAGGATGAGGAACAGCGGCAGGATGATGAGGATCACCGGGAAGACCTGGCTCACGAGGATCCAGCCGACGCCCGCCGCGCGGATCTTCCCCCGCAGCCGGGCGAGCACGTACGACGCCGGCAGCGCGATGACGATGACGAGCAGCGTGGACACGACCGCGACGATCGCGCTGTTCCAGGCCGAGCGGACGAGGCCCTGCCGGGCCAGCGCCTGGGAGTAGTTCTCCCAGTGCCAGTCCTGCGGGATGAGGCTCACGGTGAGCGAGTTGAGCTCGCCCGAGGACTTGAGCGAGGCCGAGATCAGCCAGAGCAGCGGGAAGCCGAGGAACAGGATGTAGAACCCCAGGGCCGCGTACTGGGCGGGGCGGACGAGTGCGCGCACGGGTCAGCTCTCCTTCTCGGAGCGGAACTGCGACCGCAGGTAGATCGCGAGCAGGAGGACGACCACGACGACGAGGACGACGCCCATCGCGGCGGCGTAGCCGATGTTGCGGTTCTTGAACGCCTCGAGGTACGTGAAGAGCATCGGGAGCATGGTCCGGCCGCCCGGCCCGCCCTCGGTGAGCACGTAGACCAGCGAGAACGAGTTGAAGTTCCAGATGAAGTTCAGCGACGTGATCGAGGTGATGATCGGGCGCAGGCTCGGGAGCGTCACCGCGGTGAAGCGGCGCCACGCGCCTGCGCCGTCCATCGCGGCGGCCTCGTGGAGCTCGTCCGGGATCTGCTGGAGCCCCGCGAGCAGCGTCACGGTGGTCTGCGGCATGCCGACCCACACCCCGACGACGATCACCGCGGGCAGGGCGGTCGAGAAGTCCGCGAGCCAGTTGATGTCGTCCGGCAGGCCCAGGGCGCCGAGGAACGCGTTGAGCGGCCCCGCGTTGGGCGAGTAGATCATCTGCCACATGATCGCCACGACGACCGGCGGCATGGCCCACGGGATGAGTGCGAGCACGCGCGTCAGGCCCTGGAGCCGGAGCCCCGAGTTGAGCAGGAGCGCGAGGCCCATCGCCGCGACGAGCTGGAGCAGCGTCACCGAGACGGCCCAGATCATGCCGATGCGGAACGAGTCCCAGAAGAACGAGTTGTCCGCGAGGCGCACGAAGTTGTCGACGCCGACGAACTGGTAGTCCGGCTGGCGCACGAGCCGCGCGTCGGTGAACGCGAGGGCGACGCCCATGACGAGCGGCGCGACGCTGAGCACGAGGATCGGCAGGAGCGACGGCATGACGAGCGCGATCGCCTCGCGCCGCTTGGCGCGGGCCATGCCGCCGGTCCGGCGCAGCGGGCCACGGTCGGGGCGCAGGGCGCTGCGACGGGGGTCGCCCGCGAGGGTCGGTGCGCTCACCGGGAACCACCCCCGGGGGCGGTCGACTCGCGCACGACGAGGCGCGGCCCGACGGCGGTGTGCCGACCGGGCTCCGCGTCGCCGTCGACGAGGTCCACGACGAGCTGCGCGGCGACGCGCCCACGCTCCGTCGAGCCGAGCGAGACGCTCGTCAGGCTCGGCTGGAACACGCGGCCGATCTCCGTGTCGTCCATGCCGGTCACCGCGACGTCCTCGGGGACCGAGAGCCCGCGCTCGCGCACGGCCCGGATGGCGCCGATGGCGAGGAGGTCGTTGGCCGCGACGATCGCGTCCGGGCGGGCGTCGTCGTCCGTGGCGTCGAGCAGCGCGCGCGTCGTCGCGAGGCCCGCGGCGACGGTGAAGTCGAGGGCGGGCGCGACCTCGACCCGCTCGGCGTCGAAGTCGGCGGCGCGCGTCGCGGCGTCGAAGCCGCGCTGGCGCGCCTCACCGGGGGTCGTGTCGAGGGGGCCGTTGAGGAACGCGATCCGGCGACGACCGAGGCCGAGCAGGTGCCGCACCGCCTCGCCGATCCCGCCCGCGGAGTCCGTGGACACCGAGTCGATGCCGCGGTCCGCGAGCGTGCGGCCGATGACGACGACGGGCACGGGCGCCTCGCGGATCTCCTCGACGAGCTCGTCGTCGGTGCGCAGCGGGCTCAGGATCATGGCGTCGACGAAGCCGCTCGACAGGCTGCGCACGAGCTCGACGGTGGACCGCGTGGTGTCCCCCGTCGTCATGACGACGACGCGGTAGCCGTGCGGCGCGAGCACCTCGTGGATCGCCGTCATCATCTCGACGTAGACAGGGTTGCCGATGTCCGCGACGGCGAACGCCACCTGGAACGTCTTCTTGAGGCGCAGCGAGCGCCCGATGGCGTCCGGGCTGTACCCCAGCTCGGTGGCCGCGGCGCGCACGCGCTCGACCATCGCGGGGCTCGCGCCCGTCCCGTGCAGCGCACGGGAGGTCGAGGCCAGGGAGACCCCGGCCCGCTGTGCCACCTGGATCAGCGTGGCGCGTGATGACGTCACTGTCGTCCACCTCGTCGTCGAAGGACCGTCGTTCTGGAAACGTTTCCAGACTGACGACCTCGACAGTCCTGGAAACGTTTCCGGGTTGGCGGACACTCTCGCACCCGCCCCACCCGGACGTCAACCCCGCCGCCCCCGCGACGCTCGTCCCCCACCACGAGGTAGAGCCCTGGTCCCGCGAGGTAGAGCCGTGGTCCGGACCTCGGCTCTACCTCGGCAGACCGGGGCTCTACCTCGGGCTCCCACGGGTACGGGGTTCCGCGTAGGGGGGTTGTCCACGACGCAGGGCCCCGGTCAGGCTCGAAGCGACCCGACCACCGACGAAAGGTGCACCGATGCACACGCGAGCCCCGGCGTCGTCCTCCCCCGCGGCGCCCACGACGGCCGCCGCCCGGCCGACCTCCCGCCCTCTCGCCCTGCTCCTCAGCCTCGTCCTCGCGCTCGCGGGAGCGCTCTCGTGGTCCGTCGCAGGCCCGGCGCAGCAGGCGCACGCCGCGACGTGCGCCGCCCCCTGGAGCGCGAGCGCCGTCTACACGGGCGGCGCCGTCGTCTCCCACGGCGGCCAGAACTGGAAGGCCGGCTGGTGGACCCAGGGCGACACGCCCGGCACCACCGGCGAGTGGGGCGTCTGGCGCAGCCAGGGCGCCTGCGGCGGCGGCACGAACCCCGGCAACCCCGGGAACCCCGGGAACCCCGGGAACCCCGGCAACCCGACCGGGTTCGTCGTCTCCGAGGCGCAGTTCAACCAGATGTTCCCCAACCGGAACCCGTTCTACACGTACCAGGGCCTCGTCGACGCGCTGTCCGCCTACCCGGGCTTCGCGACGACGGGCGGCGCCGAGGTCGCCAAGCGCGAGGCCGCGGCGTTCCTCGCCAACGTCAACCACGAGACCGGCGGCCTCGTGTACGTCAAGGAGATCAACACCGCGAACTACCCGCACTACTGCGACACCTCGAAGCCGTACGGCTGCCCGGCGGGCCAGTCCGCCTACTACGGCAAGGGCCCGATCCAGCTGAGCTGGAACTACAACTACAAGGCCGCGGGCGACGCGCTCGGCATCGACCTGCTCAACAACCCGTACCTCGTCGAGCAGAACTCCGCCGTCGCGTGGAAGACCGGCCTGTGGTTCTGGAACACGCAGTCGGGCGCGGGCTCGATGTCCGGGCACCAGGCGATCGTGTCGGGCGCCGGCTTCGGCGAGTCCATCCGCTCGATCAACGGCACGATGGAGTGCAACGGCGGGAACCCGGCGCAGGTGCAGTCGCGCATCGCCGCGTTCCAGCGGTTCGCCCAGATCCTCGGCACGACGACGGGCAACAACCTGTCCTGCTGACCCGTCCCGCACGCCCGACGGCGGCCCGCCCCTCCCGGGGTCGGGCCGCCGTCGCGCGTCCGGGGAGCGGCTCGCGGGTCGTGTGTACCGCTCAGGACGGGGCGGGGAGGGTCGTCAGCAGGTAGCGCTCGGCCGACGCCGCGCGGCGGGCGAGGTCCAGCAGTGTCGAGGCCCCCGCACCGGGCGCCTCCCCCGCGTCGGGCCCGTCCCCCGCGCTCGGCGCGCCCCGGGTCGGGCCGTCGTCCGACGGCGTCGCCCCGTCCGGGCTCAGCGTCCGCAGGACCGCGGCGCGCTCGTCGTCGTCGATCTGCGTCGCGTTCGCGAGGACGATCACGTCACGCAGCGCGGCGCGCAGGTCGTCGAGCTCCTCGGCCTGCCGGTCGTCGAGGTGCTCGCGGTCGGGGACCAGCTCGTCCTGCTCGTACACGGCCTCCCGGACGAGCGCGACGTCCTCCGCACGCGGCGCCGGCCCCACGCCGACCGCCCCGGCGCGGAGGGCGGCGGCGGTGGCCGCCGTCGCGGTCTCGACCCGCTGCCGCAACGGTGGTGGGCGGAAGCTCGGGACCACGACGAACCCGAGGACGACCCCGACCACGACCGCGCACACCGTGAGGCCGACGTACTGCGCGAGCAGGGCGACCGGGTCGAGATCGCGCGTGACGGAGTTGAAGCCGACGCTGACGACCACCATGAAGGCGGCCCCCAGGGCCGGGCGCGCGGCGATGAACCACAGGCCCAGGCACAGCGCGACGACGGCGACGAGCGTGAGGTACCGCTGCGGCACGACGAGCAGCACCACCGCGACGCCGATCGAGCCCGAGACGAGGCCGAGGATCTTGTTCCGCGCCTTGGTGACGGTGTCGCGCCAGCTCGCCTGGACGATGCTGAAGGTGGTCAGCAGCACGGTGGAGACGAGCGGGTCCCCCCGCTCCAGGCCGGACGTGACGAGGAGCATCACCAGCAGCGCGAGCGCGGTGCGGAACGCGTGCCGGACCTGCACGGACCGCAGCCGCCCGGACGGGTGCTGGACGGCGTCGAGGAACTGGTGGCGCGGGCCGCGCCCCAGCCGGACCGCGGACGTGTCGTGGCGTGTCAGCGCCTGCTCGACCGCGTCCAGGGCACGGGCCGCGTCGCCGGCGGGGCCGACGGCGGTCGACGACGCGGGGTCGGGTGCCGGCGAAGGCGCCGGGCCCGCGGCGCGCCGCGGCCGGGCGCGCACGCGCGCGGCCAGGTCCTCGGCGCGCCGCTCCAGGGCGGCGAGGTCGTCCGGGGACGCGTCCCCCGTCAGCCGGGCGGTGTGCCGCGCCAGCCGGTAGCGCGAGGCCCCGTCGAGCACGCCGGCGAGCCAGCGCTTGCGACCGTCGCCGAGCCAGGTGCGGAACGCGGTCGCCGTCGCGGCGGTGGGGTCCGCGGCGTCGAGCACCGCGGCGACCTGCTCCCGCGTGGTCTTCGACGGGTCGGGCAGGCCCATGACGACCCGCAGCAGCACCGCCACGACCACGCCGGCGACGGCCGCCAGCACGACCTGCCGGTGGTCGGCCCCGCCCTGGGGGGCGTAACCGTAGCCGAAGACGGTGGTCATGCCCAGGCCGAGGCCGACGGTCGCGTAGCGCTCGCCGAGCAGGGGGAACAGCGCGGCCACGAACCCGAGCACGACGACGAGCGCGACCGCCGCGGGGCGCGACGTCTCCGCCAGGAGCCGCGGGACCGCCGCGGCGACCACGAGCAGCGGTCCCAGCACGGCGACGACCCGCAGGTCGGCCCGGAGCGGACCGCCCATGAACGCGACGAGCGAGAACAGCCCGGTCAGGCCGCCGATGATCCCGACCGCCCCCGCCCCCCACGAGTCGGCCAGGAGGACCGACGGGAGGACCACGATGATCATGAGCACGATGAGCATCGGGCTGCCCCGTGGACGGGCCGGTGACTGCTTCCGCTCGGGGCTCTCTCCGGGCGCCGTCGTGCCGTCGGAGCGCTCCACGGGGCCTCCTCGCCGTCGGGTGGCAGCACGCGTACGTCCCGACCGTACGGCGGCGGCTCGGGGGCCGCGACCCGGGCGCCCGCGGTCAGAGCGCGGCGAGGAGGTCGCGCATGCGGTCGATCTCGCCGCCCTGGCCGGCCGCCGTCTCGGCGGCCATCTCGTTCGCGAAGAGGTCCTCCCCCTCGACGAGCACGACGTCGACCATCGCGAGCGCGCCCTCGTGGTGCTGGATCATCCCCTCGAGGAAGAGGCGGTCGAACTCCGGGCCGCTCGCGGCCTCGAGCGCCGCGAGCTGCTCGTCGGAGAGCATCCCGGCGGCCCCGGCGCCGTGGTCGTGCCCCGCGCCGTCGGGCGCGCGCGGGCCCGTCCCGCCCGCGTCCTGCGCGCCCTCGGGCACGGCGAGGTCGCGCGCCTGGAGCCACGACGCGAGCGCGTGCACCTCGGGCCCCTGCGCGGCGGTGACGCGCTCCGCGAACGACCGGACGGCGTCGGACCCGGCGCGGTCGGGCGCGAGCGCGGCGATCTCGAGGGCCTGGAGGTGGTGCTCGATCATGCCGGTGACGAACGCGGCGTCGGCCTGGTTCCACGAGCCCTCGTCGGGCGCGCCCGCGTAGTCGTCGGGGGCGACGGTCGTCGCACCCTCCCCCGGTCGCCCGGGCTGCACGACGACGCTCGACGGCGTCGACGTCGGCTGCGGGTCGGGCGTGCACGCGGCCAGGCCGAGCGCGGCACCGAGCGCCAGGCCGGTCGCGGTGACGCCGCAGGTCAGGGCACGCGCGGCGGTGCGCCGCGCTGTGTTACGGCTGGGAAAAACCTGCACCCGCGCTGTTCCCTCCGTGTAAAAGATCGTCGCGAACCGCCCGGTTTGAGTGGTCCAGATCACATTTGCCCGCCAGAATTTGCAGCACCCTACCAAGGAGGTGTTTCCCTCGTGCATCGAAGAACGCACCGGCAGACGCACCGGCACCGGAGCCGGGTCCTGCTCGCCTCGTCCCTGGCGGCGACCCTCGCCGTCTCGACCCTCGCGGTCGCCACGACCGCCGCCGCGGAGCCGTCCGACGGCTCCCCCGAGGCGGTGGCGGCGCTCACCGACCAGGCCGCCGCCTCGCTCGCAGACCTCCCCGCACAGCGCCTCGCCCCCCTCGCCCAGGCCACCGACGTCCTGGCGCCCGGGGAGACGGCCGGCAGCCCCAACCTCACGCACGTCGCCAACATCCCGAAGAACGGCGGCTTCGCGCCCGAGGGGCAGTACAGCACCGACCTCGCGTTCCAGGGCCGGTACGCGTTCGCCGGGAACTACGGCGGCTTCACCGTGTACGACGTCGCGAACCCGACCGCCCCGCAGCAGGTCGCCCAGGTCGTCTGCCCCGGGTCCCAGAACGACATCTCCGTCTACGGGGACCTGCTCGTCCTCAGCACCGACTCCTCGCGCAGCAACGACTCGTGCGAGAACGTCGCCCAGAGCGCCGCGATCAAGGAGTCGTGGGAGGGCATCAAGGTCTTCGACATCTCCGAGCCGACGGCGCCCGAGTACGTGGCGTCCGTCGAGACGCAGTGCGGCTCCCACACGCACTCCCTCGCGCCGTCCCAGGACGGCGAGGAGCTGTTCGTCTACGTCTCGTCGTACAGCCCGAACGCGGCGTTCCCCGACTGCCAGCCCCCGCACGACCTCATCTCGGTCGTGCAGATCCCGCTCGACGACCCCGCCGCGGCGGAGCTCGTCTCGACGCCCGTCCTCTTCCCCGACGGCGGCAACCCGGGCGGCAACGGCTCGAGCACGACGTCGGGCTGCCACGACATCACGACCTACCCGTCGAAGGACCTCGCGGCGGGCGCGTGCATGGGCGACGGCATCCTGCTCGACATCTCCGACCGCGCGCACCCGGTGGTGACCGAGGTCGTCCGGGACACGACGAACTTCGCGTTCTGGCACTCGGCGACGTTCAACAACGCCGGCACCAAGGTCGTCTTCACGGACGAGCTCGGCGGGGGCGGGGCGCCGACGTGCAACCCGACCGTCGGGCCCGAGAAGGGCGCGGACGCCATCTACGACATCGTGGGCGGCGAGCTCGTGTTCAAGAGCTACTACAAGATCGAGCGCGAGCAGGCCGCGACGGAGAACTGCGTCGCGCACAACGGCTCGCTCATCCCCGTCCCGGGCCGCGACATCATGGTCCAGGCCTGGTACCAGGGCGGCATCTCGGTGTGGGACTTCACGGACTCGGCGAACCCCGTCGAGATCGCGTGGTTCGACCGTGGCCCGCTGTCCGCGGAGCGGCTGATCCTCGGCGGCTCGTGGTCGGCGTACTGGTACAACGGCGCGATCATCTCGAACGACATCCAGCAGGGCCTCGACGTCCTGCTGCTCGACGACCCGGTGACGAACGCCGCGAAGTCGGTCGTGACGGACGAGTTCAACCCGCAGGCCCAGCCGACGTACACCGAGCCGCCTGCCTGGTCGAAGGGCACCGCGTACGCGGGCGGCACCACGGTCACCTACGGCGGCGCCGTGTGGCGCGCGCAGTGGTGGACGAAGGGCCAGACGCCCGGTGCCGACGCGTGGGGCCCGTGGGAGGAGATCGCGGGGGTCGACTCCGCCGGGGTCGGCGCGTGGAAGCCGAGCCGCGTCTACGTCAAGGGCGACAGCGTGACGTACGAGGGCACGACGTACACCGCGAAGTGGTGGACCCGGAACCAGGCGCCCGGCGACCGCTGGGGCCCCTGGGACCCGCAGGACTGACGCGCACGACGGCGCCCGCTCACCGGTCGGTGGGCGGGCGCCGTCGTGCGCGGCCCGCCTCCGCACGTCCCGCCCGTAGGATGCGGCCGCATGACCGGGAACCCCCTCGACGACGACGCACGCTGCCCGTGCCTCTCCGGCGACACCTACGGGTCGTGCTGCGGCCGGTACCACGCCGGGCTGCGCCCCGGCCCGGACGGCGCCGCCCCGGGCCCGCACGCACCGACCGCCGAGGCGCTCATGCGCTCGCGCTACAGCGCGTTCGCCGTCGGCGACGCCGACTACCTGCGCGCGACCTGGCACCCCTCCACCCGGCCCGCCGACCTCGACCTCGACGACGACGTCGAGTGGCGTCGCCTCGACGTCGTGCGCACCGAGGCGGGCGGCCCGTTCGACACGACCGGGGTCGTCGAGTTCGTCGCGCACCACCGCTCGCGCACCGACCCGGCCGACCGCGGCCGGCTCCACGAGGTCAGCCGGTTCGTCCGGGAGGGCGACCGCTGGTCCTACGTCGACGGCACGATCGCCTGACGGCGCCGCCGCGGCGCACAGGAGTGCTCGGGAGCGCTCAGCGGCGGGGCGCGGCCGTGCGGCGCGCCGCCCCGACCGCGAGCACCGCGGCCACGAGCACGGCGCCCAGGAGCGCGCCGGCCGTGTTCAGGACGACGTCCTGGACCGTCGGGACGCGGCCGGGCAGGAGGTTCTGGGTGAGCTCGATCGCGACCGAGAGGGCGCAGCCCGCGAGCGTCACGAGCCCGACGGCGCGCCACACGCCCGGGACGGCGCGACCCCGGCGGGCGGCCGCGCCCCGCAGGAGGGGCACGCCGAGCACGCCGAACGGCCCGAACATCACGACGTTGGCGAGCGCCTCGAGCACCGGCAGCGTGATCGGGATCCCGAGGCCCTGGAGGAAGCCGAGCGTGGACGTCGCCCAGCCGGGCGCGTCGGTGGACTGCGGCGACGGCCAGAGCGTCACGACCAGGACGGCGGCGAGATAGACGGCGAACGTCCAGGTCAGCAGGCGCATCCCGTCAGCGTACGGGCGCGAGTCCCGGGCGCGCCGGGCCCCGCGGCGCGGCCACGGAGCCTCCACCGTTCCCCCTCCTCGCCGAGCGTGGCACGGCGAGGGTCGGTTCACTGGGCGCCATGGTCACCGTCGGCTTCCACGCCTCCCACGAGCAGATCCCGCCCGGCCCCCTCCTCGCCGCGGCCCGCCGCGCCGAGCAGGTCGGCTTCGACGCCGCCATGTGCTCCGACCACCTGGCCCCCTGGAGCGAGCGCCAGGGCGAGTCCGGGTTCGCGTGGTCGTGGCTCGGCGCCGCGCTCGCGACGACCGCGCTGCCGTTCGGCGTCGTCACCGCCCCCGGCCAGCGCTACCACCCGGCGATCGCCGCGCAGGCGATCGCGACGCTCGGCGCGATGTTCCCGGGCCGCTTCTGGGCCGCGCTCGGCTCGGGCGAGGCGATGAACGAGCACGTCACGGGCGAGCGCTGGCCCACGAAGGCCGAGCGCGACGCCCGCCTGCGCGAGTGCGTCGACGTCATCCGGGCCCTCCTCGCGGGCGAGGAGGTCACGCACCACGGGCACGTCACGGTGGACCGGGCACGCGTGTGGTCGCTGCCCGACGTCGCGCCGCGGCTCGTCGGTCCGGCCGTCACCCCCGCCACGGCGCGCCGCCACGCCGACTGGGCCGACGGCCTCGTCACCGTGAACCAGCCCGTCGAGTCGCTGCGCCAGGTCGTCGGCGAGTACCGCGACGCCGGGGGCCGCGGGCCGCTCGCGCTCCAGGTGCACGTCGCGTGGGGCACGGACGACGAGGCGGCGTTCGCCGTCGCGCACGACCAGTGGCGCTCGAACCTCCTCCCGCCCAGCGTGAACTGGCACCTCGAGACCCCGGAGCAGTACGACGCGGTGGCGGAGCTCGTGCGCCCGGAGGAGGTGCGCGGCACGGTGCTCGTCGAGCACGACCCCCAGCGCCTGGCGGACCGCGTCGCCGAGCTGGTCGCGTGCGGGTTCGACGAGGTGTACCTGCACCACGTGGGGCAGCAGCAGGACGCGTTCCTCGACGCGGCGGGCGAGGCCCTCCTGCCCCGGCTGCGCGAGGCGTGCGCCGCCACGACCGACGGGGGTGCGGCGTGAGGATCCGCGACACCGGCGACCTGTGGTGGAAGAACGCGGTCGTCTACTGCCTCGACGTCGAGACCTTCATGGACTGGGACGACGACGGGATCGGCGACTTCCCCGGCCTGGTCCAGCGGATCGACCACCTGGCCGACCTCGGGGTGACGTGCCTGTGGCTCATGCCGTTCTACCCGACGGCCGACCGCGACGACGGCTACGACATCACCGACTTCCTCGGCGTCGACCCGCGCCTGGGCGACCTGGGCGACGTGGTCGAGCTCGTGCGGACCGCGCGCGACCGGGGCATCCGCGTGATCGTGGACCTCGTCGTCAACCACACGTCCGACCGTCACCCGTGGTTCCGCGCCGCGCGGCGGTCCACCACGTCCCCGTTCCGGGACTACTACGTCTGGCGGTCCGACGAGCCGCCGTCGACCAAGGACCAGGTGGTCTTCCCCGACCAGGAGGAGGGCATCTGGACCCTCGACGAGGCGTCCGGCGAGTGGTACCGGCACCGCTTCTACCGGCACCAGCCCGACCTCAACACCGCGAACCCGCAGGTGCGGGACGCGATCGCCAAGACGATCGGGTTCTGGCTGGAGCTCGGCATCTCGGGCTTCCGGGTCGACGCCGTCCCCTACGCGCTGACCGACGCGGCCGCGAACCCGGGCGACGAGATCGACGACCCCCACGACCTGCTGCGCGTGCTGCGCGCGTTCGTCGGGCGGCGGTCGGGCGACGCGATCCTCATGGGCGAGGTCAACCTGCCGTACGAGGAGCAGGCGCGCTACTTCGGGGACGGCGACCCGACCGACGGCGACCCGGGCGGGGTGACGAGCAACGAGCTGACGCTCCAGTTCGACTTCAACGCGATGCAGGCGCTGTACCTGGCGCTCGCCCGGCACGACGCGACCCCGCTCGCCGGGTCGCTCGCGGCCCGTCCGCCCATCCCCCGCGACACCCAGTGGGCGACGTTCGTGCGCAACCACGACGAGCTCACGCTCGACAAGCTCACGGACGACGAGCGCGCCGAGGTCTTCGCCGCGTTCGGGCCCGAGGAGGACATGCAGCTCTACGGGCGGGGGCTGCGACGGCGGCTGCCCCCGATGTTGGGCGGCGACCCGCGCCGGCTGCGGATGGTGTACTCGCTGCTCTTCTCGCTGCCGGGCACGCCCGTGCTGTTCTACGGCGAGGAGATCGGCATGGGCGAAAACCTGGACGTGCCGGGGCGCCTCGCCGTGCGGACGCCCATGCAGTGGACGTCGGGGCCGAACGGCGGGTTCTCCCGCGCTCCCGCGCGCCGGCTCGCGGCGCCGCTGCCGGGCGACGGGTACGCGCCCGAGCACGTCAACGTCGCCGACCAGCGCCGGGACCCGGAGTCGCTGCTCACGTTCGTGCGGATGCTCGCGCACCGCTACCGCGAGTGCCCCGAGCTGGGCTGGGGCGACGCGCAGGTGCTCGACTCGCCCGAGCCGTCCGTGCTGGCGCTGCGCACCACCTGGCAGGACGCCTCGATGGTGACGCTGCACAACCTCTCGCCCGACCCGGTCGTCGTGCGGGTGCCCCTGGGCGACCTGCCGGAGGACGCGCGGCTCGTCGACGTCCTCGACGCGGACGACGTCGAGCCCGCGCCCGACGGGACCGCCGAGGTGCGGCTCGACGGCTACGGGTTCCGCTGGCTGCGCGTCACGCCGCCCGGGTCGCGCCGGCTCCTCTGAGCCGGCGCGGCCGGGACGTGAGCCCGGGGCGTCAGCCGTGGGTCGGCTCGTCGGGGCCGACGGGCCGGCCCGGCGACGACGGCCGGTCGGGGACGTCGGGCGACGGGTCGGCCGGCCCGCCGGGGACCGGGTCGGCGTGGCTCGGGTCGTGCGGCGGCGTGGACGGGTCCGGGGGCGGCCCCGGGGACTTCGGCGGCTCCACCGTCGGCTCCGCCGGGGAGCCCGGGCCCGTACCGGGCTGGTCGGGGTTCGTGGTCATGGCTGCACCTCCGTGCTTCACGCGCTGCGCGCGGTCCACGGGACGCGCACCGCGTCCCTCCTCGACGCTAGGCGCGCCCCGGCCCGCTCGCGCGCGGCCGGGCCGCCCCGCCGACCTACGCTGGGCACGTGACCTCGTTCGCCTCGGACAACTACTCCCCCGCCCACCCCGACGTCCTCGCCGCGCTCGCCGCCGCGAGCGCCGGGCACGAGATCTCGTACGGCGAGGACCCGTGGACCGCGCGCCTCCAGGACGCCGTGCGCGCGCGGTTCGGACCCGACGCCACCGCGTACCCGGTGCTCACCGGCACGGGCGCGAACGTCGTCGCGCTCATGGCGACGCTCCCCCGCTGGGGCGCCGTCGTGGCGTCCGAGCACGCGCACCTCAACACGGACGAGAACGGCGCCCCCGAGCGGGTGGGCGGCGTCAAGGTGCTCACGGTGCCGGCGCCCGACGGGAAGCTCACGCCCGCCGCCGTCGAGCGCTTCGCGGGCGACCTCGGCGACCCGCACCGCGCGCAGCCGCTCGTCGTGTCGCTCACGCAGTCCACCGAGCTCGGCACCCTCTACACGGCCGACGAGATCCGGGCGGTGGCCGACGCCGCGCACGCCCGCGGCATGCGGGTGCACCTCGACGGGTCGCGCCTCGCGAACGCCGCCGCGGCGCTCGGCGTCCCGCTGCGCGCCCTGACGACCGACGCGGGCGTGGACGTGCTGTCGTTCGGCGGCACCAAGAACGGGCTCGCGCTCGGCGAGGCGGTCGTCGTGCTCGACCCGTCCGCCGTCGACGGCGTGGAGTTCGTGCGCAAGTCGACGATGCAGCTCGCGTCGAAGATGCGCTACGTCTCCGCGCAGCTCCTCGCGCTCTTCGAGCCGGTCGGCGACGTCGTGGCCGAGGTCGACGAGGTCGCCGACGCCGACGAGCTGTGGCTGCGCAACGCCCGGCACGCGAACGCGATGGCCGCGCGGCTGCGCGCGGGGCTCGCGGACGCCGTCGTGTCGGCCGCCGTCGGGCCCGACGGCGCCGCCCCGGGCCCGGCGTCGGGCCTCGCCTTCACCCAGCCCACGCTCGTCAACGCGGTGTTCGCGACGCTCCCGCGCACGGCGGTCGCGCGCCTGCGCGAGCGGCACCGGTTCTACGACTGGGGGTCGGGCGAGACGCCCGACCGCGTCGAGGTGCGGTGGATGTGCGCGTGGGACACGACCCCGGGGGACGTGGACGGGTTCGTCGCGGACGTGCGGGCCGCCCTCGCGGTCGCGTCGTGAGCGGGCGAGGATGACGCCATGAGCGACCAGACCCTGCCCCTGCCGACCGCCGACGACCTCGTGCACCTGCGCCGCTGCGTCGAGCTGGCCCGCGAGGCGCTCGACGACGGCGACGAGCCGTTCGGCTCGCTCCTCGTCGACCGCGACGGGGTCGTCCGGTTCGAGGACCGCAACCGCGTCAAGGACGGTGACGCGACCCGGCACCCCGAGCTCGAGATCGCCCGCTGGGCCGCCGCGCACCTCACGCCCGAGGAGCGGCGCGACGCGACCGTCTACACGTCCGGCGAGCACTGCGCGATGTGCAGCGCGGCGCACGCGTGGGTCGGCCTCGGCCCTGTCGTCTACGCCGCGAGCACGACGCAGCTCGTCGGGTGGCTGGAGGAGTGGGGCGTCGCGCCGGGCCCGGTGCGCCCGCTCGCGATCGGCGACGTCGCGCCCGGGGTCGCCGTGCGCGGTCCCGCGTACGAGCTCGAGGTGGAGGTCCGCGCGCTGCACGCGCGTCTGCACGGCGTCTCCTGACCGGAGCCTGCCCGCCCGGTGCCGTGCTCCCGGTGCCGTGCGCCCGGACCGCGCGCCCGCGGGACGACGCTCTCAGGCGTCGAGCGCGTCCGCGACGGTGCGCGCGACCTCCGGGACGGCGAGGTAGCCGGCGGGCCGGGCGCCGTCGAGCACGACGGCCGCCGCGTGGTGGCCCGGCGCGGCGTTCGCGACGACGAGCTCCTCGATCCCCGGCGACGCCGGGTCGAGCGGGAACGCCGCCGGCCCGAGGCCGTGCAGCGCGAGCGCGTCCCGGGGGTCGCGCGCCGCGACCCACCGCCGCACGGGGGCCGGCACGCGCAGCGGGGCGCGCGCGGCCAGGACGTCCCGGATCGCCCGGGCGGCGAGCGGGGACCCGAGCGTGAGCAGGAGCGGCACGTCCCAGCGCGCGGCGTCGGGGTGCTCGCGCAGCACGGCGTAGGCGACGACCGACCCGAGCGAGTGCGCGACGACGACGGCGGGCCCGTCCGTGGGGATAGCGGCGGCGAGCGCGTCGTCGATCGTCGTGCGGACGGCGTCGTCGTGCAGGTACGCCCAGACGTCGCGCGCGAGCAGCGCGACGACGGCGCCGCTCAGGCCCGGCACGGACCGGTCGAGCGCGGACAGCAGCAGGTTCAGCCACGCGCCGACGTCTCCCCCGACGGCGCCCGGCCCGGCACCCTCCGGGCGCGCCGACACCGTCGCGCCCGCGGCGCGCAGCACCTCCTCGGCGACGGCCGCCACGAACGCGGCCTCGTCCGCGGCCTCGGCCGCGGACAGAAGGGCGTCCCCGTCGCGCGGCGCGCCGACCGCGTGCACGGTGACCGGCGGCGGCGTCGCGGCACCGCCGACGAGCGCGGCGAGCGTGTCGCCGTAGTAGACGAACGCCGTGTCCGCGTCGCGCACGACGACGCCCGAGCCCGCCGCCGCGAGGCCCGCGTCGAGGACCTCGGTCCACGTGCGGTCGAGCTGCTCGGCGTCGAGCCCCTGGTTGTCGCGGCCGTGGACGAGCACGAGTCGGGTCACGCGCCGAACCTACCGGCTGCCGGTGCCCCCCGGAGGGTCTACCGTCGGGCCCAGGAGCCAGCCCCCAGCCCCCGGAGACACCCGTGAACGACCACACCCTGACCGAGCACAGCACGACCGTCGAGACCCACGTCGCCCGCCCCCCGCAGGTCGTCTGGGCCGAGCTCATGCACCCGAGCGCCCGCTGGATGCTCGGCATGAACATCGAGACCGACTTCCGGCCCGGGAGCCCCGTGACGTTCGAGGGCCACTACATGGGCCGCGAGTTCGCCGACTGGGGCACCGTCGTGGCCGTCGAGCGCCCCCGCCTGCTGCACTTCACGCACTTCTCGCCCACCATGGGCCTGCCCGACGTGCCGCAGAGCTACCACGACATCGCGATCACGCTCGAGCCCGACGACTCCGGGACGCTCGTGCGCGTCGTCGAGCGCAACATCGAGACGGCCGAGCGCGCCGAGCGCGCCCACGCCCTGTGGACGAAGGCGCTCGCGACGCTCGCGGGCCACGACTGACGCGTCCCGCCCCGCACGACGACGGGCCGGTCACCCCCGCGAGGAGGTGACCGGCCCGTCGTCCGTCCGGCACCGGCCCGACGACGCCCCGCGCGTCAGGCGGTGCGGCGGCGGCGAGCGCGGACCGCGAGGAGCGCGGCGCCCGTGCCGACGAGCAGCAGCGCGAGCGTCGTCACGGCGACGACGTCCCCGCCCGTGATCGCGAGGCCGCCGGCCGACGACGCGGTGTTCGTCAGCGTCACGACGACCGGCGCGCCCGCACCGACCGTCACCTCGGTCACCCGCTCGTCGCCGACCGTGAGCACCGGCGTGCCCCACTCGACGCCGCGGACGGTCGGCAGGTCGGTCTCGGTGAGCCGCACGACGGTCCCCACGGGAAGGTCCTGCGGCCCGTCGACGACCTGGCCGTCGGCCCGCACCGTGAGCGTGCCGGTGACGGGCTCGCCGTCGCGGTCGAACGCGTAGCGGACGGTGAACTCGGTGCTCGCCGGCACCGAGCCCGCCGCGGCCCCCACGACCTCCTTCACGACGGAGAAACCGCCCACGGCCTGGTCGGCCGTGTTCGTCACCGTGACCAGCGCGTCCGTCCCGTCGCCGACGACGAGCGTCGGCGGGCTGAAGACGGGCGTGCCCCACTCGACGCCGTCGACCGCGGGCAGGTCCGTCTCGCCGAACGTCACGACCGTCCCGGCCGGGAGGTTCTGCGGCCCTGCGACGACCGTGCCGTCGGCCGGGACCTCGACGGAGCCGCCCACGGGCGTGCCCTCGAGCTCATACGCGTACGTGACCGTGAATGTCGTCCCCGCGGGGACGAGGTCCGCGCGGTCGCCCACGACCTCCTTCGCGACGGAGAACCCGCCGACCGCGGCCACGTCCTGCGTCGTGTTGGTCAGCGTGACGAGCGTGTCCTCGCCGTCACCGACCGTGACGGACGCGGGCGAGAACACCGGCGCGCCCCAGACGACGTCGCCCACCTCGGGCAGGTCGGTCTCCGTGAACGTCACGACCGTCCCGACCGGGAGGTCCTGCGGGCCGTCGACGGCCGTGCCGTCGGCACGCACCGTGAGCGTCCCGGCGAGCGGGCCGTCGTGGGTGAACCCGGCGGGCAGCGCCGCGGACCACGCGACCGAGAACTCCGTGCCCGGCGGCACGCTCCCGGCGAGGTCGCCCGTGACGGTCTTCGCGACGGAGAAGCCCCCGACGAGCGCGTCGGCCTGGTTGGTCAGCGCGACGCCCGCGACGGCGTCGCCGTCGCCGATGGTCACCGTCGCGGGCGAGAACACCGGCTCGCCCCACGCGACCCCGGGGACCGTCGGCAGCGGCTGCCGCTCGACGAAGCGCACGACGGTGCCCGCCGGGAGGTCCTGCGGTCCCGCGTCGACCGTGCCGTCGGCGCGGACCGTGAGCGTGCCCTGCGTGTCCCCCGCGTACTCGGCGCCCTCGGGGAGCTCCGCCGTCCAGTCGACGACGAACTCCGTGCCGCCCGGGACGGCGCCGGCCGCGCCGCCCGCGACGGTCTTCTGGACGGCGAACCCGCCGACCTCCTGCACCGCCTCCGCGGTGTTCGTCAGCGTGACCTCGACGGCCGCGCCCTCGACCACCGTCACCGACGGCCCCGGATCGAACGACGGGACGCCCCACACGACGCCGTCGACCGCGGGCAGCGGCTGCTGCTCCGCGAGCGTCACGACCGTGCCGACCGGCAGGTCCGCCGGACCGCTCACGAGCGTGCCGTCGGCGCGCACCGTGAGCGTGCCCGTGGTCGGGCCGTCGTAGGCGACGTCCGCGGGGACGGTCGCGGTCCAGTCGACGAGGAACGCGGTGCTCGCCGGCACGTCGCCCGCGGCGGAGCCCTCGACGGCCTTGCGGACCGCGAACCCGCCGACGACGGGGTCCGCGACGTTGGTGACCGTCACCGCGACGCCCGTCGCGCCCTCGACGACCGTCACCGGCCCCGCCGGGCTCACGACCGGGTCGCCCCACGCGACGCCGTCGACCACCGGGAGCGGCAGCCGCTCGGCGAACGTCACCGTCGTACCGACCGGCAGGTCGGCGGGCCCGGCCACCACGGCGCCGTCCGCGAGCACGCTCAGGGTGCCGGTGAGGTCGCCGTCGTACGTCGCACCCGGCGGCAGCGTGGCCTCCCAGTCGACGAGGAACGCGGTGTCCGCCGGGACGAGGCCGAGGGCGTCCCCGGCGAGGACCTTCGCCACCGTGAAGCCGCCCACGGCGGTGGTCCCGCCACCGGCGTTCGCGGTGTTCACCACGGTGACCGTGACCGTCCGGCCCGCGACGACGGTGAACTGCGCCGGGTCACCGAGCGGCTCGCCGTCCACGCGGACCACCGGCGTGCCCCACTCGACCCCCGCCACCGACGGCAGGTTCGTCTCGCGGACCGTGACGACCGTGCCCTCCGGCAGGGTCGGCCCGTTCAGCAGAGCCCCGCTGATCGGGACCGTGAGCGTGTCGCCCCCGGTGACGCCGTCGGGCTGCTCGTAGGTGTACTCCACCTGGAACGTCGTGCCCGCGGGCACGTCCGCGGCCGCCTCGCCCGTCACGGTCTTCTGCACGGCGAAGCTCGCGCCCCCGGTGCAGTCGAACGGGCCGGGCCCGATCCACGGGTAGCTGTGCATCTCGAGCCCGCCGGTCACGCTCGGGTCGCCGAACGTGAGGTTCCCGCCCACGAGGACGCGGCCGTTCGTGCTCGTCGTGATCGTCGCGTCCGCGACCGGCGCGACGATCGTGCCGAGGAACTGGTCGGCCCGGCCGAGCGCGAGGTCCGGCGTGGACGCGAAGTTCCACAGGATGCGCGCGGCCCAGTTGCCGAAGCCCGGGTTGGAGTTGAAGTCGTTGATGAACGGCGAGCCGTTGCCCTCCCAGTAGTTGGGGCTCATGCTCACCGGAGCGTCCCCGGTCACGTTGATCGCGATCGCGACGTCGTCCGGCACGTTCGCGAAGACGATCTCCTTGACGCCCGCGAGCTGCGCGGCGTCGACGGAGAACACCTGCGGGTCGGCGGTGCCGGAGCCGGTGAAGGTGACCCGGCTCCCCGACACGACGCCCGCCGCGGTCGCGGGCCACCCGGCGATCGTCGCCGACGCGTCGGCGACCACCGCGCCGTACCCGGCCCACTCGCCGAGGGCCGCCGCGCCCATGCCCTGCGTGACCGGGGCGTCCGCGCCCGGCGTCGTCCCGGCGGTCGAGAGCGACCCGCCGCCCGTGACCGCGGCACCGACGTTCACGGCGCCGCCGGTCGGCAGCGTCGAGCCGACGGTGACGCTCGTCTCCGGCCCGATCTCCAGGCCACCCCCGACGGCGAGCATCACCGCGCCGTCGGGCGGCGTGATCTGCGAGCCCGCGCCGACCGCGCCGATGCTGAAGTTCCCGGGCCCGTCGATCGTCGTCTCGCCCGCGACGACGAGCAGCCCTTCCGACTCCGCGGCGCTCGCCGTGGCGTGGTAGTCGCCCCCGGTCCACACCGTGACGTTCGTGTCCGTGAACAGCGGCGGCGTCTGGCCGACGTTCGGCATGTCCCCCGGCGCGGGGCAGGACCCGACCGCGGCGGACGCCGGGCGCGCCTGCGGCCCCGAGACGAGGACGACGGCGCCGGCCAGGGCGAGCACGGCGGCGACGAGCGCCGCGACCGCTCTGCGCAGGCGTCCGGGTGCGACGCGGAGGGAGGGTGGGCGAGGGGTCATTGCCGGGCTCCAGGTTCGGGGGGTGCGCCCCGCGGCCGCGAGGCCAGGACGCCATGTCACCCAGGAGACGCGCCGGGACGCCGATCATGACGCGAACCCGGTGGTGACGTCGGTCATACCCCCCGGGGGTCGCGGGATCGCCCGGGACGGCCCCCTCCGCGGCCGTCGGGCTACCGTGGCGTCGGAGGTGTCGCCTGTGACCGCTCGTGCCCGGACCACCTGGATCGTCGTCGCCGTCGTGACCGCGCTCGCCGCCGTGGCGGCCGTCGCCTGGTACCTCACGCGGCCCGCCTCCGCGCCGCAGGCCCCGCCGTCGGGCACGCCGTCCGCCCCGGCCGACCCGACGCCGTCGGGCACGTCGCCGACGCCGTCCACCCCGCCCGAGGACCCCCTGGCCGGGTGGACGCTCGAGCAGAAGGTGGGGCAGCTCTTCATGGTCGGGGTCGACGTGCGGGACCCGCAGCAGGTGAGCTACGACGCCGTCTCGCGGCTGCACGTGGGCAACGTGTTCCTCGCGGGCCGCTCGCAGGCCGGGACCGGCCCGACGGCGGACCTCGTCGCGGGCTTCACGGCGCTCGTCTCCCCGGAGACGACGAACGGCACCCCGCTGTTCGTCGCGACCGACCAGGAGGGCGGGAAGGTCCAGGTGCTGCGCGGGCCCGGGTTCTCGCAGATCCCGACGGCGACCGACCAGGCCCGGCTCGACCCGGCGACGCTCCAGGCCGACGCGACCACGTGGGGCGCCGAGCTCGCCGCGGCGGGCGTGAACCTCAACCTCGCGCCCGTGATGGACCTCCTGCCCGAGGGGACGGCCGCGCAGAACCCGCCGATCGGGGCCTTCCAGCGCAGCTACGGGTTCACGCCGGACTCGGTCACGTCGCACGCGAACGCGTTCAGCGCGGGCATGGAGGCGTCGGGCGTGGACGTGACGATCAAGCACTTCCCCGGGCTCGGCCGCGTCACCGAGAACACCGACACCGACGCCGGGGTCACCGACGACGTGACCACGCGCGACGACGCGTCGGTCGCCGTCTTCGCGTCGGGCATCGAGGCCGGCGCGGCGTTCGTCATGACCTCCACGGCCGTCTACCCGCAGATCGACGGGACGCTCCCCGCGGCCTTCTCGCCCGTCGTCGTGGACGGGATGCTGCGGGGCGACCTGGGGTTCGACGGCGTCGTCCTCACCGACGACGTGTCCGCCGCGCAGCAGGTGCAGGCCTGGTCGCCCGCGGACCGCGCCGTCCTGACGATCGCCGCGGGCGGCGACATGGTGCTGGCGTCCGCGGACCCGAGCGTCGTCGAGCCCATGGTGGCGGCCGTCGTCGAGCGCGCGTCGAGCGACGACGCGTTCGCCGCGCAGGTCGACGCGGCCGTGCTGCGCGTGCTCGCGGCGAAGGAGCGGCTGCGCTGAGCGCACGGCCCGGCGGTATAACTGACCGCATGGCTGCCCGTCGCCCCGCTCCCCGCCCGACGCTCGAGGCCGTCGCGGCCGTCGCAGGCGTCTCCCGTGCCACGGTGTCCCGCGTGATCAACGGCGTGCCGACGGTGGACCCGGCGATCGTGGCGGTCGTCGAGCAGGCGATCGACGAGACGGGCTACGTCCCCAACCTCGCCGCCCGGACGCTCGTGACCCGGCGCACGGGGTCGGTCGCGCTCGTCGTGTCCGAGCCGTCGGAGCAGCGCTCCCCGAGCCCGTTCCTCGAGCGGCTGTTCACCGACCCGTACATCGGGCGCGTGACGGCGGGCGCGCAGCTGGTGCTGCGCCCGCGCGACATCCACCTCGCGATCCTGCCCGCGGACCCGCCCGCGCACGACCAGGTCGTGCGCTACGTGCGGCAGGGGCACGTCGACGGCGTCCTGCTCATCACGTCGAGCGCGAGCGACCCGCTGCCGGCACGGTTCGCCGCGCTCACGGTCCCGGTCGTGCTGTCGACGCACCTCGACGGGGTCGACGAGGCGGCCGGCGTGAGCTGGGTGGACCTCGACCAGGCCGCCGGCGGCCGGATCGCCGCCGAGCGTCTGATCGCGGACGGCCGCACGCGCCTCGCGACCGTCGCCGGGCCGTCGGACGTGCCGTTCGCGCGGGGACGCCGCGACGGCTTCCTCGAGGCGGTGCGGGCCGCCGGGCTCGCGGAGCCGTTCGTCGTGGAGGGCGACTTCACGCGCGCGGGCGGGGAGGCCGCGGCGCGCGAGCTGCTCGCCGCGCGACCGGACGTCGACGGCGTGTTCGGCGCGAGCGACCTCATGGCCGACGGCGCGTCCCTCGTCCTGCAGGAGGCGGGCCGCCACGTCCCGCAGGACGTGGCCGTCGTCGGCTTCGACGACTCGACGGTCGCGCGCCAGGCGCACCCGCCGCTCACGACGGTCCGGCAGCCGGTCGAGGAGATGGCGGCCGAGATGGCGCGCCTCCTGCTCGCCGCGATCGACGACCCGGACACCGACGCGCGCTCGGTCCTGTTCGAGCCGCACCTCGTGGTCCGCGACTCCGCCTGACCCCCACCCGCTGAGTGCAGGAAAAAGTCGCGGTCGGGACGTCCGACCGCGACTCTTTCCTGCACTCAGCGGGAGCGTGTCGTCCCGGGTCAGTGGCCTCCGCCCGCGACGAACGCGATGCCGGCCGCGATCGCGACGACCACGACGGCGAAGCACACGATCGCGCCGACCTGGCGCGGGCGGGTCGCGCGCTCGACGCGCACGGTGCGGCCGTCGGACGTGAAGCGGCCGTCCGGGGTGCCGACCTCGACGGGCATGGCACGCCCGGCGGCGAGCCGGACCCCCAGGGCGAACAGGGCGGGCAGGCCCGCGCCGACGACGAGGCCGGCGACGACGACCTTGAGCAGCGAGTCGATCTCGACGAACACGGTTCTCTCCTCCGGGCTGCCGGTCAGACGCCCGCGCGCTGGCGCGAGGCGGGCGTGGTCGGGGTGGTCGGCGCCGGGGCGGGCGCGGCGTCGGTGAACGGGTCGGCGACGTCGAGGCGACGCTCGAGCGCGGCCTCGCGCGCCTCGACGACCTCGGACTCGAGCCCGGCGTCCACCGCGCCCTCCTCCCAGGCGTCGTTGACGTTCGTGTGGTCGACGGGCTTGCGGCGCGAGGCGATCCAGATGGCCAGCGAGGAGCCGACGAGGATCGCGAACACGACGACCGTCCCGGCGGTGCCCCCGATGCCGTGCTGGATGCCGTAGCAGGCCGCGCCGACGAGACCGGCGGCCGGGAGCGTGAGGCCCCACGCGGCGAGCATGCGGCCCGCGACGCCCCAGCGGACCTTCGCGCCGGGCATCCCGACGCCCGAGCCGAGGATCGAACCGGTGGCGACGTGCGTCGTCGAGAGCGAGTAGCCGAAGAGGCCCGACATGAGGATGACCGCGGCGGACGACGTCTCGGCCGCCATGCCCTGGCGGGTGTCGATCTCGACGAGGCCCTTGCCGAGCGTGCGGATGATCCGCCAGCCGCCCAGGTAGGTGCCGAGGGCCATGAAGAACGCGCAGGACAGGATGACCCAGAACGGCACGCTCGAGTCGGCCGGGACGGCGCCCGCCGCGATGAGCGCGAGCAGGATGATGCCCATCGACTTCTGCGCGTCGTTGGTGCCGTGCGCGAGCGAGACGAGCGACGCGGAGCCGACCTGGCCCCAGCGGAACGCCCGCGTGGAGACGTCCTCGGGGACGTCGCGCGTGAGGCGGGCCACGGCCCACGTGCCGACGCTCGCGACGCCGACCGCGATGAGCGGGGCGAGCAGCGCGGGGATGAGCACCTTGGCGGCGACGCCGCTCCAGATGACGCCCTGCGTGCCGACGGCCGCGAGCACGGAGCCCACGACGCCGCCGATGAGGGCGTGCGACGAGCTCGACGGGATGCCGAGCAACCAGGTCAGGAGGTTCCAGGTGATGCCGCCCACGAGTCCCGCGAGGACGACCTCGAGGGTGATGACGTCGGCGTCGACCAGACCCTTCGCGATGGTCGCCGCGACGGCCAGGGAGAGGAACGCCCCGACCATGTTGAGGACGGCGGAGAGGGCGACGGCGGTCTTGGGCTTGAGGGCCTTGGTGGCGATGGACGTGGCCATCGCGTTGCCCGTGTCGTGGAAGCCGTTGGTGAAGTCGAAGGCCAGTGCGGTCACGACGACGAGCACCAGCAGGAGCGTCTCGGTCACGTCGTCCATGGTGCGGTCACGACCGCCGCGCGCTCGACCATCCTGTGGATTCTTCCGCCACTGTTCACCGACAGTTCATCCGGCGTTCGAAGCCCTCGTTCGAACGCCGGAGGGGTCCGTCCGCACCCGGGCCGGACGGCCCGCGAGGGGGGGCGGACGGCCCTGGTGCGGCCGCGGCGGACGGGCCCGGCGCGGCCGTCCGCCCGCGTCAGGCCGGGGTTCGGGCGGCGAGCTCGGCGAGGGTGTCGTCGAGGTCCGCGACGACGGTCGCGACAGCCTCGCGCTGGGTCCGCGCGCGCTCCGCGGACGCGGCCACGGCGGTGCGCGCCTCGGCGAGGTCGGCGTCGAACCGGTCCGCGCGGGCCTGCGCCTCGGCGCGCTGGTCGCGTGCCCGCCGCTCCCCCGCGAACCACTGCCACGCGGCGAGGCCGGCCGCGACGACGGCCACCGTGAACCACGCCGGCGAGGCGGCGAGGCCGAGCACGACGCCGAGCACCGCGACCGCGGCGGTCCCGCCGACGGCCCCCCACGACACGCCGTCCACCGGTTGCGCGAGGAGCTCCGCGCGGGCCGTCGCGGCCGGTGCGGCGCCGTCCTCGGTCGGCGTGACCGTCACGGTGCGGCCCCCGAGGCGCAGCTCGCGCGACGGCGCGGGCGCCGCCGCGAGCTCCGCCGCCCGCGCGTGGGTCGCGGCCCGCAGCTCCTCGGCGACGAGGGGGCCCGCGAGCGCCGCGCGCCCGGGGTCGGTCCCGCGGGCGTCCTCGACGAGCAGGTCGACGAGCGTCCCCGCCGGGGCGTCCCACCCGGGCCCGTCCTCCCGTGGTGCTCGCCCGACGCGCTCGTCGAGCAGCGCCGCCCGGTCCAGGAGCCCGCGCTCCACGGGCGCCCCCTCGTCCACGAGCGACGCGACGACGTGGAGCAGCGCCGCGCCGGGCGCCTCGGGGGTCCCGGCCGGGAGGGGTCCGGGGTCCGGCGCGGGCACCGCGACCTCCCCCGCCACGAGCGCGCGCGACCACGCCGTCCACGACCGCAGGAGCGGGAGCGCGTCGGGGGCGGCGGCCCGACGACGCGCCCCGGCCGCGTCCCCCGCGGCCTCGGGGCTGCCCCAGGCCGCGCCGTCGGCGGGCGCCGCAGGCAGCGACGGCGCTGCCTCCAGGAGCCGGGCCCGCCAGCGGGCGCGCGCGTCGTCGTCGAGCAGCGCGACCCGCTCCGCGAGCGCGCGGCGCACGACCTCCACCCCGTCGCCGCCGAGGTGACCGGCCGCGGCCGCGACCCACAGCGCGCGCTCGGCCCCGGTCACGCCCACCTCGTCCGGCCCCTCGACCGCGCCCGGCGACGGCTCGGGGGCGCCGTCGGCGCTGCCCCAGCCCGCGGCGGGCAGGACCGGCGCGTCGAGCACCCCCGGCACCCACTCGCGCGCGAGGCCGGGCTGCCCGACGAGCGCGCACACCGCGACGAGGTACGTCGCGGCACGACGGCGGTCGCGCAGCAAGGCCTCCTCGGCCGCCTCCCGGTCGAGCCGCCCGGCGGGGAGCTCGGCGACCGCGAGCGCGGCGGGCACGAGCCAGTAGCCGGGCACGTCCACGAGGTCCGGGGAGCGCCGCAGGTGCGACACGTCGCCCTCCCCCGTGACGACGGCGCTCGTCAGGGCGCGCCCCGCGTCGCGGGCGCGGCGCGCGGGCGTGAAGAGCGCGAGCTCCTCGCGGACCTCGCCGAGCTCGATGAGCGCGTTGACGAGGCGCGTCAGCACCTCGACGCGGCTCGACAGGTCGCCCTCGAGCGACCGCAGGCGCCGGTGGAGCGACGCCTCGCGGGACCGCGCCATCGCGGCCTGGGCGGCAAGCTCGTCGGACAGGGCTCGCATGTTGCCCTGGTCGCTGCGCCAGGAGCTGTACGTCGACATGCGCGCGAGCGTACTCAGCGGGTCGGCGCTGTCGAGGGGGAGAACTCCCCCGGCGTGGGCCCGTCGGTGCGGGGCACCGGGGTGGGCCGACGGCGCGGGGCGCAGCCGCGCCGTCAGCGACGCGGGCGCATGAGGGGCGGGTCGAGCACCGCGGGCACGCTCGCGGGGGCGTCGTCCGGGTCGGGCGCGGCAACGTCGGTCGCGGCGACGTCCGGTCCGGCGCCCGGCTGCGGGCCCGGCGCCGGGCGCGCGGCCCGGTAGAGCGCCGCGGGCCGCCCGGCCCCGCCCGACGTCGTGCGGCCCGTGTCCTCGAGGAAGCCCGCGGTCGTCGTGGCCTTGCGGGAGAAGTTCCGCGGGTCCAGCCGCACGCCCCAGACGGCCTCGTAGACGCGCCGCAGGTCGGCGACGGTGAACTCGGGCGGGCAGAACGCCGTCGCGAGCGCGGAGTACTCGAGCTTGGCGCGGGCCCGCTCGACGCCGTCGGCGAGGATCCGCGCGTGGTCGAACGCGAGGCCGGCCCCCGGCCCGTCCCCGAGCAGGGGCTCGACGGGGTGCCAGGCCGCTCCCCCGGCGTCGGACCCGGCGTGCACGACGCCGAACTCGGGCGCGAGCAGGAGGTACGCGACCGAGAGGACCGGGCCGCGCGGGTCGCGGTCGAGCGGGCCGTAGGTACGGAGCTGCTCCAGGTGCCCGGGCGGCCGGACGCCCGTCTCCTCGGCGAGCTCGCGGCGCGCCGCGCGGGCGAGCCGCTCGCCCGGCAGCACGAACCCGCCGGGGAGCGCGAGCGCGCCGCGGTACGGCTCGACGCCGCGCTCGACGAGGAGCACGTGCAGCGCGTCGTCGCGCACGGTGAGCGCGACGACATCGACCGTGACGGGCAGCAGGGCCGCGCCGGGCGGGACGTCCGGTGCTTGGGCAGCGGGAGGGGCCATGGGCCCATCGTCGCATATTCGCGTCAGGTTGACGAGAACCCGCACGCGCGCCTACGCTCGTTTTCGTCAGGTTGACGAAAATAGATCGGAGACGACCATGGCCACCATCCGCACCTACCCCTGGACGCGGCACTTCCTCGGGAGCCCCACCGGGCACGTCGTGCACCTGCGCCGCGGGCGGGTTGCCCACGAGGGCGTCGGTCAGGCGTTCTGGTTCCGGCCCACGACGTCGGTCCTCTCCGAGGTCCCCGTCGACGACCAGGAGCTCCCCGTCTTCTTCCACGCCGTGACCGCCGACCACCAGGACGTGACCGTGCAGGCCGGCGTGACGTACCGGTTCGCCGACCCGGTGACCGTCTCGCAGCGCCTCGACTTCGCGGTCGACCCGGGCAGCGGCGAGACGAGCACCGCGGGGCGCGACCAGGTGACGAGCATCGTCGGGCGCCTCGCGCAGAGCCGGGCCGCCGACGCGCTCGCCGCGATGCCCCTCGCCGACGCCCTGACGACCGGCGTGCCGCGCGTGCGCGACGTCCTCACCGAGGCGCTGACCACCGACCCGCGCCTCACCACGACGGGCATCGTCGTCATCGGCGTCCAGGTGCTCGCCGTGCGGCCGGAGAAGGACGTCGAGCGCGCGCTCCAGACGCCCGCGCGCGAGCACGTGCAGGCCGAGGCCGACCGCGCGACCTACGAGCGCCGGGCCCTCGCCGTCGAGCGCGAGCGGGCGATCGCGGAGAACGAGCTCGCGAGCAAGATCGAGCTCGCGACCCGGCGCGAGCGCCTCGTCGCCCAGGAGGGCGCGAACGCGCGGCGCGAGGCCGAGGAGAAGGCGGCTGCGGCCCTCGTCGACGCCCGGGCGACCGCCGAGCGCGCCCAGCTCGCGACCGACGCCAAGGCGGAGCAGGTGCGCGTCGTCGGCGCGGCCGAGGCCGCCGCCGAGCAGGCTCGCATGGACGTGTACGCGAGCGCCGGGCAGGGCACGCTCCTCGCGCTCGCGCTGCGCGAGGCGGCCGGGTCGTTGCCCGACGTGCAGAACCTCACCATCACGCCCGACCTGCTCACCGGGGTGCTGTCGACCCTGGCCCGCGGGCTCGGCCCCGACGGCGGGTCGCCCGCCGCGACGCCCGGGAAGGCGGCCTGACGATGCTCCGGCGACGTGCCGTCGTCGTGCACCGGCGCACCGAGCTCGACGACCTGCTGGACCGGCACGGGACGCGCGGCCAGGCGGAGTTCTTCCTCCGGTCGCGCGGCCGGTCGCTGGCCGAGGTGCAGGCGCGGCACGACGCCCTCACGGCCGCGCGCGACGCCGTCGTGGCCGCGCTGCCCGCGGGCTGGGCGCGCGCCGACGTCGAGCGCGCGGACCTGTCGCGGTTCCTCGTCGCGCCCGAGGACGTGGTGGTGGTCGTGGGGCAGGACGGCCTCGTCGCGAACGTCGCGAAGTACCTGCACGGCCAGCCGGTCCTCGGCGTCGACCCGGAGCCCGGCGTGAACGCGGGCGTGCTCGTGCGGCACCAGGTCGCGGCGGCGACGACCCTCCTGCGCGGGCTCGGGAGCGACGCCGAGGCGCCGGGCGGCGCACCCGACCGGGTGGCGGTGCTGCCCGTGGACGCCCTGACCATGGTCCGCGCCGACCTCGACGACGGCCAGCACCTCACCGCGCTCAACGAGGTGTTCGTCGGGCACCCCAGCCACCAGAGCGCGCGCTACACGCTGCGCTGCGGGGCGGGCGAGGAGCGCCAGTCGTCGTCGGGCGTGCTCGTCGCGACGGGCACGGGCGCGACGGGCTGGTGGGCGTCGCTCGCGCACGACCGCGGCGGGCGGCGTGCCCCGGGGCGCACCGAGCACCGGCTCGGCTGGTTCGTCCGCGAGGCGTGGCCGTCACCCGCGACGGGCGTCTCGCTCACCGAGGGCGTCGTCGAGGAGGGGGCCGACGTCGCGCTCACCGTCGCCTCGGACCGGCTCGTCGTGTTCGGCGACGGCGTGGAGGACGACCGCCTCGTCGCCTCGTGGGGCCAGACGGTGACGGTCCGCACCGCCGACGCCCCGCTCCGCCTGGTGCGGCCCTGAACCCCCGGCCGCGGCGTGCCCGCCGGTCGACCCGATTTCACCCGGGTGATCCGTCGGGACGGCGAGGGTCGGTGGGTAGCATCGCTGCGGTCACGGGATCCCCATGACTCCCCCCTCCCGCGGGCCTGGCCTGCGGGGACGCCGACCCCACGAGCCCACCGAGGTCCCCGCCATGAGCACGCCCATCGCCTTCACCGACAACGTCCGCGACCTGTCGAACGCCGGGGGCTACCAGTTCGAGTTCCGGTGCGAGCGCTGCGGCAACGGCTACCGCTCCGCCTACCGGACGGACGTCGTCGCGAAGGGCAGCAGCCTCGTCCAGGCGGCGGGCCGGTTCTTCGGGGGCAAGGTCGCCGACCTCTCCTACGCGGCGGGGTCGTGGGCCGCGGACCGCCAGACCAACTCGTCGGCGAAGGACAAGGCGCTCGACGCCGCCGTCGGCGAGGTGCGCGACGCGTTCCGCCAGTGCCACGGGTGCGGCGACTGGATGTGCCACGAGGTCTGCTGGAACGACGCCGTGGGGCAGTGCGTGCGCTGCTCGCCCAAGCAGGTGGAGGAGCTGGCCCAGCTCCAGGCCGAGGCCCGCCGGTACCAGGTCCAGGAGCAGCTCCGCACGACCGACCTCGTCGGCGGCGCGGACCTCCGGACGGCCGCCGTGACGCGGTGCCCGTCGTGCGCCGCGAAGGTCGACGGCGGCAAGTTCTGCCCCGAGTGCGGCGAGCGCCTGGCGCAGGTCACCGCGTGCCGCGAGTGCGGCACCTCGAACGCCGCGGGCGCGCGCTTCTGCGCGGAGTGCGGCAGCCCCCAGACCGTCTGACCCCCAGCCGCCGAGCATGCGGCCACCGCCCGTCCGGGACCTCGGACGGGCAGTCACCCCATGCTCGCGGCCTGGTACGGGGTCAGTCTCCGTGTCGGGGGTCGTTCTGGTCTTGCTCGCGCCGGCGGCGGGCGCGGAGCACCGCCTCGCGGCGCTCGCCGATCGCGTCGCTCGTCAGGCTCGTGAGGCGGTCCTGCGCGGCGCGCGCCTCGGCGCGCTCCGCCTCGACGCGCGCCCGGTGCTCGGCCGACTGCGGGCGAGACCGGACGACGCGCGGGCCGTCGCGCATCACGTACCCGTCGGCGTGGCGCTCGAGCCACCGCTCGCGCCGCGCCGCGCGCACGCGCTCGCGGTGGAACCGCCAGACCCACCGGCGCCGCAGCGCGACCACGGACCACAGCGCGAACGGGACCGCGGCCACGACGAGCACGACCCGCCAGCCGGGCGGCAGCGCCGTCGACGCGCCCGCGCTCGCGAGCACCCACGCGACGCCGGCCGGGACCGCGGCCCCGGCCTCGCGGCGGTCGGGGTGCCAGCCGCAGACGGCGAAGCGCACGAGGGTGTCCGTGAGCCGCGAGCGCCGCTGCGGCTGGAGGGGCACGGGGAGCGGCCCGGGCACGGGCGGCCCGAGCGTCGTGCCCGGCGCGACCCGGCTCGTGAACGACAGCCGGTCGTCCCGGGACGACGGCCGCAGCGCCCGCCCGGCGTGCACGAACGCCAGCGCGGCGAGCGGCCAGACGGCGCACGACAGGTACCACGCGACCGGGCCGGCGAGCGCCACGGCGACCGGCGCGACGACCGCGAGCCGCCCGAGCTCGGCGCCGGGCGACGCGACGAGCTCGGCCCAGGGCTCCTGGTCCGCCGGCGGCGCGAGCAGCCCGTACGCCGCGGGCGCGAGGTACAGGCCGAGGAGGGCGAGCCCGACGGCCGTCCCCACCAGCCCGACGGCGAGGTACCCGACCGGGCGCAGCAGCAACGCGGCCCTCCCCGGCGGCGTCGCGTCGCGCGCCGTCCGCGGGTCGGGCGTCACGGTCTCGTCGGTCATCGCTCCCCCTCCGTCTGCGGCCTCACGCCCGCGGGCACGTCACCGGTCGGCCAGCCCGAGCACGTCGAGCACCCACGCGTCCTCGTACGCGACCTCGCGCCAGCCCTCGTAGCGGCCCGAGACCCCGCCGTGCCCGGCGTGCATCTCGATCTTCAGGAGCGCGGGCGCCCCCGCGGCGCGCAGGCGCGCGACCCACTTCGCGGGCTCGACGTACAGCACGCGCGTGTCGTGGAACGACGTCACGGCGAGGATCCGCGGGTAGTGCGACGCGTCGTCGGGCACGTTCTCGTAGGGCGTGTACGTGCGCATGTACCGGTAGACGTCGGGGTCGTGGAGCGGGTCGCCCCACTCGTCCCACTCGACGACGGTGAGCGGGAGCGACGGGTCGAGGATCGAGGTGAGCGCGTCGACGAACGGCACCTGCGCGAGCACCCCCGCGAAGAGCTCGGGCGCGAGGTTGGTCACCGCGCCCATGAGCAGGCCGCCCGCCGAGCCGCCCTGCGCGACGAGCCGCTCCGGGCTCGTCCAACCGGCGTCGACGAGGTGCCGCGCGACCGCGACGAAGTCCGTGAACGTGGTGCGCTTGGCGAGCGTCTTGCCCTCGTCGTACCAGCGGCGCCCCATCTCGCCCCCGCCGCGCACGTGCGCGACGGCGAACACGACCCCGCGGTCGAGCAGCGACAGGCGCGAGATCGAGAAGCCCGGGTCGATGCTGATCTCGTACGACCCGTAGCCGTACAGCAGGAGCGGCGCCGGCTCGGCACCCGTGCCCGTCGCGTCCAGCCCGACGGCGTCGCGCCGCCACACGAGCGACACCGGCACCTGCGTGCCGTCCTCGGCCGTGGCCCACTCGCGGCGCTGCACGTAGTCCGCGGCGTCGTAGCCGCCGAGCACGGGCTGCTGCTTGAGGAGCGTGAGCTCGTCGGTCTCGACCCGCAGGTCGTACACGGTCGACGGCGTGACGAAGCTCGTGTAGCTCAGCCGGACGTTCGGCTGGTCCCACTCGGGGTTCGCACCGAGCGCGGCGGTGTACAGCGGCTCGTCGAACGCGACCTCGTGCACGTGCCAGAGGTCGGTCGCGGGCGCCGGTGTGTCTCCTGTGCGGATCGGGGTGGGCAGGCCCGCGGGCCGCGGCGGCTCGGGGCTCGCGAGGTCGATCACGCCGACCCGCGACAGCGCGTCGCGCCGGTAGGAGACGACGAGGTGCCCGGCGAACGCGTCCACGGCCTCGAGCCGGGTCGCGGGGTCGTGCGGCACGACGACGGTCGCGTCGCCCGGCCCGGCCGAGACGTCGGCGGCACCGGTGACGACGAGCTCGAAGTTCTCCGCGCCGTCGTTGTGCAGGACGAGCAGGACGTCCCGCCGCTCCCCCGCGCACCCCTCCCCCGCCCCGCCGAGCACGGGGTCGGCGACCGGATTCTCGTCAGGACGGTCGCCGACCGCGTGCTCGGCGGTCGGGAACCACGTGCTCGGCAGGACGGCGTGCTCGACCGTGTACTCGACGCCCTCGCGTCGCGGCCAGACCACGCGCGCCTCGCCCGTCGGGTCGTCGGCGTCGATCAGCCACGTCTCGGACGTGATCTTCGAGCCCACGTCGATCTGCACGAACCGCTGCGAGCGCGAGACGCCCACCCCGACCCAGAACCGCTCGTCGGGCTCCTCGAAGACGACGACGTCCTGCGTCGCGGGCGTGCCCACCTCGTGGCGCCACACGCGCCAGGGCCGCCACGCGTCGTCGACCGTCGGGTAGAACACGTACCGCCCGTCCGGGGAGAAGACGGCGCCCGGGAACGTCCCCGGGACCTCGTCCACGAGGTCGGTGCCGGACTCCAGGTCGCGGATCCGCAGCGTGTAGCGCTCGTCGCCCACGACGTCGACCGCGTACGCGAGCCGCGTCCCGTCGGCCGAGACGTCGAACGACCCGAGCGAGAAGAACTCGTGGCCCTCGGCCTCGACGTTGTCGTCGAGGAGCACCTGCTCGCCCGGCACGGGCACGCCCGGCTCCAGCACGGGCGGCACCCAGGCCGACGGCGCGTCGCTGCCGAGGCTCGCGTCGATCGGGGCGCGGGCCCGGATCGGGTACTGCGACCCCTCGACCGTGCGCGCGTAGTACCAGTGCGCGCCCTGGCGCACCGGGACGGACAGGTCCGTCTCGAGCGTGCGGGCCTTGATCTCCTCGAAGATCCGCTCGCGCAGCGGCTCGAGGTGCGCGAGGCGCGCCTCGGTGTACGCGTTCTCGGCCTCGAGGTGCGCGACGACCTCGGGCGACTCCTTGTCCCGCAGCCACTCGTAGTCGTCGTCGACCGTCTCGCCGTGGTGCGTGCGCGGTGCGGGACGACGGGGGGCGACGGGCGCCTGCGGCGTCTCGGGCGCCTCGGCCACCTCGGGCTCGGGAGGAGACGGCGTGGCGGGCTGCGTGAGGTCGTCGGGCATCTCGCCAGGGTAGTGCCGCAGCCCGACGACATCAGCGCGTGAGCGTCGGTGCACCTCAGCCGAGGAGGGCGACCGACTGCCCGTCCCAGCGCAGGAGCCGGCCCTGCGCCGGGAGGAGCCCGCCCCAGCCGCCGTCGAGGTCCTCCGACCAGACGACCGACCCCGACGACAGCTCGAGCGCCACGACGCGCGAGCTCGCCCCGGTCGCGGGGTCGACGAGCACGAGGAAGGCGCACCGCCCGTCGGTGAACGCCTGCGTCACCACAGCGCCGTGACCGCGCTCGCCCGCGAGGTCGTCGACGAACCGCGACCACGTCTGCTCGCCCGACAGCGCGTCCAGCCCCAGGACCGTGCTCGCCGTCCCGACGACGGCCGTGCCCTCCGCGACGACGTACACGGCCTCGGGCACGCGGGCGCCGTCGAACGTCCACAGGCGCGCGCCCCGCTCGTCGAAGGCGCGCAGGGCGATGCCGTCGCGCACGAGGAGCACGCCCGGAGCGGGATCGTCGGTCGCCTGCGGGTCCAGCACCTCGCCCGGCACGTCGAGGAGCGGCGTCCCGTCCGGGTCGAGCACGCGGTCGGCGCGCAGCGCGCCGTCCGACCCCTGCCGGTCCGCGTCGACGAGGAACCGCCCGCCCGCGAGCGGGACCGCGCCGTCGGTCGGGGCGTCCGGGTCGTCGAGCCGCTCGCCGTCCGGCAGGAACGACGCCGCGACGCCGCACCCGCCCACGTCGACCAGGGTCTCCGTCGCGACGAGCAGCAGCCGCTCCGGGTCGACCTCCTCCCCGCCGGTCTCGGCGTCCCACGACGTGCACGACCACGGGACGTCCTGGAACGGCAGCTCGCGCCGCCAGCGCACCGCGCCCGTGGCGGCGTCCTCGAGCGTCACGACGACGTCCCGCCCCGCGACGCCGTCGACGGACTCGCCCGCACCGGGGTCGACGGCGACGGGCGCACCGCTCGGCTCGCCCGGCTCGCCCACGCGCTCGGCCCGCACGAGGCCGCCGTCCGGGCCGGGGACCAGCAGCGCCCCCGCCGTCTGCGCCTGCCGCTGCCCCACGACCCGCCCGCGGGCGTCGAGCACCGTCACGGTCGCCGTGCCCTCCCCCGGCCGGGGCGGCGGGCTGAGGTCGTACCAGGACGGCGCGACCCCCGACCCGGCGACGCACACCACCGTGCGCGACGGCACGGCCGACCGCTCCCACGGGCTCCACGACCCGCACACGGCCTCGTCGCCGCCGACCGGCACGCGCCACGCCTCGGCGCCCGTGTCGAGGTCGAGCGCGACCGCCTCGTCGCCGTCCACGGTGACGAGCAGGCCCGGGAGGAAGGCCGTCCCGCGGTCCGCCGCGGCAGGGGCGCGCCACTGCTCCGTCGGGGCGGCGTCGAGCGCGCGGACCGCGCCGCGCGCCGTCTCCAGCCGCTCCTGCGCGTCCCGGCTCGTCGCGGCGTCGACGACGAGCATCCCGCCGACGACGAGCACGACCACCCCGGTCGCGACCGCCGCGGCCACGACCCGGCGGCGGCGGCCGGGCACGCGCGGCGCCCCTGGCGGTCCGGGCGGAGCCCCTGGCGGAAGCGCCCCCGGACCCGACGCCTCGGGCGCCGACGCTCCGGGAGGCGGTGGAAGGGTCGTGCCGCGCGGCACGGCGTGCGGTCCGCCGAGCAGCACCGGGTGCGGCGCGTCGAGGAGGTCGAGGTCGTCGTCGACCCCGGCCGTGTCGACGAGCTCGAACGTCCGGCGGCCGTCGCCGCCGTCTCCCCGTCGGAGCGGCACCCCCTCAGCGTAGGCCGTCGTCAACCGAGCCGGGCGATCTCCGACTGCCCGATCCGCAGGAGCCGGCCCTGGAGGGGAACGGGCCAGGAGCCCTCCTCCGGCCCGACACCACCGGACCACGCGACGTGACCGTCGGCGAGGTCGATCGCGAGGAGGTCCGTCCGCCCGTCGTCTTGGTAGGCGAGCAGGATCGCGCGCCGCCCGTCCGTGTAGGCGGTGTCCATCCAGCTGACGCTCCCGCCGCCCGCGGCCTCGACCGTCTCGCGGTCGAGGGACCAGCGCACCGTCCCCGAGGTCGCGTCGAGCCCGGTCATCCAGCCCGTGCTGGAACCCCCGGACACGACGACCGTGTCGTGCGTGGCGACGAGCACCGCCTCGGGCGCCACCACCTCCGACGAGCGCCACAGCTCGCTGCCGTCACCGTCGAACGCGACGAGCTCCCCCTCGTACCGGGCGAGCAGCGGGGCGTCCGAGCCGTCGGTCGAGCGCGGTACGAGGAGCGGGCCGGGCGGCTCCCAGCGCACGGCTCCGTCCGCCCCGAGGATCGCGTGCCTCGCACCACCCGGATCGCCCGCTGATGTGAAGCCCCAGCCGTTCCCGTTGCCTCTCGGGTCGCGGTAGTACGTGCCGTCGGCGAGCGCCACGACACCGTCGAGCGGGTCGCCGACCTCGTCGAGCCGTTCGCCACCGGGCGTGAACCAGGCCGTGACGCCGCAGCCCTCCACACGGACGAGGTGGGTCTCGGACGCCGCCCACAGGTTCTCGAGCTGCGCACGGACCGTCTCCGTGCCCTCGGTCTCGGCCCACTCGACGCACTGCCCGGCCCCCGCGACGAACGGCACATCGGCCTCCCACCGGACGTCACCCGTGAGCGCGTCCTCGACGCGGACGACGGCGGGTCGTCCGGTCGGGAGGTCGGCGACCTCCCCGGTGGTCGGGTCCTGCTCGACGACCGCGCCGTCGCCCGCCGGCACCTCGCCGACGCGCTCGGCCCGGAGGATCGTGCCGCCGGGCCCGGGTGCGGGCGTGCCGCCGTCGGACGTCGTGTCGCGGCGCCCGAGCACCTCGCCGTCCGCGGCGAGCACCGTGACCGTCCAGTCCGACGCGAGGGCGCGCCCGGTCTCGCGCTCGAACGTCAGCTCCGCGCCGCCGCCCGAGGCATCCTCGTCGGGGACGACCGGCGCCACGCACGCGAGGGTGGAGGCTGGCTCGCCGAAGGGCAGCGACCAGAAGAACAGTCCCCCGCAGGACGCGTACGCGCCGACGTCGACGCGCCAGCGCTCAGCCCCGTCGTCGAGCGAGCGGGCGACGGCGGTCCCGTCCTCGACCGTCACGACCGCCCCGGGCAGGAGCGCGAGCCCGCTGGAGACCTCGACGTCGGCCGTCCAGCGCTCGACGGGCGCGTCGGGCAGCGGCTCCAGGCCGCCGGGCGCGGCCCGCAGGCGCTCCAGGTCGGCCCGGCCCTGCCACGCGTCGACCGCGAGCATGCCGCCCAGCACGAGCGCGACCCCCGCCGCGACCCCCGCGACGACCGCCGCAGGCCGTCCCCGTCGGGGCGGTCCACCCTCGGCCGGGTCGCTCTCGGCCGGTTCGCTCTCCGCCGGGTCGTTCTCGGCCGGGTCGTCGTCGACCGACGCACGCCCGGGCGGGCCGTCGGGTCCGGCGGGACCGTCCGTCGCCCCGAGGGCGGCCCGGACGCCCGCCGTCGCGCCCGGCGTCCAGGTCGTGCCTCGCGGCGCACCGGACGGCACGCCGCGCGGCCCGCCCGGCAAGGCCAGGCCCGGGCCGCCGAGGGCGTCGGCGTCCGCGTCGACGTCGTCGGACTCGACCAGCTCGAAGGTCAGTCGGTCCCGGGCGTCACGTCGTCGGAGCGGCACGCGGCCAGCCTAGGCCAGCGCGCCCGGCGGCGGACCCGCCCCCGGCCGGGCCCGCCCCTGGGCGCGCCTAACCAGGCCGGACCGCCCCCGGCCGCGCCCGACCCGGGCGGACCCGCCCGGAGGCGCGTCCGGCCGAGGAAGGCGTGCCCGTCACGCGACGCCGAGGTACGCCTCCTTGATGCTCGAGTCCGCGAGCAGCTCGCGCCCGCCGCCGCTGCGCACGACCTCACCCGTCTCGAGCACGTACGCGCGGTGCGAGCGCGACAGCGCCTGCTGCGCGTTCTGCTCGACGAGCAGCACCGTCGTCCCCTGCGCGTTGATCTCCGACACGATGCGGAAGATCTGCTGGATGACCATGGGCGCGAGCCCCATCGACGGCTCGTCGAGGAGCAGCAGCCGCGGCCGGGCCATGAGCGCGCGCCCGATCGCGAGCATCTGCTGCTCGCCGCCCGACATGGTGCCGCCCACCTGCTCCTTCCGCTCCGCGAGCCGCGGGAAGAGGTCGAAGACGCGCTCGACCGTCTCGTCGTGCTCGGCCTTCGACGCGAACGTGCGCGCGTACGCGCCCATCTCCAGGTTCTCGACGACCGTCATCCCGGGGAAGATGCCGCGGCCCTCGGGCGCCTGCACGATGCCCTCGAGCACGCGCAGGTGCGCCTTCATCTTCGTGATGTCCTTGCCGTCGAAGAGCACCTTGCCGCGCGCCACCGGGCGGATGCCCGAGATGGCGCGCATCGTCGTGGTCTTCCCGGCGCCGTTGGCCCCGATGAGGGTGACGAGCTCGCCCTCCTCGACGGTGATCGAGATGCCGCGCACGGCCTCGATGCGCCCGTAGGCGACCGTCATGTCCTGCAGCTCAAGCAGGGGCATGGCCGCTGCCTCCTTCGGTGGTGGGGGCCGCGGGCCCGACGCCGTCCGGGCCGGCCAGCTCCTCGTCGGGCACGCCGAGGTACGCCGCGACGACCTTGGGGTCGTTCGTGACCTCGTCCGGCGTGCCGTCCGCGATGACGCGCCCGAACTCGAGCACGACGATCCGGTCGGTCACCCCGCGCACGAGGCGCATGTCGTGCTCGATGAGCAGCACGGTGTACCCGTCGTCGCGGATGTGGCGGATGAGGTCCATGAGGGACTCCTTCTCCGCCGGGTTGAAGCCGGCCGCCGGCTCGTCGAGGCACAGCAGCTTCGGCTCGGTCGCCAGCGCCCGCGCGATCTCGAGCCGACGCTGGTCGCCGTACGAGAGGTTGCGCGCCTTCTCCGTCGCCCGCCCGCCGACGCCCACGAACTCGAGCAGCGCGAGCGCCCGGTCGATCGCGTCCCGCTCCTCGCGCCGGTGCCGCGGCGTGCGCAGCAGCGCGCCGGGGACCGACGTGCGGTGCCGCGCGTCCGACCCGACGACGACGTTCTCCAGCGCCGTCATCTCGTTGAACAGGCGGATGTTCTGGAACGTGCGGGCGATGCCGCGCTGCGTGATCCGGTAGCGCTTGAGCTTGCCCACCGGGGAGCCGTCGAAGACGACCTGCCCCTGGGTGGGCCGGTAGACGCCCGTCATCGCGTTGAACGCGGTCGTCTTGCCCGCGCCGTTCGGGCCGATGAGCCCGAGGATCTCGCCGCGCCGGATGTCGAACGTCACGTCGTCGAGCGCGACGAGGCCGCCGAACTGGACCGTGACGTTCTGCATCTGGAGCAGCGGCTCGCCGACGCGCGCGTGGACCGTGCGGTCGGGCGCGACCATCGCGTCGACGAGCTCGGGGTTGGCGAGCTCGGGGCGCACGTCTGCGACGTCGACGACCGCCGGCTCCTCGAGGACGGCTCCGGGCATGTACAGGTCGGCACGCGAGGAGTCGGCGCGGCCCGACGACGCGAGGTGCTCGTCGCCGTGCTCGCCGCCCGCGCCGATGCCGCCGGGGTCGTGGGTGCTCATCGGGTCTCCTCCCCGGTCGTGGTGCCGTCTGCGCCGGTCCCGGTCGTCGTGCCCGTCACGCGCGTCGCGCGGGAGCCGCCCGACGCCGTGGCGACCGCCGGGGAGCCCGGGCGGGCGCCGTCGTCGGACCAGCTCCGCGTGACGGCCTGCGCCGCGCGTCGCGCGGCGACGTAGAGCTCGCGCCCGTAGGCGAGGAGCTTCTGCCGGACGGGAAGGAGCCCTTGCGGACGGAAGATCATGAGCACGACCAGCGCGATCCCGAAGAACAGGTACCGGTAGCTCGCGATCTCGTTGCCGTTGATCGGGATGCCGAACAGCTCCGTGCGGCCGAGGAAGAAGTTCGGCAGGTACACGATGATGAACGCGCCGAGGATCACCCCGAGCTTGTTCCCCTGGCCGCCGAGCACGACGGCGCACAGGAAGAGCACGGAGTTGATGACGTTGAAGTTCGTCGGGATGACGAACTGGACCTGCCCGGCGTAGAGCGCGCCCGCGACACCGCCGATCGACGCCCCGATGACGAACGCCCACAGCTTGAAGCGGAACGTCGGGACGCCCATGATCTCGGCCGCGTCCTCGTCCTCGCGGATCGCGACCCAGGCGCGCCCGACGCGCGAGCGCTCCAGGTTCCCCACGAGCAGCAGCGAGATGACGATGAACACGAGGCTCAGCCAGTACCACCACACGCCCGAGTTGAGCGTGCCCGCGGCGTTGCCCGCGGAGAAGACGCCGTTGGGCAGCTCCTCCGTGACGCCCACCCGGGGGTAGGCGACGCCGCGCAGGCCCTGGCCGCCGCCCGTCAGCTCGTCGAGGTTGTCCGCGAGGAGGCGGACGATCTCGCCGAAGCCGAGCGTGACGATGGCGAGGTAGTCGCCGCGCAGGCGCAGCGTCGGCGAGCCGAGGATCAGCCCGGACAGCGACGTGATCGCGACCGCGATGGGCAGCGCCGCGAGCCACGCCCAGTCCTTCGACAGCCACTCGTCGGTCTGGTTCCACGGGCTGTCGGGGCTCGTGAGGATCGCGACCGTGTACGCGCCGATGGCGTAGAAGCCGACGTAGCCGAGGTCGAGCAGGCCCGCCTGGCCCACCACGACGTTGAGGCCGATGGCGATGAGCGCGATCATGCCGAACTGCGCCATCACCCCGCCGAAGTTGGTGCCCACCGTGGTGAGCACCGGGATGTTGAGGATCGGCACGAGCGCCAGGAAGATCAGGAACGGCACGCCGATCGCCCACTGCGTGGGCCGGGCCTGGGCGTCCCACCACAGGCGCAGCCGGTCGCCGACGCCGCTGTGCGGCCGGTCCTTCGTCGCGACACGGCCGGCGGGCGGCATCGCGGTGGGGCGACCGCCGTCGGGCGCGGGGCCGGGTGCAGGTGTCGAGGTGCTCATGCGCGGGCCCTCCCCAGCGACTCCCCGAGGATGCCCGTCGGGCGGAACATCAGGACGATGATGAGGAGCGCGAACGCGACCACGTCGCGCCACTCCGTGCCGAACACGACCTGGCCGTAGTTCTCCATGACGCCGAGCAGCAGGCCACCGAGCAGCGCGCCGCGCAGGTTGCCGATGCCGCCGAGCACCGCGGCGCAGAACGCCTTGATGCCGAGGATGAAGCCGCCGGAGTAGATGATCCCGTTCGGCACGCGCAGCGTGTAGAGCAGCGCGGCCGCACCGGCGAGGATGCCGCCGATGAGGAACGTCAGCATGATGACGCGCTCGCGCGAGACGCCCATGAGGGTCGCGGTCACCGGGTCCTGCGCGACGGCGCGGATGCCGCGGCCGAACTTCGTCCGGTTGATGAACATGTCCGTCGCGAGCGCAAGGACCAGCGCGGACAGGATGATGACGAGCGTGATGTTCGTGACCGGCGCGCCGCCGATCGTGAACTGCACCTCGGGCTGGACGAGCCGGATCGGCTGCTGCGCGTTGACGCCGCCGAGCGTGCCGCCCGTGAGCTTCGGCAGCACGAAGTGCACGAACTCCTGGATGATGAACGACATCCCGATCGCGGTGATGAGGAAGACGAGCGCCGGTGCGCCGCGCCGTCGCAGCGGCCGGTACGCCACGCGTTCCAGCCCGACGGCGGCACCGCCCGCGACGAGCATCCCGCCGAGCATCGCGATGCCCAGGTAGAGCACCGTCAGGGCGATGCCCTTGTCGTACGCGTTCCCGCTCGGGTAGAAGCCCAGCAGCATGAGCGTCGCGTACTGCCCGAACATGCCGAGCATGAAGACCTCGGAGTGGGCGAAGTTGATGAGCCGCAGCACGCCGTAGACGAGCGTGTAGCCGACGGCGACGAGCGCGTAGATCGCGCCGTAGGTGAGGCCTTCGATGGTGAGGCCCCAGAAGTTCCGGGCGAGGCCCGCGATGTTGAAGTCGATGAGGGACTGGTGGACGAGGGGGCCGGCGGTCGCGCTGTGCATCAGCGCGTCAGCAAGAGCGGGCATGACGCTCCCTGGTTCGTTCTCTGGGGTACGAGGTCGTGGTCCACGACGGGCGCCCCGCCGACCGGTCCCCGCGCGGGGCGGGGACGTCGGGGCGGGGCGCCCGTCGTCGTCGGACTACTGGACCTCGTAGATCCAGATGAGCGCCGAGGCGAGCTCGCCCGTGTCGTCCCACTCGTAGGCGCGGGCCAGGCCCTCACCGGAGTAGTTCGCCACGTAGTCGATCAGGCCCGCACGGTCGGTCACGCCCGAGGCGATGCCCGTGAGCATGATCGTCGCGAGGTCGTAGCCCTCGACCGAGTACACGCCCGGCGCCTGGCCGTTCGTCTCCTCGTAGGTGGCCGCGAAGTCCTCCGGGGCCGGGCCGCACGGGCAGGAGAGGATCGCGCCCTTCGACGCGGCGCCCGCCTGCGAGACGAACTGCGGGTCGTTCGTGCCGTCCGCCGAGACGAACGGGATGTCGACGCCGCCGTCGCGCAGGCCCTGCACGAACGGCGCGGCCTCCGCGTAGTAGCCGGCGTAGAAGACGGCGTCCGCGTCGGCGCCGGAGATGATCTGGACGGCGGCCGAGAAGTCCTTGTCGCCGGTCTTCACCTCGGCGGCGCAGTCCTCGTTCGCGGCGTCGCCCAGGCCCTCGGTGATCTGCTGGGCAAGGCCGATGCCGTAGTCCGAGTTGTCGGAGACGACGCAGACGCTGCCGAAGTCCTTCGTGTTGACGAGGTACTTCGCGACCGACGGGCCCTGGACGGCGTCGTTGGCGAGACCGCGGAAGAAGTTCGTCCAGCCGTTCGTCGTGAGGTCGGGGTTGGTCGCCGACGCCGTGAGCGACAGCAGGCCCGCCTGGTTGAACACGTCGCCCGTGGCGGCCGTCTCGCCCGAGAACGCGGGGCCGAGCAGACCGAGCACGCTCGCGTCGCCGACGATCTGCGGCGCGACCTGGGTCGCCTTCTGCGGGTCGCCCTCGGTGTCGAACGGCTTGAGCGTGACCTGGCAGCCCGGGTTCGCCTCGTTGAACGCGTCCACGGCGACCTGGGCGCCGTACTGGATGTTGAGGCCGAGCGCGGCGTTCGGGCCCGTCAGAGCTCCGGCGACCGCGATCGAGGTGCCCTCGGCGCACTCGGCGCTGCCGTCACCGGCGGGGTCCGCCGGGTTGCCGGCCGCGGTGGCCTCGACCTCGGCGCCGTCGATGTCGATCTGGACCGACGGGACGATGCTCAGGTCGGCCGAGCCGCCGCCGTCGTCGGTCTCGGTCGACGTCCCGGTCGTCTCGTCGCCGCCGCCCTGGGACTGGGGACCGCAGGCGGTGAGGACGAGGGTGGCCGCGAGGAGCAGGGCGGCACCCCCGCTCGCCCGTCGTGCTGTGCGATGCATGCCAACCTCCGTGGTCCTGATCCCCGCGGAGGCAGCCAAGCCGCCTCTCTCCGCGGTCGATCGCTGAATTCAACACTGAATTGCGTGCTGAATAGTGACACAGGTCACCCGGGGACGAAACCTCCCCGCGGTCGCGCCGTCCGGAGCCCTCCGCGGCATCTCGGAGGGCTCCGGACCCACGAATCCGCGGGAGGGGGCGCCTCCGCGTTCCTGGGTGACGCGAACGTAGGCGGATCGGGTTTCGTGGGACGCAGGGAGTTGTTACCGACTCGTAACGCAAGGGTCTCGTTTCGTTCCGTGAACGGTACGAACGTCCCGTTCTGAGCCCTCGACGCGCTCCCCGGCGACGCTCTCCGGGCACCTCACGGGGAGCGCCCGGGGACCTTCCGGGCGCCTCCCCGCGCGCTCCCGGCACCCGCCACCGCGGACGCCGCGGGGGTCGGCACAACAGCTCGCGGCAACCCATGGCCAAGAGGGGGCCTACCATGTACGGTTGTCTCCGAGATTGCAGTGCCTCGCTTGTCCTCGCGTCGACGTGACCGCCACCCGGCGGGTGCCCGGCGGACCTTGTTACCCAAGAGTTGACGACGAACACCGTGATGTACTCCCCTGCGCCCGCGGGGGGTGTTTCCACACTCTTGAAGGAGTAACAATGGCTACCGGAACCGTGAAGTGGTTCAACAGCGAGAAGGGCTACGGCTTCATCGCCCCCGAGGACGGCTCGGCCGACGTGTTCGCGCACTACTCCGCGATCCAGTCGCAGGGCTTCCGCACGCTGGAGGAGAACCAGCGTGTCGAGTTCGACGTGACGCAGGGCCCGAAGGGCCCGCAGGCGGAGAACATCCGCCCCGTCTGACCCGATCTCCTCGGTAGCGGCTCGCCGCACCGATCGATCGTTCCTCGAGTGCCCCCGACCCTCCGGTCGGGGGCACTCGTGCGTTCCGGGCAGCGAGGCGGGGCGGCCTCAGAACTCGCCGAAGCCGCCGAAGTCGTCGAAGCCGCCGCCGTCGAACCCACCGCCGTCGAAGCCACCGCCGTCGAAGCCGCCGTCGGCACCGCCCGCGGGGTCCCCGCCCGACGCCTCGACGGCGCCGCCGTCAGCGCCACCCTCGGCGGCGCCCGGGTCCTCGCCGGCGCCCGGGTCCTCGCCGGCGGCCGCGTCCTCGGCCACGGGCTGGCTCGGGTCGGCGAACGCGGGCCCGAACAGGGCGTTCGCGACGGCGGACCCGATGACGACGCCCGCGATCGTGCCCAGCAGGCTGGACCCGACCATCGCGCCGAACCCGGGGCCCGTCTGGCCCCGGCCCGCGAACGTGCGCTCCAGCGTCCCGGGCTGCCGCATCTCGGCCCGCGTCGCCATGCGTGCGAGGTCCTGCGGGGCGTCCGACGTCGCCCGCTCGCCCGCCGGGACCTGCTCACCGAGCTCGGCGAGCACCTGCCGACGCTGCTCCGGCGTGAGCCGCGCGAAGGCCTCGGCGTGCGCCTGCTCGACGGCGTCCGGCGGGGCGGTGCGCAGCAGGTAGCGGTAGCGGTCGATCGCCACCTGGTCGGGCGTGCGCTGCCCGGCCGCGGGCCGAGCGTCCTGCGGGGCGCTGCCGTACGCGGGCTGCTGGGCCGGGTACTGCGTCGGGTAGGGGTTCGCGGGCTGCGTCGGGGGCTGGGCGCCGTCGGGGCCCGTGTGCTGCGGCGCGCCGCCGTCGTCTCGCGGCTCGCGGCCGAGGAGCCGGTCCAGGAATCCCATGGGTCGTCCTCCGGGGGTGGGGGCGCCGAGCGGTGCGCTCGCGCCGGGGTCGTGGCCGGGTACGGCTCACTCCCCGACCAACGACGCGTACCGGCCCGTGGTTCCGGCGGGCGCTTCCGGTGTGCACGGTTCCGGCCGGAGGCTCCGGCGGGTGCTTCCGGTGTGCACGGTTCCGGTGGCCCCGCGGCCGGGCACCGCCGCCCGTCAGGACGTGAGGGCCAGGAAGGCGCCGAGCTCCTCCAGACCGCGGGCCGACCGGGGCAGCGTGTCGGTGAGCCCGGGCGAGCGCACGACGACCGCGCTCCACTGGGCGCGCGACACCGCGACGTTGAGGCGGTTCCGGGAGAGCAGGAACCCGAGCCCGCGCGACGCCTCGTGCCCGGACGACGCCGCGAGCGTGAGGATGACGACCGGAGCCTCCTTGCCCTGGAACCGGTCGACCGTCCCGACCTCGACGTCCGGGTAGCCCGCGTCGCGCAGGGCACCACGCACCGCCCACACCTGCGCGTTGTACGGGGCGACGACGAGCACGTCGCCCTGCCCGAGCGGCCGCTCGTGCGCGACGCCGTCGACCGTCGTCGTCCAGGACCGGCCGAGGACGTCCGCGACCTGGCGCACGACCTCGGCCGCCTCCTCCGTCGAGCGCACGGCGCTGCCCGTGTGCTCCACGAGCACCTGCCGCACGCCGGGCGCGACGCCGTCGAGGCGGCGGGCCGCGGCGAGCGGGTGCGCGCGCAGCCGGTCCTCGTAGGAGAGCGTCGAGACCGCCGCGGCGAGGTCCGGGTGCAGGCGCCACGTGGTGGCGAGGAAGTAGCCGCGCTCGGGGGGCAGCACCCCGTGGCCGTCGGCGAGCCAGGCGAGCACCGAGCGGTCGACGGGCTCGGGGTGACGGCCCTGGCTGACCTGCGGGAGCTGCTGCGGGTCGCCGAGCAGGAGCAGGCGGCGGGCCGCCCGCGCGACCGCGACCGTGCTCGCGAGCGAGAACTGGCCCGCCTCGTCGACGACGAGCAGGTCGAGCGTGCTCTCGGGCAGCCGTTCGGCGGCGAAGTCCCACGCGGTGCCGCCGACGACGCGCGGCCCCGGCTCGGTCGCGAACGCGGCGAGGTGGGCGCCGTCCAGCTCGGCGTACACGGCGCGCGGCGACGGCCCGCCCGTCGCGAGCTTCTTCGCGACGAGCTCGCGCGGCACGCCCGCGCCGAGCACGACCGCGCGCAGCAGGTTCTCGACCACGGCGTGGGATTGCGCCACGACGCCGACGCGCCACCCCTGCGCGACGAGCCGCGCCACGACCCGCGCGCCGACGTACGTCTTGCCCGTCCCGGGCGGGCCCTGCACCGCGAGGTACGAGTCGTCGAGCCGCTCGACGGCCGCCGTGACCGCGTCGACGGCGTCGTCCGCGACGGGCGGCAGCGCGCCGCCCGTCACGCTGCCGACGCCGTCGGCTGCGGCGGCTCCGCCCGGGGCGACGTCGGGTGCGGCCGGACCGGCGGGCACGAGGCGCGGCGGCCGGCGCAGCAGCAGGTCGGTCGCGGCGTCCTGCGGGAGCGAGCCCGTGGCCCGCCACGTGGCGAGGGCGAGGCGCGCGGCCTCCTCGGTCGCGGCCTCGAGCGGCTTCGTGCCCGGCCCCGGCGACGGGGTGAGCGCGACCGGGGTCGCGTCGAACGGCTCCGCGCTCGTCGGGAGCTGCTCGCGCACCACCAGCACGTCGCGCTCGCCCGCCGGTGTCGCGCGGCGCCCGGCGTCGAGGATCGCCCCGCCGGTGAGCCAGCCCCGCACGCCGTCGACGGCCGTCCGGGCGCACGGCGGCAGGGGCGGGTCGTAGAGCACGAACGGGGCGACGCCCACGCGCAGGTCGCTGCCCTCGCGCAGCCGTCCGACGAGCTCGAGGCGCCGGGACCACGTGCGCCGACCCGGCTCGACCTCCCACCCCGAGACGACCTCGGCCTGCTCGACGAGGAACGCGTTCCGCCGCCCCAGCCACTCGTCGGGCGGGAGCGCGAGGCGGGAGTAGTGCTCGTGCCAGAACGGCTTGGCCTCGCGCCGGTGGTACCCGGCCGCCGCCCCGTACATCGCGAGCGCCTGCTCGTCCGCCGTGCGCCGCGCGCGGTCCTCGCCGACGGCCTGCCGGATCTCCTCCTCCAGCAGCACCGCGGAGGACCGCTCACGCTCCCCGGCCCCGGTCTCGGTCTCGGTCTCGGTCTCGGTCTTGGCGAGCGCACCGGTCGTGGCAGCCGCGGCGCTCGCGGCGCCCGGGCCCGCCGCCACGCCGGTCGTCGTGGCCGTACCAGCCGTCGTGGCCGCGGCATCGGCGTCGCGACCCGCGGTCCCGGCGACCGCCGCGGCCGCCTCGCGCAGCCACGCGGCGAGGCGCAGCGTCGACACGCAGTCGTACCGGTTGTAGTCCGCGATGCCCTGCAGGAGCCCGGCCGCCTCCTCGCTGCGGCCCGCGTCGCGCAGGGCGGTGTACTCGGCGTACGCGACGACGGACGCGGCGCCCGTGGTCACGTCGCCGGTGCGCAGCTCGTCGCCCATGTAGAGCGGCTCGAGCTTCTTGATGGACCGCGAGCGGTCCGACACGTGCAGCGCCTGCCGTACGACGGCGTACAGGTCGACGAGGACGCCGTCGCGCAGGAGATCGTCGACCTCCTCCTCGTAGACGCCGTGCCGCGCGGCGATCGCGAGCAGGTGCGCGCGCTCGTAGTCGGCGTAGTGGTAGACGTGCAGGTCGGGGTGGACACGGCGGCGCGCGTTGACGTGGTCGACGAACGCGACGAGCGCGTCCCGCTCCGCCGCGAGGTCGTGCGCCCACAGGGCGTGGAACGGCGGCCGGTCCTCGGGCGTCGCCGGGCGCTCGACCCACCCGAACAGGTAGTCGATCCCCCAGCTCGTGCCGCCCGCGTCCGTCCACAGCGGGTCGCCCTCGAAGTCGAAGAAGAGGTCGCCCGGGCTCGGCTCCGGCAGGGCGAGCACGGGCGCCGGGTCGTCGATGCGCCACGACAGCTCGTGCGGCCCGGACGCGTCGGCCCACACGACCGTGCCGTCGGACGGGCCGGTGCCGAGCTGGAGCCCGGCCTGGCGCCGCACGCGCGCGAAGGTCGACCGACTCATCCCGGCCGGGACCGGCGTCTCGTCGGTCGCGGCGGCGAGCTCGTCGATCGTCCGGATCCCCGCCGCGTGCAGGGCCGCGCGCTGCGACTCGTACACGCCACCGACGAGGAGCACGTCCCGGCGCGCCTCCACCTGGGCGCGGCAGTCGGCGCAGCGCCCGCACGCGCGGACCGCCGGGTCGTCCCACGGGGCACGCCCCTCGCGCGCGACGTGCTCGGTCGTCAGGCGCACGAGCCGCTCGCGCCGGTCCCGGTAGACGGGCAGCAGGTCGGCCAGGCGGTGCGACGTGCGCTCGCGCGTGCCGAGGACGAGCGAGACGTCCGGGTCCACGGGGACGCCCGCGGCGAGGAGCTGGTCGCCGTAGGCCGCGAGCTGGAGCAGGGCGGGGACCTTGGCCCGGCGCGCGAGCTTGGCGTCCACGACGGCGTAGCGCGCCGCGCCCGCGTCGTCCGTGCCGGTGCGCACGAGGAAGTCGGCCCGGCCGTGGAACGCGCCGTCGAAGAAGGCGGCATGGTGCACGACGTCCGCCCCCGCCTCGACCGCGGCGAGCGTGCGCGCCTGCGCGGCGACGAGCTCGTCCCACGAGGTGCCGCGCGGCGGCTCGACGTGCACGACGCCGCGGCCGGTCGCCGGGTCGAACGGGCCGTGCTCGGCCTCGTAGCCCGCGAGCACCGCGCGCTCGTACCGGGCGCCGAGCTCGGCCGTGCGGGCGAGCATCGCGTCGTCGCCCTCGTCGCGGCGGGGCGTCCGCCCGAGCTGCTCGTCGAGCCGGCACAGGAGCCGGTACTCGCAGTCCGCGGCGACGACGAGGTCGCTCGCGGACAGCACGAGCGCCTGCTCGCGGGGTGGCGCCGCGCCGGCACCGGCCCGGTCGGCCACGGTCGCGGCCCGCAGCACCGGCTCGTCGACGAGGAACACGCACACCTCCGGTTCGGGACGGCCGCCGACGGCCGTCGCCGCCGACCGTCCGTCGGTCTGCGTCCGTTCTACCAGCGGCCACCCACGCGTCCGCGCCACCCCTCCGCACCACCCACCCGCACCGCCGCACCCACCGACGACCCACCGGCCCCCCGCCGACCACACTCCACCGCCCGCCCGCCCGCCCGCCCGCCCCCGGCGGCCCCGCCCGCCGCTCCCCGGCCGACCCGTGCCCGGGATGAGGCGATTCGTGCCGACGGGCGGGGCTCCCCTACTGTTCCCGTCGGACGTCCCGCCCGGACGTCGTCGTCGGACGTCGCCGCGGCACGTCCACGCCGGACCGGGAGCCCCGCGGCTCCCGGCGCCCCCGCCCTCGCCCGGCGGGCGCCACCGAAGGAGGACCCATGGCCGTGCGCTTCGTACCGCCGCCGGGGTGGCCCGTGCCCGCGGGCTTCACCCCGACGACCGAGTGGCACCCGGACCCGTCCTGGCCGCCGCCCCCGCCCGGGTGGGTGTTCTGGGCCGACGACGCCGCCCCCGCGCCCGGGCCCGTGCCGCCCCCGGAGGCGCCGGTCCTGCACAGCACCGAGCCGCTGCCCGTCGGGTCCGGCGCGCCGACCCGCCGGTCGCTGCGCGCCCGCTCGTCGGGCGCGACCTCGGCGGTCGCCCCCGAGGCCGACGCGACGCGCGTCGCGGCCGCCGTCCCGGCCGCCCCTCCGGCCCGGGGCGCCGTGGAGGACCACCCCGTGGCGAGCTCGACGATGATCCTCCCCGCGCTCGGCGGGATGCTCGACGACCCGGCCGCGCGCACAGCGACGCCCGTCCCCGCCGCCCGCCCGGCGACGCCCGTCCCCGCCGCCCGCCCGACGCCGTCCGCCACCCCGGGTGCAGCCCCGACGGTCCCGGCCCGGGCCGGGCGGTCCGGCGTCGTCCCGGTGGGGCCGCTCGCCCTGCCCGCGGCCGACGACGACGGCGACCACGCGCCGGAGCGGGGGCGGCGCTGGCTCGTCCCGACGGCGGTCGGCCTCGCGGGCGTCGCGGTCGGCCTGCTCGTCGGCATCGGCCTCACGCTCTCGGCGCAGGGCGAGGCGCAGCGCGAGCGGGCCGAGGCGCAGCGCGTGCAGAGCGAGGTCGCGGCGGAGCGCGAGCAGCTCGAGTCCGAGCGGGCCGACCTCGACGCCCAGCGCGCCGAGCTCGACGCCGCGACGGCCCAGCTCACGAAGCGCGAGGAGGCCGTCGCGCAGGCCGAGGAGGACGCGTCGAAGCGCTCGCAGGAGCTCGACGACCGCCAGAAGGAGCAGGACGAGCGCGAGCAGGAGGAGCGTCCGGGGAACGGACCCGGGAACGGCGGCGGCAACGGGAACGACGGCGGTGACGGGGACGGCGGCGGGGGCGGCTGGGACTGGGGCGACTGGGGCTGGTGACCCGGCGGTCTCCACGAACGCCTCACGGACACGTCACCGCTTCCGGTCGCGGAACACACGTCCCTCACCGACAGTGGGAGGCGTGCTGACGCGATCTTCCTCTCCCACCCCCGACAGCGAGACCCCGATCTACGACGCCCTCGTGGTCGAGCACGAGAACATGCTGCCGCTCGTGCACCTCGGCCGGGCGCTCAGCGGGGAGATGGTCACGGTCGCCCGCCCCACGGGGCTCTCGCCCCGCCTCGCGCCCGCGCACGGGGCGCCCGCGCTCCCGCGCCGCCGCCGCGCCGGCTGAGCGCGAGACCGACCCGCCTGCCCGCGGTCGACCCGTCGAGGGTCCGCCCAGGCGCCGGGCCGGTCTCGCGAGGCTCCCTCGCCGGTGCCGGACGCCGTCTACAGCACGTGGGCGAGGAACGACCGCGTGCGCTCGTGCTGCGGGTCCCCGAGCACCTGCTCCGGGCTGCCCTGCTCGACGATGACGCCCTCGTCCATGAAGACCACGGTGTCGGCGACCTCGCGCGCGAACCCGATCTCGTGCGTCACGACCATCATCGTCATGCCGGACCGCGCGAGGTCGCGCATGACGGCCAGCACCTCGCCGACGAGCTCGGGGTCGAGGGCCGACGTCGGCTCGTCGAACAGCATGAGCTCGGGGTCCATGGCGAGGGCCCGCGCGATGGCCACGCGCTGCTGCTGGCCGCCGGAGAGCTGCGCCGGGTAGTGGTCGGCACGGTCGGCGAGGCCCACGCGGTCCAGGAGCTCGGACGCGCGCGCCCGCGCCTGCGCCTTGCTCAGCCCGCGCACCTGGACGGGCGCCTCCGCGACGTTCTCGAGCGCCGTCATGTGCGGGAACAGGTTGAAGCGCTGGAACACCATGCCGATGCGCGAGCGCTGCCGCGCCACGACCTTGGGGTGCAGGCGGTGCAGGCGCGTGCGGCCGTCCTTGGTGACCTCGCGGTAGCCCATGAGCTCGCCGTCGACCCGGACGCGGCCGCCCGTGATCTCCTCGAGCTCGTTGACGCAGCGCAGCAGCGTCGACTTGCCCGAGCCCGACGGGCCGAGCACGACGCACACCGAGCCGCGCGCGACCTCGAGGTCCACGCCCTTGAGGACGTGCAGGTCGCCGAACATCTTGTGCAGGCCCTCGACCTGCACCATCGGGGCGGCGTCGGTGGAGCGGCCCGCCTCCGGGGAGGTCCGGGGCGCCGCGGATGCCGTGTCGTGCGTCCCGCTCACGGGGTCACCTCCAGGAAGGGGTCGTCCTTCGTCGTGCCGGACGCGGCGATGAGGTCCTGCCGGTTCGGCTTGCGCCCGCGCCCGCCCGGGCCGCGCCCGCGGCGCCGCGTCGGCGTCTGCGTGCCGAACCCGCGGCCGTAGTACCGCTCCACGTAGTGCTGGCCGACCATGAGGACGCTCGTGATAAGCAGGTACCAGATGGCGGCGACCATGAGCAGCGGGATCGGCAGGAAGAGGCGGTTGCCGATCGCGTTCGTCGAGTACTGCAGGTCGAGCGTGAACGGCACCGCGAGGACGAGCGACGTCGTCTTGAGCATGGAGATCGTCTCGTTGCCCGTGGGCGGCACGATCACGCGCATGGCCTGGGGCAGCACGATGCGCGTGAGGATCTTGCCGTCCTTCATGCCGAGCGCCTTCGCGGCCTCGGTCTGGCCCGGGTCGACCGACCCGAGGCCCGCGCGCACGATCTCCGCGAGGTACGCCGCCTCGTTGAGCGAGAGCCCGATGAGCGCGCACACGAACGCGGTGAACAGGTCCGCCGTGCGGAACTCGAAGAACTCCGGCCCGAACGGGATGCCGAGGCTCAGGCGCGGGTAGAGCACCGAGATGAGGCCCCAGAACACGAGCTGCGTGTAGATCGGGGTGCCGCGGAAGAACCAGATGTAGCCCCAGCTCACCGACCGCATGACGGGGTTGTCCGAGCGCCGCATGATCGCGAGGAGCACGGCGAGGACGATCGCGATGAGCATCGAGCCGAACGTCAGCACGAGCGTCCAGCCGACGCCGCGCACGACCGTCACGTCGCGGAAGTACAGCCAGACGACGTCCCACCGGAACTTCTCGTTCGTCAGCAGGGCGTTGGCCGCCATCGCGGCGAGCACGAGCAGCAGGGCGGCGGAGATCCACCGCCCGGGCCGGGGGACGGGGACGGCGTGGATGCGGTCGGGGACCGGGTCGTCGGCCGGTCCGGCGGCGGCGCCGCGGGGGGAGCTACCGGTCGTCATGGTGCACCTCGGGGGGTCGGGGCTCGGGGGACGAGCCGGGCCGCGCGGTCGTCGTCGTCCGCGCGGTCGTCCCGGCCGCCGGCCGCGGGCGCCGGGTGGGCGCCCGCGGGGCGGCGGGACGGACGGGGCTGGCGAGGGGGTCGTCAGCCGACGGACGGGTTGAGCTCGGCGGTCTCCAGGGCCGCGTCGCCGCTGCCCCAGGCCCCGAGGATCTCCTCGAGCTGGCCGCTGTCCATGAGCGACTGCAGGGCTGCCTGGATCGCGGCGGCGAGCTCCGTGTCGTCCTTCGCGACGACGACGCCCTGCGGCGCGCTGTCGAACACGTCGCCGAGCTGCTCGAGCTGGCCGCCCGTCTGCTCGACGGCGTAGCCGATCACCGGCGAGTCGGCGTAGAGGACCTGCGCCTTGCCGCCCGCGACGTTCGTCGTGGCGTCGGACTGCGAGTCGTACTGGAGGATGTCGATCTTCTCCTCGCCGGCGTCGGTGCACGCCTGGCTCTGCACGGCGATGTCCTCGTCCTGGACCGTGCCCGTCTGCACGGCGACGGTCACGCCGCACAGGCTCTCGGGGTCGATGTCGTCCGGGTTGCCCGACGCGACCGCGTAGGCGGAGCCCGCGTTGAGGAAGGCGATCATGTTCGCCTCCTGCATGCGCTCCTCCGTGATGGTGAACGAGGAGATCCCGGCGTCGTACTTGGTGCCGAGCGCGGGGATGATCGCCGGGAAGTCGGCCGACTGGACCTCGACGTCGAGCCCGAGCGTCGCGCCGACGGCCTTGATGACGTCGATGTCGAACCCGATGGGCGTCTTGCCGTCGGCGTCGATGAACTCGGCGGGCGCGTACTCGGTGTTCGAGCCGACGACGAGCGTCCCCGCGGACGCGACGTCCTCGGGCAGGAGCGCGGCGGCCGCGTCGTCGACCTCGACAGTCGACGGGTCGAACGACGGCGCCGCCGACGTCTCGTCACCGGAACCCGGCGTGCTGCCGTCCGTCCCGGTCTGGGACGCGTCGGTGCACGCGGCGAGCAGGAGGGTGCTCGTCGCGGCGAGCGCGACGAGACCGGTGAGGGGGAGCTTGCGCGGGGTCGTACGCATGGTGTCTCCGATCGGTGGGGGCCGGGCAGGGGCAGCGTAGACACCGATCGTCTCCGTCGTGTTACGTCAGCACCCGGCCCGTGAGGGCAGAGGAACGTACGGGGAACAGAGGACCCGGCGGTGCGCGGCACCTGCGCACGAGTGTGGGGCCGTTCGGCCCCGCTCACCAAACCGGCGGGGACATCGAGGCCGAACCGTGACGAACCGCACCCGCCCGCCGCGTCGCCCGGCGCGCGCGGTCGCGGGCCGGCGCGGGCCGGCGTCGGCTACGTGTCGCGCTCGACGGGCGCCTCGTCCTCGCGGTGGTCGTCCTCGTCCCCCGGCGGGTAGTCCGCACGCTCGGGCTGGGCGCGCAGCCGCAGGATGGCGACGAGCAGCCCGCCCCACACGACGACGATGGCGAGCACGAGCAGGATCACGGCCGAGGTGGTCATCGGGTCTCCTCCCCGTCGGGACCGGTCGTGGTCGTCGTACGGCCGGCGCGGTTGCTGCCTGCCGTCGCACGGCCCGTCGTCCCGCGGCCCGACGGCGCACGTCCCGGGCCTGCCACGGCGTCACCCGGCGGGTACGGCGGCCAGGGGACGAAGTCGTCGGGGCTGCGGCGCCAGCGCAGCGCGGTGAGCACCAGGGCGGCGAGCACCATGAACGCGATCGCGCCCCACCCGACGAGCGCGAGGTACCAGGCGGGGTACCCCTCGTAGCCGTCGACGACGAGCGTGACGATCCGCGACACGAGCATGTAGCCGAGCACGAGCGGGGCCAGGACCGCGACGAGCACCTGCCACCAGCGGCCGAGGCGGAACGTCGAGACGGCGTTGAGGTGGTAGCGCAGCTCGGGCCCGCGCCGCAGCACCCACAGCAGGAGCACGGACATGAGCACGGCCGACCCCACGATGCCGACGTTGTTGGCCCACTGGTCGGCGGTGTCGAGGGCGACGAGCCCGGTCGTGGTCGAGAAGAGCAGCACGGAGATGATCGCGCTCACGACACCGAGGCGCACGGACGCCTGGCGCGGAGTCCAGCCGAACTTCTCCTGGAACCCCGCGGACACGACCTGGAGGATCGACAGGAGCGACGTGAACCCTGCCATCGCGAGGGACCCGAAGAACAGCGCGCCGAAGATCGGCCCGCCCGGCATCTGCGACACGATCGCGGGGAACGTGACGAACGAGAGGATCGGCCCGCTGATGCCCTCGAGCTCCCCCACGCCGACCCCCTGCTCGTGCGCGAGGAACCCGAGCGTCGCGAAGACGCCGATGCCGGCGAGGATCTCGAACGAGGAGTTGGAGAACGCGACGACGAGCCCCGGGGTCGTGAGGTTGGACCGGCGCCGACGGTAGGACGCGTACGTGACCATGATCCCGAACGCGATCGACAGCGAGAAGAAGATCTGGCTGTAGGCGGCGATCCACACGTTGGGGTCGCCGAGCGCCGCCCAGTCCGGGGTGAACAGCGCGTTCAGCCCGTCCGCCGCGCCCTCGAGGAACAGCGAGCGCACCACGAGCACCGCGAACGCCACGACGAGCAGCGGCAGGAACACCGTGTTCGCGCGCTGCACGCCCTTCGCGACGCCGAGCGCGAGGACGACGATCGTCACGACCCAGACCGCGACCAGCGGCACGAGCACCGCCGGCACGAACTCGAGGCTGACCCCCGGGTCGGCGAGCCGCAGGTAGTCGCCCGTGAAGAACGCGGCCGGGTCGTCGCCCCACCGCAGGTCGAACGAGAACACGAAGAAGCTCACGGCCCACGCGATGACCGCGGTGTAGTAGAGCGCGATGACGAAGCAGATCATCACCTGGAACCAGCCCAGGCCCTCGAGCCACCGCGCGATGCGCCGGAACGCCGTCGGGGCGGAGCCGCGGAAGCGGTGCCCGATCGCGTAGTCGAGGAACAGGATGGGGATGCCCGCGGTGAGCAGGGCGACGAGGTACGGCACGAGGAACGCCCCGCCCCCGTTCTCGTACGCCACGCCGGGGAACCGCCAGATGTTCCCCAGCCCGACCGCCGAGCCGATGGCCGCGATGATGAAGCCGACCTGCCCGGTCCACTCCTCGCGCGGCTTCTGCGTCGCCGACTCTCCGCCGGACGTCTCGGTCGCTGTCACAGTCCTCCTCGATGCCTCCACCGTGCCGTGCCCGCACCGCCGTCGCGCGGGTCGGCGCGGCGGCGAGCCTCTCGGTGCTCGGACGACCGTAACGACCGGTCGGGCACCGTGCGAGCCGACGGCGGCGCTCAGCCCGCGAGCAGGCGCTCGACGTACCCGCCGAGGAAGCGGCCCTCCGGGTCGTACCGCTGCGCGAGCGCGCCGAAGTCGTCGACGCGCGGGTAGAGCGCCGCGACCGAGCCTGGGTCGTGGACGAGCGCGTGCGAGAGCTTGCCCCAGTGCGGGCGCGCACCGAGCGGGAGGAGCGCGGCCTCGGCGTCGGGCAGGACGCGCGCGACGTCGTCGGGCAGGGGCTTCCACGTGAGGTGCACGCCGACGGCCGGGCCGTCGAACGGGCTGAGCCACAGCGGCTCGGGGTCGGGCGCGACCGTGCGGATCTCCCCCACCTGGAGCAGCGGGGTGACGCGCGGGCCGAGGTCGCGCATCGCGGCGAACGCCTCCTGGGCCCGGCCGCGCGGCACGAGGTACTCCGACTGCAGCTCGGCGCCGTTGCTCGGCGTGAAGTCGAGCCGGAAGTGCGGCAGCCGCTCGTTCCAGGGGCCGGGCTCGCCGAGCTGGGGCGTGCAGTGCACGGGGTCGATGCCGGGCAGGGGGTGCAGCATCGTCGTCGCGGGCGTCGCCCCGAAGAGGTCCGCCCGCGTCCCGCCTCGCTCCCCCGGCGCGAGGCGGGACTTGCGCCAGACCTGCTGGACGCCGTCGGGCCCCCAGTCCGTGAAGAGGCTCACCGAGTACGCCGACGCGGTGATCTCGTCGTAGTGCGCCGTCACCGCGTCCCACGGCAGCCCGACGTGCACGTCCTGGCGCACGTCGAACGTCGGGACCGTCTCCAGCTCGACGCGCGTCACGACGCCCAGCGCCCCGAGCGCCACGACCGCGCCGGGGAGGTCCGCGTCGCCGCGCCGCAGCGTCCGGCGCCCGCCGTCGCCGATGACGAGCTCCAGCCCGACGACGGCGCTCGCCAGCGAGCCGACGGCGTCGCCCGAGCCGTGCGTCGCCGTCGCGACCGACCCCGCGACCGAGATGTGCGGGAGCGACGCGAGGTTCGCGAGCGCCCGCCCCGCCGCCTGGACGTGCCGCGTCACGTCGCCGTACCGCAGGCCCGCCGCGACCGACACCACGCCCGAGGCGGGGTCGACCTCGACGGGGGCGCGGCCGTCGTCGTACCGGTCGAGGACGACGTGCGTGCCCGTCGTGTCCGCGACGTCCCCGAACGAGTGCCGCGACCCCAGGGCCTTGACGCGCGCCGACCGCCGCACGACGTCGGCCAGCTCCTCCGGGTTCGCGGGGTGCGCGACCCCGGAGGACCCGTAGGTGAGGTTCCCGGCCCAGTTCGCGAGACGCGGAGCGCCAAAGTCCGTCACGCCCACCACCTTGCCACCCTCTAGCCCGCCCGCCCCCGTCGAGCACGGGGTCGGCGACCGTCTCGGGGCCGATCCGGTCGCGGATCCCGTGCTCGGCGGCTCGTCACGCGAGGGGCGTGCCCCAGTGGGCGCGGACCGCGTCCACCTGGGCGACGAACGCCGCCTCCTCCGCGGGCGACGGCGCGCGGCGCCACTGCGGCTCGACGACGACGTCACGTGTCCCGACGACCCAGCGCCACCGCCCGACGACGACGCCGTCGACCGCGACGGCATGGATGAAGGACCCGAGCCGGTCGCCGAGGTCGACGCCGTCGGCCACGACGATCCTGCGCGACTCGCCGAAGGACTGGAAGAGCTCGTCGTAGCTCTGCAGCAGGTCGACGACCGGCCGGGCGGGGTCACCGTCGGGCGCGAGCGCACCGACGAGCGGCGCGGGGTCGAGCACCCGGTCGCCGGGGTCCGCGAGCCGCCAGAGCGTCAGCCCGTCGAGCGCACCCGCCCCGGGCACGGCCACGACCTCGTCGTCGAGCAGGTCGAGCGCGCGCCGCACGTCGGTGAGCGTGAAGCCCGACCACTGCGCGACGTCCTTGACCGTCGCGTACGCGCGGCTCGCGAGGTAGCGGCGCAGGAGCTCGACGAGAGCGGCGTCCCGGTCGAACCGCTCGCCGAGCGGCCCGTAGCCGGGCGGGACGCGGTCGTCGAACGCGGCGTACGTCTGCTGCTTGCCGTCGAGCGGCCCGCTGACCAGCAGCCGGTCGAGCTCGGCGCGCATGAGCACGTAGCCGAGCGCGATGCCCTCGAGCGGGCGGCCGTGCGCGGCGAGCAGCCCCGCGAGCTCGCGGCGCGTGCGGGGCCGCTCCTGCACGGCCGCGACGACGAGGTCGGTCTCCGGCCCGTGCCCGGCGGTCCCCACCTGCCGGTACAGCGTCCCGTTGGCCTGGTGGACGCGGGGCGCGCTGAGCTCGAGGAGCCAGCGCGCGTCGTCGGGCCGGACGAGGTGCCACGTGGGCCGCAGCACGTGCGTGCGCAGCACCTCGCCGCGGTCGCACGCGGCGACCGCGCCCGCCGCGCCCGGCCGCGCGTCGGGCCGCAGCCGCCGTGTGAGGCCCCACAGGGCGGGGTGGAACTCCTGCCCCTGCACCGCCACGAGGTGCCCGACGGCGGTCGGCACGTCGGGCAGGTCGGGCGAGCGGAGCCGGTGCGCGGCGAGGCGCGCCGCGAGGACGCGGCGCCCGTCGACCGCCTCGGTGCTCACGACCCCGCCCCGGTCACGACGGTCGCACCACCCGGGTCACGAGGCCACCAGGTCGGTGGCGACGACGTCGGTCCCCGTCACCGCGACGCGCACGCCGTCCTCGACGGCGGACACGGAGTCGAGCGCGACGCCGTCGGGCAGGTCGAGCGGGACGCGCAGGTCGGACAGCGCGCCCGAGAGCCCGGACGGCAGGTCGTCGACCGAGATCGTGCCGAGGCCGGTGCGGACCGCGACGACGTCGACGGCGAGCTCGGCCGGCCCGGACACGCGCGGCGTCACGTCGACCGTGATCGTGGTGCCCAGCAGCTCGAAGCCCAGGGAGAGCACGCCGCCGGTCGCGGTGACGTCGACGTCGAGACCGCTCTGCTCGGCGACCACCTGCTGCAGCGACTCCGCCGCGATGACGCCCGACGCCGTGCCCGACGCGATCCGGTACGGCTCCGACGTGCTCACGCCGTCGGCCTCGACCTGGAGGTCGGAGATCGCGTAGCCGCCGAACGACGCGGAGTCCGCGGAGCCCGTGACGTGCGTCAGCGACCCGCGCACGAGCTGCGTGAGGAACGGGAAGCCGGTGATGTCGATCTGGGCGCCGGACACGTCGTCGGCCTGCTGCTCGAACGCCGTGACCGCCCCGCGCTCGGCGGCACGCACCGCCACCCGGTCGGCCACGACGGCGACCGCCACGAGCACCACGAGCGTCACGAGCAGGCCCACCAGTCGCTTCATGCGCCCCACCCTAGGTCCGCCGACCACGACCTTGCCGTCGTTCTGACGCTCGTGGCGCCGACAAGGTCGTGCTCGACGCGGGGTGTCGTCGTTCTCGGCCCGGACGTAGATTCCGAGCATGACCTCTCCTCGGCACCCCTTCCGCATCGGCGTCCAGCTCCAGCCGCAGCACGCCGACTACGCCCAGATCCGCGACGCCGTGCTGCGCGCGGAGGACCTGGGCGTCGACGTCATCTTCAACTGGGACCACTTCTTCCCGCTCACGGGCGACCCCGACGGCAAGCACTTCGAGTGCTGGACCATGCTCGGGGCGTGGGCCGAGCAGACCGAGCGCGTCGAGATCGGCGCCCTCGTCACGTGCAACAGCTACCGCAACCCGGACCTCCTCGCCGACATGGCGCGGACGGTCGACCACATCAGCGGCGGTCGTCTGATCCTCGGGATCGGGGCGGGCTGGTTCGAGAAGGACTACGACCGGTTCGGGTACAAGTTCGGCACCGCGGGCGGCCGCATCGCCGACCTCGCCGCGGCGCTCCCGCGCATCAAGGCCCGCTGGGCGGCGTCGAACCCGACGCCGACGCGCGACATCCCCGTCCTCGTCGGCGGTGGCGGGGAGCGCAAGACGCTGCGCGTCGTCGCGGAGCACGCGGACGTCTGGCACTCGTTCGGCGACGCGGAGACGCTCGCGCGCAAGAGCGCGATCCTCGACGAGCACGGCGCGGCCGTGGGCCGCGACACCGCCGCGCTCGTCGAGCGCTCGGTCGCCGTGTCCCGGCCGCCGGCGGAATCCGCGGACGCGCTCGTCGCTGCGGGCGCGACCCTCTTCACCGTCGGCACGAGCGGGCCCGACTACGACCTGTCCCTCGTGCGCGAGTGGGTCACCTGGCGCGACGCCCAGGGCTGACCCCGGCGCTGCCCGCGCCGCCGGGGTGCCGAGCACGGGGTTGCTGTCGCTCCGACGCCCAGGACGACAGCAACCCCGTGCTCGGCGGGACGGTCTGGTCAGAAGAGGGCGCGCGCCAGGTTCGACAGGGCCGCGTGGACCTCCGAGCGCAGGCCGTCGTCGGCCGCGACGACCGCCACGCCGACGCCGACCACGACGAGCAGGAGCCCTGCGCGCCACCACCACGCCGATCGGTGCACCGTCCGCCCTCCCGTCCTGTCGCTCTGGTCCCGTCGCTCTCGCCCCCCGCCGTCAGTACGACAGTGTGCGCCAGGGCGACGACTCGGTGTCGTGCAGCCGCCGGACGGCGCGCCCGATGACGCCGAGCGCGCCGCACACCTGCACGACGCCGCGCTCACTCTCGCGGGCGCGCTCGACGACCGGCTGGAGCACGCGCGGGCCCGGCGCGGGCTGCCGCCGCCCGGGCCGACCGCGCCTGACCCGCCGCACGTCTCAGCATCCGATCACGTACGCCGTGCGGGAACACGCGGCGCACCACCGGTGGTTGCCGCTGTCATGGCCTCCACCCCACCCGCGACCCCGGCGCCGACCGCGCCCGTCGCCGCCCGCCCGGGCACCGCACCCTCGCCGAGCCCCGCGGCCCGCACCGGGCGCATCAGCGCCGGTCTCGTCCTGCTGCTGTCCGCGCTCACCGCCGTCGGGCCGCTGACGATCGACCTCTACCTCTCCGCGTTCCCGCGCATCGTGGACGAGCTCGGCACGACCGAGTCCCGCGTCCAGCTCACCCTCACCGCGACCCTCGCGGGCCTCGCCCTCGGCCAGCTCCTCATCGGGTCGGTCTCGGACGCGGTCGGTCGCCGCGCTCCCCTGCTGGTGTCGCTCGCCGTGTACGTGGCGGCGTCCGTCGGGATCGTCTTCGCCGGCTCGGTCGCCGCGCTCACGGGCCTGCGGTTCGTCCAGGGCCTCTCCGCGGCCGCCGGGATGGTGCTGTCCATGGCGATCGTGCGCGACTCGTTCGAGGGCTACCAGATCGGCAAGGTCATCGCGCGGCTCATGCTCGTCGTGGGCGTCGCGCCCATCCTCGCGCCGACCATCGGCGCGCAGTTCCTGCGTCTCGGGTCGTGGCGCGGCATGTTCGTCGCGCTCGCCGTCGTGGGGGCCGTGCTCTTCGTGCTCGTGCTCCTGCGGCTGCGCGAGACGCTGCCCGTCGAACGCCGCCGCAGCGGCGGGACGGTCGCGGCCCTGCGCTCGTACGGCTCGCTCCTCGGGGACTGGTCGTTCATCGGCCTCGCGCTCATCGCCGGCTTCTACATGGCCGCGATGTTCACCTACATCTCCGCGTCGACGTTCGTGTTCCAGGACTTCTACGGGATGTCCGCGCAGCAGTACGCGATCGTCTTCGGCGTGGGCGCGGTGTCCGTGACGGCGGGCAGCCAGATCAACGGCGCGCTCGTCGGGCGCGTCACGCCCGAGCGCATCCTCCAGGGTGCGGTCGCAGCGGGGTTCGTCCTCTCGGGCGGGCTCCTCGTCGCCGCGCTCGCCGGGGGCGGGCTCGCGTGGCTCGTCCCGCTCATCGTGCTCACGCTCGGCACCGCAGGCTTCGTCATGCCGTCCGTCCCGGCCATCGCGCTCGAGCGCAACGCGCACCGCGCCGGCAGCGCCGCGGCCCTCATCGGCGCGTTCCAGTTCGGCGTCGGGGCGGTCGTCGCGCCGGTGACCGGCCTGCTCGGCGGGTCTCCGCCGGTGACCATGGCCGCCGTGATGTTCGGCGTCGTCGTGGTCGCGGGCGTCGTGCTGCTCGGCCTGCGGCACACGTTCGGCGCACCGCTCCCGGCCGACGCCGCGGGTTCCCTCGGGGCTCCCGACCCCGCCGTCGGCGTCCCCGCCGCGTCCGCGGACCTCCCGGACGCTCCCGTCGGGGCTACCCTCCCGTCCGCCGACGCGCCCCACGACGGCGCTGTCTCGGCTACCGACGCTCCCCACGACGCTGCGGCGCTCGCCGGCGCGACGGCGCCGACGACCCACCGGGCCTGACGGCTGACCACGGCCCTGCCGCCCGCTGAGCACGGGGTCGGCGACTGGATCTCGCGGATGTCGGTCGCCGATCCCGTGCTGGGCAGACGAGACGCGGGCGGGTGGGGGTCCGGGCAGGATGGGCGGGTGACGCCCGACGACCCCGCCTACCCGCTCGCGGCCCGGACGGCGCCGACGCTCGCGGCGCTGGACGCCCACCTCGTCGAGTGCCGGGCGTGCCCGCGACTCGTGGCCTGGCGCGAGCACGTCGCCCACGTCAAGCGGGCATCGTTCCGCGACGACGACTACTGGGCCCGCCCCGTCCCCGGGTTCGGTGACGAGCAGGCGGGGATCGTCGTCGTCGGGCTCGCGCCCGCCGCGCACGGGGCCAACCGCACAGGACGCATGTTCACGGGCGATCGCAGCGGCGACTTCCTCTTCGCCGCCATGCACCGCACGGGCCTGGCCAACCAGGCGACGTCGGTCTCCGCCGACGACGGCCTCCGCCTCACCGGGATCCGCGTCACCGCGCCGGTGCGGTGCGCGCCCCCGGACAACAAGCCGACTCCGGAGGAACGCCGCCGCTGCGGCCCGTACCTCGCGCGCGAGGTCGAGCTGCTGGGCGCGACGGTGCGGGTCGCCGTCGTCCTCGGCGGCTTCGGGTGGCAGGCGCTGCTCTCGACGCTCGCCGAGCAGGGCTGGGCCGTGCCGCGTCCGCGGCCCCGGTTCGCGCACGGTGCGGAGGTGACGCTGCGCCGGGCCACCCCTCGCCCCACTCCGGGGGCGTCCCTCCCCGGCGTCGTGCCCGACGGCGGCCCCCCGCCCCCGGAGCAGACCCTCACCCTGCTGGGGTGCTTCCACGTGAGCCAGCAGAACACGTTCACCGGCCGGCTCACCCCGCAGATGCTCGACGACGTGCTGCTCCGGGCGCGCGAGCTCGCGGGCCTCGGCGCACCGGCCTGACGTGCGCGCGCTCGCGACCGCGCACGGTGGCGAGCCGCCGGACTCTCCGGGCCGCGAGCCCCGACCGCCGCTAGCGGGCGGCGGTGGCCGGGGACTGGCGGCGCGGTGCGTCGGCCCAGCGGCGGCGCTCCGCCACGCGCGGGGCGACGCGGCCGACGAGACGGAGCTGCTCCCGGCGCGCGATGACCTCCATGCGCCGCAGCTCGCGCTCGAGCGGGGACGATGCTGCTGACATTGCTGCTCTCCTTCGACGGCTCCCGGACGACGCCGCCGGACGCGGCCGTTCCCGGGAGAGGACGCGACGACGGCGGGCCGTCGCACTGCTCCTCGAAGAGGGACGGACACGGGGCCGGTTCGTGACATCCCGTCCCGTCCGGCCGAGCCGTGAGCGGCAAGCCTGCGCCCCGCGCCGGGGGTCCTGCGCCTCTCAGCCCTGAACCGTGAACCCCAGCCCTCGAGCCCCAAGCCCCAAGCCCCAAGCCCCAACCCCCAAGCGACCTTCGGGGACGCGCGCGCCGGCTATGCCGTCGGGAGGGCGGACTCCTCGTACTGCTCGACGAACTCCCCCGTCGGCGGGATGGGCGTGATGACGTCCACGAGCACCCCGTTCGGGTCGGCCGTGATGAAGTGCCGCTGCCCGAACGCCTCGTCGCGCAGCGAGCGCAGGATCGGCAGTCCCGCGGCGACGAGGCGCGCGTGCACGGCATCGACGTCCTCGACCTCGAGGTTGAGCAGGAGCCCGCCCGCGCGACCCCGGCCGCTCTCCGGGATCGTCTCGTGGTCGCCGTCGAGCACGGCGAGGTTCACCGACACGTCGTGCGCGGACTGGAGGTGGACGTACCAGTCGCTCGTGAAGAGCGGCCGGAAGTCCAGGTGGTCGCGGTAGAACGCGACGGTCCCTGCGACGTCGCCGGTCATGAGCACCGGGTACCAGCTCGTGATGCGCACGGTCTTCTCCTCGTCGTCGGCGACCGGGTGGTCGCAGAAACAAACAGGCTGTATGTATCGAGGATGGCCTACAGTCTGTCGGTATGCAAGAGCGCCGCCGGACCAACGCCGAACGCACCCACGCGACCCGCGCTGCCCTGGTCGCGGCCGCGCGCGACCTCTTCGTCCGCGCCGGGTACGCCGCGACGTCGACACCCCAGATCGCGGCCGCCGCGCACGTCACGCGCGGCGCGCTGTACCACCACTACGCCGACAAGCAGGACCTCTTCCGCGCCGTCGCCGAGGCCGAGGCGGAGGCGGTCGCCCGGGAGATCGAGGAGCGCACCGCCGCGGATCCCGGCACGGCAGCCGCGGAACGACCGGACACGCCGGACACCCCATACGGCCCGGACGCCCCGGACGCCCCGGACGCCCCGGACGCCCCGGACGCCCGCGCGATGCTCGTCGAGGGCGCGCGCGCCTACCTCGACGCGATGGGTGAGCCCGGCCGGACGCGGCTCCTCCTCGTCGACGCACCCGCCGTGCTCGGCCCCGCAGAGGCCGACGCGCTCGACGCCCGCCACGCGCGCCGCACGCTGCGGGAAGGGCTCGGCGCGGCGCTCGGCGCCAAGCCCGGCGGGGGCAGCGCGAGCAATGGCTCCGGCGCGGGCGACGACGTCGCACGAGACCTCGCGGACGAGGAACGTCTCGACGCGCTGACGCTCCTGCTGTCCGCGGCGTTCGACCGCGCCGCCCTCGCGCTCGACGCGGGCGCGCCGCAGGGACCCGTGCGGGCGGCCGTGACCGAGCTCGTCGACCGCGTGTGCGCGCCGTCACCAGGACCGCGTCCTCGGTCCTGACGGACGGCGTAGCCCCGGTCAGGCCCGCACGCTGAGCGTGCTGCCGCCGCCGGGGAGGCGGCGGACCTCGACGCGCTCCGCGACGGACTGCTTGAGCGCCTCGACGTGGGAGACGACGCCCACGACGCGCCCGCCCGCGCGGAGCCGGCCGAGCGCTGCGAGGACGGCCTCCAGCGTCTCGGGGTCGAGGCTGCCGAAGCCCTCGTCGACGAACAGCGTCCCGAGCTCGATGCCGCCCGCCTCGGCCGTGACGACGTCCGCGAGCCCGAGGGCGAGGCACAGCGACACGTAGAACGTCTCCCCGCCGGACAGCGTGCGCGGGTCGCGCTCGCGCTCGGTCACGTGGTCGAGCACCTTCATCGCGAGGCCGCGCTTGTGCGCTCGCACGTCCTCGCGCGTCGCGCTGCGCACGAGCTCGTACCGCCCCGACGACATCTCGGCGAGGCGCTCGTTCGCCGCCGCGACCACGTCCTCGAACCGCTGCACGAGCACGAACGTCGCGAGCGAGAGCGCGTGCGCGTTGTCGCCCGTGCCCGACGCGAGCGCGGCCATGCGCGCGACCGGTCCCGCCGCGTCCCGTGCCGCCGTCCAGCCGTCGACCGCCGCCCCGACGGCCTCGGCCGCCGTCCGGGCCGCCTCGGCCCGGCGGGCGACGAGCTCGTGCTGCCGCGCCGCGGCTCCGGCGACGGCCTCTGCCTCCTCGACGGCGGCGCGCGCGCCCGCCACGTCGGCCCGCGCGTCCTCGGGCAGGTCGGCGAGCGCGAGGTCCGCAAGACCGGTCGCCGTCGCGGTCCGCGCGGCGTCGTGCTCCGCGACGCGCTGCGAGAGCGTGTGCCGCTCGGCGTCGTCGAGCACCGCGGCGAGCGCCTCGGCCGCGTCCGCGAAACCGGACCGTGCGACGAGCGCGGCGACGTCGGCCGCACGCTCCTCGCACGCCCGCTGCGCGGCGGCAACGGCGCTGCCCGCGTCCGCGAGCGCGTCGATCGTGCGCACCCGGCCCTCCAGCGCGGCCGCGAGCACGGCGACGGGGTTGCGCGCGCCGCCCTCGCCGGCGAGCGGGTCGGGCAGGTCCACGAGCTCCACGAGCGGGCCCGCCGCGTCGAGCTCGGCGCGGATCTCGGCGCGGTCGCGCGCGAGGGCCGCCTCGATCTCCTCGAGCCGCGCGGCCGTGCCCGCGACTGCCTCGGCGAGCCCGGCCGCCCGGGCCTCCAGCGCACGCGTCTCCGCGTCCAGCTCCTCGAGCTCGCGCTCGGCCTCGGCGCGCTCGCGCTCCGCGGCGCGCGCGGCGGCCACCAGCTCCTCCGCGTCCGCGACCCGCTGCCCGGCCTCCTGCGGGGTCAGGCCGTCGGCGTCCCGACGACGAGCCTCGCACCGCTCGGCGAGCACCTGCGCCCGGGCCGAGACGTCGTGCAGCAGGCGCTCGGCGTCCGCGCGCTCCCGCTCGGCGCGCTCGACGTCCTCGACCGCCGGGTGGCCCTCGGCGAGCGGCGCCGGGTGCGGGTGCTCGGCCCCGCCGCACACCGGGCACGGCTCGCCGACGGCGAGGCCCGCGGCCAGCTCCCCGGCCAGACCTGCGATGCGCGCGGCCCGCAGCCGGGCCTCGTGCTCCACCGCCTCGTTCGCCCGGGCCGCGGCCCGCGCCCGCTCGGCGTGCGCCTCGGCCGCCTCGGTCGCGAGCGCCGCCGTCTGGCGCGCCGCCTCCTCGACCGCCCGGGCGCGGTCCGCCCGCTCGCGGAGCACCCCGAGCTCGCCCGCGGCCGCGGCGAGGGACGCGACGCGCGTGCGCAGGGCGTCGCGCCGCGCCGGGCGTGCGTCGAGCTCGGCCAGCACGCGACCGCGCTCCTCCGTCGCCTGCGCGACCTCCTTGCGCCCGTCGGCGAGCTCGCGGTCGCGCCCGGGCAGCGACGCCCCCACCGGGACGAGCCGCGCCACGCGGACGGCCGCCGTCGCGACGTCGGCGCGCAGGGCCTCGAGCGTCGTCGGGTCGGCGTCGGCGAGGGCGGCGGGCGCCCCGGTGCGCGCGAGCGCGAGCCGGTCGAGCGCGGCGCGCAGGGTCTGGTCGGCGCGCGCGAGGCCCTGGGCGGCCGGGGCGACGACCGCGGCACGTGCCGCCGCGTCCGCCCGACGGCGGCACTCGGCCACCGCCGCCTCCTCCCCGTCGAGGCGTGCCACGTCGGCCCGCAGCCGGGCTCGCCGCTCCAGCGCGTCGTGCCGGGCGCGCTCGTGCTCGAACCGCTCACGCGCGGCGATAAGCGTCGCGTCGGCCCCCGCCGCACGCTCGGCCAGCGACGCGGCCTCGGTGTCGAGGCGCGCGACGTGCGCGACGGCGAGCGCGTGCACGCCCGGCGCCGCCTCCGCAGCGGCCGGGGCGTCGTCGTCGGCCCGGCGCAGCCGGTCGTCGTCGTCCGCCGCCTCGCGCAGCCGCCGCGCGTCGTCGGGCCCGAGCCCGGCAGCCCCCGCGAACCGCTCCGCCGCGCCTACGACGCCCTGCCGCGCGGCATCCGTGCGCGAGCGCGCCGCGCGCGCGAGCTCCGCCAGGCGCGCGGCGGCGCGGTGGTAGAGCTCCGTGCCGAAGACCTTCTGGAGCAGCACGGCCCGGTCCTCGGGCTTCGCGCGCAGGAACGTCGCGAACTCGCCCTGCGGCAGCACGACCGTCTGCACGAGCTGGCGTCGGTCGAGGCCCACGAGTCGGCGAATCTCGTCGCCCGCCTCGTCGAGCCGTGCGGACAGCAGCTCGCCCGCGGCGTCCTCGACCGCGTCCGGCGCGTCGGTGGGCGGCACCTCGGCGAGCCGCCAGAGCCGCACCGAGGCCTGCTGGGTCGTGGTGCCGGTGCCGCGCTTCTTGGGCCGGCGGTACTCGGGCGTGCGCCGGACGCGGAAGACCCCCGCCGGGACCTCCAGCACGAGGTCGACGTACGACTCGACGTCCGGTCCCGCGAACGCCGAACGGAGACGGTCGTCGCTCGCGGCGTCGGAGGCGACCTTGCCGTAGAGCGCGAACACGATCGCGTCGATGATCGTGGACTTGCCGGCGCCCGTCGGTCCCTCGAGGAGGTAGATCCCGGACGCGCCGAGCGCCGCGAGGTCGACGTGGTGGCGGCCCGCGAACGGGCCGATCGCCTGGAAGGTCAGGGAGTGCAGGTGCATCAGGCGCTGCGCTCCTCGGCGAGCGCGAGCTCGAACGCCTCGCGCAGCACGACGACCTCGGCCTCGCTGGGGGCGTGGCCGGAGACGTGCTCGACGAAGTCGCGCGCGACGTCCAGCGGGTCGCGCCCCGGCCCGACGGCGGTCACGACCTCCCGCTCGGCGACGCGTGGCGGGCGGTGCGTCACCTGGAGCGCGTGCGGGAACCGGGACCGGACGCGGGCGTACAGCTCGGCGGGCCGGACCGGGTCCGTCACGACGACGCGCAGCCAGTCGTCGACGTGCGGCTCGCCTGCCTCCCTGAGCAGCTCGTCGAGCGAGCCGGTCACCTCCGCGAGGCGGCGCGGCACGGGAGCGGGGACCAGCTCGACCGCCGCGTCCGCGTCCGTGCGGAGCCGGTCGACGTCGACGAGCGCGGTGGACTTGCGCTGGTGCAGCTCCGAGAAGGAGAACGCGAGGGGCGAGCCTGAGTAGCGGGCGACGGTCGCCACACCGCCCCCGACCTCTCCGCCGCCGACCTCCGGGACGGTGACGCGCTGCGGCCCGTGCAGGTGGCCGAGCGCCACGTAGTCCACCCCGCGACCCGCAAACGCGGCGGCCGGGACGGCGTCCACGCCGCCCACGCGGATGTCGCGCTCGGAGTCCGACGCCAGCCCGCCCACGACGAACGCGTGCCCCACGACGACCGCCCGCACCCCCGGGTCCGTGGCGCGGCGCCGCGCGAGGTCGGCGCCCACCCGGCGCAGGGCCGCCCCCATGACGGCCTCGTGGGACCGTGCGAGCGGCCGCGGCCTCACCGGGTCGCCGCCCACCCCCTCGGCGTCGGGAGCGTCCGGCGCGTCCGCGGCGTCCGCGAGGACGTGGCGGGCCGTGTCCGGGTCCAGGTACGGGAGCGCGTAGACGAGCAGCGGGGAGCCGTCGCCGCTCGCCGCACCGGGACGCGGGCCCAGGACGACGGGCGCACCGACGTCGGCCAGGCGCGCCCGCACGTGGACGCCCGGTCGCAGGAGGCGGTCGCCGAACCCGAGCCGGACGGCGGAGTCGTGGTTGCCCGGCGTGACGACGACGTGCGCGTGCTCGGCGAGCCGCGTCACCGCGTCCGAGAGGAGGGAGACGGCGTCGACCGGCGGGATCGCGCGGTCGTAGGCGTCGCCCGCGACGACGACCGCGTCGACCGCCTCGGAGCGGGTCAGCTCGACGAGGTGGTCGAGGTGCGCGGCCTGGTGCTCCAGCAGGTCGACCCCGTGCAAGGTGCGCCCGAGGTGCCAGTCGGAGGTGTGCAGGATGCGCATGCCCGCACCGTACCGGCCGGTTCCCACAGCCCCGGGGACCCGGGGCGGCGGCGGGCGCGCGGGTGTCAGACGGCGCCGACGACCTCGATCGGGCCGGTCGAGGCGCCGCTGCGCTCGACGGGGATGCGCCCGCCCATGCCGATCATGTCGAGCAGCTCGACGATGCTCGGCGACGGGTCCCGGAGCACGACCTCGCGGCCGTCCTCCTCGCCGAGCATGTAGAGCTGGATGATGAACGCGATGCCCGAGGAGTCGATGAAGGTGACGTCGGCGACGTCCACCACGACGCGCCCGCGGGTGTCGAGCACGTAGGACATCGCCTCGCTCGCGCGGTCGCGCAGCGCCGCGTCGACCTCGCCCCACATCGTCACGACCACGCCGCCGTCCGCCGGGGCGTAGACGATCCCGCTCGTCCGGTCGATCGCGCTGCCTGTGTCCACGGTTCCCGCTTCTCTCGAGTCGTCCTGCTGCTGTCGGCCGCCCCTCCGGACAACGTCCGGCGGTGGTGGCCTGTTCCCTGCGCCTGCCTCACGGCTCCGTCCGGTTGCCGGCCGTGACCGTCGGGCGGCGGGTCGGACCAGGCGACCGTGACCGGAGCACCCCAGAGTCTGCACCCGGCGCGGGGCGCACACCAGCCCGCGCGACGGTCGACCGCGACCTTCCTCCGAACCCTCACAACCCGGACCGCGCCGGTGCCTGCGCGCGCCTCCCGGAGCCCCGGGAGCGCCACGCTGAGGTGCAGCCCGGGCGGCGTCGCAGGGCTCGCTCCCGGACCCGCTACAGGGGCTCGGTGACGTCGGCGACCTGGGCCCCGAGGGCCGCCACGAGGGCCTGCCCGTCGACCGTCGCGGCCACGCCGTGCTCGCCCGCGCCGATCGAGACGAGGTGGTCGCCGTCACCCGGGGTCTCCGGGGTGGCCACCTCGCCCGCGACGTCCACCTCGTCCTCGCCGCGCACGGCGACCACGCGCACGTCCGCCACGACGGGCCACGCGTGCGTGGCGCCGAACGGCGTGATCGTGCCGCGCTCGTACCCCGTGACGTCGCGCGCGACCTCCTTGTCCGGCATGGACAGGCGCGACACCCCGAGCAGCGCGCGCAGCTTGGGCCACGAGATCTGCCGGTCGCCCGGGACGAGCACGAACAGGTAGTCGTCCTCCGCACGCCGCACGACGATCGTCTTGAGGACGCGCGCCGGGTGCACGCCGCGCGCGGCGGCGGCCTCCTCCAGCGACCCCACCCGGCCGTGCCGGGTGAGGGTGAAGTCGATGCCCGACGCCTCCAGCGCCGCCACGGCGCGCTCGCTGCTCATGAGAACCGACCCTAGCCCTCACCCCCGACGCACGGGCTGCCGTAGCGGGGCCGCCGCCCGTCAGACGTCGTCGAACTCCGTCACGACGGTGCGCCAGTACTCGGCGCCGTCGCGCGTGCGGTGCACGAGGCCCGCGTCGACCATCGCGCGCCGCAGCGACACCGGGTCCGCGGCGCGCGCCGCGAGCCGCTTGGTCAGCGTGAGCTCGGTGACGGGCTCCTCCAGCGGGAGCACCTGCGCCGCGAGGTACCGCACGACGAGCTCGCGGTCGCGCCACCGCTTCGGCATGCGCAGCAGGCGTCCGTCCGTGAGGAAGCGGTCGGGGCCCGTGGGGCGCGGCGTGGGGGCGGTCACGAGCAGGGCCGCGAACCGCTCGGGCGCCGCCCGCAGGAAGCCCGTCTCCTCGCGCACCACGACGCCCGCGGCGAGGAGCGGCGCGAGCCGACGGCGCTCGTCGGCCGACAGCACCGCCTCCGCGGGCCCCTCGGTCACGACGCGCGCGAGCACCTCGAGCCGTCCCGCGTCGGCGAGCGACGCGACCACCTGCTTCCACGCGTTGTCGGGCACCGGGGCGCCCGTCCGGTCGTCGTCCACCGCCCGACCCTACGCACGCCGCGCCGCGCACGGCCACCGCGTTCCCGGACCCCGCACCCCGTGCTCCACCTCCCGGGCCCGCCCGCGCCCCACCCCGCGGCCGGACCGACGAGCGCGGCGGGGACGTCAGGCGAGGTGCACGGCGTCGCCCTGCCAGCGGCGCCGCAGCCACCGGTCGTGCGACGCCACGACCACGGCGCCCGGCCACTCCTCCACGGCCTCCATGAGCTCGCCCGCGAGCGTGAGCGACACGTGGTTCGTCGGCTCGTCGAGGAGCAGCACGTCGGGCGCCTGCGTGACGAGCATCGCGAGCACCACGCGCCGGCGCTGCCCCACGGAGAGCTCCGCGAGCCGTCGCCCCAGGTCGCGCGGCGCGAGGAGGCCGTGCGCGTCCACGGCCGCGTCGCGCGCGTCCGCCGGGTCCACGCCCTGCGCGAGGGCGAGCAGCTCGCGCGGGGTGCGGTCGTCGTCGCGCAGGTGCACGTCCTGCTCGAGCAGCCCCACCCGGACCCCGCGCGCCCGGCCCACGGTGCCGGCGTCGGGCACGAGGTCGCCCGCGAGCACGTGCAGCAGCGTGGACTTCCCGGCGCCGTTGGCCCCGGTGACGAGCAGCCGGCTCCCCCGGGCGACCTCGATCGACGGGACGCCCGACGCCGCCATGTCGAGCCGGTCCGGCCGCTCGCCCGGGGCCTCCCCGCGCCCTCCGCGCCCGGGCCGGTGCACGACGACGCCCCGCGCCCACGCGACCACGTCGCCACCGCCCGGGGCGGGACGGGTCCCCCCGCTCGGCGGTGCGAAGCGCAGGGGCGGGGGCGGCTTGCGGACCTGGTCGCGCTCGAGCGCGTCGAGCCGCTGCTGCGCGTTGCGCACGCGCCGCGCGACCTGGCCCTGCACGCGCTCGCCCTTGAAGTCGTAGAGGATCTTCGCCTGGTTGCCCCGCTCACGGTTCTTCGCGACGTCCCGGGCTGTCACCGCGACGCCGCGCCGCAGCTCCGCGAGCTCGGCCTGCTCCGCCTCGAAGCGCTGCTCCCAGCGCTCGCGCTCGACGCGCTTGGCCTCGAGGTAGTCGCCGTACGTGCCGCCGTAGAGGGTCCCCGCTCCCCCGCCGCGTGCCGCGTCCCCGCCGCCCGCGCCGCGGAGCGGCTCCGCGACCGGGTCGAGGTCGAGGATCTCGGTGCACACCTCGTCGAGGAACACGCGGTCGTGGCTCGCGAGCACCACGGCGCCCGGGAGCGCGCGCAGCGCCACGGCGAGGAACTCCGCCGCGGCGTCGTCGAGGTGGTTCGTCGGCTCGTCGAGCAGCATCGCGCCGGGCTGGCGCACGAGCAGCGCGGCGAGGCCGAGCCGCGTGCGCTGGCCACCGGACAGCGACCCGACCTCGCGGCCGGCGACCCCGTCGACGTCGAGCCCGAGACCCGCGAGCGTGCGTGCGGCCCGCGCGTCGGCGTCCCAGACGTCGGCGAGCTCGGCGCGCGCGAGGGCGCGCGCGTACGCCTCCTCGGCACCGGGTACGGGTTCGCCGCCCGGGTCGCCGGCGAGGGCGAGCGCCGCCTCCTCGAGCTCGCGCTCGATCCCGCGGACGCGCGCGAGCGCGTCGTCGACGACCGCGCGGACCGTCGTCGTCGGCGGGTACGGGAACTCCTGGTGCAGGAACCCGAGGTCCGCGGGCTGGCTCACCGTGCCGTCGTCGGGCGCGAGCGTGCCCGCGAGCACCCGCAGGAGCGTGGACTTGCCGACGCCGTTCTCGCCGACGAGGCCCGTGCGGTGGCCGGGGTCGACGGCGAGGTCGACGCCGCGCAGGACCGCGCGGCCCGCGAAGGACACGCGGACGTCGGACGCGCGCAGGACAGGGGTGGGACGTGCCATGGGTGATCACCTACCAGGTGCCCGGGTGGCGCGCGCTCGCCGCGGACGGCGGCGGGGGCCACGGCGACGGGCTCGACGGGACGGAGCGGCCGGGGCGGGTGAGGATCACATCGCGCCCGACGCTACGCCGTCGGCGCGGGAGGCGCACGGCATTTTCCCGGCGCTGCCCTCGCGCCGGGCGCGCCCACGGTTCCAACGAGGCCCGACGACGCCCCTCGGCTCAGGGGGTGGTCGGCTCCGTCCCGGGGGCCGTCGGGGCCTGGGTCGGCGCGACCGTGGGCTCGGGCGCCGGGTCCGTCGGCTCGGGTGACGGCTCGGGCTCGGGCTCGGGCGGCGGCCCGGACGAGACGACGATCGCGACCGTGCTTCCCGGCGCGACCTGGGTGCCGGAGCCCGGCGCGACGGACAGCACGGTCCCGGGCGCGGCCGGGTCGGCCTTCGTCGTGACGCTGACCTTCAGCCCGGCGCCCTGGAGCGCTGCCTCCACGGCGGCCTGCTGCTTGCCGACGAGGTTCGCCGGGACGGCGACGGTCGTGGGCGGCGGCGGGTCCGTGGGCTTCGTCGGCGGAGGTTCCGTCGGCGTCGGCGTCGGCGTGGGCGTGGGCGTCGGTGCCGGGGGCTGCGGCGCGGGCGGGGTCGTCGGCTTCGGCGCGGGCGCGCTCGGTCCCGCCGGCTTCTGCGGCGTGGACGGCGCGCTGCTCTCGGCAGGCGTGTACCGCGTCGGCATCTTGCCTGCCGCGAAGAACTCGAAGTGCCACGGCTCCGGCTTGGACCCGTTGGGCCGCGCCCACGCGGGGTTGTCCCAGCCGTAGTCCGGGCCGTGCGTGCGGAGCCAGACGTACTCGAGCGACGTCCCCGACGGCACGTTCCCGCCGACGTCGATCGCGAGGCCCCACCCGTGCTGCGACGTGCCGGGCACGGCCGCGAGGTACGGCTTGACCGCCTTGAGGCGCACCTGCTCGTCGTACGGGCGGTACGCGTCGGTGATCTTCAGCGCGTACCCGAACTCCTTCTCGAACTCGGCGGCGAGGGCCTCGAGCTGCTCCGCGGCGTCGCAGCGCAGGGTCTTGCCCGGCGCGAAGTCGAGCGCGCACAGCGCCTCGGGCGGGATGCGGCCGTTCTGGTACTGCGCCGTCGAGCCCGCGTACCGCTCGACGACCTCGGCGAGCCGCTCCGCGAGGGTCGTGCCCGCGAGCGCCGTCGCCCCGGCGGCCGGGACGACCCCGACCGGCACGAGGTCGGTGCCGAGCAGCTCGGCGAGCGTCGTCGCGGAGGCGAGGACGTCCTCCAGCATCACGTCGCCGTGCACGTGGTCGTCGCCCTCGGCGTGGTCGCCGTCACCGCTGTCAGCCGAGCCGTCGGCCGGGTCCTGGGAACCGTCGATCTCGCCGGGTGCCACCCCGTCGGGCGCGGGCACCTCGTCCTCGGGCAGCGTCCGGTCGCCCGGGGACCCCGGGCCTCCCGGGGATCCCGTGCCGCCGGGGGCGGACGGGTCCAGGGGCGTGCTCGTGCCGGGCGCCGGGCTCGGCGCGCCGCCGGGGCTCGGGGTGACGCTCGGCGAGGGGTCGGTGGACGCGCCGGGGGACGGGCTGCTCGTCGGGCTCGGCGAGGGCGCGGTGGGCGTCGCCGCGGTGCGGACCGCATCCGCCGCCGCGTCCCCGGCGGCGTCGACCGTCGCGGGCTGCTGCGCCGGGCGGTCGGTCGCGGGGTCCGCGGTCTCGCCGTCCGTGCCCGTCGTGGTGTCGTCGTCACCAGCGCCGGCGCCTGCGCCCGTACCCGGGCCGAGCGGCTCCGGCAGCTCGGGGACCTGCGCGCCGTCGAGCGACTCGTCCAGGTCGAGGTCGCCGGCGGGCACGAGGGGCGCGGGGACGCGGCGGGCCGCGTCCTGCTGCGCGAGGTAGGTGGCCAGGAGCATGCCGAGCTCGGCGCGGGCCTGCTCGACGGGCGGGGAGACGTGGCCGTCGTCGAGCGCGTTGGCCGTCGCGAGGACCTCGATGGCGCCGTCGAGCTGCTGGCCCTCGTCGAGGCCGGCCCCGAGCGTGCTCGATAGCGCCGCGACCTGGGTCGCCGTGGCCGCCTCCTGCGCGAAGAACGACGCGCCCGGGCGGGGTTGGGCGCTGCCGGCGAGGGCCGCGGCGAGCGTGATGGCGAGCGCCGACGAGATGAGGACGTGCGACACGGCCCGCGCGCGCCGTCCGAACGACTCCGGGCCCACCGCGGCGGCGGCGGGCGCGGGCTCGAGCGTCACGGGCGCGTCGTCCGCGCCCTCGTGCTCCGCCGTGGTGCTCACCGCTCACTCCCGTGCTTCGTGCCCTGCCACGGGCCTGCGGTCCCGCACGCCGGATGTGCGCGTCGTCGCGCCCGACGTCACGGCTGCGCGCGCACACGATCGGTGTGCTGCACGCCACAGTGCCCTCGTCCGCCTACCGTACACCGCCTCCACGAGGCTCTCACCCCGGTCTCATGTTCGCGGTGGACAATCGCCCCATGAGTTCACCGACACGTCACCGCAGGTCAACGTCCCGCGCCCTCGCGCTCGGGGCAGCCGTCGCCGCGACCGTCGCGCTGGGCGGGTGCGCCGAGGACGGCTCGGTGAGCGTGCCGGAATTCACCCTGACGGGCGACCAGGTCCAGCAGTTCCTCGACGACGCGGGCGCGCAGGTCGAGACGATCGGCGAGGACGTCCGGTCGCTCACGGACGACCTGGGCACCCTCCCGGACGACACGCGCACCCGCGCCGAGGAGGCTGTCGCGTCCGCGCAGGAGGCCGCCGACGAGGCCCGCGCCGCGGCGGACGAGGCGGCGTCCGCCACGGACGAGACGCGCGCCCAGGCCGAGGAGCGCCTGGCCGACGCCGAGGCCGCGCTCGAGGACGCGTCCGCCGAGCTGGGCGACGTCGCGGGCTCGCTCTCCGGTGCCGACGCCGCGGTGCGCGACGCGATCGAGAGCCTGCGCACCCGGGTCGACGAGCTCCGCGCGGACCTCGAGGACGCGTCGGGCTCCTGACCGCACGGGCCGCGCGCGATCGGCCCGTGCCCGGTATCGCCGGACCCTCGTCCGCGCCGGGGACCTAGGTCCCCGGGCCCGGCGACTTTTGCCTGACGTCCACCCTTCCTTCACAGGGGTTTGCTTGGTCTCAGGAGCCCGACCGCACCGGACGGGTCGATGAGAGGGGACAGTGATGAAGGGGACGATCGAGCGGAACGCCAACGCGCCGCTCCCCACGGTCGAAGGCACCGAGCCGGAGACCCTCAGCCTCGCGGAGCGCGCCACGCGACCCACCCAGGTGGTGCTCGGCGTCCTGCGGATCACGATCGGGTTCTACTTCCTCTGGGCCTTCCTCGACAAGACGTTCGGGCTCGGGTTCGCCACCCCCGCCGAGCGGTCGTGGATCAACGGGAACAGCCCGACCACCGGCTTCCTGTCGAACCTCGAGGGCACGTTCTCGGGCTTCTTCAGCGGCCTCGCGGGGAACGCGTTCATCGACGTGCTCTTCATGGTCGGCCTGCTCGGCATCGGGCTCGCCCTGATCCTGGGCATCGGGATGCGCATCGCCGCGGTGAGCGGCACGCTCCTGCTCCTGCTCATGTACCTGGCCGAGCTCCCGCTCGTGACCAACCCGATCATCGACGACCACATCACGATGTCGCTCACGATCATCGCTCTCACGCTCCTCGGGGCGGGCAGCGTGCTCGGGCTCGGCAAGACGTGGAAGAGGATCCCGTTCGTCCAGCGCAACGCCTGGCTGGTCTGACGGTTCGACCGCCCGCCGTGTGCGGCGGGCCACGGGGCGACCGATACCGCGCGACGATCTGAGGCCGTCGCTGCAGGGAGTCGCTCCCGGGGGAAGAGGGGCGTGCGGGCGGTGGGGAGACCACCCGCACGTCCCGCCCTCCGCGCCCGGCAGGGCGACCGACAGCTCGACGGAGCCGGTCGCCCGCCGGGCGCCTTTCTGCGTGCCCGGCCCGCGGCCGCCCGGACCGGTGCGACCCCGGCGTCAGCCGAAGCGGGCCAGCAGCTCCGCCGCCTGGGGATCGCCCTGGGCGGCCGCCTCGTGCCACAGGGCCATCGCCTCGGCGACGCGGCCCGCCCGGAGGCGGAGCACCCCGAGGCTCGTGCGCGCCGTCGGCTCGCCGGCGAGCGCCGCCTGCTCGAGCAGGTCCTCGGCGTCCGGCCCGCGACCCGCGCGCACGTAGAGGTCCGCGAGGGCCGCCGCGACACGCGCCTCGCCCGCCCCGGCCCACCCCTCGAGCAGCGCGACGGCGGCGTCCGGGGCGAGCGCGCCGCTGCGCACGAGCTCGACCGCCGCCTCCCAGCTCTCGCCCGACGTCGCCGCGAGGACGTCGTCGGCCGCGTCGCGCTCCCCCAGCTCGGCGAGCACCTGCGCGAGCCGCACGGCCGCGCCCTCGACACCCTGCGCGAGCTCGTACCAGCGGCGGGCCGCGTGCAGGTCGCCGCGCTCCGCCGCGACCTGCGCGGCCATGAACGCCCCCAGCGCGTCGCCCGCCAGACCGGCGAGCTCGAAGCAGCGGAACGCCTCCGCGGCGTCGCCCGCCTCGTGGTGCGCGACGCCCAGCCGGTACACGGCCCCGGGCACGCCCTGCTCGACGGCCGCCTCGTAGAACGGGACCGCGGCGGCCGGGCTGCCGAGCGCGCGCAGGTCGTCGGCGATCGCGACGAGCTCGGCCGGGTCGTCGGGGTGCAGGTGCCCGACGGCGGACCGCAGGTCCGCGAGGGCGCTCGCCGCGGCCTCGGCGGGCGCCCCGGAGTGCGGGGCGACGTCCGCGCCCTGGTCGGTGGTCGGCATGCGGCACCGCGTCCCTTCGGCCCCCTGCGTCGACGGCCCGGTGGTCCGGGACCTGCACGACGGCGACGTGCGGCCGGCGGCAGGACGGCGTCGGACGTCCCGAGATGTGGACGCACGATAGCGCGGCGGTGTCGCCCACGTCACACCCCGGGCGAGACGGGTGCCGCCCGACCGCCGGGGTCTGGGAGACTGCATCGGGTGAGCGGAACGACCGACCTGCCGGCCAGCGCCGGGCAACGCGTGCTGGACGCCGTCGTGGCGGTGACGAGCGACCTCGACCTGCCGCAGGTGCTGCGGCGCATCGTCGACGCGGCGATGGAGCTCACGGGCGCCCGGTACGGCGCGCTCGGGGTGCTCGACGCCTCGGGGCGCGAGCGCCTCGCGCAGTTCATCCCCCTGGGCCTCTCGGACGACGAGGTCGCCGAGATCGACCACTGGCCGCACGGCGAGGGTCTGCTGGGCGAGCTCATCGACCACCCGGCGCCCATCCGCGTCCCGGAGATCGCCGACGACGTGCGCTCGGCCGGCTTCCCCGAGGGCCACCCGCCCATGCACACGTTCCTCGGCGTGCCGGTGCGGGTGCGCGACACGGTGTTCGGCAACCTCTACCTCACCGACAAGCAGGTCCCCGGGGGCGGGTGCGAGGAGTTCACCGCGGAGGACGAGGCGGCCGTGGTCGCGCTCGCCGCCGCCGCGGGCGTCGCCATCGAGAACGCGCGGCTCTACGGCCGGGCGAAGCAGGTCGGCGTCCTGGAGGACCGCGACCGGATCGCGCGCGACCTGCACGACGTCGTCATCCAGCGCCTCTTCGCGTCGGCCATGACGCTCATGAGCGTGCAGCCGCTCGTCAGCGACCCGAACGCGCGCACGCGCATCGAGGAGACCGTCTCCGACCTCGACGAGACGATCCGGCAGATCCGGTCCACGATCTTCGCGCTGCACACGGCCACGGACCCGGACGCGCCCTCGATCGAGGACCGGTTCCGCGCGCAGGCCGAGGCCGCGACGACCGTGCTCGGGTTCGCGCCCGAGGTCGACGTCGAGGTGGCGGCCGAGGGGTCGGGCGCGGGCGTGACCGACGGCGGCCCCAGCCTGCCGGCCGAGGTCGCCGACCAGCTCGTCGTCGTGCTCGGCGAGGCCCTGACCAACGTCGCCCGGCACGCGCAGGCGAGCCGCGTCGTCGTGCACCTGGCCGTCACGGCGCACGAGGCGCGCCTCACCGTCACCGACGACGGCGTGGGCATCCAGCCCGGCGGCCGGCGCTCCGGCCTGCGGAACATGCAGGCGCGCGCCGCCGCGCTCGGCGGGTCGAGCACCGCGACCGCCCGGCCCGACGGCGGCACGCGCCTCGAGTGGTGGGTACCGCTCGGCTGACGCGCCCGTCGCGCGGCCCGCCGGGCCGGGTGCTCAGAGCGTCCGGTGCATGACGTGCAGGCCGACGAGCCCGTGCACCGGGTGGTCGAACGCCTCGGGGACGGTCGCGAGGATCGTGAACCCCAGCGACTCCCAGAGCCGGACCGCGCGCTCGTTCGTCTCCACGACCGCGTTGAACTGCATCGCCCGGTAGCCGTCTGCGCGCGCACCGTCGAGCACGGCGCGCGCGAGCGCCCGGCCGACGCCACGCCCGGCGCCGTCGGGCCCGACGACGAAGCTCGCGTTCGCGACGTGCGCCCCGGCGCCGGGGTGGTTGGGCAGGTACTTCGCCGTGCCGAGCACGGTGCCGCGGGCGCCGTCCTCCGCCGGGACGGCCACGAGGACGCGCGCCCCTGGGGCGTCGAGCCACGCGGCCCGGGCGTCGGCCTCGGTGATGTCGCGCGGGTACGTGTACGTCTCGCCCGCGCGGAAGACCGGCTCGAGCGCCCGCCAGATGCCGGGCCAGTCCGCGGGCGTCCCGGCACGCACCTCGATCGTCGCAGTCACCGGGCGAGCGTAGTGCGCGGGCCGCCGGTCAGCGCAGGATCCTCCGGCCGGTCACGATGCGCGGCACGATCTTGATGACGCGGTCGCGCACGCCGGGCACGAACGTCACCAGCGGGAGCGCGAGCAGCCGCGCGCGCTCCACAGGCTCCGTGACCTCGAACGTGCGGCCGACGAGCACGACGGACCACCCGGAGCGGGCGTCGGCGTCGAACGAGTCGACCTCGAACGCCACGACGGCGCGGCTGGCGGCCACCGCGAGCTTCGAGCCCTCCGCGGTCCGGAACACGACGTCCGGGCCGTCGAGCACGAAGTTCACCGGCTGGATCGCCGGCAGCGCGTGGTCGGTGTAGACGATCCTGCCCACGGGGACGGTCGCGAGGAGCGCGTAGCTCTCCTCCGGCGTGAGCTCCGCGAGCCCTGCCGAGGCGCGCGGGCGCTCGGCCGTCGCGAGCCCCCCGCTCCCCACCGGTGCCCCTGTCCCGGTCCGCTCGACTGTGTCCATCTCCACATCGTCGCGCCGCGGTGTCAGATCCGGGAGTGCCGAAGGTCCCGACGCCGCGCGGTCGCCCGGTCCGTGGGCGTCGGTCCCCGGACCGTGCGCGGGCGAGCCCTCGGGCCCCGTCCCGCCCTGCGGGTCGGTCCCGCCGTCAGGGACGCTGCGCCGGGCCACCGTGCTGCCGGTCCCCGGTGGGACCGCCCGCGCCCGGGGCGCCCTGGCGGGACGCCTCCTCCTGGCGCATCTCGGTCGCGAGGACCGCGACCTGGGTGCGGCGCTGCAGGCCGAGCGTCGCGAGGACGTGGGAGACGTAGTTCTTGACCGTCTTCTCCGCGAGGTAGAGGCGCTTGCCGATCTCGCGGTTCGTCAGGCCCTCGCCGATGAGCGCGACGATCTGGCGCTCCTGCTGGGACAGGCCCTCGAGGCGGTCCGGCGTCTCGTCCGCGGCGTGGCGCAGGCGCTCCAGCACGCGCGCGGTGCTCGCCGGGTCGAGCAGCGACCCGCCCGCCGCGACCGTGCGGACCGCGCCGACGAGGTCGGACCCGTGGATCTGCTTGAGCACGTACCCCGACGCCCCGGCGAGGACGGCCTGGAACAGCGCCTCGTCGTCGGCGAAGGACGTGAGCATGAGGCAGCCGACCTCGGGCAGCTCGGAGCGCACCTCGCGGCACACCTCGACGCCCGAGCCGTCGGGCAGGCGCACGTCGAGGATCGCGACGTCGGGACGCGTCGCCTTGATGCGGGCGAGCGCGGAGGCGGCGGTGCCGGCCTCGCCGACGACGGTGATGTCACCGGCGGCCTCGAGCAGAGCGGCGACGCCGCGGCGCACCACCTCGTGGTCGTCGAGCAGGAACACGCGGATCGGGTGGGGAGAGCCCATGCCCTCAACGTAGCCGGTCGGAGGGGGATTCTCGCGCGCGCCCGCCCGTGGCGCCGCGGGTGCGGGACCTTCGTCCCGGTGGGTCGTGCCGAGCGTCCCGCGCGTCGGGGGCGGTCGCCGGGTGCGGCGGACCGCCCGCGCGCGGTATCCAGGAGGTGTGGCAGGTGGCGGGACGACCGCCACGAAGGGGACGACAGGACCGAGGTGGTCATGGTGAGCGGATCGACGCAGCAGGTCGTGCTGGTCGGTGTGGACGGCAGCACGACGAGCGGCAAGGCCCTGGACTGGGCGGTGCACGAGGCGGCACGTCGGGGCGCGGAGCTGCGCGTGCTGCACGTCGCGTACGTGCCCGTCGTCGCGACGCCGTTCGTCGGCGGCGCGTACTACCCGAGCGTCGAGGAGCTCGGCGAGATCGCCGGCCCCATCCTCTCGGCCGCCGCCGAGCGCGCCGCACGCGTGGACGCGTCGGTGCCCGTGCGGACGCTGCTGCGCTCCGGCCCGCCCTCGGAGGCGCTGCTCGACGAGGCCAAGGACGCGGACCTCGTCGTCGTGGGGTCGCGCGGGCTCGGGTCCGTCGGGTCGATGTTCTTCGGGTCCGTGGGGACCCGGCTGGCCGCCCGCGCGCCGGTGCCGGTCGTCGTGGTGCCGCCGTCCGTGGACCACGTGGAGCGCACGACCGACGTCGTGGTCGGCGTCGACGGGTCCGTGCACGGCGACGCCGCGCTCCGGTTCGCGCTCGACGAGGCCGCGCGCACGCGATCCCGCGTCGTCGCGGTGTGCGCCTGGCGCCTGCCCGCCGGGCCGCTGTGGGAGGAGAACCCCGCGTTCTACACCGCCGCCGAGCGGGACGCGCGCGCCGAGGCGTCGCGCACCGTGGAGGCCGCGCTCGCGCGCGTGCGCACCGCGGAGCACGACGACGTCCTCGTCGAGACGTTCGTCGTCGACCGCGAGCCGTCCGTCGCCCTCCGGGAGGCCGCGGCGGGGGCCGCGCTGACCGTCGTCGGGTCGCGCGGCCGCGGCGACCTGCGCGGCATGCTCCTCGGCTCCGTGAGCCAGGAGGTGCTGCACCACGCGACGCACCCCGTCGCCGTCGTGCACGCGGCGCGCGACTAGGGTGCCGTCCGCGCAGGGCGGGGCCGCCGTCGGGCCGCTAGCGTCGAGACCGTGAGCGACGACGCGCAGGCCCTCCCGCACGACCCCTCGTGGCCCCGGGCGGGCGACTGGCCCGGGCCGACGGGCGACGCCGTCGACGTCGCGCTGCTCGGCGTCCCGGCCTGGCGCACGTCGCTCTCGCCGACCGGCGCCCACGCGACACCCGCCGCGGTGCGCGCCGCGCTGCGCCGGTACAGCCCCGCGCTCGTCCCCGACCGCCCCCTGCCCGACGGCGGCCCCTCCGCCCGCGTGCGACCCGTCGCCGGCGTCGGTGCCCGAGGCCTCGGAGAGCGGGCCGATCCCGTCGACCTCGCCGAGCTCACGTTCGCCGACCTCGGCGACGTCGACGAGCCCGACGGCGCGGAGGGCGAGGCCCGGACGCGCGCGGCGGTCCGGACCGCGCTAGAGCGCGCACGGCTGCTCGTCGCGCTGGGCGGCGACAACTCCGTGACCGTCGCGACCGCGCTCGGCGCGTGGGGCGACGACCTTGCCACCGCGGGCCTCGTCACGCTCGACGCCCACCACGACCTGCGCGACGGCGTGTCCAACGGGTCGCCGGTGCGACGGCTCATCGAGGCGGGGCTCGACCCGCGGCGGGTCGTGCAGGTCGGCATCGCGGACTTCGCGAACTCCGCCGAGTACGCGCGCCGCGCCGTCGAGCTGGGGATCACCGTCGTGCACGTCGACGAGCTGCGCCGGCGCGGGCCCGAGGAGGTGATGCGTGCGGCCATGGAGGTCGCGGGCGCCGCGGGCGGGCCGGTGCACCTCGACGTGGACGTCGACGTGTGCGACCGCTCCGTCGCCCCGGGCTGCCCCGCGAGCGCCCCCGGCGGGATCGCGGCGTGGGAGCTGCGCGCCCTCGTCCGGGCCGCGGCGCTCGACGGCCGGCTCCGCTCCGCCGACGTCGTCGAGGTCGACGCGACGGCCGACGCCCCCGACGGCCGCACGGTCCGCCTCGCCGCCCTCTGCGTCCTGGAGCTCGCGGCCGGCCTCTCCCTCCACCCGCCGACCGCGGAACCGGCACTGACGTAGCCCCCCCCCCCCCCGCCGAGCAGGCGGTTCCGGCGGGTCCACCAGGTGGTCCTGGCACGACACGCGACCCGGACGCACCAGGACGACCTGTTCGACGCCGGGCGGGTCAGGGGTGGGGGTGGCCAGACCTCCACGTCTTCGCTATCAGCGGGACGCCGGGGCGGTAGGCGAGGTGGGTGCGGCTCGGGGCGTCGAGCAGCACGACGTCGGCCCGGGCGCCGGGGGCGAGGTGGCCGACGTCGTCCCGCCGCAGCGCGAGCGCGCCGCCCGCGGTCGCGGACCACACGGCCTCGGCGACGGTCATCCGCATCTCGCGGACCGCGAGTGCCACGCACAGCGGCATCGACGACGTGTAGCTCGACCCGGGGTTGCAGTCGCTCGCGAGCGCGACGACGGCCCCCGCGTCGAGGAGGCGTCGCGCGTCGGGGTAGGGCTGGCGCGTGGAGAACTCGACGCCCGGGAGCAGGGTCGCGACGGTCCCGGCGACCGCTCCCGACGTCCCGTCCGGCCGCGTCCCGCTGTCGGTCCACGAGCCCGCGAGCGCCGCGACGTCGTCGTCGGTGAGGTACGTGCAGTGGTCCACCGCGGCGGCGCCCAGCCCGACGGCGAGGCGCACCCCATCCCCCGGGGCGAGCTGGTTCGCGTGCACGCGCACGCCGAGCCCGGCGGCGGCCCCGGCCTCGAGCACGCGGCGCGACTGCTCGGGCGTGAACGCGCCGGTCTCGCAGAACACGTCGACCCACCGGGCGTGCGGCGCGCACATGGCGAGCATCTCCCCGCACACGAGGTCGACGTACGCGTCGGCCCGGCCCGCGTACTCCACCGGCACGACGTGCGCCCCGAGGAACGTCACCTCGGGCGTCACCTCGCGCGCGAGCCGCACGGACCGCTCCTCGTCCGCGACGGTGAGGCCGTAGCCGCCCTTCACCTCGACCGTCGTCGTGCCCTGGCGGGCCGCCTCGTCGAGGTGCCGGGCCAGCCCGGCGCGGAGCACGTCGTCGGACGCGGCGCGCGTCGCGGCGACGGTCGACCGGATGCCGCCCGCCTCGTACGGGCGCCCGGCCATGCGCGCCTCGAACTCGGCGGCGCGGTCGCCCGCGAACACGAGGTGGGTGTGCGAGTCGACGAACCCGGGGAGCACCGCGCGCCCGCCCGCGTCGACGGTCACGTCCGGCTCCCGTCCGTCCAGCGCGTGCCCGACGGCGTCCCGCGCCTCCCGGGCCGGGCCCGCCCAGGCGACCCGGCCGCCGTCGAGCAGCACGACGGCGTCCGTCACCAGGCCGGTCGGGTCGCCGTCGCGCGTGCCGGGACCGCCCGGGGCGTTGGTCGTCAGCTCCCCGATGCCGGTGACGAGGGTCGACCCGGGCACCGAGGACGTGCCCGCCGCGCGGCGACCCGTCACGGCGTCTCCCGCGCGGGGACGCGGAGCCCGCCGCGCTCGGCGGCGACGACCGCGTCGTCGTACCCGGCGTCGACGTGGCGCAGCACCCCGAGGCCCGGGTCGTTCGAGAGCACGCGCGCGAGCTTGGCCGCGGCGAGCGGCGTGCCGTCGGCGACGGACACCTGGCCCGCGTGGATCGAGCGGCCCATGCCGACGCCGCCGCCCTGGTGGATCGAGACCCACGTCGCGCCCGACGACGCGGCCGTGAGCGCGTTGAGCAGCGGCCAGTCGGCGATCGCGTCGGAGCCGTCGGCCATGGCCTCCGTCTCGCGGTACGGGGACGCGACCGACCCGGCGTCGAGATGGTCGCGGCCGATGACGACCGGAGCGCGCACCACGCCCGAGGCGACGAGGTCGTTGAACGCGAGGCCCGCGCGGTCGCGCTCGCCGTGCCCGAGCCAGCAGATGCGCGCGGGCAGGCCCTGGAACGCGACGCGCTCCTGGGCGGCGCGGATCCAGCGGTGGAGGTGGTCGTCGTCGAACAGGTCGAGCACGGCGGCGTCGGTCGCGGCGATGTCGCGCGGGTCGCCCGAGAGCGCGGCCCACCGGAACGGGCCCTTGCCCTGCGCGAACAGCGGCCGGATGTACGCGGGCACGAACCCCGGGAAGTCGAACGCGCGGTCGTAGCCGCCGCGGCGCGCCTCGTCGCGGATCGAGTTGCCGTAGTCGAACACCTCGGCGCCCGCGTCGAGGAACCCGACCATGCCCTCCACGTGCCGGGCCATGGACTCGCGCGCGCGGTCGGTGAGCTCGTCGGGCTTCGCGGCGGCGTAGTCGGCCCAGTCCGCGAGGTCCACCCCGACCGGCAGGTACGACAACGGGTCGTGCGCCGACGTCTGGTCCGTGACGACGTCGACCTCGACCCCGCGTCGCAGCAGCTCCGGCACGACCGTCGCGCTGTTCCCCTCGACCCCCACCGACAGCGCCCGGCGCTCGCGCCGCGCGTCCTCGACGAGCCGGACCGCGGCGTCGAGGTCGTCGGCGACGACGTCGAGGTACCGCTCGCGCACGCGTCGGTCGAGCCGCGACCGGTCGACGTCGACCACGAGGCACGCGCCGCCGTTGAGCGTCACCGCGAGCGGCTGCGCGCCGCCCATCCCGCCGCACCCGCCGGTGAGCGTGAGCGTCCCGGCGAGGGTCCCGCCACTGAGCCCCTGCCCGCCCTGGCGGGCGGCGAGCTTCGCGGCGACCGCGGCGAGCGTCTCGTACGTGCCCTGGAGGATGCCCTGCGCGCCGATGTAGATCCACGACCCTGCCGTCATCTGCCCGTACATCGTCAGGCCCGTCGCCTCGAGCCGCCGGAACTCGGGCCACGTCGCCCAGTCCCCCACGAGGTTGCTGTTCGCGAGGAGCACGCGCGGCGCCCACTCGTGCGTCCGCAGCACCCCGACGGGCTTGCCCGACTGCACGAGGAGCGTCTCGTCGTCCGCGAGCGTCGTGAGCGTGCGGACGATCGCGTGGAAGCTCGGCCAGTCGCGTGCCGCCCGGCCGGTGCCGCCGTAGACGACGAGGTCGTCGGGCCGCTCCGCGACCTCGGGGTCGAGGTTGTTCATGAGCATCCGCAGCGGCGCCTCGGTCTGCCAGGACCGCGCGGTGAGGGTCGTGCCGCGCGGGGCGCGGACGGAGACGGGCGTGCCGAGGCGGTGGGTCGGCTCGTGGGCCATGGTCGTCTCGCTCCTTCGGGTCGGGTGGGTCTCAGGCCAGGTGCCCGACGGCGGCGCTCGCCGCCGCGGTCACGGCACCCGTCGCGACGAGGTGGGTCACGGCCTCGATCTCGGGCGCGAGGTAGCGGTCCGGTCCGGGTCCCGCGGCGGCCGTGCGCACGAGGTCGCGCACGGCGCCGGTCCCCCGCGCGGGGTGCAGGGACCCGGCGTCGCAGCGGAGGTCGAGGGCGCGCGTCGCGGTGAGCAGCTCGATCGCGAGGACGCGGCCCAGCCCGTCGACGGCGCGGCGGAGCTTGCGCGCCCCGGCCCAGCCCATGGACACGTGGTCCTCCAGCATGGCCGACGACGGGATCGAGTCGACGCTCGACGGCACCGCGAGCCGCTTGAGCTCCGAGACGATCCCCGCCGCCGTGTACTGCGCGATCATCAGCCCGGAGTCGACGCCCGGGTCGTCGGCGAGGAACGGCGGCAGGCCCTCGTTGCGGGCCTTGTCGAGGAACCGGTCCGTGCGGCGCTCGCTCATGCTCGCGACGTCGGCCGCGGCGATCGCGAGGAAGTCGAGCACGTACGCGACCGGGGCCCCGTGGAAGTTGCCGTTCGACTCGACGCGCCCGTCCACGGTGACGACCGGGTTGTCGATCGCCGCCGCGAGCTCCCGGCGCGCGACGGCGGTCGCGTGGTCGAGCGTGTCGCGCGCGGCGCCGTGCACCTGGGGCGCGCACCGCAGCGAGTACGCGTCCTGCACCCGCGTGCACTCGGGCCGGCCGTCGGCGTCGAGCGTGCGGTGGCTCGCCACGACGGGCGAGCCGTCGAGCAGCGCGCGCAGGTTCGCGGCCGACGCCGCCTGGCCGGGGTGCGGCCGCATCGCCACGAGGTCGGCCGCGAACGGCGCGTCCGAGCCGAGCAGCGCCTCGACGCTCGCCGCGGCCGCGACGTCGGCCGTCGTGAGCAGGGACCGCAGGTCGTGCAGCGCGAGCGCGAGCATGCCGAGCATGCCGTCCGTGCCGTTGATGAGCGCGAGGCCCTCCTTCTCCCGCAGCGCGAGCGGCGCGATCCCGGCCGCGGCGAGCGCGTCGGCAGCGGGCACGACGGCTCCCGTCGCGTCCCGGACCTCGCCCTCGCCGAGCGCCGCGAGCGCCACGTGGGCCAGCGGCGCGAGGTCGCCCGAACAGCCGAGCGAGCCAAACTCCCGCACCACCGGGGTGATCCCGGCGTCGAGCATCGCGGCGTACGTCTGCGCGACGACGGGGCGCGCCCCGGTCCGCCCGGTCGCCAGGGTCGCGAGCCGCAGGAGCTGGAGCGCCCGCACGACCTCGCGCTCGACCTCCGGCCCCGATCCCGCCGCGTGCGACCGCACTAGGCTCAGCTGGAGCTGCGCGCGCCGCTCGACCGGGATGTGCCGCCGCGCGAGCGCCCCGAACCCGGTCGAGACGCCGTAGTGCGGGCGGTCGTCGTCCGCGAGCCCCTCGACGACGGCGCGGCTCGCCGCCATCGCCTCGACCGCCGCGTCGGCGAGCCGGACGCGCGCGCCGTGCCGCGCGACGTCGACCACGTCGTCGATCGTCAGCGGGCCGTCGCCCACGACGACGACGCGTGCGGCGCGGGCCTGGTCGGAGACGGCCGGGGAGTGCGTCGTCGCTGCCATGCACCCAGAACACACCGCACCCCGCTATGACGGGAGCCCGAGCGGATCGGTTTCGTCTGGGATCCCAGACTGTGGCCGCACGGGAGCGCACCAAGAGGCGTCCCGGGACACCCGAGGTACCGGAGCGTGCCCTCGCGCGTCAGACGCCGGTCAGCTCAGTCGCGCACGCCAGTCGTCCGGGAGCCCCATGTCGCTCAGAGACACGACGCCGTCGGCGGGGAACTCGTCGAGCAACCTGACGAGCCGGGACGACCAGTCGTCTCCGGGCGCGACTGTTGCGAGGAGGTGCCGGATGATCGCCAAGGCGGGGTAGAGGCGTGCTTGGTCGCGGGGGTCGAGTCCAGCGATGTGTGCCAGGTCAGGTATCCCGGCGAGAGCACTGGCTCGCACCTGGTCCGTGAAGTTCCGGTTCCAGAGGCGGGCGTGGTGAGCGCATGTGTTCCGGGTGAAGTTCAGGACGCGCAACCAGTTCGCCAGCGCCTCCCCGTTCCCGGCGCCGCTCTCGTCCGTGACGGAGTGCTTCCTGGCGATCACGTCACGAGTCGGCCGCCGCGTGTGCTCGTAGAGGATCGACATCATCCCGAAGTCGGTGACCTCGACGGCCACCCAGATGGGCAGATCGCCGTCGTACTTGTCCTTGAAGTGCGCGACGAAGTCCTCCTTCGACCGCGTTTGGAGCTGTGCGAGCTTGCGCAGCCACTCGTCGTGCGCAGACTCCTGCTGCCGCCTCCGGGGGCGGGGCCTGCTGAAACGCCCGTCGAACGCCCGCGGATCCCTGTGGACGTAGGGGTCGCGCGCTCCGAGCGTGTAGGCGAGCTCGACCCGGAGGGCGATCTCGATCCGCTCGATCGCGTCCATGACCAGGAGCTTGAGGCGCCTGTCGAAGTCGTAGAGCGCGACGACCTGGTCCAACCGGGTTCCCGGGACCACCTCGCTGGCTCGAACCGGCCGTCCCCGAGCAGCGCTCTCTGCGGAGTCGATGCGGCGATAGGGATACCAATACCCGCTGAGCCGGTAGTACCCGACGCGCTCCACCGCGTGCAGTGCTCGAGCTCGGTCCACCAGAAGACCACGTTGCTCAAGCAGGTCGACCTGCTGCTCGAGCGTCAGATATGGCTTGGAGTAGGTGACCACGCGCCCCCCTGACGCAATGAAAACCAGCCCGTGACCGACGAAGTCGGGCAGAGGGGCTGGCCGTGTTGATGACAACCTACATCAGGGAGCCGACATTCCCGACGGGCCGCTCGTCGAGCACGGGGTTGCTGTCGTGATGGGCGCGTTCACGACAGCAACCTCGTGTTCGGCGCGTCAGGCGTTCACGTAGGCCGCGAGGTGCTCGGCCGTGAGGGTGGACCTCGCCGCGACGAGGTCGGCCGGGGTGCCCTCGAAGACGACGCGACCGCCGTCGTGCCCGGCGCCGGGGCCGAGGTCGATGATCCAGTCCGCGTGCGCCATGACCGCCTGGTGGTGCTCGATGACGATGACGGACTTGCCTGCGTCGACGATCCGGTCGAGCAGCCCGAGGAGGTTCTGCACGTCGGCGAGGTGCAGGCCCGTCGTCGGCTCGTCGAGCACGATCACGCCGCCCTTGTCGCCCAGGTGGGTCGCGAGCTTGAGGCGCTGGCGCTCGCCGCCGGACAGCGTCGTGAGCGGCTGGCCGAGGCTCACGTACCCGAGGCCGACGTCGTCGAGACGTTCGAGGATCGCCGCGGCGGCCGGCACCTTGCCCTCGCCCGACGAGAAGAACGCGCGCGCCTTCGCGACCGGGAGGTCGAGCACGTCGGCGATGTTCAGCCCGCCGAGCGTGTAGTCGAGCACCGCGGCCTGGAACCGGCGGCCGCCGCAGTCCTCGCACGGGGTCGAGACGGTCTCCATGAAGCCGAGCTCGGTGTAGATGACGCCCGCGCCCTTGCACTCGGGGCACGCGCCCTCGGAGTTCGCGCTGAACAGGGCGGGTTTGACGCCGTTCGCCTTGGCGAAGGCCTTGCGGATCGGCTCCAGCAGGCCCGTGTAAGTCGCGGGGTTGCTGCGGCGCGAGCCCCGGACCGCGCTCTGGTCGATCGTCACGACGCCCTCGCGCCGCGACACCGACCCCTCGACGAGCGAGCTCTTGCCCGACCCGGCCACCCCGGTCAGCACGACGAGCACCCCGAGCGGGATGTCGACGTCCACGTCCTGCAGGTTGTGCGCGTCCGCGCCACGGATCTCCAGCGCGCCCGACGGCGAGCGCACCTCCTCCTTGAGCGTCGCGCGGTCGTCGAGGTGGCGCCCGGTGACGGTGTCGCTCGCGCGCAGCCCCTCGACCGTACCCTCGAACGTCACCCGGCCGCCGGCCGTGCCCGCACCCGGGCCGAGGTCGACGACGTGGTCCGCGATCACGATCGTCTCCGGCTTGTGCTCGACGACGAGGACCGTGTTGCCCTTGTCGCGCAGCTGGAGCAGGAGGCCGTTCATGCGGTCGATGTCGTGCGGGTGCAGGCCGATGGTCGGCTCGTCGAAGACGTAGGTGACGTCGGTGAGCGACGACCCGAGGTGGCGCAGCATCTTGATGCGCTGCGACTCGCCACCCGAGAGCGTGCCCGACGGCCGGTCGAGGCTGAGGTAGCCCAGCCCGAGCTCGACGAACGACGCGAGGTTCTCGCCGAGGGCGTTGACGACGGGCGCCATGTGGGGGTCGTCCAGGTCGCGGATCCACGCCGCGAGGTCGGTGATCTGCATCGCGCACAGGTCCGCGATGTTGACCCCGCGGATCTTCGACGAGCGCGCCGACTCGGACAGGCGCGTGCCGCCGCAGTCGGGGCACGGCGCGAACGTCGCCGCGCGCTCGACGAACGCGCGGACGTGCGGCTGGAGCGCGTCGACGTCCTTGGAGAACATCGCCTTCTGGATCTTGGGGATCAGGCCCTCGTACGTGAGGTTGATGCCCGCCGCCTTGATCTTGGTGGGCTCCTTGTAGAGGAAGTCCTGCCGCTGCTGGTCGGTGAACTCCCGGATCGGCTTGTCGCCCGGGAAGAACCCGGACTCGACGAACCCGCGCACCATCCACCCGTCGGCGGTGTACCCCGGGACCTTGATCGCGCCGTCGAGCAAGGACTTCGAGTCGTCGAAGATCTCCGTCAGGTCGAGGTCGGAGACGGACCCGCGGCCCTCGCACCGCGGGCACATGCCACCGTGGTAGATCGCGTTGCGGACGATCGTCTTCTCGCCGGTGGCGGACGTCATGATGCCGCTCGCCTTGCGCGCGGGGATGTTGAAGGAGAACGCCGTGGGCGGCCCCACCTGCGGCTCGCCGAACCGGCTGAACAGCACCCGCAGGATCGCGTTCGCGTCGGTCACCGTGCCCACCGTGGAGCGCGGGTTGGCGCCCAGCCGCTCCTGGTCCACGACGATCGCCGTCGTGAGCCCTTCGAGCACGTCGACGTCGGGGCGGTCCAGCGTGGGCATGAAGCCCTGGAGGAACGCCGGGTAGGTCTCGTTGATGAGGCGCTGCGACTCGGCGGCGACGGTGTCGAACACGAGCGAGCTCTTGCCCGACCCGGAGACGCCCGTGAACACCGTGAGGCGTCGCTTGGGGATCTCGACGCTCACGTCCTGCAGGTTGTTCGCCCGCGCCCCCTGGACCCGGATGACGTCGTGCGCGTCGGGGTCCTGGCGCTCCGAGGTCGGGGTTCCCGTCGTCGTGGCCGTGCTCATGCGTGTCTCCTCGTCGTCGAGCCTCGTCGCGCGGTCTGGCGACCGGTCGACGGTGCCGACCGCCCGCTCCCGGCAGCCCGGGAAGAGTCTGCCGGAGAGCCGGACGGTCGGCGCGTGGATGGGTGCGGTGCTGGACGTCCCGGGGGTGAGGACCGGCCGCGCGGTCGGGACTCATCGCGCCGTGCACGACGGCGGCGCGGGACCGGGGCGGCGGGGCGGGACCGCGGCGGCGCGGAGGTCAGGAGCGCTGCTGGATGCGGATCTCGTTGCCCGCCGGGTCGCGGAAGGCGCAGTCGCGCACGCCGTAGGGCTGGTCGATCGGCTCCTGCACGACCTCTGCCCCCGCGGCCTCGATCCGGGCGAACGTCTCGTCGACGTCGGGCGTCGCGAGGTTGACGCCGAAGTACGCGCCCTTGGCCACGATCTCCAGGAGGGCGCGCTTGTCGTCGTCGTTGAGGCTCGGGGTCGCGGCCGGCGGGTGCAGCACGATCGCGGTGTCCGGCTGGTCGGCGGGGCCCACGGTGATCCACCGCATCCCCTCGTAGCCGACGTCGTTGCGGACCTCGAAGCCGAGCACGTCGCGGTAGAACGCGAGCGACGCGTCGGGGTCGGTCTGGGGCAGGAAGCTGGAGTTGATGGTGAGGTTCATGAGAACGACGCTAGGACCGCCGCCCGGCCTGCGCTTCTCGATTCCTGACCGGTCGCGTGACGCGTCGCGCGACGCACGCCGGCAGCCCGTCCAGCCGCTCCGCGCCGGGGACGGCATCCGCGTCGGCGGCGGACGCCGTGCCCGACAGCGCGCCCGGTGCAGCGCCGTGCGCGGTGCCCGCCGCCGCGGCCGTCCGCGACTCCGCGGGAGCCGGGGACCCGGCGTCGGACTCGGCCGCACGCCGTCGGTACACGCTCGGCGGCACGCCGACGAGCTCGGTGAAGCGCGTGCTGAACGTCCCCAGGGACGAGCACCCCACCGCGAAGCACACGTCCGTGACGCTCAGGTCGCCGCGACGCAGCAGCGCCTTCGCGCGCTCGATCCGCCGCGTCATGAGGTACGCGTAGACCGACTCCCCGTACGCCGCCTTGAACTCACGGCTCAGGTGCCCGGCCGACACGTGCACGCCGGCCGCGAGCGCCGTGACGTCGAGCGGCTGCGCGTACTCGCGGTCGATCCGGTCGCGCACGCGCCGCAGGCGCGCGAGGTCGCGCAGGTGCTGGTCGTCGGGCGTCGTCGTCACGCCTCGATCGTGCCACGGGCCTACCGTGGCCTCCATGCCGAGCGACGTCCCCGCCGCGCGCCAGGCCGTGCGCGTGCTCGCGTTCCTCGCCGCGCAGGCGGGCCCGTCGCCCGCGGCCGCCGTCGCGCAGGGCCTCGGGCTGCCCCGCTCGACCGTCTACCACCTGCTGTCCGTCCTCGTCGACGAGGGGTTCGTGACCCACCTGCCCGAGGAGCACCGCTACGGGCTCGGGACGGCGTCGCTCGCGCTCGGGTCGGCGTACGCGCGGCAGGCGCCCCTCGCGCGGCTCGCGCGGCCCGTGGTCGCGCGCCTCGTCGAGTCGACGGGCGAGAGCGCGCACCTCGCCGTCCTCAACGGGCGCGAGGTCCTCTACCTCGTCGAGCAGCGCGCCCCGCGCCGCCCCACGCTCGTGACCGACGTCGACGTGCGCCTCCCCGCGCACCTCACCGCGAGCGGGCGCGCCGTCCTCGCCGGCCTCCCCGCGGCCCAGGTCCGCGCCCTCTTCCCCGGGGCCGCCGCGTTCGCCGACCGCACCGGCGTCGGGCCGCAGACCCTCGGCGCCCTGCGCGAGGTGCTGCGCGGCGTCCGACGGCGCGGCTGGGCCGAGGAGGACGGCGAGGTCACCCCGGGCCTCGCGTCCGTCGCGCACGCGGCCGTCGACCACACCGGGCTCCCCGTCGCCGGTATCGCCCTCACCTTCTGGGCCGACGACGCCCCGCCCGCCCGACGCGCGGAGCTCGCCGCCGCCGTCGGGCGCGCCGCCGCCGAGGTGAGCCGCCGCCTGGGCGCCCGCACCACTCCGACCACCCCGAGGTAGAGCCCCGGTACGCCGAGGTAGAGCTCTGGTCTGCCGAGGTAGAGCCCTGGTCTTCCCCCTCGCTGAACCAGGGCTCTACCTCGCGGGACCAGGGCTCTACCTCGCGGGACCTGGGCTCTACCTCGGCGGACCGGGGTGGAAGCGGCGTTGCGTGCGGCCGACGTGCCGACTAGATTTTTCGGTATGCCGAACTTTTCGACGCGGAGGTCCGTATTCCGCGGTGCCGCAGCCGTCGCGCTCCTCGCCGCCGCGACGCTGAGCGGCTGCTCGAGCGCCACGGACGCGAGGGCGACCCCGCCCGACGACGGCCGGCCCGTCGTGCTCACGACGTTCACCGTGCTCGCCGACATGGCGGAGAACGTGGCGGGCGACCACCTGCGTGTCGAGTCGATCACCAAGGTCGGGGCGGAGATCCACGGCTACGAGCCGACGCCCGGCGACGTCCGCAGGGCGGCGGACGCCGACCTCATCCTCGACAACGGCATGGGGCTCGAGGCGTGGTTCGGGCGGTTCGTCGACGGGCTCGACGTGCCGCACGTCGTCGTCAGCGAGGGCGTCGAGCCCATCGCGCTCGGCGACGACACCGCCGAGGAGTACCAGGGCAAGGAGAACCCGCACGCCTGGATGTCGCCCGTGAACGCGCAGGTCTACGTGCAGAACATGGCCGACGCCTTCGCGGAGCTCGACCCGGCCCACGCCGACGACTACGCGGCGAACGCCGCGGCCTACTCCGCCGAGCTCGCCGCCGTGCACGACGAGCTCACGACGGCGCTCGACACGCTGCCCGAGGGCCACCGCGCGCTCGTCACGTGCGAGGGCGCGTTCCCGTACCTCGCGCGCGACGCCGGGCTCGCGGAGAAGTACCTGTGGGCGGTCAACGCCGAGCAGCAGGCGACGCCGCAGTCGGTCGTCGGCGCCATCGAGTTCGTCGAGCAGCACGACGTCCCGGCCGTGTTCTGCGAGTCCACCGTCTCCGACGACGCGATGCAGCAGGTCGCGCGCGAGTCCGGCGCGGCGTTCGGCGGGACGCTCTACGTCGACTCCCTCTCGGCGCCCGACGGACCCGTGCCGACCTATCTCGACCTCCTGCGCCACGACACCGAGACCATCGTCGCGGGCCTCACCGGCACCACCGCGGGCGGTGACGCGTGAGCGCGGGCGGGCGGGCGCCGTCGGGCATGCCCGCGATCGACGTGCGCGACCTCACCGTCCACTACGGCGACGTCCTCGCGCTCGACGGCGCGACGCTCACGCTCGGGGCGTCGAGCGGGCGCGGGACGGTGTGCGGGCTCGTCGGCATGAACGGCTCGGGCAAGTCGACGCTGTTCAAGGCGGTCATGGGCATGGTCCGGCCGGACCGCGGCACCGTCCTGGTCGACGGCGCCCCCCCCGCGCGCGCCCGGCGCGCCCAGGCGGTGGGGTACGTGCCGCAGAGCGAGGACGTCGACTGGGCGTTCCCGCTGAGCGTGCGCGACGTCGTCATGACGGGCCGGTACGGCTACCAGGGCTTCACGCGGCGCACGCGGCCCGCGGACCGGGAGGCGGTCGAGCGCGCGCTCGCGCGCGTCGAGCTCACCGACCTGGCCGACCGGCAGATCGGCGCGCTCTCGGGCGGGCAGCGCAAGCGCGCGTTCGTCGCCCGGGGGCTCGCGCAGGGCGCGACGATCCTCCTGCTCGACGAGCCGTTCGCCGGCGTGGACAAGCGCACGGAGGCGACGATCACCACGCTGCTGCGCGAGCTCGCGGCCGGCGGGGCGACCGTCCTCGTCTCGACCCACGACCTGCACGCGCTGCCCGAGCTCGCCGACGAGGCGGTGCTGCTCCACCGCCGCGTCCTGCTGCACTCGACGCCCGCGGAGGTCCTGCGGCCCGAGAACCTCGCGCTCGCGTTCGGCGTGGAGGTGGCCCCGTGACCGACCTCCTCGCCACCCTCCTCGAGCCCCTGTCGTTCGAGTTCCTGCGCACCGCGCTCGCCGTCACGGTGACCGCCGGGATCGTGTGCGGCGTGCTGTCGTGCTGGCTCGTGCTCGTGGGCTGGTCCCTCATGGGCGACGCCGTCTCGCACGCCGTGCTGCCCGGCGTCGTGCTCGCGTACGTGGTGGGGGCGCCGTTCGCGCTCGGCGCGCTCGTCTTCGGGCTGCTCGCGGTGCTGCTCATCGGCGCGGTGCGCGACACGTCGCGCGTCAAGGAGGACGCCGCGATCGGGGTCGTGTTCACGACGCTGTTCGCGCTCGGCCTCGTCCTCATCTCCGTGACGCCGAGCCAGACGGACCTCAACCACATCCTCTTTGGCAACCTGCTCGGGGTGTCGCGCGCGGACCTGCTCCAGGTGCTGGCGCTCGGCGCGGTGACGCTCGCGGTCGTCGTGCTCAAGCGCCGCGACCTCACGCTCTACGCGTTCGACCCCACGCACGCGCACGCGATCGGGCTCTCGCCCCGACGGCTCGGCGCGCTGCTGCTCGGCCTGCTCGCGCTGACGGTCGTCGTCGCGCTCCAGGCCGTCGGCGTGGTCCTCGTCGTCGCGCTGCTCATCACGCCCGGCGCGACGGCGTACCTCCTCACCGACCGCTTCTCGCGGATGCTGTGGATCTCGCCGCTCGTCGCGGCGGTGTGCGGGGTCGTGGGCATCTACGTCAGCTACTACCTCGACACCGCGTCGGGCGGGACGGTCGTCGTCGCGCTGGGCGTGGCGTTCGCGCTCGCGTACCTGTTCAGCCCGCGGCACGGGCTCGTCGGGACGCGGGTCGCGGCCGCCCGACGCCGTCGGCTCGCGCGCGTCTGACCGTCCGCTCCGGCGGCCCGGAACCCGGTCCGGGCCGCCGGACCACGCCTCCTGCGTGCGCTGTGTGCGAAATCTCCATGAATTCGCCCTCGATTCCCTGGTGCTTCTCAGGTTCGCCCGGGAGACTTGTCGCCATGTCAGCGAGGACGAGCGAGCCCACGACGCCGCAGCGCACGCGCACGTCTGCCCGGTTCGCCGCGGCGAGCCTGCTCGCGCTGTCCATGATGCTGCCGATGTGCTCGACGGCGAGCGCCGCCGAGGTCCAGCAGCTCATCGCCGACGCGCAGGTCCAGACGGAGACCATCGGGAACGACCTCGACCGCGTGCACGCCCAGCTCCCCGCCCTGCACCCCGTGCTCCGCAACGACGTGCTCGACGCCGTCGAGTCGGTCGAGGCCGCGACGGACGAGGCCCGCTCCGCGCTCGAGCGCGCGACCGACGACGACGAGGCGGCCGACGGTCGCGCCGCCGTCGCGCTCGCCGACGCCCAGGTCGCGCTCGACGCGGCGTCCGCCCAGCTCCGCTACGTGACCGACCTCGCGCACGACGCGGGCGAGGGCGTGGCCGTCGCGCTCGAGCGCCTGCAGGCGCACATCGACACGCTCCGCGGCGAGACGAGCCGCGCGGGGGCCTGAGCCCGACCACCTGGCTCACGCGGGCCCGGAGCGCCGTCGCCGCGCGGTCCTCGACCGCCCTTCCTACGATGGCGAGATGCCTCGTGTCACCGGGATCGTCAAGCCGCACGAGGCGCTCCCCGGCGTCGCCCGCCTCGACCGCGCGGTGAACCGCTGGACGAACCGCCGCGCGCTGGGGGCCGCGGCCGACACCGCGCTCTCCCGGCTCTCGACGTGGGCCGACCACAGCGTGCTGTGGGCCGGGGCCGCCGTCGGGATCGCCGCCACCGGGCGGCGCGGGCGCGACGCCGCCCTGCGCGGCTACGGCTCGCTGCTCGTATCGAGCGTCCTCGCGAACGTCGTCGGCAAGACCGTGTTCGGGGGCGTGCGCCCGTCGCTCGACGGCCTCCCGCTGTGGCGGCGCGTGGCGGACCCCCCTACGTCGCCCTCGTTCCCGTCGGGCCACTCGGCGTCGGCCGCCGCGTTCGTCACGGGCGTCGCGATCGAGTGGCCGACGGTCGGGCTGGCGCTCACGCCGCTCGCCGGGGCCGTCCTGTACTCGCGTCTGCACACGGGCTCGCACTGGTTCTCGGACGTCGCCGCGGGCGCGGCGCTGGGCGTCGGGGTCGCGCTCGCGGGTCGGGTGCTCGTCCCCGGCCGTGCCGAGCAACGCCCCGACGTCCCGGCGGGGCCGCCCGCGGACGTCCCCGCGCTCGACGACGGCGCGGGCCTCTTCGTCGTCGTCAACCCGGCGGCGGGCTCGGGCCGGCTGCTCAAGGAGGACCCGCTCGCGGCGGTCCGCGACGGACTTCCCCGCGCCGACCTCCACGTGCTCGCCGAGGGCGACGACCTGCGCCGTCTGTACGACGACGCCGTCGCGCGGGGCGCCCGCGCGCTCGGCATCAGCGGTGGTGACGGCACGGTGTCGACCGCGGCCGCGGCAGCGCGCGCGCACGACCTCCCGCTCGCCGTGCTCCCCGGCGGCACCCTCAACCACTTCGCGCGCGCGGCCGACCTCACGTCGATGCGCGCGACGATCGAGGCGGTGCGGACGGGCTCGGGCGTGACGATCGACGTCGCGGACCTCGAGGTCGACGGGGTCGACGGACCGCCCCGCACCGTGCTCAACACCTTCTCGGCCGGTGTCTACCCGGAGCTCGTCACCGAGCGCGAGAAGCACGAGCACCGGCTCGGCAAGTGGCCGGCGGCCGTCCTCGCGGCGGCGCGCGTGCTGCGGCGCGCGCACCGGGTGCGCATGGAGGTGGACGGGCACGAGGGCGAGTACTGGTCGCTGTTCGCGGGAGTCAACCGCTACTACCCGCAGAGCCTCGCACCGGTCGAGCGGCACCGCCTCGACGACGGCGTCCTCGACGTCCGCACGGCCCGGGCCGAGCGGCGCGCGAGCCGGCTGCGCACGTTCCTCGAGGTCGCGGCGGGCGACGCGGGGACGCGCGTCGCGCGGCGCGTGCCCGGGGTGCGGGGGCACCTCGTGGTCGACGCGACGTCCGTCCCGGCCCTGGAGCTCCGCTTCCCCGCGCGCGGCGCGGTCGTCGGGCCCGACGGCGAGGCCGTCACGACGGGCCGCTCCCCCGACGCCGAGCCCGGGCACCCCGGGTCGCCGCCCGTGGTGCTCGCGCACGACGGCGAGACGCTCTCGCTCGACGACGTCGCCCCCACCGGGCCGGTCACCGTCCGTCTCACCATGCGGCGCGGAGCGCTGCGTCTCTACGCCCCGAGCGACCCGACGGCGGGCTGATCCGCCCGGCCTGTCCTGTATGTCCTGTGTTCACGTCACCCGGGGAGAACTCCCCCTGTTCACGCACAGGCGTCATGCCCCACAATGAGCCCCGCAGTCGCGCGGACGGCACCCCGTCCGCGCCCCGTCCGGACTCGACCACGTCGGCCCCACCAGAAAGCAGAAGAACCATGGCCCAGCAGTACCCCGCCGCCCCGCAGGCCCACGCCGGCTACTCGGCCCCGATCGAGGACCCGGGCAAGACCCTCGGCATCGTCGGCTTCGTCCTCGCGTTCGTCTTCGCGGTCGCCGGCATCGTCGTCAGCGCGATCGCGCGCAAGAAGAGCAAGGAGGCGGGCTTCGACAACCAGCTCGCCAAGTGGGGTCTCATCCTCAGCATCGTCTTCACCGTGCTCGGCGCCATCGGCTTCGTCATCTACATCGTCGCCATCGCGGCGCTCGTCGCGAGCGGCGACGTCTCGACGTACTGACGTCCCCGCCGGTCCGCCGGCGCGGCACCGACGGCCGGCGTCCCACCCGGGGCGGCGGCCGTCGTCGTCCCTGTCGGCCGCCCGCGGACGGGTCGCGGAAGATCCGCGGGCCGGGCACGGTTGAGACGCGCACGACCGCGCCACCGGTGAGAGCACCGGCCCCCCGACGGTCGCCCGACCGCAGGAGCAGATCATGACCGACGAGACGACCTCCCCGATCCCCACCGAGAGCGGGACAGCCGCACCGGACCCCGCGACCGTCGAGCTCGGGCTCGACACCTTCGGCGACGTGACCGCCGGGGCGGACGGCGTGCTCCTCAGCGGCGCTCGCACCATCCGCGACGTCGTCGAGGAGGCGGAGCTCGCGGACCAGGTCGGCGTCGACTTCTTCGGCGTCGGGGAGCACCACCGCGCGGACTTCGCCATCAGCGCGCCCGAGGTGGTGCTCGCCGGGATCGCGACGCGGACGTCGCGCATCCGCCTCGGCTCCGCGGTGACCGTGCTCAGCTCCGACGACCCGGTGCGCGTCTTCGAGCGGTTCTCGACGCTCGACGCGCTGTCCGGCGGGCGCGCGGAGGTCATCCTGGGGCGTGGGTCGTTCATCGAGTCGTTCCCGCTGTTCGGCTACGACCTCGCCGACTACGAGGTGCTGTTCGAGGAGAAGCTCGACCTGTTCGTCCATCTGCTCGACGAGGGTCCGGTCACGTGGTCGGGCACGACGCGCGCCGGGCTCGCCGACCAGGAGGTCTGGCCCAAGACCGAGAGCGGGCGCCTGCGCACGTGGGTCGGGGTCGGCGGCTCGCCCGAGTCGGTCGTGCGGACCGCGCGGCACGGGCTGGGTCTCATGCTCGCGATCATCGGCGGCGAGCCCGAGCGGTTCCGCCCCTACGTGGACCTCTACCACCGCGCGGTCGAGGAGCTCGGCACCCCGGTGCTGCCGATCGGCGTGCACTCGCCCGGCCACGTCGCCGACACCGACGAGCAGGCCCAGGAGGAGGTCTACGAGCACTTCGCGGCGATGAACAACCGGATCGGGCGCGAGCGCGGCTGGCCCGCGTACCACCGCGGGCGGTTCGCCCACGACGTGCGCGACGGCTCGCTCTACGTCGGCTCGCCCGAGACCGTGGCCCGCAAGATCGCCCGCACCGTCCGCCTCCTCGGCGCGGGCCGGTTCGACCTCAAGTACTCGACCGGCACGCTCCCCCACTCGACGATGCTGCGCAGCATCGAGCTCTACGGCACCCAGGTCATCCCCCGCGTCCGCGAGCTCCTCGCGGAGCACTGACTCCCACCGATCTCTGCGCGGCCCAGCCCCCTCGCCGAACACGATGTTGCCGTCGCCATCGGGGCGAGAACGACAGCAACGTCGTGCTCGACGAAGGGCAGGCTCGTGCTCGACGGCGGGTGGTCGGCGGGCCGCGGGTCAGCGCGCCGGCGGGTCAGCCGCGGCCGGCGGCGCGCAGCGCGGCGGCCTCGAGGTCCGGCGGGAGCCCGACGGCGGGGCGGTCCGCGCGCTGCGGCGTCGTCTCTCCCGTGGCGTCGAGAGCGCGGAGCCACGCCCACGTGTCGCGCACCGTCTCGCGCACGTCGCGCGTGCGCAGGCCGAGCGCCGCCGCGCGCGACGTGTCGGAGCCGTGCAGCGCGTCGTGCAGCTCGCCCGGCGGCAGCCAGACCGGGAGCTGGGTCCACGGCTCGATCCCGGCCGCGAGGACGGCCTCCGGCTCGACCCACACGAGCTCGGCGGGCGGGTCGTCCGCCGCTGCCGCGTCGTCGGCGGTCGCCTCGACGCACGCGGCGAGCAGCTCGCCCATGGTCGTGTGCCTGGGCGCGCTGACGACGTCGGCCGGCCCGGACGCGCCCGCGAGCGCCACGTCGAGCGCGAACGCCGCGAGGTCGCGCGCGTCGACGTACTGCAGCGGCAGGTCGGCGGGCCCGGGGGCGAGCACCGGGCCGCCGCGCGCGACGCGACGCAGCCACCACGGCAGGCGGCCCACGTTCTCCCGCGGCCCGAGGATGAGGCCCGCGCGCAGCAGGATCGCCCGGTCTCCGAGCGCGTCGGTCACGGCGATCTCCGCGCCGCGCTTCGCGCGGGCGTAGTCGTCGGAGGTCGTGTCGTCCGGGTCGCCGTCGACGAGCTCCGACGTCTCGTCGGCCCCGCGCGGCCGCGGGAACGGGTACACCGAGCGCGACGACACGTAGACGTACCGGTCGTCGCCGGGCACCCGGCCGGCGAGGAGCCGGGCGGCGTCGCGCGCCGCCGCGGGCGCCCAGGACCACGTGTCGACGACGACGTCCCACTTCTGCGGGACGTCGTCCGCGAGCAACGCGTCCAGGCCGTCGGGCCGGGTGCGGTCGCCCACGAGCTGCCGGACGCCGTCGGGCACGGGGGCGGTGCCCCGGTTGAGGACGGTGACGTCCCAGCCGCGGGCGAGGGCGTCGTCGACGACGGCGCGCCCCACGAAGTCGGAACCGCCGAGGACGAGGAGTCGGGTCATGGGCCCACTGTGGCGCGCCGTCGGTCCGCTTGCAGCCCGTTACGCCGCCCGCAGACGGCCGCGGGAGGGGACCTCACGACCCTCCCGGGCCTTCCGCGGAGCACACTGGCCAGATATCCTGGCCAGGAAACCCCACCCGAGGAGCGGCGATGCAGGTCAACGTGCTCGAGGCCAAGAACAACCTCTCCCAGCTCGTCAGCCGTGCCGCGGCCGGCGAGGACGTGGTCATCGCGCGTCGCGGTGTCCCGCTCGTGCGGCTCGTGCCGGTCCGGGCCGACCTCGCGCACGGGACCGGGGCGGCCATCGTCGAGTGGCTCGACGACCACCCGCCGTCGCTACGGACCGCCCGCTCGGCGAGCCAGATCGACGCCGACATCGAGGCTGCGCGCGAGGGCTGGGAGTGATCTACCTCGACACCTGCCTCGTCATCTACCTGGTCGAGGACGCCGAGCGTGGCCCGCACGTGCGCGAGCTGCTGGCCCGGCACGGGCACGAGGAGTTCGCGATCAGCCCGCTCGTCCGGCTCGAGTGCCTCGTGGGACCGCTGCGGTCCCGGGACCCGGAGCTCGAGGACCGGTACCGGGGCGCGCTCGACCTGTTCGTCGAGCTTCCTCTCGATGCCACGGCCTTCGAGCGGGCTGCACGCCTGCGCGCGTCCTCGTCGCTCCGGACGCCCGACACGCTGCACCTCGCTGCCGCGCAGGTCCACGGGTGCACAGCCTTGTGGACGAACGACTCGCGGCTCGCCGTCGCCGGGCGCGGGCTCGCCGTCGACGTCCTGCACGGCGGCTGACCCGGGCGAGCGGTCAGGCGGGGTCAGTCCGGGTCGGTCGGGTCCAGGGGAGCCTCGGGGTCGAGGTTGACGACGCCGCGGCGCCAGTAGCCGTGGACGGCGAGCTGGTCGGGCCGCGCGCCGGAGCCGCGCAGCGCCCGGCGGACCGCGACGAGGTCGGTCGCCTCGCCCGCGGCGAACACGTACTCGTCGGCGTCGAGCGGGCCGAGCGCGCGGACGGCCTCGGCGAGCTGTCCCGGCCCGTCGGTGCGGTAGAGGAGCTCGGTCGTCGCGCGCCCGAGCTCGTCCTCGACGAACGCCTCGTCGACGTCGTCGCCGATCTCCACGATCGCGGTCACGGGCACGTCGGCCCCGATCGCCTCGACCCAGCGCGCGAGCGCCGGCAGGCCCGTCTCGTCCCCGACGAGCAGGAGCCGCCCGACGCCGTCCGGCACGGCGCGGCTCGTCGTCGGGCCGGCGAGGACGACCTCGTCACCCACCGCCGCCCGTGCGGCCCACGCCGACGCCGGGCCACCCTCGCCGGTGGGCGGCGCACCCGGGTCGGTGCCGCCGTGGAGCACCCAGTCGACGTCGACCTCGGGAACCCCGTCGACGGTCCGCGTCGCCCGGACGGTCAGCTCGCGCGAGATCGACACGACGCCCGTCGGGCGCTGGAGGGCGCCGTCGTCGGTGAGCGTCGGGGCGTGCAGGACGCCGGTGGCCGGGTCCGGGAGGAACACCTTGACGTGGTCGTCGGGGCCGGGTACGCGCAGCGTCGCGAGCGAGGCCCCGCCCGGGGCGGCGTCCCGGAAGGTGAGGCGGCGCAGCGCGCCGGACGTCTCCCGGACGGCGTGCACGCGGACGCGGCGCGGGACGAGGTCGAGGCGGGTCACGGGTCGGGAGGACACCGCCCCATTCTGCGCCGAGCACGACGACGCCGTCGTCATCGGCCGGATGACGACGGCGACGTCGTGGTCGAGCGTGCGGTACCCCGTTCTCGACGGTCGCGGGCGTCAGGCGAAGAAGACCCGGAGGTCGGCGACGACGTCGAGCGGGACCTCGAGCGCCGCGTAGTGACCACCGCGCGGGTGCTCGGACCAGTGCTCGATCCGGGAGTTGTCGCGCTCGGCGAACGCGCGGATCGTCTGGAAGTCGTCGGCGAAGACGGCCACGCCGATCCGACCCCGGCTCACGACCGGCTCGGCGCCCGAGCGCTGCTCCGCGTAGTGGTAGCGCGCGGCGGTCGCGTAGGAGTTGGTCAGCCAGTAGAGCGTCGCCTGAGCGAGCACCTGGTCGGCGCTCACGAGGCTCGTCCCGTTGCCGAAGCTCTCGAACAGCTCGTGGTAGGCGAGGACGGCGACGGGCGAGTCGGCGAGCCCCGCGGCCATCGTCTGCGGCCGCGACGCGTTCATCGTGTTGTAGGCACCCACGGACTGGAACCACTGGAGGTGCCCGAGCGCGGCGAGCTCCTTCTCGCCGAAGCCGTCCATCTCGCCGGGAGCGCCCGACGGGAAGGAGAAGAGCTGGAGCACGTGGGCGCCGAGGAAACCCTCGGGGTCGAGGACCGCGAGCTCGCGGCCGACCATGGCGCCGCCGTCGCTGCCGTGGATCCCGTAGGAGTCGTACCCGAGGTCGCGCATGAGGACGTCGTAGGCGCGGGCGACGCGCGCCATCGTCCAGTCCGTGTCCCCGACCACCGGGGTGGAGAACCCGAAGCCCGGCATGGAGGGGATGACGAGGTGGAACGCATCCTCGGGGCGGCCGCCGTGCGCGACGGGGTCGACGAGCGGGTCGATCATGTCGAGGAAGTCGAGGAACGAGCCCGGGTAGGTGTGCGCGAGCAGCAGGGGCGTCGCGGCGTCGTGCCGGGAGCGCACGTGGAGGTAGTGGATCGGCTGGCCGTCGATCTCGGTGCGGAAGCCCGGGTACGTGTTGGCCCGGTCCTCGACGGCCCTCCAGTCGAACGCCGTCCAGCGCCCGACCATGTCGCGCAGGTAGGACTCGGGCGTCCCGTAGTCCCAGGAGTCCCCGGGGGCGGCGGGCGCGAACCGGGTCCGTTCGAGGCGCGACCGGAGGTCGTCGAGGTCGGCCTGCGGGACGGCGACGGAGAACGGGCGGTGCTCGAGGGACGGGGAGCGGTGCGACGCGGTCATGGTGGTCTCCTCGGTCGGGCGGGGCCTCGTGCCCTGCTCTGCTCCCGACTCTAGGAAGGGTTCAGGAACGCTTCCTTCCGTTATTCTGGCGGTGCTCTGAGGAGTTCTCCCGCGTCGTCCGTCGACCCCAGGAGGGACCCGTGGCTTCCACCTCGGCCCGCATGCTCGCGCTGCTCGGCCTGCTCCAGTCGCGCCCCGACTGGTCGGGCGCCGAGCTCGCCGAGCGCCTCGACGTCAGCGACCGCACGGTCCGCAACGACGTCGCCCGCCTGCGCGAGCTCGGCTACCCCGTCGACGCGGTGCGCGGCCCGGGCGGCCGGTACCGGCTCGGCGCCGGGGCGCGGCTGCCCCCGCTCCTGCTCGACGACGCCGAGGCCGTCGCGGTCGCCGTCGGGCTGCGGGCCGCGACCGGCACGGCCGGCTTCGAGGAGTCCGGGGCGTCCGCGCTCGCCAAGCTGGAGCAGGTCATGCCGGACCGCCTGCGCCGTCGTCTCGCCGCGCTCCGGTCCGCGAGCGCCGCCGGCCCCGCGAACACGGACTCGAACGTCGAGGACCCGGTCGTCGACCCGGACACGCTCACCGCGCTGGCCGACGCCGTGCGCGACCACCAGGGCCTGCGCTGCTTCTACCGCGACCAGCCGCTCGAGCTGGAGCCGTACCGCCTCGTCGCGTGGCAGCGCCGCTGGTTCCTCGTGGCCCGCGACCCGGCGACGGGCGCGTGGGCTCCCTACCGCGTCGACTGGCTCGTGCTGCGCGTGCCAGGCGGGCGGCGGTTCGCGCCGGTGGACTTCCCCGGCGACCTGACCGACTTCGTCGTGCGCGAGGTCGCGCGCGCCGGCTGGGCCGTGCACGCCCGGATCGTCGTCGACGCGCCCGCCGACGAGGTCCTGCGACGCATCAACCCGACGGTCGGCACGGTCGAACCGCTCGCCGACGACCGCTGCGTCCTCGTCACCGGCGGCGACAGCGTCGAGGTCGTCGCGGTGTGGATCGGCATGTTGGGCCTGGACTTCCACGTGACGGAACCGCAGGCTCTCGTCGACCACGTGCGCACCCTGGCCACCCGCTACGCCCGCGCGACCCCGCCGTGACCCGAACCGGTCGCGGGCTCCCGCGTCAGTCAGGTCGTGCCGGGGTCCCACGGGTCGACGACGTCCACTCCGGTAGCGGCGAAGTCACGGACGTTGCGCGTCGCGAGCGTCGCGTCGTGCACGCGGCAGATCGCGGCGATCTGCGCGTCGGCCAGGCTCATCGGCCGCCCCGCTCGCTCGCGGAGCGCCAGGAGGGTGCCCCCGACGCGCGCGGCGTCGGCGTCGTACGGGAGCACCAGGCCCGCGAAGGTCGTGGTGACGTGCTCCTCGACGAGCGCGGCGAGGCGGTCACGGCGCCGCCCTTCGGGGAGCCGCGCCACCCCGTGGACGATCTCGCCGACGGTGACCGCCGTGATCGACAGCGCCTGCGGAGCCTGCGCGTCGAGCCAGCGGAGCACGCGCGCCTCGGGCACCGGGCGGATCACCTCGGACACCACGTTCGTGTCGAGGACGATCACGTGTCCGCGGTCTCCCGGTCCGGCGTGCCCGGTTCGTCGGAGAGGTCGACGACCCGGCCGTGCTCCGAGCGCGCGGGGAGGTCGAGCTCGACCGCCAGACCGGCGTCGGCGAACGACCTGTGGATGAAGGTGCCCAGCCCCCGTTCCAGCCCGCTGGGGGCTGTCACCGCGGAGGTGAGGATCTCGCGCACCTCCGCCTCCATGGACCGCCCGTGCTCCGCCGCCCGCGCCCGCAGCCGTTCGCGCACGTCGTCGTCGAGCCCTCGGATCGTCAGCGTCGCCACCTGGACCACCTCCCACGTACGACGCTAGCAAAATGACAGCACGATGCGCCAGGGTCGGCCCCTCCTCGAGAGCAATGAAGTTGCGAGAGGTTGAGAGAATGGACCGTCGTGAGTACCGAGCCCGCAGCGAACCAACCTGACGCGCGCCCTCCCCAGCGGGACGGCGCCGCCGAGGGCACCCCGCGCGAGGGTCGCCGACGCCGCGGGAACCGCCGCGGGCGCGGGCGAGGCGAGCGGACGGCGTCGGGCACCTCGACGACCACGGAGCCGACGCGTCGCGGGCGGGGCGAGCGGACGACGTCGGGCCCGCGGCAGGTGAGCCGCGCGCAGCTCGACCGGGCCGCGCAGGCGCGCGCTAACGTGACGGTCCCGCCCATCACGTACCCCGAGCAGCTTCCGGTCAGCGCCCGACGCGCGGACATCGCCGCCGCGATCCGCGACCACCAGGTCGTCATCGTGGCGGGCGAGACGGGCTCCGGGAAGACGACGCAGCTCCCCAAGATCGCGCTCGAGCTCGGCCGAGGCCGCTCGGGTCAGGTCGGGCACACGCAGCCCCGCCGCATCGCCGCGCGCACGGTCGCCGAGCGCATCGCGGAGGAGCTCGGCACGGAGCTGGGCGGCGTCGTCGGGTACCAGGTGCGGTTCACCGACACGTCCAGCGAGGACACGCTCGTCAAGGTCATGACGGACGGCATCCTGCTCGCGCAGATCCAGCGCGACCCGGAGCTCCTCGCGTACGACACGATCATCGTCGACGAGGCGCACGAGCGGTCCCTCAACATCGACTTCCTGCTCGGCTACCTCGCGCGGCTCCTGCCGCGCCGCCCCGACCTCAAGCTGATCATCACGTCGGCGACGATCGACTCCGAGCGCTTCGCGCAGCACTTCTCCCCCGCGCACCTCGCCCAGCTCGGCGGCGCGCCGGAGTACGTGGTCGACGCGCTGCCCGACGCCGCGCCCGTCGTCGAGGTGTCCGGCCGCACCTACCCGGTCGAGATCCGGTACCGGCCGCTGTCCCCCGACGTCGACCCCGGCAGCGGCACGAAGGCGAAGGGCCGCGCGGGCGCCGAGGAGAAGGACCTCGTGACCGGCATCGTCGACGCGTGCGACGAGCTCATGCGCGAGGGACCGGGCGACATCCTCGTGTTCCTCTCCGGCGAGCGCGAGATCCACGACGCCGCCGACGCGCTCACCGGCCACCTCAAGGACCGCGTCACCGACCCGAAGCACCCGCAGCGCGTCGAGATCCTGCCGCTGTACGCGCGGCTGTCGTCGGCCGAGCAGCACCGCGTGTTCCAGGCGCACTCCTCGCGACGCATCGTGCTCGCGACGAACGTCGCCGAGACGTCGCTCACCGTGCCCGGGATCCACTACGTCGTCGACCCTGGCACGGCCCGCATCTCGCGCTACTCCAAGGCGACGAAGGTCCAGCGCCTGCCCATCGAGCCCGTCTCGCAGGCGAGCGCGAACCAGCGCTCCGGCCGCTCCGGGCGCGTCGCCGACGGCATCGCGGTGCGCCTCTACTCCGAGGACGACTTCCTCTCCCGGCCGGAGTTCACCGAGCCGGAGATCCTGCGCACCTCCCTCGCGTCGGTGCTGCTCCAGATGATCTCCGTCGGCGTCGTCGAGACCCCCGACGAGGTCGCGCGCTTCCCGTTCGTCGAGCCCCCGGACACGCGCGCCGTGCGCGACGGCGTCCAGCTCCTCACCGAGCTCGGCGCCCTCGCCACGTCCGACGGCGTCACGCGCCTCACCGAGGTCGGGCGCGTCCTCGCGCAGCTCCCCATGGACCCGCGCCTCGCCCGCATGATCTGGGAGGGCTCGAGGCTCGGCGTCGCGCGCGAGGTCGCGATCATCGCCGCCGTCATGTCGATCCAGGACCCGCGCGAGCGCCCCGCCGAGGTCCGCGCGCAGGCCGACCAGGCGCACGCGCGCTTCACCGACCCGCACTCCGACTTCCTCACCTACCTCAACGTCTGGGAGTACGTCCGCGAGCAGCAGCACGAGCTCTCGTCGTCGGCCTTCCGCCGCCTGTGCAAGGCCGAGTACCTCAACTTCCTGCGCATCCGCGAGTGGCAGGACGTCGTCGCCCAGCTCCGCGAGATGTCCAAGCCCCTCGGCATCGACATGTCGTACAAGCCGCGCGCACGCGGCGCGGCCGGTGACGACGGGCGGCGAGGTCCAGGACGAGCGGCGGCTGCGCCCGAGGATGCGAAGGGCGTGGCGGGCCTGGCGGGAGCGACGCGAGGGACGAGCGGCGCGGATGGTAGCCCGAGCACCTCGGGGGCAGCCGCCGCGGACCCGACCACCGCCCCCGACGCAACCCCCGACACCCAGGCCTACAAGCGCGCCTGGGACGGGGACACGATCCACAAGGCGCTCCTGTCCGGCCTGCTGTCGCAGATCGGGATGCAGGACACGGGCGAGGTGAAGGCGTCGTCGGTCGCGCACCTCAAGGGCGAGGCCCGCGCCAAGGCGCTGCGGCGCGCGCAGAAGCAGGCCCGCAACGAGTACACCGGCGCGCGCGGCGCGCGGTTCGCGATCTTCCCCGGCTCGCCGCTGAGCAAGAAGCCGCCGGCGTGGATCATGGCGGGCGAGCTCGTCGAGACGTCGCGGCTGTGGGCGCGCGACGTCGCCCGGATCCAGCCCGAGTGGGCCGAGGGCCTCGCGGGCGACCTCGCGCGGCGCACGTACTCCGAGCCCCACTGGTCGACCAAGCGCGGCGCGGCGATCGCGACCGAGAAGGTGCTGCTGTACGGCGTGCCGATCGTCGCGGACCGCAAGGTCCTCTACGCGAAGGTCGACCCCGAGGCCGCGCGCGAGATGTTCGTACGGCACGCGCTCGTGCAGGGCGAGTGGACGACCCACCACCGGTTCTTCCACGACAACCGCAAGCTCCTGGCCGAGGCGGAGGAGCTCGAGGCGCGCTCGCGCCAACGCGGGCTCGTCGTCGACGACGACGTGCTGTTCGACTTCTACGACGAGCGCGTGCCCGACGACGTCGTGTCCGCCGCGCACTTCGACCGCTGGTGGAAGACGGCGCAGCGCCGCGACCCCGACCTGCTCACCTTCACGCTCGAACAGCTCGTGCCCGACGCCGAGCAGGTCGACACGTCGCAGTTCCCCGAGACCTGGCCGCAGGGCGAGCTCACGCTCCCGCTCACCTACCAGTTCCAGCCCGGGACCGAGGCCGACGGCGTGACCGTGCACGTCCCGATCTCCGTGCTCAACCGCGTCGTCCCCGACGGGTTCGACTGGATGGTGCCGGGCCTGCTCGACGAGCTCGCCACGGCGACGATCCGCTCGCTGCCCAAGCCGGTCCGCGTCCAGCTCGTGCCGGCACCGGACGTCGCGCGCGACGTCGTCGCCTGGCTCCGCGAGCACACGCCCGCCTGGGAGGACATGGCCCGCGCGGGCGACATGGCCGAGCCGTTCCACGTCGCGTTCACGCGCGCCGTCCGGGCGCTGCGCGACGTCGTCATCCCCGACGACGCGTGGGGCCCCGAGCAGGAGGCGCGCCTGCCCGCGCACCTGCGCATGACGTTCCGCGTCGAGGACACCCGCGGGCGCGGCGGCTCCGTCGTGCTCGACGAGTCGAAGGACCTTCTTGCGCTCCAGCGCCGTCTCGCCGCGCAGAACCAGGCCGCGGTCCGCGCGGCGGTCAAGGGAGCGGTGGGTGCTGCTCTTCGTGAGGCCGCTTCGGGATCGGTTCCCGGGTCGGGTGCGTCGGTCTCGGGGTCGGGTGCGTGGGTCCCGGGGTCGGGTCCGGCGGCGGAGGGGGCGTCGGCGCTCGGGCTACCATCCGCGCCGCTCGTTCCTCACGGCGCTCCCGCCAGGCCCGCCACGCCCTTCGCATCCGACGCCCCCTCCCCCGCCTCCGCGTCCGGCTCACCCGGGCGAGGTGCAGGACGAGCGGGCGGCGCGTCGTCGGGCGCGACGGGCGTCGAGGCCGCGCGCGGACATGGACGGCCGACCGCACCAAGTCACGGCGCGGCCGGCCCGAGCACCGACGGCACACCGCCCGCGGGCTCGACCACGAGCCTGGTGAGCGAGCGCACCGACCTGACCACCTGGCCCGACGACCTCACCGACGGGCGGCTGCCCGCGACGGTGTCGACCGACCTCGGGGGTGGGGTCGTGGTGCGCGGGTACCCGGCGGTCGTCGAGGAGCAGGACGCGAAGGGGAAGCCGGTCGTCGCGCTGCGCGTGCTGGCCGACGCGACCGCGCAGGCGCGGGAGCACGCGCGGGGTGTGCGGCGGCTGCTGCTGACCGAGACGGCGCTGCAGACCGGGCGCATCACGAGCCGGTGGAACGGCACGCAGTCGCTCACGTTGGCGGCCAGCCCGTACCGGAACACGGACGCGCTCGTCGCGGACCTGCAGCTCGCCGCGGTGATCGCGCTGACGAGCGGCGGCAGCGGGCAGCCCGACGCGGCGACGGTCCGCGACGCCGAGGCCTACGCGGCCGCGCGCACGTTCGTCCGCGCGCACCTGGAGGAGCACGTGCACCAGGTGGTCGGGCACGTGGTCGCCGCGCTCACCGCGTCGCGCACCCTCGACGCGGAGATCCGCGCGTCGAACAGCCTCGCGCTGCTCAACACGCTCACCGACCTGCGCGACCAGGCGGCGGGCCTCATCCACGACGGCTTCGTCTCGCAGACCCCGCCCCGACGCCTGCCGCACCTGACGCGCTACCTGCGGGCGGCGTCGTACCGGCTGGAGAAGGCGCAGTCGAACCCGAACCGCGACGCCGAGCTCGCGTGGCGCGTGCACGACGTCGAGGACGCCTACCAGCGCGCCCGTGCCGCGTACGTGCAGGGCCCGGCCGACCCGGCCCGGGCCGCCGACCTGGCCGAGGTGCGGTGGCTGATCGAGGAGCTGCGCGTGTCGCTGTTCGCGCAGCAGCTCGGCACCGACGGCCCGGTGAGCGAGAAGCGCATCCGCAAGCTCCTCACACCTGACGGCTGGTGACGCGCGGCGGGAACGCGATCCACGACGCGCCTCGTCCTTGACGCCACGGACGAGGTTCGTTAGCGTCCCGATCGAATCGCCGGTGTGGGGCGCATCTCGCCAGGGGGAAAGATGAAGGGACGTCGTTCACGGTTGGCCGGCGAGGGCTACGGGTACAACCCCTCCTACGCACCGGTCGACGCCGACAAGTACCTGAACCAGTACATCTGGGCGGCGCCTCAGCTGTACGTGACGAGGGCGCGCGCCAAGGTGTGCCGAGACCGCGGCACGCTCCTCCCGGACAACTGCTCGGCGGAGAAGACCTACACCCGGTGACCGAGCGCACGGTCGCCGTCGAGGCGCGCGCGACCTCCTTCGCCTTTCCCCTCGAGCAGCCGATTCTCGACCACGTCGATCTGACCGTCGGCCGTGAGGCCGTCGCGTTGACGGGCACGAGCGGCACCGGCAAGACGACGCTCCTGCACTGCCTGTCCGGAATCCTCGTCCCGTCCTCCGGGGCGGTGGCCGTGACCGGGCACGTCATCACGGGAATGACCACGGAGGAGCGGAGCGCGATCCGCAGGCGGCACGTGGGAATGGTCTTTCAGTTCTCGGAGCTCATCGCCGAGCTCACGCTCCTGGAGAACGTCTCGCTCCCGCTCGAGCTGCTCGGGTCACCGCGGCGAGTCGCGACACGCACGGCGCGTGATCTGCTGGGCGAGCTGGGCATATCCCAGCTCGCCCAGCGGTACCCGGCTCAGGTCTCGGGCGGGCAGGCCCAGAGGGCTGCCGTTGCCCGAGCGCTGATCCATGAACCCTCGGTCGTGCTCGCCGACGAACCCACCGGGGCCCTCGATGCAGCGACCGGAGGGCGCGTCCTGGAGCTCTTGCTCGACGCGGCACGGAGCCGCGGCGCTGCGGTCGTCCTCGCCACGCACGACGCGGCCGTCGCGGCCCTGGCGGACCGGGTCGTCGACATGGCCGAGATCGGGGCGCCACACGGCGCACGCCCGCACCCGGTCGCATGAACCGTCGTAGCGCGACGCTCCTCGGGCTTCGTCTTCTCCGATCGAGCGGGCACCGCCGGTGGTGGTCGCGAGCGCTCGTCGTCGGCGGCGTGTGCATGGCCATGGTCGGCACACTCCTCTGCATCGCTGCCGCGACCGTCGTCTCGGCGCAGGCGGACCGCACGTGGGAACGCTCCTTCACGTCGGCGGTCGACGACGCGCACTCCCAGGCTCGCGTGACGGTGTCACGCATCGCCTACGGGGAGCGGATGCTGCTTCGCGTGGACGTCGATCCGCTCGACGGCGAGCTCCCGTTGCCCCCGGGCCTCGGCCGATGGCCCGCCTCCGGCGAGGTCATCCTGTCCCCGGCTGCGGAAGAGCTACGTTCGACCGCGGCGTTCCGGGCCTTGGCCCCGGGGAGGGTCGCCGGGACCGTCGGGGACGCCGGGCTCCGCAGCCCGGACGAGCTCGTCATCTACCGGGGGGTGCCGGCGTCAGAGCAACCTCGTGGTGGTGAGGGTGTCGTCGCGCCGGGGGCGACGGGCGCGGGCGCGCACGACCGAGACACCCCGGACATCCCTCCTGGACAGGTCGTCGCGCTCGTCACCGTCCTCGCGGTTCTCGTGGGACTACCGGTCGCGGCGTTCCTCGGGGTTGCGACCAGGCTCTCCGCGGCGACCCGAGCACGGCGGCTCGCAGTCCTCCAGTTCCTCGGTGCGTCGACCTCGACGATCCGTAGCGTCAACATGCTCGAGGTGACGACGCTCTCGTTCATCGGGTGGCTCGGTGGAGTCGCAGTCTTTCCCGTCGTCAACCGGGTCGTCGCTCGGTCCGGGCTGCTGGGCACGACCTGGTTCGCCTCCGACACAGAGCTCACGGCGGCGACGGCGATCCTCCCCGGGGTCCTGCTTCTCACGCTGGCGGTCGTCATCGGTCGACGGATCGAGACCGGGACGGGAACACGGGCGGAGATCCGGCAGGCGGACCCCGCGCGCACCGTCTCCGCGTGGAGACTGGTTCCTCTCGCGTGCGGCCTGACGTCTCTCTCCGCTCAGGTCGTCACGGGGGCGCTTCGTCCCCCCGGGGTGACGCCCGTGCGCCTCGACCTCCTCATGTCCACGGCCGTCGTCGTGACGGCGGCCGGGCTCGCCGTCGCGATGCCCTCCGTCATCCGTTGGTCGGGCCGTGTCCTCGCGGTCCACGGGAAGACGGTCTCGGCACGGCTCGGCGGAGCGCGAGCCGCCTTCGACCCACGTGACGGCGCACGTCTGGTCGTCGCGCTCGCGCTCCTCGTCATGGCCGCAGGCGTGACCATCGGTCAGACACGGGACGCCCGTGCCGTGAGCGTCCCCACCGCCGCGGTCGTCCCGGTCGCCGTCGACGTCTCCGAGCTTCCGGACGGCGGAGCGGCCACGCTGCTCGACGAGCTGCCCACCGCGGCGATCGGGTTGGCGGCGAGCGATCCCGCGTCGCCGGAGATGCGCCTGGCCGCCATCGCGCCGTGCGATCGCGTGGACGCCTTCCTCCGCGCCGTCGGTGGGGCGTCGGTTCCCGGCTGCGTCGACGGCGCGGTGCTGACCTCGTCGATCGACGAGGACCCGTCGTCCGTCCGGGTCGACGACGTCCCGGCGATCGCGTCGCTCGCGGAGAACCTCCCGCATCGCGGAGTGCTCCCCGAGAACGTCGCCGGTCTCCTCGCCGAGTCAGGTGTCGATCTGCTCGTCACCATCGATCCGGCTGCCGTCCTCGATGCCGTGGCTCGTGGCCCCGTCGTCACCGAGGCCGGTGGGACCGCATACGCGACGAACGTCCAGCTCGTGACGGCTGTTCCGTCGGCCGACGTCGCCGCGACGCTCGCCAGCATCTACCGGACGGCCCCATACAGTCAGCCCACCGCGACAGGACTCGACCCTGACAGTGGACGCAACATCGCGATGATCAACGGGTTCGTCCGGCTCGGCCTCCTCCTGGGGACGGTGATGACGGTGCTCGCCCTCGCTGTCGCGTTGGCGGATCGTGCGACGACGCGACGCCGCCCCGACATGAGTCTGCTGGCCGCAGGTGTCGACGCATCCACCCTGCGAGCGGCTCACCGCTGGGAGTCGCTGACGACCCTCGGGACAGGAGCGTCGCTCGCCCTGCTCTGCGGGGTCCTCGGCGGCCTGGCCTGGCAGTACGCGGGCGGTCTCGTCCGGGAACCGGACTGGGCGTCGATCGCCGTCCTTGCGGCTCTCACCGTCGCCGCCGTGGTCGGCGTGGCCGTGACCACCGCAGCCATGGCACCGCGTGACGTCGACATCGAGTCCCTGCGTACGACGTGAAGGGCTGAGCAGTGCCTGAGCTGCGCGTGTCGCTGTTCGCGCAGCAGCGCGGCACCGACGGCCCGGTGAGCGAGAAGCGCATCCGCACGCTCCTCACGCCCGACGGCTGGTGACGGCTCGATCGCCGGCACGGCCTCGACGAGCAGACGGAGGGGCAGGCTAGAGCCTGGGGAAGTCGCGTACCTCTCGCCGAAGTCGGCGCCGTCGCACGCGCCAGAGAATCTCGGCGGTCTGCCGCTCCATCCAGATGCCGTCGCTGCGCTCGTCGGGCGAGTCGGGGGCGAGCACGAGCTGGCTCCGTGTCTGCGTCGAGCCGGCAAAGGTCAGGACGAGGCGGCTGGGTCCGCGGACCGCGGCGACCGCGGTGGCCAGCCGATCACGAAGCTCATCCGGCTTCTCGTCCTGCTCGTACTCGAACGTCACCCCGAAGTGGGAATCGAGCTGCAGCGCGAAGACCTCCTCGCCGCGGTGGACGAGCACGCGCGCGACACGCTCAGGCGCTCTGACCGGCCTCATCACGACGCAGAGGGCGTCGGACACGTCGTCGTCGAACTGCCACACGATGTCGTCGTAGCCGGCCATCAGCTCCGGGACGAGTGCCCGGAGAGCCGCCCCGGTCGGGGTCTGTGCGCTCACACCGGACAGTGCACCAGAGTGCCGGGGCGACCGCCACGGCTCGTCGGCCGCCTGCAGCCGACGCTGCCGGCCGACACTCGTCGACACCGCGGTCAGCACGACGCGTAGACGTAGCCCGGCTCGTCCGGGCCGACGAGATCGCGGTCGCGCAGGTCGGTGAGCGGGGCGCGGTCGTCGCGGGCGCAGACGTCGTCGAAGGTCAGGCCGGCGTCGGCGAGCGCGTCGGGGTACTCGACCTGGAGCACGTGGTCGCCGTAGACGTCGGTGTACGCGGCGCACTCGTCGAAGACGGCGCACTCCTCGGTGACGGCGAGGTCGAAGCCGAGGTCGTCCTGCGCGACGGTCGCGATCTCCGCCGCGTTCTTCTGCGCGACGGCGAGCCCGGCGTCGTGCGCGAGGTCGACGTACGCGCGGGCGAGGGCGTGGGCGCCGTCCTCGTCGATGGCGTCGAACCGCGTCCAGGTGTCGAGGTTGTCGAGCTCGACGGCGTCGAAGCCGTCGTCGGCGCAGCCCGTGACGACGGGCCCGAGGATCGCGAGGATGCCGTCGCGCTGCTCGGGCGTGGAGGGGTCGAGGACGTGCTCGTCCGGCCAGTCGGGGTCGACGACGAGCGTCCCGTCGGCGTCGTGCAGGAGCAGGTCCTCGTGGCCGTCGAGCCACCGGTCGGTCTCTCCGGGCTGGGTCTGGAAGCCGTTGACGTAGCAGACCGAGTACACGCCCGGCAGCGGTGCGGCGGTCGCGTCCCGCACGACGACGTCCGGCCGCACGGGCCCGTCCCCCGCGTCGACCTCGTCGTACGCGGCGCCGAGCTGGTAGTCGAGCACGCCGTCCGTGGGCGGCAGGGCGGGTGTCTCCGCCCGGGCAGAGGCCGCGGGCGCCGGGGACGCGGGGGCGGTGCACGACCCGGTCCCGAGCGCGACGACGCCCACGGCGACCGCCACCACGGCCCGGTGGGCGCGCCGTCGGGCAGCAGGCCCTCGCGTCCCCGCACGTCGCACCGCGGCTCCCCCGCCCTCGTCCAGCGGCCTCCCCGACGGCGGCCGCTGTGCCGACCGTACGCGGCCGGCGGGCGCTCGCGGCAGTCGTCCGCCGCTCCTGCCGGGATGCGGGCGTGCGCACCGTCACACCTGCGAGGGCGACAAAGGCCGCCGCGATGACTTGGAATAAGACCCATCGACCACACCCGTCGCCCTTCTCGGCGGCTCGGCTGCAAGGGGCACACCATGACACGAGTCGTCGTCAGCGGGTACGGGGCGGTGACCCCGGTCGGGCGCACCGCCCCCGACACGTGGGAGGCGCTGCTGCGCGGGGAGCCGGGCGTGCGGGCGATCGACGACGACTGGGCGGCCGAGCTGCCCGTGCGCATCGCCGCGCGCGTCGACGACGCCTTCGCCGAGGCGCTCTCCGTCCGGGAGCGGCGCCGCACGGACCGTGCGGAGCAGCTCACGCTCGTCGCGGGCCGCGAGGCGTGGGCGTCCGCCGGGTCGCCCGACGTCGACCCGACGCGTCTCGCCGTCGTCGTCGGCTCCGCGAACGGCGGGATCGCGACGACGCTCGACCAGTCGCGCGTCCTGCACGAGCAGGGCCACCGCCGCGTCTCCCCGCACACCGTGACGATGCTCATGGCCAACGGCCCGGCCGCGTGGCTGTCGATCGACCTCGGCGCCAAGGCCGGCGCGCGCGCCCCGATCAGCGCGTGCGCGGCGGGCTCGGAGGCGATCACGATGGGCCGCGAGATGATCCTCGCCGGCTCGGCGGACGTCGTCGTGTGCGGCGGCGTCGAGGCGGGCGTCCAGCCGTTCTCGCTCGCGGCCTTCGCCGCGGCCCGCGCGATGTCGACCCGCAACGACGAGCCGGAGCGCGCGTCCCGGCCCTTCGACGTGGACCGAGACGGGTTCGTCATGGGCGAGGGCTCGACGCTCCTCGTGCTCGAGCGCGAGGACCACGCCCGGGCCCGCGGGGCGGTCGTGCACGGCGTCGTCTCGGGTGCGGCCCTGACGTCGGACGCGTACGACATCGTCGGCGGCGACCCCGAGAACCAGGCCCGCACGATCACGATGGCGCTGCGCTCGGCGGGCCTCTCCCCCGAGGACGTCGGGCTCGTCCACGCGCACGCGACGGCGACCCCCGTCGGGGACGTCAACGAGGCGGACGCGCTGCGCGCCGCCCTCGGGATGCCGCCGCCCGTCACGAGCACGAAGGGCGCGACGGGCCACCTCCTCGGCGCGTCGGGCGCGCTGGGCGTCCTCGTCGCGCTCCTCGCCCTGCGCGACGGCCGCGTGCCGCCCACGCTCAACGTCGACACGCTCGACCCCGCGATCGACCTCGACGTCGTCCGGGAGGCGGCCACGACGTCGGCCCGGCACGCGCTCGTCGACGCGTTCGGGTTCGGCGGTCACAGCTCGAGCGTCGTGGTCTCGCGCGACTGACCGGGGTCGCCGAGCACGAGGTCGCCGTCGGGAAGGCGGCCAGGACGCCACGGACCCCGTGGTCGACGGCGAGCAACCCCGTCCCCGGGCACGATGGAGCGATGGACCTCGACGCACGCCTCGCCGACATCACGACGCTCGACGTCGACGCGATCGTCAACGCCGCGAACTCGTCCCTCCTGGGCGGCGGCGGGGTGGACGGCGCGATCCACGCCGCGGCCGGGCCGCGGCTCCTGGAGGAGTGCCGACGGCTCCGGCGCTCGACCCTCCCCGACGGCCTGCCCGTGGGCGACGCCGTCGCCACCGACGCCTACGACCTCCCCGCCCGCTGGGTCGTGCACACCGTCGGGCCGAACCGCTACCGCGGCGAGACGGACCCCGCGCTCCTCGCGTCGTGCTTCGCCCGCTCGCTCGACGTCGCGGACGACCTCGGCGCCACGACCGTCGCCTTCCCCGCGATCAGCGCGGGCGCGTACGGCTGGGACGTCGAGGAGGTCGCCCGCGTGGCGGTGGACGCCGTCCGCGGCTGGTCCGCACCCGACCTCTTCGACGAGCCCGCCGACCCGGCGGCAGCCCGGGACCGGGACGGATCGCGCCCCGGGCCGGGCGTCGCGGCCGTGACGTTCGCCCTCGCGACGCCGCGGGCGCTCGCGGCGTTCCAGGCCGCCCTCGCCCGCTGAGCCCCGACCCTCGGGGTCGCCGCCCCGAGGATCAGGGTCGGGTCGGGGGACCTCCGGATACCGGGGCGCCCGGGACGCTCGTACCGTCGAGGCATGAGCACCTCAGACGCCTCCACCGCCGCGTACCGCCCGACGCTGTCCCGACCGCGCCACGGCCGGATGATCGCCGGCGTGTGCGCCGGGATCGCCCGCCGGTTCGGCTGGGACCCGACCGTCGTCCGCATCGTCGCCGCGGTCTCGATCCTGCTCCCGGGCCCCCAGGTCATCGCGTACCTGGTCCTGTGGGCCCTCATGCCGAACGACCGCGACTGACCCCGGCCGACGCCGGTCAGCCGCGACGCCGGTCGGACGCGACGCCGGTCAGACGTCGCGACGCCGCAGGAGCAGGGCCGCCACGGCGAGCGGCACCACGGTCCAGACCCCCAGGGCGAGGGCCGCGGCACCGGGCGTCAGGACCTCGACCCGGCCGGCGTCCGCCGCGGTGACGGCCATCATGGCGGTGCCGAGGTTCATGGGCAGGAACCGGACGACGTCCTGGACCCCGTCGTGAGGCACGAACTCCGTGATCATCGGCACCACGAAGAGCAGCGTCGCGAGCGTGAAGATCGTGCCCGCCGGGTGCCGCAGGATCGCGCCGACCGCGACGGCCAGGACCGCGACGCACGTCAGGTAGCCCACGCACGCGAGGAGCACCCGCTGCACCACCCGGTCGCCGAGGTCGGGGACGAGGTCGTTGCCCGCCAGCAGAGGCGCGGTCACCAGGTAGGAGGCGGCGAGCCCGACGACGGCCACGACGAGCGACGCCCCCGCCACGACGACGACCTTGGCCCCGAACGCCGGGAGGCGCGCGGGGACCGCGCTGAAGGTCGACCGGATCATGCCCGTGGAGTACTCGGTGGTCATGCTCAGCGCACCCAGCACCGCGAGCGCGAGCTGCGCGAAGATGTACCCGAGCACGAGCGCCTGCACCGTCGAGACGCTGCCGAGCTCGCCCGCCTGCTCGGGCCGGTCAGCCGCGAAGTTCAGGGACGCGGCCATGACGACGCCGAACAGCATCATGACGACCACGGTCGAGCCCATCGTCCACCAGGTGGAGCGCACGGAGCGGAACTTGACCCATTCCGACCGCAGCACGCGGCCGAACGAGAGGCGGGCCGTCGTGCGGAGGGTCGTCGCGGGAGCCGGGGCGGAGAACGTGGCCGTGGTCATCGTCGGGCTCCTTCGAGAGCGGTGGGACGAACCGTGTCGTCGGGATCGGCCGCGGCGGTCGCGGGCTCGGTGCGGTACTCGACCGCGTCGGCGGTGAGCCGCATGTACGCCTCCTCGAGCGTGGACGTCTCCGGCGTGAGCTCGTGGAGCACGACGCCCGACGCCGCGGCGAGCTCGCCGATCCCCGGCGCCTCGGCACCCTCCACCTGGAGCAGGCCGGGTTCGTCCGAGGTGACCGTCGCGCCGTCCTGCGTCAACAGCTCGGCGAGCCGCGTGGCGTGCGGGGTGCGGACCCGGACGCTGCGCCGGGTGCCGCCGTCGACGACGTCCTCGACGGCGGCGTCCGCCAGGATGCGGCCCTTGCCGATGACGATGATGTGGTCGGCGGTGAGGGCGACCTCGCTCATGAGGTGGCTCGACAGGAAGACGGTGCGGCCCTCGGAGGCGAGGTAGCGCGCGAGGTTGCGCACCCACAGCACGCCCTCGGGGTCCAGGCCGTTGACGGGCTCGTCCAGGATGAGGGTCTTGGGGTCGCCCAGCAGCGCGGACGCGATGCCCAGGCGCTGGCCCATGCCGAGGGAGAAGCCGCCCACGCGCTTCTTGGCGACCGGCTGCAGGCCGGTCATCTCGATGACCTCGTCCACGCGCTGGGTCGGGATGCCGTGCGTGGCGGCCATCGCGAGCAGGTGGTTGTAGGCCGAGCGGCCGGTGTGCACGGCCTTGGCGTCCAGCAGCGCGCCGACCTCGGTCAGCGGTGAGCGGTGCTGGGCGTAGGGGCGCCCGTTGACGGTGACGGTCCCGGCGGTGGGGCGGTCCAGGCCCATGATCATGCGCATGGTCGTGGACTTGCCCGCGCCGTTGGGGCCCAGGAAGCCGGTCACGGTCCCGGGACGCACGGTGAACGAGACGCCGTCCACCGCGGTCTTGGGCCCGTACCTCTTGGTCAGGCCGCGTGCTTCGATCATGCTCCCCCCTCGGGGTCGGTGACGATGACGCCACCGAACCTAGGGAGACCCGGGTGCCGGGCGATGCCCTCTCCTGGCCGATCTTCCGTCGGCACGTACACCGCTCGGGCGAAGCCCCCGTCCGCCGTTCGACCGACCCCTTGGCGGGAGGGAGCCTCAGTCGAGCTCGACGACGACGGCGCCGGACGGGTCACGCAGCACGGTGCCCTCGACCCTCACGGTGACCTCCAGCGGGCCCTGCGGCCATCGAGCACTCACCGTGTACGGGGCGGACGCGCGCACCTCCTCGCCGGCCACGAGGGAGAGCGGCTCCGCCTGGGCCCAGACGGCGGACGCCACGTCCACCCCTGCGTACCCGCGGAAGATCCCGTCCGTGACGCTCTGCGGGCAGGCGTCGCCCGTGAGCCCGGCGGCGGTGCACGAGGCGAGCAGCTCGTCGATGCGCGCCTCGGCCTCGGTGGCCACCTCGGCGCGGAGCACCGGGTCGACGTGCAGCATCTGCGAGCGCAGCTCCGCTCCCGGAGGAGGCTGGATCGCGTCCGGGTCCACGGGGAACTCCACCGTGAACGGCTCGCTGTCGCCGCCGTCGGGATCGATCGTCGTGAGGTCCTGCGGCCCGGCGAGCTCGAGGTCGTAGATCCCGGGAAGCAGCCGCAGGGGCCCCGACGTCGCGAGGTCGAACGCGCCCGACCCCTCGACCACGATCTCCACCGGGACGCCCGGATGGACGACCGGGAGCCCGTGGTCGGACCAGAGCGCGACCCTCGGCTCCCCTCCGGCGGTCTCCGTGCTGACCACGAGGGTGCGCGTCTCCTCCTCGCCGTCGAGCCGGTACTCGACGTCCACCGAGGACTCCGGGCCGGACCCGGTCACGGAGGTGACGCGGGCCTCGACGGGGCGCACCGCCTCGGCGTAGACCGCGTCGTCGAGCGCGACCGGGCTGAGGACCGACGGATCGCTCAGCAGCTCGCCCGCTCCCGTGGCGTCGCCGTCGACGAGGCGGTCGAAGAAGGTGGTGACCACCTGCTCCGCAGCCCTCTCCTCGGAGCTCTGGAACGAGCACCCCGCCACCGCCAGCGGGACGACCGCGGTCGTCAGGCCGGCGGCCCACCTCGCCGCGCGTGACGACGCCCTCACCGGATCACCGCTCCTGCTCGCGGGCGGGCTTCGGAGCCGTCGACGGTGGTCCCGGGCTCGGCGTCGGTCTTCCACGCCCTGCCCGGGAAGGACGACACGCCGGTCGGCGCACTGCACTCCATGCTGTTCCTCTTCCCCTTCTGCCCTACCCTCGCTCCGCCCCGGTCCCAGCAGCCGTCCGGAGCGTCACCGTCGAGCCGCGCTGGTCGGGCGCGTCGTCAAGCACCGCCCTACCTTCGCCGATGAGCGCCGAGATCGCCTCAGGAGCGGCGCGGCTCCCGCTCCGGACGGCAGCGCTCGAGCTCGTCTCCGGCGCCCCGGACGGGCGGCCGTTGCTCCGAGCGACGGACTCGCGCACGGAGTACCTGATACTTCGGGCCCGTGACCGAATTGTGACGGCGAAAGTACCTAGTACTCGCTGTCCGTGGTGTCCGGGGCGTTGCTAGCGTCGCTGGGGATCTACCTGCTACTCCACGTCCCGCCAACGGTGGCGGGCGCACCGGCGCACTCCCGCGCCGAGCAGACCGGTACCCGCCTCTCCCGCAGCTCTCCCCTCGTGCCGACCGCCCCGCGACGACGCCGGGCGTGAGGAAGGACGACAGATGACGCAGCACGCTCTCCGACCGTCACGCACGCACACGGTCCTCACCTCCGTCGCGCTCGCCGTGCTGGCCCTCGCGGTCGCCGGCCTGGTCGCGTTCCTCCTCGTGTACAACGGCAAGGTCGCCGACGGCGCGACCCGCCTCGACGACGGCGCCGCCGAGCTCGACGCGGGCGCCGCGACCCTCGCCGACGGCACGACCGAGGCCCAGGCCGGCGCGCAGCGTCTCGCCGACGGCGCGGGCGACCTCGAGGCGGGTGCGGGCGACCTGTCCGCCGGGGCGCGGAAGGCGTCCGACGGCGCCACCCAGCTCGCCACGGGCGGCGCCACCGCGCTGGACGGCGCGACCGAGCTCGCCGCCGGGGCGGACGAGCTCAACGCCGGGGCGGCACGCCTCGCCGCCGGGGCGGGCGACGCCGCGAGCGGCGCGGCCCGGCTCGCCGCGGGCAGCAAGGACCTCGACTCCGGGGCGGCACGCCTCGCCGCGGGGAACGCCCGTGCCGCCGACGGCGCGTCCCAGATCGCGGCGGGTGCGGGCACCCTGAAGGACGGCGCGGCCGAGCTCTTCGCCGGGAACGCGACGGCCGCGCAGGGTGCCGGGCTGCTCGCCGAGGGCACCTCGGCGCTCGCCACCGGCGCGTCCGACCTCGCCGACGGCACGGCACGGCTCGCCGTCGGGGCGAGCACCGTCGCGGACGGCGCGTCGACGGTCACCACGGGCCTCACCGGCGCCGCGTCCGGCGCGCGCGATCTCGCGACCGGGGCGAGCAGCGTCTCGGCGGGCGCGTCGACCCTGCGCGACGGCGTCGCCGCCACCGCCCGGGGCGCCGGCTCGCTCGCACCGGGCGCGGCGACGGTCGCGGCGGGCGCCGAGCAGCTGTCCGCCGGAGCGAGCTCGTTGCAGGCCGGCACGGCGCTCCTGGCGCCGGGCGCGCAGCAGGTCGCGGCGGCGTCCGCCCAGCTCCGGGACGGCGCGACCGGACTCGCGGCGGGTCTGTCCACGGCTCGCGACGGCGCCGTCCGCCTGGCCGACGGGACGCGTTCCGTGGCCGAGGGCGCCGACCAGGTCCACGCGGGAGCGGACTCCCTCGCCGCACAGCTCCAGGGGCTGGCCGCGGCGACCGACGACCCGGCCCTCAAGGCGAGGCTCGACGCGCTCGCGGGTGCGGCGGGCTCGGTGCGCGACGGCGCGGCGAGGGTCGACGCCGGCGCAGGAGGGCTCGTCGCCGGCGCGTCCGCCCTGCGCGACGGGCTCGCGGGCGACTCCGGCGCCGCGGCGGGCGCGGCCCGGCTCGAGGCGGGTCTCCGGGACCTCAGCACCGGAGCCGCACGGGTTTCCACCGGCGCCCAGGAGGCGGACGCGGGCGCGACGCGGCTCGCGGAGGGTGCGGCCGGGCTCGCCACCGGTGCCGCTGCGGTCTCCGGCGGGGCACAGAGCCTCGCCGCCGGGACGGCGCAGCTCTCCGGAGGGGCCGACGCTCTCGCTGCTGGCGCGAGCACGGTCTCGGCCGGCAACGCCTCGCTCGCCGGGGCGACCCGCGCCCTCGCCGACGGCGCCGCGAAGGTGTCGGGCGGCGCGACGACCTTGGCCGCCGGGAACGCGGCGTCGGCAGACGGCGCCGCCCGTCTCGCCGCCGGGAACACCGACGCGGCCGACGCCTCGGCAGCGCTCGCCGAGGGCACGGCTCGCCTGGCCGACGGCGCCTCGCGGGTCGCTGGCGGCAACGCCCAGCTCGCCACCAAGACCTCCGAGCTCGCCGCAGGCGCGTCGGAGCTCGCGTCCGGCGCCGCCGACCTCAAGGCCGGGACGGCGAAGGCCGCGACCGGCGCGAGCGACCTCTCCGCCGGCACGGTGCGGCTGCGCACGGGCGCGGGCGACCTGTTCGGCGGGACCACGCGGCTGGAGGACGGGACGCTGCGCCTGCAGAACGGGCTCACGACCCTCTCGACGGGCGCGACGACCATCGCCGCGGGCAACGCGGCGCTGGCCGAGGGCTCCGCGACGCTGCACGCCGGCACGACGACCCTGGCCGACGGCGCGTCCGACCTGCACGACGGCAGCACCCGCATCGCCGACGGCGCGGCCGCGCTCGCGGACGGCACGGGCACCCTCTCCGACGGCACGACGGAGCTCAAGGACAGCGTCGAGAACAGCCCCGTCGGACGGGTGTCGCTCGGCATGTCGGCGCTGGTCGGCGGGTCCGTGCTCGCGGGCGTCGCGGGCGTCGGGCTCGGGCTGCGCCGTCGGCTCGCGGCGGTCTGACGGACCGGCGCGCACGGCCGGGCGGCGTCCTCGCCGCCCGGCCCTCGGCTCGGGGGCGGCCTCACGTCGACGGTGCCGCCCTCGCGGGCGGCGGTCCCGGTGGACAGGACTCCGGGGTCGCCGCCCTTCTCTCGCTACCGGGCTGCAGGCCCGCCGCCACGGCGCGCGGCCGCGTAGCCGCGAGCGCGCAGCGCGTCCTCCCAGCCGTACGTGCCGAGGTGGCGCGGCGCGTGACCGGTGGGGTCGAAACGGACCTCGGGGTCGTCGCCGTCGTGCGCGGAACCCGTCTCGGGGCCGTGCAGCTCGATCGCGCCGAACCGGTGCCAGGCGCCGAGCGGGGTCGCCTCCAGCACCTCGAGCACCGGCGTGCCGACGACCCGCGCCGCGTCGTGGTCCGGCCGCAGGGCGAGCACGCGGGGACCGTGCGGCGACCGCAGCGGCATGAGCGTCGACAGCCAGCCGCCCAGCAGCGCGCGGCGCGGCACGAGGAGGAAGCGCGTGAGCCGCCCCCTCCCCGACGAGGCGAACAAGACGTCCTGGGGCGCGCCGTCGTCGGTCCAGCGCACGGCGATCCCGACGACGTCCGGGAGCCCGCGCGGGAGGCCTGCCCCGAGGGACACGCGCACCGTGACGGGCGTGCGGCCCTGCGGGACGCTCGCCGCGCCCGCCTCGTCCTCCGCGACGACGAGCGTGCCGCGGAGCAGCACCCCGCGCGCGTGCATCGGGCGGCCGCCGCGCACGCGCGCGACCGTGCCGGTCACGGCCGCGAGCGCCGCGCCGACGGGTCGAGAGAGCGTCTCCACGAGTCCTGCCACGCGGCCACGGTCGCACCGCCCCGCGTCACCCGCACGGCCGCGGGCTCGTCACCCGCCCGGGGTGCCCGGGATCAGGGAGTCTGCTGCCCCGTGGAGCCCGGCGCCTGGAGATCCGAGAGATCCGGGAGGTCCGGCACGTCGAACGTGGGGACGTCGATCGTCGGGACGTCGAGCTCGCCCATCCGCTCCTGGAGCTCCTCCTGGCGGACCCGGTTGTTCTCCTGGAGGCACGCGAGGCGCGCGGCGGGGCGCCCGGTGCACTCCTGCACCGCCGAGCCCGGGTCGCGCGGGGCGCGCTCCTCCTGGACGTAGCGACCGTCGGCGTCGTGCTCGTCGGGGGCGACGGGCAGCGCGGCGAGCGCGGCCGCCTCGGCGAGCAGCAGCAGGATCGTGGCGAGGACGAGGACGGCGCCGCCCAGCCCCGCGCGGACCGCGGCGGCCGTGCTCACGGGCGGGCGCTCGTCGGACACCGCGCGCTGCCGGGCCGCGACGCGCCACGCGGCCCACGTCCCGACGACGAGCGGCAGCACGTACGCCACCGCGGCCAGCGCCGCCACGGGGCGCGCGTCCTCGCGCGCGACCGCGCCCGGGCCGATGCTCCCGACGACGACCGCGACGATCCCGAGGACGACGGCACGGCGCACGACGGCGCCCCGCAGGCTCGCGCGCAGGGCCGCGATCCGCGCGGCTCCCGCCGTCCCGGGCGGCAGGTACCCGAGCTCGCGCGCCTGCGTGAACATCGCCGCGTGCAGCACCGCCGAGGTCACGGTCGTCAGGGCGAGCACGACCCCGAGCCCGACGAGGAACCAGCGGACGGCGACGGCGTCGCGCACGACGTAGAGCAGGGCGAGGCCCGCGAGGACGCCCGCCCACCCGACGGCGATCGCCACGACGGTGCCCCCGCGGAACGGGGTCCGGTGCAGGGTGCGGCGCAGCAGCCCGCGCGGGACCTGGAGCAGGACGGGCAGGACGCGCAGCGCGGTCACGCCCGTCCACAGGAGCACGACGACCCCCCAGACCGGCACGCTGCCCACGTGCGCGTCGCTCATCGCGAAGGCGACGACGAGCGCGACCGCCCCGACGAGCAGGACCGGCATCTCGACGAGCCGCAGCACCTGCTGCCACACGCTGAGGTGCAGCAGGTACCCGGCCTCGGCGTGCTCGGGGTTCATGGCGAGGACGCCGCTGTACCCCTGGGCGCTGCGGCTCGCGTCGAGCGCGAGGGCCGCGTCGAGGTAGAGGAGGTCCTCGTGCTCCGGTGCGACGGCGAGCCCCTGCCGCACGAGGGCGCGTGCCCGGTCGTCGTCCCCGAGGCGCGACCAGAGCCGGGCCGCCTGCGCGAGCCGGTCCGGGGCCTCGGGGGCGAGCTCGAGCGCCGAGGCGATGCGCTCGCGCGCGAGCCGCCGGTCGGCGCCGCGCACGCGCCCCGAGAGGAGGGCGTCGGCGAGCTGGAGGTGGTACCGCGCGTCGTCGGGGTCGAGCTCGAGCGCGCGGCGTGCGGCGTCGCGCGCGCCCGGGACGTCACCGGTGTTCTGGCGCGCGACCGACAGCAGGTAGAGGGCGCCGTCGGCCGCGGGCTGGGCGGCGACCACCTGCTCCAGGAGGGGCAGCGCGTCGGCGGAGCGCTGGAGGTGCAGCCGCACCCACGCGGCGGCGAGGAGGAGCCGCGGGTCGTCGGGGACGGTCGCGAGCGCCTCGTCGACCTCGTCGAGCGCGCGCTCGGGCCGCCCCATCTGGACGAGCATCTCGACGCGCGCGCCGACGGCGCGCGGGTCGGTGGTCGTGGTCACCGTCGGCTGCCTCGCCCTCTCAGAGCATGCGTCGCGCGCGCAGGTACGCGGCGAGCTCGTCGTAGCGGCCGTCGGCGTTCGCGAACGTCACGACGTTGCGCGCGGACTGGAGCCACGCCGTCGTGGATGGCCGCACGTCCGCGAGCGCCGACTCCATGTCGGCCATCGTGACGGGTCGCACCTGGCCGGACGCGATCGAGTCCATCATCGCCTTCTCGGCCGCCGTGGCCGCCAGGTGCTCCAGGTCCGCGCCGGAGAACCCCTCGGTGCGCTGCACGACGGCGCCCAGGTCGATCCCGGCGACGGGCCGCCCCGCGAGGTGGTGGCGCAGGATGGCCTCGCGCGCGGGCTCGTCGGGCGGCAGGACGAGCACGACGCGGTCGAACCGGCCCGGGCGCAGGAGCGCGGTGTCGACGTCCCACGGGTGGTTGGTCGCGCCGAGCACGAACAGGCCGTCGTTGTCGGAGCCGATGCCGTCCATCTCCTGGAGGAGCTGGTTGACGACCGTCCGCATGCCCGACGAGCCGGAGTACTGCGCGCGCCTGCCGCCGATCGCGTCGACCTCGTCGAGGAACAGGACGGCCGGCGCGAGCTGCCGCGCCCGCTGGAACAGGGCGTGGAGGTTCTGCTCGCTCTCCCCGATGTACTTGTCGAGGATGTCCGCGAGCGTCACCGTGAGGAACCGCGCGCCGAGCTCGCCCGCGACCGCGCGCGCCATGTACGTCTTGCCGGTGCCGGGCGGCCCGTAGAGCAGCAGGCCGCCGCGCAGCGACTTGCCGAACGCCTGCGCGATGGCCTGGTGGCGCATCGGCTCCAGGAACGCCTCGCGGATGCGCTTCTTCACCGGCTCCAGGCCGCCGACGTCCGCGAGCGTCACCGTCTCGCGCGAGACCTCGAGCAGGCCCGACCCGTCGTCGGGAGCGTCGTCGCGCGCAGGCACGAGGAACGGCTGCCCGCCCCCGGGTGCGGGGGCGGTGTGGCCCTGCTCGGGTGCCGGGCTCGGGTCGGCGGGGGCGGGGCCCGTGGGGCCGACCGCAGGCTCCTCGACGAAGGGCGGCGGGACGCGCACGTCGAGCTCGTCCTCCAGCCGGTCCCAGTCGATGCCCGACGCCGGGCTCCCCGGCCCGGCGGGAGCGCGCTGCCCGGGGTGGTCGGACGGCGCAGGGTCGCCGGACGGCGCAGGGTCGCCGGACGGCGCAGGGTAGCCCGGCGCCTGCCCGGGCGCGGCGCCCGCCGGTCGCGACGCCGCCGCGGCGGACGCGGCCGCCTCCTGCACGAGCCGCAGCGCCTCGCCGTCGGCGGGGTCGATCCGCAGCCCGGCGCTCGCCTGCTCGAGCGCCTCGACGGGACGCCCCGCGGCAAGCAGGAGGCTCGCGTAGTGCACGCGCAGGGGCGCGCTCGTGGGCGCTGCCGCGACGGCGGTGGCGAGCGCGGCCAGGGCGTCGGACATGGGTGCTCCTCGGGGACGGCGTTCGGGACGACGGCGTCGTGCGGCCCGGGGCGGGGCACGGCCGGGACCAGTGTGCACGGGACCGGTGACGCGCACGATAGGGAGAGGTCCCCATGGAAACCATTTGCCATGATGGAAAGTAGATGCTTCGATGGCATCCATGAGCACCGACGACACGACCCGCACCGCACCCCTCGACGCGGCAGCCGCTCTCGACCGTGCCGACCGCCTCGCCGGCGCCACCCGGGCGCGCGGGTGGCGGTGGGTCCGGCTCTACCTGACGGGGTGGGCCGTCGCGAGCGTCGGGCTGGTGCTCGCGATCGGGCTGGGCGGCCGCGTCGGCTTCGTCGTCGGCATGGCGGCCTGGGTCGCGATCGTCACCGTCGGCGCCACGTGGGCGGGGCGGCAGGGCGCCCTGGCCGTCGGCACGCGACGCCGGATCGCCGTCGGCGCCGTGTCCTGGGCCGTGGTCTACGGGGCCGTGCTCGTCGCCGGGCTGGTGGTGTGGCCCGGCTCCGTGGCGTACTGGGTGCCAGCGGCTCTCGTGAGCGCCGTCCCGCTGCTCGTCGCGGCGTGGCGGCCCGCCCGGCGGGACGCGGCGGTGACGGCGTGACGACGCACCGTCCCACCGCGGGCGACGGCTCCGCCGTCGACCACCACCCGCGCCACACGCTCGACGAGGTGATCCACTCCCCCGTGCGCCTCTCCGTCGTCGCCGCGCTCTCGGGCGTCGAGAAGGCGGACTTCCGGACCCTGCGCGACACCATCGAGCTGTCCGACTCGACCCTGTCGAAGCAGCTCACGGTGCTCGAGGACGCCGGGTACGTCGAGATCAGCAAGGAGCGTGCCGGACGACGCACGCGCACCTGGGTGCGCCTCACGCCCACCGGCGCCGCCGCTCTGCGCGCGCACCTCGACGCGCTGCGCGCGATCGCCGAGGTCGCGCTGCCCCCGGCTGACGCCTGACCACAGGTTCCTCGGCGCGCGCGCCCGGACGCGCGCCGTCCACAGGGGCCGCGTGACTGTCGGCGGGAGGCGGCAGAGTGGGGCGCATGACGACCGAGACCGACGCGTCCACCCCGCTCGCCGTGCCCGACGACGCGCCGCCCGCGCCGCGCCCCGGCGCCCGCTGCTTCGGCGACGGGGACACGCTCTACGAGGAGTACCACGACACCGAGTGGGGGGTGCCGGTGCACGGGGACACCGCGCTGTTCGAGCGCCTGGTCCTCGAGGGCTTCCAGTCCGGGCTGTCCTGGATCACGGTGCTGCGCAAGCGACCGGCCTTCCGCGAGGTGTTCGCGGGGTTCGAGCCCGAGGCGGTCGCGGCGTTCGACGAGCCCGACGTCGAGCGGCTCCTGGCGGACGCCCGCATCATCCGCAACCGCCAGAAGATCACGGCGACGATCGACAACGCGCGGGCGCTCCTCGCGCTGCAGGCCGGCGGCGGCTCGCTCGACGAGCTGGTGTGGTCGTTCGCGCCGCCCGCGCGCTCCGGCCGGCCCGCCACGTGGGGCGACGTCCCGAGCACGAGCCCGGAGTCGGTCGCCCTGTCGAAGGCGCTCAAGAAGCACGGCTTCCGGTTCGTCGGGCCCACGACGGCGTACGCGGCCATGCAGGCGTGCGGCCTGGTGGACGACCACCTCGCGACCTGCCCGGTCGTCCTGAGCCGGACTGAGCCCGCGGGCTCGTGACCGATTCGCTATAGCAAAATCCGCCCGCATCGTGGACGAGGTGCGACCATGGTGGGCATGAGCGCCTACGTCTCGGTCCTCGACCTGTTCTCCGTCGGCGTCGGCCCGTCGAGCTCGCACACCGTCGGGCCGATGCGCGCGGCGAAGGCGTTCGTCACGACCCTGGCCGCGGACGACACGCTCGGCACCGTGGCCGGGCTGCGGGTCGTGCTGTGCGGCTCGCTCGGCGCGACGGGCGTCGGCCACGGGACGCCGGACGCCGTCGTCGCGGGCCTGCTCGGCCTCGACCCCGAGACGTGCGACCCGGCGCGCGTGCCCGGATCGTGGGAGAAGCTCGGCGACGGCGCGCCCGTCACGCTCCTGGGCCGCCACCGCATCACCATGACCAGCGACGACGTGCGCCTCGCGCCGCTGACGCGCATGCCCGGTCACCCCAACGGGATGCGCTTCACCGCGCTCGACGCCGACGGCACGACGGTCGCCGAGGAGGCGTACTACTCCGTCGGCGGTGGGTTCGTCCTCACCGCGGCCGAGCTCGAGGCAGCCGCCGCGAACGAGGCCGCCCAGGTCGGGGCCGAGCTCGCGGGCGAGGCGATCGACCCGCGGACCGAGCCGGCCGGCGTGCCGTTCCCGTTCGCCAACGCGGCCGAGCTCCTCGCCGTGTGCGAGCGCGAGCGGACGTCCATCGCCGCGGTCGCGTGGGCCAACGAGACCGCCCTGCGCCCGGTCGCCGAGGTCGAGGCGGGCGTCGACCGCATCTGGGACACGATGAGCGCGTGCGTCGACGCCGGGCTGGAGCGCGACGGCGTCCTGCCCGGGCGGCTCAAGGTCCGGCGTCGGGCCCGCGCGCAGCGCGAGCGCCTCGAGCTGGCCGACGAGCGCGGCGCCGACACGACGATCGAGTGGCTCCAGGCCTTCGCGATGGCCGTCAACGAGGAGAACGCCGACGGGCGGCGCGTCGTGACCGCCCCGACGAACGGCGCCGCCGGGATCATCCCGGCCGTCGGGCGGCACTTCCTGCGCACGCACCCGGACGTCGCCGCCGACCCGGCCCGCCGTCGTCGGGCGATGCGCACGTACCTGCTCACCGCCGCCGCCATCGGCGCGCTGTACAAGCGCAACGCGTCCATCTCCGGCGCGGAGGCCGGGTGCCAGGGCGAGGTCGGGTCGGCCTGCTCCATGGCCGCCGGCGCCGTCTGCGCGGTGCTCGGCGGGACGCCCGCCCAGGTCGAGAACGCGGCCGAGATCGCGATGGAGCACAACCTCGGCCTCACGTGCGACCCCGTCGGGGGGCTCGTCCAGGTCCCGTGCATCGAGCGCAACGCCATCGCCGCGTGCACCGCCGTCTCCGCCGCGCGCCTCGCGCTCCAGGGCGACGGCTCGCACGTCGTCTCGCTGGACACCGTCATCGAGACCATGCGCCAGACGGGCGTCGACATGTCGACCAAGTACAAGGAGACCTCGACGGGTGGCCTTGCGGTCAACGTCGTCGAGTGCTGAGCCGGCGGCCCCTCACCAGGTGCGGCGGACGTCCGCCCGCGGCCCGGCCACGAGGCTGCGCGGCGGGACGTCGTCGGTGACGACGGCGCCCGCGGCGACGACGGCGTCGCGACCGATGGTCACGCCGGGCAGGATGGTCGCGCCCGCGCCGATCCACACGTTCTCGTGGACGTCGATCGGGCCGCCGGTGAGCCAGACCTTGCGGTCGTCGGTGTCGACGGGGTGCCCGACGGTGATGAACGTGACCCGCGGTGCGACCAGCACGCGGTCGGCGAGCCGGATGCCGGCGTAGTCGAGGAACGTGCAGTTCTGGTTGACGAAGACCCGCTCACCGAGGTCGAGGTGCAGGCCGTGGTCGGTGAAGAACGGCGGGTAGATCGTCGTGCGCGGGGGCAGTGGCCGCCCGAGGATCTGCTCGAGGAGCCGGGCCCTGCCGTCCTCGTCGTCGAACGGGAGCACGTTGAGCCGCGAGGTGAGCGCGGTCGCCTCCAGCACGCGCTCGGACATGGCGCGGAACTCGGGACCGTGGATGCGCATGAGCAGGTCGCTGGGCATCCCCCGATCCTCCTCCCCCGTCAGCGTGCGGCACGGGGCGCGGCGCGCCGGGCGACGACCTCCTCCACGACCGCGACGACGCCGTCCTCCCCCGGCGCGACGGCGATGCGCTCGCCGAGGCGCGCGGCGGCCCGGGTGTACGCGGGGTCGTCGAGCAGGCGGCGCACCGCGCGTCGTATCTGGGCGGGTCGCGGCGTGCTGGTCCGCAGCCGTACGCCCGTCCCGGTCCACGCGACGCGGGCCGCGACCTCCGCCTTGTCCTCCGTCTTCCCGGCGACGACGACGGGCACGCCGTGCCGCAGCGCGTGGTGCACGCCCCCGTAGCCGCCGTTCGTCACGAGGACCGACGTGCGCGGGAGCAGCACGTCGTACGGGAGGTACTCGGCGGCGCGCGCGTTGGCGGGCAGCGTGCCGAGCGTCTCGACGGGCCGCCCGCCGGTGGCGGCGACGACGAGCACGTCCTCGTCCGCGAGCGCGCGCAGGGTCGGGACGAGGAGCTGGTGCGGGTCCTCGTTCGCGACCGTGCCCTGCGTGACGTGGACGACGGGGCGGCGCGTGCCGAGGTCGTCCCACCAGGCGGGGAGGTCGCCGTGCGCGGCGACGGGTCGCGGCGGGCCGACGAACCGGACGGGCGTGACGACGTCGGGCCGCGGGTACTCGAGCTCGGGGACGGTGAGCTGCACGACGGCGTCCGCGTCGGCGGGCCAGCCCAGGAAGAACGTGTCGCTGGGGGTGGCGCCGGTCGTGCGCACCATGTCCTGCGCGGCGCGCTGCGGCGCGGCGAACGCGACGCCCTCGACGAACCGGTGCAGCGCCCGGTTGCGCAGCACCCCGAGCGGCCCGCGCGCGGGCAGCACGCCGAGGCCGAACGGTGCGGTGAGGTCGCTCTTCAGCCCGAGCGGGAAGATGCCCAGCGCGAGCACGGGAGGGCGCCGGTCGGCCGGGGTGGCGACGAGCGCCATCGCGCCGAGGAACAGGGGCTCGACGAGCACGACGTCGGCCGGGCGCGCGGCGAGGGCGTCGACGACGGCGCGGTGCTGGGCGGCGCCCGGCCGGACGAAGATCTCGAGCATGTCGTGCCGGATCGCGTCGAGACCGGTGCGCCCTGCGCGGCCCGGGAACGCGGCCGCGAGGTCGCGGTCGTCGAAGTCGGTGGCGGCGGGCAGCGGCACGTGCTCGGCGCCGGCCGCCTCCACGGCCGCGGCGAAGCGTGCGCCGGTGAGAAACCGGACCTCGTGGCCGTGCGCGACGAGCGCGCGCGTGACCGCGAGCAGAGGGGTGACGTGCGCGTGCACGGGGGTGGAGCAGAGCAGGACGGTGGCCATCGGTGTGCCTCTCTCGGGCGGCGCGGGACGCGCCGGTCGGACGGGAAGGGCGCGGGACCGGGCCGTCCGCGCGAGGACGCCGAGGGGGAGGCGGCGTGTGAGAAGATCGGTAACCGTAAGGAGTATTCATCACCCTAGAGAGGTAGTCAATAGTGGTACCCCGCGCCTACACGTCCGACCTCCGCGCCGAGCAGGCCGCGCGCACCCGCGAGCGCGTCGTGCGCGCGGCGGCCGAGGAGCTCACCGAGCGTGGCTACGAGCGCACGACCCTCGCGCGCGTCGCCGAGCGGGCGGGCGTGTCCCTCGAGACCGTCAAGGCGCACGGGCCCAAGCGCGCCCTGCTCCTCGCGGCCTTCGAGGTGATGTTCGCGGGCTCCGAGGGCCAGGAGTCGCTCGCCGCCCGGCCCGAGGGCCGCGCCGTCGCCGGGACCACCGACCCCGAGGCCTTCCTCGACGGGCTCGTCGCGCTCGTGGCGGCGGCGAACGAACGCGTCGCGGCCCTGTGGTCGGCGTTCACGTCGGCGGCCCGCTCCGACGAGGCCGTCGCCGCCGAGCTCGCGGCGCTCCTCGACCGCCGTCGCGCGGACCTGCGCGCGAGCGTCGACGTGCTCGCGGACCACGGGTTCCGGCTGCGCGCGCCGCGGGACGAGGCCGCCGAGACCCTGTCCTACCTCCTCGCGCCGGAGGGCTGGACGCACTTCGCGGACGGTGCGGGCTGGTCACGCGAGCGGTACCGCGCGTGGCTGCGCGACGCCGTCGTGCGCCTCGTCGCCGCACCGCCGCCGGGCGACGCGGACGCCTGACCCCTGGCGCGGCCTGGCGGGCCGCGCCTACCGTGAGCCATGAGCACCCTCACCCCCGGCTTCCGGGGCCGGCCACGCCCGCAGGGCGTGGCGCTCCCGCCGGGCCAGTACGTCGAGACCGGGTTCCCCGTGCTCTCGGCAGGGCCCACACCGCGCGTCGACACCGCGACCTGGCGCTTCGACGTCACCACCGAGACCGGCGCGACCCGATCCTGGTCGTGGGCCGAGCTCCTGGCGCTCCCCCAGGACGAGCCGACCGTCGACATCCACTGCGTCACCCGCTGGTCGAAGTTCGGCACGTCCTGGCGCGGCGTCTCGCTCGACACGCTCCTCGGCGAGGTCGAGTCCACGGCCGACTTCGCGATGATCGGCTGCTACGGCGGCTACACGACGAACCTCCCGGTCGCCGAGCTGCTCGGCGGCAAGGCGTGGGTCGTGCACACGTTCGACGGCGCCCCGCTGCACCCCGTCCACGGCGGCCCCGCGCGGCTCCTCGTGCCGCACCTGTACTTCTGGAAGTCGGCGAAGTGGGTCAACAGCATCACCCTCATGCCCATGGACCGGCAGGGCTTCTGGGAGCGGCTCGGCTACCACGACCTCGGCGACCCGTGGCGCGAGCAGAGGTACCAGGGTGACTGAGGCGCCCGTCCGCCTCGGCGCGCGGTACGCGACGCCGTCGCGCTGGCAGGTCGCGACGCTCGTCGACGCGTGGGCCGAGAGCCCGTCCGCGCGGACGCTCGTCCTCGAGGTCCCCGCGTGGCCCGGCCACCTCGCCGGCCAGCACGTCGACCTGCGCCTCACCGCGCCCGACGGCTACACCGCCGAGCGCAGCTACTCGATCGGCAGCGCCGCGACGCGCACCCCCCTGCCCGACGACGACCCCTCCCCGGGCGACCCGCCCGCCGTCCCGCACGGCGCGGCGCCCGACGGCGTCGCCCCCGCGCGCGTCGAGGTCACCGTCCAGCGGGTCCCCGGCGGCGAGGTCTCGACGTACCTCACCGACGTGTTCGCGGTGGGCGACGCGATCGAGCTGCGCGGGCCCGTCGGCGGGTGGTTCGTCTGGTCGCCGGAGCGCGACGCCGGGACGCCCGTGCTGCTCGCGGCCGGCGGCTCGGGCCTCGTCCCGCTCATGGCGATGCTCCGCACCCGGCGCGACGCCGGCGACCGCACGCCGTTCCGGCTCGTGTACTCGGTGCGCCGCCCCGAGGACGCGCTGTACGTCGAGGACCTCGACCGCCTCGCCGCCGCGCACGACGGGCTCGACGTCCACGTGGTCCACACCCGTTCGACCCCACTCGGCTCGATGCGCGGGCCCGGCCGCGTCGAGCGGCGTGAGCTCGCCGGGTGGGGCTGGCCGCCCGAGATCGAGCCCGCGTGCTTCGTGTGCGGGCCGACGGGGTTCGTCGAGGCCGTCGCACGGCAGCTCGTGGCGCTCGGCCACGACCCGGCGCGGATCAAGACCGAGCGCTTCGGGCCCGCGGTCGACTGACCGGGGCGGAGCGCGTCAGAGCCGCAGCGGTACCGCTGCGCAAGGACCGCGCTCCCGCCGACACAGCCGGAGAGAGGGCGGCGAGCGCGCCGCCCCCGACGGCCGGGGGGGATCGATGACGACGACGACCGCAGGACCGCACCGGGAGCCGAGCCCGCCGCGGCGCACGCTGACCGCCCTGGCGACGACGGCGGCGCTGGCCGCGCTCACGGCGTGCGCAGGCGGCGCGCCGGCGGGCCCGGGCCTGCCCGTCGCCACCGCCGACACCGCGCGGGACGTCGTGCGCGTGGCCGACGCCGGTGCCACGCCGCGCGTGGTCGACGCGACCGAGCGGCTCGGCCTGACGATGCTCGCCGCGGCACCGCCCGAGGGGAACGTGGTGGTGTCGCCCGCGAGCGCCGTGGTCGCGCTCTCGATGCTGGCCGAGGGCGCGCGGGGCGACATAGCGCTCGCTCTCGACGACGCGCTCGGCGCGTCCGGCCAGGAGCGGACGGACGCGGTCAACGCCCTCCTCGCGTCGCTCGAGGCCTACGACGGCGACCCGGCGCAGGTCCGGGCGGACGATCTGCCGGAGAAGCCGCTCGTGCACGTCGCGAACCAGATCGTGCTCGACGACGAGGCCGAGGTCCACGAGCCCTACCTCGAGTCGCTCGCGGCCGGGTACGGCGCCGGGGTGCTGCACACGGACCTCGGGACGTCGTCGGGCATCGTGCCGCTCAGCGAGTGGCTCCGGTTCCACACGGGCGGGCTGATCGAGGAGAGCGCCATCGAGCCCGACATCTACCTGCGCCTCGTGCTCCAGAACGCGGTCCTGTTCGCCGCCCGGTGGAAGGCACCGTTCGACGTGAGCGACACGGCGCCGTCGCCCTTCACGCTCCGGGGCGGCGACACGGTGGACGTGGAGTCGCTGCGGCTCACGGAGACGTGGGCGTACGCCGAGGACGACGGGTGGCGCGCGGTCCGGCTGCCGTACGTCGAGGGGTTCCACGCCGACGTCGTGCTGCCGCCCGAGGGAGTCGATCCGGCGTCCGTCGCGCCGGAGCAGCTCCTCGCGCTGCGGGAGGCGCTGGCCGCGGCACCCGGGCAGACGGTCGCGCTGACCCTGCCCACGCTCGACGTCCCCGCCGACGACCCGCTGGACTTCCGGCCCGCGCTCTCCGCCGCCGGGCTGGGCGGGCTCCTCGACTCGGTCACGCCGCCGAACCTCCGCGGCATCAGCGACGACAAGCTCTACGTCTCGCAGGCGTGGCAGCAGGCGCTCCTCCAGGTCGACGCCGAGGGCACCGTCGCGGCGGCCGTCACCGAGATCGGTGTGGCCGAGGACGCGGCGTCTGGCGTGGCGGAGAGCATCTCCTTCCGCGTGGACCGGCCCTACGTCTTCTCGGTGTCCGCCGACGACACCGGCTGGCCGCTCTTCACCGCGGCGATCCGGGATCCTCGCCACTGACGGCGTGCACCGCCCGGCCGTCGCTCGCGTCGAACCGCCACCGCATCGCCGCGTGCTCGGACGTGCGCTCGTACGCGAACACAACCTCGGGCCGCACGGCGAAGACGAGTGCCGGGTCGCCGTCGTGGAAGAACACGCCGTCCCCGACGTCGAACGCCCAGTCGTCGCCGTACTTGCAGCGCCACCGCTCGGCGAGGCGGTGCAGCGCGGCGTCGTCGGTGACGCGTGCGGCGGTGCCCTCGACGACGACGTCGAGCGCGTCCTCGTAGGCGTTCGTCCCGGTCGTGAGGACGACGCGTGCGTTCTCGGCGAGGTTGCGGGCCTTGCGCTCGTCGGGCCCGGTGGTCACGTGGAGGCGGCCGTCGGCGACGACCGTCATGAGCGGCGTGACGTGCGGGCGCCCGTCGGGGCGCACGGTCGAGATCCACGAGATCTCGGCCCGTTCGAGCGCGCCGCGCACCGTCTCCCACGGGACGGGGCTCGCGCCGGGAGAGCTGAAGCCGGGGACGAGCGTGCCCTGCGGTGCGTCGGGGTCGGCGGGTCGGGCGGCCGGCTGGTCGGCGGTGGTCATGGCGGTCCTCTCGTCGGTCCTGCCCCTGGGACCGACGAGCGCGCCCGGACTCATCGGTGGCGCCAGCAGGGGACCTGCGCCGACCGGCGGGACCTCACCGCACGTCGTCGGGGCCGGCCTCGTGACCGGGGCGGCCCACCGTGCGCCGGTCCTGCTTCATCCTGGCCTCGAAGAGGTGCCGCGCGCCGCCCGCGAGCTCGTCGCGCGCGGCGCGCTCGTGCTCGCGGAACGCCGACCAGTAGCCGTCGTCGTACTCCTCGACGAGCTGGAACGTCCAGCGGCCGGGGACGACGTTGCGGCCCACGAGGTCCGTCTCGATGCGGTCCGCGACCTCGGCGTGCCCTGCGGCGCGCAGCTTCTCGGCCGCGTCGCCGAGGGCGAGGTCCGCCTCGCCGGTGAGCTGGTGGAACGTGTAGAGGTGCCCGCGCGCGCGTTCCGTCGTCTCGAGCGCCTCGCTCAGGGCACCGAGCGCCTCGACGGTCGCGTCGCTCACGCCGTCGGGCACGGGACGGCCGGGCAGGTCCGCAGGATTCCGGGAGGTCTCGTCGCTCACGCGGCCACGCTAGGCACGGCCCGCCGGGCCCGCACGCGCTCGTCGGCGACGGCCGCCGTCCCGAGCGACGACCGCCGCCCCGAGCGACACCCCGCGCGCGTGGGCAGGCTGTGACAGGGTTGGACCCGCCACCCCCGACCGAGGACAGCGCCGCGAGCCATGCCACAGACCGCACCCGTACCGACCGTCACGAGCGAGCCCACCCCGAGCCAGCGCCCCCACCGGGCCGCGCGGCTCGAGGACCGGTGGCGCGCCGTCGTCTCCCGCTTCCAGAAGGCCCGCGGGTGGCGCCCGCGCGTCGAGCCGTTCGCCGGCTACGGGAGCCCGCGCCGCGTGCGCGTGCTGGGCCGGGTGCTGCTCGCGAGCCCCGCGTTCGACCCGGCGCTGCACGAGCGCGAGTCCGCGGACCGCCGCGGCTGGCGCTACTTCTTCACCGCCCCGGCCCCGCGCGAGGAGGTCCGCGTGCGGGTGGGCAGCACGACGGTCGACCTCGTGTCCGACCGCGGCGGCTACCTCGACCGGGTGATCGACGTCGACCTCGCGCCGGGCTGGCACGACGTCTCGTTCCGGACGTCGGCGGGCGCGACGGCGACCGGCAGGGTGTTCGTCGTGGCCGACGGGCGCCGGCTCGGCGTCGTCTCGGACATCGACGACACCGCGATGGTGACCGCCGTCCCGCGCCCGTTCATCGCGGCGTGGAACACGTTCGTGCGGCACTCGAGCGCCCGCGTGCCGGTGCCGGGCATGGCGGCGCTGTACCGCGGCATCGCGACGTCGCGGCCCGGCACCCCGTTCGTCTACGTGTCGACGGGCGCGTGGAACACCGCCGCCAACCTGCGACGCTTCCTCCAGCGCCACGGCTTCCCGCCCGGCCCGCTGCTGCTCACCGACTGGGGCCCCACCAACACGGGCTGGTTCCGCAGCGGCCCGGAGCACAAGGACACGTCGCTCGACCGGCTGTTCCGCGAGCTGCCCGACGTCGACTGGCTGCTGATCGGCGACGACGGCCAGCACGACCCCGACATCTACGCGCGCGCCGCGCGGCGCCACCCGGGCCACGTCGCGGCCGTCGCGATCCGCGAGCTGACGCCCGCACAGCAGGTCCTCGCGCACGGCTCGCCGCTGCCCGCGCCCGGCAGCCTGCCGGGCGACGTCGGGGGCGTCCCGACGGCGCACGGGCCCGACGGCGACGCGCTCACCCGCTCGCTCGCCCAGGTCCTGCGTCGCTGAGACCGGTGCCGTCGGTCCTCCGCGGTTCCGGATGCCGCGCCCCGGCGGGAGTGGTTGCCTGAGGACATGACCACGCCCGGAGGCCCGTTCCCCACGCCCGACCCCGAGCCCGCGCCGACGCGCCGCACGTGGCCGTGGATCGTCGTCACGGTCGTCGCGGTGCTGGTGATCGCGCTCGTCGTGTGGCTGGTCAACCGCCCGACCGACGAGGGCCCCGCCGTCGAGACGCCCGCGCCGTCGACCAGCGCTCCCGCGAGCCCGTCCCCCACCGACGCGGCGTCGCCCACCGACGGCGCCTCGACCCCCGCCGCCGAGGGGTGCCCCGCGACCGGCGACGGCGTCCCCGCCGGGGCGGGCACGCACGAGATCGTCGACGTCGACGGCGACGGCCGCCCGGACACGGCGTGGCTCACCGGCGGCGCGGACCGCACGTTCGGCATCACGACGGCGTCCGGCGCCACGTTCTCCGCACCCGTCGAGTCGGCGAGCCCGCAGCCCGCGAGCGCGATCGTCCAGCTCGTCGCGGCGGGCGACGGGACCGCGCCGATCGCGCTCGTCGACACCGGCCGCGAGGTCCTGCTGCTCTCGGCCGCCGACTGCGCCCTGACGCCGACGCAGAACGCGCAGGACGAGCCCTACACGTTCGACAAGGGCTTCACGGGCTTCGGCACGGGCGTCGGCTGCACCGAGGTCGACGGCGCGCTGAGCCTCGCGGGCTTGAACGCCGTGCCCGACGACGGCTCCACCTTCACGGTGTCGCGCACCTTCGTCGACCTCGACACGGGCGCGAAGGCCGCGACGAACGGCGAGGAGGAGACGGTCGCGCAGGGCGCCGCCGCCGACGACCCGGTCGTCACGACGGCGCAGGAGACGAGCTGCGGCAACCTCGTGGCCGGCCAGGACGGCCCGGTCGAGCCGCAGTAGCCCCGCCGAGCCGCAGCAGCCCCGCCGAGCACGACCTTGCTGTCGTCATCAGGCCGATGCCGACAGCAACGTCGTGCTCGACGGGGAGCAGGCTCGGGGTCGTCACCGTTCCGGGGGTGTCGGCCGCGGCGGTCAGCGGGCGTGAGCGGTCAGCGGGCGTGAGCAGTCAGCGGGCGTCGGCGAAGCGGTCCAGCTGGCTCGGGGACAGCGTGACGTCGCGCGCGGCCATCGCCTCGTCGACCTGCTCGATCCTGCTCGCCCCGACGATGGGCGAGATCCCCTGGCTCATCAGCCAGGCCAGGACGACCTGGTTCGGCGTCGCGCCGGTCTCCCGGGCGACCTCGTCGAGCACGCGGAGCACGCGCTCGGTCCCGGGGTGGGCGTAGCCCGCGGAGAACGGGCGGTCCGCGCGGGTGTACCCGCCCATCATCAGGGGCGTGTAGCACCACAGGTCGAGCCCTTCCGTGCGGGCGTGGTCGAGGTCGTCCGGGGCCAGGAGCTTGTGGCCCGCCTCCGGGACCGTCGTGCCCGGGCGGGGCTGCACGAGGGAGTGCCGGAGCTGCAGCGCCGACCACGCGGCCACGCCCTGCCGACGCGCGAGGTCACGCGCCTGCTGCACCCGCCACGACGCGTGGTTGGCCGCGCCGATCCGGGTGGCACGCCCCTCGGCCACCGCCTCCCCGAACGCGGCGACGGTCTCGGCGAGGTCGACCGTCCGGTCCTCCGCGTGCGCCCACAGCAGGTCGACGTGGTCGACGCCGAGCCGCTCGAGGCTCCCGTCGAGCCCGGCCCGGACGGCGGACGCGGAGAGCCCTTCCGCGCTCTCGGGCCACGCGTGCGCGACCAGCGGGTCCTGCCGGACCTTGGTCGCGAGCCCGACGGCCGAGCGTACCCCCGGGTTCGCCCGCAGCCACGCGCCGAGCACGCGCTCGCTGGCGCCGCCCAGCCCGCTCGGGTCGGTCCAGAAGGCGTAGCAGTTGGCGGTGTCGAGCCAGTGGCCGCCGGCCTCGACGAAGCGGTCGAGCAGCCGGAACGCGGTGGTCTGCTCCACGCGCGTGCCGTGGTCCATGGTCCCGAGGACGATCTGGGGGGCGTTCTGCTGTGCGGTCATGCCCCGATGCTCGATGCTGGAGCGCGCTCCAGGTCAAGCGGTGCGCGACGGCGGAGCCGGGTCCCCCTCGACGCTCGGCCCCGGGGCCTCTCCCGCCTGCTCGCGGTAGTACGCGATCTTCTCGTCGAGCACGCCGAGCGCGAGGTCGATCCGCGCCCTGCGCTCGTGCAGCTCCCGACGATGGCCCTGGAGGAACGCGACGCGGTCCGCGGGGCTCCCCTCGCGGCGCAGGAGCGACGTGAACTCGCGCAGCTCGGAGATGCCCAGCCCGGCGTCGCGGAGGCACGTCACCAGCCCGATCCAGAACAGGTCGTCCCCGTCGTAGGCCCGGTGCCCGCCGGCGGTCCGGGCGATCGGCCCGATGAGCCCCTCCCGCTCGTAGTAGCGGAGCGTGTCGAGGCTGACGCCTGCTCGGGCGGCGGCGGCCTGCGGCGTGAGCGTGTCGGACATGCGGAGCCTCTCTCTGCGCGATCGGTACCCGCTCCTGATTCTGGGTCCTGGTGCGCGCTCCAGGCCAACGCCGCCCGGCTCAGCCGCGCGCGCACACCCGGCACGCGCCACGGCGGCGGAGCCAGTAGGCGTAGGTCGCCGCGCCGAGCGCGAGCGACCAGACCGGCCACAGGAGCGTCGGCCCGACGGCGCCCCACGAGTCCGCCGTCAGGGCCAGCCGGCTCTCGCCGAACCCGAGGACGATGAGCGAGAGCCCCGCGGGGAGCACCGCGACCGCGACGACCGTCGCGGGGACCACCGCGAGCCCGACCGGCACGCGGCGGCCCGCGAGCCCGACCGTCCAGCGCGGGAAGACCTCGCCCCAGCGCTGGAACAGGCCGAGCGTGAGCACCGCGCCGACGAGCGCGAAGCCGCCCAGCCCGAGCGCCGCGACCCAGCCGTCGTCCCCGGCGAGCTGCGCGACGTCGTCGGGCGAGAAGCCGAGCGGGATGCCGAGCACCCAGGCGATGCGCGTCACCGCGTAGAAGGTGGGGATCGCGGCGGCGACGAGCGCGGCGGTCCGGCCCCAGCGCGCCGCGGCGGCGGGCGTGGTCCACGCCGGGTCGTGCCCGTCGTGGCGCCGCCCGCAGGACGCGCACGCCCCGGCCCCGCGGCGCACGAACCGCCACGTCGAGGCGACGAGCAGGGCGCCGCCGCCGAGGAGCGCGAGCTGCGTGAGCGGCCCGGCGCCGAGGAAGTCCTCGAACGCGGCGCGGATCACGGGGTCGAACGGCGCCATGACGAGCGTGACCGGAAGGTACCCGAGCCGGGCGAGGATCGACGCGTCGGTGAGGGCGAGCACCCCGGCCGAGACGACCGCGGTCGCCGCGACGGTCACCGCGCGGTCGGTCCGGGCGACGGGACCGCGCCGGGCTCCGAGCCACGCGCGCAGCGCGGTGGCCGCGCCGACGAGCGCGAGGACCGCGACCCAGGGCGTGAGGGCCGCGCCCGGGACGCCGCTCAGGGCGCCGAACGACAGGTCGTTCGCGGCGCCGACCGCGAGCGTGCCGCCCGTCAGCGTGACGACGAGCGCGACGACGCCGCCGAGGGTCCACCACGCGGCCGCGGCGGGAGCGATCCAGCGTCCTCGGGACGCGCGCCCGGGACGGACGGGTGGCCCGCCGCGGGTGGACGGTCCACGGTCGCGGCCCGACGGCGCGGGTGCGGGCGTGCGGTCGGACAGGGGCGGGTGCGGTGTCGAGGTGCTCATGCCTCGACGCTCCCGGACCCCGCCCGGCGGCGGATCCCCCGGCACGGCGAGCCCGCTCCCCCGCGCGGGTGACCGCGCTCCGGCGCGACCGGTCCGGCAGCGGCCGGCCGGCGCGTCAGGGGCTCAGTCGCGCGGGCGCGCCCGACGCAGCGCCCGGAGGGCGCCCGTGGACCACAGCGCCCACGCCACGAGCACGGGCTGGAAGAACAGGCGCCCGAACCGCTTGGCGTCGGTGTCGAGCCCGAACCCGTCCTGGTGCTCGAGCCACTGCCCGACGTTGCCCGGGAAGATCACCACGAAGAACGCGGCGGCGACGAGCCCGACGGCGACGCGCCACCGGGACAGCACGACGAGCGACCCGCCGAGCGCGATCTCGACGGCGCCCGACGCGAGCACCGTCACGTCGTCGTCCACGGGGAACCAGGACGGGACCTGCGCCTGGAACTCCTCGCGCGCGACCGTGAGGTGGCTGATCCCGGCCCCGACCAGGGCGAGCCCCAGCGCGACGCGTGCGACCGTCGCGACGGGCGGCACGGGCGGGGCGGGGCGGGTGAGCACGGAGAGGTCCATGGCGCGATCGTCGCACCGGTGCGGTCGGCGCGCGCGTCAGCCCGCCCGCACGAACCCGGACTCGTAGGCGCGCACCACGGCCTGCGTGCGGTCGCGCACGCCCAGCTTGGCGAGGACGTTGCCCACGTGCGTGCGCACCGTCTCGACGCCGAGGTAGAGCTCGGCCGCGACCTCCGCGTTCGACAGCCCCTGCGCGACCAGCCGCAGCACCTCCCCCTCGCGCTCGGTGAGGCGCGCGCTCCGCAGCGCGTCGCCCGTGGGCGGGTGCGCCGTCGCGAGGCGTCGCACGGCGTCGGGAAAGAGCAGCGACTCGCCGCGCGCGACGACGCGCACCGCCTGCGCGACCTCCTCCGGGCGAGCGCGCTTGAGCAGGAACCCGTGCGCTCCGGCCCGGAGCGCGTCGAGCACGTGGTCGTCGTTCTCGAAGGTCGTGAGCACGAGGACGCGCGGTGCGCCGTCGCGCGCGAGCAGCGCCCGCGTCGCCGCGATCCCGTCGACGCGCGGCATCCGCACGTCCATGAGCACGACGTCGGGCCGCGCCCGCGCGACGACGCCCGGCACCTCCGCGCCGTCTCCCCCCTCGCCGACGACCTCCAGGTCCGGCTCCGCGTCGAGGATGACGCGCAGCCCCGCGCGCACGAGCGGCTCGTCGTCGACGAGCACCACGCGGACCGTCTCCGTCACAGGACCGCTCCGGCCCGGGCTCGCGCTCATCGCGGCGACCCCGCGCGCGGGAACGTCGCGCGCACGACCCAGGCGCCGCCGTCGGGCGCGGGACCGGCCGCGACGTCCCCGCGCAGCAGGTGGGCCCGCTCGCGCATGCCCGCGAGGCCGCGGTGCTCGCGCGCGCCGCCGTCGGGCGCCCGACGCCGTGTCCCCGCCCCGAGCGGGTTGCGCACCTCCACGACCAGCGCGTCACCGGGGCCGGGAGCCACCTCGACGGCGACGGGCTCGCCGGGCGCGTGGCGCAGCGCGTTGGTCAGCGCTTCCTGCACGACGCGGTACGCCTCCTGCGACACGGCGCGCGGGACGTCGGGCAGCGCGGCGCCGCCCCGCGCGAGCCGCACGTCGGCGCCCGTGCCGCGCGCGTCGTCGAGCAGGGCGTCGAGGTCGGCGAGCGTGCGGGCCGGGGCGCGGGGCGGCGCCCCCGGGACGTCCGCGCGCAGGAGGCCGAGCACGTGGTCGAGGTCCGCCATCGCGCTGCGGCCCGTCTCCTCGATCGCGGCGAGCGCACGACGTGCCGCGGGCGGGTCGGAGTCCAGCAGGCGTGCCGCCGCGGCCGCCTGGAGCGTCGTGACGGTCAGGGCGTGGCCGACCGAGTCGTGCAGCTCACGCGCGAGCCGGCCCCGCTCGGCCGCACGGTCCGCGGCCGCCTCGAGCTCCGCGATCTGCTCCGTCTGGTCCGGGCCGAGCAGCGGCAGGGCCGCCTGGCGCAGCACGGCGCGCGCGAGCGCCACGACGTACGGGACGGCGAGCAGCACGAGCACCGCGGTGAGCAGCCACGTCCACGCGGGCAGCGCCTCCCACGGCCGCCAGTCGGCGAGCAGCACCGGCTCGACGCCCGTCGCGGACAGCACGAGCTGCGTCGCGACCGGGACCCCGAACAGCACCACGACCACGACCGCGGCACCGAGGGACAGGTGCAGCGCGTACCAGGCCGCGGCCCGCCAGCGCGTCGCCGCGCCCGGCGGGGCGGCACCGGCCGCGGGGAGCGGCACGTCGACGTCGAGGAACGTCCGCGCCGCCGCGATCTCGAGCGTGCGCACGGGCGCGAGGAACGGGGGCGTGCTCGCGAGGACCGCCGTCACGAGCGCCAGGACGACCGTCGCGACGCGCGGCGTCTGGAGGGACGCGAACATCTGCACGAACCCCGCGACGAGCACCACGTACGCCCCGGCGACGACGCCGCCGACCACGAGGAGCACCCCGGCGCGCACGGTGGCCGTGCTGCGCAGCGGGGCGAGCACCCGTCCCCACCCTCGCGGCGGGCGCGCGTCGGTCGTCATGGCCCCCAGTCTCACCGCGCCGCCCGCGCGGCACATCCCCTCGACGGGGGAACCGCGACCTGCGCGACGCCGCGCGCCCCGGCACGCCCGCTGGTGCAATGGGAGCGTGACCGGGTTCTGGTGGGGCCTCGTCGGGGCGTCGTCGCTGCTCCTCGGGGCCGCGCTCGTCTTCTGGCGCCCGCCGGGCCAGCGGCTCATCGGGCTCGTCATGGCGTTCGGCTCGGGCGTGCTCATCAGCGCGGTCGCCTACGACCTCGTGGAGGACGCGTCGACCCGCGCGAGCGGGCTCGTCCTGCTCGCGGGTCTCGCGGGCGGGGCGCTGACGTTCTTCGTCGGCGACCGGATCATCGACCGGATGGGCGGCGAGGGCCGCAAGCGCTCCACGGGCGTGCAGAAGGAGTCGGTCCAGGCCGCGGGCGGGACCGGCGGCGCGGCGATCGCGCTCGGCACCGTGCTCGACGGCATCCCCGAGTCCGTGGTGCTCGGCGCGACGCTCATCGGGGGCGGCGGGGTGAGCGTCGCGATGCTCGCCGCCGTCTTCGTGTCCAACCTGCCGGAGGCGATGTCGGCGACGGCGGGGCTGCTCAAGGCCGGCACGAAGCCGTTGCGGCTGTGGGTGCTGTGGGGGTCGACGACGCTCGTCTCGGCGCTCGCGGCCGGGATCGGCTACCTCGCGCTCGACGGCGCGTCGCCCGCCGTCGTGGCGGTCACCCAGGCGTTCGCCGCGGGCGCGCTGCTCACCATGCTCGTCGACACGATGATCCCCGAGGCGACGGAGTTCGGCGGACCGGTCACCGGGCTCGTCACGGTGCTCGGGTTCGCGACGGCGTTCGGGCTGAGCTCGATCGGCGGCTGACCGCCGTCAGGCCGCGAGGTCCTGGCCGCTCATGCGGTGGATCGACGCCATGACCTCGTCCGTGAGCTCGCGCCGCGCCTGCGCCGGCTTGGTCCCGGCCGTGATCTGGCGCTGCGGGTCGATGGGCTTGCCGAAGTGCACCTCGACGCGGTGCAGGCGCGGGATCCGCTTGCCGACCGGCTGGACCTTGTCCGTGCCGCGCACGGCGACGGGGACGACGGGCGCGTGCCCGGCGAGCGCGAGCCACGCGACGCCCGTGCGGCCCGGGTGCAGCTTGCCGTCGCGCGAGCGCGTGCCCTCGGGGTAGATCCCGAACGCGCCGCCGCGCTGGAGCACCTCGAGCGCGTCCTCGAGCGAGCGCTGCCCGGCGCGCGGGTCGTCGCGCTGGACGGGGATCATGCCGATCGTCGTGAAGAACCACCGCGACAGGCGGCCCTTGATCCCGCGGCCCGTGAAGTACTCGGCCTTGGCGAGGAACGTCACGTGCCGCGGCGCGACGATCGGGATGAGCAGCGAGTCGATGAACGACAGGTGGTTGCTCGCGAGGATCACCGCACCGTGGCGGGGGATGTTGTTGCGTCCTGTCACCTGGGGCCGCAGCAGCACGTAGGCGAGCAGCGACAAAATCAGCCTCAGGACGCGATAGGTCATCCGTTCATTGTGCACCGTCCGGGGCGCACGTCCGTGCACGCCGTGGACGACGGCTCACCCGTCGGCGCGCGCCCCCGCCGCCGCACCGCGCCGCGCCCGGCCCCGCCGGGTGACGACGTACACCGCCAGGATCACGGCCACGAGCCCGGCGGTGGACACGAGCTGGGCGCGCGCGGCGGCGTCGGTCAGCATGAGGACGGCGAGCGCCGCGAGACCCACGAGCACCGCCCACGTGAGCCACGGGAAGCCCCACATGCGCAGCGTCATCGGCTCGCCCGACGCGCGGGCCTGCGCCTCGATCCGCCGGCGGAGCCGGAGCTGCGAGACGGCGACGAGGACCCACACGACGAGCAGCGCGGCGCCGACGGCGTTGAGCAGGATGCCCAGCAGCGCCTCCGGCAGGAGCCAGTTCAGCCCGACCGCGACGAGCGCGAAGAACACGGAGACCAGCACCGACACCCAGGGGACGTCGCGCCGTGACACGCGCCGCAGCGCGCGCGGGCCGTCGCCGCGCCCGGCGAGCGAGTAGGCCATGCGCGACGTGCCGTACACGTTCGCGTTGAACGCCGAGAGCAGCGCGACCACGACGACGACCTCCATGACGCGCGCCGCGCCCGGCAGCCCGGCGAGGTCGAGCACCGCGACGAACGGGCTCTCGGCGAGCAGCGGCGAGTCCCACGGGAGCACGAGCACCATGATCGCGACCGAGCCCAGGTAGAACACGAGGATCCGCCACACGATGCTGCGCGTCGCGCGCGCGACGGCGGTGCGCGGCTCGCGCGCCTCGGCGGCGGCGATCGTGACGATCTCGATGCCGCCGAACGCGAAGACGACGACGAGCAGCCCCGCCGCGATGCCGCCCCACCCCTCCGGGGCGAAGCCGCCCTGGCCGAGCAGGTTCGACGTGCCGACGGGCTCCGTCCCGGGCAGCAGGCCGAGCACGAGCAGCACGCCGACGACGAGGAACCCGACGATCGCCGCGACCTTGACGAACGCGAACCAGAACTCGAGCTCGCCGAACTGCCGCACGCCCCACAGGTTGATCACGGCGAACACGACGACCACGGCGAGCGCGACGCCCCACTGCGGCACGTCGGGGTACCAGCCGGTGACGATGCGCGCGGCCCCGGTGATCTCGGCGCCGAGCACCATGACGAGCATGAACCAGTACAGCCAGCCGAGCAGGAACCCGGCCCACGGCCCGAGCGCCTCCTCCGCGTAGACGGAGAACGACCCGCTCGCGGGGCGCGCGCTCGCCATCTCGGCGAGCATCCGCATCACGAGGATGACGACGACGCCCGCGATCGCGTACGACACGAGCACGGCCGGGCCGGCGGTGGCGATCCCGACGCCGGAGCCGAGGAACAGCCCGGCGCCGATCGCGGAGCCGAGGCCCATCATCGTCAGGTGTCGCGTGCGCAGCCCGCTGCCCAGGTGGTCGGCTCCCGGGTCGGCGCTCGGGTCGGCGCCGCGGTCGACGGTCGGGTCGCCGGTCGGGTCGGTCGTCGACGGCCGGGTCTCGGCCGGGGCCCCGCTCGCGGACGGTGCCGGGCGTTCGGGCGTGGGGGTGCTCATGGTGCGGTCCTGCGGTCGGGGTCGGGACGCCGTGCTCGACGCCGACCCACGACGCTACACGGCCCGGGCGCGACGACGCCCCGCACCCGGCGTGAGGGACGCTCGGGGTGCGGGGCGGCGTCGGGCACGACGCTGTGCCGTCGCTACGGGGTCGCGGTCCGCGGGAGCGGGGCGACGGCGTGCTGGCGCGGCGCGGCGGTGCCGTCGCCCGGTGCGGCCGGGTCTTCGGCGCGCTCGCCCGCTCCGGCGGCGGTGCCGGTCTGCCGTCCGTCGCCGTCCGGTGCCGGGGCGTCGGGCGTCGGCGCCGAGGCGTCGACGGCGACCGGTCGGCGCGTCGAGCCGTTGAGGACGCCGTCGTCCTGGAGGTCGTCGAGGTCCTCGTCGTCCACGGCGTTCGCACCGTGCTCCGCCCCGGCGGCGAACACCGACGGGTCGGGCGGCGTGCCGAACTTCAGGTGGTTGAAGAGCAGGTTGAGCAGGATCGCCATGACCGCGGCCGAGCTGATGCCCGAGTGGAAGATGATCCCGAACCAGGTGGGGAACTGGTCGTAGAAGTCGGGCTTGGCGATGGGGATCATGCCGAACGAGATCGACGCCGCCACGATGATGAGGTTCATCGGGCGCGAGTAGTCGACCTTGGCGAGCGTGCGGATGCCCGACGCCGCGACCGAGCCGAACAGGACGACGCCCGCACCGCCGAGGACCGGCGTCGGCACCGCGGCGACGACGCGGCCGAGGACCGGCAGCAGGCCGAGGATCACGAGGATCGCGCCGCCCGCCCCCACGACGAACCGCGACTTCACGCCCGTGATGGCCACGAGGCCGACGTTCTGCGCGAACGCCGACTGCGTGAAGGAGCCGAAGAACGGCGACACGATGGACGACGCCATGTCGGCCCGGAGGCCGTCCGCGATGCGCTTGCGGTTCACCTTGGTGCCGACGATCTCGCCGACGGCGATGATGTCGGCCGTCGTCTCGGTGAGAGTCACGAGGATGACGATGAGCATGGAGATGATCGCGGCGATCTCGAACGTCGGCGCCCCGAAGCCGAGGAACGACGGGAACGCGGCGACGGGACCGTCGCCGACGCCGGAGAAGTCGGCCTTGCCGAGCGCGAGGGCGATGAGCGTCCCGACGACGATCGCGATGAGGATCGACAGGCGCGAGATCGTGCCGCTGCCGACCTTGGACAGCAGGATGACGATCGCGAACGTCAGCGCGGCGAGGCCGATGTTGCTCACCGAGCCGTAGTCGGGCGCGCTCGCGTTGCCGCCCATCGCCCAGTTGGCCGCGACGGGCATGAGCGTGAGCCCGATCGTCGTGATGACGACGCCCGTCACCACCGGTGGGAAGAACCGGATGATCTGCGCGAAGAAAGGCGTGATGAGCAGGCCGATCACGGAGGCGACGAGCACCGCGCCCAGGACGCCCGGGATCCCTCCCCCGCCGTTGACGATCGCGACCATCGTGGACACGCCCGCGAAGGACACGCCCTGGACCAGCGGCAGCTGGGACCCGAAGAAGGGGATGCCCACCGTCTGCAGGATCGTCGCGAGGCCGCCGATGAAGAGGGACGCCGCGACGAGCATCCCGATCTCGGCGCCGGTCAGGCCCGCGGCGCTCCCCACGATGAGCGGCGGGGCGATGATGCCGCCGTACATCGTGAGCACGTGCTGGAACCCGTACCCGAACGTCGACCCGATGGGCAGCCGCTCGTCCTCGGGGCGTACCGGACGCCGTTCGGCGCCGTCCGTGGCCCTCGTGGCTCGCGCATTCATAGCGGACCTCCTCGTCAGCTATCGTTCCGCTTGGCGGAAAACTACTTCCACTATTCGAACGCCTCGTGTGACCTGTGTCAAGTCCCGCCCTCCAACTCGTGCGTGGCCAGCGGGGACGGTCGCGACCGTCCGACATCGCCCGCCCGACGTCACCCGTGACGCCGCCCGCGCGACGCGGCAAAGCGCTGGCACCACGCCGCGCGCCCTCCCTACGCTCCAGCGGTGACCACCACCCTGCGGCCCTACCGCCCCGCCGACCTCGACGCGGTCGTCGCGCTGTCGCTGCGCGCGTGGGAGAGCGCGTTCGCCTCCTGGCGCGAGATTCTCGGGGAGCGCCTCTACGACCTCGCCTACCCCGACTGGCGCCGCAGCCAGGCGGCGGAGGTGCGGGGCGCGTGCGAGAAGCACCCCGCGACGACGGTCGTCGCGGAGCGCGACGGCCGGGTCGTCGGGTTCGCCACCACGGTGCTCGGCGAGCCCGCGCCGGAGGGCGCGCGCACCGCCGACCTGGAGATCATCGCCGTCGACCCCGACGTGCAGGGCGACGGCATCGGCCGCCGGCTCGTGGACGCTGCCCTCTCGCTCATGCGCGACGCCGGGTGCGCCTACGCCAACGTCTGGACCGGCGGCGACCCGGGCCACGGGGTAGCGCGCGCCCTGTACGAGTCGAGCGGCTTCACCGCGCTGCCCGTCGTCCACTACTACCGCGAGCTCTGAGCCGGCGGGGGCGCCCGGGCCGTCCCCGCCGGCCGCGGCTCACCCCGCGACGAGGCGCCGGGCCGCCGCCGAGTGCTCGGCCGCGAGGGCGCCGAGGTCGAGCCCGGGGATCGCGCCGTCGACGACGCGCCACGCGCCGCCCACCATGACGCGGTCCGCGCGGTCGGCGCCGCACAGCAGGAGCGCGGCGACCGGGTCGTGGGCGCCCGAGAAGCGCAGCTCGTCGAGCCGCCACAGCGCGAGGTCGGCCTGCTTGCCGACCGCGAGCACGCCGACGTCGTCCCGGCCCAGCACGCGCGCCGACCCGCGCGTGCCCCAGCCGAGCGCGCGGGTCACGGGGATGTCCGCGCCGTACCGGAGGCGCTGGAGGTAGAGCGCCTGGCGCGCCTCGAGGATCATCGTCGAGGCGTCGTTCGACGCCGAGCCGTCGACCCCGAGCCCGACGGGCGCGCCCGCGTCCTCCAGCTCCACGGCCCGGGCGATGCCCGACGCGAGGCGCATGTTCGACGTCGGGCAGTGCGCGACGCCGGTCCCCGCCGCCCCGAGGCGGCGCACCTCGTCGTCGTCGAGGTGGATGCCGTGGCCGAGCCAGGCGCGGTCCGTGAGCCAGCCGACGGACTCCAGGTAGTCGACCGTGCGCATCCCGAAGCGCTCGCGGCAGAAGTCCTCCTCGTCGATCGTCTCGGCGAGGTGCGTGTGCAGGCGGACGTCGAGCTCCTCCGCGAGCGCCGCGCTCTCGCGCATCGCGTCGGTCGTCACCGAGAACGGCGAGCAGGGCGCGAACGCGATCTGCACCTGCGCCCCGGCACCCCGCTCGTGGTACGTGTCCACGAGCCGCCGCGAGTCCGCGAGGATCGTGTCGAGGTCCTGGACGACCGACTGCGGCGGCAGGCCGCCGTCGTCCTGACCGAGCGTCATGGACCCGCGCGTGAGGGTCGCGCGCATCCCGAGCCGCCGGACCGCCGCGACCTGGAGGTCGATCGCGTCGTCGAGACCGTCCGGGAACACGTAGTGGTGGTCGGCCGCCGTCGTGCAGCCGGAGAGCAGGAGCTCCGCGAGGGCGACGGTCGTCGCGAGCTCGTGGTCGCGCGGCGTGAGGCGCGCCCAGACCGGGTAGAGGCGCTGCAGCCAGGGGAAGAGCGGGGCGTCGGCGACCGGCCCCCAGGCCCGCGTGAGCGTCTGGTAGAAGTGGTGGTGCGTGTTGATCAGGCCCGGCGTGAGCACGTGCTGCGACGCGTCGAACGTCTCGTCGACGGGAGCGGACGGCTGCGCGCCGGCCGCGACGAGCTCGACGATCACCCCGCCCTCGACGACGAGGCCGCCGCGCGCGTCCGGGGCGCCCGGGGAGTCGTCGGCGGTGAACACGCCGAGCGGGTCGCGGACCCACGTCCTGGTCGCTGCGTCGGTGCTGGTCATGGTGCCTCCTGGTGGCTCGTCGCTCACCGGGGCGCGGATCCGGCGCCACGGTGCGCCGGCTCAGTGGTCCTGTCTGCCGATCCAGGTGCCGCGCGTCACGCGGCCCGGCCGACGCTAGGCCGGGCCGCGACCGCCGTCAAGATGCGCCCGCCGCTTCCCGCGCGCGACCTCGGCCGCTGCGCCATCCTGGTGCTCGCCGCCGCCGACCACCGGGAGCCGTCCGTGAACGTCTACGCCCCGCTCGTGCCGGTGTTCGTCGTCGCCCTGCTGGCGCCGCTGCTCACGGGCCTCATGCCCGTGCGGTCGCGCGTCCCGCAGGTCGTCGTGCTGCTGCTGGGCGGCATCCTCGTCGGGCCGTCCGCGCTCGACCTCGCCACGCCCGACGACGTCACGCTCCTCTCGGACCTCGGCATGGGCTTCCTCTTCCTCCTGGCCGGGTACGAGCTCGAGCCGAGCCTCCTGCGCGAGCGCGTCGGACGGCGGGCCGGAGCGGCGTGGCTGACGTCGCTCGTCGTCGGCGCCGTGCTCGTCCTCGCGATCGTCGGTCACGACTCGCCGCACGCCGTCGCGGCGGGGGCGATCGCGCTCACGACGACGGCGCTCGGCGTGGTGCTCCCCATCCTGCGCGACGGCGGTCAGCTCGGCTCGCGGCTCGGCCGTGCGGTGCTCGTGGTCGGCGCGGTGGGCGAGCTCGGCCCGATCGTCGCCATGGCCGTGCTGCTCGGGACGCGCGAGAGCGGGGTCGCGGCGATCCTGCTCGTCCTGTTCGCGGTCGTCGCGGTCGCGCTGTCCGCGCTGCCGGGCCGGCTGGGGCGCCTCAAGGCACTCGGCGGCGACCGCCTCTTCAGCGCGGCGGAGCACGGGACCGGCCAGAGCACGCTGCGCCTCACGGTGCTGCTGCTCGTCGTGCTGCTCGCGCTCGCCGCGGGCCTGGGCTTCGACGCGGTGCTGGGCGCGTTCGTCGGCGGCATGGTGCTGCGACGCTGGGCGCCCGGCGACGTCGAGGCGCTGGAGAAGAAGCTCGACGCGGTCGCGTGGGGCGTGTTCGTGCCGGTGTTCTTCGTGAGCTCCGGCATGGGCCTGGACATCGACTCCATCGTCGCGTCCCCGCTGCTGCCGCTGACGTTCTTCGCGCTCATGGTGGTCGTGCGGGGCGGCCCGGTGCTCCTGTGGTTCCGGCGCGAGCTGCCGTCGGTCGAGCGTGTCCAGACCGCGCTCTACGCGGCGACCGCGCTGCCGCTGCTCGTCGCGCTCACGGAGATCGCGGTCGAGCAGGGCGCCATGACGTCGCAGGTCGGGGCGGCGCTCGTCGGCGCGGGCGTGCTGTCGGTGATCGTGCTGCCGATGGTCGCGAGCCGGCTCGGCCCGCGCGAGCCGGGCGTCCGCCCACCCGGACCGGGCGAGCAGGGCGAGCCGGGCCCGCGCGTCGACCCGCCCGACGACGCGGCGACCGCGCGCGGGTGACGCACCCCGGGGCGCCCCGCCCGCGCGGCCGGTCGCCGCGGTCACCAGGTCAGCCGGGTGTCACAGCGTCCACTGCTGGGCGGTCGTGCCGTTGCACGTCCAGGTCTGCAGCCGCTGGCCGTCGTGCAGGGGCGCGCCGCCCGTGGCGTCGAGGCAGAGCCCGGACTGCGGGTTGCGCAGCGCCTTGCTCCCCGCGTCGTACGCCCACTTCTGCGCGCCGGTCCCGTTGCACGTCCACACCTGCACGGCGGCGCCGCGCGTCGTCGAGCCGTCGCGCACGTCGAGGCACTTGCCGAGCGCGCGGACGGTCCCGTCGGAGCCACGCGTCCAGGTCTGCGCGGCGTTGCCGCTGCACGTGACGATCTGCACCGGGTTGCCGTCGGTCGGGTCCGCCCACGGGACGTCGATGCACATGCCGTTCGCGGCACGCACCGCGCCGGTCCCCGTGGGCAGGCCGGTGCCGGGGTTCCCCGGGTTCGACGAGCCCGAGCCGTTGTCGTAGACGCGCACGTAGTCGACCTTCATCTGCTGCGGGAGCTGGGTCGTGCCGTCGGGGTAGCCCGGCCACTGCCCGCCGACCGCGACGTTGAGGATGAGGAAGAACGGCTGGTCGAACACCCAGGCGTTCGCGCCGACGCTCGCGCGCGTGACGCGGTGGAACTGCTGGCCGTCGACGAACCACGTGATCTCCCCCGGCTTCCAGTCGACCGCGAACGTGTGGAACGTGTCCGCGAACGACCAGCCCTGCGGGTGCTGGTACATGCCCGTGATGCCGGAGCCGCCGGAGTACCCCGGGCCGTGCACCGTGCCGTGCACGCGGTGCGGCTCGAACCCGACGTTCTCCATGATGTCGATCTCGCCCGACGACGGCCACGGCGTCCCGGGGAAGCTCCCGCCGAGCATCCAGAACGCCGGCCAGATCCCCTGACCGCGCGGGATCTGGATGCGCGCCTCGATGCGCCCGTACTGCGGCTGGTACTTCCCCTGGGTCGTCATGCGCGCCGACGTGTACGACCCGTCGCCCTCGCGGCGCGCGGTGATGACGAGGTTGCCCTGGCCGTCGAGCGCGGAGTTGGCGCGCGAGGCCGTGTAGTTCTGCAGCTCGGCGTTGCCCCACCCGTGCGCGCCGGTCTCGTGGTTCCAGACGGCGGGGTTCGGCGCCGAGCCCGCCGCGCCGTCGAACTCGTCGGACCACAGGAGGTCGCCGGGTGCGGCGGCGGCCGACGTCGCGGGCACGGTGACGGCGAGCGCCGCCGCGGCGGCCGTGAGCGCGGCGACGAGCGCACCCGCGAGGCGCCGCCGGGCGCGTGGTCGGCGCCCGGCCAGGTTGCGGGGCGGGGTCAGGGAGCGGTGACGTGCGAGGTCCATCGTTCCTCCAGGTCCGGCGGCGGTGCCGCCTGCGTCTCGCCACGGTGCGGGACATGCTCTCGGCGCGACTCTGCACCGGGCGGGGGCCGTTCCTCGGCCCTCCGTCCGCGACCCTACGGCGGCGCGAACACGCCGAGCAAGCGCTCTCTCGGCGTGTCGTGGGATCGCTCCCATCTCGCTTCCCCGCCACCCGGGCACGCGGGCGGCCCGACCGCCCCGGGAACGCCCCGGGACGTCAGGCGGTCGCAGGGACCGCCGCGTCGAGGATCGCCTCGGCCGCCCGGCGCGCCTGGCGCGCGACGTCGAGGTCCTGCGTGATGGCCGCCGTCGTCTGCGCCCCCTCGGCGAGCAGCACGACCTGGAGCGCGACGTCGTCGGGCAGGCCCGCCTCGCGCACGACGTCGCGCGCGTACCGCTGGAACGACTCCTTGTGCTCGCGCACCGCGGCGGCGACCCCGGGCGACGTCGCGCCCAGCTCGCCGAACGAGTTGATGAACGCGCACCCGCGGAAGCCGTCCTCGCGGAACCACGTGTCGAGGAAGTCGAACACCGCGAGCAGGCGGTCGCGGGGCGTGGCCGCTCCCGCGGCGGCCTGCGCGATCCCCTCGTCCCACCGGCGCGTGCGCTGGCGCAGCACGGCCACGACGAGGTCGTCCTTGGACGGGAAGAGCGAGTAGATGCGCTTGAGCGACACCCCGGCCTCGGCGCGGACGGCGTCCATCCCGACGGACTGCACGCCCTGGGCGTAGAACAGCCGGTCGGCCGCGGCCACCACGGCCGCGCGGGCGCTCGCGTCGTCGAGCATCGCTCATCTCCTGTTCACGTCGTACCGCTTGCGCGGAGAACCATCGTTCTCTAGTGTAGCGACTCACGGGAGAACGATCGTTCTCCCGACGTCGCGAAGGGAGCACGACCATGGGGTACATCACCGTCGGGCAGGAGAACTCCACCGACATCGAGCTCTACTACGAGGACCAGGGCGCCGGGCAGCCGGTCGTCCTCATCCACGGCTACCCGCTCGACGGCCACAGCTGGGAGCTGCAGAAGCGCGAGCTGCTCGACGCCGGCCACCGCGTCATCACCTACGACCGTCGCGGGTTCGGCGCGTCGAGCAAGGTCGGCAGCGGCTACGACTACGACACGTTCGCAGCCGACCTCGACACCGTCCTCGAGACGCTCGACCTGCGCGACGTGATCCTCGTCGGCTTCTCCATGGGCACCGGCGAGCTCGCCCGCTACGTGAAGAACCACGGCCACGAGCGCGTCGCCAAGCTTGCGTTCCTCGCCTCGCTCGAGCCCTTCCTCGTCCAGCGCGACGACAACCCGGAGGGCGTCCCGCAGTCCGTGTTCGACGGCATCGTCGAGGCCGCGCGCTCCGACCGCTACGCCTGGTACACACAGTTCTACAAGGACTTCTACAACCTCGACGAGAACCTCGGGACCCGCATCAGCGAGGACGCCGTGCACGCGAGCTGGATCACCGCGATCGGCTCCGCGCCCGTCGCCGCGTACGCGGTCGTGCCGACCTGGATCGAGGACTTCCGGGCCGACGTCGAGGCCGTCCGCGCGGCCGGCAAGCCGACGCTGATCCTGCACGGCACGAAGGACAACATCCTGCCGATCGACGCGACCGGGCGCCGCTTCCGCCAGCTCGTGCCGGACGCCGAGTACGTCGAGGTCGAGGGCGCTCCCCACGGCCTGCTCGTCACGCACGCGGCCGAGGTCAACGAGGCACTGCTCGCCTTCGTCGGTCGCTGACCGCGACCCGCCACGCGGGAGCGGTCGCCCGTCCGGGCGCCGTGGCGCCGGGTGCCGGGTGCCGGGTGCCGGGGTGATTCCCGGCGCCCGGCGCCACGGCCCGAGCGGGAGCGTCAGGCGACCGTCACGCGGTAGTCGTCGGCGTCGTCGTCCCACGCGAGGTCGACGGCGCCGGCGGCCTGCGCCGCCTTGCAGAACTGCAGGAACCCGCGGTACCCGAGCGCCTTCTCGCTGAAGTCGGGGCGCTTCTTGCGGATCGCGTTCTTCAGCCCGGACAGGACCGTCGAGCCGCCCTCCTCGCGGACCACGTCGCGCACGAGCGCGAACGCCTGGTCCGTGTCGCCCTGCGCGGGCAGCGACACCTCGGGGTCGCCCGTCGCGGGGCCGGGCGCGAGCTCCACGAAGCTCCGGTCGGCGAGGAACCGCAGGAACTCGCCGAAGTTGCGGAACCCGTAGTCCGCCTCGCTGAACGTCGGGTCCTTGCGCAGCAGCGTGCGCTTGAGCACCGACGCGGTGACCGGGCCGCTCGTGGACGCCTCGAGGTCGGCCAGCGTCTGCGCGACGCGCACCTCCATCGGGACGTCCTCGCCCGACGGCGCGTCGTCGTCGGCCTCGGAGGTCGTCGCGACGAGCGCGGGCTCGTCGGCCGGCTGCTCGACGGGCGTCGTCTCGCCGTCGACCTCGGCGTTCTCGGTCACGACGGGCTCGCCCCGGCGCGACGAGCGCCCGACGGCCTCGCCGAGCTCCGCGAGCGCCGCGGCGGCCGGGGTCTCGACCTCCGGCTCGGCGATCTCGGTCGCCTTGCGGCGCCCGGACGTGCGGCCGCCGGTGCGCTTCGCCTTCGCGCCACCGGACGTCGTCCCGGCGCGCCCACCGCGGACCGAGCGAGGCTCCGGCTCGTCGGGGACGTCGACACCCTCGAGCCGGTCGTAGAACAGGAACTCGTCGCACGCGGGCGGCAGGAGGCGGGACGTCGACTTCTCGACGCCGACGCCGATGACGCGCTTGTTCAGCTCGCGCAGCTTGTGGACGAGCGGGGAGAAGTCGCTGTCCCCCGTGCACATGACGAACGTCGAGATGTAGTCGCGCTCGAACGCCATCTCGATCGCGTCGACGACCATCTTGATGTCGGCGGCGTTCTTGCGGGACGCCCCCATGCGCTGGGGCATCTCGATGAGCTCGACCTGGTGGCGCGTGAGCGAGCGACGGTCCTCGTCGAAGTACGACCAGTCCGCGTACGCCCGCCGCACGACGACGCGCCCGCGCACGGCGAGCGCGTCGGCGATCGGGCCGAAGTCGAACGTCATGCCGCCCAGGTGCTCGCGCGCCCCGAGCGCGAGGTTCTCGTAGTCGATGAAGACGGCCAGGCGCTCCTCGGTGTCCATGTCCGCCAGCCTAGGCGCAGACCACGGCGCCGCGCCCTCGAGCACCGGCATCGTGCGTCACGGGCCTGCGCACGTGACGCACGACGCCGGCCGGAAGAGCTCCTCCGTTCAGCGGACGGACCGGATGAGCAGGATGAGGACCGCACCGACGAGGGCCAGCACAGCCGCGACGGGGAACATCGCGTGGTAGCCCAGCGCCGTGATCGCGGCAGCCGCGAGGACCGGTCCGAGGATCTGCCCACCCGTGTTGGCGAGGTTGAGGATGCCCAGGTCCTTCGCGGCCGTCTCCGGATTGGGCAGCACCTCGACGTTGAGCGCCTGGTCGACGGCGTTGAAGGCGCCCATGCCGATGCCGGCGACGAGCCCGTAGACGAGCATCGTCCAGGGCTCGGCGGACACGAACGGCACGAACGCGCCGATCGCGACGAGCACGGCCGCCACGACCACAGGCAGCCGCCGTCGCCGCAGGCGGTCCGAGACCGGGCCCGCCACGGCCGACATCACGAGCGCCGTGATCATGAGGAACAGGGACACCAGCGAGACGTACCGCGAGGTCTCGTCCTCGCCGAGGCGCATGTAGTCCGTGAGGATGTAGAGCTGGTAGCCGGAGATCGCGAACGTCGCGGCGATGATGAGGAACTTCCCGAACAGCGCGAGGTAGTAGTCGCGCGCACCGCGCCGCGGGAACGAGAAGTTGTCCAGCAGCATCCGCTTGTCGAGACGGCGCCGGGCCATGCCCAGGCTCGAGCCCTCGCGCATGAGCAGGGCGGCGACCGGGCCCGAGAGCAGGGTCAGGGCGGCCAGGACCGTGAAACCGCCGGTGAGCGAGCCGAGGAACTGCGCGCCCACGATCTGCCCGCCGTAGAGGCCCGCGGAGTACCCGAGGGCGTAGACGGACGAGATCGTGCCGCGGTGACGCGGGGCGACACGGTCGGAGATCACGGCGATGAGCGGCGCGACGATCGCGTTGAGGAAGAACTGGTAGACGCACCACGCGACGACCAGCAGCCCGACGCTGCGCACCGAGCCCACGACGAGCAGCATCGCCGCGGACGCGACCGACCCGACGACGATCCACGGCGTGCGCCGCCCCCAGCGCGAGCGTGTGAGGTCGGAGAGCGCGCCGAACAGGATGTTCGCGATCGTGGCGACCACCATCGCGCTCGTGGCGAGGAGCGCGACGACCGCCTCCTTGTTCGCCGGAGCGATCTCTGCGACGCGCGCGGGGAGCAGGACGGCGTTGACGCCCAGGTAGGGGCCGAGCCACAGCACCACGCCCAGCGCGAGGGCGACGCCGACGCGCAGCGGCCGGCGCGGCTGCTGACCGTCCTCGACGGTGCCGGACCACTCGCTGACGACCTCGGGCGCGACGGCGCCGGGTCCGGTCGCGGTCACAGCTCGGCCTCCGCCCGTGCCGCGCCCGCGTCGCCCCAGCACGACGCCGCCTCGAGCACGACCGGCCCCGCCGCGACGACGACCCCTCGGGTGCGCTCGTCCCAGCGCCCGAAGGGCGTGAGGTCGAGCGCCACCGGGACCGTGACGCTCGACCCCGCCGGGATGTCCACCACGGCGAAGCCCAGCAGCTCGCGCTCGCCCGCACGGTCGCCGTCGGCCCGCGAGCCGTACACCTGGACGACGTGGCGACCGTCGCGGTCGCCCGTGTTGCGCACGGTCGCGCGCACCTCGGCGTGGCCCGCGGCGCGGTCGACCGTGCCGACGTCGATCCGCGTCACCTCGTACGTCGTGTACGCCAGCCCGTGGCCCAGGGGGAAGAGGGCGTCGACGCCGTCGCGCTGCAGCAGCCGCTGCCCGTACCAGCGGTCGTACGTGATCGCGGTCGCGTCGATTTCGAGGGGCGGCAGGTGGTCCGCGGACGCCGGGATCGGGTAGGGCAGACGCCCGGACGGGTTGTGAGCGCCGAGCAGCACGTCGGCGAGCGCGTTGCCGCCCTCCATGCCGGCGTACCAGCCGAGCAGGACGGCCGGGACGTCGTCGACCCATTCCTCCATGAGAACCGCGCCGGCGCTGACCACGACGACGACGGTGCGCGGGTTGGCCGCCGCGACCGCACGGATGGTCTCGACGTCCTCGGGCCGCAGGTGCAGGTCGCGGCGGTCGCCGCCCGCGGTCCCGCTGCCCACGACGCTCAACCCCTGGCCCATCGCGGCCATGACGGCGTCGCGGTCGGCGCGCTGGGCGTCGTCCACCGGGTCCGGGTAGAGGCGCAGGAGGTCCTCGCGCGTCGCGACGGAGCCGTCGACGAACTCACCCTCGTCGGCGGCGGTGTACCCGACGACGACGACGGCCGCGTCGGCACCGCGGGCCGCTTCCGCAGCCGCCGGGGCACCCCGCTGCGGGTCCGCCGTGACGATCTCGGCCCCGGGGATCGCGGCGCGCAGGCCCTCGACCGCGGTGACGACGTACGGGGCCCGGACGTCGGACGACCCGTGGTCACCGGTGTTGGCGACATCCGCGAGACGGCCGACGACGGCCAGGCGACGCAGGGCGGCCGGGTCGAGCGGGAGCGCGGGCGCGCCGGACGCCTCGTCGTTCTTGAGGAGCACGACGGCGCGCCGCGCCGCCTCGCGCGCCAGGTCGACGTGCTCGGCGCTCACGACGGTGCCGCGAGGCTCGTCGGCGTCGCGCCCGGCGTGGTGGCGCAGCTGCGTCGCGAGGATGCGCACGCCCGCGCGCTCGACGTCCGCCCAGGTGGCACGGCCGTCCTCGAGGGCATCACGCAGCCATGCACCACGCTGCTGGCGGAACGGCGCCTCGACGTCGAGCCCGGCGGCGAGCGCCTTCGCCCCGTCGCGCATGCCCCAGATGAAGTCCGTGACGACGGTGCCCTCGAAGCCCCAGTCCTCGCGCAGGACCGTGGTGAGGGTGTACGGGTTCTGACCGCCCCACTCGCCGTTCACCGAGTTGTAGGAGCTCATGACGGCCGCTACGCCCGCGTCCGACACCTGCTTGAAGTGCGGGAGGTAGACCTCGTGGAGGGTGGCCTCGTCGACGGTGACGTCGACCGAGAAGCGCGCGTTCTCCATCGAGTTGAGCGCGTAGTGCTTCATGCACGCCATCGCGTGGTGCTGCACGCCGCGCGTGAGCGCAGCCCCGAGCGCGCCGAGCAGCAGGGGCTGGTCGGAGTACGTCTCCTGCGAGCGGCCCCACGCCGGGTGGCGCGGCAGGTTGATGCACACGCCACCGAAGAAGTTGCCGCCCTGCTCGCGGATCTCCGCGCCGATCGCGCGCCCCACTCGCTCCTCGAGCTCGACGTCCCACGTGGCGCCGCGCGCCATGGAGACCGGAAACGCCGTCGAACGGCCGACGACGCACCCGCGTGGTCCGTCGACGAACCGGATCCCCGGGATGCCGAGCCGGTCCACGGCGCCCATCACGTAGGGGAAGACGTTGTAGCCGTCCTCCACGAACGAGCGCATCCCCTTCCAGAACTCGAGGTCGCCGTCGAGGAGCCAGAGCCGCTCGTCGTCGGTGAGCCGGTCGTGCAGGCCCGTGGCCTGCGCGACGGGGTCTGCGCCTGCGCGCACCTCGTCGGTCGCGAGGCCGAAGGCCCCGGTGTCGGTCGGGACGGTCGTCGTCCCGGCGGCGTCGTCGCTCGTCATCCTGCACACCTCGTCCGTGAGTCGTGAGTGGTACTGAGTACCTAGTAGGTGTTCAGTAAGATAGGTCGTGGTAGCCGCCCGGGCAAGGGGCCCTTCGTCCCGGGCCGCGCTCCTGCCCGCCGGAGCGGGGACTGGCACGCGCCTGACCAGCCGCGACGCCCCGGCGTAGAGTGGCGAACGACGACCCGACGAGGAGCGATGACCACAGCCCCCTGGAGCGCACGACCCCGCACGCGCATGGCCGCGGCAGACCGCCGCGCACAGATCCTGGCATCCGCGAGCCGGCTCATCGCCGAGCGCGGGTTCTGGGGCCTCACCCTGCGCGACGTGGCGCTCGACTGCGGCATCACCGAGGCCGGGGTCCTGCACCACGCGGGGTCGAAGGACGGCCTGCTGGTCGCGGTGCTCGAGCACCGCGACGCGGTCGACATGGCCGCGCTCGCCGAACGCCTCGCAGTCCCCGTGGCCGCCATCGACGACGATCCGCTCCCCGTCGGGCTCCGCGACCTGTGCGCCGCGCTCGTCGCCCGCAACGCCACCCAACCGGAGATCGTGCGCCTGTACACGGTGCTCCAGGGCGAGTCCCTCGACGAGTCGCACCCGGCCTACACCTACTTCCAGCAGCGCGAAGAATGGGTCATGGACCTGTTCTCCCGGGCGGCCCGAACCGACGGCCTCCTGGGGGCGGCCGTCGTCACGACGGCCCGCGAGACGCTCGCCGCCATGGACGGCCTGCAGCTGCGCTGGCTGCGCTCCCCCGCGACCGTGGACCTGGTCACCGAATGGGACGCCTTCGCTGACAGGCTGCTGACCGGGCGCTGACCCGGGATATGTACGACCGTACGCACGATGTGTACGATCGTCCGCATGTCGTCTCCCACCCTCGCGCGCCCGGCGCCGGACGTCCGGCGCGCGCGGGTCGCCGTCGCCGCGCTGTTCCTCACGAACGGCGCGCTGTTCGCGAACCTCGTGCCGCGGTACCCCGAGATCAAGGCCGGGCTCGACCTGGGCAACGCGACGTACGGGCTCGCCGTCGCGGCGTTCCCCGCGGGAGCCATCACCGCCGGGCTCGCGGCCGCGGCGCTCGTCCGCCGGTTCGGCTCGGCGCGCGTCGCGGTCGCGGGCACCGTGCTCACCGCGGCCGGGTTGCTGCTCGCGGGCCTGGCACCCGCACTGCCGCTGCTCGTCGTCGCGCTGTTCGCGGCGGGAGCGATGGACGCGTTCACCGACGTCGCGCAGAACGCGCACGGCCTGCGCGTGCAGCGCCGGTACGGCCGCTCGATCATCAACGGCTTCCATGCGCTGTGGTCGGTCGGCGCCGTCGTCGGCGGGGGCATGGCGGCCGCCGCCATCGCGCTCGGCCTGCCCCTCGGCGTCCACCTCGCGATCACGGGCGCCCTCTTCGCCGTGGTCGCGCTCGCCGCGCTGCGCTGGTGCCTGCCCGGGCTCGACGGCGAGACGCCCGACGCCGTCGCGGCGGAGGCCGTCGCGACCCCGGCCGGTGCCCCGGCAGGCGCGGAACCCGCAGGGACCGGCGCAGCACTCGCGCGCGCGTCCCGGGGCCGCACGGCCGCCGTCCTCGCCGCGCTCGTGCTCGTCGCCGTCGCGGGCACCCTCGTCGAGGACGCGGGCAGCACGTGGGCCGCGGTCTACCTGTCCGGGTCGCTCGGTGCCCCCGCGACGCTCGCCGCCGCCGGCTTCGTCGCGCTCGTCGGCGCCCAGTTCGTCGGGCGCCTCGTCGGAGACCGCCTCGTGGACCGCTTCGGCCAGCGCGCCGTCGCCCGGACCGGGGGTGCGCTCGTCGCGCTCGGCACGGGCCTCGCGCTCGCGTTCCCCTCCGTGCCCGGCACGATCGCCGGGTTCGCCGCCGCCGGGTTCGGCGTCGCGACCCTCGTCCCGGCCGCGATGCAGCAGGCGGACGAGCTCCCCGGGCTGCGCGCGGGCACGGGCCTCACGCTCGTCTCGTGGCTCATGCGGCTGGGGTTCCTCCTGTCGCCGCCGATCGTCGGGCTCGTCGCCGACGCCACGAGCCTGCGGACCGGCCTGCTCGTGCTCCCGCTCGCGGGCGTCGTCGTCGTGCTGCTCGCCGGCGTCCTCGCACCGCGCCGCGCCACCAGCTCGCCGCACCACCCCTCCCCCCACGACCGCACCCTCGAGTCCCAGGAGACCAGCGCATGACCACCGACTACTTCGCCGGCGACGACCGCACCAGCTACGAGCGCATGGCCGCGGGCGACCTCTACGTCGCCGACGACCCGGAGATCGCGCGCGGCGTCCAGCGCGGCCTGCGCCTCGTCGACGCCTACCACCGGGCGGTGCTCGACGGCGACGACGACGGCGCCCGCGCGATCCTCACGGACCTGCTCGGCTCGCTCGGCGAGGGCGCGTCGGTGAAGCCCCCGCTCGCGGTGGACTTCGGCAGCAACGTGCACCTCGGCGACCGGACGTTCGTCAACTCCGGGCTCACCGCGCTCGACGTCGCGGCGATCACCATCGGCGACGACTGCCTCCTCGGGCCGAACGTCCAGCTCCTCACCCCCACGCACCCCGTCGACCCCCAGCCGCGGCGCGACAAGCTCGAGGCCGCCGAGCCCATCACGCTCGGCGACAACGTGTGGCTCGGCGGCGGCGTCATCGTGTGCCCGGGCGTGACGATCGGCGACAACACCGTCGTGGGCGCGGGGTCCGTCGTCACGCGCGACCTGCCCGCGAACGTCGTGGCCGTCGGCAACCCGGCGCGCGTCATCCGCGAGAACATCTGACCCGTGACCGAGACCCCCGCGCCTCCCGGCCCGACGGGCCGCGCGCGCCGCCACGACCCGGAGCGCCGCGACCGCATCATCGACGCGTGCCTCGACGTGATCGCGGAGCACGGGGTCGAAGGGACCTCGCACCGGCGCGTCGCGGCGGCGGCCGACGTCCCGCTCGGCTCCATGACGTACCACTTCGCCGGGATGGACGACCTGCTGCGCGAGGCGTTCGGCCGGTTCACGCGCGAGGCCGCCGCGCAGTTCGAGCGCCGCATGGGCGACGCGCGCACGCCCGAGGAGGCCGTCCAGGCCGTCACGACGCTCATCACGCACGACGTCTTCGCGACGCAGCGCGACCTCGTGCTCTCGCACGAGCTCTACACGCTCGCGGCGCGGGACCCGGCCTACCGGACGCTCACCAACGACTGGATGCGCCGCAGCCGCGCCGCGCTGGGCCGCCACTTCGACCCCGCGACATGCCGCGTGCTCGACGCGTTCATCGAGGGCATGACGATCCACCGCGCGCTCGACACCGAGCCGCACGACGAGGTCGACGTCCTCGGCGCGGTCCGCCGCCTCACGCGGGTCGGGCCGCCCGCGCCCTCTCCGCCGCGGTGACGTCGAACAGCTCGCACGTCACGCCGTAGTACGCGTCGGTCCTGCCGCGGGGGGTCATGCCGATCCGTCGGCACACCGCCTGGGACGCCGCGTTGTCGGGGTGCGTCACGGCGACGACCCGGTCGAGGCCCCGCGCGAACGCGTGCGCGAGGACGGCCGAGGCCGCCTCCGACGCGTACCCGCGGCCCCACGCGGCGGGGTGGAAGTGCCACCCGATCTCCGTGTCGCCCGACGGCTGCAGCGGCTCGCCCGTGCCCGACGCCGGGATCGACTTGAGCAGGATCGTCCCGACGGGTGCGCCGTCCGGCAGACCGGCACCGTCGTCCTCGCGCGGGACGACCGCCCAGACGCCGTGCGTGCCGTCGTCGACCTCGGCCCACGCGGCGACGCGCGCGAGCGCCTCGTCCCGGTGCTCCAGGACGCGCGGCGTCGTCCCGACGTACCGCATCACGTCCCAGCGGGAGTAGATGTCGAGGACGGCGTCGGCGTCGTCGGGCTGCCAGGGGCGGAGGGTCAGTCGGGGCGTCGTCAGCGTCTGCACCGCCCCAGGCTACGAGCCGCGCGCAACCTTTTTCCTGCGCCGCTCGTCGCACACCGACCACCGTTCGTCGCACACCTCGACCGCCCGCCGTCGTGACGTGGATCACGGTCCGCCGCGGTTCCTAGCCTTCCGTGGTCGGACCGCAACGACGCGACCCTGGAGAGGCTCGATGACGACAGACACCCGCGCGGCGCGGAACGCCGCGGACGACGACCCGGAGATCGTGCCGGACCCGTCCCTGCCCCCCACCGCGGTGCCCGAGGAGCTTCCCGGAGCACAGGCGCGCACCCGCTGGACGCCGCAGAAGATCGCCCTCTGGGCTGCGATCTCGCTGCTCGGCGGCATCGCGTGGGTCATGCTCGCGGTCGTCCGCGGCGAGACCGTGAACGCGATCTGGTTCGTGTTCGCCGCCGTGTGCACGTACCTCATCGGGTACCGCTTCTACTCCAAGGTCATCGAGCGCTACATCACGCGCCCCGACGACCGCCGCGCCACGCCCGCCGAGGCCCGCGAGGACGGCAAGGACTACGTCCCGACCGACCGGCACGTGCTGTTCGGCCACCACTTCGCCGCGATCGCCGGCGCGGGCCCGCTCGTCGGCCCGGTGCTCGCCGCCCAGATGGGCTACCTGCCCGGCACGATCTGGATCATCGTCGGCGTCGTGCTCGCCGGCGCGGTGCAGGACTACCTCGTCCTGTTCTTCTCCATGCGCCGCGGCGGGCGGACCATCGGCCAGATGGCGCGCCAGGAGCTCGGCCGCGTGGGCGGCACCGCCGCGATCGTCGCGTCGCTGCTCATCATGATCATCATCGTCGCGATCCTCGCGCTCGTGGTCGTCAACGCGCTCGGCGAGAGCCCGTGGGGCGTGTTCTCCGTGTCGATGACGATCCCCATCGCGCTGTTCATGGGCGTGTACCTGCGGTACATCCGCCCCGGGAAGATCACCGAGGTCTCGGTCATCGGCTTCGTCCTGCTGCTCGCCGCGATCGTCGGCGGCGGCTGGATCGCGGACACCGCCTGGGGCGCCGAGCTCTTCACCCTCGACCGCACGACCATCGCGGTCGGCGTCATCGTGTACGGCTTCGTCGCCGCCGTCCTGCCCGTGTGGCTCCTGCTCGCGCCCCGCGACTACCTCTCGACGTTCATGAAGGTCGGCGTCATCGTCGTCCTCGCGGTCGCGGTGATCGTCGTGCGGCCCGAGATCACGGTGCCCGCGATCAGCGAGTTCGCGAGCGGCGAGACGGGCCCGGTCGTGTCCGGGGCGTTGTTCCCCTTCCTCTTCGTCACGATCGCGTGCGGAGCGTTGTCCGGCTTCCACGCGCTCATCGCGTCGGGCACGACGCCGAAGCTCGTCGAGAAGGAGCGCCAGACGCGCTTCATCGGCTACGGCGGCATGCTCATGGAGTCGTTCGTCGCGATCATGGCGCTCGTCGCCGCGATCTCCATCGACCGCGGCATCTACTTCGCGATGAACTCGTCCGCCGCCGCCACGGGCGGCACGGTCGAGGGCGCGGTCGCGTTCGTCAACGGGCTCGGCCTCATGGGCGTCCACCTCACGCCGGACATGCTCACCTCGACCGCGGAGGCCGTCGGGGAGCCGTCGATCGTGTCCCGGACGGGCGGTGCCCCGACGCTCGCGCTCGGCCTCGCGCACATCATGCAGCAGCTCGTGGGCGGCACCGCGATGATGGGCTTCTGGTACCACTTCGCCATCATGTTCGAGGCGCTGTTCATCCTCACCGCCGTCGACGCCGGCACGCGCGTCGCGCGCTTCATGCTCCAGGACACGCTCGGCAACGTGTCGCCGAGGTTCCGCGACGTGACGTGGCGGCCGGGCGTGTGGTGGTGCACCGCGATCATGGTCGCCGGGTGGGGCAGCATCCTCTACCTCGGCGTCACCGACCCGCTCGGCGGGATCAACACGTTCTTCCCGCTGTTCGGCATCGCGAACCAGCTCCTCGCGGCCATCGCGCTCGCCGTCGTGCTGGCGATCGTCGCCAAGCGCGGGCGCAGCTACCAGCGCTGGCTGTGGATCGTCGCGGCGCCGCTCGCGTTCACCGCGGTCATCACCATCTGGGCGTCGATCGAGAAGATCTTCTCCCCCGTCCCCGCGGTCGGGTACTGGGCCAACCACAACGCGTTCAAGGACGCGCTCGCCGCCGGCGAGACGTCGTTCGGCACCGCCGGCTCGGTCGAGGCCATGGAGGCGGTCGTCCGCAACACGTTCGTCCAGGGCACGCTCTCGATCGTGTTCGTCGTCCTCGCGATCGTCGTCATCGTCGCGTCGGTCCTCGTGACCGCGAAGGCGCTGCGCGACGGCGGCGGCGCCAACCACGAGGACCCGCCCGTCGCGTCCCGCCGGTTCGCCCCGGCCGACCTGTTCGCGACGAAGGCCGAGAAGGCGATCCAGAAGGAGTGGGCGGCGCTGCCGCCCGAGAAGCGCCCTGCCGCGACGGGGCACCGGTGACGGTGCGGCAGGGGACGCAGGGTCCCGCCACGACGGTCCGCGCGACCGTCGTGGCGGGGCTCCGCACCGCCGCGGCCCGCGTGCACGACGGCGCGGCCCACGTCCGCTGGTACGTGCGGCAGGTGATGGGCGACGACGCGTACGCGACCTACGCCGCGCACCAGCGCGCGGTGCACCCGGGGGGCGTCGTCATGACCGAGCGCGAGTTCTGGCGCATGCGGCACGCCGAGCAGGACGCCAACCCGGGGTCGCGCTGCTGCTGACGGCCTAGGCTCGGCGCCGTGCTCCGCGTCCCCCTCGACCTGCTCCTGCCGCGGGTCTCCGTCGCCGACGTCCGGCAGCGCGCCGCGGAGCTGCCCCGCCGCGGGCAGGAGGTCCGGGTCCGCGTGCGCGACGACGTGCTCGTCGCCCGCCGCTGGGCCCCCGGCGCGCACGCGAGCGGGCACAGCGTGCTGCGCGCCCGGCTCACCGAGGAGCCCGACGGCGTCCGCGTGCGCGGGACGGTCGCCCCGAGCGGGCTGGACCTCGTGCTGGTGGCGATCTGGCTCGCCGCGGCCGCCGGGATCGCGACGCTCGGCGCCGTCTACCAGAACGGGGTCGCGTGGCTCGTCGCGCTCCTCCCGCTCGCGTTCGGCGCGGTCTTCGCCGCCTGGCTGCCCGGGGCCGCCCGGTCCGGTCACGACGTCCTGCTGCGGGCGCTCGCCGACCTCGGCGAGGGGCCCGACCCCCACGGGCTACGGTGACGGGCGTGGCCCGCCCTCCCGTCCGCATCACGTCCGACCCGCCGCGGGGGACGTTCTCCGCGTGCACCCTCGTGCTCGCGACCGACCCCGGGACGGCGGCCGGGTGGGTCGCCGCCGCGTTCGGCGCGCTGCGCTGGAAGCGCCGGGCGTCCGACGTCGCGCACCGCGAGGGCGCGTCGCTGTGGGAGGTCGGGGGCGCGGCCCGCGCGTTCTTCCTCGACGACCTCGACGTGCTCCGCCTCGTCACCCCGCGCGCGGCGGCGTTCTTCTCCCACGGGCGGGCCGTCGCGACGGTCCGGCCCGACGGCGCCGCGCACCGCACCGTCGTCACGCTCTCCCTCGTCGAGGGCCAGTCCTCCTGCCGCGAGAGCTTCGGTGCCGTCGCGCGGCACCTGCACGAGGCCGCGGTCCGCGCCGGGGCGCTCCCGCCCGACGACGTCCCGGTGTGGACGAGCGCCTACGACCTGCCCGTCGGCTCTCCCGGCGACCCGCGGTCGCGCAAGCGCCTCTTCCGCGGCTCCTGAGCACCCCCAACCCGGTGGACGCGAGGGCGCGCCTCATTTTTTGACTAGATTTCGAGTCAGAATAAAGACTAAAATCGTGGGGTGCAGACCTATCCCATGAGCGAAGCGAAAACCAACCTGTCCGCCCTGGTCGACGAGGTGGAGAGCACCCACCAACCGGTGACGATCACCCGTCACGGGAAGGCGGCTGCGGTGCTGATCGCGCCAGAAGACCTGGCGACGCTCATGGAGACGCTTGCATGGCTGTCCGACCCTGACCACGCGGCCGAGATGGCCGAGGCCGAGGAGGCGGTGGCGCAGGGCCGCACCCTGAGCCTCGCCGAGGTGCGCGAGCAGCTCGCCTCGCGCCGGTGACCGACGTCGACGGTCGGTGGGAGGTGCGCCTGAGCCCACCGGCCGCACGCATGCTCTACCAGCTCCCACCACGCCTGGCCGACGCCGTGATCCGCTTCTGCGACGAACCACTCGCGTCGAACCCCTACCGGGTGACGAAAGCGCTCGGGGCCGAGCTCGCCGGCCAGCGCGCCGGGTACGTCGGGATCGGGTTCCGCGTCCTGGTCCGCATCGACGACGACCAGCGACTGGTCACCGTGATGCGGATGGCCTACCGCGCCGACGCCTACCGGTAGCCCAGGACGGGCGGCACGAGAGTCAGGCCCGGTCCAGCCGCGCGAGCTCGACGCCGTCGTGGTCGACGAGCACGAGCACGTCACCGTCGAGCCCGGCGCGGGAGGAGAGTGCCAGGAGGTACGGCACCGGCTCGCCCTCGCAGCCGATCTCGGTGTGCCCGCCCGAGGTGACGACCAGGCGCCCCTCGGCGCCGACCCGCCAGGTGCCGTCCGCGACGTTGCACCCGTCGGTCCCGGTCCACGTGCCGCCCTCCGCGAGCACGACGTGCGGGTCCGTCGCGTAGTCGGTCTCGGGCTGCCAGCGGCCGACCAGGTCCCCCGCGGTGGCGGGCACTGCGCCGTCGGGCAGAGAGACGGGCTCGGCTGCCGTCGTGTGCACGGGCCCGGGCGTCTCCCCGGTGCGGGCGGGCGCGTCGGCGCCCGGCCCGGCGCACGAGGTGAGGAGCGCCCCGGCGAGCACCGGGAGGGCCGTCGCCCTGCACGGGGGACGTCGTCGGGTCATGTCTCGATCGTGTCGCCCGGCGGTCGAACCTTGCAGCGACCGTCCGGGCGGGCCGCCCGGCGCGGGGGTGGGGTGCCGTGGGACGATGCCGCCCGTGACGGAGCTGACCCTGGACGACGACGCCAAGCGCCGTGTGCTGCGCGCCAACCTCACGTACGTCGCGATCCTCGTGCCGATCCTCGGGCTGACGGCGGTCTCCCTGGGGATCAGCACGCGCAACGTCGCCCTCGCGGTCGGGTACGCGTGCGTCGTGCTCGCGATGATCCCGCTGACGTACGTGCTCGCGCGCCACTTCACCGACCGCTCCCGCGTCACGTTCGGCGACGGGTCCGTGACGGTCCAGGGGTGGGGCCGGCCGCGGCGGTTCACGGTCGCCGAGATCGAGCGCGTCGTCACGGTCGACAGCATGGGGTTCGGGGGCACGACGCCGACGCACCACCTCATCGTCGTGGGGCCGACGAAGCGCCTGGCCCTGCTCGTCGGGCAGATGTGGGACCGCGACCAGCTCTCGGCCCTCGCGCTCGACCTCGCGCACCGCGGCGTCCCGCTCAACCCGATCCACCAGCCGATCACGCCCGTGCAGCTGCGGGCGATGGACCCCCGGCTCGTGCCGTGGCGTCAGGCGCACCCGGTCGCGCTGGGCCTGTTCGTCGGGCTCGGGGTGCTGCTGTTCTTCCTGGTCGCGTTCGTCGTCATGGTCGCGCTCATCGTCTGACCGCCGCGTCCGGCCGGGCGCGGTCGTGCCAGTAGCCCTGCGCGTGCACGCGTGCCCGCGCCACGCCGACCGCCACGAGCTCGGCCCGGACGCGCGCGACCTTGGCGCTCTCCGTCGCGCACCACGCGTAGAAGCCGTCACCCGCGGAGGCCGCGGACCGGCCGTGCTCCGCGACCCAGTCGCGGACGGCGCCCAGCACCGCCCGCTCGGCACCGTGGCGTCGTGCGCGGGGCACGTGCTCGACGCGCACGGTCGCAGGCACGTCCCCGAGCGGGGCGTCCGCCGGGTCGTCGGCCTCGACGAGCACGTGCGCCCGGACGTCGGGGCCGACGCTCGCGAGGATCCCGCGCACCGCGGGCGCGGACGTCTCGTCGGCGACGAGGAGCACGTGCCCGACGGCGGGCCCCGGGTCCCACTGCGTGCCGTGGTCGGTCACGCCGAACCGGGCGTGCGGCGCGGACAGCAGGACGCGGTCCCCGACCGCCGCCCGCCGCGCCCAGGCGCTCGCCGGGCCCGCGGGCTCGTGCAGGTACAGGTCGAGGTCGACCTCGGCGGCCTCCGGCCGCACGGCCACGGGCGTGTACGAGCGCATGACGGGGCGCTCGTCGTCGTCGAGCGCGGACCACTCGCGGCGCCACGTGCTCTCGTCCGCGAGGCGCGCCCGGCGCGCGAGGCGGTCCGCGCCCGGCCCCGGGAGCAGGATCTTCACGCGCTGGTCGAGCCCGACGTCGGCGCACCCGGCGAGGTCCGGACCGGCGAGCGTCACGCGCACGAGGCGCGGGCCGACGTCGTGCACGCGGGCGACCGTCGTCGGGAAGAGCACGTTGGGCGACCGGTGGAACCGGCACCCGGCCGGGCTCCCGGCGGTCGCCGGGGGCCCGGCCGCCGCGTCAGGAGCCGGCACGGTCCTGCAGGAAGCGCTCGACGTCGTCGAGCACGGCCTGCCCGCCGAGCGGCCCGACGCCGCTGATCCAGGAGGACTGGTCCACGACGCGCACGTCGGGGAACGACGCGGCGTTGAGCGGGATCTCCGCGGGGACCGCGGACGCGTCGTCGGGGTCGGCGGCCGAGACGAGCACGAGGTCGGCGGCGGCCTCGGTCACGCGCTCCGGGGACAGGTCCACGGAGATGTCCTCGCCCCACTCCTGCTCCGGCGTCGTGAACCCGACGCACTCGAGCGTGCTGCCCGCGAACGACCGCGGCCCGTACGCGGACACGATGCCGTCGCGCGGGCGCAGGAGCTGCGCCGTGCCGGAGACGTCGTAGTCCTCCTGGAGCTGGGCGCACCGCGCGTCGTAGGCGTCGAGCAGGGCCTGGGCGTCCGCCTCGCGGCCGAGCGCGCGCCCGACGAGGAGCACGTTCTCCTGCCACGGGTCGGTCTGGGTCGCCATGAAGACGGTCGGCGCGACGCTCGCGAGCTGGTCGTACAGGTCGGAGTGGCGCGACTCCGTGCCGAGGATGAGGTCCGGCTCGAGCGCCGCGATGGCCTCGAGGTTCGGCTCGGGGACGGTCCCGACGACCTCGATCGCCTGCGCCTCCTCGACGAGGTACGCGGGCACGCCCGCCTCGACGCTCAGCACGGCGGCACCCACGGGGACGACGCCGAGCGCGACGGCGGTGTCCGTCTCGACGGGCTCGAGCGTCACGACGCGCTGCGGCGCCGCGTCGAGCTCGACGGTCCCCCGCGCGTGCTCGACGGCGTACCCCGCCGCGGTGTCGGCCGGCGCCGGCGCACCGGTCGCCGCGGGCTCGGGGTCGGACGAGCACGCCGTGAGGAGGGTCGCGGCGAGCACGAGGGCGGTGGTGGTGACGCTGCGGCGCACGCGCGGGCTCGACGTGATCCGGGAGATCGGCACAGGAGGTTCCTTCGTCGTGGGATAGGACTGCCTTACCTTACCCGGCTGACCGGGGTGGGTGACGCCGCGCTGGATACGATCACTGCATGTCCGGGCCCGTGTTCGCCGGCGCCGCCGCCGGTCTCGTCGTGGGCGTCCTGCTCACCCTCGGGCTCGTGCTCGCCTGGCGGCTCGCGCGCGGGTCGCGCGAGCTCGGGAGCGACTCCGACCGGGCGACGTTCCGCACCCTCCACCTCGCGTCGCGCGCCGCGACGCACCTGCGCGACGGCCTCGACGGCGACGACGTCGGCCGCGCGGCCCGCTCCCTGCGCCAGCTCCTCGGCGCGGACGCGCTCGCCGTCGTCACGGCGGACGGCGCGGTCGCCCTCGACGGGAGCTCGACGCTCGAGCCCGACGCGCGGCGCGTCGCCGAGCGCGTCCTCGCGACGGGACGGCGCCACGTCGAGAGCGGCGACGTCGAGGACGCCGTCGGGGCGCCCGTCGTCGCGGGCGGCCGCGTCGCCGGCGTCGTCGTCGCGTTCGCCGACACCGTGCGGCCGCCGCTCGTGCGCGCGACGGGCGAGGTGGCGCAGTGGTGCGCGGCGCAGCTCGAGCTCGCCGAGCTGGAGGCGTCGCGCACGGCGCTCGCGCAGGCCGAGCTCCGCGCGTTGCGCGCCCAGATCAGCCCGCACTTCGTCTACAACGCGCTCGGCGCCATCGCGTCGTTCATCAGCACCGACCCCGAGCGGGCGCGCGACCTCGTGCTCGACTTCGCCGACTTCACGCGCTACTCGTTCCGCGGGCGCGGCGACTTCACGACCCTCGCCGACGAGCTGCGCTCGATCCACTCCTACGTCGAGCTCGAGCGCGCCCGGTTCGGCGAGCGCCTCGCCGTCACCCTGCAGATCGCGCCGGAGTCGCTGACGGCGGTCATCCCCTTCCTCTCCGTGCAGCCGCTCGTCGAGAACGCCGTGCGCCACGGGCTGGAGCCGCGCGAGCACGGCGGCACGATCGTCATCACCGCGCGCGACGAGGGCACCCAGACGGAGATCACGGTCGAGGACGACGGCGTCGGCATGGACCCGGCCGTCGTGCGCGAGCTCCTCACGTCGCGCGACACGACGCACGTGGGCCTGCGCAACGTCGACACGCGCGTGCGCCAGCTCTACGGCGACGACCACGCGCTCGACATCGAGACCGCGCCCGGCTCGGGCACGCTCGTGCGCCTGCGCGTCCCGCGGTCGCAGCCGCTGCACGAGGCGGAGGTGAGCGTGCCGTGACCGCCCCGGACCCGACCGGCGGCGTCCCCGACGGGGCGAGGGACGCCGTCGGGCTGGACGTGCTCGTCGCCGACGACGAGCGGCCCGTGCTCGACGAGCTCGTGGGCCTGCTCCGCCGCGACCCGCGCGTCCGCACCGTGCGCGGGGTCGCGAGCGGCTCCGAGGCGCTGCGCGAGCTCTCGTCGCGCACGGTGGACGCGGCGTTCCTCGACATCCACATGCCGGGGCTGACCGGGCTCGACCTCGCCCGCGCGCTCTCCCGGTTCGCCGACCGCCCGGCGGTCGTGTTCGTGACCGCCGACGAGGCGCGCGCGCTGGAGGCGTTCGACGTCGAGGCCGTCGACTACGTGCTCAAGCCCGTGCGGCGCGAGCGGCTCACGCGCGCGGTCGACCGCGTCGTCGAACGGGTCGCGGAGCGCACCGCGGCGGGGCGCACCCCCGCGACCGACGCGGCGGCACCGTCCGCGAGCGCCGCCGCTCCACCGCCGGTTGCCGGCGACCCGGCGGGCGGTGCGGCCCCGGCCGAGGAGACGCTCGTCGTGACGGTCGGCACGACGACGCGGCTCGTCCGGCGCAGCGCGGTGCGGTGGGTGCAGGCGCAGGGCGACTACTCCCGGCTCGTGACGGACACCGAGCAGTTCCTCGTGCGCGAGCCGCTCTCCGATCTCGAGGAGCGGTGGGCGCCCGCGGGATTCCTGCGCGTGCACCGGTCGTACCTCGTGGACCGCGCGGCCGTGACCGCGGCGCGGTTCGGCGGGGCGCAGCCCGCGCTCGTCGTCGCCGGGCACGAGGTCCCGGTGAGCCGCCGCATGGTGCCCGCCGTGCGCGAGGCGCTCCTCGGGCCGCACCGGGGCGCGCCGTGACGGGCACCGACCCGCGTCGGGACGCGCGCGTGCGCGTCCGGTCCACCGACCTCCCCGCGGCGCGCCCCGGCCCTCGCCCCGGCCCCGGTGAGGGCGCCGTCCCGGGGGGTGGGGCGCCGTCGGGCACGGCACGCTCCGGCGAGCCGGACGACGCCGCGACCGCCTACACGCGCGGGCTCGTGCGGGCCCAGCTCCGGCTCGGGCTGGCGTGCGTGGCGTCGTTCCTCGCGGTCGTCACGCTGCTCACGGTGACGATGAGCGGCGTGCCCGCGCTGGACGACGTCGTGCTGCTCGGCGTGCCGCTGCCGTGGCTCGTGCACGCGTACGGCTTCTACCCGGTGATCGTCGCGTTCGCGGTCGTGTTCGCGGTCGCGGCGGCGCGCAACGAGCGCCGGTACCGCGCGCTCGCCGAGGGCGCGGGCGGGCCCGACGAGCCCGGTCCCGACGACGGCGGTGCGCCGTGACCAGCGCGCTGCCCCTCGTCGCGATCGCGCTGCTCCTGCTCGCGACCGGGCTCATCGGGTTCTACGGCCTGCGGATCTCGCGCACCACGAGCGACTTCTTCGTCGCGTCGCGCACCGTGCGGCCGGTCTGGAACGCGTCGGCGATCAGCGGCGAGTACCTGTCCGCGGGCACGTTCCTCGGGCTCTCGGGCCTCGTGCTGCTGTCCGGCGCGGAGGCGTTCTGGTTCCCCGTGGGGTACGCGGCGGGCTACCTGCTCGTCCTGCTGTTCGTCGCGGGCCCCCTGCGGCGCAGCGGCGCGTACACGATCCCCGACTTCGTGCACGCCCGGCTCGACTCCGTGGTCGCGCGCCGCGTGACGAGCGTGCTCGTGCTCGTCATCGGGTGGCTGTACGTGGTGCCGCAGCTCCACGGGGCGGCGCTCGTCATCACGAGCGTGGCCGCGGTGCCGCCGTGGGTCGGCTCGGTGGGGATCGCGGTCGTGGTGAGCGCCGTCGTCGCCGCGGGCGGGATGCGCTCCATCACGTTCGTCCAGGCGTTCCAGTTCTGGGTCAAGCTCACCGCGCTCGCGGTGCCGCTCGTCTTCGTGCTCATGGCGCTCGGCGGGGCGTTCGAGCCCGGCGGCGCCGTCGTCACGTTCGACCCCGCCGCCGTGTTCCCCCACGAGGCCGGGCCGGGTGGCCTCGACGCGTACGCCACCGTCTCGCTCCTGCTCGCCCTCCTGCTCGGCACGACCGGCCTGCCGCACGTCCTCGTGCGCTTCTACACCTCGCCCGACGGCGGCTCGGCCCGCCGCACGACCGTCGTCGTGCTCGTCATGATCAGCGTGTTCTACATGGTGTCGAGCACGCTCGGGCTCGTGGCGCGGGTCGTCGCGCCCGACCTCGCGGCGCCCGGGGTCGCGGACACGGTCGTCCTCACGCTGCCGACCCGCCTCGTGCCCGGGCTCGGCGGCGAGCTGCTCGCCGCGCTCGTCGTCGCCGGGGCGTTCGCCGCGTTCCTCGGGACGTCGTCGGGGCTCGTGGTCGCGCTGGCGGGCGTCGTGAGCCAGGACCTGTTCGGCGGCACCGTGCGGTCCTTCCGCTGGTCGGCGGTCGCGTGCACGCTCATCCCGCTCGCCTTCGCGCTCGTCACCATCCCGCAGGGCCTCGTGACGAGCGTCGGGACGGTGTTCGTCTTCGCCGCGTCGGCCCTGTCCCCCGTGATCCTGCTCGGCGTGTGGTGGCGCGGCCTCACCGCGCGCGGCGCGGTGGCGGGCATGGTCGTGGGCGCCGTCCTGTGCGCGACGGCGCTGCTCGCGTCGTCCGCGCTCGTCGCCGCGGGGTACGGGAGCCCGTCCGGCGGCACGGCCGACGGCGTCCCTGGCGTCGTGCGCGCCCTGCTCGCCCAGCCCGCCGCCTGGACCATCCCGCTCGCGACGGCGACCGTCGTCGTCGTGTCGCTCCTCGACCGGCGCGGGCCGCCGCTGCGCACCGACCGGTTCCTCCGCCGCCTGCACGTGCCCGAGCGCCGGAGGGCCTGAGACCTGCAAGGCCGACGACGACCCGTCGCCATGGTCGGTGTCTGGGACCTCGCTCGAGCACCTGAAATCTGTAGCGTAGGAAACCTGAAATTCGTAGCGTAGAGAGCCTGAGATCCGTAGCGCGGGGCGCCGCTACGCCTCCGGCCGATCCCTCCGCATCTCACCTGGCGGGCGCTCTCGACCGCATGTCGGATGGGTCGTAGGATCGTGCCAACCATCCAGAGCGGTCGAGAGTCCTGGCTCGACGACACCGCAGCAACCCGCCGACGGAAGCCTCCCGAGGACAAAGGTGCTAACGCCAGGGTCGATGGAGTGACGCATGACCTCAGAGGCATCCTTCGCGCACCGTCCGGGCCGTCCTCGGCCGACGGTGTCGTTCGAGCTCATGCCCCCGCGCCGACCGGACGCGGCCCCGAAGTTCTGGGAGACGGCACGCCGTCTCGTCGCGACGCACCCCGACTTCGTGTCCGTGACGTACGGCGCCGCGGGCACCGACCGCGCGACCGCGCGCCAGGTCGTCGGACGCCTGCTCCAGGGCACGCCCGTGCTGCCGATCGCGCACCTCACGTGCGTCGGGGCGTCGCGCGAGGACGTCGAGTCGGTCATCACCGACTTCCTCGACGAGGGCGTGCGGAGCTTCCTCGCGCTGCGGGGCGACCCGCCGCGCGACCAGCCGGACTGGCAACCCGCGCCCGACGGCGTCCGGTCGTCGACCGAGCTCGTCGCCCTGCTGCGCGAGGTCGAGGCGTCGCGCTGCGCGTCCGACCCCGCCGTCGCGCTGCGCGGCGCAGCCCGGCCGCTGACGATCGCCGTCGCGACGTTCTGCGACGGGAACCCCGCCGCCGGCACGACGCGCGCCCAGGAGGTGCGCCGCCTCTGGCAGAAGCAGCAGGCCGGCGCGAGCTTCGCGATCACGCAGCTCTTCTACGACGCGTCGTCGTACACCGACTTCGTCGCCGAGGCCCGTGCGGCCGGCGTGACGATCCCCATCCTCGCCGGGCTGCTGCCCACGACGGAGCCCGCGCGGCTCCGTCGCGTCGAGGAGCTCACGGGCGTGCGCGCGCCCCAGCACCTGCTGGACGCGCTCGACGCCCTGCCCGACCCGGAGGCGCAGCACGCCTACGGGATCGCGTACTCGGTCGACCTCGCGCAGCGCGTCCTCGACGCGGGCACGCCCGGTCTGCACGTGTACACGTTCAACAAGCACCGCGCCGCTCTTGACCTGCTCGAGGGTGTCCACCTCGGCGGCGGGTCGGTCGGGACCGGGGGCGGCGCCAGCGCCGCCGCCGCCCCGCTCGTCCCGGACCTGGCCAGCGGGCCGTGGGTCACCGGCACCTCCCTGCCCACGACGAGCGCCGCCACGCACGGCGCGCCCGTCTGACCGGTCCTCCGGACCAGCAAGAGGTTTCGATCATGGCCACTTCCGTACACTCCCCTACCCAGAACCCGGTCGGTTTCCCCGCCGGCACCGTGCTCGGCTACCCGCGCATCGGTCGCCGCCGCGAGCTGAAGAAGGCCGTCGAGGCGTTCTGGGCCGGCAAGACCTCGGCCGAGGAGCTCGAGGCCACGGCCCGCGAGCTGCGCCTCGCGACCGTCCGCCGGCTCGTCGACCTCGGCCTCGGCGCCGACGACGCGTCCGTCCCCGGCTCGTTCTCCTTCTACGACCAGGTGCTCGACGTCGCCGCCTCCCTCGGGGCGGTCCCGTCGCGGTTCGCGTCGCTGACCGACGACGCGGGCCGCCTCGACCTCGCGGGCTACTTCACCGTGGCGCGCGGCCAGGGGGACGACGCCCCGCTCGAGATGACCAAGTGGTTCGACACGAACTACCACTACCTGGTCCCCGAGATCGGCCCGGACACCCCGATCCGCTTCGTCGACGACCGCGTCGTGCGCGAGTTCGTCGAGGCGAAGGAGGCCGGTGTCGTGACGCGGCCCGTCGTCGTCGGGCCGGTCACGTTCCTCGCGCTGTCCAAGGCCGCGGACGACGCGCCCGCCGGGTACTCGCCGCTCGACCGCCTCGACGACGTCGTCGCCGCCTACGCCGACCTGCTGCGCGCGCTCGCCGCGGCGGGGGCGCCGTGGGTCCAGCTCGACGAGCCGATCCTCGTCACCGACTCGGTCGACGTGCCGTTCACCGAGCTCGCCGCCGCCGTGGGGTCCGCGTACCGCGCCCTCGCGACCGACCTCCGCCCGGTGCCGAGCCCGGGGTCTTCGGCGGCCTCGTCCGCAAACCCGGCGGCAACCCCTGGTTCGGCGCAGGACGCGCGGCCCGCGATCCTCGTCGCCACGCCGTTCGGCGGGCTGGAGACGTCGCCGGACGGCGACGGCGCGACCTTCGACTTCCTGGCGACCCTCGCGGGCACGGACGTCGAAGCGATCGCGATCGACGCCGTCCGTGCGGACCTTCCGGACTCGCCCTACGACGACCTCCTGACGAAGACGCTCGTCGTCGGCGCGATCGACGGGCACAACGTGTGGCGCGCCGACCTCTCGGCAAAGCTCGACACGCTGACCGCCGCGCGCAGCCTCGGTGCGGGCGCGGTCGCCGTCGGCACGTCGACGTCGCTGCTGCACGTGCCGCACGACGTCGAGGACGAGACGTTCGCCGAGCCCGGCACGGCGTCGGGCACGACGCTCGACCCGCGCCTGCGCGACTGGCTCGCGTTCGCGGACCAGAAGGTCGGCGAGGTCGCGACGCTCGCCCGCGCGCTGACCGAGGGTCGCGACGCCGTCGCGGAGGAGATCGAGGCGTCCCGCGCGGCGGTGGCGTCGCGCGCGGAGGCGAGCGGCGTCGTCGTGCCCGCGGTGCGCGAGCGTGCGGCCGCGCTGACCGACGCGGACTTCGCGCGCGGTGACTACGCCGAGCGTGCGGCCGCGCAGCAGGAGCGCCTGAACCTGCCGCCGCTGCCCACGACGACGATCGGCTCGTTCCCGCAGACGCCGGAGATCCGCCGCGCCCGCGCGCTGTGGACGAAGGGCGAGCTGTCGGACGCGGACTACACGACCGCGATGCGTGAGGAGATCGCGCGCGTCGTCGCGATCCAGGAGGAGCTGGGCCTCGACGTCCTCGTGCACGGCGAGCCCGAGCGCAACGACATGGTGCAGTACTTCGCGGAGCACCTCGACGGGTTCGCGGTCACGGCGAACGGCTGGGTGCAGTCGTACGGGTCGCGCTGCGTGCGCCCGCCGATCCTGTGGGGCGACGTGACGCGGCCCGCGCCGATCACGGTCGAGTGGTCCGCGTACACGGCGTCGCTCACCGAGAAGCCCGTCAAGGGCATGCTCACCGGGCCCGTGACGATCCTCGCGTGGTCGTTCGTGCGCGACGACCAGCCTCTCGGCGACACGGCGAACCAGGTGGGCCTCGCGCTGCGCGACGAGATCGCGGACCTCGAGGCCGCCGGCATCGGGATCGTCCAGGTCGACGAGCCCGCGCTGCGCGAGCTCCTGCCGCTGCGCCGCGCGGACCAGCCGGCGTACCTCGACTGGTCCGTCGGGTCGTTCCGGCTCGCGACGTCGGGCGTGGAGGCGGCGACGCAGATCCACACGCACCTGTGCTACTCGGAGTTCGGCGAGGTCATCGGCGCGATCGACGGCCTCGACGCCGACGTGACGTCGGTCGAGGCGGCGCGCTCGCGCATGGAGATCGTGCCGGAGCTGCGCGACGCCGGGTACTCCCGCGGCATCGGGCCGGGCGTCTACGACATCCACAGCCCGCGCGTGCCTTCGACGGAGGAGGTCACCGAGCTGCTGGAGCTCGCGGTGAAGTCGATCGACCCGCGCGTCGTCTGGGTCAACCCGGACTGCGGCCTGAAGACCCGCCGCTACGAGGAGACCGTGCCGTCGCTCGAGCACCTCGTCACCGCGGCGAAGGCCGTCCGGGCCACGCTCGGCTGACCCCGGGAGACGCCGGAGGCCGGGTCCCGTCGGGACCCGGCCTCCGTGTCGAGGGTGTCAGCGCTCGGTCGTGCCCGTGCCCGCCATCGGGAGGGCGAAGGCGAGCGTCGCCGCGGCGAGGCCGCCCACGAAGAGCCACACACCGCCGTCGACGCCGGACATGCCCGAGCCCATGAGCACGAGCCCGCCGACGAACAGCGCGAACGCCACGACGAACCGTGCGACCGCGCCCGCGTGACCGGGGATGTCGCGCCCTTCGGTCCCGGTGGGGAGGGGGCTGTGCGCCGCCTGCTCGCTGGACGTGGTCATGGGGTTCTCCTTCTGAGGTCGGAACGGGAGCCGGACGTCGCCGTCGGCGATCAGTCCAGGTAGTTCTCCACCGTACCGGGGTCTCGCACCGTCGCCGCATCGGGGTCGCGGCCAAACTCCCGGGCGGCGCCGCGCTGGCGCAGCAGGTCCCAGCACTGGTCGAGCTCGACCTCGATCGCCCGGAGCCGCTCGTGCTCCTCGCCCCCGGTGATCTCCCCCTGCGCGAGCTGCTCGCGGAGCTCGCGCTCCTGCGCCACGAGGTCGCTGATCGTCCTGCGGATGCCGCCGTCGGTCGCCATGCCGTCCACGGTATGCCCGACGGCGCGGGCGCGCCCCGGGAGGCCGGCCCCCCGCGGGCGCGGCGTCGGCGGTGCGCCCTAGGCTCGTCGCATGACGACGACGATCGGGCGCACGGTCCTGCTCTGCCGCGACCTCGACGCGAGCGCCGCGTTCTGGGCCGACGGGTTCGGCTTCCGCACGTTGTTCCAGGGGGAGACGGAGGGGTTCCCCCTGCTCCACGTCGGCCCCGGACGCGTCGACGAGCCGGGCCTGTGGCTCGTGCCGCTCCCCGAGGGCGGCGCCCCGCTCGTGCGGCACGGCCTGCCCAACCTCGTGCTCTACGTCGACGACCTCGACACGACCCTCGGGCGCCTCGCCGCGGCCGGGGTCGAGCCGTTCGTCGGGCCCGACGCCGACGCCGAGACCGGCGACCGGTTCGCGCACGTCCACGACCCGGACGGGCACCGGGTCGTCGTCGTGCAGCTCGGGACGACGACCGACCCCGCGTAGCGGGCTAGCGAGCCCGCACCCACGTCGCGTCGTCGGCGAGGATCGTCACCTCGTCCTGGTCGACGACGACGAACCCGCCCCCGATCCGCAGCTCGGCCGTCGGGCGGTCCGGGGTGCGCAGACGTACCCGGCCCGCCGTGAGCGACGCCGCGACCGGCTGGTGCCGCGGCAGGATGCCCAGCGTGCCCGACGCCGCCGGGACCGTCACGCTCCGCGCCTCCCCCGCCCAGAACACCCCGGACGGCACCACCACCTCCACGGACACCAGCCGCTCCCCGGCGGGTGCGGCGGTCTCGGACGGGGACGGCAGGGCGACGGGCACGGAGTTCCTCCCGGACGGTGGACGGCGGAACCCCCGAGTCTGGCCGGGCGACCCGCTCGCCGGGCCCGGCACTTCGTCACCCGGTCGGGGTCGAAGGTCACCGGGGAAGCGCCCGCCGCGTTGGTGCCTGCGAGCGGCCCGCGGGCGGCCCGCGCGGCGACCGTGGGTGGCCCACGTCACGATGGGCGCATGAGCACCCACGCGCACGGCATCCACCACTCGATCGACTACGTCGAGCTCCCCGTGACCGACCTCGCCGCCGCGCAGGCTTTCTACGGCGCGGCCTTCGGCTGGGAGTTCGTCCCCTACGGCCCCGGGTACTCCGGGATCCGCACGGCGGCAGAGTCCGGCGCGGACGAGGCCGGCGGTCTACGTCTGGCCGAGTCGGGCGACGTGACCCGCGGCGGTCCGTTCGTCCTGCTGTTCTCCGAGGACCTCGACGCGACGCTCGCCGCCGTGCGGGACGCGGGCGGCGAGGTGGTCGAGGGCCCCTACGAGTTCCCCGGCGGCCGCCGGTTCCACTTCCTCGACCCGAGCGGCAACGAGCTGGGCGTCTGGGCGACGTCCTGAGGGGCGACGTCGGCCGTCGCGCCGGGGGTGCGCGGCGGCCCGGGCGGCAATCACGTTGACGACGGCGGGTGCCGAGGCGCACCATCGAGAGTGACGGTTGCCGTGGGCAGCCGTCCGTCGTGCCCGACGGGCACGACCACGGATCAGGATCGCGCCGACGGCGCGCCGCACGGGACGAGGAGACGCGGATGCACGGCACCGCAGGCTGCGAGGTGGCCATGGCGGCCTGCTCGGGCGCCCTCTCCCCCCGCACCGTCACCCGCTGAGACCACCGGGCCGCGGGCCGTCGTCCCCGACGCCCGCCGCGCTCCGGGGCGCACCGCCGTCCGACGACCCCGTCGTCGCCCGGCCGCGCCGGTCACGACGCGACGGCTGCGGGCACGCCGTCCTCCCCGCCCCCGGAGGCGCCGTCGTGCGCCCGGGCGAGCACGCGTCGTCGTGCACGCCCGCCGGGCCGCGGACCGTCCTGACACGGAAGCAGCGAACCCATGAACCCCCTGACCGAGAAGCAGATCCGCGCGTCGTTCGTCAACGCGTCCAAGCGCGAGGCCGCGCAGGCGACCCTCCCCGACCTCGACACGCTCGACTGGGACCGCCTCGACTACCTCGGGTGGCGCGACCGCAAGGCCCCGCTCCTCGCGTACGCCGTCGTGGAGGTCGACGACGAGCCGCGCGGCGTCCTGCTGCGCTCGACCGACGCCAAGACGGGCGGACGGCGCAAGCGCGCCGTGTGCGCGTGGTGCGAGGACGTCGTCGTGACGGACGACGTCAGCCTCTACGTGGCGCGCCGCGCCGGGGCCGCCGGGCGCCGCGGCAACACCGTCGGCACCCTCATCTGCACGCAGTTCCTCTGCTCGCAGAACGTCCGCCGGGCGCCCACCCGCACCGAGATGGGCGACGACGAGTCGATGCGCGAGCTGTTCGTCGAGCTCCGCGTCGACGGCCTCCGCGAGCGCTCCGCGCGCTTCGTCACCGAGGTCATGCGCGACGTGTGACCGACCGCGGCTCTACCTCGGCGGACCCAGGCTCTCCCTCGGCGGGCCCGGGGTCTCCCTCGGCGGACCCGGGCTCTACGTCGGCGGACCCGGGTTCTCCCCCGCGCCAGGAGGGCCACCAGTTCCACCGGCCCAGGAGCGTCATCGTCGCGGGCAGCAGCAGCCCGCGCACGACGGTGACGTCGAGGAGCACGGCGACGGCCATGCCGACGCCGACCTCCTTCATCGCGACGAGCTCGCCCGCCGCGAAGCCGAGGAACACGATGCCGATGGCGACGGCCGCCGTCGTGACGACCGGGCCGGACGCGGTGATGCCGCGGAGCACGGCCCGGTCGTTCGCAACGCGCGGGTCCTCGCCGGGCGGGCGGGCGCGCCACTCCTCCGCGGTGCGAGACAGGAGGAACACCTCGTAGTCGGTGGAGAGGCCGAACACGAGCATGCCGACGAGCAGGGGCGTGGTGACGTCGAGCGCACCCCACGGCTCGAACCCGAGGAGCGAGGCGCCGACGCCGTGCTGGAACACGGAGACGAGGACGCCGAGCGTCGCCGCGAGCGTGAGGAGGTTGAGCACGAGGGCCTTGAGCGGCACCACGAGCGAGCCGGTGAGCAGGAAGAGCAGCACGAAGGTCGCGAGCACCACGACCCCGGCGGCGAGCGGGAGCCGCTGCGCGAGGTGCTCCTGGGTGTCGACGACCTCGGCGGCCGGTCCGGCGACCCGCACCTCCAGGTCGGTGTCGAGGGCGCGCACGGCGTGCACGAGGTCCTGCGCCTCCTGGGCCGTCGCGTCACCGCCCGGGCCGACGTCGGGCGTGAGGTCGACGACGGTGACCTCGGGCGGGTAGCCGGTGTCCTGCATGGCGTCCTCGACACCGGGCAGGGCGGCGGCCCGGTCGAGGAGGTCGGGCACCGCCGGGTCGTCGACCGGGCCCTCCACGAGCACGGTGACGGGCGCGACGCCGAGGTCGGCGAAGCGGGAGATGGTGGCGTCGGCGGCGAGGCGCGCCTCGGCGTCGGCGGGCAGCGAGCGGACCTCCGAGCTGCCGAGCGTGAGCGAGCCGAGGGGCACGGCGAGCGCGAGCAGGAGCGCCGTCGCGCCGAGCGTGACGAGCACGGCGTGGCGCTGCGCGGTGCGCGCGAGCCGGCCGAGCGTGCCGGCGCCGCCGCGGCCCGTCCACGGGTGGGACCAGGTGCGCGCGCCCGGCGCGGGGATCGCGCGGTGCCACGTCGCGACGAGCGCGGGGACGAGCGTGAGCCCGGCGGCGGTCGCGACGAGCACGACGATCGCGCCGCCCACCGCCATGCCGGAGAGCAGGGAGTCACCGAGCAGGAGGAGCCCGGCGAGCGAGATGGCGACCGCGAGGCCGGAGGCGAGCACGGCGCGGCCGGCGGTCGCGAGCGTGCGCCCGACGAGCTCGTCGAGCGGGAGGCCCGGGGACGCGGCGCGCTCCTCGCGGAAGCGCGCGAGCACGAGCAGCGAGTAGTCGACCGTGAGGCCGAGACCGAGCAGCGTCACGACGTTCACGGCGAACTCGTTGACGGGCACCACGCCGAGCAGCCCGCTGAGCACGAGCAGCGCGACCGCGATCGCGGCGAGCGCGGAGAGCAGCGGGACCAGGCCGGCCCGCAGGCCGCCGAGGACGACGACGAGCACGACGAGGAGCACCGCGATCGCGATCCCCTCGCCCACCGCGGCGTCGGTGATCGCCTGCTCGACGAACGCCTCCTCCGCGAGCAGCGCACCGCCCACGAGCACCTCGGGGGTGTCGACGGTGTGCAGCGCGTCGGCGACGCGGTGCGCGAGGGCGAGCGCCTCGTCGTCGGACAGCGCGGGGTCGAGCTCGACGACGACGAGCGAGCCCTGCGCGTCGTCGGCGATGAGCCCGCCGCCGGTGTAGGCGTCGGAGAGCTCCACGACGCCGGGCATCGCGCGGATGCCGTGCATGACCTCGCTCGCCTGAGCGATGAGGTCGGCGGAGAAGTGGTCGCGGCCGGACAGCACCGCGACGACGGTCTCCCCCTCGGGGGCGAGCTCCTCGAGGCGTTCCGCCGCGAGGGCGGACGCGCTGCCCGGCGGGGCGGGGTCGACGTCGGAGGTCTTGTCGAAGACCGCCCCGCCGAGCACGGCGCCCGCGACGAGGAGGACGGCCCAGACGACGAGGACCACGCCCCGGCGGCGGGCGGCGAACCGTCCGGTCCGGTGCAGGAGGCGTCCGAGCGTCATGGGGGCTCCCCTCGTCGGGAACTCGTCGGGGAGTCGTGGGGTCGGCCTCGGCCGGCTCGCCCACGACGTTCGTGCGGTGCGTCCGTGCGGCAGCGCGCGGACGTGAGCACCCTACGCGAGGGTGGGAGCGCCGTCGGACCGCGCTCCGCCCTGCGGGGACGCCCTGCCGGGCGCCGGACGAGACGGGTCGGGCGGGGGCGGCTCGTGCCGCCGCCCCCGCCCGGTGCGACCCGGGGCGGACGGCTCACGCCGCCCGCCCCGGGTCATCGGCTCAGCCGCAGCTGACGGCCTCGTAGGCGGCGTCCGCCTCGAACGTCCGGCCGTCACCGGTCGCGGAGACCTGCGCGACGCCGGCCTCGACCGACGTGGCACGCGTCGCGAACGACTGGTACGCGGAGGCACCCGGCTGGACGCCGGTCACCGTCTTCGTCCCGAACGGCGTCGTGAGCGTGACGTCCGCCGGCACCGTGTCGTCGTTCGTGGCACGGACCGCGACGTAGACCTTGCCCGCGAGGCAGCGGGTCTGGACCGTCGTCGAGATCGCGAGCTCCTCGACGGGCTCGTCGGTCAGCTCCTTGAACCGGATGTTCCGGTAGTTGACCATCTCGCCGTTGCCGTGGTTCTGGATCCCCACGAAGCTGTTGACCAGGCGGGCCGGGTCGGTGCTCGTGAAGTCGTTGACCAGCACGTCGTTGAGGTAGACCCGGATGCGGTCACCCTCCACCCGGATGTCGTACGCGTTCCACTGGCCGACCGGCTTGAGCGAGGCCTCGACGGCCGCGGCGTCGGCACCCTGGAACGTGTAGACGGCACCCGTGGTGCGGTCGGCGGCGTCCGTCGCGTCGATCTGGATCTCGTAGCCCTTGTTGACGGCCACCCACGGGTCGTCGCCCGGGTTCGGGAACCCGACGAACACGCCGCCGTTGTCGTCCTTGAGGAGCTTCCAGTCGAGCTTCAGGCTGTAGCTGTCCCCGAGCTCCTGGTTGAACCAGAGCAGGCCCATGCCGCCCGCGCCCTGGATCGAGCAGTCCTCCTGGCGGCCGAAGCCACCCGGACCGGCCATGCGCCAGCCCGCCTGGAGGCTCGCGAGGGTGCCGTCGAAGAGGGCGGTGTAGCCGTCCTCGACCTCGCCCGGGGTGCAGATGTCCGGGTTCTCGCCGATCGAGAGCACGTCGATGTTGATGTTGCCCTGGTCGCCCGTCTCGTACGCGAGCGTGATGGTGTTCGTGCCCGCCTGGAGCTCGAGGTCGCGCGTCTGCACACCCCAGTCCTTCCAGCTCCCCGTGGTCGGGAAGTTCCACTGGCCGAGGTCCTGGCCGTTCACGTGGAGCGAGACGTTCTTGGACCGCAGCTCGGTGTACGGGTGGATGCCGTTGGCGTAGCGCACGTTCACCGGGTAGGTGCCCGCCTCGGGGACGGTCACGGAGAACGTGCGGCCGGAGCCGACGCTCGTCATGCCCGCGGCGAAGCCGGAGCCGGAGTAGTTGCTGTGGTCCGAGCCGATGCTCGAGCCGCCGAGGGGCTGGGCCAGCTCCGCCTCGTACCAGCCGCGGTCGGCCGGGGCGACGTAGCCGGGCAGCGAGTTGAGCGTGTACCAGGCCTCGGTGCTGAGGAGCTCCGCGCCGTCGGCCGAGGCGAACGGGCGCGGGGACCGGACGTAGACGACGTGGCCGGGCTTGAGACCGTCGATCTTCAGCGTGACGGTCGTGCGGTCCTCGGACACCTGGGCGTCCGTGACGAAGAGCGGCTGCTCGTCGACCTTCGGGCCGCCGTACTGCTGCGTCGGCACGTAGCGCCACTGCTTGATCTGGTACGCGTCGGCGAGGTTCTCGACGACCTTGTCGGAGACCGGGTCGGTGTACTCGATCTCGAAGCCGCCCTCGACCACGCGCATCTCCTTCATGTCGAAGGAGTCCTCGTTGACGGGGACGAGCTTCTGGAGGCCGAACCGGAGCTTGCCGGACTCGCCCCAGTTGCCGCCCTCACCGGTGCCGCCGGCGTAGAGCGCGCCGTCGGGGCCGTAGATGACGCGGTTCACGCCGACCTCGAGGCCCGCGGTGTGGCGGAAGACCGCACCCTGGAACTCGCCGTCGACCTTCTCGAGGAACGCGCGCTGGATGCCGCCGTACGTGACGTCGCCGAGCAGCATCTGGCCCGCGAACTCGCCGTCCTCGACGAGGATCGGGTTGCCCGGGGAGTTGGCGATCTCGTTCTGCGGCAGCCACACGGCCGGCGGGGCGACGGGGTTCGAGTCGAACGGCCCGGCCGGGTTCGTGTAGTGGTTGTAGAACTTGTCCTGCTGGATGTGGATGAGCTTGTTCGACGGCAGCCAGGCACCCTGGTTGTCCGTCGCGAAGATCTCGCCCTCGGGGCCGAAGCCGATGCCGTTCGGCGTGCGGAGGCCGCCCGCGACGTAGCTCACCTCGCCCGTCTCGCGGTCGATCTTGATCGACGTGCCGCGGTTGGCCGCGGGCTGCGGGTTCGTCGTCGCGCCGCCGTTGTTGATGGCCACGGAGAGGTTGACGTAGAAGTAGTCCTCGTCGTGGATCAGGCCGAACGCGAACTCGTGGAAGTTGCCGCCGTCGGGCCACTCCGCGATCTTCGTGTGCGTGTCGTAGAAGCCGTCGCCGTCGGGATCGGTGAGCTGCGTGAGCTGGTACCGCTCCGAGACGAAGATCGAGTCCTCGACGACCTCGATGCCCATGGGGTTGAGGAGCTCGTCCGCGACGAGCGTCGCCGTGACGTCCTCGGGGCCGTCGGCCGTGGTGACGCCGTCGAGGAAGTACACCTCGCCGGACACCGGGTCGGGGCGCCAGCCGCCGGAGCTGACCTCGCCCGTGGTCACGACGGCGAGCTGCTCGTCCGGCGTGAACGCCAGCCCGGAGACCTTGGGCTCGAAGCCCGCGGGGCGCAGGTCGACGAGCTCGTAGTTGGGGTTGACGGAGTCGAGCCGCAGGCCGTCGCCGGCCGTGTCGGTCGCGCCCTCGCAGTACTTGTAGCCGGGCGCGGTCACGCGCACGACGCCGGCCTCGGTGCTGAGCGCCGACGTCGGGATCACCTGGAAGGAGGAGCTGCCCGGCGTCTTCCACGCGAGCGTGAGGCGCTGCTTGTCGCTGCCCTCGTAGTAGTCGACCCGCAGGTCGTGCACGCCCGCGGTGAGCGTCGCGCTGCCCTCGACGGAGGTCGAGTCGTTGGGGCCGTCGTTCTCGAGGACGAGCTGGCCGTCGATGTAGACGAGCGCGCCGTCGTCGTTGGTCACGCGGAACTGGTACTGGCCGTCCGCGGGGACGTGCAGGTTCGCGCTCACCTGCGAGATGAAGTTGTCCTCGGCGCCGAACTGCTCGGCCGTGGACCAGTCGATGGTCGGCATGAGCTTGTCGACGTTGGGCGTCTGCCCGGACTTCAAGGTGCAGACCCCGCCGGGGTTCTGCGCGAGCTGGAAGGTCCGCAGCGTGACGCCGGGCTCCTGCTCGGGGAGCTCTGCCGCGGCGGGGACGGCCCAGCCCGCGACGACCAGGGCGCCGAGGGTGAGGGCGGCCGCGCCGCGTCGGTACCTGATCCGGCGGGACACCGGCAGGCTGGTGCGTTCGAGCATCGTTGCTCCTTACTCGGTCGGACTACGAGTCCACGGAGCGTAACCCCTGCCTGGCTCCGTCGATGACAACGCTGGACAGGCTAGCCCTCGTTCTATCGATGTGTCTACAACTTCCGTCTCGCCGTCGACAAAAGTGGTCCCACCAGCGGGGACGTACGCTCACGGCATGACCGCACGCCACGGCGACATCGCCGACCGGACCGCGTCCCGCCCGTTCGCCCAGGTCGACGTCTTCACCCGCACGCCGACCCTCGGGAACCCCGTCGCGGTCGTGCTCGACGCCGTCGACCTCACGGACGAGCAGATGGCCGCCTTCGCGCGCTGGACCAACCTCTCCGAGACGACGTTCCTCCTGCCGCCCACGCCCGACGGCGCAGCGGGCGGAGCCGACTACCGCCTGCGGATCTTCACCCCGGCGGGCGAGCTGCCGTTCGCGGGCCACCCGACGCTCGGGTCGTGCCACGCGTGGCTCGAGTCGGGCGGCAGCCCGCGCGCGGGGGACGTCGTCGTGCAGGAGTGCGGCGTCGGGCTCGTGACGATCCGGCGCGAGGAGGGCACGGAGCGGCTCGCGTTCGCCGCGCCCGCGCTGCTCGCCGACGAGCCGGTCCCGGCCGACGACCTCGCGGCGATCGTCGCCGCGCTCCGCGTCCCCGACGAGGCCGTGCTCGACCACCGCGTGCTCGACAACGGGCCGGGCTGGCGCGTCGTCCTGCTCGACTCCGCCGCGCGCGTCGCGGGGCTGACGCCCGACTGGACCCGGCTGCGCGCGGAGCGCCCCGACCTCTCGGTGGGCGTCGCCGGCCTGCACGGGGACGACGGCGGCCCCGACGGCACCGCCGTCGAGGTGCGCGGGTTCGCGCTCGCCATGGGCATCCCCGAGGACCCGGTCACCGGGAGCCTCAACGCCGTCGTCGGGCAGTGGCTCACGCGCGACGGGCGCTTCCCCGGGCGCTACGTCGCCGCCCAGGGCGCCGCGCTCGGCCGGGCGGGGCGCGTGCACGTCGAGCGCGACGGCGCCGGGACCGTCTGGGTCGGCGGGTCGAGCGTCACGTGCGTCGCGGGGACCGTCCGCCTCTGACGGGTCGCCGCCGCGGAAAACGGAGGCCCGGGGGCCCGCTCGCTCCGTAGACTCGGGCAAGTGTCAACAAACCCTCCGGTTTCCGGGACGGCGCGCGCCCTGACGGACCGCGCCGTGGTCTCGCGCGCGCGGTGGGCGCTCATGGTGCAGTTCGCGCTGTTCGGCGTCATCGGCACGTCGTGGATGAGCCGCCTGCCGTCGGTGCGCGAGGCGCTCGGGCTGAGCTCGGGCCAGCTCGGCGCGCTGCTCGTCGTGGGCGGGGTCGGCACCCTCACGGCCGTCGTCGTGACGGGCGCGGTCGTCGCGCGCTTCGGCAGCCGTACGACGCTCGTCGTCGCGACGTCCGCGAACGTCGTCGGGTTCGGCCTCGTCGCGCTCGGCACGGCGACCGGCAGCGTCGGCGTGTTCGCGGCGGGCGCGTTCCTCAACGGCATGTGCGGCGCGCTGACCAACGTCCCCATCAACATCTGCGCGGCGTCGGTGGAGCAGCACGTCGGACGCGCGATCCTCCCCCACTTCCACGCGGCCTTCTCCATCGGGGCGGCGTGCGGGGCGCTCGTCGCCGCCGCGTTCTCGTGGGCGCACGTGGGCATCGCCACGCAGGTCGTCGTCGTCACGCTCGTCGTCACGGCGGCCCGTGCGCTCCTCATCGCGCCCGCGACGGCGATCGCGCCCGAGCGTGCCGCGGCGCGCACGACGGCGGCCGCCGGCGCCCCCGCACCCCGGCGCGGCGCGGGCGTCCGCGCGGCGCTCGCCGCGTGGCGCGAGCCTCGCACCCTCCTCATCGGGCTCGTGCTGCTCGCGTCGTCGCTCTCGGAGGGCTCGGCGGGCAACTGGCTGTCCATCGCCGTGGTCGACGGGTTCGACGTGCGCGAGGCGCTCGGCGCGGTGGCGTACGGGACGTTCGTCGGCGCGATGACGGTGTTCCGGTTCGCCGGCACCGGGCTCATCGACCGGTTCGGTCGCGTCGCGGTGCTCCGGGCGTCGGGCGCCTCCGCGCTCGTCGGGCTCCTCGTGTTCGGCCTCGCGCCCACGCTGCCGCTCGCGTGGGCGGGCATCGTCCTGTGGGGCTGCGGTGCGGCGCTCGCGAACCCCGTCGCGATCGCCGCGGCGTCCGACGACCCCGCGCACGCCGCGCCGCGCGTCGCGGTCGCGACGTCGTTCTCCACGGTCGCGATGCTCAGCGCTCCCCCGCTGCTCGGCCTGCTGGTCGACGGCGTCGGGGCCCGCCACGCGCTCCTCGTGATCTGCGCCGCGACGGTGCTGTCGCTCGCGGTCGCGGGCCAGGTCCGGCCCCTGCCGCGTCCGGCGGCGCCCGCCCCGGCCGACGACCTGCCGGAGCCCGGCCGGGAGCGCCCGGTCGGGTCCCGCTAGGGGGACGCGTCGCGCGCCCGCCGCGGCCCCGGCGCACACTGGCGGGTGTGAGCCTGGCAGCCCGTGCCCCGCGCCGAGCGCCCGCTGCCGCGCGGTGGGGGTGGGTCGTGGCCGCCGTCGTGGCGGGCCTGGCGTTCCTCGTGCGGTGGCACCTCGTCGGTGGCTCGGCCGGGATCGGCGGGTACCGCGGGTACGACGACGGCGTGTACTTCTCGGCCGCGGTGGCGCTCGTGCACGGCCGCGTGCCCTACCGCGACTTCCTGCTCCTGCACCCGCCCGGCTCGACGCTCGCCCTGACGCCCTTCGCCACGCTCACCACGTGGACGAGCGACGACCACGCCCTGGTCGCCGCGCGCGTCGGCATCATGCTCGTGGGCGCGGCCAACGCCGTGCTCGTGACGCGCGTGGCGCGCCGGTGGGGCACGACGGCGGCCGTCGTGGGCGGCGTCCTGTACGCGCTGTCGTACGCCGCGGCGTGGGCCGAGCGGCTCACGCTCCTCGAACCGCTCGGCTCCCTGTGCCTGCTCGGCGGGGTCGTGCTGCTGCTCCGCGGCCTCGACCGGCGCCAGGAGGGCACCGGCCGCGAGCGCCCGTGGCTCTGGGCGGGCGGGGCCGTCCTCGGGCTCGGTGCGACGGTCAAGATCTGGGGCGTGGTGCCGCTGCTCGTCGTGCTCCTCTGGCTGCTGCTCGCCGCCGGGTGGCGCACCGCGGCCCGTGCGGCCACGGGCGCTGTCGTCGCGCTGGTGGCGGTGCTCGGCCCGTTCCTCCTCGCCGCGGGGTCGGACATGGTCCGCATGGTCGTGCTCGACCAGCTCACCCGGCCCCCGGCGACGACGGACCTCGAGCAGCGGCTCGTGTGGCTCACGGGGACGGGCGGCCTGCGCGACCTCGTGCCGGAGCAGGAGCAGCTCGCCGTGGCGTGGACCGTGCTGGCGCTCGCGACGGTCGCCGCGGTCGCGGCGTGGGTCGGGCGGCGCGGGCGGCTGTGGGTCGTGCTGCTCGCGGTGCAGGTCGGCGTCCTGCTGCTCTCGCCGTCCGCGTACCCGCAGTACGCGGCGTTCTCGGCACCGGCGCTGGTCCTCGTCCTGGCCGCCGCGTGCTCGCTCCTGCCCCGCCCGGGCAGGGTCGCGGCGGGGGCGCTCCTGAGCATCGGCGCCACAGCCCTCCTCGTGGCCGCGGTGCAGACCGCACCGCGCCTCGCCCCGTTCCCGACGGCCGAGGTGGCGGCGGCGCTCCCCGACGACGGCTGCGTCCGCGCCGACTCCCCCGGGGTCCTCGCCGTCCTCGACGTGCTGAGCCGCGACCTCGAGCGCGGCTGCGAGCTCCCGGTGGACCTGTCGGGGTACTCGTACGACCACGGCGCGCGGGACGCCGCCGGCGAGCCGGTGCCGCGCCGTCGGAACCTCGCCTGGCAGGAGGAGGCGCTGCGCTACCTGACGTCGGGGTCGTCCGCCGTGCTCGCGCGGTCGACCGGCAACGGGTTCAGCGACGAGACCTGGCGCGCGCTCGACGCCACGACGACGACCGTCGTCGACCGGCCGGGGGTGCGGGTGCTCGTCCCGCACGACGACGTCGCACGGCCGGAAGGCTGAGCCCGCGGCCCGCGACGGGGACGCTCAGGCGCGGGCCCTGTACCGCTCCACGGACTCGTGCCGAGGTTCCCCGGCGTCAGTCCGGCTCCCGGGCGGCGGCGATGCGCATCGTCACGTGGTTCGCGTACTCCGCGGGCTCCCGGTCGACCTGCACACGCAGCGGCCCTCGGGGGACGTCGAGGGTGCGCTCGTTCTCGGCGTCCCCGATCGAGAGGCGGCCGGACGGGCAGCTGAGCCGTCCGTCGAACTCCGCGACCCCCGTGGGCAGGGGCTCGCCGACGACGACGGTCACGGTGACCGTCGCCGACGGAGGATCCACCTCGTCGGGCCAGTCGTCCGAGACGTCGACGTCGGCGGCGTGGAGCACCGGCACGGCCAGGCAGGAAGGTGACGAAGCGATCGCCTCATCGCCGAGGTCCGGGGGAAGGTCGAAGGACTCCTGCTCGTCGAAAGCCAGGAGGAGGCCCCACCGGAACGGTTGTGTCCACTCGAGCTGCACCCCCGCACCGTATCGAAGGCACCGCGCCGCCCAGGCACGCCAGGTGACACCATCACCGCCACCGTCGCTCCGGCCCGGTCACCTCACGGCGCAGGTCTCGCCACGGGGTCGTGGTCCGGTGCCGGGCTGCCCACGGCGTCGGGGTCGGTCGGGGAGTCCTCGGCCCGCGCCTCGTCCGCCCCACCCGCGGCACGCTCGGCGAGCGCGGCGGCGACGGCGGCGTCGACCGCGCGCTGCTGGGCGGTCCGCGCCCGGCGCCGCGCGCGGACGCGCCAGACGACGACCAGCGCCACGAGGGCGAGGAGGCCGAGCGCGACCCATGGCACGGCCCAGGTGGTGGCGGTCGCGACGACGCCCGGCACGACGACCTCCGGGTCGGGCACCGTCCCGGGCAGCGGCACGACCTCGCCGCCGACCGTCAGCGTCGCGACCTCGCGCCCGAGCGGCCAGACGCCGTCGACCTCGACGGTCCGCTCGACGGACGAGCCGGGGAGCAGCTCGGGCACGTCGACGTCGGTCGCGGACGTCGCGCCGAGCCCGAACGGCCCGGAGATGCGGACGGCGGTCGCCGGGGCGACGCGCGCGTTGCCCTCGTTCGTCACGGTGAACGTGACGGTCGCGCTGCCGGGCGCGAACGGGTTGAGCGTGCCGTCGTAGGCGAGCCGCACGTCGTCGACCGCGAGCGCCGGGGCGAGCTCGCCCTGGACCCGCAGGTGCACGCGCGAGCCGAGCCGCCGATCGGTCGTGACGCCGTCCTCGGCGACCACGACGAGGGACGACACGACTCCGGCGGCGTAGTCTCCCGGCGTCGCGTCGTCGGGCACGGTGACGGTGAAGGGAACCTCGACGCGCTCCTGCGGAGGGATCTCGACCTCGGCCTGGTCGAGGGCGATCCACGTCCCGAGCGCGGTCGACTCCTCGCCCGCGGGCAGGAGGTCGAGCGTGCCGTCGTCGGTGAGGAAGCCGTCGGCGGCGTAGACGGCGAGCGCGAGCGGGGTGTCGCCGTGGTTCGAGACGACGAGGCTGTCGCGCAGGGAGCCGCCGGGCGCGAGCGAGTACGCGAAGTTGGGCCGGTCGACGCCCTGGGCGGTGTCTCCCGGACGCACGCCCCACTGCACGGTCTGCTCCGGGTCGGGCGCGGGGGCGTCGTCGGTCGCGACGGCAGTCCGCGCGGCGGGCGCGACGTGGCCGGGGGCCGCGGCGTCCCCGGGGAGCGCGGCGGCGGCGGGCGCGGCGGTCAGCGCGAGCGCGAGCAGGGGCCCGGCGAGCGCGCGCAGGGCGCGGGACGCGGGGGCGGGAGAGGTGCGGCGGTGGGTCATGCGCTCGGTCCTTCGTCGGTGCAGGTGGGGCGGCTCGGACGAGAGCCGCCGGACCGGCCGGCCACCACGGCGTGCGTGGTGGCCGACCGGTCGCCCGACCCGTGCCGGGCCGGGCTGCGGTGTCCCGCGGGATCAGCCCAGTGCGGTGAGCGTGATCGTCGCGGTGTAGGTGCCGCGCGGGGTGTCGAGCGGCATCTTGAGGTCGAGCTCGGCGCCGACCACGGACGCGCCGCGCGCGTGGCCCTCGTCGGCCCGCGCGAGGGTGCGTGCCTGCTTGAGGCCCTCGCCCTCGTCGAACCCGGACGCGACCGGGGCGCCGGCGACCGCGTCGCCGCCGTTCTCGATGACGCCCGGCGTCCAGCCGAGGTGCTTGCCGTCGACCGTCTGGCCGCCCGCCGTGAAGTCGGACACCTGGCCGGTGACCGACCACGCCGGGTCGCCCGCGCGCGTGTCCTGCACGCGCACGGGGACGAGCTGGCCCTGGGCCTGGTAGTAGCTGAGCTCCTCGTCGGCGACGCCGAGGTCGACGAGGCGCGACGAGCCCTCGAGCGACCACGTGAGCTCGCCCCCGGACTGCTGCGGCACGGTGACGGCCACGGCCTGGTCGCCCTCGGGCGCAGCCCCCGGCTCCTCACCGGTGTGGTCTCCCTCGACGCCGCCCGCGGTGTTCCCGGGCCCGAAGACGGCGGCCGGGTCGTTGCCCGTCGCGCGGATCGTGCCCTGGACCGCCGTGCCCGCGACCCGCAGGTTGCCGGCGTTGCCGCTGAGCACGAGGTCGCCCGCGACCGCGTTGCCCCACTCGTCGGCCTCGCCGGACGCCGTCGCGCCGACGAGCAGGTCGCGCGCACCGTTGCTCACGGTGAGCGTGCCCCCGACCACGGCGCCCGCGACCGTCACGCCGAACGCGGAGCCGTCGAGCGTCACGTCGCCGCGCACGGACGTGCGCAGCAGGTCGACGTAGCTCGCCTCCTGCGTGAGCAGCCCGCCGGAGACGGTCGAGTCGCTGATCTCGACGTCCACGCCCCCAGCCGCGACGTCGCCCCCGACGGTGAGGTCGTTGAGGTACAGGAACCCGTTCCGGGTGCCCGCCGAGTAGACGCTGACGTCCCCGGCGACGCTCGTGCCGTCGAGCAGCACGCCGTACGCGTCGGTCGCGACGACGTCGCCCCCGACGGTCACGGACGTCGCGTCGAGCCAGCCGCCCGGCTGGACCACGACGTCGCCCTCGACGGTCGCGCCACCGAGGACGCAGTCCGCGCCCCCCGGGACGACGAGGTCGCCGCTGACGGTCCGGTCGCCGAGGTCGGTCGTGCACTCGACGTCGGCGGCCTGCGCCGCGGGCGCGACCGCCGTGGCCGTGGCCACCGCGAGCAGCGCGGCGGCCGGGACCTTCCACTTCCACTTCATGTGATGCTCCTTGTCAGGTGTGGTCGGTCCGCGTCAGCCGCGGAGCGAGGAGATCTCGCCGTAGCTGCGGCGGGCGTTGCCCAGGGAGTTGAGGGCGTTGCCGGGCTCGGCCACGGTCGCCGCGTTGTCCTGCTCGTACAGCCCGAACCGCTGCCCTCGGTCGCGGAGCTGGGAGAGGAACGCCTGGTAGGGGATGTCGCCGGCGCCGAACTCGATGATGTCGTAGCCGTTGCCGCTGGACTCGTTGGTCTTGCCGTCCTTCAGGTGCAGGATCGGGAAGCGGCGCGGGTCGCGCGTGACGTAGTCGATCGGCTCGAACCCGGGGTACAGGTGGCGGCCCACGTACGCCCAGTAGACGTCCATCTCGAAGAACACGAGCTCGGGGTCGAGGTTGTCCCACAGCAGGTCGTAGACGCGCTGGTTCGGGTCGTCGCTGGTGAACGCCCACTCCTGGGCGTGGTTGTGCGAGTAGAGCTTGAGCCCCGCCGCGCGGGCCTTCTCGCCCATCTGGTTCCAGGTCTCGCAGGCCTGGAGCCACTGCGCCTTGGGGATGGGTCCGCCGTAGCCGCCCGCGATGGGTCCGCCCTGGCCGAGGTGCGGCATGCCGAGCGCGAGCGCCTTCTCGATCTCGGCGTCGATGTTCGCCGGGGTGAGGTTGACGTGCGCACCGACGGCCCGCAGGCCGTTGTCGTCGAGCAGCTGCCGGATCTCCGGCACGGTGATCGCGCCGACGCTCCCCTGCGTGTAGCCCGCGAACTCGATCTCGGAGTAGCCGATGTCGGCGAGCTCCTCGAACACGGCCCGGAACCCGAGCGAGCTGACCTTGTCCCGCACGGTGTAGAGCTGGATGCCGATGCGGTTCACCGGCACGAGCCGGTTGCGCCCGCCGGACGGCGCGACCGCCGTCGGGAGGGCGCCGCCGAGCGCGTTCGCCGCCGACGGACCGAGGGCGGCCCCCACGCCCACGGCGACCGACGACGCCGCGAGCGCCTTGAGCAGGTTGCGACGGGTCATCGGCTTGGCCGAGACCGTCGGGTGGTGATGTGAACTCATGTCTCTCCTTCGAGGTGAGCCGCCCCGGGACCGCACCCGGGGACGCCTGGGGGCCGGTGGCCCGGGCGGGTCGCCCGGGCCACCGGTGGGACGGTCAGCTGCGGACCGTGAGGGTGAGGTTCACCGTGCTGGGCGCGACCCCGGCGGACCCCTGGTAGCGGGCCTGCACCTGGTAGGTGCCGGTCGCCGCGAGCTTGGGGAGCGTCACGACGACGTCCCCCGCCTCGTCGAGCGTCCCGGTGAGCGACGCGACGGTGCCGTTGTTCCTGCGCACCGTCACCTGCACGTCGCCCGTGGGCACGACGCCGGTCGACGACTCCACGTGGAGCGTCGCCTTCGCCGCGACGGCGGGCTTCACCGGGTTCGGCGCCACGCTGCCCGTCGTGGTCGACCGGGCCTGGGCCACCGTGAGGCGCACCGTCCCCGCCGACGCCGTGTAGACGCCGTCGGCGCCGTACGTCGCGGTGAGGGTGTGCGTCCCGACGGCGAGCGACGGGTCGATCGCGATCGTCGCCGTGCCGTCCGCGAGCGTCCCGCGCCCGACCTCGGTCTCGCCCGTGGTGAGCACGACCTCGCCCGTGGGCGTGCCGCCCTCGCCCGTGACCGTGACGACGGCCTCGCCCGGCGCGCCGTAGGAGACGCGCGCGGCGCCGACGGAGACCGTCGTGGCCGAGGCGACCGTCGGCTCGTCCGGGGCGTCGAGGTCGATCGTGAACGACACCGCGCCGGCCTCGGAGACGTTGCCGCCCGTGTCGGTCGCGCGGTAGAGCAGGTCGTACGCGCCGTCCTGCGAGAACGTCACGCCGTACTGCTGGTTCGCCGCGAGGTTCGTCCACGTCGCGCCCGCGTCGCGCGAGTACTGCACGCTCGCGACCGCGCCGTCGTCGGTGGCCTGCACGGAGAACCGCACCGGCTCGTTGAACACGCCGCCGACGCCCGTGGGCGTCTCCGGCGCGAGCGTGTGCGCGACGGTCGGGGCGGTGACGTCCGCCGCGCCCGCCCCCACCATGGTGATCGCGTCCACCGCGAGCTCGTCGGACGACGTCACGAACAGCGTGCCCGAGCCCTCGGGGGCGTCGAACGTGATCTCGACGTCCTGCCAGCCCTCGCCCGCGGGGACGACGGCGGTCGCGAACGGCTCGGCGTCGGCCGCGCCCCAGCGGAGCTGAAGCTCGCCGCTACCGCTCGCGCGGACCACGGCGCCGTCGATCCCGGCGAAGCTCACCGGGTCGTACCGCAGGAAGTCGCCCGCGCCGAGGCCGCGGACGGCGTTGCCGCCCCGTGCGGTCGCGTCGGCGAACACCTCGACGCCCTCGCGGCCGATCGCGTGCTCGCCCTGCTGCTCCTTCGGGTTGAGGCGCAGCGTCGCCTCGCCCGCGGCCGGCGGGAGGCCGTTGTGGCCCGCGTCGGTGTACGTGACGACGACCGCCCCGTACAGGAGCGCGCCGGGGCCGTGCTCGGGCGAGTTGGGGTCGGTGCGCCACGCGCCCGTGCAGCCCGTGCCCGTGGACTCGGGGTGCGCGTGCTCGTCGTGCCCGAGGCCGTACGTCCACGCGACGCGCGAGCACACGGTGCCCGAGCCCGCCTGCGGGTCCTCGAACGCGGCGGCGTACGCCTCGAGCACGTCCGCCACCATCTGCGCGGTGACGGCGCCGCCGGAGATCGCGACGAGCTCGTCGAGGGTGAAGCCGGAGGCCTCGCCCAGCGTCTCGGCGTCGACCCCGAGCGTCTCGACGAGGACGTCGTGCCCGATGGCGTCCGCGAGCCACTCGCCGATCTGGTCGCCCGACGTGAGGTGCGGCGTCGGCGCCTCGCCGCCGCCGAGGTCGTCCTCGGCGTCGGTCGTGGTCACCTTGTACGGGACGGCCTGGCCCCAGTCGAAGAACGCGCCGTCGGCCGGGTACTCGATCGTGACCTCGGGCGCCTGGTTCCCGACAGAGATGACGCGCGACGTGAGGGAGAACTTGCCCGACGCGTCGGTGACGCGCAGGCGCGCGGTGTACGCGCCGATCTCCGTGTACGTGTGCGTCGCCCGGACGCCCTCGGCGTCGAACGTGCCGTCCCCGTCCACGTCCCACGCGTAGGTGAGGTCGTCGCCCTCGGGGTCGGACGACGTCGACGCGTCGAACGTCACCTCGAGCGGCGCCTGCGACGACGACGTGGGCGTCGCGGTGAAGCGCGCCTGGGGCGCCTTGTTGCCCTCGGCGTAGTCGATCCGGTACAGGCCCGCGTCGGGGTTCGCGCGGAAGAAGCCGTCGCCGTAGTCGAGCACGTAGAGCGAGCCGTCGGGACCGAACTCGAGGTCCATCGGGTTGTCGTGCGGCGGCTGGCCCGCCGCGGCGAGCGCGGCGTTCGGCAGGAAGTCCTCGATGTGCGTGACGTCGAAGGTCTCCCAGTCGACCGTGAACGCGGCGAGGTAGTCCTGCGAGAACTCGCCGAAGAACGCCTTGCGGTCCCAGTACGCGGGGAGCTTCGTGGTCGACGGGTTGTCGGCGTCGTAGTGGTAGACGGGACCGCCCATCGGCGCCTGGCCGGACCCGGAGCCGAAGTTCACGAGCTCGTCCCACGGCTGGTCGCCCGGGTTGTCGCCGTACCAGAGCGTCGCGGCGCGGGCCGGCGGCAGCTCGCGCAGGCCCGTGTTCCAGCGGGAGTCGTTGACGAGGTTCTCGGGGTCGAAGAACTCCCCCGGCGTGCCCGTCGCGAAGTCCCAGTCGTTGTAGGCGAAGTTGTCGCCCTGGACATAGGGCCAGCCGGCGTTGTGCGGGTCGTCGAGCGAGACGACGTTCCACTCCACGAGGCCCATGGGCCCGCGGCCCGCGGTCTCCGCGACCGCCTTCGTCGCGTCGGGGCCGTAGTCGCCCCACGAGAGCGAGTTCGTCTCCGGGTCGACCTCGAACCGGAACGGGTTGCGCACGCCCATGACGAAGATCTCGGGGCGCGTGCCCTCGGTGCCCGGCGCGAACAGGTTGCCCTCGGGGATCGAGTACGAGCCGTCGTCCTCGACGTGGATCCGCAGGATCTTGCCGCGCAGGTCGTTCGTGCTCCCCGCGCCACGACGCGAGTCGAAGCCGGGGTTCATGCCGGGGGCGTCGTTGTTCGGCGCGAAGCCGTTCGCGCCCGGGGTGCTCGCGGGCGTGTTGTCGCCCGTCGTGAGGTAGAGGTTGCCGTCGCCGTCGAAGTCGATGTCCGCCCCGACGTGGCAGCACTGGCCGCGCTGCACCTCGACGTCGAGGATCACCTGCTCGCTCGCGAGGTCGATCGTGTCGCCCGTCCACTGGAACCGCGCGAGACGGTTCACGCCCACCCAGCGGTCCCAGTAGCTCTCGTCCTCGCCCGCCGGGAGCGAGTTGGGCGCGTTGCCCGTCGGAGTGTCCGCGACGCCGTCGCCGTCCGCGTCGCGCGGCGCGTAGACGAGGTAGACCCACCCGTTGTCCTCGAACTCCGGGTCGAGCGCGACGCCCTGGAGGCCGTCCTCGGAGTTCGCGTAGACGTCGAGCGTCGTGACCACGCGCGTGATGCCCGTCGCCGGGTCGGTGAGCCGCACGTCGCCGTTGCGGGCCGTGTGCAGGACGCGCGAGTCCGGGAGGATCGCGAGGTCGATGGGCTCGCCCACGTCCTTCGTCAGCAGCACGCGCTCGTAGTTGGACCAGTCGAGCGCCGCCTCGGCGCCCGGTTCCGCGCCGTGGTCGACGCCGTCGTGCGCGACGGCGGGTGCCGTCGCCGCGCCCAGGCCCGTGAGCGCGAGGGCGCCAGCGGCCAGAGCCGCGGTCACCCGCCGGTTCCGGCGCGTACGCCGGTCGATATCCTTCATCTGATGCCGCTCCTGTGAGGTTCAGTCGCCTGTGAGGGGTCATCCGGACCGGGTCGCCCCCGTCGCGCCAACGACGGAATCAGGGCGGCTCGGTCTGTCTGTGCTGGTGGGAGGGCTGCGCGCCCCCTGCCCGGTGGTCCTCCTCGTCTCGTCGTCGAGCGCGATCCCCCCGCACGTCGTCGTGCGGACGGAGAGTGCCACCACGTGCACCGGGGCACGCGCGGAGGCGGTCGGGCCGTAGCGGTCGGGTGAAATTCACCTACCACTCGGTCGTCATCCTACGAGGCTTCTGTCGGGTGTCAATCAAAAGTCGAAAGTCCGCCGATGCACGGACTAGAGGCAGGAACGCAGCCGAATCCTGACTGCGCTGTCGGGTTCGGGAACTGACCTCGAGCGCGCAGAGATCCCGCCAACGATCCGCCGTCGAGCACGTCGAGGCCGACGGCCTGCACGCCCGCTGCGCGGGCCTCCCGGCGTCCCGTGGGCCGAGAAGGCCGCGAGCACGGGAAGAAGGGGTGCCTCTTTGGCAAGAATGAGGCTATTCACAGGCTCGTAGTCCGGACAGTATGAGCGCATGAAGTCGGTAGCTCTCAGCGAGGCGAGGGACAGGCTGTCGGCCCTGGTGGACGAGGCCGAGCGAGAGCTCCAGATCATGCGGATCACCCGGCAGGGGCGCGGTGCCGCGGTGCTGATGGCCGGGGACTATCTCGAGTCGCTGCGCGAGACGCTGTTCTGGCTGTCCGAGCCCTGCGTGCTCGACGACGTCGACGGGGCCCGTCGCGCCGCCGCCGAGGGCGCGACGACGTCCGGTGACGACCTGCGAGCACGGTCGGGGCTGCCGGCCCGGTGACCGCCGACCAGACCCCCAGCGTGGCGGCACGAGGTCGCGACCGCGGCCGAGCGGTTGTTGCGACGCCTACCGCACAAGGTCGCGACCGCGGTGGTCAGGACCGGTACACCCAGTGCCACGGTTCGCGCGGGGTGTCCTCGACGAAGCCGAAGCGGCCGCCGTTGGTGCGCATCCACGCCTGGGCCCGGTCGTCCAGGTCGAGGTCGACCGCGATGCCCCAGCCGTGCGGGCTGGTCCCCGGCTCGGCGGCGAGCCCGCCCTGGGAGTACAGGCCCTTGCGCGCGGCGACGTCGACCTGCGCGTCGTAGGACCGGTAGGAGTCCGTGATGCCGATGCGGACGCCGTCGCGCGCCGCCTCGGCGAGCAGGCCCTCGAGCGCCTGGCCCGCGGGCGCCCAGAGGCGGTGGCCGGTCGTCCCGACCTCCTGCAGGGCGGTCCGGGGGATCTTCCCGTTGCCGTAGGCCGCGAGGTCGCCGGGGACACCGTCGACCGTGCGCGTCCGGTCGGGACCGGTCGCGCCCGCCACCGGGGTGCTGCCGGTGCCGGTCGAGCCCGCCAGCACCGTGCTGAGGAGCTCGTCGAAGCGCGCGCCGGAGCCGCTCGCGACCGCGTCCGCGGCGCGGGCGTCGACGGTGCGGACGTCGACGGCGCGGGCGGGGCTGAGGGTCGCCTCGATGGCAGCCACCCGCTGCGCGATCGCGGTGATGCCGTCCATCCGGTCGTCCTCCTGGGGGCGTGCCGGCGGTGGCGTCCACCGGTCAGCTCTCCCTATGCACCACGACGAGCGGTCTGCCGCCTCCCCGCGTCGCAGCGACCGCGCCGAGCGCGCCGACCGAGGCGCGACCGCGCGCGGCTCAGACGGTAGCGCCGGGGCGCGTGGCCGCCTCGAGGAGCTCGAGCACGTGGACGTAGTCCTCGCCCGTGGCGCGCGACATGCCCATCTCGCACGTCCGGTTGCTCGACACGTACGCGTCGAAGCGCCCCTCGGGGAGCGTGCCGGCGCGGTGCGCGACCTCGTCCGCCTCGGCGCGCGTCGCGCCCGCGGTGAGCTCGGGGTTCAGCATCCCCCGGTCGCCCGCGAACCCGCAGCAGCCCCAGGCCGTCGGCACGGTGGCGCGCTCGGCGACGGCCTCCGCCACGGCCCGCAGGTCGTCCACGGCGCCCAGGTGCACGGTCGCGCACGTCGGGTGCACGACGACGTCCCCCGCCCGCGCGACGTCGACCCCGCGCGCCGCGAGGCCGGGCAGCACGTCGGTGCGCACGAACGTCACGGCGTCGACGACCCGCAGGCGGGCGAACCGGTCGCGCGCCTGCTCGTCGCGCGGGTCCGTCCCGGTGAGGTGGCGCGCCGTCTCGGCGAGGCCGTGGGTGCAGCTCGACGCGTCGCACACGACCGGCAGCTCGCCCTCGCGCGTGGCGACCCACAGCGCGTCCACGACCTTGCGGGCCATGGCGGCCGCGCCGTCGGGCAGGCCCTTGGACGACCACGGGGTGCCGCAGCACAGCCCGCCGATCCCGTCGGGGACCACGAGCCCGACGCCCGCCCGCTCGCACAGCGCCCGGAACGCGGCCTCGGCCCCGACCGGGCGGCTCGCGCCGTCTCCGCCGCACGCGCCCGCGGGCAGGCCGGCCCCGGCGGGCGCGAAGAGCTCACCCATGCACGACGCGAACAGCACCGCGCGCGCGGGGGTGGCGCCGCCGTCGGGCACGACGGCCGTGGTCCCGCGGCGCGGCCCGGGACCGGGCAGGTCGGCGTCGACGCGCGGCACGACGTCCGTCCCGACGACCCCGCGGGCGACGTCGGACGCGACGCGCACCAGCGGCGTCGGGAGCGCTTCGACGACGCCGAGCGCGGCGCGCAGGCCCGTGACCACGGTCCCCCAGTGCTCGGCGGCGGCCGCTCCCCCGCGCTGCACGAGCCGCGGCTGCGACCGCGCGCGGTGGCCCTTCATGACGACGCCCGTGTCGATGCCCACGGGGCACGCCTCGACGCACAGCGAGTCCGCGGCGCACGTCGCGACGCCCTGGTAGGCGTACTGCCGCTCGAGCTCGCGCCGCTCGGCGGGCGGCGCGGCGGCCATCTCCTTGAGCAGCGCGATGCGCTGGCGCGGCGTGGTCGTCACGGTGCGCGACGGGCAGCCCGGCTCGCAGTACCCGCACTCGACGCAGCGGTCGACGAGCGCCGCGTCGTCCCCGCCCGCCGACGACTCGACCTTGAGGTTCCGCAGGTGCTCGTGGTCGTCGTCGGTGAGCACGACGCCCGGGTTGAGCAGGCCGTGCGGGTCGAGCAGCCGCTTGACCTCGCGCATGACGGCGTAGAGCTCGTCGCCGTACTGGCGCCGCACGAACGGCGCCATGATGCGGCCGGTGCCGTGCTCGGCCTTGAGCGTGCCGCCGTGGCCGAGCACGAGGTCGACGAGGTCGTCGCTGAACGCCGCGTACCGGTCGAGCTCGGCGCGGTCGCCGAGGCGCGGCGTGATCATGAAGTGCAGGTTGCCGTCCTTGGCGTGCCCGAACGTCACCGCGTCGCCGTAGCCCCGGCGCTCGAAGAGCGCGCCGAGGTCGCGCACCGTCGCGGTGAGGTCGGCGACGGGGACGGCCACGTCCTCGAGCAGCGCGGTGCTGCCCGCGGGCCGCGCGCCCGCGACGGCGGTGTACAGGCCCTTGCGCACGCGCCACAGGCGCTCGCGCGTCGCGGCGTCGGTCGTCACCGTGGCGGGGACGGCGAGGGAGCCGGCGAGCGAGCCGACGACGTCGCGCGCCGCCTCCTGGAAGGGCGCGAGAGCGTCGGGGGTCGCCGCGCGGTACTCGACGAGGAGCGCGGTCTGCCGGTGGATGCCCGCCCCGGAGGCCAGCGAGCGCATCGAGGGATCGGCGGCCGGGTCCGCCGCGGCCACGCGGAGCGACGCCGCGTCGAGCAGCTCGATCGCCTCCGCGCCCGACGCGACGAGCGGCACGAGCGCGTCCGTGGCGTGCTCCAGCGAGTCGAGCACGAGGAGGGTCGTCGCCGCGTGCGCGAGGAGCGGCACCGTCCGGAACGTCACGTCGGCGACCCACCCGAGCGTGCCCTCGCTCCCGACGAGCAGGTGCTCGAGGATCTTCACGGGCTCGTCGTGGTCGAGGAACGCGTTGACGGAGTAGCCCATCGTGTTCTTCATCGAGAACTGGCGCTCGATCTCCGCGCGCGCCGCCGCGCTGCCCCGCACGCGGTCGCGCAGCTCCGCGAGACCGCGGTGGATCGCGGGCTCGGCGGCGCGCAGGCGCGCGTCGGCGTCGGGCGCGCCCGTGTCGACGACCGTCCCGCTCGCGAGCACGACCGTCATCGCCTCGACCGTCCGGTACGCGGTCCGCGCCGTCCCCGACGACATGCCCGACGAGTTGTTCGCCACGACCCCGCCGATCGTGCACGCGATCTCGCTCGCCGGGTCCGGGCCGAGCCGGCGCCCGTGCCGCAGCAGGTGCGCGTTGACGAGCCGCAGCGTCGCGCCGGGCTCGCAGCGCACGCGCTCGCCGCCGTCGAGCACCTCGACCCGGGTGAAGCGCGTGCGCGTGTCGACGAGCACGCCCGCGCCCGACGCCTGGCCGGACAGGCTCGTGCCGCCGGAGCGGAACGTCACCGGCAGCCCGCGGCGGGTCGCCTCGCGCATCGCGGCGACGACGCCGTCGCGGTCGTGCGCGCGGACGACGACCTCGGGCCGCAGGAGGTAGTGCGACGCGTCGTGCGCCTGCGCGACCCGCGTGAGGAGGTCCGTGCGCAGCTCGAGGCCGGGCGTCTCGACGGTGGTCACGGGCGCGTCCGGCGGTCGTAGCCGAGGCGGTGGGGCTGCACGGCCTCGTACGTCGCGCGCAGGTTCGCGGTCGTGCGGTCGTACAGGCGCTGCGCGACGCGCACGAACAGGAAGTCGACGAGCGCGAGCTGCGCGATGCGGCTCGACAGGGCACCGGACCGGAACTGCGTCTCGCGCGCCGTCGTGGTGAGCACGAGGTCCGCGTGCTCGACGAGCGGCGACTCGGGGAAGTTCGTCACGGCGACGGTCGTCGCGCCACGGTCGCGCGCGATGCGCAGGGCGTCGTTCGTCTCGACCGTGAGCCCGCTGTGCGAGACGCCGACCGCGACGGCACCCTCGGCCAGGAGCGCCGCGGACTGGAGCTGGACGTGCGGGTCCGGCGACGCGAAGCACAGCAGCCCGATGCGCTGGAGCTTCTGCGCGAGGTCCTGCGCCGTGAGCCCGCTCGACCCGACGCCGAACAGGTCGATCCGCGTCGCCTGCGCGACCGCGGCGGTGACCTGCTCCAGCGCGTCGAGGTCGAGCATGCGCGCCGTCTCCTCGATGGTGCGCGCCTCGTGGAACGCGATCTTCGTGACGACGTCGTGCAGCGTGTCGTCGGGGTCGATCTCGCCGTGCGCGACGTTCGCGCGCTCCTGCTCGACGGCGCGGCGGCTCGTCGCCTGCGCGAGGTCGATGCGGAACTCCGGGTACCCGGCGTACCCGACCGCGCGGCAGAACCGCACGACCGTCGCCTGCGACGTCCCGACGAGCGCGGCGAGCTCCGTGATCGTCTTGCCCACGACGGCCGCCGGGTCAGCGAGCACGGCCTCGGCGATGCGCGCCTCGGCGGGCCGCAGGCTCGGCAGGGCCTGGCGGATGCGGACGAGGCCGTCGGCGGTCATGGGGTCTCCTCGGCGGTGGTCGGGTGCGGGGCGGTGCCGGGCGCGCCCGGCGGCAGGGCGGTCGGTGGCGCGGCGGTCGGTGGCACGGCGGTCGGTGGCGCGGCGTGGTCGCCGAGCGTGAGCCAGGGCGCGTGCTCGACGACGGAGCCCGGCTCGGTCGCGAGGCGCGCGGCGAGGTGCAGCGCGCCGTCGAGCGGCGTGCCCGCCGGGTCGACGAGCGCGACGTCGGGCCGCAGCACGGCGAGCCGCGCCCGGAACGCGTCCGTCAGCAGCGGGCCGATCCCCAGCACCCCGCCGGTCGCGGCGGCGAGCGGCGGGACGCCGTCGACGAGCGCGGCGGCGAGCGTCGTCGCGAGGTGGGTCCCGGCGCCCGCGAGGACCTGCCGCGCGACGGTGTCGTCCGCACGGGCCGCGGCCGCGACGTCGGGCGTGAACGACGCGAGCACCTGGGCGCGGTCGGGGCGCGTGTAGAGCTGCCCGGGCCACGACGGCACCGGGCCGAACCGCGCGACGGCGGCGGCGAGCAGCGCCGGCGAGCCGCCGGAGTCGCGGCCGTCGTGCGCGGCGACCGCGGCCCGCAGCCCCTGCGCGCCGATCCACGACCCGGAGCCCAGGTCGCCGAGCAGGTGGCCCCACCCGTCGACGCGGTGCCACACGGTCCGCAGGTCGGTACCGAGCGCGATCGCCCCGGTGCCGACCGCCACGACGGCGCCGGGACGGCCGCCCAGCGCGCCGAGGTGCGCGGTGAGCGCGTCGGCAGCGACGGCGGTGCGCGGGCCGGGCCGGACGGACGGGTCGCCGTCGACCGCGGGGCCCGCGGCGTGAGGCAGGCTCGTGCGCAGCGCGGCGTGCAGCTCGGCGGGGTCGCGCACGAGGGACGCGAGGCCGGTCGCACCGACCGCAGCCGCAGCGACGCCGTCTGCGGCGAGAGCGGGAACCGCGGCACGGAGGGCGTCGAGGAGGTCACGCACGACGTCCGCGGCGTCGCTCCCCGTCGGCCCGATCGCGACCGGTCGGCCGGACAGCGCGACGTCGTCCGTACCCGCACCGGACCGTGCCGCGGCGGGTAGGCGACGGGCGAGGAGGCGGCTCCCCGACCCCCCGACGTCGAGCCCGACGACCCACGGCCCCCCGGGCGTGCTGCTGCTCACGGGGCCAGTGTGGCACAAAGTTTCATAGCAGAGAGGCAAAAGGGAGATTCTTGCCAGGGCGTTCGGGCTGCGTGCGCTCACCGTACGCCGCCCGGTCCACCGCGGGAACCCCCGGCGCGGTCATTCGTGCTCCGGGTCGTTCCGCAGCACGAGGGCGGCGACCTGGGTGCGCGACTCCACGCCGAGCTTGGCGATCACCCGGCTGACGTGCGTCTTCACGGTGGCGAGCGAGATGAACAGCGCCGCGCAGATCTCCGCGTTCGACATCCCCCGGGCGAGGGCGCGCGCGATCTCGCGCTCGCGCGGGGAGAGCGTCGCGAGAGCGTCGACCGCAGCGCTGTCCGGCGGGCGGGTGTTCTCGGCGGCGAGCGTCATCACCCGCCGCAGCACCGCGGGCGCGAGGACGGGCCGCCCCTGGGCCGCCGCCCGTACGGCGTGGGCGAGCTCGTCGGGCGGCGCGTCCTTGAGGAGGAACCCGCACGCACCGGCACGCAGGGCCCGCACGACGTGGTGGTCCGTGTCGAAGGTCGTCAGGACGATGATCGCCGTCTCCGGCCGGAGCGCGGTCTCGCGCGCCGTCGCGACCAGCCCGTCGCAGCGCGGCATGCGCAGGTCCATGAGCACGACGTCCGGCCGGCAGGCCTCGATGACGTCGCGCGCGTGGTCCCCGTCGACCGCCTCGCCCACCACGGCGATGTCGGGCTCGCCGCCGAGCATCAGGCGCAGCGCCGAGCGGACCTCCGGCTGGTCGTCGACGGTGACCACCCGGACGACGTCGGGCGACGGGCGGCTCACGCGGCCGGCCAGGGGATCGTCACCGCGACCACGTGCTCGTCGTCGCCCGGGCGGACGCTGACGGACCCGCCCACGGCCCGCGCCCGTTCCTGCATCCCGATGACGCCGAGGCCCGGTCGGGGCGCGCCCTGCCGCGGCCCCGCGAGTGCGTTGCGCACGACGATCGCCAGCTCGCGGCCGGGAGCGCCGCTGATGGCGACGTCGACGCGCTGCCCGGGGGCGTGCCGCCGGGCGTTGGTCAGGCACTCCTGGACGATCCGGAACGAGTGCCGGCTGACGGTCGGGGGCAGGCGCTCGAGGTCGACGGCGCAGTCCGTCCGGGCGAGCGGCGTCTCGGCCACGAGCTCGTCGAGCCGGTCCAGGGTCGGCTGGGGCCGGTCGTCGTCCGACCGGCTCGGGCCCCGCGCGTAGGTGAGGAGCTCGCGCAGGTCGGCGAGCGCCTGACGGCTGCTGTCGTGCAGGGCGGCGACGGCCTCGTCCCGGTCCGCGGCGTCGAGGTCCGTCCGGTGCCGCAGGACGCTCGCGTGCATCGCGGTCACCGAGAGGCGGTGTGCGAGGGCGTCGTGCATCTCCCGGGCGATCTGCGTGCGCTCCTGGTGGCGAGCTCGCTCCTCGCCGAGGCGCTGCTCCTCCGCGGTCAGCCGGACCCGCTCGTGCAGGGTGGCGACGAGGTCCCGCCGCGCGCCGACGGCGATGCCCGCGGCGAGCGCGACGGCGAGGACGACCGCGGTCGCGCCCACCGCGACCACCACCTCCCACCACGGCAGCGCGACGCCGACCAGGTCGATCCCCAGGGCGGCCACCGTCAGGACGCCGACGAGCCAGACCGCCGCGACCGGCGCCAGCTCGCGCACCCGGCGCCGGGTGGCGAGCGACCCGAACGCGACGAGGGCCGCCGGCACCGCCGCGGTCGAGACGACGGCGAGCACGGCGAGCAGCAGGGCGACGAGGAAGGGCGCGCTGCGGCGCCAGAGCACGACGACCCACGCGGCGACCCCGAACGCGAGGTCGAGGAACAGGAGCGCGGCGAACCGCACGGGGTCGTCCTGCGCTCCCGGCGTGTCGACGCTGAGGGCGAAGTTGCCGAGGAACAGCAGGGCACCCGACAGGGCGACCGCGGCCAGGAGGCCCGTCTCGCGGAGGACCCGACGCCACGCCGGGCGCTGCGCGAACATGCTCACCGGAGCACTGTAGGCACCGACGAGCCCGGCGCCCCGGCTGAGGACGGGAAATCAGACCGATGACCGATACCGCGGCCCGAGCCGCCCGACCAGGCTCGACGCATGCACCCCTCGCTCGACGAGAGCCCCGTCCCGACGGCACCCGTGCCCGGCCCGCCGCTCTTCGGTCCCGTGTCCCAGCCCACGCTCGACAGCACGACCGCGACCACCTTCCCCTACCACCGGGCGGCCCACGTCGACCTTCGCCCCGCACGGTGGTGGACCCCGCTCACCACGTTCGGCGCGACGGCGCTCCTCTACCTCGCCTTCCTCGCCCCGGTCGCCGTCGTCGCGGTCGCCTACGCCGTGCTGGTGCCTTACCGGCCCGGGCTGCCGACGCCGTCCGACGACTTCTCCGACCCGCTCAACCCGCTGGACTGGGCGATCGGCCTCGGGCTCATCGCGCTCCTGCTGCCCGCCGTCGTGCTCGGCGTCCGCTGGGGCGGTCGGCGCCGCGGCACGATCCACTCGGTCACCGGGCGGTTCCGCTGGGGGCTCGTCGGCAGCGCGGTGCCGCTCGTCGTGCCGCTCTACGGCGTCGTCACCGTGGGCGGGTTCCTGCTCCGGCCGCCGTCCGACCTGGCGACCCCGGCCGCGACCCCGGCCCTGCTGCTGAGCCTCGGGTGCGTCCTGATCCTCGGGCCGCTGCAGTGCGCCGCCGAGGAGTACGCGTTCCGCGGCCTGCCCCAGCAGATGCTCGGCACCTGGCTGCGCTCGCCCGTGTGGGGGATCGTCCTGCCGGTCCCGTTCTTCGTCGTCGGCCACGGGTACGACGGGGTGGGGCAGATCGGCATCGCGGCGTTCGCGCTCTGCACCGGGTTCCTCGTCTGGAAGACGGGCGGGCTCGAGCTGGCCGTGCTCGTGCACGTCGCCAACAACCTCTTCCTGTTCCTCCTCGCACCCTTCAGCGCCTCGTCGATGGAGCAGGGCGCGATCGAGCCGCTCGTGCTGCTCGTCGACCTCGCGCTCCTCGGCAGCGCCACCGCCGTGCTCACGGTCTGGTTCTCCCGCCGCGAAGGGCTGCGGATCCTCGAGCCCTGCTGCGGCCGGGTGCCGTCCCGGGGCTGAGGGCGACCCCGGCGCTCAGCGCGCGAGCCACTCCTTGCGCTCCGCGGGCGGCAGCTTCTCGACGGCGGCACGCAGCACGTCGCGCGACATCGTGGCGGCCCGCTCCTCGAGGAACGCCCGCAGCCGCTCGGGCTCGACGTCGCCCGCGTGCCGGAGCATCCAGCCGACGCCCTTCTGGACGTACGGCTCCGGGTCGTCGAGCAGCACCGCGGACAGCCGGAACGTGTCGTCGACCTGGCCGCGCCGCAGGAACGCCGCCGTCGCGACGACGGCGGAGCGACGGCGCGGCCAGTCGGGCGCGCGCGCCAGGTCGTCGAGCACGTCGCGCGGGCGGTCGAGCAGCCACGTCCCCAGCACCTGGGACGCGGTGAGGTCCACGAGGTCCCACGTGTCGATGCGGTCGTGCCGGCGCAGGAAGAGCTCCACGAGCTCCGCGTGCCGCTCGACCGTCACGCGCCGGGCGGTCGCCGCCTTGCCCATGATCGAGCACCCGCCGGCCCGCACCTCGTGGATCCGGTCCTCGAGCAGCAGCTCGATCTGGTCGACCGGCAGGTCGAGGGCGTTCTTCGCGAGCACGAACACGTCGCCCATGCGCACCCCGGCGACGGAGCCGCCGTCGCCCGGGAAGCTCCGGGCGGACGCGCGGCGCTGGGCCGCCGTCGCGCGGGCGAGCAGGTCGGCCCGGAAGTCGGTCGCCGTCGTGTACGGCGGCATCGTCCCTCTCCTCTCCTCCGGGCGCGTGCCCGGGGTCCTGTCGTCGTCGGGGGCCCGTGCCCCCGGCGGTCCTGCGGCTCAGCGCGGCGCCATGCGGATGGCGCCGTCGAGGCGGACCACCTCGCCGTTGAGCATCGGGTTCTCGACGATCGCGCGCACGAGGTGCGCGTACTCCTCCGGGCGCCCGAGCCGGCTCGGGTGCGGCACCTGCGCCCCGAGCGACTCCTGCGCCGCCTCGGGGAGCGACGCCATCATCGGGGTGCGGAAGATCCCGGGCGCGATCGTCATGACGCGGATCCGGTGCTGCGCGAGGTCGCGCGCGAGCGGCAGCGTGAGGCCGGCGACCCCGGCCTTGGACGCGGCGTAGGCCGCCTGCCCGACCTGGCCGTCGAACGCCGCGACCGACGCCGTCTGCACGACGACGCCGCGCTCCTCGCCGTCGGGGTCGGGGCCGTCGGGACCGAGCGGGTCGAGGGCGAGCATGCGCTCCGCGGCGAGCCGGACGACGTTGAACGTGCCGACGAGGTTGACGTCGACCACGCGGCGGAACGCGTCGAGCGCGTGCACCCCGGACCGGCCGAGGACCCGCTGCGCGAGCACGATCCCGGCGCAGCTCACGACGACGCGCGCCCCGCCCAGGGCGTCGGCGGCGTCCAGGGCCCGCGCGACGTCGTCCTCGCTCGTGACGTCCGTGGGGACGAACCGCGCCGCGTCGCCGAGACCCTCGGCGACCGCCGCGCCGTCGGACGACGCCAGGTCGGCGAGCACGACGCGCGCCCCGGCAGCCACCAGGCCCTCCGCCGTCGCGCGCCCGAGGCCCGACGCCCCGCCCGTCACCAGCGCGACCGCGCCCTCGATCCGCATCTCTCATCCTCCGTCAGCCGTGCGGGCTCCGTCGCCCGCCCCGCTGACCGTACCCAGGTAGAGCCGCAGGTCGCGAGATCGACCCGCCCCGGCGGCCTCCCGGACCGCCCGGGCCGGGCCGCGCGGCCGCAGGCGCCTGGCACGAGGGGCTCAGTGCGCCGGCATCTCCAGGCAGCCGCCGTCCGCGATCGGGCCGCCGGCCTCGAGCGTCACGGCGTCGGGCGCGACGCCCCCGAACACGCAGCCGCCCGGGACGGCGACGCCCACGCCGACGGTCGTCGCGACCTCGCCGGACGCCGTCGTGCCTACGACCTGCACCGTCTCGAACCCCGCGGCGGCGAGCGCCGTCGCGACCTCGTCGGCATCGACCGCCGAGCCGTCGGCGACCGGGTCGAGCGCGGCACGGACGGCGGGCACCGAGCGGGCCGCCTCGGCGTCACGCTCGGGCGTGCCCTGGCGCTGGCGGTACGCCTCGTTCGACGCGTCGAGCGTCGTCTCGCGCCCGGTCCCGGTGCCGGCCGGCGCGCTCGCCGGCGCGCTCGCGACCGACCGCTCGGCGGAGGCGTCCCGCTGGTCGGCCCACGACCGCATCCCGACCGTCACGACCGCGAAGTACCCGACGACGCCCACGAACGCGAAGATCGCGATGCCCACGACCACGCCGACCACCGCCCGGGTCACGGGCGAGGTGGTGTCTGGGCCGTCGTCCGGTCCCCCGTCGTGTCCGTGGCCCGGCCCGTCGTCCGGCAGCCGCGTCGTCATGCCCCGAGTCTGTCCCGCGCGGGCGCGGGAGGCCACCGAGATTCCGCCGCTCCTACTGCTCGCGCGCGGCGCGGACGCCCTCGAGCCAGCGGTCGAACTCCTCCGCGAGCTCCTGCGGGGACATCCGGAGCGCCTCGGCCGGGCTCGTCGCCTCCCGGCCTGCGACGTACAACCGGCGCACCATGTCGGTCTTCGGGGTCCACGGGCGCATGGAGGCGTCCCTTCTCTCGGCTGCTGGCATCGCGCACATACTTCAGCACGCCACGGGCAGGCTCGCGCGCGCTCGACCGGGGGTCGGGACGGGTTCCGCACGACGTCACACCCGCGGTGCGAGGATGGGACGGGCCCGGACGCGCCGGCGCCTCGCCCGAGGAGGTCCCATGAGCCTGTACGACATCCCGTTCGACGCCATGGACGGGACGGCGCACACCCTGCGCGAGCACGCGGACGACGTCGTGCTGGTCGTCAACGTCGCGTCGCGGTGCGGGCTCGCGCCGCAGTACGCGACGCTCGAGGCGATGCAGGAGAAGTACCGCGACCGCGGGTTCACCGTGATCGGGTTCCCCAGCAACCAGTTCCTCCAGGAGTTCGGCAGCAACGAGGCGATCCAGGAGTTCTGCTCGCTCACGTACGGCGTGACGTTCCCCGTGGTGGACCGCGTGCGCGTCAACGGCCGCCACGCGCACCCGCTCTACTCGGAGCTCAAGAAGACGCCCGACGCGGACGGCAAGGCGGGGCGCGTCACGTGGAACTTCGAGAAGTTCCTCGTCCTGCCGGGCGGCGAGGTGCACCGGTTCCGGCCGCGCACCCTGCCCGACGACCCGGCGATCGTCGAGCTCGTCGAGACGCACCTCCCCCGCTGACGCTCAGCGGACCACGAGCGCCGGGTGCCGCGGGTCGTCGACCCGCACGACGACGTCCGCCACGTCCTCGGGACGGACCTCCTGCGCGTACCGCCCGTAGGCGGCGAGCGTCCACGCCGCGTCGGGCGCGGTGCGGCGCGCTAGCGTCGCGGGGCGCAGGGCGAGGTGCACGGTGAGGTCGAGCGCGAGGCCGAGGCCCAGGCAGAGCGCGCCGTCGAGCACGACGACGAGGCCCGGCTCGGCCTCGACGTACGCGGCGCGCGTCGACCGGCTCGTCGCGGGGTCGCGCAGGCTCGGCAGGTAGCGGCCGGTCCCGCCCGGCCCGACGGCGTCGAGCACCTCGCGCTGGAGCCCCGCCATGTCGACCCACTCGTCGAGGAGCGCGTCGGGGTCCTCGCGCCCGCGCTCGAGGCGCATCGACGCGCGACGCCAGAAGTCCTGCACGCGCACGCGCGCGACCGGGCGGCCCGCCGCGCGCAGCGGCGCGACCAGACGATCCGCGAGGTCCTCGGGCCGCGTGGAGGGGTGGCCGTCGACGAGGAGGCGGACCGCCCCGGGCCGCTCGCGCCCGACGGCGAGCACGCGCTCGACGACCCGGTCCACGAGGACGTCCTCGCTCACCGGCTCGACGCGCACCGGCTCGACCCGCCTCGGTTCGGCCGGCACCGTTCGACCCGCACCTTCGACCGCACCGCGTCAGGATGCCACGGACGCCGCGACCGGGTCCGCGCGCTCGGCCAGCCACGCGCGCGGCGAGCGGCCGACGCGGTGGCTGAACGCGCGGGAGAACGCGGCGGGCGTCGCGTACCCGAGCTCGGTCGCGGTCCGGCTCACGGAGGCGCCCGCCCGGAGCCGGTCCTGCGCGACGGTGACGCGCCAGCCGGTCACGTAGTCGCCGGGCGGCTGCCCCACGACGGCGGTGAACCGGGCGGCGAACGCGCTCCGGGACAGGTGCGCCGTGCGCGCCATCGACGCGAGCGTCCACGGCTCCCCCGGCGCCTCGTGCACCGCGACGAGCACGGGCGCGAGGCGCTCGTCGGCGAGGCCGGGGAGCAGCCCCGGCGGGAGCGCGAGGTCGTCGGCGTGGTCGAGGATCCACCGGAAGAGCTGCACGAGCACGACCTCGAAGAGCCGGTCGGCGAGGACGCGACGGCCGCAGCGGACGTCGTCGATCTCGCGGAAGAGCAGGTCGAGCGCGGGCTCGAGGCCCGCCACGTCGGCGAGCGGCAGCACGAGCACGGGCGGCAGCGTGCGCACGAGGGGGTGGGTGGCGCCGCCCTCGACGTCGAGCGTCGCGCACGCGAAGTCGGAGTCCTCGGTGGGCGCGTTGTGGAACGCGTGGTCGAGCGGGCGGGGGTAGAAGAGCAGGCTCGGGCGGTCGACGCTGCGGCGCTCGACCCGGCCGTCCGCGCCGACGTGGGTCATGTCCATCTCGCCCCGCCGGAGCACGTGCAGGAACCCGCGCCCGGGCCGCGCGTCGAACGTCGTGACGCCGCACAGCGGCCCGGTGTGGAAGAGGTGCGTCCGCACGCGGAACCGCTCGAGCAGGTGCGAGAGCCGGTCGACGGGAGCCATCGCCCCAGGATGCCAGACGATCGGACACGTTTCGAGGACGATTCGTTCCCCATCGTCCGACGCGACCGACCAGGCTGGACGACGTCGGCCCCGCCCGGGACCGGCGTCCCCGCACCCGGAGGAGATCCCCGTGTCCCGTGTCCCCCTCGTCAGCCCCGAGTCCGCCACCGGCCCCGTCGCCGACGGGCTCGACCAGATCCGTGCCGCGTTCGGCGGCGTCCCGGCGATGTTCCGGGCGGTCGCGAACTCGCCGGCCGCCCTGCAGAGCATGTGGGGCGCGTTCGGCGCCCTCGGCACCGGCACGCTCGGCGCGGCCGTCGGCGAGCAGATCGCCGTCGCCGTCGCGAACCGGAACGCGTGCGAGTACTGCCTCGCCGCCCACACCGCGCTCGGGCGCAAGGCCGGCGTCGACCGCGACGACCTCACCGCCGCGCAGGACGGCACCGCGTCCGACCCGCGCGTCGAGGCGCTGCTGCGCTTCGCGCTCGCCCTCGTGGACGAGCGCGGTCACGTGACCGCGCAGGACGTGCAGGCGGTGCGCGACGCGGGGTGGACCGACGAGCAGGTGGTCGAGGTCGTCGCGCACGTCGCGCTCAACCTGTTCACCAACTACGTCAACGTCGCGCTCGACGTCCCCGTCGACTTCCCCGCCGTCGGCCTGCGCCGCGCCGCCTGAGAGGAGCCACCGTGCCGTCCCACCCCGCCGCACCGTCCCGGCTTGGCGACCCGCGCTCCCCCGCGCCCGCCCCGAGGCCCGCTAGCGCCGTCGTGCTGGAGGTGCGCACCGGCGGGGTGGGCACGGTGGCCCACCGCGGGCGCGAGGTGCCGACGGCGTTCCGCAAGCGGCCGCGCCTCGGCCCCGTCGCGGTGGGGACGGAAGGGCTGGAGGGCGACGCGCAGGCCGACCGGCGCGTGCACGGCGGCCCCGAGAAGGCCGTGTGCGTGTACCCGGTCGAGCACTATGCGGCGTGGCGCGACGAGCTCGGCGCGGACCTCCCGCCCGGCGCGTTCGGGGAGAACCTCCTGACGCGCGGGCTCACCGAGGACGACCTGCTGCTGGGCGACGTGCTCGCCCTCGGGACGGCGACCCTCCAGGTGAGCATGCCGCGCCGCCCCTGCTACAAGCTCGCGGCCGTGCACGGCCTCGTCGACTTGCCGGACCGGGTCCAGGCGTCGGGCCGCACGGGCTGGTACCTGCGGGTGCTCACGCCCGGCACGGTGCGGGCGGGCGCGACCGCCGTCGTCGTCGGCCGGCCGGCCCGGAGCGCGACGGTGCGCGAGGTCAACCGGGTGATGAACCTTGACCGCGACGACCTCCCGGCCGCCGCGGCGCTCGCCGCGCTCCCGACGCTGCCCGCGCGCTGGCGCGACACGCTCGCGCGCCGTCTCCGGGGCGGGACCGAGGACGACCGGGCGCGGCTGTGGGGGCCGGTCTCCGAGAGCCCGTGACGCCTGCGCCCCGCCCGACGGCTCAGGCGTCGGGCGGCGCACCGCCGTCCGACGCCGTGGCCTCGCCCCCGCGCGGGAGGCGGACGACGAGCAGGCACGTGTCGTCCTCGCTGCGATGATCCCCGGCCTGGTCGAGCAGGTGGTCCCGGGTGGCCGCCGCACCCGCGTCCGCCGGAGCGCGGCCGAAGGCGCGCGCGAGCTCGACGATCCCCTCGCGCTGACCGCGCGCACGCGACTCGACGAGGCCGTCGGTGTAGAGCACGAGCGTGCTCCCGGCCGGTACGTGCAGGCGGACGGCCGCCACCGGCCCGGGCGTGACGATCCCGACCGGCGTGGTGAGGGCGCCGTCGAGCGGCCGCACGACGCCGTCGGGCGTGCGGAGCAGGGGCGGCGGGTGGCCGGCCCGGCAGTAGACGAGCTCGCGCCCTCCGTCGGCGTCCGGTGGCCCGAGGGTCGCGACCACGCACGTCGCGACGTCGGCGAGGCCGAACTGCTTCACGAGCCCGTCGAGGCGCGCGACGACGCCGTCGGGCGTGGTGCCGTCCGCGGCGACGCTCAGCAGTGCCGACCGGATCTGGCCCATCGCCGCCGCGGCGTGCATGTCGTGCCCGACGACGTCACCCACCACGAGGAGCACGCGGCCGCCGGGGAGCTCGAGTGCCTCGAACCAGTCGCCGCCGACCGCGGCGCCCGACGCGCCGGCCGCGGGCCGGTAGACCACGGCGACTTCGAGGTCGTCGAGCGGGGCGAGGCGAGGCAGCATCCGCTCCTGCAGGGTGTGCGCGGCGTCGCGCTCCCGCTCGTAGAGCCGCGCGTTGTCGAGCAGGAGACCGATGCGGTGCCCGAGGTCCTCGAACATCACGGCGTCCTCCTCGCCGAAGAACCCCGGCTGGGCGCTGACGACGGCGAGCACGCCGACGACCCGGCCCCGCGCGCGCAGCCCCACGGACATCGCGGAGCCGAGCCCGAGCTCCTGCATCGCCGCGAGCTCCTCCTCGTCCGCGTGCGGCGAGACGAGGTCGGGCGTGACGTCGAACGGCCGCGCGAACCGCGCGCCGCCCCCGAGCACGTCGACCGCCGCGAGCGACCGGTCGGCCCAGCCGGGCGTCCGGGACAGGCGCCTTGCCGCAGCGGCGAGCGCCGGGTCGTGCGACGCGACGTCGGTGCGCGAGCGACGGTCCGGGTACGTCACGACGACCGCCCAGCCCGAGAAGACCTCGGCCACGGCGTGCGCCGCCTCGGCCAGCACGTCCTCGACGTCGAGGAGCTCGCCCAGCCGCTCGACGAGACGCGTCGTCGTGGTCAGCCGACGGTTCGCGGAGATCGCCGCGTCGAGAGCCGCCTCGCGGGACCGCTCCGCCTCGACCCGGGTGGTGACGTCCGCCTGGACGCCGACGAAGTGAGTGAGGGTCCCGTGGTCGTCGTGGACCGGCGAGATGGTGAGCTGGTTCCAGAACGCCGTGCCGTCCTTGCGATAGTTCAGCAGCGTCTCGCCCACCGTGCTGCCGTCGTCGACCGCGGCGCGGATCCTCGCGACCGCCTCGCGGTCGGTGCCCAGACCCTGGAGGAACCGGCAGTTCGTCCCCAGCACCTCGTCCGCGGTGTAGCCGGTCGTCGCCGTGAACGCGGGGTTGGCCCACACCAGCGGCATGCCGGGAGCGCGCGCGTCGGCGATGGTGAACGAGACATCGCTCGCGGACATCGCCCGGCGTTCGAGCGCGACGGCGAGCCGCTCCGCCTCGGCCAGGGCGGCGGCCGGGGGGTCGGACGAGGAGGTCGAGGTGGCCACGGGGCGCCTCACGGTCGGACGGCGGGCGTCCTGTGCTCGAACGCCCGGAACACTGTCGCACGTCGCGACCGTCCGTGAGGACCCGCTCCGGGCGGGCGGCGGTGCGTCGGCCGCAGTTGTGCCCGACCGCCCGGCGGTCAGAATGGACACGTCCGGGAGACGAGGCGGAACCGCATGACAGTCGAGGCACGGGTCCTCGTGGTCGAGGACGACCGCATGCTCGCGGACATGCTCGTGGAGCTCCTCGGGAGCGAGGGCTACGCCGTCGAGGTCGCGCACGACGGCCAGCGCGGGCTCCACCTCGGCCTCACGCGCGAGTACGACCTGCTGCTCCTCGACCGTGGCCTGCCCGCCGTCGAGGGGCTCGACCTGCTCGCCCGGCTGCGCTCGCGCGGCGTCACGGCGCCCGCGCTCGTGCTGTCGGCGCTCGGCAACCCGGCCGACCGTGTGGCCGGCCTCGACGCCGGGGCCGAGGACTACGTGGGGAAGCCGTTCGACGTCGACGAGCTGCTGGCGCGGCTGCGCGCGCTGCGCCGGCGGGGCCAGGCGTCCCCGGCGGCGGGCGCGATCCGCCTCCCGGGCGGCACGCTCGACCTCGGGACCCGCCGCGTGACGACGGACGCAGGCACGACCGCCGACCTCTCGGCGCGCGAGGCCGCGCTCGCCGAGGTCCTCGCCCGGCACCCGCACCAGGTCTTCGGCCGGGACGAGCTGCTGGAGCGCGTGTTCCCCGAGGCGTCCGACCCGGGGGTCGTGGACACCTACGTGTACTACCTGCGCCGCAAGCTCGGCCGCCGCGCGGTCACGACCGTGCGCGGGCTGGGGTACCGGTGGGGCGCACTGTGATCACGGGCGCGGAGCGCGACCTCCTGCGGCGCACGAGCCGGCGCCTCGCGGTGCAGACGGGTCTCCTCGTGCTCGTGAGCCTGCTCGTGGTGGCGGCGGTCGTCCTCGCCGTGGTGGCTCGCGCGCTCGGCGAGGCGGACGACCGTCGGCTCGAGTCGGCGGCGTCGGCCGACGAGGTCACCGACGCGGGCCCAGGGATCTGGGTCGCCGTGGCCTCGCCGCGCGGTGTCGACGCGTCGCCCGGGATGCCGGCCGGCCTGCCCGACCTCGGTCTCGTCGAGCAGGTGGCACGCACGGGGACGAGCGCGCGGGAGCGGGTGACGACCTCGGCAGGCACGTTCGAGGTGCTCACGGTGGAGCGTCGGGACGGCGTCGTCCAGGCCGTCCTCGACCCGTCCGAGACGCGCGAGGAACTGGCGCGCCTCCTCCTCGCGCTCGGTGTCGCGACGGCCGTCGGGGTCGTGCTCGCCACCGTCGGGGGCTGGTGGCTCGGGCGTCGCGCCGTCCTCCCCACGGCGCAGGCCCTCGCGATGCAGCGGCGCTTCGTGGCGGACGCGAGCCACGAGCTGCGGACCCCCCTCACCCTGCTCTCGACGCGCGCGCAGCTCCTGCGTCGCCGGCTCGAACGACCGGGCCCGGGGACGACGGAGCAGGTGGCGCGCGACGTCGACGGGCTCCTCGAGGACACGGCCGCGCTCAGCGACGTGCTCGACGACCTGCTGACGGCCGCGGACACGCGGTCCGTGGACCTCGTCCCCGTCGACCTCGCGGCGCTGGCCGACGCCGTCGTGCGCTCGGCCGAGGCGCGCGCGGCGTCGCGCTCCGTCGCGCTGCGGCGCGCGGGGACGGACGACCTCACGGTCGCGGGGGCGCCGGCCGCGCTGCGCCGCGCGCTCACCGCGCTCGTGGACAACGCGGTCGACCACGCGACGCACGAGGTCGTCGTCACGGTGCGGCGCGCCGGGTCGGCCGCGCAGGCGCTCGTCGACGACGACGGACCCGGGCTGGGCGAGGACGCCGGCGACCTGTTCGCACGCTTCGCCTCGCGCCGCCCCGGGCCGGCACCCGACGAGGGCGGGCGCCGCCACTACGGGCTGGGGCTCGCGCTCGTCGCGGAGGTCGCGGCCCAGCACGCGGGCACCGTGGAGGCGACGAACCGCCCCGACGCACCGCACGGGGCCCGTCTCGTGCTCACGCTGCCGCTCGGCCCGCCGGCCCGTCGCTGACGACCGTCCCGTCCGGGAGGACGGCGAGCACGAGGGCGGCCCCCTGGTCCACCGCCCACGCGACCCCCTCCTCGCCCAGCGCGAGGACGCTCGTCGCGAGGACGTCGGCGGTCGTGAGGTCGGGCGCGACGACGGTCGCCGACAGGAGCCCGCGCGCGGCGGCACCCGTGCGCCCGTCCCACACGTGGAGACCGCGCTCGTACGTCCCCGACGTCGCCACCGCGCCGTCGTGCAGCTCGACCCGCGCCACGAGCCCGTCCACGCGCGCCGGGGAGCGCACGCCCACCACCCAGGGCCGGCCGGGCTCCGGCCCGCCACGGACGGCGACGTCCCCGCCGGCGTTGAGGCACAGGTCGGAGAACCCCGCGGCGACGAGCCGGTCCACCGCGCGCTGCGCGGCCCAGCCCTTGACGACGCCGTCGGTGTCGAGCGTGCCGTCCGGCCGGTGCACGTCGAACGCGCCACCGCTCGCGACGCGCGCGGCCTCCGCGAGGTCGAGCACCTCGCGCAGGTCCCGGGAGGGGCGCGCGACGAGCCCGCGCCGGTGGCGGGACAGCTCGCTGTCCGCGCGTCGCCCGCTGAACCGCGCGTCCGCGGCGTGGAGCACCGCGAACGCCGCGCGGGCGGCAGCCTGCGCACGCTCGTCGTCGGGCGCGCGCAGGTCCAGCGACATCGGCAGCCCCATGACCGTCTCCGTCCGGCGCACCGTCAGCCCCGCGCGTCGATCGCGGCCTGGAGGGACTCGCGGTAGCCCTCGGAGGTGTAGGTCGCCCCGGAGACGGTGTCGATGCGCGCGGACTGCGCCCGCACGGCCTCCTGCGCGAGCAGCGGCGTGGCGCGCGCGGAGATCTGGGAGCTCTCTCCCCCGCTGGGCGACCGCACGGTCTGCACCGCGTCGAGGTGCGTCCCGGTGAACGTCACCGCGACCTGCACCGGCCCGTACCGCGTCTGGACGACCGACCCCGTCACGGTCGCCCGCGTCGGGTCGGGCGTGCCGGTGCCCGGGCTCGCCGGGGACGTGCCCGGGTCCGTCGAGCCCGCGGTGGAGGGGGCCGGCGTCGGGGTCGTGGGGGTCACGGGCTCCGACCCCGCGACGACGGCGGCGGGACCAGCCGACGTCGCGGACCCGTCCCCGGCGAGGCCCGGCACCCCGCCGTACCGCGCGAGCGCGGCGGCCCCGAGCGCGAGCACGCTGCCCGCGTAGACGATCGTCCCTCTCCAGCGGCGTCCGGTCATGACAGGCTCAGCTCCTCGTGGTGGACGGCGGACCGCGGCACGCCCGCGCGGCGTGCCGAGTTCTCGACGGTGGCGACCATCGCGGGCGGACCGCACACGAACACGTCGCGCGACGCGATGTCGGGGACCAGGGCGTCGAGCCGCCCCGGGCCCAGGGGGTCGTACCCGAGGTCGGCCCGGCGGCCCACGACGGGCAGGTACGTGAGCGGCGCGTCGGCGAGCTCGTGGCCGAGGCCGAGGTCCGCCCGGGACCGGGCGCGGTGCACGACGACGACGTCGTGACCGCGCGCGACCAGGTCCTCCGCGAGCGCCCGCACGGGCCCGACGCCCGCGCCCCCGGCGACGAGCAGCACACCGCGGCGTCGCGCCCGGGCGGCGGTGAAGCGGCCGAACGGTCCCTCGAGGAGCACGCGCGTCCCCGGCCGCAGGTGGGCCACCGCGCGCGAGTGGTCGCCCAGGCCACCGACGGTGAAGCGCAGGTGCTCGCCGTCGGGCGCGACGGAGACCGAGTAGGGGTGGGCGGTGACGACGTGGCCCCGCGCGAGGAAGCGCACGAGGAAGAACTGGCCCGCCCGTGGCCCGGCGTCCGCGAGCGCCGGACCCGACACCCACACGCTCGTCATCCCCCCGGCCTCCGGCACGACCGCGCTCACCCGCGGCGCGTCCCGGAGCACGCCCAGGAGCGGCAGCACCACGCGCCACGTGAGCAGGGCCGCGGCGGTGCCCGCGTAGAGGAGCACCCAGGCGGCGCGGGCCGTCGGGTCGGCGACGAAGTGCGCGCCCGCCGTGACCTGGTGCGCGAACGTGAGGTACACCCCGGCGTAGATCGTCAGGTGCACGAGGAACCACGCCTCGTACGACAGGTGCCGCCGCACGAGGCGCGCGCCGGACACCCCCACGACCACGAACAGGCCGGTGCCGACCAGCGCGGCCGTCATGTCCGGCTCCGCCAGCACGAGGGTGAGCGCCTGCCACCAGGACGCGGCCTGCGCCGGCAGGGCGGTCCCGGCCACCATGAGGAGCGTGTGCGTGAGGACGAGGAGCACGACGGCCGTCCCGAGGACGCGGTGCCACGCGACGAGCCGGTCCAGGCCCACCGCACGCTCGAACCAGGGCACGCGCCCGACGAGGAGGAGCTGGGCGCAGACCAGCACCGACGCGACGAGCCCCACGAGCTCCCCCACGCCGGTGAGCGCGCCGGCCGGGGACGCCCCGGCGGACGGCGGCGTGCCCCGCCACCAGAACGCGACGACGAGCACGAGGACACCGACCAGCACCGCCCACAGGACGACCGCGCCCGGAGCGGGTGCGCCCGCTCCGCGCCGTGCCCGGGCCGTGGCCCGGTCCTGAGGCTGGGCCTGCTGGGCCTGCTGGGCCTGCGGGGCCGACGTCCGGCGCGTCGTGAGGATGCTCATGCGAGACAGCGTGCCCGCCGATTCTCAGAGCATTCTCGGAGACGGTGCCGGTGATCCGGGGTCCGACCCTCTCGTCCGCCCGTGGGCGGGTGGACGCCGGGTCTCAGCGGGACGACGCCGCCGGCACGAGCGGCTCGCCGACCTCCGCGGCGGGTGCCGACCGGGACGGTCCGGGCGGCGTCTCGTCCCTGCCCGGGCGGGTGGCGAGCAGCGCCCAGAGGATGCACGCGAGGTCGACGACCTCCTGGAGCCACGCCCCCGCGAGCGCGGGGAGCCGCCCCGTCGCGGCCACGACCATGAGCAGCCCGGACAGGGCGATCCCGATGCCGATGGCCTGCCACGCGACCCGCACGGTGCGGCGGCCGATCCGCACGGCGCCGACGGTGCGCGCGAGGTCGTCGCGGACGACGACGGCGTCCGCGGACTCGGTCGCCGCCGTCGAGCCCCGTGCGCCCATGGCCATGCCGACGTCGGCCACCGCGAGGACCGGGGCGTCGTTCACGCCGTCCCCGACCATCATCACGGGGCGGTCCGGCAGCGCACGCACCGCGTCGACCTTGTCCTGCGGGAGGAGGCCGGCGCGCACGTCGTCGATGCCCACCTGGTCCGCGACGTGCCGGGCGGTCGCCGCGCCGTCGCCGGTGAGCATGACGGTGGTCCGCACGCCCGCGGCGTGGAGGGCGGCGACGGTGGGGCGGGCCTCGGCCCGCAGCTCGTCGGCGAGGAGCACGGTCCCGGCGTACGCGCCGTCGACGCCCACGTGGACGGCGCTGCGGCCCGCGCCGGGCACGGGGACGCCCGCGGGCCCGCCCGCGGTGACGAAGGCCAGCCGACCGACCGCCACCGCGTGGCCGTCCGCCGTCGCGCGGGCTCCCCGGGCGGTCTCCTCCGTCGCGTCCCGTGCGGCGGGCAGCGCGAGGTCCCGCTCCTGGGCCGCGCGGACGATCGCCGCCGCGAGCGGGTGCACCGAGTACTGCTCGACGGCGGCCGCGAGCGCGAGCACGCGGTCCGGCGTGCGGTCGCCCGCGGGCAGGACCTCCACGACGACCGGCGCCCCGTGGGTCAGCGTGCCCGTCTTGTCGAACGCGACGGTGCGCACGCGCGAGAGCTGTTCGAGCGTGCCCGCCGACTTCACGATGATCCCGTTCCGGGCCGCGCGGGACATGCCGGACATGAAGGCGACCGGGGCCGCGATGATCAGCGGGCACGGCGTCGCGACGACGAGCACCTCGGCGAAGCGGGTCGCCTCGCCGCTGAGCGCCCACGCTGCGCCCGCGAGCGCGAGGGCGGCGACCGTGAACGGCACCGCCACGCGGTCGGCGAGGCGCACGAACGGCGCCTTGGACTCCTGCGCCTGCTTCACGAGCTCGACGATCGCCTGGTACTGCGAGCCAGCGGCCGTCGCGGTCGCCCGGACCTGCGCCGCTCCGCCGCCGTTGACCGACCCGGAAAGCACGACGTCCCCGCGCCGGTGCTCCACCGGGAGCGACTCCCCGGACAGCGACGACTCGTCGAACGTGGCCGCCGTGCTGAGCAGGACGCCGTCCACGGGAACGACCTCCCCTGGCCTAACCCACACCTCGTCGCCGGGGCGCACGTCGTCGACGGGGACGTCCTCGAGCTCCCCGCCGGGCCCGGCCCGGTGGGCGACGCGCGGGGCGCCGGCGAGCAGGCTCGAGAGCTCGCGCCGCGCACGCCCGTTCGCGTAGTCCTCGAGCGCCTCGCCGCCCGAGAGCATGAGGCACACCACGAGCGCGGCCCAGTACTCCCCCACGAGCACCGTGGCCGTAACGGACAGGACGGCCAGCAGGTCGACGCCGTACGTGCCCGCCCGCAGGTCCGCCACCATCGCGCGCGCCCGGACCACGACGAGCACGAGCGCGAACGCCGAGACCACGACCTGGGCCGAGCGGTCCGGACCCCAGGCCTCGAGCACGCCGCCGAGACCGCCCACCGCCACCGTGGCGACGACCCACGGGTAGCGCCGGGCGGCCTCCGTCACGCGGTGGCCCGGTCCGGTCATGCCTCCAGGGTGGGCAGACGCCGAGACCTGGCGGTAGGGCCGAACGGCCGCGACCGCAAGGGACCAGCGGGCACCGTCCAGCGGGTCAGCGGGTCAGCGGGTAAGTGGTCAGCGGTCAGCGGGTCAGACGACCGGCAGGCGCAGCGCCTCCCCGAGCGGGACCGACGGGCCCTGGAACGGCACGACGTCCTGCTCGCACGTGGCGCCGTCGGTCGCGTCGAGGTCCACGAGGTACCGCGCGACGGCGTCGTCCGCGCACGCGCTCTTGCCGATGATCGTGTGGCCCCAGCCCTCGACGGTGAGCACGCGGGCGTCGGGCCAGCGGTCCGCGTAGGGCTGCGTGAACCCGTACGGCGTCGCGGGGTCGAACCGGGTGCCGACCACGAGGACGGGGGCGTCCGTCGTCTGGTCCCACGGGCCCGTGAACGCGTCGCGGTCCTCGACGGGCACGAACTCGCACTGGACGCCCACCCAGCCGCGGAAGCGCCCGAAGTGCGGGTACTGCGCGTCGAGCGCGTCGACCTTCGCGGGGTACTGCCACGGCCGGCCGGGGGTCGTCGTGTCGACGCACAGGCTCGCGAGCGCGCCGCCGACGGACGCGTAGTCCTCGGCGAAGCCCGCGCGGCGGAGCAGCTCCCCCAGCGAGGGCAGCGCACCGAGCGTGCGCTGGCGGTCCGCAGCCGCGGGCGGCTCGACGGCGCCGCTCAGCACGGCGAGCGACGCGAGCGTGAGGTCGAGGTCGCCCCACGCGGCGGGCTCGTACAGGTACTGGAAGACGAGCGCCACCGTCTCCGGGTACCCGACGCGCACGCTCGTGCCGTCGGGGAGCGGCACGTCGACGGGCGCCTCGCGGAGCGCGGCGTAGGTCGCCTCGACGACGTCGGCCGGGTCGCCGAGCGACGCGAGCGCGCACGCCGACGGCCCCGCCTCGGAGCACAGCCGCGTGAACTCGCCGAACGTCTCGGTCGCACCGGCGGCCTGCCCGATCCGAGCGCCGATCAGCTCGCGCGACCCGACGCCCGACCACGCGTCGACGTCCATCGTGCCGTCGAGCACGAGGGCGCGGACGCGGTCCGGGAACAGCGCCCCGTACGTCGCGCCGAGCACCGTGCCGTAGGAGTACCCCACGTAGCTGAGCTGCTCGTCGCCCACCGCCTGGCGCAGCAGGTCCATGTCGCGCGCGACGTTCGCCGTCGACGCGTGCGCGATCCGGTCGCCCGAGAACAGCGTGCACGACGCCCCGAACGCCGCCATCTGGCCGAGGTAGCGCGCCTCCTCGCGGTCGGTCACGGGGAACGCGGGCAGGCCCGCGAGGAACGCGTTCTCCCGGTCTTGGTCGCGGAAGCACGCCGCGGGGTCGGACGTCCCGACGGCGCGCGGGTCGAACCCGATGACGTCGAACCGCGCGAGCACGTCGTCGTCGAAGAGCGAGCCCCCGAGCAGGTGCAGCGTCTCGACACCCGGGCCGCCAGGGCCGCCGAAGTTGGTGAACAGGCTCCCGATCCGCTGCTCGGGGTCGGACGCCGGGAGCCGCGTCAGGCCGATGGTGGTCGTACGGCCGTGGGGGCGGTCGTAGTCGGTCGGCACCTGCGCCGTCGCGCACTCGAACGCCTCGAGGCCGTCGCCGTCGCACGGCCCCCACGCGATCTCGGGCACGGGTGCCTCGACCTGGGCGGCCGTCGTCGTGGCGGGTCCGGTGCGGGCCGACGCCGTGGCGGCGCCGGTGCGGGCTGGCTCACCCCTCGGGCCCGCGACGGCCGCGGCGGGGACCCCGCCGAGCAGGAGGACCGCCGCCAGCGACGAGGCGGCGGCGCGGACGGTTCGTGTCGTCATCGATCGCGAAGTCATCGCTCCCCATCCGACCACGGGCCCGCGGGGAGCGCACCCGGACCTGTGCGGCCGAGCACGCCGGGCCACAGCACGGGTGGTACCACTATTGGTACCGTAGGTCTCGTGACGAAGCGAGACAAGGTGCTGGACCGCATGCGGAACAGCCCGGGCAGCGTTCGCTTCGACGAGCTCGCCGCCGTGTGCGACCACTACTTCGGCGAGCCTCGGCGTAGTGGTGGCTCGCACCACGTCTACGCCATGCCGTGGCCCGGTGACCCTCGGGTCAACATCCAGAACAGCAACGGCCGGGCCAAGGCCTACCAGGTCAGACAGGTCCTCGAAGCGATCGCCAGGCTCGAGGCCATGCACGAGGAGAACGACTCCACGGAGGAGGAGAAGTGAACGCCGCCGAGCACTACAGCTACCGCGTGTCCTGGTCCGCAGACGACGGAGAGTTCGTCGGTACGGTTCTCGAGCTGCCCTCCCTCTCCTGGCTCGAGCCCGAGTCGGCCGCCGCGTTCGCCGGGATCCGGAAGCTCGCCTCCGAGGTGGTCGAGGACCTCGCAGCCTCTGGCGAAGAGGTCCCCGAGCCCCTGTCCGAGCGCCACTACTCCGGCGAGTTCCGCGTGCGGATCCCCCCGGCCATGCACCGTCGGCTCGTCGAGGAGGCTGCCGCGCAGGGCATCTCGATGAACCGTCTCGCCAACCACAAGCTCTCCGCCTGAGAGCACGAAGCGCGCGTCCCAAGAGCCACCTTCTCGCGCGGGCTGCGTCGTACCGCTCGGCTCTCCCAGGGCGCGACGTCGAGCCCGGGACCGCGTGCGACCGAGACGCCGGCCGCGATGCCGAATCTCGCCGGTCAGCGCAGCACCACGACGGCGACCCCCGCCGCGACGGCGAGGGGCGCGAGCACGAGGCCCTGGCGGATCACGTGCCACGCGGGCGGCGCCTCCTGCCCGAAGGTGTGACGGCGGTACTGCTGCCACCACAGCACGGTCGCGAGCGACGCCCAGGGCGTGATCAGCGGCCCGGCGTCGACCGCGACGAGCAGGGTCGCGAGCCGCTCGACGTCCTCGCCCGCCGCGGGGAGCAGCGCGAGGAACGCGGGCAGGTTGTTCACGAGGTTCGCCGCGACGACGCCCGTCGCGGCGAGGCGGGCGAGGTCGCCCGGCCCGCTCCCCGTGCCCGCGACGGCGGCGAGGAGGTCGCCGAGCCCGTGCGCGTGCCAGGTCTCCACGACCACGAACAGCGCCGCCACGACCACCGCGGACCTCCACGGCAGCATCTCGCGCACCGGCACGAGCGGGCGCACGCGCCGCCACCACGTCGCGAGCGCGAGCACCGCCGCGCCCGCGAGCGCCGTCGGCGCGACGGGCAGCTCGAGCGCGAACGCGACCGCGAGGAGCACGACGACGGCCCCGGTGACCCGCAGGAGCACCCGGTCGGGCGGCGTCGGGCCGGGGCCCACGAGGTCGAACCGCCCGCGCAGGTGGCGTCCGTGCAGCACGAGGAGCACGACGACCGTCACGGCGAGCACCGCGAGCGCCGACGCCCACATCACCCCGACGTACCCGGTGCCGAACCGGTCCGCCGCGAGCAGGTTGGTGAGGTTCGAGACCGGCAGGAGGAGCGACGCCGTGTTGGCGAGCGCGAGCACGGTGAGCGCGAGCGGCAGGGGCCTGGTGCCCGTGCGCCGGGCGAGAGCGAGCACGACGGGCGTGACGAGCACCGCCGTCGTGTCGAGCGACAGCACGACGGTGCTGGCCGTCGCGAGCAGCACGACGAGGACCCACAGCACGATCCGCCGACCTCGGGCGAGCCGCGCCGCCCGGGCGGCGACGGCGTCGAACAGGCCCGCGCCCGCGCACAGCTCCGCGACCACCGTGATGGCGAGGAGGAACACGAGGACCGGCCCGGTGCGCACGAGCAGGTCCCGCGCGTCCGCCGCGGGGAGCAGCCCCGTCGCGGGGAGCGCGACGACGACTACCGCGGCGAGGAGCCACGGCGGCAGACGACGGCGGCGTCGCCGGTGAGCCGTGCCCGCGGCGGCGTCGGAGTCAGCACCGACATCAGCGGGAGGCTCGGTCGTCACGGCGGTCACTGTACGACCGACGCACGTCGCTCGTCGGTCGGGGGCGCGGTCAGCAGCAGTCGCAGGACGGGGCGGCGGCGTCCGTGGGGGCGGCGTGCACGACGGCGGTCGGGGCGCAGCACGCGTCGCCGCGCCAGGCCTCGACGCCCTCCTTGACCGCGACGGCGGCGATGACGAGCGCGGCGAGCGGGTCGGCCCACGACCACCCGAGGGTCGCGTTGAGGACGAGCCCGACGAGCAGGACCGCCGACAGGTACGTGCACAGCAGCGTCTGCTTCGAGTCCGCGACGGCGGACGCCGAGCCGAGCTCGCGTCCGGTGCGGCGCTCGAACCACGACAGGAACGGCATGACGGCGAGGCTCACCGCGGCGAGCCAGATGCCGACGACCGAGTGCTCGGGTTCCGCCGCGCCGAGCAGCGACCGGACGGCGTCGACGGACACGAACACCGCGAGGCTGAGGAACGAGACGGCGATGACCCGCATCGCGGCCCGCTCGCGCCGGTGGGGGTCGGGCGCCGCGAACTGCCAGGCGACCGAGGCAGCCGAGAGGACCTCGACGAGCGAGTCGAGCCCGAACCCGACGAGGGCGGCCGACGACGCGACCCGTCCGGCCGTGATCGCGACGACGGCCTCCACGACGTTCCACGAGATCGTCGCGGCGACGACCCACCGCACGCGCCGCTCGAGGACGGCGCGGCGCGCGGTCGTCAGGGCGGGGGCGGACGGCGGTGCGCCGACGGGGACGGAGGTCATGAGCACGTGCACCCGTCGGGGCCGCAGCAGGTCGGGTCGACCTGGACGACGAGCCGCAGGAGGTCGTCGAGCGCGGGCGCGAGGTGCGGGTCGGCGAGGCGGTACCAGGTGCGGCGCCCGTCGGGGATCGCCTCGACGAGCCCGCACCCGCGCAGGCACGCGAGCTGGTTGGACATGACCTGGCGGGAGACGCCGAGCGCGTCGGCGAGGTCGGACGGGTAGGCGGGCGCCTCGCGCAGCGCGAGCAGGACGCGGGCGCGCGTCTCGTCCGACAGGGCGTGCCCCAGCCGCGCGAGCGCGGCGGTGTGGGTGAGGGTGACCGTCTCGACCATGGGTGCGACAGTACACGGACACGTGTATTCACAAAGGATGTACCGCGGAGGGGCGCCCGGCGGGCGGGGCGTGGGTGGTCGGCGTGAGGATGGGGCATGCTGCTCGCCGAGGTCGCCGCCACGTCCGACGCCGTCGCCGCCACGCGCTCGCGCCTCGCCAAGCGCACGGCCATCGCCGACCTGCTGCGGCGCGTCGCGGACGACGCCGAGGCCGGGAGCGCGGAGGTGGAGATCGCCGTCGCGTACCTCGCGGGCGAGCTGCGCCAGCGCCGCACCGGGCTCGGGTGGCGGTCGCTGCGCGACCTCCCCGCCCCTGCCGAGGAACCCGGCCTCACGCTGACCGACGTCGACGCCGCGTTCGCCCGCATGGCGGACCTCTCCGGCCCCGGCTCGTCGACCGCGCGCCAGGCCGAGGCGGCCGCCCTGTTCGGCGCCGCGACCGCGCGCGAGCAGTCGCTCCTCGCCGGGCTCGTCTCGGGCGAGCTGCGCCAGGGCGCGCTCGACTCCGTGGTGGTCGACGCCGTCGCCGAGGCGGCGGGCGTCCCCGCCGACACGGTGCGCCGCGCGGTCATGCTCGCGGGCGCGACCGGGCCGGTCGCCCGCGCGGCACTCACGGCGGGCGGCCCGGAGGCCGCGACGGAGGCGCTCGCGACGTTCCGGCTCACCGTCGGCCGCGCGGTCCGGCCGATGCTCGCGCAGTCCGCGCCCGACGTCGGCGCCGCGCTCGACAAGCTCGGGGCCGCACCGGGCGACCCGTCGGGCACCGCCGTCGCCGTGGACCTCAAGCTCGACGGCATCCGCATCCAGGTGCACCGCGACGGCGACGAGGTGCGCGTCTTCACGCGCTCGCTCCACGACATCACCGCGCGCGTCCCCGAGATCGTCGCGGCCGTGCGGGCGCTCCCCGCCCGGGCGCTCGTCCTCGACGGGGAGGCGCTCGTCGTCGGGCCCGACGGCGTCCCCCGCCCGTTCCAGGAGACCGCCGCCCGCTCCGCGACCCAGGGCGAGCGCACCGCCGCCGAGGAGGCCGAGCTCGCGGCCTCGCTCGAGCTCTCCCCCTTCTTCTTCGACGTGCTCCACGCCGACGGCCGCGACCTGCTCGACGAGCCGCTGCGCGACCGGCTCGCCGTGCTCGACGACCTGCTCGCCGACGCCGCGGGGCCGCTCGCCGTGCGCCGGCTCGTGTCCGACGACGCCGCAGCCGCGACCGCGTTCTTCGACGCCGCCGTCGCCGAGGGCCAGGAGGGCGTCGTCGTGAAGTCGCTCGCCGCGCCCTACGCGGCCGGGCGGCGCGGCGCCGGGTGGGTGAAGGTCAAGCCACGGCACACGCTCGACCTCGTGGTGCTCGCCGTCGAGCAGGGCTCGGGCCGGCGCAGCGGGTGGCTGTCGAACATCTGGCTCGGCGCGCGCGACCCCGCGGGCGGGTTCGTCATGCTCGGCAAGACCTTAGACGATGATGACCGAAGCGGCTGGGTCATGGTCGGAAAGACTTTCAAGGGGATGACCGACGAGATGCTCGCGTGGCAGACCGAGCGCTTCCTGAACCTTGAAACTCGCCGTGAAGGCCACGTGGTCCATGTCCGACCGGAGCAAGTCGTCGAGATCGCCTTCGACGGCGTTCAGCGCTCCACCCGATACCCCGGTGGTGTCGCGCTCCGCTTCGCGCGAGTACTTCGCTACCGCGACGACAAGCGGGTGAATGAAGTTGACACCATCGACATGTTGAGGTCACTCCTGGCATAGTTGCTCCGTCTGAAGCAAGCTTGCACTTCCCGACCGCAAGATTCCGCGCAGCGAAGTTGCAGCGCGCCACCACACCGACGAAAGGGCCGCTGCATCCATGAACGCCATCAGCCCGAGCCAGATCAACGAACTCTTGAACCGAGTTCGAAGGCGCGGGTATCGCAACTATCTGCTGTCGATGGATCTCAAAAACATCCGAAGTTTCCGCGACGCCCACGTTCGGTTCGACTTTCCGGTCACGGCCCTTGTTGGGCCGAACGGAGCCGGCAAGACAACGGTATTGGGGGCGGCCGGACTAATCTACGCAGACGTCAAACCAAGCCGATTCTTTGCGCGCGGCGGCACCTACGACGCCTCTATGAGTGGATGGAGGGTCGAGTACGAAGTTCACTCCAGTGGCACTTCCATTCCGCGCACGGCATCATACACGGAGGCCACGGCTGACGTTACGCGAAGCAAATGGAACCGTCGAGGTGTCGCTCGGCCGGTCAAGGTAATTGGCGTGAACCGCACTCTGCCACTGACAGAACGGACCGACGTCCAGCGGTTCGCAAAGGGTGACTTTGTAGGAGTCGCTGAGGAATCCTTCACCCACGAGGTAGTTTCGGCTGTGGAGCGCATCCTAGGCAAGAAGGCAGCAGACTACCTGCAGGTTCACGCCGACGAACAGGGAAAGTACTCGATCCTGGCTCTGAAGCCATCCACCGAGGACACACCGGGCTACTCAGAGTTTCATTTCGGTGCGGGCGAGGCCAGCATCATCCGCATTGTCAGCGAGATTGAGTCCGTGGAGGACGAGGCCCTGGTCTTGATTGAAGAGGTCGAGAATGGCCTTCATCCGATTGCAACGCGCCGACTTGTTGAGTATCTCATTGCAGTTTGTCGTCGCAAGGGATGCCAAGTCATATTCACGACACACAGCAATGCCGCTCTAAGCCCGCTGCCCGGCGAGGCCGTCTGGTCAGCATATCGCGGGACGCTGACGCAAGGGAAACTCGACATAGAGTCTCTTCGTGCGCTAACCGGCGAAGTTGACGCACGTATGGCAGTTTTTGCGGAGGACAAATTCGGAAGCCTTGTCGCTGAGGTGACACTTCGGCGATACGGGGATTTGACAGAAAAGAAGGTCGATCTCAAGGGGATCGAGATCCACGCACTTGGCGGAGCGGCTCAAGCGAGGGACCAGGCGCGCCACAACAACGCGAGTCCGGCAAGAAGGTTCAAAGCGATTTCGTTCCTTGATGGCGACAAGCGCGGGCAGTCCGACTTCGATCCAGCGCATCGCAGTGACTTGAGCGTCGATGGATCAACTTTTGTCACGTTTTTTGCTGGTTCGGAGGATCCTGAAGCGGTAATTGTAGAACAGTTGTCGGATTTGATCGAGAATAACGGTCGCGTGCTCCCACGATTGACTCTTGCGTTACAGTTGGACACGGGCCACGAAAACGAGGTTGCGGAGGTTCTGAAGACGCGGCTTCTCACGAACACCGATCGCCACGAGATATTCAAGGAGATCGGCGAGGATCTCGACTTCTTGGGCGAGGACGTTACTGCGCGAGCGTTCGTCTCGACGTGGGCCAATTTCCACGATGAGGCAGTGCGCGCGGTTTGGGATCCAGTTTCATCACATCTGCCTCTCCTGTCAGATGCTTCCTAGATGCCGCGGCCCGAACGCTGAGGTCCGTCCACTTTAGCTTCGTTGTCAGCCATTGCGGCTATTGTCCTCGGACACTCCTTGCGCCCAAGACGTTCAAGGGCATGACCGACGAGATGCTCGCGTGGCAGACGCAGCGCTTCCGCGAGCTCCGGACCGCCGACGAGGGGTACGTCGTGCACGTGCGCCCCGAGCAGGTCGTCGAGATCGCGTTCGACGGCCTCCAGCGCTCGACCCGCTACCCCGGCGGGCTCGCGCTGCGCTTCGCGCGCGTGGTCCGGTACCGCGACGACAAGCCGGCGGCCGAGGCCGACACGATCGAGACGGTCCGCGCGCTCGCGCGTCCCCTCGGGGGCGGCGCGACGGAGGGGCCTGACGCGGAGGGCTGAGCGGGCGGCGCGTCGAGCGCGTCAAGAAGTCGTCGGCGGTGGGTGCATCCGCGGGCGGCGGTCCGGGTGAAGGAGAGGTGGACGCCGCCCGGCGTCCGACGGCGCACCGCCGTCCCGTGCACGACGAAGGGACTCGACGATGAACCTCCGACGCACGCTCACCGCGGCGGGAGCCGCGCTCCTCGCCCTGACCGCCGCGGCCGCACCGGCCGTCGCGGCACCCGCCCCCACGACGGCGCCGCCGTCGGGCACCGCGAGCCTCGCCTCCGTGCTCGCGGCCGACGGCGACACGTTCGACCGCAACTGGTACGACTTCGACATCGTCGACCAGGCCGTGGCCGCGGTCCTCGCCGCCAAGCCGGACAGCCCCGTGGCGGTCCTGGCCGACGGCACGGTGCCGCTCACCGCGTTCCTGCCGAACGACCGGGCGTTCCAGCTCCTCGCGTTCGACCTCACGCACCGCTGGCAGCCCACGGAGGAGCGCGTGCTCACCTCGCTCGCCGGGGCGGTCGGCATCGACGCGATCGAGCAGGTGCTGCTCTACCACGTCGTCCCCGGCGCGACGATCGACTCCGGCACCGCGCTGCGGTCCGACGACGCCGTCCTCACCACGGCGCAGGGCGCGACGTTCCGGGTCGACGTGCTGAGCAAGCGCCTCGCCCTGGTCCGCCTCGTCGACCAGGACCGCAACGACGTCGACCCGTTCCTCGTGAAGAGCAAGCTCGACCTCAACAAGGGCAACGTCCAGATCGCGCACGGCATCAGCGCGGTGCTGCGGCCGCAGAACCTCTGACCAGCCCGACCCCCCCGTGCCCGGCCCCGCACCTGCGGGGCCGGGCACATTTTTTTGATGCGTGTGCATCCAGATCCGCACCTGCGGGGGAAGAGGGGGTGTCAGCAGATCGAGCGCCCGGGACGGACCGGGCTCGACCACCGGAGGACACCATGCACCGCACCGCACGACGCACCGCCGCGCTCGCGGGCGCAGCGACCCTCGTCGCGCTGGGGGCCGTCGCGCTCCCCGCCCAGGCCGCCACCGACGACGGCGCCTCGCTCTCCGTCCTGCACGGCGTGCCGGACACGCCCGTGGACGTCTGGGTGAACGACGAGCTCACCCTCGACGACTTCCAGCCCGGCGACCTCGCGGGTCCGCTCGATCTCCCCGCCGGGACGTACACGGTCGCGATCACGGCGCCCGACGCGACCGACACGAGCTCCCCGGTCATCGGCCCGGTCGACCTCCAGCTCGCGGGCGGCACGAGCTACACCGCCGTCGCGCACCTCGACGCGGGCGAGCAGCCGACCGCGACGCTCTTCACGAACGACACGAAGCCCACGGCCGCGGGCCAGGGCCGGCTCACCGTGCGCCACGTCGCCGCGGCGCCCGCGGTCGACGTCCTCGCGGGCGGGGAGGCGGTCGTGACCGGCCTGGAGAACCCGAAGGAGGCCGTGCTCGACCTGCCGGCCGGCACGATCTCGGCGACCGTCGCCGCCGCGGGCACCACGGAGCCCGTGCTCGGCCCGGCCGACCTCACGGTCGCCGAGGGCGTCAACACCATCGCCTACGCGTGGGGCAGCCTCGAGGACGGCAACCTCGCCCTCGCGACCCAGACGGTCGAGGGCCTGCACTCGTCGCCGTCGGGCGTCCCGGCCGGGCTCTCGGGCCTCGCGGCCGACGCGCCGAGCAGCACCGCCACGGGCGTCGCCATCGCGTTCGGTGCGTCGCTGTTCGGCCTGCTGCTCGTCGCGGCCACCTTCATGCTGGCGCGCGCGTGGCGCCAGCAGCACGCGGCCCACGCCGTCCGGAGCGACCGGACGGCATGACGCAGCGCACGACCGCCGGTCCCGCGCGCCCCGCCCGGGGCGCGCGGGCCGGCCTCCGGACCCTCCTGGGGGCGGTGCTCGTCACCGCAGCGGTCGTCGGCGGATGCTCCCTGCCGTCCGCCGACGGGTCTGCCGACGGACTCGGACCGTCGGCCGACCCCCTCCCCACCCCGGCCCCCCACCAGGGCGGGGAGGCGACCGCGGGGACGCCCGGGCCGGCCCGGGACGCACCGGTGCCGGTGCGCCCGGCCCGGGACGTCCCGGCTCCCCCGCCGCCGGCACCCGCACGGGTCGTCGTCGGTGACCTCGAGATCGACCTGCCCGTCGAGCCGGCGGGCGTCGACCCCGAGGGGCGCATGGCGCTGCCGGGCTCCGGTGACGTCGCCGCGTGGTACCGGTTCGGACCGGCCCCGGCGAGCCCCACCGGGACGACCCTGGTCGCGGCCCACGTGGACGACCCGGACGGCGTCGGGCCGTTCGCGCGGCTCCGCGAGATCACGACGGGCGCGAGCGTCGACGTCGTCGACGCGACGGGCACCTCGTACACCTACACAGTGACCGACATCAGGAGCATCGCGAAGCCCGACGTGCCGCTCGACGCGCTGTTCGACCGCGACGGCGAGCGCCGCCTCGTCCTCGTGACGTGCGGCGGCCGCTGGGACGCCGAGCGACGCTCGTACTCGGACAACGTGATCGTGACCGCGGTCCCGTCGCGGTGACGTCCCGCACGGGCGCTACGATCGCTGCTACCCGCTCGCCGCTGCCGCTCCGGGCGGTCGGCACCGACCCTCGAGGACCCGCCCTGAACGTGACCGAGACCGGGACCACCGACCCGGACCTGTGGCGCCTCGGCCGCGACTTCGCCGACGGCGACGAGCAGGCGCTCGCCGAGGCCTACCGGCGCTGGTCCGCGCTCGTGCACACGATCGCGCTGCGCTCGCTCGGCACGCGCGCCGACGCCGAGGACGTCACCCAGCAGGTCTTCGTCGCGGCCTGGCGGGGCCGGTCCCGGTTCGACCCCGACCGGGCCCGGCTCCCGGCCTGGCTCGTCGGGATCACGCGGCACACGGTGGCCGACGCGCACGAGGCCCGGTCGCGGGTCCGCCGGTCGGAGGAGGCCGCGGCCACGACCGCCCCGGATGCGGGCCGCGCGGCGAGCGAGGACACCGACGTCGGACGTGTCGCCGACCGCGTGCTCCTCACCGAGGAGCTGCGACGGCTCGGCGACCCGGGGCGGACGATCCTGGAGCTCGCGTTCTTCCGCGACCTGACGCACGTGCAGATCGCCGAGGAGCTCGGCCTGCCGCTGGGTACGGTCAAGAGCCACGTACGACGAAGCCTGATCCGGCTGCGCGACCGATTGGAGGTGGACGGTGCAGCACATCGATGACGAGACCCTCGCGCTCCTCGCGCTCGGCGAGGACGTGCTCGACGACGACGCGCGCGCGCACCTGTCCTCCTGCCCGGAGTGCGCCGACGCCGTCGCAGGGCTCGCGCGCGTCGTCGACGCGTTCGACGGCGCGGACCCGGCGGACGAGCTCGTCGCCCCCGACGCCGCGGTGTGGTCGCGAATCCAGGCCGAGCTCGGCCTGACGAGCGCCGCCGCCGCTCCGCCCGTCGTCGCCCCCGCGGCGGTCACCGACGCTCCGGCCGCGCCGACGCTCCCGCAGGGCGCAGCCGAGCCCGGGACGGAGGACGGCGTCGCGACCGGCACGGCCGTCGTCGTGCCGCTCGCGTCGCGGCGCCGACGGGTCTGGGTCCCGGTCGCGGCGGCGGCCGCCGCCGCGCTCGTCGTCGGCGGCGTCGGCGGCGTCCTCTGGGAGCGCCGCGAGGTCGAGCCGCCCGAGACGACGGTCGCGAGCGCGACGCTCGACCCGCTGCCCGACTGGCAGGGCGCGAGCGGCGACGCGCGCGTCGAGGAGCGGCCCGACGGGCGGCGCCAGGTCGTCGTGACGGTCGACGCGCCGGTGCCCGACGGCACCTACCGCGAGGTGTGGCTGCTCGCGGAGGACCTGAGCGGCCTCGTGAGCCTCGGCGTGCTCGACGGCACGGAGGGCCGCTTCGACGTGCCCGACGGCCTGGACCTCGCCGAGTTCCCCGTGGTCGACGTCTCCGAGGAGCACTTCGACGGCGACCCGTCCCACTCGGGCGACTCGGTCGTGCGGGGACCGCTCGACGTCTAGGTGCACGGTCGTCACGGCGGGACCGGCGCTCACGCCCGCGCGTACTCCGCGAGCGTGACGCCGGAGCGGAACGTCTGCGTGCCCGTCGATCGCCAGGAGAGGGGCGCGTAGTCCCGCTCGCCGAACAGCGGGACGCCGGCGCCGAGCATCATCGGGTTCACCTTGAGCGCGAGCCGGTCGATCTCGTCGACGAGCACGGCGGCGAGCGCTCCCCCGCCGCACAGCCAGATCCCCTGGCCGTCCTCCCGCTTGAGCGCGCGGACCGTCTCGACCGGGTCGGCGCCGGTGAACAGCACCCCCTCGCTCCCCTCGGGCGCCTCGTGCGTGCGGGTGAAGACGATCTGTCGCAGGTGCCGGTAGGGGTTCGGCAGGTGGTGTTCGGGAAGGCCGACGGCGTAGGTGTTCCAGCCCATGAGGACGGTGTCGAAGGGGCCGTCGGCGACCGGCAGCCCGGCAGCCCCGGCCAGGTCCGTCGGCGCCGTGCCGCGGTACCGGGACCAGATGGGCGCCATGTGGTCGCCCTCGGCGAGGAAGGCGTCGAACTCGCCTCCCGGCCCGGCGATGTACCCGTCGAGGCTCACGGCGACGTAGTAGGTCAGCTCGCGCATCATATCTCCTGACAACTACAGATGAAGTGGTTGCCGGTGAGACTACAACAGGTGCAGTGGTTGCGATAGCCTCGGCGCATGGCGAAGAACACTGCACGGCGCAGCGCCCTGGCGGACGCCGGGATCGCCGTGCTCGCCCGCGAGGGGTCGCGCGGCCTGACGCACCGCGCGATCGACGACGAGGCCGGGGTCCCGACGGGCACGACGTCGAACTACTTCCGGAGCCGGGACGCCCTCGTCGCGGGGCTCTTCGAGCGCATCGGGGAGCGGCTCGCGCCGACACCCGAGGACCTCGCCCGACGCGCGGCCCAGACGCCCGACCGCGCGCTGTTCGCGGACTACCTCCGCGACATCGTGCGCCGGTTGTCGACCGACGCCGACGTCACCCGAGCCCTGTTCGAGCTGCGGCTCGAGTCCGGCCGTCGGGGCGAGCTCGCGGCCGTGCTCGGCCCGTGGCTGCGCGCGGGATTCGAGGCCGACGTCGCGTTCAACCGGTCGGCCGGCCTGCCCGGCGGACGCCGGGAGATCGCCCTGTTCCACTACGCGATCGACGGGCTGCTCCTCGACCGTCTCACCACGCCGATCGACCCCGACATCCCGACCGACGACGTCGTCGACGCGCTCGTGGCGGGGTTGCTCCCGGAGCGCTGAGCGGCCTCACGCCCGCCCCCAGACGGCCGCTCCTACGACGCGCGGCGCTCGTCGAGCCGGTCGAGCCAGCCGCGGACGGGCCCGAGCGAGACCAGGCCCGACCCGGCCCCGGCGAGCTCGTCGGGGGTGCGGGCGAGCGCGCGTCGGGCCTGCCCGGCCAGGGCGCGGTCGCCGAGCCGCAGGGCGGTCTCCGCGCGCAGCGCCCACAGCAGCTCGCGCAGGTGGTCGGCGGGCGGCTCGGGCGCCGCGCGCGCGAGCCGCGCGGCCGTGTCGGGGTCGCCCGCGTCGAGCACGAGCAGCGGCTCCGCCCACGGGGCGTACGGGCCGAGGTCGGCGATCTCGATCCCGGCGAGCGGGCGCCCGTGCCGCACGCGCACGGTGAGGAGCGCGAGCGGGAGCAGCCCGTCGCGCACGCCGGGCATGCGCACCCCGGCGAGCCGGTCGTCGGCGGCGCGGTACGCGCGCGCCGCGGCGTCGGGCGGGGCGGTCTCGGCGTCGCGCATCGCCCGGTACCAGGCGGTGAGCATCGGGACCACGGGCGACTCGTAGCCCGCCGCGACGTCCTCGGCCGCGGCGGCGTGGGCGTCGGCGCCAGGGAACCGGCCCGCGCCCGCCGCCGCCTGCATCCGGACGAGGTGGCCGAGGATCGCGAAGGTCGGGAGGTCGTGGTCCTCCGCCAGGGCGACCAGCTCGGCGCCGGTCCGGTCCCGCTCGGGACCGGCGCCCGGCCGCTGGAAGGACTGGAGGAACCGCGCGTTGAGCGCGAGCGCGAGCGTCGCCGGGCCGCCGAGGTCGCGCGCGATCCCGACGGCGTCCTCCGCCGCGGCCCACGCCCACGCGTCGCGCGTCCCGCGGTGCTCGATGCCGACCACCGCGAGCAGACGCGCCCGCAGCACCGGGGGCGCGTCCGGGCCGAGGCGCCCGAGGGTCCGCCGCGCGACGCCGACGAGCGCGTCGGCCGCCGCCGGGTCGTCGCTCCGGGTCCAGACGGCCGGGACGTCGTACGCGGTGACGGTCCGCGCGGCGAGCACCGGGTCGCCGGTCGCCTCGGCCGCGAGCGCCGCGGCGACGCGCTGCTCCTGCGCGGTCGCGAGGTGGTCGCCCCCGGCGACGGCGAGCGTGCGCGCGACGTCGACCGTGGACCGCAGGTGCGTGCGCGAGCCGGTGGGGGCCGTGACGGCGAGGCGCGGCCCCGGCGTCGGGCCGTCGAGCGACGCCGCGTGGCCGAGCACGTCGCGCTCGAGCCGGACGAGCTCGGGACCCGGGTCGAGGCCGAGCTCGTCGGCGAGCCGGCGGCGCGCGCGCCGCAGGACGTCGAGCGCGTCCGCCTGCCGCCCGTCGCGGTACAGCGCGAGCGCGAGCAGCGCCCACGCGTGCTCGCGCCACGGGTGCGCGGCGGCGTGCGCGTCGAGCACGACGACCGCCTCCGCGGCCCGGCCCTCGCCGAGCAGCGCGTCCGCGAGCAGCTCGACGGCGCGCGCGTGCACCTCGACGAGGTGCCGGCGCTCGGCCCGCACCCACTCCCGGTCCGGCAGGTCGGCGTACGGCTCGCCGCGCCAGGCGGCGACGGCGTCCGCCAGCGCGCGCGTCGTGCCCGACGCCGCGTCCCCGGCCCCGGGAGACGCGCTCGCCCGGGCGACGGCCGCCTCCAGGCGCGCCGCGTCGAGCGCGTCGTCCGGGAGCCGCAGCGCGTAGCCGCCGTGCGCGGTGACGAGGACGCGCGGGGGCGTGCGCGGCGCGCGCCCGGGCTCCAGGCGCCGCCGCAGGTCGCCGACGAACGTCGCGAGCGCGCCGCGCCGGTCGCCCGTCCCCGCGCCGGGCTCGTCCCAGAGGTCGTCGGCGAGGCGGTCGAACGGCACCGGGCGCCCGCGCGCGGCGGCGAGGCGCGCGAGGAGCTCGCGCTGGCGCGGTCCGCCGGGGTCGACGTCCGCGCCGTCGCGCAGCACGCGGACCGGCCCGAGCACCTCGACGCGCAGCTCCACCACCCCGCCATTCTCGCCGCGCCGGGGCACTGATCGGACGGCACGGATCGGGCGGCACTGATCGGACGCTGATCCGCCGCCCGGAGGATGGCGACGAACCGACCGGGCACGACCCCGGCACGGCCGAGAACCGCCCCGAGAGAGGACACCCCATGCACATCCCCGGCTTCGAGACCCGCACCGTCGAGGTCGCGCCCGGCGTCGCGCTGCGCGCCGAGACCGCGGGCGAGGGCACGCCCGTCGTGCTCCTGCACGGCTTCCCGCAGACGCGCCACATGTGGCGGCACGTCGCGACCGACCTCGCGCGCGACCACCGCGTCGTCGTGCCCGACCTGCGCGGCTACGGCGAGAGCGCGAAGCCCGCCGCCACGACGCCCGACGTCTACGCCAAGCGCACCATGGCCGCCGACGTCGTCGCGCTGGCCGACGCGCTCGACGTCGACCGGTTCGTCCTCGTGGGCCACGACCGCGGCGCGCTCGTCGCGTTCCGCGCGGCGCTCGACCACCCCGACCGCGTGAGCCACCTCGGCATCCTCGACGTGGTGCCCACGCTCGACACGTGGGGAGTGCTGCACGGCGTGGACGCCGCCGTCGCGTTCCACCTGTACCTCATGGCGCAGCCCCCGGGCCTGCCGGAGACGATGATCCGCAACAGCGCCGACGCATTCTTCGGGTCCTTCCTCGACGCGTGGACGCAGGACCCGGCCGCGATCCCCGCCGACGTGCGTGCGCACTATCTCGCGTCGAGCCGCGACGCGGTCGACTCGATCGTGGCCGACTACCGCGCGACCGCGACGGTCGACGTCGAGCACGACCAGGCGTCGCTCGAAGCGGGCGACCGGCTCGCGATGCCCGTCGCCGTGGTGCAGCAGGACTGGGGCGCGCAGCTCGGGTACGACGCCGCGGGCGTCTGGCGGCGCTGGGCGCCCGACCTCGAGCACCTCACGACGACGGCGGGCCACTTCATGGCCGAGGAGGCGCCGGGCGACGTCGCCGCGGTCGTCCGGTCGCTCGCACGGCGCTGACCGCCCGGCCCGGCGCCTACCGCAGGAGGGACACGACGCGCCGGGCCCGGTCCGGGCTCGGCGTGGTGCCCTCCTCGACGACCCGCCGGGCGAGCTCCCGCAGACGCACGTTGCGGTCGTTCGAGACGCGCTTGAGGAGCCCGAACGCCTGCTCCGTCCCCACCCCGAGCGCGGCGGCGACGACGCCCTTGGCCTGCTCGATCGGTCCGCGGCTGCGGGCCGCGGCCGCGATGTCGCGCTCGGCCTGCTGCTCCGCCCGGTCCCGGACGGCGACCGTCACGTCGACGAAGCTGCCCATCAGCTCGACGACCCGGCCGGTGTCCCGGTCGCGACGGCCGTGCCCGACGAGCACGAGGACCCGCTCCGCGCCGCGCGCGTCCATGATGCGGTGCATGCTCGAGAACGGCTCCCCGTCGACGCGGGCCCGCTCCAGCAGGTCGCGGACGCGGTCGCGGTCGTCGGGGTGCTTGTGGGCGAGCACGAGCGACGTCGTGGGCACGACCTCCCCGGGCTCGAAGCCGTGGAGGCGGTACGTCTCCGGCGACCACCACCAGACGTCGGTCGCGAGGTCGACCCGGAACTGCCCGGGCGTCGTGCCGTCGCCGAGCGAGACAGGGTGCAGCGCTGCGGGGTTCTCCACGGACATGGGTCGTCTCCGTCGTCGTTCAGCGGGGTGGTGAGCCAGGTCCAGACTCGACTCCGGGACTCTAGCCCGGTGGCGGTTTCCTGCAACCGGTCCGGGAGCTGCCCGGACCGGGAGCGCCGCGGGGCCGTCCGCGCACCGCCGACGAGCGAGCGCGGGGAGCGCTGTCAGACTGACCGTGCACGAGGTAGGGAGGCACACCGTGGGCGCCGCGCCGGATCTGCTGGAGCTGCTCTCGCGCGCCCTCTCCCGGGCCGACCGCAGCCTGCCCCTCGCCACGCGGCTGTGCCAGGCGTCCGCGACCGTCCTCGGAGCCCGGAGCGCGGCGCTGACGGTCGCGCCGACGGCGGACGACCGGCTCACCGTAGCCACGGCCGACGGCCTCGCGGCCCGGATCGAGGGGCTGGGCGAGGTGATCGGCGAGGGCCCGGTCCAGCGCGCCCTCTCGGAGGACCACATCGTCGTCAGCGGGGCCGACGACGGCCGCGACGAGCACGACTTCCCCGTCTTCTCCCACGCGGTCGAGGCGATCACGGGCCCGGGCGCGTACCACGCCGTGCCGATGCACGCGGGAGGGCGGGTCGTCGGCGTGCTGAGCCTCGTCACCTCCTCCCGGACGCTGGCGCGGGGGCCGGAGGACGTGCAGCTCCTCGCCGACACCATCGGGCTCTCCCTGCTGGGCGACCTGGACTCGTTGGACTGGGCGCCCCGCGCGGAGGTCCACCAGGCGACCGGCATGGTCACCGCCCAGCTCCGCATCCCGCCCGGCGACGCGCTCGCGGTGCTCCGGGCGCACGCCTACGCCCGGTCCACGACGCTCGACGACGTCGCCGACGAGGTCGTCACGAGGCGGCTCAGCTTCGCCTACGACGAGGAGCACGCCGTCCAGACGCTCCGGACCGACGACGGCTGACCTCAGGCTCTCGACAGCCGCACAGGCCCCGCGCCACCGGTCGCCGTAGGCTCGACGACGTCCCGACCGCCACCCGCCCACCCCGAGGAGCCCCCGTGCGCGCGACCGTCATCCACGCCCCGTACGACGTCCGCGTGGAGCAGCGCGACGACCCGCGCCTGCTCGCGCCGACCGACGCGATCGTGCGCGTCGAGGCCGCGTGCGTGTGCGGGTCGGACCTGTGGACGTACCGCGGCGTCAACCGGGTCGAGCACCCCGTCGCGATGGGCCACGAGTACGTGGGCACCGTTGAGGAGGTCGGCGCGGACGTCCGGACCGTGCGCCCGGGACAGCTCGTCGTCGGGTCGTTCTTCGCGTCCGACAACACGTGCCCGATCTGCCGGGCCGGGTACCAGACGTCGTGCGTGCACCGGGAGCCCGTGCGCGGCGCCCAGGCCGAGCTGCTGCGCGTCCCGCTCGCGGACGGGACGCTCGTCGCGACGCCGGAACGCCCCGACGACGACCTCCTGCCCGGGCTGCTCACGGCGTCGGACGTGCTGGGGACCGGCTGGTTCGGCGCCCGGGCGGCCGAGGCCGGCCCGGGGAAGACGGTCGTCGTGGTGGGCGACGGCGCCGTCGGGCTGCTCGCGGTCCTCGCCGCCGCGCAGCTCGGCGCCGAGCAGGTGATCGCGATGAGCCGGCACGCGCCGCGCCAGGAGCTCGCGCGCGCGTTCGGCGCGACGGAGGTCGTCGCGGAGCGGGGCGACGAGGGCGTGGAGCGGGTCCGCGAGCTGACCGACGGGCTCGGCGCGCACAGCGTCGTCGAGGCGGTGGGCACGCCGGACTCCATGAGCCAGGCGCTCGGTGCCGTCCGTGCGGGCGGGCACGTCGGGGTCGTCGGGCTGCCGCACGGCGTCGACCTCCCGGCGGTCGACATGTTCTACCGGCACGTGCACTGGTCCGGCGGCCCCGCGCCCGTGCGCCGGTACCTGCCCGAGCTGCTCGACCTCGTGCTGGAGCGGCGCATCGACCCCGCGCGCGTGTTCGACCTCGAGCTCTCGCTCGACGACGCGGCCGAGGGCTACGCCGCGATGGACGAGCGGCGCGCGATCAAGGCGCTGCTGCGCCCCTGACCGCGGCCGACCGCGGCTGCTAGGGTGCCCGCGTACCGCATCGCGTGGCGGCCTTCCCAGCTCACCCTTTTGCCTGGAGGCAGCCGCATGTCTGCACGTCCCCGTGTCCGGACCTTCCGTCGCGACGACCGCGACCAGCTCACGGACCTCGTCAACTCCCACCTCTCCGCCGTCGTGCCGGGCGCGCGGCTCTCGGTCAACAGCGTGCTCGGGAGCCTGGAGCGCCAGCCCGACGAGCACGTCGTCGACCCGTGGGTCGTCGAGCGCGCGACGTTCGTCGTCGAGTCCCGGCACCGGGTCGTGGGCGCCGCGCACCTGCACCGGTTCACGGCCGGGCCGGAGGCGAGCGACGACTACCGCGACGCCGGCCTCGTGCAGTGGCTCCTCCTCACGCCGCCCGACGACGAGGACCCGGAGCAGTCCGCCGAGGCCCGCGCGGCCGCGGACGCGCTGACGGCCGCGTGCCACGCACAGCTCGCGGCGTGGCAGGTGCGCGTCGCGTACGCGGACGGGCAGCTGCCGTTCGCGGGCGTCTACGGGGTGCCGGAGCAGTGGCCGCACGTCCGCGAGGCCCTGGAGCGCGCGGGCTTCCGCCCCGGAGAGCACGCCGAGACGGTGCTGCTCGCCCCGACCTCGGCGCTCCCCCGCGCCGTCCCCGTGCCGGACGACGTCGCCCTGCGGCGCACGCTCGGCCCCGGCGGGGGCGTGCGGTTCACCGCGCACCGCGGCACGGAGACGGCCGCGTACGTCGAGCTCGACACGACCCTCGGCCGCGCCGAGCGACAGGCCGCGACGGGAGGCACCGCCGAGCTGGTGGACCTCGCGCCCGGCCCGGGGGCCGACGACGCCCTGCTGGCCGGGGTGCTGGCCGAGGCCCGGGCATGGCTCGAGCTCGCCGGGGTGCACCGTGTCCTCGTCGGCACGGACGCGACGGACCACGAGGAGATCGCGCAGCTGCGCGCCTGGGGGTTCCGCGAGCTGACGACCGTGAGCCGCGGCTGGCGGCTGCAGAGGTCGAATGTGGTACGTTAGTACCAGAGTTGCGTCGAGGTAGCTCTGCGGACGAGGGAGCAGTACCCGCACGGACAAGACTGACTCAGGAGGGTTACTTGTCATGGCTTGGCTCGTCCTGGTCCTCTCGGGCCTGCTCGAGGCGGTGTGGGCCACCGCGCTCGGAGCGTCGGAGAACTTCCGCCGGTGGCGCCCGACCGTCGTCTTCTTCGTCGCCATGTCGCTGAGCATGGTCGGTCTCGCCTGGGCGATGACCACGCTCCCCACCGGCACCGCGTACGCGGTGTGGGTCGGGATCGGCGCGACGCTGACCGTCGTCTGGGGCTTCGTCACGGGCAAGGAGCGCGCCACCATGGCGCGCGTCGGCCTGCTCGTGCTGCTCGTCGGCTCCGTCATCGGGCTCAAGGCGGTGAGCTGACCGTGCCGTGGATCATCCTGCTCGTCAGCGCCGTCTTCGAGGCCGTCTGGGCGACGGCGCTCGGCACGTCCGACGGGTTGTCCGTCCTCGGGCCGTCCGTCGTCTTCTTCGTCGCGCTCGCGCTGAGCATGCTCGGCCTCGGCTGGGCGACCAAGCACATCCCGATCGGCACCGCGTACGCGGTGTGGGTCGGGGTCGGCGCGGCGCTCACCGTCACCTACGCCATCCTCACGGGCGACGAGTCCGTGAGCGTGGGCAAGGTGGTCTCCATCGCCGGGATCATCGCGGCGGTGGTGGGCCTCAAGCTCGTGCCGTCGCGCCCGGGGCGGGCGGCCGAGAGGGCTTCCGGCCCGGAGGCCGACGCGTCGGCCGACTCCGCGCGGGCGCCCGCGGGAACGGCCCCGGACCGCCCGTAGCGCGGCGTCGAACCGCTCCGCCGCGCCCCTGAGCACGGGATTCGTCGCTCGGGGGCGCGGTGCGGGAGCATGTGCGCCGGGGCGACGGGGTCATGCAGCGGCCCGGACGCCGCCCTCGAGGCCGCAAGGAGCAGAAGTGAACGGTTCGGCCGACGCCGCCCTCTCGACGTGGGTGCCCTCTCCCGGCGCCGTCGCCGCCGGGGAGTTTCGGTACTACCCGGAGGAGGACCGGTGGTGGTGGTCGGACCCGCTCCTCGAGCTCTTCGGCTACTCCCCCGGTGAGGTCGTCCCCACGACGGAGCTGCTCCTGTGGCACCACCGGGCCACGGGCAAGGACCGTGCGCAGACGCTCACCGCCATCGCGCGCGCCGTGTCCGGCGAGGCGCCGGTGCAGGTGCAGGTCATGCGGGACGCGAGGGGCCGGGAGTGCGCGGTCATCGTGCTCGTGGACGTCGCCTGGACCGACCCGACCGGCGTACCCGTCGCCCGGGGCGTCGTGCTCGACGTGACGAGCGTCGTCGGCGTCGGCGCACGGGCCCAGGCGAACGAGCAGATCGGCCTGTGGGCACAGTCCCGCGCCGCGATCGAGCAGGCCAAGGGCATCATCGCGCTCGCCTACCGCGTCACCCCCGACGCCGCGTTCGCGTCGCTCCGTCGCTCGTCGAGCCTCGCCAACGTCAAGGTGCGCGACATCGCCGAGTCGGTCGTCGCCGTCGCGCAGGACCTGCCGGCCGGGGTCGACCCGCGCCCGGCGCTCGACCGCGTGCTCGCGGGCGTCCAGGCCGCCTGACCGCCGGCCCGTCCGGGTGCGGGCCTCCCGGAGCAGCGGCACCATCGCTGACGTGGGACGTCGTGCGCGCATCACCCGGTCCGGGGCCGCGCTCGGGCTGCTGCTCGGGCTCGTGCTCGGTACGACGGCGGGCTGCACGGCGAGCCGGCAGGAGCCGGGCCAGGCGACCGCCGCCGTCGCCGACGCGGTCGCGCAGGCCGGGTCGGCGGTCGAGACGACGCGGCTCACGGTGCGGCTGCTCGACGCCGACCGCGTGACGACGCCCGTCGCGGACGCCGCCGTGCTCGACCAGGTCCGGGTGCTCGAGGAGTCCACCACCGCCCTGACCACCCTCGTGCCGCCCGACGACGTCTCGTCCGCGCAGCGCGACGCGGGCCTCGCGGCCGTCGCCGACGCGACGGCCGAGGTCGTCACCGCGCGCGCGTGGGTCGCACGGGAGGCGGGCGGCGACCTGTCGGCCGCCGGGGCGGTGCCGCTCACGGCGTCCGAGCTCGAGGCCGACCTCGCGCGCGCGGCCGACGACCTCGACACGGTGCTGGCCCTGGCGGGTGGCGCGTGAAGAAGCTCCTCGGTGTCGCGCTCGGCATCCTCACGGCGATCGGCGGGTTCGTCGACATCGGCGACCTCGTCACGAACGCCGTCGTGGGGTCGCGGTTCGGCCTGTCGCTCGTGTGGGTCGTGGTCGTGGGCGTCGTCGGGATCTGCCTGTTCGCGTCGATGTCGGGCCGCGTCGCGGCGGTGAGCGGGCGCGCGACGTTCGAGATCATCCGCGAGCGCCTGGGACCGCGGGCGGCGGGCGCGAACCTCGCGGCGTCGTTCGCGATCAACCTGCTCACGCTCACCGCGGAGATCGGCGGCATCGCGCTCGCGCTGCACCTCGCGAGCAGCGTCGAGCCGCGCCTGTGGATGCCGGTCGCGGCGCTCGCCGTCTGGCTCGTGCTGTGGCGCGTGAAGTTCCAGGTGATGGAGAACGTCGCGGGCCTGCTCGGGCTGCTGCTCGTGGGGTTCGGGGTCGCGCTGTTCCTGCTGGGGCCGGACTGGGGCGAGCTGCTGCGCCAGGCGGTGCCGCCGTCGCCCCCGGAGACGGAGCACGTCGCGACGTACTGGTACTACGCCGTCGCGCTCTTCGGCGCCGCGATGACGCCGTACGAGGTGTTCTTCTTCTCGTCCGGGGCCGTCGAGGAGGGCTGGACCGCGAAGGACCTCGCGCAGAACCGCGTCAACGTGCTCGTCGGGTTCCCCCTCGGCGGGCTCCTGTCGGTGGCGATCGCCGCGTGCGCGGCCGTCGTGCTGCTGCCCGCAGGCATCGAGGTGTCGTCGCTGTCGCAGATCGTGCTGCCCGTCGCCGAGGCCGGGGGGACGCTGCTGCTCGCCGTGGTGATCGTCGGGATCGTCGCGGCGACGTTCGGCGCCGCGCTCGAGACGGCCCTGTCGAGCGGGTACACGCTCGCGCAGTACCTCGGCTGGTCGTGGGGGAAGTTCCGCCGCCCGGCGCGCGCCGTGCGCTTCCACCTGACGATGGTCGTCGCGCTGCTGCTCGCGGTGGCGATCCTCATGACGAGCGTCGACCCGGTGGCGGTCACCGAGATGTCCGTCGTGTTCTCCGCGGTCGCGCTGCCCCTCACGTACGTGCCGATCCTCCTCGTAGCCAACGACCCGGAGTACATGGGCGAGCACGTCAACGGGCGCGTGACCAACGCCCTCGGCATGGTGTACCTGGTGATCGTCGTCGTCGCGGCGGTGGCGGCGATCCCCCTGATGATCGCGACGGGAGCAGGGTCATGAGCCGGGACACCACCGCGCCGACGGGGGTGCGCGTCGTGGACGCGCGCCTGCACCTGCTGAGCCGTCAGGTGCTCGACGTCGACGGCGAGCCGGTCACCACCGTCGACGACCTCGAGCTCGTCGCCTCCGCCGCCGCGGACGACGCCGCGCCGGACCGCTCGCCGGACGACGGCCCGCGGGACGCGGTGCCCGGCGAGCCGGCGGAGGTCGGCGCGGTCCTCACCGGGCCGGTGCTCGTGACGCGCCTCCTCGGCGGCCGCCCGCCCGCGTCGCGCTGGGAGCGCGTGCCGTGGTCCGACGTCGGGCACGTGGGCACGGCGCTCGAGCTCACCGTCCGCGCGGACTCGCTCGACCTGCACTGGACCGAGAACTGGCTGCGCGAGCACGTCGTCGGCCGCATCCCGGGCGGCCGGCACGACCCCGAGGAGGAGTCGTGATCCTCGGCGACCTGCTCGACGCGCGCGTCCTCGGACCCGCCGGGGAGGACCTCGGGTTCCTCGTCGACGTGCGCCTCGCGCTCGACACGCTGCCCGACGACGGCCCGCCCGCGGGCGAGGCCGACCCCGACGACGCGCACCCCGAGGACCGCGCGCTGAGCGATCAGGTGCGACGGCGCAGCCGCGTCGGGCGCGCGCGGGTCGTCGGGATCCTCGTGAGCCCACGGACCGGGACGTCGTTCCTCGGGTACGAGCGCACGGGCGTCACGGCGCCGTGGCCCGTGCCGCAGCTCGTGCGGCGCCGGCACCGCGGCACGTTCCTCGTGCCGTGGGACGACGTCGCCGCCGTCGGGCAGGGCGAGGTCCGGCTCGCCCAGGGCTACCGGCAGGAGGACGCCGCCCTCCCCTGACGCCGTCGCGCGTTGCGAGCGGCGCGCGTCCCCGTGACGCTGGACGGGACGGTGGAGCCAGCCGCCGCCGGCCGTCCCGGGCGGCACGACCGCCCGGCGCCACGGGAGGACCCCATGAAGGCGCTGTTCGTCAGCTGCACGCTCAAGAGCTCTCCGGAGCCGTCCAACACCGAGGCGCTCGGGCGCGTGGTCGCCGAGGCGCTCCAGGACCGCGGGGTCGAGGTCGAGCACGTCCGCCTCGTCGACCTCGCCGTGCCGCCCGGCGTCGTCACCGACGTCGGGGAGGGCGACGAGTGGCCCCGCGTGCACGAGCGGCTGGTCGCGTCGGAGATCCTCGTGGTCCTCACGCCCACGTGGCTCGGGCGCCCGTCGTCGCTCGCCCAGCGCATGCTCGAGCGCATGGACGCGATGATCTCCGAGGAGGGGCCCGACGGGATCCCGGTCGCGTACAACCGGGTCGCGGGGGTCGTGGTCACGGGCAACGAGGACGGCGCGCACCACGTCATCTCGGAGGTGAGCGGCGCCCTCGCGGACATCGGCTACACGATCCCGGGGCAGGCGTGGACCTACTGGAACCAGGGCCCGGGGCCCGGGCCGGACTACGTCCAGACCGGCCACGGCCACGAGTGGGCGCGCGAGACCGGGCGCCTCATGGCGCACAACCTGCACGCCGTCGCGTCGGCGCTCGCGGCGCACCCCGTCCCCGCTCCCGGCTCCTGACCGACGACCGCTACGCCTCCGCGATCCGCTTGATCGCCGCGAGCCGGCGGTCCCACGCCGCGCCGATGGCCTCGAGGGCGCGCGCGGTCTCGCCGAGCCGCGTCCCGACGGCCCGGTGCCGGACCTCGCGCCCGACGCGCACCGACTCGACGAGCCCGACCTCCGCGAGCACGGCGAGGTGCTTCGCGATGGCCTGCCGGCTCACGGGGAGCCGCTCGGCGAGCGCGGACGCCGAGAGGTCCGCGCTGCCGAGCTCCTGGAGGATCCGCCACCGGGTGTCGTCCGCGAGCGCGGAGAACACGGGGGCGAGCTCCGTCGCCGCTGCGCTCACGCGGGCCCGCCCTCGCCCGCGAGAGCCCCCTCGAGGAGCTCGACGAGCTCGTCGAGCTCGCTCGTCCACCCCTGCCGGTGGCTCTCGAGCAGGTCCTCGGGGTCGGCGGTGCGCTCGAACCCGGTCTCGACGACGCGCAGGACGGTCGTCGGGCCCTGCGGCTCGAGCGTGAAGCGCGCGACGGTCGACGTCGTCTCGTCCAGGGGCTGCCCCACCGGGGTCCCCCACCGGAAGGCGAACGTCGTCGTGGGGTCGTACTCCTCGATCCGCACCTGGACGTCGGGGACGTCGGGCCAGCCGAACACCCCCTCGCCGCCGACGCGCAGGTCGGGCAGGGAGGTGCGCTGCCCGAACCAGCGGCTGATGAGGTCCTCCTGGGTGAGCGCCGCCCAGACGCGGGCGGCCGGGGCGTCGATCGTCACGGTCCGGGAGACGGTGTACGACGCCGCGTCGACGACGGCCGGCTCGTTGGTGGTGGTCATGGTGCGTCCTCTCCGTGGGGAAGGTCTTGCTGTGCAACTCCACAGTTGCACAGCGCCCGGTCGAGCGCAACCCCCAGGTTGCACCTGGCCCGCGACACCTCACCCGCCCCCGAGCGCGATCCCCGCCACGGCGGCCGCGAGGCACACGAGCAGCATCCCCAGCGCGTGCACGACCGCGACCGCGCCGCGGCCCGCGAGCAGGAGCCGCGCGCCCTCGACCGACGCCGTCGAGAACGTGGAGTACCCGCCGAGGAACCCGACGCCGAGCACCGCCACGACGTCCCCCCGGCCCGGGTGCGTCGCCCCCCACCCCGTGAGCATCCCCAGCAGGAAGCACGCCGTCACGTTGACCACGAGCGTGCCGAGCGGCGTCGACCAGCGGTTGTGCCGCGCGACCACCGTGTCGAGGAGGAACCGGGACGCCGCGCCGAGACCGCCCGCGACGGCGACGAGCAGCAGGTCGGGGACCCCCGTCACCGCGCGCCACCGCCCCGGGCGACGCGCCGCCGTCGGGCCGCGGCCGCGAGCGCGACGCCGCCCACCGCCGCCGCGACCCCGAGCGCGACGCTCCCCAGCGCGTAGGCCGCGCCGAGGGCGGCGTGCCCGCCGCTCGCGAGGCGCTCGACCTCGACGACGAACGTCGAGTACGTCGTGAAGCCCCCGAGCACGCCGGTGCCGCACCCGAGCCGGACGGCCCGGCGCCGGCCCGAGTCGGGGCCCGCGCGCAGCAGCGTCTCGAGCAGCGCGCCGAGCACGAACGAGCCGACGAGGTTGATCCAGAACGTCGTCCAGGGCCACGCGCCCGGCCGGGGCGCGAACGCCTGCTCGAGCAGCGCGCGCGCCGTCGTGCCGACCGCTCCCCCGGCCGCGACGAGGCCCGCGAGCGCGAGCAGCGGGGTCCGGCGCGTCACCTCTCCCACGGGGTGCGGATCTCCTTCCAGTCCACGACGGCGAGCGGGACCGTGAGCACGGGACGGTGCTGGTGGTGGGCCAGGTGCACCGCGACCGACCCCTCGACGAGCTCGCGCACGTGCGCGAGCGAGCCCGGCGCGCGCGACCCGACGACGATCACCGCCGCGTCGACGGCGCGCGCGAGGTGGGTCAGCGCGCGGTCGGGCCGCCCCGCGAGGTAGCGCAGCTCCCACGGCACGCGTGCGCCCGCGAGCTCCGCGCCGACCTCGGCGCGGAGGCGCTCGGCGGTGTGCTGCCAGGCGTCGTCGGCGGAGTCCGGGTCGAGGGACACGTGCGTCACGGACCCGTCCGGGTTCTCCTCGACCACGGCGCGCGACGCGTCGGCGTACGCCGCGACGAGCCGGGACCCGGCGGCGTCGGCCCAGGCCGCCGCCGTGCGGACCACGAGCGGGTCACCGCCCGGGACGACGCCCACCACCACGGCGTGCCCCGCGAACGGGACCATCCGGTCGAGCGCGGGCTGGGGCACCGGCCCCGCGTGCGGCCGTGCTCTCATGCGGCCTCCTCCCGCGGGCAGCGCCCTGCCCGCCGACGTGCGACGAGTCAGGAACCATCAGCCCTGGCGGCGGTTCGGGCGGCTGCGCCCCGGCGGGATCCATCACCGCTCCCAGCGTAGCCAGCGCCGGGACCGTCCGCTCAGCCGGCCTTGGGCTTCGCGAACTTCTTCTCCTCGAACGACTTGGCCAGCTCGTGGTCGGTGACGACGAACCCGACCGCCTGCGCGACCGGGAGCACCTGGTCGCGCTCCAGGCCGTCGTCGATCCCGAGCCGGTACATGATCACGACGGTGCCCGTGCTCAGCATCACCGACGGCGCGTCCCCGTCGTCGAGGATCGCGTACGAGCCCTGGAACCCGGGCTGCGGGACCGCCGCGGCGAGGGTCGGGTGGGCCGGGCCGGTGGTGTCGGCCAGGGGGTCGCCCTCCGGCGCGTCGTTGAACGCCGCGGCGGCGCGCTCGGCCTCCTCCTTCGAGCCGACGTCCAGCACGACGACGTCGAGCGCGACGGTCGGGCCGTCGTCGGACACGACGCGGGCCTCGAACCCTGCCTGGCACGAGCCCGCGAGGGCCTGGATCGCGGGGATCGCGGGGACGTCGTCGCACGCGAAGTCCCGCCGCGCCACGAGGGCGATGCGGTCGTCGTTGACGAGGTAGTCGTTGTCGGAGAAGTACGCCCACGACATCGGCGCGAGCTCGGGGCCCTTCTCCGGGTCCATCTCCGCGCCCGCGCGGTACTCCTGCGCGAGCCACGGCTCGTCGTCCGTGACGTCGGTGTCCGCGGGGTCCTCGGTCTCCTCCGGCTCCGGCTCCGTCGGCGCGTCCGACGTCGCGGGCGCCTGCTCGGCCGTGGTCGGCCCGGGGTCGGGCGCGGCGTCGTCGCGCAGCCCGAGCCACACGCCGAGGGCGCCCGCGACGAGCACGAACGCGCCCACGCCGGCGAGCACCGGCACGAGCCACGGGCGACGGCCGCGGCCCGGCGGCGTCGCGTACGGGGAGAAGCCGTACGGGTCCGACGGCGGCGCGGTCGCCGTCGGGACGACCGTCGCGTCGTCGGGCGCACCGTAGCCCGGGCCCGACGGCGCCCCGTACGGCGCGGACGGCGTGCCGTACGGAGCCGTGGGCCGGGTGCCGTGGGGCGGGGCGCCGTAGGGCGCGCCCGCGTACGCCCCGGGCGGCGGCGCGGTGTGCCCGGGCGGCGGGGGTGCGGTGCGGGCCGACGACGTCGCGGCGGGCGGCCACGTCGCGCCGGTCTCCGCGGGGGGCCAGGTCGCGCCCGTGTCCGCGGGCGGGAGCGTCGCGTGCGGGTCCGGGCCGCGGTACCCCTGCGGCGCGGGCGGCGCCCCGCGCTGCCCGTACGGGTCCGTGCCGTACGGGACCTGGGCGTGGGGCTGCCCCGGTCCGGGCGGGGGCGGCGGGGGCGGCGTCCCGCCCGGGGTCGCGGCGCCGTCGTCCCCGTACCGCCGCGGCGGCCGCATGACGGTCTGGTCGTCGACCGGCTCGTACGGCTCGGTGGGGTCGGACATCGGGCGGGTCCTCTCGTCGTGGGCGGCTCGTGCAGGGTATCCCGGGAGCCGCGCCGCGCCGGTGGTCCGCCGAGCGGCGTCTCAGTCGAGCGGGTCGCGCGCGATGGGGCACGTCATGCAGTGCCCGCCGCCCCGGCCGCGCCCGAGCTCCGCCCCGACGATCGTCACGACCTCGACGCCGGCGCGCCGCAGCGCCGCGTTGGTCAGGGTGTTGCGGTCGTAGGTGACGACGACGCCCGGCTCGATGGCGACGGCGTTGTTCCCCGAGTCCCACTGCTGCCGCTCGGACGCGTACGCGTCGCCCGCCGTCTCCACGACGCGCAGCGCGGGCAGGTCCAGGGCGCGCGCCACCACGTCGACGAAGGGCGTGTCGCCCTCGTCGGTGATCTCGACGCCCGGCGCACGGTCCGACGGCCGCAGCGTGAAGGTGTGGATGCCGTCGACGATCGCCGGGTGCACCGTGACGAGGTCGCGGTCCGCGAACGTGAACACGGTGTCGAGGTGCATCGCCGCGCGCAGCCGCGGCATGCCCGCGACGACGACCTGCTCCGCCGCGCCCGCGTCGAACAGCGCCTTCGCGAGCTGCGAGATCGCCTGGCGCGACGTGCGCTCGCTCATCCCGACGAGCACCGCGCCGTTGCCAACCGGCATGACGTCGCCGCCCTCCAGCGTGGCCTGGCCCCAGTCCTGCTCCGGGTCGCCCCACCACACCGTCGACTCCCGGTACTCGGGGTGGAACGCGTAGACCGCCTTCATGAGGAGCGTCTCCTCCTGGCGCGCCGGCCAGTACAGCGGGTTGAGCGTCAGACCCCCGTAGACCCAGCACGTGGTGTCGCGCGTGTACAGGGTGTTGGGCAGCGGCGGGAGCAGGTACTCGAACCCGCCCGTCGACTCGCGCGCGAGGTTCACGTAGCCGGTGCGGTAGTCGTCGGGCAGGTCGGTCGTGGCGAGGCCGCCCACGAGGAACCGCGCGAGCTCGCGCTCGCTCAGCGAGTCGAGGTAGGCCCGCGTGCCCTCGACGAGCCCCAGGCCCACCTGGTTCGGCACGACCTTGCGGTCGAGCACCCACGCCCGCGCCTCGGGGATCGCGAGCGTCTGCGCGAGGAGGTCGTGCAGCTCGACGACCTCGACGCCCCGGTTCGTCAGCTTGTTGACGAAGTCGAGGTGGTCGCGCTGGGCGGCCTCCACCCACATGACGTCGTCGAAGAGGAGGTCGTCGGAGTTCGTCGGGGTCAGCCGCTCGTGCGCGAGCCCCGGTGCGCAGACGAGTACCTTGCGCAGGCGCCCCACCTCCGAGTGGACGCCGTGCTGCGCGGGCGGGACCGTGGACGGGACGGCGGACGCGACGCTCATGGGTGCTCCCTCTCGGTGGTGCGGTCGGTACGGTCCGGTGGTCTCACAGCGACACCCACCCCGCCGCGAGGCCGACGACGGCGAGCACCGCGAGCGCCACGACGACGCCGAGCAGCGCGAGCTCCGCGGGCCCGAACGCCCGCCGCCCCTGCTCGCGGCGCGTCATGACGAAGAGGACGGTGACGGGCGCGTAGAAGACGAACGCGAGGAGCGCGAGGTCGAGCCCGGCCGCGAAGAGCAGGAACGCGGTGTACGCCGACGCGAGGACCGCCACGACGAGGTCGCCCGTCAGGGTGCGGGCGGGGGCGCCGTCGTACGTCTCGCGCGTGAGCCGCAGCCGCAGCGCGTAGAGCGCGGCCAGGAGGAACGGGATGAGGGTCATCGACGCGGTGAGGTCGAGCGCGAAGTCGAACGCGTCATCGGAGAAGTACGTGACGACGAGGACCGCCTGCGAGAGCGCCGTGCTGAGCAGCAGCGCGTTCACCGGGACGTCCTCCCGGCGCGTGCGGGTGAGGAACCGCGGCATGTCCCGGTCCTTGGCCGCGACGAAGAGGACCTCCGCCGCCATGAGGGTCCACGCGAGGTAGGCGCCCAGGACCGAGACGATCAGCCCGACGCCCACGAAGACGCTCCCCCACGGCCCGACCGCGGCCTCCAGCACGCCCGCCATCGACGGCTGGCGCAGCTCCGCGATCTCGGCCATCGGCAGGATCCCGTAGGACACGATCGTCACCGACGCGAAGATCGCGAGCACGCTCGTGAACCCGAGGATCGTCGCCCGCCCCACGTCCTCGCGGCGGCGCGCGTGCCGCGAGTAGACGCTCGCGCCCTCGACCCCGAGGAAGACGAACACGGTGACGAGCATGGTGTCGCGCACCTGGTCGAACAGCGACCCGGTGTACGAGGCGCCGTGGAGGTTCTCCGCGAAGACCGCGGGGTCGAACGCGAGCACGGCGAGCAGGACGAAGACGAGGATGGGCACGAGCTTGGCGATCGTGACGATCCGGTTGATCGCCGTCGCCTCCCGGATCCCCTGCCGCACGAGCGCGAAGAAGAGCCACAGCCCGACCGACGAGAGCACGAGCGCGAGCACCGTGTCCCCCGCGCCCAGGGCCGGGACCCACGCCCCGAGCGTCGACATGATGAGCACCCAGTACGTCACGTTGCCCACGCACGCGCTCGCCCAGTACCCGGCGGCGGCGTAGAAGCCCGTGAACTCCCCGAAGCCCGCCTTCGCGTACGCGTAGACCCCGGCGTCGAGCCCGGGCTTGCGGACCGCGAGCCGCTGGAAGACGAGGGCGAGCGTGAACATGCCCGCGCCCGCGACGACCCACGCCACGAGCGCCCCCGCGACCCCGGTCTCCTGCGCGAAGCGGCGCGGGAGCGAGAAGACGCCCGCCCCCACCATGGAGCCCACGACCATCGCCGTGAGCGTGAGCACGGTGACCTTCGTGGTGCCGGACGTCGTGCCCTGCGCCGTGCCCTCAGCGGTCATGCCCCACGCCCCTCGCGCTCGCGTGCCGGCCCGCGCCGAGCGGCTCGGCGGCGCCGTGCTGACCCGGTCGATGATGGCAGCGTCGCGGTCGGGCCGCGCGTCGGGTGACGGGGTCCCCCGCGCGACCTACCCCGGGCGCCGTACCCGCCGCCCGATCTCCTCCTCAGGGTGGACACGCGCGCGCGATCGGTACGCGTACGCTGCCGGTGGGTCGCCGGACACGGCAGGGGGGAACTGCTCGACCGACGAGTGACCGACCGTCGTCCGACCCACCTCACCGCACATGAACATGCTCACCTGGACCGCCGTCGACCACCGGACCTGGCGTGCCCGCAGCGCCTCGCGCGAGTACGTCGTCCGGCGCGACGACACCGGCACCTGGACCCTCGACGGCCCCGGCCGCACGTGGGGCGCGCTGCCGAGCCTCGAGATCGCCCAGGAGGTCGCCTCGCTCGCCGACGAGGTCCACCACGACGACGACCGGATGACGAGCTATCGCGTCGTCACCGCCACGGGTGCGCGGCGCGGCGAGCCGTTCGGCGCCGAGACGGACGAGGACGCGCTCGACGTGCTGCGGGCCCGGCGCCGGGCCGGCAACCTCCCGCTCGCACCGTTCCGCCTGGAGACCTCCGACGGCCGCCTGGTCGGCGCGTGGGACAAGGCCGTCCAGATCCCGGCCCGGTCGGTCGGCGACGGGACGCCCGGGCCGGTCTGACGAGCCCGTCTGACGCTCAGGCCCGCGACGCGGCGCGACGCGACGCGAGCGCGGCCCGCCGCCGTCGGCTGCTCTCGACGTGGGCCGCGGCGAGCTCCGCGGCCCGGTCGCCGTCCCGGGCACGCACCGCGTCGAACAGCGCCACGTGCTCGTCGGTGACGTCGGCGAGGTCGTCGTGCTGCGACAGCGCCCAGCGCATCCGGCTGCGGATGCCCTGCATCATGTCGTCGAGCAGCCGGTTGCCCGCGAGCGCCGTGACGATCTCGTGGAAGTCGGCGGCCGAGCGGCGCGACCCCACGGGGTCGGCCGCGCGCGCACCCTCCTGCTCGCGGTCGAGCGCCGCGCGCAAGCGCTCCAGCCCCGACGGCTCGTGGCGCTCGGCGGCAAGACGGAACGCGAGCGGCTCGAGCACGGCGCGGACCTCGTCCAGGTCGGCGAGGTCGGCGTCGGTGAACGCCCGCACGACGGCCCACGTGTGCGGGCGCAGCGCGACGAGCCCCTCCCCCTCCAGGACCTTCAGCGCGTCGCGCACGGGGATGCGGCTCACGCCGAACCCGGCGGCGAGGTCGCGCTCGACGAGGCGCGAGCCGGGCTCGCGCACGCCGTCGAGGATCTCGTCCCGCAGCCGGGACGCGACCCGCGCGGACTCCAGCACTCGCTCCTCGGCTCCGGCCACGCGTCGATTCTCGCACCGGCCCGGGTGCCGTTGAGAGCCCGCGCGGACCGTGCGAGGGTGGACGGGACCGCGTCGAACGAGGGAGTTCCGATGACGAGCACCACCCGTACCCCCGCCCGCCCGGCCCGCAGCCGGGGGCGCCGCGCCCGGGTCGCCGGGGCGACCGCCCTCGCCGCGGGGATCGCGCTCGCGGCGCCCGCCGCCGCGGTCGTGCCCGCCGCGGCACCCGCCGACGACGGCTACGAGGTGATCCTCGACGGCACGCAGGAGTCGTTCGACGCGTGGGAGTACGCGGGCGACGGCGGGTTCGACCGTCTCGACGACGGCACGGTGCGCAGCCGTGCCGGCGCGGGCGGCGGGTTCGGGACGCTCTGGTACCCGGTGCGCCAGTACGGCGACTTCTCGATGGTGGTCGAGTTCCGCGACGACGCCCCCGGCGACGCGCGCGCGAACAGCGGGATCCAGGTCCGCTTCCCGGACCTGTCCGGACCGGTCGAGGGCTGCCCCACGACGTTCAACGGGAGCGAGACGGGCAACCTGTCGTGGATCGCGGTCAACTGCGGCCACGAGATCCAGGTCAACGACTCCCCCGAGGGCGGCTCGAACGACCCCCGCAAGACGGGCTCGGTCTACGGCTTCGCCGACCTCGGCCTCGACGAGGCCCGGCCCACCGCGAAGGGCACGTGGAACGAGCTGGAGGTGCGCGTCGTCGGGCAGCACTACACGGTGATCCGCGACGGCGTGGTCATCAACGAGTACGAGAACCTGCCGGGCGTGCCGTTCCCCGACCGTCCGCTCGACCCGGACTCGAGCTCGCGCGGGCTCGTCGGGTACGTCGGCCTCCAGGCGCACGGCTCCGCGCCGGACGTCGTGTCGTTCCGCGAGGTGCGGGTCCGCGAGCTGCCGCCCGTCCACGTCGAGGCCGACGCGCGGTGCCTCGGCGGGACGGCGCACGTCGCCGTCCGCGCCGAGAACGTCGGGAGCGACCCGCTCGACGTCACGCTCGGCACGCCGGCCGGCGAGCGCACGTTCGACGCCGTGGCGCCCGGGCGCAACGCGTACCGCGCGTTCAGCGCCCGTGCGGCGTCGGTCGACGCGGGGACCGCGACGCTCACGGTCCCCGGCGCCGACGGCCCCGTGGTCGTCGAGACGCCGTACGCGGGCGTCGACTGCACCTGACCGGCGGCCGGGCCTACGACCCGGCGGGCACCGTGACCTCGACGTGCGCGGCGTCCCCGAGGTCGCGCGTCGCGACGACGACGCCGCGCTGCCGGTAGTCGCCGGTGCGCGCCGTCGTCGGGACGGGCGCGAGCGCGTCCGGGCCGCTCCCGGCGCGCACCCGCACGCCGTCCCCGGTCGCCGTGACGCGGTAGGCCACGCGGCGCGTGCGGCCGCCGAGGTCCAGGTCGACGGCGAGGCCGTCCGCCGCCGCGGGCAGCACCGGGTCGACGACGATCTCCCCGCCGCGCTCGGTCAGCCCGAGGACGCCCTGGACGAGCTGGCGCAGGTAGATGCCGGGGCCGCTGGAGTACACGCGCCACCCGCCGCGCACCCCGACGCTGCCGTCGCGGAGCCCGTCGAAGTCGCGCGCGAAGCTCTCGCGGTCGGGGAAGTCCGCGTCGCTCGACGAGAAGTAGGCGTTGCGCTGGCGCGGGGCGGCGTGCGCGAGGCGCCGGCCGAGGTCGACCGGGCTGATGCGCAGCAGCTCGTCGAGCGCGCGGCCGCGGCCCAGGGCCGCGAGCGCCTCGACGTAGCGGATGTGCGCGTGCACGTACATGAGCCCGATCTCGCGGCCGACGTTCGCGGCCTGCTCGGCGCGCAGGAACGTGTGCGGCACGCCCTCGTCGAACGCGGCCGGGTGGTCCATGAGGCGCACGCCGTCGGGGAAGTGCAGGTGCTCCAGCACGAGGCGCTCGTGGTCCGCGGCCTCCTCGGGCGTGAGGATGCCCGCGATGATCGACTGCGTCATGGGGATGAGGCGGTACCGCATCCCGGAGACGGTGTCCGACGGGTGGATGACGAGCTCGTCGCCGTCGGCGCCGTGGCGCACGTACCCGGCGAGGACGCCGTCCACGAGGGCGCGCTCGCGCAGGTCTGCGCGGACCTCCGCCGCGAGCGCGCCCGCGCGCCCGGAGAGCGCGGCGAGGCCGTCGCGGCCGGCGGTCGTGCGGGCGAGCAGCTCCGCGGCCTGCACGAGCAGCGCGGAGGTCCACGTCGACGCCAGGTCGGTGCGCATCCGCGGGTCGGCGGGCTGCAGCGTGTCGTCCCAGTCGCCCTCGCCGTAGGCGGGCAGGGCGGTGCCGGGCAGGCGGTCGCGGTCGAGGTGGTCGAGCAGGCGGGCCACGTGGTCGCGGACCGTCGCCGCGGCGTCGGGCCCCGAGGCGGCCGGGCGGCGCTGCTCGTGGTCCCAGAACGGGACGTGCTCGTCGAGCACGGCGAGGTCGCCGCTCGCCTCCAGGTACTGGGCGAGCGCGAACAGCGGCCACACGACGACGTCGCCGTGCGAGGAGTCGTTGTACCGCTCCGCGTAGGCGTCGAACATGAACCACTGCGGGAACTCGCCCCACGTGTGCTGGTGGGCCAGGACGCGCAGCACGATCTCGCGCGCGACGTCGTGGCGCCCGCCCGCGAGCGCGAGCTCGAACGGGCCCTGGCACACGTCGCGCGTGCCCCACGCCGCGCCCGAGTACTGCTCCAGGCCGTGCGGCACGAGGAAGTGGATCAGCGCGTCGTGCGCGTACCAGGGCACGAGGAGGTCGAGCTCCTGCGTCTCGACCGTCGCGTGCGGCGCGAACCGCAGCCCCCGCACGACGCCACGGACGGTCTCGACGTGGCGCGCGAGGGTCGCGTCGACGTCCGCCAGGGGGTCGTGCGCACCCGCGAGGAGCCCGAGCGCGGCATCCGCCCCGCGCAGCGAGCCGGTGAGGGCGAGCGTGAGCGACCCGGTGCCGGTCGTGCTCGTCAGGCGGCGGGTCGTGCCGGACGCGGCGCCCCCGGCGCCGGTCTCCGAACCGTCCTCCTCGATGACGAGCCGCGCGGACGACGCCAGGGCGTACCGCAGGTCCGGGTAGTGCGCGTCGACGTCGCCGCCCGGCACGGGCCGCACCACGACGGCGTCGCCCGGGGCCGCGGGGACGTGCTCGGCGAGCCAGCCGCCGGCCTCGTCCTCGAGCTCGAGGGTCGCGGTGACGTGCAGCGGGCGCTCGCAGCGCACGGCGACGTCGATGCGGTTCTCGCGGTCGTGCGCGACGGTCCGCACGTCGACCCGCCCGAGCGGCGTCTCGTAGAGCCAGCGGACGCCGCCGACGTCGAGCACGAGCGCGGACGGCAGGCCGAGGAGCCGGGGCCCGCGGCCGTCGTCGACGAGCACGCGCAGGCCGCTGCTGCGCAGGAGGTTGAGGTGGTGGCGGTGCACGGTCGCGAGGCGGTTCGCCGTGGTGTTGCCGAGCACGACGTGCGACGCGAAGACGCCGGGCGCGAACGCCGTCGTGGAGAGGACGTCGTCCGTGGGCAGCACGTCGTCGCCCGCCTTGAGCACGTGCCCGTGCGAGCGCTCGGTCACGGTGTCCTTGCGCGCGTCGACGACGTGCGTCCCCGTCGCGGTGAAGAACGACAGGAGCGTGCCGTCGGCGTCGCGCTCGGGCAGGAGCACGTCGTCGGGAGCGAGGCCGACGGCGGCGAGCAGCCCGGCCTCGTCGAGCTCGTCGCCCGCGAGGAGCGGCGCGTCGCGCAGCGCGGAGGCGGAGGGCGTGAAGCGCGCGGTCGGGCGGTCGGTGGCCGCGGCGGCGACCGCGGCGGCGGCCCAGCTGGACACCTCGTCGAGGTGGGCCGCGAGCGGCCCGGGCGCGTCGGCGTCGACCACGGTCACGGCGTGCACGCGCGCCGTCCCGGTCGAGAGGTCGAGCGGGCGCGAGACGAGCGTCGGCATCGCGTACTCGTACTGGAGCACGCCCGGCTGCACGGGCCCGAGCAGGCCGTGCGGCAGCCCGTCGCGCCGCGAGCGCGCGGTGAAGACCTGGAGAGAGTCCGTGAGGTGCGCGACGGCACCCTCGACGAGGAACGCGACCGCGAGCGGGAGGCGCGGCTGCGCGGACATGGTCTGCCGGCTGACGAGCACGGTCCCGGCGTCGGGGTGCTCGAGCGCGCGGTGCAGCAGGTACTGGCACACGTACGGCTCGCTCGACAGCGCCGCGGCGGGCGGCGCGAGCGCGAGGTCCTGCGCGTGCACGACGTCGTAGCGCGTCCCGGCGTCCGTCGCGGGGCCGGCCGTGAGGTCGACGCGCCAGACGAGCGTGCGCCCGTCGAGCGTGAGCGCGACGCGCGTGGCGAGCCCGAGCGCGGCGCCCGACCACACGACGCGGTCGGCGCCGACCTCGACCGCCGTCACGGCGGGTGCGGAGCCGGTGAGGCGCGCGACCTCGACCGTGCCGTCGGGGCGCGTGGCGCGCAGCAGGATGCCGCCGGGCATGCGGTCGTGCTCGCCCGGCAGGTACTGGTTCACGAGCAGGCCGTCCGTGCTGACGGCGCGCACGTCGCCGCCGCCGGTGAGCTCGACGGTCAGGCCGCCCGAGGTGAGCGTGGCGCGGGCGGGGGTCTCGGTCGCGGTGAGGGTCACGCGGTCTCCTGCTCGGTGGTGCGGGGCTCGGGTGCTGCGGGCGACGTGCCGTCGGGGCGCAGCAGCGCGAGGAACTGGTCGAAGAGGGCGACCATGTCGACGTTGTCGGGGTCGAGCAGCCACTGGAGCTGCAGGCCGTCCATGACGGCGGAGAAGAGCTGGCCGATCGCGGCCGGGTCGACCTCGGGGCGCAGCTCGCCCCGGGCGACGGCGTCCTGGAAGCGGGTGTCGTCCTGGTGGCGCAGCGCGCGGTAGCGGTCGCGGACGACGTCGTGCGCGGGGTGGGTCGCGTCGGTCGCCTCGGCGGCGACCACCACGTGGAGGGACACGAGGCCGGGTGTCTCGGCGTTGCGGCGCACCTGGTCGCGGATGGTCGTCAGCAGGTCGGCGCCCGCGGCCTCGTCCTCGCCGCGGCGCACCCGGTCGCGCCGGTCGCGCTCCTCCAGGGTCGCCGTGAGGAGGCCGGCCTTGCTGCCGAAGTGGTGCAGCAGCCCGGCCTCGGAGATGCCCACGCGGGCCGCGATCTCGCGCAGCGAGCTCCCGCGGAAGCCCTGCTCGCCGAACACCTCGACCGCCGTGCGGAGGATCTCGCGGCGGCGCTGCTCGCCGCGGACGATGCGACGGTCGGGGAGGCCGGCCGCCGTCGTGCCGCGAGCGCCCGTCGCGGTCGTCGTCCTCGGGCCCCCGGCCGTCCCCGTCGTGGCGCCGCCACCTGCGGGGTCGCTCTCGTTCATCACCGTCTCCTTCGGCAGGTCTGTCGGCGCCAACGGTACGGCCTGGACGCCCCGGTTGAAAATACTAACCGAGCGCACGCTAAGGTAGTTTCCACAGCGGCTCACACGGACGAGCCGACTGCTCGATGAGGAGGATTGCTCATGAAGCTCGGACGCAAGGCGGTCGCCATCGGCGTCGTCGGACTCCTGGCCCTGACCGCGTGCGGTCGCGCGGACGACGACTCCACGGGTGGTGAGACCAGCGCCGGCTCCACCACGACGGTGGACGACGCGCCCGCAGAGGGTGACATCACGATCTGGGCGATGGGTGAGGAGGGCGAGAAGCTGCCCGACTTCGTCCAGGGCTTCACGGAGGAGAACCCCGACGCGAACGTCGAGGTCACCACGATCCCGTGGGCCGACGTCATGACGAAGTTCCAGACCGCCGTCGCCGCGGGCACCGTGCCAGACGCGATCATGATCGGCTCGTCCTTCATGCCGACGATGGTCGCGACCGGCGGCCTCGCCCCCGTCCCCGAGGGCCTCGTCGACAACGACGACTTCGTCGAGGGCGCCGCCGCCTCGACCGTCGCCGACGGCGTCGCGTACGGCGTGCCGTGGTACGTCGAGACGCGCGTCCTGTACTACCGCTCCGACCTCGCCAAGGCCGCGGGCGTCGAGGCTCCCACCAGCTGGGAGGAGCTCACCGCGTTCGCGGAGGCCATGAAGGCCAACGGCTCGACCTACGGCCTCCAGCTCCCGATGGGCGACGCCGAGGACTCGACGCAGGTCATCCTGCCGTTCTACTCGCAGGCCGGCGGCTCCGTCCTCAACGAGGCCGGCGACGGGTTCGACCTCGACAACCAGGCCATGGTCGACGCGCTCGACTACTACGCGTCCTTCTTCACCGAGGGCCTGTCGCCGCTGTCCGGCTACGGCGACTCGCAGAACAGCGCGTTCGTCGACGGCTCCGACCCGGCGTTCATCTCCGGCCCGTGGATGGTCAACGTGCTCGCCGACCTCCAGGGCGAGGACTGGGTCGAGCAGAACGTGGCCACCGTGCCCGTGCCCGCCGGCTCCGCCAACAACGACTCCTACATCGGCGGCGCGCACCTCGGCGTCTTCGCCGAGGCCAAGAACGCCGACGGCGCCTGGAAGCTGATCCGCTGGCTCTCCGAGCCCGAGACGCAGCAGGCGTGGTTCGACGCGACGAGCGACCTGCCCGCGCTGAACAGCGCGTGGGACTACGAGGCGCTCACCTCGAACCCCCGCACCCAGGTGCTCCAGGAGCAGCTCGAGAACACGATCGCCCCGCCGACCGTCCCGAGCTGGGACGAGCTCTCGGCCACCATCGAGACCGAGGCCGAGAAGGTCGCGAACGGTCAGGTGTCCTCCGAGGACGCGGCCAAGGCCATCCAGGCCAAGGCCGACACGCTCGGGCTCGGCTGGTAACAGGGCCCGTCAGTCATGACCACCACCACCGAGGGACGGCGCCGGCGTACGGCCGGCGCCGTCCACCGGCGACGGCAAGCGCTCGTCGCCTGGCTGTTCGCGCTCCCGTTCGTCGCGGTCTTCACGGTCTTCATGCTGGGGCCGCTGCTCGCGTCGTTCGGGATGTCGTTCTCGGACCTCACGATCCGTGACATCAAGACCCCGTTCGCGGTGAACTTCGTCGGGATCGAGAACTTCACCGGCGTCTTCCAGGACGAGCTGTTCCGCAAGGCGCTGGTCAACACCTTCTACTTCGTCCTCGTCGGCATCCCGCTGACGATGGTGCTCGGCCTCGCCCTGGCCGTCGCGCTCAACTCGGGCATCGAGAAGTTCCGCAGCGTCTTCCGCGTCGGCTTCTACACGCCCGTCGTGACGTCGATCGTCGCCGTGGCGGTCGTCTGGCGGTTCATCCTCCAGGACTCGGGCCTCGTGAACACCGTGCTCGGCTGGGTCGGGATCGACGGTCCCGACTGGCTCAACGACAGCACGTGGGCGATGCCGTCGATCATCCTCATGGCCGCGTGGCGCAACATGGGCACGCTCATGATCATCTTCCTGGCCGGCCTGCAGGCGATCCCGCGCGACGTCTACGAGGCGGCCGAGGTCGACGGCGCGGGCTCGTGGCGCCGCTTCCGCTCCATCACGGTCCCGCTGATGCGCCCGACGCTGCTGCTCGGCGCGGTGCTGCTGTCGGTCGGCTTCCTCCAGGTGTTCGAGGAGCCCTTCGTCATGACCAAGGGCGGCCCGGTCAACTCGACGCTGACCATCAGCTACTACGTCTACAACCAGTTCGGGTACGGCAACTACGCGTTCGCCTCCGCAGCCGCGTACGTGCTCTTCGCGCTGATCGCCGCCCTCGCCGCCGTCCAGTTCCGCCTGCTGCGGTCGAAGGAGGATTGACATGACCGTCACGTCCTCGCGGACCCCCTCCGCGACGTCGGCCCCCCAGGACGCGCCGCGCCGTCGGCCGCGACGCCCGGTCCGCTGGTCGCGCGGCGCCACGTACACCGCGCTCGTCGTCGGGCTGCTCCTGACGCTCATGCCGTTCATCTGGATGGCGCTCGGCAGCTTCAAGACGCAGGGCGAGCTCCTGCAGCGGCCCATCACCTGGTGGCCCGAGAACCCGACGCTCGACAACTACGAGCGGTGGCTGTCCCAGCTCAACTACGGGCAGTACTTCACCAACTCGATCGTCGTCGCCGTCGTCGTCGTGCTCGGCAACATCATCTTCTGCTCGATGGTCGGCTACGCCCTCGCGAAGATGCAGTTCCCCGGCAAGAAGGTGCTGTTCGCGCTCGTCATGCTCACGCTCATGGTCCCGGGCGTCGTCACGCTCGTGCCGATGTTCGTGCTCGTGTCCAACATGGGCCTCGTCAACACCTACCCGGCGCTCATCCTGCCGTTCCTCGCCGGCCCGCTCGGCGTGTTCCTCATGCGGCAGTTCATGCTCGGCATCCCGGACGCGCTCATCGAGGCCGCCCGGATCGACGGCGCGGGCGAGTTCCGGGTCTTCTTCCGGATCGTGCTCCCCCAGTGCGGGCCGCCGCTCGCGACGCTGAGCATCCTCACGTTCCTCGGGTCGTGGAACAACTTCCTGTGGCCCCTGGTCGTCGCGCAGACGGAGAACATGTACACCCTCCCCGTCGCGCTCTCGCTGTACTCGGTCGGCTCGAACGGCACCTACTACGGCCTGCTCATGGCCGGGTCCGTGCTCGTCGTGACGCCGATCCTCATCCTGTTCCTGTTCCTGCAGCGCTACTTCGTGCAGGGCATCGCCATGACCGGCATCAAGTGACCGGCGACCGACGAGGAGAGCCTGTGTCGATCACCTTCCCCGAGTCCTTCGTCTGGGGCGCCGCCACGGCGGCCCACCAGATCGAGGGCAACAACGTCAACAGCGACTGGTGGGCGCGCGAGGTCGACCCGGCCTCGACCCTCGCCGAGCCGTCCGGCGACGCCGCCGACTCCTACCACCGGTACGCCGACGACATCCGGCTGCTGGCCGAGTCCGGGCTCACCGCGTACCGGTTCTCGATCGAGTGGGCGCGCATCGAGCCGGCCGAGGGCCGCTTCTCGCGGGCCGAGGTCGACCACTACCGCCGCATGATCGACTGCTGCCTCGAGCACGGGGTCACGCCGCTCGTCACGCTGCACCACTTCACCTCGCCGCGCTGGTTCGCGGAGGACGGCGGCTGGACCGACCCGCGGTCCGTCGAGCGGTTCGCGCGGTACGTCGAGCACGTGCTGCCGCTGCTCGACCGCGCGTCGCACGTGTTCACCATCAACGAGCCGAACATCCTCGCGATGATGATCACGGCCGCCAAGGGCACCGAGCAGCTCCAGGCCGGCACGATGCACGCGCCCGACCCGGTCGCGACCGAGCACCTCATCGCCGCGCACCGCCGGGCCGTGGAGCTCGTGCGGACCGTCGGGGTGCCCGTCGGGTGGTCCGTCGCGCCGCAGCAGTTCTTCGCCGACCCCGGCGCCGAGGAGGTCCTGCGCGAGTACGCCTACCCGCGCGAGACCGTCTTCCTCGAGGCCTCGCGCGGCGACGACTTCGTCGCCGTCCAGGCCTACACGCGCACGCGGATCACCGTGGACGGGCCGCTGCCCGCCCCCGAGGACTCCGAGAAGACGCTCACCGGGTGGGAGTACTACCCGGCCGCCATCGCGGAGGCCGCGCGCCTCGGGCACGAGATCACCGGTCTGCCGGTCCTCGTCTCGGAGAACGGCATCGCGACGGCGGACGACGCGCGCCGCATCGACTACACGCGCGACGCCCTGCGCGCGCTGCACGCCGAGATGGAGGCGGGCCTCCCGCTGCTCGGCTACCTGCACTGGTCGCTGCTCGACAACTACGAGTGGGGCTCGTTCGCCCCGACGTTCGGGCTCGTCGCGTGGGACCCGGAGACCTTCGAGCGCACGCCCAAGCCCAGCCTCGGCTGGCTCGGCGGCGTCGCCCGCGGGACCGTCTCGCTCGACGACTGACCGCACGCACGGCGGCCCGGTCCGGACCTCGCGGTCCCGGCCGGGCCGTCGTCGTCCGTGCCAGGCCCGGTCGCGACCCGGGGCCTCGCTACGATCCGGGGTCGGGGCACGCTCCCCCGGCCGGACCGGCCGCGGGTCGCACGACGGACGGAGGGCTCGGATGGCAGCGTCGCAGCCGGGTCGGCAGGGCGTCCCCCTCGCCCGGGTCGCGGCCGACGCCGGGGTGTCCGTCCCCACGGTGTCGAAGGTGCTCAACGCGCGCCCGGACGTCTCGGCGGCGACGCGCGAACGGGTCGCGGGCGTCCTGCGGCGGCACGGCTACGAGATCCGGCCCCCCACGTCCCGGCGGACGGGGCTCGTCGACGTCCGGATCGTCGACTTCGAGGGCCCGTGGTCCGAGGCGGTCGTGCGCGGGGCGGTCGCGGAGGCGCGGCGCCTCGGGCTCGATGTCGTGCTGTCCGTCGAGCTGGACCCCGACGACTGCGGCGCCTGGGTCCGGCACGCGCTCGCCCGGGGCACGGACGGTCTCGTGAGCGTCGTCGCCGTGCCCGACGCCGAGGCGCGTGCCGCGCTCGCCACGGCCGGGGTGCCGCTCGTCGTCGTCGACCCGCGCCGCCGTCCGCCCGAGGACGTGCTCAGCGTCGGGGCGGCCAACTTCCAGGGCGCGCTCGAGGCGACGGCGCACCTGCTCGCCCTGGGGCACCGACGGATCGCGACGATCACCGGTGTCCCCGAGCAGGACAACGCGCTCGCCCGCCTCGCGGGCTACCGCGCCGCGCTCATCCAGGCGGACGTGCCCGTCGACGACGACCTCGTGCGCCTGAGCACCTACGGGGTCGCCGCCGGCTACGAGGAGACGCAGCGGCTGCTCGCCCTCGACGACCCCCCGACGGCGATCTTCGCGTGCAGCGACGACACCGCTCTCGGCGCGCTGCGGGCGCTGCGCGAGGCGGGGCGGTCCGTGCCGGACGACGTCTCGATCGTCGGGTTCGACGACCTGCCCGTCGCGCCCTGGACCGACCCCCCGCTCACCACGGTGCGCCAGCCGCTCGTCGAGATGGGCGCCTCGGCCGTCGCGCTCGTGCACCGGGCACGCAGCGCGAGCGGCCGCACCCTGCGCACGGAGCTCGCGACGAGCCTCGTCGTGCGCGCGTCGACCGCCGCACCGCGCGCCTGACGCGCGCGGCACGGCGGTCGGCCGCGGTGCGTGGGGGTCAGCCGCAGGAGACGCCCGCGTAGCGGTACGGCAGCTCCTGGACGGTCGCGCCGTCGTCGGACGTCACCGTCACGGTCGCGGTGCCCGACGGGATCTCCGCCGTGCGCGCCGAGAACGCCCGGTAGGTGCTGCGGTGCGGGGCGACGTCGTCGTACGACCGCGTCCCGTACGGGGTGGCGAGCTCGACGGTCGTGCGGCCGTCGGACGTGCTGGTGGCGCGCACCGCGACGGCCGCCCGGTTGCCGAGGCAGCGCGCCTCGACCTCGACGTCGGCGCCCACGCCGGGCGTGAGGTCGGCGACGGCCGAGAACGTCTCCGCCTCCATGAGCGGGCGCAGCGCCTGCTCGAGCCGGTCGTCGACGAAGTAGTCCTTGAGGCGCGAGTCGTCGAGGACGTTGCCGATCGCGGCGACGATCATCGCCTGGTCGAGCGACAGGTAGCGCTCGGCGACCGTGCCCGAGCGGACCGCGACCGAGTCGTAGAACCCGCCCGGCCCGTACGCGTCGAGGTCGTCGGCGAGGTGGGCCAGGTTGTCGAGCACGCCCTCGGTGTCGTACGCGAGCCCGAGGAACGACGCGTGCGGCGTCACGACACCGTCACCGAACTCCGGCGCCGGGTTCGTGGCCTCGCGGCAGCCCTCGAAGCCGAGGTCGACGTCGGTCTCGCCGTCGGACAGGTAGCCGTCGGAGCGCAGGCCGATCGCGTCGACGCCGTACTCCGCGTACCCGCCGAAGGGGTTGCTCGCGGGCGAGAATCCCCAGGCCCCGTACCCGGCCTCGTCGAGGCCGTGCTCCTTGTGGGCGCGCACCACGAGCGGGTGGTTGACGCCCCACGACGTCGGGCCCCACTCCGCCTCGGGGACGAGCATGTCCGGCATGAGCGCCTCGAACATCGAGCCGCCCCAGCCCGGCACGACCGCGAGGTCGCGGTAGCGGTACGCCCCCTCGAACACCGGGACGCCGAGGTGCTCGCGCGACTCGCCGATCGGCTTCTGCTCCTGCCACGACCAGTCGCACGTGTCCGGGAACGTCCGGTAGCTCGCGTAGTAGGCCTCCGGCGGCACCTCGCCCTCGGCGATGCCGAGGTAGGTCGCGATGCGCGTCTCCGAGACCGTCGTGTCGTAGTTGTGGCACGTGTAGTAGACGTCGGTGCCCGTGCCGAGGTAGTCCCCGGCGACCGAGCACCCGGGCGGCTCCTCGTCCCAGAACCCGCCGCGCAGCAGCCCGACGCCGAGGTCCGGGCGCGCCTCCGCGTTGTAGAACGCGCCGAAGTGCATGCCGTCGTAGACGGCCAGCGCCTCCTCCGCGAGGCTCGGCTCCGCCTCCGCGACGACGCGCAGGCCCGCGGCGAGCCAGCCGTTGTCCACCGAGCTGAGGAACTGGTGCACCGGGTTGCCGTCGTCCGGCCACGTCTCCACCCGGTCGCCCGTCGCCGGGTCGTACCAGTTGTAGAACATGCCGCTCGCGTCGTGCCGGTCGAGGGACGCGACCGTGTCGATCGTCGTCGCGAGGCGCTCGCGCGCCTCGGCCTCGTCGACCAGGCCCAGGTCGCGCGCCACGACGGTGGACCACAGCCAGCCGCCGATGTTCGTCGGCGACGTGTACGCGCTGCTCGACGCCGGGTCCAGGTCGCCCTCGATGTTGTCCGCGGGCAGGCCGGTCTCCTCGTCGGTCATGGCCTCCAGCGAGGTGTACGTGTCCTCCAGGTACGTCTCCAGCGTCGCGCGCTGCGCACCCGTCAGGGCGGGCTGCCCGACGGCGGGCGTCACCGTCGCCGGGACGCTCGCCGTGCGCGGGGCGCTCTCGGCCGCGGCCGGGACGGCGAGTCCCGCTGCGAGCGCCAGCCCGCCGACGAGCCCACCGGCGACGAGGCCCGTCGCCCTGCGTCGGCGCCGCGTCGTCTCGCACGCGCGGTCGGTCGATCCATTCATCAGGCACTCCTTCGTGTCGCGGCCCCGAAATTTCGGCCGAACTTTCCGAATGGGGGCGGAGAGAGTAGCCCTCGGTCGAGCAGGGGTCAACGGCTCGCCCGGAGCCGGCGCACGACGGCGGAGGCGTGGCGGGCGGCGGCCCGCGCGGAGCGGGTACACGAACGTATAACGCGGGGTATACACGCCGGAAACGCGGGCGCGACAGGATCGCCGCCATGCACCTGACGCCCGCCGACACCGAGAAGCTGCTGCTCGCCGTCGCGGGCATGGTCGCCCGCGACCGGCGCGAGCGCGGCGTCCTGCTCAACTACCCGGAGACGGTCGCCCTCCTGACGACGTGGGTGATCGAGCGGGCCCGCGAGGGGGCCGCCGTGGAGGAGCTCATGGTCTCCGGGCGCGCCGTGCTGGGCCGCGACGAGGTGATGGAGGGCGTCGCGGAGATGCTGCCCGACGTCCAGGTCGAGGCGACGTTCCCCGACGGGCGCAAGCTCGTCACCATCCACCAGCCCATCGCCTGAGCCGGTCCCGGCGACGCGACGCACGACGAGAGGACGGCGAGGCATGGCAGGCATCAGCACCTCGGGACCGGGCGCGATCCGGCTCCGGGAGGGCGCGGAGGACGTGCCGCTCGTCCTCAACGCCGACCGCTCGGACGACGAGCGCGTGACCCTCGTCGTGACGAACACGGGCGACCGGCCCGTGCAGATCGGCTCCCACCTCCACCTGCCCGACGCCAACGCGGCGCTCGACCTCGACCGCGCGGCGGCGCACGGCTTCCGGCTGGACGTGCCGTCCGGCACGTCGCGGCGGTTCGAGCCCGGCGCGTCCGCCGAGGTCCACGCCGTCGCGCTGCGCGGCCGACGACGCGTCCCCGGTCTCCAGCGCGGCAAGCCCGACGGCGGCGCCCTGGACCCCACCGCACCCGAGGAGGACTGACGCATGGTCGCGATCTCCCGCGAGCGCTACGTCGCGCTCTACGGCCCGACGACGGGCGACCAGGTGCGCCTCGGCGACACGGACCTGTGGATCGAGGTCGAGGAGGACCGCACCTTCGGGGGCGAGGAGGTCGTGTTCGGCGGCGGGAAGTCGATCCGCGAGTCGATGGCCCAGGGCACGACGACCCGCGCCGAGGGCGCGCTCGACACGGTGATCACCAACGCCGTCGTGCTGGACTGGTGGGGCGTCGTCAAGACGGACGTCGGCGTCCGCGACGGGCGGATCGTCGCGCTCGGCCGCGCGGGCAACCCCGACATCGCGGACGGCGTGCACCCCGACCTGCACATCGGCCCGAGCACGGACGTCGTGAGCGGCGAGGGCCGGATCCTCACCGCGGGCGGCATCGACTCGCACGTGCACCTCATCTCGCCGTCGCAGGTCGTCGAGGCGCTCGCCACGGGCATCACGACGGTCGCGGGCGGCGGCACCGGCCCGAGCGAGGGCACGAAGGCCACGACGGTCACGCCCGGCGCCTGGCACCTGGAGGCGATCCACCGCTCGCTCGACCGGCTCCCCGTGAACGTGCTGCTGCTCGGCAAGGGGAACACCGTGAGCGCCGAGGGTCTGCGCGAGCAGGCGATGGCCGGCGCGGGCGGCTACAAGGTGCACGAGGACTGGGGGTCCACGCCCGCGGCGATCGACGCCGCGCTCCGGGCCGCCGACGACTGGGGCCTGCAGGTCGCGCTCCACTCCGACTCGCTCAACGAGGCGGGGTTCGTCGAGTCGACCCTCCGGGCGATCGGCGGCCGCTCGATCCACGCGTTCCACGCCGAGGGCGCGGGCGGCGGGCACGCGCCCGACATCCTCACCGTCGCGAGCCACCCGAACGTCATCCCCGGCTCGACGAACCCCACCCTCCCGCACACGGTGAACACCGTCGCCGAGCACCTGGACATGCTCATGGTGTGCCACCACCTCAACCCGCAGGTGGCGGAGGACCTCGCGTTCGCCGAGTCGCGCATCCGCGGGACCACGATCGCCGCCGAGGACGTGCTGCACGACCTCGGCGCCATCTCGATCACGTCGTCCGACGCTCAGGCCATGGGGCGCATCGGCGAGGTCGTGACGCGGACGTGGCAGGTGGCGCACGTCATGAAGGCGCGGCGCGGCCCGATCCCCGGCGGCGCCCCCGGTCCTGTCCTGCCGGCCGACAACCTGCGCGCCCGGCGCTACGTCGCGAAGTACACGATCAACCCGGCCGTCGCGCACGGGATCGACGCGCACGTCGGGTCCGTCGAGCCCGGCAAGCTCGCCGACCTGGTGCTGTGGGAGCCGAAGCTGTTCGGCGTGCGGCCGAGTGTCGTCATGAAGGGCGGGGCGCTCGTGTGGGGCGCGCTGGGCGACCCCAACGCGTCCATCCCGTCGCCGCAGCCCGTGCTCATGCGGCCCGCGCTCGCCGACGCGATCGGGGCCGACGTGTCCGTGTCGTTCGTGTCGCCCGCCGCGCTCGACGACGGCCTCGCGGAGCGGCTCGGCCTGGCCCGGACGCTCCTGCCCGTGGCCGGGACGCGCGACGTCGGGAAGGCGCAGATGCGGAACAACGACTACCTGCCCCGGATCGACATCGACCCCGAGTCCTTCGCGATCGAGGTCGACGGCGAGCTCGTCGTGCCCGCCCCCGCCGACCGGCTGCCCCTCGCGCAGCTCTACTCGCTGTTCTGACATGGACGGCCTCCCCCGCCACGGCGCCGAGGGGCGCGCCGAGCTCATGCTCGCGCTCCTCGCCGACGCGCGGCTGCCGACCGGCGGCCACACGCAGTCCGCGGGCCTCGAGCCCGCGCTGCGCGCCGGGATGCCCGCCGCGCGCGTCCCCGACTACGTGCGCGCGCGCCTGGCCACCGTCACGCGCACCGAGGCCGCGACCGCCGTCGTCGCGCGGCACGCGGCGCTCGCGCCCGACGACGACCTCCCGCCCGTCGCGGTCGCCCTCGCCGACACCTGGGTCGCGTGGGCGGCGCGGACGCCGTCGCCCGCGCTCCGCGAGACGTCGCAGCGGCTCGGCCGGGGCTACCTCCGGCTCCTGCGCCGCCTGTGGGCGGGTCACCCCGCGGTCGCCGCGCTCGACGCGGCGGCGGCGCTCGTGGCCACCGCGCGCCCCGCGGACGAGGGACGCGGCGGTCCGGGCGACCGACCGCCGTCGGGCCGCCGGGCGCCGCAGCCCCCGCGCCCCCTGGTGCTCGGGCTGACGGCCGCCTGCGCGGGGCTGTCCGCGCTGCAGGTCGCGCGCCTCGTCGGGTACGAGGACGTGCAGACCGTCGCCGCGGCCACGCTGAAGCTCGAGCCCGTCGACCCGGTCGTCGCGACGGGCTGGGTCGTCGCGTCCCAGGCCGCGATCGACGCGCTCGCCCACGACGTCGCTCCCCTGACCGACCCCCGCGCGATCCCCGCGCACGGCGCACCGCTCGTCGAGCAGTGGGCCGAGACCCACGCCCGCACCACCGAGAGGCTGTTCAGTGCCTGAGAACCTGCCCGACGCCCCGACCGCCCCGACCCGCTCGCTGCGCCTCGGCGTCGCCGGCCCCGTCGGCACCGGCAAGAGCTCGCTCATCGCGCTCCTGTGCCGCGAGCTGTCCGAGGTGCTGCGGCTCGGGGTCATCACCAACGACATCTACACGGACGAGGACGCGCGGTTCCTGCGCTCCGCGGGCGTGCTCGACCCCGAGCGCATCCGCGCGGTCGAGACCGGCGCGTGCCCGCACACCGCGATCCGCGACGACGTCACCGCCAACCTCCTCGCCGTCGAGGACCTCGAGGAGGACTTTGCGCCGCTCGACGTCGTGCTCGTCGAGTCCGGCGGCGACAACCTCACCGCCACCTTCTCGCCCGCGCTCGTCGACGCGCAGATCTTCGTGCTCGACGTCGCCGGGGGCGGCGACGTCGCGCGCAAGGGCGGACCGGGGATCGCCCGGGCTGACCTGCTCGTCGTCAACAAGACCGACCTCGCCCCGTACGTGGGGGTGGACGTCCCGCGCATGGTCCTCGACGCGACGGCCGCGCGCGACGGCGCCCCCGTGCTCGCGCTCTCGCGCCTCGACCGCGAGTCGATCGACACGCTCACGACGTGGGTGCAGACGCTCCTCGCGGCGCACCGGGCCGGTGCGCACGTGCCGCAGGACCCGGGCCCGATGGCGCCCCACTTCCACGCCGACGAGGACGGCGGCGGGTTCCTCCACACCCACGGTGAGGGCGACGCCCCGCACGACCACGCGCCCGCCCACGACGGCCACTCCCCCGCCCACGAGCACGACGCCGCAGCCGCGGAGCCGGTGACCGCGCCCGGGCGCGGCTGACCCCGGGCGACGGGCCGCACGTGGACGACGTGACGCGCGTCGGGGCGTACCGCGAGGGCGGCCGCGTGCGCTGCGACCTGCGCCCCGGCGCGCTGAGCCCGCGCGTGCTGTCCGCGAGCCCCACGACGGTGCGCATCGCGCTCGTCGCGACGCGCGCGCTGCTCCTGGGCGGCGACCGCGTCCGGGTCGAGGTGCACGTCGGGCGCGGCGTCGAGGTCGAGCTCGTCGAGGTGTCGGGCACCGTCGCGTACGCCGGGCGCGGCCGGTCCGCGTCCTGGGACGTCGCGGTCCGGGTGGACGACGACGGCCTCCTCGTCTGGGACGCGCTGCCGTTCGTCGTCGCGGACGGGGCCGACGTCGACCGGCGCACCGACGTGCGCCTCGGCAGGAGCGCCGTCGCGCTGCTCCGCGAGACGCTCGTGCTCGGCCGGACCGGCGAGCGGGGCGGGCGCCTGCGCTCGCGCACCCGGGCCACCGACGAGACCGGGGCCCCGCGAGAGTCACCAGATGCAGGGGGCACGCCCCGGCAGGCGCGCGAGCTCTTCGTCGAGGACCTCGGCCTCGGCGACGACCGGGCGCTGCCCGGGATCCTCGGTGACGCCCGCGTCGTCGACTCGGTGCTGTGCCTGGGCGCCCGGCCGCCCGCGGCGCACGCCGCCGCCCCGTCCGGCCCCCTGTGGCTCGACCTCGACGGCCCGGGCGCCGTCGTCCGCCACCTGGGGGCGAGCACCCACGACGCCGGCACCGACGGCGTCGTCACCGCCTGGGCGGCGGCCGCGCGCGCCACGCGCGGCCTCCCTGACCTCGGCCTCCCCGACCACCGCACCGCACTGCTGACGACAGGAGCCTGACATGCACGTCCCCGACCACTTCCTCGACGACCCCACGTCGGCGACCACCGCCGTCGTGTCCCTCGCCGCCGTCGGGTACGCCGCGTACCGGGCACGCGAGGACCTCACGCCCCGGCGCGTCGCGCTCACGGCCGCGACGACCGGGTTCGTCTTCGCCGTGCAGATGCTCAACTACCCCGTCGCCGCCGGCACGAGCGGGCACCTCATGGGCGGGGCGCTCGCGGCGGCGCTCGTCGGGCCGTGGCTCGGCGTCCTGTCCGTGACCGCCGTGCTGCTCGTGCAGGCGCTCGTGTTCGCCGACGGCGGGCTCACCGCCCTGGGCACGAACGTGCTCCTCATGGCCGTCGTCGGGACGCTCGTCGGCTGGGCGGTGACGCGCGGGGTGCTCCGCGCGACGCGCGGCCGGGGCGCCGCGGCCGCCGCCGGCGCCGGCGCGCTCGTGAGCGTCCCGGTGTCCGCCGCGGTGTTCGCAGGCCTCTTCGCCGTCGGCGGGACCGTGCCGGTCCCGGTCGGCGAGCTCGTCGGCCAGATGCTCGGCGTGCACCTCCTCGTCGGGCTCGGCGAGGCGCTCATCACGGCCGGCGTCGTCGGCCTCGTGCTCGCCGTCGCGCCGGGCGCCGCGGCCGTCGAGGGCCGCCGGGCCCCGGCGCTCGCGCCGTCCGCCCCCCTCGCCGCGGTGCGGCGCGCCGTCCTCGCCCTCGGCACCGGGGCGCTGCTCGCCGCCGTCGTCGTGTCGTCGTTTGCCGCGGCGACGCCCGACGGGCTCGAGGCGACCGCCGAGTCGGTCGGGTTCGCCGACGCAGCGCGCGACCACGCGTTCGCGGGCGCACCCCTCGCGGACTACGGCGAGGTCGGCGGGATCTTCGTCGGCGTCGCAGGGCTCGTCGGCGTCGTGCTCGTCGTCGCGCTGACCGTCGGCGTGCTGGGCGCGGGCCTGCGCGCCGCCGGCCGTCGCACCGCCCGGGTCGGCGTGACCGGATCGTGACTGCCTGACACGCCCCGTTAACAACCCGGGCAGAACACCCGAAACACGCCGTCACTAGCGTCGACGACCGTGGGCACCGCGCAGGGCGCACGGCCGTATACGCGCCCGTACCCGGAGCCCGCGAGGAGCGGCCGCCCGTCCGGCAGCCGTCGGCACCCGCCGAGAACCCCGCTGTGAGAACCCGCTGAAAGGACCCTCGTGACACCTTCACGCGCCACGACCCGTCTCGCCCCGGCCGCCGCCCTCGTCGCGCTCGCGCTCACGCTCACCGCGTGCGGCGCGAGGACGGAGGCCGGCGAGGGCGGGGGCTCCACGACCAGCGCCGCCGAGAGCTGCGTCGACACCTCCGGCGACACCGTCAAGATCGGCTTCCTCAACTCGCTCTCCGGCACGATGGCGATCTCCGAGCAGACCGTCGCCGACTCGCTCGCCCTCGCGGCGGAGGAGATCAACGCCGACGGCGGCGTGCTCGGCAAGCAGCTCGAGATCGTCCAGGAGGACGGGCAGTCCGAGCCCACCGTCTTCGCGGAGAAGGCGGAGAAGCTCATCACGAGCGACTGCGTCGCCGCGGTGTTCGGCGGCTGGACCTCCGCGTCGCGCAAGGCGATGCTCCCCGTCTTCGAGGCGCAGGACTCCCTGCTGTTCTACCCCGTCCAGTACGAGGGCCTCGAGTCGTCGCCCAACATCTTCTACACCGGCGCGACGACGAACCAGCAGATCGTCCCCGCGCTCGACTACCTCGAGGAGCAGGGCGTCACGTCGATCTTCCTCGTCGGCTCCGACTACGTCTTCCCCCGCACCGCGAACAAGATCATCAACGCCTACGCGGAGGCCCACGGCATCGAGGTCCTCGGCGAGGAGTACGCGCCCCTCGGCCACACCGACTTCTCCACGATCGTCAACAAGGTGAGGTCCGCCGGAGCGGACGCCGTGTTCAACACGCTCAACGGCGACTCCAACGTCGCGTTCTTCAAGGAGTACAAGAACGCCGGGCTCGGCCCGGACACGATGCCCGTCGTGTCGGTGTCGATCGCCGAGGAGGAGGTCGGCGGCGTCGGCATCGAGAACGTCGAGGGCCAGCTCACGGCCTGGAACTACTACCAGACCATCGACAGCCCGGAGAACACCACGTTCGTCGAGGCGTTCCAGGCGAAGTACGGCGCCGACCGCGTGACGTCGGACCCGATGGAGGCCGCGTACACGTCGCTCTACCTGTGGAAGGGCATGGTCGAGAAGGCCGAGTCGTTCGACGTCGCCGACGTCCAGGAGGCCGCCGACGGCGTCACCTTCGACGCGCCGGAGGGCTCCGTCACCGTGGACGGGGACAACCACCACGTCGCCAAGACCGCGCTCATCGGCAAGATCGGCCCCGACGGCCTCATCTACACCGAGTGGAGCTCGGGCGAGCCGATCGAGCCCGACCCGTACCTCGAGGGCTACGACTGGGCCGAGGGCCTCTCCTGACGACCTCGTCGCTCCCGACCCGCTGAGTCCGGTGGGGACCGGGGGTGCGCGTGCCGGGTCTACCATCCGCCCGCTCGTTCCTCGCGGGCTCCCGTGTTCTCGGTCGGGATCCTCCTCCGTTCGCAAGCTCACTACGGAGTCTCCCTCGGCCAGACCCGCCACGACCCGGCACGCGCACCCCCGCCCCCCACCTCGGCGGTCACGTCACCCGTCCTCCTCCGCACCCACCGGAAGGCACGAACGCCCATGGACGTGCTGTTCTCGCAGCTCTTCGCGGGCCTGAGCCTCGGCTCGGTCCTGCTCCTCGCCGCCCTCGGGCTGGCGCTCACGTTCGGTCAGATGGGCGTCATCAACATGGCGCACGGCGAGTTCATGATGGCGGGCGCCTACACGGCGTTCGTCGTGCAGGGGGTCGTCGGGAACGCCGGGCTCTCGCTCCTCGTGTCGCTGCCGCTCGGGTTCCTCGTCGGCGGGCTGCTGGGCCTGCTGCTCGAGGCGACGCTCATCCACCGCATGTACAAGCGGCCGCTCGACACCCTGCTCGTGACCTGGGGCGTCGCGCTCGTGCTCCAGCAGGTCGCGCGCGACGTGTTCGGCGCCCCGAACGTCGACGTGCGTGCCCCCGCCTGGCTGAGCGGCGCCGTCGACCTGTTCGGCCTCGCCGTCCCGAGGACGCGCGTGTTCATCCTGGCGCTCGCCGTCGTCGCGGTCGTCGCGCTGGCCGTCGTGCTCAAGGTGACGCCGCTCGGGCGGCGGATCCGCGCCGTCGTGCAGAACCGCGACCTCGCCGAGGCGAGCGGGGTCTCCACCCGCGCGACGGACCGCCTCACGTTCTTCGTCGGCTCGGGTCTCGCGGGGATCGCGGGCGTCGCGCTCACCCTGCTCGGGTCCATCGGGCCCACGCTCGGGACGAGCTACGTCGTCGACGCGTTCCTCGTCGTCGTGGCCGGCGGCATCGGGCAGATCAAGGGCACGGTCGTCGCCGCGTTCGCGCTCGGGCTGCTCCAGGCCACCTTCGAGTACTCGACGACGGCGAGCATCGCCAAGGTGCTCGTGTTCGTCGTCATCGTCGTCTTCCTCCAGGTGCGACCCCAGGGCCTCGTGTCGGTCCGGACGAGGAGCCTCGCATGACCGCCGTCACGACCGGGAGCCCGTCGCGGCTCGCCGCCCTGTACCGCTCGTCGCGCGCCCGCGTCGTCGTCGGGTTCGCCGTCGCCGCGGTCCTGCTGTTCGCCGTCGCGCCCGCGACGCTGTCCACGTTCCGGCTCGGCCTGCTCGGGAAGTTCCTGTGCCTCGCCATGGTCGCCGTCGGCATCGGGCTCGCGTGGGGCCGCGGCGGGATGCTCACGCTCGGCCAGGGCGTGTTCTTCGGCCTCGGCGCGTACCTCATGGCGATGCACCTCAAGCTCGCGGACGCCGGGCCGGACGGCGTCCCGGACTTCATGATGCTCTACGGCTCGGGCGAGGTCCCGGGCTGGTGGGAGCCGTTCCGGTCGCCCGTCGTGACGCTCCTCGCCATCGCGGTCGTGCCCGCGGGCCTCGCCGCGCTGCTCGGGTTCGCCGTCTTCACGCGACGCGTCCGGGGCGCGTACTTCGCGATCCTCTCGCAGGCGCTCGCCGCCGCGTTCGCGATCCTCCTCGTCGGCCAGCAGGCGACGACGGGCGGCACCAACGGCCTCAACGGGTTCCGCTCGTTCTTCGGGTACGACCTCGCCGACCCCGTGAACAAGCGGATGCTCTTCTTCCTCGCCGCAGGGGCCCTCCTCGTCATGGTCGCGGTCGCGCGCCAGCTCATGGTGTCGCGGTTCGGCGAGCTGCTCGTCGCCGTGCGCGACCAGGAGAACCGCGTGCGGTTCCTCGGCTACGACCCCGCGAAGGTCAAGGTCGTCGCGTACGCCGTCGCCGCCTTCATGGCCGCCGTGGGCGGTGCGCTGTTCGTGCCGATCGTCGGGATCGTCTCGCCCGCCGACGTGGGGGTCGTGCCCTCGATCGGCTTCCTCATCGGGGTCGCGATCGGCGGCCGGGCCACCCTGCTCGGGCCGGTGCTCGGGTCCGTCGCCGTGAGCTGGGCGCAGACGAGCCTGTCCGAGACGTTCCCGTCCGGCTGGATCTACGCGCAGGGCGCGCTGTTCATCCTCGTCGTCGCGTTCCTGCCCGGCGGCCTCGCCGAGCTGTTCACGCGATGGCGCCGGTCGCGCGCCACCCCCGTGCCCGACGGCGGCCCCACCCCGGCAGGCGACGCCGCCTCGGAGGACGCTCGCCCGGGCGGCGGCACCACCGCGGGCGGGTCGGCCACCGCGGGGACGACCGCCGTCGACCACGACCCCGCGACCACCGGGAGGACCGCATGACCACCCGACCCACCGAGCCCGCCGCGGACGCGGCGGCCACGGCGACCGACCTGAAGGCGCTCGGCGCTGCCGTCCTCGAGACCGGCGTCGCGGGCGACGGCCTCGACCTGGAGGCCGCGCAGGCCGTCCTCGGCGTCGACGACTCGCGCTTCCGCCACGACTACCTCCAGGTCCGGGGGCTGCGCGTCGAGTTCGACGGGTTCGTCGCCGTCCAGGGCGTCGACCTCACCGTCACCGCGGGCGACCTGCGCTTCCTCATCGGGCCCAACGGCGCGGGCAAGACGACGATCGTCGACGCGATCACCGGTCTCGCCACGGCGTCCGGCTCGGTGCAGTTCGGGGGCGTCGAGCTCCTCGGGAAGAAGACGCACCGCATCGCGCGGGCGGGCGTCGGGCGCACGTTCCAGACCGCGAGCGTCTTCGAGGAGCTGAGCGTGCTGCAGAACCTCGACATCGCGGCCGGCGCCGGCCGGGGCCCGCTCACGCTGCTGCGCCGCCGGTCCTCGACCCCCGCGGCCGTCGAGCAGGCGCTGGAGACCGTCGGGCTCGCCCACCTGCGCGACGTCCAGGCGGGGATCCTCGCGCACGGGCAGAAGCAGTGGCTCGAGATCGGCATGCTGCTCGTCCAGGACGCGCGGCTGCTGCTCCTCGACGAGCCCGTCGCCGGCATGAGCCAGGCCGAGCGCGAGCAGACGGGAGAGCTGCTGCGACGCATCGGCGCCCAGCGGACCGTCGTGGTCGTCGAGCACGACATGGAGTTCCTGCGGGCGTTCGCATCCTCGGTGACCGTGCTGCACCTCGGGCAGGTGCTCGCCGAGGGCACGTACGCCGAGGTCCAGGCCGACCCGCGCGTGCAGGAGGTCTACCTCGGCAGCGCGGGCGCGACCCGCGGCGCCCGACGACGGGGCGCTGCGCCGACGTCGTCGGCCACGACGACCGACGAGAAGGAGGCGTGATGCTCGAGCTCACGGGCCTGCACGCCGGCTACGGCCGGACCATGGTGCTCCACGGCGTCGACGTCACCGTGCCCACCGGCCGCGTCGCCGCCGTGCTCGGGCACAACGGCGCCGGCAAGACGACGCTCCTGCGCACCGCGCTCGGGCTGCTCAAGGCCCGGTCGGGGAGCGTCGTGCTCGACGGCGAGGACCTCACCCGCCTCCCGACCCACCAGCGCGTGCGGCGCGGTCTCGCGTACGTGCCGCAGGGGCAGCAGTCGTTCGGCGACCTCACGGCGCGGGAGAACCTCCAGCTCGTCGCCGACACGTCGCGCGAGGGGCCGCGCCGCCTCGACGAGGCGCTCGACCTGTTCCCCGCCCTGCGCGGGCTGCTCGGCCGGCGGGCGGGGCTCCTGTCCGGCGGGCAGCGCCAGCAGCTCGCCATCGCGCGCGCCCTCCTCACCGGCCCGCGCGTGCTCGTGCTCGACGAGCCCACCGAGGGCATCCAGCCGTCCGTCGTCACGGAGATCGAGGACGCGATCCTCACGCTCACCGACGCGGGCGGGCTGTCCGTGCTGCTCGTCGAGCAGCACGTCGGGTTCGCGCTCGGCGCGGCACGCGACTACGTCGTCCTGCAGTCCGGGCGCGTGACGAGCCGCGGCGCGGGCGGCGAGGCCGCCGAGCACAGCGTGCGCGCGGCGATGGCGGTGTAGGCACCGTGCTCGCGGGGCGGTGGGTGGCCACCGGCGACCGACGGGACGGCGCGTGCGGACGGTGAGAGCACGGACCGGGGCCCGGGCCGACGACCCGGGCGCCCGCACGGACGTCGTCACCGCGTCGGAACGGGCCACCACCTCGCTGCGCGACGCCGTGTACGCACGCCTGCGGGGCGAGATCCTCGACGGGCGCGTCGACCCCCGCGAACGGCTCACCGAGCCCAAGCTCGGCCGACGGTTCGGCGTCTCACGCACCCCCGTGCGCGAGGCGCTGTCCCGCCTGCTGTCCGACGGCCTCGTCGAGCGCACCGACTTCGGGTACGCCGTCGTCGTGCCGAGCCTGGCCGAGCTGCGCGACCTCGACGAGCTGCGCGCGACCCTCGAGCTCCGAGGGATCGACCGCGTCATCGAGAACCCGGGGCTGCGCCACGACACGGACGTGCTGCGCGCCGAGCTCGCGCGGTGGGTCGAGCTCCGCGCCGCACCTCCCCGACCGGACCCCGGCTTCGTGCTGCTCGACGAGCAATTCCACACGGCGCTGTCCCGCGCGGCCGGGAACGAGCGGATCACCGAGGCGCTCGTGGAGGTCAACGAGAAGGTGCGCGCCGTGCGGCGGTACAACTTCGTCGAGGACGAGCGCGTCCGCAGCACCGTCGACGAGCACGTCCGGATCCTCGAGCTCGTGCTCGCCGACCGGCTCCCCGAGGCCCGCACCGCCCTGCACCACCACGTCGGCGCGTCGCTCGCGGTCGTCACGGAGCGCGCCGTCCAGGCGCTCGCGCGCATGGCGGTCGCGGGCTGACGGCGGACGACGACCCGCCGTCCCGACCGCACCTCGTCCGCAGCAGCGACCGGACGACCGTGCCCACCGACGACGTGCGGCTGAAGTCCGGGCCCCTCGCGCCCACGTCGTGCCGCGCTCCTGGACGAGCGGCGTCCGCCTTCGGTGCCGGCCCTATCGTTGCGGGGTGACGGACGCACGGATCGCTCGCCAGTTCGTGACGCTCACGTTCCTGATCGCCTACGGGCTCTCCGGCGGTCTGATCGTGGCGGCCCGCTTCGGCTACGAGGTGAACAACGTCGTCACCACGGTTCCCGAGCTCCTGGCGAACGTGCCGTTCGCGCTCTACATCCTCTCGCCGGCGATCGCCTCCTACGTCGTCCTGCGAGCGAACCGCAGGGTCTCAGGCCTCCGGGAGTGGTTGTGGCTCGTCTTCGCCGTCCGTGGCCGTCCCGCGGGGTTTCTGCTCGCCCTCTCCGCGCTCGCCCTGTACTTCGCGCTCCACCTGCTGGTCTCCGGCCCCTCCGCGCACGCGCTCCCGTGGTTCATGTTCTTCCTGTCCCTGCCGGGCAACCTCGTCATCGGCGGCATGGAGGAGGCCGGCTGGATGACCGCGCTGCAACCCGGGCTCGATCGGCGGTGGGGGTTCGTCCCGTCCTCGCTGGTGGTCGGGATCGTCTGGCTCCTCTGGCACGTGCCGCTCTTCTTCATCCCCGGCACGAACCACGAGTCCGGTCAGATCGATTTCTGGATGTTCGCGGTCCAGGTCATGGCGTTCCGCTTCCTCTACGGCGCGATCTTCCGGGTGGCGGGCACGAACGGGGTGCTCCTGTGCATCCTCACCCACACGGTGTTCAACGCCGCCAGCTTCACCCTCGGCATCCCGCCGACGACCTGGGCGGGCACCCTCGCCGCCAACACGGGGGTGGTGATCCTTGCCCTCGTGTCGGTGATGCTCTCCCAGCGGGCTCAGACGGCTCGTCGATGGCGCGTCGCGCCCTGAGCAGCATGGTGGAAAGGCAGCCTGGCGACGGCATGCCACGGCCGCGGATCGCCGATCTCTCTCTCGGACCACCGGCGTGAGCCCGCAGGTGTGCGTCGAGAGGCGCCCTCGTTGTCGATAGCTCCCGGCGGTGTTCTCCCGAACGAGGCGGAGCGGTCTTGCCACACGTTCCAGGGCGTTTCGATCACGGAGAGCCGTCGGAGCGGCTTACGAGTTCATCAGGCATGTGATGGCCACTGAGCCGGAATCTCGACAGACGCGAAACACCCAAGCGGCTACATCTGCATGTCCGCGAAGCGTTGGTAATGACCTTGGAACGCGACGGTAATCGTGTCGGTCGGACCATTTCTGTGCTTAGCGACGATCAGGTCCGCCTCGCCCGCTCGGGGCGATTCTTTTTCATAGGCGTCTTCGCGGTGCAAAAGGATCACGACGTCAGCATCCTGCTCGATAGACCCACTTTCACGAAGATCGCTCATCTGCGGCTTCTTGTCGCCACGCTGCTCCGGACCACGGTTCAGCTGCGAGATCGCGATGACAGGAACCTCGAGCTCCTTCGCCAGCAGCTTGAGCGCACGCGAGAACTCCGAGACCTCCTGCTGGCGCGACTCGACGCGCTTGCCGGAGCTCATGAGCTGGAGGTAGTCGATGACGACGAGCTTCAGGTCGTGCCGCTGCTTGAGCCGACGGCACTTGGCCCGAATCTCCATGAGCGACATGTTCGGCGAGTCGTCGATGAACAGCGGCGCCTCGGCGACCTTGCCCATCGTGGAGGCGAGCTTCTGCCAGTCCTGCTCGTCCATCTTCCCGGAACGCATCCGCGTGAGCGGCACCTTCGCCTCGGCGGCGAGCAGACGCATCGTGATCTCGTTGCGGCTCATCTCCAGGGAGAAGATGACGGCCGCCATTTGGTGGTGCACCGCGGCGTGCGTCGCAACATTGATTCCTAAGACGGATTTTCCAATGGCCGGGCGCGCCGCGACGACGATCATCTGGCCGGGGTGCAGGCCGTTGGTGAGCCGGTCGAAGTCGGAGTAGCCGGTAGGGACGCCGGTCATGCCCTCGCCGCGCCCCTGGGCGGCCTCGATCTCGTCGAACGTGGGCCCGAGGATCTCGGCGAGGGGGAGGTAGTCCTCCGTCGTGCGCCGCTCCGTCACGGCGTAGACCTCGGCCTGGGCGTTGTTGACGATCTCGTCGACGTCGCCGCCGTCGGTCGCGTAGCCGAGCTGCACGATGCGCGTGCCCGCCTCGACGAGACGGCGCAGGACCGCACGCTCGCGGACGATGCGCGCGTAGTACCCGGCGTTGGCGGCGGTCGGCACGCCGGCCATGAGGTCGTGGATGTAGGGCGCGCCACCGATGCGCTGGAGCTCGCCGCGCTTCGTCAGCTCCGCGACGACGGTGATCGCGTCGGCGGGCTCGCCGCGACCGTAGAGGTCGATGATCGACTCGTAGACGATCTCGTGCGCCGGGCGGTAGAAGTCGGAGCCGCGGATCTGCTCGATGACGTCCGCGATGGCGTCCTTCGACAGCAGCATGCCGCCGAGCACGCTCATCTCGGCGGCGACGTCCTGGGGCGGCGTCCGGTCGAACCCCGACGGCCCCGGTCCCCCGTAGCTCTCCTCGAGCTCCTCGATCGACATGCGCCCCTCGCTCCCCCGGGACTGGAACGGCCCTTGCGGGACCGCACGACCGGGACCACTCTTCGTCGTACACGTGTTCTACCGCGGGCCACCCACACGACTGTCCCGGTGGCCGCGCCCCCCGCCTCCGACAGGCACGACCCCGCGACACTAGATCGCCACCGGACGCCCTGCAAACGGCCCTGTGCACGCCCGGTGGACAGGGACCCCCGTTCCTGTGGACACAGTCCCCCACACTGTGCACACCCGGTGGAAAACGGTGTGGACAACCTCACGATCTTCCTGTGTACATCGCCGTGAGCGGCCTCTGACCAGCCTCATCACTACCCTCAGGGGTGTGGAAGAAAGAATGTCGGGCGACACGCCGACGACACGCCGGACACCGTCCGGCCACCCCGACGACATCGGGCCGCCGTCCGGCCCCGGTACGTCGTCCACAGGTCGCCGCGCACGGTCCCGGCTCGACCGCGAGATCCTGGCCCTCGCCGTCCCCGCGCTCGGCGCGCTCGTGGCCGAGCCGCTGTTCGTGCTCGTCGACAGCGCCGTCGTCGGCCACCTCGGCACCGCGCAGCTCGCAGGCCTCTCCCTCGCGTCGACCCTCCTCGTGACCCTCGTCGGCCTGTGCGTCTTCCTCGCCTACGCGACCACGGCCGCCGTCGCGCGCCGCATCGGCGCCGGCCACACGCGGGAGGCGCTCCAGTCCGGGATCGACGGCCTCTGGCTCGCCGTCGGGCTGGGTGCGCTCCTCGCGGCCGTCCTGTGGACGACGGCACCGTGGGCCGTCGGCGCGATGGGCGGCACGGGTGAGGTCGCCGAGCACGCCGTGGTGTACCTCCGCTGGTCCGCGCTCGGACTCCCCGGGATGCTCCTCGTCCTCGCGTCCACCGGCGTGCTGCGCGGCATGCAGGACACCCGGACGCCCCTGTGGGTCGCCGCGGGCGGCGCGACCTTCAACGCGGTCCTCAACGTCGTCCTCGTCTACGGGGCAGGGCTCGGGATCGCCGGGTCCGGCATCGGGACGGCCGTCGCCCAACTCACCATGGGCGCGGTGCTCGTCGTGGTCGTGGTGCGCGGCGCCCGGCGGCACGGCGCGTCGCTGCGGCCCGCCGCGGGCGGGATCTGGGCCAACGCGCGCGCCGGCGCTCCGCTCTTCGTCCGCACGCTCTCGCTCCGCCTCGCGATCCTCCTCACCGTGTTCGTCGCGACCGGGCTCGGGGAGGTCACGCTCGCGGGCTACCAGGTCGTGAACTCCGTCTGGGGTCTCGCGGCCTTCGCTCTCGACGCGCTCGCCATCGCGGCGCAGGCGCTCGTCGGGCACGGGCTGGGGGCCGACGACGTCCCGCGCGTCCGCGCCGTCCTGCGCCGCACCCTCCAGTGGGGAGTGGCCGCCGGGGCAGGGCTGGGCGTCGTCATGGCCGCGGGTGGCTGGTGGTTCGCGCTCCTCTTCACGTCCGACCCCGAGGTGCGCACCGCCGTCGCCGTCGGCATGGCGGTGTGCGGCGTCCTCCTGCCGATGGCGGGGTGGGTGTTCGTGCTCGACGGCGTCCTCATCGGCGCCGGGGACGGCCGCTTCCTCGCCTGGGCGGGCATGCTCACGCTCGTGGTCTACGCGCCGTTCGCGCTCGCCGTCCGGCACTGGGCGCCCGACGGCGCGGCGGGCCTCGCGTGGCTCTGGCTCGCCTTCGCGGGGGTCTTCATGGCGGCACGCGCCGTCACCACCGGGCTCCGTGCGCGCGGGAGCGCCTGGATGGTCACCGGCACCGCCTGAGGGCTCGACGCGCGCAGCCGGCGACTGGGCCGGACGCGACGAAGGCCCGGCCCCTCCGAGGAGGGGCCGGGCCTTCGTGGACTGCTCAGCAGCAGATCAGGCAGCGACGACCTTCACCGCGAGGGTCGCGGAGACCTCCGGGTGGAGGCGGACGGAGACCGTGTAGTCCCCCGTCGCCTTGATCGGCTGACCGATCTCGATCTTGCGCTTGTCGACCGACGCACCGGCGGCCGTCACGGCGGACGCGATGTCCGCCGTCGTGACGGCGCCGAAGAGGCGACCGGCAGCGCCGGCCTTCGCCTCGACGACGACCGGCTTCGCCTGCAGCGAGTCGCGGATCGCCTTCGCGTCGTCGAGCGACGCGATCTCGCGGGCCTTGCGCGCCTTGCGGATCGCAGTCACCTGCGACTCGGCGCCCTTGGACCACGGCGTGGCGAGCTTGCGCGGGACGAGGAAGTTACGGGCGTACCCGTCCTTCACCTCGACGACGTCGCCGGGCTCACCGAGACCGGTGACCTCGTGGGTCAGGATCAGCTTGGCCATGAGTTCTCTCCCTTCCCGCTCAGCGAGCCGTCGACGTGTACGGCAGCAGCGCCATCTCGCGCGCGTTCTTCACCGCACGGGCGATCTGGCGCTGCTCCTGGACGGAGACGCCGGTCACGCGACGCGCGCGGATCTTGCCGCGGTCGGAGATGAACTTGCGCAGCAGCGCGGTGTCCTTGTAGTCGACCGACTCGATCTTGGCCGACTTCAGCGGGTTGGACTTCTTCTTGGGCTTGCGCACCACAGGCTTCGCCATGGTGTTGCTCCTCTACAAGGTGCGATCCCCGCGTGCGGACTGCGCCGACGAGCGGCGCAGCACCCGCGGGGACGGGTGTGTGTTCTGGGAGTGGCGGACGATCAGAACGGGGGCTCGTCGGAGAACGAGCCACCGGACGACGCGGGACCAGCCGTGGCCCACGGGTCGTCGCTCTGCTGCTGACCGCCGCCGGAGCTGAATCCGCCGCCGGAGGCGCCGCCGGAGTTGGCGCCACCTCCGTAGCCGCCACCGCCGCCGAAGCCGCCGCCACCGCCACCCGAGCGCTGAGCGCGGGTGACCTTGGCAGAGGCGTAGCGCAGGGAGGGACCGATCTCGTCCACCTGCAGCTCGACGACGGTGCGCTTCTCCCCCTCGCGGGTCTCGTACGAGCGCTGGACGAGGCGGCCCTGCACGATGACGCGCATGCCCTTCGTCAGCGACTCCGCGACGTTCTCCGCGGCCTCGCGCCAGATCGAGCAGCGCATGAACAGGGTGTCCCCGTCCTTCCACTCGTTCGACTGGCGGTCGAAGGTCCGCGGCGTGGACGCCACCGTGAAGTTGGCCACCGCCGCACCCGAGGGGGTGAAACGCAGCTCCGGGTCTCCCGTGAGGTTCCCGATCACCGTGATGACGGTGTCACCTGCCATGGCCAGCTCCTTCGTGTGTCGTCTGTGTCGTCGACGGCGCCGTGCGCCTCGCTCGTAACGTTCTCGCGTCGCTCATCCCACCACGCGGCGCCCACACGCGCTACGGCGTGCAGCGTCCGGTGCAGGACGGTCGGACGGGGGAAGCGGGGAGGATCAGCGAGCGTCCGTGCGCAGGATCTTGGTCCGCAGGACGGCCTCGTTGAGGCCGAGCTGACGGTCCAGCTCCTTGGCGGTGTCGGAGGTCGACGTGAAGTCGACGACCGCGTAGATGCCCTCGGACTTCTTGTTGATGTCGTACGCCAGGCGGCGACGACCCCAGATGTCCACCTTGTCGACGGAGCCGCCGTCGGTCTTGATGACCGACAGGTACTTGTCGAGCGACGGGGCGACGGTGCGCTCCTCGATCTCGGGGTCGAGGATGATCATCAGTTCGTACTGACGCATGCGGATAACCCACCTCCTCTGGTCTTCGCGGTCACGGTCTCTCCGTGACAGGAGGGTTCATGCTTCATGCTGCTGCCGTCCGACGGGCGGACGGCAGCTCCCCAGGGTACCCGCTCGGCGCGGGCGCCCGGAAATCTGCGGCCGACGGGCAGGTCAGCCCCGGCCCGGGATGATGCCGCCGACGTTGCCGTTGCCCCCGCCGGGGTTGCCTCCACCACCCGGGTTCCCGGTCTCGGTGGGCGACGGGTCCGGATCCTCCGGATCCGGCGTCTCCGGCGGCGGTTGCTGGCCCGGGTCGGTCCCCTTGGAGACCACGAGCGCGATGGTCGACCCCGGCGGCACCTGGTCCATCGAGGACTGGCTGATGACGTAGCCCCGCGGCTGCTGGTCGGAGAACTCCTCGGTGATCCGCACCTTGAGGCCGGCGGCCTCGATCTGGGCGCGCGCGGCGCGGGCCTCCATGCCGACGACGGACGGCACGGCCACGTTCTCCGGCTGCTGCGGCTCCTCCGTCTCCTCCGGCGTCGGCTCCTCGGTCGGGGTCTCCGTCGGGGTCTCGGTGGGCGTCTCCGTCGGCTTCGGCTTGGGCGGGGTGTAGTCCGGGAACTCGCCAGCCGGCAGGTTCGCCGCGGCGGTCTGCATGTACGACGTCCAGGCCTCGACCGGCCACGACCCACCGGTGATCTCGCTGTCGACCCACTTGCCGAACGGCGTGATCTGCTCCTGCTCGCCGTTGGGGCCGGACTGGTAGAGACCCACGACCGTCGCGAGACCGGGGGTGAAGCCGGCGAACCACGCGGACTTGTTGTCCGTCGACGTACCCGTCTTGCCCGCCGCGGGACGACCGATCGCCTGCGCGGGCTTGCCCGACCCCGTCTCGACGACCTGGGAGAGCGCGTACGTCGCCGCTGCCATCACCTCGGGGTCGAACTCCTGCGTCCGCTTGTCGGCCCCCGGCGCCTCGTAGACGAGGTTGCCGCGGGAGTCGGTCACGGAGGCCACGATGTGCGGCGTCGCCTTCATGCCCTGAGCCGCGATGGTCGCGTACGCGTTGGTCAGCTCGAGCGGCGTCACCGTCGCGTCACCGAGCACGTTCGCCAGGTTCACCCCGACGTCGGCCTTGATGCCCAGGCGAGCCGCGACGTCCGCGGTCTTCTCCGGCCCGACCTCGAGGTTGAGCTCCGCGTACGCGGTGTTCACCGACTGCGCGGTCGCCTCGGTGAGGTCGACGTTCCCCCAGTCGTGGTCGCCGAAGTTGCGGACCTTCCAGTCCTCGCCGTTGTTGGCGCCGGGGAAGGTCTTGGGCGAGTTGCCGTCGAAGCGCTCGTCGAGCGTGTGCCCGTTCTCCAGGCCCGCGATGAGCGTGAACGGCTTGAACGTCGAGCCGCCCTGCGCGGCCCCGCGGGTCGCGTTGTTGTACTGGTTCTCGAGGAAGTTCTTGCCGCCGTAGAGGGCGCGGATCGACCCGTCGTTCGGGTCGACGGAGACGATCGCGGTCCGGAGGTTCGGGGAGACGGGGTTCTCGTCGCGACCCTCCTGGGGGAGCGAGTCCGCCGTCGCGACGGCGGCCTGCTGCATGGCCGAGTCGATCGTCGTCGTGACCTTGTAGCCCTTGCTCGTCAGGGCGTCCTCGCTGATGCCGATCCCCTCGCCGGCCAGCTCCTGCTCCACCATGGCGAGGAGGTAGCCCGTCGGGCCGTCGTACTTCTGGGACTTCACGTACTCGACCGCCTCGGGGAAACCGGCAGCGACCGCCGCCTGGTGCTCCTCGGCGGTGATGTGGCCGTCCTCCTCCATGTTCCGCAGCGTCCGCTTCCACCGCTCCTCGGCCTGGGCGTGGTTGACGGCCGGGTCCCAGTTGGTGGGGCTGGGGATGATGCCGGCGATCATCGCGGCCTGCGACACCGTGAGGTCGGCGGCGTTCACGCCGTAGTACTTCTTGGCGGCCGCCTGGATGCCGTAGGCGCCACGACCGAAGTAGATGGTGTTGAGGTAGTTGCCGAGGATCTCGGGCTTGTCCTGCTTCTGGGTGATCTTGACGGCGAGGATCGCCTCGCGCGCCTTGCCCGCGTAGTCGGTCACGGTGTTCGTGTAGTACCGCTCGACGTACTGCTGCGTCAGCGTGGACGCGCCCTGACGGCCGCCACCCTTGATGTTGTTGTAGAAGGCGCGCGCGATGCCCTTGACGTCGACGCCGGAGTTCGTCCAGAACGTGCGGTCCTCGGACGCGACGACCGCGTTGCCGACGTACTCCGGCAGCGTCGCGTAGTCGACGATCTCGCGGTCCTCGACCGCGTACTTGCCCATCTCGGTGGTGCCGTCGCCCCAGTAGACGGTCGACGTCTGGGCGCCGACGCTGGGCAGCTTCGTCGGCACGTCGGTCGTGTACCACGCAGCGACGGCGACGCCCGCGACGAGCGCGATGCCCGTCAGCATGGTCCCGACGACCACGCGCCACGACGGCAGCCAGCGGCGGACGCCCTTGACGTGCGAGCGTGGGTAGTTGAAGAACCGACGGCGCCCGCGCGGGGTCGTCCGTCCGTTCGTCCTCGTGGATCGCGCCACGGTCTACCTTCCTCTGGGGGGCATCGAGGAGCCGGCTCGCGTCGACCGCGGACCCGCCCGTGGGCCGCCGTGCGAAGACCACCTGACCGACGGGACGGGCCCCGCCTCGGGGGCGGGCCGCCGTCGGGCACGAGGTCGGCGCACGCCGGACCACCCTGAACAATAGGGCGTCACCCTGTCCCGACAAGGGTTCAGCGCACCGTGAGCGGGATCGTCCGCCATTGATTCGCCCGGGCGTCCCGCCGCCTCCGCGGGTTCTTCACATGCCCGGCGACGCGTGTCACAGTCCGGTCAGGATTGCACGACACATCGGGACGACCTAACCTGTCGATGTATCGAATCGATACATCGGGTCGAACCAGATCCCAGCGAGCCCCACCGGGGGCACGCCGAGGAGCGTCAGGAGGTGGGATCGTGCGGAGCAAGACGCCTGTGCTCGAGACCGCGATCCTGGGGCTCCTCAAGGAGGCGCCGCTGCACGGGTACGAGCTGCGCAAGCGGCTCAACATCATGCTCGGATCCTTCCGCGTGCTCTCCTACGGCTCGCTGTACCCCGCCCTCAAGTCGTTGGTGGCCCGCGGGCTCATCACCGGCACGGAGCAGTCGGCCGCGCAGTCGACCCTCGCGCCCGCCCTCTCGGGCAAGCGCGCGCGGATCGTCTACGAGCTGACGGCCGAGGGCAAGGAGCACCTCCAGACCGTCCTGGCCTCCTCCGGGCCGGCGGCGTGGGAGGACGAGAGCTTCGACGTCCGGTTCGCGTTCTTCGCGCAGACCGACGCCGAGACCCGCATCCGCATCCTCGAGGGCCGGCGCACCCGGCTCACCGAGAGGCTGGAGGCGGTCAGGGAGTCCGCGGCTCGCACGCGCGAGCGGCTCGACGAGTACACGCTCGAGCTGCAACGTCACGGACTCGAGCAGGTCGAGCGCGAGGTGCGCTGGCTCGACGGTCTCATCACCACCGAGCGCGACAGGAGCTCCGGGCACGCCCGGGGCGCCGCCCGCGCGCGGTCCAGCAGCACCCCGCATCCTGCGGAACCATCCGAGCAGGAGCCCGACGGCGCGAGGCGTCCCGAGGACCCTGGAACAACGAACACCAAGGAGCGAGGATGACCTCCATCCGCGTCGCCATCGTCGGCGTAGGCAACTGCGCATCGTCCCTCGTCCAGGGCGTGCACTTCTACCGTGACGCCGACCCGAGCAGCACCGTCCCGGGCCTCATGCACGTCCAGTTCGGCGACTACCACGTGTCGAGCCTGGAGTTCGTGGCGGCGTTCGACGTCGACGCGAAGAAGGTCGGCTTCGACCTCTCGGAGGCCATCAACGCCTCCGAGAACAACACGATCAAGATCGCGGACGTCCCGCCGCTCGGCGTGACCGTCCAGCGCGGCCCGACCCTCGACGGCGTCGGCAAGTACTACGCGCAGACGATCGAGGAGTCGGACGCGGAGCCGGTCGACGTCGTCGCCGCGCTGCGCGAGGCGCAGGTCGACGTGCTCGTCTGCTACCTCCCCGTGGGCTCGGAGCAGGCCGCGAAGTTCTACGCGCAGGCCGCGATCGACGCCGGCGTGGCGTTCGTCAACGCGCTCCCCGTCTTCATCGCGTCCGACCCGGAGTGGGCCGCGAAGTTCGAGGAGGCCGGCGTCCCGATCGTCGGCGACGACATCAAGTCGCAGGTCGGCGCGACGATCACGCACCGCGTGCTCGCGAAGCTCTTCGAGGACCGCGGCGTCGTGCTGGACCGCACGTACCAGCTCAACGTCGGCGGCAACATGGACTTCAAGAACATGCTCGAGCGCGAGCGCCTGGAGTCCAAGAAGATCTCCAAGACGCAGGCCGTGACCTCGAACCTCGAGGGCCCGCTCGGCGGCAAGAAGGAGGACCGCAACGTCCACATCGGCCCGTCGGACTACGTCGCGTGGCTCGACGACCGCAAGTGGGCATACGTGCGCCTCGAGGGCCGCGCGTTCGGCGAGGTCCCGCTGAACCTGGAGTACAAGCTCGAGGTGTGGGACTCCCCCAACTCCGCCGGCATCATCATCGACGCCGTCCGCGCCGCGAAGATCGCCAAGGACCGCGGCGTCGGCGGCCCGATCCTCTCGGCCTCGACGTACTTCATGAAGTCCCCGCCGGTCCAGATGGAGGACACGAAGGGCCGTGCGCAGCTGGAGGCCTTCATCGCCGGTGAGGTTGAGCGCTGACCTGGAGCGCAGTGGAGGGTGAGGGCCGAGGTACGAGGCGCTCGCCCGTCACGGAGCGCAAGGTCAGCGCGACCGGAGACGTCGAGCGCTGATCCGGAGTGCAGCGAAGGTCGAGAGCCCGGCAGGCTTTTCGCCGGGCTCCCGGCCGTAGCGGAGCGCAGGACCAGCGCGACCGAAGAGTCGAGCGCTGACCTGGAGCCCTGAAAGCTGAGCGCTCCGCCGAGGTAGAGCCCTGGTCGTCCGGCAGGAGGACCAGGGCTCTACCTCGCTCGGCCGGGTTCGCCGTCGGCCGCGGGCACGCCCGAGGTGAGACGGCACCGGCAGGGCGGGGAGGCGCGCCGCGTCGTGGCGGGTCTGGCGGGAGCCGCGAGGGACGAGCGGCGGATGGTAGACGCGGCGCGCCTCCCCGCCCGACCTCCCAGCGCGACCCGGGCCCCCGAACCCGCACGACGCGGCACGGGGGACAACCGCATGTCCGACCGCACGACGACGAACGTAGGGTGACCGCGTGGGTGTGATCTCCGAGCTGCGGGCGCTGCTGCGTCTGGACGGCTTCCGCAAGCTGTTCGCCGTCCGGCTCGTGTCGCAGGCCGGGGACGGCATGTTCCAGGTCGGCCTGGCGTCGCTCCTGTTCTTCTCCCCCGAGTCGCAGGGCACGGCGGCGGCCATCGCGGGCGCGTTCGCGGTGATGCTCGCGCCGTTCACGATCGTCGGCCCGTTCGCCGGGGTGTTCCTCGACCGGTGGCAGCGGCGTCAGGTCCTCGCGTGGGGCAACGCGGTGCGCGTCGTCATCACGCTCGGCATGGCGGTGCTCATGCTGACGGGCGGGGTGAGCGGCTGGATCTACGCGCTGGGCCTGGCCGCGCTGTCGGTGAACCGCTTCCTGCTCGCGGGGCTCTCCGCGGGCCTCCCGCGCGTCGTCGACGGGCCGCTGCTCCTCACGGCGAACTCCCTCACGCCGACGCTCGGCGCGGGTGCGGCGTTCGTCGGGGGCGGGATCGGCGTCGTGCTCGGGCTGGCGTTCGAGCCGGGCCGGGTCAAGGACTCGTCGGCGCTCGTGTGCGCGGCGCTCGTGTTCGGCGTCGCGTCCCTCCTCGCGCTGCGCCTCGGGCGCACGCAGCTCGGCCCGGAGCGCCCGGCGGAGTCCGCGATCAGCTCCGAGATCGCGCGGGTCGCGCGCGGTCTGGCCGACGGCGCCCGGTACCTCGTCGCGCGCCGCACGCCCGGGCAGGCGCTGCTCGCGATGGCGACGCACCGCTTCCTCTACGGCGTGGTGTTCATCGCGTCGATCCTCATCGCGCGCAACCTCCTGAGCCCCGGCGACCAGGACGCGGGCTTCGTGACGTTCGGGCTCGTCGTGGGGCTCACGGGCGTGGGGGGTGCCGCTGCGGCGGTCATCACCCCGTTCCTGTCGCGCCGCACCGGCCCGCAGGTGTGGATCGCGATCATGCTGCTGCTCGCGGCGGCGAGCCAGCTCCTGCTCGTCACCACGCCGTCGCGCGCGGTGGTGTTCACGGGCGCGACGCTGCTGGGCCTGGCCGCCCAGGGCACGAAGATCGCGGTGGACACGATCGTCCAGCGCGACACGGACGACGAGTTCCGCGGCCGCGCGTTCGCGTTCTACGACGTGCTCTACAACGCGGCATTCGTGGGCGCGGCGGCCCTGGCGGCGTTCACCCTCCCGGACACGGGCTGGTCGCGCGGCGTGTTCGCCGTGCTGGCGGTGGCGTACTGCGTCGCCGCCCTGGTCCTGTGGACGCGGGGCGCGCGCACGCCGTCCGGGCCGGGCGACGCCGTCGTGCCCGACGCCGGGGCCTCCCCCCGCACGTCGCCCGCCTGAGGCGGCCCTCCCCTCGACCGCCTGCGCGACGCGCGCGGGGCCCGCCTTCTGCCCTCGGCGTACCGATGAGTCCGGGGCGGAAAAGAGGTCGTCACCGTCGGCGGGAATAACGCAGGATGGTGAATGGTCGTACAGGGTACGGATCGTCGCGGCGAGCGCCGCGCGGGCCGTCCCGGGTCGCGTCACCCTGCTCGTGGCCCCGCCGACCGAACCGACACCGTCGTCGCGTGCCCCCGCACGCGACCGTCGCGCTGCCCTGCAGCGCACCCTGCCCCCCGACCGGGTCCGACCCTGCGCCCGGGCCGCCACCGACGCGAGCGGAGACACACCGTGACAGCCTCCCCCACCCACGACACCTCGGCCGCCGTCGACCGCCTCCCCCGGGCGGACTTCCTCGTCATCGCGCTGCTGCTCGGCTCGGCGTTCGTCGTGATCCTCAACGAGACGACGATGAGCGTGGCGCTCGCGCCGCTCATGGCGGACCTCGGGATCACCGCGAGCACGGGCCAGTGGCTCACGACGGCGTTCATGCTGACCATGGCCGTCGTCATCCCGGCGACCGGGTTCCTGCTCCAGAGGCTCGGGACGCGCGGCGCCTACCTGCTCGCGATGTCGCTGTTCAGCGCGGGCACGCTGCTCGCCGCGCTCTCCCCCGGCTTCGCGTGGCTGCTCGTCGGGCGCGTCGTCCAGGCGTCGGGCACGGCCATCATGATGCCGCTGCTCATGACGACGATCATGACGCTCGTGCCGCCGGCCATCCGCGGCAAGGTCATGGGCAACATCTCCATCGTCATGGCCGCCGCGCCTGCGCTCGGCCCGTCGCTCTCCGGCCTCATCCTCAACTCGCTGAGCTGGCGGTGGGTCTTCGGCATCGTGCTGCCCATCGGCCTCGTCGCCCTCCTCCTCGGCTTCCTGTACATCCGGGACGTCGCGGACCGTACGCACTCGCGCCTCGACCCGTTCTCCCTGGTCCTCGCGGCGTTCGCGTTCGGCGGGCTCGTCTACGGGCTGTCAAGCATCGGCGAGGCCGCGCGTCACACGCCCGTCGTCCCGCCCGCCGTGCCGCTCGCGCTCGGCGTCCTCGCGCTCGCCGCATTCGCGTGGCGGCAGATCGTCCTCCAGCGCGAGGACCGCGCCCTGCTCGACCTGCGCGTGTTCACGCACCGCGGGTTCAGCGTGCCGCTCGGCATCATGGCCGTCGGCATGGTCGCGATGTTCGGGTCGCTCATCCTCCTGCCGCTGTTCCTCCAGGACGCGATGGGCCTCGAGCCGCTCGCGACCGGGCTCATCGTGCTCCCGGGCGGGCTCCTCATGGGTCTGCTCGGCCCGACCGTCGGCCGGCTCTACGACCGGGTGGGCCCGCGTCCGCTCGTCATCCCGGGCGTGAGCGTCGTCGCGGTCGCCCTCGCGGCGTTCACGACGATCCACGCCGACTCGTCGCCGTGGTTCGTCCTGGCGCTGCACGTCACGCTGAGCCTGGGCCTCGCGTTCATGTTCACGCCGCTGTTCACGTCGGCGCTCTCGTCGCTCGAGCCGCACCAGTACTCGCACGGCTCCGCGTCGATCGGCACGGTGCAGCAGCTCGCGGGTGCCGCCGGGACCGCGATGTTCGTCGCGGTCATGACGTCGCGCTCGATCGCGTACGGCGAGGCGGGCGCGTCGCCCCGGGTGGCGCTGGCCGAGGGCGTCGGCGACGCGTTCGTCTGGGGCACGGCGGTCATGCTGGTCGCCGTCGGCCTGTCGTTCCTCCTGCGCCGCAGCGCGCCGCCGGCGCACGGGCACGGCCCGGCGCAGCCCGGCACGCAGGACGCCCCGGTCGAGGACGCCCGCACCGCGGACGTGAAGGTCGAGGCCGCCCTGGCCACCGACGACGTCTGAGGCGACCGGCACGACGTCGCACCCGCGAGCACGGCGAGGGGTGCCGCTCTCATCAGCCCGAGAGCGGCACCCCTTCGGTGTCTTCGCTCCTTCTCACCCCCGAGGGCTCACCCGCGCGCCCGGGGGTACGCCACGCTCAGGACGCCGACGACTCCGGCTGCTCGGCCCACCACCGCAGGAGGTCCGCGCGCGCCGTCTCCTCGTCGACGGGGCCCCGGTCGAGGCGCAGCTCCAGCAGGTGCTTGTACGCCTTCCCCACCACGGGCCCGGGGCGGATCCCGAGGATCTCCATGATCTGCTGCCCGTCGAGGTCGGGGCGGACGGCGTCGAGCTCCTCCTTCGCCTGGAGGTCGGCGATGCGGCGCTCCAGGTCGTCGTACGACTCGCGCAGCCGCTGGGCCTTGCGCCGGTTGCGGGTCGTGCAGTCGGCGCGCGTGAGGCGGTGCAGGCGCTCGAGCAGCGGGCCGGCGTCGGTCACGTAGCGGCGCACGGCCGAGTCGGTCCACGCGCCGTCGCCGTAGCCGTGGAACCGCAGGTGCAGCTCGACGAGGCGCGCGACGTCCTTGACCACCTGCTTGTCGTACCGCAGCGCCTTGAGGCGCTTGGCGACCATCTTGGCGCCGACGACCTCGTGGTGGTGGAAGCTCACGCCGCCCCCGGCCTCGAACCGGCGCGTGGGCGGCTTGCCGACGTCGTGCAGGAGCGCCGCGAGGCGGAGCACGAGGTCGGGCGCGGGGACAGCGCCGTCGGGCCCGGTCTCCTGCGCGATGGCCTGGTCGAGGACCGTGAGCGAGTGCTCGTACACGTCCTTGTGCCGGTGGTGCTCGTCGATCTCGAGCTTGAGCGCGGGCAGCTCGGGCAGCACGTGGTCGGCGAGGCCCGTGTCCACGAGGACCTCGAGCCCGCGCCGCGGCGCGGCGCCGCACAGCAGCTTCGACAGCTCGTCGCGCACGCGCTCGGCCGAGACGATCTCGATGCGCTCGGTCATGAGGACCAGCGCGGCGAGCGTCCCGCCGTCGACGTCGAACTCGAGCTGCGCGGCGAACCGCGCCGCGCGCATCATGCGCAGCGGGTCGTCGTCGAACGACTGCTCGGGGGCGATCGGGGTGCGCAGGACGCGGCGGGCGAGGTCGCCCAGGCCGTCGAACGGGTCGACGAACGTCATGTCCGGCACCCGCACGGCCATCGCGTTGACGGTGAAGTCGCGGCGCGACAGGTCGCCCTCGAGCGTGTCGCCGAACGCGACGACGGGCTTGCGCGACGTCGGGTCGTACTCGTCCGTCCGGTACGTCGTCACCTCGACGACGAGGTCGTCACCGGGGCCGCCGCGCCCGAAGCGCTTCGCGCCGATCGTGCCGAACTCCTTGCCGATGTCCCAGTGCGCGTCGCCCCACCGCGCGAGGATCGCCTCGGTCTCGTCGGGCGACGCGGAGGTGGCGAAGTCGAGGTCGTTGCTCGCCCGCCCGAGGAAGGCGTCGCGGACCGGTCCCCCGACGAGCGCGAGCTCGTGGCCCGCGGCGCGGAACGCCTCGCCGAGCTCGATCGCCGCGGGCGCCATCTCGGTGAGCACCACGAGGGCCCGGCGCTGCAGCTCGAGCGCGTGCGGCGTCGCGGGCGGTGTCGGCTGGGGCGACGGCGAGGGGGACGAAGGCTGGGGCACGACACCCAAGCCTGCCAGATGCGGCGCCCGCGCCGGGGAGCCGGTCCCGGGGAGGTGGGTGCCCACTCGGTAAAGTTGAACCCATGTCCACCCCCGCGCACGCCGACGACCCCCGGAGGGATCCGGCGGGCGGGCGTGGCGACGGCCGCGGGCAGCCCGCCCCCGTCCCGGCCCCGCCGGGCGGCCACGCCCTCCGCATCGACCCGCGCTCGCGACCGGGCCCCGCGTCGGCGCCTCTCCCGGTGGTCGACGAGGTCTCCGCGGGCGGGCTCGTCATCACGGTCGACGGTGGTCACCCGTGCGCGGCGATCATCGCGCGGCGCAACCGCGGGGGCCGCCTGGAGTGGTGCCTGCCGAAGGGCCATCTCGAGGGCGACGAGACGCCGGAGCAGGCGGCCGTCCGCGAGATCGCCGAGGAGACGGGCATCTGCGGCGCGGTGCAGGAGCCCCTCGGCGTCATCGACTACTGGTTCACCGGCGACGACCGGCGCGTGCACAAGGTCGTCCACCACTTCCTGCTCCGCGCGACGGGCGGGTACCTCACGGTCGAGGGCGACCCGGACGGCGAGGCCGAGGACGTCGCCTGGATCCCGGTCGCGGACCTCCCCGCGCGGCTGGCGTACCCGAACGAGCGGCGCATCGCCGTCGTCGCGCAGGGCGTCCTCGAGGGCCGTCGCACGCGGTTCCACGGGGTGGTCGAGAGTAGGGTGACCCGGACGATCGTCCGCCCGCACGGCCACCCGCACGACGGCCGCGGCGGCCCGGCACCGCCCGCCCCACGGAGCTCGACCGACCACTCATGACGCCCTCCTCCCGCAGCGGTGCGCGCCCTCCCGGCGCCGCGCCGGTCTCGCTCCGCGGTCCGTCCGCACGGCTGCTCGTCGCCCTGCTCCTGGTGCTGGTCGTCGCGGCCGGCGTCCTGCTCGGCGGCACGACGGCGGCCCCGCCCGCCGCGGCCGACACGGTCCCGGAGGGCGAGGACGCGGTGACGCTCGAGCTCACGTCGTTCGCACCGACCGTCCTCGCGCCGGATAGCACCCTCACCGTCACCGCGCGCGTGACGAACGGGACGGAGCAGACGCTCGGCTCCCCCGCGGTGACCCTCGGCGTCGACCGCCGCGCGCTGCGCACGCGGTCCGCGCTCGAGAGCTGGACGACGACCGGTCTCGACGGGCGTGTCGGCGCCACCGTCGCCACCGAGGACGTCGGGCGGCCGCTCGCGCCCGGGGAGAGCGCCGACGTGACGCTCTCCGCGTCGGCCGCCGAGCTCGGCCTCGGCACGGGCAACGACCCGGGCCCGCGCGGCCTGGCGGTCGCCGTGTCCGACGGCGGTACGCGCCTCGCCGTGCAGCGCACGTTCGCGCTCCGGGCCCCGGCGGACGACGTGTCTCCCGTGCGGCTCAGCGTGGTCGCGGCGGTGACGGGCCCCCCGGTCGACCCCGACCCGGTCGCGTACGACGACGCGCTCTCGGCCGCGGTCGCGAGCGAGGGACGGCTCGGCCGCCTGCTCGCCGCGACGGGCGGGACGTCCGACGTGGGCTGGGTCGCCGACCCGGCGCTGCTCGCGGCCGCCGCCGTCGCCGCCGACCCGGCGGTGAACGCCTGGGCGGACGCCGTGAGCGGGGCGACCGCCGGGCGCTCCACGTTCGCGCTGCGCGCCTACGACCCGGACGTCGCGGCGTTCGCGCACGCGGGCCTCGCGCTGCCCGAGGGGACGCCGCTGCCGTCGTCGGGCACCTCGTCCGACCCGGCGTCGGGCACGGCGGCCGACGGCACGACCGACGGCACCGACGACGCCGCGGACACGGGGACCCCCGCGCCTCCGGACCCGACGAACGGGTGGCGCACCGACCTCGCCTGGCCGGCCGACGCCGTCCCCGACCTCGCGACCACGACGCTCGCCGTCGCGTCGGGGGCGACCGCGACGGTCGTCGGCCCGGGCGGCCTCGCGCCGGACGAGTCGCTCACGTACACGCCCTCGGGCGTCGCGACGGTGACGACGTCCGCGGGACCGGTCACGGCGCTCGTCGCCGACCCGGTGCTCACCGCACTGCTCTCCGCCGGCGACGGCTCCGGCGTCTCCGCCACGCAGCGCCTGCTCGCCGAGACGGCCGTGATCGCGCGCGAGCGCCCCGCCGACCAGCGGCACGTCCTCGCGGCCCTGCCCCGGTCGTGGGAGCCCGAGCCCGGCCTGTTCACGGCGCGGCTCGACGCGCTGCGCGACTCCGGCTGGGTCGACCTCGCTCCCGTGGACCAGCTCCTCGCGGTCGAGCCGCCCGCCGTCGACCGCGCGTCGCTGCCCGAGGACGCCCCCGCCGACGGCGAGATCGGTGCCGCCGAGCTCCGGTCCCTCGACCGGTCGCGCGCGGAGCTCGCCGCGTTCGCGACGGTCGCGGCGGACCCGACGGCGCTCACGCGCCCGCTCGAGCCGGCGTTCGTCACGCCGACGGCCGTCGCCTACCGCGCGGCACCGCCGTCGCGCACGCTCGCCGTCCAGCAGGCCGAGCAGCGGTCCGCCGCGGTGCGGGGCGGGCTCTCGGTGGAGACGCGCTCGTCGTTCTTCTTCGTCGCCGAGCAGGAGGACCTGCCGGTCCGGGTGCGCAGCACCCTCACGCAGGACGCGACGGTCCAGGTCGTGCTCCGGCCGGACGACCCCCGGCTGCGGGCCCCGGAGCGCACGACGGTGACCATCCCGGCAGCGACGCGCGACGCGGACGGCGACCTCGTCCCGACCGAGGCCAGCGTCGGGGTGCCGGTCGAGGGCTTCGGGAGCGGCAACGTCACGGTCGAGGTCGAGCTCGTCAGCGCCGCGCAGCCCCAGGTCCGGGTCGCGGAGCCGCAGCAGTTCGTCGTGCGGGTGCGGGCCGACTGGGAGTCCGTCGGCACGGTCGTCGTCGCCGTCCTGCTCGTCATCGCCCTGTTCGCCGGCATCTGGCGCACCGTGCGTCGTGGCCGCTCGCCCCGTCGTCTGGCCGGCGCCACGCTCGACCAGCCGTCACCGCAGGACGCGCCGGCCGCTGCGCCGGCCGCGACGCCGGGCGGGCCCGACGGACCGCCCCGCCGCGACGAGGAGCGCGTCGAGTGAGCCCCGGCCAGCCGCGGCACGTCCGTCCCGCGGGTGCCGGGCGAGGTTCTCGCCCGGGGACTACGCGCGACGCCGTCCCCAGGATCGAAGGCGCGCTCCCGGGCGACCCCGCGGCGTCGGGCACCCCCGACGAGACCGCGGAGGCGGGCGCCACCGAGGCCCCGGCACCCCGCACGGGGAGTCTCGGCCGGTCGTCGGCGCTCATGGCGTCCGGCACTTTCGTCTCGCGCGGCCTGGGCCTCGTGCGCAACGTGCTGCTGGTCGCCGCGATCGGCACGACGGGCCTGGTGGCGGACGCGTTCGACGTCGCGAACAAGATCCCCAACGTCCTCTTCGCGATCCTCGCGGGCGGTGTGCTCAACGCCGTCCTCGTCCCGCAGATCGTGCGCGCCTACCGCGCACGCAACACGCAGGAGCGGCTGGACAAGCTGCTCACGCTCTCGGGCGTGATCCTGCTGGCGCTGTCCGCGCTGCTCACGGCCGGTTCGAGCATCCTCGTCGCGCTGTACACGGGACCGGGCTGGACGGCACCGCAGACGTCGCTCGCCGTCGCGTTCGCGTTCTGGTGCACGCCCCAGCTCTTCTTCTACGGCCTGTACACGCTGCTCGGGCAGGTCCTCAACGCGCGGGGGCAGTTCGGCCCGTTCATGTGGGCGCCCGTGCTCAACAACGTCGTGTCGATCGCCGGGTTCGCGGCGTTCATCGCGCTGTACGGCCCGGCGGCGACGGGGAACGTCGACGACCTCACGCAGTGGGACGGGACCAAGATCGCGCTCCTCGCGGGCACCGCGACGCTCGGCGTCGCCGCCCAGGCGCTCATCCTCGTCGTCCCGCTGTGGCGCGCGGGCTTCCGCTGGCACCTGCGGTTCGGCCTCCACGGCATCGGCCTGCGGTCCGCGGGCCAGGTGGCCCTGTGGACGTTCGCCGCCGTCCTCCTGGAGCAGGTCGGCGTCCTGTTCACGACGCGCTTCGCGAGCGAGGCGCCCCGTGCGGCGCTCGCGCAGACCTTCGGGGCCTACCGCGACGACCCCGGGACCCTGGGCGCCGTCACCGGGCTCGTGACGGGCGCCCCCGGCGCCTTCTCGGACGCGCTGGCCGTCGCGGGCAACGCGGCCTACACGCAGGCGCTGATGATCTACCTCCTGCCGCACTCCCTCGTGACCGTCTCCATCGCGACGGCGCTGTTCACGGGCATGAGCGCGGCCGCCCACGCGGGCGACCTCGCGCGCGTGCGGCACGACCTCTCGCGCGGCGTGCGCACCGTCGGCGTGTTCACGGTGTTCGCGACGGCGGTCCTCGTCGTCCTCGCCCTGCCCGTCACCAAGCTGCTCGTGCCCTCGGTGGACGCCGCCTCGGGCGAGGCCGTGTCCATGGTGCTGCGCGCGATGGCGCTCGGGCTCGTGCCGCTCGGCGGCATGGTCCTCATGAAGTGGGTCTACTACGCGTTCGAGGACGGGCGCACGGTCTTCTGGATCCAGGTGCCGGGCACGTTCGTGCTCGTCGGCGTGTCGTGGCTCGGCACGCAGGTCCTCCCTCCCCAGCTGTGGGTCGTGGGCATCGGCCTCGCGATGAGCCTGTCCAACCTCGTGGCGGTCGGGCTCCGCACCGTCGGCCTGCGCCGCACCCTCCACGGGCTCGACGGCGCGCGGATCCTCCGCCTGCACGTCAAGGCCGGGCTCGCCGCGCTCGTGAGCGCCGTCGCCGGGTGGGGCGTGCTGCGGGCCTTCGTCGTGCTCTCGGGCGACCCCGCCGACGGGATCTACGGGCTCTCGTGGTGGCAGTCGGTCGTCGTCGTGGCGGTCGGCGGCACCGTGATGGGCCTCGTCTACGCGGGCGGCCTCAAGCTCATGCGCGTGCGGGAGCTCGACCAGCTCGCGGGACCGCTCGTGGGCCGTGTCAGACGCCTCGTCCGCCGGTGACGCGACACGTCTGACGTGCGGGTATCCGGTGATACGGGGGCAATCCGGGCCCGCGTACCATGGGGTCTCGACCACGAGTCCCACACGGAGGAGGTCCGGTGAACGGCGTGGCCCCAGGAACGTTGCTCGTCGCGCGCTACCGGCTCGACGAGCAGCTCGCGTCCGACCTGTCGGACGTCACGGCATGGTCGGCCCACGACCAGATCCTCGACCGACCGGTGCGGCTCTCGGTCGTCACCGGCGCGCACGTCGCCGAGGCGCTCGACTCCGCACGACGCGCGGCGCTCGTCGTCGACCCGCGCCTCACGCGGGTGCTCGACGTCGGGTCCGAGGACGGCGTGGCGTACGTCGTGACCGAGCGCTACACGGGCATCACGCTGAGCGAGGTCGTCGCCGGCGGGATCGTGGACCCGCAGCAGGCGCGCGCCATCGTCGGCGAGGCTGCCGCGGCGCTCGAGGTCGCCCGGCGCCGCGGCGTCCACCATCTCGCGCTGCGCCCGGACGCGGTGCGCGTCGACGGCAGCCGCGTGCTCGTCACGGGCCTCGGGCTCGACGCGGGCGTGGCGGGCCACGACCAGCACGACGCCGAGCAGACCTCGCGCGCGGACGCCGTCGGGCTCGTCGCGCTCCTCTACTACGCGATGACGGCCCGCTGGGCCGGGCCGTCCCTCGACGTCCCCTGGATCGCCGCGGACTCCATCCACCCGCTGCCCGCGCAGCGCGCGGGCGACAGCGTGCTCGCCCTCTCGGACGTCCGTCCCGACGTCCCCGCCGAGCTCGACGAGCTGTGCGCCGAGACCTTCGCCGGCACCCACGGCACCGCCGCGGAGTGGACCGCGACGCCCCGGGGAGAGGGCCCGCGCTCGCCCGCCGACGTCGTGGGTGCGGTCGAGCCCTGGGGCGAGGTCTCCGTCGTCGCGGCGCTGCCCGCGTTCGTGCAGCCCGCCGCCGGTGTGAGCCGCCAGTCGGTGCGGACGGCGTTCGACGGCGCAGCGAGCGCGCCGCCCGGGACGCCGCCGCCCGCGCCGCCCGTCCGCCGTCCGACGACCGGACGCATCCACCGCGTCGGCGCGGTGCCGGGGTCGGCCGGTGCGGGCGCGGGGGCGGCGTACGCCGCCGGGGCGGCGACCGGGGCCACCGCCGCCGTGCCGCCGCCCACCGCCGAGGCGTACTCGGTCCCGCCGCCACCCGTCGGCTACGACGCGGGCACCGTCCCCCTGCCGTACGACCCGGCGTCCCCGCCGCCCCCGCCCGCCGGTCCCGACGCCGCGCAGGCCTGGAGCGAGCCCGTCCCGTCGCGGCGCGGGCCGCGACGGTTCAACGCGACCCCGATCGTCCTCGTGCTCGTGCTGGCGCTCGTCGTCGGCGGCGTCGTCTGGGCCGTCAACACGGCGTTCGACGGCTTCGGCCCCGCCGTGCAGACCAACGAGCCCACCGCGGGCGGGTCGGAGGCACCGGCCGAGGGCGGTGAGGGCGACGCCTCCGCAGGTGAGGAGGCACCCCCCGCACCCGAGGTCCGCCCGATGATCGCGTCCGGCACCGCGCTCGACCCCGAGGGCGACGCCGGCGGCAACAACGACGGCGAGCACCCAGAGCTGGCGTCGCTGGCCTACGACCAGCAGCCGGACACGACGTGGATCTCGCGGCGCTACAACGCGGCGGACTTCGCCGGGCTGCGCTCGGGGATCGGTTTCGCCGTCACCCTCGAGGAGAAGGCGCCCGTCTCGTCGATCGTCATCGACACCGCGACGAACGGTGGCAACGTCGAGATCCGCGCGACGAGCCCGGACACCCCCACCGAGGGCACGGTGCTCGCCTCCGGGCCGCTCTCCCCCGGTGCGACGTTCACGTTCGAGCAGCCGGTCGAGGCCGAGTCCATCGTCCTGTGGTTCACCGAGCTGCCGCAGAACCCGGCCGGCGAGTACCGCGCGGAGATCAACGAGATCCTCGTCTCCTGACGTCGTGGGGGGCCCGACGCCGGGTCCCCCACGGTCCGGGCGTCGCCTGCCGCTGTGCTCGTGCCCGCGGTGCGGTGCTCGTCGCGGGCACGTGCGACGTCGCCGACCGCCCGTCGCTCGGGCGCCACGAGGCGGTGGAGCGCCCGCCCACGGCACCGTGTCGGCGGGGCACGGCCGGAGGCCGGCGCCGGGACCATCGCCGCGGCGAGCCGGGTGCCGGTCGGTTCGCGCCCACGGTGAGCCGAGCACCCGCCGACCCGCGAACCCCCGTACCGTGGAACAGAAGCCGCCCCGGCGGCGTTCACACTCTCGCGTGGTCGGCCGCCACGCACCGAGCATCCGAGGAGCAGCACGTGACCGAGCAGTCAGCCGTCCAGAACCTGATCATCGTCGGGTCCGGTCCCGCCGGGTACACCGCGGCGATCTACGCGGCGCGCGCGGGCCTGTCCCCGCTGGTGCTCGCGGGGTCGGTCACCGCCGGCGGTGCGCTGATGAACACGACCGAGGTCGAGAACTTCCCCGGGTTCCCCGACGGGATCATGGGCCCCGAGCTCATGGACCACATGCAGAAGCAGGCCGAGCGGTTCGGCGCACGCATCGAGTGGGACGACGCCACGCTGCTCGACCTCGAGGGGCCGGTGAAGACCGTCGTGACGGGCAACGGTGACACCTACCGCGCCCGCGCCGTCATCCTCGCGACCGGGTCCGCCTACCGCGAGCTCGGCCTGGACGACGAGAAGCGCCTGTCCGGCCGCGGCGTGTCCTGGTGCGCGACGTGCGACGGCTTCTTCTTCCGCGACCAGCACATCGCGGTCGTCGGCGGGGGCGACTCGGCGATGGAGGAGGCCACGTTCCTCACCCGCTTCGCCGAGAAGGTGACGCTGGTGCACCGTCGTGACGAGCTGCGCGCGTCGAAGATCATGGCCGACCGCGCGCTCAACGACCCGAAGATCGAGTTCGCCTGGAACAGCGAGATCGCCGGGATCGAGGGCGACAAGAAGGTCGAGGGCGTGACGCTGCGCGACACCGTGACCGGCGAGGAGCGCGAGCTCCCCGCGACGGGACTGTTCGTCGCGATCGGCCACGAGCCCCGCACCGAGCTCGTCAAGGGTCAGATCGACCTGGACGACGAGGGTTACATCCAGGTCGTCGGGCGCACCACCGCGACCAACCTCGAGGGCGTGTTCGCGTGCGGCGACGCCGTCGACCACACCTACCGCCAGGCCATCACCGCCGCCGGCTCGGGGTGCTCCGCCGCCCTCGACGCGCAGCGCTACCTCACCGAGCTCGCGGACGCGGCGGGCCTCGCGGACCTCGCCGGCACCCCGCAGACGCCGAACCCCGACGAGCTGCCCGAGGCGCTCGCCGAGCTCCAGGCCTGACCCCGCACCGCAGCCACCGACGTCCCCAGGAGGTTCACCATGTCGACCGTCCCCGTCACCGACGCCACCTTCCGCGCGGAGGTCCTCGAGTCCGACGTCCCCGTCCTCGTCGACTTCTGGGCGACCTGGTGCGGCCCGTGCCGCCAGGTCGCGCCGATCCTCGAGGAGCTCGCCGAGGAGTACGACGGCAAGATCAAGATCGCCAAGCTCGACACCGACACGAACCCGGAGACGACCGCCGCCTACGGCATCGTGTCGATCCCGACGCTCAACGTCTACGTCGGCGGCGAGCTGCAGAAGTCGATCATCGGTGCGCGCCCCAAGCGGGCGCTCACGGAGGAGATCGACGCCGTGCTCGCCACGACCGTCTGAGCCGTCGCCTCCCGCGACCGCACGGTCCGCGAGCGACCTCGCACCACGCACGCCGGAGGGCGGGCCACCAGCACGGTGGTCCGCCCTCCGGCGTCTTCACGCGATCCCCCGATCCTCCGTGCCACACTGGGGATCGTGACTGGACCGACGACTCCCTCGCAGCAGCCCGCTCCCAGCGGCACCCGCCTCGACCCGTGGTTCGGTGCCTACGCAGAGCGAGCGCACGGGATGCGAGCGTCGGAGATCCGAGCCCTGTTCTCGGTCGCGAACCGGCCGGAGGTCGTGTCGCTCGCCGGCGGCATGCCGTACCTCGAAGGCCTCCCCCTCGACCAGATCGCCGACACCATGCAGCGCCTCGTCGCGACGCGCGGTGCCACGGCGCTCCAGTACGGCTCCGGTCAGGGCGACGAGACCCTGCGCGAGCGGATCCTCGACGTCGTGCGGATGGAGGGCATCGAGTGCCACCCCGACGACGTCGTCGTGACGACCGGCTCGCAGCAGGCGCTCGACCTCGTCACGCGGATCTTCGTCGACCCGGGCGACGTGGTCGTCGCGGAGGCGCCGAGCTACGTCGGGGCGCTGGGCGTGTTCCGGTCGTACCAGGCCGACGTCGTGCACGTGCCCCTCGACGAGCACGGGCTCGTCCCGGAGGCGCTGGAGGAGACGCTCGCGCGCCTCGCCGCCGACGGGCGTCGCGTCAAGCTGCTCTACACCGTCCCGAACTTCCACAACCCCGCCGGCGTGACCCTCACGGCCGAGCGCCGACCGCGCATCCTCGAGATCGCGCAGCGGTACGGCGTCCTCGTCATCGAGGACAACCCCTACGGGCTGCTCGGCTTCGACGGCCAGACGCTCCCCGCGCTGCGATCCCTCGACGAGGACGGCGTCCTCTACCTCGGCTCGTTCTCGAAGACCTTCGCCCCGGGCTACCGCGTCGGCTGGGTCGTCGCGCCGCACGCCGTCCGCGAGAAGCTCGTGCTCGCCAGCGAGTCCGCGATCCTGTGCCCGTCGAACGCGTCGCAGCTCGCCATCGCCGCCTACCTCGACACGTGCGACTGGAAGGGCCAGATCAAGCAGTTCCGCGAGCTCTACCGCGAGCGTCGCGACGCCATGATCGGTGCCCTCGCCGAGCACCTCCCCTCGGCGCGCTGGACGGTGCCCGACGGCGGCTTCTACACCTGGGTCCAGCTCCCCGACGGGCTCGACGCGCGGTCCATGCTCCCCCGCGCGGTCACCGCGCGCGTCGCCTACGTCCCCGGGACCGCGTTCTACGCCGACGGCACGGGCGCGAGCCATGTGCGCCTCTCCTACTGCTTCCCGACCCCGGAGCGGATCCGCGAGGGCGTCCGTCGCCTCGCGGGCGTCGTGAACGCCGAGCAGGAGCTCGTCGAGATCTTCGGCACCAACGCCGAGCTCGACCCCGACGTCACGGACGTCGAGAACCCCTCGCCGAACCTGGCCTGAAGCCCCTCACCACACGACGCCGCGGCCGCCCCACCGGGCGGCCGCGGCACCGAACAGGAGTCCGTCACCAGTGGACACGACCACGGGCAGCCCCACGACGAGCGGCGTAGCCGACAGCACGACCTCGACGGACGCGCAGCGTCCTGACCAGCACCTTCACCTTCTCCGGCCCGACGACGACGTCCCCCCGGGCGGGCACGTCGCCATCCTCGCCGGCGGTCTCTCGCACGAGCGCGACGTCTCGCTCCGCTCCGGGCGCCGTGTCGCGGAGAGCCTCCGCGCCGCCGGTCTCGAGGTGACCGTGCACGACGTCGACGCCGACCTCCTCCCCTTCCTCGAGTCCGCACGACCCGACGTCGTCTGGCCGCTCCTCCACGGTGCCAGCGGAGAGGACGGTTCGATCCGCGACGTCCTCGAGCTCGTCAGCGTGCCCTATGTCGGCACCGGTCCGCGCGAGAGCCGCGCCGCCTGGAGCAAGCCCGTGGCGAAGAACGTCGTCCTCGGCGCCGGCCTGTGCACCCCGGAGTACGTCACCCTCCCCCAGAGCCTGTTTCGCGAGCTCGGCGCCCAGCCCGTGCTCGACGCGGTCGTCGCACGTCTCGGGCTGCCGCTCGTCGTGAAGCCGACGCACGGCGGGTCCGCGCTCGGCGTCACGCTCGTCGAGCGAGCCGACCAGCTTCCTCGCGCCATGGTCGACTGCTTCGCGTACGGCGAGGTCGCACTCATCGAGCAGGCCGTCCGCGGTGTCGAGCTGGCCGTGAGCGTCGTCGACCTGGGCCGCGGTCCGGAGGCCCTGCCGCCGGTCGAGATCGTCACGACAGGCCCGTACGACTTCGACGCGCGCTACAACCCGGGCCGGACCGAGTACTTCGCACCGGCGCGGCTCGACGACGACATCCTCGGCGTCGTCCGTGAGGTCGCCGTTCGGGCCCACTCCGCGCTCGGTCTCCGCGACCTCTCCCGGACCGACGTCATCCTCGACGCTGACGGGGTCGTACAGTTTCTCGAGGTCAACGTCGCGCCGGGGATGACCGAGACGTCCCTCCTCCCCCAGGCGGCACGCGCTGCCGGACTCGATCTCGGGCACCTCTACCGGTCTCTCGTCAACGCGCACGTGCGGCACTGATCCCTCCCCCGCCTGGCTGACCGGCGCCGCTGTTTCACGTGAAACAGCGGCGCTGTTCGTTTTCGGCCCACTCCGGCGGGACTGGTGAGCGAGAGCCACGGCGATGCCACGGCCTGCCGCGGCGGAGTTCGCGGATGCGTTGGCCAGACGGGATAGCACCGATTGATGCGACCCATCCCGACCTCTGCACAGATGCTCGTTCCCGGGCCGACCCACGTTCCCGTCATGACCTCGTACGATGGACTTCGCGCCCTCCGACTGGTCAGCGAAGGATCGCCGACAGGCGCGTCGTTTCACGTGAAACACCCTGACGGGACCGGCCGACTTCGCGCGGGCCCACTCTCCGGGCGATCGGCCCCGCGTCGCCCGCGCGCCGTCCCCAGCCGGCGTCCCGGGACCGCGCCCATGAACTGGGCGAGGCACGGCGTCGCGCTCGCGGAGCGAGGAGACGTCCGGTTCGCGTGGACGCTCCTGTGCTGTCTCTTTTCTCCGAAGGCGGAGAGCTCTCCCACCCACGGCGACGCGCAGGGTGCAGCAGAGCCACGGAGGCGAAGGTCTCGGCTGGGCGGAGGCTCGCCCGTCCCGATGCGTCATGTCGCCGACCGTCCACGACTGCCGCGGGGCCAGGATGATCGCGAGGGGAAGAGCGAGCCTCACGCGGCGGGCTTCCCGACCCGGGCACTTCTGACCTCCCCCGCATCCAGGTCCACCCCCGGTGATCCTGGCGGCGCATCACCGGAGCCCCTCCCCTCCCCCGATGCCGGGCTGCGGCCTCCAGCCCCGCCGATGCGTCGCGCGCCCTGGCGCTTCACATGCGGAGTCGGACGACGCGGTGCGGGCAGGTGCGCGGCGGCCGGCCCCAGCCGCATCGGACGCTGCCACGACCATCCGATGTTCCACGTGAAACAGCCAGTCACGGCGCGTGAGCGAGAGACGCCGCGTTGTCCGGCCCGTCCGCGTACGGGCTAACCGCGATCCCGCTGTGCTCTCACTAGAGGGCTTCACCGGCCCGTCCACCGGCGTCCGAGGTCGGCCGTCGGTGCACGGCAACGCTGTCGAGACGCCGTGGGCCACCGAGCCGCGAGCGGCAGCTCTGCGGCCTATCGTCGAAAACACGAGGCCCGCCCCGCTCACGCGCCATCCCGTTGTCACTGATCTGCATGGGGTCGGGGGCCCTCGGCCTCTGCCGCAAAGAGCGGCCGATACGCCGCCCCGCACATCGACACGTTGGCAGCGTGCCAGAGCGGCCACATCACGGAGCGCTATCTGCCCAACGTCTCCGGGGCCGATTGGCCTCGCCTCCGACGCGCGCCTCCGAGCGGAGAGCGCCGCGGGCCTTCGCTGCCTCGACGATCGGCCGGCGCTGCAGCGTATGAGGAGTTCGGCGTCGACCGTTTGCTTGCTCGCCGTCGTGAAGCCGATCAGCAGCCACGTCGTCCCGGACATGTTCCACGTGAAACACGTCGCGACCACAGCCTGCTCCGTGATGAGGGTCTCGACTCCCGACGCGAGGAGGAACGCGGCGAACGGCGACGGCGTCGGCCCGAGCCGGGGCGCCACGACGTCGCGCGCGTACGCGATGCGGGCGCTCCCGGCGAAGCGTTGGGCGAAGCCGGGTCTGCGAAGCCGCGAGCGCTCCACGGCGTACGCCCGCGCGCCGCTGGTCTGCCGTTTCACGTGGAACATCCGCCGTCCCCCCGGGCGGGAGCCACCACCGTCGCGTGTGCACAGCGCTCGAAGGGTGTGAGCGAAGGCCGCCCATCGTGACACGGCCGTCCTCGGCAGCGAGGCGTTCCAGCACTCGCTGAATAGCCTTGTGCTCCACCCGGCAGTCTTCCTTCCGCCCGTCCCGAGGCGGGTCTGCGTAGATCCACAGTTCCCTCACCACGCACCACGGGCGCAGCGCGTTGTGGCGACCGGCCGACACAGGGGTTGCTGGTCATGCGACTCGGATGCGCGCCGGCGAAGCCGGCTCGGGCGTCTCACCGTGGGAATGCTGAGGAGACGAGGTGCGGTCCGTCCCTCCCGACAGGCCAGCGGGGCGGGTGCACTCGCCGTATGGCGTGCGCACCCGCCCCGCTAGGTGATCCCGCGAGCCGCCCTCGTCGACGCAGCCGCGCCCACGACACCGGCGCGATCGTCGTCTACTTCCGCAACAGACCCGGGTCGTCGGGCGCCATGACATCGAGGATGCGGTTGAGGTCCTCGACGGAGGCAAACTCCACGGTGAGACGGCCCTTGTTCTTGCCCAGGTCCACCTTGACGCGCGTCTCGAAGCGGTCGGACAACCGATGCGCAAGCTCGTCGATCGCCGCAGACCGCTGTCCGGCCCGAGGAGTTCGCGGCGGGCGACGCTCCCCGTCCAGACCGCCCATCGCGACGATCTCCTCCGTCGCCCTCACGGAGAGGCCTTCGGCGACGATGCGCTGCGCCAAACGCTCGATCTCTGCACCGTCCGTGAGCCCCAGGAGCGCCCGGGCGTGACCTGCCGAGAGCACTCCGGCAGCAACCCGACGCTGTACGAGCGGAGGCAGGCGCAGCAGACGCAGGGTGTTCGAGATCTGCGGACGGCTTCGCGAGATGCGGTCCGCCAGCTCCTCGTGGGTGCAGCCGAAGTCGTCCAGAAGCTGCCGGTACGCGGCTGCCTCTTCGAGGGGATTGAGAGCACTGCGGTGCAGGTTCTCGAGGAGCGCATCACGCAGCAGGTCGGCATCGTCGGTCTCACGGACGATGGCCGGGATGGCATCAAGACCCGCTGCCTGCGTCGCCCGCCAGCGGCGCTCGCCCATGATCAGCTCATACGCGCCGGACTCCCCCGGCACCGGGCGCACGACGATCGGCTGGAGCACGCCGATCTCACGGATGGAACCGATGAGCTCATCGAGCTCGCCCTCGTCGAAAACGGTGCGCGGCTGCCGCGGGTTGGGTCGGATGGACGAGGTCGGGAGCTCGGCGAACCGCGCGCCCGGAACGGGCACCAGGTCGTCGGCGGCCCCGCCTGCCCACTCCTCCACGCTGGTCGATCCCGCAGATGAAGAGGCACCAGGCTCCGTTGCGGTGATCTCCTCCTCGCCGGCCTTCAGGCTGGAGTCCGACGTCGTTTCACGTGAAACCGCGCCCGTCATTGCCGAGTCGACCGTCGCCTGGTCTGTCGTCGCCTGGTCTGTCGTCGACGAGTCGCGAGTCGGCGCCAGGCTCGCGCTCGAGTCGGCGGTGTCCCCCGCCGCCACAGCATCCAGCTCAGCGAGGTCCGCGTCCGAGAGCGAGGTAAGGGACGCGAGGTCAGCGGGCCCGGCGTCCGCGTCCGCGTCCGCGTCCGCCACCAGCGTCGTCACACTCGTGGTGGCTGCCGCCTCCTCGGCCTGCTGGTCGACAGAACTCTCTGCGGCGCCGGCCGTCTCGTGGTGCTTCGCCTCGTCCGTGGCAGGGCTCGGGAAGAAGACGTCGACGGGCCGCCTGCCCTCGGAGCTCGTCGGGATCAGGGCACCTAGTCCTCGACCGAGCCCTCGGCGCTTCTCGCTCATCGCTGTTCCTCCTGCCGCAGGCCGGGACCACCGATGGTGCCGGCGAACTCGTGATCGTGGTGAGACGTGGAACCGGAATGTGCTGACCCCGGAGGGTCCTGGGGTGGCCGCAAGTCGGCGTTCCGTTGACGGTCCTCGCTCGTCCCCTCGTCGCTACGGTTCTCCGTTCGCTGCGTGAGCTCGCGGGCCGCTTCGAGATAAGCGAGAGCCCCCGTCGACCCCGGGTCGTAGGTCATGACCGTCTGCCCATGGCTCGGGGCCTCCGAGATGCGCACGGAGCGCGGGACCGTCGTGCGCAGCGTCTGCTCCGGGAAGTGCTCGCGGACTTCGCTGGCGACCTGCTGCGCAAGGTTCGTCCTGCCGTCGTACATGGTGAGCAGGATCGTCGAGACGTGGAGCCCCGGGTTGAGGTGCGCCTTGATCAGCTCGATCGTCTTGAGGAGCTGGCTCAAGCCTTCCAGGGCGTAGTACTCGCACTGGATCGGGATGAGCACTTCCCGACCGACCACGAAGGCATTCACTGTCAGGAGGCCAAGGCTCGGGGGGCAGTCCACCAGGACGTAGTCGATGGGTTCGAGGCCGTCGCGCTCACGCTGGGCGAGATACTCATCGAGCGCACGACGAAGCCGTGTTTCACGTGAAACGAGCGACACGAGTTCGATCTCTGCACCCGAGAGATCGATGGTCGCCGGGACGCACCAGAGGGTGGGGATGTCGGGACACTGCTGCACCGCACTCGCCAACGGGTCGCCATCGACGAGAACCTCATAGACCGACGGCGTCCCTGCGCGATGCTCGACGCCGAGAGCGGTCGACGCGTTCCCCTGGGGATCGTTGTCGATCACCAGGACGTTGAGCCCGGCCATCGCCAGCCCGGCGGCAAGGTTCACCGTCGTCGTGGTCTTCCCGACGCCGCCCTTCTGGTTCGCGACGGTGATGATCCGGGTGGTCACCGGTCGGGGGAAGCGACGCCCGTGCAGGTCAATCCGACGGCGAGCGTCCTCCGCGAGCTGGGCCGCCAACGGCGTCGACTCGTCGGCGACGGGAAGACTCGCCATCAGCGCTGCCCGGCGGTCGTCCTCGGTTCCCATGCTCCGATCGCCCTCCCCGTCGTGGGAGAGCGCCACCTGCTCCTCGGAGCCGTCGGGGCCCACAGGGCTCTGCGTCACGCGTCTCATCCTCTCCGTCGTCGCCTCTCAGCATCCGCCGTGCGCCATGGCTTTCGACGGATGTCGGGGCCGAGATCGGGCGTGTCGCTCACGCCCTCGGCACCCGTCCCCAGATCAGCGTGATCCAGTCTGCCGCACGATACGAACGACCGTCGTGGTCTCCACGCCGGGGAGCGTCGGTGCCTCGATGATCTCCGGCTCCGACCCCTTGAGCTTGCGCAGGACCTTCCGCGCCGGATCGATCTCGCGACTCACGTTACGACCCTTGAGAACGATCATCTCTCCGCCGGGTCGAACCAGCGGGAGCGACAGTCGCGCGAGCTTGTCGAGTGCCGCGACGGCTCGCGACGTCACCGCGTCGCACTCGAACGCCCCGTGATACTCCTCGGCCCGTCCTCGCTTGACCTCGATGTTCGGCAAGGAGAGGTCCTCGGCGATCTCCGTCAGCCAGGCGCAGCGCCGCTCCATCGGTTCGATGAGGTAGACGGTCGCCTCCGGCCGCATGGCGGCGATCACGACGCCCGGCAGGCCAGCACCCGACCCCACGTCGGCGATCAGCCCGGTCCTGGGCAGGAAGGGCACGACGGCGGCCGAGTTCAGGATGTGACGATCCCAGATCCGCGGAACCTCCCGCGGTCCGATGAGACCGCGCAGCTCGCCTTCGCTCCGCAACCGTTCGGCGAACTTCTCCACGACGACGAACGAGTCACCGAAGTACTCGATCAACGCCTCCCGGGGGATGTCCGGCTCCTCGTTGCCTGCGGCCTCGTGCTGCATCGGGTCGTCTGCCTCCTCGTGTACGAACGCCTCATCGTTTCACGTGAAACGACGTGGAGCGTGCGCGGCCCACCGAGTGCGGAGCGAGGTTCGACGCGCTGCGACCACGGTCCCGCACGTTCCGAGGATCGTCGTCACACTTCTCCTCGCCGACGCGAGGAACGGCGGTCGTCGCGACGTAGCGAACGCCGTCTATCAGGGCATCGGCCCGGGACCGCACACGCCCCGCCACCGGCGCTCGCCGCGCCCCGCATCTCCTGTGCGGTTCCCCTGCCGGCGGGATCGTCAGCAGTTCCGCACCCAGAGTCACTCGCAGCTCGTGGGCACCTGCACACCCTCAGGAACGCACTTCGCCCCGCGTTTCACGTGAAACGCGGGGCGAAGAAGCGGAGGGGTCGTCTCCGACGGTGTCAGTCTGCCGGGTAGATGACGACGTAGCGCTGCGGCTCGACACCCTCCGAGTCGCTCCGCAGCCCTGCTGCGGCCACGGCGTCGTGGATGACCTTGCGCTCGAAGGCGTTGAGCGGCTCGAGCGAAACCTTGGTGCCCTCGGCACGCACGCGCTCGATCGCCTCTGCGGCCTGCGCCGTGAGCTCACGACGGCGGCCCGCACGGAAGCCGGCGACGTCGAGCATCAGGCGGCTCCGCTCCCCCGTCCTGGCCTGCACGGCGAGACGCGTCAGCTCCTGCAGCGCATCGAGCACCTCGCCGTCGTCGCCCACGAGAGAGCTCAGAGCGGCGGGGTCGTCCGCGACGATCTCGACAGCGGCCCGGTCGTGCTCGACGTCGATGTCGATGTCACCGTCGAGGTCCGCGATGTCGAGGAGCTCCTCGAGGTAGTCCGCCGCGATCTCCCCTTCCTCCTCGAGTCGGGTGGTCTCCGGGGCGGATTCCTCGGTGGACGTCGCGTCGGGCGCGGGCGTCTCGGTAGGCGTCATGCGTTGCTCCTCACGGCACGTGCGCGCTCGGGCGCAGGTCTACTTCTGCTTCTTCTTCTTCTTGGGCGCGGGCTTCGACGCGCCGGTCCCGGACCCGCCCTTCGCGGCACCGCCCGGTGCCGGCTTGTCCGCCGGGGCATCCTCCACCGGGGCATCCTCCGGGGTGGTCGCGGACACCGTCCCGACGGGACGAGGGGCGCTCTTCTGGCGGTCCTTGCGCTTGGGCTGCTGACGCTGGCCGCGAGGCTGCTCGATGACCGGCGTCGCGTCCTCGACGACGCCCTTCGCCGCGCGCTTGCGCGCCTGGCGCTCCTTGAGGAGGCGCTCCGCCTCCGAACCCGGGGCCGGCATGCGTCGGATCGTGTAGAACTGCTGCCCCATCGACCAGAGGTTCGTCGTGGTCCAGTAGACGAGGACACCGACGGGGAAGTTCACGCCGGAGACGGCGAAGATGAAGGGGAAGACGTAGAGCATCATCTTCTGCGTCGAGGCCATCGGGCCCTCGAGAGCGGCCTTCGGCATGTTCTTCATCGTGAGCTGTCGCTGCGTGAAGAACGTCGTCGCGCACATCGCCAGGATGAGCACGGCGATGACGATGCGGGTCTGCAGGTCGTCCGTCTGGAGGAAGACGTCGGAGAGCTTGGCTCCGAAGACCGACGAGCTCTCGATGTCGCTCGCCACCGAAGCGTCGATCGGTCCGATGCTGTCGCGCGAGTACGTACCGTCCGAGATCGGCTTCAGCGAGTTCAGCACCCGGAAGAGTGCGAAGAAGATCGGCGACTGGAGCAGGATCGGCATGCACGAGGCGAAGGGGTTCGTCCCGTGCTTGCGGTAGAGCTCCATCGTCTCGCGGCTCATGGCCTCACGAGACGCGGGGTCCGTCTTCCCCTTGTACTTCTTCTGGATCGCCTGCATCTCAGGCTGCAGCAGCTGCATGCCGCGCGACGCCTTGATCTGCTTGAAGAACAGCGGGATCAGCAGGATGCGGATGATGATGACCAGGCCGACGATCGACAGGACCCAGGCGGGCCCCGGACCGTCGGAGAACCCCAGGAACGTGAGTCCCTGGTGGCAGAAGTACATGATCCAGGCGACTACCCACTCGATCGGGTAGAGAAACGCGAAGAAGTCCATCCGTGACTGCTCCCTCAACTTCGGACAAAGCGTGTGAAAGCCCGTTTCCCGGGCAGCGGGCTAGTGCGTGTGTCGTGCCGGCGGAACGTCGTCGACCCCACCGAGGCTCCAGGGGTTGCAGCGCAGCAGCCGCCAGAGGGCGAGGCCCGTTCCGCGCAGGGCGCCGTGACGACGCACCGCCGTGAGGGCGTACTGGGAGCAGGACGGGTAGTACTTGCACGTGGGCCCGGTCATCGGGGAGATCACCGACTGGTAGGCCCTGATCATGCCGATCAGCGTGAGGGCGGGGACCCGGCGCAGCAGGTCGACGACCCGGCGGACGATGCCGCGCTCGTCGGTCCCCGGCTCCTCGGGCGAGGACGGCGCAGGGACGCGCGGCGGGTGGGTCGTCGTCATCGACGCTCGCCCGCTCGCTCGTCGAGCCGACGGGTCGCACGTACGAGACCGCTGTCGAGGTCGGCGCTGAGCTCCTCGAAGGAGGCGAGCGCCGCGCCGGGAAGCGCGCGGACGACGGCGCGCCCGTGCGCGGGCAGCACGGAGAGGCGCGACGCCGTGGCGGCACGCAGTCGGCGCTTCACGAGGTTGCGGTGCACCGCGTTCCCCACTGCCTTGGAGACGACGAAGCCGACCTGCGGCTGGGCAGCGCCCTCGGGATCCTCCGAGAGGTGCACGACCACGGTCGACCTACCAGCACGCACGCCGCGGCGCACCGCCCGCTCGAAATCGACGGAACGGCGCAGTCGGTGCGCCGCGGGGAGCACGTGCGATCAGGCAGAGAGCTCGGTGCGGCCCTTGCGGCGGCGGGCAGCCAGGATGGCGCGGCCGGCGCGGGTCCGCATGCGCAGCCGGAAGCCGTGGGTCTTCGCCCGGCGCCGGTTGTTCGGCTGGAAGGTCCGCTTGCTCACGAGGTACTCCAAGAACGTCGGGGAGGTACACCGTCTATGTCCTCGACGATGCAGTGACAGGCTCCGGTTGGCTCCTGCCGGTGGTTCGGGTCGTGCGCCGGACGGTCCCCCGCCCGGTCACCGCTCAGGCGCGCGGACCGGATGGCCATTGCTGGGGGCACCGGGTCCTCGCAGGGATTTCCTGACGTGAGGCCTCGCGTCGAGTTTCCTCCACGCGGGCGCGCCAAGAACACCTGGAACGGCTGTCTGACGTTACGCTGCGCGACCCCTCCGGGTCAAACCACGACGGGTGACCTTCGCCGCGTGCGACGATGGCGCGGCGTCGTCCCGGATCCCGGCATCCTGCCGGTGAGAGCATCCTCACCCTACAACCCACAGCCTGTGGACAACTATGTGGATGAGGGGTTCCCGTGGCACGATCGACCCCAGCATCACCCCATCCGTGACCTTCTCCTCGTCGGCGCACCCCCGCCCGGCTCGTCAGCGTGCTCGACGGCCGGAGCTCTGCCCGGCGCACGCTGTCGACCCCCGTGAGGAACTGCCCGTGGCCAACCCGGACGAGAACATCGCCGACGTCTGGGCACAGACCCTGAGCATCCTCGAGGCGAGCCCGGACATCACCCCGCGGCAGATCGCGTTCATCCGGCTGGCCAAGCCGCTCGCGATCCTGGACGACACCGTCTTCATCGCGGTTCCCCACGAGCAGACCCGCACGTACCTCGAGACGCGCGTCCGGGACGAGCTGGTGACCGCGATGTCGTCCTGCCTCGGGCGCGACGTCCGGTTCGGCATCACCGTCGACCCGGAGCTCAGCTCCGACCCCGTCCTCGCGCCCGCGTCGCGGCCGGCGGTGGAGCGCCCCTACATCGAGCCCGACGACGTGCTCCTCCCTGACCTGCCGGCACCTCCCCCGCCGCGTCCCCAGGCCGAGCCGAGCCGGCTGAACCCCAAGTACGTCTTCGAGACGTTCGTCATCGGCTCCTCCAACCGGTTCGCGCACGCCGCCGCGGTCGCGGTGGCCGAGGCACCCGCCAAGGCCTACAACCCGCTGTTCATCTACGGGGACTCCGGGCTCGGCAAGACGCACCTGCTGCACGCGATCGGGCACTACGCCCACAACCTGTACCCCAACGTGCGCGTGCGCTACGTGAACTCGGAGGAGTTCACGAACGACTTCATCAACTCCATCGGTGAGGGCAAGGCCGGGGCGTTCCAACGGCGCTACCGCGACGTCGACGTGCTCCTCATCGACGACATCCAGTTCCTGCAGGGCAAGGAGCAGACGATGGAGGAGTTCTTCCACACCTTCAACGCGCTGCACAACGCCAACAAGCAGGTCGTCATCACGTCCGACCTGCCCCCCAAGCAGCTCAACGGGTTCGAGGACCGCCTGCGCTCCCGGTTCGAGTGGGGCCTCATCACGGACGTCCAGCCGCCGGACCTCGAGACGCGCATCGCAATCCTCCGCAAGAAGGCGTCGAGCGAACGCCTCGCCGCTCCGGACGACGTGCTGTCCTACATCGGGTCGCGCATCTCGACGAACATCCGGGAGCTCGAGGGCGCGCTGATCCGTGTCACCGCGTTCGCGAACCTCAACCGCCAGCAGGTCGACCTCCCGCTCGCGGAGATCGTGCTGAAGGACCTCATCACCGACGAGGACAGCGCGGAGATCACCCCCGCCGCGATCATCGCGCAGACGGCCGCGTACTTCGGCCTGACGATCGACGACCTCTGCGGCAGCTCGCGATCGCGCGTCCTCGTCACCGCTCGCCAGATCGCGATGTACCTGTGCCGCGAGCTCACCGACCTGTCGCTCCCGAAGATCGGGCAGCAGTTCGGGGGCCGCGACCACACGACAGTCATGCACGCGAACCGCAAGATCACCGAGCAGATGGCCGAGCGCCGCTCCACGTACAACCAGGTCACGGAGCTCACGAGCCGGATCAAGCAGCAGCACCGCGGCTGAGGCGGCGCGGCCGTGCCCGGACGGTGCTGCTCCTCGACTCGACGACGTGCTCACCGCGGCTCTCTCCCCTCACCGTGCGGCTCGGTCCCGGACGAGGCGGGTCGCTCCCGCCGCCCCTGCGCACCGGGGTTCCCTGAGCCCACGGCGGGTCCGCCGTACGGCGGGCGACCGCACATCCCCGCCGCTCTGCCTCACACCCGGGGCAGGACGCAGCCCTCGGCACGCGTCGCGGCCGGGCTCTCTCGCGTCGCACCGCACGCCCCCGGTGGCCCTCCGTGTCACGCGCCCCCAGTGGCCTTCCTCGGCCTGCGTCGAGCTCGGACGATCCACATCGATCGCGTTCCAGGCCTCTGCCCGGATTCCTGCTATCCCCGCGGAGCGGGTCCGAGATCACCGAGATCCCTCGGCGACCATCCGATCTTCTTCCGGCTGTCGAGCCTCGTCGCGACGAGACGCCGTCCGACGACCCCGGACGGACCGGACGCACCCCTCCCCGAGCGGCATGTCATCGGCCTTGTCCACCGCCGCCGGACGGTGTCGCCAGCTCGTCACGGACCCCGAAGACCCTTCCTCACCGGTCTCGCGTGCTGTCCACAGGGTTGCCCACTGCGGTGCCATATTCTGTGGATATCGGCTCCAAGCGACCACGCGACTCCCCAGCCACGGTCGTGAACGACACTCGTACACAGCATGTGGGTGGAGTTGTCCACAGTCATCCACAGGACTCCTGTGGGTATTCACATCCGCGGAATGCGGACGACGACGGTGGACCACAGGGTCTCGTGTGTCGCGACAAATCCTGACAACATCATGGTTTTCCCCCCGAAACCTGTGGATGGACGCCCTCGTACACACCCTGTGGACGGCCCACCCGGACCGGGCCTGTGCACAGTTCTGTGGACAGCTGTGGACGAAGGCCCTCTGGGTGTGGACGGGGCACCCTCGATCGGTGGACGACGTGTGGGGACAGATCGGCCGCCCACAGGCGCCGCGACTTTCCCACACTGGGCTCACCGGTTCGTCCACACGCATTTGTGCCCTCTGAACTGGGCGGACACCGGTTTTCCACGAGATCCACAACCCCTATGACGACGACGAAAGTGTTCTCAGAGGGGAAATTCCACACGCCTTCATCAGGCTCCGGCGGCCGACGGTGCGACCTGTGCTCCACGAGCCTGCTCCCGATCCTCGTCGAGCCGCGGCGAGCGCGCGACGTCGGCGGAGACCGCCGTCGGGCCTCCATCCCCAGGCCCGCCGTTCCAGTTCCTCCCACCCGCCTCCTCGCGTAGGGTTCATGCACGACACGTGTGCGCGGACCTGCGACCCGGCACCTCGTGTCCACAGCGGCAGACCTGCCCGGTGGACGAGCGAGGACGAGCGGCCCCGACGGCGAGCCCGGCGTCGCGGCGAAGCAGGACGGCACATGTGAAGATCGGGTCCGACCGAGACGTGGGGACGAGAGGGTGTGGGATGAAGTTCCGGGTTGAGCGTGATGTCCTGGCCGACGCGGTGACCTGGACGGCGCGAACCCTGCCGACCCGCCCGCCCGCGCCCGTCCTCGCCGGGGTCCGGCTCGAGGCCGACGCGTCGGGGACCATCGGGCTGTCGAGCTTCGACTACGAGGTCTCGGCCCGGTCGGAGATCCCCGCCGAGGTCAGCGAGCCCGGCACGGTCCTCGTCTCCGGCCGGCTGCTCGCCGAGATATCCCGGGCGCTGCCCGCGAAGCCCGTGGACGTCGTCCTCGAGGGCAACAAGGTCACGGTGACGTGCGGCGCGAGCCGGTTCACGCTCCTCACCATGCCGGTGGACGAGTACCCGGCGCTGCCCGCGATGCCCGAGCTCTCCGGCACCGTCTCGGGCGACGAGCTGACGAACGCCGTCGCGCAGGTCACGGTGGCGGCGAGCCGCGACGACACGCTCCCCCTCCTCACGGGCGTGCGCGTCGAGATCGAGGGCGAGAAGATCACGCTCCTCGCGACGGACCGGTACCGCCTCGCCCTGCGCGAGCTCACCTGGACGCCCGTGACCCCGAGCTACTCCGCCGTGGCCCTCGTGCGCGCGCGCACCCTCAACGACGTGGCGAAGTCCCTCGGCGGCTCGGGTCTCGTCAACATCGGGCTCAACACGGGCGCCGGCGTGGACCTCATCGGGTTCGAGGCCGGGGGTCGTCACACGACGTCGCAGCTCGTCGACGGCGACTACCCCGCGGTCCGCCGGCTCTTCCCGGACGAGACGCCCATCCACGCCGTCGTCCCCACCGCCCCGCTCATCGACGCCGCCAAGCGCGTGTCCCTGGTCGCCGAGCGCAACACGCCGATCCGCCTGTCCTTCACGGACGGGCAGGTCGTCCTGGACGCCGGGCAGGGCGACGACGCGCAGGCGTCCGAGGCGCTGGAGGCCGTGCTCGTCGGCGAGGACATCTCGGTGGCGTTCAACCCGCAGTTCCTGCTCGACGGCCTGGGCGCGCTCGGCACCGACTTCGTGCGCCTGAGCTTCACGCACCCGAACAAGCCGGTCGAGTTCACGGGCCAGGACTCCCTGGACGGCGAGGACTCGTCCCACTACCGCTACCTGCTGGTGCCGATCCGCTTCGCCGGCTGATCCCGACAGAGCCGGACGGCTCGCACCGCACCACCGCACCCCGGAGGACTCGTATGGTCACGCGCATCGGCCTCGTCGGCCTCGGCAAGATGGGCAACAACATGCGGGCGCGCGTCCGTGCCGCCGGCATCGAGGTCGTCGGCTACGACCCTCGTCCGGAGGTGTCGGACGTCGCGACGCTCGCTGACCTCGTCGCGGCCCTGCCCGACGACGGCCCGCGCATCGTGTGGGTCATGGTCCCGGCGGGCGACGCGACCCGCGGCGTGGTCACCGAGCTCGGCGGCCTGCTCGGCGAGGGCGACTTCGTCATCGAGGGCGGGAACTCCTACTACGCCGAGGACCAGGCCCGGGCTGCGGAGCTGGCCGAGAAGGGCGTCGGCTACCTCGACGTCGGCGTCTCGGGCGGCGTCTGGGGCCTCGAGAACGGCTACGGGCTCATGGTCGGCGGGGACCGGACGTACGTCGAGGCGGCCATGCCGGTCTTCGACGCGCTGCGTCCCGACGGCCCGCGCGAGGAGGGCTTCGTCCACGCGGGCGAGGTCGGCGCCGGGCACTTCGCGAAGATGGTCCACAACGGCATCGAGTACGGGCTCATGCAGGCGTACGCCGAGGGCTACGAGCTCCTCGCCGCGAAGAGCGAGCTCGTCAAGGACGTGCACGGCACGATGAAGGCGTGGACCCGTGGCACGGTCGTGCGCTCGTGGCTCCTCGACCTCTTCGTCAAGGCGCTCGAGGAGGACCCGCAGCTCGCCGCGATCGACGACTGGGTCGACGACTCCGGCGAGGGCCGCTGGACGGTCGACGAGGCGATCGACAACGCCGTCCCGCTGCCCGTGATCTCCGCCGCCCTCTTCGCGCGCTTCGCGTCGCGCCAGGAGCAGTCGCCGGCGCTCAAGGCCGTCGCCGCGCTGCGCCAGCAGTTCGGCGGGCACGCGGTCAAGGCAGCGGGGCCGGCCTCCCCGGGAGCCGGGCCGCTCGAACCCCCGGCCTGACCGGTCCCCTCCGACCTCCTCGACCCTCGCCGCACCGATGTACGTCTCGCACCTCTCCCTCGTCGACTTCCGCTCGTACGAGTCCGTCGACGTCGAGCTCGTCCCGGGCGTGAACGCGCTCGTCGGGCAGAACGGGCAGGGCAAGACGAACCTCGTCGAGGCGATCGGGTACGTCGCGACGCTCGCGAGCCATCGTGTCGCGGGCGACGCCGCGCTCGTCCGTGCGGGGGCCCCGCGCGCCGTCGTGCGCACGCGCGTCGTGCGGGGTGACCGGGCGAGCACCGTGGAGCTCGAGATCGCGTCGGGGCGGGCCAACCGGGCGCGGATCAACCGGTCCCCGGCCCAGCGGCCGCGCGACGTGCTCGGCATCGTCCGGACCGTGCTCTTCGCGCCGGAGGACCTCGCGCTCGTCAAGGGCGACCCGGACGGACGGCGCCGCTTCCTCGACCAGCTCGCGGTGCTCCTGGTGCCGCGCGTGGCGGCGCTCCTCGCGGACTACGACCGGGTGCTGCGCCAGCGCGGCGCGCTGCTCAAGTCGGCGACGGCGCTGCGCGGCCGCGGCCGGCGGAGGCCGTCCGCCGTCGAGCCGCCGCCCGACGACGACGCCCCCGAGACCGCGGCCTCGCCGCTCGCGACGCTCGAGGTGTGGGACGCGCGTCTCGCGAGCCTCGGCGCGGAGATCACGGCGCTGCGCCTGCAGCTCGTCGCCGCGCTCACGCCCTACGTCGCGGAGGCGTACGAGCAGGTCAGCGCGGGGCAGGGCGAGGCGCGCATCGCGTACCGCTCGTCCGTGGACGAGGCGCTCGACGCGGACGACGGTCCCGTGGGGCCGCCCGCGGCGGGTGACGCCGCGGACCCGGGCGACGCACCGGCGTCGGGCATCCCCGACGTGGCGACGCTCGAGAGGCGCATGCTGGAGGCCATGGAGGCCGTGCGCGCGAAGGAGGTCGACCGCGGGGTGAACCTCGTCGGTCCCCACCGCGACGACCTCGTCCTCACCCTGGGCGGCCTCCCGGCGAAGGGCTACGCGAGCCACGGCGAGTCGTGGTCGTTCGCGCTCGCGCTGCGGCTCGCGTCGTACCGGCTGCTGCGTGACGGCGCCCCCGCGGGCCTCGACTCGCTCCTGTGGGCAGACCAGTGGGGGCCCGACGGCGAGCCGATCCTCGTGCTCGACGACGTGTTCGCCGAGCTCGACGTCCGCCGGCGCGAGCGGCTCGCCGAGCTCGTGGCCGACGCGGGCCAGGTGATCATCACCGCGGCCGTGCCCGACGACGTCCCGAGCCGGCTCGACGGCGCGCGGTTCGCCGTGCACGACGGGACGGTGCACCGTGTCGAGGACTGAGCCCGCGGACCGGGACCCGGCGGACCGCCAGGACGACGACGCGCGCCCCGGCCCGGCCGACGAACTCCCGGAGCGACGCGCCACGGGGCTGCCCGTCGGTCACGTCGTGGAGCTGACCCCGCCGGCGGAGGTGGCGCGGCAGGCCCTGAACCGCGCCAAGGCGGCGGCGCGCGCGAAAGGGCTGCGGCCCGGGCAGGAGCCTCGCCGACGCATCCTCGCGGACCCGCCGACGTCGGGCGCGCGCCCGGGCGGCCGTGACCCGCAGCTCCTGGGCGACGTCGTCGCGCGCCTGCTGCACGAGCGGGACTGGGTCGCGGACGTGTCGGTGGGGGGCGTCGTCGGGCGGTGGCGCGAGGTCGTGGGCGACCAGGTCGCGGACCACTGCGAGCCCGAGACGTTCGAGGACAAGGTGCTCGTCGTGCGGGCCGACTCGACGGCGTGGGCGACGCAGGTGCGGCTCCTCACGCCGCAGCTGCTCGAGCGGCTCGCGCGCGAGGTGGGCGAGGGGGTCGTCGAGACGGTGACCGTGCTCGGGCCGGCGGGCCCGAGCTTCCGCCGGGGGAAGAAGTCCGTCCGCGGGCCGGGTCCCCGCGACACCTGGGGCTGAGAAGGTCCGGACCGACGACGAGGCCCGCCGTGCAGGGGGCACGGCGGGCCTCGCGGGTGGTGACCGGGGCGTTGGTCACCACGTCAGGGGGGTCAGGCCTGGGCTCGGCGGCGCAGCCAGAGCACCAGGGCCCCGCCGCCGACGAGCAGCGCGGCGAACGCGGCCGCGCCGGCGACCGTCGCACCGGTCGTGGCGAGCGCGGGGCCGGTCGGCTCCTCGGGTCCGGCGACGTCCTCGACGGCCACGGGGGCGACGGGCGGGTTCGCGCACGCGCTCGTCGCCGGCGGGTACTCGACCACGGTCGAGTACGACGGGTTGACCTCGAACAGCACCTCGGCGCCGTCGCGGGTCCAGGCGTAGTTGCCGTCGGTCTCCGTGTACGAGCCGTCCTCGTTCCGGACGAACCCGGGCCACTGCCTCGGCTCCTCGGCCGAGGCGCCGGGCCACAGGAGGGTCCCGCTGAGCGGCTGGTCCGTCACGACGTAGTCCTCGCCGCCGTTCGGGTGCAGGAAGGTGATCGTCAGCGGGGTCTCCGAGTCGACCGTCACGCCCTCGGGCAGGCCGATCTCGTAGCCGAGGTACGGGACGTCGCCCTGGCAGACGGCGCCGATCTCGCCGGGCACGAGGGCGCACGCCTCGTCGGACGGCAGGAGGTCCTCGAGCGGGAAGAGCGCGAAGCGGCCGTCCTCGGTCACGAGGTAGCCGAGACCCTCGGTCTCGAGGGAGAAGGTCGCCTCGGCGTCCTTCGGCTCGGCGACGACGCCCTCCTCGGTGAGGGTGTACCGGACGTCCTCCGACTCGGCGGGGAGGTTCTGCTCGGTGAGCTCGGTGCCGCACACCTCGACGGCGGTCGGCACGTCCGGCGTGACGAGGACGTCGACCTCCTCCTGGACCGGCTGGGCAGGCGCACCGGGCCTCGGGGTGTCGCACGCGCCCTCGGGGAGGAGGTCGGCGAGGTCCTGGTGGTCCCACGCGACGAGCGTGCCCTCGGGGAACTCCCCGAGGTGCTTGCCGTCGGGCGAGTAGCGGATGTCCGTCGGGAGGTCGTCGAGACCGCCGGGCAGGTCCACGAGGTCCTGCTGGACGGCCCAGGCGGTGCACAGCTCGGCGGTGTCGACGCCGGGCTGGATCGCGCGGGCGACCTCGCGCACGTCGTCCAGGTCGAGGGGCTGCACGACCCAGGCCTTGTCCCACGGCTTCTCGGGCGCGGCGATTTCGGCGCTCGTGACGATCTTCTGCGGGCCGGAGTTCTCCCAGGCCGCGTCCTTCGTGCGGTCCAGCTTGGGGTACACGTAGACGCCGACCTGGACCGGGGCGTCGGGCGTCTCGCAGGCCCGGGTCGAGCCGGACTGCTCGTAGTCGTACTGGCGGCCGTCGGACGCGTCGACGGAGACGGTCCAGGTGTGGTCCTGCGTGGGGTCGAGGTCGTACGACCGTGTGAGCTGGCGCTCGAAGGTCGTGGACTCGACCTCCTTCCCGTCCACGGTGACGGTGAGCTCGTTGCTCTTCTTCGAGTAGGCCCAGAGCTTCACCGAGAGCGTCGTGCAGTCGGCGGTGACGTCGGGCGTGTGAGCGGAGGCGGGTGCCGCGGTGGCCACGAGCAGGCCGCCGAGCGCGAGCGCTGTCGCCGCAGCGCTCGCGAGGAGTCTCTTCACTGAGTGGGGTCCCTTCGGGGTCGAGCCGCCCGCGTGGTATCGCTGCTGCGCGGACGACGCGCGAATCAGGATGGTGTGTGGTATTAGACCACTTTCCGCGTGAAACACCGATTCCCGACTTGTCCGCTGCGGTAGCGCTCCCACGTGGAGCGCAGGACGGTTGCTGCGGGCACTTTTCCGGCGACCGTCGACGGTCGCCCGAGCGTCGTGCACAGAGCCTGTGGACAACCGTGTGGAGAACTTCCGCCGGGACGGCGCGGATCGCGTCGCGAATGTCCTGCGAGATGTCCTCAGGACGGCCGAGATCCGCGGAATTCGGCTCGTGGCGGGTAGACTGGGGAGGTCATTCCGGGTCTTGTCACCACCCGCCCGCGCAACCCGTCCGCGGCGCCTCCACCGGCCGTCCGCGGCCGGTCGGACGCTCCTCGCACGGAGCCGGCGCAGGCGGCGGTGCGGGCCCGGAACCTTTGAGCAGCGGCGGCCGGTCCGGCACGGACACGGCGGTCGCGCGCACGACGACGAGGAGCAGTCCTGCCCGTGGCAGAGCACACCGACACCGCCATCCCCGACCCGACGGCGTCCGCGGAGGCGGCACCCTCGGCGGGCGGCGGCTACGACGCGAGCAACATCACCGTCCTCGAGGGCCTCGAGGCGGTCCGCAAGCGTCCGGGCATGTACATCGGCTCCACCGGTGAGCGCGGTCTCCACCACCTTGTGTACGAGATTGTGGATAACTCTGTGGACGAGGCCCTCGCCGGGCACGCGGACACCATCGACGTGACGCTCCTGGCCGACGGCGGCGTGCGCGTCGTCGACAACGGCCGTGGCATCCCCGTGGCGATCCACCCGACCGAGGGCAAGCCGACGCTCGAGGTCGTCATGACGATCCTCCACGCCGGGGGCAAGTTCGGCGGCGGCGGGTACGCCGTCTCCGGCGGTCTGCACGGCGTGGGCATGTCGGTCGTCAACGCGCTCTCGACGCGCATGGTGTCCGAGGTCCGGCGCGACGGGTACGCGTGGCGGCAGGAGTTCACCGAGGGCGGGAAGCCGGTCGCGCCGGTCGAGCGGCTCGAGCCGTCGCAGGAGACGGGCACGACGCAGACCTTCTGGGCCGACCCGGAGATCTTCGAGACGACCGACTACGACTTCGAGACCCTGCGGGCGCGCTTCCAGCAGATGGCGTTCCTCAACAAGGGGCTGCGCATCACGCTCACGGACGAGCGTCCGGCCCACCTCGACACCGGCGACGAGGTGACGGGCGGGGACGACGCGGCGGCGGACGCCGACGGCGTCTCGGAGGCCGACGGCACCGCCGCGGCCGGCTCGTCCCCCGCGCGCACCGTGACCTACAAGTACGACGGCGGCCTCGTCGACTACGTGAAGCACCTCAACACGGCGAAGAAGGTCGAGCTCGTCCACCCCGACGTCATCGACTTCGAGTCGGAGGACACGGAGAAGCGCATCTCGGTCGAGATCGCGATGCAGTGGACGAGCGCGTACTCGGAGTCCGTCCACACCTACGCGAACACGATCTCCACGACGGAGGGCGGCACGCACGAGGAGGGCTTCCGTGCGGCGATGACCTCGCTGGTCAACCGCTACGCGCGCGACAAGGGCATCCTCAAGGAGAAGGACGAGAACCTCACGGGCGACGACATCCGCGAGGGCCTGACGGCGGTCATCTCGGTGAAGCTCGGCGAGCCGCAGTTCGAGGGCCAGACGAAGACGAAGCTCGGCAACACCGAGGCGAAGACGTTCGTGCAGCGCGTCGTGCACGAGCAGCTCACCGACTGGTTCGACGCGCACCCGAACGAGGGTCGCGACGTCATCCGCAAGGCCATCCAGGCGTCGCAGGCGCGCCTCGCCGCCCGCAAGGCACGCGAGGCCACCCGCCGCAAGGGCCTGCTCGAGTCCGGCGGCATGCCGGGCAAGCTGCGCGACTGCCAGTCGAACCGCGCGGAGGAGTGCGAGATCTTCATCGTCGAGGGTGACTCGGCGGGCGGTTCGGCCGTGCGCGGGCGCAACCCCCGGACGCAGGCGATCCTGCCGATCCGCGGGAAGATCCTCAACGTCGAGCGCGCGCGCCTCGACCGGGCCCTGTCGAACCAGGAGGTCCAGTCGATCATCACGGCGTTCGGCACCGGCATCGGCGAGGACTTCGACCTCACGAAGCTCCGGTACCACAAGATCGTCCTCATGGCCGACGCCGACGTCGACGGCCAGCACATCGCGACGCTCCTGCTCACGCTGCTGTTCCGGTACATGCGCCCGCTCATCGAGAACGGGCACGTCTACCTCGCGCAGCCGCCGCTCTACCGGCTCAAGTGGTCGAACGCCCCGCACGACTACGTGTACTCCGACAAGGAGCGCGACGCGTTCCTCGCCGCCGGGCAGGCCGCCGGCAAGCGGATCCCCAAGGAGAACGGGATCCAGCGCTACAAGGGTCTGGGCGAGATGGACTACTCGGAGCTGTGGGACACGACCATGGACCCCGAGCACCGCACGCTCAACCAGGTGACCCTCGACGACGCCGCGGCGGCCGACGAGATCTTCTCGGTCCTCATGGGCGAGGACGTCGAGTCCCGCCGGAGCTTCATCCAGCGCAACGCGAAGGACGTGCGGTTCCTTGACATCTGAGCCGCTCCTCGCGGAGCCGGGGCGCGGCAGGACCGGACGCCCCGGCGCGGCCCGCCCTCCCGGGCGGGTCCGGAGGTCTTCCAGGACGACGACGCACGAAGAGACGAACGAACGAGGTAGACCGTGACCGACGAGCAGAACCCCGAGAACGAGCCCACGGCTCCCGGCGACGGGTCCGAGGAGATCGTGCACGCCGACGGGACGGCGGTCGCGGTGCACCACGGGCGCATCGAGCAGGTGGACCTGCAGCTCGAGATGCAGCGGTCGTACCTCGACTACGCGATGAGCGTCATCGTGGGTCGTGCGCTGCCGGACGTGCGCGACGGCCTCAAGCCCGTCCACCGGCGCGTGCTGTACGCGATGTACGACGGCGGCTACCGCCCCGACCGCTCGTACTCGAAGTGCTCGCGCGTCGTCGGCGACGTCATGGGCAAGTTCCACCCGCACGGCGACAGCGCGATCTACGACGCGCTCGTGCGCCTCGTGCAGGACTGGTCCCTGCGCTACCCGCTCGTCGCCGGCCAGGGGAACTTCGGCTCCCCCGGCAACGACCCGGCGGCCGCCCCGCGATACACCGAGTGCCGCATGGCGCCGATCGCCATGGAGATGGTCCGGGACATCGATAAGGACACCGTCGACTTCCAGGACAACTACGACGGCCGCACGCAGGAGCCGTCGGTCCTGCCGGCCCGGTTCCCGAACCTGCTGGTCAACGGCTCGGCGGGCATCGCCGTCGGCATGGCGACCAACATCCCGCCGCACAACCTCCGCGAGGTCGCGGCGGGCGTGCAGTGGCACCTCGACCACCCGGACGCCTCGCGCGAGGAGCTCCTCGCGGCGCTGCTGCAGCGCATCAAGGGCCCGGACTTCCCCACGGGCGCCACGATCCTCGGCCACAAGGGCATCGAGGAGGCGTACCGCACGGGCCGCGGCTCGATCACCATGCGCGCCGTGGTCAACGTGGAGGAGATCCAGGGCCGCGTGTGCCTCGTCGTCACGGAGCTCCCCTACCAGGTGAACCCGGACAACCTCGCCGCGAAGATCGCGGACCTCGTCAAGGAGGGCCGCGTCCAGGGGATCGCGGACATCCGCGACGAGACGTCGGGCCGCACGGGCCAGCGCCTCGTCGTCGTGCTCAAGCGCGACGCGGTGGCGAAGGTCGTCCTCAACAACCTGTACAAGCACACCCAGCTCCAGGACACGTTCGGCGCGAACATGCTGGCGCTCGTCGACGGCGTGCCGCGCACGCTGAGCCTCGACGCGTTCGTCCGGCACTGGACGACGCACCAGCTCGACGTCGTCGTGCGCCGCACGCGGTACCTGCTGGCGGAGGCCGAGCGCAGCATCCACATCCTGCGTGGGTACCTCAAGGCGCTCGACGCGCTCGACGAGGTCATCGCGCTGATCCGGCGCTCGCCCGACGTCGAGGAGGCCCGCACGGGCCTCATGGAGCTGCTGGGCGTCGACGAGGTCCAGGCGACCGCGATCCTCAACCTCCAGCTGCGCCGTCTGGCGGCCCTGGAGCGGCAGAAGATCCTCGACGACCACGACGCGCTCGAGCGCCAGATCCTCGACTACCAGGACATCCTGGCGAAGCCGGAGCGGCAGCGGTCGATCGTGGGCGACGAGATGGGCGAGATCGTCGCGAAGTACGGCGACGAGCGTCGGACGACGATCCTCCCGTTCGACGGCGAGGTCTCCATCGAGGACCTCATCGCCGAGGAGGAGATGGTCGTCACCATCACGCGCGGCGGGTACGTGAAGCGGACGCGCAGCGACAGCTACCGCGCCCAGAAGCGCGGCGGCAAGGGCGTGCGCGGCACGCAGCTGCGCGAGGACGACATCGTCGACCACTTCTTCGTGACGACGACGCACCACTGGCTGCTGTTCTTCACGAACCTCGGCCGCGTCTACCGCGCGAAGGCGTACGAGCTCCCGGAGGGCGGGCGCGACGCCAAGGGTCAGCACGTGGCGAACCTGCTCGCGTTCCAGCCGGGCGAGAAGATCGCGCAGGTCCTCGACCTGCGCGACTACGACGCCGCCGAGTACCTGGTGCTCGCGACGCGCCGCGGCCTCGTGAAGAAGACGCGGCTCTCGGAGTACGACTCGCCGCGCTCGGGCGGCCTCATCGCGATCAACCTGCGCGAGGACGAGTCCGGGACGCCCGACGAGCTCGTCGCGGCGCTCCTCGTGGACGCCGACGACGACCTCATCCTCGTGTCGCGCAAGGGCCAGTCCATCCGCTTCCCCGCCGACGACGACACGATGCGGCCGCTGGGCCGCGCGACGTCGGGCGTCACGGGCATGAAGTTCCGCGACGGCGACGAGCTGCTCTCGGCCGACGTGGTCGAGGAGGGCTCCGACCTCTTCGTGGTCACGGAGGGCGGGTTCGCGAAGCGCACGCGGATCGACGAGTACCGCGTCCAGGGCCGCGGCGGTCTGGGCATCAAGGTCGCCAACCTGGTGGAGGCTCGTGGAGATCTCGTGGGGGCTCTGGTGACGGAGGCCGACGACGAGGTGCTGGTCATCATGGAACGCGGGAAGATCGTGCGGTCCGCGGTCGGCGAGGTGAACCTCACCGGTCGGAACACGCAGGGGGTGACGTTCGCGAAGCCCGACAAGGGCGACCGCATCATCGCGGTCGCGCGGAACGTCGAGCGTCGCCTCGGAGAGGATCGGGATACCGTGGAGGGCGAGGACGGGACCGGCACGGCCCCGGGCGTCACCGACACGAGCAGCGCACCGACCACCGACGCGACCGCCTCGTCCGACGGGGCGGGCGGGACCGACCCGGCCCCCGGAACCACCGAGGAAACCAGATGAGCAGCGAGAACAACGCACCGCCGACCATCACGCCGCGGCTGACCGTGCCGCGACCGGACACGGACGCGGCCCGCTCCGGGGGCACGTCCCCGAGCCGGCACGGCGAGGCGGACGGCACGTCGTCGAACGGCTCGTCGAAGAAGGGCTCGTCGAAGGGCGCCTCGGCACCGGCGACCCCGCGTGACGGCGCGTCGGCCGCCGTCCCGCCGCCTCCCCCGCCCCCGCCGGGCCCGTCCGCCCAGGCCGCGCCCGCGCAGGGCACGGTGGACGACGACGGCATGGAGCGCGCGTCGGGCGAGAGCCGTGTCGCGGTCGCCCGGGCCGGGGCCGTGAAGGCGGCGGCCGCAGCGATCGCGGCGGCGAAGACGGCCGCGAAGAAGGTGTCGGCGGCGGTCCCCGCCGCACCCGCAGAGACGGAGCCCGAGCGCGGGCACGACGAGATCGACGACGAGACGGTGAGGCGCGTGCCCACGACCACCTCGGCCCCCACGAGCGCGGCGGCCGCCGGCGCTCCCGCCGGGGCCTCCATGCACTACTCCGCCGCAGGCGTGACGGGCACCGCGCGCCCGCTCACGGGCGCCACGCCCGCCGTGGGGACCGCGACGGGCGCGACGCCCGCCGTCCGGCCCGACGGCGGCCCGCGCCGCGTGCGGCTCGCGGTCTCGCGCGTCGACCCGTGGTCCGCGATGAAGCTCGGCTTCCTCCTCGCGGTCGCCATCGGGATCATGACCGTGGTCGCGACCGCCGTCGTCTGGTACGTGCTGGACGGCATGCAGGTCTTCTTCAAGATCGAGGAGCTGTTCACGCAGATCGTCGGCACGGAGACGGACGTCGACATCCGCCAGTACGTCGCGTTCGGCCGGGTGATCTCGATCGCCACGCTGCTCGGCGTGGTGAACGTCGTCATCATCACGGCGCTCTCGACGATCATGGCGTTCCTGTACAACATCGTCGCGGCGCTCGTGGGTGGCGTGCACCTCACGCTCACCGACGACTGACCGTTCACCGGCTCCCCGACCGGGGGCACGGGCCCTCGGTTTGGGTCTGCGGCTCCCGGTGGGGTAACCTCAATCGCTGCCTGCGAGCGGAGCAGCCCTCCTGGGGCTGTCCGGCGAGGCGCGTGCGGGCCTATAGCTCAGACGGTTAGAGCGCTTCCCTGATAAGGAAGAGGTCAGAGGTTCAAGTCCTCTTAGGCCCACTGCCAACCCACTCGAGGGGGAACATCATGAAGAAGCTTCTGCTCCTGCTCCTCGCCGCCGGCGCCGGGTACCTCGTGTGGCGCAAGTACACGGAGGACAACGCCGAGCGCGACCTCTGGGCAGAGGTCACCGACACCTTCGAGTGAGCACCTCTCGCCGCTGACCGGCCCCGGCCGCGTCACCCGGGGCCATGGCGCAATTGGTAGCGCACCTGCTTTGCAAGCAGGGGGTTGGGGGTTCGAGTCCCCCTGGCTCCACCATCGTCACGACCACGAAGACCCCGTCCGGCTGTGGACGGGGTCTTCGTGCGTCCGGCCTCGGCGTGCCCGCCGCCGAGGCTGTGTGCCGCCGCCGTGTGCCGCCGCCGTGCCCGCGTGCTCGTGAGGTGTCCGCCCCTGGGGACGACGAGGGGCCCGTCCCTGCTTGGACGGGCCCTCGGTCGTCTGTCACCGTGCGAGGACGGCGGGGTGGAGCGTCGTCAGGCGTCGTCGGCCTTCTTGGCGGCGTCCTGTGCCGCGGACTCGGCGGCCTCGCGGGCCTTCTTGCCGGCGTCGCCCAGGTCGTCCTTGGCGTCCGCGGCGGCGTCCTTGACGTCCTCCGCCGTGTCCTTCACCGCGTCCTTCGCGCCGGCAGCGCCGCCACGGGTGGTGCTGCGCGCCCGGCTCGTCGCCTTCTTCGCCGCGTCCTTCGCGTCGGAGACGGCCTCGGTGACGCGGTCGGTCACGTCGTCGCGGACCTCGGCAGCGCGCTCGGCCAGCTTGTCCGTGGCCTCGCGGCCCTTCGCGACGGCGGCGCCCGCAGCCTCGCCGATCGACTCGGCGGCGTCCCCGACGGCGTGCTTGGCGTCGCCGACGACGTCGTCGAAGTGGACCTGCTGCTGCTCCTGCTCCCACGGCTCGGCCCAGGGGTCGGTCGTGGGCTGCGCGCGGCGGTAGAGCACGTAGCCGACGCCCGCGGCGGTCACGCCACCGGCGATCCACCAGAGCGTGCGGCCCTTGCCCTTCGAGGAGTCCGCCTCGGCGGCCTTGGCAGCCGCCTTGTCCGCGGCCGCGGCGAGCTTGGCGGCCGCCTTCTCCGCGGTCTTGTCGGCGTGCTTGGCGGCCTTCTTGCCGGCCTTGCCCGCGGACTTCTGCGCCTGCTTCGCGGCCTCCGCCGTCGCCTTCTTGGCCTGCTTCGCGAGCTTGCGCGCCTTCTTGCCCGACGCGGCGGCTGCCGCGGCCGTGGCGGCGGCGGTCGCCTCGGCCGCGTTGTCCGCGGCGCGCTGGGCGGAGTCGGCCGCGCTGGCGGCGGCGGCGTTGAAGCTCGCGACGATCTTCGGCAGCACGTCCTCCACGAGGCGGTCGTGCGCCGTGTCGATCGCGGGCGCGGCCTTGGTCGCGGCCTTCTCGACGCGCGGCGCGGCGGCCTGGATGCTGTCCTGCCACGCCTTCTCGACGCGCGGCTGGAGCCACTCGAGGAACGCCTCCACCTTGGGCGTGCCCCACTCCTTGGCGTGCACCGCGGCGTCCTTGGCCTGGTCCGCGAGCTGGGTCGCGGCGCTCTGCGCCGTCGCGGCGGCCTGCGCGGCCTGTTCCTTCAGCTTCTCGGTGTCGATCGACTCGAGCGTGTCCTTGACGGAGTCGCTCGCTGAGCGAGTACGGGTCATGCGTGCTCCCCGGGGTCGTCGTCCGACGGGACGAATGTGCGGATGCGATGCGTTTCCGCCCACTCTGCCACCACCCCGGCCACGCCGCGAGACATCGCCCCGGACGGGTCGGGCGCGGGTGTCGTGGGAAGATGGTGCCCATGTTCGCAACCCTCCACACGACCGCAGGTGACATCCGGATCGAGCTCCTGCCGAACCACGCCCCGAAGACGGTGGCGAACTTCGTCGGGCTCGCCCAGGGCACCACGACGTGGTCCGACCCCCGCACCGGCGCCGAGCGCACCGAGCCCTTCTACGACGGCCTGATCTTCCACCGCGTGATCCAGGACTTCATGATCCAGGGCGGCTGCCCGCTCGGGACCGGCACCGGCGGCCCCGGCTACACGTTCAACGACGAGATCCACCCCGAGCTCCAGTTCGACCGCCCGTACCTGCTGGCGATGGCGAACGCGGGCGTGCGCCGCAACCCGGTGACGGGCGAGGCCGAGGGCACCAACGGGTCGCAGTTCTTCATCTCGACGGTCCCCACGCCGTGGCTCAACGGCAAGCACACGATCTTCGGCGAGGTCGCGGACGACGAGTCCCGCGCCGTCGTCGACGCGATCAACGCGACGCCCACGCGTCCGGGCGACCGCCCGCAGGAGGACATCGTCATCACGTCCGTCACCATCGAGGACTGACCATCTCGGCGACACCTCCCGGGCCACCCGGCCCGCCGGCGTACGGGACGGCCGGACCGCACGACGGTCCCGCCGTCCCGCCGGTGTGCCCGCGGCACCCGGACCGCGTGTCGTACGTGCGCTGCCAGCGGTGCGGGCGGCCGGCGTGCCCCGAGTGCCAGCGACCGGCCGCGGTCGGCGTCCAGTGTGTCGACTGCGTGCGCGACGCCGCCCGCCAGGCGCCGGTGCAGCGCACCGCGCTGGGTGGGAAGGTGCGCGGCGGGCCGCCCGTCGTGACGTTCACGATCATCGGCCTGTGCGTCGTGAGCTGGCTCCTCCAGCTCGTCACGGGCGGCACGTGGACGAACCTGCTCGCGTTCGCACCCTGGGTCGGCGAGCTGCAGCCCTACCGCTTCCTCACGGCGGCGTTCCTGCACTCGACGAGCCCGGTCCACATCCTCTTCAACATGTACGCCCTGTGGATCACGGGCCCGTTCCTCGAGCAGCAGCTCGGCCGGCTGCGCTTCACGGCGCTCTACCTGCTCTCCGCGCTCGGCGGCTCCGTCGGCTACCTGCTCCTCGCGGGGGGCCCGACGTCGGAGGCCTGGTACCAGCCCGTCGTCGGCGCCTCGGGCGCGGTGTTCGGCCTCTTCGGGGCGATCCTGCTCGTCCTGCGCCGGACGGGCCGCAACGCGATGCAGATCGTCGTGCTCATCGGCATCAACTTCGCGATCGGGCTGTTCTTCCCCGGCATCGCGTGGCAGGCGCACCTGGGCGGTCTCGTGGTGGGGCTCGCGCTCGGCGCCGCCTACGCCTACGCGCCGCGCGAGCGTCGCACCCTCGTGTCCGTGGGGGCGACGGTCGTCGTCGTGGTGGCGCTGGTCGCCGCCTCCTGGCTCACCTACGCGGCGGCGGACCAGTTCGGCCATCTCACCTGACGAGGCGGCCACAGGAGTTATCCCCAGGCTTACTCACAGGTGTGGAACTACACCGGTGTGAGGCCCGACGGCACCGGGCGGGGCCCAGGCCCCGCCCGGTGCGCGGCTACTTCCAGCGCGTCGTGAGCGCGAAGCCCGCGATGATGAAGGCGAAGCCGACCCCGAGGTTCCACGCGCCGAGCGGCGGGACGGGGAGCTGCTTCGGACCGCTGAGGTAGAACAGCACGATCCACGCGAGCCCGACGAGCATGAGCCCGAGCATCGTGGGCACGAGCCAGCGCGGGTTGCCCGTCTCGGGCTTCGGCACGCTCGGCGGACGCTGCGGCTTGGGCTTCTTGCGCGACTTCGACTCGGGCACGAGGGTGGGCTCCTGTCCTGGTGGGGCTCGCTGCGCCGGCGCCGGGACGCACCGCTGGAGCGGACGCCTGCCGTCGTCGTGCAGGAACCGTGCATGGGTCGGGCGAAGGTCGTCGACGCGCCGCGAGGCTCTGCCGGAGCACAGGTCCGTCACGATCGTGGACGACGTTCGTCGACTAGCGTAGTGGGCGCACACAATAGGCACGGACACCGCGCGCGGAGGACGTGCCGCGAGGTGTGCCGCGCACGACTCAGCACGACACAGTCCACGACGCCGACGCACCACGCCGACGCACGACGCCGACCCGGTCGACGACCTCGTCCGCCCCCAGGAAGGAGACGGCCGCGTGAGCACCACGGACCCTGCCGCCACGGGCCCGGACGACCCCGCCGAGGGGCCGTCGTCCGCCCCGGGCGGCACGCCGCGCGCGCGTCGCGTCCGGTCCGCCGTGACGGTCGCGCTCGTCCTCGCGCTCGCCGGGGTCATGTTCACGGCGAACGCGCGCCTCGCGCGCGGCGACGAGTCCCGGCACCCGGAGAACCTCGCGCAGCTCGTGGACCGCGAGTCCGACCGCGTGGCCGACCTCGCGACGCAGGTCGACGCCCTGACGGCGGAGGTCGCGGGCCTGTCGCGGACCGGGGACGCGCCCACCGGCGTCGACCCCGACCTCGCGGCGCGCACCGCCGTCGCCGCGGGGACGACGCCCGTCGAGGGCGCCGGCGTCTCCGTGACGCTCGACGACGCGCCCCCGGAGGGCAGCTACCCGGCGGGGATCCGTCCCGACGACCTCGTCGTGCACCAGCAGGACATCCAGTCCGTCGTCAACGCGCTGTGGGCGGGCGGTGCCGAGGCGATGACGCTCCAGGGGCAGCGCGTCACGGCGACGTCGGCGTTCCGCTGCGCGGGCAACATCCTGCTGCTGCACGGCCGCGTCTACTCCCCGCCCTACGTCGTCGAGGCCGTGGGCGACCCCGAGGCCCTGCGCGACGCGCTCGACCGCTCGCCGGGCGTCCAGGTGTACAAGGAGTACGTCGACGCGGTGAACCTCGGCTGGTCGGTCGAGGACGAGAACGACATCGAGATGCCGGGCTACCAGGGGGCGATCGAGCTCCGCTACGCGCGCCCGTCCGACGCGGTGGCGTCGTGACCGCGACGACCCCCGCACCGGTCCGCCACGCGGGGCACCGCGGCTCGGGTCGCGGTCCGGTGTCCGCCGTCGTGGGGGTGCTCGGCGAGCTGCTCATCACGCTGGGGATCCTGCTCGGCCTGTACGTCGTCTGGCAGCTGTGGTGGACGGACGTCCAGGCGGACCGCGTCCAGGCGCAGGTGCTCGAGGAGATCCAGGCGCCGACCCCGGACGCCGCGGACGTCGGCACGACGATCCTGCGCGACGACCCGCCCGTCCCCGCCGCGCCGGCGCTCGGCGAGGTGTGGGGCACGCTCTACGTGCCGCGCTGGGACGGCAAGATGATGCCGATCGCGGAGGGCACCGACAAGCGGTCGATCCTCGACCAGGCGATGGCCGGGCACTACCCCGAGACCGTCATGCCGGGCGCCGTCGGGAACTTCTCCCTCGCCGGGCACCGGCAGACGTACGGCAAGATCTTCCACGACGTCGAGGAGCTCGAGATCGGCGACCCGATCGTCGTCGAGGCCGACGGCACGTGGTACGTCTACCGCGTCGACCACATGCAGGCCGTGAAGCCCGACCAGGTCGAGGCGATCGCGCCCGTCCCGTGGCAGCCCGGCGTCGAGCCCACCGAGCGGTACCTCACGCTGACGACGTGCCACCCGATCGGCCTCAACTCGCTCGTCGCGCGGTACATCGTCAACGCGAAGTTCGACTACTGGATGCCCGTCGAGGACGGCACGCCGCCGGAGCTCGTCGGCCAGACCGCTCCCGCCGCCGAAGGAGGCTCGTGATGTACGGGGCGCTGTGGCGCGTGCTGCCCGGCCCGGCGTGGCTGCGGGTGCTGATCCTGCTCGTCCTCGCGGCCGCCGTCGTGCTCGCGTGCTTCGAGTGGCTGTTCCCGCTCGTGTCCGAGTACATGCCGTTCAACGACCCCAACATCCAGACCGACGCCGCCGGCGCAGCGTCCGTGGAGGCCCCGCGATGACCCACCCGACCCGCATCCTCGTCGTGGACAACTACGACTCGTTCGTCTACACGATCGTCGGCTACCTCGACCAGCTGGGCGCGCAGACCGTCGTCGTGCGCAACGACGCGGTGCCGGAGCCGGACGCCGACGGCCGCTTCCGCGACGCGGACGGGACCGTATTCGACGGCGTCCTCGTCTCCCCCGGGCCCGGCACGCCGAAGGAGGCCGGGCAGAGCGAGCACGTGATCCGCACGTGCGCCGCGTCGCGCACGCCGATGCTCGGCGTGTGCCTGGGCCACCAGGCCCTCGCCGAGGTGTACGGCGCGACGGTCACGCACGCGCCCGAGCTCATGCACGGCAAGACGAGCCTCGTGGAGCACGAGGGCGAGGGCGTGCTCGCGGGCCTCCCCCTCCCGTTCACCGCGACGCGGTACCACTCGCTCGCCGTCGTGAGCGACACCGTGCCCGCCGAGCTCGAGGTGACGGCGACGACCGCCGGGGGCGTCATCATGGGCCTCCAGCACAAGGACCTGCCGCTGCACGGGGTCCAGTTCCACCCGGAGTCCGTGCTCACCGAGGGGGGCCACCGCCTGCTCGCGAACTGGCTCGAGGCGTGCGGCCTGGAGGGCGTCGTCGAGCGCTCCGCGGGCATGGCCCCGCTCGTGCGCCAGTAGCGAGCACCGCGCGGCACCGGCCCCGGTCTGCCGCCCTCGGACGCCCCGCACGACGACGGGCCCTCACCTCCGTGGAGGTGAGGGCCCGTCGTCGTGGACGGCCCGGGGGCGGTGGGTCAGCCCTCGCCGTCTCCGCCGTTGCCCCCGCCGTTCCCGTTGCCGCCGTTGTTCCCGCCGCCGTTGTCGCCGCCGCCGTTCGACGGTCCGGGACCGGTCGAGACGATGAGGCGCACCTCTGAGCCGACCTCGAGCTCGGTCCCGCCCCGCGGGTCGGAGCCGATGACCGTGCCCGCCGGCCACTGGTCGGACTCCTGCGTGATGCGGTTGCCGCTCGGGTTGAGGCCGGCGCCGTTGAGCGCCTCGACGGCCTGCTCCTCGGTCATGCCGGCGAGGTTCGTCGGCACCGTCGTCGTCTCCGCCGCGCGCGGGATGGCGACCTTGAGGGTCACGGTCGACCCCTGCGGGACGCTGCCCGCGTTGGGCTGCTGCGAGAGGACCTGGTTCTCCGGCTCGTCGGACTCCTCCTCGCTACGGTCGACCTTGAGACCGAGCGCCTCGACGGTCGACTTCGCGGCGTCGAACTGCTGGCCCGTGACGTCCGGGAGGGCGACGAGGCCGCTCGACACGAACAGGTTGACCGTCGAGCCCGCCGGCACGGACTGGCCGGCGCCGGGGTCGGTCTTCGTCACCGCGCCCTTCGGGACGTCCGGCGAGTCCTCCGTGTTGACGTCGCCGACGTTGAGCCCGGCGTCGGAGAGGTACTGCCGGGCCTCCTCCTGCGTCTTGCCCTTGAGGTCCTGGATGGTGACGGCGTCGGGACCGGTCGAGAACCAGACGTCGACCGAGGTGCCCGGGTCGACCTGGGCGTCACCGGCGGGGCTCTGGCGGATGAACTCGCCCTCCGGGACGTCGGAGTTCTCCTCGAGGAGCGGGTTGAACTCGAGGTCCAGGCCGTCGAAGAGCGCGGCGGCCTCCTCCTGGGTCATGCCCGCCTGGACCGTCGGCACCGTGACGAGCTCCGGCTCGGCGTCCTTGTTCTGGTTGATGAGCAGCATCGTCACGATCGCCGCGACGGCGAGCACGCCGATCGCGATGAGCGTCCACATGAGGCCCTTGCGGCTCTTGGGCTGCTCGTCGTCCTCGCCGGGCGGCTGCTCCCCCGGCGGGACGGCGGGCGCCGCGCTGGTCGCCCAGGGGTTCGCCGCCGCGGCGGCCGGTGCCATGACCTGCGTCGCGGACTCGACCATCGTCGGCTGGAGGTCGGCGGCCGCGGCGGCGGCACCGAGGCCGGCGGCGGCGGCCGCGACCCCGAGCGCCGGGGCCGTGATCGACCCGCCGCGCACGGCGTTCTCCAGGTCGGCCCGGAACTCGGCGGCGCTCGAGTAGCGCGCCGTGCGGTCCTTGGCGAGCGCCTTGAGGGTGATGCGGTCGAGCACCTCGGGCACGTCGGGAGCGATCGCGCTCGGCGTGGCAGGCGCCTCGCGCACGTGCTGGTAGGCCACCGCGACGGGCGAGTCGCCGATGAACGGCGGGCGCCCCGTGAGCAGCTCGTAGAGCAGGCAGCCGGTCGAGTACAGGTCGGAGCGCGCGTCGACCGTCTCGCCGCGCGCCTGCTCCGGGGAGAGGTACTGCGCGGTGCCGATGACGGCCTGCGTCTGGGTCATGGTGGCCGCGGAGTCGGCGACCGCGCGGGCGATGCCGAAGTCCATGACCTTCACCGCGCCCGTCGGCGTGATCATCACGTTGGCGGGCTTGATGTCGCGGTGGACGATCCCGGCGTGGTGCGAGTACTCGAGCGCCGCGAGGACGCCCGCCGTGATCTCGACCGCCTCGTCGATGGGCACGGCCTGACCGTCGCGCAGGATGTCCCGCACGGTGTGGCCCTCGACGTACTCCATGACGATGAACGGGACGTGCACCGCGTTGCCGGTGGCGTCCTCGTGCACGTCCTCGCCCGTGTCGTAGACCGCGACGATGGCCGGGTGGTTCAGGGAGGCCGCCGCCTGCGCCTCACGACGGAAGCGCGCGAGGAACGACGGGTCGCGCGCGAGGTCGGAGCGCAGGATCTTGATCGCGACGGTACGACCGAGGCGGTTGTCGTGCCCGATGTGCACCTCGGCCATGCCACCACGGCCGATGAGCTCACCGACCTGGTAGCGCCCGGCAAGCACTCGGGGAGCGTTGTCCACCACTCATTCGTCCTTCGGTGTCGTCGGAGCCGTGGGCGCGTCCGCCCACGGCACAGCTGGCGCAATCATCCCACCCGCGACCCTGCGGCCACGCGGGGAACACCACGATGTCGTCACGATGTCACCCGTCCGGGGAGCGTCTCGGCGTCGGGCACGGCGACCTCGACGGAGGTCTCCGCGCCCCGCACGGGGGCGGCGTCGCCGCCGTCGCCGTCCCGGTCCCCGAGCGTGGCGATCGTCGCGATCACCAGCACGAGCAGGAGACCCAGGAGGGCGACGAGCGGCCAGGTCAGGCCGTTGGGCAGGCCTCCCAGGCGGCGGCCCGTCGTGGTCGACGTGCGGCGCCCCGCGGAGCGCGACGGCACGGGCGCCGACTGCGACTGACGTCGGGCCTCGGCGCGGGTCGCCGGGGCGACGGGCTCGGCGCGCGTCGAGCCCCCGGGCGCACCGGCCGGGCGCGTGCCCGCGCGGGTGGGCTGCGGCCGTCGTGAGGAGCGCGTCGGACCGTGCATCTCGCGGCGCGGGGGGTACGACCGCGGGGCGGCCGGGTCGTCCGCCGGGGCCGCGGGGACGGGGCGCTCCCACGGGAGGGCCGGGCCGGGCGCGGCGTCGTCCGGTCCGGGCGGTGCCGGGACGGGCTCGGCGGTCTCCGGGACCGTCCCGCCGTGCCGGCCGAGCGGGCGGACGCGGGTGGCGTCGTCGTCGGGCGGCCCGGGGGGCGTCGCGGCCGACGGCGGCGCGTCCGCCTGCGCGGCGTGCGCGGCGCGACGCGGCTCGGGGGCGACCCACGGGTTCGCCGGGTCGGGCGCGTGCGGGTCGCGCACCGCGGCCGGGATGACGAGCGGCGTGATGACGGGTGCCGGGTCCGGCTCGGGCGCGGGGACGTCGTCGGCGGTGGTGCGGGCCCGGCGCGCGCGGCGTGTGGGGGCGGGCGCCCCCGTGCGGGCGGACCAGGGGTCGCTCGCGAGGCGCGCGGCGATGCCCTCGAAGACGCGCGCGAGCGCGTCGGCCGGGTGGGGCCGCGCCAGCGGGTCCTTGGCGAGCATGACCATGACGAGCTCGCCGAGCTCCGGGTCGACCGACGTGGGCAGCGGCGGCACCGGCTCGTTGACGTGCGCGACCGCGATGTCCACCGGCGTGGACCCCGTGAACGGGCGGTTCCCCGCGATGGACTCGTACGCGACGATGCCGAGCGCGTAGATGTCCGAGGCGCCGGTGGCGGCCTGGCCGACGGCCTGCTCGGGCGAGAGGTACTGGGCCGTGCCCATGACCATGCCCGTCGCGGTCATCGGGACCTGGTTGGCCGCGAGCGAGACACCGAAGTCGGTGATCTTCACGGTGCCGGAGCGGTCGATGAGGATGTTCCCCGGCTTGACGTCCCGGTGCACGACGCCGGACAGGTGGGCGGCGTGCAGCGCCCGGGCGGTCTGCGCGAGGATCGGCAGGAGCCGCGCGGGCGGGAGCACCGGCTCGCGCTCCAGCAGGTCCGCCATGGGCTCGCCCACGACGAGCTCCATGACGAGGTACCCGGAGCCGTTGGTCTCGCCGTAGTCGTACATCTGCGCGATGTTGGGGTGCGAGAGCGCCGCGCTGTTGCGGGCCTCGGTACGCAGGCGGTTGAGGAAGTCCTCGTTGCCGGCGTACTCGCTCCGCAGGACCTTGACCGCGACCTCGCGGCCGAGCGCGTCGTCGGCCGCGACCCACACCTCGCCCATGCCGCCGACGGCGATGCGCCGCACGAGGCGGTAGCGGTTGCCGAGCGTCAGCCCTCGGACCGGCTTCATCCGTTCAACACCGCCTCCATGACGGCGCGGGCGATCGGCGCGGCGATCGCGCCGCCCGTCGCCTCGTTGCCCATCGAGCCGCCGTTCTCGACGATGACCGCGACCGCGACCTGCGGGTCGTCGGCCGGGGCGAAGCTCGTGAACCACGCGTGCGGCGCGGCCTTGCCGCCCGTCTCGGCGGTGCCCGTCTTGCCCGCGACCTGCACGCCCGGGATCTGCGCGGACTTCCCGGAGCCGTTCTGCACGACGCCCACCATCATCTGGGTGAGCTGCTCGGCCGTCGACGGCGAGACCGAGGTGCGCAGACGGCGCGGCTCCGACTGCCGGACGACGTCGAGGTCGGGGTTGCGGATCGTCTCGACGGTGTACGGGGCCATCTGCACGCCGTCGTTCGCGATCGCGGCGGCGACCATCGCCATCTGGAGCGGCGTGACCTTGACCTCGCCCTGGCCGATGCCGGCGCGCGCGATCCCGGCGGCGTCGGCGCCCGGCGTGCCCTCGGCGGGGAAGCGGCTCGGCGTGACGTCCATGGGGATCTCGAGCGAGGCGTCGAAGCCGAAGTCCTCGGCCTGGTCGCGCATCGCGTCCTCGCCGAGGGTCATCGCCAGGTCGCCGAACGCGGTGTTGCACGAGATGCGCAGCGCGTCCGCGAGGGTCATCTCGCCCGTGGGCGAGCAGCGCGTGCCGCCGAAGTTCTTCATCGTCTGCGTCGACTGGGGGTACGGCAGCTCGTCCGGGGCCGGGATCACGGTCTCGGGCGTGTACTGCCCGCTCTCGAGCGCCGCGGCGGAGGTGACGATCTTGAACGTCGAGCCCGGCGGGTACGTGTTGCCGCGGATGGCCCGGTTCGACATCGGGTTGCCCTCGGCGTTGAGCAGCTCCTGGTAGCGCTGGCGCGCGAGGGCGGTGTCGTGCGTCGCGAGCTCGTTCGGGTCGTAGCTCGGCTTCGACACGAGCGCGAGGACGCGGCCCGTCTTGGGCTCGATCGCGACGACGGCGCCGCGCTGGTCACCCAGCGCGTCCCACGCGGCCTGCTGGGCCGCCGGGTCGATCGTCAGCTCGACGGACGCGCCCTGCGGCTGCTGCCCCGTGAAGAGCGCGCTCAGGCGGTCGAGCCACAGCGAGCTCGCCTCGCCGTTGAGGTAGTCGTTCTCCTTGTCCTCGATCTCCGTGCGCCCGTTGGTGAGCGACAGGAAGCCGGAGACGGGCGCGTAGAGCGGGCCGTTCGAGTACTGGCGCTGGAAGCCGAACGCGTCGTCCACCGGCGTCGAGGACGCGATGGCGTCGCCCGCGACGACGATCGGGCCGCGGAACTTGTTGTACTCGCGGTAGATCGTGCGGGCGTTGCGCGAGTCGTTGTTGAGCGAGTCGGCCTGGACGAACTGGATGTACGTCGTCGACACCATGAGCGCGAGGAACATCACGAGGACGACGGTCGCGACGCGACGCAGGGGGACGTTCACCGGGCTCCTCCCCAGGGGTCACGGTCGGTCTCGGCACCCGCGTCCGGTCGCTGCACGACCTCGGTCCGCAGCTCGTCCGGGTGGTCGGGGACCTCCCCGGTGCGGCCGACGGCGGGCTGGACGCCCGTCGTCGCGCGCGCGGGGCCCGTGGACGGACCGGGGACGGCGGGCGCGCCGACCGTGGTGGGGGCGTCGTCGGGCAGGGCGCCCACGGCCGCGCCGCCGCCCACGACCGCGACCGGGTCGGAGTCCGTGCGGCTGCGCGCCCCGCCGGGCGCGACCTGCCCGCGCACGGGCAGGGAGGAGGGGCGGCGCGCGTCGTCCGAGATGCGCAGGAGCAGCCCGACGACGAGCCAGTTCGCGAGGAGCGACGACCCGCCCTGGGCGACGAACGGCATAGTCAGGCCGGTGAGCGGGATGATCCGCGTGATCCCGCCGACCACGACGAAGAGCTGCCACGCCATGACGAACGCGAGACCGCCCGCGAGAAGCTTGCCGAACCCGTCGCGCACGCCGATCGCGGTGCGCAGGCCGCGCTCCACGAGGACGAGGTACGCGAGCAGGATGCCGATGAGGCCCGTGAGGCCGAGCTCCTCGCCGAGCGACGCGTAGATGAAGTCGGAGAACGCGTACGGGACCGTGCGGGGGTAGCCCGCGCCCCAGCCCGTGCCGAAGAGGCCGCCGTTGCCGAGCGAGAACAGGCCGCCCACGAGCTGGCCCGAGCCACCCGGGCTGCGGCCGAAGATCTCCGGGTCGAACGGGTGCAGCCACACGTCGACGCGCGCCTGCACGTGCCCGAACGTCGACGCCGCGAGCACCGCGCCGACCGCGATGAGGAGCAGACCGATGACGACCCAGCTCACGCGCTCGGTCGCGATGTAGAGCATCGCGACGAACAGGCCGAAGAACAGGAGCGAGGTGCCGAGGTCGCGCTCGAACACGAGGATCGCGAGCGAGACGAGCCAGACGATGATGATCGGCCCGAGGTCGCGCAGGCGCGGGAGCTGGAGTCCGAGCACGCGGGGGCCGGCGAGCGCGAGCGTGTCGCGGTTCGTCACGAGGTAGCCCGCGAAGAAGATCGCGAACGCGACCTTGGCGAACTCGGCCGGCTGGAGCGAGAAGCCGAACAGGTTGATCCAGATCTGTGCGCCGTTGATGCGGGTGCCCAGGCCCGGGACGAGCGGCAGCGCGACGAGCACGATGCCCGCGATCATCGCGGTGTACGTGTAGCGGCGCAGGGTCCGGTGGTCGCGCAGGAACCAGACGAGGGCGAACGCGCAGAGGATGCCGAGCGCCGTCCACTGGAGCTGGCGCGGCGCGAGGTCCTGGGTGCCGCCCGTGACCTGAGAGCCCAGGTCGAGGCGGAAGATCATGGCGAGGCCGATGCCGTTGAGCGCGACGGCGATCGGCAGGATCACCGGGTCCGCGTACGGCGCCTTGAACCGGAGCAGCACGTGCGCGGCGCCCGCGAGCACCACCGTGCCGATGCTGTACACGTAGAAGCGGCCCGGGAGCTCGCCCGTGAGCTGCAGGCCCACGAGCGCGTACGCCCCGATGCCCAGCGCGAGCGCGAGGACGAGCAGACCGAGCTCCGCGCCCCGGCCGGGGCGCACCTCGGTGGTCTCCACCGTGGCCATCAGGCCCCCGAGCCGGCGCCGTCGGTGGGCGCGGGGGTCACGTCCGGCGCGTCGGCGTCCGGCGTCCCCGTCGTCGCGCCGTCGACGGTCCCGTCCGCGGGCGGTTCGGTCGAGCCGTCGGTCGCGGGGGTCTCGGTGGTGTCCTCCGTGGCCTCGGCGACCAGCCGCTCGGCGCGGGCGCGGGCGTCCTCGAGCGACTGCGCGGGGATCGTGGTCTCCAGGCGGTCGACGACGTAGCCCGGCAGGTCGTCGACGCGCGTCCCCGTGAGCTCGATCGGGGTCGACAGCGTGACCGGGCCCGCGTTCTCGGGGATGCCGCGGAACACCGCGACCTGGCCGTCGGCGACGCCCACGTAGTACTGCGACTGCGTCCAGCGGTAGCCCGCCCAGCCGGCGACGCCGAGGCCCGCGACCACGAGCAGGATCGCGACCACGGTGACCCAGCGCCGGGGCGCGCGACCCGGGCGCACGTCGTCCTCGTCGTCGCCGGAGCCCTCGGCGATGGTGCGACCCTCCGTGCCGTCCTCGTCCGCCGCGTCGGCGTCCGGGTCCTCGGCCGGGGCGGTCGCCTTCGTGCTCGCCATGAGCGCGGCCGCGCGGGCCGCCGGGCCGTCCGCGGCCGACGTCGGGGCGTCGCGGTCGATCGCCGCCGACCCGACGACCTGCGCGCCCGTGCCGGGGGCCCCGCCGTCGGGCAGGGCGTCGACGTCCACGACGTCCGCGACGACGACCGTCACGTTGTCCGTGCTGCCGGCGCGCAGCGCGAGCTGGAGCAGGTGGTCGGCGCACGCGTCGACGTCGTCCGTGTCGGCGAGCGTCTGCGCGATGGTCTCCTGGCTGACGAACCCGGACAGGCCGTCCGAGCACAGGAGCCAGCGGTCGCCCGGCTTCGCCTCGCGCACGGACATGTCCGGCGTGAGGTCGATGTCGAAGTCGCCCAGCACGCGCATGACGACGTTGCGCTGGGGGTGGGTCTCCGCCTCGTCCGCCGAGATGCGCCCCGTGTCGACGAGGTGCTGGACGAACGTGTGGTCGGTCGTGACCTGGTTCAGCTCGCCGTCGCGCAGCAGGTAGGCGCGCGAGTCGCCGAGGTGCGCCATGGCGAGCTTGTTGCCGGCGCGCAGGATCGCGGTGACGGTGGTGCCCATGCCGACCAGCTCCGGGTCGGTCACGCTGCGGTCCACGAGGTCCTGGCGGGCGTGGTCGATCGAGCGCTCGAGCTCGGCCAGCGCGTCGTCCGGGCCGTGCGACTCGCCGTCGAGCGGGGCGAGCGCGGCGATCGCGATGGACGACGCGACGTCGCCCCCCGCGTGGCCGCCCATGCCGTCCGCGACGACGAGCAGGTGCGGGCCCGCGTAGCCGGAGTCCTGGTTGTTGGAGCGCACGAGCCCGACGTCGGAGCGCGCGGCGTAGCGCAGGGCGATGTTCACTGCGGGCTACCTCTGCAGCTCGACGACGGACTGACCGATCCGCACCCGCGTCCCCGGGCCCAGGGGGGTGACCTGGGCGATCCGCTGGTCCTCGACGTAGGTGCCGTTCGTGGAGCCCAGGTCCTCGACGAACCAGGACCCGTGCTGCGGGAAGATGCGGGCGTGGCGCGACGACGAGTAGTCGTCGTCGAGGACGAGCGTGCAGCTCGGCGCGCGGCCGATGAGGATCGACGACGTCGTGAGCGGGATCGTCGTGCCGGTCAGCGGGCCGGCGGTGACGACGAGCCGTGACGGGCCCGCGGGCGCGGCGGGCCGCGAGGGCTCCGGCGCGGCCGGGGTGGGGCCCGACGTCGGGCGGACGGCCGAGGCGGGGCCGCCCTTCTTGCCGCGGCGCGGCGTGATCTTCGTGCCGTACAGGTCCCGACGCAGCACCCCGATCGCGGAGAGCACGAACACCCAGAGCAGCACCAGGTAGCCCAGCCGGAGCAGGGTGAACGTGAGATCGGTCATGCGGGCCGGATCACCACTCCTCGTTGTCGGACGCGCCGGTCCAGAACATGATGCGGGTCCGGCCGATCGTCAGGGAGTTCCCGTCGAGCAGCGTCGCGGCCGGCACCTGGTGGCCCTCGACGAACAGCCCGTTCGTGGAGCCGAGGTCCGTCGCGATCACACCCTCCGGGGTCACGCGGATCTCCAGGTGGCGCCGCGAGACGCCCGGGTCGTCGACGACGATGTCGGCCTCCGAGCCGCGGCCGATCACGGTGACCGGGCCGGTGAGCAGGTAGCGCTGCCCGTCGATGTCGACGAGCGGGTGGCGCGTGCTCGGGGACGCCGTCGTGGCGGGGGCGACGTTGCCGCGCACGCTCGCCGAGCGGAGCTGGAAGCGGCCGACGTCGAGCGTGTCGTTCTGCTCGAAGCTCACGCTCACGGGGCCGACGAACGCGTAGTGCTGCGACGCGGCGTACTGGGTGACGTTCGAGGCCAGCTCGTCGGCGAGCGTCTCCGCGCCCCACCCCTCGACCTGGCCGAAGTCGTCCACCGACAGCTCGATGGTGAACTCGTTGGGCACGACCGTGCGCTCGCGGTCGACGACGGCGGCGCGGTCGTCGACCTCGCGCCGCAGCGCGCTCGCGAGCTCGACGGGCTTGACCTCGCTGCGCCCGACCTTGGCGAAGGCGTTGTTCACGACGCGCTCGACGCCCTTCTCGAAGCGGTCCAGGACTCCCATGCCACCTCCTCCCTCGTGCTCGCTCGTGCCGCGGCTGACGCCGCGCGGATCTCGTCTGCTCTGCCGGCGCCCTTTCCGGTGGCCCCCCGCGCACCCGCGTCCGGGCAGACTACCTAGATCGTATCGATCGCGTCGGACCAGCAGGCCCGTTTCGTCGGACGATTACCGGACGGATGTGGCGCTTTCGTGGCGGAGCGTGTGAACGTCGGGCGTCCGCTCCCCCGCCGAGCACGAGGTTGCTGTCGTCTCGCCGCTCTTCCCGGGAGCGACGGCATGCTCGAGGGCGAGGAAGGTCGTGGTCGACGACGGGCTCGCGCCGCGGTGCGTCCGGATGGCGGCGTCACGTGGGACGGCGCGGTGCCGGTCGGTCGCTCGCGTCGTGCTAGTCTTCTGCGGCACGCGCGAGTGGCGGAATAGGCAGACGCGCACGGTTCAGGTCCGTGTGCCCGAAAGGGCGTGGGGGTTCAACTCCCCCCTCGCGCACGTGAGGGTAGTTCCCGAATCAGGGAGCCACTCGTTCCCGAAACCCTCGGCCGGTTGATCCGGTCGGGGGTTTCGTCGTTCCCGGGGACGGGTTCGTGTCCGACGTCGTCGCCGGGGATGCCAGACGGCGCGTGGCGCGGTTTCGCGCGGTCGTTCAGCTACGAAGGGGGGGGGTGGTTGCGGGCACCTCGCGTTGCTCGTGGGCGCGGCGGTTCTGCCGAGATGGTCCTCTCGGTCGTTCAGGTCGTCATGTTGTCCGGGGCGTGCTGCTCGGATGGAGGGCCGCGTCGGCTACGTCGCCCACGGGTGCGGGTGTAGTGGTCGAGGATGCGGTCGTCAGGATCTTCGCCGAGTTCCTCGCCCCAAGGGTCGGGGAGTTCTCGGGTCGTGTACCAGTCGTGGAGGCGGCAGACGTTGCGGCCGGCGAGGGTGATGGCGAGCAGCAGGTTGGTGGCACCGTAGCCGCGCATGCGGATGAACCCGCGGTTGACGTTGAGGTTCTGGAACCGGAACTGGGCGTTGAGGCCCTCGACGAGGCTGCGGCGCTTGTAGGACTCGTGCCAGCGGGTGGACTGCCAGGGCAGCTCTTGGCGGTCGCGCTCGTGGTCAGTGTCGAGGACCGTGACGGTCTTGCCGCAGCCGCAGTCCGCACCCTGTTCACAGGTCGTGGTCGGGATCAGGGTGCCTCGGCGCATCGACGAGGAAACGTTCTGGCATCGGACGTGGCCGGAGAGGGCTGGGCCCTTGAACCGCTGCGGGGACTGCTGCAGGAACGGTTGACACTCCATCTGCGGGACGAGGTCCTGCTGGAAGGATGTCGTTGTGCCTAAGAAGTTCCCGCCAGAGTTCAAGCGTGACGTTGTGCGGGTCGCCCGTCGCGGTGATCTGACGCATGCCGAGGTCGCGTCCGACTTCGACGTCTCTGTGGAGTCTGTGAGGCGCTGGGTGCGTCAGGCCGATATCGACGACGGCGTTGTCGATGGTCAGACGAGCAGCGAGCAGAGCGAGCTGGTCCAGCTGCGCCGCGAGAAGCGCCGGTTGGAGATGGAGAACGAGATCCTGCGCCGCGCGGCCGCGTACTTCGCCGCTGGATCGCTCCCAAAATGAGCTACCCGCTGGTCCGTGACCTGGCCGCCGAGGGTATCCCCGTGCGGCTGACCTGCGGGGTGCTCGGCCACTCCACGCAGGCGTACTACGCCTGGGCGACCAACCCGGTCAGCGACCGGGACCTGGAAGACGCCTACCTCACTAACGTTTCGATCGACGCCCACGACGACGACCCGGAGTTCGGCTACCGGTTCCTGGCCGACGAGCTCGAGCGTGCCGGTCACGACGTCGGCGAGCGACGCGTCTGGCGGCTGTGCTCGGCGCAGAAGTTGTGGTCAACCACGGTCCGCAAGGGTAGGCGCGGGGCCGGGAAGTCGCCGGGACCTGCGGTCCACGACGACCACGTCCGACGCAACTTCACCGCCGACGAGCCGGACAAGGTCTGGGTCACTGACATCACCGAGCACCCCACTGGCGAGGGCAAGATCTACTGCTGCGCGATCAAGGACCTGTTCAGCAACCGGATCGTCGGCTACGCGATCGATGGGCGGATGACCGCCCAGCTCACCGTCAGCGCCCTGCGCACCGCCGTGGCCAGACGCGCCCCGACCGGCGTCGTGGTCGTGCATTCGGACCGAGGCTCGCAATTTCGAGCGCGTTCCTTCCGGGCGGTCCTGGCCGCAGCCGGGCTGAAGGGATCGATGGGTCGCGTCGCCTCCGCGGGCGACAACGCGACCATGGAGTCCTGGAACGCGCTGCTGCAGAAGAACGTCCTGAACCGTCGCCGCTGGGCCACCCGCGACCAGCTGCACGACGCGATCGTGTTCTGGATCGAACGCACCTACAACCGGCGCCGGCGCCAGCGTGCCCTCGGCAAACTCACCCCGGTCGAGTACGAGCTCGCCTTCACCGCCCAGAACGCCGCCCTTGCGACATGATCACCACTAACCGCGTGTCCGTTCCTGCAGCAGTCCCCTGAAGGCCTGGCAGGGGTGTGCCTGGCCCCGGTGCCGTGGTCGTACTGGTCAGCGAGTTTCCGGAACCACCCCCCCGTGGGCCACTCGCACCAATTTGGTGCTCCCGATGGTCATGGCGCGCTTGGCGTGGTCTTGAGCCAACGCCGCGTTGTGGTGGGACTGTGCAAGACGACGTGGACATGCTGCCGCAGTCGCGCGGCCTGGTCAGCGTTGTCGCAGAAGGAGAGGAACCTGTCCTGAACCGCTTCGACGGTCAGCGTGCTGCTGCCCCCGTTGAACCAGTAGAGGATCACCTCAGGCGTGTACGTACTCTCCCCGTCGGCGCGGGTCCTCTCGATACCGAGGCTGCTGGCGATGTTCTTCCACCACCATCGGTCGGACTCACCGAGTGAGCAGCCGAAAACGATGTACAGCTCGGTGTCGTCGAAGAGGTGACGGTAGCGCAAGTCGTTTTGTGCCCAGAACGGTTTGGCGAGCCGGAGCGCTGGATCTTGGTTGCCTTGCACGTGCTTTGGCATGTCCATGCCGAATAGGAGCGAGCGTGGCACGCTCTGGTGCCCGTGTGGATGAACCACCTCGGAGGTGACATAAGAAGAAAACTGGTCTCCCCATTCGCCAGCGACCGGGCGCGGATCGATCTTGAAGTTGAAGTTGCGGTCGACCGTCTTGTATCGCAGGGGGTCGAACTGTTGCTGGTCTAGGTAGACGAAGTCGTCCAGGAGCGACGTGTAATTGAAGTTGATAAAGAAGAAGTTGAAGACGTCGAAGTTGCTGATCTGCTTCGGAAATCTCAGTGTCGCATAGTCGTCGCGGTCGAGGTCGCCCAAGAACTCCTCCAGGGAGCCGAGCGCCGACTTCTGGTTCATCGACTCCTTGCCAAGTCGCACGAGCAGTGACGAAGGTACGGCCAGTTCGAGGAATTCCGAGAACTGCTCCTGGACCCCCCAAAGGGCCTCGCCGAGGTCGCGCGGTCGTACTCGTCCCGAGCGGAACAGCTCATCGACCACCGCCTCGACATCACTCCAGTCGTCCTTCCCTTGGCGCTGGAGCTCTCCCATCTCTCGGAATATCGGGTTCGTCTCGTCGAAGGAGCGCAGCTTCAGGAAATGGTAGAAGCTCGCATATCGTGTGCTGATCGGCATCTCATAGTCACTGGCGACCTGGATGTCGAACCCGTTTCCAACAAAGGCCATAATGTTGTGCTGCCTGTTCGCAGAACTGAACCCGGCAGTTGTGTAGTCTCGATGTCCCATTGTCTTCTAATCCTCCGCAGAAACCGTAGAACACTCAACCCCGAGGTTGCGTCCGTGCAACTTCACGATCAGTGGACTGTCAAAATGAGCTTTCTGGTACTGCACACCGAGGCCGAGAACGAACCAGGCGTGCGGGCGGCAACGCTCTGAGCATATGGCGCCGCCAGAACGCTGCCCTATCCACCCAAGGCACTGAGCGTTGACCGTACAGCGAAGCGCGCCCACGGGTTCAGTCGCCTGGCCGAACTTGAGGCCGAGAAGAATCTCTGGGCCAGCTGGTCGAACCGGATCGTGGGGTACTCCATCGCCGACCGCATGACGTCCCAGCTGGCCGTCGACGCCCTGGAATCGGCGGTCTCGCGCCGCGGGGTGCGCGTGGCCGGCTGCACCCTGCACTCGGACCGCGGCGGCCAGTTTCGAAGCCGAAAGCTGCAGCACTCCCTCTGGCGCCACCAGATGCGCGGATCCATGGGCCAGGTCGGATCAGCCGGTGACAACGCCGCCATGGAGAGCTTCTTCAGCCTGCTTCAGCGCAACGTCCTGGACCGGCAGAGATGGACCGCCCGAGAGGAGCTGCGGATCGCGATCGTGACCTGGATCGAACGGACCTACCACCGTCGCCGACGCCAGGCCAGACTCGCACGATTGACCCCGACCGAGTTCGAGATCATCATGAGCCAGGCCGCCGACCAAGCTGCCTAACCAACTCTCACGGAATCGTGCAGCAGCCCCGTACAGCTAGGCTCGTTGGTGTGGTGACGGGCGGTGGGTAGGGGCGCGAGAGCGTTCAGGAGTGTGCTCCGGGCCGCGAAGCCGAGCGGGCCTCGTCCCCGCGCGTCCTTGCCGGCTGCGTCGGTGGCTGACGCCCCCGACGCGAGCGTCGAGCCCCACTTCATGTACGCCGAGTGCGCCTGGTGCGCCGGCGAGTCGCGCGGTACCGCGGCGCAGCCCGACGGAAGCCGGCATCCCTCGTGCGGGCAAGCTGGGCACGGGTACTACTACCGGCCTCGCGAGATCGGCGAAGCCTGATCCTGCCGGGCGTTCACACGCCACAGTGTGTGCCCAGGCACGCCCCGGGGACGGGGCCGTGTGCCCCCCCAGTAGCCTGACCCGGTGATCGGGACATGGCGGGAAGCGGAAGCCGCGGCCGCACAGTTCATGCGTCAGTACCTCGGGTTCGCTGACGCCTGGCCAACGGGACGAGGTTCCGACGGCGGTGTCGACGTACTTGCGCACGGCGCTGTGGCCCAGGTGAAGCACCACAGCAAGCCCGTCGGCCGCCCGGATCTGCAGCGCCTCGTTGGCGCGCGTCCAGGTGGCGCATGTGCCGTCTTCTTCTCCTTGTCCGGCTTCACCGCCACCGCCCGGACGTACGCGCACGTCGCAGAGATGGCGCTGTTCCAGTACACCGCCCAGGGCAACTACTTCCCCGCAAGCGATCGGGCGCGCGCACTGCTCGACGAGAATCGACCACGCCGTGCTGGTGCTCCCCTGGACTCCCCGAACCGTGACCGATCGGCGGGTGACGAGGCTCGTGCGACAGTCCGGGAGAGGTGGCTCGCTCGTCATCCCACCGGGGGGCAAGACGTGATGGAGGGTGCTGACCTGCAGCGGATGCACGACGATCTCGCTGCCTACCGGGCCCGGAGCGCGGCTCGACGGTCGGCTTCTGATCGGGCTTCTGACGCGGACATCGCGCATAGACGTCGAGGTCCAGAGTCGGCGCTTCCGTGACGTGGGGGATGGTGTGGTGCAGGCACTACGACGCCACCGCCAACCACCGACACCCTGAGTGCCGACTCGCGTCCGGCGGCCGAACGTGTGCCTGGAGAGCTGTTCTGGGTGTGCCTGGCGCCCGCGCCGTCCCCCGAGGAGTCGCTGGTCAGCGAGTTCTGGGAACCACCCACGTGACGAGGTCCCGGTCAGGTCGTCCCTGACCGGGACTTTCGCATTCCCGGCCCGGGCTCTCCTCCAGGCGGCGCCTTCGGGGGTCGCCCCCGGCGACCACGCGTGGCCCGGCTCCCGCGCTCACGGCGCGAGCGCGCGCGGCACGGACGCGCCGTAGCCGTCGTGCCCGTCCACCACGCCCCGCACGCGCGACCTGCCGCGCGCTGCGGCGTCCCACACCTCCACGATCCAGTCGGCGGCGGTGTCGACGACGACGTCGCGCGCGTCGTACGGGGCCCGCCCGGGTGCGACGAGGGGCACCTCGGGGACGGGGCCGTCCTCGCCGTGCACGACCTCGAACAGCGTGCGGTGCGGCGCGATCGCGCGGTCGAGCACGGCGGCGTCGGGGCCGTCGAGCGACACGACGACGTCGAACGTGCCCTCGCCGTCCTGGTCGGGGAAGACGGTGACGACGATCTCCTCCGCGCGGTCCGGGAGCGCGTCGACGACGGCGCGCAGGCGGCGCACGGCCTCCGGCGTCGCGGCGTCGAGGTGGCCTCGCACGAGGCGGGCGTGGGTCGCGGCGTCCATCGCGTCACCGTAGCGCCGGGCGAGGCTGCCGAGGCCGACCCTAGATCTGCTAGGGTCGTAACCCCTAGAACAACTAGGCATAGGAGCGTTATGCGTATCGACAAGGACCTCGTGGCCGCCTCGGCCACCCCGCTCGTGCTCGGGATCCTCGCCGACGGCGAGTCCTACGGCTACGCGATCCTCAAGCGCGTGGACGAGCTCTCGGGCGGCCGGATGCAGTGGACCGACGGCATGCTCTACCCGCTGCTGCACCGGCTGGAGCGCCTGGGGCTCGTCGAGGCTTCGTGGGGCACGTCCGACGTCGGCCGGCGCCGCAAGCACTACGCGATCACGGCCGCGGGGCGGGAGGCGCTCGTCGAGCGCCAGGCCCAGTGGGACGTCGTCGCGCACGCGCTCCAGCAGGTGTGGCGCTCCGCCCAGGACGGGCTGCAGAGCCCGCCGCGCGTCGCGGAGGGGTGGGCCTGATGGGCGCCGCGCCCGCGCCGGCCGGTGCCGCGAGCCCCGGCCCGCACGCCGCGCTCGAGGCGCAGATCGACCAGTGGCGCGGGTACGTCCGGCGCCGGGAGGCGATCTCCGCGGCGGACGTCGACGAGATGGAGGACCACCTGCGCGAGCGGGTCGAGGACCTGCGCGCGACGGGCCTCGACGACGACGAGGCGTTCCTCGTCGCCGTGAAGCGCATGGGCACGCTCGACGACCTGTCGCGCGAGTTCGCGCAGGAGCACTCCGAGCGCCTGTGGAAGCAGCTCGTCCTCGTGGGCCAGCAGGCCGGCCGCACCCGCTCGTGGCGCGAGCTCGCGGTCGTGCTCGGGCTCGCCGTCGCGGTGGGCGTCACGGTCAAGGTCGCGACCGTGCTCCTGCCCTGGGAGACGGTCGGCCTCAACGTCGGGCTCCTCGTGCTGCCGTTCCTCACGGCCTACCTCGCGTGGAAGCGCCAGGTCACGCTGCGTGTCGTCGGCGCGCTCGTCGTGCCGTTCGTCGTGCTGGGCGTCGTGCTCAACGTGTACCCGTTCGCGCCCACGGACGCGACGTTCGTCCTCGCGGCCCTCGCCGCCCCGGTGACGCTGTGGTCCGTCGTCGGGCTCGCCTACGTGGGCGGGCGGTGGCGCTCGGACGCGCGCCGCATGGACTTCGTGCGGTTCACGGGCGAGCTCGCCGTGTACTACACGCTCATCGCGCTCGGGGGCGGGGTGCTGCTCGGCCTGACGATCGGGGTCTTCTCGCTCGCCGGCGTCGACCTCGAGCCCTACCTCGACACCTGGATCCTCACCCTGTGCGTCCCGGCGGCGCTCATCGTGGCCGCCTGGCTCGTCGAGGCCAAGCAGAACGTCGTCGAGAACATCGCGCCCGTGCTCACGCGCGTGTTCACGCCGCTGACGCTCGTCATGCTCCTCGCCGCGTTCGTCGTCCTCGCGACCGCGGGGAACCTCGCGGCGGTCGACCGCGAGCTGCTCATCCTCATGGACGCGATCCTCGTGCTCGTCCTGTGCCTGCTCCTCTACTCCGTCTCGGCACGCGACCCGCTCGCGCCCGGGTCGTTCTTCGACGGGCTCCTGGTGGTCCTCGTCGGCGCGGCGCTCGCCGTCGACGCCGTCGCGCTCACCGCGATGCTCACGCGCATCGCCGAGTTCGGCGTCAGCCCCAACAAGGCGGCGGCGCTCGGGCTCAACCTCCTGCTGCTCGTCCACCTCGCGTGGTCGGCCGTGCTCGCGACGGCGTTCCTCCGCGGGCGTCGGCCGTTCGCCGACCTCGTCGCGTGGCAGACGCGCTTCCTCCCCGTCTACGCGGCGTGGGCGGCGGTCGTCGCCCTCGTGTTCCCGCCCGTGTTCGGCTTCGTCTGACCGACGGCGGTCGGCCGTCCCCGGGGGTAGCGTGACGGGATGGCCGACCGACCGTCCGGCGGGCCGGTCGACGGCGACGTCGTCGGCTGGCTCCTCGACGCCGACCCGGCGCTGCGCTGGCAGGTGGAGCGCGACGTCGTGCACGCCCCGCCCTCCGTGTGGCGGGCGACGCGGGCGCGCGTCGCGACCGAGGGCTTCGGCGCCCGGCTCCTCGGCCACCAGGACCCGGACGGGCAGTGGGCGGGCGGCGCGTACTTCCCCGCGGACGTCGGGGGGGACGGCGCGGCCCCGCCGGACGCCGAGGGCAGGCCCGAGGAGGGCCAGCCCTGGACCGCGACCACCTGGTCGCTCGTCGCGCTGCGCGAGTGGGGTCTCGACCCCGAGGTGCTCCGCGCGCGCCGCACGCCCGAGCTGCTGGCCGAGCACTGCCGCTGGGAGTACGACGACCTGCCCTACTGGGGCGGCGAGGTCGACTGGTGCATCAACGGGTACACGCTCGCCGCGGGCGCGTGGCTCGGCGTCGACGTGACGGGGCTGCTCCGCACCGTCCTCGACGGTCGGCTGCCCGACGGCGGGTGGAACTGCGCGTGGGTCGAGGGCGCGACCGTGTCGTCGTACCACTCGACGCTCAACGCGCTCAAGGGCCTCCTCGCCTACCAGGAGCACGCGGGGGCCACGGACGAGCTGCGCGCCGCGCGCCGCGCCGGCGAGGAGTACCTGCTCCGCCGCGGCCTGTTCCGCCGGCTCGGCACCGGCGAGCCCGTCGGGGACTGGGCGTTCCGCCTCGCCTACCCGTTCCGCTGGTACTACAGCGTGCTCAACGCGCTGGTCTACCTGCGCGCCGCGTCGCTGCTCGACGGCACGCCGCCGGACCCGCGCGCGGCGGACGCGGTCGAGCACGTCCGCCGCGCGCGGCGCCCGGACGGCACCTGGCTCCAGGGCCGGCGCCACCCGGGCCGCGTGTGGTTCGAGGTCGACGCCCCCGCGGGCGAGCCGTCCCGCTGGCTCACGTACCACGCGACCGTCGTCCTCGACTGGTGGGACGGTCAGGACGCGGGCGGCCCCGAGACGACCTCGGCGCCGTCGAGCACCGCGATGAGCTCGTCGAACCACTCGACGTAGCTCGCCCACGTGAACGGACGCTTGTCGTCCCAGCCCACGACCTGCCCCGCCTGGACCGCGGGCAGGCCTGCGTACACGGGGTTCGCCGCCATGGCCTCGTCGGAGCCGGTGTAGCTGAGCACGACGTCCGCCGGGTAGTCCGGCACGCGCTCCCAGCTGAGCTCCGCCCAGGCCTGCTGGTCCTGCGGGCCGCCGATCGTGAAGCCCAGCTCCTCCAGCAGCGCGAGCTGGCCCAGGGTCCGCTGCCCGACCCACAGCTCCTCGGCCCCGTTGAGCGGCAGGATCGTCAGCGGCTTCTCCGCGGCGATCGCCCGCAGGGTGTCGAGGCGCTCGTCGAACGCGGCGCGCGCCTCCGCGACCTCCGGGGTGTCCGCGTCGCCGCCGAGCGCCTCCGCGAGCGACGCGTAGTCCTCGATGACCTCGACGACGGGCCGGCCGGAGAACTTCATCCCGACGAACGGCGCGACGGCGGTCGCCTCCTCGGTGATCTTCTCGTCCCACCACCGCCACGCCGTGCCGTCCTCCGTGCCGAACCCGATCACGAGGTCGGGGTCGAGCGCGAGCAGCTTCTCCAGGTTGAGCTCGGCGTCGGTGCCGACGACCTCCATCTCGTCGACCCGGGCGTTGCCGATCGACAGCGCCCCGGTGTCCGAGAAGCCGTACCCGAACACGCCGTCGGGCCGCACGCCGTAGTCCCACAGCGCGGCGGCCGAGTAGCCGTCGACGACGAGGCGGTCCGGCGCCTCGTCGAGCTCGTACGTCGTGCCGTGGCCCGAGGACGTCCACGACCAGCCGTCGGCGCTCGCGGACGGCTGGTCGTCCCCGGCGCCGTCGGAGCCCGCGTCGGTGCCCGGGGAGCACGCCGCGACGACGGCCGTGAGACCGAGCGCGAGCGTGGCCGCCGCGACCGTGCGCGCGGGCCGGCGCCGCGCACGGGGCGCGCCGGGCAGGGTGGACGAGGGACGGGTCGTGCGGGTCATGCGGTGCTCCTCCGACGAGGCGGTGCGGGCGAGCGCAGGACGGTGGGGGGCCGGTCGGGCGGGGTGGTCCGACCGGGAGAACGGGGCCGCGTCAGGCGCGGCGGGGCCGGCCCTCGGGCACGACGAGCGGGGTGCCCGTCACGGGGTCGGCGATGATGCGGCACGGGAGGCCGAACACGTCCTCGACGAGCTCGGCCGTGACGACGTCGCCCGGCGCGCCCTCGGCGACGATCGCGCCGTCCTTCATGGCGATGAGGTGGGTCGCGTAGCGGCACGCGTGGTTGAGGTCGTGCAGGACGGCGACGAGCGTGTGCCCGCGGTCCCGGTTGAGGTCGGCGCACAGCTCGAGCAGCTCGATCTGGTGGGCGATGTCGAGGAACGTCGTCGGCTCGTCGAGCAGGAGGAGGGGCGTCTCCTGCGCGAGGACCATCGCGACCCACACACGCTGGCGCTGGCCGCCGGACAGCTCGTCGACGAGCCGGCCCGAAAGGTCCGTGGTGCCGGTCGCGGCGAGCGCGGCGACCACGGCCGCCTCGTCCTCGCGCGACCACTGGCGCAGAAGCTTCTGGTGGGGGTAGCGCCCGCGCGCGACGAGGTCCGCGACGGTGATCCCCTCGGGCGCGATCGACGACTGCGGCAGGAGGCCGAGGCGGCGCGCGACCTCCTTCGCGGGGATGGACGAGATGGAGCGGCCGTCGAGCACGACCTCGCCCTGCGACGGCTTGAGCAGGCGCGACAGCGCCCGCAGCAGCGTCGACTTCCCGCACGCGTTCGGCCCGACGATCACCGTGAACGAGCCGTCGGGGATCGTCACGTCGAGCCCCGAGGAGATGACGCGGTCGTCGTAGCCGACGGTGATGCCGTCGGCGTGCAGGCGGTCGGCGGCGGGGGCCGCGGGGCGGTCGGCGGTGCCGGGCGCGGCCGCGTCGTGCGGGGCGTCCGCGAGCTGGGTGGGTGCCACCGGGGTCCTTCCGGTCTGCGGGGTCGGGGTCACTTGCGGGCCTCGCGGACGAGGAGCCAGACGAGGTAGGCGCCGCCGACGCTCACGGTGACGACGCCGACGGGCAGCTGGGTCGGGGCGAACGCGCGCTGCGCGACGAGGTCGCTCGCGGCCAGGAGCACCGCACCCATGCACGCGGCGGGCAGGATGCGCACGCCTGCGCTGCCCGTGAGGCGGCGCGCGAGCTGGGGAGCGGCGAGCGCGACGAACGCGATCGGCCCGGCCGCCGCGGTGACGAGCGCGGTGAGCGCGACGCCGAGGACGACGAGCGCGAGCCGCACCTGCTCGCTGCGCAGGCCCAGGGCGGCCGCGGCGTCGTCCCCGAGCTCGAGCAGGCCCATGCGCGGGGCGAGCCACACGAGCGGCAGGGCCAGGAGCGCGGCGAGCACGCACGCGGGGACCGCCTGCGCCCACGTCATGCCGTTGAGCGACCCCGCGCCCCACACGGCGGCGGCCATCGCCGTCTCGAGGTCGGCCTTGACGATGAGCCACTGGTTGGCGGACGCGAGCATCGCCGACACCGCGATGCCGACGATGATGAGGCGGAACCCCTGCACGCCGCGCCGGTAGGCGAGGACGTACACCACCCCCGCGGTGACGATCCCGCCGACGAGCGCGCCCGCCGCCACGCCGACGTACCCGCCGCCGAGCAGCATGATGACGACGAGCGCCCCGGTGTACGCGCCCGTGTTGAAGCCGATGACGTCGGGGCTGCCGAGCGGGTTGCGCGTGAGCGACTGGAAGATGGCACCGCTCGCGCCGAGCGCCGCGCCGAGCACGAGCGCCATGAGCGCGCGCGGGAGGCGCCACTCGACGACGACCATGTGCACCGGGCCGTCGGCCGCGCCGACGAGCGCCTGGAGCACCTGCGGCACGGTGAGCGGGTAGTCGCCGGTGGTGAGCGCGACCACGCCGACGGCCAGCGCGACGAGCAGGAGCGCCCCGCACACCGCGAGCGTGCGCAGGTCGAGGCGCAGGCTCACGCCCCGGCCGCGCACGACGCGCGTCGGGCGGCCGAAGTCGACGCGCCGGACCGGACCGGGCGCCCCGGCGGGGAGACGGTCCTGCACCGGGGCGCTCACAGCCCGCTCGCCTTCGAGCGGCGCACGAGCGCGATGAGGACCGGGGCACCGACGAACGCCGTGACGATCCCGACCTGGAGCTCGCCCGGCATGACGACGACGCGGCCGACGACGTCGGATACGAGCAGCAGGACGGGCGCGAGCACCGCCGAGTACGGGAGGATCCAGCGCTGGTCCGGGCCGACCGTCCACCGCGCGACGTGCGGCACCATGAGGCCGACGAACGCGATGGGCCCGGCGGCGGCCGTCGCCGCGCCGCACAGGAGCATGACCGCGACGCCGACGAGCACGCGCGTGCGTCCGACGTGCGCGCCGAGCGAGCTCGCGAGGTCGTCGCCGAGCGCGACGGTGTTGAGGGGGCGCGCGACGACGAGCGCGAGGACGAGCCCGACCACGACGAACGGCGCGATCGTCCCGGCCATCTCCATCGTGCGCCCCGCGAGGGAGCCGGCGCCCCAGAAGCGCATGCGGTCGAACGCCGCCGGGTCGAGCAGGGTGATGCCCTGCGAGACACCGCCGAGCACCGCGCCCAGCGCGACGCCCGCGAGGGTGAGCCGCACGGGCGTCGCTCCCCCGCGGCCCTGCGACCCGATCGCGTACACCGCGACGGTCGCGACGACGGCGCCCGCGAACGCGAACCAGATGAACGACCCGATGTCGGTGAGCCCGAGGAACGCGACGGCGAGCACGACCGCGAACGCGGCGCCCGCGTTGACCCCGAGGATGCCCGGGTCGGCCAGGGGGTTGCGCGTCATGGCCTGGATGAGGGCGCCGGAGACGCCGAGCGCGGTGCCGACGAGCAGCCCGACGACCGTCCGCGGGAGGCGCAGGTCGCGGATGATCACGTGGTCGCCCGAGCCGTCGTAGCCCGTGAGGGCGTCCCAGACCGTGCCGAGCGGGACCGGCTTCGACCCGACGACGAGGCTCAGCACGATCGCGAGCACGAGGACCGCGAGGGCGACGACGAGCCCGAGGCTGCGCCCCGCGTTGGTGCGGGCGACCCCGGCCGAGCGGTCGTCGCGGTCGGACGCGGCCGGTGCCGTGCCGCCGGGGACGCCGGCCGTCGTGGCGGCGGTCGCGGGCGAGGTCATGGTGCTCGGATCTGCTCGGGGGCGCTCGGCCCGGCGGGTCGTGACGAGTGAGGTTACCCTCACCTTAATTCACGCGCGGGAGGGTCCGGCAAGGTCGTCCGCGAACCCGGCGGAGTGACCCCGCTCACCGTCGGCGCCGGAGGAGGTTGCCGGTCCGCGAGCGGCGTGTGCGAGAGTGGCCGCATGACCTCGCACGTCCCCGTCGCCGCCGACCACGTCGTCACCGTCGACGACCAGGGTCGCCGGACCGGTACCTTCGAGCGCGCCGCGGTCCACACGACCGAGACGCCCCTGCACCTCGCCTTCTCCTGCTACGTGCTCGACGACGCGGGCCGCCTGCTCCTCACGCGGCGCGCGCTCGCGAAGCGCACGTGGCCCGGCGTGTGGACCAACTCGTTCTGCGGCCACCCGCGCTGGACGGAGTCGACCGAGGAGTCGATCGTCCGCCACGCGCGGCACGAGCTCGGGCTCGAGATCGCGGACCTGGAGGTCGCGGTCCCCGGGTTCCGCTACCGGGCCGTCGACGCGTCGGGCGTCGTGGAGAACGAGATCTGCCCCGTCTACGCCGCCCGGGCTGCGGGCCCGGTCGAGGCGAACCCCGACGAGGTGATGGAGCTCGCCTGGGCCGACCCGCGGGACGTCGCGCGCGGGGTCGCCGCCACGCCGTGGGCGTTCAGCCCGTGGATGGTGCTCCAGGTCGGCGCGCTGGGCGGCGCGAGCACGGCCGGCGACGGTCCGACGGCGCCCCTCGCCGCGGCCTTCGGTCCCGCCTCCGCCTGACCGCGCCCGGCCCGCGACCGGGCAGGGGCGAGGAGTCAGACGCGCCGGAGCTGCGCGCGGCGGAACCGCTCGGGGATGCCCAGGTGGTCGGCGTCCTCGGCGGTCGAGCGCAGCCGCCGCGGCGGGAGCGCGTGCGGGACGACCTCGTCGGCGCCGGGGACCCGCGCGTCGTGCATCGCGGCGGCGAGCGCGTGCACCAGGGGCGCCTGCCGGGACGGCCGCCGCGTCGAGAAGACCCACAGGTCGAAGCCGGGGGCGGTCGCGAGGTCGACGGGCTGGCCCTGCGCCCACGCGTGCCGCGCGACGACCGGCGACACCGCCAGGAACGTGACCGGGCGGCGCGACCACAGCACCGTGCGGGACGCGCCGCTCACGCCGCGGTCGGCCATGAGGAGCCCGATCGTGCGCTGGTTGCCCACGACCGCCGAGACAGTGCGGGGGTCGATCCCCGACCACGGGATCACCGTGGGGCGCAGGAACGGCGCGAAGGAGCCCACGACGATGCCGCCGTCGAGCACGAGCAGCTTCTCCGAGCCGAGGAACCACAGCAGGACGCCGAGCACGGCGGCGACGGCCACGAGCAGGACGCCCGCGGCGACGACCTCGCCGTCGGCCAGGCTGGCGACCGGCGCGAGCAGCACGAGCACGAGGACCACGGCCCACGCGGGGCCGTTCGGCGTCGCGGCCTCGACGTGCCGGAGGCGGCCGAGGCGCGACGCGTCGGCCCAGTGGCGCACCTTGCGCGTCGCGCGGTCGCCGGTCGGCGCGGCCGTCATCGGCCGAGCAGCTCGGCGGGGAGGCGGCGCAGCGTCGCCGGCCCGACCTCCGACAGCTCGAGCGTGACGGGCGCGCCGTCGGCGCCGTGCTCGCCGCCGCGCACGACGTACACGCCGTCCGGCGTCGCGTAGACGCTCACCCGGACGAGGGTGTCCGAGCCCGCGCGCACCGCGCCGAGCACCGTGACGGCGACCGCTCCGGAGAGCTCGGGCGACGTGCGGGCCTCCGCGGCGAACTGCTCGGTCGTGAAGGTGCGGGCGCGGCCGTCGAGCACGGCCTTTGCCGCGGGGTCGAGGAACACCGCGAGGCGCCCCGCGAGCTCGGTGAGCGGGTAGACGCTGAAGGAGTGGTGGCCGCTCGGCCCGACCTCCTCCTCGAGCACCCGGTCCTCGTCGTGCAGGTAGACGTACACCCAGTGCTTGCCGAGCGCCGTCGTGCGGTCCGCGGACAGGATCGCCGACGCCGTGCGGCGCAGCACGAGCGGGCCCGTCACCTCGGGGACCGCGTCGATCCCGACCTGCGGCTCGCCGCCCGGCCCGGGCGGGCGCTCCTCGTCGGACGGCACCACGAGACCCCGTGCGAGCAGCGACCGCAGGGCCACGCGCCCGACGAGCGTGCGGTCCGCGCCCTCCTGCGCGTCGAGCCAGGGCAGCGGGACGAGCTGCGGGTTCTGGAGGCCGTCGAGGATCGCGACCTCCTCGTCGGTGAGCGTGACGACGTGCGTCACCTCGCCCGAGGCCGTGCGCGCGAGCGTCTGCTCGGCGGCCGCGATGTCGGCCGCGGACCACTGCATGGTCGGCTGCTGGGTCACGAGAAGAGGCCTCCGATGAAGTCGCCGGCGGCGGAGAGCCCGTCGCCGATCGCGTCACCGACGTCGGACGCGACGTCGCCGATGGTATCGGCCGCGTCCCCGACGAAGCTCGTGACGTCGTTCCAGCCGTCCGCGAGGTACGGGCCCGGGTCCGAGAAGAACCCCGTGATCGAGTCCCAGTTGTCGTAGACGAGGTTGCCGAGCGCCCAGACGCCCGCGACCGCCGCCGCGCCCGCGACGACCGCGATGCCGACCGGGTTGGTGAGGAGCCCCGCCGCGATCGCCATGGTGCCCGCGCCGCCGATCACGGACAGGACGCCCATGCCGCGGTCGACGCCGCCGCGCACGCCGTCGTACTGGGTGTTGACGATCTGGTTGATGCCGCCGACCACGCCGGCCGCGCCGCCCGCGAAGCCCATGAACCGGGAGAACGTCGTGGCCCGCCCGAGCACGCTCAGCGCGTCCCCGACCGCCATCCCGCGCGTGAGCTGCAGGGCGCTCGCGGCCGCGGGCGACAGCGCCGCGAGCCGGCTCGCGTCGAGGAAGCCGCGCGCGGCGAGGAACGTGCGGTACGCGATCCACGCGCCGCTCCCCGCGCCCCACGCGGACAGCGCGGTGTCGCCGACGTCCCAGATCGAGCCGTCGAGCGGGTCGCCCGCGCCGGGAGGGCCGCCGCCGGGGCCGGTCGGCACGCCGGGCCCGGGGACGCCCGGGGACGGGATGGAGCCGCCCTCGGTGCTCGTCGCGAACTGCTGGTCCGCGTGGCGCAGGACGGCCTGCGACGCCTCGGAGAGCGTCTGGCTCACGCCGCGCAGCAGCGCGACGGACGTGCCGGTCCACTCGCTGCGGAACTGGTCGGCGTCGCCGCCCTGCCAGCGGCCCGCCGCCTCCACGAGGCCGCTGACCTCGGACGTCGTGCTCACGAGCTGGTCGGAGGCGGACCGCAGCGACTGCGCCAGCCTCCGCAGCTCGTTGACGTCCGCGCCCCACATACCGCTCACGTCGTCCTCGTCCCCTCGTCGGTCGTCCGGCCCGCCGGCACCCGGTGTCCGGGACGCGCGAGGCGGGCACCGGGGAGGCTATCGTGCGCGCCGTGGTGCGGGCGATGGGGAGTCCTCCCCGTCGGGTCGTGGCGCGCCCGCGCCCGCGCACCGCTCGCGTTCGGCTCCGGCGCCCGGGCGGGTGACAATCGACCCATGCCTGACGCGGTACCCGACACCCCCGCCACCCCCGACCGCGCGAGCGAGGCGCCGGTGCCCGCCCGGGACGCCTCGTTCGAGGAGCACGTCGCGTGGGCCCGCGCGGTCCCGGTCGTCGGGTTCGACCTCTCCCCCGTGGCGGGCCGCGTCGTCGAGGACCCGCTGCCGTGGGACTACGTGGCGCTCGCGCGCGAGCTCGTCGCGAGCGGGCGCGGGCCCGTGCTCGACCTCGGCACGGGCGGCGGCGAGCTCCTCTCCACGCTCGGCCCGTTCCCCGCGGGCTCCGCGGCGACCGAGGGCTCGGCCCCGAACCTGCCGGTGGCCCGACGGCGGCTCCAGCCCCTCGGCGTCGAGGTGCGGCCCGTGGAGGGCGACGACGAGCAGCTCCTGCCGTTCTTCGACGGCCAGTTCGCGGTCGTCCTCGACCGGCACGAGGAGTTCGACCCGGACGAGGTGCTCCGCGTGCTGGAGCCGGGCGGCGTGTTCCTCACGCAGCAGGCCGACTCGCGCGACGGCGTGCGCCTGAGCACCGCGCTCGGTGCCGAGCCGGCGTGGGACCCGGACTCGGTCACGCTCGACGCCGCGGTCGAGGTGCTCCGCGAGGCCGGGTTCGTGGTCGACGCCGCGCGCGAGCACGAGGGCCTGCGCCGGTTCCGGGACCTGTCCGCCCTGCTCTGGTACCTGCGGCTCATGGCCTGGCAGGTGCCCGAGCTCGCGTCGCTCTCGCCCGAGGCGGTCGCGCGCTACGAGGCGCCGCTGCGCGCCCTGCACCTGCACCTCGCCGCGGGCCACGAGTTCGTCGACGAGGCGCCGCGCTTCCTCGTGGTCGCGCGCAAGCCCTTCTGACGCCTACTCAGCGTCGGGGTGCGGGCAGCAAGAAGCCCGCGGGCTGGAGGGTTCCTCCTGTCGTGCTGGACGAGGGCACGACACCCGCGGGCTCCGGTGGTTGCGTGGTACTCGCTCGCCGCCGGGGGCTCCCCTCGGGAGACCCCGCCCGGTTCACGGGCTCACCGCATCCGGTCCGTTGCTGGATCGGTTGCGCGACGACTAGCGCGCAACCACCTCACGAGTCCGAAGAATCTTCACTTCCAGGACCACCTCCTTTCGCGTGTACGACGACGGTACGTCCGCCTCCCGCGGCCACGCCAGGGGTTTTCGCCCACGGCGTGGAACCGCCGGGGAACGTCCCGCCGGGTCGCCCGGCCGGTCCTGCGAGGGTCGACCAGGCGACGCGCGGTCCGACGTCGCGTGCTCGACGCGGGTCAGGCGGGACGCAGGTGCGCCCACTCCTCGGGGTAGTCGTCGAGCCACGCGGCGAACGACTGCGCGGGTCGCTCGACGAGTCGCGGGACCGTGTCGCTCACGTGCGCGAGCTCGCCCGCGGCGATCGCCGTGTACGACGACACCCAGCCGTCCACCTCGAACCGCGGCGCCCCGTACCGGTCGCGCGACGCGTACGCCTCGTCGACGGTCTCCGGGTGGTACGTGATCTCGCGGCCCGTGGCCGACGACAGCTCGGCCGCGACCTCGGCGAGCGTGAGCGCCTCGGGGCCCGTGACGTCGTAGGTGACGCCGTCGTGGCGGTGCGCGTCGGCGTCGAGCAGCACGACGGTCGCGACGTCGGCGATGTCGTCGTGCGAGACCGACGCGACGCGCCCGTCGCCCGCGGGGCCGCGGATCACGCCGTCGTCGCCCACCATGAGCGCGAGCCCGCGGTGGTAGAGGTTGTCGCGCAGGAACGTGTGCCGCACGCCTGTCGCGCGGATGTACTCCTCGGTGCGCCAGTGGTCGCGCGCGAACGTGAACACGGCGTCGGGGGCGGCGCCGACGAACGACACGTAGACGATGCGGTGGACGCCCGCCGCGACGGCCGCGTCCACGGCCGCGCGGTGCTGCGCGACGCGGTCGACGTCCTCGCGCGCGGACACGAGCAGGACGGTGTCCACGCCGGTGAACGCCTCGACCATGCCGCGCGTGTCCGTGTACCCGGCGACGACGGCGACGTCCGACTCCGGCAGCGGGTCGTCGCCCAGGCTGGGCGCGCGGGCGGCGTCGCGCACCACGAGGCGTTGCGGCGCGCCCTCGGCGGCGAGCCGGAACGCGAGCTTCGACCCCAGGAGACCGCTCGCGCCCGTCACGGCGACCCGTCCCGACCCCGCCCCGATCATCATCTCCTCACGGTAGGCGCCCTGGTCACGGGCCGCCCGACGACCGGCCCGGACGGGAGGGGAACGCCCTCCTCGCGCAGAATGGGGCCATGTCCAGTGCCGAGACCCGCCCCGGGCCCTACCGCGTCATGACCGTCTGCACCGGCAACATCTGCCGCTCCCCCATGGCCGAGGTGGTGCTGCGCGACCGCTTCGAGGCGGCCGGGCTCGGCGACCGGGTCGTGGTGGACTCGACCGGGATCAGCGACGAAGAGCGGGGGAACCCGATCGACCGCCGCGCCCGGGCCGTCCTGGCCGAGCACGGGTACGTCGTCGACGGGACGCACCGGGCGCGTCAGGTGCGCGCGGGCGACCTCGCCGCGCGCGACCTCGTGCTCGCGATGACCGCCCAGCACGCGCGGGCGCTGCGGCGGCTCGACGCGTCGGCGCCGGTGCGCCTGTACCGCTCGTTCGACCCGGCGGCGCCGCGCGTCGAGCCGGGCGGGTCCGAGCACGTGCTCGACATCGCCGACCCCTGGTACGGCGGGCAGCAGGACTTCGAGGACTGCCTCGCCGAGGTCGAGGCCGCGGCCGACGGGATCGTGGACCTCGTGCGCTCAGAGCTCGACGGCTGAGCCCGCGCGACGGGCGGCCGTCCCGTCGGCGCGCGACCCGCGCGGCCGCGGCGCCGTGGACCAGCGGAAGCGGTCGAAGAACGCGTCGAGCGCGGGGACGCGGCACAGCACGGTGAACAGCCCGAGGCCGAGCGCGCCGCCCACGACGTTGAAGAGCAGGTCGCTGGCGTCCGCGATGTGACCGCCGCCCAGCAGGTGCGAGGTGACGTACTGGGTGACCTCGATCGCGAGGCTGAAGGCCGCTGCCGTGAGCACGACGCGCCACCACGACGGCCGCGCCAGGAGGAGCGGCAGGAGCATGCCCAGCGGCACGAACACGAGGACGTTCATCACCGCGTCGGCGACCTCGTAGTCCACGAGGGGCACGAGGACCAGGTGGGCGTCCCACGCGGCGCTGCTCACCGGCTTGTCGAGGAAGATCGGGAACACCGTGTTCGCCACGACCCCGGCCGCGTAGACGGCGAGCGCGAGCGCGACGGCGGCCCGCGGCAGCGTGAGACGACCGGACCGGTGCAGGCGCCACAGCAGCAGCCCGAGGACCACCGCCCCCAGCGGGACGACCACGGGGAGGACGGGGACCTCGCGAAACACTCGAACCGCTCCTTCAGCTGGCGACATGGCGCACGACGTCGCCGACGGTAGCGGTGCCCCGCCGCCCGGGAGATCCCCCGACGGTGCGACCCCGGCCGCGGCGCCCTCCCCCTGCGGGTGGACCGGGGCGCGCCGCCCGAGGTTCATCGGGTGTCGTCGAGCGTCACCGGCGGCGGGTCCGCCCGCGCAGCGTCCCGACGGCGGTGCCCACGGACCGCGCGACGGACCGTCCCGCGTGACGCACCGTGGCACCGAGCCGGCCGAGCGCGCGGCCCACGCCTCCCGTCGCGCGCGGCGCGCCGCGGGGAGAGGGGGCGACGGCGTCGGGCACGGGCGGGGTGACGGGCGCGGGCCGCGGCAGGTACGCCCCGACCCACTGCGCGACCCGCCCGTAGGCCAGCGCGCGAACGGGCCGGGAGGAGAGGACGACGTCGTGCAGGGCGCCGTCGAGGCGCGCGACCGTGACGAGGTCGCCGAGCTGGACCGAGCGCTGCGCGACGCCGTCGACGTCGATCGCGGTGTCCGTGCGCATCATCTCGGGCGACCATCGGGGCAGCAGCGTGCTCCGGGCCGAGAGCAGGACGAGCACGGGGGCGCCGATCCCGAGGCCGCGCGCGACCGTCTGCTGGCCGTGGAAGACGGCGGACAGCCACGCGGGCGTCGTCCGGAAACCGTGCTGCGGACGCCAGGCGAGGTCGTACGACCACTCGCCGCCGAACTCCTTGCTCACGGAGCGCGTGTAGAAGCCGAGGTCGACGTTGGGCAGCGGACGCGTGGGCGTGAGCCGGGCGCGCGCGCCGATCACGGGCTCGAGCAGGAGGCGGCCGACCTCGCGCGTCTGGAACTCCAGCCACGGGCTGTTGAGGACGAGCGCCGCCGCGCGCCCGGGGTGGCGCGCGAGCCACAGGCTCAGCGTCAGGCCGCCGGTCGAGTGGCCCATGAGCGCGACCTCGCGTGGGGACCGCCCGTCGCCCCGGTGGCCCATCGCGACGAGCGCGGCCTCGATGTCCTCGTCGTACGTCGCGAGGTCGGCGACGAACCCGGGCGTCTGGCCGGGCCGCAGGCTGCGGCCGTACTTGCGCAGGTCGAGCGCGTGGAACCGCGCGCCGTGCGCCTCCCAGAAGTCGGCGAGCTCGGTCTGGAAGAAGTAGTCGGACCAGCCGTGCACGTACAGCACGTCGAGGTACGGGTCGGGCCCCGGGCGCCGGCGCCGCACGAGCGTCGCGACGACCTCGCCCTCCTCGTCGGGCGCGAGCGGCAGCGTGAGCTGCTCGTAGTCGTCGCCCAGGACGTCGGGCTGCCAGTCCGCCATGCCGCCGACCCTAGGCGGGCCCGACGACGACCGCCCGCCCGGCGGGTCGCGGACCGGTCGCGTCGGGTCGGGTCCGGTCGGGCCGGTTCCGGTGGTCAGCGGGCGGTGCGGCGGGCGCGCCAGCGCGCGACCTCGTGCTCGACGTCGCGCGTCGGGGTCACGACGGGCGGCCCGCCGAGCAGCTGGCGACGGGCGTCGACGACGCGCGCGTTGAAGTCGGCGAGGATCTCGCGGACCGCCTGCTCGTCGAGCTCGCGGTCGAGGCGGTCGTCGAGCTCGCGGTCCTCGGTCTTGAGGAGCATCGCCGGCGGCCCGAGACCGGTGAGCTGCTCGCGCTCGATGACCGACTTGAGCCACCAGTCCGGGTCGTGCGTGCCCGTGAGCCCGGGGATCGGCTTGCCCGCGAGGGGGAGATCGTCGAACTCCCCGCGGCGGACGGCCTGGTCGATCACCGTGTCGACGTACATCGCGCGATCCTCGGGTCGTACACGGCGCGGACCCCCGACTGGGGCGTCGTCGTCGCGCGCCTCGACGGCGCCGTGCGTGCCCGCCCCGCCCGGCGGCTCGCGGCGGGCGGGGTCGTCGTCGGGCACCTCCCGCTCCGCGGCCTCGCGCGCGGCCTCCCGCTCGACCCGGTACTGCGCGGCCCGCCGGACGGGGTCGTCGTCCGGGGTGCGGGAACGTCGTCGGAACACGAGCACCTCCCTCGTCGTCTCCGCCCAGCGTAGGCAGCCCCGGTCCGGCCGGACGAGCGGACATCAGCCGTCGAGGAGCGGGTGGTACCGGCGGCGCAGGGCCCGGTCGAGGGCGGCCAGCACGCCGCCGACCGTGAGGACCGTGTTCACCGGGCCCGGGAGGTCCGGCACGAACGGCGGCGTCCAGCCGGTGAACTGCGACGCCAGCTCGAGCAGCTGCGGCACCTGCGTCACGAGCGCGACCGCGAGCACGACCCACGCCGTCACGCCCACGGCGCGGCTCGCCGTCGGGCGCTCGCGGTCCATGCGGTCGCGCCACGCCTCGGCGGTCCCGGGCAGCGGCGGGACGTCGTGCACGGTGCCGACCGCGTCCACGACGCGCACGTACCGCATCCCGTAGGTGCTCATCCTCGCCTCCAGCGTCGCGCCCCCGAGGTCGAACCGGGCGCGCGAGCGCTGCTCGTCGACGAGCCGGCCGTCCCGGTACAGCCGGATGCGCTCGTCCCAGTCGAGGAAGTCCACGGCCACGACGTACTCGTGGCCGCCGTGCCGGAGCCCGAACGCGCTCCGCCACAGCACGGCCCACCCGCGCACGGGGCGGAAGGTCGCGGCGCCGTCGCGTCGGTCGCCATGGTCGCCGTGGTCGCCGCGGTCGTCGTCCTCCCGGTCCTCGGGGCCGTCGCGCCAGGCGTGGTCGGTCGTCATGGCCTCATCCGACCCCGGGCGCGCGGTGCGGCGCGTCGCCCGGACGACCGACACCTCCGCGCGCGGCCGGCCGGCGTCCGCCGAACGGATGACCCCGGGCATGATGGGCTCATGCCCGGGTCGATGAAGGTCTCACGCCGCTCCCACGTGCCGCCGTTCGCCGTGATGGAGGTCCTCGCCGAGGCGAACCGCCTGCGCGACGCCGGCGCGTCCGTCCTCAACCTCTGCGCGGGCGAGCCGTCGACCGGGGCGTCGGACGTCGTGCGGCGCCGGGCGATCGAGCTGCTCGAGCACGGCGACCTCGGCTACACCGAGTCGCTCGGGGTCCCCGCGCTGCGGCGCGCGATCGCCGAGCACTACGACCGCTGGTACGGCGTCGAGATCGACCCGGCGCGGGTCGCGGTGACCACCGGGTCGTCCGGCGGGTTCCTCCTCGCGTTCCTCGCGGCGTTCGACGTCGGCGACCGCGTCGCGCTCGCCCGCCCCGGCTACCCCGCGTACAAGAACATCCTGCGCGCGCTGGGCTGCGAGGTCGTCGAGCTCGACTGCGGCCCGGAGACGCGCTACCAGCCCACGGTCTCGCAGCTCATGGAGGCGTACTACGACGGCGGCCTCGACGGGCTCGTCGTCGCGAGCCCCGCGAACCCGACGGGGACGATGATCCTGCCCGCCGAGCTCGACGCCGTCGCGGCGTGGTGCGCCGACCACGACGTGCGGCTCGTGAGCGACGAGATCTACCACGGCATCGTCTACGGCGACGGCGCGGAGCGTCCGGCTGCGGCGCTGCCGACGGCGGCGCGGCACGTGCCCGACGGCGCGGTCGTCGTCAACTCGTTCTCGAAGTACTGGGCGATGACCGGGTGGCGCCTCGGGTGGCTCGTGCTGCCGGACGAGCTCGTCGGGCCGGTCGACGCGCTCGCCGGGAACGTCGCGCTGTCGCCGCCCGCGCTCGCGCAGCACGCGGGCGTCGCCGCGTTCTCCCCCGAGGGGTATGCCGCCGCGGCCGAGAACGTCGCGCGGTACGCGGCGTCGCGCGAGCTCGTGCTGTCCCGGCTCGACGACCTCGGGTGGTCGCGGGTCGCGCCCGCCGACGGCGCGTTCTACGTCTACGCCGACGTGTCCGGGGACGGCCTGGACTCCGTGACGTGGTGCGCGCGCCTGCTCGCCGAGGCGGGCGTCGCGCTCACCCCCGGCACGGACTTCGACGGCGTCCGCGGCGGGGACTGGGTCCGGCTGTCGTTCGCCGCGGCGCCGAGCACGGTCGCCGAGGCGGTCGAGCGCATCGCCGCCTGGCGCCGCACCCTCTGACGGGCCCGGGGCGCGCCGCCCCTGCGGCGTCCCCGGTACCGGGCGGGGAACCCGCCCTGGTCGCGACGGTCCGCGGCCCGCGCGAGGATCGTCCGGTGCCCCACGACTCCCGTGACCTGACCCACGGACCGCTGCCCCCGCGACCGGAGGGCGCCCTCCGTCTCGCGACCTTCAACACGCTGCACGGCGCCGCGCTCGACGGGACGGTCGACGTCGAGCGGTTCGCGCGCGCCGTCGCCTACCTCGACGCCGACGTGCTCGCGCTCCAGGAGGTCGAGCGCGACTCGCCCCGCTCGCACCGCGCCGACCTCGTCGCCGTCGCGGCGGAGGCGCTGCGCGCCGAGCACCGGCACCTGTCCCCCACGCTGCGCGGCGTCTCCGGTGCGTGGGTGCGCGCGGGCCGGCCGGGTTCGGGCGTGCGGCGCGTCCCCGGCGTCGCGTCGTACGGGATCGGGCTCGTCAGCAGGTTCCCCGTCGAGCGGTGGTCGCGCCTCGAGCTCGACCGGATGCCGTGGCGGTCGCGCGTCCGACGGCGACGGCCGGGTGCCGCGACGGGGGTCGCCCGCCTGCTCCCGTTCCGGGTGGTGCCCGACGAGCCGCGCGCCGCGCTCGCCGCCGCCGTCCGCACGCCGTGGGGGCCGCTCACCGTCGTGACGGCGCACACGACGTCGCGCCCCGAGTTCACCGCGGACCAGCTCCGGTCCTTCACGGGGGCCTGCGCGCCGCTCCCCCGCCCGCTCGTGCTGCTGGGCGACCTCAACCTGCGCGCGCCCGAGCCGGCGGAGATCACCGGGTTCACGTCGCTCGCCGACGTGCTCACGCACCCCGTCGACCGGCCCGTGCGGCAGATCGACCACGTGCTCGCCGACGGCCTGCCCGGCGGCCCGACCGTCCGGGCCCTCGGGCCCGCCACGGCCGTCGACACGGGGCTGTCCGACCACCGCGCGGTCGTCGTGGACGTCGTCCTGGAGCCCGCGCCGGGCGCCTCGCGCTGAGCGGGGCCGGGGGCGGTCAGGCCGCGAGCCCGACCTCCTGGGGAGCGGGGTCGCCGTCGGCGCGCACGGCGGCCGGTGCGGAGGCGGCCGCCGTGATCCCGGCGGCCTCGGCGAGCGTGCGACGGCGCGCACGACGCGCCCGCACGATGACGACGATCGCCTGGGCGCCGATGAGGACCCACACGAGGTTCGCGGCGACGGACGGCCACACGCCGTTCGCGGCGGCGACCATGCCCATGAGACCTGCGGCGGTGAGGTTGGTCAGCTGGAACGGGGCGGACGACGGCGCCCAGCGGCCACGGCTGACCATCGCGTAGGCGACGACGCCGGCGGCGGCACCGATCCAGCCGAGGAACATGACGATCGCGTCGAGGGTGACGGGCACAGCGGTACTCCGGTGACGAAGAAGGGGTGGAGGGGGGTACCGCGACGCTGCGGTGGCTGTGCGCTCCGGGCCGATGGCTGGTGGCGCGGGTGGTGCGAAGCTCGGGCGCCGACCCGTAAGGAGGAGGAGGTAACCGACCGGCGCCACGACAAGTGTGAGGCCTTCCGAGGTTCAGCACAATCGAAGGATTCTGCACCGGCCGTTTAGCATCTCTACATGGCGACGGACCCACGCAGACTTGGTTTCCTCCTTGCCGTGCACCGGGGCGGAGGCATCCTCGCGGCAGCGGATCTCCTGCACGTCACCCCGTCCGCGGTCTCCCAGCAGATCCAGCGGCTCGAGGCCGAGGAGGGGGTCGTCGTGCTCGACCGCGGACCGCGCGGCGTGACCCTCACCCCGGCCGGTCGCGTGCTCGCCGAGACCGCCGAGCGCATCGAGACCGAGCTCGTCGAGGCCCGCAAGGCGCTGGCCGCGCTCGGCGACGAGGTGAGCGGGCGCGTCGCCGTCGGCTCCTTCCAGACGGCGATCCGCGCCGTCGTCGCACCCGTCGCCGGGAGGCTCGCCGAGACCGCACCGGGGATCGAGCTCGACGTGCAGGAGCGCGAGCCCACCGAGGCCCTGCGGCTGCTGCGCGCGGGCGAGCTCGACGTCGTGCTGCTCGAGCGCGACTACGAGGCCGACTCCCCCGCCCCGCGCGGCACGCGCGAGATCGTCCTGCTCGACGAGCCGTGGCGGCTCGTCGTCCCCGCGGGCATGCCGACGCCCACACGCCTCGACGACGTGCGCGACGCCGTCTGGCTGGGACCGGAGCCCGGCACCGCTGCCGCCCGTGCGCTCCGGCGGCTGGCCCGGGGGCTCGGCGGGACCCTGCGCACGCGGCACAACTACTACGACTTCGACGTCGCGCTCTCGCTCGTCGCCGCCGGGCTCGGTGTCGCGATGCTCCCGGCGCTCGCCGTGGAGGGCGGCGCGTCGGACGAGGTGCCCGACGGCGTCACGGTCGTCGGGCTGCCCGGCCTCGGCTCGCGCCGCCTCGTCGCGCGCCACCGCGCGACCCGGCACGAGCCGCGCCCCGTGGTCTCCGCCGTGCTCGACGAGATGGTCGCCGCCGCGGGCGACATCGCGTTCGCCTGACGCCGGGGTCCCCGGGTCCCCGGGGCGATCCCGGGGGCCCTGAGGGCCCGCGACATCACGGGGCGTCGTAGCCTGCCGGGGTGGACGTAGCGGTGGTGGGGGCGACGGGCGACGTCGGCCGACAGGTGTGCACGCAGATCGTCGAGCGGCGGGTGCTCCCGCCGACGGCGCGGCTCCAGCTCGTCGGCCGGGCCGGCGGGGCGTCGGGGCGGGCCGTGCACGGGCTGCGCGCCGACCTCGTCGACGCGTACGACGAGCACGCGCCGCTCCTCGACGTCGCGCACTCGCCCGACGACGTCACCGCCGACGTCATCGTCGTCGCCGCCGGCCTCACTCCCCCGGCCCGGACGGGCGCCGACCCCGACCGGCGCGTGCTCGCCGCGACCAACGGCGCGGTGCTCGCCGAGTACGCGGACGCGATCGCGCGGCACGGCTCGGGGCACGAGGTCGTGATCGTCGTGACCAACCCCGTCGAGCTCGGCGTCGCGGTCATGGCGGAACGGCTCGGGCGGCACCGCGTGCTCGGCATGGGGGCCTGGCTCGACACGCTGCGGTTCCGGCGCGAGCTCGCGGTCGAGCTGGGCGTACGGCGGCACCGCGTCGGCGGGTTCGTGGGAGGCCAGCACGGCGAGGACGCCGTCCCGCTCTGGTCGACCGTCCGGGTCAGCGGGCTCGACGCCGACGAGCGGGCGCGCGCCGTCGCCGCGCTGCGCCGCGGCCGCACCCTCGACGCGCTGCCGGGCGAGATCGCCGCGGCGAAGGACGAGCTCGCGCGCGTCGCGAGCCAGGACATGGGTGCCGCGTTCGAGCTCATCGACACCTGGCCCGCCGACCTGCGGCTCGTCACGCGGCCCTGGATGACGCACCAGTCCGGCGCCAAGACCCCTGCGGGCACCGCGAGCGCGACCGTCGACCTCCTCGAGGTGATCCTCGACGGCCGCGAGATCGTCGTCGCGGGGCAGGTCGCGCTCGACGGCGAGCTCGACGGACGCCTCGCCCCGGCCGACGGCGTGCCGTCGCGCGGCGTCCTCGGCGTCCCGGTCGTGCTCGGCCCGGGCGGGTGGACGCGCGTCCTGCTCGACGAGCTGCCCGACGACGAGGCGCGCCGGCTCGTGCAGGCGGCCGAGGGGATCGATCGCCTGGTGTCGGCGAGCGCGGTGCCGGACGCGGGCCGTGCGGCGGGTGCGGCGGGTCCGCAGGGCGGGACGGGCTCGCAGGGCGGGGCGGCGGTCGTCCCCGGCACGACCGGTGCGGCGGGCGCGGTGCGTGCGCCGGCCCCGGTCGGCGCGGAGCGCGACTGGGTCGCGACCGTGCACGGCCTCGACCAGCCCGGCACGCTCACCGCGCTCACCGGGGTCTTCTCGACGCGCGGCGTGAGCTTCGACTCGCTCGCGACCGGGCCGGTCGACGGCGACGGTCGAGCCGGGCGGATCGTCGTGTCGTTCCGTGCGACCCCCCGCCGCACGCGCGCCCTGGAGCGCGCGGTCCGGCGCCTCGCGACGGTGCGCTCCGTCGTCGTGGAGCCCGCGGGCGACTCCTCCCGGCACGGCACGCCGGGCTGAGCGACGGCCGGGCTCGCGGGGCCGACCGTGCGCGAGCCGCCGCCGGGTCAGCGGCGAGGACCCACCTCGCGGCGCACCGCCCGCGTCCCGACGACGAGCCCTCCCACCGTGAGGGCGAGCGCCAGACCGGTCGCGACCAGCACGACGACGAGGCCCGCGGCGTCGTCGACCACCAGGAGCACCGGGGAGGCAGCGACGAGCGCCCAGCCCGCCGCCTCGCTCAGCGGCCGGGCCGCGCGGTGTGCCGTGCGCCAGGCGTCGTCGCTCGCCAGAGTCGTCGCGGTGCGGATGCCCGCGACCTGGTTGCGCCCGATCCGTCCGGAGGCCGTGGCGCGGGCGCACCAGACGAGCAGGAGACCCGCTCCGGCGAGGACGAGCAGGAGCACGAGATCGGCCACGGTGTCGGGGTGCACGTGCCCCACCCTGTCACGGCGGCGCGCGCCCGTGCCGGGCTACCGGTAGGCGTGCGCCTGGAGCGCGGACATCTCCGCGCACGGTCCGCCGCGAGCGCGACCGTGGCGCCTGCCACGGCCCGCCCGGGCGGCACGACCCCGGTAGGATCGTGCGCACAACTGCAGTACTGCCGCCCGAACCTCGGCGGGAGAGCTCGGCAGCACGGTCCTCGGACCGGGCGCCGGCGCCGAAGGAGCAAGTCCTCCCCGGGAATCTCTCAGGCCCACGTACCGTCGAGGCGAGGCAACTCTGGAAAGCGGTCGTGCGCTCGTCGGACCCCCGGCGACCTCGGCCCACCGACGGTGCAAGTCGGCGCGCCCCGGCCCTCGTGGCACGGCGGACCGGCAAAACTCTCAGGTCGACGCGTGCGTCCGATGACAGAGCGGGGAGGGACCCGCCGTCGTCCCCTCCCCCGGAGGTCCCCGTGACCCAGCCGTCCCTCGACCGCACCTCGCCGCCCGACGCCGCCTCCGGCGCGTTCGCGCCGCGCCACCTCGGCCCGCGGGGCCGCGAGGTGCAGGTCATGCTCGACCAGCTCGGCTACGCCTCGCTCGACGCGCTCGTCGACGCCGCCGTGCCCGCGGCGATCCGCACCGAGCGCCCGCTCGACCTGCCGGCGGCGCGCACCGAGACGGAGGTGCTCGACCACCTGCGCGCGCTCGCCGCGAAGAACGTCGTCAAGACGCAGATGATCGGGCTCGGCTACTACGGCACCGTCACTCCCCCGGTGATCCGTCGCAACGTCCTCGAGTCCCCCGCCTGGTACACGGCGTACACGCCGTACCAGCCCGAGATCTCGCAGGGCCGGCTGGAGGCGCTGCTGAACTTCCAGCAGGTCGTCGAGGACCTCACGGGCCTCGACGTCGCGAACGCGTCGCTGCTCGACGAGGCGACCGCGGTCGCGGAGGCCGTCGCCCTCATGTGGCGGGCGTCGCGTGCGAAGAGCGGCTACGTGGTGCTCGACGCCGACCTCTTCCCGCAGACGCTCGCCGTGACCCGGGGCCGGGCCCAGGCCGTCGGCCTGCCCGTGGTGGTCGCTGACCTGTCGGGTGGCCTGCAGGCCGGGCTCGCCGCCGCCCGCGCGGCGGGCGCGTTCCCCGCCGAGGTGGACGACGACGCGCACCTCGTGGGCGTCGTCATCCAGCAGTCGGGCGCGTCGGGCCGCGTCGTGGACTGGCGGCCCGTGGTCGCGGAGGCCAAGGACGCGGGCGCGCTCGTCACCGTGGCGAGCGACCTGCTCGCGCTGACGCTGCTCGTCTCCCCCGGCGAGCTCGGCGCCGACGTGGCGGTGGGCTCGGCCCAGCGGTTCGGCGTCCCGCTGTTCTACGGGGGCCCGCACGCGGCGTTCATGGCCGTCCGCAAGGGCCTCGAGCGCTCCCTGCCCGGCCGCCTCGTGGGCGTCTCGATCGACGCCGACGGCGACACCGCCTACCGCCTCGCCCTCCAGACGCGCGAGCAGCACATCCGGCGCGAGAAGGCGACGAGCAACATCTGCACGGCGCAGGCGCTCCTCGCGATCGTCGCCTCGATGTACGCGGTCTACCACGGCCCCGACGGCCTCCGCGCGATCGCCGAGCGCACCCACGCCCACGCCACGACCCTCGCCGAGCACCTGCGCGCGGGCGGCGTCACGGTCGAGCACGACACCTTCTTCGACACCGTCCGCGCCGTGGTCCCGGGCCGCGCCGCCGCTGTCGTCGAGGCCGCCGCGACGGCCGGCGTCAACCTGTACAACCCTGACGCGGATCATGTGCAGATCGCCTGCGACGAGACCACCACGCCGGCGATCCTCGCCACGGTCGTGCGGGCGTTCGGGATCGACCCCGCGACCGGGCGGAGCGAGGACGCCGGTACCGTATCGCCCGGCCACGACCTCCCGGCCTGGGCGACCCGCACGACGCCGTACCTCCAGCACCCGATCTTCCGTCTGCACCGCTCCGAGACGTCGATGCTGCGCTACCTGCGCCGCCTCGCGGACAAGGACCTCGCCCTGGACCGCACGATGATCCCGCTGGGCTCGTGCACGATGAAGCTCAACGCGACGGCCGAGATGGAGGCGATCTCCTGGCCGGGGTTCGCGGACCTGCACCCGTTCGTCCCCGCCGACCAGGCGCGCGGCTACGAGGAGCTCATCGGCGGCCTGGAGTCGGCGCTGGCCGAGATCACGGGCTACGCGGGCGTCTCGGTGCAGCCGAACGCGGGCTCGCAGGGCGAGTTCGCGGGCCTGCTGGCGATCCGGGAGTACCACGTGTCTCGCGGGGACGTGGAGCGCGACGTGTGCCTGATCCCCGCCTCGGCGCACGGCACGAACGCGGCGTCGGCGGCGCTGGCGGGCCTGAAGGTCGAGGTCGTGCGGACCGCCGAGAGCGGCGAGGTGGACCTCGCCGACCTGCGCGCGAAGCTGGCCGACCACGGGCCGCGGGTCGCGGCGATCATGATCACCTACCCGTCGACGCACGGCGTGTTCGAGGAGCACGTCCGCGAGGTCTGCGACCTCGTACACGAGGCGGGTGGTCAGGTGTACATCGACGGGGCGAACCTCAACGCGCTCGTCGGGCTCGCGCGCCCGGGGGAGTTCGGCGGCGACGTGTCGCACCTGAACCTGCACAAGACGTTCTGCATCCCGCACGGCGGGGGAGGGCCCGGCGTAGGACCGGTCGCGGTCGGAGAGCACCTCGTGCCGTTCCTCCCGGGCGACCCGCTGGCGCCGGGCGCGTCCGCCGCGACGCCCGTCTCGGCGACGCGGTACGGCTCGGCCGGGATCCTGCCGATCTCCTACGCGTACGTCGCGCTCATGGGCCCGGACGGGCTCACGGAGGCGACGAAGGCGGCGGTGCTCACCGCGAACTACGTCGCGAGCCGTCTCGCCGACCGCTACCCCGTGCTGTACACGGGGCCGAACGGCCTCGTCGCGCACGAGTGCATCCTCGACCTGCGCCCCATCACCGCGGAGACGGGCGTGACGGCGGAGGACGTGGCGAAGCGGCTCATGGACTACGGGTTCCACGCCCCGACGCTCTCGTTCCCCGTGGCGGGCACGCTCATGGTGGAGCCGACGGAGAGCGAGGACCTCGCGGAGCTCGACCGGTTCGTCGACGCGCTCGTCGCCATCCGCGGCGAGATCGACGCGGTCGCGTCGGGCCGCTGGGCGGTCGAGGAGTCGCCGCTGCGCGGCGCGCCGCACACCGCAGCGGCGCTCGTGGCGGAGGACTGGGACAAGCCCTACTCGCGCGAGCTCGCGGCCTACCCGGTCGCGAGCCTGCGCGCCGGGAAGTACTGGCCGCCGGTGCGCCGCATCGACGGTGCGCGGGGCGACCGCAATCTCGTGTGCTCGTGCCCGCCCCTGGAGTCCTACGTGACGGGAGACCTCGCATGACCGAGCAGCAGACCGGGACGACCGAGAGCGCGGAGCGCCGCAGCCCGCTGCACGACGAGCACGTCGCGCTCGGCGCGAACCTCACGAGCTTCGGCGGGTGGCTCATGCCGCTGCGGTACACGTCCGACCTCGCGGAGCACCGCGCCGTCCGCGAGGCGGCCGGCCTGTTCGACCTCTCCCACATGGGCGAGATCGAGGTCGCGGGACCGCAGGCCGCGGCCGCCCTGGACCACGCGCTCGTCGGGAACCTCTCCGCGGTCGCGCCGGGCCGGGCGCGCTACACGATGATCTGCCAGGAGGACGGCGCGGTCCTCGACGACCTCGTGGTGTACCGCCTCGCGGACGAGCGGTTCCTCGTGGTCGCGAACGCGGGGAACGCGGACCTCGTCGCGCGCGAGCTCGTGGAGCGGGCCGCGGGCTTCGACGCGACGGTCACCGACCAGGGGGCGAGCACGGCGCTCGTCGCGGTCCAGGGTCCGAGCGCGGAGGAGATCGTCGCGGGCCTCACGGACCCGGCCGACCCGGTCGCCGCCGAGACCGTGCGCGACCTCCGGTACTACGCGGCCGCGCCGCTCGTGCTGCGGACCGACGACGGCGCGGTGGACGCCCTCGTGGCCCGCACCGGGTACACGGGGGAGGACGGCTTCGAGCTGTTCGTGCCCGCGGACCGCGCCGCCGACCTGTGGCGCACCGTGCTCGCCGCGGGTGCGCCGCTCGGCCTCGTCCCGGCGGGCCTGTCCGCGCGCGACTCGCTGCGCCTCGAGGCGGGGATGCCGTTGTACGGGCACGAGCTCGACACCACGACCACGCCGTACGAGGCGGGGCTCGGGCGCGTCGTGAAGCTCGACAAGGTCGACGCCGACGGCGCCCCGCTCGAGTTCGTCGGCCGGGCCGCGCTCGCCGCGCGCCGGGAGTCCCCGCCCGCGCGCGTGCTCGTCGGGCTCCGGGGCCTGGGGCGACGGCCCGCGCGGGCGGGCTACGCCGTCGTGCTGCCGGGCGACGGCGTCGACGCCGGGGGAGCGGTGGGGGAGTCCGCGCGTCGCGTGGGCACGGTGACGTCCGGCGCGCCGTCACCGACGCTCGGCCACCCGATCGCCCTCGCGTACGTCACGCCCGAGCTGTCGGCGGAGGGCACCGAGCTTGCCGTCGACGTGCGCGGCCGGGCCGAGCCCGTGGTCGTCGTGCCGCTCCCGTTCTACCGTCGTCCCCAGCAGTCCTGACCGCCCCGTCGTCCCGAAGGAGAACCCCATGACCGAGGCCCAGTTCCCGGCGCACCTGCAGTACACGGCCGAGCACGAGTGGATCGACGGCTCGACGCCCGCCGTCGTCGGGATCACCGCGACGGCCGCCGAGGCCCTCGGCGACATCGTCTACCTGGAGCTGCCCGAGGTGGGCGCCGAGGTGACCGCCGGGAGCGTCATCGGCGAGGTCGAGTCGACCAAGTCCGTGTCGGAGCTCTTCTCGCCCGTGACGGGCACGATCGTCGAGGTGAACCAGGCGGCGGTCGACGACCCGGCCGTCGTGAACTCGGACCCGTACACCGACGGCTGGCTGTTCAAGGTCGACGTCGTCGACACGGGCGACCTGCTCACCGCCGACCAGTACGCGGCGCACGTCGGCGGCTGACGGCCGTGCCGGGGCGGTGCGGACCGCCCCGGCACAGGGTCGGCGCGACGGTCAGCGGAACGTCGTCGCGTAGTACGTCTGCTGGTCGACGGTCTCGACCTCGACGTCCTGCGTCCGCTCGAGGTGGCGGCGCAGGTTGTCCGCGAACCGCAGCGAGTCGTCGTTGAACCGCGACACGTCGTAGGCGCACACGACGCGGTTCTCCGCGAGGTGCGCGACGAGCGCGTCGATCATGTCCATGAACGTCCGGCTCGCACGACGGCCTGGGTGGGCGAGCGTGAAGCCGATGTACCAGACAGCGCCGCGCGCCGCGTGCTCGGGGTAGCGCGCCGCGAAGAACTCCGGGCTCACCCACGGGACGGCCGCGAGGTCGGTCGCGAGCGTCGTCAGCCCGACGGCCGCGCCGTCGTCGTCGTGCGCGAGGAGCTTGAGCACCCGCGGGTCGCTCATCTCCTCGTCGAACTCCTCGCGGTGCAGCACGTGCCGGGCGGCCGCACGGGTCCGCAGCGGCTCGAACGCCTCGAGGTAGAGCTCCCAGAACCGGTCGGCGAGCTCGCCGTCCACGGTCTGCTCGAACGTCACCGCGGCGCGCCCCGCGCCCGCGCGCGCCGGCGCCGTCACCGGGTCTCCCCGTCCCAGCCCTCGCGGCGGTACGCGGCGACGACGACGGAGCACACGGGCAGCGACTCGCAGCGCACCCCGGCGACCCGGCGGCCGGCCGGGTGGAACCGGTTGCCGCGCGTCGCGGCCAGGTCCTCCAGGCTGAGCGTGAGGTCCAGCTCGAGCTGCTCGTGCGACGGCGCCTCGTGCTCCACGAACAGGCCGGCACCGCTGTCGTCGTCGCGCAGCGACCACGCCACGCCGGCCCACGCCTCGTGGCCGGGCATCACGGCGTGCGCCTCGGCGTACACGCAGTAGAGGAGGTCGCCGTGCCCGCCGTACCCCTCCTCGAGGCGGTCCACCTCGACCACGCGGGACCCGGGCGGCACGACGGAGCTCAGCCGGACGAGGTTGAAGTCGCCGACGCCGGCGTCCGTGAGCGCCGCGTCGAACGCGGACAGCTCGGTCCTCCCCGTGCCCGTCCCGTGGCTCACGTAGATGATGGGTCCCGCGGTCATGTGTTCTCCGTCCTCGAGGCTCTCGCCCCGTCGTCGTGCGCCGTGCCCCAGCGGCCCGCGGCCGTGTCCAGGAGGTCGAGCACGGGTTCCAGCAGCTTCTCGGGGGCGGTGCTCCCCTTGCGCAGGTAGACGGTATCTCCCAGCCGGAGGTCCGCACGCTGGTGCGCGTCGAGGCGGGCCCCGCTGTAGATGACGAGCGGGACCCGGCTCAGGCGGCCGTCCTGGCGGAGCGCGTCGACGACCTCGCGGCCCGCGCCGTCGGGCAGCGTGAGGTCGAGCACGACGAGCGCCGGGTCGTCGCCGCCCGCCAGCACCTCCAGCGCCTCGTGGACGCTGCGCGCCAGCGTGACGACGAGACCCGCGCCCTGCAGGACGGCCCGGACCACCTCACCGACCTCCGGGTCGTCCTCGACGACGAGCACGTGCTCGTGGTGCGGGCGCAGGCTCACGGCCTCCTTGACGGTGCGCTCGAGCTCCGCGGGCGCGACCGGCTTGACGAGCCAGCGGTCGGCGAGCGACGCCGTCGCCTGGGCCTTGGAGGGCTGCGAGCCCGAGACGATGACGACGGGCACGTTCGCCGTCGCGGCGCTCCGGCGCACCCGGTCGAGCACGTCCTGCCCGTCGCGCCCCGGCATCGCGAGGTCGAGCACGACGGCGGCGGGCCGGGCGGCCTCGATGGCCGCGAAGGCGAGCGTGCCGTCGGTCACCCCGACGACCTCGTACCCGCGCGACTCCAGGACCGCGCGCAGCACGTCGACGACGTACGCGTCGTCGTCGACCACGACCACCCGGGGGCGCTCGTCGCCGGGCGCCGTCGCGAGCACGCCGTCGGCCGGGCCGAGGACCGGCTCGGGCCGGGGGAGGGTCGCGCGGAAGGTCGCGCCCGTGCCCTCGCCGCGGCTCTCGGCCCAGATGCGGCCCCCGTGGCGCTCCACGATGCTCTGCGAGATCGCGAGCCCGAGCCCGCTGCCGCCCCGCTCGCGCGAGTCCGACGCGTCGACCTGCTCGAAGCGCCGGAACACCGCCTCGAGCTTGTCCGGGGGGATGCCGCGCCCCTCGTCCTCGACGCGGAGCTCGACCATCTCCCCGGCGGAGCGCGCGGACACGCGGACCGTCCCGCCCGGCGGGGAGAACTTCACGGCGTTGCTCAGCAGGTTGGTCAGCATCTGCACGACGCGGTCCCCGTCGACGGCGACGACCTCGTCGGTGTCCTCCTGCACGATCTCGACGCCGGCGTCGCGCGCGAGCAGCCCGACCGGCTCCGCGGCCGTCGCGACGAGGTCGGCCACGCGGTGGTCGGCCCGCTCGAGCGGCGTCGTGCCCGAGTCCATGCGCTCGATGTCGAGGATGTCGTCCACGATCCGGTTGAGGCGGTCGCTGCTGGACCGCGCGACGTGCACCATGCGCGCCGAGCGCTCGGGGAGCGTGCCCAGGGCCCCGCTGTCGAGCAGGCCGAGCGCGCCGCGGATCGCGGTGAGCGGCGTGCGCAACTCGTGGCTCACGACGGACACGAACTCGTCCTTGAGCCGCTCGACCTCCCGCCGGTCCGTGATGTCGCGGAACACGACGACCGCGCCCAGCGTGCGGCCGTCGTCCTTGAGCGGGCTCGCCGTGACCTCGACGGCCACCTCGGAGCCGTCCTCGCGGAGGTAGACGTCCTGCTCGGCGACCGCGGTGATGCCGTCGCGCACGGCCTCCCGGATGTAGCAGGAGTCAGCGGGATAGGGGTTGCCGTCCGCGTCGGGGGCGTGGAAGAGCGCGTGCGCGTCCCGGCCGATGAGCGAGTCGGGGCTCGCGCCGAGCGTGCGGGACGCCGCCGCGTTGACGAAGGTGACGCGGCCGTCGGGGTCGACGCCGTAGATGCCGTCCGCCACGGACTCGAGCGTCCGCGCGCGCTCGCCGGCGAGCGCGCGGAGCTGGGACGTGCGCTCCTCGACGCGTCGCTCCAGGCCGTGCAGCAGCGACTCGTTGTCGGCGACGACGAGGATCTGCCGTGCGACGACGGCGAGCAGCACGACGACCCACAGCGCGTTCGGGGCCCACGTGAAGCCCGTCGAGGACTGCACGACCCGGATCAGGGCGGCCGCGAGGAACAGGCAGAACGTCACGGTCGTGCCCAGGATCGCGGACCCCTGCGCCCGCTCGTCGGCCACCGGGCTGCCGCTCGCCGCCCGGTGCCGCGCGGCGAGCGCGATCATGAGGTACCCGCCGACCCACCCGACGTCGATCGGGCTGCCGAACGTGAACGTGCCGTCGGCCGAGAGCAGGGCGAACGCGACGTCGGCGACGGCGTAGAGCACGAACCCGCTGCCCACGAGCACGAGGGGCACCCGCTCGGAGGCGGTCGAGCGGGTCATCACGAGGACGGCGAAGGTCGCGAGCAGCGCGTCCACCACCGGGAGCGTGTACGCCGTGACGGCCGTGGTGCCGGTCGGCGGGGCCTCGGCCGAGCGGAGCGTCACCGCGTAGAGCGCGATGTACAGCACCGAGCCGCCGACGACGACGCTGTCGAGCAGCATCCGCCCGATCTCCTTGCCGCGCGGGCGCACGGTGGGGAAGAACGCGAGCCCGACGATGCCGAGGACCAGCGCGGCGATGTAGGCGTAGTCGCCCGTCGACGGGTTGTCGACCAGGCCCGCGTAGACGTTGCCGACGAGACCGACCACGCCGCCGAGCGCGAGCAGGCTCCACGCCCGACGCCGTCGGCCCGTCGAGCGTGCCGCGCGCCACCCGCAGCTCGCCGCAGCGATCGCCCCGGCGCTCACGATCGAGGCCTGCGAGACCGTGCGTCGCGTCTCGGCGTCGAGGGGGCTCGCGAGGACCGCGGCGAGGAGCACGAGGAGGACGCCGACCACCCAGCACCAGAGGACGAAGGGGTCGTGCGTCCGCTCCGCCGGTCCCCGCTGCCCCACCATGCGTCGAGCGTAGGGGACCGCCCGTGGGCGCGCGCTGCCGGGCACGGGCTTCTCGGCTAGCGTCGGGACGATGGACGCGGAAGGGCAGACCAGGCGGCGCGTGGTCGTCATCGACGACGACCCGTCGATCCGCGAGGTCGTCGAGCTCGCGCTCGACGTGGTGGGCGGCTACGAAGTGCACGTCGCCGCCGACGGGGACGAGGGCGCGGCGCTCGCCGAGCGCGTGCGGCCCGACGCGATCGTGCTCGACGTGATGATGCCCGTCGTGGACGGGCCCACCGTGCTCGCGCGCCTGCGGACGCGCCCCGCGCTGCGTGACGTGCCGGTCGTCTTCCTCACCGCCAAGGTCGGCGCGGGGGAGATCTCGCGCCTCGACGGCCTGGGCGCGGCCGGCGTCATCACGAAGCCGTTCGACGCTCTCGACCTCGCGGCCCGGCTGGGCGCGCTCCTCGGGTGGGAGCCGTGACGGCCGGGCCCGACGGCCGTGCGGAGGACCGGCTCGACGCCGCGCTCGTCGTGCTGCGGCAGCGGGCGCGCGCCCGGAACGCGGCCCGCGTCGAGGAGGCCGCCCGCCTCCTGGGGCCCGGGGCGGACGGCGCGGAGGAGCCCTCGGCCGAGGCCGTCCTGGAGGCTGCGGCGCTGTGCCACGCCGTCGCCGGGTCCGCCGGGACGTTCGGCGACGACGACACGACCGCGGCCGCGCGCGCGCTGGAGGCGGCGCTCCGCGGGGGCGACCTCGCCGCGGTGCCGGCACGTCTCCAGCGCCTGCGCGCCCTGACCGACGGCGCCCGGGAGGCCACGAACCCCGAGTCTTGAGCAAATCTTGAGGTTCTCCTGCGGCGGACGTGGGATTCCCCCGAGGACCGCGCACCAGGGTGGTGGGTGCCGAGGGGACGGTCCCCCGGACTGGCAGGGGGGTACTCCCATGATCGACACCGTGACGTCGCCCGACAGCCCGACCCGACGCGAGACCCGTGCGAGCCACGGGCCCCGCGTCCCGACGCCGACCTACCTCACGTCGGGACCGCAGGCGAGCATCGACGCCGCCATGGCAGCGCTGAGCGACACCGTCGAGCGCACGCTGCAGGAGGACCTCGCCCAGGGAATGCTCCCGACGGTCGAGCAGATGAGCGTGAGCGTCGTGACCCGTTCGACGGGTTCCGTCGAGGACTACACCGCGGTGGCGCTGCTGCTGCTCTCGTACCAGCACCTCGTCTGACCTGCACCGACGCCGCTCCGGCGGCAGGTTCGTCCGGGTCTGGACGAACGTCCTGAAACTCGTCGCGAGAAGTCGCGTCATGAAACGACTCCCGTCCCATCCCTTCAAGTAGCACCAACCGGAACTCGCCACGTGGGGATGACGTGACCGGAGAGCATCTGGAGGAGAACATGAGCACCATCGAGCTGGTCCGCCCCGTGGCGGCCCCGTCGGAGCGGATCGCCACGCCGATCGCTCCGCTGACCCGCCGGGAGCGGGTCGTCCTGTCGAACCTGTCTGAGGACGTCACGCTCGAGCAGATCGCCACCAAGCTCTTCGTCACGCGCAACACGGTCAAGTCGCAGGTCCGCAGCCTCTACCGCAAGCTCGGCGTCTCGACCCGTGCCGAGGCCGTGGCCTGGGCCCGGGCGGCCGGCCTGCGCTGACGAACGGGCCCGCGGCCCTCGCAGGCCGCGGTCGCGGTCGCGTCACCCGCACGTCACGACGCCGTGCGACACTCCGCGTATGACTCTGCGCAGACTGGTGGTGGCCGCGGCGATCGTCGACGATCTCGTCGCCCCGCGGCTCCTGCTCAGCGCGCGCCGGTCCCGTCCGTCGCACCTCGCGGGCCGCTGGGAGTTCCCCGGGGGCAAGGTCGACCCCGGCGAGACCCCGACGGAGGCGCTGCACCGCGAGCTCCGCGAGGAGCTCGGCGTGGCCGTGGAGCTCGGTGACGAGATCGTGGGCCCCGACCACGGGGCCTGGATCATCACCGACCGCCACGTGATGCGCCTGTGGTTCGCGCGGGTCACCGCGGGAGAGCCCCAGCCGCTCGTCGAGCACGACGAGCTGACCTGGCTCGACGCCGGGCGCTGGCTCGACGTGCCGTGGCTCGACGCCGACGTGCGCATCGTCGAGGAGGTCGCGCGCCAGGTGGCGCCCGAGGCGGTCTGACCGCCGACCCCTCCCGGCCTGCGCCACGCGCTCCGCGCGCGCCCTGCGGGACGCGTGGCTACGGTCGCGACGTGAGCCGAACCACCGCCCGGGCGCGCCGCGCGCTGCGCGACCTCGGGGACCGCCTGCCGCCCTGGGCCGCCGTCGTGCTCGGCGCCGCCGCGACCGCGCTCGGCGCCGCCGTCGTGCTGCGGCCGTTCGCCTCGCTCGCGGTCCTCGTCGTCGCGGTCGTCGCGGCGTTCGCCGTCCTCGGCGTCGCCGAGCTCGTCGGCGACGGCGGCGCGCCCCCGGACGCGCGCGGCCCCCGCGCCCTGCGCGTCGTGCGCGGGCTGCTGTTCCTCGCCCTCGCGGTCGCCGTGCTCGTGTGGCCCGCGCCGACGATCGGGGTCGTCGCGCTGCTCGTGGGCGTCGGCCTGGTCGTCGCCGGGGTCCTCGACGTGGTCGACGGCGTCCGGTCGTCCGGCACGGACCGCTGGGCCCGCGTGGCGGTGGGCGCGGCGTCCGTGCTGCTCGGCGCGCTCGCGCTCGTCTGGCCGGACGTGACCGTGCTCGTCGTCGCCGTGGTGCTGGGGGTGCGCCTCGTGCTGCTCGGCGTGCGGCTGCTGGTCGCCGGGCTGCGCCGTGCGCGCGCCGCGCGCCGTCCGCCCGACCCCGTCGCGGCGTCGTCGCGCCGCTCCCGGTCGGCGCGCCGCGGCCCGGCCGCGCTCGTCGGGGCCGTGCTCGCGTTCGTCGCGGCCGCGGGGCTCACGGGCGTGAGCGTCGCCGTGCAGCGCGCCGCGCCGCACGCCGACGCGTTCTACGACGCGCCCGACGCGCCCCCGGACGCGCCCGGGAGCCTGCTGCGGGCCGAGCCCTTCACGCGGCAGATCCCGGACGGGGCGACGGCCTGGCGCATCCTCTACACGACGACGCTCGACGAGGGGGAGCCCACCGTCGCGAGCGGCCTCGTCGTCGTGCCCGACGGCGTCGGGACGGACGGCGGAGCGCCGCCGCCCGTCGTCGCGTGGGCGCACGGCACCACCGGCTTCGCGCGCGGGTGCGCGCCGTCGGTGCTCGACGAGCCGTTCGAGTCCGGCGCGTTCTTCCTGCTCGACGACGTGCTCGCGCGCGGCTGGGCCCTCGTCGCGACCGACTACGCCGGGCTCGGCACGCCGGGACCGCACCCGTACCTCGTCGGCCAGGGCGAGGCCCGCTCCGTGCTCGACGCGGTGCGCGCCGCCCGCGCCCTCGGCGATGCGACGCTCGGCGAGCAGACCGTCGTGTGGGGCCACTCGCAGGGCGGGCACGCCGCCCTGTGGACGGGCGCCGTCGCGCCCGTGTACGCCCCCGACGTGCCGCTCGCGGGCGTCGCCGCGCTCGCTCCCGCGAGCGACCTCACGGCCATGGTGTCCCACCTGGAGAACGTGCCCGGGGGGAGCGTGTTCGCGTCGTACGTCGTGGCGGCGTACGACGCGGCCTACCCCGACGCGGACGCGATCGAGGCCGTGCGCCCGGGGGCGCGCCTCGTCGTGCACGAGATGGCGTCCCGCTGCCTGTCCGAGCCGGGCGCGCTCGTCTCCGTCGCCGAGGCGCTGTCCATGGACCAGCCGCTGTGGACGACCGACCCCACGGACGGCGCCCTGGGGGAGCGGCTCGCCGAGAACGTGCCGACCGGGGCGGTCGAGGCGCCGCTGCTCGTCGCGCAGGGGGCGTCGGACCCGCTGGTCCTCCCGAGCACGCAGGACGCGTACGTGGGGGAGCGGTGCGCGGCCGGGCAGCCGGTCGACTACCGCACGTACGAGGGGCGGGACCACGTCAGCCTCGTCCAGGCGGACTCGCCGCTCGCCCCCGACCTCGTGCGCTGGACCGAGGCGCGCCTCGCGGGCGAGCCGCCGACGCCCACCTGCGCCACCGGCTGACGCGTCGGCGTCGCCGCGTGCCGTGGCGAGGGCGGACGGCGGCCGACGGCTGTCAGGGGCGCTCGTCGTCCGCCGTGTCCGCCACGTCCGCCGTGCCCTCCGCGTCCGCCGCGCCGGCGCGCGCCCGGAGCAGGCTCGCCACGTCGGCGAGCGTGCTGCCCACGGCCCGCGGGGCGCGGTCGGGCCGCAGGTAGCGCTCGTCGTCGTCCGGGGTGCCCACGGCCGGGCGAGGTGGCGCCGTCGGCCCGTCCCCTGGCGAGGCGCCGGGCACGGTACCCGGCTCCGGGAGCCCCTGCACCACGCGGCCCCCGCCGGCCCGCCAGGCGAGCGTCGCGTCGACGAGGCGCCGGTACACCCCCGCGTCGAGCGGGTCGCGCAGCCACGCGTCCGCCGCCTCCGCGACGTGCCGCGCGAGGCGCCCGTCCTGGTCCGTCACGTCGTCTCCCGGTGGGTGGTGTGCCGTCGTCCGGTCCCATCCTCGCGTGCCGCGACCGCACCTGCTTGCGAGCGCGCGGGCGCGGCGCGACGGTGGCGTGCGGAGGTGGTCACCGTGGCCGACGTGTTCCCCCGGATCGCCCAGGTCGTGCTCGACACGACCGACGCCCGCGCGCTCGCGGAGTTCTACCGCGGCCTGTTCGGGCTCGAGTACCGCGCGGGCGACGAGCCGCCCGCCGCGGGCGAGCCCGACCCCGACGGCGCGGACTGGCTCGTGCTACGCGCCGCACCGGGCGGGGTCCAGCTCGCGTTCCAGCAGGTCGGGACGCTCCCGCCCTCGACGTGGCCCGACGACGGCGTGCCTCAGCAGCTGCACCTCGACTGCACCGTGCCCGACGTCGCGGAGCTCGACCGGCAGCACGACCGCGCCCTCGCGCTCGGGGCACGGCTGCTGCTCGACCGGTCCGACGACCCGGACGAGCCGCTGCGCGTCTACGCCGACCCGTCCGGTCACCCGTTCTGCCTCTTCGTGGGCTGACGCGCGGTCGCCGCCCGTCGCCGGGCGCGGGATCATGCGTGCATGACCGCGACCCCGCTGACCACCGCCGAGCTCACCGATGTCTACACCGACCTCCACCGGCACCCCGAGCTCGCGTTCGCCGAGCACCGGACCGCCGGGATCGTCGCCGAGCGGCTGCGCGGCTGGGGGTACGACGTGCACGAGGGGATCGGCGGGACCGGCGTCGCGGGCGTCCTCGCGAACGGCGACGGACCGCGCGTCCTGCTGCGTGCCGACATGGACGGGCTCCCCGTCACCGAGCTCACCGGCCTGCCCTACGCCTCGACGGACACCGCGACCACGCCCGACGGCCACGAGTCCGGCACCATGCACGCGTGCGGCCACGACGTGCACGTGACGTGCCTGCTCGGCGCCGCGGCCGAGCTCGCCGCGCACCGCGACACGTGGTCGGGCACGCTCGTCGTCGTCTTCCAGCCCGCCGAGGAGGTCGGCGGGGGAGCGCGGGCGATGGTCGCGGACGGGCTGTTCGACCGGACCGGCGGGCGGCCCGACGTCGTCCTGGGGCAGCACGTCATGCCCCTGCCCGTGGGCGTCGTCAACCTCACCGCCGGGCCGGCGATGGCCGCGACCGACTCGTTCCGCGTCACCCTGCACGGCAAGGGTGGTCACGGCTCGAGCCCCGAGTCGACGGTCGACCCCGTCGTCATGGCGGCCGCGACGGTCATGCGGCTCCAGGGCGTGGTGTCGCGGGAGGTCGGGGCGCGGGAGTCCGCGGTCGTGACCGTCGGGGCCCTGCGCGCCGGGACGCAGGCCAACATCATCCCGGGGTCGGCGGAGCTGCTCGTCAACGTCCGGTCCTTCACGCCGCAGGTGCGCCGTCGCGTGCTCGACGCGATCCACCGCATCGTCGACGCCGAGGCCGCGGCGTCCGGGGCGCCGCAGGCGCCGGAGTACGAGGAGGTCTCGACGTTCGACCTCATGGTCAACGACCCCGCCGCCGCCGAGCGCACCCGGGCCGTCCTCGCTCGCACGCTCGACGAGCAGCACGACCGCATCGAGGCCGCGGGCGGGCGGGCCGCGGTCGTGTCGCTGCCGCCGCTGCCCGGCTCCGAGGACGTCGGCGACCTCGCCACGGCCGCCGGCGTGCCGCTCGTCTACTGGAACCTCGGCGGGTTCGACCCCGCGCTGTTCGCCGCGTTCGACCTGTCCACCGCGACGGGCATGGGCAACCTGCCCGACGGCGTCGCCCCGAACCACTCCCCGTACTTCGCGCCCGTCCCCGAGCCGACGCTCGACCTGGGCGTCGCGCTCCTCGTCGCCGCGGCACGCGACTGGCTGCGGACCGCGTAGGACAGCCCTACTGGGTGGCGACGAACACCTCGTCGGCGAAGTACCCCGGAGTCACACGGATCAGGCCGGGGTCTCCCGCCGGGACCGCGATGACCGTGTTCCCGGTCGTCGTGCCGCCCGTGTACAGCTCGTCGATACCGAGGCTCGGGTCCGGCGGGAGCGCAAAGGTGTCGTACGCGGCCAGGACCTCGCCGGTGCTGGCGACGTAGTCGATGCCCACCGCCATGGCGAAGCTCGACTCCGCGCCCGTGTAGGTGATCGTCGCGTTGATCAGCGCGTAGGTGAACCCCTCGGGGGCCGGCTCGTTGTACAGGTCGGGTGCCATGACCGCGTCCGTCGCGTCGAGCTGCACCGAGTTGATGGTCACGTCGAAGTCGTCGCCGCTGATGACGCTGCCGATAGGGACCGGGTTGTCGCGGCTGCCCGGCTCGGAGGCCGCCTCCTGCTCCGTGTCCGTCTCGGTCTCCTCCGCCGCGCCCTCGTCCTCGGCAGGCGCCGAGTCCTCGGCGTCCGGGGTGGTCACGGTGACGTCCGAGCCGCCGAAGGCCTCGTCCACCGAGTCGCTCACCACGGTGAAGAAGACGATGAACCCGACGATCGTCCCGACGACGGACAGGACGAGCGCCGTGACGACCGGCCACTTCTTACCCTGCACGAAGAACCCGATGATCGACAGGATGAAGGCGATCGGGAGCAGGACCCAGCCGATGATCAGCGCGCCGGGGATGCAGGCGAAGACGAACCCGACGACCGCGGCGGCCAGCGCCACCCACCCGAGGGGGTGGACCGTGCGGGCGGTGGCCGTCGTCGCGCCCGGGTAGGCGGCTCCGTAGGCTGCTGCCGAGGGGTCCCCGCCGGGGGCGCCGTAGCCGGTACCGGGAGCGGCCGGCTGGTTCTGCGGGGCCGGGATCGTGTGCTGCGTCCACGACGATCCGTCCCAGTACCGCTGGACACCGGTCCCGCTGCCGTCGTCGTACCAACCGGGTGCCGGAGAACCATCGGGCGTGCTCATGGGCACATGCTAGGTGGGCGTGGTGAGCGCCCCGGCACCGGTCGAGCGGAATTCACCCGGTCGTCCGGTCGACGGGCGTCGGGGTCAGGCGGACTTCTCGCGCGGGGTGCGGGCGCGCGCGGTCGTGGTGCGCGGCACGATCGTGGGATTGACGTTGTCCAGCACGACCTCACGCGTGATCACGACCCGCTCCACGTCATCACGCGACGGCACGTCGAACATCACCTGCTGCAACACCTCCTCCATGATCGCGCGCAACCCCCGCGCCCCCGTCCCACGCAACAACGCCTGCTCCGCGACCGCCTCGACCGCACCCTCGGTGAACTCCAGCTCCACCCCGTCGATCGCGAACATCCGCTGATACTGCTTCACCAACGCATTCCGCGGCTGGGTCAGGATCCGCACCAACGCCTCCCGGTCCAACGCCGCCACCGACGCGATCACCGGAAGGCGCCCGATGAACTCCGGGATCAACCCGAACCGGTGCAGATCCTCCGGACGCACCTGCGCGAACAGGTCCTGCCCCGCACCCGTCTCGATCGGCGCACCAAACCCCACACCCCGCTTGCGCGCCCGCGCCGCCACGATGTCGTCCAACCCCGCAAAAGCCCCCGCCACGATGAACAACACGTTCGAGGTGTCCACCTGGATGAACTCCTGGTGCGGATGCTTACGACCACCCTGCGGCGGCACCGACGCCGACGTGCCCTCGATGATCTTCAACAACGCCTGCTGCACACCCTCACCCGACACGTCCCGCGTGATCGAGGGGTTCTCCGCCTTCCGCGCCACCTTGTCGATCTCATCGATGTAGATGATGCCCGTCTCAGCCTTCTTCACGTCGAAGTCCGCCGCCTGCACCAGCTTCAGCAGAATGTTCTCCACGTCCTCACCGACATACCCCGCCTCGGTGAGCGCCGTCGCGTCCGCGATCGCAAAAGGCACGTTCAACATCCGCGCCAACGTCTGCGCCAGATACGTCTTGCCCGTCCCCGTCGGACCGATCAACAAGATGTTCGACTTCGCCAGCTCCACGTAGTCCGGGTCGTCGGTCGCGAGGGCCTCGCCCGCCTCCTCGGCGGCAGCGGCGGCGCGTACGCGCTTGTAGTGGTTGTGCACCGCGACGGCCAGCGCCCGCTTGGCGCCGTCCTGCCCGACGACGTAGCGGCTGAGGTGCGCGAAGATCTCGTGCGGCGTGGGGAGCGGGCCGCTGCCGGTGACGATGTCCTGCTCGGCCGACTCCGTCTCGCGGTCCTCCTCGACCATCTCGAGGCAGAGCGCGACGCACTCGTCGCAGATGAAGACGCCCGCGGGGCCCGCGATGAGCCGCTTCACCTGCCGCTGCGACTTGCCGCAGAACGAGCACGTGAGCGCGTCCGCCGCGCGGGGCCCGCGCTGACCGCGCGCGCCGCCGTCGTCGGTGCCGTCGGAGCGTGCCACCAGGTGCCTCCAGTCGAGTCGGTTGCGGCCGATCGTAACCGTCGCCCACGACACCCCCGCACGCGAGCCCTGGGACGCGCCGGTCAGGCGTGCGGGACGTCGTCCGCCGGGACGCCGCCCCCCGCGTCCTCGGTGAGGAGCTGGAGCCGGCTCGCGGTGCGGAACGCGTCCGGGCGGTCGGGGAGCGCGGTGCGGAAGGTGCCGAGCGCATGGGGCGACGTGACGACGAGCTCGACGTCCGCGTCGACCAGCACGTCGACGACCGCGATGAACCGCTGCTGCGCCTCGCGGTCGACGACGGTCAGCAGGGGGACGTCGGTGACGACCCACCGGCGGAAGCGCACAGACCAGTCGAGGTACTCCAGGGTCGACGTCGGCCGGCCCGCGAGGTCGACGAACGTCACCCACAGCTCGTCCGCGCGCGCCGCCGTCACGGGGAACGTGCGCGACCCGGTGCGCACCGCCGTCGCCTCGTCCGCGCCCGGGCGGCGCAGGCCGCGGGCGTCGAGCTGCGCCGTCGTGCCGGGGCGGAGCCACGCGCCCGCGGCGAACCCGGCGCGACCGCGCCCGCCCAGCGTCCGGTAGTCCGTGGGCCCGGCGAGCTCGACGACGTCGAGGTGCGCGCGCAGGAGCGCGATCCCCGGCTCGGCGACGTGGTGCCACAGCGGGTTCGGCAGCAGCGTGCCGGGCTCGTAGTTGGACGTCGCGAGCACGACGACGCCCGCCGCGAACGCCCGGCGCAGGAGCCGGGTGAGCAGGGTCGCGTCGCCGGTGTCGTGGAGGTGGAGCTCGTCGAGGTAGAGCAGCGTCGTCCCGCGCAGGAGGCCGTCGATCGCGGAGTCGACGGCGCCGGGGCGTGGCTCCGGCGACTCCTCCGACGGCCCGGGCGGCGTCGGCTCCGCGACCGGCACGGTCGCCCGGGTGCGCCACCCGCGCGTCGGGCCACCCTGCCCGACGGCGGGCCGCGGCCCGGCGAGGGCGCTCACCCGCTGGGCGTGGATCGCCGCGTGCAGCGCGCGGAACAGGTCGTACACGTGGACCCGCGTGGCCGCGCCGGCGGGGAGCCCGGCCGCGACGGCCGCGTAGAACGCCCCCGCCAGCCACGACTTCCCGCGTCCCGCGGGGCCCCACACGTACAGCCCGCGGACGGGCCGCCGTCGGGCCCCGGCGAGCTCGTCGCCGAGCCGCACGAGCCGGTCGAGGAGCGCGGACTGGTCCGCGTCGAGCGCGAACCCCTCGCGCGACGCCGCCGCCTCGACCGCACGCCGGGTGCTTTCGAGGCGGGAGCGGGTCATCGGGTCAGCCTAGGCGCGGCGACCGCGCAGAGCCTTGACCCACACGTCGACGACGTCCCACGCCGCGATGACGAGGGTCACCGCGACGATCGCGTTCGAGAGCCACGCGAGCGAGTCGGCACCGGAGGCCTCGAGGAACGCGGGGTTGACGAGGCGGTCGGTGCTCGCGAGCCACACGATCGCGCCGGCGAACAGGACGCCTGTGACGGTGTTGACGGCGGCGAGGCCGACGGTCCACCGGCCGCGGACGTACGTGACGATCATGAGCACGATCTCGGCCGCGACGATCGCGAGGAGCGCGCCGGTCCACAGCGGCCACAGGTCCGGGTGCAGGACCGGGATCACGTCGCCGTCCGCGCCGCGGAACCACGCGATCGAGGGCTGGAGCAGGAGTGCCGCGGCGACCAGGACGAGCAGGCCGACCGAGACCACCGTGTCGACGAGCGAGATCTCGCGCGGCGCGCGCTCGGCGGGGAGACGGTCGACCGTCCACGGGCCGGTGAGGTCGTCCTGGCTGCGTGGGCTGCCGTAGCGCTCGAGCACGACGAAGACGAGCGTCGTCCAGAACGCGATCTGCAGGGCGACGGAGGCAGTCGTCCAGATGCCGCTCCAGATGGCCGACCCGACGGTGGCGCCGTCGACGAGGTCGGTGACGAGCACGATCGCCCCGGGGATGAGGCTGACCCAGAGCAGCGTCTTGAGGAGGCGCAGCCAGTCGAGGTAGAGCGTCGGCCCGATGAGGTACAGCGGGCGACCGGCGAGGTCGGCCGCGAGGCGGTCGGGGTCGCCGAGGTCGTTGAGGACGTCGGTCTCGGCTCGGGCCGGGTCGGCGCCGGCCTCGACCTTGGCCTCGACCGCGTCGGCGACGGACGTGCGGAGCTCCTGCTCGAGGTCGGCGTGCTGGCTCGCGGGGACGCGGCGCAGCGTGGCGGCGACGTAGCGGTCGGTGAGCGTCATGACGTGCCTTCCTGGGAGTCGATGGTCTGGAGGCTCCGTGCGATCGCGAGCCACTCGTCGAGCAGGTCGCGGGCGAAGCGCTCGCCCGCGGGGGAGGTGCGGTAGAACTTGCGCGGCCGCGCCTCGTCGGTGTTCCACTCGCTCACGAGGAGGCCCTGCTTCTCGAGCCGGCGCAGGAGCGGGTAGAGCGTGTTGGCGTCGACGGGGACGCCCGCTGCGGCGAGCGCCTCGAGGAGCCCGTAGCCGTAGCCGGGCGTGCGCAGCAGCAGCAGGCTCGCGACGACGACGGAGCCGCGGCGCACCTCCTGGCTGTGCCCGGCGTAGATCTCGGGATCGGTCATGTCACACACCATAGTGTGTGACGCACAGTATGAGCAAGAGACACATCATCGTGTCGATGAGAGAGCGCTAGACTGGAATGGTTCCAGAGAAGAGTGCGTACCTGCCGCGGGAGGCCGAGTGACCGACCTGATCGACACCACCGAGATGTACCTGAAGTCGATCTACGAGCTGCAGGAGGAGGGGATCCCCCCGCTGCGCGCGCGGATCGCCGAGCGCCTCGGGCACTCGGGGCCGACGGTCTCGCAGACCGTGGCGCGCATGGAGCGCGACGGCCTCGTCGTCGTCGGGGGTGACCGCCAGCTCGAGCTCACGGCCCTCGGCCAGCAGACGGCGGTGCGCGTCATGCGCAAGCACCGCCTCGCCGAGCGCCTGCTCACCGACGTCATCAAGCTCGACTGGGAGCACGTCCACACCGAGGCCTGCCGGTGGGAGCACGTGATGAGCGACCTCGTCGAGCGGCGCCTCGTCGGGCTCCTCGACCACCCGGCGCACGACCCGTACGGCAACCCCATCCCCGGCCTGCGCGAGCTCGGCGAGGACCTGCCCGAGGTCGGCTACCTCCAGGGCGTCGTGTCCCTGCGCGCGCACCTCGTCGCGCGCGGCGCGGTGCCGGGCACGGAGGTGCGCGTCGTGCTCCAGCGCATCGCGGAGCCGATCCAGGTCGACGTCGAGCTGCTCGCGCGGTTCGCCGAGGCCGGCGTGCTCCCGCACCGGACCCTCGTGGTCACGGTGGGCGACGGCGTCGTCACCGCCTCGGGCGAGGGCGCCCTGACCGTCCTCGACCTGCCCGACGACGTCGCGCGCCACCTCTTCGTGACCGCGGACTGACGGTGTCGTGGCCCGAGGCGGCCGCCGAGAACGAGGTTGGTCCCGCTATCCGGTGGATAGCGGGACCAACC